>Ga0207879_100006_pt1 | contig 1138946 bp, 1191 predicted proteins | sample LinPmetageLP24_FD_184045 | JGI IMG/M metagenome (GOLD analysis project Ga0207879, IMG submission 184045) | Marine viral communities from the Pacific Ocean - LP-24 (SPAdes) | ecosystem: Environmental > Aquatic > Marine > Oceanic | place: Pacific Ocean | collected 2009-08-30
TTTCATTTGGCTTGGCTCATCTTTGGGGGGGGGGGGTGATGTGAACTGGCAGCGTGGGCGAGATGGGTCAACAGGGGTGAAATTGAGATGAACCACGCCAGCGCAGTAACACTGACCAGTGAGGTAACTGTCTTGCTCTAGCGAGGGCACTCGACACAAGGCCCAAGATCCACTAGAACGCGTACCTGACCGGCCCCTTGACTGGCCTCTTGACGGGCCGCTGTGAGTGGCCAAAAACATCCACCAAGAACAGGGTTAAGGCTTGCTGGGACAGGGGCCGAACACCCTAATTCCACTTCATTCCCACCCAGAACTCAGCAACCATCGCATCAACAACCCTTGCCCGGCCGAACGCCTCGAGTCCCGGAAGCCTCTTTCTCTCCCTTTTCAGGCTCTGAGCGTCTGACAGGCCTCTCTCCAGGCTTGGATAAACCAAACAAAACACACCTCCATCGACCATCCGACCACAACATCTTGTTTCACGCTCCTCGGTGGTGGCACTGATTCGAGCCACGACGAGCCAAAAAGAAACTCGTCCGGTTGCTCATCCAGTCTCTGAAGTGCAATGCAACGTGCGCTTGCTCCCAAGTCGTGGACTGGATGAACCTTCGCTGGCAGTCAAACGGGCCTCTGTTCGAGCTGTCGCCAGCAGGCCAGCATTGAATCCTGTTTGATCCTGGAAAGGGACTGCTGAGGTGAATTGTTATTACTCAAAGGGATGGATAACATCAGATCCACAATTGGAAGTCATGAATCAAGGAAAATACCCAGCACGGTAAGAATTGGTCGGCATATTCCACTTGCTACAGAAGAGCCTTTACAGAGGCTTCTTCATGGAGTCACTGTAACTCTCGCATTGGTCTAAAAACCTGCAAAAATTCTAGCTTTGCAGGTCTAGAAAACGTTCAGGTACTGTGATATCAGGCCCGACCCGATCACTTACAGATTGCTTCCACACTTACCATAATCTTCAAAACTCAGATACTCGCAAGAAAGTGCCAATCATCTCAACAAAACTCATGCATCTCAAGAACTCTCGGTCACCGAATCATGCATTTTCTTCTCGCACAATTGGCCAACACATCAAGAGGTACAGGAGCATCTTGACATCTCATGACTTTCTGATATCCCACCCACATGCACATGCACATGCCCGCTCCAGCTCGGCAGATCTGAGCATCACCAAACCCAAACCCATCCATCGCAGGAAACCCTAATCTCTCCCTCCCCACAGCCAATCAAAAAATAGCATTTCAATCGTCATCCATCTTCTCCACTGCTGGCATGCTGCTGCGGATGTCGAGGCGTTAGAATTTAAAAGCCCGTAGCGCAGCGCTCTAAACTGCTCTCGCTCTAGAGCTGCCCTAAATCTGATTGTCATGTCCATCAAAGAGTCCAGAACATAACGCAGCCCTCCTCAGGAACGCGCGTGTCGCACCAGGGGGGGCTCAGGCTCGGGGACGGTCAGAACCGTTCAAACCCTTTTTGGCTTGGGAACTTCTTGAAGAAAGAAGGGAGTCTTGCCGGACTCGGCAGCTGCTCTTGAAGACGGGAGCATCGAGATCGAGTCATGATTATCGCCGAAGAAGACGGGAAGGAAGTGACCTCCTCACTCGCTGACTGAGCACAAGGCCTGCACACTGCTTAGAACATGCATAAGTAGTGCTTTTTTTGTGCGCCTTTTATGTACAGCCTATGGGTCTGGTGGGTAAATGTGCAAAATCTGCAGCAACTGACTTTCTTGTGCACTTCTATCCCGCCCTGTACAGTGTCCCGATTGGATATTTCGGCGATACTGGTCTACTTACAGGGACAGCTCTCCGAACGGGGATTTGTGCAGAGTTTTTGTGCTGCATAAGGCCAGGACTAAGTTATGGAGGGCTTCATGTGATGCGGATTGGACAGCACATGTCATCTTTCCTTTTCGGAATGAAATCCTCTTCGTGCTTTCATCGCACGGCTGATGGACTGACGGAATCACTTTGTTGAGTTGTACCTGCGCTTCAGGGCCACGTCAGTACCTGCATGTCAAGCTCCGAGTACCTGCAGATTGCATCAACGGAGAAACACCACGAACCGAGGACAGAACGAACAAATGACCGATACAAGTCCTGCGTAGGAAGACTTCGTGGCGACTGGAGACAGGTGGGCCAGCACCGGAAATCAAGAAACATGCACCCAACCAACGTTGTTGCGATTGCCTATCAAATGGATTTGTTTCTAATCTTCTATTTCCTAACATTTTGTCCCTTTCCGCAGCGACATTACTTTTGCCTTTTCGTTTCCAATTATCGTTTCCGTCCTCAACAGATCAGGTCCAGACCGACCGACCTGCCCTCACAGCCTCTCGACCGCGTGGCTGGCCTACATGCGTGGCTATTCAAGGATTGTCAGAAAACAATTGCTTAACCGTTCCACCATCCGCGGCGCTGGGAAAGCATTTCCAGTCCAGCGATAGAGTTAAATTTTGGCTCAGCGTTAAGGGTCGCGACCTCCCCTCCCAAGCGGCTCTCGTCAGCCAAACAAAACACCTGACTTGTCTCTCGTTCTGCATTCTTGATTTGTTGTCCAGCCACAATGCTGTTTAACTGTCTGTGTCACAATGGAAGAAGCTTACTCATTGGCTTTACTGAAAGGACAGTTTCTGTTTCGTTCTCTCGTTTCGTGCGGAATAGTGAGAGGCTTAGTTTGCTCCCTCATTTGCTGTACTGAGCTTTGGTGAGCGGCGGTTAAAATCCCATGGGTCTTTTCGTGGAGTCTCACTGTACGACGATAAGCGCGTAATCAATAAGAAGTCCATGAGAGGCTTCGTCGTAAGTCAAAACAGTATTTTCTTACTAGTAGCTCTAGAACATCACTTCCTGTGGTGCGAGACAGGAATACACATTCAGCCTTATGAGAGCCTTGGCGTGAGATCTCGCTTGGATGTGTGTGTGAAACTGCCTGTTCATTGACGAGCTGCGGGTATTTCGGGAAGGGCTGAGCAAATTGAGAATCGAGATTATGTTGTAGGCTATCGATGTGTCTTCTTTGGTATGGTTCACGTGTGAGAGGCCCCAGCAAGTAACTCGCGTCCTGAGGATAGACGCCCATATGGTGAGTTGATGCGGCTGCATATTGAGTCGCCAATGTGACTGAGAATATCCTCGTACCGCGCAGTACGTTGGAACATACGGAATGATGGCTGCCAGTAGATCGAGCGAAGCAGCGAGACTTCGAACAGTTGGTTGTATCAATTCGCGCCACAAATAGATCCCATCTGAACCGTCAAACAGGAATGCTCGGCGCAGTTATAGCTTCATTGTCAGCGATAATTATTCAAAGCTACAGTACACTTCTATCTCAACATTCCTTAATATACTAATCTTATGCTGCTAAACATGATATACCTTCGTACCACTACGTCCGTAATATAATCATTCTGCCGAGATCCTCAAGCCTCGTCTCGCTTGACAATGTCAACAAACATGACTCAAAGAACAAACACATAACAAAGTATTCGAGATTTACTCACTCAGAATGCAAGATCATACTTCAAAATTTAGTAAGTACTCTCAGAGTAGTCAAGTGGCATGCTTAATAACCAGCGAACACATTGTCCGGGCCCTTGTTGTCGCTCGCCACCATAAGATGGAAGGCAGGGCCGTCCCGAGTCCCGCTTCCCCACTCCACCTGTCCATTTTACGTCAGAATCTTAGCCTACATTCCGATGGTAGTCACTTCGTATAGCAGCTTGTTGTGCGCGTGTGAGTTTATCGCTCATCTGGATGGCTGTTCTGGAATTGTGATGTTGTAAAGTAATGTGGCAGGTGGCAGCAATCGAGCGTATCCCTCATCCCTGGCAGATATACAAGTTACGTCTGGAAGGCTAGAGGATATCATGATAGTATATGCTTGTGCCTGAAGCCTAGGAGTACAGTCCCATCCATATAATCCATCCCATCACTTCCTCAATTTCGTCCACCCGCTCGTCCCAGGCTTCCTCTCCCCGTCACCGCCAACCATCTCCACAGCCTCCACCACAGTCCTCATACTCATAAAACTCTGCATGCCGAGATTCTGCAGGCGTTCTGCCGCCTCCTTCCTGGCTCCCACAACGACCCCATCATCACCCATCTCATCATCGACTGCCCAGGCGTCTGCATCTAGCATTTCCCATTCAGCATTCGCTACTTCGCTTAAAAGCTTTGATTTCAGCTTGTCGGTGAGCTTCGTGGGGCTTGGAAGTTTCCAGCTACGGATGAAGTCTGTGCCTACCGCACCACCTAGGAAAGAGTGTGCGGTTCCATGAGAGAAGTTGCCCATCGTCGTAAACGCTGCACTCTTCCTGTCACTCTCACCGTCTGTTTCTCGTCCACCTTTGGTTGGTGTGCTTTGAGCAGAAGATGCTCTACTCCCTGGCGAAGGTCTTGGCTTCGTTCCGATTAGTAGATTATAAAGGTTCCGTCCGAGGTTGCAGATATCTTCGAAGCTGCTCTCGTCTCCCACGGGTATCCCTTGACTCTTGCACACCCACGCTATGTTATATGCAAGAAGTGTGACTCCTTCCAGGAAGAGACCGTAGCCTGATGGATCATCTGTGGAGAGGAGAGGGAGCGGCTTTTTGATGAAAAGTGGCCGTGGATGGGGGAGGTTACTTGGTGCTTCCGCATGCCTTGACGCTGTAGGACTTGTGTTTGAAGACTGGTGGGGCGTGCTCCCTGGAAAAGGGACTTCTGTGTGTTTGTAGGACGAAGCGATAGGGAATATCGTGGGCAGTGGGTAATCTCGGTGAGGTAGTGTGATCTCCGCTGGAAGTCGAATTGCTAGATAATGTGTAGATAACATCAAAAGATGTGCGATATGTGATAATGCCGTAGAGATCTCGGCCGGACTCGCAGCTGAAATATGGTTAACAATGACTTGTCCAAGACCACAATACTCACTATTCAAAGATCTTAGATCCATAATCCGCACCCCGCCTATTCTGTATTCCTCACTGCCGCTATTCCTTCTGCCCTTCTTGAGGCCATAGAGCTTCGCAGCTTCGCCGCAGAGAAAGGTCCGTGAGGAGGCGGCAGTAGAGTGTCCGAGATTCCATTTGTGTTTGGTCATACTTGTGGCCTTCTTGACTTCTTCAATCTGCCGGGTTCTGCGAGCCTCAACTCCGTTGGAAGCAGAAGCTAGATCAGACTTCCTGCGGGCGACAGTTGCCTTCCTTTTGGCTATCTCCTCTTTGGCCAAATCAACCTTTGCTCTCAACTCATCTGCTCGTGTAATGATCTGATGTGTCCTATCAACTGCCCGTTCTTTCTCAGCAGATATAGCAGCTATTTCTATAAAGCTTTGTGGTGCTTGTGAGGTCTCGCCGGTTGTCTGAGTTTTGTCGCCAGGAAAGAGGTTGGCGACTTGCGTGTTAAGGGCGTCGTTCTCAAGTAGGATTCGAGCGTTTTGAATGCGTCCATCATAGAGCTGATTCCGTGCATCGGTTGCGCATAAGAAGTGTAGCTTCTTGTCTCCTTGTCCGCCTGTTCGAAAGCAGATATCGCACTGCATGATCGTCGACTTAGGGAGACTTGCTCCTGGTAAGCGTAGGTATGGGATATTGCTCTACCGGATAGCTCAAAGAAAGACTGAAAATGCTAGACTGAACAGGCTGAAACATGTCGTAGAACTCAAGTGGGATGGTTGATAGAAGTGGGCATTTTATATGGCTTTCATGTTGTGAATGACTCGGAGATGGAGGTAAGGCAAGGCTGTCGCGCCTGGTCTCGAGGACATGGCGGTCGATCCGATAAGGCTCGCTTGAATGTCTTATCGGGGTCACGTGTAGACGTGCCGAAGGAAGTCGCGCTCAGGGACGATCTTCGTGTATTGACCGAGGAGTTCAACACATCATCTGGCTCTCACCACCATTCAAGAGACTCACGAGCAGGTCGATAATCCACAGGCATCAGAATAGTCTTCCACCATGTCATCTGCCTCCGAATCTACTGTTGGAACTCCTTCCAAGCCTCCATCGAATGGTAATTCAAACGGTCCAAGAACTCCTCTGCCGGGAGGTCCATCAAATGGTGCTCCAAAGACGACAATGATACCACCCAAGAACATCGCCCCTGATGCGGTCTCCGAAAGAGAAATTCAGTTTTCATCCTCCATCCCACCACCTGGACCTCAAGCTATTCCTACCAATCAGCCTGCCAAAGTTGATACTCACGAGACCCAGCAGCCTGACGAAACAGACGAGGAAGACGAAGAAGATGAGGATGAAGAGGATGAAGACCAGGGTTTGGCGAAGTTTGACTGGGGCGATTTTGAGCAACGCTATACTGAGACACTCAAAAAGCAACACGAAGAAGAGGTTGAGATCATCGACGAATTTGACTTATATGCTACCGTGTGTATCCGATGTCCTTTTGTCACTGAATACATCATATTGACCCAGAGCATAGTCTTTCATGGTTTGGGCTCAAGCTGCTGCTCAGCGAGATAATGCTAGGATGTCCAAGAGGTGAGCCAATGGCCAGCAATTGCACTACGCTATTACTAACAGCGTGCAGACTCAGAACCCGCGTGAGATTTACACAGCTGGCTGAGAACTCCTTGGAAGACAAGAAGAATCACTGTATGCGAACTATGGTAAGAAAGCAAAGTATTAGCTAATAATTTGATAGATATGGAAGTCGTTGGTGCTTTCCAAGCGGCTATGAACATGCTTCGCCGAACTTGATGAGCTCGGGCGATTTTCGTGTGGATCGTCTCTGTCCAGCAAAAATCTGTTCTCCAGCGGTGTGTCTCCTTTACGTGGCTGTTTGGCTGTGATATGGCAGGCATGGAGTCTTTTGTTATTCTCGGGCGCCAGGTTCCCAAGAAGCTTTCATCCATTATGTTGCGTTTCTAGCTAGCGAGCTCCAGAGATACCTGATTGCACAAGACTTTCTTCTAGCTACACATCAAGTCAAACACTTTAAATACCAGTAGTCTCGGCATCAGCAAGGTTGTATCAGCTCGCTTTTCTTTACAGACAAATCGTCCTTCGGGTCCACTTTTGTTCTGATATAGGTCTTGGACAGTATACTTGTCCCTGCGTGTCCCAAGTCTTGCATCGGGATATCAAGTCAATCTGGCTCAATACTCTTCAAGTCTTTTTAAATCATCTAAAAGAAGCTCTAGCCTTGATGTCGTGCTCCAAGGCTTATTGCGATCAGGCTTCTGGGAAGATCTCGACATGTAGCAAAGAAAGAGATCATTGGCCTGGTCTGGAAATCCCTTAGGATGCGCCCTAGAATTGACATTACAAGTCTGACTTAGGAGAGATGGGGGGTCTTGAGTCATTGGTCATTCTACCAAGAAGCTCTATCCGGAGTGTGGTATACGTTAGTTATGTTGGATGGATAATTCTGCAAGTACATCCCCTTCCGGATAGTGTCAAAATCAGGCTCGGCCTTTACACTGGCTCTTTGGGGCCAAGTCTCTGTTGTGACAGGTGTCACAGGGTCGGTCCGGTACTTAATTCTGGCAGTTTGGCTCATTCTCAACGCTTCGCTACATTGAATGGTAATTTGAGCTTATGGTAGCCACTGAGCGCACATGAAGGGTAGAGTACGTGCGTTACAACGTGCGTTACAGGCCGACCGGCATCGATGGCTGGAAGTATCAAGTCTGGTATCGATCGATAATAGGGTGTCCAGACGTCACGTTATCTCTGTTCGCTCTTACGTCCGTTGGCCTCGAGCGCATCAATTGGTCAGATGCGCTACTACGGGCATCAGAATCAGCCGATAGAGTGATCAAGCAATTATTCACCACCCTGGGCTAAGCGAGTGCGGATAGGAGATCTTGAGCTTGTGATTGTTAGCCTCAAGTTAACATCCGATGCAGGCACTTGCTCTCTATCACTATGAGGTGACGTTTGTACACCTAACAAGGCTGCAAAAGCGGCTGAAAGTGGTTCAAAGTTAGCTCAGTGGCGCATAGTCCATGTAGTGGCATCAATGCAGACTTTCCTCGCTGTGTCGCATTCGTTTGTAAGTTCTTCCAGTAACAACAAATAACGGACGTAGGGCGTGTCGCAGCAAGACTTCAGCTGTATAAGTATCAAGCTCGTTCTGCGACCTTATTTCTATCTGCATCAACATCAAAGATATCATTCTGAGACACTACCGGTTTCAATTTAACGCCGAACTCCGATTTTTCGAGAGCGCAATTCTCAACAACTTTTCCACGTAACACCACACATATACAATCGCGATCATGGGTCTATTTTCAAATACGAAGCCCCCGCTCACTGAGAAGAATCTCCCAGATCAGTCAGGAAAGGTGCGTTCCACTCACGGTCCCCTTTCAAGTGCCCGGACTCATTCCATGCATTTAGGTCTTTATAGTCACTGGCAGTACAGGTGGCCTAGGAAAGGATCTCGTGCAAATGCTCTATGCTCAAAATGCCAAAATTTACATGGCAGCCCGTTCGGAAGCGAAAGCATCCCAGGTCATAGCCGACATCAAGGCCAAATGCACGGCGTCAAAGGGCGCGTTGATCTACCTCCACCTAGATCTCAACGATTTGACAACCATCAAAGCCTCGGCTGAGAGCTTTCTGGCTCAAGAAAAGTCCTTGCATGTGCTCTGGAATAATGCTGGTGTTATGCGACCTCCACAAGGCAGCACCACCAAGCAGGGCTACGAACTTCAAATCGGCACGAACAATGTTGCTCCGTTCCTCTTCACTAAGCTCCTCACGCCTCTGTTGAAAGAAACCGCCAAAGTCTCGCCTCCTGGTAGTGTTCGCGTGGTTTGGGTATCTTCTTCCGCCGCGAAGAATTTCTCACCAGATGGCGGCTTGGATGTCTCTAATCTCGACTACCACATCGACAAAGGTGTCTGGCCCAAGTACGGAATCAGCAAAGCTGGCAACATCTATCATGGGAAAGAGTATGCTAGACGCCACGGACAGGATGGGATTTTGAGTCTCGTAAGTCTGGTGCCTGCTCTGAGCCGATTGTACTGACCTCTGTAGTCCGTGGATCCAGGTTTTCTGAAGACAGATCTGTACCAGAATCTCCCTCGATGGCAGGCACCCTTCATGAACTTGCTGCTACATGATCCTATCTATGGGGCATATACAGAGCTTTTCGCAGGTCTGTCGACAGACATCAAGATGTCAAATAATGGCGATTTCAGTGAGTCCCCTAGGCTTCAAGCCATAGTTTTACAAAACTGACAGTCTTCAGTTGAACCATGGGGCAAAGTCACACCAGCAAGGAAGGACATCGAACTAGGAAGTAAGGCAAAAGAAGAAGGGGGAACTGGAATTGCCAAAGACTTCTGGGACTGGACGGAGAAGCAAGTCGCTACTTACTTGTAGACCATCAGTCCTGATGTCCTTGTTGAGATCCTATGAACAGCAGATAGACTTGAATGGCTTTTCAGCGGGTTTGATTTCTTGATTTCACTCCAGCTCTGTGTGATGCAAATTGGGACGTTCGGGGTCTGATGGAAGTTTTCGGAGTTACGGCACAGTTTCCTTCTTCATCTAATTATAATGAAATTGATTGGCTTCCTCGCATAAATGATAAGACTGCCCCCCTACTAGTAAAGTGGAAAGGGGTCTAGCCCCCGACGTGAAGATGTGCAAATGCGGCTGAGATGATTGACCTGGCCGAGCAAATCGCGCTTAAAGATCATGGGGTTTTCCCTGAAACCTCGCTCCTAGCCACACTACCATCGCAACGGTCCGGTCCAGGATGAGGCTTTTCAACACTCAAAAAGTCCAATTTATCGAAGCATACGGTTCCAATGTCCCCTCCTACGCGATTTTGTCTCACACTTGGTCCGATGGGGAGATCTTGCTCCAGGACCTCCAGGGCGCTGAGGTCCAGGGTGAGTCGTGGGCTGCTCTCAGCGAGGACCCTCCGGAAATCTTGGGCAGTATCAAAGTGAAAGGCTTCAAGAAATTGCTGGGCACCACTGCAATCGCTCGAAAGAATCGTTACGGCTACCTATGGGTCGATACTTGCTGTATCGATAAAAGCAGCAGTGCAGAGCTCTCGGAAGCAATTAATTCGATGTACCGGTGGTAGTGGGTGTTCTTCGAGATTTTTCACCCATGTATACATTTCCTGAGGAGCATTGTGGCCTTCTCTTCTTGAGACAATCCACTACTCCATGAATCATCTTCGCACTCTTCATATCTCTACTCAAAAGGGTAATACTGACTGACTTTGTTTATAGCGCTGGCGCTGACGTTTGTTATGCATACCTATCCGATGTTCCCTCCGCCTCAACTGAGTCTCCATTCGAGCCAAACTCAAAATTCCGCAAGAGTCGATGGTTCAATCGTGGCTGGTACGTTGTTCGGGCAGTGTCTAATCTTCCCAAATCCAATGTCTCGGGAGCACTTTGCTCTGTCGGGTACTCCTGAGTTACGAGTAGATTGACAATTGCTGACTTCCGATCATGACAGGACACTGCAGGAACTTATTGCTTCTCAGCAGGTAGAGCTATTTGCCAGCGATTGGAGCTATCTAGGGGCCAAGACTGGAAATCTAGAATTCACCAAATTGCTCAGCGATATTACCGGTGTTCAACTCGATGTGCTTCTGGGCGAGCTCAGTCCTCAGGACATGAGTATCGCAGCACGAATGCACTGGGCGGCTGAACGATCGACTACCCGCGAAGAGGACGTAGCATATTGTCTCCTTGGAATATTCGACGTCAACATGCCGCTTCTTTACGGCGAGGGGAAGCGAGCTTTTATCAGGCTACAAGAGGCCATTCTCACCAAGGAAGAAGATCAGTCTCTTTTCGCATGGCACTCCGAACCACTACTTACGAGCTCTCTCGGCGACTCTGGACCGACTGGAGGTTTTAGTGGGCTCTTGGCCGAGTCACCAGACTGGTTTTGGGATCATAATGATATTGAAACGTCAATGCCTATGATACTAAAGAGCAGTCCATCTGCAGTCACAAGTAAAGGTTTGCGGATTGACCTGCTTCTTCTACCATGCGAAGAAGATGACCCAATCGCCAGTGAAGCTGACTTTCGCGTTGTATTGAACTGTGAGCGAGTTCGAGATGGACAGAGAGAGTCGCCAGTCATCTATCTGAAGAGAATTTGGGGAATGGGAGACCAATTTGCTCGTGTTCGGCCTGATCACAGACACTTTGTTCCCCCTGCGCTTGACCTCTTGGATATAGGTACCCATGAACGTGTCTTCATCAAACAGGATCCATGGACCGATAGACGCACCATCCGAATAGTCGCAGCTAAGGACAGCTCTCAGCTTCAGCTTGATGATTATCCTGGAGGCGGAAATGGACATCGTGTCGCTGCTGCTGATTGGAAGATCAAAGACGCGTGGCCGATGAAAGGCTGGGCAGAACACATGCAGACGTTCCAAACTCGAGAATTCACTTTCGGAATACCTTGCGGAGTACTTCGACTCGAAGTAAAAGAGTCTGGTGAACCTACCACCGTTGACGTGGCCATCGGCATGCACGCTCCTAGCGAAAGGTTATCCCGAAGTTGGTGTCAGTAGGTGGTGCCAAAAATTTCGTCGCCCCTACATGATACTCTGAGTAGACTTGAGACTTTGTCCTCAAGTCATCTAGCACTACGAAGAGATTGGAGACATATGAATAATTAAGCTAATACAGGTATTGCTGTAGAATCATGAATCTCAATTCCTTCATCAAGCCCGAGAGTGCGTTCTCCTGGGCAAAACGAGAAGCAGTATCTGGGAAGATTGTCTACAACAGCCTCTCAACCCAGGATATTCACGGCACTGAAGTATCGACCTGGGTGGTTGTTACCGAGCGAAATCGGAAAGGCAGACTCGACATAACTTTACACGTATTGTCAGATAAGCCTCGCCCTACAGATGAGCAACCGTTGGACCGAGGATATGGCCACATAATTCCAATGTCCACTCTGCCTGAGGAAGAGATGAAGCACCAAGCTACGCTGGCGAACCACCACCCACTCTACCATCTACCTACGCGTGCATCTGAAACCTGGAACTATTGGCAAATGGAGACGGGAGTCTTGATGGGAGATATATGCGTTGTTGATTCCATCGAGATAAGCGTATTCCCCCGTATATCTTTCGGTTCGAAAGTAAGGATACAGGCACGGTACGAGACGTTCCCACCTCCCAAAGCTATGGAAGAATATTGCTTGAATGCCTTGCCCGCAGACGATAGAGAAACCCGCCGACTCGTGGAGATTCTCTTTGGCTATAATGAAGCAGGAGGTAGAAGCGAGCTGGAAGCCTCTCGCATCTTGGATGCTTCTCGTATTCTGGAGGGTAGACCTGATTCATTTTTACAACTACAACCTGTTCACTGGGCTGTAATTGGAGGCCAGATCGATATCCTACGCGTTCTGTTGGACTCAGGACTCAGTGCGGTTGGGAAATCGGAAAAGCGTCTTACGCCACTCCACTTAGCTTTCCTCCTTACCGATGTGTCGCTGTGCGACCTTCTTTGGGCGACTATCCATCCATCTGGCGAGGACACTTCATGGACCGAGATAATACAGGATTTGGAACCAACAGTCAACAACGAAGACTACCCAATCCATTTCGTGGCTGCTTATGGAATGTCTGCTGAATTTTGGGAGCCAACCGAGCTCCTAAGTATCTCACAGATGGGTCCTGGCCCACGTACCAATCGACTGGGGGAGAGACCTATCCATCGAGCTGCGGCAATGGGTAACATTCTAGCTGTTCAGAATCTTCTAATTGAGACTTTTTCTCGCCATGTTAACACTGAAGTTGATGCCTTGGATCTTCAAGGTCGGACGCCACTATGGCATGCAGCCTGTGGCGACCATACAGGGGCAATCGCAAAGATTCTTCTGAAGTCAGGTGCCTATGTAGATGCAGCGGATAAGGATGGTCTTGCACCAATCCATGTTGCCTGCCGTCAGGGTACCTATCGCTTTCTGAAGAAATTAAAATCAAGCGGAGCCAATCTGAATCTTCCTGTGGGAGCGTTGTGTCTGTTGCCCAGTCACTTTGCAGCGACTTTTGGGCAGAAGCAATGCCTGGAATTATTACTGGAAGGCCGAGCTGAGCTTGTATCGAACACTAACGAAGGCGTCTGTGTTTATGCGCTGCATCTTGCAATTGCGAATGGTCATGAAGCTTGTGCCCGTGCAATCTGGGATGCTTTTGAAGCAAAACATCATTTCGAAGGGTGGAGTCTCTGTATTCTCATCGAGAGCTCAGGTCCACTTCTCAAGTGGATGTATCTTCAGGTCAACGATGAACACTGGCTTGCGATTGAGGATCCGAGCCAGGCTGGAGGGACGGAAAAGTTTGTCTGCTTCAGTCGAGTGGACGCCTCTCCTAAGCTGTGGGTTAGACCTGAGATTTCTGAGAACAGAAAAGAGGAGGTTGAAGAGGGTGAAGTTGAGGATGATACAGACGATGACGCTGAGGAAATCGAAGATGAAACCGAGGGAGAAGTCGAAGAGGAAATCGAAGAGGAAATCGAAGATGAGATCGAAGAAGAAGAGGACGAAAGGGAATATCAGGATTTGACAAGGGAGAGTTCTAACGATACAAATGCTGCTGTGATAGCCGAAGAGGATACTCCGACTGATATACCGCCCGATTCGGAACCTAAGCGATTCAACAAGGCTCGTCGGCTTATGAAATCCGTCTTTCATAGCTAGGTAGGGACGTCGACATTCTAAATCTGTGATTTGAAGCGGGCAGATGATCTTTGAATTTATGCAGGGCCAAGTATGACCACACTTCAATTAGTATAGCCATCTGATATGGATTCGGGACGTTCGAAGCTCGACGCGGTGGATATTGAATTTTTCGTCCAAAGACAATTGAGCATTATCAAGTTGCTCTTATGAGCAAACCCAAGAAATTTCAAACTAGAATGACAATAGTTCTACTCACCGAAATTCGCATCTGCCATTGGTCATTATTTGGGCTGCCCTGCATCGATTCGCGCTAGTGCCCCAGCCTCACTTCTTCCATCTTGAAATTGCGAGCAAGTGCTCATCCATTCTTTTAAGCACGACAACTTTCAACTTGGGAAGCATGCTATGCTTAATGATATTTTGGACATGTCTTCATCTATCTATTCTCCTCTGCAGTTCCCTGACGAGATACGACTTCTCATTCTCCAGCCCTCACGTTCTGGCGTGGACAGTCCACCAACATGGCAAATGAAGCATGCTCGCCTCTCCGAGAACCCTCAATATGAAGCTCTCTCTTATGTGTGGGATCAAGTGCCGTGCGAGGAACAGAGGAGCATAGCATCCGAAGAAGGATTGGCGACGAATCTGTCGCGTGCTCTCAAGCACCTCCGGCGAGTAGACGAGCCTGATGGTCGGGTTCTGTGGATAGACGCATTGTGTGTAAATCAAAATGATATAGCTGAGCGTAATCATCAAGTTACGCAGATGGGAGAGATATATTCTCATGCCGAAAGTGTTATTGTGTGGTTGGGAGTTGGAAATTCGGGAACTGGAACAGCAGTCGGTAAACTCTCAACACAATCTGACACAACATACACCTACTACAAGCCATCAGACGTTTCACCGTGGACCCATTTAACGATCTTGATGGCAATCAGGGCTCTCTGCAGGCAGAAATACTGGACGAGATTATGGATCATCCAAGAAGTTCTTCTGGCGGCTAATATTGAACTCCATTGGGGCAAAGAGGTCTGTCAATGGTCACAGCTGTGCTGGATACTGGAAAGCATAGACATAGACTGGTTGGAGGATGTTGATTTCTTGCACGATCTCAAGATCTCTATGATCGAGGAAATAAGAGCAAGCACGGCAGCGAGACTGTGTAGTGATTGGGTGGAGCGGCAGGCGAGGAAAAGCAACACTATGGATGCAAGCAAGCTAGCCTTCAGGCCACTCATTGAACTCTGCTCGACGTACGGCGATGCAAGCTGCGTCGACACACGAGACAAGGTCTTCGGACTCCATTCTCTAGCGGAGAGTTGTTGCAGGGCAGAAGTTCCCGTCGACTATGGCCTAAAACTTCATGAGATACACAGCCGTGTGCTTGAACACTGCATGACACGTCACGAACGTTGGGATAGCATTATTGGAGCCTCTCAAGACTTCCACAAGCAGTTAAAGATACCGCTGTCTGAGTACTTAAGCCCGACAGGACGTCCCTTAAGGGTCAGCTATTCATACGCAAGCGCACAAGCTGTGGGATACACTACATCAACTCTTGTGTTTCTCAGTGCTCGAGACCTGAAAGGACCAGAAAGCTTTAAACCTTTTTTCGTCTCACGGGAATGCAAGCAAAAACTGTCAAAGGTCCGAGAGATGCGTGCTTCACACGGTGTGGCGAAATTCCAGAAGGATTTCGTAACTAGACACTTTGGGCTCGCAGCTACCGTATCTCTCGAGCAATATCGCCATCTATCAGACAAGATTCTGCGGGAAACGTCGGCTTCTGCTCGCCTCAGCAAAAGGGACATAAGTTGGATAGTAGAGGATGCCCGGGCAGTCACAGCTGGAACTCCCATGATACACACCAGCATCGCTATATGCAGTTCCGGCGAGATCTACTTTGTACCAAGTATTGCAAGACCTGGCGACCTTTTCTGCGAAATGCCTGCATCGGATATCATTCTGGTTGTCAGAAAGAGTCCTTATGACGGTCATGACCTTGTTGGACGTGCAATTCTATTTCTAGGGGAGCCTTTAAATAAGCCCTCCAAATTCTCGTTCAGCATAATGGCTATGCGTCAGATGAAAGAATCTGGGCGTGAAGTAACGCTCACCCTTGATCTGCATGCTCTCCAGGTCATGACGGCTTGGTCTGCCAAATGATATTGGCCGTTTCCCATTGCGAGGATTACATACGCAGATTATTAGAGCAATGGACTTGATAGACAAAGACTTCGAGAGCCCACAATCTTAGTTGAAAAATATGTTGAATACGTGTTGTGATTGTGACCAAACCAAGTTCGATGATATGTAGAACAGAATTTCAGATTGAAAGCGCTTGCTTCGTATCGCCTCAAATCGAAATGAACTGTGAGTCTCGTATCTTAACTTCTTCAGGAACAAACAAGGCAGCAAAGGAGGGGGCATAGCAAAACCTCAACAACGATGCCGGGCTCGGAAACCTCACATATCAGGAAATGAGATCGCCAGTATGTCATGGTTGTTGGCCATATCAGGGTAGGCAGATAGAGGAAAATGATAAGTTTATGGTTCTTTCCACTACTTGCACAGGGGGCGCACAATGGTATCATCTTCTCAGTGCGGCGCGAGAAAGTGTATGAAGTGATTTGGATAGGTAACAAGAGCGCATTCAGGTGTTTCGTTAGCGGCTTCTAGGGTGTCTTTACTGTAGCGACGCGAGCTCAGGCGACTTCGCGTGCCAGAAGCTTTTCTATCTGCCTATCAACCGACCAACCGCCTCTGCTCACCAAGATGTAAACGCCAACATTTCGGCTGCTACTGACTTTTGGAAGGCAGTATTTCGCCATGACATCTATCGCGATCTCGCAGGTAAGCTCTCCTTGTATTCCATTTCAAATCTGCTAATAATTACTGCAGGACAACCTATCGTCTTTCCACGCAGCGCATTTCTCCACGAACTCCATTGATCATTTCTCAGAGAATTTTCTCGGCCCGGTGGAAGAAGATTACCACGAAGAGGAAGAATTTGACGACGGCTTGGGATACTACGAAGATGGCGTCAAACGAACCTTGACCGACGAGCAGATCGCAATATTCAGACACTCTGAGATCGAAGCTCTTCTACGGGAACGACGACATGCTGCCGAGGAGAAGGAGCACCAGAAGACCTATGATACTGAAGACGATGTGTCTCTTGAAGTGGTCATGGAGCCCGCGTACCATGTGCCAGACGACGTGGAAGATGGGGAGTTAAAGGAAGAAAGTCATGCTAGCAATGTGTCCACTCCGACAGCTTCGAAACCTCAGGCGTATATGACGAAGAAGGAGAAGAAGATACAGAGAGCAAAGCAATTGGGCTTCTTCAAGCAGAATGTGAAGCCTGATCTGCGGAAGAGGACATGGGACAAGGTCGATACGGGGCTGGGAAGTTTGGATTACGATGAGGATGAAGGCGCAGCCAAACGAGCTCCCACGAAGCCGGCACAGAGAAGACGAATATCCTATGATGATTGAACACCGCTTTCGTGCCAATCGAGAACTATCAGGCGACAATAAATGAGACAGCTGCCACAATCTGCTCAGAGCGACACACAGGCTACGAGGGTTAAAGGGTCTATCTGGCCCGTGTTAGGTGCGTTCCTACACTCTGTTAAACCATGATTCTCCCTTGTTGAAAGTAACATGATGAAAACCAAATGTATCGTCATCCTTAGTCTGAACACCAGAAAAGCTCTAGCCATCACCGTCAGTTGGGATGCCTATTGCAATTCGGGTCTTTGATGAAACAACAATCTTCTCTCTGAAATACTTCACATTGCTACTTGTCACGCATAAGCCTACTTTACAAGTACGAAAGCTAACCATGAATGTATGGTAGAAATCTCAACGCAGAGACGAAGACTCGAGATATTCGCAAGCTTGCGCAAAGACTTATCGTAGGAACCCGCCATCCTCTCAGTCCTGAACAACAACAAGTCGCGAGTCCGCATAGAAGACGAAGCGCCGTGTCAGAAAGTCTTTTGGAGATTCCAAGTCTCATGAGTGACTTGATGCAGTATCTTCCCGGGGGGTGAGATAGGAGCGGGGAGTGATGTCACGAGGCTGTGTGTCAGCCTTGTCAGCCTGGGGCATGTGGCTATAGATTAAGCGCAAACGAATCATTTTGTCCAAGAAACATGTCGTTCCACAACACAATATCTCTGCTCAAGATGAGTGACCCTCCTAGCTATGATCAGCACCTCCTCGATCGCTTGAATGCCCTCAAAAAATCAAGCATCGCGATAGACCCAGCCAAGTAAATTTGTCCCTAGAAACGTCACATCACATGCTGAACTTCACTAGAACAAAACCCATCTCTCCCAGAACCTCAACACCAGAAATAGATCTTTCTGCCCGTCTAAAGAGTCTTCGAAATGGCGGTCCATCGTCTTCTCCATCTCCAGCTTCAATATCTCAACACCCAAAACCTACCGCTGATCCAGACCCCATGTTTCCGTCCGCACCAGCTGAAGACCCCGACCCACTTCGCGACCCATTCAACACCGACGACAAGACCCTCGATGAACTTCTCGCTGATCTAGGACCAGAAGATCAATGGACGCTGAATCCTGATGATCCAAAGGATATCCAGAAATTACTCGACGAGGCGAAGGGAGCCTTACCCCGCGATGAGGAAGCCAAGGCTGAGCCGAAGGACCAGGAGCACGGAGGTTTTTCGGATAGTCGAGCAAGACGGCCAGATCCTCAGTATTTGACTAGGGACCTGGACATGTCTGCTTTTGCACTTGATGATGGCGAAGGCGAAGAGAAGGTCAAAGGGAAAGGGAGGGTGGATCTTGAACAGGAATCACGTGAAGCTCAAGATATTGTGGCGAGGATGTTGGATGAAGTCAATCTGGAGAGAGCTAATGAGCCAGAGCAGGAACGGAGAAGCACATCGCCCGAGCGGCCAGAGGATAAAGATGGTGATGAAGATGACGGCGGCTTGACCCTGCCCTCAGCGCCATCCGCTCTACCAGAGCCCGTTGAGACAAGCAAGAAATCCCTAGATTTCGAATCAGACATAGCAGCACGGATGGCGGCACTCTCTGGCCTGTCTACGAACTCTCTAGGTCTCCCTTCGGCGCCTACATTCAAGCCGATTGACAAGCCTGTCAAAGGAGTGATGAAGAAGTTTACAGATGAGGAAGTAGATAGCTGGTGCATTATCTGCCAAGATGATGCGACGGTGAAGTGTATGGGTTGCGATGGAGATCTTTACTGTGCGAATTGCTGGAAGGAAGGTCATATGGGCCCCGATGTCGGATATGAGGAGAAAATGCACAAGTGGGTGAAATATAGGAAGCCGAACTGAGGTTGCCAACGAGTCGCAGGAGGGTAATATCCGGCAGGCAGCATTCACAGACCTTCTCAATTCAATGCACCAATCAAACCTCGCTTGTTTAATCGACGAAATTATAATATTCGGGCACTAATGCGCGCTTTCTAGCGAATGAAGGAATGGGGTATCATCTATCAACGATCAAGCGCCTTCACAAACCCTTTCCTCACCAACTCATCCTTCAAACAATCCCTAAACTCCTCTTCCCTCACAAATCTCGTAGGAGCCCTCACCATCACAAGCTCAACCTCAATTTCCTCCTCACCCAGCCTCCCATCACCACCCCGTCCATACTGCACACCCTCCAACATCTCCAACGCCATCTGATCATTCCTATTCCTCTTCTCCCTTTCCCTCTCCCTCCTCCTCTCCCTAATCCCCACGACCCACGCCAACAACCCCTGATTTCCACCCTCATAAGTAGTATAATCCAGAATATGACTATGGAACACCACATGCCTCTTCTTACCACCTCTCATCCACTGCAGCTTAACATTAGCTTGCAAAGGCTGCATCCGACTACACCACCTCTTCTCACACAACTTCCATAAATCACCTAGTCTAAACCCCTCAGGAAAGCACATGATGCTTTTCCGCTCATAAACACCCGCCGTCCTTCCCCTCCCAACCTCAATCGATTCTTTGACTCGTGCTCTCGTGATAAGTGGCTGGCCTGTGAGGACTAACATCCGTCTCCAGCTCGCTTTCTCATAATTGAATCTCTCAAGCGGAGTCTCCTCTGTTGGCTCTGGGGTCCGATAGAGGAACGGATCATGAACTGCCCCGGCGAGACTAGGATGTTGACGCTCGTGGCGCGGGAACTGGAGATACAGCGGGAAAGAGTCCCTTTCTTTTAGGAATGGATGCAGGCCAGTGGGGAATTCGGGCTGCGTGGGATGCATATGTAGGATGCGGAGGAGGGAGGGCGTGGTTAGGATGGTGGTATGCCATGTTTTGGAGACGGCGGTACAGTTGATAAGGAGGTCTGAGAAGGGGAGGTGGGAGAGAATTATAATGAGGAGTTCTGGCGTCGTGAGGACGATTTGAGTGGATGTTGGCTTCATTTTGGTAAATGAGAAGGAAGGGGAGAGAAAAGACTCGCAAACAATTCTACGAGGTTGGTCTCTCAGCCTTATATGTGTTTGATGTGGCTCATGCCGAAAGTATGCATGATGCAAGGCTGAAGATATCTACTCGGCCAAGTCGTGGCTATGTATGATGTAGTTGGGAGCTTTGAAGGATCCCCCTTTAGCCGATCCAATAAGCTTCAACCTTTGACGTGAGGGGTGAGATAATGGACAAATCGAAGCACTGCATTATCAAACTACAATTTCATGAAACTAGACATCCTAATCGTGTACATCTTGGAGTTCCAGTGGTATACCCAGCGCCAGTGCCATCCCATACCGTCCCCAAGAGACCCGGAACGATCCAAAGCCACCTACAAGAAGCAGATACATAATAATCCGAACACAAACATATATCAATTCAATCAGTCATCAGCACCATCGTGACCATTATCGTCTCCACGAATTCCCCTTCCTGCCGCCCCAGTAGTTTTCTTTGTCTTGCCACGGATATCTTGCCATGTAGCTCCAAATCGTCTCCCGGTGCTGGCAAGCAGACCTTCCTCCTCGTCTGCCTCGGCGTCCTCATCAAGTTCACTGAGGTTGAGCTTTGGTGTGCGGAATAGTGACGTGATGAATACGATCAAGAATACTGCGAGGAAGACGAACTGCGCCCAGAAAGTCAACGCTCCGAAGAATGAGAAGTTGATCGTAACCCTGTTGAGGAAGGTGGTAACGACGGTAGGTGTGCAGACGTGCTTGGAACCCTCGCCAGAGGAAAGTTCAGAACAAGGCTTGACCAGTTCTGGATGCTTGGAGCAGTCAGGCTGATCGCCTGGAAATCTGGTCGGGTGGCTACAGAAAGTTTGAGCACCGTATATTGCGTATTGAGGAGCGACCATCATTGCAATGGAGTAATTGATCGCCAGCATTATCAAGGTCAACATGACAGTTGCCACGAGCATTGCCTGGGGAGAGGTATGGCCCTTTCGGATCTCGAATAGCTTGACCCAGAGGAATCGGATACCAATAGTGGCAATGCCGGCGACTGAGCTGCTGAAGAAGAACAACACAAGCAACAGCATCAAGACGTAGTCAATAGGGAAGACTCTCGAAGCTTGTACAAAGATCCAGTTAACTGGTTGGAAGACATTGATACTAGTCATGTCAGCAGTGAGATGATAAAAAATGTCCAGTTACGTACCTTCCCAAAATATAGCCACAATGTGACTTGCAAATTGAGTTCTTGGCTTTGTCGATGCCAGTGATTAACATAGATACCCATATTACGATAGCAAGGATCAAGAGTAAAATTCCTCCGATAAGCTTCAGAGGTCTGAAGACGGCACAAACTTTAGTCCATGATCGGACGATAAAGCTCTTGCCTTCGCCTTGTGCCTCAGCAGCAAGGCGCTCGCGACGGACCAGAGTGCGTTCCTCACGGACAAGGGCCTCAAGCTCTCGCTGATCCTTGGCGGGCATACCGCCATCACGACCAGCATTGCGCCCTTCAAGTTGGCGTTGTCGCTCCCGATTTTGCTCGAGGGCTGTTGCGGTAGTTTCCGACAGTTGAGGGGCACTGATAGATGGCGCCGACTTTATGAACGAGATTGGAAGGAGCGCAATACCAGCAGCGGTATACAAGATGTATAGCAGCGTACCCAGAGATATGAGTAGTCCAAGAGCAAAGGTCAATGCTCTTACTCCGTGATTTTCAACGAGGAGGCGCTTGAAGTAATCCAGATCATAGTGGGCGCCCTTGCGATCTTTTGCAACTGGTACGAAGAATCCAACGAGGAACAAAATGACGACGAGGATAACGAAGATGACGGTATATTTCAAAGCCCCCAAGAACCTCTGTCCAAAAGACTGAGTACCTTCTTCATCTTCGACATCATCATATTCCTCGTAGAAGAAGTACGTAAATGGAACGACGATCAGGCAAAGGATAGCGTCGAAACTATAGAGACTGTAGTAGACAATCTTGAGCGTGACCAGGATCCTGTGTACAGCTTCTGGTGTTGCCCAGTCCTTCTTCGCTCCAAGCTTGGTAGATGTTGTAGAGCTAACAAGTGCGATGTCGACTGGTAGGAGGAGGACCGTTGCCAGTAAGGAAGTAAGCGTTATTATGGTGACCGTTGAAACCAGCGCAGAGCGATCTCGCGGAGTTTGGTATGTGTAGGTAAAAATGGCGGCGATGAGGGCTACGAGTCCTACTGCGACTGCGTAGGCCACCCATATGAATGCCATTTGAATGAGAGCCATCTTTGCGAATGTAAGGCCTCTCCAGAGGAGTCAAATAGTGGACGATATTCGTGGGCTGATCTGATAATAACGTGTGGTTAGCTAAGGGCGCACAACTCCTGCCAAGTAGCAGACAGAGATGTTGGCTAAGGAGCACAGAGAGAACTCACTTGCTAGATGAAGGATCCCGTCCTTTTCTGTTGAATGGCGGAATTGTCCTAGGTGAGTATTGAGAGGAAGGAGGGGAGGATTTGGCTGCCTTGCTAAAGTGAAGAGACGAGAAGAGGAGTCGGCGCTGTAGGAGTGCACTAGATTTCTGACGTAGCTCCGGCTAAGAGCAATTGTAAACAAGGATCTGTGAGAGCTCCAATCCCTGCCGATTGGCATGCAAACAGTGCGGCCGCTAGCGCCGATCATAGAATGAATGTCTAGGACCGCAAGGAGACCAAGACAGCAAACAATGTCAACAAGAAAGAGAGACCACAATCACGAAATCACGAAGCTGCGCAGCTCAATCGAACCCGAGGACATGCGGCGCGCTGTTCATACACTACCATAATGCAATGCTACACGGAGCTGACACCTCCTACAGCTGTCACACACTCTCTCAACTTGCCTTTCATCTCTGCCAGCGCAAACAACCTTATCGTCGCCAAAACCTCCTTACTTCAGATATTCACGACTAAGATTACCTCGATCGAAATCGAGAACCCGCAAGATGTTCAGAAGCAGAGCGAGAAATGGGACCCAACAGTCAATAGTGGCGATGGGTTAGAAGCCTCGTTCATCGGAGGAGACTCTCTCCTACGACCAGACCGCGCGAGGAGAACAAAGCTGGTCCTCGTGGCGGAGTACACATTATCCGGCACAATCACATCACTCGCTAGGATAAAGACTGTATCTTCGAAGTCTGGAGGGGAAGCGCTTTTGATCGGGTTCAGGGACGCGAAGCTCAGCTTAGTGGAATGGGATCCTACACGCCCAGGAATATCGACGATATCCATACATTTCTACGAGCAAGACGATCTTCAGCGCAGCCCCTGGGCGCCTAGCCTCAAGGAATGTGTGAGTCAGTTGACTGCGGACCCGAAGAGCAGATGTGCTGCCCTCAAGTTTGGAGGCAGAAACCTAGCCATTATTCCCTTCAAGCAAGACGATGAGGACGTCAACATGGATGACTGGGACGAGGATATTGATGGACCTCGTCCAGCTGACCAGGCAATCTCCAAAGCTACAAATGGTATCAATGGAAAGGAGGAAACACCTTACAACTCCTCGTTTGTTCTGCGTCTGGCTGCTCTCGACCCAAATCTCATTAACCCGGTACATCTTGCCTTCCTCTACGAGTATCGTGAACCGACTTTTGGGATCCTTTCATCTACCCAGCTGCCAGCTTCCTCCTTACTTTTCGAGCGAAGAGATCATATGACATATATGGTATTTACCTTGGACCTTCACCAGAAGGCATCCACGACCATCCTATCTGTCAATAATCTGCCTTACGACTTGTTTGAGGTCATTGCACTTCCTGCTCCTGTTGGTGGAGCCTTGCTCATTGGTATAAACGAATTGATACATATCGACCAGGCTGGCAAAGCCAACGGTGTTGCTGTCAACGTCTATGCCAAACAATGTACCTCCTTTGGTCTTGTAGATCAATCAGATCTGCAGATGCGATTGGAAGGCTCAAGAATCGAGCAATTGTCGATTCAAAGCGGAGAGATGATCATCATTCTTCAAAGTGGGGACATGGCTATCCTAAGTTTCCATATGGATGGACGATCAGTGTCAGGATTGAGCGTTAGAAGGGTATCGGCAGAGGCAGGTGGGCTAGTGATCCCGACCTCTATATCTAGTATAAGCCCTCTCACACAGAATACGGTCTTTATTGGCAGCGAGACATCGGATTCTTTGGTACTCGGTTGGAGTCGGAAATCAAATCAGCTCTCTCGTCGAAAGTCGCGGGTCGAAATCGTCGAAGATGCAGATGAAGATCTGCTTGACGAGCTGGACGATGAAGACGATGATGCAGACGATGATCTATACGGGGACGGACCGTCAACAACACAGGCGAGCACAAATGGCATCGCAAAGTCCGAGACCGTGAACAGCAAAGCTGGCGATTACGTCTTTCATATACACGACTCGCTGGTCAACATCGCTCCAATTGTGGATATTGCGTTTGGCAAAGCAAGCTTCTTTGCAAAAGATGAAGACAAGGCTGACTCGGAAGGCGTCACCGGCGACTTAGAGCTTGTCGCCGCTGTGGGCAAGCAGAAAGCAGGAGCCCTTGCTGTTCTGCATCGAAACATCCAGCCCAAAGTGGTCGGTCGGTTTGAATTCCCGGAAGCTCGCGGAATATGGACAATGAGTGCGAAGCGGCCTACAGAAAAGGGACTTGAAGTCAAGAAAGAGAAATCCGCGATGAGTGGTGACTATGCAGTCGATGCACAATATGACAGGTTCATGATAGTTTCGAAAGCTCTTCCTGATGGTTCAGAAACGTCAGATGTGTATGCATTGACATCTGCTAACTTCGAGGCTCTTGCGGGAACCGAATTCGAGCCTGCTGCTGGATCAACGATAGAGGCTGGGACCTTAGGGAACGGCATGCGGGTGATACAAGTCCTGAAGTCAGAGGTCCGAAGTTATGATGGCGGTAAGTCTTCCTCCTTTCACCTTCTCTTTCCCACATCACGGCGGTCCTCCAATCTGGTAGTATACGGGAAATGTCTTACGACAGCAAAACTTGGGGCGTATGTGAATTTGCGGTACTTCTGTCTGCTTTTCGGAGCGCTATCTGGCAATAAATCATGTCCTATAGCATCAATGAAAGCGTTTACCATGCCCTATTTGTGTCAATCTCGTGCTATCGCGACCAATTATATGAATTACCTGAACCACAACTGACCCGATGAATCTCCTAGATCTCGGATTGGCTCAAATATTGCCGATGTACGACGAGGATACTGGAGCTGAGCCACAGATAGTCAGCGCAAGTTTCGCAGACCCATTCTTGCTCCTATTCAGAGACGATGCAAGCATATTCGTTGCACAATGCGATGACAATAATGAGTTAGAAGAGATAGAACGTGAAGACGATGCTCTTCTCGCGACCAAATGGCTGACGGGATGCCTTTACACCGACACAACGCGAGTCTTTGCGCCATTTCAATCCGATAAAGGCCAAGCTTCCGGCGAGAATGTGATGATGTTCCTTCTCAGTTCTACTGGAGCGCTGCATGTAAGTTGACCTGCCCGTATATCGTAGTTGTCTGCTGATAGCATCAGATATATGCTTTACCCGACCTTTCGAAAGCAGTCTATGTTGCAGAAGGGCTCTGCTTCGTGCCGCCAGTGCTCTCTGCGGACTATGCTGCAAGACGATCTGCAGCTCGTGAGATCATAACGGAATTGATAGTTGCAGACCTTGGTGACGAGGTCTCAAAGTCGCCGTACCTGATTGTGAGTACTATGAGAGTAATCACTAACTTTGCTGACAATATTTTAGTTACGCCCATCTACTGACGATCTAACGATTTACGAGCCATTCCGGACCACTTCTGAGCCGACTTCGCCTCTTTCATCTACCCTACAATTCTTGAAAATACATAATCCACACTTGGCCCGAAATCCTGATGTCTCTGCTATAGAGACTGAAGATAATGTTGCTGGAAACAGAGACGAGCCCATGAGAGCTATTTCGAATCTTGGCGGCTACAGCACTGTTTTCCTTCCTGGTGGATCACCAAGCTTTGTCTTGAAGACTGCTAAGAGCACTCCCAAAGTCCTGAGTCTGCAAGGCCTCGGAGTAAGAGGCATGAGCAGCTTTCATACCGAGGGCTGTGATAGAGGTTTCATCTACACTGATGTGGATGGAGTTGCTCGAGTGTCCCAGCTTCCAGAGGACACCAAATTTGCCGAACTTGGTGTTTCGTTGCAGAAAGTGCAGTTGGGAGAGGAAGTCCACGGTGTGGCATACCACTCGACATCAGAATGCTATGTTGCTGCGACAAGCACTCTGGTCGATTTTGAACTGCCCAAAGAAGAGGACCACCACCATCCAAATTGGGCGAAAGAAGAAATCGTTTTCAAGCCAACAATGGAGCAGAGCCACCTCAAGCTGATCAACCCTGTCAACTGGTCGGTCATCCATGAAATCGAGCTAGATCCTTTCGAAATCATCATGTGCACCAAGACTCTCAACCTCGAAGTATCAGAAATCACCAATGAGCGGAAACAATGTATAGTAGTGGGGACAGGGATTTCGAAGGGCGAGGACCTAGCAATCAAGGGTCGAATACATGTCTTCGATGTGGTCAGCGTCGTGCCGGAACAAGATCGGCCGGAGACCAACAGGCGTCTCAAGCTAATCGCTAGAGAAGAAATTGCCAGAGGAGCTATAACATGCATTTCTGAAATTGGAACACAGGGATTCATGCTCGTCTCACAAGGGCAAAAATGTATGGTTCGTGGCGTGAAGGAAGATGGTACTCTTCTTCCCGTAGCATTTATGGACATGAATTGCTACGTTACCTCGATCAAGGAACTTCGAGGGTCAGGAATCTGCGTCTTTGCTGATGCCATCAAAGGCGTGTGGGTTGCTGGCTACACAGAGGAGCCGTACAAGATGATGCTCTTCGGCAAGTCGGCCAAGAACATGGAGATCATGGAGGCGGACCTGTTACCAGATGGCAAGGAGCTATACATCGTCGCTGCAGATTCGGATTGCAATTTACATATCATGCAATTCGACCCTGAGCGTAAGTCTGAACATCCCCAGACAATCAAAGCTCATACTAACGTACTGCGACAGATCCCAAATCTCTACAAGGCCATCTCCTGCTGCACCGCTCGACATTTGCCCTAGGCGGTCACCTCCCCACAAGCATGACAGTGCTCCCTCGCACCAAAGCCGCAACTCTACTTCCTCCTACTCCCGACGCCATGGAAACCGCTGCCGAAGATACGATTCCAGAGCACGAGATCCTCATGACATCCAGCACAGGCTGTATCTCTCTCCTCTCGCCCCTATCAGAAGCTCAGTACCGACGACTCAGCACTCTGTCCAGCCATCTCATCAACACACTCTATCATGCTTGTGGCCTCAATCCTAGAGCGTATAGGATTGATAAAGATGCGCCCGAAGGCATGGTGGGGAGTAGGACTGTGATCGATGGAACGATTTTGATGAGGTGGATGGAGTTGGGGAGTCAGAGACGAGCGGAGGTTGCGGGGAGAGTTGGGGTGGATGTTGAGGAGGTTAGGGATGATTTAGCTGCGTTGATGGGTGGGCTTGGGTATCTCTGATTTATTGATGATGGGAGAGGCATATTTTGCTTGTACTTGTAGGCTAGGTAGAGAAGGCTGGAAATGATTCGACCGTAACCTATATCAGCATAATCGCTGTTTACAGATATTTGCTACTGATGGCACATGCTTCCCAGAACCTTCCTCCCAAGAGCCGCGTTTTAAGTGAGGATGTGTTGTTCTCATTTTACTATTTAGTATGGTCCATTAGACATCAAGCGGTGACGACCGGCGCCACCTACGAGTGATTATTCCCTCATCAGATGTGGTATTGACTTCGATTATACATGTCACAATCGTCGAATTAAATGCAGAAGATCAACTCTTCATTAACGCTAGAACCTGGGTGGCGTAAGTCCGAGCCCTGCCCGAATCAACACTGGCTTCGGACGGCATTTATTAGCTTGCATTGCTTCTTTTGGACCAGCTGAAGCGACTTGCAAGATCTTACGAAGTTACGCACCAAAAGAACGAGGTTTGATATATTGTAGTATTCTGCGGTTCGAGCAGATCTGTGAACTACTCTCCATTCACGGGCTAGCGATCAGTAAGTAGCTAACCATTGACTGCAATAAAAGCTTATTGGTAGTCACCCTGAGCTCAAAATCAAGAAGAAAAAAAATGGACGGGATAAATACTAGAAGCCTCTCACCTCTGTAGCGAGGATCTCTGATGTTGAGTAAGCCCCAGAAGTCAGACAGGGGCCAAAGTTCCCCGGGGTACTATGGCCCCTGCCCTAGAATCTCGCGCCCCTACCTCAAGACACTCTTGATCTTCTCACAAAAACTTGCGCAATTGCGCTAATTGTCTACAGGTGACTGTCAAACTTCGCTTGCCAACTACTAAAATGTATTCGTTACAATTGAGGCTTGGGCAGGGGGCGTACAGGCACTCCTGCATCAGGTAGCCTACAATTATTTGATCAAGATGGATAGGGTTATTGGAGAGGGTGGCCAGATAAGTAGCTGATTCGCGCATTCCGTGATGGGTGGTTAATCAGCTTATGATGGCTGCAGAACACCTCCGTTGGTGCCCTGTGTTGAGACGAGTAGGGGTTACGAAAGGCTGTGGTCATTATAGCCTCAAAATTATTTTACTTGTCCCTTCATTTCCATTTTTGTCAACAACACCAAACCTTCATACTCAATCAATATTCCGTTAAGTCAGAAAGAAAGAGATATAAAGATCCTTGGTTCGCTCCTGACGACATATGCGGGTAGACAAAATACAAGCCAATACACAATCGATCGATCATCAAGTCGTCAGCACACTATGCCCTACACACCATCGACTCAACTCCTACCCCGAGCCATCTTGGCTGACAACAAGATAAATGTCATCATCGGCGTTATGACAATAGTCATTAGTGTCCTAAGTGCAACACTTGGATGGGCGACATGGAGGCTCACCAACGATCGGAGGGGGCGATCGGGTCAATTGATTATGCTCACCCTGAAACTCATTTTTCACGCGTCCCGTCTATTGAAATATGCTACTATCATGGAATTCCCCCGTTGATGAAGTATTGAATTGTGTTGAAAATCCGTCCCAGCTAACAGTCGCAGGTCCGGTAGAGGACTCTATACCACTCATGAATCTTCCGCGGCCAGGAGTAGGACTGGGATACGAATTGGCATTCCGATTTGGGAGGACACCATATTAAATGATCCAGACTTGACATGATCTGGTCATAGTGTTTACCCGAATAAATACTTGGGATTGTTGGACTCAGGTGTTTGGATTTGGCGATTGGTGTGTGAAAAGGGATGGGAACGAGGTGCTGAACAGGGCCGATGGTAGAATTTGAAATCTCGGGAGATACCTCATTCTCTCTTGTTACTGAGTATTTATGAAATTACTTTAGGCTTCCTCCCTAAGCTAGCTGATGTCCACGTCAAGATTTCAAGTTTTCTTAATTGCTAGCGGTTCGCTTAGGTGGAAACCGGAGCACAATTCGGCAACATCTCTTGAGTCCATCCTGTTTCTTGGCCTACAATTGTGGCGCTACACTATGTATTCTTCTCACCTTGAATTTCTAATGGTGTCATCGTTCCAAAGTAAAAACAAATTTAAACTGTGTAGTTGATAATTGTCCTGGTTCTCCCTCCTTGCTCGGTAACTTCTCACCCCAGTCTCTGCACCGTCATTCTCAACTTTAATGATCTAAACTAGTCATCTCTTGGGCTACTAAAGATTCTCATTGCGATCCTACCACGGGCAAAATTTCGACGTAAGTATGATTGTCAGCAGATAGCGGCAATCAGGATTGCGGTGTTTGTTATGGTAGTGTTGTAAGCGAGCCCCTTTCTCCACTATTTTCGGACATCTAAACCACCATGGTTCGGTACCTGTAGGCAATGACTTGATCCTCACTCATTGAAGTGCCAGTCATTGTTGTAATTACTATAAAGCCGAGAATATATTACACTCAGGGAAAAAAAAAATTCCGCTCGGCTGAGATCTTGTGAGGGTTGCTGCAGCACAAGAGTGCCGACATGTGAGGCAGCCCTACCACCTATAAGGGGAACATAGAACGTCAATGTCAGTGTCGACGACGATCTTTTGAATAAATTCAAGTTGGAGATTGCTGAGCCATGCTCAGTAATTCAGATGTGCTGTGCACTTTACAGGCAGAACGCCAAATATCGTGATCGTGATCTGGATCCTCGAGACGGTAGAGAGTCTGGCGAGTCAAGGTGTATGAAACACCATGATGTGATTGAGAAAGAGAAACGGCCACGAATGTCACTCCATCACAGGGTGGTGGGTCCAGATCGTTCGTCCAGGCCTTGCTCGGTAGCGGTAAGCACCAAATCCTGTTCAACTTCCAGAGACCGCCGAGAAGGCTGTGTACGCAGCGACATGACCATCGGCCTCTCGGAGTGAATTATTGGCAGTTCTGGTCTCCCAGGATGTCTTGAGGCGTATGTCCTTTCGGATTATCACAACGAATATACAATTGGAAGCGCCAATAGGATGGCTAGAAGCAATGAGCTAGTAAGAGCAAGTGCAACGAAGAATTGCGAGAAGGCGACATGGAGTCAGCTAGAAGGATTCCAATCCATGCTGCAAATTAAATGGCCTCGATTATCCTGTAGAAGCACGGTGTGCCGGAGAGATGCGAAGTGGTGAGGCTAGGGAATCCAAGAGGGCGAATATCCATGGCATGGGCAACAAGAGTGAGTGAGTGAGCATGAACAAGGGTAAGTGCATGGGCATGGGCAGTTCCACGACGGAGGAAACTCAGGGAGCTCATGTTTCAAGGATCAGGAATGGCTGCGCGGGATTGGGACTGTGGTCGGGACTAGGGGTGCACGTAACAAAAAGAGACACATCGAAATGAGAAGAGCAATGTCAAGCCACTTCTCGCCTCATAGCGAATCAACAGCCTGCCTAATGTGCTACGACGATTTATGTCTCACATTACTGGCTGGTAGTCTGGGTCTGCAGGCATCATTATCACTACTTTCGACGTTTACTTTGCACGTTTACCAAAGCCCGGGAGCTATACTGCAGGATCGACATCCAGGTTGGTGCCCCAAATCTACGTTTTTGACTGCATCCTTACAGTATGTTCGCGTTTGATCGGACCCGTAATGATGCACAGATATGAGCACCTTGCCCTTGTCAACACGTCCGCGAGCCAGCTAGCGCAGTCAAAAAAAGCCTCGAAAATGGAGAGTTCGTCTAGAAGAAGTCAATGCCGAATGTTATAAATCTATCTCCCTCGCTGTTCTTTTCTACTTTGACCAGAGACTGTCAATCAACAAATCTCTGATCCGCCCTTGACAATTCATTTGTTTTTGATATTTTTTGACCCCCTCGTGCAAAGAGACTTAACATGGGTACGTTCCCCTTTTTTCAGGCCACCCCGCAATCCTCAGCCTTGTCCAAAAATGACGAAGGCTTATCTATCTCAATAGCCATGTCTGCATCCCGGCCGATTCTCCGAGCATCCTCAAACTACATCTTACCTCGAGGCATTTCTCAAGACAATAAGATCAACATTATCATCGGGGTTCTGACTATCATGATTGGGATATTGAGCTCTATCTTGGCATGGTCAACTTGGAAACTCACTCGTGATCGGAGACGACGACTCGGGAATATGAGTAGGTACACTACCTTCTTAAAGTTCGCACTAATTGAGTCATCGTACAGGCCCAGCTGTCGAGCCTATGCACTTCGAAGAGCTTCATCATCGCCTACCAAGACTCGGCTATGAGCTGGCGTTAAGGTTCGGAAGGAGGCAGTGAGATAGAGGAATGGTGTGAGATTGCATGCTTTCTGGTGGTGTTTGGTTCCTGCTATCTAGGAGTCTTAGCGACCAGGGACAGTTATGTTTACTTGAGAGATTTCCACATTTGATGTAGATGATGTAGACAATGGCTCGGGTTCGTTATGACACAACATTTATATTACTTTAAAAAATCCCAACAAGCTTGAACTAGCAGTCATTTCTCTATTGCTGTTAGAAGAAGGATACCCTGTAACAGTGATGGAGCCCGTATGTCCCTTCCCGGGCTCGCACTTCCGCCTGCCCAAATGTGCAGATCGCCCTCCTGCTCCTTGGTCCTGTAATCCCCACACAATCACTCAAAATCATAATCGGCGTCCTCACCATCCTCATTGGCATCTTCAGCTCGATCGTAGCATGGGCGACATGGCGACTGACGCCTGATCGCCAGCGCTATGTTGTTTGTCCCAATGCAAGTAAGCGAGCCCCTTTCTCCACTTATCTTGCCCCATCAACACCATCAGAACATTCGCGCAAGCACTCTCGAAGGAACGCCCTCTGAAATTCTGCTGGATCTTGCTCTGAATGTAAAAGCATAATCTAATCAAGGCTGGCAATTTGGACCGAACTGAATAGGTCCAGAAATCAAGGCTACATCATCGGAGCGTGAAGTTGCCTGTGATACTTCGCACAAGAACATAAAGTTGCTTTGAGGTTTGGAAGACGTCATTGACTCTCATTACAGGGGCATCATTTTGTTGTGCATGAGGAGGCATGTATGTGAAAGATTCACGGTCTAGCGTGAGGTATGTCATGCATCGGAGGAGTCTGGCATCCGGCGGTCTTTTGAAGGTTTGGTGAAGTGACGGATTAGTGAGAACGAGAGAGTCAACCGGGTCAAGGTAGCCATTTATTTATTTCATTACCCATATTATACATTTGGTGCCATGTCCGATCCTTTGATCCTTTGATCCCTTTCCCGTGCCCAACCCAAGTCTAGCGTTGTTGATGTCGAAATTGATATTCTTGTGAATTCATTATCGTACTTCCAAAAATTGTGGTACCGTTCGGTCTAGATTCTTCTTGTAGCTCAAGTATCCGTAGCATTCTTGTTTCGTCTCAAGCTTCCAAAGCGTCGCTTCAATCCCTCACCGATGCGTCGTCCTGTGGTGTTGGACCGTCGCATTCCATCTCCGTTATCCACGTCTAGGAAAGCACCTGCGGATGGCCTGCTAGATCCTCTGAAATCTTCGTGGTTTCCACTGATGCTTCGCTGACGACCGGTTCCTGGTCTCTGTGGTTGCATCTCGTATGAACGACCGTCAGGAGATAGGCCGTTGCGAACGCTGCTCTCTTTATGTTCTTTCAGAGCCTTCTCGATTGTGTAAGAAGGTTCTCCTTTGCCCTTGAGATCATCGGGATGGTATTTCTGCTAGATGTCAGTTATGGTCTATTCATTTACCAGAACTACTTACGACATGATCCCATCGCTTGTAGGCTCCTCCTGCTGCGTCAGGCTCGCGCATCAGATCGGCACCCTCTTCGTAGTCCATTCTACGGCCTGAGAAATCTTCAAATCCTGGGGGAATAACTGAAGTGCCTTGAAGGGGTACATGTTTGGTCAAGGAGTCCTTAATGTATTCTTTCGGTGTGGCGCGGATAGCCTCTTCGTTGGTCGACTTCACAGCATCAACTGGAGCATATTTGACATTTGCGTTCCGGGAAATCAGAGTTGCATCATATGGTCCTTCATGATGATACAGTCCTCCAATCATGGATTTGTCCAGCTTGTCAATGCTATCAGCTCCGGGAATATGCTTCTTCCTCAAATGTGGCGCTCGATTGGCAGCTTTCGTCTCCTTGCGCAATTGGTCCAGTGGTCGGTGAGACATGTCTCCTGGAAATCGTTCGCCTAGAGAACCTGGAGGATGTTAGACCGGATCTTATTGGAATTATAGCTAAATGCGACCACTCACTTCCTCTTCTACGTCCGTGTCCACTGTTTGATTGTTCACCCGAGCTCTTCCGGCGGGATCCGCCTTCGTTAAAGTCTCCAAAAGCTAGCTGTCTGTGTGACGGGGAATATGGGTTCGATGGATGGAACGAGGACTTTGTTGGGCTTGCAGAGGTCGGTGGAGTTGGATATGATGATACAGATGCCTGTTTTGAAGATCTGCCAAATGCAGGCGATTTTGAAGTAGAGCTGGATCTGTTGACTGATGATGTGAAATGCGTTCCAGGTCCGGTCTCCTCGCTGGGTTCGGGGGCATTTAAAGGATCGAGGAGATACTTGGCAGCCTGGAAATTCGTCAGTAAAACATGGCAGATTAATTATTGATCGCTGATGCTAGCAGATCTCAAGCTGGAATGCCTGTCTGGTTCTGCCCGCATTCATCCAGTAAGAACTTACCCAGTGTTTGTCTTCGCGAGATTCCATTTGGATAGTGGCGTGATGGCTCGATTAATTGTGTGTTTCTCTGGGGACAATTGTCGTCGTGAAAAGATGAGAAGAGACAAACAGTTGGACCGGGAGAAATGGGGCTTATCTATCTTGCTTCGACAGCTCACGTCCTCGTACAGTAGTCATTCTTACTTGCCGGCAGAATTGGGTTGCGCTGTACTGTGCTGTGCCTGGGTGCGTACGAATCGGGCAGGGATGCCCCTCTGGGCGCGGCTACGTCATTCGCTGGGCTTGTGTTGACCCTGCAGCTTCCAGGCCAGACCAGACCATAATCGTCGATGTAAAAAGCGGATGCGCGGAGGAAAAAGAGGAGATCTGTATGCTGACGAATTGTTGATTGGCTCAGACTATAATATGAATAAGACTCAAGAAGTTTATCATTCGCTGTCAGCTAGGAAGCTCCTTGTGTCGTCTCAAAGTAGCTTCAGTTGACTTCTTTCGACCCGCTGCTGACGTTGAAAAGCAGTGCAGTGCCAGTGCACTTTTCGTCTTAAGGTTAGGACGAGCTTAACAGGCGGAGGGCTTGCCAAGCCCCTTCAAATAGCAAGCGAGGGCATTTAGAGTTCGTGGGACCGCGTTTGTGCCGATACTCGATCAACAGACCTCGATCCCGACCCAACATCTCGACTTTCGTACCTGGGGCTATTCGTCATCGCGAGTCTAATCTAAAAGAGCCTCCGGCACTGTCGCTACCCTGCGCTCACATGGAAATGTAAACAGCGACCATGGCTCTGGTTGATTACCCTTCGTCTGATGAAGAGGACAACAACGAGACGCCCAAGCTCGAGAGCAGCACAGAAAATTCCAGTCTCAAAAGAAAACATGAACAGTCGTCAGGGCTACCCCCGCTGCCATCCAAGTTCCACAATCTTTACGCCTCGACAACCAGAGTAAGCACAAGGGATGACCCAAGCTTGCACGAGGGAAGAAAGAGAGTGATCCCACATATTGAAGGCAACTGGCCGACCCATATCTATATTGAGTGTAGGTGCATGTTAAACTTATTTTCCCCTATTAAGGCTTTGCTAAGTCGATCGAGGGTATCCATCGACAACAGAGGATGTATCATTATCAAAATTGATATCAGCATTGCAAAAAGAAACCTCGCTCGATGCTGCTACCAGAGTCCACTCCTTTGTCACCAGTGACGTCGGTGTTCCTCTACCGCTTCATGTCAGCCTTTCCCGATCACTCGGATTCCTGGCACCAGAGAAGGACGAGTTTGTTGATTCGCTTGGACGAGTTCTGAAAGTATCTGGTGTTCGACCGTAAGTCTCTTTCCAAGTTGTTCATTGTGAGCACGTGACTGACCATTAAGCTTTGATATCACATTCACCGGCGTAAAATGGGTTTCCAATTTTGAGAAAACCCGCTGGTTCCTCGTACTGAGCATCCCCAAACCCGAGTCTGACGGATTGAATAAGCTTCTCCATGTCTGCAATTCTGTAGTCAAGCAATACGGGCAACCACCTCTTTACCCGAAGCCACCAACTGGGCCAGCCTTCACTCCTCGGAAGAAGCAACATAAGCGAAGTTCGCAGGAAAACAGCAGAGCACCGTACAATAAAATTCACAGCAATATGGACTGGACGGACATGCAAGATGCTACCGATACCCTACACATCAGTCTGGCATGGACTTTACAGAACCCTAGCAAGGATCTTCTTGAGCTGACAGACACCGTTGCCAAAGATCATCTCAAACTACTTCAAGAGATAGAAGTCAGAGTCAACGAGATCAAATGTAAGGTGGGAAACATTGTGACAAGCATGCCTCTACCACGTCAGGCTTCAGATCTTGGTTGAATCAAGCCCCAAGCCTTGCGACTGTCCTAGACTTTGAGACGTCCGTACGGCGCCCATTCCATGACAAGATCATTATGGTAAAATTGCCGTCTCAATGATCACGAAAAGTGCATGTCTCAAAATCAAGAATGATGGGAACGTGTGGCAGGAGCTCAAGGCTTCGTTGCATTATCACACCTTTGAGACACAACACGACTCCACGAAGCTTGGCCAGTACGTACCTCTTGAGCTTATGTAGCATTTACTAGGGTCAATGACAGATACTGAGGATCATGGACCCAAGATTATCTACCCTACTCGCCCAATTCGCAAGGTCCAATACCATATTCTTGTCCAAGTCCTCCACGTCAAGGTGATTCGATTTCCGCAAATCGCCAAACCTCAGCATCTCTGGTCCTTTCCTGCTTGACAGATACCGCGTGTACTCTACTTCCCACGAGGCAGAAGTTTCAGCTTCCCACATTTCTTTGCTGCATATCAATGGCAGCGTGTCGAATTGGCGGCAAACGGTGATATTTGGTTTGCCAACATTGAAATCTAAGACTCGATCCATAAGATGTATCAGGAGCAGTGTCCTGCGAACCAAGCATGCCACGTCAGCTCAAAAACATCTGTCTAGCTACGAAACATACCTTCTACTGCTCTCTACAAATTTCCAATCATCCCAGGTCGGGAAGTTACCCATTTTCTCATGCGTTGAGAAATCACCGTTCTCGACGACCAGTTTTCGTGCCATTTCCTATAGTTGCACTTCAGCGGAGTCTAGAATTCATGGGATGCATGAATTTTTACCCCCATGGCAACTCTAGTCATGATGCTCAAAAGGTTGCAGCGTTCTGGATCTGAAGCAAGCACAATCACATACATGGTCAGAGCTTGTAGAGCCTCAAGACGGGAACTGTTGTCGCAGCCGCCGATCTATGCAAAGTCAGCAAGCGCTTGAACAAGTTGCAATCGAGATTCCCCCAATACCCTTACCTCATCATTCAATGCGTTCACTTCATGAAACATGGCGTTCAAAACGATATTGTGGCAAGCTGATGTCTTTTTGAAATACATCCCTGCGATGCCGTCGAAATTTGCTAGTGCCTCTGATAGATTGAACTCTGTAGTTGTAGATTGCGAACGGCCCGGCAAGCTACTCCTGTGTATGAAGGGTGGGAGGCGACCTTTACAGAACTCCATTGGATACGTCTTGATCTGGGACCAGATATTGTTCGCGTTCGTGAGCTCCCAAACTTTGTTTACTTTCTTTCTGTTGAGTATATTTGGAAGCATCTCAGACACACTGTCCATTGTCTTCCAATGACCCAGACTAGATGTAATTTCCATCATGGAAGTCTCCGGCTCAGGCGCCACGGTACCAATCATATTAGCATCCTCCTGCAATGCTCTCTGTAATAGTGCGTTCTGAGCGTTCATCTTTTCAAGAAGCTCTTCATTGGAACAGCCAGGGATAGGACCGAATGTACAGGCATCGTGCGCATCGGGCATAGCCAGAACTGGATCCGGAACTCCATTCAGGGTCTGGTCGTTCGCATCACGGGTGGCTGCAGATGGTCTTGCGGCGCCTCGTCTCGTTAGGTCCTCCTGACTGTCCTCGTACACTGGAACTGCGTGAATCTTGCGGTGCGGCTGGCCGGGAGTTGCCGTCATGCCCGCTGCCTCCTGAAAATGACTAGCTTTACCGGATACATCAGGTTCTGTTGTATTGGTCTCGACCAACCAAGTCCGAAAGAGCTCGTTTGGATCAGGAGCCGCCGGCATTGAAGCCCAAGTCGGTTGCTCATAGGTGCAAGCGAAACCCTTCTTTTCGCAACGGGCACACCGTGCCTTGAGGTCACATCTAGTTTTGGCATACCTGCATTCTTTACAGGACTTCTTTCGTGAGTGTTCCATTGTATGGACAGATCGTTATTATGGATTTTGAGAAGATTTTTTTTTTCTCTTTCAAAATTTCAATTGAATACTTGAAATGATCTTGCTGACTGTATACACAAGCTTGATATCGCTGCTGGGCACTGGGCATTCATGACAAATACGCGGGTTACGGAGTCTGACCCACAATTCACCAAGTCCGGTCAAGCGACATTCTGTCGGCGTCTCGCTTGCTTGCATCGTCAACAAACCACCATATCGGGTCGGTGTCAGTGCTCCGTCCTCGTCAAGAGACGTTGTTGATTTCGAAGCATAGAATTTGGGCGCCGGCAGCTCTCTTCCTCAGACATATATCAACATTATGTACCTGCAATGATGTACATCCTCCTGTACCTCACACTACTTTTGATCTCGCTCCTCTTTGTCCACCGCCTATACCTCCAGCATTATCATCCTATCATGTCTCCTCCAATTCGAGTCGGTCTCGTCGGCCTTGGTAAAGGTTCTCTCCAGATGGGACCAGGAGTATGGGGTGCCTCAGTCCACCTCCCATACCTTCTCGCCTCTCCCAAATATACACTCGTCGCCGTCCAGAACTCCAGCGTCGAATCAGCTCTCGCATCAATCAAGTACCACAACCTAGGGCCAGATGTCAAAGCATACGGCACACCTGAAGACCTAGCTCGCGATCCTGGCGTAGACCTGGTCGTCGTTTCCATCGTTGTAACGCACCACTACGCCGTCGCGAAACCTGCTCTGTCGGCAGGTAAAGACGTTTTCGTCGAATGGCCTCTAGCAGTCACCACAGCCGAAGCCGAAGAACTGACAACGATTGCCGAGGAGAACAACTGTAAAACCATTGTAGGCTTGCAAGCACGAGCCAGTCCTCTGGTCTTGAAGATCAAGGAGATAGTACAGAGCGGCAAGATCGGGAAGATCTTATCGTCGACTGTCGTAGGGCAGATTTCGAGCTTGAAACCGTTCGGAACGTGGCAGGAGGGAGCGAAGTATTATGTTGATATGGATAGTGGTGCTAATGGGTTTTATGTTTCGTTTGGACATTGTCAGTCACCTGCGTCCTCCCCGAGCATTGAGAAGAATCGAAGGTACACAGCTTACGTTCTGCTAGTCCTCGACTCCTTCATCCAAATCTTCGGCCCCTTCACCTCCCTCTCCTCGATCCTTCACACACACTACCCAACCATAGTCAGTATCCTCTACTCTAATTTATCACATGCCATCTTCTCCTCTCACAAAATACCCCCCCTACCAACCCATCCCCTCCTCACAGTCCAATATGCAAAATGCTAACCCAGCCTCCCCCGAACAGTCGTTAGTCACTAGCAGCGGCACACCAACCCACCCCTCCCACCCCAAAACCTCACCCGACACCATCTTCCTCACAGGCACCCTCTCCTCCAACGCCATCGTCTCACTCTCCCACATCGCAGCACCCATCGATCCCGTCGAGATACCGGTCTCAGATGGAATATCACTGGTTCGGAAGGAGTGCTGGAGATTACTATTCCGAAAGACATGCCGTGGCAGATGGGTCCGCCTGCGGTTTTGAGGGGGAGGTTTGGGAGGAATGTGCAGGCGTTGGGAAAGGGAGTTGAGGTAGTGGAGTGGGAGGGGGAGGGGGAGGGGAGTGAGATTGGGGAGTTTCCGGTAAGTGGGACTGATTGGGTTGTAGCCTCTCTCTTTCTGGATGGATTGCTTTGAGTTGCTTAATACTGAAGTCCTTCGTCTAAGTCTGAATGTAAGATATTGGTGGAGGCACCAACTGACTTTTTGATCATCATAGGCTGCGAATACGAGAAGGATTTATGAGGCTTTTGCTGCTGTTAAGGGTGGAGATGGGACGAGGAGAGGGGAGTATGCGGATTTTGGGGAGAGTGTTGAGTTGAGTAAGTTGTTAGATTGGATCAGAAGGGCGGCAGGGAAGTAGGTTGATTGGATGGCGCTGCCAGAGCAGCCAAGTTGACGACGAATTAGGCGGATAAATGAACTTTGTTTGCAAGAGCGACACGAGGGCTATGTCAAGAGACTTACATTGATGGACTCATCTGATGGCAACGTGTTTTATTGCATTGACTAGCTAACAAGAAGCATGCAATTTCCACCCACCATATTCTGTCCGAACACATCTAGCAATCCCGCCATTGTTAGAAGTATACGCACGATCTACCGCCCGAAAGTCGAAAGAAACAACGTACACTGCTCGAAAGGTAAGGAAGCTTAGCGCAAAAACTCAAGGTTCTTGCTATTGATGAAAGCACAGACGCTCTGATCAACAGTGAATCTCTCAACAGCTGCTGGAGCACTGCCACGCCCAAACACAAGGTTGCGTTGAGTGAAGGAGTCGAAGGTCTCCCAGGTATCCGAGGCAGGAATACCGTTGGGATCAAGCTTATTGATGAAGTTGATAATGGAGCGTTGGAACTTGGTCATCAGGGCTCGGTCTGCTGCGCTTTGCTTCGACATGTCGACGCCACTGGTACATTGTGTTAGCTGAGCTCGTTGATGTGGAAGAGGAGGCTTACCCGATGGGGAACAGGTATCGAAGGTCACTGCCTTGTGGAACGCCTTCCCATGACTTGACGGGAGCAGATTGGAGGACGGCGTTGAAGCGGTATTTGAAGACGTTGTCCCCATTGGAGGCTTGTAGTGCCATGGAGTTTGCTGGGCAGAACATCTGCAAGTCGTTCAAGATGGCGACGACGCGGCTCCATTGAGCGCCGGAGAGAGGTGGGCCGATGTTTCTGAATCGAGAGACTATCGAATTGTTAGTACCGATCCAAATATGGTAAAAGAGCTGATAGCAACGTTGACATGCGCGTCCGGAAGACGCCAAGAATATTGACGAGATATATGCTTACCAGGATAGTATGACAGAAGGGTCTGGAGGGTTGCATCACCGGCATATGGGAAGAGTGTCTTCAAGTAGGCGATGATGCTCTCATCAGTTCCGAAGCCATTATATATTGGTACAGAGTTGACAACTAGGGAACAAATGATGAGTTAGCATTGCTCATTAAGAAAGCTGCAGAATTGCTTTGGAGAAGCAATCCTTGGACGTTGGAGAGGCAAGGCAACATGGGGACTTACGTTCTGTTGTGGTTGTTCCAATGAGGATTGGTACTTGTGCAAACTTTCCTTGCTCCATAAGAGTGGATGGGAAGTCGGTTAGGAATGTGCCGTCGACGACTGGAGAGAATCTGCAACACTTGTCAGTTATGACATTTTCACGAACTGTCTGGGCTGGAGCCCCTGATCCCATCTTCAAGTGAGTAATGTACTTACACAGAAGCTGGATTGGCAAGCTCGGAATCAACGAAGACTTTGCTGGATGCCTTGACCACTGAATCAATTGGAGCGTTCTTGAGGCAAGTCCAAGTATCAGGAGAGTTGTTGCAACTGTGATGTTAGAACTATCTTAAGGAGAATCGGAGAACATACCCAGTAGCTGAGACAATCGAATCGTAGTGGCTCTGCCATTCAGTGTGATTGGGATGAGGAATAGGCGAACGACCAGTTGCTGAACCGCTCTGAAGGATTGCACCACGGAAAAGACCATCAGTCTTTGCTCCATAACCAAGCAAGTGATAGGCAACCATGTCAGCTCCACTACCTTGTCCGCCGATAATGACCTGCATGAATTGATGGATTAGCAAATACAGCTTGACTTCTTAGGAGACATAGGGAAGAGAGTATATGTAGTGGTAACTGTGAGTAGGGAGGACGCAGCAGGGCGGACTTGCCTTCTTTGGATCTCCTCCGAAATATGTAATGAATTGTTGCAACCAAATCAGGGACCATCTTGAATCAAGGATACCAAGGTTCATCGCAGTGTTAGACTCTGCCTCTCTGCCACTTGGGAAGCCGAGGAAACCAAGTCTGTAGTTGACAGCGACGTATATGATAGGATTGCCGAGAGCGATGCTGGTCTTGACGAGGTTCCGACCATCGTACTCAGACTTGTCACCAGAGTTAAAGTCACCACTGTTGCACCGATAATCAGTAACCATGAAAGAGATGAATGAATTGGAATCGAAGACTTACCCGTGGAAGAAGACATAAACAGGTAGAAGCTTCTTTGGTGGAGGTGACATTGGATTAGCCAGAACAACGACAGGATTGCCCTTGCCACCTGGGCCACTTGATGGACGGATCAGGTCGAGAGTCAAGCAGTCTTCCGAGCCAGGGCTAGTGGAAGAGGCACCTGGGCCAAGCTCGAAGCATCTGTTGCTGGTAGGCTGGTTGGCCATGACAACACCCTGGTCGCCAGACAATGGCATAGGAGCATGGAGACGAGTGGGACGAGAGGCGTAGGGAACACCGATGAAGACATCAGTGCCATAGTCAGGGTCTTGGACGCCTACAAAGGAGTCTGCATTGCTCGAGGCTGCAAGCAGCAGAGCGAAGAGGAACGTCAACGTGAACTTGATCATGGTGACGGTTGATCTCTGCGGAGAACGCGTATGTTTGGGATGATGACAGTGATCTCAGAGAGTATCAACGAGGACTGAAGACGTTGGAAGTATTTGGTGAAGTCAGAAGGGGAGGAATTTTGCACTCGAGAGGTGAAGGTTTGACAAAAGGTTGACCCCGACGAACCTAAGTACCAACGAAGCGCCTCAACGTGCTACCTAACCGAGCATCGGTGAGCTAGAAACCAGATTCACCTATATCGGACGGACAAGCAAGTTCCTTCTTTTCTGGGATACATTACAGCTCTTTGAGCTCTCGTGAAGGCTTGCTGAGGCCGGTTTCGCCGACTACTTCATATTAAGCAGACCACAGCATCTGGCACGACAGCAAAGGCAAGCGCGTTTCTGTCCAGAGCTCCGATTGTATGCATTGCTGGTTCGCCAGGAGGAGAAACGACATCAGTATGTCAGGGACCCAGGGTACTTTGCAGGGAACCAACATCTTTATTGGCAAGGGCAGAGGATTTCAACGTCAAAAATGCAAGCAGCAGGGTCAGGACAAAGCACGTAATTCCATGAAAGTCTTCAAATTGTATGTAAGGATGTAATGACGTGCAGTGCCTGATACAATACAAATGTGCACCAAACCAAAATCTGTAACTCCTTACGCTGATGCTTATGCAATCAAAGAACGCCTTGTTGATGTATTCCCAAGTCTTTAAAGCTCATCTACAGTTGGCCGCCGGATTTTCCATGCTCTCGGTCGCATTGGCAGACCAATGTAGTTGTTCCAAGCCCTTGAAGCTTCTAGGGTGAAGATCTCCCAACTGAACACATTAGCGAAATCCCTCACGTGCAGAGTGTGATACTTACGCTCGGAATGGGAAATTGATCCAGCTTTTGACCACGAACTTGGACACTCTCCAGACAAGATCCAATTCGGCATAGAAAGCCTCCGAGACAGTGGCATTTGGTGAAAGCCTCTGGCGAACAAAGGATTCTCTTTCGTGAGCCACATAATCAGACTCTGTTGGATCTTTATACTCCTTTCCAGGCACGACGTGATGAGGTTTCTTGACGCGGTCGGACAAGATATTTTCTGCTTCGATTGACTCTTCCGCTTCCACCATGCTTCTAAACTCAGCGATCGCCTCGAGCGAGTCCGAAATGCGAGCAAGCGTATTGAATAGAGCAACAAGCTCAGTTCTCTTGAGCATGGGAATATCATCTGAGTTGTTATCGAACTCGAAGAGGACTTTCAAAGCTGCTCCGTAGCCAGCGGTTTGCAACTTGCCCCATAATCGACATTTGTCGCAGCCCACGCAGTCCATGATCCGGCTAACATTTCTGAATCGGTTGCGGAAGTCCTCCTTCAAGCTTGGACCTTCGCCATTGACGAACATAAGGCTCTCGTCAAAGATCTGTGGTACAGTACCAGCTTTGGACGTGAGAGCCTGGACCTTGGCCTTGGTCTGGCGGTCTTGAACTGGGTCGCCAGAGCAGAAAGTGTAGTCTTTCAAGTACGGCCCAAGCTTGGTGACCGCTCGGAGGACGAGAGCATAGTTGAAGTAGAGGTTGGATACTCTGTCTGGGAAACCATGCAATCTGTCTTTGTAACATTGCAAATTTGGTCCCCATGCTCCAGTTGTCTGATTGAGATATTCCCAGCAGAGATGAGTGCTGATAGACGTGTGCATACCAGAAACGACCCTGTAGAATACCCGCTTCTCCAAGCATTGATCTTCATGCTCAAGACCAGATTCTGTAACGAAAGGCGTATTTGGGTTATGCTTTTGGTGCTCCTCAAGAGCTTGTTGCAGTCCTCGTTCCCTCATGACGGATTGGAGCTCGCTAACTGCTGGCCCTTTCTCGGGGAATGGAGAATTTCCTAGAGCTGCTGACTTTGGGAATGAAGACTTCGAAAAGCAGTTCTCCCTGTAAATGGCATCCCAAACCTGCTTGGTACCTTCTCCTGCATACCCTGTGAACCTCTCTGGGTTGTCTACCAAGCTCACATAGTCTCCCTTCGATCCAGCACTTTCATCCTCTGGAACACAGTAGTCTCGCTCGTCGCATTCATCATCATATTCCACAACACAACTCTCGCCGACATCCTCACCCAGCATTCCCTGCAGTGGTCTCACTGGCCCGCGTTCCTCCTGTAACTTTTTTCCGGGGTGTCCGGCTTTGGGACCTTCCAGCTTGCCCAATTCCTCCGCCCTCCATATTTCTGGGATATCCTCTTCGTTGTCCAAAGTGTTTACGGCGCAAGCAATATTTCCACACATGCCACTGTCATCGTTCCAGAATGGACACTCCTTGCCAAACAAATTAAGCCGGTAGTATGCGAAGAAGTCTGTCGTTTGCGTGATATCATTGAGCGATGGCTTGAGCTCATGGTTTAGGGTATCGAGGGTAGAGTAGGAAGCGCATGCATCTGATACAATTGCTTTTGGAGATATCTGAGTAAGGCAATTAGACAAGCATGTCTGATAAAAGAGTAAAAGTGCGTACCGCGCAAACATCGGGACTAGGAGTTTTGGCCTTCGATGCTATCTTGGAGTCTGCGCCATGCGAAGTCCCAAGTAGAGAGAAGACGGCAAGATAAAAGACCTGCGCAGCAGTCTTCATGATTGATTGTCACAAGACACTTGGCCTTTATCCCAGGTCGTTTTAGGCAAGAAAATCAAATATATGGCTGAATAGGGTGGAACGTGAGGTGGTTGTGGTGGGGTAGATGACCTGTTCTTGGAAGTTGATAAAGGATAGCTGTCTATTGAGGCTCCAAATCGTCCAGAGGCCGATGAAAGAAATCTACAGGAAAAATTGAATCGGTTTTGACTTCATCAAGTGAACAAAGCTGCGGAATGAAAAATTGAATGTGGGTGACAGGGCGACATTTGTAAAATGTTGATTGTAAAGCAGCTCTGGTTTCGGTATATCTGTCTGTTCGGCGTGTGGTTCGATTACAATTCCATCAGCATACTCCGTACCACACTAAGAGACCAGGGAATCTGCACTGACGCCACGCTTGGCAACCTCTAGCCAGCCCTCCCGTTCCTGAGCTTTCCCAAATTAGATATTTGGCTTTGCTTCATGTAATCATCTGGTGTTTTTGGTCCTCAATCGCATGATATAGATCTGCCACTCTCCATCCAACTTGACAATTATGACAGGCTGGAGGAGAACAGATCTAATTCGCATCTATATCTAAAAGGACAACCAACATCAAAACGGACGAGAGCGCTGATTACAAGACCTTGGCACTACTTTATGGGTGGCAAGGGCCGGAACTCTAACTAGATTTTCTTCCGCCGGTGGCCTCTTAAAGGCGAGAAACTCGAAAGAGCGCTATCTATCAAACATCAACGAGTTCTTATGTCTCAAATCATGATCGATTTTTTCCACTATCCTTCTTGAGCTTCAAATGTCCAGGCTCACAGATAAGAGGCCATTTGAGAATACACCCAGCAAAAGAACATGAGCGCGTGGGCGCCGAAGACCCAACTGTGGCCAAGATTCTGGTCATTAATATTTTCTGTATCCACAATCCACGAGGACGCCCTGTTCGATATCATACATTGAGGCCGCCCATCCGCCAAAAAGGCAGACCTAATGGAAGCCGAAAAATAAAAGAAGAGAATGTCCATTCGCCCTAATCTATTACATCGAAGTGGAAGGCATGAGGTGTGGTGTATCGAGAGAGACATGAGACGTAACATCGTCAAAAGCATAGGTACGCCGTTGCTTGCAAAGTCTTGCGCTCCAGAAAAAACCACCAAATTCAAATCGAGGCCGTGAGCAAGAAACCGTTGTATTTATTGGCCTGGGGGAACATAATTGATTGGTCTCCTACTCTCGAGTCAGTACGAGACATTTTCCTTACGGGTCTCGGGAATTTACTTGAAGAGAAGTATGTGTGGCTCGGGCTCGTGGACTTCATAATGCTCCCATCCAAGACTCTGCGAACCGTCAGTATCGGAATGACAGAGCGGAGGTCGTAGGCCAACATACCTGTGTAATACCCAAAGCTCTCCACTCCTCTTCCCACAATAACTTCAGTGTTCCTTTGGAGGAATCATGATACTCCTTGGGGATGGCCTTCAGCATGTTCTTTGGAAGCTGGACATGTCGGTATTCGAATTCGTTGTCCGAGTACCTGTGTGGACAAGTTAGCACTGCCCGAGAAATAACATAAGTCGCAGCCTGCAAAATCCATGTCCAAATCCAAGTCCAGCCCAACTGCTTTTACAGCCCTCTCCAGCAAAAGTCTTGTAAAGCATCCGCACGTCCAAATGATTTTGATTATACAAGAAGATTTCGTGATTCTACTTACCTCGCAGAATAGTGAATGGAATCGATAAACTCCTCCAGGCGCGCCTTCTCCGACTCTGTGAGTGGCCTGGGGTTCTTATTTCTCCTGTTGTAATCCATATCCGACATTTTCGCTTTGCTTCTCTTCCTCGTCGACGTCGAGATGGCTTTGCAAGCTAATGGTGGGGCACGCGACACGAGCTTTCAAAGATCCCAACTTGAAACTGGGCCTCAGAATGATGTTTGATGGCGAATGGTGATTTTATGATCGAGAATATGGTCTGTCGGGCGATGCGACGGGCAAAAAGGTTGTGCTAGAAAAGGATTCGAGGGAAGGTGAGTCGGGCGAAGTGTGGTAGAGGACGGTGTAGTTGTCCAAACCAAGTCGAGTACTTTGGCACAAGCGAAGGAATAGAAGCAATGGCGAAGGAGAAGTGCAGGCGATCCGAAAGCGGGCGCGCGGGAGACGGCAACCGGGGAAAAAAAAGTGAGTCTGGGTTGCTGCGATCAAGAAGTGAAGTATTGATTTATTGAAGTAAACAATGCTCCTCTCCACAGCCTTGCCGGCGCTATCTGTAACCAGCTTAGCGCCAAGTCACATGACACCACCGTACCTCTAATGGATGAAGCCCAGTCAAAGATCCTCGACGAGTGAAGAACATTGAATTGCACAACAAGTGAATTTAATTCCCTGGCATATGGATAAGTTTTCGGCGTTGCGACGCACATCATAAGCACGAAGACAAATCTCGATTTTCGGTTTTCGTGAACCTTCACTCCTATCCCATTTCGGCAAACCCAGCCCAGGCCATCCAACAGCAAGCAAGGATCTTCTCATCCTCTCTCCACGACGGACGCGCTGCCACTGAGTGATCGCGTCGCCCAGCAGTCTGCGCCAACACCACAGCAATTGTAGCTTCGATACAGTCCACAAGAGTTCCCGGGGCGCATCAATAATCGGCATCGGTTCTGCGACGCACGATCGAAAAGGACAGCATGGACAAGCGCAAGGTCAATGGCGGAGGCCATGCGAGCGAGGAGTTGGACGATCGCGCTGCAAAGAGAAGAAAGATGCCGAATAGTGTAAGTTCTTGTCGCTTCGCTTTCCTTTGCTGCGCAGGGTGAAAGAGTGATGGAGTGCGCGATGTGGGTTGTACTTTGTATTGGCGATGCGGTCGACGGTCGCAGGGACTCGAAGCGGCGCACCGAAGGTTCATGACCTGCACCATCATTCGTGCCTCCGCGTTACTTATCGTTCGAACATACCGGGCAAGGCAGGCAAGGCTGACAAGATGGCAGGACATCGACCTCATGCAGGGAGAAACCGCGGAAACCACCACGCAAATGGGTCTGAAATTGTTGGACACTTTCCGGCAAACGGCAGATAAGAGGTACGTTCTATCGACTTCATATTGCGACAGGCGCACTCCCTCCAGCCTGGTGCGGATGTCTGGTTCCCATACAAATCGTAGACACTCATACTGCTGCGCTGCGCACTGTACACCATCCTCAGAGTCAGATTTCTATAACACCATTTCCCACTACCATTTCACGGCAATCTGCACATTCAATTAACATAAATCACAGTGGACGCCTCATTGCTACACCATTTCTCACCCTCCCAAACAAACGACAATTCCCGGACTACTATGAGATGATTCGGATGCCCATTGCCTTGGATACGATCGAAGCGAAACTCAAGCGCCGTGAATTCCCGACTCTTACTACCCTCGAAAGCTACTTCAAGCGAATGATTGCGAATGCAAAAGAATACAACCAGCGTGGATCCGAGATATTTGATGATTCTGAGCGCTTGAGGAAGGCTTTAAGTAATTTTATGACGAGATGGAATCCAGCATACAAGCTAATACCTGGCTACACTGCATTTCCGACACCGTTCCCTGCCACTCCTGAACCAATACCTCAGACGGAAGGTGGTGATAGCGACGAGGATGCACCGGGAGAGCCTGAATATGAAGTCCCAGCAACAACCACTAAGAAAGCTCGCGGACGACCACCAAAGAACCCTCAACCTCAGAGAACAAGTGTCACTCCTGCTCTATCCGAATTCACATATTCAGGAAGCGGTTTTCAAGGTCTATCGTTCCAGGATGCCCAAGAGAGATTCGTAGATGACTGTATCGCTCAGAAGGAATACCCTGAGTAAGTCGACTTATATTTAGGGAGGACGCCTCGTACTAACACCTTGTATAGGGACGATTTCCCAGCTTTCCAACCCTTTATTGATCTCCCCTCAAAGGTTGATTATGAAGATTATTATCGAGTGATTGACCACCCTGTCAGTCTGAAGACTCTCAAGAAAGGCGTCAAAGGTGTCAAGGGCAAGTACGCAGCAACCGGCCTGTCGCTCTACACGACCTGGCAAATGTTCGAAGCCGAAGCGAGCTTCATCTGGAAGAATGCTTTCAAATACAACGAGGATGGCAGTGACATCTTCGTACTAGCGCTTGAGTTCAAGGTGAGTTAGGAAATATTGATTCTGCTTCCACACACGTGGCTAACACATTTGAGGCCTTCTTCACGAAGCTGCTAGCCGAAGCCAGAAAAGCTGCACCTGACGGAGCTGCTCCTGCTGCCGATGTACCAGCTACTGCTGTCCCCCGGATCAACTTGAAGATCAATAAGCAGCCTCCTCAGCCTAAGTTCACCTTGAAATTTCCAGGCAGACCTACACCTGTCGATTCTCCTACACCTCAAGCGCCTGTTCGTGCAAATGGTTCAGCAGGACTTGCTACCACCAATGGCCGAAATCCATTTGCTTCCGCAACGCCTGCTCCCAGTTTGATTCCACTCGAGCGGGCTAGAAGTGCATCTGGTTCTGTTTCTTCGCCAACGCCTTCGAGTGCTGCCCTTGTCAAAAATGAGGACGCTGGCCGCAACTCACCGGCTGTCACAGCCCCTATGAGCAACCTTCGTGGCTCGAGCCAGGCTGCAGCATCACCTGGCGTGGCTGTGAATGGTATGCTGCCACCAACGACCCCTGGGAACATCTACAATGCTGGTGGTTACGCTCAGTCATTCAACCACCAAGCTCAATACAATCCTCCAAATCCCAGCTTCGATTCCAAATGGCGTCAACCTGGTAAAAGTAAGTTGCAATTATCCTTAGCATGATGTTCTGGCTAACAATGCTAGATGCTTCTGATGCTATGATCACAAATCTTAGTCTTGCAACTCATCCAGGGCTCAATATCTCTCGCCATTTCCGTATGGATCTGCCACCGTCTGCAACAATGGCCCAGCAGTCAATCACTATAAATCTCCCTTCGACTCACTACTACCTACAGATCAAACCGACCATCGCCCAATCTCTGCTTGACCGACAACACAAGCTGTTCGTAACTTCTGGCACTCAAAGACTGCACGCCATGCCTTTAATTCCAGGACACCCTGTCGATCACAGGCATCCTCTGTTCGAGGCTCGTCTTCTGCCGGGTGTGAACAGAATCGATATTGAACTGATCGCAGCATTGCCAAAGGGTGCTGCCAAACCAGCCAGCGGTCAGGAGATTGAGTTGGAGAAAATCACCGTTTTCGCGAATCTTTTAAAGGCTTGAGAGGATCGCTATGTATCATCTTGCTAAGGATGGTCTCGTTTTTTGGAAGGCGTTAATGCAGGCATGGGAACGGTCATAGGGATGGCGCATTCTGGCCTCTGCCTAGCACATTGGCGTTTGTATAGTACCACACCTGTTCGAGTCAATATTCACGCATGGGGATTTTCGGGAAGTCTGGTAGGGAGCAGCTATCTTGTTAAATTAGCTCATAGAACAGCATGGCGTCGTGCTCTCCGGCTTTTGCAACAAGTGATCGAGGAACTCTTCGCTTCTTGGTACAAAGTTTCGTTATCTGCAAAGCTTGTCATATTAACAGATTCTGTAAGCCAAATTCATCCACTGCTCGTGATGTTGTCGTCATCTGAGGCGGTGAGCTATAAATGTTTCCAGTGCCTTCTGCTGGCATTGCAGGGTAGGCAGAGGCCCGAGGCCTCGAACGCAGTCCAGTTATAGGGGAAGTTTTGCATTTACATGCTGAGCTCTTCATTGAAGTCCTGGTAATCGCGAAGTCAAACCAATTGCTCTGGTGAATGTTCCCTTTCCACTTCGAGACATTTGATGTGGATCTGGCCTGCGATCACAAAACAGCATGCAAGGGATTTCGGGATGCAGCCCAAGCCCGACACCATCCAAATGTCGTAGAATACACCGGATACATAAAATTACTGTCCCGGTGGATCAATGTACTGCCGCTTTTCGCAAATATTTTTAAAGCTGAGTATTTTATGACGGTTCAAGCCGTTTGATTTGCTGGCCTGGCTATTCAGCGCCACATATCAAGCTACCTCTGATTGGCTGTCTCTTAGCGTCGCCATAACCGAACGGCAGCTAATCCACCCTGCACACCTCTTTTTGAACTTTTTTCTCGAGGTTCCATTTTCACACCTCCCCGCCATACCTTCAACTCCCATTCTCCCAATCCCGAACACCACAATACATTCATCATGGCTGAAGAGATCTACGACGGTGCGATCGGTATCGATCTTGGTACGTTATTCGCCCATCATTGAAGCCTTGCGCGCTCTGTGTGAAGATCAATTATGCTGACCCTCTTATTAACAGGCACTACCTACTCTTGCGGTATGTTATTCGAAACTGAATCCAACAATGGATCGACAAGCCATACATACCGGATACTGATCGATGATAGTTGCCAACTATGAGGGAACCAATGTCGAGATCATTGCCAACGAGCAAGGTAAGCATTTTCCGCATCCACTACATAAGGCTCTATAAGAGTCTGCAAAACGGAGCCTTCGCACGCCTCAGAACTAGAACTAATAAGTCCTCAGGATCATTTACGACTCCTTCATTCGTCAGTTTCACAGACAAGGAGCGTCTGATCGGAGAGTCCGCAAAGAACCAGGCTGCTATGAACCCAAGAAATACCATCTTCGATATCAAGTCAGTCCATCCGCCACTTTTGCTTGGTGGATATGTATTAACATAGAATGAAGGCGTCTGATCGGTCGCCGCTTCGACGATCCTACCGTTAAGAAGGATATTGAGTCGTGGCCATTCAAGGTCGTTGACCAAGATGGCAGTCCGATGGTGGAGGTGGAGTATTTGGGCGAGAACAAGATCTTCTCACCCCAGGAAATCTCCTCCATGGTTTTGACCAAGGTAAATTGACTCTTCCTACCCTGCGCTACCAGTTTATGCGCTAATATGCTACCCTCCAACAGATGAAGGAGGTCGCCGAAGTTAAGTTGGGCAAGAAGGTTGCTAAGGCCGTCATCACTGTCCCCGCCTACTTCAACGACAACCAGCGTCAAGCTACCAAGGATGCTGGTGCCATTGCCGGTCTCAACGTCCTCCGTATCATCAACGAGCCTACCGCCGCCGCTATCGCCTACGGTCTTGGTGCCGGAAAGTCCAACAAGGAGCGAAACGTCCTGATCTACGATCTCGGTGGTGGAACTTTCGATGTCTCCCTTCTCAACATCCAGGGTGGTGTTTTCACTGTCAAGGCCACCGCCGGTGATACCCACTTGGGAGGACAAGATTTCGATACCAACTTGCTTGATCACTTCAAGAAGGAGTTCCAGAGAAAGACCAAGAAGGACTTGTCTGGTGACCCACGTGCCCTCAGACGTCTTCGTACCGCTTGTGAGCGTGCCAAGAGAACTCTCTCCAACGGTGCCCAAACCACTGTCGAGATCGACTCCCTTTTCGATGGTGAGGACTTCAACGCCCAGATCACCCGTGCCCGTTTCGAGGACCTCAACTCCAAGGCCTTCAATGGTACTTTGGACCCAGTTGCCCAGGTTCTCAAGGATGCCAACATCGACAAGAGCAAGGTTGATGAGATCGTTCTTGTTGGTGGATCTACCCGTATCCCAAAGATTCAAAAGCTTTTGAGCGACTTCTTTGACGGAAAGAAGCTTGAGAAGAGCATCAATCCCGATGAGGCTGTTGCATACGGAGCCGCTGTCCAGGCTGGTATCTTGTCAGGAAAGGCCACCTCCGCCGATACTGCCGACCTCTTGCTCCTCGATGTCGTTCCTCTCTCTCTCGGTGTTGCCATGGAGGGTAACATCTTCGCCCCAGTTGTCCCCCGCGGCCAGACTGTTCCTACCATTAAGAAGGTACGTACCTATTTTATACTACGGGTTCAAATCCCTAGGATTCCCACCATCCCCTTTCATCGTTGTGTTATGTCGTCAATTTGTTTGAGGACTTTCGCACCGTGTCACTTGAACAGGTGCATCAGCAACATTTCTGGCACAAGAGTTATCCTACAGCACCTCCAGCATTTCCTTTCAATGTCACCAATCTTAATCAGGACTTTTGGATTGCGATCACAAGCTAATATCCTTTGCAGAGAACCTTCACCACTGTTGCTGGTATGGCTGAATACCCTGTCCACGTCTCACTCATATACTAGAGCTCAACTAACCTTCAATAGATAACCAGCAGACAGTGCAGTTCCCCGTGTTCCAGGTCCGAAATTTCCGTTACCTTGTTTTGTAATCATGGCTGACAACTTTCCAGGGCGAGCGTGTCAACTGCGAGGATAACACCTCCCTGGGAGAGTTCACTTTGGCTCCTATCCCACCAATGAAGGGTATGCGTGAATATATTCCGCAGGCGTTAAAATATTTGCTAACTTCATATCAGCTGGTGATGCCGTTCTCGAGGTCGTCTTTGAGGTCGACGTCAACGGTATCCTCAAGGTTACCGCCACTGAGAAGACATCCGGACGCAGTGCCAACATCACCATCTCCAACTCCGTTGGAAAGCTGTCCTCGGGTGAAATCGAGAGCATGATCAACGGTAAGTCAATCTACTATTCGTGCCAAGACGTTTACTCATATTCTGTTAGATGCCGAGAAGTTCAAGAACAGCGACGAGGCTTTCAGCAAGAAGTTCGAGGCAAGACAACAACTTGAGTCATACATCTCAAGAGTTGAGGAGATCGTTTCCGACCCAACAATGTCCCTCAAGCTCAAGCGTGGAACCAAGGACAAGATTGAGTCCGCTCTTAGCGACGCCATGGCCCAACTCGAGATCGAGGATTCGACCTCTGATGACCTGAAGAAGAAGGAGTTGGCCCTGAAGCGCGTTGTCACGAAGGCTATGTCTACCCGCTAGATTACGAATTTGCTACACAGCACACGGAGCAATGGTCGGTGGTTGATGCATGATTTTCTCGGCATGGATTGGCTAATCTGGTTTCTGGCTCTTCCCATGGGTTCATAAAAAGTCATTTGCGAGTTTCTGATCTGGCTGCTTTGTGATCAAGGAATGTTTTTCTTCCTTTCCTACGGGCATAAAGCGCGCTTGTAGAACAGGAAGGAAGAAAGTTAATCAAATTGAACAAAAACATGAAAAATACCTCTATTACAACGTTCCGTCTCGACATGAAACGGGATACTTGCATGTCCTTTTCTGTAGCCGAAGCGGTCAATGGCGATTCGGGCAAAAATGTAAGATGCAACTAAAATTGAAGTGCTTCAAGTCCTCGAGTTATCTGGTGACATTGCCAGTGGGTATCATAAGTCTTATGCTTATATAGCCAGTACCGCATTCCCTTCTAATTTGAGAAGCTCTGTCACATCCTTAGTCCGCTCCAATATTCCCTCCCCATAATCCTCCTCGAAAGTCCCAGCCAATAGTCTGACTCTTTCCAAGTACGGATCCCTCAACAGATTAGACAACCTCTTCCAATTCTCGAACCACTCTCCCTTCCCCAAGGCCTTCAAGAACCCCTCTTTAACCACGACCTCCACATCCCGCAATCTGCCATTCAACACACAATCTTCAAGAGCCGGTATCAAGTTCTTGCAAAAGAAGTCCTTGGTTCCCCACCGCAAGACCACAATCTTCAAAGCATGGATCTGCCGTCTATTATCGAGGAATTGAGGAGCCAGGAAGTATGACCAATCGTCGTTGCGTCGCCGAATCGTCAGGGAGAAGGTGTTGCAGGTGAAGTAGACGGGACGTAGTTCGTGGTAAAGTTGAGTATTTGTTAGAAGAAGATTATGCGGGTATGAAGGATGGATTGGCTCGGAGAAGGGAGAGGAGACTGTTGAGAGGGATACGTAGGATGTTGGTGAGGTACAGATGAGGATGTAGATTTTGGTGCGGATTTCTGGTGGCAAGTCGAGGATTCGGAATGGTTTGGCCATCGTAGATTTATAGAAGTGCTGCTTGCAAGTGCAAGAGATCCAAGAACAGAAGATCTCAATTAACAGTGTAGACACAAAGTTAAAAAACGGTAGAAGTATTGGCTTCTTGGAAAGAGCCTCGAGCTGTTGTCGCCACAAGGTTGATGCTACGAGAGAAGGCTGAGATCCGAGACGAGGCGCTGCCGACGCCTTGTCCAAAGTCGCCAAACTTTTTTGAACATCAGACTTCATAACAAACAGACCACTCACATAACAATGCCTCCACCACTACCTGTACGAGCGAATGTGCTCAGACAAATTATATCGAAAACTACTGCTCGTACAGAATGCCAATTGAGGTATGCACTCCAAAACAAGCTCAATTGGCAATAGCTAACATCTTCCAGCCTCAAAACAGTGCCTCTCTCCCAGAAACTCCCAATCAGCACCCAACCACGTCTCACATTCCAACGGCCTTTCTCACAAAGCTCTTCCCTCTTGAAGAAGAAAGGACGAGCCGATCGCGAAGAAGCCGCATCCTCACAAACCACTGATGTGGAAGACCCCTACGATTTCTCTACCCTAGAAAGCGGCATTGAGAAAGTCCTTGAAAAGCTTAAGAATGATCTTTCAAAGCTACGGACGGGTGGCAGGTTCAATCCGGAGGTGCTGGAGAATCTAAGGGTGCATCTGGTGAAGGATAGTAAGGCGAGTGAGAAGCTGGGAGATTTGGCGCAGGTGCTGCCGAAAGGTGGCAGGAGTCTGATGATTTTGGTTGGGGAAAAAGACGTGAGTTCTATGTTTCCGAAACCCTTCGCAATGGCAGTTAGGGGAGAGATCATTGGAAATGTTCATTAACAGGAAAGCAGCATGTCAAACCAATCATATCAGCAATCCAGGGCTCGAAGGATCTCAATCTACAGCCAGTACAAGACGCTAAGAACGCTGCTCAGCTAAATGTTCCTATACCACCACCTACGAAAGAATCTCGAGACCTAGCGTTAGCAGCAGCTAGCAAGACGGGAGAGACTGCCAATGTAGGGATTAGAAATGCTCGAGGAGCAATGCAGAAACGTCTCAGAGCTATGGAGATCAAGAAGACGATACGGCCGGATGACCTCAAGAAGGCGTCAAAAGAGATGGAGAAGATTGTAGAGAAGGGCGTTGCGGATGTGAAGAAGACTGTTGATGCCGCGAGGAAGGGCATGGAACAGGCTTGATGGGATGTATCTTGTATTCTACAGAATTTTGTACAATATGGCAAAATAGTTGTACAGTATGCGAGACTAAGCCGGCCTCTTCGCCGCCTGTGCTTTCGGTTTTGGATCCCTCATGCTTGCTGGCAACAGTGCCCTTAATGTCTCCTCCAACTTCCTCGCATCGGCGGGCAGATACGTCTCATTCCTCCTGGTATACGCCGCGACCTGTGCCAGCACATCTCCTGGCCCAGTCGCACTCTTCGGCGGTACGTACTGTCCTGCGACCCATTCTTTCATCATAGCCTTCTTATCATCCTTAGAAAGCTTGTCAGCCTTCTTGAAGACCTGCTTCGACCTCTTGCTCTCAGTAGCATTCTCAAACAGCGTGCCTGCCCCAGACATCATCTTCTCATGATGAGCAGCAGCGCTCTTGAACTCAGGGTTCACATTGTCCGTCGCAACAGCCATCTTATACACCAACGATTCCACCACACCCCTCGGACTCGAAATGACAGGCGGTCCCCAACGAGCTAGGTCCTCTGCGCTCGTGACTGGTTTGTACGGTGCTTGGAACCCTCCGACCCGTTCATCAAGATACTCCAACTCGTCAGGCTTAAGCGGTACTGGCTCAGAATCGTCCTCTTCCTTTTCCCTCTGCTGCTTATCCCTTGCACTTGCGCTTCCTCCTCGTCCTCTGGCCTTTCCTCTAGCAGCTCCTCGTTTCCCTCGTCCTCCACGGGCACCACCACGCATCCCTCCACCCCTATTGAATCCGCTTGGTCTAGGAGGTCCTCTGAAGTCTCCTCGTGGCACGAAATTGGAACCACTGCGGCGTTCTCTTGGAGCCGGGCTATCGACCATTTCTCTTGTGATCTTGAATTGTTGCGGGGGTTTGGCGGCGAGGGAACGGGCGTCGATGCCGCGTGTTGGACTGGGTGTTAAGGAGGAGACTTCTCGGAGAGCTTCTGAGGATCGGGAGGGTTTGGTTCTGAGGGCATCTATATGAGATTCAGTACTCTGATCAATTGAGATAGTCGAAGCGTGATCGAGATGGATGTAGCTTAGGACATACCTCCATTACCATCCTCCTCAGCATATCGAGAAGCAGATATAGAAAATTGCCTCAATGAAGCTGCAATTCCATCTGCGACTCTGGCAAAATCATGACTTGCAGGTCTGCCGCGACCAATGGCCGAGTGAACGTGCCATTTAAACATGTTGTGTGGATTGAAAGTCACAGCTTCACAATTGTGAAGTCGAGACGTTCTTTGGTTCGTGGTTGAAAATTGTTGATGCCTTGTTTGGAATTGATGCCTTACAGCCTCGAGAGCTTGAATAAGCTCCACTATTTCGCGTCACTAGCTCGACACCTCTTTAAGCACCAACTGAACGGCACTCAAACAAACAACTTTCCTACACTCGAACCAAAAACACCGAAAGGCAAAATCACTCCTTCCCCTCACATCGCATCGCACCAACATAACCGCACCTTCCATAAGAAATCAAACTGTGACAAGCCACCTCCCTCACAATACAATACCGCAACAATGCTCCGTCGCAAACCAACAGCCATCACGCTTACCACCGAAGACATAGCCACCTACGAAGACAGGCGCGTGCACGAAGCCCAAATGCAAGAGCAAGCCGCCATGGAGGCTCAGATGCGCGCTCAGCACGGTACACCATTCCAACAGCAGAAGTCCCAGAATGTCCGCGACCCAAATGACGAGTTGCGACCTTTGCCTGGTGATAGATCGAGGGCTCCGGTTAAGACGAGGGAGGAGAGATTGGGACTGGGAATGGGGAATGCCGGTGGTTCGAGAGGATGAGAAATTGAAGAGACCATAGGATGGACTGCTGCAACCGAGAATGGGAGATAAATGAGGGAGTGGAGGCAACCGTGGAGAGAGCGGGGAAACGTGGAGGATGGGGGAGATGATGAAGGAGGAAAGACGTCACGACGATGCGCGAGAGACACTTGGGCATATTTGGATTTGGTCTTCTTCCCGTTCTCATCCGCTGACGTTCCAACTGTACAAGGCCGCTCTCAAGCGCCAAACTCTCGAAGGAGCCTCATGCCATACTATGCACACATGCACAGAGGCTATGCGACTCAAAACCATTTTCCCCTCGCGGATCAAGAGACCTTCCTTCCTCGGTCTTCAACGATACAACAGACAGCTATCTACGAGTCAAAAAAGGAATCAAATCGATATCATCGTCCACGTCGATGACCCGTGGTGCCCACGAACGCCTTTTCGCTAAATGCAGATGTGAAAGTTTCTTTTCCCACCGAAAATAACAACAAACCGCAACGCCATTAACCAAGTCTCCGCAAAAAGTCCCGTGGCACCGGTAGCTTAACGATCTTGGAAGGTCTCGGGGCCGGAGTGGTGGAGGGACTAAAATTATTCCCTGGAAGGCCTATGTGAGTAGAGGGGCGGGGCACAGCGTCCGGAAGAGGCTTACGGATTTTCAAAATCGTTCGATTTTGAACGGAAGGGTTCTGAGGTGCCGGAGACGTGGAGTTATTATTTGAAGGCGCAGGACTAGGAGGGAGTGGGTGCCGTGGAGCAGAAGCATTTTGTGGGAGTGCAGTTCTAGGGGCTGGAGAAGCTGGAGGCAGAGAAGTTCTACCGTTAACTGATTTCTCAGGGAGAGGAATTCTGCCAGCGGAAGGTCCAGGGAGCGGGGTTCTATTGGCCGAAGGAGTATTTGGGAGGCTTGTTCGCTGACCTGTGTTGCCGGAAGGTAGTGCGTGACGTTGTGCAGGAGGTGCCTTTGGTCCTGGAGATGGTCTGGGGGAGGGTCGAGGACCAGGTGATTCGCTCTTGGTGGATGACTTGGCACGAAACGGTGCCGGATTAGGTGGCCGCTGTTGTATTTCTAATGCCTTTTGGAAGCCTACTTCTGTGAATGGTAACGCAACTATCTTGACTCTCTTTCTTGGCCGGTCATCCACACTTGGGGTACGTTCTGGTGCTGGTCGCTTTGGTGCAGATTTCGGTGGCGGAGGTGCCATAGATTCGACTGATGGAGTTGGTGGCTTGGGAATTTGCGTAGGATTTACTCCACCGCCAGCACCCAAGGCTTTGTTGTTGAATGTAAGTTTGAAATTTTGTGATGAATTTGTTTGAGCTGGCGGAGCTGGTTTTGGGGTAGCCATTGGTGCCATGACAGGAGCCGGTATTGGTGGTGGTAATGGCGCCTTCGGAGGTTCGACCACCAAAGTGGCATTTGGAGGCTGTGTGAAAGCTTTTGTACGGATCTTGTCTGTCTGGTTGAAGACAAGTCTGCCCTAGATCAAGCAAATTAGCATATAACAAACGGCTTTCAATCAGAATCAAATACCTTGCCCAAGTGAGTAACCCGCCAGTACTTAGGGTATAACAACTTGATTGTTAAGGACTCGACCGTAGAGTAGATGACCTGGCAGATATCCAGGAGATCTAACTGCTCCGCAAAGCCCATGACTGGTGACTTGACAGCCTTCCAGATTGCTTGCTTCAATTCATCGTTGTCCTTGAGCTCAACCTTCAATGCTGCCAGGGCACCATCGAGAGTCTTTGTGCGAGCAATGTGAGCTGCACGAGCTTCCGCGTCACGAGTTGCATCTTCTTCGATGATCAGTCCATCATCTCCACCTTCTGCTCCGCCTGGCGCAGCTCCAGTACCACCCATCACCACGTCATGGTCTCCATTCACAGCCGCAACACCATTGGTCTTAGCCTTGGCAGGTTCAGGTTTCTTGTCCTGTCCAAAAGCAATTGCAGCAACACCAACACAGAATATCTCGAAGAGATGTCTTCGGACATATGGTGAAGGGTCCGTGCTAGCACAATTGAGAAGCAGACAGGCGACCGAGTTGTTTGTTAGATAGCCTAGTTCGATTAGAGCAGAGAATGCCTTGATTCGAACATATTCTGAACTGCCATCATGTAGGTATTGCGCAAATTCCATTGCGTCGAGAGGTATGACTTTGGCCTTCATAAGACGCTGCTTGCAGTCCAAGACTGTGACTGTGAAGGAGTTATGGTAAGAATCGATCCACTCATCATTACGGCGGTAGCGATCAAGCTCATCAACAACCGCCTTTCGATACTCCGTAGGCTCGGGATCATCCTCGTCGTCCCCCATATCAAGAACATTACTGGCGTCCTTCTTAGGGATGAGGCAATCAGCAAGAGCAGATAGCAAAGTTGTGATCTTGAAGTTATCCGAGAATTGGTTACTCGAGTTCTCGTTAAATCGTAAAATATCAAGAAGCATGGTTCGAGCTTTCTTGGGGCAATTGCCGTGGTTGTCTCGAATCATGGAAAAAGCCTTGATGATAGCCATCTCCACTTTGTAGGCTCGCTTGTCGCTGAAGTCATTGGGCTTGGGAGTCGTGCTGTCAGGGTAACAGAAGAATTGTGAATAGGCCTTCTCAAGTTGCTTCATACCGATATATTGAGTCGAAGGCCCAGCATGGGTTTTGATGGCCAGAGCTGCCATAGTGCGAATGCCATGAAAGTAACGAGTGTCCATCATCGTACGAGTCAAAAAGGTCGAGACAAGCGGATGAGGCGGCACAGTTTGGAGATACAGCATCGACTCCTGCTGAGCAACAACGTCCTTATCCTGCTGAAGCTGGGACACGTACATGTACGAAGCCATGCTCGGGAATTCCTTCCAACAGAGCCACTCGAAGTCGGCATCGACACGGATCCATTCATACGACTCCATGTCCATTTTGGCTTCGGTATCTGCATCCCAGTCTCGCAACCCCCACTCCTCTTTATCCTCATCTCTTTGCAGGACATCGCCCAAACAGTACAAAAGAGAGTCATCTCCACCTTCAGCATTTGGGTCTACTCCTCCGGCATTGAGACGCTCCTTCTGCTTCCGACTTCGCTTTAGTCGCTTGTACTTAGTGTTGTAAGGGATATCGATCTTCTGTGAGGCCTCTCTGATCTCAACGATGTGTTCGTAAGGGGTGCCATCAGCTTCATGGATTCGAATAGTCATCGGTCCAGTAAACAGGGGTTGAACGTCGGGTGCGTAGATATTATGAACTTCTTCCTTAACTTCTCGGAGAAAGGAATCCTTCTGAAGAGCTCTCTGAGTTGGCATTGTGTCTTGCTTCTGGGAGATGAGCAACTCAACGCACAATCTCTTCTTGTTGAATTTCTGGTTGATCGTGAATCGTGGGCATCCAGAACCTAGAACCCATTGATTCCAGAAGATATCGAGGTGCCGATATTTGGTAATTTTTTCACACAGTTTGCGGAAACCGTCTGTAGAAACCGTGTTTTCGGACGCGGTGTTAGCGAGCACGACAAGTTTCTGGATGACTCGATTGAGACCACCCGCACCCGTGACTTTAAGAAGTCTTCTATCCAGGATGAACATGACAAGTGGTGCCTTCAAACTCATGAAGTCGTACTCGAAAGATCCGAGATGTAGAACCTCGCCGAGAGCGTAGAGAGAAGGTCTTTGGAAGTCCAACTCTACCAGCTTGTCGGATAACGACTTTTGGCGAAAAGCATATTCATTGTTGCCACATAGGGTCTTCATGAAAACGCCAGTAATATAATGTGACAAGCCAATTGTAATCCATCGATCGTGAGGCTGAGCAGGAGTGATACCAACACCAATCCACTGGCTTGCAATCCCATGGACCAGTGTCCTGACGTTCTCAACTTCCGGGTCAATGATCTTCTCAGAAAATAGAAGTCGATTACTGCAAATGGTAAGAGCTGCCGCATGCTCAGTGTCATGAACCTGGTCATCAACAAAAACGAGCCGACAGTCTGAGAAAGGGAAGGCTCCAAAGGCAAGCAGAAAGTAGTCTACCGTGTGAGCCAATGGAGCACAAAGATGCCGGACTTCAGGTGAGCGGTTTGGTAGACAGTACGCCCAAACTGGGATGACTTGACTCTGCCCAAGCTTCTCATCATCTTCCACTTCCCGAAACTCCGATAGATCGACTTGCTCGAAAGGGCCAATAGAAAAACCAATGTGCTGAGGAGCAACAGGCTTCTCTACGTAGAAAGACACAATTTTCTTTGAGCTGTCCTGAAGATCTGTAATATCGTTCGTCAACTCGCCGGAACAGACAATTGTCATTTCTAACAGCTTATCCTCTTCGCTGAGAAGCTCTTCTTGCTCGTCGTGCTCTTCATGATGTCCATGCTTAAGAAATCCGTTGGGCTTGCGAGGCGCAACAGGTGAACGCCGCTTCATTGCATCTCCAAGTGTTCTTGAGCATCGAATGGAGATATCCCAAGAACATCTCATACTCGAGTCATCAACACACGGGAAAATGCACGAAGCAATCCCGCGGTCGATGCTGTGTTTCGTAAAAACATGTGGATAACGCTGGTCGCTTTCGTTCACACCAACCCAATGCAGACCCTCTCGGAAGCTGTTGACAGAGAAGGATATGCTGACAACAAGAGCCTTGTAGTTTGAAAGTCCGCCAACTGCAGTCCTTGGACCCGCCGAAACCGCCGAAGAAGGTGCATCAAGAGCGACTGATGGAGTCCGCATGCCAGGCAAGCCCACTGCTCGAATTGCCGCCAAAGGAACAGCGCTCTCAGACAGTGGGTCAACCTCCGTGATCTTGACACTTGGGGGTAGAGTGATGACTAGCGAGCCATTTGATCTCATATCCTCAGTCATAGCCACCGGCTTCAATCTGGATTTCTGCTGTTGCGCCTGGTGAACTCCCAACAGCCAATTATCAGGAATGTTAAGCATCTCCATGGGGTCCTCATAAGAGAAATCCGCAGCCACTCCTTCCACCTTGACCTGGCCTGAATTTATGACACACTGTCGGGCATCCAAAGTGATCTCCTTAAGCTCGTTATGATTTGGCAGGATGGTGATCTCGCAGCGCCCCGTCAGGCTTTGGGTCGAAAAATCGACATCCAACTCCACCTTCTGGCTCACTACGACGAAGCCATACTCGGGTTCAAGCTTGGGCTTCTCACCTACGGGCAGGCCGTTGGCGTCCATGTCGCTCGACTCGTCGGCGCAAGATCTCAGAAGTTTATGTAGTCGCGCAGTTGCGCTCGTTCAAGGTCCAGCTGCCCTGGCGCGACGATATCTCCTATAAACCTATCATCCGTCCTCAGAGCCGCAAGCTCGATCTGGTAGTGTACGAATATGTATGCGCGCGTGATTCGTCGACGAAAAGAAGGTAGTTCGTGGATGTGGAGCAGCGTGTGAATTCGCGATTTGCTTTACTGTCGTTGCAAGATCGATAGGTTTGCAGAATTTGCTGGCGGAAGGAAAATGAAGGTCGGTGCTTGGTGGGAATTTCGAAGTTTGCGTTTGTGCGATCGCAGTTGGAAGGATTGTCGCGGAAGATTGAATCCAAGGGCAAAGGTGAGGGAGTGACTGGAAGGTGAAAGGCAGAAATGCGATTTGGGAAGAAAAGCTTGACGATACCAAAATACGGTTTGAATTTTCTTCTGCGCGATGTCTCTGCTGCTATTGCTACAACGAGGTCCGAGTATTATTGAAGCCCCTCAGAGGACGTTGGCAAGCTCCAAGTTGCTCCAAGGCCAATTGCGTAGATAAATTGAGGTCGACGCGACCTTTCGACCAACCCCTGCAATTAGACTTATCACGTGTTGCAGCCTTGCATACCTAGGTAGCCTTGCCCCTCGAAGCTTAGGACCCATTAGCATAACACGATGAATTAGTTGGATTCACTTTCAGAGCACACTTTATCAAAAGACGCCATACTACTTAGCGTAATTGCTCCATTAAGAATTTCTCCGTGCTCCATATCAGAGTGCTATTATACAATCCTGAAGAACCATCCGCGCTCAACGCCTTCCATGATATCCGCTCCTTGACCCAGATTCCGATACACCAAACAAGCCATGCCGAATGAAGCACTTTCAATTCGGCCCTCATTTTACCCTCCCATATTTGCATCTCCATTGATTTTATACCTTCAAGATTTGCTGACCCTCCTGTCTCTACGCTTTCTCCTTGCATGGATCTTCAATGTCTCCTCATCCCGATACTCCTCCGGCAGGTCGAAGTCTGTCTCTGCTACCTCAGGAACTGGATGACCCCATGCTACAGCTGTTCTTCCACTTCGCCTCTGTTTTCCTAGAGCTGCTTCCCGAAGATGCGGCTTGCTATAGAAAGATTTGAACTCCCTCTCCACCATTTTGTACTCCGGCATTAGTTCCACTTTTGCCTTTTTCTCCGTATGTCTTGCAGAAGGGGCCGATCGAGCCACTGCCTCTTCGTGTAGCTGCCTTGCGGCAGATGCGTCGACATCGCTATAGTCAGGAGGGTCCCCATCACTAACATAGCCTTCTTCTTCTTCCTGCTCGGCAGCCTCCTCTGCTTCTTCTCGCTCATCCTCATCTTCGTCGTCTTCCTCTTCCTCCTCCGCCTCTGCCATTGCAGCATCCCTTTCGAGCTTCTTTTGCTTCTCCAATTCCTTCCATATCCGAAATTTCTCTATAATCGCTTCGCAACCCCGGAGGAAGTATTCCCGTGCCGGCTCAAACTCCTTTTTCTTACCCTCCGTGATGCCACTGACACCCATGAGCTTCAGCCAATCATGACCTTGTAATCCCTCTAACAATCGTATGACTTGGTCCTTCTCATGTTGAGCACGACCTTTGTCGGTATTTCTGATTGCTTTCTCCTGTCGTTCGGGTTTTCGGTGTATTGATGCGAAATATTCCTCTGACAAAGGATCTTCTCCACCATCCTCCTTATAATTCTTGTCTATCCATGAGAAGTCTACTCGTTGTGCATCGTGTAAGTCGGTGAAAAGGTAGTCGGAGAATTCTTTCAAGGGGTAGTCGTGAGCATTTTGTTTTCGTGGAGGATGTTTTGAGGTCTTGGCGCTGTCGAGGATGATTATGGGGGTATCAAGGTTTAGGATATCTGTACAAGTTAGCAATCAATCAAATACATGTTGACTTGGACATCGTGAAGCTTACGTTCTTCCTTGGGTTCATTGCCAATTATTTCGTCGTACTCCGGAAAGTACGCGGACAACTCGCTCTTGAACCGCGTGCCTTCCTGGGATCGTAATTTGCGCTTTTCGTCCTTGAGATCTGCAGCATTAGGCTGCAGACGATCGAGCTCGTGCTTGATTCCATTGACAACCTTATCATGATGATTTGTAGGTTTACGCGTGGGTGGCGAGGGGACTTCGGTCTGTGTGGCTATCTCCTCTTGTTTTGGTGGTGATGGCGATGCGGCACGCTGCTGCTGAGGTGGTGGAGCGACGTCCAAATTCGCGTTGATGACGAGAGATCGGGTTTTTGGCTGGGCCTTTGGTCGTGGATGGATCTCAACAGCAATGCGAGCCTTTTTCTTCGCGATCGAGGGGTCCTCTTCGTGATCGAGTGAGTCTCTGCGGCGCTTCTTCTTGCCAATGTTCGATTGCTGGTGCTTGTGGTTGCCTGGAATAGTCGCGACGTTGTTTCTCGTACCAGATCTCGTCGTGAGGCCCTCAGCTCTCTTGGAAGCCCGAGTAAGATGAGAAGCCATTGATCTGGAGCGACGCGCAGAGCATTCTTCTGCGAGGAAGAATTGGTAAGTTCACTGTCTTCCGCGATAAAGAATGAAGCTTGTAGTCATGACTCCAGCGACGGGCTTTAGCGATGAGGGATGGCACTGTAGCGATGAGGGATGGCACTGATGAGCCAGGGACAGGGCGATGTAGTAGCAATTCACGCGTACCTCAATGTCGCATTTCAATCAATTCAATCAATTGAGATGTAAATCTGGACTTAGTTATGAGCCAATCAATAATTATTGGAATGCTACTGGGCAACGAAATCTTGTCAGGCAAACAAGCAGGCAAGCAAACAATGTTTTAGAGGAAACTGCGACACACTGCACTCTGATGATGTCTGACAACTATCGAAGCAACATTCGAAAAGTGACAATATCGGCAATCAATTTCCAAGTTCTACTAGGACCATCAGATTACAATGCTACAATTCTATTCTGCATTATTCTCCCCTTATTCATCAAATCCAGCATCTTCGTGATGCCACCTGCACGATACACTACTCTGAGCTCACTAATTGGGAACAAGCAAAAATGAAAGACATCCTTGCTTTCAGCAAACAATGCTTGCTTTTTCATCTTCAACCAGAACCACCGCTGGCTCGCTCGCATTTAAGGTATATATAACTACCAAAACGTCATCTTCATGGGGTATCAACTCATCTATCATAGCTCATTAAGCGTTCTCTATGCAAAACTCATTGGCTCCTTCTGCCTTCAGGCGCAATAGCATTTTCAGGTCCGGTTCCAGACACCTGCACATCAGCGTCTGCCTGTCTTTGCAGGTTCTCCTCAGACTCATGTGTAGGAGCATGAGACCTTGTGAGGTGTAACTTCTCCAAAATTCTCGCATTATGATTCTCCTTCTCCCTTTCCTCCGCCTCTCGCTTCAGCTCCAGGAATCGCGCTTCTTTCGCCGCGCTCTCGCTCTTGTCTCGCGCAGCCTCTTCTTTCTTGGCCAACTCTTCAGGCGACAGAATCTTCTCCTTACCATGTACCAGTTTCCTCATGAACTTTTTGCCTCGCCGTCTGGTTTTGACATAAGCTTCGAGTCCCAAGAGGACAGTGTAGGAGCGAGATATCGAAACATGGCTCATATCGACGCCAGCATCCTTCAAAGAGTGGATGAATGCTCTGAAGTTGGATACCGGTGGTCTATAATGGCCACTTAGAGGACTCAGCTTCGCAATCCGTCCATTTTTTACTTTGATGAGCCCAGCTGCTGAAATCCGAGACCCATGAAGAAACGATGAGTGCTGAAAGGCGCCGGATTGTTTGATTCCAACGTATAGCCGAAAAGAGGTATCTGCAACGAAGATCCAAGTGTTCTTCTTGACGGAGCCTCGCAGCAGCTTGTTGAAAATGGTAGCAGCAGAGACATGAGATACCTTCTTGACTCCTTTGGCTTTGTCAAATTCCGGAGTGGCGTATTTGTCGGCACGAGCTGAAGTATCGTCTGTGTCTTCCTCAGAGTCGGAAGAGGATTCCGAATGATCCTGAAGCCCTGTTGCAGCTTCTGCTCCTGCTTCTCGATAAGCCGGCGTTGTGTCATCTGCGGGTACCTACGTCGAAGTCAGATTTATCCAAAAAGAGGCCAATTCTCTTTAAGACCTGAGACTTACAATGCCATGGATCGAATCTTTATACTTCTCCGTAGTATCGATTCGAGCTCCATTTTTCGCCCAACATAGCCTTCCTTCCTTGTCGATTTTTACCAAGTAGTCCAACCTCTCCTCCTTCGAAAGGTATCTGACCTGCTCTCTGTCCAATCTTTCCCTTGGACACCCTTGACAGTCAATAAACCTCCCTTCTCCATAATCCAACCAATAGAAGAAGTTCTCCTTCGTATCCGACTTTTTCCATTCCTCGTGGTAAGTTCTCAAATTGCTCCCATACCGATGCTTAACATCCACCATTTCCAAGAAATACTGCAGATCCATGATCTTGGCAGCCTTCTGGCGTTGCATCTTAGCCTCCAGATTTCGCTTCCGCCTCTCCTCTCGTTCCTGCTCAGGCGTGTTCTCATCATCCTCACTACTATTAGATTCCGAGTCCTCATCCCCTCCCGCTCTCCTCGTAATCAGTCCAATCTTCTTCCAATTCTGCCTCGCAACATTGACTGTCCCCGAACCGTGCACATTGCTCGCCGGAATGTCCTTCCCAACCTTACTATGCTCCATATTGCCCCTCGCCCTTGGCTTTGTCAGGTTGCGATACTGAGCTTCCCGAATAGCTTCAACCCACCGCGTACTCGGGTCCAGACTCAGCCCATTCAACATCCTGCGCTCCCGATGCCCTCTATAATTCCTCTGTATCATATTCGCAGCTTTCTCTCTCTCCTCATGATCCAGGTCCCCAGATAACCGCTGCATGATTTCCTCTTCTTTCTTCTCCTGGATTTCCCCAATCCGCTGCACCGTGTTGGGACTCGGTACCTCCAGACTGTCTAGGTATTCCTGGTGGCTGCTACTCTGCGTCGAACTCCCTGTCGAAACCGAGATTTTCGAGTCGCGCTTTTTCCGGTGCAAGGAAGAACTTGATCTTCTTGATCTATGAGCTGGTGGAGGTCGTTTTTGTACAGTGTTGTTGTTTTGGTTGCAGTTTTGATTGTTGCGGTCTTGGTGAATCTTATCGGGAACCGCGGGGCAAGTATTCGTGGTGGGGGGAGGTTGGAGCGTCATAATTTAGATTAATGTTGGCAATTCGCTGCCAAGGCAAGGGATCTTTTCGGAGGGGCAAGTTTGGGCAAGCTGCAGCATGCACGCGTTCGTTGTGGCTGGCTGGCGGGGTAGAAGGTGTAGCTTGAGTCCAGCCCTCACTCTTTTCCTCTCCATACGAGAATACTGGAGTTGGAGCAGTTTAAAGCTGAAATATCCGCGTCGGATGAAGAAATTAAGTTCAAGGACTCGTAATTGCGGGCATTAGACGTAAGATCCGAGTTCTGCAGTAGCAACAGCATAGATGTCTTGGATAGCCGTTACTCGTTCGTTTCTTGCTTGCTGACTTTGCAGAACTGTCTCTCGTAGCTCTCCTTGATTTCGTGGCTTCGTTGCGTAGAATGCGTAGGCAAGTGTGGCTGAAGTAACACAACCTAGAATCGAACCATCCATCCACCACCTCTCAGGGCAAAGTGCCGATGCCCATCTTCTTTAACATTTTTCTCCAGTTCAAGACGAACCAGGGACCAAGCTCTGAGATCTGGCAAGGCTTAGCAAAATCTCCTCCATGTTGCGCGTATGGCGTTGATTTTCCGACGGTCTCTTGGAGGGTTCTCGGTGTTGCCTTGCCCATGCGAAGAGTCAGAAGTGACAGGGACCCGCTGTAGTTGCACTAATTTCTGGAACCAACGGCACTGTCAGCGAGTTAGCAGCCGCTATTAGTGAATTTTTGACATAGAAGTAAAGCTTATTTGAGCAAAAATTGGGTCTGAATTGACTTCTCGGCACTGGTATACGCTGCCGTACGAGACACGAATCCGGAGGACAACAAGGGAATCCTTCCCCGAACCTATTTATGTATGTATGTGTTTTCACTTTTACAGCTTGACAGGGGATTTCAGGTCTCGGTAAGTTGGTGTTCCTGGTATGTAGAAACACTTTTGATATTATTGATCTTGTGAAGTCAGGATGTAATAATCATGCTGAAGCTTTTAGAACACTGGCGGTCATCTACTTATGCAACATAAATCCCACGACACCTGTCGATATGCGTCCAATTCGCTCTTCTTGTCAACGCCAGTCCAATGCTCGAGTTTGGTATCCCGCTCTCTTTTTCTGCAACCTGTCCTTCCTCCATCCGACACTTCGAACGAACAAGTCTATTAATGCTTATGTTAAATGATATAGTGCTGTAAAGAATAGACCTCCCCGAATCATGACCTTCGTAATAGTCACAGCAAAACGACTGCAACATCTTCTTCGCCCCACAAGGTAGTGTTGAACTAGGCTTCTGGGCCAGCCCGCACCTAGACTGCCGTTCTACCCGTCTAGTCCGCTCTTTTGCCATGTCCATTTGTCGTCTTGGCATTGCCGTTGGCAGCCTTGGCTTTCTCCTGATTGGCAACCAACTTGTTCGTTGGAATTGTCAAGCAGTTGATGCCCAAGTAATCGCAAATGCTGTTGATGACCAAGAAAGCCCAGCGGAAGTAGACGATTAAAGCAAAGACCAAGTAGCCCCGTAGGTACCAGAGCTCAACAAAAGCACTGACTTGAGGTAGACCAATCCGTGGGAGGTTACCCAGGACAGCACCGCCAACCAATGGAGTGAGCATGACCGTCCAGTAAGGGAATGGTTGGCGCGTAAGATGTGCCAGAATGATCTTGGTCGTCATTCTACCGAAGACAAAAGACATGGTCAAGCAGAAGAGGACCAAGTGGTTGTCCGGCATCAATGTCGAATATGGAGAGAATAGCCAGGCGCCGATAGAGAACGTGAAAACAGCCATAGGGGTCCACTCCAAGAACACCGGCATAACTGGGAGGTTGTCTCTCCGGCGAGCTTTGACAACGTTGATAACACAAAATGGAACATGAGCTCCAAATAGAGATACAACAAGGATAGGTACCCAGAGATCCCTGACCGAATAGGTACCAAAAAATTCATGGTATCCAAAAAAGTAGTGATGTCCAACTAGATCCGTGATTCGATGGGTCCAGATTTCCGGACCGTAGTATCCTGAAAGGATCATTAGGGTACAAGCAAGAATTAGACCTTCGGTAGGTCCGTTGAAAACACCCAGGTACAAGGTGTGAGTGTGGTATGTCTCCCAGGTAGAGAAGAACATAGGAAGACATGGGATGAGCGCCGTGAATATTCCGGCTTTCGATGTCCCCAAACCCATCGCTGCAGTCTCGCATAAGCTGGCCAGGGTGCAATTGAGCGAGTCGATACCATGGTCGAAAAGTTCTCCCAAGCCACTAGATGTGCCAGTTCTTCGTGCTTGTTTCCCATCCACATTGTCCATCGTTGAGTACATCCAGAGGCCAAAAGCGAAGCTGTAGTACAGCCATGACGGTCCCTAGAGCGCGCTGTCAGCACTTGATATTCCCACAAAGAACGGAGTAGCATACAGGTCCCACCAAATCCGGCATCCATATCACAAGGCAGATCACATTGGAGAGAATGAAGAAGAATCCCAGCAATGTCACCATGTTCGGTGCAAGCCATAATGGCAAAAGTTCCACGAATGCATTCCACTATGTTTGTCTCAGCATATTTCTTCCGCGTATTGTGAAGGTCGTGGTTCGTACATAATGTTTGAGGATATAATTCGAAATCAGGGACTTGTCCACACTCGAATATTTGTAGGACTTCAAATGAACCAGGGCTTCTTCAGAGACGCACTCGTGCGCTGCCTCCTCTATCACGGTACATTCGTTAGCATGAAGCTCTGCCGACACATGCTTGGAGGTTCTGATACGTACTTTTGCTCGGCGCCATTGGGGACTTGGGGGTTGTGACAGGTTGAGGCAAGAGAGCATGCGGCTCTGTCTTGACCGCGAGTAAATTTAGGGGCCGAATTCTGGATAGGGTCAGTCGGATCACGCTCCGACGTCGGCGAGAATGGTGGAATATACGAAGGGTTGTTTGAAGATGCAGCTGGTCATCGAGGCATTGTCTTTTGGCAAAAGGGGAGGAGTCGCGGATGGGCCGGTTAATAAATGTTGAAATTGGGATTTCGTGAACCCTGCAAGATTGATTCGTGGAGTCCTCGGTCGATGGTCGTCATCCATCCGCTGCACGTGAAGGGAGGCTTGAATCCAATTCATCAGCTCTTACGATGAGTAAAGAGGTTGCAGCTGTTGGTTTATTCACAGAAACTCGGTTCCTCTTCACGTTTGGTGCCACTACAAATGTGTTGGTTTGGTGCAGCATGGCAAGTGCCTCCCTTATCAGTTCCTCGGCTTGTTCCAGCGCTTTTAGTATACAGCGCATCCCCCAGTGTAATTGTCTAGCGTACTTTTATGACATCTGCTACTTTATGTGTCTTCCGTGTTTCTTAGATCCTCACAGCAAATTAAGTCGGCTCCTTCTTAGAATGATGTCTAGCGATTAATTTTAATAATCCTCAGCAGTAAGAGCAGCAAATGTCACAAAACCGTTCTAGACAATCAAACGGGGTGGGGGGAGGTTTCACTGTATTGTATTGAGACACGAAGAATAGCCAAACGTTGGGATACCGGACCTTGAGCAGTTAGTTCCTTCTCGAATCTCCTCATTGCGACTTTCATTCGCCTGCTTCCAAGTTATTTTCCTGATTCAGTTGCTTTAGACCACTTTCATCACATACCGATCAAATCCTGAATCTGCCCTCTGCATATGTTATTAGGCAACACAAAGGGTTGATCGCCAGGTCGTGCAGTCTCTATCAGGACACTCTCGACCCGGGCATCACAAGCAACGGTTCGGCAGTGGAGAAGTCATCTATCAGATAGCTAAATGTTTTCAAGCATTGATTATTTAATTCGATCCCTCCGAATAAGCTTCGCTGACTGCCGCTTCATTACCGATTATGATAGAGGCTGATTCCCTCTGCTCTGTGGTAACGCAACTAAGAACACGCTGAAAATGCTAAGACCAAATACATTCCAAATACATCGCTAAACAAACGCATGTGTGTGTCGTCGAGACTTGTGGCTTCAGAATCAGGCCACTCGATACAACAAATCGATCGAAAAGAACCGAAGACGAAGTCGTCCTACATGACCAAAGCAAATCCGGCGAAAAGACCAGCGAACACAACAGCGAAGCTGTAGCTGCGGCCAATGTCCAGTGCCATTTGTGCACCATTCTGCTTGGTGTCTGTGCCAGTAGACTGAGCACCAGAGGCAGCTGTTGTGGTTCCGGCATCGCCTCCAAGTCCGTTGTAGACAACCTCTCCTCCTGCACCAGTTGTTGCACCAGCTGGGACATTGGTGGCAGTAGAGGAAGCACTGCTTGTGATGTTGACTCTGGTGGGGTTTTGGGCTCCGCATGGATGATCGGTTCTGCAAGCACTTTGGCATGGTGTGTTGCCATTGCACGCTGCCACGCACTGGTTTCCGTATTCTTGACATTCGAAGTATGGGAGCGTCTGGGAGTATTCGCTTGCATTTGGGCTCAATCCGTTCCCACAGATACACTCGTAGGACAGTGCTTCCTGCTTAGAGTTAGCATTGAAGTCTCACTACTTCATCGAAAATCTTACAGGATCACAATCATTGGCAGCAGTGGTCGAAGATTCACCCGAAAGTTGCAGGCAGAGCAGAGGACATGAAGCAGTCTGCGAGGAGCACCATCCTTGACGGGTGGGCAACGAGACACTATCCGGGTTGATGGTATAGACTGCCTGGGAATTGACACTCATCGAGAAAAGTGCGGCAGCCAGAATGGCAGCGGAGGTCCTGAGTGAAGGCATGTCGGAGGATGAGTGGACTGAATGTGTTGAGAATGGAATCGAGATTCGAAGGATTATCTGAATGGATTTAAAGGATTATCTGAATGGTACTGTCAGTTACTGATTACTGATTGAAGATTTTGCTTCGCAGATCAACATCTGACTGAAACTGGTGAAGGTGTGATTGAGCAGGTCGTTCCGTTTTACATATTTTCGTTCCATGTTGATGATACTCATCACCCAATGTGGCGTGGCCGTACATACAGTTGAGAGACAACAGCTGGGGCAGCAACGGTGGGGAATGTGGTTCGAGACTCATACCTTTTTATACGGATACGAAGAATTCGAGATCGAGCGAGTGAGATCTCGAAAACCAAGCAGAATGTTAAAAAGATAGGAACCAAGAACACAACCGAGTGGTGATATTCAGTCAACGAGAGCAATGGACAACCAAGTGAGGAGAAGGAGGAGACCACATCTTATGAAAGTCTCCATCCCCAAGCCCCGACCACCTCGAATCAACAAAATCGCCCGAATCAAGATGTCGCGCCTTGACTAGGGCCGCCACTGGAGATGCAGAAGGACTGTTGTAACTCAGTTTAGTTAGTACTGACGGCCACCAGCCAACCGGAGGTTTGATTGTGAGCTGACCCCAGCCGAAATAAGTGATAGCGCGGAAAGGGTCTCACTTGGCTGCACAGTTCTCGACCAGCTCCCCCTTGGAAGTTCCTTGATTAGAACGGTTCACATGCACCAGACTTCGTGTTGAAGAAGCCATGTGCATGATATCGTATGCATCACGACTGAGAAAATCCACCCTACTCGCCACCTCTATTCTCAATGAAAGCACCACGAAGAGTGGGAGACCAATGGGAAAACAAACACAGCTCTGAGAGCTCCAATGTTTCGCTACGGAGGAACTGGCGAACAGGCGAAATTGGAGACCGCCCGTGGTTCCCGAATCTTAATATGTAATCCCTGTAGAACAATGAATTTAAAGCTTTAGACTCGGAAAGGGGCGCGATATCTCCACCATTTGAAAAGAGTCTAAATCCATACAGCCAAGCTCACAACAACGTTACCGAGATCCGCAGAATTAAATGCGTTTCAAACAAAAAGCAAACTACTCCAAGCCGCTGAAGAAAGAGATCGATCTCGGGGTTGGATTTTGGAGACGAGGTTGGAGACCCCTTTTTTCGTTTATTGTTGGGCGGGAGGACAGCCAGTAATATCGGTGGGGGACTCGGGCGAGGAGGCTGAACGATCTGGACAAACGAGCAAGGATAAACACGGCAGACGAAGGCAGTAGTCGGTAATCGGCGCAAGTGCTTGGGCAGCATCCCCAACATATCTCATCAACACCAAACTCGACTCGATTTCAGCCTAGACTCAACCCCAGACATTCCAGGCTTCTCCAGCCTGCCGTTGGCATGGATGGAGGCCATCCTCAGTCAACAATCAAATCATGGCCGCGCAAATGGTGAGCCTGCCGACACGCGCAAACAAGGACTTAGTACGACGACTACGTCACACGACGAACACGAAGGAGGCAAAATTGATTCTCCTGTAACTTCACCAGTGAGCTCGCCGCCGTATTGGGTTCAGTCGCACACACGATCCTTCTCGAATATCTCTGTTGAATCGATACCGCCAGGCGCAATAACGCTACAAGATAATACGGATGAGGGCGACTCAAAGAACAAAGCATGCTGGGCGAGGAGTGTATACATCGAGGACCATGTAATAATTAATGGAAGCAGAACTGGCATTGGGGCATTTGTAGTCTGGAACATCACCGTGGAGACTCTGCGGGTAGGTACCTCGAGGCGCAGGAGCAGTAGTTGGGCTTGTGCTTACAATGCATTGTAGGGTGGTTCCATGCGGATTCGTAAACGATACTCGGAGTTTGACGACCTGCGAGACAAGCTGCTCCAAACCTTCCCAAATTCCAAGGCTGCGATGCCTCCACTGCCTCCAAAGAGCGTCATCTCAAAGTTCCGGCCAAAGTTTCTGGAGAATCGGAGGAGTGGCCTACAATACTTCCTCAAGTGAGTGCTCTGGTCCATTTTCACTGGAAGGAGTATAATTGGCATAGTTGCATACTGCTCAACCCTGAGTTCTCTGGATCTCCTGTTCTCAAAGAGTTCCTATTTTCTTGAGCATACTTCAATACCTGTATTGTACCTAATTGTACATTGAATATGGCGTTCATGGTGGGAGACCAATATGTACTCGAGCATTTTTGCGGGCGTTGTTCATGGGGTCATCCTAAGTACATAATGATAAATCTGATATCCCAAGAGTCATTGAATGAGTGATCTTGGAAAGCAAAAGAACTCTTGGTTCAATTGCTTGAGAATGAAGCTCAAACCTGAAGTGCTGTTCCAGCTATCAGGGCATTTTGCGGATACTCGGCATAGTTCGGCCAGAGGATAACGACCTTTCTGAGTGATTGTTAGCATATCATAAGCTTGAATTCTAAAAGCTATGAAATTGAATTCCAACTTAACAACTAGATTGTTGTGAATTCGAATCCACGGATCATGCAAGAACGGACTATCATGCCACATCACGTGAGCCTTAACGTCATCAACTTTCGAGTGCTCTCCGAACGCCCTGGCTTCACCAGCTAAACTCATCAACTTCACAGAATCATAATCTTTCAAAGCTAAAAACGCTACTCAAGATGGCCCTCGCTCCAAAATTCGCCGGTCAAAAGTTCACGGCGTCAAATGCCCCTACACTCCACACACTAGAGCTATATCTCGACTATGTTTGTCCCTTCTCGGCCAAGATGTACAACACAGTCTACAGCTCAGTCTTCCCATTGATCAAGCAGAAGTACGCCTCGAAAGTCCAGATCCTATTCAGACAGCAGATCCAGCCATGGCATCCATCTTCGACTTTGGTGCACGAAGCCGGGGTTGCCGTACTTAAGCTCCAACCCAGCAAGTTTTTCGAGTTCAGCAAGGTACGTGCATACTTCTCAATTTATCATGCTCTTGAGAGTAGGGTGTTTATGAATACTTTGTAGGCACTCTTTGATGACGCCAAATCATTCTACGATGTCAATGTCGTCAACGAGACTCGGAACAAGACATACGAGCGTCTTGCGAAAATCGGAGGTAAAGTTGGCGTCAATGAGCAAGAAATGTACAAGCTATTGCACATTTCAGACAAGCCTGCTGAGGACGGCTCTCTGAACACCGGCAATGGTGTCACCAATGAGCTGAAGGTCTTGGTCAAGATGAACCGGATGCAAGGCGTTCACGTCACTCCCACTGTTGTCTTTGATGGCGTGGTTGAGAATGGTATAAGCTCGAGCTTTTCTGCTGAGCAATGGGAAGAGTGGTTGGAGAAGAACGTTGCGTGACTCGACGACGGCGAGAGTAGAACAAATGTTAGTATGAAGGGGAGATTATGAGTTTATGGAATCGACAGCTTTTGCATAACTGTCTGCTCAGACGTACTGCCTTCTTCGACTGCCGTCGCCATCGGAACAAGATTGCCTGCAATGTTCTCGAAATTTGAGATGACATTGATATGACAGAACCATCGCCATCTTAGGGATGCCATCTGCTCGACTTGCTGCCTATTTTCAATTAGTCCGCCAACTACACACTCCATTTTCTAGCTTCTTATCTCCTTGCAGATATCAAAGCCGTTCAATGATGCAATCTACTGTTCGACTGGGCGACCTTTTCTTTCGTTTCGAAATTTCTAACGCTTTTCTGTTCGTTAAAGTTTGTCTACAATCCAGTCCCAGCATCATGGGGACGGACTGGCCATATTTGGCCTACGCCAAATGTTGAGCAAGGACAAGCCTTCAATGTTCTAGACCACCTCACATTCAGTCTGAACGAATGAATGAAGCCATCGATAGTCACGTGAAGTGGACAAGCTTCATATTGAGCTCTGGCTAAGATCGTCGGCGCCCACGCCACAATGTACGTGAAGATTGATTGGAGGATTACAACGACACCTGCTTCCTCGTCCCAAGTCTAAAGGTCCGTTCCATGTTGGCTAGCTAGACCAGTTTACTACCATTTATCTACAAGGTGAGTTGTCAGCACTATCCTTATGAGGCAATATTTCTGCAGTTCGTCAAGATCCAGGTCAAGTTGGCGGAGGCTGAGCCAGCACCCTCAGTCAACCTTTTTGTCTCGACGTCTAAGAGGATTGGACTCTTGAATCTGTCGATGACTGAAGCCTCGTCTGATTGTTCTGTATTTCCATTTGCGCTCTTGACTTCTTCCTCAATAGAGACATCCTACCTTACCGGCAAGAAACCTTCTGGCAGATGAAGATGGTATCCGCGGTGTTGTCGAAGTCGACTTGCCTCCTGCTCCCTTTCCTTGCGCCAATCGTCTTTGCTCAAGACGCACCAACGCAATGTTTTGTCATTGATGGAGCAGCAGCGGATAACTCTGGATACCGATGTGACAACTCGACGGCAGGAAACAGCGCGTGTTGCGCAGCGGGGGCAACTTGCTACTCAAACGGCCTTTGTAAACAGGATAATGGACCTACGGTAGACTATCTCCGCGTAGGCTGTACGGACCAGACGTGGGAAAATCCAGCATGTCTAAATCAGTGCGCAGCGTGTAAGTACATCATAGCTGGAACCGAATCGCAACAAGCAAACTGTCTCGCTGACAGTTCTCAGTCGCAAATGGCTCAACGGCTGGTGTTCGTTTCTGCAACGGCGACATCACAGAGACAACTTCCTACTGCTGCGACGATGGCTCTCAAGGCATAGGCAGTTTCCATTGCTGCGATAGCCCGACATCCATCTTCCGCATTAGTCCAGCTGCTACGATCCTCGCGCAGATGCCTCTGTCGCAACTCAGAACCACAACTTCGTCATCCTCATCCTCATCTAGGACAAGCACATCATCAGCCACGACAACCACTAGCGCCCCGGCAACAAGCACACCCGCCTCGTCATCCGGCGGCGGATCATCGAATGGTGCAGCAATAGGTGCTGGAGTTGGTGTGCCTGTAGCAGTCATCGCGCTCGGTATCATAGGGTTCTTCTTCTGGCGACACAGACGGAATAAGAAGCGCAGCCAGACCTTCGAATTGCAGAATAATGGGCCGGATAATGCATACGCAGCAAGGGGAGTAGGAGGAGGAGCGACAGGTGGATACCATGATAATCATACGCCGCCGCCGGTGCAGGAAGCGGAGGGCTCGCCTATGCCGGCGCAGAAGAAGGGGTATTTTGGTGGGAGGGAGTACCAGCCTGCGCCGCAGGAGTTGCCGAGTCAGAATCAGGTGCATGAGATGGGGTCTTGATGTTGTGGGATTTGCATATTTGGTTTAGGGGAGTGGGAGGGGCGGGGAAGGCGAGGGAGGTGTTTTGATCTGTCACTTCTTCTTGATAGGGAGTTGAGACAATGGAACCGAGAATCAGGAATCGAGAAACTCGGAGGGAGATCGATGTTTTGTTTCCACGGTATAGGCTGTGTATTTTGCAGAGCGAGGGCGTTCGGGACAACAGAACAATCGAAGCTATCTTCAAGTCACATTCCAAATTGAGTTTGTTTGTCCATTCCTTTTTTAATAAGCTTGACATGGAGTCATCCAAGGATAATTTTAGCCCTGTTCTAGACTGTTTCCACTTCCTGGTTAGTGATCGGCTGCTTCTTTGCTTTCCAATCCCAAGTTTTGGTTCACTGGTCCATGATAGACTGAAGAGAAGGAAAAGGTTCTGTTGGACCTCGATTTATGGGTATAGGATGACAATTTCTAAGAGATCATATCGCAGGCAGGAAGTCCTGTCAGTATCATCCTGAATGCGCAAAGACTGTTCCTTCACTCGACCTGCTCTAAGAACTCCTCATTAAATCTATTTCTCGGAGCCAATATTCGGATTCTATATTGAGCATGTTTCGGAGGCCTCAACTAAAAGCTTGAGATGATGACTCTTCGCTCTACGGTCTGAGAATCGTCATCGAAATGCCATCTGGCATCCCATTCCAAGGAACTCATCACACGATTGGTCGAACCATCTCACCGGAAACTTCCAGATGATGCAGTCTCGCCCCGGAGATTCGTCGCCGCAATGGAGCGAGTAAGTGACAAAGGCCGAATGACGCACTTGTGCGGACGCTCACCTTGGGAAAGAATGCGAGGAAGCTCAAATGATGTTCATTTAAGCTTTTGGCTTCTCGAGGTTCGTCAGCGAGGAAGACGGCATTGAGAAAATGCGAAGCAGCCTTGAATTCGAAGCAAAAGCTTAATGTGTAGTAAACAGCTGGACAGCTAGCTCGGGAGGTAGAAGATTATATGCGAGGTACTCGGGCTGCGGGCTACGAGCGACATTCCAGCTCCGAAAGACTGCGAAGCTTAAGCCTTACAAGCTTAATTGGTCGCCACGTCCAAACCCTAAGCTTATATCCAGTGCCCAGGAGGCTCGGAGACTTAGCCTCGAGTATGTTGTGGTGATTTTGATTGGATGGAATTGGATCTGAAAAGGTTACTAGGTTGGGCTGCAAGCAATGTTTGGTTTCGTTTCGTTTCGTGCAGGGGCTAAGCGAGGCTGAGGGGATTGTTTGGGTTGGTTCGGTACTGGTATGGTGTTGTGAGTCGTGCGCACGGGAGAGTTCGTGCGGTGTTTCGAAGCTAGATACATGCTCGGGCTGGGGAGAGTGGGAACATTCGGGTTTGCGAGTTTAGGACGGGTATCGTGAGTCCGGTTGGTGAGAAGTTTGCAGGTGTTGGGCAATTGTAATCTTATATATTGATGGGTGCATCGCTGTCCTTCTTGTTGGCTTCTGCACGCCCTGTTGTGTTGTTGTTCTCTCGCTTAATCGTAATTCTACCCAATTCAAACTTTACCGAATTTGCGACTTCGACATGACGGCTTTCACTTTCGTCCAAACGCTGCTCCTGCTTTCTCGAACAGTATGGTGTGCGACCACGTTGGAGGTTGGATCTGGGAAGACTTTCACCACTGTATGTTACGACTCGATTTGCGTACTTGAAATGATTCATATAGAACATTAGCTGATCCATTGTGGCTAGATTGCAGATGCATACGCGAAAGCCGTTGAAGGCGACACCATCATGGTCTTCCCAGGCACATACAGCGAGAAAGTCACCATCGACAAGGACAACATAACGATGAAGGGCTCTACATTCCCAAATATGGATCCAACCGCGAACAAGGCTACTATCACAGCGGCGACGTATGCGAAGGATGTGAAGAACAACGATGCTAGTGGTTCGTCTTTTCCTTTTACATCCAGATGCGCACCTCTTATAAGTCTTGAGATTGACGTGCGTTCTGCATTCACAGCCACCGTTCTAGTGACTGGCAACAACTTCGCCCTCTACAACATAAACATTGCCAACACAGCCGGCACAGCCAGCCAAGCCATTGCCCTCTCCGTCAAGGGTACCGAGAATGGCTTCTACGCCAGCAGCATCACCGGCTTCCAAGACACACTGTACGCACACTCTGGAAGTTCGTTCTATGGTAGTTGCTATGTGGAGGGTGGTGTGGACTTCGTGTTTGGAATTACAGGGCAGGCGTGGCTTCAGGGATGTAAGATTGGTGTGTTGAAGGAGAAGGGAACGATTACGGCGCAGGGGAGGACGAGTGCTGGGGATATGGGGGAGATCGTTTTTGATAAGGCGTGAGTTACCCTTTCCTTTCATTTGGCTATTGGAAGAGAGCAGTCGGCTGACATTATGATCTGTAGGAAAATCACGACGGGAGCTACTGCTGCATCCACTGCTAAAGGGACGAACTTTCTCGGGCGACCATATGGAAACTTCTCGCAGACTGTCATTCAGAATAGCGACTTAGGGGGTGTTATTGCGCCTGAAGGTTGGGAAGGTATGTTCAATAAGTTAGACATCTATGCTTTTCTTGAATGTATGCTGACGCCGATATGTAGTTTTCAGAGAAGGCCAAGACACGAGTAATGTTCTCGCAGCAGAGTTCAAGAATACCAACGGCGATGGTACGAGAGTTGGATTTGCGAGTATGCTGGATGCGCCGGTGAAAATTGAGTCGATTCTCCCAGGGTACAAGAAATGGGTTGATATGAATTTTGTGGGTGTTAGTGCACCGTGATATCTGTTTTGTCTGTTTGGTGTTGGTTGGTAGGGGATCCCTTTTGGGTTTGAGCCCGTTTGATTCCTTTCGAGTATTATTCTCCATCTAAGTAATTCATATCTACCATATCCAAGGTGTTTTTAATACAGCATCCTGTTCGATTGTTTCGATGAATTCATATCAGGTATGTTTCATTCGCTGGCTGGAGAAGGTACGGAGATACTTCACACTTGCGCCTAATTACTTAAGGTTATCTGGACCCAAGCAGCTGGGACAGAAATCTTGCCAAGTCTGGAGAATTGTCTTTCGAAATCAGCCCATCGCCCGGTCCAGCCAGTGAAGGCTTGAAAATGATCCAGTGCACGCAGACAAAAACAGCCGATTACTTAAGCGAAGATTTATCGAATGATGTTCGGGGACAGCTCCGCGCCAGATGATTCGACAGCAGCGAATAGGTTTGTCTCACAGACCGTCCAGGGCAGGGCAATCGGAATTCTGAAAATGCCCATGTGCCCATGTGCCCATGTGCCCATACGGAGGTACTGCATCGGCAGAAACCCCACTGACATCATCTGCAGCGGTCCGGCAAACCTTCGTCGCAAATCTTGTATCGCAGAGTTGGAAAGATAAAACAACAACGAGGGGATGAACTGGCTTGCGACTTTCTAGTAAAGGAGATCAATTGAATAACGGTCGAGCATCCGTATAAATGATAGTATCTTGGGGGACGGGATCAAAAGGCTGGTTTCTAGAACGTGAGCGGTGAGCCCCTAGGGTCAGCCGCGATTACAGCGATTCCCTGGGCTTTATGCAAGATGCGGTAACCTGGAAGGTTGAAAGAGAACGACAGGCATGTTCTGTAAGGCTAAAATGCCGTGGCATAGAACAACATTTTACAACTGACGAATATACACGATGGCACTTAATTGTATGAGGAGAATAGGAAGACGAGCAGTCCATGGCTTTTTGTATATCGGAGAGGGATACCTCATTCTGTATCTGTCCCCTTCCGGTCATTAACTAGCTTCCTGCCAATAGTTTGGAGCTCTGGGAAAGGAATGGAAGGCTCGCGCTCTTTTACCTTCACCTCCACCTCTACTCCACTTCGTTGATTCCCCCACGCGCATCTTGACTCGAGAAACAACAACATCTTCGGGGCTTCCTTTTACTGAGCGTGCTCCATCATCACTTTAAAGACCATTGCACCGCGTTGCAACTCGAGCCCTTCTCTTGCCTGGTGCTGGGGATTACAGTACAGCGAATCAACTTTACCCCTCCGATCCAAGCCCGGGCCGTACCTTGCCTTGCCTGATCTTTGTCGGCGCATTTATCAATTTGAGGAGCGTGCTAACAAATACCCTGGTCTGCCATCGAAGCTGGACGTTGGTCCTCCGTCGCTACATGACCCACGACCCATCCATCCATCCATTGCCTTCCTTTCACGCCCTCCAACAAGCAGCCAGCTTCCCCCAAATCTGGCTCTCCCGCGTCGTTGCCTTGCTGTCAGTCCCCCGACTGCAGCTCCCCGTGCATGCAAGGCTAGGTCAGCGTGGTCCTATTGTTGCATTTTGGCTTCCTACCATCCCCCCCACCAACCCAGCGTGAGCCGTTGCAAACTCACCATTCAGTGCCAGCCTGGACGAATTCCATTGTCAGGGTTCCACGAAGGAGGTGCACGTCACTGCCCAGCCGCGGCAAGATTTCGGTGTAACCTCGACTTGTCTGCATCTGTTCTGCTGGGCGGGTCAACCTGACATTCATGAATCCAGAACCAAAATCGATCTTCACGTCCCAGAGAGATTTTACCAGTCAACCAATTCGCGAACGGATATCCCCTCCTTCGAACACGACCCCGGCTCCTCAAATCCCGACTTCTACATTCGAGCAAGACATTATCAGGGAGGAGGCTCAGGAAGTGCGCCCAGAAGACGACCCCACGAAACTTGTCCAGAGAGAGTCTGCGGAGGTGACAGGTCTGTCCAGAGGCCGTCTTCCGTCAATCAATCTCCCCGAGGTAATTGCTCAAGCAAACCATCCGGCCTTGTCTAGCAATACACCGAACACCAAATCGTCCAGGCCAAGACTAGATTACCCTCCTACTCGAACATCACTCCTACCAAGAGAAGTACCGCATGCCTCGAAACATCCAAGGGCGGAGGATAAAGGTTCAAGGCCAGTCTCTACAGAGCGGCCGCAGAAAAGGAACCGACCCAAGTTCTTAAAAACACGCCAACATACCCTCGATTCAGAGATTCTACAGACAGCGATTTCTAGGAAGGTACAAGGTTCTCCACCTTCACCTCTATTCTTTTCGTCGCAACACTCCAGAAAACGGCCATTGCTTCCTAGTTTCTCCAGCGCCGAAGCTGCAGCAGCCATGCTGAACAGAGTTCGAGATGAGCCTGGAGGGGTAACAACGCTGAAGCTGGCTCGAGGAAGCCTCAGCAATTCTAGTCCTCCACGCGGTTCAAGTACGCACGGGATCTTGAGCGAACGAAGCAGGATATCTCGAAGCCCCGAAATGAATATGAAGTCCTCTGCAGGTATGCAAACGTTGGAGGGAGTTGGGGTTGTTGAGATACTCGAGCAAGACGAAAGACCTACTTTCATTATCGACCTGGCAGACACTACAAATTTCACACCGGGCAGCCCCTTGCAATTAGTTTTTGCAAATGTGGCGCTTTGTGCATATGAATCTGTCTTAGACATGGTTATGGGCAAAGCAGACCTAGATAGTCCTGGCGTTGCTGTGACGAACGATTTCCCCGAATTCAAGGCATGGGCTTTGAGCTATGTCAAAAATGGTGAGAGTATGGATGTATGCTTACCCTCAATGAAGTACGGGGGCTTCACATGGAATTGCAGCACATTGCGGAAACGGCTACGTCTCATCAGTGGGAGCAATAATGCCAGCAGCGCCGCGATACCATCGGGGAGCAGTTCAAATGGGGCTTTGAGCGGTTCGTCGACTGTGAGTGAGCGGCTCCGTGGATCGACAGTGACACGGCTGCCCCGATCTCCTCTGGTCCAATCGACTGAGCCTTTAGATTACTTCGGCGATGCTGTTCCCATTGCAAATTCTGGAGCAAGCACACCTTCTCAGCAAGATATCTCAAGCTCCGTAGAATCGAGAGAAAACGGGGCCGAATCACCTCCGAGGCAGGCAATGCTTGCGTACCAAAGCGAAGATTTGACAAGCGAGTTGATGCGCATCCGTTATCCTGAGAGTTCTTCTTTCGACTGGACAAGGATTCCGATTTCTGCCGCTCTTCCTAGACATGTTCAGTTCGCTCGGTCTATTGATTGGGCTTCGACGGCTCTTGGACCAATTGAAAATTGGGCTTTTGATTTGAGAGCTATGTGCAATCTGTATTGCTCCCTTCCCCCTTCTAGATGTAATCATTTCATAGAGGGATGAAATCTGGTTGAAGAACATATACTGATCAATGCCGTCTAGTATTATGGGTTCTCCGCATCCTGCTGCAATGTATTGGGGCGATGAATTTATTGCCATTTACAATGAGGTGATTATCTAGCACTAAGTTGAAAGAGCAAAGCTAATCAGAGCAGGCATATATCTTACTAGCTGGTCAAAAACATCCTCAATTGATGGTTAGATACTCTGCGTGCTTTCTAATCGGGGAATGTATTGAAGAAAAATGCTGACATAGGCACTACAGGGTCAAAGTTATAAAGCTGCATGGGCTGAGATTTGGCCAGAAATCGAAGGAGTCTTCAACAATGCAAAGAACTCGGGGCAATCAACCATGAAAGATGATGACTGTTTGTTTATAAAAAGAAATGGGTTTCTAGAAGAATCCTACTTTTCATGGTCAATCATTCCATTGATCGGTGAGGATGGCTCGGTCGTTGGGCTTTATAACCCTGCCTTCGAAAAGACTCGACGCAAGATCGCTGAGAGAAGAATGTTGACGTTGAGAGAGGTCGGAGAAAAGACTGCAACTGCTCGTGAGGTCAAGAGCTTCTGGGGGCAGGTCATCAAAGGACTTGAATACAACGGTATGTACTTAATTCATCTATGTCTGACCGACGCTGACTTTCTCCAGAGTATGACGTGCCTTTTGTATTCCTTTACTCCGTCAGCGAAGAAAGCGACAGTGATCTAAGCTCCATGCACTCTGGCTCGCTCGCGCAGACACCACAGTGTATTCTAGAAGGCACTTTAGGTGTTCCTCCAGATCATAGGACGGTTATCAGTCCGCTCGATTTGAAGGCTAGCGATGAGAGCTTTGCTCCCTATTTGCGAGAATCCATGAGATACAATAAGACTATTTTATTGACAACCGAAGACGGCAGTCTGTCTTCAGACTTGATCGAGGGTCTCGAATGGCGAGGTTTTGGAGATCCATGTCGAGCAGCTGTTGTCTGTCCAATCCATCCCACAACTGGAGAAGCCATACTCGGATTTCTAGTCATGGGAATCAATCCAAGGCGACCATACGATGATGATTACAGTCTTTTTATCCAGCTCTTGGGCCGGCAATTGGCGACCTCAATGGCTTCCGTTGTTCTGTTTGAAGAGGAGATTAGACGGGGTCAACGTGCTGCTCAACTTGCCGCACTTGACCGGCAAGAACTCTCAAAACAGCTCGACTTACGAACTCGAGAAGCTGTGGAGAGTGAAACAAGGTTCACTCGCATGGCTGAGTTCGCACCCGTGGGAATGTTTATTGCGGATGGATCCGGTGCTATCACCTACAGTAACGATACCTGGTGGGAAATATCGCGACATCCAAGGGGTGTGAACAGTGCAAATACGTGGATGGACAGCATCAAGGACGAAGATCGTGTCGGAGTTGAGGCCATCTGGAACAAGCTGGTCAATAAGAAAACGGTTGTCACGCACGAATTCCGCTTCAAGACCCCATGGCAAGACCGGAACGGCCATACAAGCGACACATGGGTTCTGATGAGCGCTTACCCCGAGAAAGACCAGGACGGCAAGCTGAAGAGCGTGTTTGGAAGTATCACGAACATCAGTCAACAGAAATGGGCCGAAGATTTTCAGAAGAGAAGAATGGAGGAAGCCATTGAGATGAAACGCCAACAAGAGAACTTCATCGATATGACTTCCCATGAAATGCGGAATCCGCTTTCTGCCATCCTTCAATGCAGTGACGAGATCATCACTTCGCTCATGGAGTTCAAAGCCGGCGATGAAGCATCAAATGCATCCGAGAAGCTCCTGGATACTTTGGAGAATAGTATTGATGCTGCTCAAACAATTGCACTTTGCGCTCAACATCAGGTCAGTATATCAACACAATGAGTAGTACCGAGCTAATCAATTTTTTTTTTCAGAAACGCATTGTTGACGACATCCTAACACTATCTAAACTTGACTCGGCTTTACTCGTAGTAACCCCTGTTTCTGTACAGCCTGTAAGTAGCTCTCATTCTTCATGTGATTGCTCAAAACTCATAAATTTAGGTTGCCGTGGTCCAGCGAGCTCTGAAGATGTTCGAAGGAGAGTTGGATACTAATGACATCGCCATGGAGTTCATGATGGAGAAGTCTTATCTAGATCTGAATATCGACTGGGTAAAATTAGATCCTTCCCGCTTGCTACAAGTTTTGATCAACTTGACAACCAATGCGATCAAGTTCACACATGGGCAGGACAAGAGAACCATTATTGTTAGTGTTGGCGCTAGCAATGAACGCCCTGGTGGGAAGGGCTCAGACGTGTCTTACTTCCCAAGTCGTTCGAAGCGAAAAGATCTGATCACAGAGGATGCGGAATGGGGAACTGGCGACGAGATATACCTTCACTTTGCTGTTCAGGACACAGGACGAGGATTGGATGAAAAGGAAAAGACACTTCTCTTCCAGCGGTTCAGTCAAGCATCTCCTCGTACCCACGTACAGTATGGAGGCTCGGGTTTGGGGCTGTTTATATCGAGAGAACTCACGGAATTACAAGGAGGCGAGATCGGCGTATCATCTGAACGCGGCGTTGGCAGTACATTCGCTTTCTATATCAAAGCACGTAAGGTGGACGGTTTCGCAGAAGATACACCAATAGCTACCACGATTAGTGCTCTACGAAGGAATTCGTCGAATTCCGCCGTCACAATCGAGAGCCGGAAGAATTCGTCTGGCAAAGCAGTTCATCGAGCTCACACCACAGGTCATAGACGGCGTTCTACAATCACTCCGCCAACTTCTTCACCGCCACCACTGCCAGTACCTGGAATTAAGATGGATCATTCTAAGCTCAAGATACTCATCGTCGAAGACAATCTTGTCAATCAGAAGGTCCTGCAGAAGTCACTCAAGAACCAAGGATTCATGACTGAGCTTGCCAACCATGGTGGTGAAGCACTTGAGGTTCTCAAGACGTCTAACTACTGGAGTGGTCGAGAAAAGGATGGGATCGAACTGGCAGTTATCTTGATGGATTTGGAGGTTCGTGTAATCATGCTAATAATTGAAAGAACACTTGCTGACAGGATTAGATGCCCATAATGGATGGTCTTACATGTACCCGGAAAATCAGAGATTACGAGGCAGACGGAACTATCGTAAAGCATGTACCGATCATAGCAGTAACAGCAAATGCTCGCCTGGAGCAAATTGATACAGCGCTTGCTGCTGGGATGGTTTGTAGCTCCAACTTCATTGGTCCTCAATATCTAATGCTCAGTAGGACAACGTTGTCTCGAAACCATTCCAAATACCACAACTGATTCCCAAAATTTACGAGCTCGTCACTAGAAGCAAAGCAACATCGACAGAAAATGCGCCGCCCGCGGCTCTTACAGAAACAGAGGCAGGGCCATCATAGACCGGGATAGGAAGGGAATGGCTGTACAGTAAACGGGGATTAAGTGCAAGCAGCAGATTTGGGCTTACGCACTGCACGGCGTTGGAGGCGTTGCATTTGAACAAAAAGTTAAGGATATACCATTGAGGGGCGAAATTTGGGCGCATTGCATAAGCACGGATGGATATGCTTGCGGAATACAGAACAAGCTTTTAGGCTTTTGATGAGGTGAGATGAGATGATTGATGATTGAGACTTGTATATACCAAGCATTATGATGAACAATATCACGAAGGTGGCTCGTCGCCATTGCAACTCCGAATGGAAGCGCAGCGAAGCGAACTCGGGCTGTGTCTTCAGCTGGAGGATCAAATGAATGAATTTGGGGGAGCTGAGCTGCATCATAATCCTGATTCGAATCCCACAGTTTGGGTCTATGGTGTCATGCAAGCGAGTGCTTCGTGAGGTCCAGGGGGGCTGTAACCTCTTTGGAATCATTCATCGCCATTGCATTGCCTTCCTAGTATGAATCAATTTCACAGGCCACTGTTTACGAAGCAATCCCGTGTCACAATTTGGTCGTCAGCGTCGTCAAGGACGGTACGAAGGAGAACATAGGGATCGGTTACATGATCCGAGATCTTCGGTATACTGAATCAATACCATCACGTACCCGTAGATGGGTATCGAAGATGGGTACCAAAAACAGCGTTCGAGGCTCCGCGATGTCACGGTACAGATGTACGAAGATAAGAATAGGACATAGGAGATGGTACTGTAGATGGAGGATGGTGGATGGTGTGCATTAGCGATGCGATGCGATGCGCTGTTTGCAGGCACAGGTCCGATTGTCAAAATCCCAAGCGATGGTGGGATGGAGGGGTGGAAGGGTGGAAGGGTTGTACGAGGGGTGGCGATTCGATTCATACTGTATCGAGATTATCCTGCTTCTCACTCGCCTTAGACCACCAATACATGTTGATTTGGTGAAGTAGCAGGCTTGCGTTTATGCATGTCAGATTGGCTTCTACAAGGGATATAACGCAAAAGGAGAACAGAAATCATCTCGTCTCGCCTCTGAGAATCAAGCAGTCAGAATTGAAGAATCGGTAGGTAATACCCGGGAGGCAAACGCTGGTGAGTGTGCGAAAGTGACAGACAGCCACGCGCCGAGCTGTCTGTTGGGACTGCCGAGATGAAAAAGTTTATACCGTGCCGGCGGTTCTGGGTTTGATTACATTGCGCGTGTGTTTGGTTCGGTTTGTCGGGAGATGCCCACAGTACAGTGTCATCCAGTAGCACATAGGCCGAAGTCAGCGCGATACGAGTAGGCGAAGCTTTTCATCCTTTCCGGCTTCCGCCTCGCTTCATGCTTCATATCACATCCACATCTACAGCCAGAGACGAGACGAGTCGAATCATATCAACTTGGTGAGATCCTGAGTCCAGTACAATAAGTCAAGCCCGAGTCAAGAAGAACCGAGACGAGATGAGATGAATTCAATACAATATGAAATGCCACTAGTACTTGGCGCTGTGATTGCCCACATCTAGATCTCCATCGGTACAAGAAGCTTTGTTCCTGGCGCTGGCGCCATTGATTCATCCCAATCCAGGGGGGAAAGTATGGGATGGAACATGCATTCGATGCATTCGGATGAAAAAGGTAGTTCGAATCTCGGCATGATTCTGAGGGGAAGTGAGGTGATCGCACTAGATGTGGTACGGAACATGTTGGGGCAGGCGCCCGGCATGCGGCCTGCGACCTACCTGCCTGCTCTGATGCATGGAGATGCACATCTTGGAAGATACAACGGCTCTTGTGCGACAAAGTTGCGGAGAGGTTCCAATCGAGGGGGCCAAATCGTGAGTGAGAGCTCGTAAGCGAGAGCCGGGAGGTCTTGATGTCCAGGGCTTGGGCGCTGCTCTTGGTCGCATTCAGCCTAGAGCAATGCCAGCGGACACAGCGGACGGACCTGAGAGAAAGCCAGAGAGAAGACCTGACTGGCCAGACTGGACGACTGATGCTCTTTCATGGTCTCTCAATGGGTGCAGAGGTCTTTGATTGGGCTTCGAGAGAGTGCTAAACGGCGCTGATTGGAGTGATATCTCCTCCCCTGTAACGCCTCGACAGGTTGCTTCCCGCCCCTCATTGGACCCCAGGACCCCTCTCCTGCCCGCTGCTACTGCATGTAAGCGCTGAACTTCCCATCACGACTCTCCATTGGCGGCTGCATGCTCATCCCGCACTCTTGCACCAATTGCTGACCGTATCGTCCACCACAAAGAAACGGGCAGCAGGCACAGGACGGACTGGCCCCATGGCATTCATAATGGCGGTGCCGGCCCTCCAAGAAGCCTCTTCCTTCTGCTTCCTCGGATCTGGTCTGACCTTGCTGCTTGCTACTTGCTATTGCTGTTCCATGTCAATGTGAAGCTTCAACAATACGACGGCGTCGATTTCGTCTGTCTGTCTGTCTGTCTGTCTGTCTGCACAGGATCTCGCTCGTTCACTTCACCGCTTGCATTGTTCCCCTCTCGACCCAGCCTCAAAGAACAGGCTCGGTTGAGTGATTGAACATTATCCGAGTCATCTCATCCGCCTCTCAAGCAAATCCCACGTTACGATACGATACAATACGACAAAATGTTCAAATTCCCACGCATCGTGATCTCCAGGCGGTGGAAGTGGCCGCGAGTTCTCATTGCCTTGATGGTGATCGAGTTCGCCGGCACCGTAGCAGCACTGGCCCTCTTCGGCATCGCCCAACCGGATCTCTTTCGCACCAAGCTCTGGCAGGTTGGTGCTGATAACGGGTGGAATTCGAGTCCGAAGGCGAAGTTGTATGCGTATGCGAATTATAGACCGGTTCCGAAGACGCCGTTTATTTGGTCGAAAACGTATGTCTTGTCTTGCCTTCCTCCGAGGTTTATTTGCATGTTTGGACTCGATAGGAGGGATGTTTGGATTGAAGAAGGATAGTTGCTGATAAGTTCATAGAATCACCGATTTCAATGTTGCCATCTCGGTGCTTAGCACATTCATCCTACTCGTCAAGGCAGTCATGTTCGTATTACATGTCTGGTACCCATTACTGAGCACGATCACCAATGCCGTTATCGTTGCGCTGTGGTGCGTTAGCATATATGGACAGATGGGTCCCGACCACTCGGATCCACAACACTCGTCGAATATCGCTTGGTATATCTCCAAGAGCTGTGATGTGGCGAAACCATCTGGTAATCACCATAATTGTGTGCTTGCTAAGTCGACTTTTGCGGTGACGGTTATCATGATGTATGCTTTTCCCTTTTTCCTTTTTCTTCTCCAATGTTCTCCAGTGGTCATGGAAAACATCTTTGATTGGCAACAAAGACTAACACAACCACAGGGCCGTCTTCTTCTTCAACTTCCTCTTAGGCATCTGGTCTATGATCCCCTCAGCCATGGAGCGCGCAGCAGACGGCGTTGAAGTCGACGACATGCAGATGACCAAAGGCTCACCTGTATCCGACAACGCGTCAGCTGAATGGGAGATGAAGAATGTGCCCAAGCAACCTGCTGTGCCGTATACGCCTAGGACGTTAGCTTTCAATACCTTGGACCGACAGTTACCGTTGCGGTCGCAGGAGGGGCCTAGGTGGGCGTGATAGGTCTGCTTTGAGTTGCATTTTGGGTTCGGAGCTGGGGAGTTGCGGTTGTCTTTGTTTACATCTCATCGGAGTACGATGAGGTGTAGAGGTGATATGAGGGGCTTATAAGCCGTGTTACGATACGATATGATGACGCTGGACACGATCGGATAGATACGAATGGGTACAGAAGCCCATCTATCTACAAATTCATCGTCCAGAAGTCTTAGCAGCAGACCGACCAAAAATGTCTGGTCGGCTAGCCTTACTTAATATTCCCTCCTGTACCGAGCTAGCCTGTTACTGTTGGGGGCTTCAGGTCTGGCATCTACCTATCTCTTCGGACATTTTCTTCTTGTGCATATAGTATATACATAAATCCCAGACAATAATAAATTAAAACGAGTTCACTCAAAGCATGCAAAGTCCATCGAGATTCACATAGTTCCCCTCCTTCTTGAGAGTCTGAAATATGCTACTGATTTTTTGATTGATGGAGAGTTGGAAGAGGTGATGTCGGTATTTTGAGTTGGAAAGTGCCGTCTCATATCAGCTTACTTCCGTGTGTAGCGGTTGTCTTGCAAGAGCTTGTTTGGAAACAGCCTGCTTGACGATCAAGCAAGCATTTTCTCCCCTCTCGCCTGCGCCCTCACGTCAGATTCATACGTACCTTCCTCGCCACATACGTTCGCTAGAGGTAGAGGATGTGTAAGATATCAAGTTAGCTTGGTTGTACCTTACTCCTCATATCGCGCCTTTCATCTCCAGTAACGTGATTACCTGTCGAAGAAGAATTGAACCTTTAAGCTTTCTTGTCAACAAGTCCTCTTCAACGCATATACAATCTTGCTAACTAAATTGTGCTCCAATTTCACACAGCCCACCATTTGCCCGCCTACTTAGTCCTCAATGTCAATTTAAGGAAGGCGGTTTGGACCGGTGACCAAAAGGGCCCCTGGTGAATGCATCATGCAGCCACACAATCCAGCCTCACTCGTTGGCTTCAACAGCACATCACATATTTTCATCTCCGATCAAGATGTATCGGATCAAGTTACATCAGTACGGACAAGATCATTTGTATCCCAGACCTTTTGCCTTCCTCTCTGACTCTGTCTGACTCGATTCTCTGGTTCACAATTTGTGAAGCTCGACCTCACGACTCACGAGGCTACAAGCAGCCCAGCGCCCTTGATTATGTCGCAGCCAAACTTTACCGTTCTCTCTGAAGGCGGAAAGACTCAATTCCTTCCCACGACACATCTCGGGCAGGCTTTCATCACCAGGATCTAGCTGCTTTCTTCGAAGAAGACGTGGACAACGTAAGAAGTTCTCTCCCGCCAAATTAAGCTCCCCCCCCCCCTTATGAACATCCATCAGGCTACGAAGAGAGCTTTTCCGAATCGCGGGAAAACTCGATATGAAATGGTCAACGTTTGCCTCATACGATGGGAAGCCGATGAGCTTGGGGTCCTAGAGGAGCTCGCTCGTCTGAACAACGTCTTCCAAGCGTACGGCTTTCAAACCAATGTTTTCCTTATCCCGAGCACCAACTCCCATTGGGACTTGATGAGGAAGATGCTTGATTCCATTCAAGCATACGACAACGACCAGAATCTACTTGTCTTGTACTATGCTGGGCATGGTAGAATGAATAGCGCTCGGCAAGCTAATGGGTCTTTGGACAGAATCCAGACTCCCCTGACTCCCCATTCGTAGACTGGTCTGCAAGATAAGGACTATTCGGAACGGCCAAGTCAGATGTGCTTATCCTGTTGGATACATGTGCAGCGGCGAGTTCAGCAACAACACCGCAGTTCGCGGTAATGGAGACAATAGCTGCTTGTGGATTCGAGAGACGAGCTCCTCCACCTGGAGAGCATTCCTTAACGAATACTCTCATCGATGTACTTCATGATTGAATCAATAAGCCGTCATTCTCGGCCGCATCCTTGCATACTGAGATACTCTTTCGACTGAAGCTTAAAGAAGCTAAGAAAGGTCGAGAGGGCATACCATTGGAATGGTGTGTCACGCCCATACATTGGATCAACATGAAAGACTGTAAGGCGTCTGGAATAGAGCTATGTAAAAGGAGATCGCCGAACCATGTACCTTCTGATCCGGACGCCTCGACTTACGTCGACACCATGGACTTAGATTTTGATGACAAAAGCTCAAGCTCAACTCCTCTATCCTCCATATCGTCAAATGGAGCTTATAAAGTACCGCATGTCTTGATTACTCTTCAGTTAGAAGAAGATCAGCCACTAGATGCAAGGCAGTGTGCCCGGTGGCTTGACAATTTCCCCCTATTGGCGAAATGGGTCAAGGTTGAAGCGGTATTTCCCAGCTACTCTACCTTATTGATCCTGGCTGTACCAATACCAATATGGGATATGATGCCGGATCACCGTGCTTGTTTCTTCATTGGATATGTCACTGGTCCAAGCATCAGAAGCACTGAAGTGCTTTCAGTAGGAGGTTCCACGCGAGGGAAGGCTTCGGACCAATGGACTGGAGATGTTGCTCAAGACGAGTCCTTTGACTCCAATGTACCACCATGCAGTGAAAAGATAGAGAGCGCTGTTATCAAATATATGCTCCACGAGGGGCCAGACTGTAGTTCAGAATATGCGAACAATGAGCCATTGTCGAATAGGAATCGCGTGCTGGCCAGGGAGACCAAGGCTATGCCAGACGTTGGTTCTTCAGGTATTGAAAGTGGCAGTTGGATGCCGCTGACCCCTATGCCTAGTAGACACTTATACTCCTCGTCTCCAGAAAGCCTGACAGCTCCGGAGATCAATGAGAAAATTCTGTGTTCGCTAGAGCTACCATCCGCTGAGCTCCTGGACGAGACAGAAGAATATACAGCCCAACTCAAGAATCCCGGGAAGACCTCAACGAGTCTTGACAAGCGAGCCAGAGTCAGCAGCAGCCCTGACACCACAGCAGAAGATGAATCCATCACGAACGCAGCTAGTCCAGCTAAGAAGAAAATGAAGCCTTCAAAATGACATAATATAGAACTATAAGAAAGTAAGATGTGTTCCTAAATCCTCAATACATTACGCAAAATCACATGTTACCCAGCTCATATCAGTCGAAAGCCCAGCTGGATAGGAGAGGAGGCTCGGATTTTTGGGTTCAGCTCAATTCAGACAGCGAAATATTACTACCAGGTGAAATAAAGATATTATGGAATTACTCATACTAGGAGAGGTCGTGTTACTCATTAGCAATGTTGATATCAATCTCGCTTAGCTGACCGGATCAGCGAGCTGGGATGTGTCTGAGAATTTCGCCACAGGGGATGGGATATGAGATGAATACAGCAAAGCAAAGAAAGATTTCCAATTGGGATGGTTTGCAGTTTGCGAGACATCGGTCCTCATAGAGCATCAAAGTCACAAGTTTATCACTTTACATTTGGGTACGGACGGTGTGTGGCACTTCACAATCGACTTCGTAAATCATGATCCCTGTAAAAGCAAGCATTCAAAGAAGAACGCCTTTTGGTATTTTGATAAGTCTGTCTATCTGTCTGTCTGTATGCATCATTCAAATATCCACTCCATCCCAAACGATCGATGCAAACACACATTCCACCCATCCACCTAAGTATCCGTCATTCCTCTCACTCACTCAGTAATCCAAGCACTAAAGCCAATGATATCATGCTATGCTTGCGAGAAGTAGTATATACTTGCGCCTTCGATCTTTAGTCTGATGTTCAGACTTGTGTTGAAAATATGCAACCCAACCCCGATGTGCGAAGTGGTGTAAGAAAGTGAAAACATGATGTGCAAATGTATAGTTCCAGATCCCACCTCAAGCGTGAGCCCCAGATTTCTGTTCTGAGATTGATTCAGAGCCAGATCGAGACAGAATGTTGTTTTCCTTTCTCGTCCTCTCTTTGATGACACCCAAGCAATTAAGCCTACGATGTCGCGAGGAGAAAATGGCAGGACCTTCCCTGGCTGCTAATTGAAATTCGAGATATTTGTGGGCTGTGCTTTATTGTTGAAAATGCGATGGATGTTGAGAATAGTAGTACATTCTTTTGATTGATGTGCTGTGAAAGGAAAGTCGTTATTGTCGTAAATATGCATGTATGAATAGGTATCTTTGAGTGCGCGACACTCAAAGAGGGAGTCGCTCCATTGATTCTCGAGGGTGCGACGTTGCATCTCGAATTTGTGCCGGAGATGAAGGTGTAGTGCAAAGTTTGGAGTGCAAATGAAGAGGTGTAGTGATGAGTGGTTGGTATGTGCTATGCGTGGTCATGTGTTGATGCGTATGAACTCGAATTCGAAATTGGAAAAGTGGAAGCAAAGCAGCGCAAGGCAAGATCTACACTTCTGAGAGAAGTGAGATGTTGTGCTGGGGTGAGTATGTACATCCGATCGAGGTATGAAGTATGGAGTGTCGTCGGGTAGAAGAAGTTGAAGGTAGTTTCAGTCCATGGAATCAAAGTTCAGGAGCTGAAAGGGCAGCAAGCTTTCAACCTAACAGCGGAAATGGGCATTCCGATTATCCATGTTATGACGACTCCACTGAGTAGGCTCCTTGTCCTCAGGCGTATTGGCAGTCGGACTACGCTTCTGGAAACCGTGTCTGCCATATGCCTCCCATGGGATGGGTTCTTGTCGACAGTCGTACTCAGCGTCGTAGTTCTTGGTCGGGTCGGTTCGGTTCATGGCATGCATGCGCTTGTTGTCCAGATCATCAGCTTTGCCAATGATGTGTCGGGTGTGGAAATCGCTAAGAAGGAGAGTGAGATTAGTTTGGATGTGATGTAGTGGAAGATGAGGGAAGAGGAGGGAAGAAGAGGGAAGAAGAACCTACCTTAAAGCCTTAGGCAGATCCGCAGTATTCCATCCATCGTCCTCATCATAGAGCCAAGCCTTCATGAGTCTACGCTTCGATGGCTTATAGTGGTCTCGCTCATACTGGCAGGCAAGCTTAAGCTTGCATCCAAGACAAGTCAGACCTGCAATGCGGGCACTATTTCCATGAAAGCTTAAAAGCTCGAAGATGTCGTGGTACTTGTAGAAGATACCTAGGACTGGAAGCTTGCAGTAGTTGCAAGGGTACTTCTTGACGTATCTATGGTATGACTTAGTGGATGGGAAACAAACAAAGAATCGGGAGGAAAGAAACTTACGGCTGCCAACCCTCCGGGCGACATCCAATGTTGTCAGAAGCCCATTTCCGCCAATTACCGTGATGGTCCGGATTGCGACTGTCAACCAGAGCGCATATGACTCTCGGGTCGGTATTCGGGTTTAGCATCGCCTGTAAAGTCTTCTCGACATTCCATAGCAAGCCTTTGTCCAACCATTGTCTGAATGCAGTCTCCTTACTAATAAGGTCAATGTTCTGAGCGCGAGCCATAGGCAAGGCACGCATAACGATGGACCAGACAGCAAGAGGGGTGTTCATGTCTGTGTTGTCCCAAGTAGCTCCATATGTACCGGTATAGTATGGGTTCCGTTCCTTGCCGTTTGTATAGAACTCAGGGCCTTGGTGCCACATTGGGTAGAAGTCTAGAGAGATCTGGTTCTCGCAGCCAAGAGGACGGTCGGTCTTGATGATTTCTAGGAGGCGAATGATCTCTGCGACGTGCAGCAATTGGCAAGAGTAGATTCCAAGGACCTTCAAGTTGACCATCTTGGGAATAAGGAGCATAAGGAGTTGAGGGGTGAGAAAACTGATTCTGTGGAGTTGAAGGTTCTGCATGTTTTCGGCGAAGTTGGACATTGAGATACCTGAAAAGATAGTGTTAGCTTTGACTAGACGGAGATGGTTATGACAGTGGAGAATGTAACTTACTCATGGTGTATAAGTTCCGAACTTGCTCGTAGTAAGAGGCAGGGCCGCTGGGTCTTCTGAAAGGTGCAACAACGATGACAGGAGAGACTGAACCTTGGTTCCATGGCTCGGTTGGTGCATCAGGTCCATAACGAGGCTTCTCGCAGTTGTGGAAATATCCACCATCTTCAAGTGTTCCAGTCATATCCCATAAATGCTAGACACAAAAGTCAGCAGCTCAAAACTGGGAGAGTGAGTGTAAGAAAGTGAGGCCTTACCATATAAGTGTCGTAGATTTGTGTCATCTCTTGGCAAGTGGACCAGAACTTCCAGGCTGTACTATGCTTTTCGAAGATTAGACCGAGGAGCTTGCGAGAAGTAACATCATTGGCAAAAAGCCTTGTGAAAAGCGAGGACTGTTGTGCAGCTTGTGGCAATGTGAATCTTGGCTCGGGATTTTGTCCTCCGTCGGCAGCATAGTTTAAAGCGTAAGGTCCCTGCTCTGAGGTCAGTCCCGAGTCGAATACAAGAATTGAAGCATTCTTACAAGCAGAAAGAGCTTCTGAGGACAATCCATCCACGGCCAACCAGTCAATGCCTTTTCAACTCTCTCCTTGATAAGCTCCTCCTCCGTCTTGACGTCTTCCTCAACTACCCACTCACGCTTGGGGATCTTAGAGTAATCGATGTCACTTGAGTCGACAGTTCCACAACCTCTAAAAGCTTTTTGGGCCTCGATTTCTCGGAATTGATCGGCGAAGGCTTGCTCGATCTCGATCTCGTTCTTACTCTTGTTCTTATTGTTCTTGTTCTTGTTTCTCGCCATTGTGGAAGTCGTTCGATCAATTGGGATGGTGGAGGATGCTCTGTTGAGAAATAACGTTAGCAAATGTCTCAGAAATGAATTCGATACGGTACATCAGCTTGAAGTATAAATGAAAAGCTGAGAGATAAATGAGCGCATAGCTGAAGTGGGACTTGCGAGGGAGACGTGTTGTGCAGTACTACTGAGGGGCCAGATGAAAGTTGTGTGAAGGACGACCAGAAGGAAGGTACGCTTCAAAGAACAAATGTCTGTGACATCCAGAAGTGTGTATGATGTGAGGAACCTGGGTAAAGTCATGAAGGAAGGATAATGATGTTTGTGTCGATGGAAGAGTTCAGTTGTGTCGTTGAGTATGTTATGGTGTTGAGAGGAGGAGGAGTAAGAAGAAATAAACAAACAGAAACCTCGTCAAGAGTTGCTCGGCGCGCGCAAATAATGATTCTGAGCGACTGTCAGATTAGCTGCTTGGTTGCAGTCTGGTGGAGTTGTACGGAATGATGAAATATCGTAAAGCAAGAATGGTATGTCGAGGAATGGATGTTGGGTATTGTCTTGGTAGTAAGAAGTAGTGTTGTGTTGAAGAAGGGGAGGGAAGTGCTTGAAAGGAGGGGGAATAAATAAGAATCTCGCTACTCGAATTTTCCGCCAAGGAGTCCTCAATGTCAACAGACCCTACAGGGGTCTCGAGGACAAAGAAAGGCGCTCGAGGTAGTGAATTCGAGGTGAAAAAAAAGAAAACTCAATACGGGGACAGCAGATCAATGAATGACCATTGCGACAAGGTTTGAAGCACATCAGACAATAGCAGGCTGTTTAATGGTGAAGAGATCGTGAAATGCAGTGAGAATATGAACAGTTGTTGTTTGATATTGTGTAAGTACCACTTGAGAATAGGTCTCTTGAACATTCCGAAAGACTCTGAGGACCTGATAGAAACTTTAAGCAGACAAGATAATGACCCTACAAGATCCAGTTGAGACCAGAATGAGGTGAGGACATGCAGGTAGTAATCACAGAGGCACAGAATGAAAGCAAGCAACAGACAGGAGGAAAGAACGTTTTGATTAACAGCATGAGACTCCATAGGTGGAATCTGCAACATAAAGGTGATATACAAAATCACAACGCATCCATACGAGACGAGAGGTGAGCTTCTACATACCAGAGATATGCTAAAGCAAGACCTGGGTAATTGCTTTCAGAAAGTGATCAACTTTGGGCGATGGTGAGGTTACCACCTCACATGAACCTAGCGTACTCTGAACTGTTGTCTTCAGACGACAAGGGCTTCGCCGAGAGTCCTCAGGTGTCAATGCTTAGCGAGAGAGGTTCTGTGAGGAGTCAGATTAGCGGTGAAGCGGGTAAGCAGGGAATAACGAGTCTTGAAGGCAGATCTTGGGCGATGAGAGCAGTAAGTTTGGGAGGAGAAGAAATGTAGAGTGCTTACATGAGTTGAAGAATGTGGAAATCAATTCATGCTGGAAGTCGCCGGGAAGGTCAAGATTTGGTTATATCAAAAAGTGGGGGTTGAGTCGGTGGAATTATAGAGGATCGTATTGCTGAGAGGGGCACTCGGTGTCCAAGAAGACAATATCAAAACAACCGAGCAGACTAGTGGCCATGTAGACGAGAAATTGGAACCAGAGAAGCTCTTCGACAACGGCGAGGACTTCATTTAATGGCTACCCCGCCTGTTTGATGGTAGTGATGAACAGCGGGGCAGAATTGAGAAGAAGACTCCGAAGATTGATTCCGAAACCATGAGCAAGACCAGTTCCTTGATCGGATCAGCTAATGAGGCGCTGCGCTTGACGAGAGTAAGATATCGGAAGGGATGAAAATTATTCGGGAGCCAAAAAAGGTTGATCTATCCTCGGCAACGCTAACAGAAAGCGGATAGTTCATGCTGTTTGACTTGAAAGAAGTATAGAATGAGAAAGAGTAGACGTACATAGAATCGTAGGTGAGGATAAGAGCCAGTAGTCATATATCGCTGTTCTGGTCACCAAGAACTAGTTAGGGAAGCATTGCTGGACAGAGATACATCGGGAGAGACAATCACGTGATACTTTCTATAATAGCACTGGCAATGACCCTTCGAGGCAGACAGCGCAAAATAACAGATATTCAAAAGACGAATGGATGTATCTGTTCTTGATAAAGTCTTCTTATCTCCCATTGGGCACAGAAGTACCCAAAACAGGAAAGTCTGTTCTGTCACGTGTATGATCACTTGTTGATACCCGTTGTCTTCTAAGGCAGCGTACTTCAGTCTCAAGCGAAATACAGAGTGGAGGATAAAAAATGAGCGTAACTACATGTAATGCTTGTTCCCACATCCTATTGCAGCTGCGACTGACAGTAGCAGTGTCCAACAAATTTCGGTAAGCGAAGAATGTATTTAGGTACGACTAACACAAGAAATTCTACGGAGATACTTCCGAGACGTTGACTGAACGGCTTAGACCAAGAGACGCGAATCGAGATCGAACCATTCCAGGCATGAGTAGAATGGTCGAGATAACGCGAGCAGACATGCAAACCAGACGGTTCATAGATCCCATGTACACTCGCAAAAGGTGCGTATCGTCATGTTGCATCCAACCTCAAGAGGTTGCCAAACGAAAATGCCATCCGCAACAGCCGAAACAAAGAATAGAAGCAATCCAGACTGAGTCATGGATTCAATACCGGTGTTTTGTTGAGACCTACCGAATGCCTGAATGTTAGAATCTGCGAATGAGAGGTGGTGGCCTTATCTGAGCGGTGTATGTGGCCTGACGATCCATTTGGATATTCTTCGATCAGAAATATCCGGTCTTCTGATACGCCCTCAAGGACTTCCTCAGTCTGCAAGTTCGTCCGTTGTGCCTGTAGTCTGGATTGCACAATCGTGTTCCATGCCGTACTCGGCTGGACACCGCCAAAAAGATGACTTTCCCCTTGCACGGCTGCAGACCATCACACTACGATCAGAAGCTGCGCTGCTGCACAGTGACATAGCCGATGCCGATGCCACACACGAGATGCAGACCCCGCGAAAACGGCTGTCGCATGCGTTCATGTGATGAACTTTTCATGAAGCAAGACCCTCTGGAAGGTTCGCGGATTGTCGTTTTCGGGGTTTCCTTCGGCGTGTTGTTGAAAAGTTGTTGAAAGGTTTTAAGTCTGGGCTGCTTAAGACGGGAAGATGTAAGGAGAGGTTATCAATAATCTTTGAAAGAGTGGAGCCTTTGCAAGAGAATTCTGGCCGACTTTTCAATTGATAGTTTCGTGCAGGGCGCTGGTGAGATGAGTGGAGGACTGGCTCCAACTGAGGTTGATTCTGGGTTTGGCGCTGTGGGCCTTGCATTTCCTGAGGTGGATCGCTGGCGTCGTGCTAGACACTCGCTGCCGGGACTTGAAGAGCTTGTAGGGATGGCGCGTTAGTGGCTGATGCAGGGAAATTTGAAGTCTGAAGTAGAGGCGCCAGTGGACATCGACGACGGCACAAAAAAATTCGAGACTTTGGAAAGTCAGGACCTCCTGCTCGGACCCAGGATTCAGGAGGTTGGATTATGTTGTGCAACTTGTAAGACGGGGAGAGCTTAGGGTTTTCCGAGCCGATATACGAGATTTGCCTACACGACGGCGGTTGTAGCAGATGATGACAGTCCTGAAATGCGGGATGGGAGGGCGGCCAAGCGATTGTGTGAGCCTGTCCACGACAACTCTTACCTGAAACGAAACAGCTGAAGGGTGGATGAAGCCGAGGAGCACAGCAGCAGACAGTCCTGTTGCATTATTATGCAGTCGACCTGCCAAGAGACGATCGAGTAACCGTCCTATGGATTGTGGTTGGTTGGTTGATTGATGACTTGAGGTTGGTCTCCCTATCATATGGTGTCGTCTACAGACAGCCAGCCAGCCTGCTTCATGTGCTATTGAAACTACTCGGGGTGCCTGTCAACCTCATGGTAGTGATGGCGCACACTCGCGGGATTTGGCCAGCCTAAATGCGTCTGCCGACCATAGAAAGTAGACAACTGTTCTAGATCTATGATCTCCCAACAGAAGCCACGATCGTTGTATAATTCGTTTTAGGCGTGCAAGCGAGCCGAGTTGGTTACCCACGGACGGGTCTTTGAGGCCAAAGCTTTTGTTCTAGTTCTGGAGACTGGAGGAGGCGTCCAATTTCCCGGCAGCTTCATCTGGATTGGGGTGAGTCGGGGCACCGCGGATAGCTTACCAGACCGCTGTAGCAATGTAGGGGGGCTTAGCCTCGAAAGTGATTTGGCTGTTGTTGGGTCAGCAAGATTCGATAGACAGGGTCGCCGGCCGGCGTCCTCGCAGCGCAGCGAGCGCAGCCTCGCTCGGAGGGCTCAGGAGAGAACCGTCTGACATCTTGGACGACGTCCTTTTTGCCACCAGCGATAGGATGATGAAAGAAGGACGATGCATGGCAAGGCATGGCAGAGAGGGGGTAGAGGAAAGTTACTGTACGAGAGAGGAGAGGCGTGCTCTAGAAGCAGGAAAGTGCCTGTGTGTTGCTGGTGGTTGTGCAGGCCATGTGCCATGTGAACAAAGTGCCATTATGCAGCCGTCCAGTCGAGGCGAGTGGAGGACACAGGAGGAGTCAGGGAGTGGAGAGGGGGGACACCACCCTTGGCTGCTCAGGTGTTGATGCCGTCCAATAGCCGTCTGGGTCTGCCTTGTCTGAACTTCCAAACAACAAGGTGCTCGCATGATCATGATGGCGATCTCTAACTCCTGATGGCGTGTTAGGCCTGCTACTTGACGATGGCGGCGAAGGTGTGCAATTTATCTTGGGCGTCGATGACGGCGACGCTGAGGTACGAATATCATGCAACTAGTAAAAGCAAAGCAAAGTAAAGCACTCGTACCGAACCAGAAGCTACCGTTACTGAGTCGCGTAGGCATTTACGAAGTATACGGTAGTCTACATGAGTCCCAGTAGATCAGGCTCGTGAGATCTTCGGGATATTGAATTGGATGGATGAAGGGCAGCGAGAATTAGAGCCCCATTTGGCCTGGTCCGTTTGCGTATTGGATGGTTTGATTGTTTGTTGATTTAAATCGGAGGTTGGAGGACGACTGAGCGGGCTGAACTTTGCCTATGCAGCGTACTGGACCAAATCACAGCGAATTGATGGGCGCATTTACCTGGCTTTTCTGGCACGCGCAACTGTTTCTTTGCTGTTTGTTCCCTTGCGTTTCCCATCTTTGTCTTTGAATTCTCGCAACCTCTCATGCTGGAAAGTCGCTGTAGATGCCACTCAGGTGATTCCATTTGCTGCTCTGGCCTGTCTAAGCCCACGCTCATGCTCATGCCCATGCCCTGCTGCTGATCTGATTCTGATGGTGCTTTCCATTTCCTGCTCTGCTCCAATTTCATTTCGCCTAACTAGCTCCAAGCTAGCAACCCCTAGCGCAGCGCCCCTGCACCCCTGCGCGGCCTCATCCCTGCAGCCAGCTCCTCCCCAATAATAAAAGTCTCCCGTCCTATTTTTCTTTCCCTCCTTCCATCCACACATTCGATCTTCTTCGAAAGAACAAAAGAGCCTCACTTCCTCACGGTTCAGCTTCTTCAACTTCTTGACTTTCAATACCTTCTGTAATAGATACCCATCTCCATCCCTTCGATCAACGCCCTATACACACCACAGATATGTCTGCCGAAGCAAAGCCAGTCGAGGTCACACCTCAAACTGAGGCACCTGTCGAGACCCCAAAGCCTGTTGAGACTGCTCCCGTAGTCGAGCCCACAACGACCGAGCCAACAACCACCACCACCGAGACACCCGTCGTTGCTGAGGCACCAAAGGAGGAGGTTACTGAGGCTGCTCCAGTCAAGGAGGAAGTGAAGCCCGTCGAGGAGGGTGTCCTTGGATACAAGGGACCTGGTCTTCTCAAGTAAGTATTTCCATGATCAGTTCGCCATGTTTGTCATGAGATCGTCTGCAAAGCAGAACCTACTTGGTCGAGGTGTTACGGTGTTCAATCGAGCTTGCTATGTTTCACGCTTTGGGCATGTTTACGCGAGGCTACGAACTATCACATCCTGACTCCTAGTTCGACTTGGAATGTTACACTGCAAACTCTATCGCTCATGACTCGATGCACCCATGCTAACATTCCTTCTCTCAGGAGCTTCATTTTCCAGAAGAAGTTTTTCTACTTCGGCACCGAGCCAGTGGAGAGCAAGACCCTGTCGAGCTACCTCCGCGGTGAAAAGGCACAAGACACAGCCAACAAGAACGTTGCTTGGGCTGCACACACCGGAAAGGGTCTCCTTTTCTTCACCAAGAAGGCCAGCGAGAAGGCAACCCCTGCCGGCATCATCAACCTGGTAAGCAAAATCACATCATCACCCAATGCAAACATCAGCTGACAATTGACACTTTTAGTCCGATGTTTCCGATATCACCGAGGAGGGCACTGTTGACTTTCACTTCACTCTTGGCGGACACAAGCACACTTTCCAGGCCAACACTCTGGGTGACCGTGACAACTGGGTTGCGGTCTTGAAGACCAAGGTTGCCGAGGCAAAGGAGCTTGCACCAACTGTTGTTGAGACCGAGGAATACAAGAAGGCACACGCCGACTTGACCAAGCCAGCTGTCGTCGCCGCCGCCGCTGCTGCACCAAAGAAGTCCGTTGAGAAGCCAGAGGCTCTCAAGGAGGAGAAGAAAGAGGAGAAGAAGGAAGAGAAGGCCGAGGAGAAGGCCGAGAAAGCTGAAGAGAAGAAGGAAATCAAGGAGGAGAAGAAAGAAGAGAAGAAGGCCCGCAAGAGCCGCAGCGCATCCCGCAAGCGCAACTCCATCTTCGGCAACTTCGGGATTGGCAAGAAGGAGGAGAAGGCCGAGGAGAAGAAGGAGACCCCAGCTACCACTGAAGAGACTGCTGCACCAGCCCCAGCTGTTGAGGAGCCAGTTGTCGCTGCCACCGAACCCGTCGTCGCCCCAGAGACCACTGCCACTGAGCCAACCCCAGCTGCTACTGAGGCCACCCCAGCCGCACCTGTTGAGGCCAGACCCGCTGCCTCCAAGCGCAACAGCATTTTCGGTACCCTCAAGTCTCAATTCTCTCAACACAAGGAGAAGAAGCCAGAGACTGAGGCCGCTCCCGCTGTCCCAGCCAAGGAGACTGAGCCAGTCAGCGAGACTGCTCCAGTTATCCCAGCTGTTGAGGAGAGCGAGCCTTTGGCTACCTCCGTTGCTTCCCCAGCCACTGTCCCAACTGAGACCACCGAGGCACCAGTTACCAACGGAGAGACCAAGGCTACCGAGACTCCTGTTGTCAAGACCGACAAGCGCAAGAGCTCCCTCCCATGGTTGAGCAAGAAGGAGAAGGCTACCACCAGCGACGAGGAGACCGAGAAGCCAAAGTCTCCATTCGCCAAGCTCCGTGCCACCGTCAAGGGCAAGACCTCCCCAAAGGCTGAGAAGGCCAGCGAGAAGCCAGCTGCCACCGAGGAGGCTGAGCCAACTACCACCGAAACCGCAAAGCCTGAGGCCCCAGTCGTTTCTGAGCCAACCCCAGTCGTTCCTCAGTCGACTCCCCAGGTTTCTGCTTCCGCATAAGCACCAACCATCCACATTGTCCGAAATCGCGTCATTTCTCACTGATGAACGAATTCATTATCGTCGGGAAACGGATCTCCTTGAAATACCCCAAGATTGATTGTTTGATTGATACCACTCTCATTTTGCATTATTGTGTCGTCTTGTTTGTCTTTAGTCTGCGCGTTGCATTTTTGCTGCGTATTGATACCCTGATACCCTATACCCAGGACTTGTCTTTTCGCAATCTGCCACTAGGGCAAACCCTCACAGTTAATACCTAATAAAAAATCTCTTTGTTGTCGACACAACTACTTGATTCCACCATTATGCTGTGTGACATTGATCCCAAGTGTGATGTGTTGTTGATTTCCTTACCGGCTGTTTTCTTTTGCACAAAAAGCAAGATGCCAAGTATGATATCTTGCATGTTGCATGAAGTACCTACCCTACAGCTGAAAATAGTTCCTGCGTGGGTCTAGATGAGGCTGATGTTTGGGAGGGCGATGATCATATGTCTTCGCACATATATATATCTTATTGATTGGGGTGTTTAATGCTATTGCTACATGGTATTTTCTGGGTATTCTTTTGAAACGATACTGCAAGCCATGCGATTGGTCTGTATGATTTAGGGAATTAGGGCAGAGTATCATGGTGCTTGCTATCTATGAATATCTGCGACTATGGGGGATAGCGGTGAAGGGGAGTGATGGGAGTGGAGATATCTGGTGGTGAGGGACTGGAAGGATATTAAGGGGAGACAGGTCTGAGAGTGATTGGGAATGAATGGGATTGGGATGGGATGGGTTAGGAGGGAATCAGGAGTGAGGAGGGAGGACTGCGAGATGGGCTATCTGATCTCTGATTCTGGAGGAGCTCGAGAGAGAGAAAGCTTCATCAATGTTGTATTAAGTACCAGATGTTGATTCTGGATGAGAACTTTTGCAAAAATCGGGACTGTGTATGATGTGAGGCGAGGTGAGGTGAGGAGAATGTTTCCATGTAAAATCGGCTTTTCTGTACCTATCCCTCAGTTCGTGTACCTCTTCTCAACTGCTAACCCACCTTCTGGTCAAGTCTCTCTGTTGAAGAAAGTTACAGCATTTACTGTATCTCAAGCTTGTGCTCCAGACGATGTAGCAGGAGGGAACTAGGTGATGAGCATAAGACCTTTCTTTGGCCAGACCTTATTGTCCTTTGCTTTTTGAGGTGATCTTTATGCTCATGCTCATTATATCAGTATTGTGGCTTTGGCTCTCAGGGAAAGGCGAGGGAGAGGATGAGGAAATATAGAAGACTGATGAGGGATAACTGCTGTCTATCATGCGTACGAGAGGCATGGTTGGAAAGGGGGATGTGGTGGATTGCTGCTTTTGTTGCTTGGGTTGTAGATGGCTGGTGTTTACGCGCATCAACTTGGGACCAGAAGCAGAAGTAGGTAAGGGCGAGAAGTGATGAGTTGCGATAGTTTGAGAGGTTAAGAGACAGACATATAGCTCGCCGAATATTTATAAGTGTCTTGGGTGTTTACTAGACGAAGTTGAATGCTCTAATGAAATCATCGCTTGGATCGATGATTATTATTTTTATCCATTTGGGCTTTCCCCAGTGACAACTCTTCACATAACGGAATAGCAGCAGAGCAAATGCAGGTTAGGCACATGTTGAAGAAGACGAATATCATTTTTGATTCTTTCTATTCTCTGGAATTGCAACGACCGTTCAAAGACAGTTCTATCGCATCCCGAGTCTGGTTTTGATCTATAACCCCATCCCATCAATGACACGCAAGAAAGCAAATGCAGATGTAAGGACTAGAAACCTTCTATAGTAGAGGGTTGTTCCTGTACTCTGGGACGACGACTGAGTTGCCTTTCTCGGCTGTCTCAGACTCCAAGGGATTAGCATCCTCTCTCTCGGCGAGGTACTTCTCGGCCTCGAGGGCTGCTATACACCCAGATCCTAGCAAATGTTAGTGAAGTTTCCATAGAGACTTTTTCGAAAATGACATACCAGCACTGGTGATAGCCTGTCTATATCTCTTATCCTGCACATCACCAGCAGCGAACACACCCTCAATGTTGGTGTAGCTCGTTCCTGGCTTAGTGATTATGTAACCCTCCTCATCGGTGTCGACCTGGCCCTTGAAGAGGGCTGTAGCTGGATCATGTCCTACAGCGTAAAACAGACCATTCGCCTCAATAGTCTCTTGCTTTCCGGTCTTCGAGTCCTTGATCACCATATGGCTCATCAAACCACGGTCATCACCCTTCACCTCTGCACCCTCGCTGTTGAACCGGACTGTAACCTTCTTGTTGGCCAGTAATCTGTTGGCCATCGTTTTTGACGCCCTCAAGACATCCTTTCTGACCAAGACTGTAACGTGCGATCCGTATTTCGTGAGGAACATAGCTTCTTCAGCTGCAGAGTCTCCACCACCAATGACGACCAAAGGCTTATTTCTGAAGATGGGTACCGCACCATCACAGACTGCGCAGGCTGAGATTCCATTCTGCCAGTATTTGTCTTCTCCTGGGAGACCTAATCTTCGTGCTGAGGCACCAGTCGCAATGATGATAGCGTCCGCGGTATTTGGTTCTTTATCCTCGGCGTACTCGTTCCAGTACTTGAATGGCCGTTGCGAAAAGTCTACCTTTGCGACAGTCTCGGTGATGATCTCGGTGCCGAACTTCTCGGATTGTTTGCGCATAGCATCCATCAGCTCGGCGCCTCCAATTCCGTCAGGGAACCCAGGGTAGTTCTCTACATCGGTTGTTGTTGTCAATTGCCCTCCTGCTGCGATACCGTTTGCAAGGAAACCTTCGTAAAGAACGGCTGGTTATATGTTAGCATTTCTCAAAGCTGTTCGGGTAGGGAGACTTGCGCTTCAACTCTGCTCTGGCTAGGTAGACAGCTGCTGTATGGGCTGCAGGGCCGGAGCCAATGACTGTTCGCATGTATTAGCCCATGTAATCTCCTCTATATAATTTCTCTTTGGCAAAGACTTGCGATGTTGAAAGCACTGGAGCGCGGGGTACTTACTGACGACCTTGCTATGCATCTTTCTCTCTGCGCTCCTGAAGAGGAGACTCGCACTACTTGTCTGTTTCACCGGCTTCTGCTGTACGCTCGCTGCTGCTGCTACAGAAAATCCAGACACGCCTGCTCGTAGAGTCCTTCTAACAAAAGCCGAAGAAAACAGCTTGACTGATTCTTTGCTGGATTGGGAAGAATTCGAGGATCTTGTAACTGTATTGGAACACAGAGTAATTGCGCGAACCGAGGTGTTTGTAGGAAAGAGGGACGAAAGGTATTTAAAGGCGAGGAGTGGGCTGTTGTAGGGTGTTGGACGAAGATTCCAGGTCTGGTCGTGTTGATTCCTAATAAAAAGCCAAAAGTTCGCGTCGAGGCCCTCGCTTCGCCCCGTCCGCGGTTGCCTCTTGATAATCGGCAGTGGCAGTGATTACTTACAGTCTCGCTATGCCCATGCCCAGTGCCCTGTACGAGTACGAGCAACGGGCGAGACAGTACAGAACCTCCGAACCAAAGTAATTAGTAACCAAAGTCGCAACTTCTACGACTCGACGACAAGACAACCCACAACTTCACTTCTGCATGGAACCGTAACGCCTCCAGGACCGACGGCGGATCGCAGAGATGACGTCTTGGAATAACACGAACGGTGCCTCGCCTTACTATGAGTATTCACCTTCAAGCGCTCCCTCGAACGGCGCGCAGGGACTTGGGTCGAGGGGAAGTGGAAGTTCAGAGCCTCGCCTCCATGCAGCCGCGCACAACATGATGCCGTCACAGCCTCGCAGCAATGGCTATACGAATGGCTACAACGCTGGACGCCCGTCATCCTCTTCGTCGAATATGGCTCCTGTCAATGGGAATGGTAGTCCAGCGTTCACTTCGCCGCAAAGAAACGGCTGGAACCCAAGTGCGCTGCTGAATCCCCGAGGCTACAATCCATCGTCCTCTGCTCGACCTCCTGCGACGCAGAACAACTTCTCGAATAATCCTCCAAATCAACCGTCGCCAATGTTTCAGTTTGACAGTCCCAGTGGCGAGCAGCAGGTCTACCAGCCACCGCCAGCTTCCCAGTTTAATGGCAACCGGCTCCCACAAAATAGTATCAATGGCGGGTTCTCGGCTTACGCCAATACAAATGGTGCTACGAATGGGATGGGAAATATGCTAGAGCGTATGCATGGCGTCACGGACCGAAGTATGGTTCCCCAGAAGCGGAGGAAGATGAACGAGGAGCAAGAAAACCAGAGGAAGGCGGAATTCAGTGGTGGCGGCGGCAAGGGCGGCCCTATTGGGGAGTATATGAGAGAGAAGCGGAAGCAGGGTCAACAGGAAGGGATGGCAAATGGTACTACGGTGCCTGTGAGTTTAGTCGACGATGACGAAGAAGTTCAAGTCGTTGGAGATAGTGGAGATAAAGAAGTTTGCTATGGTCGGATCGAGGGCGTTCAGATCAATGCTTTCAAGGTTCCTACTCCGAAGCAGGGAGCGAGAGCAGTCAGTGATGCGTTTTGGCCACAGGTCGGTCAATTTCTCTTTATTTGTCTATGGACTCTTGTTATCCTTGAAATTGTGTTCGAGGAGTAGAGGACCACAATTTGAAAACAGTGCTGATGCATCACATAGGTCAAGATTGTACTCAGGCGGAGATTTGGGGATAAGACGACTATTATCCACGCTGTGGATAGTACAAGGGAGATCATAGGATGTGTAGATGTCAGCACTTCCATTGGACTCACACCTATCCTTGACTCAAAGTATAGCATCCGTACATCAGCCAGGATTCTTACACGACAAAAGAAGCCGGGCGATCTGGAACCAGGAACAACAGGAATATCCCGTAAATACGATCTCGATTTAACTCTATATGGAGCTAAGAAATGGGCGCTGGCCATCGGTAAGCACCTTTCACAAAAGCAACTTTGGCTTCGAACGCCATTGTTTGTCGACGCAGGTATCGAGCTTCACAACCCTCACACGATTCAGAGACCACCGCAACCGCCTCCTCGACAGTTGATGGCTTATGGATCTCGCCAAGCAGTAACGCGAACTACTGAGGAGATGAAGAACGACATTGTGAATATGTTTGATTCTCTGGAGCGGTCCGAGCAGTTACCTGAAATGAACCCAGATTCCCGTATTACTACCGAGCTTCTCCGTCATCAGAAGCAGGGTCTTTACTTCATGACAAATAAGGAGAAAGAGCGTGTATTCGGTGCAGACGAGAAAGGAAATAGTTCGCTTTGGCGTCTCAATATCTCAGCTCGAGGAGAGCGCAGTTACTACAACGTTATCACTGGACAGGAAGAGAGCCAGAGTCCGCCACAAGTCCTAGGTGGTATCTTGGCCGATATGATGGGACTCGGAAAGACTCTCCAGATCATTAGCTTGGTTGTACAAACCCGTGACAATGAGGCTCTTGAATGGTCGAAGCAGACTCCGTGCTCGTCACAAGATAACCGAGATTTATGCCCTGTACGAAAGGGAAAGAACAAGGTACCACTGCCCAAGCTCGATCATGTTCCTCTTATTCTCAATTGCAAGACTACACTTCTCGTCTCGCCTCTGAGCACCATCGCAAATTGGGAGGAGCAGATGAAGCAACATGTCAAGCCCGGAACCTTGAAATACTATGTATATCATGGTGCCAACCGGATCAAGGACGTTCAGAAGCTTGCCGAATTCGACATCGTTATCACCACCTATGGATCTGTTGCCACAGAATTTAGCAATCGAAGCAAGAAGAAGCCGGGTGTATATCCCTTGGAGGAGATGAACTGGTTCAGAATTGTGCTTGACGAAGCACATATGATCAGGGAACAATCTACCCAGCAATCGAAGTCAATCTGTAGATTGTCAGCAAATCGAAGATGGGCTGTCACTGGAACACCAGTTCAGAATCGACTCGAAGATCTGGGTGCTCTGATGACGTTCCTTCGTATCAAGCCTTTCGACGAGAAGGGTGGATTTGCCCAATACATCATGTCGCCTTTCAAGATGTGTGACCCGGACATCATTCCCAAGCTCAGATTATTAGTGGACAGTATCACCCTCCGACGCCTGAAAGACCGAATTGACCTGCCTCCACGTCATGATCAACTTGTAAAGCTCGATTTCAACCCAGAGGAGCGCGCTATCTATGAGATCTTCGCCAAGAATGCCAATGACCGGATTAAAGTCATTGTTGGTCAGCGCGAAAAGTCGCTGAGTGGCAAATCATATGTCCACATCTTACAGTCTATTCTTCGCCTCCGGCTCATCTGTGCCCATGGTAGAGATTTGCTCGGCGAGGAAGACCTGAAGGTCATGAACGGCTTGAGCAAAGACTCTGCTATTGATCTTGACAGCGACGATGAGGATGATCGGCCCGCACTGTCAGCAAGACAAGCCTACGAGATGTACAATTTGATGAGGGAGACGAACGCCGATGTTTGCGTGGCCTGTACTCGCAAGATCGGGCCTAACGAGGCTATTGAAGCTGATGGCGACACCAAGGACGAGATCGTTGGCCACATGACTCCTTGTTTCCACATTGTTTGCAACACTTGCATTGATAGGTACAAGGCTGATATCGAAGAAATCACCCAAGGTCAATCATTCAATTGCCCTATATGTCAGCAATTTATTAAGCCATTTTACTTCGAGCTCCGGCAAGGCGGACTCGATGATCAAGAAGCATCTCGAGTCAAGACCAAGGATAATGCGAAGCACGGGAAACATCTTGATGGTTACAGTGGCCCGCACACGAAAACCAAGGCCCTACTTCATGATCTCCTTACGTCTCACCAAGAATCCCTAGCTATGCCTGATGAGCCTCCGATCAAGAGTGTAGTATTTTCTGGCTGGACCGCACATCTGGACCTTATTCAGCATGCTCTTACCGAGAACGGCATCACTTTTACTCGACTCGACGGCAAGATGTCCCGCACAGCACGCGGAGCGGCTCTGGACGCTTTCCGCGAGGATCCTTCTATTCATGTCATTCTGGTCAGTATCATGGCGGGTGGCCTCGGTCTCAACTTGACCACAGCAAGCAAAGTCTACGTCATGGAGCCTCAATATAACCCTGCCGCCGAAGCTCAAGCCGTCGATCGAGTTCATCGTCTAGGTCAGAAGCGCGAGGTAACTACCGTCCGGTATATTATGAACGACAGTTTCGAGGAAAAGATGCTTGATCTGCAAGAAAAGAAGAAGAAGCTCGCCAGTCTCAGTATGGATTCCGAAGGTCGGGGCCGTATCGATAAAGCTGAGGCTGCGAGAAAGCGTCTAGAGGATTTGAGGAGTCTGTTTAAGTAGAAAGTGCATGCGAGCCGTGCATTTATTTTCTGTATTTTAGACTTGTTGTGCTTTGCGATGATCTCCTTTTCTATCACATTGTTTTGCGGGGCTTTGATAGCATCTGATTTGAGGGCATGCACGGCGTTTGAGCGAAGCGGCATGCATACATAGATGGGCGAGATCAAATCATGGACATGGACGTGGCGTTTCTCGAGGCATATATCCTATGGGTGCATTGATCAATTGAAGAGAGGTTGATCAGTATTCGAATTGGGAACGTACCCAAGTGAGCCGGTATTTGAAGCATGAAGAATGGTTGCATTAGATAGAGAGATAATGGAGCAATTCTGAACATGATTCGCAATATTCTGATCCATTGTGTGAGAACAAAAGCATTGTGTTAGGAGTGTGTAAGAGCCACGTGAGTGTGGAGATCCTTCATGTACCTGCAATGGAAGTCTTGTTTACATATTCTTCGTGCAGTACCCCACCGCGCAGTCTGCGAAGCGAAAAATGCCGAGCGGCGTCCCAGGCGGTTGCGAAGTCCGATGTCACTAGCATCACCGCGAAAAGGCACAGTTGGGATTGCCCGGCTCCACAGCCAATCAGAATCAATGTCCTCAAATTTCGAGCCCTCTCATTCGCCAGGACCGTCTTGGCCTTGGGAGGAACGATGTACAATACTTGCTGCTCATTAGGTTCTGGTGAAATATATAAGTCACAGCAGTCCCCAAGTGATATCGAGAATTCTTCAGACACACAAGCTACTCTGATTTTCAACTTCATCTTCCTGATTTCTAAGCATCTCTCAAACCAAACCCTCAAAATGGCCTCCCAACACAGCACCTTCACAACCTCTCGCTCCTTCACCTACAGCTACATCCACATCCGTCCCACCACCGATTCCCAATCCCAAACCTCCAAACCTTATCTGCTATTCCTCCACGGCTTCCCCTCTTCATCTTACGACTGGCGTCATCAGATCCCATACTTCCAACAAAAAGGCTATGGGATCATCGCTCCTGACTTGCTTGGCTATGGAGGGAGTTCGAAACCGCTGGACGTGGAGGCTTATATGGGGAAGGATATGGCTAAAGATGTGTATGAGTTGTTGAAAAGTGAGGGTATTGAAGAGAACGTTTTTGGTGTCGCGCATGATTGGTATGTATTCTCGTTCGAACATTTCCTGCCGGGCCATGATTCGCATATTCAAACACATACTTCCAAGGCCTATGAGAAACTGAGCTGACACGTCGAACAGGGGATCTTTCATCCTATCTCGCCTTGCCAATTACTACCCACAACTATTCAGCAAACTTGCTTTCCTGGACGTAGGATATGTCTCACCAGGCCATGGCATGACCGAGGAAATGGTCACGTTTGTGGATAAATCTATCAAGGAGGCCATGGGCTTCGAAGTTTTCGGTTACTTCCGGTTCTTCAATGAAGACGGCGCTGCTGACTTGTTGGACAAGAATGTGAGTCTGTCGTTCTCTACTCCCGCTTTCTGAATTATATCTCGGCTTAAGAGCTTTGGATGCGAATTGAAGATTAGGCGAGGATTAATTGCTGATATTTTCTGTCTGAATATAGGCCAAATCAGTGCAATCGCTCTTCTATTCCACGGATGCCGACCTGGGCAAGAAGTCTATGGGTGCTAGAGGGGGGTTCAAAACCTGGCTTAGTGAAGGCAAAGTTGCTCCCAAGGAAACCTGGTTGAGTCAAGAGGTAATGCCCAACTTTGTTTTTTCATCTGACTATTACTTATCTACGGCTTGCTAAAATCGAGTTCTTGTAGGAAATCGACCATGCAGTCAGGCTTTTTGGCCCTGAAAACGGTGGATATGGCGCTGCTATCAACTGGTACAGAGCACAGTTACAGAATATTAACGCTACAGACGAGAAAGGTAAGCTCCAATTCTTCACAGCTCTGCCAAATCCATGACCTGTTCCCATTAGATCTGTACCATCAAAGTCCATCAATGTCCATTTCGATTGAAACCCGTGATACTAATCAAGACACCAGAAATCCCCGAAGCGAACCACATTCTCCAACAACCAACGCTCCTCATCAACACCACAAACTTCATCAGCGCGACCGCCGATTTCGCCAACCAGATGAAGCCATATGCACCAAAATTGGAAGTTGAAAAGCTGGAGTCGGGACATTGGGTCATGTTGGAGAAGAGGGATGAGGTCAATGGGCTCCTGAGAGCCTTTGCTGAGAAGTAAGAAAGAAAGAAAGGGCGATAGGGATAGACATTGTAGCTTGAGAAATACCACGTGTTTTAAACACTGTGGGAATTTACTGTAACTAGTAACCAGATCATCTCTATCAAGCTGCTTGATTCCGAGGACGTCCGACTTTCCCGTCCTCATTTATATTTTGATTCGATTCCTTGCAGCCCTCTGCTTTAATCTCAACACGTGATGCGAGATCCATTTCCTGATTTCGATATGAAGGAAGATAAAAAGTTATGTGTACCTATGAAATCTCAAGCGCCCAATAGTCATCAACCCCATCACTTAATATCTTGTAGCAATTTACACTTCCCCACCAAGCCCCAGACGAGTTGCCTGATCGGCACGTTGGCCATCAAATCAAACACGCTAACCTCAACAGCCATTTCTGTCGCAATCCAATTTCGCACCTCAACTGCAACTAAACTGTCTACTCCGTAAGTATTCAACGGTCTACCTGCGTCAACATCGCTCTCCGGCATCATCATCAACTTGGCCAACCGCTGCACAAGAGCCGCTGTGACCAGGTCCGTCGCATTCGACGCGTCTGTACAACGTGTCAACTCGTCGCGTAATGATATCAAGGAGGCAGATCCGATGGATGCACCACCGGCGCGGTTTCGTAGAGCAGCAAATCGGCCATCTTGGATCCAGTACCACGCTTCACTGTACTCATTGTAGGGCAGACCGCACATAACTTGCGCCGGATACGCATTGTTTCCTTCCATGGCCATGGAGAGCAGCCCGTGCAAATCGCTATTGTGCATAACTTTCAAACCCATTGCCTTGACGTGGTCGACGTATTCGTCGTGCTCGGCGACAAAGCCGACGCTCAGGAGATATCCGATATCGATGGTCATGGCTGGGAGGCCTTGCGAGCGGCGGAACGAGGCGAAGTAATCTTGGAAAATGCTACAATGGCGAGTTTGTTAGTATGAGCTCTATAGCAAGTCTCCAGTCACTTTCACTTACTTTCCACACCCATAGTTGCCTTGTCCGCGGTGGCCCATTACTCCTGCCAGCGAGCTCAACATGACGAAAAAGTCCATGTCTTTGGGTAGCAGGTCGTGCAAGTTCCATGTTCCGTGAACTTTCGGCCCAATAGTCTTTTGGACCTGCTCGGCTGTCATCTTGTCAAAAAGAGTATCCTGAGATGCTTGTCAGTCGAGATGCTTGTTGAGACAAGAGCAGAGGAACAAACATCCAGCACCATAGCCCCTGTCACACATCCTTTAATAGGAGGAAGACCACTACACTTTCCTAAGGCAATCTCCAACGCTGCTCGATCACCAACATCGCAGTCAAAAGCTAGGATCTTCACAGCGAATGTTATTCGAAGTTCCGCAGCGAATCTGACGTTTTCTGCGCCAGTAGCTGCACTCCTCGAGAGGAAGACCAACGACTCAGCGCCCTTCTCCGCAAGCCAGCGGGCGATCTCGCGGCATATGCCACCAATGCCCGCAATGATATAAGTCACACCAGAACGTACTCCAGCCTGTGGAGTGCGCGGAATTGCCGGAACCATATCTGCTTTATCCACCTTCACAATCACTTTACCCATGTGCTTGCCAGTTTGCATGTGGCGGAAGGCTTTCTCCACTTCTGATAAGGTGAAAACCTGGAGAGGAGAAACAGGGCTTAGTGAACCTGCTTGGATCAGCTTGGAAACCTCACTCCAAAGAGCGATAGCCCGTGGTGTCGGTTTGTTCTCAAAATCAAGCAGATTAATTCCAATGTAGCTCTTGTTGTCAAGGAAGGGCTATAAAAACGGTCAGCACGAGTGTCAAGGGTACAGATTGTTTACAAAAGACCTTCATATCCAGACCAGTGTTTGCAAACAGATCAGCTTTCCCAATCTCTAAGAACCGGCCGAATTTGTTCAAGCAATGCCACGAGACACGCAGCGCCTCGCCAGCAAGTGAGTTAAGGACGACGTCAACACCACGGTCGTTTGTGGCTCGCATCACCCCCTTTGCGAAGCTTGTGTCTCGGCTGCTGAAAATGTGGTCTACTGGAATGTTATACTTCTCAATGATGAGCTCTTTCTTTTCCTCGGAACCAACGGTTGCGAAGATCTCAGCGCCAATCTGTTTCGCAAGTATGATAGCTGCCTGCCCAACACCGCCCGCGGCAGCATGAATGAGAACGGTCTCACCCTTGACAAGACCACCGGCTGTGATTAATGCATAGTACGCTGTCAAGAAGATCAAGGGCATGGAAGCTGCCTCCTCGAAGCTCATATCGGCGGGCATAGGGATAGCTCCCTGGACTGGGAAGCGAACAAAGGTTGCGAAAGTATCGCATGAAGCCGTCATAACACGATCACCCACGGCGAATTGCGTTACATTGGAGCCGACACGTGTGATGACACCGGAAGCATCAACACCCAGCTTGTTCTCGTTGAGGTTGCCGAGAGCAACAAGTACATCTTTGAAGTTCAGACCGACAGCCTTGACTTCAATCTCTACCCAATCCTTATGAATGGGCTCGTGATACTTCTCATCCTCTTGCCAGCGAAACGTGTCGAGAAGACCCGGGGTTTTGATTGTTAGTTTGAGGTGACGGCCGCAGTCGACGAACGATACTAACTCTGGCTCCCCCTTAGACTCATATCGACGCAAAGCAGCGTCGACGACTGGGGTTCGCTCAACACGGGGAACAAGTATCGTTCTTCCACGAAGAGCGTATTCGCCGTCGAGACTATCCCCCCGGCTGTGGTCAAGAGCAAGTTTGAAAATAGCTTCGGATGAAGTCTTGATGTCAATTAAGTCCGACGTATCGATATCAAGAGTTGCAAGACTCATGCCGGCGTCTTCGTTCCTGATCGCTCTGGCAAGACCAACCATAAGAGATTGCATGGGATGTGAGCAATCAATCGCCGCCCCTCCAGTGATCCAGAGTGTGCCAGAAGCACCAAAAAGGACTTGCCGGAGTGTGGACCAGCCTTCGGAAGTGATATTTGCGAGAAGTGGAGCCTCCCACTCAATGAGAGAGATACAATATTTGTCTCTGACATCAGCATCTGTCAATGAGTTCCAGTCAGAGATGCATACTCTCAAACCAGAAGAGACCAGTGATGACTGCAACGCAGCAGCGAGCTTGTTCGAATTCTCCGTGCCACTGGAGAGGACGGCATACTCGGTGGCGGGCTTAGCCCGTGCTATGTCCAGCTTAGTCGACACGATGAGTGATACGGGCTCTTTCGACTCTTCGCGATCTCCGCGCACATTCAGGTCCACTCCTGAGAAATTTGCTTTCAAGAGGGCGGTATTCCATTCTTCTGCGTCAAGAAGCGGTCCACCCTTTCGGCCATCATCTTCACCTAACCACCAACCTATTGAACTTCGTTAGCTTCGAACCAAAGATTGTCTACATTCCAAGCACGGAAGCGAATCCCGATGCAAAATCTAAAGACCCAAAGACGGAAAATAGTATACCAGGAAGTGGTCCCTATATATTGTCAGCGGATCAATATACCTGGTATCGTGTGGAGAAGCTTCGCAGGGAGGGGGTCTCGGTGGCAGGAATATTTATCATACCATGATAAATCCACTGAAGATACGCTTGATGGTGACCTCGGACAAAACAAGTTTACCTCCGGGTTTGAGCACAGCATAGCAATGGGTGAGAGTCTCCTGAATACTCTTTGTGGCATGCAGGACATTTGCACAAACGATGAGATCAAAACTCTCGGACTCGAAGCCCTGGTCTTTCGGATCTTTCTCGATGTTGAGAGTCCCAAATTCCATGATCGAACCGTCCTTTGAGAAGCGATCTTGAGCCTTGGCAAGGAACCCAGGGGAGATATCAGTGAAAAAGTACCGGCTGGCCTTCGATGTCCCATCCTCGTTCCGCAGTCTTTCAAGCACGTGGAAGGTAGTGCCACCAGTACCAGCACCGACCTCAAGGATCCTCAGTCCGGGGTTCTGATCTGCAATCAAGCCAATGTACTCGGCAACGTTACTATTGAAACTCGTGCCGAATGCGCCACGGTAGAAAGTGTAGAGTAGGTCTCCCTCTGTCATGACCTGGAGTGGCTCTACTTTGCGAGTAAAGATATTCGCGAGATTCTGACCAATTCGATCGACCATCTGAACCGTGATGTCCCCACTCTCTGAGAAAGCAATACGTTCTCTAGCAGCTACCATCTTTCTCTCAACTTCCTCTGGTGACTTGGGCAAAGGCGGGAAGTCTTGGACAACATCCGTCATCCACTCCATGTACTTTTGCCAGAAACCATCGGCAGGGACGAAGTCCTGCCCCTCACCCCGAAACCACTCCAGAATTTGGTAGATATACACAAGACAGATGTACTCCAGCAGATCCAGCACACTTTCATCATCTTTGTTTGGTATTGTTCTTTGGTATACGAGTTCCTTCATGTGGCTCGGCTCCAAAAGATCAATGGCTTCATGCCAAACTTGACCAAAACACAGAGCTCTGCTCTCGGCTGAGTTAGACTTATCGCTCCCACCGACGGAAGCGAGGCCCAGTCCTTCCATTATGATCAGAGGCTCCGAGAAGTTCTCGTCAGAAACGGTGATCGAAGACATCCATGTGGTATAACTCGTTTTCTTCGCAGTACAGAAGCCGTGAAGCTTGGATCCAGGGTCGTTTGGGATACAAGCCGAGATAAAGACTCGGTCAAAAGAGAAAGGTACCACTGCTTCGGTAAGAGTCTGCTCATCGCCGCTGATACAGGGAAACAGTAGATGCAGAACAGAATCGAGAGTTGCTGGATGAACAACAGCCGGGTACTCGAAACGCTCCGGCATGACAGCCTTTGTGTCTGGCACACTCACAACGCCGTAACTTGATCCGGGGCTTGCGAATAGCTCGGTCATGTTCCGAAACGTCGGCCCATATTGCATGCCAATCGTCTCAACGCTATCGTATAGAAAGCTTCGAGCAGGCCTCTCGCAGATGCCCTTCGCATGCATGAAATCTTGCTTCTGTTTCTCTTGTTGTAGCTGCATTTCGTATTGCACGTTAGCAGACAAGGATGATCTGTAAGTCGTGGAAATGAGGCCCCTTGCGTGGACGGTCCACTCTTGAACTTCTTCCGACCATGAGGATACACTAAACTCATTCAGGGAATTGGATGGTGCGGCCTTGGTGCCTGTTCGACGCGCATGGAATTGCAGAATGATCTCAATGCCTTTCTCTGTGTCTGGAACACGCAGCGCAGTCACAATGTTCACGTCGCGCATTTCGTATCCGTGGACCGCCTCGTTCGGATCAGCCAGCTGTTTTGCTGCCTCAACAGCCATTACCAACATTCCAGCTCCCGGGTAGAGAATGGCGCCTTGCACTTTGTGTTCGCGAATCCAAGGATTTTCGTTGCAGCGCAGGAAATTCCGCCATGTTGGCTCCGGAGTTCCAGCGACACGGTAACCGAGGAGATCAATCCGAGGCTTGTCGCGGAGGCGATAGGCACGACTGAGGTGCGACTCGTCCCAGAAGGTATGCGAATGGTTCCATGCATATGGTGGCAGGTCGACAAGCATTCTGACATTGGCATTAGTCTCGTTCACCAGATCCATATTGATGGGATAAGCCTTTGTCCACAAGTTTCCCATGGCTTGTAAAACAGTTTCCACGCCGTCGAAATTCTTTCTGAGCATATTCCCGTAAGTAAGATCAACAAACTTCTCTGCCTTTTGGAGAATATCTAAGACGTAGGTACGCAAGGCGGAATGGGGTCCGACTTCTAAAAAGATGTTCGCGAAGGCTTGGCGATCAATCGCTCGATTTTGGCCGTTCTTATGGTTCAGCAAAGAGACCATGGCATTAGTAAAGTTGACAGGCTTGACGAGATTCTGTACCCAGTACGATGGATTCATCTCTTTGGGTGTCACGAGGGCCCCGCTGACAGACGAGAACATCGGAATCGTCTGGCCAGCAGAATCGTGAGGGATGTTTGCAAGTGCAGCTTCATATCGTGCCCGGACAGTCTCCATATGGAAGGAGTGGTATGCCACGTCCATTGGTAGTCTTGTGCAAGAGATCTGACCTTCCCTGAGAGCCTCTTGTAACTCGTCTATGGCATCTTTGTCACCAGAGACTGTGCAAGATGACCAGCAGTTGAAACAGCCGACTACTGCTCTTCCCCGAGTGAGAGCCTCAAGCTTTCGCTGCACTGCTTCAGCACTAGTGTTGACAGCCAACATGCCTCCCTTCAAACCGGTCTGTGCGATAGTAGCGGATACTTGACCTCTTATCCAGGCGATCTCAACTGCAGCTTCGTGGCTGATCATTCCAGCACAGTATGCCGCAGCAATCTCACCACTGGAGTGGCCTACTACTGCAACTGGCTTGACGCCCCATTTCTTCAACAAGTCTACTAGTGCCACTTGTAATGCCGTGCAAGCTGGTTGGCTGTAGTCCGTCGCGCGGAGATTGCTTTCCTCCTCAGGTCGACCAAGCTCTTGCTCCAAGCTCCACGGGCAACCAAGGGACTTCAGTACGCGCTCAGACTTGAGCATGCTATCCTTAAAGCTGTGAAATACGGATAAGCCTTTGCCCATTGCAAACCATTGCGCACCTTGACCTGTAAAGACGAGTGCAATTTTCGCTTCGGCTGTGCTTGAGGACCGTACCGGTGCTGGAATGCCCGAGAGTGACTGCTGTAGGTGAGAGACGTCCGATGCGACGACGAAAGATTTCCAGGGGAGAGGGGACCGCTTTGCAAACAGAGTGTGTGCGAGATCCGCGAGAAAGTTTGAGCCACCCTGATCTTTGTTATTCAGGTACTCCACCGTACGCTCAACATTTCTCTTCACTCCATCCTTGTCGTTCGATGAGAAGAGGAATACTTTTGGCTTCGGGCAGAGTACTCCATTAATGCTGCCGTGATCACCATGGCCATATTTTGGAGCTCCAAGCGTCGGATGAAGTACTGTGGCGTGGCAGCCAGTCAATCCTTTGCGCACGAAGTACGAGGCAGCATCCTCAAGGATTACATGGGCGTTGGCGCCACCAAACCCAAAGCTGTTGATACTGGCTCGGCGTGGACCCGAATTCGACCATCTGGTAGATGCAAGCGGAATTTTGACATTTGCTGGTAGAGTAATTGCTGGGTTCAATGCCTCAAACCTGTTCCGACGGTCAGTTCGTCCATGTAACGATGCGATTCTGAGACTGAAAAGAGCTCACCAAAGATTTTGCGGCACAATTCCTCGCTCAACGATCAGCGCGGCCTTTATTACACCTGCAACTCCAGCAGCGCCTTCCAAGTGGCCGATGTTTGTCTTGACAGAACCAACATATAGATCTTCTATCCTGTTCTGGCCGATCGTCCCTAGGATAGCCTTTGCTTCAAGCGGATCTCCAGCTTGCGTTCCGGTACCGTGAGCCTCTACATAACCTGTCTCAGAAGGATCTACGCCAGCTTGTCTGTACGCTGTGCGAATGAGAGCCTGTTGTGCCTCACTATTTGGCAATGAGATTCCTGGTGTCCGGCCATCCTCGTTCACTGCTGAAGCAAGTACAACAGCTCGGATAGTATTGCCGTCTCTCTAATGTTACATGAGTATCTTTACGAACTTCCGAAGGTCTAGAATCGCGACAAGAAAGGGTAAGATCACTCGGATTTCGAGATTAATAACAACAAAGAGGAAGAGATCTACGAACCAGAGCTGCATCCAGAGATTTCAGAATAGTGACACCAAATCCCTCGCCACGTGAGAATCCATTAGCCTTCCAGTCCCACATCTTGGACTTGCCATCTGGCGACAGGATCTTCGCAGCGCCGAGAAGGATGGACATGTCGGGCCCAAACATGAGATTGGCCCCCGCGACAATACTCATTTCTGCCTCACCCGTTCGAATACTCTGACAACCCAGATGAAAAGCAGTTAAACTAGATGAGCACGCTGTGTCGACGGTCATACTTGGTCCCTTAAGATCGTAGAACCAGGACAGTCTATTTGACGCCAATGCAGATGACAGTCCGGTCGCGTGGTAGATGGATGGCCCTTCATTATCTCTTGCTTGGAGATTTGGGAAGTCACCTGTAAAAGTGCCAATGTAACAGGATGTAAGAGTTCCCGCTACATCATCAAGCGATAGACCTGCGTTCTCAAAGCCTTCGTAGGTCGCTTCGAGGAGCATTCTGTGCGTTGGGTCCATAGCCTTTGCTTCTTTGGGTGTCACCGAGAAGAAAGGGGCGTCAAAAGCTTTGAAGTCCTGCTTCAAGAAGTGTGCATGCCTGAAGGACAGGTAAGCAAGAAGCTGGTATTAGACCACAATCTTCGATATGGCTTTCATACCGTGGCTGAATGCTTCCAAGACGCTCAGGATCGGGATGATAGTACCCGTCGATGTCATATCGCTCCCTGGGAACCTCACATCTTGCAGAACGGGCGTCTAGAAGCATCTGCCAGAATTTCTCTGGCGTTGAGCCATCGCCAGGACCTCGAAGTCCGATACCGATTATGGCTATTGGAGTACTTGTTGCTGCTTGACACGACATGATGAGGATGAGAAAAATGAATTAGAAGTTCAGGTGAGTTTTATTCGAGAGGATATGAGTGACGAAAGTGATTATACTTGGCAGGATAGCAGAACCCTTTTGTAAAGACACTACTACCACCAGAAGGTAAACACAGAACTCCTTCATACCATACCGCCACACTTCCCAAACATCTGCCACCACGTGTTTAGGCTGCATGGATTTCCCACCATCTTCCTCTTCGAGTGACGACTCTGTTAAAGTTCATGATAAAGTTCACGATAAAGTTCAGGCTTCGAAGAACTTCGGAATGTTCGAGTGGGTTTGAGGTGAGGACGCACGTCTCCTTTCAAAATGCAGCCTCAAAATTGTAACGTCGAAAAACCAATCAAAACCAGTCTTCAATCCACGCTGCCAATGTGCGAGCTAGTTACCGAGAGGCCTAGTTTGTTGATCAAGGACGAGTCTGACTCAACACGGATGAGAAGCCAAAATGAGCTGTCAGGTATGGGCCAACCGTGCATACGAAGACCGGAGGTTTAGTAGAGGCAGCGGATTATCTACGGGCACTCCCAAGGAAGTAGGTGAGCCCACAGGGAATCTTTGAGACGATTAAAAGTCAGGGTGTCACACACCAAATTACAATTCAGGACCTCCGGCATCACATTCCAGAAACATCCCCGGTTCTACAGCACTGTGCGGAAAGAAATGTCGGCAGAAATAATCAAAACCGATCTCGAGCGGCTGCTTTCCTCAGAGGCTGCGATAGCATTGCCTAGCTCCGTCGAATTCGCACGGTCTAATCTACGATTCACAGAATATGAAAGACCTGTTTGTGTACCCATCTCTGATATCGCTCTCGAATTTCTGACGTAGCTTTAGACGTACTTGGTCGCTGTTCGACCAGCTTGTCCGGCAGACGTCGTCCAGACGGTCAAGTATGCTTGTACAGCAGGAATTCCCTTCTCACCTCGAACCGGGCACCACTGTGTTACAACTACAATGCGACATCTTAGAGATGGCATATTACTTGACATGCGTTCCCTTGATGGACTTGTTTTTGATGAACAACTTGAACAGGTCACTGTAGGTGGTGGAGTAATCACTGATAATCTAGTTCGGTTTCTGGAACATCACAAGATGGAAGTCAGTAAGTTTTAACAGCTCACCACGACAATTTCACCTACTCAAATACACAACAGATGTGGGATCATGTCCAACGACTGGTGTCATGGGAGTAACTTTCGGGGCTGGCCTAGGACGCCTCCAAGGAAAATATGGCCTGCTGCACGACAACCTGGTTTCTTGTGAGCTGGTCCTAGCAGATGGCTCCATAATCTCGGTGTCTAGCAAATCACATCCTGATCTGTTTTGGGCTATCCGGGGCGCAGGCCATAACTTTGGAATCGCGGTACAGGCAACCTTCCAGGTCTACCCCGAGGCTTCTGGTGGAATTCATTATACATGGGATCTTGAGTATAGCCTGGAACAATGCGACGAAGTTTTTCAGACGTTGAACGAGGTGCACAAAGATATGCCTGCCGATTTGGCGATTTTCGTCCTTTGGAACAGACAGAGTAAAAACGGACTGAAGGTATGGCCAAGATCGCCACGTCGATCGAGGTCGCCGAATCTGACCTCAATAGCATCTCATACTGATCAATCTCGTATGGTCTGGGCCCGAGAGCGACGCCTCTGCTTGGGTCCGCAGATTCCAAAACTTGAATCCGTTGGTCGATAGCGGCAAGACAAAAACGACATGGAGCGAGTTGCCCTGGACAACATACAACGGCATGAACAAGTTGCTCAGCAAACCAGAGGTGTGGTCTAAAGCACCTTTCAAGATGATGGGCGCTGTCAGCATCGAATCATTTGACCTTGCAACCACAAAAAGATTCCTGCACGGTCTGAAAGATATGAACGAAAGATGGGCAGGGAAGGGATTATTTGGCGCCATGTTTGAATGCCTACCACATCATCGAGTTCGAGAAATTGCTGGTGAATCGACGGCGTTCCCTTGGAGGAGAGGATCGAACCATTTCCTGTGAGTTTGCCAAAATGTTTCGGCCCCATAATCGGAAGAGAAGCTGAACTTGGCTTCCCCTTCTAGGATGATGACCGCCACTCCTTTCGACCTCGATAATCGTGAGCATTTCGAAGGTCACCTCGACAGGTGGAAGAAGGAATTCACTGCCGTTTCCGGCTATGGGCGTCTACAACAGTATGTCAACTATGGAAATACCACCTCGACGTTGAAGGACTCGCCTGAAGCGCTATACGGATACGAGCCGTGGAGGCTTAAGAAGCTGAGATTGTTGAAGGCCAAGTATGATCCTGGAAACGTGTTTCGGTGGTATCAGCCATTGATCGAATAAGGGTGTCTAATCACATTGATTTGATGATTTGTGATCATTTTTGATAACCTGGGTCAACATGTGGTCTTATGATAGGCTCTCAAACTTTGTCCTTTCAAGGATACTCTGTTCTATCGTGGAGGTGACATCTGCAGGACTGCAAGGAGTAAGAACATTGTGCAGACTTACCGCCCTTCTGAATCCACATCTTCCCCCGCGGCATAATCGATTAAATGCCCCCAACACTTGCATCGTCCCCACAACTTCTATAAACAGACACCCAAGGCATGATAAGCTTTCGTGCTAAGTGGGTTGACAGGAGTCAGTCCCCCCACGTCTCGAATAAGCTTTATGCTGAGTGGGCTGACAGGAAAGTATAGCAAAAGTCAAAAAAACCCTCTGCTGTGCAGATTGTTGTAGCGTTCTATCGGAAAAGGGGATGTCTTGGCTTCAAGAGTCGTCAGTGTTCACTCTAACGCACACTGATGTCCTCAGGTGCTTTCTCACGTTCCTGATGCTTCAACGATGGTTGGTCAGAACGAAATCGTGGAAAAGTGGTAATGCTCGTTGCTGTTTACGAAGGTCGCCCTTGAGCAAAGCTGGCTGTCAATTTCTGGTCTGGCTCAGTTTGGATCCTCGGGAGCTCTTGGTTGTTATATCAATTTGAGAAGCCAGCAAATTTGGGGTTTGGTTTTTACATCCCGATCAACAGCTCAAGATGGCCGAAACCAACCAGATTCAATTGGTTTCCCCTCGAATGTTTACTTTCACGAATCTCGCCTTCACTTTCTTCTGTTCTGTTCGTCATCTGTCCTTTTAACACCAACATGACTGACAAGCAATCAGATTTTCATTTACTGGACGTGGAAAATTGTCTACAACTTGTGTTTCAGTCCCCTCAGAAATTATCCAGGTCCAAGACTATGGGCCATATCACGACTGCCCTGGAACTGGGTAAATATGCATGGGAGGATTAGCTGGCGCCTTCGAGAACTTCACGACAAATACGGGCCGGTCGTACGTATATCTCATGACGAACTCTCTTACACAACATCGGGAGCATGGAAGAAGATATACGCGCAGCGCAACCCAGAGTTCGTGAAAGCTTTGGACGGCAGAGGTATCGCCCCTCCCAGCATTGGGGGCAGGAAGAGTTTGATGACAGAGACGCAAAACAGACACGCAGCTCTCCGCCGGGTCATTAATCCAGCCTTCTCTGAACGAGCTTTGCGTGAACAGGAAGGTTACCTGAAGACCCACTCGGACACTTTGATTACACAGTTGAAGAAGCGATGTGTCGAAGGTCCAGTCGATATGACCAACTGGTATAATTTGACCGCCTTTGATATAGTATCTGGTGAGTGCATTGGGTGTCGGAGAGTGGCGGAAGTCTTTATTAACTTTGCTAGACCTTGCTTTTGGAAGCCCTGCTGGCTGTCTTACGAATGCCGAGCAGCCATGGATCAAGATCATCTTGGCCCGATCAAAAGCAATTGTGTGGTTTCAAATCGCGACGCAGTATGGCCTTCTAGGACTTCTCAACTTCTTGACACCTCGCTATGTGGTCGAGTCGAGAGAACAGCATATTGCAATGACCAATGCGAAGCTACAAGACCGCATCAACGCTAAAAATCCCGGCAAGGACTTCATGTCTTATATCTTGGACAACGAAGGCGAGAATCTCTCAAATGTAGAGCTTATCATGTTGGCAAGTAACTTCATTGTGGCGGGATCGGGAACCTCAGCAGGCGGCATGTCTGGTTTGACTTATTTGCTACTACGAAATCCGGAGAAGATGATGCATCTGACAGCCGAAATCAGACGAACATTCAGCACTGGAGAAGATATTACGATGCTTGCCACAGCCAGATGCAAATATCTGAACGCATGTTTGGAGGAGGGTATGCGCCTTTATCCACCTACACCGGGAAGCTTACCTCGTATCGTGCCGGGAAAGGGTGAGATGATTGACGGCCAATGGGTTCCAGGCGGAATCGCAGTCGGCTGCAATCAACTTGCTGCTGGTCACTCTGAGCTAAACTTCCACCGTGCTCGCGAGTTTCTTCCAGAGCGATACTTGGATCTCTCTGCCGATTCAGAATTCGCGAATGACGATAGAGGAGCAGCCCAGCCGTTTTCTACAGGGGCACGAGGCTGCATTGGGCGAGCGTGAGTCTATTTCAAGTCTACAACACTATTGATACTAATCATGTTAGAATGGCATATGCAGAAATGAGGATGACTATGGCAAAGATGATATTCAATTTTGACATGGAGCTTGCAGAACCTGACAATGATTGGTGGAACAAGCAGGGAACCTACCTTGTGTGGGAGAAAATGCCCCTCATGGTTATTTTGCGTCCAAGAAAGTACTGAGATATCTCACGATGTTTAGCTGGCTATTAGCTGATGTCAAAAGATAGTCTTGTGGTCCCTCAAGTGGACGTTCGACTTGGTCTGAGGCGCAAGTTGGTTTGGGGCGTTCTTGTAGGGATCATTGAACAGGTATATCCAAGGACTTGCGCAATTGTTCGTCGAGCACAAGGTCTTTATTTATCTGCGTCTCTACGATGATGTTGTTTCATAACAAATACAAAAATGAGTTGCAGTGCCACTCAGCAGTGCATGTCAATGATGCAGTCTTGCTTTGTGACAATAAAGTGTGATATCATCCACACGGCTTCTCTACCTGCTCCCAGGCTTCCAATGCTACCATGCTTTGTAGCAGCTCGCTCAAATTCTTACGTCCATTTGGAAGTCAGGAGCACTGTCTCTCGACAACTGTGTGCCACCCAGATGACCTCTTCCGGACTTCGCATTCCACCCATGCTTGACTTGGACCCGCACATGCAGAAAATGGCCTTTGTACTGGTATACCTCAAATGTTTCTCCAAGACTTGGTTTTACACATCATTACGCTGCAAACTCAAAATAAGTGGTTAGTGCCCAGGTACGAATTATCATGCTATTCACCAGACTCCACCTCACACGTTTTGGTTCATGAGCCGCGGGTCAAGCCAACATGACTCGTCCACTGTCCGGACTGTCCCTGCGACGATGGAGCCTGTCAAGGGGATTCGACTGATCAACAGAACCAATAATGTGAGAGAGAGCTGATGCACGTGGGAGTTCAAACAAAACCCGTCGTGTACAGTGATTTATGAGAAGATAGAGCAACCTGTTCGAGATATCATAGCAAAATAAGTCAAGAACTACATTTTCACCATCACGTTCAATAATCAAAATGGCTTTTGAGGCTATCCTAGTATTTGTGCTTGGCGGCGTTCTGCTTCAGATTTTGCGTTTCCATGTTGTCCTGCCTCTCTTGTACATTCGCAAAGCCAGAAACAAAGGCTGTGGAACGGTACCAGTTGAACCAACAAGATGGCCATTAGGGATCGATAAGGTGCGAGCTGGGCTACAAGCTGATCGAGACCAACGTACTCCGGATTTCATCACAGAGAGATTTGAAGACATGGGCCGCTATACTTTCAGAATTAGAATTCTCGGATCCACGAACTTCATCACGGCAGAACCTGCAAATGTTCAAGCAATACTGGCAAGCCAGTTCACGGACTTCGCCATGGGTGCTGCGAGACGAACGAATCTTAGATTGGTTCTAGGACGGAGTATTTTCGCTGTTGATGGGAAGGCGTGGCACCGTGCCCGTGAGGTTGTCCGACCGATTTTCGCCAGAGACAATATCGCCGACTTGGGTCTTCTAGAGAAACACGTTAAAATCCTGTTCGCCTGTATTGAAGGTTCAACTGCTGCAGCTGGGAGCTGGACCCAGTCAGTGAGTTTGGCAGCTCTTTTCCCCTGCCTTACTCTTGATAGTGCAACCGAGTTATTCCTAGGACAGAGTAGCCACTCCTTACAAACTGCACTCGCAACGGACGAATTCAGTGCCTTCCATGAAGATTTCGAGAAATTGCTGTCGTTATTGTCCATCCGAATGAGACTTCGAGGATTATATTGGCTGTATGGGAACCGAGAGTTGAAGAGGTGCATGACTGTCATGTACAAGTTCGTGGACGACGCAATTCGCACTGCGGACGAAGCTCAGCTCGATGGGACTGCCAGATCGAAGAAATACAACTTCATCGACACTTTACGATCGACATGCGCAGACCGTGCGGAAGTCAGAGAACAAGTACTTGGCCTGCTAGCTGCTGGACGAGATACCACAGCCAGTTTGATGAGCTGGGTGTTTTACTGTCTTGCGCGAGATCAGCGGGTGTGGAAGAAGTTACGAGCAGAAGTCATCAGAGTCTTTGGAAACTATAGCTCAGACACCGAAATGACACTACAGAGTATCACTTTCCAGAAGCTCAAGAGCTGCAGATACCTTCAGCACGTGCTCAACGAAACCTTGCGGCTTCATAGTGTCGTGGCCTTCAACAGTCGCATGGCTGTTCACGACACCACTATACCTACTGGAGGTGGACCGGATGGAAAACAGCCTGTATTCATCCCCGCGGGTACCGAAGTCAATTTTAGTTCTCATGTTATGCATCGCAGGAAAGATTTGTGGGGAGACGACGCCGACATGTTTGTGCCGGAACGCTGGGAAACGGCGAGGCCAGGATGGAGCTATGTACCTTTCAATGGAGGCCCAAGGCTGTGTATCGGACAGCAGTTCGCTTTGACGGAGGCCGCGTATGTTGTTGTTAGGCTTCTGCAAAGGTTCGATGTTATGACAGGGCTGGACGTAGACACGACGAGGGACTTCACACATTTCACTGTGGTAGCGAGTCCTGGCACGCCGGACCGCGCGCAGGGAGCACTTAGATGTCGCTTTAGAGTTGCTTCAAAAACCTAAACATCCAGAGAATCTCAAGAATCCATAGAATGAATAAACCCAACATCGCTATTGTTTGTTTTTGTTTTGACCTTCTCGCTTATATGCAGTCCTTGCTTTTCTCTCAGCGTAGTCGTCGCAGTACAACTCTAGGGAACGTTTCAAGAACTGCTCTTATCCCAGAAAATGGAGCCAGGAGATTTTCCATCGAGTCTGAATTTCCCACAGCAAAGACTCCCAAGCCCACTGAAGCCAATCCGAGAGACCAGGGGATTAGTCTCCGAAGCCCCAACTTCAAAACCATCCCGAGAAAGCGGTGTTGTCTGTCTCGAACACGTTTGAGATGCACTTGTCTTTCGTTGACTCTTGGAAAAGGCACATCCGGAACCTCTTTCCCCAAGAATTGGCACAGTGGGACCCAACCATCAGCCAGACTAAAATTCAAGAGCCTTTCAGGCGGAACAGCTGCTCGGATTTCTTGGTAGTGCCTCTTGTACCTCTCTCTTGCCTTCGCTCTCATTTCGGTGACATCCTTCGATTCGAAGTATCCGTACATGATCTTCCGAATCGTAGCCCCAGCCTTCCCTCCAAACAGTGGGACTAGAAAGCTGATGAAGAAATCAGCTCGATAGCCCCAGGTCGTTCTGAAAATCGCTTCTTCTACGCTGGCATACCACTGCTCGATGTCCCGCTCAACAAGGATTACTTTAGCCTCGGGGTAAGCGGCAATCAGTGATAATGAGAAGAAAGAGCCCATATCGGTGATGCCTTCGCAAGGGCCAAAAATCTCATCCCACTGCAGACGCGTGAAGCCATCTCCATTGTAATTTGGCAGTGATGGGAAGATCGCATCGCAGGCGGCGCTGAATATGGGCCAGTCGGCCGGTTGCATGGCGGCATTAATCCCATGATGTACATCTCGGTAGTGTAGGATTGTGAGAGCTTCGCATATAGACGCCGAGCCTTTCATGCTATATCAGTAGTCTTACTCAAACTCGATCCTCCTTTCGATCAGCAAACTAACCTGTACGGATGCATCCCAGGGAGAGAACTGCAGTTTGCCGTAATGGGCGATCAGCCGAAGGTCTTAATGCTGGCGCCGACATCTCAAATGGTAGTGTATCTGGAACTTGAATATGTGAGAGTTTATGAATAGTTTGGGCAAATTTGACATTCAACTCGTTGGGATAGCACTTATATTACCTCTTACAGGTGTTTCGACACACACGTGTGGCACTGCAGGCGGAGGAACTTTTCCCCCACACGATGGTGAAGGATCATCCGGAGTAAATACGGAAGTACTTGAGATACTCTATTTGGCAGTCTGAGCTTCTGTGCCGATGTATAAATTTATTGCAAAAGTCAAATCCGGCAGGGGGCTTTCAGACTTTTACAGGGATTACCGGTAGCATTTCCCACCCCACACATGAGCCTCCGCCAGAGAAAGAACTGACTCGGGAGATATCGAGGCGTATCGTATCAGGTTCAATGTTGTTACCACGTGTACGGACTGAACTCACTTGCGCTGATGAAGGGACGACTGGTACGAAGCCCACGAAAATGTTCCAGTTTTAAAGTTCACTCAAACACCTGTCCCATCCAATTGCACAACTTGAGTAGCAGACATGGAGGGCAGAGAGCCACCTCTCTCCAGACTGCGAACTGTACGAAAAAGAGTGAAGCCTTAGGAGCAGCTAATTCACGGTGCGTGCTGTTCAGTCATCCTCTCCAAGCCGGGGGGGGGGGAATATAATTTTATGCGATGTCATGTGAAATCAGTCCCCTCAAGTGTATTCACAAGCATCCGTGACAATGAATTTGATCGAGCCGTGACTTCATAAGGTTGATCCGCGGTCACTCTCCCAATTCCATAAAATACTCAAGCGTGAACCCCACCAAATCGACCTACGAAGTAACACTTATACAAATTTCATGCTACAGTTCCCTTGCCGTAGCACCTGCGTATGGTTAAGAAAGACAACTGAACCACGAAGTATACATAACCAACAATTTCTATTGCTCATATAAGTCGACAAACAATTTGAAAGAGACCAAAAAAATAGACGTTTCCATACTACAAAGTTTTTTGTCTCAGGTCAAACACAGCCTGATACTGTACCGATTTTACGAGCAAGCGATCTGAGTATGACGACTTATGCAGTGAGGCTTCGCTTTCGATAAACAAACAAGAAAGGAGCTGATTACGACATGTCAATCAACATGCTCTCGTATATAACCGAATATGCGTAAAACAGACTTTATTTTTCACTTTCGGCAAAACTCTAAGTCATCACTTCGTGGATCCCACCAGTTCACATACATCGCACATTATGCCGATGCCACAACCACCACTCTGACGACCACCCCAAACACAACTCTCGCAACAGCAACACAAGTACGAACATGACAAGAAGTCATCTTAACACTTTTTACACTTGATAGCCAGAAAGCAATCCCATTACGTATGATCTACAAGGAAGACGCCTCACCTGGACAGAAATTCTCATTGCATCGTAATCACGTGGTTGATTTGAAATCAAGTACGTACCCAACATGTGAAGTGGAGTCTAGTTTCAAAAACAAATACTGTGTATAAAAGACGTGCTGCATACTTCTGTAATCTTTGCCCAAAACTTAGGTCGAGCCCTTGATCAGAGAGTCCCGAATAACCAGGTTTGTCTTGGTCGCCTTCTCGTTAAAATATCTTGGTGTTTACTTTGCTGGATAACCTCGCTTAAAGCACCTCCACGAGGCAGCACCGTACAATCAAAGAGCAACAATGTCAACGAGAACTCACGATGCGGTTGTCACCGTAGGTATTGGTGCGCCATTGGAGATCAGAAAGGTACGTATATGATTTCCTAACACCTCACCTCAATGTATCACATCTTTCTGTCAAAACAGCATGTCATTTCCATTCTCGTGTATGGGTCACAGCGAAGACTGACATGAAATAAAAGGTCCCAACACCTAAGCCCACAGGCGATGAAGTCCTTGTCAAAGTCCTCTGGACCGCCTCCACGCCTCTAGATCTCCACCAGAACGATGGCGGTCTACTTGTGACACACCCGCAAGTACTAGGCGACGGGTCAGCTGGTGTCGTAGTAGAAATCGGTCCTGATGTGAAAGATTTGAGAGTCGGCGACAAAGTATGCATCTCCCTATTCCTCCTAACCTCAAGGAATCTCACCACTACCTCCAACGTCTAGTTGTTTCAAGTATCAGGCAGTAAATGAACCCATTACTAACATACCCCTGGGTCTTCGGCTTCACCTGGCGCTCCCAAGCCGGAAAAGCCCATCAGATCTACTCCCTCGCCCCACGCTACCTGTTGGGCAAGCTCCCCTCAACACACACCCTCCAAGAAGCCATCACCCTCCCCAACAACCTCGTAACAGTCTTCCACACCCTCACCACAGACCTAAGTCTCCCCCTCCCCTGGCCCAAACCCGCCTCCTACATCCCCGCACACGCAGATTCCCCGATTCTGATCTGGGGCGGTTCTTCGTCCGTCGGACAGTTCGCGGTGCAGGTTTTGAGGTATTATGGATATGGGAATTTGCTGACGACGAGTTCGAAGGTGCATCATGGGGTGTTGAAGGAGTATGGTGCGAGGGAGACGTTTGATTATCGCTCTCCGACAGTAATTGCAGATATTTTATCCTCTGTTCCGTTGGCTTCGGGAGGAAAGCCTAGGATCCCGTTTATTCTTGATTGTATCGGCTCTCAAAGCGGGAGTCTCGCACCATTAGCGAAGATCGCGGAGAGGGGGAGTAAAGTCGGGGTCTTGTTACCGGTTATCGTGAAGGATGCGGGGGAGGGAGGAGTGAGGCCGGAGTATTCGATGGATGTTGGGGCGAATGCGGAGTGGAAGGAGGGGGTTGACGCGAGGGGTGTGAGGACACATTTTTATCTTGATGTGAGTGAGCAAACGACCATTCTCTTTTCCTTGATTGTTCTCTATCTGTTCTCTTTCTTTGGTAGATGGATGGGGGCGTTGATTGGAGCGAAACGGAAGAATGGCTAATGTGTATGGATGAGCAGAATCCTGTCTTCAAGGAATTATTGCAGTCGGAGATAATGCCGACGTTGCTGGCTGAGGGTGTGGTGAAGCCGAATAAGTATCGCATTATTGAAGGGAAGACGTTGTTGGAGAGGGCCCAAAGAGCCATGGATGCGTTGAGACGGAAGGAGGTTAGTGGGGAGAGGTTGGTCTGGAGAGTCGCTGAGGAGTAGTCCAGCCTCGAATTCTCAGCAGACTTCGCGTTCAATGAAGCAAACAAAGAGATCTGATGTGTAAATCAAAAGTGCCATATTAGTGCGACTCGCAACTTCTCACGTCCAATAAGGCACACAAAACTGTTCTAAATGTATTTCAATTCTCATGCAGCTACATACATGAAAACGCGAAATAGACCGCAGCAGCAAAAAAAGGAAGGAAAAGCATGGATGGAGGATTTGATGGTCGTATCACGTTGTAGTCCAGCTTGCTTGCTTGTGTGTCTTCTTCAGGCCGAGCCTCAGGACCCAACCCAACCCAAGCCCGCCCATCGATCGAAAATGCCGAAGTCTGCTGTGCTTTTTTGTCTTTGTCATAATAGTCGTGATACGCGTGTGTCGGAGAAAAACGATGACAAGTCTTTCTTGGAGGGAGATGCACAACACTGGAGAGAGTTGAGGAGGAAATCTATCCATTTTCTTTGGATGCATCTATAGCTTATCATAGTACTAGGAAAACTGTCAGCTAGATGTCTGGGATTCATGGGAATATTTTGACTCACGTTCTCAACACCTGGTACCTCGACCTTGAGACCCTTGCGCTTACGCATCTCCTGGACGATACCACCAACCTTGGAAGTTCCATCAAGAGCGGATCCACCGGGAAGAATCTGCCAATGGTCAAAGACCAAAGTTGGGAATGCTTGTCCGGAAGTGTGCGAGCGGAGATCAGCGTTGAAGCCGAATGATTCCATGACTGGGAGGTAAGCCTTGATGGTGAAAAGAGGAGTTCCTGGACGTTGCTCTTCGTTGAAGACGTGACCTCTACGGCGGGTAAGGACACCGTAAACACCACCCATGGCGCTCTCGGGTACTTGAATCTCGACCAAGAAGACAGGCTCCTGGAGGGCAGGGGTGGCAAGGAGGGCGGCAGCGTAGAGAACACGACGAGCAGTTGGGATCAGTTGTCCACCACCACGATGGATGGCATCAGCGTGGAGGGTAACATCCATGATGTTGAAACGGCAACCTCTCATTGGCTCCTCAGCAACTGGACCTTCTCTTGAAGCCCATTGGAAACCAGAAACGACGGAATCCTTGATTTCGTTCAAGTATTGAACAGCCTTAGTCTGGTCAACCAACAAGTTGGCACCGCTGGTATCTGGGCCGAAACACCAAATCTTACGGGCATCGGTAACATCCCAGCCAAAGTCATCAGCCAAGATACGGGCACGAGCCTTAAGATCATCACGAGGAGAGATCTTTCCGGCCTCGATCTCCTTAGCAAGCTCCTCGTCCATTGGCTCAGCGATCATGTAAAGACGGTTGTGCTTGTTGGGGGACTTGGAAAGAGCAGTGATGCTGGACTTCTCGGTGACAGTCTCACGATAAGCAACGACGGGGTCGGAAATACGGAGAGGGACACCAGCGTGATCCTCCTCAAGATCCTTCAAGCAAATCTCCAAGTGCAACTCACCGGCACCAGCGACAACGTGCTCACCGGACTCAGTGATCATGGTAAGGACACAAGGATCGGACTTTGAAAGACGCTTAAGACCTTCGACGAGCTTGGGGAGATCCTGAGCGTTCTTGACCTCGACGGAACGTTGGACGACGGGGGAGACGGAGAACTTCATGACCTTCAAGTTGTGGGCAGTCTCACTGGTGGTAAGAGTTCCGGACTTCAACAAGAACTGATCAATACCAACAAGACCAAGAATGTTACCGGCTGGGACATCATCGATAGGATCAACCTTTCCTCCCATCATGAGGACGGTACGTTGAACGGCCTTGATGAAGAGATCATCCTTCTTGCCAGGGGTGTAGTTGGGACCCTGGATGCGGACCTTAAGACCGGAGCGGACGGTACCAGCGAAAACACGACCGAAAGCGTAGAAACGACCCTTGTCAGAGGTTGGCACCATCTTGGAGACGTACAGCATGAGAGGACCCTTAGGATCACAGTCGCGGATGGCAATGCATGCCTCATCATCGGGAGGACCTTCGTAAAGGGTCTCTGCACGGTACTTCTGGGCAGTGACTGGGGATGGCAAGTGAAGAATCATCATCTCCATGAGCGCATCGGCAGCTGGGAGGAAAGTTCTCATGATAACCTTCAACAATTGCTTGCCCTCCTTATCCTTATCATCGGAGGAAAGCTTGATGGAGAGCTTCTCGAGGAGAGTGGCAACCTCATCCTTCTTGAAGTTCATAACAGCGTTGAAGATTCTGAAAATTGGGTCCAGGATAAACTGGTTGAAGGCACGCTCCAATTGCTTACCCTCGTGGGAACCCTTGGTGGTCCACTTCTTGGTGTGGGGGTTGAAGTAGTTGTCGCCCTGAAAACTTCTTAGCACATATATGGCAATTCAGTCAAATCTCAACATACCCAGAGACGCTCCATCATCTTATTTCTGTCAACACCGAACTTCTTGGCGTATCTGACAGCGAATTGGCGGACGGTGAAAGCCCATCCGTGGAGACCGGAGCCGAAGGCAACGGTACCCTTGTATGGGTAGACTTGGACATCACCGAGGACCTTGTCGAAGTAGGTGGAGATAACGACGTTAACGGACTCGATGGTTCTCGAGAAGGACTGGTAAAGATCCTCCTTTGAGACTTGGAGCTCGAGAAGAGCACGATCGACCTTGTTGATGATAACAACAGGCTTGATACGCTCACCAAGAGCCTGACGGAGCACAGTCTCGGTCTGCACACACACACCTTCGATGGTATCGACGACAACGAGAGCACCATCAGTGACACGGAGAGCAGCGGTAACCTCAGAAGAGAAATCGACGTGACCAGGTGAATCGATCAAGTTGATCAAGAAATCACGGCCGTCGGTCTTCTGACCAACGATATCCTTGAGATCCTCGTCATTCTCCAAGTTTCCGTACAGGGAGATGGCGGTCGACTTGATTGTAATACCACGCTCCTGCTCATCCGCACGAGTGTCGGTGGCTCGCTGATCACCGGCCTTTGCTGCGGAGATAATACCGGCCTTGGAGAGGAGGGAATCGGTGAGGGTCGACTTTCCGTGATCGACGTGGGCAATAACGGACATGTTACGGACGTTGGTGGCCTTGTCCATCAACTGGCGGACCTCTTCGACGGTGAAGCTGCAAAGCACATTCGTATTAGCCTCTGCATCTGGCTCTGGAGATTGAGCTTATCGCCGAGGGACGATATCTGCATCATTCGAGCTGTCCCTGGGCAAGCTGAAGACGTCGCCAACTTCTTTGTGCCTGGCAGAGACGAGTGAGATAGAGATTGAACTTACTTGACCATGGTGGCGGTGGTGCTTCGAAAAGCTGATTAATGAGGACTTTTCTTATTGACGCCGGAGCGCAGTGGGGTGTTGTTGACTCGAGAGTGGGCAAAAGGCCACTGGTCGAGTATAAAGAGTATTGAGATCTGTCGTGGATGGACCAGACAGGAGAGGAGTGAGCGCGCAACGAAAGTTGAGGCTTTTGATGGAGGGGAGGTGGAGTAGAAGAGGAGGGGAGGAGAAAGGTCGAGGAGGTTGGACGACCGAGAAGAAACTTGTCTTGGGTGGGGTTGATTGGAAAAGATTGGCCTCGCATAATTGAGGGGCAGACTAGCGACACGCCTGGTGAGTACTGCCGTCACGCCGAAAAGGGTTCAAACCCTACTTTATCACCGAAAGAGTCATAAATTGATTACGGGACATTCAATAGTGCAATAGGGTAGACGATAGCATGATGAATAGGAGGCAAATGATGGATAGTAGCTACTAGAAGTCGACTCGGATTGTTTGTAAACATCATAAGACCAAGCACAGTCAGTCAGTCCACTTCAATGCTCTGTGTCTCTTCGCTGAGTCTTTCCATTAGCTTTCCATAGAAGCTAGAGGACAGAGGCAGAGAGGGCAGAGGCACCGAGTCCGAGGCAGAGGCAGGTGTTGACTCGAGTCCAGCTTCAGCTATCGTGACAAAGTTTCCTTGTGTGCAGAGCTGAGCTCTTCATTGGCTTCATTGGTGTGTTAGCATCAACTTTCCTAAAATCACACCCATATCAGCCGAATCAGCCTATCGCAGACTTGTTCCCCTCCCCTCCAAACTTTAGCTGTCTCGATTGAGCGGTCAATAGCATATTAAGACTGCCATATCGTTGACAGAGAAAGCAGAAGTCTTTCCTTCTGTTTGTATCTTAAATCTGCCATACACGCTTTGCATTGTCACAGTTTGGCTGACTTCTCTGCTCAATGCTCAGGCCATTACCCCGCTGATCCAATCAGTGCAGGGAATATCTACCCCTCCATGTATCATGCCATGCCACCATGCCAAGGCTCAGATGCTCATGACCTCGATTTGATACCGTGTACCGCCCGGTGTGGTTGTCTAGCGCAATTTGTGACATTTCCTGCTCTAACTGCTGAGAACTATTAGATCCGTTCGTAAAACATGATTTCGAGAAGGAGCTGACTTAACAGGCTGTACGAATTCAAGAGACACGAAAGATATACAAAGCAGCAAATGCTCAAAAGTCTGCCATTATACCCGGGGGTACACTGTACTAAGCATGAACGCATCTCACACATGCCTAAGACAGTGCAAAAAGTTACTACAAGTTGCATGGGCAATTAAGTATAATTACTATCTAGTACTTCGTCATACAGAGCCACCATCGGGAGCCTCTGTCAATATGCATTGCAATAGCCTATTCAGGCCGAGGTCATTGTTCCTCATTCTTTTTCCGAAACTCCTCGCTATGCCTTACAAGCCTACATAACAATATGCAAATCCAGTCATGATCTCGAAAGCTCAAGACGAGCCTAAAATCTTCCCATACGCGTCTTCCACCTCAGACGCTAGCTCCAATAAAGTTACAATCACAATCTGATGTGTCAGATTGGGAAGCCTATCACGGTGAAGCCCAATCCATTCCAGCCTGGAAGTCGCTATTAGCATTCAGCTCTGAGACTAGATTTATAAGTAACTTACGGTGGCGTAGCTTCTCCCATGTCTCGCAGTTGAGGCGTCTCGATTATCGGTGGCTCGAGTGCGGTGTAGTTGTACCTAGACTGCGGCACATTCACCTCGGCTGTGATCTTCTGCTGCTCGCCATCCTTCCTCTCGGGATCTTCTTCGTCCGGAACTCCTGTAATCTTGACTGCTGAAGGTGGCAGCGGCTTGCCCAGTCTCTGTGCGAGAGCCTTAGAATGCGAAGCGTACATACTTCGAATGTAACTGATGCGGGAATAATTCCACCCAACTTCGAGCTTGCCTTCGAAGAAACTCTTGAAGATGTAATCGATGTGATTGGAGCCGGGTACTTGCCATGTTTGCATGGTAGCTTCCACTTTTGGAACCTTGAGGATGGTTCCGCCGCGAGACCCAGTGGCATTGCTGACAACGTCCTCAACAGAAATCTCGCCCACGGATTTGGGAAGGTCAACCTTTCGGACTCCTGCCAGACCGATTCGCAACTGACCAAGTGTGAGGCCAAGGATACTATGGATCTTTCCATTGTCCATTGTGACTGCAAATCTTGCTTGGGCATCCAAAGCCTCAAGCTTGAAGACCTGGTGATCCGAAAATGTGTTTGGGAAGACTCCCATATTTACAGCTCTCAAGGTAACAATGACGTCTGTGTGGAGTGAGATTGGGGAATCCGCAGCCTTGTCTTCTTGAACTGTATCAAGATGGTTCTTCGAAGTTGGAGTCGTGGCATGAGCCACTGATTTCCGCTTCATGAACCGGTCAATCTCTGCCAGGGAGGCTTCGTAGTTGGACCTCTTCTCTTGAACCAATCTTTCGAACGCCTGGAAAAGCGCAAGGAATTGCGAAGCAGTCGTCGCAGTACAGAATACCTGAACTGCTTCCCCATCCAGGACTGCCACAAGTCGGTCACCCTTCGCGTGGCGCCCATGCCGAACATTGTACATGAGAAACTTGAACGACGTGATATCGGCGACTAGAAATGCTTGATAATCAAAGGCTGCCTTGGCTCGTAATTGACTGAACGCAAGCGATCCTTGTACCAGTGGTGTTTGATTCAAGGCCATCTCTCGCGCGGGCCATTGAATCGATGTTCGTACTTTGAAATCCTGGAGTGCTACAAACCCGCTCATTCTGCCAGTGCAGTCCACTCCAACCTTGTCAAATCCAAGACATAAGTTCTGCTCCCAATCGGAATTCTTCTTCGATGAGATCCAGAAATTAGAAATCATGAAGGCCGATTTTCCAATCGCTTGACCTAAATCCAGCTGCACGTCCAATTCTGCAATCGACACAGTTGCATTCCATGGGAAAGCTCCAGTAGCTGCAACTTGTTGGTATCTTTGGACAAATAAGGCTTGGGCCTGCATATTCTGTGCTGCTGCTGTCGGGGCTGATGATGCCTCGCGTGCCTCAGGCGGTACCCAGATCTCTCTGAAGAGCAAGAAATCTTGCAATTGCTTGGCGTTGATCAAGACTTTCATAGGACTGATCTTCAAGATTGCTGAAACTCCACTAGTGCCGCTGACATGTTTGCTGTTCATCAAAGACAGGAACACAGTATCGACTTCGAAGCTCCCTGTTGATTCGCGAGAATAGACATGCTGTACTGAAGCTTGCAGTCGAGTGAATGCAGCAGAGGCAGCAAAGAAGTGGCCATGTTCAGTCGATCTTACTGTATTGATAGTGATGTAGATGTCGTCGAATTGAGCTGTGGCTGCGACTCGAGCGATTGGCTGGCAGCTTAGACTGAACTCTTGTCTGCATATACGAAGACCAAGATTCAGTCTTGTACGGCCTAGCACTGCACTTGGGTCTGTCGTGAGAATGTTGTCTTCTTCTGCGCTCATGAACTTCTGGGGTGAAGATTTTGGTTGCAGTGGATTCTTCCCGTCATCGTCGCTGACTACCTCCCTCACCGTGGACGATATCTCCATGATCAAGGGGACCACAGACGGGTACAAGATATTTGTAGACTCCTCCACCTTGACTTCTGCATTAAGCGAAGGGTCGTCTAGACCGTTGTCTTTGTATTCGACCTTCCAGGCTAATCCTGGCGCTCGAAGTGCGGTGTTACTACTTGCGTCGGCGTGTGTGAACTGGCCGTATCTTCCGGTCTGAGTAACTCTGGCACCCTTCATCCCTGGAGTCAGACTGGTGGTCTCAGCAATTTTCTTGCCGGATAGATAAACGACAGCTCCTGCAAAATCTGCGTCAACGAGTAGCGACTCCATACGTTTCTTCCCAAAGAATGGCTGGCGGCGACTCGTCTCAGTGGGTGCAGGACTATTGGTAGTCCACGATGCAGTTGCTGCACGAACCTTGTCAGATGCATAACCGATTGATTTGCCCACCTCTGACGCAGGTATCATGAATTGAGATGTTAATCGCAAATCCAACGACTTTCCTGCGGCTTGAAAAGCAAAACGGCGAGCATCCGCAGTGGAAACATATCCGACATTGAAGATAACCTCGGGAAGCAGAGCTGAATTCATAGATCTTTGAGCCTTGTCTTGTGACAACGGAACCAGTTGAAGCTGCAGGTCTTCGATTGTGAGTCTCGCTGAATTCTCTTTCCTTGTTGACAGGTCGATCCGCTTCAATGACAGGACTAGATCCTCTTTCTCAGAGTGGGAGGACTGATTGGCTTCGTAAGTGCCTACCAACCAGCTGACCTGTATGTTAAGTAGCTCCAAGGAATACATCGAGGCGAACATGATCATAGATCCAGGTGCACTTTCTTCAACAGGTTCTTGCTCGTCGTTGATGGCAATTCGAGGCTTCGACTTACGCAGCTTTCGTAGATACTTCTTCTCTCTCGAAAGGTCTATGTCTTTGATCTTGTGTTGGAGGTGGCCTATTACATCAACGACAGATGAAGCTGTGTCTGCAAAAATGTTGATTTGCAGTCCGTTGCTTTTAAGATGAAAGGACCTGACTTCGTCGCCCACGTGATTCGTCTTCGAAGTGGCATTCAAGGAGGCAGCAAAGGCAAGGTTACCGCAAGGCTCCATCCCGCTTCCATTCCATCTGGAAAGCTCAAACATGATTTCGCGCAGATTCATCCGCACCTCCGGAAATTCAAGGACTGGGCCAGCTGGTTCTAATCGATTGGCGATTACCAATTGGATACATCCTAGATTCAAGTCTAACCTGGCAGTTTTGTGGTCTTTGTCGGCACCTTGCGCGTTTGCAAAGACATCAAATCCTGCTAAGGTTAGATGTGCATCGTAGACAAGCGATTCTCCTTTGGCGGTGGCTGGCTCCTTAAATTCTTTTTTCTTGGGCCCAAAAATCTCCTCAATGTGTGACTGAACCGCTTTCAAGTCTTCCTGAACATCGGCTATGACACTGGATATCTCTGGCCTATTGAGAGCAGTCAAAAGGCTGTGGACAGCAGCGGCATCAAGTTCAATAGGCTCCACTGATGCCATGACAGAAACAGAAGTCTCCTGTTCTGACATCTGAATCGTAATTCGACCGTTTGTTGGGGGCATCCGGAGGAGGGATATGCTCCTGGGCTTGTGGAAGGGAGCGGTCTGAATATCATGTGAATGTTCTTTCACATCGAAGTCGAATAGAATCTCAGCGCCGATCTGTGCTGCAAGAGAGGCTCTAGCCACGACACCAGAAACAATGTACGTCAGAGAGTGAAGTAGCGGCACACTGATGCGGTAATTGTCGAGAAAGAGAGCGACGTTGATCCGTGTCGTCGAATGTACCTTTTCCACTGGAGGTTCTAATTTCAAGGCAGCTGTTTCTGCAGTTGGGACTTTTTCGCTCAGCCGATGGAGTTGTGCAACTTCATCTCCAACAATGAGATCTAGGACTTCGATCAATGCTAGTATGTCTTGCTGAACAATGAAAGATAAGTCTTGACAGTTTCCAGCAAACTTAACAACGTTGGCCGGGCGCTCGTCCACAACCTCAGATTCGTATGATGCATAAACGGTTGGGTATCGAAGCTGGTGAATGGTCAATTCCTGAGCATGGCTTTTCATCTTCGTAGTTACAGCTTCCGCTGCAAGTGTCAGGCTTGCAATATTTCGATCACCTTCTTCCAGCGGATCGATCATGATGAAGGATGCCTTGAGACCTTTGCTCATACTGGCAGCTCTGATATTTATTGTGTCAATACTGATCGAGCCCTTTTCAGTCGCCACGAGGATGTGAAGATCCTGTTTTAATTTGATCGTGCCTTTCCCGGATCCAGCTGCTAGTTTCTTGGCTGGAGATGCAATCTTCGTAGCCTTTGGGTTGCTCTGATTGTATAATTTGATAATGTCCTCCGCAAGCTCACATAATTCCCAGTTGAGGTTGATGGACGCATCGGAACAGAATACTTGAACAATAGTGTTCTGCACCAATTGCAAATCTTCTTGTGGACCAATATCCGCAGAGGACACAGTCGTCTTGATTTCGACAACGGCTGCTATGTCTGATAGAATTACCTCGTTCTGTTTGGGGCCAGGATCAACTACTAGTCGAATATCTTCTGTTCGGAACGAGACTTTGAGAGGCACCGCCTGCGACTTTGGCAGGATCACAACCGGAGAACCATAAACCTTTGCCATTACAAGGCACTCGTTGATGTTGTTGAGATCCCAGCTTCGCCATTGGTCGAAGCAAGCGTGGACACTCTCTTGCGCATCCTCTGGCACCAGTTCCGTATTGCCGAGACAGCGCACAGCTAAATCTTGCTGAGTTGATGAATTGAGGCTCTCATACATGTGTCGAAGACGGGTGACAATCTTCCAAGAATCACTCGTTCGAAGGTGTTCGGAAGCCGAGCGCAATACATATGACGGTCTCGTCAAAAACAGAGGATCTGCTGCTTGTTGTCCGGCGGTAGCGACGAGATATGTGAAGAGCTGTACACGATTACGCTGCAGCTTGCTTTGAGAAGAAAAAGATTCAGCAAGGTCAAGACCAAGTACTTTGGTTCGGTGCAGTATGGAAGCCAGGTACTCAATTTTGCTACTAGCTGTGGCAAGCTCGAAATCTTTAAAAGCCACATTAATATGTGTCTCGTCGTTCGATACAATCCACAACACGACATCGTCGATGATGGCATTGACAGCGGCCTGTGGATCATCGAGGTCGTTAAGCCTCTCCTTGGCTGAGCATGCTGCAGAGGCCAGAGACAGATGAACAGTCGAAGACTTCCGGACACTATCAGAGGAGCCCTTACCGGCTGGCGTAGTCTGTGATCGGGAAGAAACTGCAAGACCAGACATAGAGAGATCATACTGGTCGCTCATTTCCTGATGAGGGCTTTGGGACCCAGTGGAATTCATTAAGCGAAGGTTGATAGCTGGAGTAAACACACCAAAGTCAACCACATTGCTTTCTGGGATCTTCTGCTTCTGCAAATCTATTATTCCGGATATTGACTCTCTTTGAAGTTGATCAAGAAGATCGGCAGGCTCGACTGGCTCGAGAGCGGCAATAAGACTGACAACGGCCGCGGCAGCTTTTGGGTTGAATACCCCTTGGACCCCGTCTGGCAATTCAAGCATAAAGCTAATATGTGCGGGTTTCCCACTTATTCTGTCTGGGTGAATATCGTTCAATCCAAGCTGAGGATCGTTGTCGTTCTTGTGATCCGGAGAAGTTGGGAGATCCCTGGTGTCTGGTTCAACTCCTTCCAGAGGGAAATATGGGGCCGCATACGAGCTTGAAAAGGTGACAGTGGAAGGAGGTAAGCCGCGATGCTCTCCAATAGCACTGTAGAAGGAAGATTGCCTGCCAGTAGATACTGATACGTCTCGTAGAGGGGTGCGGCGTCCCGGTCCAGCACTGACGTGCAGGCTTCGTGAACGTGATTCATGATGTTGTGCCTCGCTGGCCTTTCGGCCTCCTCGAGGACGAAGAATACTTGTTGCACTCTTTTGGCTGGAGCCAGACAGGGACAAGAATGAACTTTTCCGACCCAAACGTGATTTGAATTGTTGTAACGAGGACCTTTTGGATGGGCTCATGGATATCCTATCAATAGACGCTTCATCGTCCTCGGTGACGGGGAGCGGCATTGGAGGAACACTCATAGCAGGTGGATCGACAGGAAATAGCATCGAATCGTCGAGCAGATGGTGATGCAGAAGAAAATCTGATCGGTGTGTCCGTTGGTCGTGTCGTTTAATATGCTCTTGTTGAAGCTGTCGGTCTTTTGCAAACTCTAGCTTTCTCTGTATCATTGAGAATGAGATTGTCGTCTGAATCAGAGCATGCGTCTCCACTGGTTGCTGGGTTCTTGATCTATGTCTCGATGCAGATTCGGCATCCACGCAGCCGATTTGAAGGCCCGGCACTTCGAGCTTGAGTTTCTTAGAATAGTGTGAGCCAGCCCAGTCGTTGAAATTTACTGAAATGGTCTCGGTAGCAAAGAGGAATGCCGCCTCGTCCACATGCAGCCATACCCGAAGAGACTCGATTGAGGCTCGAAGGAAAGTGACATCGTGTAGAACGAGCTCGGATATAGAAGGCAATGCGTTTTCATCATCGTCAAAGGAGAACGCGAAGGCTTTCCCTCCAGTAGCTAGCCGAGTGAAGAATTCAGACGTACATTCCCCAGTCACCGCGCCGACAGCAAAGTCCCAATTGCAAATATAAGTCGGCTCGCTTGGAGGCAAGCCAAAGAGTCTATTTCCATAGACGTTGACTCCATCTATGAACAGCTGAGTGCTGGAGGTAGCACTTATTGGTGTGGTTGTGCCATCATCACCACTACCCTGCGAAAACGCGAGGGTGCTCAACACCACTTCCAAGTCCATGTAATAGTTGGTGAAGCGCAGGTCAGCAGCGAGGGTAGCGATTTCGATACGGATATGATTCTTTGACGAGTATAGATTCGAAGGCAGGATCACGCTCGATTCGTCCGCACTCACACTCAAGATGACATCGAGATCATTTGACTTCTTATGAGGAGGTTGAGGAGAAATGTCACCCTCGCCGCTCTGGATTGCACGTAGCAAATCCTGATACTCCTCGAGAGTCCTAAACCGTATATCGTCTCCAAAATAGTTATCTTTGACCTTTAAGTAATAGCGAATGACGAATCCGTAGAACTGGGCGGTTGCCCCGAGACCGTGCACATTGAGCAGCAGTGTATCGGTGTTACTTGTCGAGGTGGTGGCATTGTATTGGTATTTTCCATCGATCTCTAGCTCTTTCAAAGTAGCTATCTCGCTGGAGTTCAAGAATGTTGCTTGAGTATTCCAAGGGGGAACGTTGAGATTCAATCCACCATTTCTGGCACTGACTTTGAAGGGGATATCATTGAGCTGTGGTCGATAGTCCTCCAGCGGAATGCATATATTGGCATCCAAGGTGGACCCAAAAATGATGATGAATGTGTTGTCGTCGAAATCTGACGGATTGTTGATGATATTCGAATCATTAACATTAAGATATATCCTGAAATCGGCAAGTCGGAGATTGACCAAATACTTGAAAGGTGTGAAGGTCAAATACTCCGGTGGTGGTCCGCTTGCCCAGTCATCAACCAGATCAGTGAGCAAGAAAACGTGCTCCCGTAATATGAACAGCTCCAATGCGCTACTGTTGACATCGAACTTCCAGGTACGATGACCATTCCACTGGAGAGGATTTGAGAGATCACAAGCTACATGGTTGTCTGCAGATCTCAACAGCAGCCCATGATTAACGCTCGTAGTCACTTCGAGGTCTGGGAGGTCCAGTGACAGATCGTTAGAGTAGCCAGCATGTCCTGCAACCATATCCATGACATAGCTAACGGTTGCATTTGGGCCAACCTTAACATCGAGCCAGCCAAAAGGACGGACTTCCAGCCCTGGGTTTCCTTTGTCCGTCTTGTTCTTTCTATTATTTCTACCGGCCCTCTTTTGGTCGCTGGGCGCGGTACCCATGGTATCTGCCTGTTTCGTCCATTTCCAATTTTTGGACTCTTCTCTGATGGGAACACGAAGAACAGTCTCTTCGTCAAACTCGATGTACAGCTTGAATTCCACAGGAACTCTAAACTGGCCCGCAACAAGATTCTTGCTTGGTGTGGCATCTTTACAAAGACTTGGAAAGAAAACTCTCTGTATGTCAGCACGCTGCCGGTCCGCCCAAGGCCCGTAGTTTATGGTGGCTTTTGTCAGAGACAGATTGATGCCCCATTCTGGAGGGACATCGCCGTTAATATTCAGATGCTGCTTTCCACGTTTGGAGCCAGCTCGCGCTTGTACAATTCCCACGACATCCCAGTAAAAACACATGCTAGCCTTTGGGCAATCGGCGATGGTGGAAACAGTGGCATATTCAATAGAAGACCATTTGGCTCGATCATCTTGTTGACTTTCATCAAGATATCTCGAGAGTCCTTGCCAGTTGTCTGATCCTGGGATTGCCTGCGAGGACGATCCAGGTGCATGCAAGCTGGATGATAAGGAATCTACCGAGCTTCGAAAGGCGGGAATGAGATCTTGGAGCCTGTGCCAGGCTCTTTTACGTTGACGGTGCATGAATGGATGACTGTGGCTGTGATGGGGATCTGGCTGATCAGCCTCACCACGTTTGACTCGAGTTGCAGCAGTCGTTTGGTCTTCCTTATAATCATCGTTTGGCTTCATCTGAATGACCGGATGTTCGAACTGAAAGGTAAAGACCTGCCTATACTGATCCAGTGAAGTCGTTGACCTTGTTGCATCAATTTCGCCAGTAGCACTGTCAACTTTTGTAATCAAGACACTTTTCGTATTCTCGTTGCCGAGCACAACGGCTGCTTTTTCACAGGTAACTTGAACGGGGAGAAAACGAAGGATGAAGGCACTGTCTGAGCCTTTACCCAATCTTTCACTCGTTTCGCTCCCATCAGCTTGGGACATAGTTGAGGCCTCACGAAGTTTCCCTCCACTTGTTAAAGTACTCTTTTCCGTTACGGGCGAAATTTCCTTTTCAAGATCAATGAAACCTTCTGAAGATACATTCGCTTTCTCGGCATCGTGTTTTCGGCGTCTTCGTGGCTTCCCATCGTAATCGCCAGTTTCGGGAGCAACACTTTCAGGCACTGGACCAGCCTCAGCGTGGTCATCCTTGGTGAGACCAGCCACGATCGCATCGTAGGCAGCACTTCTGTTGTAGACAAACCATTCCACTCCTCTCAAGGTAACATTGAGACGACATGGAAGCTTCGCAGGGTCTGACTTCCTTGCTTGCTGTTCAGCATCAAGCCTCTCAGTCTGCTCACCCACAATCTCGTCGACGTCCGAAGAGACTCGTTTTGTCCCAGAATGGTGATCTCGTCCCACATCCAATTCCTTTACATTCCTCAGCCAGTACCGCCACGTCACAAATCCGCTCTGGATCAAGATTGTCTCATTATTGCCATGATATCTGAGACCCTTGAAGAACACCCTCCCTCCTAGCAGCGATATCTGTAGCGCCTGGATGTCTATGTAAACCCGATGTACGTGCCATGACCATGCTCGAAGTCCGTAGGAAACGAAGGTCGCAAAGACTCGATTGAAATAAAAGAGGAAGAAGAGAGTCCTACTTTACATTAATAGAGATTCCGAATATCCAACCGGGTACACTCACAGAATGCCGCATACTCCCAACTCCACAAGAAATACCCTGGGAGTAATTAGCTACAGTTCAGTAATACCAGAGGTTAATCCTACCAGTTGAAGTCCGGAGTCGTCCTCAAAGGGGAACTTTGTAATGATCCGGTGCTGGACATCTTCAATCACTCAGTACACTCGCAACTTGCCGATCATGCTGCCTCGAGACTCCATACTCTGAAAATCAGCCTGTCGAAGGGTCAATTTCAAAGCGCCGCGCAGGTCAAGAAACATCTGAACTCTTGATGCGCGATGGAATGATCTGAGCGAGTTGAGAGATGCAGTTGACGTTCAGTTATTGCGCAGCCAATCATTGACTGGTCTGGGCAGCTTGAGGTCTCTGGAGCTGCCCGCGCTATTCTTGTTATAGCGATTCTGCCGGTGTTCCTCCTCCAGAATCTTGGTCCTCATCGCATTGTCAACCAACTTCTTGTCAGCCTTCTGTACACCACTGCAATTCCTGTGAAGTTGAAAGTGGAAGACGATGTTTATGGGACACTCTGACGCAGAGTAATGACCCTTTCCACGACACGCATTTCGATTTCTACCAGGAAATCTTGAACGCGTCATAGCATTGTGCAGCTCGCAGCAATGGGAGGACTTTCTGGCGGAACTGGGCAGAAGTTGACGCATGCCACCATCATTGTAGCTGGAGTATCTTCTCTACTAGCATCTCTGCTATCTATCGTGTAGGCCAGTCCAATAATTCTGCTCTGTTTCATCTGCTAACATCGTTATCAACAGCTCCGTCTGGCTCCAAACGTATTGCCTCCCACCCACTACATGCTCGCAACGACTAATGGCAACAGCAAAAACTACCGCAAACCTCTCCTCCAACGATATGTCATTCGCATACTGCTTATGTGCGTTTCGTCCTCAAAATCATGTCGCAGTCTGCTAAGATACACAGGGTTCCTATATATTCGTTATCATCATGGTCTAGTATTATCTCACTTAAGGCTGCCATGTTTGTAGACCCAGTTCGTGATATCTATGAGGTAGGAGACCCGTTTCTCTTCCAGTACAGTCACTCATCCTTTAAGGCTTTCACGATCTATACCTTCTTCCAACTCTTGATCAACTTTCTCGGCGGCGAACGAGCTCTGATAATCATGATGCACGGGCGAGAACCAGTCCACCATCTCTGGCCTCTGAATCATTTCCTCCCGAAAGCCGATATTTCCGATCCTCACACTTTCCTGGCAATAAAACGTGGAATTTTACAGTACGCCTGGCTGAAACCAATACTAGGTTTGGCTTCTATCATCATGAAAGCTACTGGGACATACCAGGAGGGGTATCTTGGGTTGACTTCCGGGTATTTGTGGAGTGGAATTGCATACAACATCAGTGTCACCGTCAGTCTTTACTCTCTCGGCATGTTCTGGGTATGCATGTCGAGAGATTTACAACCGTTTCGTCCGGTTCCCAAGTTTCTCTGTGTCAAGCTCATTATCTTTGCATCGTACTGGCAAGGATTTTTCTTGTCTATCCTGGTATGGCTCGGTGCAATTCCGGATGACGTCGAAGGGTACACGCCCGACAATCTCGCCGCTGCTATCCAGGATGCTTTGATCTGCATAGAAATGCCTATATTTGCTATTGCTCACTGGTATGCCTTTTCTTGGCATGACTATGCAGATGTTACCATCTCAGCTGCCAGAATGCCGGTCAAATTCGCGCTCCGAGACGCCTTTGGTTGCCGTGATCTTATCGAAGACACGAAAGAGACTTTCAGTGGAAACAAATACGAGTATCGCCTTTTCGATTCGGGTGACAATGTTCTGGCACATGAGGGTTCGTCTTCCAGAGTAGCCAGAATGATGGAAGGTATGCGCTATGAGCGAGGAGGAAAGGGAAAATACTGGATACCGAAGCCTGGCGATGCTAATGCAAGAACACCACTTCTGCGGAATAACAGTGGACCGAGCCGTCCTCTGTCACCATCAAAACCACATGACAATGACGCACAGTACCTGGGATATGGAAACGGTGCGGTTGACGAGTTGACATTGGATCCCGAAGAGGAAAGCATGTACGAGAGAGCGAGGGCGTTAGAATTCGGTGACTGGAATGTGAGTAATCCAGCCGGAGACACTTTTCAATCGTATCTGACATCTGACAGTATCCTGTAATCACTGCACACGAAGCCTCTCGGGAAAGATGGCTAAACTCTTCACCTGGTTTGGTCACAACCTCAGCAAATCGTAATTTGCTCCAGCCCACTAGAGATAATGAGATCAGACGTGCAAGCAATGTCCGTGGCACAGTCGAGGAGGTCACGAAGAAGACCAAACGCAAGCACAGTGCTTCAAATAAGAATAGAAAGAGGGACAGTAGCTCGAAGGGTAAGCAGAAGGATGCCGCGACAGGCGAAGAAGGACGGGCCCCAGCTCTAATGGGTATGCTTCGGCACCACTCCTCTGCTTCAAGCTCGGCAAAATCCGATCGCAGTCAGCTTGTAGATTTGGTGGTGGAAGACACAACGGCAGAGGATATTGAACGGGTTCGTGCCCGGAAAGAGGGCGGCGCGGGCTGGAATTCCGCTGAGCCAAAACGCTTCGTGTACGTGTTCTTGTTTGCGTTTGGGAGTGATTGCTGACTTGTGATGTATAGACGAACATACGGACAGGACACGGGTGAAGATATTCGCGAGGGCTACGAACCAGCCGATGAGGCGGCGATCGATGAGGCCAACGCAGCTGGGGAGGATGAGTTCACAGTTGGTGAAGATGATGAAGGGCAGACGCCCCGAGAAGAACCAGAAGAGACGAGTCACTGGAGGAAAGAATCGCCAGAGCCAGCTCTCTTGTTGAAGCCTAAATATGGGCTCGATGGTGAGGAATTTGAGAATGTGTGGGGAGGAGGAGGACCTTCTCAGAGTCCTCATGAGAATCCTTGAGCGCTGTGTACATTAGATACCCCATTGGAGTCTGAGGCTTTCTACTTTTGGGACCTCGGATGCATGGCGAGGGCGTTGGGAAAGGGTTAGCATACAGGAAATACACATAGTGGCATAGATGACTGAAGACTATCGCATATCGATTGCTCCTATCGTCTACGTGCCGTGCCATCAATTTCTACTGTCTTAATCTTCAGGATAGTACGAAATAGTGAACTTAGCAACGGTTCAAATCCTTCGTGGCCAACTCCACAATCGGATCTGCGTGATCCATGCTTAAGTTTCTGTGGCACGAGCATAAAGTTCGGACTACTGTAGACAGAATATCATCAGTCACCTACAGTGTCATAAGAAAGTTATCATAGTTGAGACCAACAAAATTCTTATGCTTCCAGCGACTGAAAATTTGCTTATATACCTAATCACGAATCCAAATATGCTTCATCCCATAAATATCTTCATGATAATGTATTAGGCCGAGAGATTTGTGACACACTGAATTGAAGGCTACTTGAAAATCTCCCGACTCAGTAATGAGGAGACGCGATGAAAGTCCGTCCTGGCTAGTCCAGGAGCATGAATTCCACAATCAGTCATCACATGATCGTAAACCTTCCCAACGGCCAAAACAGACCAATTGGAAGTGTCCCATCTATTCCAGCATCCGGGGTCAAGGTTCCCAAAAAAGCCCCGAAGAGGCTGCCATGGAACTGCCAACACACCCCGCGTCTGGCTGTGACTGGATGCAGTTGCACACTCTGAGCTCGCGCTCTCGAGTTCTATGCCTCATCCAGCCCAGGACCAATTCCTTCCGCACTTGCTGAGTGACACTACAGGAGATAGATCATTGATGTATATCAATAACAAAAACAGGACCTGCTCGATCTTACAGTTCCTTATGCAATCTATTACCATAAGAGAACAAACCCACAGCCAATTGTCCACCACCCTCGACGCGGCTGAACATTCGCCGGCGGATGAGAAGTAGCAAGGATGATTGCTCCTTCTTCCCAGCCAACCCAACACACCCTGTCCCGAGCTCGCCCTCACCCAATTCTGGAAGAAATCGAAGCGAAGCGAGTGAGCTATCAACCTCCCTTACCTCACACTCACCCTCCCTTCTATTCTCTTTGCCTTCCCATCAATATCGTCTCCTTGACTTCTTCGGAACAGCAGTCATACCTCGGTGGCGGATCCCGATCTAATTCGCCGACGCAGCACGAACACGATCTTCTCCAAACCATCATCACAATGCCAGCCGGCACTTGCTTCCAACCTGCCTAGTTGCTGCAATCCCTTGTCTAGATCCATGACTTTTCCCCCTTCGTCCAGAGGATGATGTCCGACACATCTCGAGACTTGACAGAGGACCGGGACCATTTCGTGACAGGTCACAACGACATTTCCACATCGCCTTGGTCTGCGGACAGACTCCCGTCTCAGTACCATGGTTCCGTGATGTTCAAATGCCGCGAATAACTTCGACCGTCGATGGCGCGTCATCGAGCTCATGTCAACATCGACGATGCAAACACTGATGATGCATCGCTTACTTATGTGCACTCTCGTGGACGACCAGACCATCGTCTTTGGTCCAGGAAGTCATCGCTCACAATCAATAGAAAGATGAATTTCAAACTCCTCAAGAAGCAAACAATAGATTCGAAGCTGGCCAACTACTTCTTGGAATTTAATCGGGTCGGAAGACTCCACTGTCATCACAATGAGAGAAGGAGCGTTGTTGCATTGGATCATGCACTTCATTTTAATGTCGTAAGCAACAAAAAGGCTGATGAAGAAGCAATCTTCCAAGCAATCAAACGCGCTCCGGCACTCAGTACGTTCTTACATAGTCTTGAAAAGGACAGAAGCCAAGAAGTAGATGACAGGAAATCATCTGACGCAAGAAGAAGAAAATACAAACACCTAAAGGAACGACGGCAGATACTGAATACTCCATCTACCTGTCCTTACAACCCATCACTGACGAACCTGTCACGGAGTTGTGCGAAGACCTAGGACATTCGCCAGAATGCTTTTCAGATGACACTCGGCCAATCTGCTAGTCGAGATACACGACGATAACAACCGCGTGCTCATTCAATACTTCCCAGATCTATCGACTAGAGCGAGACTTTCGACCGATGCACACATACAGCGGGAAATAAGCCTATGTTCGTTTCAGCTATTATATCACAATGCTAGCAGAGAATAATACCTTGAAGGCCGGATCGTCTGCCTCGAGGCGGGCCTGAGCGACGAGTAGGTGTACATCCTGGACTGGCATCCTGTTCGAAACCTTAGTAGTGATAGTCCAGGGTTGCGAACGAGCGACTTGGACTCCACAACCTTACCTGAGTCTTTCCGTGAACGGGTAAATTGCCAGCGACGACAGCATTCTGCGGACGTTCTCTCTATTTGCAATTCCTACGTCATTGTCCCTCTGGTCTACATTTCACATGTTGATGAGACTTTCACTTGCCGACTGTGTTTGAGTACGAACCTGTGCTCCATCCACATGTGGGTAGTTGTATGACTCGATGCTCAACGTCCACGAACCCAGCTTGCCTCATCATATCGGGAAGGCGTAGCGGCGCCCTGGGGTCCTTCAAACCTTCCATACTTTCCAAGTATCGTGCACTCCATTGGCTCAGAGCGTGATCTTCCCGCCAATCAGCAAACGCATTCCTGCACTGGACTCATCCGACCAACCTTCTGTCAAACTACCGTTATCGGACTGGACATTGCAATACAGCTCGACCATTTGTGTCCAGCCTCCAGGTCTTGTGACCCGGAGCAAGTCACGGAGATATTGAGGCCATCTGTTGACATGGATTCCAGCAGAGACCATCCGAGAATGGACTAGGTCAAAGTTGTTGGCTTGGAAAGTGAACCTGGCTCCAATGAGTTGGTTGTACAGGATGTGTTCATGATTCTCACCTTCGATTCAAGTCGTCCACTTGGAGGTATAGGTTGTCAGGCATCTCTTCCGGCTGCATCATCGGATTTATATCTATTCCAAGAACCTAATCCGACTTCGTATCAGTATATACGATACACAAGCCATATAGATTCAGATGCGGTCTTGCGGGCCATTCCATTCCTCACCTATGCCTTCCCAGTCTCCAGGCTGGATAGGCTGGGGTGCGCTTTATCCGGTTGGCTCTTCCTGCGAAGTGTGTAATCAAAGGTCGCAAACTCACCTCACATCGAGGATTCTGCTCTGCGACATCACTAGCCCACGCACCCGTTCCATAGCCACAATCAAGTATGCGTCGAAGCCGGTGAATGGGAGGGAATACCAATCTTCCATCGAAGACTCGATTCAGCACATTGTGGAAAATGTTGAGACGTTCTGTCTCATCCTACATGCCGTCAGACTTCGGCAGATCTACTTCTTTTCAGGGGTCGACGTACTTCATCGCAGGGAGCAAGATAAGACAAGTTGTTGATGGCATATGCCTGGTACGTCCGATTATGGTACTCTTCTGTTTCCAGGAAGCTGTTGTCAACCGCAGCCTAGGTCTCGTTAGTGTTGAGATTTCTAATTTGGCCTTTGGAGAAATGATCAACTAGGAAGGCAGGAGAGCGTCTATATTTGTCTTTGCTGGAATCGAGTTGTTCGACAATGTCCATCCCCCTTCTCAAAGCAAGAGCTAAACCAGCTCAGAAGCCTCTCCAGAGTTGCCCGCCACAGCTAAAGCATCCTGCTAGTATCTGCACTTGCTGGCCGTATGCTGAAGTTAAAATCTTGTTGGGTTGTAGAGGCATAGGACGAGAGTTCGTTACCGTGTTTTCTTCGGGGTGGCTAAGTCCATGGCACCACGCTGTCAGTTGTTGTTCCTAAAAGGGAAGAAGAGATATCCTACGCGGCCATGCTTAGTTTGCAAACTGTCAATTCGTCCTACTGATGATGCACTTGCGGGGTCGTTTCTTGGTATGCTACAAATCAGACTCGCTTTCGTCTTTTCCTGCTATGGAGAAGCTCAAGTGAGGCATCTGCTAGATGTTGGTAGAGCGGGCAGTCCTTCTGTCGCCAGCCGGCTTCCCAATGGAGATGATCGTAGAACGACTCCGCTGGAAATGAGCACTGGAAGCCAGCATCATTGGCTCAGATCTTCAGGCTGTCCGATTTGGGTATTTTGGTGGGTTCCGGTCTCTAGAACTGGCTTTGCTTGCAGGAGCGGATGTGCTTGACCATCAAGCATCCCTGACTAAAGAGGACTGAGTGGCGGGGGCGGCACATGGTGGTTGGAAGCAATCTGAAATATCACTGGTTGGGAATAGCCAACGATTGAGAAGCCGAGGATTCAGGGTCGGAAATCTGGCGACGGAAAATTTTGAATGATCATTGGAAAGAGGGCCCGCCCTCCTCGAAACTTACGAAGAAGCGAGTCCATCTGGTACATTAGAAGCCCTTCAATTACACCACCATTTGAAATGTTCTCACGACTGACGGCAAGGCTATACCCGATGGTGAGAAACTTTGATGTCTGGTTTTCATCCAATCAAGGATAATAGCATCTTACTAGGCAGTATTATTCGCTGGCAGCTTCTTCTACCCTACCCTATCGAAAGATCGGGCTGCAATTCCAAGACTCGGGAGTCAAGTCCCTGGTAAACTATATCTGGATTACTATTTCGATCAACTTTTCGTCCTAGTCAACATTGCCAAATTCAAAGAACGGAAAGGTTGTGGCGCATGTATCGATCCGGGGATTTGGTTACTGGGACTGCTGTCAAGTAACACACTGACCCATGCAGTGCTTCAGGGCTGGCATCACGCACACAAGGCTTTGGTACATCGGTACAGAATCGGAGCGACGACTTTGCATGCATATTGTGTTGGCCGCTTGTTCGACACTATCCCGCTTCTAGCCAGCGTTGTAGGACAACAACTGCCAACATCGGCAACGAACCCGCTATTCAAATCCCGGCTTTGTTCCTCTGGCAGTTTCGACAGCACTCTGTTTAACACCTTGCTGATAACTTTGTGGGTTTAAGTCGGAGAAATCTAGCTCCGCAGCTGCAGTAGTGTGGTGCTGCGATTCGGACATCAAGTCAGATTTAAGTTCCTCGCTACAAACTACCAAATATCAAAACGCTCGGCTCGTGCCCTCCCGCGAGCATGGCTTGTGTAGTGTAAAGTAGCACGAACCCTAACTAAGAAGGTAAGTAGGGTCTTGGGCATGTTAGTCCGAAAAGCAGGGACCACTTACACGTATGTGCAGAGTGCCCTGAATCTTCAGCATGCAAAGATAGAAAGTCTGTTGTCATACGCTTGACATACTGCTCGACATAGTGGGGTCTCACTGCTTCTCCTCACGAGGGGCCTCAGGTGGGTTCTGCGCTGGTCACACTACGTCTTGATTCCCTCTTCTTGCCTTGGATAAGCGGCATTTCAAATCGATACTCCTCTATCCGACGATTACTTCATGGTGGTGTGCAGAGCCGTCAGACCTCGGGTACTGGTGCGCTGTTCGTTACAGCAAATTACTCTCTCACCTTGTTCAATAAAGCGAGGGATGATGACGAGCTTTTGGCTTACAATCAACCGCTAGAAGACACTTGGAACTCGTGGTTCTTGAAAAGAGAAGGAAAAGATATCAATTACAGTTGGAGGTCAAATACGAAAACTCTACATAACTGACGTGATGCTAGATGTTGCATATAGACAGACTTTGTTGCACATCGCAATTCGCCGCAAAGCCGTCAGTCGATGGTGCTGCCACATGCGAGCAGCCACCAGCTAGCCAACTACCCTCCTTGCCACGAGACGAAGGCTAAGGCAAACGAGGTACAACATTACTAGCACACAGCTTATTGATCAACACGGGCTTAATATGTAGGTGTGTACCCATAGCATACAAGCTATACTATTCCGATTATTTTTCACGCGCTTTGGGCGGCACTAATACAATGACCAAGGACAATCGCTATAATCCTCGGTGTTCGTGGATCAGGTGGGTGATGTACAACTGTTCAACACAATACGTGGAGGTTTCCCTGTACCACATATAGGCAAGGAATTAGCATATCTATCGGGGAGGGCTGTTTTCACTTAGTCACAGGACAGCAATTTTAAGGATCTACCACTGAGTTACGAATCTCAGTCTTGGATGCCCAGGGCAGAGCAGATCAAGCCAAGTCAGCATTCGGTGCTGAAGGTCCTCAAATGCCATGATACAACTTGACGTGATTTTCTCAAGTCTTTGCTCGATCCTGTTCACTGTACCAGGTAGCTTCAGTGAGATATCAAGATTGAAGACTCCAAACAAAGAGTCCAAAACGATAGTATCACAGTTGCAGAAATTGAAGAGTATAGAAGCTTGTTCATCTAGCTATCTAAACATCCACTTTTCATTTGAATTTTCCTTTTCCCTTTCTCGTCTATCAGTATTTGTGCATTCACATACAAGAAGTAGCACAACAAAGCAATCAATTCATGCCTCTCTACATCGCATCATCGAAATGAGACCAAGACCGGCAACTTTACGCCATGTAAGAAAAAGAGGACATGAGGGTCTAGAATGCGAAATGAACGATTTGAATTGATTTGAATTTTCCCTCCGGAACGCCTGCCTGCCATGCCTTGTGAAAAATCGCCCGGGTAGAAAGCGTAGAATGGTAGATGGGGCATCGAGTCGTGAATGAGAGGGTGTAGATGAGAGAGAGCGGATAGGTGAGGAGGTAGGTAGGAAGAACACAGGTCTTTAACGACTGTTTGTCTTGCCCATGCCACGCTTGCCGGAGAACTGCGAAGGATGTTAGCAATGGAACTTGGTTTGATTTCTCCATTCTGGGAGAGGATTGGGAGGGGATGTGTAGGAGAAAAGGAAATCCGGAGCAAGAACATACCAAGTGCTTGGGCATAGCAGCAGCAACATGCCTATCAGCTTCACCCTGTCTAGCCATCCTATTCATCTTCCTCTGTCCCAACTTCTGCGCACGCTCCGCCTTCGTCCTAGCAACCTCATTGGTGACACCGTCATCACGTCTATTGCTCTGGCTTCTCGCCCTGCTCTTCGCGCGCATCTTAGCTTCGTAATCAGGAGAATCGACATCCATAACATCCTCAGTGCCAGTACGAGAGCGCAACACACTGCGACCACGGCTGCGGGAGCGAGCGCGCTCGCTGATAGCGCTTGTGTCATGACCGAGCGAGTCGAGGTGGTCTTCCATATCAGTAAGCTTCTTGCGGATGGCTGTACGGGGGATGATGGCGCGGTTCTTGAGTGACTTCTTCATCTTGGCCTCGTTGCGGATCAGCATGCGCTTCTCGCGGATGAGGTCGGCCTTCATTCTGATCTCGGCGTCCTCAGCGTCCTCCAGCTCCTCGTCGGAATCGTAGTAGCCTTCCGCCTCCAGTTTCTCCTCCTCTTCTTCCAAGGCGGCGAGCTTGGCTTCGATGTCCGGGTCGATGAAGTCGTAGACGTTCTTGCCGTCGAAGACCTCGGGGATCTTGTCGTGCTTCCATTCGTCGTTCTCGAGGAGGTATTTGTCCTTGAGATCGACGTTGTAGACTCCTGCGCCGCCGTTCTCTTCTTCGATGTCGCGGGCGAGCTTGATGCGCTCGGGGTCGTTCTTGTCGTACTTCTTCTTGTTCTTGACGGCCTCGGGGATGAAGGCTTCGCGGACGATACCGTCCATTGGTTTGGCGACGTGGATTCTGCCCAGGACATCTTGGAGACGTCCGCCTGCTCCAGTGCTGTTTGTGCCTGCCTTGAACTTTTGGGCTACGCGGTCGGCGATCAAACGCTCGCAGGCGGCGTTCTTGACGTCTTGGACTCCTTCAGCGGTGGTACACGAGAGTTGGAGCATCTCTACGTCTCCAGGCTTGAGGAGGGCTTGGAGAGCGGCTTGAGTCTCCTCATCGAGATCTTCTGGTCGAGTGACATCGATTTTGTTGATGACGATGAAGACGAGTTTGTTTGCGAAGAGGGGCTTGATGCTCTGGAATAGTTGCATCTGTGCTTGAACGGTATATCCGCACTGCTCGGAAAGATCCATGAAATACAGGATAGCTGATCGCAGATGTGCAATTGCGGTGATCGATTGCATCTCAATAGTGTTCATCTCTTCCAGAGGGTGGTCCAAGATACCGGGTGTATCGATGGCTTGAAATCGCAAGTACTTGTAGTCGAAATGTCCCACGAACAGACTCTTGGTTGTGAAAGCATATGGCTGAACATCGACATCGGCTCTGGTAACGCTCTTCAAGAAGCTAGACTTTCCAACATTGGGGTATCCGCAGATGAGGAGGGTTCTTGTGTTTGGGTCAATCGAGGGAAGACGACCAAGATGCTGTCGGACTTGATCGAGGTAGAGGAGAGGGTCTTTCAATCTCTTGCAGATCGTGGCCATTCGTCCCAACGCCGCACGCTTAAGCTGCTTGCACTGGAACAGTGACTGCGCATATTTGAGGAGACGGACATAATCGCGAGAGACGATTTCGATCAAGTGCTTTGCGGTTGACAGCTGGCCGAGGGCTATCCTGAAATGGTCGGCATCGTAAAGTGTGTTGAGAAGATCTTTGTGGAAAGGGTGGATATCTTGGAGGCGAGGGAATCCGTCGAGGATAAGGGAGAGCTTTTCACAGAAGGTCTCTTGCGTGAATTTGACCTTCCTAGTATAGAAATTGCGGATTCGTGAAATTTGGAAACCGGCTCGGATTTGTGTTGGAAGACGTCGTTGTGTTCTGCTCAGGACGATGTCGAGGAATTCCTGCGACGTCGGAACGGGCTGAATATCCTTCCAAGTGGTCTTCATGACGGGCAACCTTTCGTGTGTATGTGCGAGAGGTTGGTGGTGAAGAGAGGGAAGGAAGAGGGTCGTCGAGATCTTGGGGTCTTGAAGCCGGGACAATTTTCAGATTTCGATGGACAATTATTTTTGTTGCGCTAAAACTGACGCTAGTGGCTATCAAGCCCAAGCCTCGGGGTCTTGGTGAAGCGGCGTGCAGGAGTGCTGTTGCAGCAACTCAACAGCCGTTCGATAATCATGCGAATGGTCGACGTTGTCTTTCTCTAATGTGTTGTAGCGTATTGGTGACATTTCATCTCCAAAATTTTGTAACTAAAGTCTCATGATGTACGAGGGACACTGTCTGGTTCGAGTTGTGGTCCTTTTTTCAGTGTCGCTTTAGCCCCAAGCTTATCGACGATAAACCCCTCCAAAAGCGAGCAAGCGATAAAACTTTTTGGATTCCCAATTCCACCCCGCGTCTCTCTTCCCAATTCAACTTTCACAACCTTTCACAATGTCTCCCTCCGACCTCCCCCAATTCAAAAAAGATTTCCTCCAAGCAGCCATCAATGGCAAAATCCTCAAATTCGGCAGCTTCGAGCTGAAATCCAAGCGCATCTCCCCCTACTTCTTCAACGCCGGCCTCTTCTACACAGCATCCCTACTCCGCTCCATCTCTACCGCCTACGCAAAAACCATAATTGAAGCCTCTACCTCCTCCAACCCAATCGAATTCGATATTCTGTTCGGACCAGCATATAAGGGTATTCCACTCGCTGCTGCGACGGTCGATAAGCTCGCGGATTTGCAGCCTGAGAAATATGGAGATATCTGCTACTCTTTTGATCGCAAGGAGGCGAAAGATCATGGCGAGGGAGGTAATATCGTCGGCGCGCCACTGAAGGGAAAGAGAGTGCTTATAGTAGACGATGTCGTCACTGCCGGTACCGCGAAGCGCGAAGCCATTGCGAAGATCCGCTCAGAAGGTGGCATCGTAGTCGGTATCCTCGTGGCGCTGGATCGCCAGGAGAAGTTGCCGAGTCCGGATGGAGACGATAGTAAGGCTATGCCGAGCGCAATTGGGGAGATTAGGAAGGAGTATGGGATTCCGGTGCTGGCTATCTTGACGCTTGATGACATTATTGGGGGGGTGAAGGGGGCGGTTGCGGAGGAGGATGTTAAGAGGATGGAGGAGTATAGGGCTAAGTACAAGGCGAGTGATTAGACTATGATACCCCTGCTCTAAGTACTCTGGTCTTCTCTCTTTCGCACCTTCTCTCTCTTGTGATTGAATACAGGCGTGCGCGGTTATGAGATGTGATTGTGAGTAGAAGGGAAGAATCGAACGAATCGAGAAAATGCTTGATATGCGCGAGCTTGTTCATCTACCAGGCCTAGCCTACCCGACCTGATCCTGCCGGACTCCCATTCATTATGCCTTCAATCAATCAACTTTATAGAGAAGCAAATCGGGGGTATCATCCATCATGAAGACGTCAGTAGAGGAAATACTCTAAGCTTAGCCATACGCTGTTCTTGCTTCCAGAGATTTCAAGAGGAAACCCTGTAAGATAGAATTAGTGATTTCCTCGTCATGTAGGCAGAGAAATTTACCATATCGATCCAGTTGCCACCTCCGAATGTAGCCTCACTCTTACCAGTATTCGTGAAGCCCAATTTCTCATACCACGATGTTTTGTGCTGTTCCAGGTGTTAGTTTGGCATCAGGGAAGACCACAAACACATGGTGAAAGAGATGGACTTACATCATGAGCAATCAATGCCAATTTATCCGCAATGCCTGCTCCGTTCATATGTTGCATATAAGACATCATCAAGACTCTTCCAATTCCCCGTCCTTGAAAGCCCGGCAGTACAGCGACAGAATGGAGAACGATAGTTCGCCCATCTTCTGAATGACCTAATTTTGAAGATTTAGGAGAAGCAGATTCCCAGTCCTCTGGTACACCCATGGAGTCATCAGTAGCTACTGCATCGTTTGTCTTGGTGGAAATGACATGGCCGAGTAACACACTGACGGCTCCGTTTCGGCGGCTGGTCTCAACTGGCTTGCCTGTTGCGAGAGTCTCGATTTCGAAGCCTGAGCCTGGGACTACGGTACAGAAGATTCCGTAGCAGAGCTCACCGCACTTGGTGAGTCTGTACCTGAACTATATGGAGCGTCAGCAATAGCTCAAAAGCAAGATTGAGCAGGACGGAGGCGTCATCAAAAGCGGTAATCTGTCACGTGCTCGTATTTTAAAAGAGTGTGTTACTGACCTTCTCTCTCGTCGCCCGTTCCTCTGGATTCGTGAAAGCGGCATTCTCAAGAGCAACACAAGAATCCAGGTCTGAGATGGTGAGGGGTCGTGTGTAAGGGTGGAGGTTTGTCGGTGCCTTGACTTGCTGACTCTCGGGAACGATCACAAACTGGCGCTGGCGATCTGTTGACGGAGAAGTAGCGCCCTCTTCTTGTTGCGACGGGCTCTCTGATGTCTCGGTCGTGACGCTATTCGGAGACTCTGTGAGCACTGGTGGCCTCTCTTGCTCCAAGTCACGAGGCATGGCTGCTGGACTGGCTGGCTCTGGGCTTGCTGCAATGCTTTTGTGATGTTGATGAGTGAGAGATTGTGTGTGACGCGGGGTCTAATTTGGGAATTGAGATTGGAGAGGTGCGGCTGAGCTGAGTGAGTGGGTGGGTGTGGATATTGATGGATTTGGTGTGTTGCTTTAGAATATCATGTGCATCTGGCTATTGCCATGACTGTATTCGACTTGACTGCGTATGTGTTGCCTTGGCACGGTGCTTCCTATTGATTGTTCTTGGAAGCACGAGAATGATTGTTGGAAGTGATTGCGTGTGAGTTGAAGTGAAGTAAAGTAAAGTGATGTTTAGGCACAGCCATGGCCTAGTATTGATTCGGTGACAGGACAGGGACGCCACCAACCCCTCGGGCTCAGCCATACCCCCGCCTCAACAGCCTCGTCATGTGCTAATGAATAAGGAAGTTGGAAGAGCTTGAATGCGTTTCATCATACTCAGCTTGATTTGGCCATAACTTTGAACCGAAGGTACGGCCTAGTAAAGTCTGGATATGATCTGGTAAGATGGGATTGAAACTGTATCACGCTCTTCAAGAGGCAGGTGGCTATCTCTCCTCGACCCCTCCCCCATACAGATGCAAGTTCGAACAAGAAAGGCTAGTGTCAATCCTCCTGCAATATTACCGCTGTGATATCAATCATCCGTAGTATATTTGCTTCTTCGGTATCTGCAACTAGCTCTCTCTGTCTACTTCTTCTCCCAACGGACGCCGTCACGCCTAACGAGCACCAATGTCCTGGCTCCTCCACACCCCAAAGGCACTACGTGTTACACCCGCTCGATCATGCCATATGCCCGGATATGGCAGGCACAAGCAGTAAGAGAAAGAGAAAAAAACAAGCTCTTGACAGCTTCCATGTCATTCCATGTGATAGTGATGATTAATGGATTCGAGGGGAGGGAGGGAATTGCGAGATGGGTGAGATTGAGAGTGAAAGCTCCCATGTTCGATGCCCTGGGCACCAAGTGGTCCTGGCGGCTCGCCTACTATTCGTAGGTACGCCAGAGCAGGCAAGGCTGGCACGCGGCTACTTCTTGCTTTCCTTTGCCTTCCTTGCCTTCTTCATTTTCTTGTCCTCGACGTCGTCATCCCCGCTCCGCCTCTTTCCCTTCGTCCATAATCCGTCTTTTATCTTCAGTCATTTAAGATTACGATACTTGCGTGATAATCTCACTAAGTCCTCCATCTTCTAGACTTCAATCCATCTGAAACCCAGCTTCGTCAATATACATTTTCGAGCAGCTATCCGTCAAGGTCTTTCGAGATGTAAGTACAGAATCCAAAGCTATGTTTAAGCTTGGACTCAGACTGACACCTTCGCAGGCATATCACATTGACCATCACTGCTCCCACTCACGATGGCGATCTCCTCTCCCTCGAAATTCCCCCAGACACAACAGTCAGCACTCTCAAGGAGTCTGTCCAAGCCGAGTCGCAGATCCCGAAGACATCCCAACACCTTTATCATAATGGCCAGCTGCTGAACGACGACACGAAGACGATGGAACAGCTGTCTATTGGGGATGGGGAGATGCTGGCCTTACATGTTCGAGACATGGTAGGAAATACAGGTCGCCCAGCAGGTCAACGTGCGCCACAGCCTGCCCGCCAGCAACAGAGAGGAGGCCAAGCGCAGCCAGATGCAGAGACAGTCCGGTTACAAATCCTCGGTAACCCTGCGATGAGACAACAGGTCTCCAGTCAACGTCCAGAGCTCGGAGCGGCTCTCGATGACCCCGCGAGATTCGCCCAGGTCTATCAGCGAATGCAGGATGAGGAGCGAGAAGCACAGGAGCAGCGCAGTAGGGCGATCGCAGACTTGAACGCAGATCCTTTCGATATTGATGCTCAGACTCGGATTGAGGAGATGATCAGAGAAGAACGGGTTCAAGAGAATTTACAAAATGCCATTGAGCACAACCCTGAAGGTTCGCAAACCTCCAGTGGTAAAGTTTGAAGTTGTACTAACTCCCTGCAGTATTTGGTCGCGTTCATATGCTCTACATCGATGTCGAGGTCAACGGTCACAAAGTCAAGGCGTTCGTCGATTCAGGAGCCCAAGCTACGATTATGTCCCCTTCATGTGCGGAGATGTGCGGTATCATGAGACTGGTGGATAAGCGCTTTGCGGGTATTGCTCGAGGTGTAGGCACAGCTGCTATTCTTGGACGAGTCCACTCTGCACAGATACGGATCGGAAGCTTGTTCCTACCCTGCAGTTTCACCGTTATGGAAGGCAAAGATGTAGATCTCCTTCTGGGCCTCGATATGCTCAAGCGCCACCAGGCTTGCATAGATCTGTCAAAAGACAAGCTAGTGATCCAAGACGTCGAGGTGCCATTTTTAGGAGAGGCAGATATCCCTAAGAATATGGAGGAGGAGCGAGCCGATGAACCCAAGGTTGCTGGACCAGGAGGAACTACAATTGGAGGACGAACGGGCGTTGTGTCTGGCCCATCAACACAACAACCCGGCCCTCAACAAGCCTCTGCTCCCCCTCCTGCGGCTGCTGCCGCACCACAACCAGCACCAGAGCCCTCTTTCCCCCAAGAATCTGTCGATCAGCTCGTGGCACTGGGATTCTCGCGAGCCGAAGCCGTGAACGCTCTGGCTGCTTGTGGAGGCAATGTAGAATACGCTGCTGGGCTCTTATTTCAAGGTTGATCAGGAACAGCAGACTGATTCCGGTGGTGGCGTATGGGAGATTGGCAGATTGGTTGATTTGGTAGCATATGGATAGCTGGACTTGCTGGGGAGCTGACAATATGGTGGGGAACATCATCGCATGAATCTGGTTGAGAGTATCAATCACTTTTCCGGGCGTTACTATTTATGAGTGCTTGCTTTATCATGTCTTGGCCGGGAGGAGAGAGATAGAGATTTGCTTTTGATAGTCTCTTGACCTTGATTCCATTCCTTGGACTGTGAGCTATATAGCAAATGAGCAATGACATCTCAATGACCTATCAACTTGGCCACTGCATTTTCATCATTCGATGCTTGTGATTGCTCGGTAAATCGACTATCAATCTCACTTGATAGCAAACCCCTATCTCAACTTATAAACACAAGGTTTCAACACCTTCGCCTCACTACTAACATGCACATCATCCTCCTCTCCCATCTCATCTCCACCCTTCCCCTTCGGTGCCTTCCTCTTCCACGTCTCCCCACCCTTCGCACCACCCTTAGCAAACTCCTCCGCCCCCTTCGGAGCAGGCACACACTTCCCCTTGATCGGCGTCGTACCCTTCACAAAACACATCCTCACAAACATCTTATTCCTTAAATCCACACTCGTCTTCTCCCCACCCTGTCCCTCACCCCTCAGCACAAACCCTCTCTTCCTCAACACCTCCACAAAAGCACTAACGTCCGTCTCGCCCCCGCGATCTTCCTGCCCGTCAACTTCAACAGCAGCGATCTCATCATCAGCCGCTTCATCAGCTGCCTTTTTGGCCTTCTTGTCTAAAGGACGTTTCCGATTTCCGACACTATGCTCAACGACTTTCTTGCCTCCTGAGCTGGACCCGGCGCCAGAGACGCGCCCAAACCGTGATTTAATCTCGGCGATCCAGAGCTCGCCTTTCCACCTGAGGATTCGATACGCTTCTTCAATGAAATCAACCCAATTCGTCCCCATGAGCGCAAGACAGAAGATTGCTACATCGACACTGCCATCCTTCAACGGCAAATTCGCAATATCAGCTTTCGTGACGAGTGGCGATGGGGATTGCAAATCGAAGCTATGGATCTTGAGTTTCAGTTTCTTGAGATGAGGTTGTAAGCTCGTAGCTAGCGCAGCGTCTCCACATCCTAGATCTGCGAGCACGCATGTGCCTTCTGTGCGTGGGAGGGCTTGCTCTTTGGTTTTGTCGAGGGGGTTTCCGCGCGATGGGCCGCGGATTGGGCCCCGTGTGAGGATCTGGTTGAGGTAGCCGTCAACGGGGTTCTCAGGCCAGACTTCGACTTGGCGGCGGAAACCTTCGTGGTATTCGGTGAACATCTCGGGATTCTCGGCGAAGAGGGAGAGGGAGTGCGCGGAGGGCGTGGTGTAAAGTGTTTGGTTGAGGTGGCGGAAGCGAGCAGAGACCAGCTTTTGGCGCATGCTGGCTTGGAGGGGGGTGAGTGTCGGTTTGGGAGGTTGAGGAGCGGCTGCTTTGGGTATTGATACTGGTATGGGGTCTGATTTTGCCGAAGTGTTTGTTTGATCTGTAGTCGTGCCGTCTGCTAGAGCCTTGAGTTTGGCTTTCTTTTCGCGCTTCTTCTCCTTCATCGTCTTGCCCTTCTTGACTCGCTCCTTTGGGGCCTCAACATCCTCCGCTGCCAGATCCTTGACCTCGTCGTCTGAGACGCTACCTTTCGACTTCTTTGCATTTTCCGGTGTATTTTCTGCTGTAGCCTTGCTCTCCTCCGCATCCGCAGCATCATCATCATCTGCAGCCTTTCGCTTTTTGTCCCCATGTTTCTGTTTCTGCTTCTTCTCCTTCGGCTTGCCCTCAATGACCGTCTCCCAGAGCTCCTCCATATTATTCACATCCACATTCTTCGGTCCCTTTTTCTCAATTGCCGCACTGCGCTTGCGCTTCTTGCTACTCTTCTTCGACTCCCCCTCAATCACAGCTTCCGGATCTGCAACTTTCGCAACTGTTTTCGATCCTTCTGGTTGCTCAGCCTTCAGCAGACTTGAGGATACCGACCATCCTGGAACAGCAAACATTTTGGCGGGTTGGTGTGGGATTGTCGTGGAGGGCTTGTGCTGGACAACTTTGTCAAGAAGTTATATTTTTTTGAGAAGAGGTTTTGGTCAGAGCTCAGGTGCCCCACATAGACTGCGGGAGCAGCCGTCCTTGGCGTGCTCCTGGTCTCGTTTAGCTTGTTATCGTTGTCGATATCTGGGCTCGCTTTGATGTGTTTAGACAAGGTAATTACTGTAGAAAACTGTATAAATAGTGCAATAGGATTTCATTTATGTGCTGTTATGGCACTTATATCATTCAAAGTGTACACATTGTCTCGAGGCAAGTTGATCTGTGATATAATGCGCAAGTTTACTTTATTCCTAAAGAAGAAGGTTCTACCCAGTGTTGAGGTCAATGTGCAAGACGCCAAACTTCATCATCTTTCCATTCACTTTTCGTATTTATATCGCATGAGCATAATAGCTAATGATGCTGACACCGGACTTCCTCTGAATTGATTCTTACCTCAAGCTGTCTCAAATTCACCATTGTGTCCTGTACAGTTCATCGACACCTTTGTCTGACTTTAGGCGACTACTTAAGACCGCCGACAGGTCTCCTCTCGAGCAACTTTAAAACCTCGAAACTTGCGCAACGCAACCAGAACACCACCAGCAAATTCTTCGAACCCAGCACCCAATAACATCAACACGATGTCTTCTCAATCTGGTGAAGAGAATCTGTGGGCCAACCTACCTCCTCTACATACCATCAAACCTGAAGAGTGTAAGTCATGTAGAGTTCACCTTCCGATCTGAACTGCTTCGACGGGCTGGAGAATTGAATGTGTGATCGAAGCGCCAAATCCAGACCAACCAGTTCAAACCATACTAAGAAAAGCAATCCTTGCTGACTCTGGTTTCCACACAGTGATCCGCTATCAGATCGTCGATTGGGACCCGAACAATCCTCATCATCCGCGCTACCTTGCTGGTCATATCCTGATCAAGTCTCTATTCCGACGCAACCATTACTACTGGATTGCGTGCAGCAACCCTCTGCCCAAGGACAATACCAAGAAAGCACCACCCGCGATTACGTTCAGTCCTCCAACTTCGGCGCCATCATCCGCTCTCGTCATGGTACAGTCTACCAACTCATCTTCATTGTTCGAATCCAATTTCGAGAAAGCTCAACCTCTTGCTCAAGGACAACATGCTGCAAGCGTTTCTTCTCCCACGCTCAGCCATCCTTCGAACTTAGCTCCTGCTGAGAACAACCTTCCCACAATTGGCATGAATTCAGGCTCCAAATCACCATCAGACATTAACTATGCTCATTCTCACCCCCTCCCGACTAGAAGCAACGTCTCACCTCTATCTCTCCCGCCTGCTGACCGCTCGTTTGGATCGTCAGCGACCGCCTCTCCCTCCACAGATCAGAACGCGCGACCAGATGAGTATTCTTCTCCAGTATCTTCTCCTGATGTACCAAGATCACAGAAGAAGAGAACATCAAATTCCAACGCACAGAAAGGACGGAATGTTCGACAGGAACAAAGCAGACATTGCGTACAGGTGGAGGGACGTGTTGAGAAGCCCGCTGAAGGATGGTTGAACCTGGGAACGTTCTCGTGGCACTACGGTGGCTCTAGTGATGGTTCGGGAAAGTCCTAGGATAAGCGCCAATACGTCAGTGAATGGAGGGCTACATGGGTGAACGAAATGAGGATGGTTATGCTATATAGATCCAGTATCTTTTTGGAAGGCAAATGGCGGCAGGTAAAGTTCAATTACAGGCATAAGATGAAGGAGATTTCTGCTTTGCAGTTGGAGAAAAATCGGCGTTGGCGTGCACATCGGAACTTCACTCTCCGCGCCATTCCTGAGGGTTTGAGAGCAGGCGAGTTGAGACTGCTTGCTGAATGAGTGAAGTCTTCGGAGAGCACTCTTGCCTGAGGAAGAAGAGAAAAGCCATACACTATACATTGAGGGTTCTACATAGGTCGTGGAAATGAGAACCAGTTTTGAGCAGACGACTTACTTTCCTCTTACGTGACAAGTACTTGATTGCTGATTATTCTGTGCCGAATTCAGGAGCCTCACTCCTAACGGCGTGATCAAAACCCCCTGCTTTCACACCCGTGTACACAAAATATCTACAAGGTGCTCTGTAATTCTCGTCTGCCTCTCCTTGCGTTAGGCCTAGGATTGGGGAGACTTAAGCGAGTGACAATTGTCCCACTTTTTCACTCCACTTTTGACTTCAGTCCCCCTTCACATGTGCATCTCTATTCTTATCATCAATGCAGTCGTATAAGGTTGCCTAGATGCTCACAGGCACGATGTCTCGAATATTCTTCATCCGATGTTGACCCTATCTGGCCTCTCAGGTCCTTCTTGACTCCCCTGTTCGAGCTGAGAAGCAGTCTGCAGGCGATGAATGATGTCTTCCGCTCAACCACGATCGCCTAAGCTAAGAACGAAGACCGGGTGCGTAACATGTAGGTGGCAATATAGAGCCTCGTCCTCTGTCTGTCCGTGGGTGAGCCGATGCTAAGTTGAACAGGTCGAAACAGGCGTAAGAAATGCGATCAGAGGAAGCCAAGTTGCGAAGCCTGCGATAGACTGGGCCTCAATTGCCGATATCCAGATCCAGCGTCACTTGAAGATCGTCGTGAGCGAAAAGCATCAAACTCGCGATGGTCTCTGAAATCGAAGTCTCGTGAACCTAGTCCGCAATCAAGCAACGAATCTCTTACAGATGTCTACTCGGACGACCCCATTCCTGTCTCAGAAAGTCGGTCTGTCCAAACCTCGAACGTCTTTACGATTGAAACTTCCTATTTCGGAATACTATCAACGGCACAGATCTTCCTCCGTAGCTCCCGTGAGATACAGCTCTTGTCTTCCTACTGTGACTATTTTGTTCCAGCAAACATTCTTCCGAATGCGCATGCGAACTTCTCGAGGCTTTGTGTTGGAGAGGTGCAGGAATTGAAAGACACCATATTTGCTTGCAGCTCCGTACAGATTTCCAATAAGCATGACGCTATTCCGGTAGAAGCTCTTGACTACTACACTCGAGCTGTTTCTGGAGTGAGGAAGAAGTTGGATAATGGTATGTTGACGGGGAGGGAAGATTGGCTGCTATTGACTACAATACTGCTACATTGTTTCGAGGTGAGTCAATGCCGAGATCAGATGTATTATTTGGGCTAACCGAAGATATCAGACTTGGCGATGTGATGTTGGTTCGGAAACACCAATGGCCTTTCAACACCTCCTTGGTGCTATCGAGCTCCTTAGGTTACGGTGCCAAAATCCCTTAACTGAAGAGACACATCAGGATCTCTATGTACTCATGGCCGAGTCCGTACTTTTTCACGTCTCCACTCTGTTGATATCAAACCCATCCTTCACGAAACTAGAAATAGACCCTGGACTTTGGGAATGGGTCGAAGTTATACTTTCGAAACCAGTCTACGAGAATCATCCACCACCAGCGCGCCATCCGATACTTGGTACACCCCGAAAACTCAACAGGCTCATTTTCGAAATTTCAAAGCTAAGCATGCAAGCTACGACCAAAGAAATGGATATGGAAAAGATACGGAAATTGGACGCAGAGTTGAGACAATGGGAGGACAATCGATACCCGCCTAATAGACAGTCCGACGGAGATCCTTACCTTGAAGTCAGAAGACTCTACGTTATCTGCGCTCGCATTCTCCTTATGACAACCGAAATGACTGCGAGCCAGATACAAGGCTCCACCCTAAAGCAAGGATTACGCCGACAAATCCTGAAAGCCGTGGAAATTATTCGCGTCATGGAAAGCACAGATGGAGACATGTGGAACTTTATCATGCGCTGGCCGCTGCGCGTTCTGTGCTGCGCCGTTGAAAATGGTGAGGAGAAGGAAGTGGTGCGAGACTCGTTGAGGAGGATTTGGGCGAAGTCTTCTTGTGGTGATGTGAGAAGGACATTGTGTCAACTGGAGGGATAGAATCATTACTGCTGTAGCATTTGCGGGTAGGGGTTTGAGCTGATACCAAGTGCCTTTTCTGCTTTATACCAATCATTCTCTATCACGATACAGTATCTGTGATATTTACTTGTTGGAATCACAATTGTTTTTATACGTATCTTTGAATACACGCAGTTTTAGTTTCTCTTGGGTTAAGAAGTAATTGGTATTAAGAAGTGTTTATGTGGAAGCAGCTGAATTTGACTAGTAGTGTCCGCCCGGAATTCCGAAGACCCAGAATACAACAGCACCGCAGAAGTATCGAACTCTCAATGGGACAAACCCAAAGCTTTGCCCTGAGCAACATATCGCCAATATCTCAGCTTACTCATCTCACGGAAATGTTTACCCCACTTGATCATGATCAGAAATGCCAAAGACGTAGCCATGGAGATGAAGGCGGCACTAATGAATGTGTTTTGGACGCCAAGTTTAAGGATCCACGGCGTAATTCTGCATTACTGTTAGTAGCTGGGATGTTTCAAGATAAGTCGATTACTTACGCATATGAAGTGATCGCAAACCCCAAGGTATTCCGAATCACGATGACGGTGATCATAGCCTCGCCACTCAACTCGGGGTATGTATCGATACAATAGGTAATGCAGATCGTGATTGTCGCCGCTGTAGCTGCTGAGAGGACGAATGCCGAAAATGCAAGACCAAACCCTTGGTAAGATCAGCATCATGTGTTCAACAGATAGACTGTGGGAACTCACAGTGGATGGAATGGGCTGCTCCAACACCCCAAAGGATGAACCCAAATGGATAAGCAATGACAGGAAATATGTAGATCCAAAGTCTATTCTCAGTCTCGGCAATCCCATTGTTCTTACGTGCAAATCGAATGGTGATCCAGTCGCCCATGAAGCCACTGATGATGCATCTGAACGGGACGTCAGCGCCGAGAAGCATTTGGAAGTGGGGTTTCAACTTACCCAACAAAGCATCCAAGCAGACTGGCGACTGAGAACAACCCAACAATTGAAGCTTTGAAGTTATAAGGAGGGGATGAGAGGACAAGGGAGCTAGTTCCACTGCTGAGCAGCGACCAAACCACCGTACAGCCGTAAGCGAACCCCGAGTAAACAACAACTGGTAGGGAGACAAATGTGAAGGGTCTCCACATCATCGTCAGCAGCAAATTTGGTCTCGGCTTATCCAAGAGACTCATTTTTTGCAAGTAAGTCTTCTTCTTGTAGACCTCCCCAGAATTGACGCTGGTTGTGGTGGGTTCTGGAAGTCCATTTCCTTTCTCGGTGTCGACGTTGGCTGAGCCTCTGGTCGAGTTGGCTGATGATTCGATGGTTTCCACGATGCCGATGGTCTTGCGATCATAGTTTGTCTCTTCCATCAAGAAGAATAGTATGATGAAACCGAAACCGCAGCCGATCGCTGGCCAGTAAAGAACCCATTTCCATCCCATGCCGTCGTAGATGAATCCAGAGAAAATCTGGAAGAGTCAGCACCAAGGTTCAGCAATGATGCGGAGCAGGTTAGAGACTTACAGGTGCAAGGATGTTACTGCTGAGCAAGAATAGTGCGTAGAGACCCATGTACTTCCCTCGCTCGTGAGTGAAGTACAAGTCCGCAACCGAGATCTCGCAGAGAGACTCAATTGGTGAACCGAAGAACCCCTGGAGGATCTTGTTCGCGTACCACTGTCCGCTAGTCTTGCAATAGGGTGACCACATCTGGATCGCCTAGTATAATGTTAGATGGGGCGAGAGAAGCGACTTGAAAGAGTGTAGGTACCAGAGTCGCCAGCATTGAAAATAAATATACTGGTCGTTTGCCATATTGAAGAGCCAGTGGTTGCCATATGACACAACCCCATCCAAAGAATAGGAACATGTATCCGGTTCCTAGTATCGTTTGTCAGATAGAAGTCTCTAAGGTCCTAGGAATTGGAGTACTTACCAGCGTTGAGATTGGCTAAGGTGAGACCGGTACTCATCGAGATGGGCACCAGTACGGAATAGAGAGCTGCGGATGCTATGCCGACGAAGAGACAATAAATGAAGATGCAGAACATATGCAAAGACTTTCGTCTTTGCGACCAATTCAAAGGATCTTCGGGATCTGCCGAAGGAGTTGGGACGAGGATGATGTCTTTGAGACGTGCATCGTGGGATGTATGGAGCGTTCCGTCTAAGTCAACGAGATGTGTAGTTCCAGGAACCACTGAGGTGTCGACCTCATGGTGGACTGTAGCCATTGTAGAATAGTAGAAGTGCTTCGATTTTTGATAATACAGTTTGCAAGGAAGTCTTACTTATTGAAAATGCTACCTCTTGCAGCTCCCTCACCATCTTAAATGTTCTGCATAATCGTCCTACCGCTATCTTGTTGACGTCTAGCGGACCAATGAAACGTATTAACGCCCAATGACAGGGGTAGGATAAACTCTGAAGATAACAGCCCTCAAGAGTCCTTGTCTTATCTGAAGATCTGAGGTCTGGAGCTCTGGCTTTTCCCAGGCTGCTGGTTATGCGGATGGGGAAATTCGACCCACCTACGCTCGGATCTTGCTGTGGTTCCTTCTATCGAGATATGCAAAATGATCCACAATTGCATGCGCTGCTTCAACACTAGATATGCCCTGACTTGAAATTGCAAGTTTGCTCGACAGCCCAATAACAAGAGGTTGATCGCGAGAGATGAAGCATCCGTTCGCTTCACTTGAAAGTATATCAAAGCATTGATCGGCAATTGACTCTCTGAGTTTTTTAGGATGGTTGAAGTGAAGCTTCATGACACTGAAAAGTGGATTTATCTCCGACAAATGACTAGCGGACCTCAGTTTTGAGTTGTAAGCGAGGTCCAGCCCCCAGCTCCCCAAGGATGGGGTGTGCTCGGCAGCTGATCCCATGTGAGTTCAAGATCAGTGGTCTGACGATAATAGCACATGCTTATCGAGTTCGGCGTAAATATATTTAATTGGCCAGAGCAGGTAGCCTCTTTGAAGCTATAGATATCTCAGCTGCAGGGTACAAGCTCCGAGTTTGTTGACAAAGGCAGACGATCGATAAAAGCTCGAAAGCCACCAAACTGAGGTACTTACTTTCTAGATAACAATAATAACTTTCTTATCTCTTCAATCTCTTTCTAAGATCAATGGGCAGCATGGTATCAAAATCTGAGAATACGTGGGAAGTCGAGGCTGAAAAGAACCGCAAGGTTCTGAGCGAGTCAATTCCAGAACAGTGGCTTCTTCCTCAGGACAAGCTTCCATCATCAGATCGTCTCAATATTCTCTCAGTTCCAGAAGAAAGTGGTTTATTGACCAGGAAAGAGCTTGATATCACTGAGAGTGATGCTACGCACCTCGTTGAGAAAATGGGTGCTGGTGAGTGGTCTGCCGAAGAGGTCACTATTGCTTTTCTGAAGAGAGCAACAATTGGACATCAACTTGTAAGCTTCACATCCTCAATCAACCAATCGAATCTAGTCAAGAATTTCGAATGTTTCCGCTGACATCAAACGTAGCTCAACAATGCAACAGAGTTCATGGCCGAAGACGCCATCTCTCGAGCCAAAGAACTGGACGCTTACTACGCGCAACAAAAGAAACTCATGGGTCCTCTTCATGGCGTGCCAATATCCACCAAGGAGCATATTTGGCATAAAGGACGAGTTGCAAGTGGTGGGTATGTTGCGCAGGTTGACAAGATTGCGCCTGAGGACTCCCATCTCGTGCAGCTGGCGAAGAATGCTGGAGCTGTTTTTCATCTGAGGACGAATGAGCCGTTGACATTGATGGTGAGCGCTAAAAATTCCTGATTTGAAATCGAATAGAACGATATTAGGAAATGTTTGGTATTTCGATGCTGACGAATGCATAGACAGGAGATTGCCACAATAATATCTTCGGCCAGACTCTGAACCCATACCACCTAAAGCTCAGCTGTGGAGGTTCATCTGGTGGTGAAGGTGCATCGATCGGTTTCAAGTCTGCTGCTCTTGGACTAGGAACTGATATTGTAAGTGTCCTTCAACGTGAACATATTCACACAACACTGAACTCCAATCCAGGGCGGCTCAATCCGCATCCCGGCAGCATTCAACGGTATCTACGGCTTCCGGCCATCAGCCTCCCGCCTCCCCTACGATGGAATCGAACTACCAGGCGCAGGTCAAGAATCCGTAAAATGTGTGATTGGGCCTCTAGCCCATAGCATCGACGACATCAACCTCCTGATGAAGACGATTCTCGATCAGGAGCCTTGGGATAACGAGGTTAGCCTTGTACCACTACCATGGAAGAAGGTGGATGTGTCGAGAAAGATCACCGTGGGGATCATGTGGAGTGATGGGTGAGTCTCCTGACACAATTCAGAAATGACGAGGCAACAAACCAGAACCACTCAGCTAATCACTTGTTTACTTCCCCAGCATTGTCCATCCGCATCCGCCTATGAATCGTGTACTGAAAAACGCAAAGGAGAAGTTGCAAGCTGCTGGGATCAAAGTCATAGACTGGGAGCCTTACAAGTCAATGGAGATCCTCCAGCTCATCGTTAGTCCCCCCCTTTCACCTGTCGTACTCTTTCCCACGCCTCTGCCTGACTACCACTTGGAATAACTTGACTGACACCCTTTCCTCGTGCGTCTAGATCACGCTCTTCTTCCCCGACGGCGGCAAAGCCATCACTGATCTCATCGCCCTCACCGGCGAGCCCCTCAGCACCGGTGCAGCCACCTTCCTCCAACATGCGCGCGAACTCACCGTAAGCGAGAACTGGGCGGCGAACGCACAGCGTGATCGTCTCCGCGCCGAATTTCACTCCTTAATGAAAGACCGCGGCGTAGATGTCATTTTGTGTCCGCCGTTCGTGGGTGCGGCGCCGGAGATGAACAAGATGGATTATGGGACGTATACGATGTTGTGGAATTTGCTGGATTTGCCGGCCCTGGTGTTCCCGACTGGGGAGGTGGTGGATGGGAGGGTGGATGTTGTTGAGGAGGGGTATGTGCCGGTCAATGAGATTGATAAGGCGCAATTTGAGAGATGTGAGTTCTTGTTCTTTTGAACTCCCTTTGAGAATTGGCTGGGGGTGGGATTCTTATGAGTTGTGCTAATGAGGTATGATTGACAGATGATCCGAAGACTTTCGAGGGTGCGCCGATCGGCTTGCAGGTTGTAGGGAAGCATTTGAGGGATGAGGAGACGGTTGCTGCTGCGAAGCTTATTGAGAGTATATTGAAGAAGTAGAAGGAGTGGAGCACAATCTCATCGAATGGATATCCCAAATGCCTTTCTTGTGTTTACCTGACATCGTTCGTGACAGATGCTGGGTCACTATGTCTTGTTGCCTTGCACAAAGTGGGTCGGTAGATGCGACTGCGCAGGTACCAGCTGAATTGAATGTATTATCTAGTTCCGCGCATCGGTATATAAGTAGTCAGCTTGAGTCGCTTTCCTCAATTCTCCTACTTATTTTGCATGTCCAAATTAAGCGAGAGAAAGGGGGCGCCACCAACCTTTCCAACAATAAGCGAAGAAGATAGCACGAATCAGGTATGAGAGGCTGCCAAAGATCGTAAACACACTAGACGCTTTGAAGTCAATACGTGAAGTCGTATACCATCCTCAAACCCAGCACAATCCCACCCACGTATCTATCCTCCCATGTCTCAACTTGGCCTATTCACCCTTCAACCTGGCTTCAATCATCGCCTGATTACCAACCGCGTATGGCCAAACCTTGTGCAACACCAGTCCAGCACCATCCAACAAAGCCACAAACTCTTTCTCGCTTCTCTCTTTCCCACCAATGGAGATCATCACCATGTCCATCCAATACGTGCCCAGATCCTCGCCTATTTGAGTACGGGCTGGGACGATAACTTCGCCGATCAGGAGGCGTGATTTGGGTCCCATGGCCCCGGCAATGTTTTTGAGAATCGTAAGACATACATTGTCTTGGTAGTTGTGGATGATGCGACGGAGGAAGTAGATGTGTGCATCTAAGTGATCAGCCTAGTTCTTGATGTCGAGAATGAGTGAGAAGTAAATACTTACTTTTGACAGGCTGCTCGGTGTAGAAATCGTATGGCATCTTTTCAATATTCGGAAGCAACTCTTGCGGTATCGTATCCAGGACTTGCGGCCTATCCTGCAACACCATCTTGCTCGACGGACCAAAAAGAGCCGCCGTCTCCTTCTGGATCAAGAGAAGAGATTGTCCTCTCCCGCCTCCAATGTCGACGACGAATGCCCGGTCTGGCTCAGCTTCGACTTCTTCCTTCAACGACGTGAAGGGAAACATGCCGAGCGTTGGGAGGGAAGCTTCTTGTTGCATCATTGCCTTATTGAACATGTTAAAGCGGTTTTTGTCAGCATGCAGAACTTCGTAGAAAGTTTGCCCTTCTTGACCGTACGCGAATGTGTAGGGTGTTTTACGGAGGTCGATGAGCTCTTCTGGTGTGCGTGTTTTGAAGTAGTCTGGCCAGGTGAGATCTGGCCAGGGCAGAAACGATTAGTGCCGGTCATGAGGGTCCAGTCAAATGTCCTCAGAAACGGGGCAAGTACTCACAGCAGCCGAACATGTTAATGCTGAGGATTGTCAGTTCTCTGGACTCGTCTGGTGATGCAGGGAGCACTTACCACAGGTTGAAGAAGTCCATAGCAGCTCCATTTAGGTATGCACGTGATTTTGGAGTGTGAGCATAAGTGTCTTCTCCTGTCAACTCGATCACCCCAGTGCTGGTGAGCATCCTCATTAGACGAACTGGGTTCAGAGTCAGACTCTTTTGTCGGCATTGCATTTGACTCTAATGCGATGAGAATGTGGACTAAAGAATGGAATCTCACCTATGACTGATGGTTCTAAGTTGATGAGTGCGCCCAATTCAGTAGCAGTGATGCTACCCTCCTTCGGCATCTTTTCGAAAGCGTCCATCTTCACCATCATGTTCAAGGAAGTAGCAGTGTTCATCTATGCCAAGACATGTTAGCCTGGAGTCCAACAACTATAGTCCCTTCTCAATAGACGCCCAAAGATATTTGGCTTATTGCGGAGACAAGAGATGTAGCCTTACAAATGACCATTGTCGTAGCACTACGCATACCAGTCAGTTGACATACGCAAGCGGGGTGGCAATATCTCACTAGCATCCATGGGGTCTTCCAGCTCTAGATAGAGGAGGTCGACTTGCTTCATCAATTCATGGCGTTCAGCTCTGTCGCCCTTGAATTTCTTTGCACTAGCAAGAATCGTCTCCGCTTTACTGATGATATCGTCGGCTGAAGCCATCGCAAGACAGTATCTGCACGGAATGAAGGTCAGCTAGGCGGGAACGATTCAGGGGGAGGCTAAATATCAGACCTGGGGGCAGAATATTGATAAGAAAGAATTGAGCATTAAATGAAATGCAAAAGAACAAATGAATCTGAAGGCTGATATGGAGTCAATTGAAGTCGAATACTTTCTGAAGAATGCGGAAGTTTGTTGTACGGAAACTTGGAGAGTTCCCCCGCACTAGTGGATGAGTGTTCATGGGGCGAGCTGGCGAGACCTTGAAAAGTGCTGGCCCAGGCTTCTGGACGGCTCGCAAAATGAACCGAGTCGCCGACAGCAGACATATTCCCCTGCTTTGTAACAATCGGGAAGCAAAAGAAAACCTGTGCAGGTATTAGTACACTTTTGGTGTAAAGACTATTGAGGCAATCTGCTTTTTCTCTGCAATACAAAGTCCTGGCCGGTGGAGTTGTTACACAGTGAGATGCCATGCACAGGCCACTTTGGCTCGCGTGCCTGCACGTCCAACCTTTCTTTATCTTTCTCATCCACCCAGTTCATCTCCTCTTCGTCGACAACCTCCAACTGCAAGTCAACGGCGCTGCTATCTTGTCTTTAGTTTGGCTGGCCGTTGAGCCGTTATCCGGCACCACTTGCCTTCGTCCTCCAAATACAGCAGGCTTTAACTTTGAGTACGGTTAGACTGCCGAGCAGCGTCTCTTCTGCAGCTGCTGGCGGCGTCGAATCATCATTGTGTTATCCCGTTACAGTATCGTTACCGACTCTGCCCACCCTCACTAACTAGCAGGAGGAGCAAGCTCCATGCAGCCAAAGCCAAAGCCAAATGCAGCCATTCGACAGCCATTCCCACCCCACCCGTTCTCAGTGGGATGCTTGTGTCTACTGCTGGTGGACGACACGGCTCGGTAGAGAAAACGGGAACACGCAACATCTCCTCCGCAGCCAATGCAAATTTAAAGATCAGAATCGGCGGTTGGTAAAATGTGCCTCCTGCGATCTTGCACATGTGTTTCCAAGGGCCTTCCAAGAGCTGCATCCCACCAAGCGTTGAAGAAAGCAAGTTCAAGGTGGGCTATTGGTGGCGTGGCAAACAAGACAGGCGCATTTTCAGCATGCCAAAATAGTTCTGGCGCAGTCATAGTGAGTTTACTAGCACGACGCTCCGATCGACGGGCTGCTTTTGAAGGTCTCACGGCTCAAGCCTCAAGCCTCGAGCACCCCTCAGACATCGTCACTGCACGCAACTTCAGAGGAAGCCAATCCAAATTTGTCTGTGGTCCGTATGAGTTACTCGCTGGCTAAGTTAGACGTTCAACCCCTCTTCTATCATCTACACTCTCCGTTCTTGTTCTTGATCATCTTCTACTCCTTCATATTTCTCTCTTTCCGAAACACCATCTTCATCCATGTTGTAGGCCGGAAAGTTGTACTAGGCACAATTGGACCCTGCCACATCCCCCGCCCTGTTAGATACCTTCGAGACCTAGGCCATACTTTGCGCACGAGAACACCACAGGATATCCACGATGATGGAACATGAAGACGAAGCCATTGAAGCTGAAAGCGATGTACGAATCTTTCCCAGTCCTTATCGTTCGCTGTCTGGTGGATACCTGCCCAGTCATGAAGTTCCAGCTGACTGGCATGCGCACCGTCAAAACAACCTTCTGACAGGCCGTACAGGGTTTTGATAACGACTCGGCATATGCAGGATCATCGTACGAACACGCCCTACTACGCCCAGGTTCTGGTTCCTGTTTTCTGACAAGGCTTGCAGATCGGGCAGTCTGACCGAAACGTTATCGTCGACTATCGCACGAGGTGTTGAGGAGCATGGGAGGACCTGTGAGTCGCGTTACACAGCAAATCGATATTCGCATACAGATCATGAGGCTGATACGCTTGTCTTCTAGATGCCGCATATGGGAATGAAGGTCTGCCAATCAAGTACCCTTGCACGGATATTTGATGGACAAGGAACTGATATGAGTCGCTATCTAGAGTATGGCCTGCCAATCGATGAGGAGGAACTGGATAGGATAGACATGTCCCATGCAAAGTATGGGATGCTCTTGGAGAAGAAATTGTTCCTTGCACCTATTACGGACAAACCACAGAAGATCCTGGATATTGGAACAGGTAAGTACACCAACCCATCGTCTAGTAAACACCCTGAATGGTTGACTGACTGATGCAAGGGACGGGGATATGGGCAATAGATGTATGAAATCTACTACATTTGACGAATGAGACTAATTCTTTGACGTCAGATGGCAGAACTATATCCTTCTGCAGAGGTAAGCCTTGTCATTGCTGCCCTGCAACCGAAGACTGACATGGAAAATGCAGGTCCTTGGCCTAGATATCGCACCCGTGCAACCACAATGGTATGGGAAACCGTCTGGCGCAGAGAAGGCCATTAACTGACATGATGAAGGGTCCCGCCTAACTGCATATTCGAAATCGACGATGTAGAAATGCCCTGGACACTCGGTGAAAGTAGCTACGACTTCATCCACGCACGGGACCTTCTCCTATCAATCCGAGACTGGCCCAAACTGGTAGATCAATGCTACAAGTACGTCTTCCAAAGCGAGCGTCCAAATCGACTCGACAATCACTAACAAATATATTACCAGAACACTCAAGCCTGGCGGATACCTTGAATTGCAATGCATTTACCCTCGCCTAAAATGTGACGATGGCTCTACGCCCCCCGACAGCGGTCTCTGGATGTTCTCCAACTACGCTCTTGACGCATCCACCAGAATGGGCGCTCCCCTTGATGCCTGCACACGCTACGGCGAATACATGGCCGCAGCTGGCTTTGAAGATATTGTCGAGAGAAGGTACAAGCTACCCAGTTCTCCTTGGGCACGAGAAAAACGCATGAAGCTCATTGGTGCATTCGAGCTGCATAATTTATTGAGAGGTGTCAGTGCGATGAGCTTGAGGATGTTTTCCAAAGCGTACGGTTGGAGCCAGAGTCAGATTGAGCTGTTCCTGGTGCAGGCGAGGAAGGATATGCAGAATACGAGATTTCACTCTTACTATGACTTGTAAGTTTTGTAATTCTTCGTCCCTATGCTGAGGCAGGAAGGCTGACGTTTATGGCAGTATGATTGTATACGCAAGAAAACCTGGCGGACCGGCTCCTGCCAGCGAAGGACAGGAGGCCTGAAAAGAGGCGGAAAAAGAATGATGGGTTATCGGCGTTCTAGACGGAACTTGTGATGGATGAGATCATATTTCGAGACACTTTATCACATGGAGTATATTGTCGGAGAATGGGCGAGTTATGTATGCTTCTTGTATTTGTTTCGATTGCTCTCTGTGAATAAATTTAGGCTAGGCTGGGTGTACATTACTGAATACTGGATCTTTGGAACAGCTTCGATTCAAACATGTATTGCCCTCGCAAGTTCAAATCGTGATGAAGTCTTGAAGTTGATGCAAAATCAAAATTTGGTCTAAGTGCTTGAGGCTTGTTTACGGGGACATTCAAGTCCAGCCATCTCGAAAGAGATATGTCCAGCAGAAGAAACAGCATCTATTCTATTCACGGATAAAGCCACTCTGAGCCATTGTTCCCAATCAACCAGTAGTTTTGTCATTTTTTTCTTTCTTGGATTGAACTCCTCTACGTGCCTTCGATGACAATAGGTATCTTAGTAGAAAAAGCACGTGCTTCAGTGAGGGGTGAAAACACCTCAGGGCAAGCAGAGCGGGGTCGGATGCAGGGAAGGAGGGGCAATCAGGCAAATCCTCCAATCAGATTAGCGAGAGAAGATCGCACCCGCCCGGATTCCGATCCATGAGAGAAACGGGGCGGGAAGAGACGATAACCATCAGGAACACTGCAGCTACGGACCGTATCATCCAGAAAAGTAACTGGTGCTGTTGTTGTCGTCGTCGTCTAGGAAAGAGCCAGCAAGCAAGCAACAGACAAGCAGACAAAGATTTATAAGCTGGGTTTCTCACATCAACCTTCTCCTCCCTTTCTTCACACACACTTCTTCTCCTATCGTCTCTACCTACCTTGCAAGCCCCTCCAAGACAGGGATCGACCTCCTCCATGCAGTAAGGATTTCGCTAAGCAAAAAAGTCTCTCAACTCGATTCGATCCAACAGACTCGACACCGCTCCTCTCTGCATTCCGGTTCGGCGCTTTATTGATGCATCTCTAAAAATCCCACGCCCTTCTCTTACTCTCACCCAGTCAGAGCAAACCTTTCACCTTGTTGTCACACTCGCACCTTTCACAAGTCAAGAGGCTTTCTCTCTCTCTCTCTCTCTCTCTCTCGGTTTCTCTGACTTCATCACCCTCTCTCCATCTTGTCCCACTCGACTGCAGTCGAACCCCGCCACAACACCACACTACCCTCCCTTCTCCAACTCGTCGTACATGCAGCGACAAGTCGTAGATCGTTGGGCCCGGAAACGCTACTTCGGTTAGCACATGCTACCGTTGAGATTAAGTAGAACATAATAGCAGATTTCATTTGAGTGGAACAATAATACAAAAAGGTGCGTCTTTTGCCCCAAAGACTCTTTATTGCCCCAAGACACCTGCAGAGAATTGCTACTTGGCCTTCGAGACCAAACTAGACCTCAGGAGAGCTAGGAATTCTTCCCTTCAGGTGGCGAGCTTTGCTATAGCTGATGCCTTGCTAACAGTATCCTTCTTCCAGGTCAATTTCCCATTTCAAGCTCCTCAAGGAGCATCTAAACCGCAAATATGCATATCAAGGACATGTTGGCAGAGGCCGAGAGGTCGGGGCAGCCTACATTCTCCTTCGAATTCTTCCCTCCCAAGACCGCACAAGGAGTGCAGAACCTCTACGACCGTATGGACCGAATGCATGGTTTGGGACCTAGCTTCATTGATATTACCTGGGGCGCTGGAGGTCGTCTGGCACAATTGACCTGCGAGATGGTCAGCGTGGCTCAATCACACCATGGGTTGGAAACATGCATGCATTTGACGTGTACGGATATGGGACAAGAAGCTGTGGATGCTGCGCTCAAGGATGCTTATAAGGCTGGCTGCACGAACATACTTGCGCTGCGTGGGGACCCGCCGAGAGAGAAGGAGAAGTGGGAGGCTACAGAGGGAGGCTTTCATTATGCCAAGGATCTGGTGAAGCACATTCGCGATACATACGGCAATCACTTCGATATTGGTGTTGCAGGATATCCAGAGGGTTGCGACGACCAGGACGACCCTGAACTCCTTCTTGAGCATTTGAAGCAGAAGGTTGATGCTGGAGCTACGTTCATCGTGACGCAGATGTTCTATGACGCGGATAATTTCATTAATTGGATGGGCAAGGTCAGAGCCAAGGGCATTACGATTCCGATTGTTCCTGGTATTATGCCTATCAACACCTACGCAAGCTTCTTGCGCAGATGCAACCACATGGGCTGCAAAATCCCACCGGACTGGAGTGCTGCTTTGGAGAAAGTGAAGAATGATGATGCCGCTGTCCGTAACATCGGTACTGGCCTTGTGACCGAGATGTGTCGCAAGCTTCTTGCAGCCGGAATTCATCATTTGCATTTCTACACCATGAACCTGGCACAAGCTACTCGCATGCTCCTCGAGGAACTGAACCTCACGCCATCCGAGCAGCGTCCATTGAAGCAAGCACTCCCATGGAGACAGTCTCTTGGACTTGGGCGCAGAGAAGAAGATGTCCGTCCCATTTTCTGGAAGAACAGAAACAAGTCATACGTCACACGAACACAAGATTGGGATGAGTTTCCCAACGGCAGATGGGGTGATTCGAGATCGCCTGCTTTCGGAGAACTGGATGCGTATGGTATTGGCCTGAAGGGCACCAACGAGCAGAACCGCAAGCTGTGGGGTGAACCAAAGTCGATCAAGGACATTGCCGAAATCTTCGTGAAGTATCTCGAAGGTGGCGTGGAGAGTCTCCCATGGAGCGAGGCGCCTATCAGCAGCGAAGCCGACTCCATTAAATCAGATTTGATCGCGCTCAACAAGCGAGGTATGCTTACCATCAATTCGCAGCCAGCTGTCGATGGAGTGAAGTCTTCGCATCCTGTCTACGGATGGGGTCCTAGCAATGGATACGTCTACCAGAAAGCCTATCTGGAACTTCTGGTGTCGCCAACATTGATGACCCAGCTCATCGCTCGCATCGAACTCGATCCCGACTTGACGTACTACGCTGTCAACAGAGCTGGCGAGCTGAAAACAAATGCACCAAGTGATGGGCCCAATGCCGTTACGTGGGGTGTCTTCCCAGGAAAGGAGATCGTGCAGCCTACCATTGTTGAGACGATCAGTTTCCTAGCTTGGAAGGACGAGGCGTTCCGTTTGGGAACTGATTGGGCTCATTGTCATTCTGCGCTCAGCCCTAGCCGTGAGCTCATCGAGAACATGATGGATTCGTGGTACCTTGTGAACATTGGTATGTTTCTCCTTTTATCTTTCCTAACATCGCCCCTCTAACATCTATGATTTTGTAGTCCATAACGATTTCCACCAAACTCATGGTCTTTTCCCACTGTTCGATGGCCTCGAAGTAAAGGATATCGACGTTCCATTCTCGACACCTTCCAACGGCACCGAAACCAACGGCGTGAACGGCACTGCACCACCGCCACCAGCAGGAATCGAGAACGTTCCTCTTACGAACGGCACTGCACCACCGCCACCAGCAGGAATTGAGAACGTTCCTCTTACGAACGGCAATGCTGCATCTGCAGCCCACTAATCTCTTCTCATCCTCGCATCTCAACATCTCAACGAAACGACTTGACGATCACGATCACGATCACGATTCAACACGCAGCAGAAACTTAGACGATCCTCTTCTCAGTCTTCCGCTACTTCATTCACCTTGTTTAACTTCTTCTCCACAGCTTATATTCTTCTTCTTCGGACGTGTTTTCAACAAAATATTCACATTCACAAAAGCAAAAAGGGTTATTTGCCTCATCTGCATCTAGCGCTGGTGTTCTGGGTGCGGGAAAGGGGGCAAATGAGCAAACTTCAACAAGTTTGGCGTTCTTTTTCTGGTTGGGCTCTTGATCTCAACGATCAGGGCTTGGATTTTGGTCGGCGAATTCTTTGTTTTTGAAAAAGCTCTGCATGGGTATTTGGTCTGTTTTCATGCATGGAATTACATGGATCATGAGCAATTGGGAGGGAAAGGTCATTCTTCATCAGAGACCTGGATGGGTGGATGGAATAGGCATGGTATCGCCTTCAAAGGCTTGTAGGGGAGAAAGCCTTATCCTGATGGCGCGCTGTGTAGTGTGATGGGGATGTTTCATGGTCATTAACTGACCTGGCCTGGCTCGGAAGGAATGGGAACAAATATACTTATTTCCACGCCACATGTCATTTGCTCTTTGTGTCGCTCCCAGATGTGAAGCCAAGGCCAGGTAGGTGTTGCATAACAAGGCCAGGCACTGTCCGCTCTGTGAATGTTGTCGGGCGAGCTGGGTACTTACTGTTGAGGTTTGAGAATATTGGGTTCGAAGCAGAATGTCGCATCTGTATCTCATTCGTGAAGCTCAGGGGCTTTCATATCAAGAAAAGTTCCCAAGATATACAGGTAATAGCTAATTTAGGTATAACAATCGCACAAAAAGCTCTTTCTCTCGTCGGGAGAGAGCCGAGCTAAAACCATAGAATAGCGGCAGCTGAGTCCAACTAATCGCAGAGAGGAGGGCTCTCGAAGTCATCGTAAACGCCATCCTTCCAGCCAACCTAACCAAACCAAACTCCAGATAATACAACGAAACCATTCGTAATCCCAATTTTCTTGACTATAGTAGCTGAGGCGCTGAGCCCGAGCTCAAGTCTATCTCGTATCGACTCTCGAACCTCCAGACTCGCACTCATCTCATCCACCTTGAATCAATCCTCGATCGCTTCTTCATCTTCATTCTCCTCTCCACCTCCATCACTCTTACCACCTCTCTCACTTTCCCGTTCCCGCTCCCCATGACTCCGACTCCTCGTCCTAGTCCTCTGCCTCCTCCTCATCCTCACCCCCCCCTTCCCACCCCCTTCCTTTCCGCGGCTCTGACTTCGACTTAGGCTCTGACTACGTCTACTCGATCCCTTTCCCAGCCCACTCATCCCACTTCTAAATCCTGAGGGCATGTCCGAACCAGGGTCTTGGAGGCCGAAACGCTGGTATTTTTTCCCAGGACTCTTCCTAGGTGATTTGGACCGGTGAAGCTGGTCTTGATGATGTTGATATCTTTCTTCGGTGAGGGCGCCTGGGGATGTTTGGCTGGAGGTTTTGAGTTGAGTTTGGGAGGGCGAAAATGAAGATGCTGATGGTGAAGGGGTGCGATGACGACCGCGGCCGCGGAGTGTGGTGCTGCCGTGGGAGGTGGTGTGGTTTGAGGCTGAGCTGCGGCGGCGTTTTCGGCCGCGTTGGGTGTCGTCGTCTGTAGAGGGGGGCTCGAGGAGGTAGGGTTGAGATGAGGGAGTGTGGGGTTGAGGTTGGGGGTGAGGTGCTAGGGATGCCATTTTAGGGTTGTGAGGGTCTTGGTGAGGGATGTGGTGAGATGAGGTGAAGCGTGTTGTGGTGTGTAGTTTTGAAGGGTTGTTGATGTCTTCTTTGGGAATGTTTGAGAGTTATCGAGGAGAGTTGAATGCGTTTGAGCAGTTGTTCCTGTGAGCCAGTCTCGTCTCTCGGTGGAGGGGGAGTAGTTTAAGATCCCAAAGTCAAGTCGTCCGTTTGTCTTTCTGAGAGATCATCAGATGATATTCTGTACTTCTATACCATTCCTCTCCATTCCAGCCCAGAAATGAGAACGAAGTTGTAATTCATACAAAACAAGAAGCAGTAGACAGATAGGAAAGCATGAAGGCAATGAGGAAGACCAGAAAGATATACAGCTCGCAATGTGCAGTGACAGTCCTCGGATGACAACTTACACTTTCTCAGCACGACCGAGCATGTGCCTTTGCTTAGAAAGTATACCAGCCTAGACCAACGACCGCCTCAGCCCTCGGGTGACAAACAATCAAGCATTGGCGTTGTGCTCGTGACCTTGTGCTGAGCTCAGAACGGGAGGATCAGGAAAGTCGCCTCTACTTTCCGATTGAGGGTTGACTCATCGAGGATGAGGCTGGAACTGGTATGAGAGATGTAGGAAATAGACGATAATGGAACGAAGGGACGATAGCATGTGAAATATATCGGCATAAGAGATGGAGGGTGACATACATGAGCGGCTTGGCCGGCAGTGGAGGTTGAAACGCGGGGAGAGCTTGAAGCTTTGATGACTGACTCGTTTACTTACAAGAGGAATGTAGATATTCGAAGAGAGCGGAAGTTTGATAAGTAGACATGTAGGTACTCGAACTGAAGTACTTAAGTATCCTCGCCGTATGATGAACGCAATTTCATCAATGTCCTACTGTCGCTCATGATGGATAAATGTAGATCATATAGCACAGCTGATGTTGGCAGTTCGGGTACAGTGAAGGTAAGGTTGGGAGTGGGAAGCTGTCGCGTGAGGGATGCCGCTGCAAAGCGAGATGTGGGAGCTCCGGGGGGCCAGGGCGGGCTTGGAAATATTTTGTCGATCGCCTGATGGAGCTGGAGCTCAGTTGAGCTTCAAAACAGCTACGACAGAACACTCAATTGAAATCCACCACTGATCTCTACACTTAGTAATCGTGTAGGAAATAAAAGAAGAAGCAATGATGAATGTACGACCAATGATTAGAGCTTCCAGGCTCTGCTGCCGCTGCTATGCAACCAGCACAAGCACAACTCCTCCTATGCTCCTCAAGATCAGGCAAGCTCTCTCCCAGCACCATCCAGCTTTCCCCAATTTTCCCCCAATTGACAAGTCCGAACACAGCTAACCTCATCTCCCCGAACAGAAAAGACATGAAAACCGCCATGCAGCAAAAAGACAGCAACCGCCTCGCCGTCCTCCGCGCCCTCCTCTCCCAAACCCTCAACGCATCCAAGACCTCCTCTCCCATCAATACAGACATGCAAATGCTCTCCCTCCTCCGCAAATCCGCCAACGCCGCAAAAGCCGCAGCTGAAGAGTTTAAGGGTGCAGGGAGGCAGGATCTCGCGGATAAAGAGGACTTGCAGAGGGCGGTGCTGGAGGAGTATGTTGGGAGTGTGGAGGTTATGGGGGAGGGGGAGATTAGGGGATTTGTCGAGGGGGTGGTGAGGGGTTTGAAAGGAGAGGCGGGTGGGAAGGAGTTGAAGATTGGGGAGGTTATGAAGAGGGTTTTGGAGGGGGAGGGGAGTTTGGAGGGGAAGGCTGTTGAGAAGGGGGAGTTGGCGAGGATTGTGAGGGAGGTGCTGAAGGAGAATTAAGTCTGGGTGGGCGGATGGAATAGGTTGAAAAAAGAGGAAGAGTGTATGTTATGGTGTGTATAATATGTAGCATAGATGGCGTTGTTATGATACCAGACTCTACTTTCTACGAACGACTCGCACGAAATGGGAAGCGAATATTTGGAGCTGTCGTCTGATTTGTCAATGCTACCTGTGCTCTTGACATTCTAAGAAATCAAGCACAATTCCCACTCAGCTACAATGGTCTTCGGTTTGAGTTGGTGGAGTTGGTGGAGCTGGTGGAGGTTCGTATTGCTAGCACTTTGGTACGAGTGTCGATATCTGTATTGCTTGCCAGATAACCTCTTGGGAAGCACGACTAGCAATTAAAGCTAAAGAAAACGTCCCTGATATCCAACCTAGCATCTCACTCTCTATCAATTACTAAGCACACCTCAAACTCAAGTTGGCTGCATGTTTCCATGGCGTCGGTACCAAAGTTCCACCGGCGCCGTGGAATGCATTCGTGCCCCTTGTCATCTCCTCTTCTCCCCCCTGTACGGAGATAAGTTTCGTGAAATTTGTGCATGGGATGGAATTGGAATTGGGGAAGTTGGGATGTGTCTTCCGGTGTCTGTGCTCTGCAAAGTACTTGCTGCAAGGCCAACGAGAAAGGAAGGAGGGAGATGGATTTCGTGCCGTTGCAAAGGGCATTTTTCAATTCTTCAACATGGGGTTGAGTCAAATGTTCCCAAGGATTCGGAAGCTGGTAAAGCCTTTCTTTTTGAGGGTGTATTTTCTGACAGCAGTGACAGGAAAAGCAAAAGTGAGGCGAGGCTCCATAAATATACCTTGGAATGCCAAATGGCACTGCAGACGGACGCATACAGGGCTCTGTTCTTTGGTAAGCTTCACCTGGGAAGAGCAGCGTGTTCGGGTCCGGTGGCAGATCCGAGAGAAGCTGCAATGCAACCCTACTAAAAAGTGAAGGGTTGTGTTTGCGGCCGCAGCAAGTATATCGTGAAAATACAAAACAGAAGCCGAGGTCTGAAGCACCCCAAGTAAGGGACGATTAAAGGAAGAATGGCATTGGCAAGTCAAAGATTACTGTGGCTTGCGAATAGAGATGGGATGAAAGAGAAAGAGGAAGAGACCGGCGTTTTTAAGACTGAAGGACACACATGAAACGCTCAAGTCTTACTTGAAGTATGAACGGACCTGCTGAATCTTGTGTAACGGTAACAGAAATTTAGAAGACAGACAAAGGCTTGGCCTAGAATATTACCAGTCACACTCGGCATTACCAAAAAGCTCCGTACCTGACTCGGGTTTCTGCTGAAGTTGGGTCGGCAGGTGTCGCGATATGATCTGATGATAATGGGATTGTGGAGACGAAGTTTGATAACGGGCCGGCTCGAGTGTTGGTTGGTGAGTTGCGTGCTTCGGTTTTCGGTATCGCATCATAGATCCGGAGGAACTGTTGGAGGGGTTCCTGTGTAACTTGACAGTGATTCGTTTATGATACAGTATGGGAATGCAAGTAAAGTGTTGAGACTCTTGAAAAGACTGAATCAATGTAAGACTTGTAATCTTACCTCCTTTCTGTAGTACCGAGCTCCCTGTCAGCCCAAGTGCCATGACATCCTGGGGTCATCTTTAGCTTCAATTGACTTTCCACTCCCCTTGTCACAAAATCATCTTTCTCCCCCGTGAAGTTTGATAGGACGCACAGACTTCCGCCAATGGAGGAGGGATTCCTTAGTTCCGATTGATAATGGCAGTCTGAATCGCATCGCAAGACATTTCGCAAGGGCATTTTCGACAGAAAGAAAACATCACCTTAGCCGGTCCTCTCTCACCTACTTTTTCTAGAGGTTTGGAAGCACAACATCTATCCACGGCCCACGCATCCACCCGCGCCCCTATCAACTTATAGCCTCTTGCTGCACTCGGCTGCAGGTCGACTCTGCACTGCACTGCATTGCATACGGACCGACCGAAATAGCTGGGTCGGCTTCCAGCATCCAATCCTCTCCAGACCCCCTCTCTTCCCTCTGGAATTGAGTCCGACTGGTTCCCAAATCCTCTCACCCATCACTACTTCTCCCAATTGGAGACCTAGCCCTATCCCCAACCATCCTCATCTTACTTCCAAGTCCGTGGTCCCATCGTTAGCAATCCCGGCCGCCGACGTCGACTATTACTTCAACAATCATATTTCCAGTCTCAGCCCAGCATTCCCCGCAACCACGTTCACGTTCTCAGCTTGTACGACACACCCGTACCAGCGCATCGGGATCTGAACCACTCAGCCGCTGTCACTTGTACTTCAAGGAGAAGCCACGCTGCTTGGGAAACAACCCATTCCAGCGCCTTTGTCGATCTGTCGTCTCTGACTTGTCAATTGACTTTCTTCAGCGGCCACTCATTGAACGTGACCATATCGACGACCACGTGGAGAATTTAGTCTCGTCCACTAAGAGGAGGAAGCAGGAGTGTTACTGTCGAATTGTATTCAAGGTACGTTGTATTGACATGCAAGTCTTGTGATTCCAAACTTTTCCGGAGGGGGGTACTACGGATGCGGTGTAGTCTGGAAGTAGTGTACTTCGGACGATCGTTTCTTCTACACTTCCCTATTTTTCCTCACCAGCATCGAGTTTGCGTTTGGTTCTCAATGTCTCAAGCTAGTATTTCAGACTGAAAATTCTGAGTTCTCTCCGAGTTGGACGCCTGAGAGTCGTTGGAATCTGGATCTGCAGAGGCTTCATTCGAGCTGTCAACATCGGCAGACATTCCATTCCGTTCAAGGAACCGGACCCTCCACTAGTCCTCTGGGGCAGATTCCTTCATCCCGATTCGAGCACCTCAAGTTGTCCATACTCTTTTTTGCTAGTTTCCGCTCTCCTAGTTCTACAATCTGATTCGACAATTGCTAGCAAAGACGGTTCACATCACAGCACATGCGGCCCGGTGCGACCACATCACATCGCCACAACCGGCCGACACACGTTCTCAACTCTTTCTCTCAGCCCGATCAACGCCTCTCCACTAGGCGTGAATTTCCAAAGTTCAAGACTTATTACACAAAGTGTCTCAGTCCTTGAGGTTTAGTAGCGATCTCGATCTCCACTCAATTCCCGAAGCTAAGAGGAAGAAACTGTCATAAAACCCCTCATTCAACACCTCACTTCATCCCGTTGCACCTGACGACGTTCTACTCTCAGAGCATCAAATTATCAACGGCGGCTTGCCAATTAACTTTCGGCACCTCACGGAACCTATCACTAGCAGTTGCGCCCTCGCAGTAGACCACAATTTGGTCCCGCCCCAAGTGCTCTGGATTACCCGATATTCTGGTCGCAATGTGCTTCGATAATCCCTAATAGTGCTCGTCTACTTGCTACGACTCAAGCATTGGACCGCTCTGGTCTACAGCTCGCCCTCGTATAGAGGCTGCAATATCATTCAAAGTCTCAAGTTGTCCATCACGAGATGAAGGATTCATTTACCTCTTGGTGAATTGCCTATAATACGGGAATTTGTAACAATGGATGATCATGAGGAGCGCGACGCAAGCAGCCCTGAGCTCATGGATGAGACTCACGAGGGAACAGATCCACCGCCGAAAAAGCCGGGATCGAAAGCGAAAGGACGGAAGAGGACGAAGACCGGCTGCTTAAGTAAGATTGCCACAGTGTATCTTGAATGTATTACTAATGCGGGTGGTAGCATGTCGAAAGAGACGCATCAAATGCGGTGAAGAGAGACCTACATGTATGTGATTCATTGGCTCAATTTAGCCTACCTAAAGGATCCACATGGCCATGTCCAAAGTACTGACTGTAATGTAGGTAGTAATTGTACAAAATCCAAACGCCAATGTGAGGGTTACAACCAAAGAGTAGTATTCAAGGATCCCATGAATGGGTACAGACCGCCAGTACCGCCATTTTCTCAGAGCTCATATCAGAGTATTGGCTATGGTCAATCGTCAGGCCGCCGAGAGTCGTATGGTCATTCAACAGCTGGACAAACCCCGCTTCCAATTGCTCCGAAACCCAGCTCGTCCGTCGTACCTCCGAATAAAATCGAGCAAACGCCACTTGCCCCATCTAATGACCGAAGGGCCAGCTCTACCACCACCGACAACTTACCGGGTCAATCAAGGCAGGGCGCCAGATTACAACCTAGAATCAAGGTACAGCTACAAGATAAGCCTCTTGACACGAGAGGCCATTCCCATGTTTTGGAGAGGCAGTCTCCGAATGATCGGGTAACTCATTATGATTTCAATGCTCTTGTGAATCAGGACAGTCGAGCAAATCAACCCTACACTCAGTCCCAAGCCACCTCGCCTGACTGGTCTGCTGGTCCTCCTTGTAAGTGCTCTGCAACTCAAACCTTTCTACGGTTTTCTAACGGCGGAGGTGTAGCAGCTGGATCTTTTCAACAACCATACTCGCCGCTGAAATGGGAGCCCACAATCTACACTCCGACTTCAGCAGGCGTCGATGATCGTAGAGCATCGATTGGGAATTTTCAACCGCCAAATCACCCACAACCGAAAGAGCAAAGGGCATCGATTGGCAATTTTCAGCCACCAAACCAACCACAACCGAAACAGCCTTCTCATATTCCGAGTGAAACAGCTCGACAGCCAAGTTATCCTCGGAACTGGCAAGGACACCAGCAGGCTGCAGTATATCCTCCTCCAGCGCCTAGTTGGAGCCTTGGTCAACCAGTGTCACAAGACAGACCAGAAATGGACGATATCGATGATCCTTTCGATGTTTCTGATGAAGACGACGACTATGATATGACAGATGACCATTTCGGCGTACTGCATGATGATCCTAACGATACCCATCTGAAGAGGAATGACCTTGGCATAGTCGTGGCTGTACAAGCAGGCCAGGATAAGCAGGGCACCAATCTTCGCTCATTTGTCTCGTTCATTGACCGTCCTGATATGCTGGCCACCTACACACCGTCATCACAGTCAACTCCATTGCGAGACCAGATGACGGCAAGGATTTTCTGCCATTTTGTCAATGTTACTGGGCCGTGCATGTCTATGTTCGAAAGGCATCCTTCGAACCCTGCGTTGATGTTCCAAGGAACACCAGTTCCGAAATCACAGCAGCACATTTGGGCCTGTAAGTTATCCCGATATTCTGGTGTCCACTAGCTAAGATTCAATAGACACCTTCCCGACGTTGGCATTGAACAACTCTGCCTTATTACATGCCATGCTCGCAATAGCTAGTCTCCATATCTCAAAACTTCAAGGTGGACCGATCACTGCATCATACAAACACTATGCCCTCAGTCTGCGCAGAATTGCTAAAAGTGTCAGTCTGCCCACAAGACGAGGACATCCCGCAACACTTGCAGCTGCACTCTTGCTCGCATTCTACGAATGCTGGGCAGCCGACCATCAGAAATGGAGCAATCATTTGCTAGGAGCAAAGCAACTAGTAAAGGAGATCGATTTCGCTGGCATGACGAGGCATATCAAGCGAAAGAAAGCACAAAAGCGTCAGGAAGTTCTTGAAAGACAACATTTTGCCTACGATAACGGTTTGGAGTACGACTTCGATGATCAGAGTCATTTACGACCTCATGATGAGGTCGATGAGAATATAGTAGGAATAATCATGGGTAGGAAGGTCAGCTATGATGAGTATGGCCAGGTTGTAGACGATGATAGGATTCCTGGTTGGGGAAAGGAATATACAGAAAGGGATCTGGAAATATATGAGACGCAGCGGGATCTGTTCTGGTGGTATTGCAAGCAGGATACGTATCAGAGTATTCTCGGAGGAGGGAAGCTCTTGTAAGGCATCCCCCAATCTGATGTTCAAGACCGAAACTGACGACGCACAGTCTTGAATACTCCTTCTGGAGTCATTGCCCACCAAGGGCGCCGCTGGGACGCCTTAATTCTATGTAATATAGCCTTGTACCCCATTCATCTACATTTCTGACAGTCACAGTTACGGCACATTTGACCACATGATCCTCCTCCTCGGACGTCTCGCAAACTTCCAAGCCAAAGACATCAAGAGGAAACGCCTAGCAATGAAAGCTAACGGCGGCCGCTGGCAACCACCCGAGTCCATGCGAGCGCAACAGCCTCCCCAAGCCCAGGCCCAAACCAATGCCGCCCCTCAAACACCTCCCCAAATGCCCAACTTCAGCGGCATGGTGCCAGACGTACAAGAAGCCCAACTCCCCATGGGCTTCGAGCCATCCCGAGACTCTCCAACAAGCACGCAGAGCGAAGACACGGATCTCCAATCGCAGACCTACGCCGCAAATGAAGAATGGCAAGAAATCCGCGACGCGTTCGACCTCCTCGAAAGCCATTTCGGAGAAGACTTCCAAGCTCTGGGCCCGGAGTTCTCGACTCCCATTCAGACGCCATTCGGCCCAGCATTGCAGTACAGGACGTATGGCATTGCGGGGATATGGATGAACTTGTATATGGGACTGATCACTTGCTACCGCTCGCATCCGTCCATGCCGCCAGCTGCTATTATGGCCGCTGGCATTACCGCAAGACAGACTGCCGGGTTCGCGAACCAGCTGGGCAGGATTGCGGCTGGCATTGCCCCCGATTTGAGTATGGCGACGGAAGTCAATCCTGGTGTGGGAGCGGCGCTGATTGAGTCTTCGACTTGTATGTTTGTTTCGGCTGTGCAGGTATGTTCTCTCCTCTCTTTCGCTCATCTTCCTTTCCTCTGCCCACTCTAGTTGAATGGGAATTCAGCTAACACAATCCCCCTCACCAGCTCCAAGACGCCTCTCAACGCTCCTGGACGATCCTCCGCCTACGGGACATCGCCCGCCTAACAGGCTGGCAAACCGCGCTCGCCGTAGCAACGGGCTGCGAAACCTCCTGGATCAAGATGGGCGAGCTGGGTAAAGGACCGGTATACGTTCGCACTAAAGACCGGCGCGTCGTGCCGGATATTTGGGATGGTTCAAGGAGGATTGATAGGGCGCTTGAGGGGAAGACGAGTGAGGAGAAGAGGATAGTTATTGAGAAGAGTGATAGGGTACAGTATGCTCTCGGAGTGCTGGGGCTTGAGGAGGACTTCGAGGGGCTGGATTTGGAGGGTGGGAGGAAGTAGTGTGGTCAGTGGAAAGGGATGCTGGGTGTTTATTCGGTTCTGGTTTGGTTTGGTGTTAGGTAAAAGTAGCTTTTTGCATGGTGGAATGAAAATGGGCTGTTCTTGGGTTCCGGTATGTTAGGGCGGTTTACATTTGCTGCATTTAGCTGTAGGATCTGCGGGATACTTCTGAAATCTTATTGACAAGCATGGGTGTGTACTGTTTGGATCAAACTTTTGACTCGCTTACTCCCTTCCAGTCGCGCTGCTGATGACTGACTCGGCAGGATTGAGATATTCTTTATGTCTAATGACCTTGATTTCATTTTTAATGCCTCGTAACTCCGTAGCTCTAACATGCATGTCATATCTTTCAATCCTGACTTTGCAATTGGTCACTTTCCTTCCAGCCTAGACGCCCTCAATTTGCTGGTAATCTCTCTACGACTGCGGCCATCTCCTCGTCTGTGTAGATCCGGAAACCCTTCTCCTTGGTGACGCTCGCCAGTTGCACGTTCTTCGAATCGAGCTTCTCCTCCATGACTTGCTTCAACGTCTTCAGAACGAGTGTTTCAGCCTCCTCAATGGTGAGAGACTGGGATAGCTGTTAGCCATATTCTTGCGCTGTATCACCCGACGCATGTGTAAAGCTCGAAACCTGCAAAATACGTATCCGTACCTTGTGGAACTCATTCTGCAGCTCAGCCTGCGCACCCTCCGATCCCGAACCAATAGCCTTCGCATCATATCTGTAGAAAGTTCCACTTGGTTCCGCATGGTACAGCTGAGGTCCATCCTCATCATATCCAGCAATCAACAGCGCAACACCAAACGGCCGACTCATAATACTCTCCTCTCCATCAGCACCCTCACCAAAACGCAACGCCAGATCACAGATCGCCTGCGTACAGCTCTCGACTCTCAGTGGCTCGTTGTAATGGAAGGCATGGTTCTGCGACTCGACCCGGGCGTGCTCGACCATGCTGCGTGCGTCGGCTTGGAGCCCCGACATGGCGCATCCGATGTGGCGGTCGATTTCGACGATCTTTTCGACAGACGAGGTCTCGAGGAGGGTGGAAGTGACGCGCTTCTCGACGCCGAGAACGACTCCGCCGCCGGTGGCTACGCCGATTGCGGTTGATCCTAGCTTGATTGCTTCGAGGGAGTATTCGACTTGGAAGAGACGGCCTTCTGGGGAGAAGGTGCTGAGTTGTGTTAGATGCTGCTTGGTCTGTGTAGATAGGAATGGAATCGCAGGAGATTAGATAGAACGTACTTGATACCACGATCTGTACAATGTTAGCTTTGGCCTAATATACTCTGTTTGGAGCTCTTGTTCACTTACCATATTCTGAACGAGCAATAAACATCTTGACAGCTTCTGGTGATCAACGGAGATTATTGCAGGGTCGGAGAATGGATGTGAAGCTGCAAGAACTTCTGCAGACTATCTTCAAGTAGGTATTAGAGCGTTGCAAAAGTTGTGGTGAGAAGACAAGAGGTTGAAGTAAAAGTGTCGTTCGTTGCTCTCCACGGCCAGGCACGCTCATCCACGACAGCTCCGTTTCGTTTCGGGCCATGCTACGAGGGTTGGACCTGAGCTATACCAAAAGCGGACTAGCCATACTTACTAGCACCTTCAACGCGCCAATGTTGAAGAAGCGCGTCCCCCAGTTTATCACAAGGTCCGAATAGCAACATCAAAATTCTGAGCGTAACTTTCAACAAACCGGACTTCCGAACTTACTCGCTAGTCATTCGATAACTTCTAGGATCGAGCACAAATGTAACTATAATGTCGTCTTCGTCCCACGCCAGAATCCCCTCGCGGAGCGATCGCAGGACGGCTACCGATAGTGGCAGTACACAACCCCGCGCCCCTTCTGGACAACAGGGTGGGAGTCGAAGTGAGAGGTCGGATCCAAGAAGACAGCCGTCGCCACAGCCGTCTACGTCGACTGGCGGGCATAAGAGAACGGCTTCTGGCGTCCAGCGCTCGAGTAAAGCGGTGGAGGAACGACGGACTGAGAGGGTGCAGGTTACGACCAGGGAAACGATATCTTCGAGAACGAGGAGTCCGGAGAGGAGGCCTGGATCTACGCAACCGCCGGAAAGGCAGAGGCCGGAAGCTAGTAGGACGCACTCAGGAGATCCAAGGCCAAAACCTGCGAAGATGGAGGCACCAACAGGTATATTTTCCATTGTGTATATTGGGTTATGGTAGAGAAGAAATCTGATATTTCATGATAGCACTATGGGCTCCAGAGGCTTCTTTAGTTCCGCATACATCTGCTCCTCTTGCCTCACGGATATCCATACCACCGCTCTCATCACAGGCTCCGACCGCTCTTCAACCCCGCCCTCTCCATGAGTTATCTCTTGAAGTCCAGGAAGCAGCTATATTAGAAGATCTTCTTTTCGTGTTCATGGGATATGAAGGACAGTACATCCGATTCTCGAAAGTCTACAATCCATCTATTGAGAAAGATCGCCTTGCTGGACCAGGATTCAAGATTCAACCTGGTCTAGATCCTAGTCTGCAGGATCTCACAACTACGATGCTAAAAATGGCTACACATTATGGTGCTGTAGACGCTTTTGTCGAAGTGCAGAGTCGAGAGGAATTCGGGGCGGTAAATCATGCCCTTTGTGCAGCGATACGAAAACTCCTCCAGGATTATTTGATTTTAGTTGCCCAGCTGGAGACACAATTTCTGACTAATCCCTCTTTTACCCTACACGTTCTGAACCTGCACACTTTACCGACTAGCCATATGATGTTCCAACTCTATTCCATGGCTCACGAGATCTTGAAACGGAATTCGATGCTGGAGGAAGACGAGGACTCGGACGATGGTTACGATGATATTGAGAATATTCTGGAAAGCCTGCGGGAGGGTGGAGACCTTGGACCTGGAAACATACCTGGGAAAAAGATATGCAAAGGTGGAAGTGTGTTGGGACTTATCACAAAACGACTGGAATCGATGTCTGGAGACCCTGCCGCTCGTGCACTGCTGACATCGTTACTACGAGACGCAAGTCGGCCGTACATGATGATGTTGAATGAGTGGCTACACCATGGAAGCATCAAGGATCCGCATGCTGAATTTTTGGTCAGGGAACAGAAGAGCATTAAGCGTGAAAGGCTCGAGGAGGACTACACGGATGAGTATTGGGAAAGAAGATACACCATTCGGGATCACGATGTCCCACCGCAGCTTGAAGGTGTGAAGGACAAAGTCTTACTAGCAGGCAAATACCTGAATGTTGTTCGAGAGTGCGGTGGTGTCGATGTGAGCAAGGCTGTCACGGACGTCCCTCGGTCTTTTGACGACAATCGATTCCTGGATAACGTCAACAGTGCTTACGCTCATGCCAACGAGTCTTTGCTGAAGCTGTTACTAACAACACATGCCCTCCCTGCACGATTGCGATCACTCAAGCATTACTTCTTCCTGGACCGTTCGGATTTCTTCTCTTATTTCCTGGAACTTGGTACATCTGAACTGAGGAAGCCAGTCAAGAGTGTCAATACGAGCAAGCTACAATCCTTGCTAGATCTTGTGCTGAGACAACCAGGCAGTGTGGCTGCACAAGACCCGTTTAAAGAGGATATCAAGGTCGAGATGAACGAGATCAGCTTGACGAACTCGTTGACGAGGGTTGTGAATATTTCAGGAATCGAGCAGGGCGAGTCTCTTCAGACTCCGGCCACGCAACCTACCAGCGAAAGCGACAAGGCTGCTGTTGGATTCACGTCTCTGCAATTGGACTATTCTGTCCCATTCCCTGTATCACTGGTCATCAGTAGGAAGACAGTCTGGAGATACCAAGCACTATTTCGTTATCTTCTATCGCTACGGCATCTTGAGCAGCAGCTCGTGTCGTGCTGGCAGACTCACAACAGATCCGCGAGCTGGGCCCACAAGAGTTCGAACTCGACACTCGAGATGTGGAAACGGCGAGTGTTCACCTTGCGAGCTCGAATGCTCGTATTCGTGCAGCAGCTGTTGTATTTCTGCACTGCCGAGGTTATCGAGCCTAACTGGCAGGCCTTGATGGCACGATTGAATGCGAAGGAAGATAGCAAGGGTGGCGCAACACCTGTGCGAACAGTTGATGAGCTGATGCAGGACCATGTTGACTTTCTGGATACATGTCTGAAAGAATGCATGCTTACCAATAGCAGGCTTTTGAGAGTAAGTCCATTCGATTCTTTGGACAGCCACATGCTAATTTTCGGCAGATCCATTCAAAGCTCATGCAAACATGCACATTCTTCGCATCATACACCGGATGGCTAGCCAGAGAATTAGAGAAGGCAGACCCGGACATGACGGGCACAGAGAAGCCAACCTCTATGAACAAACAGCATTGGAATCGATACCAAGCTGAGAAGAACCAGCGGCATGGTGACTCGACGAGCTCTACTGCTCCGCCAGCACCATTGACCGATGCTGCAAGAGCAGAAAAGCTGGAGAGGATGTTTGAGATCATCAAGAAGTATGAGGACAACTTCAGTAGACATCTGCAGATTCTCCTCGATGCATTGAACCACTACGCCGCGACGGAAACGGTCGTGTTGTTAGGCCTATGTGCTCGATTGAGTACTGCCAACCAAGGCACGCAGTACAGTGGCCTAAAGACGGATGAGGATGGTGGGGTACAGGCGTAAGGGTAGAAATTACGGAACTCGAGATTTTGCAGCGTCTTGTTCTTTGAGGGATGGGCGTTTTACGATATCCAGCACTGGTTTTCGGGATCATGGATGAGCGGGATGGGAAATAGCTTCTACGAAAAAGGGAGCGGAAAGCGTCTAGATCTTGGAAGCATGTAGAAAGCTATTAGTGGTCTTTATTACTTGCTGACAGAGTCTTGAGCTGTAGAAAGCCGAACTTTACGATGTGCTGTCGCCGAGGGAGGTTGTCTTTATTTATTCTCCATCTGTGAGAAGTAGTTCAGGGCCCTATTGTGAGGAGGTCCCAGACAATGGCAGACAAGAAAACTCCCCTCAAACTGTGGCCTCTCTGGTGTCTAATCAGAAATTGCTATGCCCTCAGAACGCCTTTTCTTGAGTTGGTTTCATGGCCGAAGTTGAGTAGAATCCGCCTTGTAGCAGAATGCCTTTGGCTTTTATGGGGCAACGTTAAGCGAGCACAGAAACAAAACATCGTCACAAACTCGAAAGAACTTGGCAAGTTGATTCGCAATTGATTCCGTATGGGCAATCTATAGTGCACTATAAGTTATTCGCAATTCCCTCCAAATCCACTCGCAAGTGCTCCAAAGAAAGAGATCAAGAGACGACCAATCTCGCCAAAAACATGCCAACCTTAGAAGCTCCCATGCCAAGCCGAGTCGATTCAGATGTCCTACTTGAAGGTTAGTTTGTGATATGTGATGACTGGGCTGGGATCTCATACCTTCTTAGATGCAGTATGGGAGACCAGCGATGATGGTGCAAGACTGGACAGGGGTGTCGCACTTGCCGGCGTACTGCCACTTGTAGTTGTGATTGCAGACCATCTAGAGCGAAACAGTCAGTCGGAAGTTCAAATGTTTGAAAAAGATGGGAGAACGGGGAATGGGGAAGGTGGAGGTGGAGGTGGAGGTGGACTTACCCAGGAGTGAGGAAGGCTCTGGTAGTTGCACATGTAGAAGTTTGGGTTGCAGTCACGGGCAGCGGCGACGTCGGCGGAGGCCTCAATGGCTTCAGCTGGAGCACCGAGGGCAGCGACGGCAAGGCCGAGGACAGCGGAGAGGGTCTGGAGTGAGAGTTGCATGATTGCTGAGTGTTGGTTGTTGGGTGTTGGATGGATTGGTGTGTATGGTGTGTGAGACTGGACTCAGATGAATTCAAGATATCGAGGAGTGTGGGAGATGTGGAGGGTTTGGTTTGTGGTTGTGTTGATAGAGAAAGGCGGAGGCTTTGGAAGCAAGAGGTGGCTCTTTTATACAAAATTTTGCCCGCGCAGGCTAGACGAAGAAGTTCGAACAGGCATTCACTTGAGCGTTGTCGGCGACGACAGAACCGAACAGACTGGGAATTAATACGCTTTTTGATAATGAATGAGGCAATCACAGGACCAATCGGAGGCTTGATTGGCCAACGACAGTAGAGAAGTCGCTACCAATTGACAAGCCAAGACCAATTATAGGAAGAATAAGCGGCCAAATGATGACTCAAACGGTCATGAAAGCATTGGTGTTGGTATTGAATCGCTAGCTAGCAAATGACTAACCAAATTCCAGGCGGCCCAAAAACAAAGCAGAGGTTACACATCCCAGCCCAAAAGGTGAGGTCGAGCCGGATTTGACCTCCAATATTTGTCAGTTACGACTTCATTGAACAAGGTTCAAAGGACAACTTACTTCGGCCGAGGCAGTAAGGGACTTCGTCAATCTCCTTGCAGGTCTGGCCGGCACCGCAGGTAGCAGCATCGATCCATGTTCCCATTCCGTTACACACGACCTGAATCGGCATTAGTTAGGATTATGTGGGTCGTAGACCAGGTCAGACTTACAATACCATAGAAGTTGTTTCGGTAAATGCAAGCATATTCGCCCGAAGCATATCCCTGGGTGACGGGTGCGGCCATTGTGCCGAAGGCCATGGCGAGGCAGAGGAACAGCATCATATTGAGGATACCAATGACCTTCATAGTTGCTGAGTGTTTTGCGTGTGGAAATATTGCTTCAGGTTGACTTGTTAGAGACTGTGTTGCCGATGAGGAAGATTGTAGTGTTTTGGGGAAGAAAACAAAGCAGTGGTCAAAGTCGATGGAGTCCATGGTTTTATATCCGAACGAGGCTCAACATGGTGGCTACATTGATGAATGAGAGTGAATTGATTCTGAAGTATATGCTCAATAGGAGATTTAAAATGAATACGATTACTAGTTGTGACAGAGGTGAAAATTATGGAGGGAATCAAGAAACTCGTGGAAGGGCGTGATGCCTTCACAGCGATCTCCACCAAGAGCATCGTCCTCAAACATCGATAAAAGAGACTTTGGCACTAAAGTTTGGGAGAACCATGTTCCTGAGATCAAAAGCCGCAAGTAAAGCTACTTAGGTGATTGTCAGTACAAGTCTTTTTACAGAACAGATATCCCTCCCATCCCAACCCCCATATTGCCTCCCCAGTCTCCCATCTTTGTTATTGAAGGAATTGGCTTCATTAATGCTCGCTGCTGAGCCCGACTAGCACCGATCACACTGTCATATGGTGCGTCTTATCTACTACCTCCTGAAAACTTGTACTGTCTCAGCCATGGCTCCAGGTGTGAAGCGGGGGAAGAAACCTTGTCCCTAACTTTCAAGCCCAGTGCTTCCTACAGAGCTGTAATATACTCCTCTTCTTTCTTCCTAAAACGGTCTCTGAAATGAGTTCTAGGAGTTCTCTCTGGCAAACTTTCAGCTGCCTCTAAGCGATGGCGATGAGCATTTACAATGAATGGAAAACAGTATCCCGGATGAAATGTCGTCAGCGCTATTGTTGCAACGACAATCATGCTATGATAGAGAGACTCATTAGCACTCGGATTCTTGAACACAAGGTGAAGAAACACTAAGAATGTCGTCTACTTACAAGCCTTCCAGAATAACATACTCAACTTCATTGCGCATGATTGGGTTGGCCCACCCTCCAACAATTTCAGCGATACGGTAAACGCATCTGGTAAATATCGTGATGAAGGCAATGATGATACCTGCGGTGAAGAGTTTGAATGAAGTTTTCTGAGCATAATTCCTTGCAACAGGCGAAACAGCTTCCCAAGAACGTCTAGTTCTGACAATATACTCGAGTGCCAGATATCCAAAGATTACGAGTGTTGCAACCTGAAACACAATTCCAGCCAGCATAGTGTTGGTTCCCTTGGCCCTCAACTCAGCATCCTGTCCAGCACCACCCGCCAATCCACCTCCGACGGCCTGAAGCATGAGTGAGGTGAAGTCGCAAGCAATAAAAATCCAGGTATACCATCTGGGAGTCAAACGAGACTTTGCCGTCCCGAAGAACATGACGATATGCTTCAACGTGATATATATTGCGGCATTGACGAAGGCGGGCGCGAATATGAGGCATGATATCTGAATTCGGAACCCAATCTCATCAAATGGATTCTTGTTCATCATGATCCTGCCTCCATATCCAATAGCTTCGGAGATACAGCCAACGGTCATGACATAAGCAAAGAAGTAGGTCTTGAAGTATATGCCATAAATTGCGTTCGTGATGGCGAAGAACGAGAAGAATGCGACGAAGAACGCATTGAGAGGTAGGGATGGGTAGTAGCCGTAGATGGTATTCTCGACGGGGCAATCTGCTGTCACTGATGTGCAACTGAGGTCGACATAATGTTGATGCATGGCGCTGACTTCTATTCTGGCCAAATGGTACTCAGCATATGCCACAACAGCAACCAAAGACTGGGAAAGATACCAACAACACATAGTGTAAGAACTGGTCTTACTAACTCTGAGTATGAAGACTACTTACCAACAAATTTTCTAGTATCGTGTCAAACGAAATGAGTCGTCAAAAGGCTGGTGAGGTGCAACTTTCTCCAGAATACTGATCGTGCTTGAAGAACTTCACGTATTGAGACACTGTAGGATCTCCCTACATGTCGAAATCACAGCCTTGCCATGCGGTGCAGAGCATGTTTTTCTTGCACTAGCGCGGGGCATTGGAGAGGATCAGAAATGGCGCCAGATCTCAACACGAAGGCAGGGCCATTTGAATATGTCTTGCCCTCGCTTGTTGTATCATCAATTTAATTAGGCCAATGAGAGTATGAATTTCAACGAGCGCCCTAGGCTCAGATATCCTTACGTCCGTAACAGCTCATATCTGCAACGCTTGGCAACACCCACTTTATAATTTGCATGCGATAGGCTTCTATGGACTGATATACGACAACATTCTTGATTTCATGAATCATCATTCGTTACGGCCGTAGGATTCAGATATTACATGCTGCAGAAGAATTTAATTTTGTCTTAGGGGATCAATCAAGAGCATTTCATGAGCATGTATCAGCACATTTCGGAACCAAGATTAAGCGAGATTTCTTGTTTGGTATCCTGAAAACACGGCGCAATAAGGAGGCACCAGTTCTCTCTTTTCGGTGGATTGGACGGGACGAGACTATAAGCCTCAAGTAATCGCAAAATGCCGGCCAAAATCAGCCATCACTGCATGGCGATAGCTCCGCTCTTGCGAGGGGCTGATTTTCCGGAGACTAGGATGAGGACGTCGCCTAATCAGGCTGTGAAAGTCCATCAAAGTTACTATATGCGACCTAGCCTTGTGGTCGAAATGTATAGTAGAACTCGACCCGCGGATTACTTCAGTTGTCTTCTATGCAATCCAGTCAATTTCTGACGTCGAAGGAGGTGCTCTCCACTTTCAATGTATCCTGGATTGCTCCATAATTGATAATATAGATTCGTTCTCCAAGATGACAAATCAATTCGCTTCCAGAACTTTTGCCATGTGAGCTTAATCTATGATGCTCATAATCGTATGAAACTTCAAAGCAGCCAAGTCAAAGATAATGAATTTGCCGGGTCGCTGACCGGTAAAGTCAACAAACAGCCAGCGCCCCAACCAAAATTAGCGAGCATCATGTTCTTGTGTATTTCTCCTGGCAACAGCAGAATAGCCCAATCAATCGACACCCACTTTGCTAGATAAGTCTAGCGAACAGAAGATGGATTATACCAACAACCTGCAATATCCACGTGAGTCCGAAATTGACTTGTTCCAGGGTGATGTTCAAGCTGTAAGCTCCGAGTCTTGCTAGGTTTGGTCCCCGCCAAGAAAGCCAGTGCGGGGTCATTGTATGTACACCGACCCCACGTTCAAACGGATGCGGCTTCAGCATGGAGGCTCGGAACGACGTAGGATGAAGCTCCTCGTAGTAGTGGCTTTGTTAGGCGTCGTTTGAGTCTAAGAATCCAGTGTCGAGCCCCTAAGAGGCTAAGCGCAGATCATCTCTTCCTACTTTCCCACGGACGATCACGAAAACTGGGGAAACCTCCCGCAGCAAATATTCTTCAGTGGGTTTTCCATTCTAAGTCAGAGCTTGAGCCGTAGGTCTCTGGAAGGTTCGTATATTGATTGGTGGGATCGTCTGATATTTTACATCAAGAAGAGTGAGACGCTACAAATAAGGTTTTGTTTACGAAGTTAGGCGAGGGGTAGAATCATTCAAAAACTCGAATTGTTTCGCGAATCTGTGACACCTTCATTTTTCCAGTCAACTGACCACACGAGAATCAAATATGAAATTCAGCCTTGTGGGTGTCCTTATCGCCGCAGTTGTAGCGACTGCTACGCCAGCCAATTCTGGCTGTAAGCAGATTCAATACCAGTTCCCAAGCGGATCAGGAAATCCAGAGCGCGCAAAAGCTGTGGTCGATGCCTATAGACGAGTCTATGGTGAATATGAAAAGTACTGTTTCGGCAAAGATGGACTTCAGCCGATCTCAAAGACGTGCGACAATGGCTCTCTTTGGGGTTTTGGTGGAACTATCATTGATGGCCTTGATACCGCGATTGCCATGAACCTCACAGACATTGTTGCGAAGGGTCTTGAAAACACCGCGAAAGTAGATTTCTCGTCAGTCGAGCTGTCTCCTAATGATACCTAATTTTGCTCATATTGTACAGAAATGTGACCATTCTTGTCGAGTTGTTCGATGCGAACATCAGAATCATTGCAGGGTAAGTGTTTCTTGAAGGGATTCTGGCTCTGTTTACTCATGTCTCTGCAGATTGCTCGGTGCTTATGACTTGTTAAAAAGTGGAATGTTCTTCAACGACTACCCCAAGGATCAGATTGATGCACTTCTGGCGGGAGCAAAAACGTTGGCGACAAATTTGAAGCCATGTTTTGACACCCCGTCAGGAGTTCCGGCGTCTTTCACAAACTTCACCAACAAGCAGCCCGTTGACGGGCCTCCGTACACATCACCAGATGAGGCACCATTTGATGGCAAGTCGCATAAAGCACAGAACACTGCAGTCGTTGGCACTCTGATTCTCGAATACTTCCATCTGTCGGACTTGACCGGGGACGACTCTTTTGCAGCACTGGTAAAATGTCCTTACCAAACGTGATTGTCCTACTTGAGATCTGACAGAGTGTAGGCACGTAAGGCAGAAACATATCTGATCAATCCAAAGCCAGCCCCGAAATACCCAGGGTTGGTTGGTGGCCAAGTGAACACTGACACGGGAGACTTTCTTGACTATAACTTCGGGTGGCAGAGCGGGCTCGACAGCTTCTTTGAAGTGAGTCCCTTGGGCACGGTCCCATGTCGAAGCAACATCTGACAACATTTAGTATCTGATCAAGACTCACATCTATGATCCAGGACAGGATCGAAACTCAGAGTACCTAAATTTCTGGACGTTAGCTGTCGATTCCAGCATGAAGCATGACACAGTATCCCCATATGGCTTCCCCAACCTGAAGTTCTTGAGTAATACTGATACTTTGGGAAACCTCAAATACAGCATAGACGATTATGTAAGGCATCTGAAACTTCTGTGGTGCACAACCTAACCAATTCAGATATGTTTTGCAGGAGGAAACTTCTTGCTCGGCGGTGCTTACTTGGGTAGACAGGATATGAAAGATGCAGGGATTGCTCTGACGGATTCTTGTCATCAAGCATACAACACTACGCTCACGGGCTTGGGACCACTAAGTAAGACTCCCCGTCTTTACTTGAGTCTCAATAGCTGACCGAAACAGCTTTAGCATGGTACAACGAGAACAACACAGCCTATAACCCCGCTTACAACAACGATACCGCACTTCGTGAATATGCCACTAAGAATGGCTACTTCATTCCTCCTGAAGGCTTTTCAGCGGTCTACTTCTCTTTTCCGGAGACCATTGAATCCATTTGGTATGCCTGGCGTATCACCGGAGACACTAGATGGCGAGAGTATAACTGGGAGATTTTCAAGGCTCTCAATACAACTCGCTCCGAAGACATTCCGTACTGGGAAATTCTCAATGTTAATAAGCCATCTGGTGGAGGTGCATGGAACTCTCTATCTACGTGAGTCTACATCAATCGACTTGCGTGAATTAGTTACTGACTACTCTGGACTAGGTACTTCTTTGCAGAGACTCTAAAATACCTTTACTTGTCATTCACGGATCCTGAGGTACTCAGCTTGGATAGATTCCAGTTCAACACTGAGTGTCACCCATTCCTTATCCAGCAAGGGACTTGTGCTGTGAATTATCCCAGAGATTATGATTCTCCTAGGGTCTACAAGCAGAGTAAGTGCCCTCCCCAATCCATCTCTGAACAAATCAATGCTGACGAAAATGCATCAGAGCTCAACTTAGAGAGGGTGGAACTATGAACAGCTGATCCATTTCATGTATTCTCATGAAATCAACCCGGGAGATGTGAGCAGCAAGAGGTCAAATGATCTTCAATCTAGATAGATAGCCCGATCCAATAGGAAATCGCAGCTGGAAGTGCAACATCATCCTTCTTCAGCATTTACATGCACCTCAGCAAAACATGCCGTAGTCAAAGATGTATCTCCACAAACAGCTTACAGCCCAAACACACCCCTCCCATCTCCCTTTCATGATGCTAATGCCCTGACCAGGGGTCGCAACCTTAATAGTGAGTTCAAAATTGTCGAATCTCCTGCACATTGATGACTTGTCGCTGCAATGCCTCTGCGAACTTGGAGGATTGCGACCTTGACGTCGTGTGAAACGAGCATGCGGGAGATCTCAGGTCTCCAAGGGTGCTAATTCTTGGTGAGTATCCTTCATCCTGTGTGTTTGAATTGTTCCTGGGGTTGTGTCGAAATTACGGATGGCTTTGTGGAATTGATATTTGATACACAAGAATTCAGGAAATAGAGGCGACAGCCCATGGCGTTGAGGATGTGCATACACCATTTTAAAGCGGTACCATGCCCTATAAACACCTTGGATCAGGCATAAGCTTCGCAAACCGCAAGTCGGGAGCTTGCCAGTCCGGGAACTCGATTGATTGACGCTCCAACCACCGCTTGGCAAGAGTCATTTTGTTTGAATCGTATGGACTTTGGTCAGATTCGCTTTCTGGCACCAGAATCTTCTTTTCCGCATAGACAGCTTTTAGGGCAGGGGCTATGAGTTCGTCTTTCGGATCTTTTGCTTGGAAGCGAGCGATCATAGAAGTGAGTTTCAAATCTTCGTCGGAAGACGGGAAATCAACTTGCAAATTTGGATCTTCGGCAATATAAAGCACTTTCAATTTGCCGAATTGGGTGATAACCTGCTTCGAGTCTGCTGGTGGTGGCAGTGGCGGCATTCCATGGAGCCTGACTGGCCCTCCATGTCTGAACTCGCTCCTTGGCCAATCTTTGCGCCATGTAACCAGATTCTGGATGTTGTCGATCGCTTCTTGGGACAGGAACTTCCGGCACGAGCCTTCCTTACACGCTTGAGACATGAAGCTTCTCGTAAGATGCAAGATATCCGTCGAGTAGTTTGCATATGGTGACCTGGGGAATGGGGTTCCCATGCCTCTGATTGTGAGGTACCGATCTGCGGGGCCTTGGCCTTCTCTGCCAGAGAACTGAAGATCATTCCGCCGCTCGCCAGGGTCAGAATGAAAGCATGGTCTATATGTTTTCAGAAGGGCTTCTCGTGCTTGGCGACAGACCGAGAGCTCGAGAATGGGAGGGCGAGGGAGGACGTGAGGCTCCCAGTCAACTGTGTGTGTCCAGATTGCGTCCTGCAGTTCTGGGGGAAGATTGGGGAAGACTGTAAAGGTTTTGGACTCCTCAGAAGATGATTGCATTGCGGATTTTGTTGCGCTTGATGGCTGACTCTGGAGATGCAGGACAAAACGTGAAGTTTATGAATAGTAGATGACGGATGACGTGGGAATACTGTATGATGCCTGAAGATTAGCCAGGCACGTGACGTAACCTTCTAACAAAACAGTATGAAGCAATTAGTTCAAGCTTTTACATTAAGTGATTGCGAGAGGCTTCTTAGCATAGCTCCGACAAGTGAATTTCCTCGTTTCGTTCTGAACCGTCACTCGGTCTCCGCTACGTGTGTTTTAATTTTGACCGATCTATCTACCCACCGGCTGATCTCGGAAACAAAGGATGAACAGGTACGCATTGAGGGGTGCAAAAGGTTGATCTGAAATCTATGAACGAGTGTGAGGCCCCTAACCAGTCTTCCAAATATGCGAACATGTTTATTAATGTGCTTGCAGGCGATTTTCCTTCCATGTGCAGGTGATGAGTCCTTCGGACCTGGTGTTGCACAATCGACCAAGCCGCTCGATCATTTCATCAAGACATCTGCCATGTGATTACAATGTTGTCTGATCCATCAGCGCCAACAAGTGTTGTTTTGGCAGATACACCATTTCCATCTGCTCCTTCCATATCGATCACGTCGCCATTTTGAGGAAAGGAGCTTGCTGCGGTCATGGCAGTCGACCCAGCACAATCCGTGAGAGTAATGGTGCCAAAGTTGAGCAAAGAGGGTGAACCACCAAGTTTACCCTCCCCAGGGAGTCTTTCGATTACCCACTCAATTTTTTGCCCGTTGATCTGACTTTGTGGACCATCACTGGGGAAGAACTGGATTGGGTCCTGTTGGACGCCGTTTATTGTGAAGAGAGCAGTGGCTTCATCGCTACCAGCACTGCCAGTGACCTGAACTGTGACAACTGCAGATTAATTTGTTAGCACATGCTGCAAACTAAAGCTTTTCAAAGATAAGCACTCACTGTCACCACCAGCAATCGCAAAGCCAGTGTCCTCGGGTTCCTCTTCCTCTTAACCATCAACCCACTGACCAAGCAGATAAAGTCAGCAGAGGTCTTGATTAGCATATGTTGAACAGAATCATGGGTCAGAAATTGAGAAATTGCAACCATACTTCCGTCCAAGAACGATATATTTGAGTCCCATCACTGGCGTATTCTACATCTACCCCTGCTTGTACTACCGGTGGTGACAGAGGGTTATAGCCATCGATGCCTACCCATATCGATACAGCAGTTCCTGGGGTCATAGTTGGCGGGTCGATCGTTGGTACAACGAAAGCTGAACCACTTCAGATTAGAGATGTTCTGCCTCGGTGGTCTCAACTGATGACTGCCAAACATCTCGAGAGGGCCTTTTTAAGTTTCAAGTTGGCAGGTGAAGAAGAAAGTATCAACATACTGGCTATGACAGTGGCGAATGTGCTACCATCTGGAGGAGCTGGAATCGCGGCTCCTGCCCAATTTAACGTGCCAACATTGCGTTTCTCGCGCGCATTGGTGCGATCTCCGCATCGGTTGCTAGGAACCAAAGAGAGGACCGTGGATGCGAAAATCGCAATGGTAACACCGAAACCAAGTTTCATGATGAAATTGAGCTGTCTTTTGATGCTTGAGATACTGTATGAGAAGAAAGATGGTTTTTTAGTACTCTCGATTCGATGAGAATTACAGGACTTTATATTCTCAGTGCTGCCGGTAATTTCAGATCCTTCACATCAGGAATAGCTCGTGGAGTCTGTAAGAGCATAGTTACAGACTATGCTCTCTTCTCTCAGTGACAACATTACGACATGGCACATTGCGTTGTTGACAAATTCATAGTTGTGCCTCACTGGTACATGGCTGTGCCTTCCAGAGACTTGTGAGGCCTTGAAGGAAGTTTGTATCCGATGTTGACATCGAAATTTCACTCCTCATAGATGGTAAACGTTCAGTTCCGCTCCATCGTCTCAGAATTGTGCCTCATAAGCACTTTCATCCCAGTCTGTTAGCGGTTAATTGCTTACCGGACTCTTCCTTCCGCGGTTCATCGTACCTCCATATCACAACGCCGCAGGTACTGCCGATCCTAGACAATTTGTGGTACCTTATGCACCTATGTCAACATTATTCGGAGTTTTGTTCCTACATGGAAAAGATATTCAGTCATCGATTGTTTTGCGAATGCGAGATGGTAACATACTTGTTGCATACCCGATCCCTCGGCAATTTATTGTGTCCCCGACCAGGAACGTAGCAGGCACTGCCGGTTCTAGATTATTTGTGATGTCCCTTGTATCTAAGGTATCAAATATGTCCAGTGTTTTGTTTGGAAGTGATCATCTGTCAGCCATTATTTTGAGAAAGCCAGATGTTCACAGAGAAGCGAGCTTAGCGAGCTGTTTTATGAGAGCAAGTTGCCAATCGAAAATTGGTACAACGATCCGGTCTTATAATAGCTGATACGACTCATCTTGAACATTGAGGTAGAAGGAGCTGCAAGAAGATTTTCACGTCGATTTCGTTCCGCCGCGACAATGATTCCGAGTTGAACAGGAACGTAAGACTTGTGTAGAAAGCTGAAATAAGCATGGGTGTGGGGTAATGCGCCTCATTGTGTGACCGGAGCGGGATCGCGATCGACAATATGCAAATGACGACTTCTGAGCATCATACAGCTGTCCATAAGCAAGGTCTTATCTGGTCAGATTAGGTAGTAGTTGTGTGGGTGTCATCCGGCAGGTGATATCTGGTAGGCAAGTAGAGAAATATGTTTTGGACCCTACGAGATAACACAGCGGAAATATCCCCGAAACAAGTTCGCGCAGCCATTGATGATAACCAATGATCAAGGTTACCTAGGAGTGTCCAAAAACATAGCATCGTTGCACTCACATTGTTGGCTGCAGATTGTAACGGGACCCATCGGCCCCTGGTACTCGTCGCCAGACATATTTTCGAGAGTTTAGAGTGGCAAAACCTCCGTTGCCCCGTCAGATGTCTGATCTGGAAGGTCTTTTCCACCGCCGCTCTTGACTCTGGCGAGCTCACCAGTAGATCGTTGCCAAGACCGAACCGAGGGTGAATAAAAACAACAAGCCGAAAAACAAAAATTGGTAGATAGCGGGGAATCAGAATGACTTTCTAATGTACGGGTGAGCCTCATCCACGAGAGATTGACACTTTCAATAGAATGTAAGCTAAAGACATAGCAGTGCCGACTTGCCGGGCGCCTCAACATAGCTCACATACTCTCTTCGACGAGGTGCTACCTGCAATCAGCCAAGCAATTTTTCTCACTTGCGGATCGAGTGTCAGACATCTCCTCTTCCAATTCAGAGGCGAAAGGCACTTTTTGACTATAGCGGAGTTGAGGAAACCTGCATGGAGTGTATCTTGTCTAGTATCGTGGTCTGTGGAACTAATCTGCCTTGTCTTGCGTGATCTAGACGTCAATTGTAACACTTTGAGATCCAGAGCTTACAGGACTATCAATTCTGCTTCGAGAAATAGTAAAGGAAACTATGGCTAGGCCTGCCTGCTTGGAGTGCTGTAGTCGCCGTGATTGATCCTGCAGGCTAAATAGACAATTTCGATCACTTTAAAGGTACAGGTTAACGATCAATGACTAGTGAGCTCACCAGGAAATCCTATATAGTATCCTCGCTCGCTGGCGTCAAAAAGTCGAGTACTCCTTATCATAGGTCCTACTGATGCTTGAGCCTTCGGGTATATGCGAAGATTGCTTTCTGATGGAAGATCAAACAAGACATCAGCTGACCTTGGGCTGATTCGTGAAGTTTGTCACCTAGCCCTCACACCTTGTGAGGAGACATTACATACAACAGTCCGCGTATTGCTGATTCTACCTGAAAGTATTGGGCAATGTGTGCTGAGCTAGAGCTTTGATCGTGGCTTCCCCCTCGTTGATTTTCAGGCTTGGCAACCTAAATCTCACACAAGATCAACAAAAGCGACATCCGCCCGACACCAAATCTTCTTTAGGGCTGATTCGACTGGATATTCCTCGAAAAACTCTCAAAGAGTTTACTTGTTCGATGGTTCCATATTCATCATCCGCCGTGTACACAAACAGCCCAAGGTTCCTGGTCTGCTGCGTACCTCCCGATAAGCACGAAAGGAGGGATTATACTACTAGCAACTTTGCCTCGAGGGAACAACTTCGAAAATCGGCCGCACCAACCAAATCCCCATCAATTTTGAAGTAGATATGATCATGCATTTATCGACCATGTGAGGGCGTCCTACCGATGCCCAAAGATCAAACTTCGACATAACCGTCCTTGAGCACATTAAATCCCTGGAGATCAATGGGACAGTCAGACCCGTACCAACTGACCGGTTGATTACGCTCTCCTTTGGGTTAGAAGAGCTTGCTCTCGTTGTGCCTGCCTCGGATAGTGCTGGGATCGATCTGGAGCTGAGCAGAGCAGAGACTGAAGCTAACATTGTAGAGAATTGGAATGAACAAGGCTTTGCAATTCCTAGTGTGCAATTGTTTTGTGAATTCAAGTATGGTTGAGATGATTAGGATGCCATTCAATTCTCGTCCGCAGATATTGTCGTCACGGAAGAGTGCTTCGAGAAGATCGAATATGTCTCAGGCTGGGAGGATCCTACTGGCTGGTAGCAACGGTGAGCCCCTTTTCTTTGTCTCACTGGCCATACAGCTTCGGCTTGGACATATCTCAATGCAACAAAGAAAGTGTACAGTCAGACACGTTCACAAGCTGATCTCTCCTGTCAGTTACGAGCTTGGGCTAATAAGAGCGTGTTCATTTTCCCCGATAACTACTGCTAACATCAGTCGAAATCTAATTTTAACTGCGCACATAAAAAGTGGTAAGTCTCTCAATCCTGAGATGGGTTTGGTATCTTAATTTCAGCCTGTGTCTGCATGAACCCGAGTCCGTCAAGAATGAGAGAAGTATTGGCTTGATTTAGGAACTAGAGACGGTAAGTGGGCATGGGAATATATCTTTCAAACCTTGATCTGATTATGACCGAGCCGTATCTAACAGTGAAGCGTCAAATAGGATCCACCACTGCGGTGCGGGGTACATTAGCACAGTAAACTAGTATTTTGATTGCTTGGACGAGAGCTCCTCTTCTATAACACATGATGACTTGCACATAGCTGAAGGTTCAGAACGGGACTCTCTTGCTGTTCCACCCAACTTTCTTTCCGCTTGACCGTAACTCCGCTGGATCCTGAATTGAGGGGTCTGCTCAGTCAGTGGTCTTATCCGAGAAGTCTTGGCCCCCTCACCCCATACACATCAGGAGATGCCTAGGCAACATAAAAAGCGTGTCTCGTCTTTTGAACATTCTTCCAGAAACTGTCGTCATTTTAATTTGCATTATTGATAGAATTCTCAATTGGCAACAGACATCATGGCTATTAGTTCCAATGTCCCTACCACGCAAAACGCAGCAGTTCGCACTGGCTCCGGAGAAAGCGCGACTGCTCCCGTAAAATCTATCCCTGTCCAAACACCAGAACCACACCAAATTCTTGTCAAAATCAATTGTAAGTTCGGGTATTGATCTTCTTCGCTTTCTCAGTCACTGTGTGAGACCCGGATCCGCTTACCCTAGGCTTTCTCTGAACAATCGTAGCCGAGCACATTGTTGACATTCTACCATAGGGTCAGGTCTTTGCGCTTCAGACAAGTCTCTGCTACACGATGAATGGTCGTCATTCGGCGTAGCCATGGCAGAGTCCACCCAGGGAATTGTTGGCCACGAAGGAGCCGGCATTGTCGTTTCAGTCGGCGAAGCCGTCAAAGACCTCTGGAAAGTCGGAGATAGAGCAGGCATCAAATGGGTTGCTAGCACCTGCGGAATCTGCGAGATGTGCACCAATGGAAAAGACGAACTTCACTGTCCAAAGCAGATCAATAGTGGGCTCACCACTGCTGGAACGTTCCAAGAATATTGTGTCACTGATGGCAGATATGCTACGCATATACCCGAGGGAGTCAAAGACGAAGAAGCAGGTCCCATTATGTGTGGTGGGGTGACGGCTTATGTAGCCTGCAAGAAGAGCGCTGTCAGACCTGGTCAGTGGATCGTACTTCCTGGTGCGGGTGGTGGATTGGGTCATTTTGCTGTCCAATATGCGAAAGCTATGGGGATGAGGGTCATCGCTGTGGATGGTGGTGCTGAGAAGGAGAAGTTGTGTAGAAGTCTTGGTGCGGAAGAGTTCATCGATTTCACGACCTGCAAAGATGTTGCTGCGGAAGTTATGCGCATCACGACTTGGGGTGCTCATGGTGTTTTGGTGACTGCTGCTAGTAAAGAGGGGTATGCTTCGGCACCGATGATGTTGAGACCTGGAGGAACCATGGTAGTAAGTGGTGCATACATTTTTTGATGAGCTGAAAGAGAGATTCTGATTAATATTTAGGCTGTAGGTCTTCCTAACGATCCAACAGTCATTGCTGGGGCTCCGCCGATTGTTCTTTGTTTGAGGAAGTTGAACGTTGTGGGGAGTGTAGTAGGGACTTTGAAAGATGTAGAAGAGGCGCTGGACTTTACTGCTAGAGATTTGGTTCATCCTATCCTCACCAAAGGAACGCTTCAGGATGTTGATAAGTTCTGTCAGTTGATGATTGCTGGAAAGTTGGCCGGGAGAGCTGTTTTGAAAGTCTCGGCATAGCGTAAGGCAGGTAGCAATGTACATATGATGACAAGTGGCGTAATGAACGGTGAATTGCTGAATTGTGCTTGGTAAGCTTCGACATTCGGGGCGATTGTATTATTGTATTTTTCATCTACATGGAGAGAGCAACGACGTATGAAGGACTGTCGGAAGTTGCTTGTCCTAGAAGCCACTTCCCTCAGCGCGTTTGCTACGAAAACGAACAAGCCTTATTCCGCATCAGTCCGCCATACTTTGTGAAGATCATGCAAATACAGGTCCATAGTGGGAACATATTCCTACGTAGGCTCTTACTCATCCACAAAAGGCTCACCATCTCTAGACCAGAGTATCCTGCAAAGCGAGTCGCCAGACGTTGGAGATAAACCTGGCACGACTGTATGAATCCACTTGGCGCGTATGGTAAACTCAAAGTTTGCTACCTGCTCTTCTTGTTGAGCATCGAACAACCTTTTGAAGTCATCGAAAAGTATCAGTGCTCTTTTGCGGCGTTCCAATTCCCCTCCTACTGTATCTTCCAAATCTCATATAAATTCGTCGCCCCAACTAAAGCGGAAATATTTTTCATACGGAGGATATCGTTCCGCCATTGTCGCAGTATGGGTAAGCAGCATTACTTCCTTGAAATTAGGGCATCTCGGCCATTAACCCAAGCGGAGAAATGTGTCCTCCACCAAAATGTCCCAAATTCACATAGTATCGCAATGTTCCTAGCATCTGCTAAAAGGCGGCTGTTCATGTTGTACATATTTAGTGCCAAAGGTCGTAGAGAAGATTCGTATTCATACTCGAAAGGTGTCTCATCCGGGACTGGTTTCTCGAAGACAAAGACATCGGCTTCAATGTTGACATATGAGAATGACCAAAGCTCGAAATACATCGCATGGTACCGCAGTGCTTCTTGCCGTGAGCGATGACAGGTATGGAGAACGGCAGGGATCGTCGATTGACCAGCTACTGTTGAGTTAGCAGTGCTCGTAGCTGAAGCACACTCAAGCGCATGTCTGAAGAGATAATTTCGAGTAGACATACCAACTTCGTGTGATAGATTCAGATAATCTCTGCTATCATGAGGCACTCCCCAGACCTTGATCTTCATCTGCGTATTGGGGCAACATAATACCACACTCTAGTCCGTAGTTCGAGTGGCAGCTTCGGGAACAAGGTAAACTCTGTCAATGTCTGGTGAAGGTCGACCTGAAGAGGAGGGAGAGCGGCGAGAAGAGCTTTGCGGCGCGTCATACTGGGTTGCTGATTGTCTGTGTCTTTGAGTTGTATGTGTCAGGAAATAAAAACAGGTATTTGTAGGAAGCTCAGTTAATGGTATCAAGCTTGCTGGCGGTTGAGAAGAAACTTTAGAGGCTCGCGTGGTGGAGGTCAAGTAGAGCTGCTGACGCGAGGTTGGGGGAGCAGACGCGAAGTCGGCATGAGCTATCTCTGCGACCACGTGAGGCTGATCAAGATTCAGTAGCCCGCGGTGAGGCAATAGATCGTTGAGTTGGATTGAACATCGTTTCCAGATTTGACGGGGCTGCTTTTCAACGGGCGAGTTATCGACTTGAACACGACCAAAATCCAAGGTGCTCGGCCCGGTTCAGATTCTTTGAGGGTGACTCTTTGACCAATGAACGAATTGGAGGTTGATGCGAAAAGCAGAATTGTGGTTCATGTTGATATGATCGCTTTTTTTCAGGGCTCCACAAGCCAACATTAAAACAGGAGATTCCTTCAATCACTTGCAAAGTCCGGGCAAAAGTATAATTTAACGCAACTCAAAAGTATTGCAGCGGTAAATCCTGTCGTATGCCTCCGTTTTCTATTTCAGTTCTTACGATTCGACATTTTGATGCTCGCGTTGCGCCTAGATGCGCCACTCAGTCAAAAGTAAACAAACGCATCTCGCTTCGGCAAACCAAAACAAACCGCCCGACGCCCTCCCAAAAATCCCAAAAAATGAATATCTGATTCACCAGATCCAACCGACCACCTCAGCCCCCAGAAACCCAATCATTTCCAGCCCATACAAAGCCTACACATAATATATTGGAGGGAGCGCGTACTCTGCCAAGTTCCTGGTTTGGTGTAGACTGAGATGCTTATTTTAACCTCTCGTTCAATATTCGGCTCAAGTTCACGATCGTAATCATCACCTGCACTGCTTTCCTGTCATAAATGCGTACTTCCCAGTGGGACATGGTGGGTGGGTTCTTCTGTGTGGTGATGGTTGTGGGAGGCAATCATCGAAGCGTGAATTGGAAGGTGAGGGTATGGGATTTATGTTTATTTGGTTATGTATAGGTGGTGGAAAGTTGGATGGCGGAGCGGGGGCGGAGGGCGGGACTGTCGCTTGGTTTGTTGTCAGGACCTCCCTGGGAGGACATCGAGGCCCGCTGCACCAAAATTGTACCCCAGGCGCGGATTGATTGCTGTCATTGTGGCGGAGCGCATTGCGAGTGCAAATGTCGTCTTGCTTTGCTCATTGTGTTATCGATTCTTGTAGATCAGCCTCATGTCCGAAGGTGCATCTGAGTTTAGAGGAAGATGATCGCAGAGAGGCAGTCTAGTGGAGGAGCGCTGTCTCCCAGGACGATAAATGCGAAGACCAAGGTTGGGAATTTCGAGGGAGCGCGAAAGAGAAACAGAGAAATTGATGAAAGAGTGCGAAGGAGCGCGCAAGCGGGTCAAAGAAAATGGAGTCATACCAGTGACAGTCTGCTTTCGCGCTAAGAGCATAAAATTTGGCGGTATTCAGTTTCGTCACCGGAGTGTCAAAAACTCCGAAGGAGAGCAGCAAGTAGTCTGTCAAGTCATTGTGAGATCTCGGCATCTGACAATGGGTTGGTAAGGCTTGTCAGATACACACCGCTGACCTTAGTTTAGTCTCACTCGAACAACTAAATTCACGTATCCTCCAAAATGTTTGCCCGACCCCTTCCTCCCTCCTCTTCCTCGCTACCCTCCCTCTCCGTCTTGGCGCCAACTTCGCCAACATCCTGCATCACATACCCACCACTTCCTCCATCGCCTCCTGTACCGCCATTCTCACCCTCCTTCCCCCTCTTTCTCTTCCTCCTCCAAAGCCAAACGACCCAAATCCCGCATCCCGCCCCAAAAAGCAACATGAACCCACCCACCAATCCCCCAACTAATGCCTGCTTCCTAACCTGCACATCATACTTCTCCTCTCTACACGTAGAATTACAATGCTTCCCTCCACTGCCGAACCGCGGGAGACTACTGGAAACAACAACAGTAAACACACCCCCCGGCACCGTCGCCGGATTCACCTCACCATTACTCCCAGACGTCACAACACCACTCAAAGACGATGTGCTAGGAGGCGTCACAGTCCCCAACCTGACATCCCCTCTCTCCTCAAGCCACCTAGGCAAATGCCCCAAAACACTCTGTCCAGCATAATCCAGCTCAACTCTCAACTTCCCAAACGCCGGATTCGCCTGACACGCGCGGATACTGTAATTACCACCCGGGCCTACACGGGCTGTAGCGCAGTGCGGGAGGTCGGAGGGACAGTGGAGGATGGAGGGGGCGGAGGCGCAGGTGCTGTTTTGGGAGCAGGAGGAGGAAAGACGGTGCGGGATGCAGAGGGTGTGGAAGGTTATGGAGGTGGGGAGGCCGCAGCCGACAAGGGGGGAGGGAGAGGTGGTCCAGAGGCAGGTGAGGGGGGAGAGACAGGTGTAGGGGTTTACTGTTGAGTGGGAAGTGAGTAGGTGTGAAATGTAGGTAGGGAGGGAGAAAAGGGGACATACAGGAATCATGGTTGACGTAGCCGCAGATGTTTGGGGCTTCAAGAGGTCCGTCTGCGAACTGAGGCGGTGGAGTTGAAAGAGGGTAAAGTGAGGTATCAGAGGTTGTGGCGAGTGACGCCGTGCTCGTGACTAGCTGAGATGGTGTAGTCGATGGAGCTTCTTGCCATGGTATCGCATATACCGAACTTATTGGATATAGTAAAAGTAGGAGGAGCATTCCCAGGTGCTTCCTGAACATGAGATCCGCGCCAGAATTTTTTGTGCAAGGGACTCGAGGACATCAGATCTCGGGACGTGGAGGAATAGTTGAAATGGAATCATCTGAAGTTCGGGAAATGCGGTGCGACATCTCACAAGCAGCGATAGCATGGTATTGCGTATTACATTCCGGTTTGGTAGGAAGAGCTATACGTGCTGCGCCGCCAGATCCTCGAGTATTGTGTCAAGCTGGATGGAGATGTTGCACAAAGCCCAGGTCAGTCACAGAAGATAGAAACTGACAATATTCTTGAACCTGCTGAGTTATAAGAAAAAGAAAGTATGGCAGAACAGCTGATACTAAGTGGATGTTGGCATGGGAAAACTTTCAGAATGTCACTCGGCACTTTGTGATATGTTGCACCACAAGAAAGGATATATTGAGACGCAGCGTCGTGATTGGTGAAACGCTGGCGAACATAAATCAAAACCACTGCATTGCAACCCCTCACTTCCCCGGTTGATTGGGAATCTGACGATCAATCTGGGGAGCATGCGCGAGAAGGTGAATCGGGGCCAGTTATCCAGCAGCCAGCCACAGGGCTGAATTGAAAGGAAGATTCAGACAGATGCAGGTCTTAAAGTTTTCATATTGCGTTTTTGGTGAGCTCATATTGCTCATAAAATTCATGATATTTTCGAAGCATAAATCCCTCCCTCCAAGCCGTAAGACGCCGACGCCAATGCAAATGCAAAATACAGGAAGATATTAGTCCTAGGGCGCAGCAGCTGCATCAGACTCCTCTATTGGAATGTCCGCCAATGCTCTGGCCGGGCCGGTGGCATGGAAGCCATCTAATGTAACCGTGACAGCTCCAGCTTGTACCAACTAGTTTATGTTAGCAAAAGGACCTGACACTTTAAAGGGTTACTTACAGCTCGGCTCAAGTCGTCAATTAAATCATCCGCATCTTCGATACCAACACATAGTCGAATGATGTCTTCCGGCATTTGTCGCTCCTTTCTTACTTTCGCGTCAATGCTCGCGTGACTCATCTGGCATGGCATGCTGATCAAGCTGTTGACGCAGCCGAAACTGACACTGATGCCCCATAATCGAGCAGCCTCAACGATGCGCTCAGAAAGGGCTACATCTCCAGTCTCAAACGACAGAACAGCTCCTGCTCCTCTCGCCATGGACCAGTGAAGATCGTACTGGGGGTGGGACTTGAGACCTGGGTATCGAACACGGAAGCCGTGCGCCTCGAGGAATTCGGCGATTCTTTGAGCATTAGATTGTTGCTTCTCCATACGGATAGCAAGTGTTTTGATACCTCTCATGAGGAGGAAAGCATCATTTGGTGCCAGTCCGCAGCCAGTAGAGTTAATCGTGAAATACATCTTGTCTCCAATTGCTGGGTCGTTGAAAGCTAGCACACCAGCCATAATATCGTGATGCCCGGAAAGATATTTTGTTCCTGACTCGTAAACGATATCGGCACCCAGTTCAAGAGGATTGCAGAGCATAGGTGACAGCATGGTATTGTCAACCACAACCAAAGCCTTCTTGTTCGTATCATGCACAATCTTGGCAATCGATGGGATATCGACAATCTTGATGAGGGGGTTGGTAGGTGTCTCCAACAATACCATTGCGGTCTTGGGCGATACAACTCCTCTGACCGTCTCCGGGTTAGTGGTGTCAATATGGCGAACAATGATGCCGTGGTTCTGTGACATGTAGGTCAACAGTCTGTTGGTGCCACCGTATAAATCATCCCCAGTAATGACCTCGTCTCCAGGTCGTAAGATTCTTGTGATAACATCCAGTGCTCCCATTCCAGAGCCAACAACCAACGCTCTCGTGGCATTCATGATCTTTGCCAGGTGCCTCTCCAAGTGTGTCCGGGTAGGGTTTCCCGATCTTGTGTAATCATACTCGTTTCCTCCATTCGCAGACGTTTGCTTGAAAGTGGCAGACTGATAGATGGGCATGCTCGATGCTCCATACTGGTCCTTGCTCTCGGTATATACCAATTCTGTTGCCAAAGCATATTTTCGACCGTTTCGAGGACTTGATGGTGCTGGCGAGGGTGGCAGATCATGACCATCAAGATCTATTTGAGAAAACGCTTTTCCAACGCCATTGGGCTTTCCAGCTCCTCCTGATGGTCCTGGCGGTGTGGTCATTTTGCGAGCTCGAAAAGGGTGGCGGATGAGGAGATTGGGGTGTTCGATAGTGGGGTAATGGTCTTCAACTGTTTGTCCGTATAAATCAGACTGAGCTTGAGCTCAATGGATAGCGATTGATCTTGTCTGAATTTCTGATTGTTTGTTTGTGAAGGTGTGACTAGAAAGTCTGTGGAGAATTTGGTTCAACGCGGATGCAGGACAGCTGCTGTGTTCGGTGGTTCGGCCTGGGATCGGAGTCATGAATGCAGCAAATCGTGGGGTAAAATTTCAGCCAAGACAACTCCCGTTTCGCTAATGAGCAGGCCTTGAATGACGTGATCGAGCCTCAATTTATGCCTGAGGAAGAGGGAACAGGGGTGGTCAAATGGTGATGTGAGCAGAAAGAATAATCTATCTCATTGCAATTGAGATATCAGATGGTAAGGTAGAAAGAGGAGCCCTTGATCGGCCAGTCCACGGATGGAAAGCGGATAAAGAGGTCTCGGTCAGAAGAGGCAAAATGAAAGGTTCAATCTGGAAGCGAGCTTCGAAAAGAGTCGATAGGAGTTGAAAGCTTCGCATTTCACTCGTCGAGATAGACAAGCGTCTCTATTCCTAGAATTAATCAACCCAACTATATATGCACAGCGGTGTTCTAGCATGTCAGAACCCCGAACGCCACAACCCGTATGATACAATGGTATCTAATTATCATCAATCGCTCCCCAGAATCCCTCAGTCCATCGACTCTGCTTCCTCATCGACATCTTCATAGTCATCACTCGATCCTTCCGTTCTCTTCTTCTGTGACTGCTTTGCGGAGTGGCGTGCATGGTTATCCTTGATAATTTGTCCGCCACCTTTGCGCCCAAAGAAGTCTTCTGTCCTGACACCTCGCACGGATTCCGGTCTAACGCCAGACATTGCAACTCCTCGCTCTCGTTGTTCCTTGATAAATTCCCGGACAGGTACCATAGCAGCATCTCTGCATGCTTCTTTGATATCACTGCCTGACATGCCAGCCATGACACGGGTAAGGTACTCAATATCGAAGTGTTCAGGGTCGGTCTTGGTGTCTTTCAGGATGAGCTTCAAAATCCTCCGCCTCTGTGAATTTGACGGTAGGGAAACTGGGAACTTCTTGGGCATTCTCCTCAGAATAGCCTCGTCGATATCTTGAATTCTGTTTGTTGCTCCTAAAATCATGATTCGTGCAGGTAAACCAACTTCGTTTGATGAAGTGAGACCGTCCCATAATGTCATGAATCTAATGTATATTAACAGCAGCTCAAAAATCACAAGTTTGGAAGACTTACTCTGCCTTCACCATGCCGCTAGCTTCGTGTTCCCCACTCCGCCTCTGTCCCAGAACAGCATCTATTTCATCAATGAACACAATAGTCGGCTGTAACTTCCGGGCTAACGAGAAAACTGCTCGTACTAATTTGTTGGAATCACCATACCACTTCTCGGTCAATGTCGAAATGTGTAGATTGATAAAGCAAGCTCCACTTTCATGCGCAAGTGCTTTTGCAAGCATAGTCTTGCCACAACCGGGAGGACCATATAAAAGTACGCCGGATGGTGCAGCCAGTAGTGAAGATGATTGAGAATACAGATGAGGCATCGTGAGAGGGTAGATAACCGATTCCTTCAGTTCTTCGATAATATCGTCCAAACCGCCGATATCTAGGATCCATTAGCACATGCCATTCCAGACTACGAAGCGCAACGTACCGTCGAATCCGACTGGTATATCCTCGGGAGCAACCACTTCCATGGCTATCTGACTCTCATATTGATCTAAACTCAAGTCCTCCTTTCGAGGTCGCCTGGAGGAATCTGTGCCATGCCCCGAATCTTCCTCCGAGTCGTCCTCCCTCCTCGACTTGTCTAATCTGCGAAGGTTGGCCGCGGCTCTGACGCGGGCTTGTTCGTGTTGTTCTTTCTCGGGATCTGTTGCAAGAGGCAGACTTGATACTACACTTTTTGCGATATAGTACATGGCAGTGCTCTGCGACAACAGGGTCAGCAACATTCCCGAGGTCAAGGACGGGGAAGGCTGAAGCCAGGCTGATAGTGCTGAAAGCAACTTACGGAGACAAGAATGAGCAGGATGTCCTGGATAAAGCCCAGCTTTCTGGAAGGTCCATCTCCCATGGCTGTGATCTCTAGACACAGATGTCCAGATTATTTGAAGTGGATTGCTTGAGTTGTGGATTTGCAGAAGGGGATGGTTGGCTTTGCGAACTCGCGGCTTCAGAAATCTACGCCACTTTGCTGTGGCTGGTGACGTGTTTTGTACTCCGTACTGGAAGTTCTGAAGGCCTTGAAGCAGTTACCCGATAAAAATTTATGCTTGAAATTGTGACAAACCACTACGGTCTACAAGAGTTCAAGTGAATCACTAAGCAGCAACTTAGAGCGAAGAGAATTTTCAGAAAGATCAATTTCGTAGACCAAGCCAAATATTTCTCGATGTTCCGGTTGATGCTGGGTATTGCTGGCCGAGGCGCTGTGAGAGAGCTAGTCCGATGTGTGTCTAGCGCCGGGAAGCGGGCCAGAGTTTGGATGTAAACAAACATTCCCCTCGATTGTTGCTATCCCAGCTTCATATCACCATCCTAGTATTCTGCGCGTCATATCCAACGCGTCTTCTCGCAACCATTTCTGATACGACTTCTCGGCGCATACCCCACGAAATATAATCAATCGCCATAACGATTGAGGCATTCGCTGAGCGATCGCGACGCAACAACAATGCCAAAGGTCAAGCAGCAAGCAACGCTCTCTGGACTGGTAGACTCCGATTCTGAAGACGACCAATTTGGAATGCCAACACCAGACTCTGCAGCAGAAAATAAGATGCCTGCAAAGAAAGTACGTGGAAGACCAAAGGCAGCACCGACGAAACCAGCGCCGACGAAAGTCACGAAGACGAAAGCAAAGGCTCCGGCGCGTCGCACGAGCGGTCGTCTCGTTGCAAAGGCCATGGAAATGGAAGTGGATGCAATGCCAGCGCCAGCGCGTACAAAAACTAAGAGGCCGGCCTTGAAGGACAGGACGAATCAGTACGCTGGCGACGAGGACGAGCTGGACGAATTCGATCGGAACGTGGTAATGGATGGGACTGTGGAAGACTCAATGGTTGCGGCCAAGAAGACGAAATCAAAAGTCGCGAAGATGGCAGTCGTTGCTCGAGGAAAATCTGGGAAGGCGCCAAAACAGAATGATAGCATTCAGGAAGCCCCAGAGGCTGCAAAGCCAAAAGCGCGTGCGACGAAGAAGACAGGGCCAGCAAAGAAGGAAAAGCCAGCGGAACCATCTCCAGAGAAGATTGTCCAGGAAACTCAGTACGAAGAGATGGACGTGGACACTGATGCGGATATGGATGAAGTGGTCGAGGAGCCAATATCAAAGCCAGCACGTAGCATTTCTCGAACGCACTCTCATTCCCGGCAGCGCCAACCTTCAGTACAACGAAGACGAGCTGGAAGCGCATCCGATACGGAGAGGAACGATCCGGTTCTGAGGCGTAAGCTTGGGGAAATCACCAAAAAGTACGAGGTATTGAACATAAAGTACCAGGATCTGCGGCAAATAGGCGTCAAGGAGGCAGAGAGAAACATGGACAAGCTGAGAAAGGAGGGGGAGTCCACGAATAAGAGTAAGTTGGGCAAGTCGATTGATGTGGATATTGCTGACATCATTTTAGACGCTGGAGAATACATCAAATCCCTGAGAGCAGATTTAGCAGTCCAAACTGCGGCAGCAAAGAAAGCCGATGGATTGAAGAAGAAGCTTGAGAGCCAGGCTGCAGAAGTTACCACTCTCAAGGAGCAGATTGCAAAGCTGACGGCAAACCTATCTGAAGCCCAGTCAGAGACCAAGACTCTTTCAGCAAAGTTGGCAGCAAATCGCACAGCTTCGGCCTCTGTTGAGAGTGCGCACTCAAAGACCCCGGGCAGTGCAATGAAGGCTAATGGTGGTATACGCCTGATGGGAACTGCTGAAGCCGCGCAGGTTGCACAGGCAGCCCAATTGAAGGAAGATCTGTACAGTGACCTCACTGGCCTGATCATGAGGAGCGTAAAGCGCGAACCAGAAGAAGATATCTTCGACTGCATCCAGACTGGTCGCAATGGCAGTAAGTACTTATCTTGGAGCCCAGTTGCAATTACTGACAGGAGTACTAGCATTACATTTTAAGCTCGCTGCAGCGAACGAAAAGGCAGCGGAGAGCTACGACGATGCTCAATGTAGCTATATTCCCCAGCTCGACCCAAGCAGAGATAAGGCCTTGATGGAGCTGCTGCCCGACTATTTGGTTGACGAGATTACGTTCCCAAGGCCTCAAGCAGCCAAATTCTATGCTCGTGTAGTGAAGGCTTTGACTGAGAAGCCAGTTTGAGCTGTTTGAGGTATTGGAGGTATCGGAGTACATTTGGAGTGGAGCTTGGAGTTCAGGATTGGAGGATTCATGTCAGGGTTGATTGGGTAGTGGTGATTGCATGTTTTGACTGTGGCATACCCGGAGTACTTTCTAATCGACATACAATTACGTCTTTCGACGTTTCGTGCCGTTGCAACAGATAATATCAATCGGATTTTTCGCTTGTGTAGCTGTTGATGGTGAGTGTTCTGATGGCTCGGCAATCGAAGTTGCCTACAAGTGTGAGCTATGATGATGGAGCTGAAAGCTATGAATCAATGATACAAAAGTGGCAAGAATCCACTGAACTCAATCAAATCAATCCTGGAACTCGTTCCCACAGTATGCGAGGTCACAATTCTTATTGTTTACTTTTACCCCTGAGACATGTTCAACCCCTAGCTAATCGCGAAATCCGAAAATAGCCACGAGCTCGGCAAAATGACATCGCCATCAAGGTGACAGGGTCGCGGCAGCTAACAACCGTTAACCCAAAAATTTCGAGGACGCGTTCTTCAACAACCATCCACACATGAATCTGTCCTTTCCACGGACGTGCCACTCCTTTGAACGCTACCGATGAGATAAAATCCCAGATCAATTGCTATACGAATCATTTTCCCCGGCTGCGAAACCATTACCCTTCGCCCCTCGGCATACCAATACATCTAATAACCATGGCCCGGGTCAATCGCTTTGGCTTTTTGGCCATTGCGCTGGCTTTCCATTTGGTTTATATCTACTCGATTTTTGACATTTATTTCGTCAGCCCAATCGTGTCGGGGATGCGAGAGTTTGGTGTGGAAAGGCCAGATGGTGTTGAAGCTCCCGCCAAACGTCTGGTTCTCTTCGTCGGTACAGCTACCATTCCCCAATCCCTCAGCGGAATACTTGCTAACCATTTTCAATGCTACAGGTGACGGTCTTCGAGCAGATAAAGCCTTCCAGTCTTTCCCAGATCCATACCCAAAAGACGATGCGGATCTCGTCCCCCGACCCCTCGCCCCCTTTCTTCGCTCCCGCGTCCTCGAGCATGGCACTTTCGGCGTATCGCATACTCGAGTACCTACTGAATCCAGGCCTGGACATGTAGCTTTGATTGCAGGGCTGTACGAGGATGTGTCTGCGGTGACCACGGGGTGGAAATTGAACCCAGTCAATTTCGACAGTGTCTTCAACAGGAGCAGACATACATATTCATGGGGCAGTCCGGATATCTTGCCTATGTTCCAGCTTGGAGCAGAGCCTGGGAAAGTGGATGCGTTCATGTATGGAGCCGAGGAAGAGGATTTCTCTGGCGATGCGGTCTTGCTGGATATCTGGGTGCTGGACAGAGTCAAGGCGCTGTTCGTGGAGGCTGCTACGAACGCTACACTCAATGCGGCGCTTCGACAGGACAAATTAGTGTTCTTTTTGCATCTTCTCGGTCTGGACACCAATGGACATGGACATCGACCATATTCCAAGGAATACTTGAGCAATATCCAGGTTGTGGATCAGGGTGTCAAGGATGTCACAAAACTGATGGAAGACTTCTACAACGATGGCAAGACGGCATTTGTGTTCACTGCAGATCATGGAATGAGTGATTATGGAAGTCATGGAGATGGTCATCCCGACAATACTCGTACACCTCTTATTGTATGGGGATCTGGAGTTGCCAAGCCTGTAAAACACGATGGACTTGCGCCGGGTCATGATGAGCTATCCTCGGATTGGGGCTTAGATCATATTCAAAGACACGATGTTGCTCAGGCGGATGTTGCTGCGCTGATGGCATACCTCGTCGGATTGGACTTCCCTGTCAATTCAGTTGGCGAGCTGCCTTTGTCTTTCTTATCTGGGGATATTGCTGCCAAATCAGAGGCTTTTCTCGCCAACGCTCGGGGAATCCTTGATATGTATCGGGTCAAGGAAGAACAGAAAAAAGCTACCGAGCTACGGTACCGCCCATTCAAAGCCCTTGGCGATGAGGAGCATTCTGTGGAACATCGAATTGCTGCTATCCGAGCTCTTATTGACGAGGGCCGTCACGAGGAAGCGATCGAAGAGACCGCGGCACTTGTCAACGTCGGCATAGCTGGTCTTCGCTACCTCCAAACTTACGACTGGCTGTTCCTCCGAGCACTCATCACGATTGGCTACCTAGGATGGATAGCATTTGCTCTAACGACTGTTATTGACCTTCACGTACTTCACGGCAAGACCGAGACCTCAAGAACTCTTTCTGGCACCATCTTCTTCTCTTCTGTCCTTGTATTACTTTACGCTTCTTTCATTGTTTCAAAATCGCCGTACACGTACTATGCATATGCTATCTTCCCAGTTGTATTCTGGGAAGAGGTCTATGCTCGCCGTAAAGCACTCGATGAGGGTAGGAAGGCTCTTTTCGGCCACATTACATCCGCTGGCGGCTCTGTTGTACTTGTTCTAAAAGCCGCCCTTGGTTTGGGCCTCATGGAGTCACTTGTAAGTTTCACATACCTTTAGATGGATCATTCACTAACTGCCTATTAGGCGTTGGGCTACACGCATCGGGAGGTGTTCTCTGTAATATGGGTTGCTGCTGCATTTTGGCCGGCGTTCTACGGCATGGGTTTCCTCAAGGCAAATAAAGAGCTTGTGGGAACTTGGATAATAGCATGCTTGGCGATGAGTTCGTTCACGCTCCTACCTGCGATGAAGATCGAGGATCTGAACCTCATGTAAGTATTGTCGCTTCTCTGACTGGATTCTGGCTAACAAAGTGTCGAACAGAATGTCTGGTGGTGCATTGATGGTGGTAATCGGCATTGCCTATCTTGTTTTCCAGAAGCAATTGCTTCAGAGGTCAAAATTATCTGGTGACTCGACCAAACCAGCAGATGACAATCTGTCGAGATCTTTAATTGGCGTTCAGGTAAGTAGAATTCGGTCTTCTGCCCGTAAATTTCTAATGGATGTAGATTGGCTTCATCCTCTTGGCTATGGTTGTGACTCGATCAAGCTCTCTGTCACTTGAAGCGAGACTTGGCCTTCCTCGAGGAAATCAAATCATGGGATTCGTGGTCTTAAGTATGTAAAGTCGCAGGGTGAGTGTAAATTTGTGCTAATGACCGAATAGTACTGCCTGTCCTCATGCCTCTCCTTCATCGCCTTCAACCAAATAATCACTATCTCCATCGCTTGATGGTTGTCTTCTTGACATTTTCGCCTATCTTTGTCCTCCTCACCATCTCATACGAAGGTCTCTTTTACCTGGGTTTCAGCGTTATGCTGATAAGCTGGGTACTTCTCGAGCATCGCATCTACGACGCGAACAGAAAACAAATAAAAGTCAATGCAAATGGGAATGGGAATGGAGCTGTTCCCGCATCATTGTCATCATCGCCTTTCCGATCCCTTACCTTGGCCGACGTTCGCACCTCCCTCTTCTTCCTCACGATATTGCAGTCGGCGTTCTTCAGCACAGGAAACGTCGCATCAGTTTCGGCATTCAGTCTGGAGAGTGTCAACCGACTCATTCCAGTTTTCGATCCATTCTCGCAGGGAGCGCTACTTACTGTCAAGCTGATGATCCCCTTCGCCCTGATTTCCGCCAACCTTGGCATCCTGAACAAACGACTGGGCGTTGCGCCTTCGGCACTTTTCATGCTGGTAATGGCCATCAGCGACTTCCTCACACTACATTTCTTCTGGGTCGTGAAGGACGAGGGCTCGTGGCTAGAAATTGGGTCTACGATCAGTCACTTCGTCATCGCGAGCTTGCTCTGCATGTTCGTTGCCAGCTTGGAGGGCGTCAGTGAGATCTTCATTGCGGGAGTGGAGGTCGAGGATGGGTCTGCGCAGTTAGTCAAGGAGAAAGAGCTTGGTGGGGTTGAACTTATCTCGGACAACAGTTCGGGCGTCAGTGGAAAATCCAACGGAGTATCTGTGAGGGTGTCTACGAATGGAGGATTATCTCCTAGGAAGCCTGTTGCCAATGGTGTGAAGGATTAGGCTCTTCTTGTTGTTTAGATAGTGAAACATGGAGAGATATCAAATATAGAATAAATGGTATTCCAGCCGAGATCATCCTTCAGTCCAGTCCAGTCCTGTCCAGTCCAGTTCGGCGGCTATTTTTCAATTGCCGTTTCCCGGACAGAGACCAGTCCAATTCTAGTATCCCGTACATTCCAACGACACTTCACCACATATCCAGAACTTGCACTTGAAGTGGACGCGTAGCATAAAATCAGAAAATGATCGTCGAGCCTCAGCAATTTCAAATAGAAGGAGTCATCGTACGATTCTCATCCCGTGTGGTCTCGATTGTATCATCAAAAGCAAAACAGCTGCGTAGATACCTACCTACTTACTTTGTCGATACGAGAAACTCTACTACTTCCATGGCCATGGGGTAATTTGAACCTCGGCATCCTCACCCGCACTACATGCATGTGAGGATCTCCTAGACCCCGGAATAGCTTAGCCACGCAACCCATCGCGACTCCGTTTTTTCTGGGGTAGCCGCTACCACGGGAAAGAAGCCAGCCTTGCCCTTACCCTTACCCTTGCTTTTGCTTATATTTGTTACTTCGGCCGGAGTCTCGGACGTGTTTGTGGTGCTCGCTGGGCTGAATGAGGGGTTTGATGGACCGGGAGTTCTAGGGATGGGGTGCCGATGCTGACGATTATGATGATGTGAGGCGGGAAGAGATGAGATGGTAGGTATGGTATGGATGGCTCGGATGCAGAAAGTGGAACAAAGGAGGAGATGCGATTCGTGCTGGGCTTTGTGGGGTAAGTAGCACGGCGGAGGGAGGGAGGGAGAGTTTCTCTGGGGAAGTGGTAAGGGAAGGGAAGGAGAGAAGTTTAATTTCAGTAGTGCTTGTTTGTCTGATGCACGTCTATTTGATTGTTGGATATGCTGGAGGAGTGAGGTTCGTGTTGTGCCTAGGTTATATGCAGGTCAGGATGGATGCGGAATTCTTATATGCAGTCGAGTACTTCTCGTCACTTTCGTGCAACCAAACAGTAGTTTCATCTCGGATCCTTTGAGGCCTTCGAAGATGGCGATACCTTGTTGACAGCTGCAACTAGTTTCTTTCCCGGCCAGGCTATTTGATTAGAATGCTGTTGCGAAGTAGTCTTCAGGCATCACAAGATCACTTCTAGGTCCCCGAATCTGCTCATTCTCATCCTCCTCACAAAGCCTCAAAACCCTAATGTTATTGCAGTACGGAGATAGCTCATCTCAGAGTGAGACTTGCCCAGACCCGTTGAGGCGTCCGGCGTGCAATTGCCCTGCTTCGAAAACGTGCTGAACCACACACCCGCCGCGATCTACAGGCCTACAAGGCTACACTTCCCCCTTTCTTCGCCTTTCCTGGCTATTGTTGACCGCCAGTCGATGGATCGTCGGGTCCAGGGCACGTCAAGTTCTAGGTCTGGACATCATAGAGGCTTTAGCAACCCGATATATCCCATAGGCTGACCTTGGACGAGGTCATTACGCTGTTGCACTTCCGGCTTGAGGTTTGCCTATATACTTGGTGTTGTAGTCCGAAGCGTTGAAAGTGGCTGGTAATGCTCACTTTCGCTCTTTCAGGTCCTGACTTTCTTTACTACTGGATTGTTTTGCATATTTCGAATGCCTCTGTACATTGACGAATATCTACCTGATTATTTGTAATTCTGCGACAGTGCTAAGTATTGGGAATTGTCGAGAACAACTGGAACTATCCACGTGAGCCATTGGTATTTCATTTTGATCTGGTATGGACTGGTTTATTATCCTCCTGCGCGGCAGTCCACATAGGTCCCAAGTCTTTTCCCCAGCTTTTCGCTTTGTTTGCTGACAAGTCCCCGGTCGAGAAGACTCGGTTAAACCAAAACCAGCCATCCTCCGGAGCCTGCACCCAGGCCTGCCGTGCCCCTCGAGCAGACCTGCGAGTGCACACCTACCAAAACCGTCATCAACAGCCCTCTCCACCTCGACCTCGAGAATCCGACCGCAAACAACCCAGTGTATATCTTCACGCGCGCCCGGAATTGATCGACGACTAGTCTGCAGAGGGAAGCATCACCATGGACATGGCTATGGCGTCGACCGAGGCGTCCGCGCGACCACCGAATGGCTACAGTGCAGCTCCGAGCAGCAATGCTCCCCAAGGGTCAAACCCTATGCCCAACAGCCAGACACCAGGCCATCCAAGTTTTAGAAGGTGCGTCGAGGATCGCGCATCATCTGCAGACAGACGCAATAAGAAGGACAGAAAACTGACTTGTAGTGCAAATGCAGACAGCGGGCATCGCGAGCTTGTGAGGTATGTAGCCATCGCATTTCTTTTGTACAGGCTGCTGTGGTCGAAGCGTGCCGAGGCACCGAGGGAGATGGAGAACAGCTTTCCTGTGGAATGGGAAAAGGATAATTGCTAATCAGACATATCATCCAAACAGACCTGCCATGCAAGAAAGGTAATTAATAACCCGAAATTCAATACCCTTGGCTCGGCAATTGATTGTCGCTCGTCGTCGACACCGCGAGAGAGCTCGTTGACAGATCTTAGGTACGATGCGACGCCGCAAGCTTGGGTGTGCCATGCACAAACTGTGTGGCCTTCTCGATAGAATGCAAGATCCCGACACCGAAGAGAAAGAAGACTGCTACGGGCAAGGCGAAGGATTCGGATAGGTATGCATGCATCTATACAGACCACTTTGGCGCTGCTCTGACACAAATAGTGATCGCGGTGAACCAGTGGAGGAACGATCCCCTCGAAATGACTCCCCTACAACAGGTCGAAGCAATAGTGTTTACAATACAGCCACTGATGGCACTCCTGCTACATCACTCACCGAAGCCCAGTACAAACAACGTCAGGATGACGATGGAACTTATGCACAATTCATGAAGCCCAAGTTCACCAGAGCACCGATCAAGGAGGCTGGACGAGTCGCATATCTTGGAGAATCTTCGAATTTGACATTGTTAGTTCACGATAGACACGGCACAGCAGACGTTGTCCACTATCCACTGCCGGAGAATGTACGAGGTTCTAGAGCGAGATTGACAGAGTTGGACAACGTGGAAATCGATATCCTGCATCAGCGAGGTGCTTTCCTGTTACCGCCACGATCACTGTGTGATGAGTTGGTCGATGCATATTTCAAATGGGTTGCTCCGATTGTTCCGGTCATCAATCGAAACCGATTCATGAAACAGTATCGAGATTCGAAGAATCCCCCGTCCCTTCTTTTGCTTCAAGCTATCCTCCTGGCTGGATCCAGAGTCTGTACTAACCAACAACTTATGGATGCCAATGGATCGACGACTCCTGCGGCTCTGACATTTTACAAACGTGCGAAAGCCTTGTATGATGCCAATTATGAGGACGATCGAGTCACTATTGTGCAGGCTCTTGTTCTGATGGGCTGGTATTGGGAGGGTCCGGAAGATGTCACGAAGAATGTTTTCTACTGGAGCAGAGTCGCCACAATTGTTGCCCAAGGTTCAGGAATGCATCGAAGTGTCGAAGGATCGCAACTCAGCCAGGCCGATAAGAGACTTTGGAAACGCATATGGTGGACGCTCTTCACCCGGGATCGATCTGTTGCCGTTGCGCTGGGACGACCAGTACATATCAATACTGACGATTCTGATGTTGAGATGGTATGTGAAGAGGACTTTATCGAGGATGACAACGATCAACCACCTGAATTTCCACCGGATCCAATGCATGTCCAGTTCTTCTTGCAATATGTAAAGCTGTGTGAGATTATGGGCCTGGTGCTCTCTCAGCAGTACTCGGTTGCCTCGAAGGCTCGCCGCCAGAATGCCATTGACCTCACTCATAGCGACATGGCTCTGGCTGATTGGCTGCAAAATTGTCCGAAGGAAGTCTATTGGGATGAGTCGAGGCACCATTTCTGGTCCGCTTTGCTGCACTCAAATTATTACACCACACTTTGCTTACTGCATCGTGCACATATGCCACCGGCTTCAAATACGAGAGGAACGTACACGGAAGACAATTCGTACCCATCTCGGAACATCGCTTTCCAGGCAGCTACGATGATCACTTCAATCATTAAGAAGCTGGCAGAAGCTGATGAGCTACGCAACTGTCCAGCCTTCATTGTGTATAGCTTATTCTCTGCACTAATCATGCACGTGTATCAAATGCGCTCATCCATACCGGCTGTCGTAACGGCAACCCGGGCGAAGATAGGCATTTGTATGGATGCCTTGAAGGATGTTTCCAGAGTTTGGCTAGTTGCGAAGATGGTGTATACCTTGTTCGAGTCGATTCTGGGCAATAAGGTCTTGGAAGAGAGACTCCAAAAAGCTGCTGGAAAGCGTCATAAGAAGATGGCTCAAAGCCTTACAGCAGGAATCAACCAGGCCAATCAGATACAGCAAGCGAATCAGCTCAAGAGAGAGGATTCTGGATCTGGACCTGGCAGCAAGCGAAAGTATGATGATATGGCTCTCGATTTCAATGTCAACAATGGACCAGCACCCCAGGAGTCTTACGAACGATCACGACCTCAGACTCCTAGTCATACACCATCTCGTGAACTTGGCCATAATATTGCACCGATGGCTGCACCTCCGGTCACATCACCAAATTCGAGACAGAATGATGCTTTCATGGGTGGTTCTAATTCCCGTCCACATACCAGACCTGCGACTCCATTCAATCCATCTTTCTCCGTCCCTGCTACCCCTCCAGACTTGTATCTCGTCACCCGAAACTCACCCAACATTTCGCAATCACTCTGGGAGAATTTTCAACCTGATCAGCTTTTCCCAGAAGGTTCTTCAAATATGCAAGCCCAGCAATTCTCTCCTCCTCAGCCACATCAAAATCAGAATCATAATCTAGATCCGAGCCTGATGCCGCATATGAACATGAACCAGATGCCAAACCAGAATCAAGCTGCTCAGCTACCTCAGAGAATGCGTGGTCAGAATATGGCTGGAAGCCCGACCCAAGGATCAATGCTTCAGCCAAATGTTGCGGGATATCAGGTGCAGCCTGGCATGTGGCAGGGTTTCGATCCAGCAATGCAGGACCCTCAAGGCCATAGTCCAAGTGACACTTTGAGTAATGCTTCGGCCCAAGCTGTTCCTATGACCATGAATGTTGAAGACTGGTAAGTTGCTTTGAATCCTACGCTCAAGCTGAGACTAACAATTATAGGTTCCAATTCTTTGGTATTAACGGTGATTTGAGCGGAATGAATGGAGATGTACCTCTCGCTTGAGGGCATCAGGGAATGGAAAAGGCGTTTTGCTGTGGATGCCATGGGAGTGAATGGAATATGCTATAAAAGCTTTGGCTGAATTTTGGGATCGAGGTGTATAATTAGTATTGGCAAATGGCTGTTGGCTAGGACTTGACCTGGTTGCTGAATGAATCGAAATGTACCGAAATAAATGATCTTGACTTGACATCTTGTGACCTTGCCTATGTTGCATCTGCGTTGCGGCTGAATCGTGTAAACAGGAGAGGCCAGTTCCCGATGGTCATTGCATTCTCAGGCGCTAGACCCGCCTACAAGATGACGAACCGACTGGAAGCCACCTAGCCCCAAACCAGTGGGACGACGCTGTTCAACTACATCAACAATACACAGATCAGCTTGCACGCCTGCAAAGTTAACAGCGCCATTAACTAGTACCAACAAACCAGCATTCAGTTTGATAATATCTCCGCAATGCCAACTCCATAACTCAGCTCTCTCCGGTACAATCCAGCCAAACTAGCTCCCATGCCCGCAAGTATCGAGAGCGGACGGCCCGCGACCAAGGACCTGGCCTCGACCTCGGATTTCGAATTGAAATCGGATTCGATACTAGACTTGAAATCGAATCTGAAATCATGATACCCTCGTCATCCTTTACCTCGAATGCACGCTCCGATTCCCTCAACAGAAACGATCAGAATCCCGTCTCGAGCTCTAGCATCCGACCGCGAAACAAGAGACTCATATCGACAGAGCAGGAGCTGGTGAGTACATCTGCTACCAGTACACCTGCGGGGAGTAGAGCCGTCAGTCCGATTCCCTCGAAGCATCCGAGCAGGAGTGTCTCCAATACAGGCAATCAGAATGGCAGGCCAGTGGGAGGATTGCTTGCCCCGCCCCAGAATGGGAAAGGGAGGTCCAGCCCGGTGAGTCTGGGAGGAGGCATATGGGAGGGTGGATGGATGAGCAGCTGGACAGCGTTACAGGGGATAGCGAATTCGGTGCTGGGTGCTGTGGAGGGTGATAGCGATAGCGAAGCGCGGCCGACGAGTTCTGGGAAGAGGAAACCTGCGTTGGGGAAAGCTAAGGCGCCGAACAAATGGGGCCCATCAACTGCTGCGGCTCAGAAGAAGAAAGATGGTGGAATTGGCATGGGGAGTACGGAGGAGAGGGAAGCGGCTTCGATACAGAGGAAGAGGGCCGGAGTTTTGGAAGGCAGGGATGAAGATAGGTTGTTGGATACAAGTGGGAATTACAAACGGAGGACGTCGACGGAGGAGCAGAGACCTGGGAGCTCGCACGAGGATGACCAAGCGCTGGTCTATATACATCATGTGCAGAAACAGGATACGCTTCAGGGCGTGATATTGAGGTATAATTGCAAACCGGATGTCTTCAGGAAAGCCAATCGATTATGGCCGAATGATACCATACAAATCCGGAAAACGGTCGTCTTACCTGTCGATGCGTGTACAGTCAAGGGACGGCCTTGTGATCCTCCATCGTCAGATTCTCCATATCAAGGAGTAGATCTCCTTGCTCCAACACCAGGAATCGAAGACCCTCCATTCTCAAATGGGAATACAGCTTGGCCAGGGATCACGACTCAGAATGGGAAGTCTGCAGAACTTCCCGAAGAAAACGAGAACCCTTGGACACATGTACGTTGGGTATTGATCGACTCCTCGCCGAACTCGAAACCAGTCGAGATAGGGCGAATGCCACGAAAAACATTAGGGTATTTCCCACCACGCAGGAGAAAGAGTCTCCTCGCCCCGTCTATTCCCTCAACTCCTCGAGGATCATCAGAATTTCCTCGACTTTCAACCGATCAAACTACCAGTACTTCTAGCACTCCGTCACGGCAATCAAGCTCTCTCGGACGCCCAGCACTCCCTATAGGAACCATCGGGAGCTACTTCCCGCCTCCGAAATCCAGCACACGCCCGCGCCGCGAAAGCGTAGGCGAAGCTGCGGATCGACTAGGCTGGATGCGTGGACCCGGCGGCGTCGGTACATTTGGGAAGAACGTGCGGCGTCCCGGTCCCGGCAACGATGGTTTGAACACGTGGGCTCGAAAGCACATCCCGGGTCTGACAATGGACTCTCTACCTTCTCGCTCCATCCTCGGCGGCGAGACAGCCCATTTCGGATTCTCAGACGACCTAGCTAGTATCGCTGAAGGCTCGTACAATAATCCTGACAGCGGCTCTGCTACGCCTAGTGCTGGCCAGGGTCTCGGTCTTGAGAATGCGGCGGCGGCGATTGAGGGGTGGGTTAGACGCATGGCTACTGTTACGCCTGGGACGCCGAAAGGAGGGGGGAGGATTGAGCCGCAGCCGGATTTGATTGAGTTGCTTGATGGAACGGGGAGTGATGATGGCAGAGGCTTTGAGTTGAGTCCTGGGAGGCTTAGGTCAGATACTCCTGTTGGGACGGGGAGGGAGGATTTGGATGGGTTGATTAGGGGGAGGGCTACGGCGGGGACAAAGGGCGGGAAGAGTGATTGAGCCTCCTCCTGAAACCGAGAACCGGAACCAGTAGCGCCTCGAATATCGGAAAGTAGACAGCGGAGGAGACTATCAAGGCAGGAAATATGTGTGAACTATGGAATCTTCAGACCGACAGGTATGCCGTTTCGACAACAGCATGAGATGGGGCGCATTGGGCTTGGCGTTTAGGCTTGAATTGAGACGAGAGGTGCGAATTATTACTACCCTCGATCGTTGTTTGCTTCGCTTCGATTTGGATGAGCTAGCGAGCGTGCGTGTTTTGATCTTGGTTGGAAGGAAGAGGTTAGAGAGGTGAGTTGAGCGAGAGGAGAAGCGGGGATTTATGCTGTGGTGGGTGATATAGATACTTCGGTAGGATAGGCTAGGATAAGATAGGATAACACAACATGGAATGAAGAGACGTTTCCTGAAGGCCCTTGTTCTTTGGGGTGTGTCTGTGTGTTTCCTACTTCGTTTTGTTTTCTTTTCTGCTTCATGGTAGCGAGAATGGATCGGAGAGATGCACTTGGTTGAAGTCGGGCACAAGGTGTTCGGATTTCACATCAGTGACTGGGGCTCAGGTCAGGGAGAGTGAGATTGTGGAGTACGTGGAAGTCGTTGCTATTCATTCATTCATTCGTTTCGAAACGTTCTTGCAGTCTTCAATACACTTGCTCAATCAATTTCTCCACTATTTGGTACCCAGGCCTTGGCACTATGTCCCAACTAGAGCCAAAAACGCGTCCGGTACTCCTGTAGGCTTGGAGAAGTCTCACAAGCTGGCTGGGATATACCAATCATCTTCCATGACGGCCTCGTATGTGACCATTGCATTGGTCGTAGTTGATGGGTGTGTAGCGGCCGTGGAAGTTGTGGAAGTGGTGTCTTCCCAGTTGGTTTGCTCGAGGTACTCGGCTAGAGTTTGGTTGGTGGGTGATATCTCGTATGCCCAGAGTTGGAGCTGAGATTGGGACGGGTAGTGTGAAGTGTTTGGGTTCGATGGAAATAGAGTGTTGTTGTATGTTGCGGGTGGGTTGCCAGTAGAGAAGATGACTTGAGAAGTTTCTCTATTTCCTGGTGCGACTTGATACAAGCCTGTCCTGACGGAGCCGCCATCGATGGGAAATGGGAGCGCTGTATTGAATGCCATGCGTCCCACATGGCTGTTGATGCCTTGTGCCGTTTCGGTCGAAGTGTCTTGAGTCCCAGCAGTGACATGATCCATCTCGATGGTTCAGAGGAGTGGGTCTGCGTTGACGGAGAGGCTGCTCGTGGATATATTGGCGTAGATGTATTCGAAGGAGGGAGGATGGCTGCTAACTGCTGTCCTGTCTGGGAGGTCTGCAGTCGAGGAGATAGAGCTGTTAGTGGCGAGCTCGAGAGGTTGATCATGTTCCCATCCATATGCTGTAAAGCCAGCAGTGGAGACTTGGCGGATGTTCGATGAGGTGTTGACGGAGAGCTTATGTATTAGTCCACAGTCAGAACTTGCAATGCCAGGAAGTAGAGAAGCCTGGGAAAGAGGTAGTGCTACCCTTCATTATTATCTTGGTTGGGGTACAAGTTTGCGACAGTATCACTGCCAGCAGCAGTAGACTTGGTAGAGGGATATATGGTGACTGTTCAAGTGCGGTATCTAAGCAATGAGTGGTGTAAATGTGCAAGAATATATGATTTCGGATCTGGACTTGGTTGACTCTGCTGAAGCTAAAATGTCTCTTGGATTAAAAAGGTTTGGGGAGCCCGCATCTTTTGTATCTGGTGTGAAATGTTACCAGACCGCAAGCTCAGCACGCCGCCCTCTTACACTTTAGCAAATTTGGCTGCATCGCCGTGACTTGTGCATTGTCTGGGTACCTTATGCCACCAGATTGAGCTCCGGCGAATGAACTCCGGGGATTCGCCAGGCTTCTCAAGGGAGGCATTATCCATGGCAAGGATTAATTTGCAGTTTGTAAAGACGTATAGCTGTTGACGTTCCTCTCTCCAACAATTGTAGCAATGTTACGACGATAGAACGATAAGAATGGGCCAGAATTCGCTTGGCAGCAGGGCTGGGCCAGCCATCGCCAAGAAACCAAAACTCTTCGGCCAGTGCTTGGCTTCTACGCGAAAAGCCATATCACGCTCACTGGAACCCCTGGTCGGGCTGTGTTCGGGGTCTTACCTTCTCGTGCTTGCAATAGCAGGCCATAGGGCGTGATGTGCATGTGGTCTCGTCGTTCAGAGATAATCAGCTCCGTACACATCGAGAATTAACCAGCCAGTAGCATTACACTCCGACTATTCCCCATGTCGTTATATGTTGTTGTACCTATAATCAGAGTGTGTATTAGCTTCATCCAGCCTTGTTGTAATCATAACATGTACCGGCCAGCGAGATCAAAGGAAGGAGAGCTGAACTTGGAGATTATATTCATGGCACCATGGGTTATCCACGATACAATCAGCCAGGTAATCAAATTAGCGACCTGCGAAAGCTGTATACCACTGCTAACAGATTCCCATGGCAACACGGGTCCGAGGCTACTTCTCTGTGTGAAGTCGTTGACTTCAAGTGAATTGGTTGTCATGCTGTGAAGAATTTGCGTAAGACCAGATCATTACCTGGCGTAACCAAGATCCGTATCTAGCAGCATGAATATCAATTATATTTACCATGCATGTGTTTCGAATCCTCACTTATCTACGATAGGCATCATATTTAGGAATATCCTAGAGTTTGAACCCTATCCTCTGGCTCTTCCTCATGATGCCTTTGAGTACTTCGGCCAGTACTCTATCTGTCTTCAGATCAAGAGCGTGAAAGATAACAAGAACAACCTTTGATCCAGCTATCACGATGATAAAGCTGATCAAGATGATGTTGTCCATTGCAAGGCTGCTGAGGCCTGGTGAAAACGTTTGGCACATGGTTGGTTCATTTTTGTGGTGATTGGTGGTTCTGACGAGTAACGGAATCGTGGCTCGAAGGATTAGTGAGTAGATCTGTGATAGTAAAGAGGTGCTGGACTCAGCTGTATGAGTGCCGTGATGATTTTGCTGATGATATTTCGCCTTTTGAGTGCTAAGATCCCGGCCAGTTGTGTCAGACCCGAGAACTTTCTCATGGGAGAATATCTGTGCGGTGGTTCGGGGTGCCTTTAGTCTCGTGCGCTAACTCGGGACCACCACACTGGCCCGTTCGCTTGTCAATTTGTTGTGACTCGCTTCGGGAAGAGGCAGGGTGGAGGGTGGTTCTTTATTAACGATCTGGACTTTCAGATGCGTCAGGGCAGCAGATTCTATATCCTTGATGTACTCAATCGTTTCTGTCACATGGGAACAACTAAGATTCGCTCCGGAACGTTTGTATTATCGGGTCATCGATCTTGTGCAGAAGATGCGAAGACTGCCGAACACGGGCGTTCTTGAAAGCTCCAGGTTGCAAAATTACTACCAGCTCCTGTATCTTCCACAAGAGATGCTTTGTCCCACGGATCTGATCTGCTATACAGATGTAGCCACGTCCAGTACAACATTTGGCAACCCTGTGCAGCCAGCAGGAACCGAGTAAGTCAGGTTCCAAAATTCGAAATCGCTATTTGAGCGTCAGCATTGACGGATTTCAATCAAAAACAAGCCATCGTGCAACAACTCACTATATAGGTTCATCTTGTCCTCCAAACAGACCAGCAAAGGACAGTTCGAATGTTCCATTCACGACCCCCGTCACGTTTACTGACAAGCCTTGGATATCCTCCCAACCTTTAATCGTAGGCCTAGAGCTGAATGTTGAGATTATGAAGCTGAAAATGGAGGAGGTAGTTCCGTAAGGGTACGTGATGTTCAGTCTTCCGGGAGTTGCGACGATTGTCGCCGCTTTCTCGGTTGGCCAGAGCTACACATTCAGGTTAGTTACAAGCCTCTGTCTTATGTTCCATGATTATGTGGTGACATGGGTGAGTGAATAGAGCTAGTCGAGAACTCACAGAGATGAATCCAATCTCTGCGCCCGTCTGCCATTGTACGACAGCAGGTTTGAATTGCGTTTGAGTCTGCCTTGGGCCACCAATTTCAACTTCATCAAAAGTCTCTCCGCCGATACTGATATTCGGAGCCAGCCAAGCTGTTATGTTGCGATGATGCCCTAGATCATATGCCGGAGAGATGATTGAAGTGTTGTAGGTATGTTCTCCAGAAAATCTCTTCAATTTCTGCACCACGTGTTTAGGAATGAGGCTGTTGTGGTACTCTCCTAATACTGCAAATAGAGGGGCATAGGTGAAGTCATCAGCGTGAGACAATGTTTGTGGCTGCCTGCAAGTTAACGATCATTTCAGCCATGATCTCAATGCGGAAATTTACCGATTCAGGCAAGGCGGAGTATTCTTTGCCAACGATGTTCCAGAGGTGCATCGATAACAAGCTGAAGTAACGTGTCGTGTCGAAGCCATAAGACCGATCCCATGGGCCTGCCAGATTTCTGAGCTGTGGGTGCCAGAGATCGCCGATAGCTTCCCTATTCTCAAGTGTTAGAGGCAATTGCTGTGTTTGAATTTTCGCAGATACCAATGTTCTCCGTGTTTCTGAGAACATGCTCTATGACCTCCAAGAGTCTCGACGAAGCGGAATTAATCTCAAGTTGAAAAGACGTTGAAACCAGTTCTTGGACTTACCAGGTATATCTGATCATGGTCGGGCCATGCTGGGCCATGATCGACTCGGACGGAAGATACTTTCCCCATAGGCTGAGGGCAAGCAGGGAAACTCCGGTGTAAGTGGCGCTGTTGAACTCTGATAATGTGTTCGACGATTCTGCAAATAAATCAATGATCTCCTTGCCGAATTCCTCGCCAGTGCGAGTCATGTTCGTGTCGTTGAGACGACGACCGGTCCATCCCGACATGAACGCACCCATGATTGCCTGGTTTGTAACATAGTCAACGAAAGCTCTACTGGAAAAGTTGCATGAGCGTTTCACTTACAGGATTGGAATACGAGGCGTAGTAGTTGTCACCGTCAACACCACCAACCCGGTAGGTGTCGCCAATAGTGGCGTTTCTAAGCGAAGCCAACATATGATCCACAGTTGCGTTGCTGAGCAGGCTTCCGAATTCTTCCAAAGCGATGACAAATGTTGTTCCGATGAATGCTCTCCAGTTTGGATCCCAGGTACCGTATATTGAAGGTGGATATGCTGGCGACCCCACTTCGGGTTCTTCTGGCTCTTGTTGATAATCTCCAAACCTGTCATCGGTAAACATCTTCGTGAGGCTAGCCGAGAATCTCAAAACGTACCATTGGTCTTCTGGATTTTTGTACTGAGCATTGATAATATTGTTGATGATCTTTTCAGCATTGGCTACATCCTTGTGTTTGTTTCGAGCAAGTAGCCCTACAGCATACCAGGCGGAGCTGCGAGTTTCGTGGTGAAATGCGGAGTTTGACAGAACCCAGCGGAGATATCCTGCCTCGGCATCATAGAAGTTGTCCATCCAATTCATTGACTCTGCTAAGAGAGTCCTTGAGTTGTGTGGCAGTTTTGATACATACGAGCCATGGCAGACTTGTGCCAGCGCGAGAGTCGTCGAGACGATGGAAAGGAATATGACCATATTTGCGAGTGAGAACAAGTATGTAGAATGGATAATCCCAACAGAGCATTCGGGGAACAAGCTTTTATACTTACTATGCCATGAACGCCAACAAGAGTGGGAAATTGGACAAGAAATCCAACAGCTGAAAGAAGTCGTTCTCATCTGAAGGACTTACCTGCAATGTAGAGAGATGCTCGGCTGCAGTGAAAGCAGTGAGCGTCATATCTCACAAGTTCACCGCACATGCCCGTAACATGCAAATGCTTGAGTCAACTGACCCGCGTTGCTGCTCCGTATTCTGTGGTCTTCGAGGATAATTGTTGGAACAACTCTACCCCACCTTTCCACGATGCGCTCAATTTTGCGGGAAAACAAGCTTCACTTGTATAGGCTTGTGGAGAAAGGCCACGGAGATGCTCCACCTACCCTTGATAAATGCCGTGATCCCCGTACTTTACCGGTGTCGGCCCCAGATGTGCGTGTCCGCGATTGTGCTGATCGGCGCAGGCGTTGCTCAAGAACAAATTCAAAGAGGGGAAGTCAAGTGTCGATACAAAGGTGGGGTAATGCCCAACTTGCTACTCTCAAGTGAACGAGTACTGGTATTGGTGAAAGGACATACATACTAAATAGCTCGATGGCATGTCAAGGATCAAGCGCTTCAAGATCCCTCATGCTAAATTGATACCATACATTAAAAACGATCTAGTACAGCTCGTGCAGATAAAGGAGTTCTGGTACGCCATACAAATACAGTTTGAAGAATAATTGCCCACACAGAGCTGTGACTTAAGCACAAGTGATGACTGGTTCGGCAAGTTTAAGTGGGACTTCAAAACAAGCCTTCACTCCCACTTGTCTTCATCACTCCTGTTCTGACCTATTGCACCCCTTCTCCCATTTATGCTTCTCGAAGCGCTCAGCAGGTGTAAGCTCGGTGTCACAAGTCTCGTGAACCCAGCGCTGCAGCTGAGTATGCTGTTCTTCGCTTCTATGTCTGCTTTGCGTGCGTCATTAGCTCAAGTGCAAAAGACTGGGTTCGCTTCACCGACCTTTCCTCTTCTTCTAGGTGACTATCGTGTACTGATTGGTCATGATCCTGCCAATGATGGCCTTCGACATTGTTCATAGAAGTGTTTGGGTCCGGTCTCGCCGAGTGGGAGCCAGCATTGACGGAAACACTGTTGGCGGGCGGGCTATGACGAAGAGGTTTTCTAAGAGCAAGTCAGTACATGTATAAATTTCAAGCTACCAGTATTTCCCTACTGAATCTTCACTTCTGCTGCAGAAGTCTTGTTATCGGGTCCGCTCTGTTCTTCTGCCATGATAAGCAAACGTCGATGCGCGTACACAGGTAAGCGTGGTGTGAGAAAGCTCGATGGGTTATGGACACGATGCGGATGGGATGATGGTAGGCCGATCGAATATATAGAGGGGAAATGGCGCAGGTTATGAAGCTGTGTACGATCTCAGGGGACGACATCGAGTGTCATGAGAACGAGTTAGCAGTACTGATACGAGCACTATCCACGTACATCGAACCCAAACCAGAACCCTTTCCATCTTCAATATTCCGGTTAAGAGAACAAGGTACCCTGTCGAACTGGCAGGACAGTCCTGTCCATAGCAAGCCACAGCGGTATTCGAAACACAAAGCATCGAACAATGTGACATGACAGAAAGCTTCAACGGTCCGTTCGCCTGTGATCTCTGTACGGAACAATCCCGAGATTGGGCTTGTAGCTCTTCCGTACGTTGAAGTCGTAAATCAGTTCATTTTTTTCTTGCTTTTTCGTCGATGCAGACCTCAAAGCGTAGTAAGAAGCAATGATGGGCGGATTGGGGCATGATCGGTGAGAGTTTGATGTGAAAGAAGATCTCGGGGGACTCGCACACATGGCAGGCGGCAACAATCCTCGTTGACATCGGGAGGCTGCATCACTAGGTCACAATCTTAAATATTGGCAAAGTAGTCCCCGTGGGGGAGGCAGAGCCGACTTTGCAGCATGGGCGGGATGGGCGAGAGCTCCGGATTACCTGCATGAAATGAACGTCTTGAGCGCAAATAATGGTGCCCTCCTAGTCGCTTGACGGGCAGGTGCGCGGCGTGCAACTGAAGGACCTTCCCGACGCCCCGTGTTGGAGCCCAGGTCGAAGCAAAGAAAGTGATAGCCCCACAGAGCGCTCATAGACTTTTGCCGACCCGCCCCCTGTAAGGTTGTATTGACAGGAAGAGCCGTCATCTAAACAAGTCGGGTCTTCGTGCTGCAAGGGAAAGCCGGGAAACCATATTGATCGAAATATGCAGCCAAGACCCGCCCAACGGTCCACCAAACATACTTTAGAAATTGATAGAATGATAAAGACTCAGGAGTATCTAGACGCATTCGTGCACTGAAGTTGGGTCATCCTTACGTTGAGTTCGTATTGGATAGACGTGCGAGCTTGTCATGTTGCTTGAGATAGGGCTTGCTCGGTGCTCAGTGCTTAGATTAGAAAACTTGTTTTGCACCACCATATCCTAGATACATTGACTGGGTTGCATATAGATCGACCTTCGTGTAATCTCCTCTTGTTCCCAGTCCCAGCGACGGTCTCCTGGCTGCGGAAAATGTATACAATTTTCATCTAGAATGAACTGACTTCATAGCAGGACAATGCCCATGAAGGTACCGTGATGCTAAAAATCTGCAAGCTCACAACTGCTGCCATTTTTGATGTGATGTGAACGGAGTGCAGACTGTCATCTAGTGATTGAATGTTCTGTGCTAACTTCAAGGCGGGACCAGAACGAACCCTTTCGACAGAAATCTTGCATTCTGGAAAGAAAAAACCAATGAACGGGCCAGGATACAGATCATTGAAGACTTTTTTTTACAACACTGTATGCTTGAAGCAGCCTACCCAATCGACGTAGCCTTGTAGCCCAGTATACGAAGCGGCTGGGGCGGGGCTGGTATTGGTGAATCTCTTTACCTAGCACGAATATTCCAACAAAACAAAACTTGAATAACGGTAAAGTAACAAGGTAAGAAGTCATGCTTAAAGACGAGAACGATAAAAGTTCTAACACCTATCTACCCGAATCCGCCGGGGAGACAGATGCGTAGTACAAGGGCGAACCTTGTTTGCCCTCAGTTGACCTCCTTTGGGAGTGTATTGTCACACTTACTCCGGTCGCTAGTCTGTTTTCAAGCTCACTCTTCAGATCCTTGCTGCCATAGATCGACTATGCTGATTCTTGGAACATAGATGCGCACTCGGATAGATAAATGACATCGCAAAGTGGCTCATCACCAAGCTGGCCCAGCAAGGGAGCGACGACGTCAGCTCGCCTCGCTACTTGGACCATCTCCATGACTACAATGATGAATGTTGTTGAGTACGCATGCGACTTCGTTTTGCGACTTCATTCGACAACATTGGCAATTCAAAGCCTCGTTAAGACATTGACTCGTCGCGCTGTGGAATTCCAATACTATTGCCCAACACGCGCATGACGAACTTTCAAGGGCGGGGACAGCGACCAAAGCCTGCGATTACAAGACTTGTCAAACGATCGGATACCCAACTACTCATTGAATCTTGGAGTGACAGGACACGCAACCGTCCTGCCGATCAACTTATCCAAGGCAAAGCATCTTCCATTTGGAAGTAACATGTGTTGATGTAGCAATGGATGCACATGTAATAAGAAAATTCAAAAAGCCTCAACAGCAACCCTGCCTGACAACATTTCTTCAGGGACGCTCTCAACAACATCCTGAAACTCGACCCACCCACTCATCTTCTGTAGCAGATGCTCGCCATACACTACCTCGTCTCCATCAACACTCTCCACCACACAGTCCAAACCCGGCTCGAAGAAGAAGGGGACAGAGTACCGCCCTTTCATATCGCTACCTTCTTTCTTCGAGGAACGAACTCGGTGGTACGTCGCAATCCACTTTCCGCCACTCACTTTTGCCATTAAGTCACCGATGTTGACGACCATACTTCCCGGTACATATGGCGCCGGGATCCACTCTCCTTCGCCATTCCTCACCTCCAGTCCGCCCGTCTTGTCTTGGTGCAGTAGCGTGAGAATTCCGGAATCAGTATGCGGGGTACAGATCAATTCTTGTTGCCTCGATGAGGGGACTGGAGGGTAATGAAGGAGTCTGAGCGTGCTCAAGGAATCTTTCAGATAGTTGTTGAAGAAAGATGATGATTTGCCAAGAGCGACAGCGAGAAGAGAGAGAAGCTTCGACGACAAAGTCTGGAGCTCGTTATGTAATGTCTCGCATCGGACTCTGAATTCTGTGTTGGAGGCAGGGAATACATTGGGCTCTGTGAGATTGAATTTTGAGCTTACGAGCGCTGATGTGCTCCGTCCGCTCGAGGGAGTGCCAAGCTCAAATCCTTCTTTGAGGTTGTCATCTCCTTCTTGGGGTGGGAAGTACCTGGGATTGATCAGTCTTGAATCTAGATCATGGGGGATCCACGTACCCTCTGTATGTATTCTTGTTTGTTGGGACGAAGGTCTTCTTGGCAAGCTTCATTTTCTCGTCCATCGTCAATCCGTTATAACCGAAAAACTCATCACAAACTCCGAAAACATCATCATGGGTGTATGTGAGCGGTAGATCTGTAAGATATGCAAACCCAGTCGTTGAAAATACTTCATTCAAATGTGAAGCTAATTTTGACAAGTCTTCTGGCCTTGGCGATGGGGAGGACAGAGCAGCAAGAGAGACAATGGGAAGGGACGAAAATGAAGTAGACATCTTGAAGATTTAGGAAATCCAGTGGGGAGTGGCTGACAATAGTGTCCATCACCTAGCTATATATACCCACTGGTCTGGAACACCTCTCTTCGTGAGGCAAACTCCACCATTACTATACCTGCATCTAAAGCACGACTGCGGATTCCAACAATATTTGAATGGCTTGAAATCCAATGATCTTCTCATATGGATTTTATTCGAGGTATGGGAATTGCGATCCTGTTACGTGTAAGCGTCTTTTGGGTTGACATGTCGTAGACGTCCAGTTAAAATGCAGCCCACCCAGTCTTGGTCGTGTGCTCAGTTGCCAGATTTACTGGGGCCACCATGATCGAAAAGGATAAAGTATCCCCGCCTGTCGATGACTGGCTGCCACCATAAACTTGAGCCCCATTTGGTGTTCGGGGATGACGAGAGGTGGAGAAGAAGATCAAACGGATCGAAATTTAGTTTCGACTCCTTCCTTAGTCAGCGGTCCTTGCCCGAAGCTGATTTCACATGACTCAAGCTCGTCATTCACTACAACCGAGAGATGATCACGATACAGGAAGAGTATTATATAATAGTAAGCACGTTTCGATTTGAAAAGGCTTCAGATTCTAGGTAAACATTTCCCTTCAGGTCACATGACCGTTACGTGCACTGGTATATCATGGTGCTTGGTGCTGACCTCCAGTGTCACGATGAGAAGCCGGGAGAATGATAGCATTGCAGACTGTACGCGCCGTATGACCTCTTAAAGTACCAAAAATATCTATTTTGCTTTAGAAACGCAAGTAAACAACGAACCACGAATTAAGCGAGCGCAAAAAAGGGGGATAATAAATGCTGGCAGTGGCCTGGTTTACCTAAGTGCTCGCAGATTCTGCTCCCTTTCCCGAGAGAACTTTTGAGATATCTCTGTAATATTCAATTCAATATTATAGGTCTGATACACACAAGCTTGAAGTTGAGCAGCTTCCCCAGACATATCTTCAGGACAGTCACATTCAATCCCGTCTCCTGCTGCACGACTATCCTCAACGACAACGTTGATGCGAAGTTCTTTCATCAAGTAACGTCTTATATTTGACACCTTCACACTTATTATGGTTGGACTAATGACGGCACCAGCATCAAATGCTCTCTTTACCCAGGTGGAGTTCTGCTGAGATCTTAGTGCCTTCATCTCCCTGGTCGGAATTGGAAACGCCACCGACGAGAGCAATATGTTCAGGTAAGCTGGTGCTCCATTCCGCTTCCAGAGAACCACATTCATGTTGTCGGGGAAGTTGATCGGATGTTTCTGCCAGAGGAATTTTAGTGCCGAATGCTTAACTCCTGCCGCCACTGTCAGCAGAGCGAACGGCGGAACGTGATGGGGAAGGTGTGAAACATTGGAAACTTACTCAGTGGGCTTCGAGGATAATCTTTTTCTTCTTGGGATTCCCGTGAGCCATGATGAGAGACACACGATTCGCAGCCATCACAATGTCGTTTCGATTGAATTTGGCACCAAGCACACATGATTTTGGAAAGTGCAATGGTCTTGGGCTCGGAGGTAGATCTTCGATTTCTTTCTTTCGGGATGGTATATGTAATGGTTTTTTTTAAGAACCAAGACCTCTGATATTTGCAACGCCTTGGAAGAAAAGGAGGGTAGACTCTTTGTCGAAAGTGTTTAACTTTCAGAATAGATAGGCTGAGTTGGAAGACAATCCACAGCGGGCGTGAGGCAGGGCGAGAAAAGTCTGGAGGGCATCCATTGGATCTCGCATGCAGAGTGGAATCTAGAGGGCATCGGCATGGTCCTCAGATGCAATATGACAGCGTAGACTGTCCCTGATGTTACACTGAGGCGCCCATCCCTCATCCGAGGCATGGATGCTTGCAGTCATTTTGATCAAAGTTGCGGCCATGTATATTTGACCGGATGAAAAGGCCGAAGGTCAGGAATAGAGAAATACACAGGTTTCAATGTGCGTTTCCACCGAAGAGGGATAGTGCGGGTGTCCACAAGTGAATCGCCTCGACCACTTTTCCACTTGGGCACTTGAAGGCCAGAGCTGCATGCATTCCCTCGATGCTCTGATCCTACCAACGGATCATTCATCACACCATAGCTCCCCAGCGGGTGCAGGTCTGTCCAGAATGAGCATCCAGCTGCCTTGTACCACCCCATCAGGTCCCGGTCTTATGTTCTAGAGCTACAGGGACAGTCGCAATCTCACCAACATGCTCGCTCGGAATAGCATGCCGTCCAGTCATGTAGCCTGTTTTTGGCACGGCCGTGCCAAGCAGAGTTTGGGGTCTTACCCATATAGGAAAAGTAGGTACATGCAGGTTATCGGACGCTGCGAAAATTCGCGGAGAGGCATTCTATGCGATGTTGCCGAGACTCTGTGACATTGCATCTCACGCTGTTCACGCCTGCATATTGTAAGCAAGAAGGCCCGAAACGACAGGCATCTGCGCCCCTCCACGCCACACAAGAAGCGCAAATCAGACCAGAAAACCCATCACAACGCATATAAGTGCAACACCGCTGCCGCCTTTGCCGCACCCTTTGTATTCAAGCGCGCGTCAACTCCCTTGCTCTTCGTGCGTTCACACTTGAATCGGGCGTACTTTAACCTTCACTGTGAAGTGAGACGCGGGCGCGGATGGGATCGGGCATCCAATGGAAATGTCAAGCAGGGTTATTGCGTGAGACTCGAAACTTGTTTTCGGTAATTTGTAGTTGCTGGGGCATTGATCAATTTTTGAGACGTTCACCTCTAGGTAGGATGCATGCATGTACGGACTTGCGAATTCGTGAGAGGCTTCTCAGAGTCACATAAGCCGCGTGCCACATACGCTTGACGGTCGCTTCCTCCTGCCCCTCAATTGACTTGAATACAGGGACTCCCTTACAGCTCGGCTAGATTTGAAAATGTGACAGCCTCGTCATTGTTGAACCTGTGACCTTGAACCAAGCAGATCTATCAAAACAAAGAACTAGGGTACATCGCCTAGATGAACCTCGTTGGTACCACCGAGTAGGATCTGTAGATCGAAACAAATGATAGAAACTGACGTTTGAAGGCCGTGCCAGAGCTTCACAGCCGTAAAGAATGTTTACTTCTTTGCCAAATCTTGGATGGAGACATGCATTAGTGAGAATCATATGATTTTTAGGTGTGTTACACACCAATTTCACAATTTTTCCAGTCTATCGACCTCCCAATTGGACTTCTCAAGTCTTTCGGCAAGAGATATCTTGCTGTGACAGGTCTCATACACCCATAGTTCAAGCTGGTAGCGCGACTTTTGGTGGCTGGAAACCTTGATTGTACGTTCATGGACCGTGGCCAGACGGGTTATCAGGAGTCCAGACTTCTCAGGCCCACTGATAACGGTCTTTTGATGACCGTCCAGAGGAAGGGAGTTTGACCCAGAGTTATGCTGATTTGGACAAATCGAGGAATACTCTGTGACGTTTAAGCCCATGAATCCATGCTGACCACTCGCACGCTGATCATTAATATGGAGCGTACGTTGGCAGGATTTTGGGACCAAAGCTCTGATTTGTGACGGCTCAGAAGATATTGAACTGCCATCGTCATTCAGCGGATGCGTGTTTTCGCTGAGATAAGCATTGGCTATAGACCCAGAGCTATCGATGATACCCGCGCTTCGTGGAAACTTCTCATCCCTATGTGTAGCAGACTCGGCTGAGTTAATGACGTTCAAGCTTAGACTTGGGAGTCAGCAATATCTTGGTAAAATTGCAATGATAGCAGGAGAACTGACAGCTTCTGAGAATTCTCTCCTTTGTTTGCCATTATGACCTATCGGATAGCCGCCTCGCAATGGGCTGTTTCGTATATAGGAAATGTACTTCAAGGATAGAACATCGACAGAATGAGCAGGAAGTTATAAGCTGGCGAGTTTAAATGTCCAGATTGAAGTGGTCGGCCTTTGAAAAGGGGTGCTCCCATAACGTATAAATACATGCCGCCTTTCGCCTGGGAACAATGTCCCGCGTGCGCTTCCAAATCTCGATAAGATATGTACGTATCCCAACTGAGCCAGTACAATATGATCGCAGCCATCGCAAACCACAATACACGTCCAATCTCAGCTGTCATGGACCAAGTTCTCGGGCTCCTGCTTGTATCCTGCATGAAGGCGTCGTTCGCTTAGGGGAGGCAAGTCCTCCACATGGTTCGCATTTCCCAGGCGCACCACTTTAAGCAATGAATTGTGCTCCCCCTCAGAAATTGAATCCAGGTGTATCCGTGGAGACCCGCGTGAGAACAATCCCGAGCATCAGGGCCATCTCAGCTTCCACGGACAACAGCACGGAAATGGTTCGCATTTTGGCGACCTGTCTGCCTCGGGGAAATTTCCAGGTCCTTGCCATTCCCCTCGCCCTTCACAGCAAAAGTTGGTGAGACGAACAGCCCGACCTTTATCTTTGCTCACATGGCCTCAGGTGATCACATTGACCAAAGTATATTCAGCAGCTTGCTGTCGGGACTGAAAATAGGCTCGTACTCTAAATTCATGGAGCAGACCAGCTTTCTGGCTGCGTAGACCAACTGGCCTCACAAGTCGCGATGAGCCGGAAGAGCTCACTTGAATTCTTGCCAGTTCAGCAAAAACGCCAACTTGAAAATAAAGACTTTCCCGCCAGTAGGTCAGCTACTTTGACAGCCGACAAAGGGAAACAACCCCCCATCGATCGCGAGTGAATTTGTATTGGAAGTACAGAGGGTCGCCGCCCCAGTTCCTGCACAAGGCAGCTGCGGGCTGCCACAGTGAGCGCCCACACAGCCCTGTGCATGGGGTGGAACGTTGCCTTGCAGCCGAATCCCAACGCTCTGGACGGTGGCATCATCCAGGCGACTGACTACTATATCGCATCACCTCTGCCGGATGGCGTAATTTTGCAAGTCATCTGGCATATTTCCGAGATTCCACGGCAAGATTGAAAGCCATCCGTTCATACGCGGCTAAGTCTGCCCTGAAATGCCCCTGAAGCTGCTCGACTGAATACGTATCATCTGGACCGGAACTGTACAGGCAAGTAGACAGTTCAATATCAGAGGAGCTACGATCTCATGGGCAAAGAGGCTTTCAGGATGCTCTTGACAGGAGGACTGATGCGGTACTGCTGGTCCGATTCATTGAGCGGACGTGAAGCTTGAATATTTCCCGAAGGCTCGGAGAAAATTGTAGCGTCAAGGATCGCTAAAAGTGAACACTAACTTTTCTCGTTTAAGCCTATCCTCCGCCAGCTCGGCTCAGAGCAACCTCGACTCGACCTCAATTTTCTAAGCAGTCCCTACAGTCTTTCACATTCGAAGATGAATATCTATGGGCATCCCCAAGGCTTTTCAATTCCTGTGTAGTCATATGTCTAGTGCCTAGCTGGACCTTCTCAACCATGAGCCGCGGGTTCTAACCTAGTCATGCTTAGTCATGATAAGGACCATCCTTGTGGTTCTCGCTCTTCTTTGCACCGAGGATAGCTTCTTTTGTTTGTCTATCAATTAGCCCAACTCGTATATATAACTATGATCTGCTAATACTCGCATACATTACCTGAGACATGTGTCGAGGTACACACCCGAAGTGGCTCATGGTATCTGCCTCTATTGCAGCAGCGGCATTAGCTTCGGGCCTGGCATTCTGGTCATTGGACAAGAAACATGACCATCAGCCAATTGTCGATTTGGGATACTCGCAGTATCGAGGCGCAGTGCTAGAAAATGGAGTGGACCAGTACCTGGGTATCAGCTATGCCGCTCCTCCGATAGGAGATTTGAGATACAGGAAACCAGCAAAACCAATGAAAAGATCAAAAGTACAGGACGCAACCGCAGTCAGTTCTCGAGGCATATTTCGTGATTATTACTAATAAACCAAGTTTCGACCTATTTGTCTCGGGAGTGGTGCTGAATATCCATCGTCCTCTCATAGCGAGGATTGTTTGTTTATCAATGTTTGGGGACCAACGTCGGCTACACCTGAAACGAAATTTCCCGTCTGGGTCTACATTCAAGGCGGAGGCTACCGAGGAAACTACAATGCTAACTACAACGGATCAACCGTTGTGGCAACTTCTGGTCATAAGATCGTATTTGTCAATTTCAATTACCGTGTCTCCTCGTGGGGGTTTCTTGCAAGCGAGAAGGTTAGGGCCGATGGAGATCTCAACGTTGGACTTCTTGACCAGAGATTGGCGTTGGAATGGGTGCAGGAGCATATCCACCAAGTATGTCCATCCCACTTCTTACGATAATGGCTGACAGTATGTCAAGTTTGGTGGTGATCCGAAGAAAGTTGTCACCCACGGCGTTTCAGCTGGAGCTGGCTCCCTGGCATTGCATCTAGCAGCATAGTAAGTTCTCGGAAGTCATGGTAATAAACATAACTGATGCTGGAAAAGTGGTGGACGTGATGATGGTTTGATGCGAGGTGCAATACTTGAGTCCCCATTCTTCCCAACGCAGCCCAAAGTAGCAGACCTCGAGTGGCAGTTTGGCAGATTCGTCAATGCAGCAGGCTGCGCCGGTTCTCTAGATGAGCTGAAGTGTTTGAGATCGAAAGACACAGCAACACTTCAAGCTGCAGACGTAGCGAGCCCATATCCAGGCCGTACTATTGCGCCTCAGTTTTATTGGACTCCCACGACTGATGGTGATCTCATCCAAGACTACCCATCCACGATGTTCGAAGATGGAAGATTTGTTAATGTCCCTCTCATGATTGGCGGTATGTACTTTGCCCAGCATCGAAGCCATGAAACGAGACATTGACATTGCAAAGATGACACAAATGAGGGTACGGGGTTCGCAGCAGATGCTGCAACCCCAGAACAAGTCGGCAGTTTTTTCCAGGACAACTTTCCTCGCCTAACTTTTGCTGACACTGGAGCACTCAACCGTCAATACCCTCTCATGGAGGCTCTTCCCCAACATCAAGCATACTTCCCTTCAGCAGCAGCAGCGTACGGAGATACAGTATTCTCATGCCCTGGCTACCACTTATCACTTGCGTTCTCAACCTCCAAGTCTCCTTCACCCGTCTGGAATTATCGCTACAACGTCCTACAAAATGACCTCGTCGCAGCCGGACTCGGAGTCCCACATACTTCCGAGACTCCTGCTATATTCGGAGTAGGGAATACGGGTAGTTCAGACGAGACCAGCAGCTATTTGACCTACAACAAGAACATCGTGCCCGTGGTGATGAATTACTGGATAAGCTTTGTGAAAAGCCTAGATCCAAACTCGCATCGACACACCAGTGCATCGCAGTGGGACACTTTTGGTAAGGGTAAAGAGAGTAGGATATTGTTGGAGACGAACCGGACACGAATGGAGGACGTACCTGAGAAGCAGGTGAAGAGGTGCGAGTTCTGGAAAAGACTGGCGAGCACGATGGAGCATTGAGGGTTGATGCATTTGATCGATGTCGACATATCTTTCGTTGGGCGTTATTCTATTTAATACAGAAGACGCAAGTAGAACAGGAAGAGAAAACGGAGGAAAGATAAAAAAAACTCCTGCTTTCAGAACATGACGACTTCTGATATTTTAGAACCCAATCCTCAATCCAGCACTCTTTCCAATGTCTCTCACCCTACTGTATGAAGCTGGTAAATATGTACGAGAGGGGGTTTTCAGTGGTTCTCGCCCACCCCCCTGATTCTGCCGGTTTACTATGGCTATTTACAGTAAGGATCTACCATCCAGAAGGCCCTCCTTTCCTCAATCTGACCTTTTCTAGCCTTTGAGGCATTGTATCAACGAACCTATTGATAGTCTCAATAGATATCTCATTATCCCAAATATTTATTATTGCTTTCTCAAAGTCCTCAATAGTCCAATTGCCTTGAGGATTTCTGTTTCTTAGTCGTTGTTTTAAAATCTTCCAAATATTTTCAATTGGATTGAAGTTTGGCGAACAGGGAGGCCAATCGATCGAGTATATATGACACTCAAGCCTCACGGCGTTACAAATTCCATGATTCTGTCGAGTATCTGTCTTTCCGTGAACTTTACTATTATCCTCCACGCAAAAGAAGTTACCTGGTTGCTCGAATATCTCTTTGAGAGGGCCTCTAAGGATTTGATCTGCGTACTTCTTTTGAGTAAAGCCTTTTCTTTTTTCCTCGTCTAAATAGAAGTAAATCTTCGATTTATATCCATAGCTAATTTCTACTCAAGCCATACTTGACTTATGTCCTGAGTGAAACGTGAATTGAATACAATCTAGTCTCTTTCTTTCCCCTCGCCGACGAAGCAGTTTCCGTCTCCGTAATAGATCTATACGAGTTATTGTCTCGTTTGTAAACCTTCCTCGTCGTCAGTATTCGTGTGTTCAATCCCAATTAGCAATTGCAAAGCTCTAGCGTTTTAACTTATTTGCTTTTGATAAGAAAAGTTTACAATCAGGAACATGGTAATGATAACCGTGTCGTTCAAGAGCTCGTAAAAGAGTAATATCTGCACAATCGAGGTGGAAGTGTTTACGGATTTGCTTAAGAGTAAGAACTTGACGATCATAATAGCCTGTAAACTACTGAATTATCTCTTGGACTTGTTTATTAGAGATTATCGGGGGAGCGCCAGGAGCTTTTGCTTGTCGATTAGGTCTACCGATTAAGTATCGTGCTGAAGAGCGAGGTATATTAACCTCACGAACCCTATTGAAGGCGTCAAGAACCTCTTCTTCTGTGATTTCTGCAGCTTCGTCGACCGTAATCGGTCGTGTGTTGGGTGGTCCAAGCTCAGATTCGCGAGCAGCATCGTATGGTACGATCTCCTCGCTATCTTCATCAACCCAGCCCACTGGTACTCGTGGCCATTCATGAACCAGAGTATCAAGTATACATGAAAAGTGGTATATCGATGTGCAACTCTATGCGCGAAAGCAACGATTTGCTCTCCAAAGACTGCATGCACGGTCAACAGCTAGGTTGTTGTAGTTACCGATGCACTTCTTGGGACCAGCGATGCGCGACACTATGGACTGCGCGGCTTTTTTTGCCTTTTTGGCCAGCTTCTTCTGTTTTCGGCTGGTTACCTTCGCCTTCTTCATGGGTCTTGGTAACATAACAAGCTCCTCAAATAAGGCTTCATCGTATCCCACACATTCGAAATATTCATAAAAAAGACTCATGGAGGATTTGCCACTGTCGTCTGTCTAGAATAGGTCAGCATGAACACGCTGATCACAGAGACCATCGTACCGTTTCGAAGGCTTCATGTACTTCTTTGGTAGTGATCTTTGGTGCCTCTTCGTACGTGATCCTTCGAGAAACCAGTTGACCAGACCCTAGGTCACCCGATTCGTATGTGACCAGAGTATCAGAGTCGGGCTGTAGCCAGCCAACTTTGACCCTCGGCCAATGACTGGTCAAAGCACCAACTGTCTGTTTGGACTTGTTGGTCATTTCCCCGACCTGCTCGGACAAGTGTCTCTTTACCTGACTTGGGACATTGATCATCTCATTACATCCAATCAACTCCGGTCTTTGCGGATTGCGATACGTACCAAGGTACCTGTAGCCTTTCTGACGAGATCCAACGAAGATATCAAACAGCAAAGGGACGCTAACCTGAGGTGCGTCGCAGTGTATCCTGGCCCCGTGCTTTCCATGTTCTCTAGGTAAGAGAGGGCCTTCTTCTAACCTCAATATTCTGTACGGGCGAGGATGAACAGCATTGGGCCTTACCCGCCCAGCCCCAGCCCCAGGACGGCTAGCACAGAATCTTCTAAGGAAGGTCTTCGAAAATGTTTTGTTTATATTTCGCTGAGGTAGAACCAAATCCTCCATTGGAGGAAGTCTTTCGACCACAACTGGCATTTGCGTTCCGTCGTAAGTTGTAATTGTGGTCTGGTGACTTCAGGAGGAGACTGTTCAACAGACATCTGGACTCTGGTAGCAGAACGCACTGGTTCCTCGTCTGCTAGCATATTCCTCACTGGCGAGGGCGAACTGTGGGAAAGTCAGTGAATCGAATTATCAACACATTCGGAGAGCATGAAGCCATACGCATTATAAATGTTCGCATCGTCAGGCTCGGTTTTCGCGGACAACGACGCCGGTGCATGCTGTTCCGCGGAATCTCTCAGATGGCCAAATGCAGGTTGAGATTCCTGGCTAGTCTCCAGGATGTGAGGTCGATGCGGAGATCTGACATCGATGCAGTGTGATGGTATACTTCTCTCGACTTCGAGTATACCGACCTCTCTTTCACAGTCTGGACGTCTGGTTCATCCTCATCAATGGCAATGACCTGCGGTCTCGGCATCGCTTTGCGAAGCTCATTGAGCTGCTCTCTTTGGGCATCAAACTCATCTTGGAACCTGTTCCGCTCAGACGCTTGCTTCTGGAGTAATTCCGTCAACTGTGCTTGCACTTCCTCCAGACCAGCTGGTTTCTCCTTTCGAGGGCGTCCTCTACCTCGCTTCGCTTGGACAGGAGGTATATCGGGCCTGTCAGGGCAATAGGTCGGATCAAGAACTTCATCGTCAGTCAATCTTGCTCTTTTGTTCTTGTGCAGAGACTGGTCAAGTTCAATTATGCCTTTGGGTTGGCTCGTACTTTCTAAGACACTGGTGAACTCGTCAGTTCTTGAAAGTAAATGCGGGGTCCATCTTGCTTTGCAGCTTGAGCTGCTGGAACATTGAAGACCTGGTCGATTACCAATCCTTCGCCATGATTATTCTTGACTGGACTTTGCATTGTGGATAATCACCTTCGTGGAGTGACATGCGTGAAGTGGCTAGTTCCTGGATGGTGAAAATTCCCGATCCAGAACAGTTCCTACGAGCATCTTATAGATTATATCACGATCGAACATCGGTTGCTAAATACAAAAGCTATTGGGAGAGGGTGATTTTCCATAATTTTGTTGTAAGGGATGCAGTAAACGGAAATGAAAATATTTTGAGAACTGGACCTCGTCATTTTGGCACGGGCCAGTTCGCGATGGCGCGTCAAACCAAAGCTCCGTGAACACCTTACAGCATCTAAACCTCTCACATCATGTTTGCACCCACCACAATCTCCTATCACCGATGATACTTAGCTGTATGCAATGCCCATCTGCATAGAATGTCGATTCCCGGTCAAGACCTTGTACACCGAGTACTCCGGCGCAGATGACAAGTCCAGCGGCCATGGAGTGCGCCTTACTGTATGCAAGAACTGCGGAAGGTTTTGTGATAAATATGTAGAACATGACAACGTGGTACTTTTTATAGATCTAGTGTTGATTAAGCCGCAAGTATGGTCATGTTCATTGAAAGTGGGACTATATCTAACTGCTGCAGGTTTATCGGCATCTATTGCACAATACTCTAATGCGCGAACACGACCAATTCGATGTACGTACGATAGATTCCTCTCACAGTAATACAACCAGCTGATAGCATATACAGCCCTCTATAATACGACTTGGGATCCTCCTCCTACTCTTCGACGTCTACCTAACCTGGGCACGAATCGAGAAGCAAACCTCCTCTACCCCTTCAACAACCGACAATAATTTCCTCCGTCTCGCCCAACAGCCCATAGTCTTCCAATACATCTTCTTCCTCATACTATGCGCGCTCTCTACATTAGCATTCCACATGTCGATCCGCTTCCTCACTTCGTCGCCGCTCTCGCCTCTGGTACTATTCGGGCTCATCCCGCGATACTCTCGGCCGAACTCAGTTAGCACAGCTCTGCTTGTCTCCTCTTCTACGAAGCTCTTTCCTATATTGATGGTTATCTGGGAGTATGATGTGCCTGCGGCTGCGAGATCACTGGGTTGGGCTGTTGTTGCGAATAATGTAGAAGCGTTGAAGATCTTGCTGGATTGTGGTTATGGGACTACGGCTATATTGGCTACGGTGGGGGCAATCAGTAGATGGATGGTTGGAAGGGGCATTCTCTGGGTAGTAGGACTGGATGGGGTTGATACGGTGGGTGATTCGGGGGTTGCGGCCGATGGCAAGGCACTGTGGGCTCTGATTGAGCTCGGGAGAGAATGGGGTGGTAGGTTGGGGCTTGGATAGTGTCGACATCCATTGATGTTTGTGCTCGATCTTCGCAGACTTGCAATTGTTTTTATGGTGCGAGAAGTATGTGATAAGATGCCCAATTCTCCACGACTTCGAGACCGTAGCGCAGGGCATCCAGGGCAATATCTATTTCACTCATTATCTCTCGTTCAGCATGTCAAAGGTATCCCATTCCGTATCGATATACACGACTTGTTAAAAGCCCAAGCTATGATCCCGTATCCTCAACGCCGAATTGTACATCCATACACTTCTCTTCTAACGCTCAACCGGTAGTCCATCATCTTCCCGCATCAACCCTTCACAGTATGATTTCTCAGGCCCGACGCTCGCGGTTCGATGAGTGGGTGCCATTGTGCCAGAAACGTAATTGCTAGAAGCCCATATCATTAGTGACTTGCTTGCCGATGGAGCGTTCAGGGAAAGATGATGAACCATACCCCACATAATGTAACAGCTTGCGAACGAGAGAATCAGAGAACTTCGCCAGATTCTGCAAATCTGTTAGCCACAATTCCATTTGCTTCCGACTCATGATACGGATTCAATAGCCAGTCTATCCGAGCAGGAGTTCGTACGTTTGTGTCTCGCCCTTAGGTGCAAGGAACCATCCTGCGACGCAGGCAAGCGCAACTACCACGAAGCCGATGATGATGCTCCAGCTAGATAGACAATGAGCGTTAGCCAGCGCATTTTGGAGGAGAGTTTCTGCATCCAGTGGAATATTGGAGCTCAGCTTACCCGTTCGCCATGTTGTAGGATTTGTTGAGCTTGAAGTGATAGCTTGGAGATGCTGTCGTTGTCTCGCTTTCCAGTTCCAGGCATATCAAAGCTTAGCTTAGATTATGTAAGCAAGGCTCTCAAATGTCACTGCAGTTTCGACGTTCATTCCAATTCTTCTGGATAATTCATTTTTGTTCTAGTTCAATCATCTAATTTTCAAAAGGCAACCCAGCTTCCTGCCTAACGGCGCCATAGATAGCAGCAATGTCGCCAGACTCTCCTTTATGAGCCTTTACTTGCGCCAAGTGTGCATCCGCAACTTCAACATCCTTCAACCGAGTCCCAGCAGCCTTCGCAAGAGCCTGTGCATGCCTAGCATCTTTCCTAGCCAAATCAATGGCAAAAAGTGGCTCTTCTCTCTTGTGGTAATCCCCAGACAGCATTCTCGTAGAATATGCCGTGTATGGACCAGGGAACATAGTCTCGATGAACTGATGAAGGTTTTCGGTACCGAGCCCGGACTTCTCTGCCAGAACATGACCTTCTGATAAGGTCTCCACCATATTCAGGATAAACGTGTTACCGATTATCTTCAGTGTAGTGGCTTTGCCGACGGCTTGTCCACCGAAATCCACATTTGCTCTTCCAATAACTCCCTTGGTGTATGGCTTGACCTTCTCGACACTCTCCTTTGGACCGGCGAGTACACAGACCAATTGACCATTGTCTGCCATAGCTGGAGCTCCAAATACTGGGCAAGCAACAAATTCGCCGCCGGCTTCAGTGACTTTCTTCGCCAGACCTTCACTGGTCTCTGGATGCACCGTAGAGCAATCTACAAGAAGCTTTCCCTTGACGCCGGCTTTGACTGCGACATCAATTGTGCTGTTGATTGCCTCATCATCTCCGACACAAGTGAAAACAATGTCTGATTCTGAGACTAATTCTTCAATGGATGAGGCAACAGTGGATTTCCCAGATGGCAATGACTTGCTCAGGTCGGTTGCACGCTTTTCGGTGCGGTTGAAAATGATGAGGGGCTTGTCAAGTTGTCCTTTCTCAACGAGGTTCTTGCACATACCCTTTGACTTCAGTTAGTGCTGGCTACTGTTAAAAAATGAGGGGTCACTTACCCTGCCCATATTCCCCAAACCGATCCATGCTACTTGAGGTGCCATTTTTTTCAATTGATCAAGCAAATGTGGATTAAAAGGACTTGAGAGAATAGATTGTCTCGATGTTCTGGAATGATGTAAGTATATTCAAGCAGATATATTCACGTTCTAAGTAGATACTCCGGTAGTGGACGGCCCGAAGACGGATGTTCGTGACGCGCCACCAGTTCGGCTGTTGAATTTCTGATGTCAGAAGTAATGATCAGGACTAACCACGGTACTGACTTTCTTTGTCATATCTACTTTCAAGACAAAGACGTTGATGGATCTTGAATAAGTTCTTCAACTCATTGCTCCTGTAAGAAAATAAACAAGTCTTGTCGTCCTCCAAGCCATCCGTCACATTGGCACATGCAAGTAAGTCCGATAACGATAAGAGTTAGCGCACTGTGACCAGCAAAAATCCCGACATCCAAACAATCTTCCCCACATCAACTTGGGAGTCACGCTGCGTTGCAAAAGAAATCTTCTTGTGCATAAAACCTTTCCAATGAATCTACCTGGGTAATATCGTTCCAATATGCACAATGATTTTGCAGGAAATAGCCTTGAAAAAGGGCAGACAAGTGGCTGGTCATAATGTGAGTCAAGAGTGTGGCAGGCGGTGTGTATAGCTCTAACACGACTTCAGATACAGTCTTGGGCAAAGCGCAGAAGGCGTACTGAATATATTTCTGACAATGGATTGAGGAATTATGGATCTCGAAGAGCGCCAGCCAGCCAATTGAGACAGGAGCTCGCGAAGGAGCATGTGAAGGACCTGTCAAATCAGCAGAAAGCTAAGAAGAAGGCAAGAGCTATCGACAAGGTATTCCTTCTCTGCGGACGTATAAGCAATGTTCCTGACCGAAACTTAGGACTTCTTCCTATCAGTACTGGGCTCATCTGCCACGAAACGAGAAGCTAGATCCTACATCCAACGTTTTACACCATCCGAAGAGTCATCTTCGAGCACTAAATCTTCTCCCGAGAAAGCACGACGATCCTGCGGTGTCAATTTGGGAGGGTTCTACGGGCCTGCGGCTGTTCAAGAAAGTCCACGGTTCATACAACAACCCGAGAGGCTCTCGAAGGTATCTGTGGGACCACAACTACATGTTGCTTTGGTGAAAATAAGAGCTCCAGAGACTTTGGATGACGAGACACTCAACGGCATTGGACGGACTCTGGCACAACTTGCTCGACTTGGACTGATCAGTGTGGTAGTCATCGACTGCGATACTGGAGTACCTCCATCAGGAGAGGAGAAAAGAGATGCCGATTGGCGAAAGTTAGAAATTGAGCAGACGAACCGTCTTATTGCTGCTATAGATGCCAATGGGGAGACCGGTGCTAGGCTTGTTGACAATGTCATTGGTGTCTCAGAGGAACCTGTCAGGCCTGGATACAGACACACCAGTGCCCATGTCACCCTCCGCAAGCTACTCATGACTCCTTTGAGAAGGGGGGTAATCCCGGTTATTCCATCGATCGGATATACCGACATATCACAGACAGCTGTTCCTGTTCTAGCTACTGATATTGTTCTCGCTCTCACTAAGGAACTGGCCGGCCTCTCAACACAGCTTCTTCCGGACGAAGATTCCATCGTCGTTCAAGAACGCCTCCAAACTCTTCGAAAAGAAGTCTCGCTTGATCGGCTTATTGTCTTGGATCCTCTTGGAGGTGTCCCTTCTACAGACCGAGACAATGGCTACCATGTGTTCTTAAACATGGAGCAAGAGTATGAGCCAGCCAAACAGGACTTACTCAAAGGACTCCATCCTAATAGTTCTAGAGGGTCTCTACAGGCTCAAGCGAAAGAGGAACGAGCATCTGATTTGAGCCTCAGCAACCCGTTTTCCAAATTTGCTGAGACTGAATTCGGCGGCCCCAAGCCGCTAGCCCAGGAAGCAGAGCAGGAAACGACGGAGCAACCAAAACTTGACAATTGGTATCACCTTCAGAATCTACAACTCGTTCGCTCAGTTCTCTCCATGTTACCACCCAGCTCTTCGGCTCTCTTGACCACGCCAGAAGAGGCAGCCAATTCTGGAAAGGATGCACCTTTTCAGGCAGCAAGAGTTGGCACCAGACGTCAGCGGAATCCGCTCATTCACAACCTACTCACAGATAAGCCGGTATTCTCTTCATCACTACCAGTTGGCCGCCTCGGCCCTCAAGCCTCAATGGGCGAGGTCGTGTCTCCAGCGGAAAGCATCACTCCTACGACATTTGCAAAACACGGAATGTCGGTCACTCTATTCCCAAACCCAAAATTCGGTCGCTGGGAACCACCAACCCCTGGCACGCCTCAGCTGACGTTGACCGACTCGCAAATTGACCTTCCTCGTCTCGTCCATCTCATTGAGGATTCCTTTGGCCGTAAGCTTGACGTCAAGGAATATCTCAAGCGAGTCAATGGCCGCATCGCTGGTGTTATCATCGCTGGTGAATACGAAGGAGGAGCTCTCTTGACGTGGGAAACTCCGCCAGGTGTAAAGGATGATGGATCTCCAGAAAGCAGGGCGAGGATGGTACCGTATCTCGACAAATTTGCAGTGTTGAAACGAGCGCAAGGTAGCGGCGGCGTTGCGGATTTGATTTTCAAAGCGATGGTAAGGGATTGCTTCCCTGAGGGATGTGTCTGGCGGTCAAGGAGAAACAATCCCGTAAACAAGTGGTATTTCGAGAGGTCTCGGGGCACTTGGAAGCTCCCTGATACTGGATGGACGATGTTCTGGACTACGCCAGATTTGAGCTTGGATAAACAGCTGTTCCTGGACTATGAAGGCGTTTGCAGAGGAATTGAACCCTCTTGGGCCGATAATAAAACTGTCTTAGACTAGAAATGAATGTCTGTGTCTTATGGGCTCAAATGCTCTATGGCATTGCCTAGGTACTCGTCAGCCTGAGATTTAAGATGCAGCAGAATTCCTCCGCCATTTCCTTGAGTGACAAGACCTCAAGAATCCAGGGGTTGCTGGGCCGTTTCTTGCTCAAATTCGCAACAATTCAATCTCCAAGACATAATATGAGGTCCTACCAACTGTAGACTTTTCAGAAAACTCAAAGTACCAGAAACTGCCGTATCTCCTTAGATAGATTTCATGGATCTGTTGTGACACAGCTCAATCTAAATTGTTACTTGTCGCTTCGAGCACGTGAAAGGCCATTGAGTGATTACGACGCTAGCAGGCTGCTGCCCTTCAACTCGAAGCTCCACAAGACGGTAATCCCCAACAGCATAAACAAACAATTCTCCGCCACCTCTACTATCACAAACGCTTCTCCCCTCAAACTTCAAGATGGATAAAGTATCAGCATTCGGAAAGAATTTCACGTAAGCCATCTCGAACTTCCCCCGAACCCTGATCTAGGGAACTGGTTATCTCTCCTGCCTTGGAAGCAATACGAGTCTAATCATCATACCACAGGGCTTCATTCACACCGTTCGCCGCTCGCACACAGCAATATGTGAAGGAACAGCTAGGACAGGCTGAGGACAAGGTTAGAGATAGCTCTGCTCGAAGGCGCATGAGCGACTATTGATAAGAATTTCGCAGACCCAACTCCCTCCCGACTATATTGAGTTGGAGAAGAGAGTAGATGCTTTGAAGCAGGTTCATCAGAAGATGCTGCAGGTTACGTACGTACCATTCAATTTCAATATCTGCAGTATTTCCTTATCTAACAACATTGTGCTGCCAGTTCCCAGTATTCCAATGAAGCATACGACTACCCTGCCAACATCAAAGAGAGTTTCGGTGATTTGGGACGCACAGTCAGCGAGAAAGTACACCTCCTCTCATCCGCTACCACACCTGCCGAAGCACAAGCAGCACTTACTGCTCCTCCATCCGCAAAGCCGCAACCAAAGACCTTCAACCATGCTATCGCCCGTGCCAGTTTGGCAAGCAGCCAGCTGCTCCAACAACAACACTCTGGTACTGGAGAAGACCCTCTTGCTACCGCCCTTGAGAAGTACGCCTTGGCCAGTGAGCGTGTCGGTGAAGCCAGACTTGCCCAAGACTCCCAAATTCAGAGCCGATTCCTCGCAGGCTGGAGCACAACTCTCAACACCAACCTTATGTTCGCAACCCGGGCCAGAAAAGGAGTCGAGAACTCAAGATTGATGCTTGATGCTGCAAAGGCCAAGTCCAAGAACCCTGGCTGGCACCTACCTGGCGCAAATGCTAAGGCATCCGATGGAGCTGAGCACGAGGATCCTTCCGAGGAGGCTAGAGTTGAGATTGAGCAAGCTGAGGATGAGTTTGTTGGCCAGACTGAGGAAGCTGTTGGCGTCATGAAGAATGTGCGTAAATTTTACCCTTTTGCAACACCCAGATCTAATATGCACAGGTACTTGATACCCCAGAGCCACTCCGAAACCTTGCCGACCTTATTGCCGCCCAGCTCGAATTCCACAAGAAGGCATACGAGATTCTAAGCGAGCTTGCACCAGTTGTTGATGGTCTTCAAGTTGAGCAAGAAGTACGTCGTTCAGGAGATTTTACCGCATAAAATGGTTTGCTGATGATGCGATTCTGCAGGCCAGCTACCGAAAGAGTCGTGAAGCCTAGATCAAGCTCTGACTGAGCCGAGTAGGAGACACAAGATTCGTTCTCGTCGACTAGGAGTGGTGATTTGTTCTGATATTGGAGAGCTGGTTGGCTTGCGAGCTGAATCTCTTCGTTGCGCCTATTCCGAATGTTGTTTATGGGCGTCGTATTTCATGGTATTCGAGCAATCGATCAGATTATTCCCACATTCCGAATACAATTTGTTTTGATAGCTTTCCAAGGGCTAAACGTGACAGCTCCTCAGAAGCTCACTGTGAAAAGTGGAGAGCCCCCTAATTCAGGAGTGGCGGGTAAGGGTTCCCTAACCTCGACTGGCTCCACCGCGGGTTACACACCAGCTCACAGAATCGCCCACAAAATTTAGCCAGGACTCTCCGTGCGGTTGCAGTGTTCCACTGAAAATCTAGCCAAGCTAACAGGCCGATCTGGCATTTTAGTGGAAGCTTAACAGAAGCCTCTGCCACACTGCATGCAAGCCCCGCAAAAGCTTCTTGACAGCCACAAATCAGACGGCTTCTAAGTGGCATTCTGGAAAGACTAGAAGAACGGATCATATTCGGTCCTTCCTAGTCTGTGGGTTGCAGTAGAGCAATTGAAATAGACGTCCGAAGGGTCTTCCGATTTCTCTTTCCTGTTTACTATTCTCGATGGCGTGATTGATGGATATCCCACATCTTTGAGACATCGATCGTAATGTACTGAGCAGTTTTTACGACATTAGGTTTCATCGCTATCAATACTCAAGATGGCTTCGGCAGCTCCTGCTTTAGATCTCTCGTCCGCACCTGCAGAGGATCCTCCAAAGGGTTCTGGGGGTCCTACAGAATCTATCTCGGATCATCCCATAGCACCAGATCAATTCGACCCAGAATGGGAGACTGACAAGTATGAAATTTGGAGCTATTACGCTTATTACATTGGTAACAATGGCTTGACGCTCTTCAATTTTGCACCTACGGCGTTTCAAAATTTGCTCTACCAAGCTGCTGGAGATGGGACTTCTTTGCGATTTGCTGGCAGGTGAGTTGCCTATGTTCCAAAAAGTTCTGAGGACATACAACTAACAAAGATCAGAGAACGTACGATCAACAGTATCGTGCTCTTATCCAACGGCATCAGTTTTGCCATCCAGATCGTCGTGTTTCTGTTCTTGGGCAGTTTTGCTGGTATTTCGTGATGGGTGTCTGGTTCTTCGCTGGCTGTTAGCTGACACGGCCAGATTTCGGGACTTGGAGACCTAATATCTTAATTGGGCTTTCTCTGGTGGCTTGGGGGATTGGCTTTGGATGGCTGGGAGTCCATACTCCTGACAAGTGGCAGATAGCAGCTGGCATGTACATTGTTGGTCGTAAGTTCTTGAGCTGTACGTGAACGAGGAAAGGGACTGACACAGTCCAGTTATTGCTTATCAGACCACACTCACATTCTGGACTGCTGCGTAAGTCATAGTGGATCCAGTCTGTATGGATTTACTGATCGTTGTAGCTTTCCTGGGCTTGCTCGAAATACACCGCAGCTTCGTGAGAAAGCGGAGCAGTACCAAGCAGGAGAGATTACTCGCGAAGAGTACGACTATGCGGACACCTTAAAGCGCTCTGAGCTGTCAAATATGGCATTCTACATCCAGTCCCTGGGCGAAATTGTTATTCTAGCCATCATTGTCGGTATCATGTTCGGACTGCATGTCAATGCCTCTACAGAAAACAACAACTGGGGTCTTTCGGTACTCATCGCTTTTGCCAGTGGAGTCTGGCTTCTCCTTGCCATCCCCTGGTTCATCAAGGAGAAGCGACGAGCCGGACAAGAGGTTCGTATATGTTCGAGGGACTAGTGTTCTTGCGCTAACAAAATCAGGTTCCGCCCGGAATGAATATAATCACAGTCGGGCTTTGGCAGTTGTATCGTGCTCTTCGCCAAATATGGCATCTCAAACAGTCGCTTATCTACCTCATCGGCTATTTCCTTCTCGGCGACTCCCTGAACACGACTGTGACCGTGATTGGCACGCTCCAGAACAGTATCGTGGCTTATAACACCCTCGAGCTTACCTATGTCCTGATAGTCGGAATCACAGCCCAAGCAGTCGGGATTTACAGCTTCTGGTGGGCGCAACAGAAGTGGAGGCTAAGTACTAAAACTATGTTCAACATTGTAGCTTTTAACATCATCATCCTGGATTGCTGGGGTATGATCGGAATCTGGACACAGAAATTCGGTTTCCATCATCTCTGGGAGGTCTGGGCCTACCAAGCCTTCTACGGCCTCTTCGTCTGCCCCTGGTACTCCTATTCCCAAATCATGATCAGCGAGGTTACTCCTCGGGGCCGCGAATTCCTCTTCTTCAGTCTGTTCAGTATTATTGGCAAGACGAGCAGTTTCATTGGACCTCTTGTCAGTTCTGCCATCATCGATGCTACGCCGAGCGGGAACAACAGCACGCCATTCTACTTTTTGACGGCGCTGAGTGCGCTTAGCTTTTTGGTATTGGTTCTCTTTGTGGATTTGGAGAAGAGTCGGAAGGAGCAGGAGGCATTCTTGGAGACTGAGGAAGCGGCGAAGCGTGCTTTAGTCGGCGAGGATATTGATCGGGAGGAGCTTCACAGCGGCAGCGAGTCCAGAGCGGGCAAGAAGTCGTCAGATGTTTGAAGAACATGGTCAGGGCGGATATTGATCGGGAGGAGCTTCACGGTGGCAGCGAGTCCAGGACAGGCAAGAAGTCATCCGATGTTTTAACAACATGGCCAGAGAAAAACATTTGAGGGAGAAAATTAATACAGTAAGAAGTCACGTCTGACTTTCCTTTCACGAAGATAATGGAATTGATCACAATTCTGATAGTACTTCATGTTTATCTGTCCTATTCAGTCACGTCTTTCACGACAGAACTAGCACTTTGGTCTGATGAGTACTGATGCTGCCAAGCGTGATCTTGTCAGTCATCTTCCCCAGATTCTTCGCCTCCCACACATCTCGCACGCTGTAACTCTTTCCATTCAGCCCCTTCATCGAGTTCCAAGACGTCGTGAAGTTCGTGATCGACGCCCCTTCGTTGAATACCAGCATCACATGGCGATTCCTCGAGAGAGGTCCAGCCCAAACCTGCAAGGATCCCTCCTTGCTGATCTCTGGTTGGTAAGAAACAGCAATTCCCATGTCATCTTGATTGAGCGCGATGATCTCTCTGTTGCGGAGGATATCGAGGGATGAATTGCTCAGCTTCTCGATAGCAGCTCCGATGATCAGAGGGCTTTTCAGAGCGGACCAGAAGCTCATGTGAGTCTGTTCTTCGTGGACAGTCATATTGGCTAGGCCAATCTCAAGCATGTCCATATCCGCTATCACATGGTCATTACTAGGCTTTTTATCCGCGTGAAAGGGTGATTCTTACCCCATGATCCGGGAGCCTGGAACAGACTGATCTCTCGCATTTTCCGAATCATCGTGAGTACGCTTACACCAGCGTATCCCGTGTTCAAGCAGTAGGCAGTCTTACAGACTCCCGAGTTATCTTTGATGAACTCGTCGTGAATGTCTCCAGACATGCGATACGAGTCGCTGATCTGGTCAGCCCAGAACCAAGGGTATTCCTGGCCCCATTGACAGAGACTGTAGAAGATATCTCGGCCTGAAGCCACGAGTGCGTTTGCCATTGTTGCGTAGCGATCGTATGGTGACAAGATGCCTGCGTGGAATGACCCGCAGTTGTCATACTTGAGGTAGTCGATTCCCCAGGAGGCGTAAGTTTGCGCATCTAATTCCTCATAACCGTAGCTTCCAGGATAGAAGCCGCAATCATAGATACCAGCGTCGCTTTGCTTAGTTAGAACGCTTCCCATGTCTCAATGTGTGAATTTACTTACCTGTAAATTCCAGCTTTCAGGCCAAGCTTGTGAATCTTGCTAACCAGAGCAGCGATGCCATCTGGGAACTTCGTCTGGTTGGCTTGCTGGCGATTATCTGCTGCTCGTTCCAAGGTTTGCCAGCCAGCATCTAAAACTAGATACTTGTACCCAGCATCCGACAACCCAGTCGAGACGAGACCCTCGGCAACGGTCTCGATAACGCTCTGGTTATAAGCGTACTTGAAATCATTCCAGGTGTTCCATCCTACTTAAATTTAATCCCGGCCGAAGACAAGAATTTCGAGTTATGGTGCTTACCCATTTGTGGTTTCTGTGCCAAATTCTGGGATGTGCTCAACGCTGGAGCAATAAGCGAGAGGCCGATCAAGGTTGAGAAGAACATCTTGTCTACGAAACGACTATCCGAGCAGGTGTACTTTCTCGTTTCATGTTCTCAATGGGAGAACTGACTTCTTAAAACAAATCAAAGCCAATGATGCGGAAGTCGGATATTCCGTCTCGTTGATTTGTTGATTGCGGGGTCCGGGGCAAGTCCCGGAAATTGTCGAATTGGTGATCTCCCCTCCTTTTCCTCGCATCCTCATGAAGACTAGAGATCCCCACGGGGACAACGCCGGGGCATCTCAGGGTAAAGCTCCGCTCCCTCGAGTTGTCCAAATATCAGGGGATGTCCAGCGTCGGTTCCTGGCTCGCCTCTATGTCGCTCTGTTTTAAAAGTCCGTCAATTTTCGTTCAAGTAAATCTGTGCTTCTCGACATGAAGTTCTCTATCCTTATTACGTTCACGGCTCTCGTTGCAGCTTGCTCTGGAAAGAGACTCGATCGAGACCCTCTCACCTATGCACCTGTGCCCGAAGGGACGTATGTTCTTCCCAAGAATGCCAGCACCACGACACTTCTGGATCTCGTGAAGAGTCGTCCGGATTTGTCTACGCTGGCCAGTCTCTTGCCAACTCTCAGTGGTAAGACTCATCCTTTGTGAGTCGAAAAATGGTAGAAGTTGACAAGGTCAAGGATTCGTGGAAGCTTTCGACACACCCCCTCAGTGGCAATACACTGCATTTCTGCCTTCCAACGAAGCTTTTAACAACACCGGCGCGTATTACTCAACGTACGCCAAAACGCTGAAGGGAAAGCACTGGCTAGGAAATGTCTTGCAGGTTCGTTGAAAGGGTTCTCAGCATCTTTTTGACATAATCAGCTGACATGAGAAGCATCACTACATCCCAAACTCGCAGTTGAAGCTTTCTACCTTCAACAGCACTCTCAGTCGTATTCAGACTGCCAGCTTTCTCTATGTGAGCACACAGAATGTCGGTGGCACTTTGACACTGAACAATGCTGCTAAAGTCACCACGGGAGATTTACCTGTCACTAGTGTAAGCACCACCTCTTCTATCTATGACAGGTTTTGGGAGAGTATGACTGATGAAATTTAGGGCCTTGTTCACATCGTTGATCACATTTTGGATCCTTCAGCGCAAATTTTTGAGGAGGATTTGCCAAAGGCTAAGCAGGGATTTATTGCTGGAAGTTGCTCAAACCCAGCGCTTCCTTACTGTTGAGAAATGTTTTGGAATGAGGGCTTGAAGAAATTCAGAATGTTAGAGGCTACGTGTTGTTCATTTAAAATGATACAAAGAATATGAACCGAACCTCTCTTCTTCATTTGCTTCATGATACTAGGCTAGAAATAACAATTATGTTAGGACCTTACCGAATCACCCAGCTGCAAGAGCTTGAATTTCGATTCGAGAATTACATTTGCCTCAAAGTTCCGGTTCACTGTAGAAAACTTGTATCGCTCTGCTACGACCTTCACCTTCATATTGAGATGTTTGCGCTATGAGAAGTTTTCAACAACCACATTGGTGCAGATACTGGCAGTCTGGAGACATTTCCAGGGATCGATACCATCTTCAACACTGTAGCTACTCTCCCAAGCCCTTTGACTGCTATTATCGTATTTAGATATGGATTGGCAAGTTTTCTGGTCGTCACATCTTGCCAGCGGCTTGGACAATGGCTTAGAATCAATAAGTGGTGGTGGATGAGCCGGCCACGGGACAGCGCCCGGAAGTACCCCGTCACTGGCTTTGAGTATTGTAAGTACCCTGTTAACATAAGTAACACAGGGTGATCATAGAAGCATTTTGATGACTTTGATCAATTTGTCCAAGGGTTCGAGCCTGACTTAAGTGTGGCATGTTATCATCACGTAGTAATTGGTCAGTCACTTGGAGGAAAGCAAAAAGCCCGCGTTTTTCGACTTCAGACAGTAAACAATCAATCATTCTTCAGCTACTGTCTCCAAGCAGCCGTCTGTACTTTCCTATCCCAAAACCTCAATGCCTCGTCTCTGCTCATAGGCCCTTTCTCATCTTCCCTCGGTAGTCTCCAAACAGTAAACCCAAATCCACTCTGCTTCAAACTCGTCACCATAGGTCCCAACGTCATTCGTTTGACAGTGATACCTTGCGTTTCCAACTCCGCAATAGCTAACTCAGCAAAACGAGCGAGAACTTCATCGGAGGTGCTCCCGGAGCTGTTCACCAAGAGAATAGCTTCGTTCTTCTCCTCGTTCGAAAATGGGATGAATGCTCGATCCGCATCAGTGGTATCGGTGAGAAGATTGATCATCTCTTTTGTCAGAGCTTCCGGGCTTGGAACGGGGGAAATCTGACGAAGTCCTGGTTCGCCGTGGCAGCCAAGGCCAAGCTCGATGGTAGCTGGAGGCAAAGTTTGGATTTCGGTTATGATATTGTTTGGGAGCGCGACTCTGTGAAAATCTTTAAGCCCATGATCCAGGTTCAGCTTGGGAAGACATACCGATCAAAAGCCACGGCAATGGTCCCAGAGTTCGCAGCGATAAACTCCATCACGTCGCCCACTCTCTCCAGGCTCTCTCCCTGATCTGCCAAGGCGCAGGCTATTTTCAAGCCTACAACATGGCCACTCAACCCTCTTCTGCCAACCTTGCCACCCTTCTTCCTGCCTACTGCAACATCGTCACCAACTGGAATGAATCTGACTTTGTAGCCAGCGGCCGTAGCTCGTGTGATCGCTAGACCCGCGTTGAGAATATCGCCTGTATAGTTGCCGCAGACGATCAATGTCCCTTTCGAAGGGCCATTTGTTGGCTGGCATAGCTTGATAGCTTCAAAAATTTGAGCTGCCGTGGGAGAAGCGAAGATATTTCCGGATACTGAACAGGAGAGGAAAGCGGGACCGACGAAGCCTGAAAACATCGGCTCACTAGAAAGAAATTAGTTCCTTATTTTGAGAATCATTCTTAGATTCGAGAGAGAGATGTTTCTGAAGCATTGTTACTTACTGTCCACCCCCAGCAAATCCAATGGTCGTTACATGATCGTTCCGGAAGGTATCCAAATCACTTCGATATACAATTTTGTGCGCAGTCGCATAGGAAAGATTACGGTTCTGTTCTGTGAGCCCAATTGCAGCTTCATGAATCGCATCTGCAGGGTCGTTGATGAAGTGGAAGGTTTCTTTTGTGGGTTGCTTTGTTTGAGTTTCTGTCGCCATTGTGAAAATGCGGGGTTGCGGGGTAGAAGTTCAACGAACGTGGAGAGCAGATCAGAACTTGATGATATATGACCTTAACGTCGACCAGTTTAATAAACAAACAGTTGAAAGGTAATCATTAAATGCTTTTCATCCAAAACGGATATCCGTCGAAGGCAAAATGGTTCCCACAACCTAGACTCGTAAAGTGTTCGAATGGTTCTTCAGGAGCTCTCCCCGCAATTCGGATTGCCATTTTTGGCATTCCGTCGGCGATCAAGTGGGGAAACTCTTAACATTTCATGACCGAAGCACGAGGACTTTCGAGGCGATTATTGTATCTCGTGTTTTGTTTGTTCCTGGAAAAGAATTCTGGAATTCCTGTATCATATCCCTAATCATGTTTCTCGTCGTCGAGCAAACTATTCCATACAGTGACTCACAGCTCAAGCTTGACGACCCGAAAAGATGGAGTCGTCTATTTCCTCTCATGCGGCCTTCTATCAAAGTCGTTGAAACCACGAGAGGTCAAACCGTCGTAATTGATACAACTCTTGCCAACGGTAAAGATGTCTTGATCGCTGCTGTGGGAAGTATTGGCAACTTTTCGAGCAAGATTCTGAGCGAGTCTCACCTTGCGGCTTTCACGGTAGAACAGAGCGAGAAGAATGTTTCAGCACAGGAAATGGCAGAGGCGTTGAAGGATAGCGGGTTTCCTGTTGAGAATGGAGTCGTGGTGATCAGAGCTGGACAAAAGCAGAGTTTGAGTTCAGCTTCCGGGATACTGGAATTTACCGTCGATGGGGAGCTGAAATTGGATCATGCTTTGTCTTTGTTGCTAGCTGCAAAGCCCAAGGTCAAGTATGTCAACTCACGCATCTTTCTTTTCTGAAACGAGCTGACTATTCCTAGAGCATCTTTTGACAAGATAGAGGCACTACTGCGTCACTTCATTAAGTCAACTGCGAACACCACGTCTAAATTTCACGAGCAGAAGTCTGGAGACGTGCCTTCTGTAGCCCATGGTGTAGATGTGGTAGCTTTCAATTCTGCAAAGACCTCAATCGACAAGGATTTGAGCTCCCTTCTTGCCTCCTCTTCATCAGCCGGCGAGGGACTTGTGTACTCCGTTCACTATTCAGATATCAATGGACTTTCCCGTCTGGAAAACAACATTCTGGCTCATGAGATATCGGAATTTCTTGGTATGTTCTGCAGATGTTTGGAAGATTCTCCACTGACAAGTATTAGCCAGTCAGAAGCTAGAGTCACATATTTCCCAGTCCACGATCCTCAACAACCAGTCACAAGCTAGAGGATGGTCAATATCACTGTGTGCTATCCCAGCAGAGTTCTTGGCGCCGCAAGCAAAACCATCAAATGCCTTAGCCAACAGTGGTGCTTCCACTTCATCCAAGCCAAGTGAGATCACATCCAAGATTATTTTTTCAGACGCTCAAGTACGCAAAATCATCACTGCAGGATGTGAGCGTCTAATCAAAGAAGAACCTACGATCACTGAGTACGATACAGTCGTCGGCGATGGAGATTGTGGTTACACTCTGCGAGACGGGGCAAAGCAAGTTCTGTCGTATATTTCCAAGGCCGATCTCTCAAAACTACCTTCGACTCTGAGTGATCTCGTCGATGATCTCGAAGTCAATATGGGAGGCACCTCAGGAGCGTTGTACTGCATTTTCCTCTCATCGCTTGCTCAAAGTCTGCGGGAAGCTACAACATTTGCGGAAGCATTAGATGGGGCGCTTCAGTCTCTTCTCAAGTATACGAGGGCAAGATTAGGAGACAGAACATGTTTGGACTGCTTGATTCCGTTTGTGGAGACTTTGAAGAAGACTGGTGATTCAAAGCAGGCGCTAGCGGATGCGGAGAAGGGAGTTGAGAGTACGAAGAAGTTGGAAGCTAAATTGGGAAGGTCGAGTTATTTGGATGAGTCTACTACTAGGGGAGTGCCTGATCCTGGTGCGTATGGATTGCTGATGCTGTTGGAGGGCATGGTTGGTGCGCAGTAATTTGAATTATATTCGCTGCAGCTGATGTGGAGAATTGACCTTTCAATATATTGTTCATGGTAACTCTATAATATCTGAATAGCAGCCTATCATTTCTGAGACTTTAAATCGGTGAAGAAGGTGAGTTAAAGGCCCTCTGGAATCCCTGATAACCTTGGGCAATATATATTTCAATTGCTAGTTGAATTGTATGTCACACTAGCATCTGCTTTAAAGGGGAGGCTCCTAGAACTTTCCAAAAGCAAAAATAAACTCTACAGGTTTACAATTCTTCCTGATGACTTTGATATTAAAGTGATGTAGTGATACAAACTTGGCTGAAAGAGACGATGGCAAATCAGGCAAAAGGGGAGCAGGCGAGGCAACACCAAAAGTGGGTTAATGAAGGAAGTTGGGAAGATAAAACTTGAAACTTGAAACTTGTTGTACCAAGAAGTAAGGTGCCAACAAGAAGCAGATGTATAACGAATAATCAAATAAAGAACAGTGAAATAAAGATTGCAGCTGCCGCTGTTGCCGTCTAAGCAAGTGGGGTGGGTGTACTGAAGCTCCATGATTCGTTTAGTTAAGCGAGCCCACAAATGAAGCCAGTTTTTCACGGAAGATTTGTAGCTAATGTGTAACGAAATAAGCAATACCGTGCCATCAAATAGCAATAACTTGCTGTTTAAGACCTCATCCGGATCGCTTAGCTCAGTTGGTTAGAGCGTGGTGCTAATAACGCCAAGGTCGCGAGTTCGACCCTCGTAGTGATCAAATTCATCCGTTTGTCTTTTGCCTCTTGACGGACATTTCTTTGTGCTTCCATTTTTTTGGTGTGTAAATTGGTTTGGGGAGATTATTAAGCTAGTCGTGAAGCTTGAACTTTGCTTCCACCAGCCTGATGATTAGGCGAGCATGAAGAGAAGGGAAAAAAGAACAGGCCATTTTTGGCTAACTTCCCTTTTTCTACGGATAGATCCACTTGCCGTCTCTTTCTTTGAATGGTAGCCATTTCCGAATTCTTTAAGCAACGCAATGCATGGCATTAGCATCCATTGGACCATGTTTTGGCTTCTGAGTCAATGTGCCTCAGTGAGACGCTGGAGCTCTTCCGCCCCCCGGCAAAAGACCTCGCTTAACGAAGGAAAGAGCTGCAGTAGTACAATATGTTCAACGGCTGCTGGAAAATGTTACCCCTCAGCTTGTTAAGTTGTATTTCGAATTATTAAGGTAGCCCCTGTGATCTTATTCTACGGGAGCCTACCGGCTTTTGACCTGTCACTAACTCCTAGCGTTTCGACATTTGGAAAGAGTGGGGTACACGGGCGTGGCAGTCCGAGTTGATCAACAAGAGGAAAGGAAGACATTGACTCATACATCAGGAGAATAATATATCGACGCTCAAATCTTTGCGCACCCTCAATTGACAGGACTCCAATTGCCAACACAGCAATCCGACGACTTAGGTCTTTCCACACTAAATGAACATCTCGCAGCCTCATCAATTCACATGGAAGATTTACCAAACAAATCAATATTTTGATCTCAACTCAAGAAATAACAGCACCTCAAAATGGCTGCCACAATCGCCGCTCTCAAAAGCCGAACATGGACTCGAGAAAATTATTTCATAACGACCAACTCATCCCTCCTCTCCGTCTCAGACGTCAACACTGCCTTCTCAACCAAGGAAATGTACTGGGCTACTCCTCTTCCCGACGAAGTCATGCGCGCCTTCCTAGATCACAACCTTTGCTTCGGCGTGTTCTCCTTGCCATCTCCTCCCACCACAGAAGAAGCATCGAGTGGAAAGAGCATGAACCCCTTGCCCTCGGACGCGACATTCATTGGCTTCGGCCGTCTCATGACGGATTTTGTGACCATGGCCTACCTTACCGACGTCTTCATTCAACCCGCACATCAAGGAAAGGGACTTGGCCGCTGGATGCTGTCTTGCATCCAGGAGAGTCTGGAGTCAATGCCGCATCTTAGGGGTAGCATGTTGTACACAGGTGACTGGAAGAGGAGCGTTCCTTTGTATGAGGAGATGCTCGGGATGAGTGTGCTTGAGGGAAAGAGGACTGAGGATGGTGGGGGCGAGGGGCTAGCTAGTATGTTGAAGACGTGGAAGGGGAGTCCGTTGCATGAGGATAATGGGGTGGAGATACCGAAGGATCATTGAGATGATATTTGGTCGGAGACTTGCTTGCGCTTGAGGATGTGAAGGATTAAATCGGGAGAGCAGCCTTTATCAAATTATCAGCCTCGGAAACCAGCAATTCAGACGACAGAAGTCTCTTGTTACCGCTAATATTACACTGGATATTGTACAGTACTATACACAGAACTCAAACAATTCGCAGATGAAGGCACTGTCTCCCAAGCCCAAATCTACTACTGTTGCTTCGCTGCCGCTCAAGACTCGTAGCCATCGGACTCGATCCCAATTCTCCTTGAATATGCCTTCGTACCAAGGGTATGGGGCCTCTTCTAAGCCTTACTCATCTTGCCGATATCATAATGAGTGCCTCCAGGATGACCTCCACCCTTCTGAAAAGCATCGTACTTTCCAAATCGTCAGCAAGATCTCCTAATCCACATCACTAGCAAAAACAACTTACCTCAAGCTTCCAGTCCCAGCGATACCACATCTTACAATCATACTCCAAGTCATCTTCCAGCTTCCAATCCTTCTTCTCAGCAAAATGCCTGTAACCGTTCCCGCCATCCTCTTTACCCGAATACTTGCTCTTCGTCTGCTTCTTCTTGTACTTGTCCCTCCATTTCTCGATATCCTTCTTGGTAACCTTGACCTGTTTCCTCACTACATCATCAAGCTTAATACACGCCTCATCACACAATCGCACAACCTCAGGAGCCCAATCGCAATCCAAATCCACAGCTTCGCATTCCACGAAGTGCAAAAGAAGAATTGAGATGATTCCGATATTGTTGACTTCCGAATCAGGCTTGAACAGATCGTGCTCTTGAAGGGCCATGGTCCCGTACATGTGGACAATCTCGCGTGTGCGGTCACCATCTTCGTTATCTGTTCGAAGGTTAGATTGAAAGTGATGACCCAGGTGGACGACTTACTGATAAAATAAACCAATTCCATCTGCGCACCAAACAGGAACACAGCCAATCCCTCAACATACGCCCATTTCTGATACGGACTCGCCGTCTTCTTGAAGATCTCCTTGTTGAAATCTTGGAACTGAATGTAAAATGTCAGCACACATTCCGTTCCAAGAAGTTACTCTCATGGAGTCACCAACATAATTCTCCAACAGCTCACACATCCCCCATCCATTACAATCATTATCGATGTGCATATCATGTCTATCCTGGTCTCTCTTCCCATACTCCTTAACTAGCTTCTCGCACTGGTTCATTCCGCCCTCGGTGACAGGGGTCCCGAGATCAGATACGCGGTAGCAGAACTCGTCGATGAGCTGGCCCTCCTTGGGCATATCTTGATCTTTGTCGTCGAGGAAGTCACCGATGTTAGGCCATTGGAGGTTTGTCCATTCGGGTTTCTTGGTTAGCTGTGCACGAGATTCTATTAGCTGTCCATTTTCAAAAATGGCTTTGAGAAAATGCGAAACCAAGGTACAGTATTTGCATTGCTGTACTTCACAGCCTGTGCCTTCGATTTATTACTAGACTTTTCAGCGGCAGGAGTATTGTCCTTCGCTGGAGAAGCCTTGAGCGTTGCTTTCTCTGACGCTTTCGAAGCTGATTTCTTCGACGCATCAGACTTAGCTGATGTCTTTGCAGCCTTTGCATTGCGAAGCTTGGTCGCAGCGTCCTTATTGGAGCTGGATTCGGTGAGTGCTTTGCGTTTTGGTGGCATCGTGTGAGTGTGGATGTCCAATTGATCGCTGTGAAGAAAACGTATTGTAAGAGAAGGGAGGAAATTGATTCACCATGCCGCAGTAGGCTTCAGATCTCTTGCAGGTGTCGATCAGCGTGCTCGATGGTATGACGATGTTTGCTTTGCGTCATAGGGCAATATTTACGCGTCTGGGGTGAGAAAGCGCTTTTTTGTGGCTCTTTTTCCCAGATTTTGATCTCGACACCCATGTGGCTGAGATCTTGACCTCGATGAAAGTGACAATTGCCGTGTACTTGACTGGTTCAATTCGACTTCTGAATAGAAGAATTGATGGGTTTTGCTATGTACACAGGCTTTGAAACGATTCTAGCTGTGCTCGAGTGCACATGTCCTTCGGAAACCAGCCTCAATCTACACTTTCCCGAGGATCCACAGCTCGCCCTCAGCAGTTGCATCGCTTGTAATGTACATCCTCTCAAAAGCATCAAAAGCAATACCGACTGGTCTGAAGCAGGATGTTGCACCACAAGAGGTAGCCTTAGCATTTGACCAGATATCAACATAGCCGGTGGTACTATTCAACGGAGCAGTGGGCTTGTACGATCCATCGTCAGCTTGCGTGAATGGCACAGCAACAACTTTGTACCCAGTGGTTGGCGCACGGTTCCATGAGCCATGGAAAGCAATGAACAGATTCTCGAAAGCCGGATCGAATTTCGCGTCCAGTGGTGCAGAGTGGGCTTGAAATGCAAGACGCGCGGGCTCAGATTTCGTCTTGCAGGTTTCGTCGCTGAAGGTCTCGTTGGGTGCGAGCACGAATTGATCACCGACTGCAAAGGCCTTGTCCGTGAAATCGCTCGGTTTCCAGATGGTATAGCATGTAGGATAGCCATACCACTTCGTATTCGGTACCGAGACGTCTCCTAGGTAGTTCAATTCATCGGCGGGATTGTCCTGGTGTATATCGATTGACGAATTGTTGACGATTCGTCTAATCTCATCTGAACCGTTTTCGACTCCCCACATCCTAGCAACAGGTTAGATAAGATTGGCTACCGAGTGCTGGGTGGAAATACATGTTGTTGCCATCAAAAGCGAGCCCGACTTCATTACGAAGTCCATACCCCGCCTGATAGCCATCTGTAACAAACTTGTATCCAGTCGCCGGAATGGCACTCATATCAAAGACTTTGATGACAGCACGTTGTGTCTTCATATCTCCTGAAGGATAATCGAAGTTGTCGCCTGAGCCATGGCTGACAAGAAGAAGGTTGGGTTGATGTGGTGGGATGACAAGCGTACGAGAGGGGTGTCCAGAATTTGACATGCCAGAAATGATCACCTTGGACCCTCCAACGACCGCGACAGCCTTCGGATCATATGTCCAACTCCAGACACTAGTCATGGAGCTTGCGTACAACGTGGTTCCATTTGCATCTAATGCGATTCCATGGCTGAGACTTCGCTGAGGAATGATCGTTTTGCTGGAGGTTATGCAGCCATCACTTCCCACAATATGGGCGGTGATTCCCTTGCCACTTTCGACAACGAGTAGATTCCCTGCGTTGTCGAAAATGACTCCTCGTGCTGCTCCCATGCCACCTTTGACCTTTGTAGCCCTCCATCCACTTGCGGTCACTCCCTCGTATTTTGGGGCAGGAACTCCTGGGCAGGATAGCGGAACAGGGAGAGTCGAGTGTGTAGGAGTAGCCTTGGTCGTTATTGTTGAAGTCGTGGGAGGGGGAGATGAAGTCGATGCAACGGTAGAAGTCGGGCTGGCAGTGCTGCTAACTGCGGTCGAAGTGTCTGTTGATAACAAATTCGCCTTTACCCACGTGTCAAACAGTGGGCTACGCGCTGCTTTGATGTCATGTTCCCATTTGGAAAAGCTATCATGGTAATTGAATGCCGTTGCATTATCTGTTGGGTCGACCACAGGTGCCTTCGCCTGAGCACATGCGACATTCGAAGTGCCTGTGTAATGAATTGAAGCGATTGACTCATCGTTGCTAGACCAAGCGGTACAGCCTCGACAGAGAGTTGTCAAAGTCCAATGAGTAGCATTTGTGCTTGTTCCACGGAGATAGAAATACTCGGCAGCATCGTATGTTGTTGGTTGGCTCAAGCCACTGCGGGTGTAAGTCACAAATGAAGCCTCGCAGCAAAGTCCAGCTTACTATGCAAATCGTGAAGAAACCACGGCACCTGTACCATTTGACCATCCCATTGTCAATGGATTCCATACCATCGTCCCTCCCCACGCGAATGCAGCCCAGCCGAATTCAATGGGTGCAACTATTTGAATGATGGCATCGCTAGGCGCTGCTGCCACATCTGGAAGAGCAATTCGATATGAGATGCCCCACTCGTTTGTGTATGAAGAGTAACATATCGTTGTCAAAGGATCGCAGTATGGAACACTCAAAACTTGGCCATACACTGAACTGAATCAGCTGGAGTAAGTAGCTATGTTGAGAAGCACATACCTGATCGCACACACAACACGACACCGATAACCTGCCGAATAAAGCCCATTACAAATGCCTCGAGAAATGAAATGATTGGAGTTGTGAAAATATGGAGCTACTAGTCGTCCATGTTTAAAAGCTACGTGCTAGACTTTATAAACAACAAATCGATGATGGTATCATACTAATATAAAAAGCTTTGCCGATACCAGACGGAATTAAGGAGAAATCCTGCATGGGTATTTGGGATGTGTATCAACTGCAGCAGTTGAACTGCTAAAGTCGTCTAATCCGACATCCGACATTGGTCAGGCTCTGAGCCAAATTGGGCTGGGAAGCGAAGCCTCTGTCGCTGGGCAGAGGATCCGCACAGCCGTAACATGAGCCAGAAATGAAGGGCAAGTGGAAGCTTGCTCAAGATGTTCGTAGAGCAGCCTACCTTTCTCTTTCTTCGATATTGAAGTACGCGATATCAAAACTTCGCAGCAACATCAAACGTTAGCAACTGCTGGTCAGTTGACAGTGCTGATGATCAAATGAGTTTGTGCTCGAATGATTGTATCAGGTTATGTGATGAAGTCCGGAAGCGAAATGTGGGGAGAGAAGTCTGACGAGGTGAAATGAGGCTTTTCCAGCTCTACAGCCGCAATGTAAGGTTAAATGCAACACACCGAAGATAGAGCCCCATTCGGGATGAAACAGATTTCTAGATCGCTGGGCAAAAGCCACTTATGGGCAGATCTGAAAACGACTTTAGCCAACAGTCCGAAATAAGTTGAGATGGATGCGGGCAAAAGGTACGTAAAGTACAATCGGACGACGAGAGGGCCACCGGGGAAGATACATGTTGGGACAACATATTGTTCGGGTCATGGTACTCTTTTGTGGTCAGACTTTCGGCCTCTTAGGACCATCCGACCTTTTTGCGCCACTATACGAATAAAGGGTAGAAGTACAGAGAAGCATCTTCAGTGAATTGGGAATTCTCTCAGCTGATCTCACTGCAACTCTAGAAGTATGAGAGGGCTATGGCACGTTTCGACTGATAGAAACCAGCTCCATTTCCAAATCGCTGATCCGGTTGAGCAGGTCTCCTTAAATTCGCGTCTAAGTTGAGCTCGATTTTCCCAAAAAGTACAGGTGGTTTTGGCCTGCGATGATATGTATTTAGGTTCTCAGTCGCATCTACCATGCCAATCGAACAAGTAATTAGGAGGGCTTGTATACGAACGTATGTATACAAATAAGCTTTCTTCAAATAGAGAAGCTCGTTTGAAGAAGATATGGAAAAGGGAGTCGATCATTTAAGCGGCAGCTGTCAGATGTGCCTGTAAAGGCGCTAATCCCCAAGGGGCAAACGCCCGAAGCTTAATTTATTTTTACTCACTCCGGACTCGTGGCATCTTCCTCAGCCTCGCGAGCCGACAAAGCCTCGTCATCACGAAATGGAACAAAATATGAACATTTAATCGCCGGCCGACGTCCAAATTCCTCTCTCACTTCACATTCATTCTTTTACATATTTACAGAATTCACCAGCATGGTGATACGGCACACACCAATGGCCACTCCCACGGCATCCGCTCTCTCGTTCACGGAATCCCTCAGCCTCCTCTCCCTAACACTCGCCTGCGTGGGCATCATCTCGAACACCTTTCGAGGCGATGGCGAGCCTCTCATCGCATCGCTGGCATTCAGCGGTATCGCATTTGCGGCGTCTTATTCGATGATTAGATGGCTTGGGCCGACGTTCATGAAGGCGGGTTTGAAGGGGAAGGATATGTCCAAGGTTCACAAGAAGGAGCTTCCCGAAACCATGGGTGCTGTCTGCGCAGTGGTTTATCTGTTGATGATCATTGTTTTTATACCCTTTCCGTTCTACAAGGACATTGTGGCTGCGACTTCTGGAGGAGGAAATCGAGACGTGGTTCTGGAGATGGAGAATGTGCAAACTGGGAGGTTCTTGCATAGGTTTCCACACAGCAAGGTACGGGATTCTTTATTTTGTTTGCATCTTCCGAGATCGTCCTTTAAAAGCGATCATTTCATGACTTCTTTCGAAAGCGACTACTGGGACTAGTGTCTCCCAATCGGCGCGTATATCTTTCGTAGTCTCCAGCTCCAGTTGGAAAGGTGCAACGAACTTCCTGAAGAAAGATCTTTTTTTTCTCTCAACACATAAGAATAGTTGTGTTCCCTTTTTTAAATTTCTTCATTGCCTTTTCTATCCCTTTCTACATCAAGCCTACCAAGATCTTAGGTTTTGCTAGAGAAATTGTCGATACGTGAGATAGTAAATCAGGCCCCAGAGAATTATTTCATTATCGCAACCTTCTGCTTTGCACTCGCTTTGGAAAATTAACTTCTCAATCTCATATTAACACTTCCCAGCTAGCATCATACCTCTCAGCCATCCTCTCCCTCCAATCCGTCTGCATCCTCGGCGTCGGCGACGACCTCTTCGACATCCGGTGGCGCCACAAATTCTTCATCCCCGGAATCGCCAGCATCCCCCTCCTAATCGTCTACTTCGTCGACTTCGGCGTCACCCAAATCGTCATCCCAATCCCTCTCCGGCCCTATCTAGGCGGGCTCTTCGACCTCGGCTTCCTCTACTACGTCTACATGGCCGCCGTCGCCATCTTCTGTCCCAACAGCATCAACATCCTCGCCGGGATCAACGGCATCGAAGTCTCGCAATCGCTCGTAATCGCAATTCTCCTCGTCATCAACGACGCTTTCTATCTCATCGGCCCGTTCCCGCCTCTCCACCCAGCAACGGACTCCCATCTCTTCTCGCTGTACATGCTCCTACCCTTCATCGGGGTATCCCTCGCTCTGCTCTGCCACAATTGGTATCCCAGCAAGGTTTTCGTTGGGGACACGTACTGCTACTTCGCGGGCATGGTCTTCGCCGTCGTGGGGATATGTGGTCATTTCAGTAAAACGCTATTGCTGCTCTTCATACCGCAGATCTTCAACTTCGTGTACTCGGCTCCGCAACTCTTCCGTCTGATCCCATGTCCGCGCCATAGATTGCCGCGATTCAATGCGAGGACGGGACTTATGGAGGCGTCTGTGACGGAGTATACGTATCCGCCGAAGAAGCATGTAGCGGTTATTCTTACGGTGTTGCATAAATTGAGGTTGTTGAGAACGGAGTGGAATGAAGAGGGTGTGATTGTGACGAGTAGCAATTTCACGATTTTGAATCTGTGGTTGGTGTGGTTTGGTCCGAAGAGGGAAGATAGACTTGCGCTGGAGATCCTGGCGATGCAGACTGCAGTGGGGTTATTCGGGCTGTTTGTGAGGCATAACTTCGCACTTCTGATATTCGAGTCGGATAATCTAGGGAGCAAATGATGTATATGAGTAGTAGAGTGATGTGATAGAGGATTTTGGTCTGTCAGCGAGAGAAGGAAGTTGATATGTGGTACGAGCTTAAATGAAGGAAGACTGTGACATCTATACCACAAGTGTATCTATACGAGCTTAACAGCCCGGCAATGTAGGAATAAGAAGGGCAATACCGACGCATTCCCTCCATATCTGTATATTATCCATGTGCAGTGGAGCTACGAATGGACATGTACAATACCGAAAAAGGATCCAGAAAAATCAAATTCCTTCAAATGTCAAGATCCAAATATCCCAAGATATAGATTCAACCTGCCTACAGTACTCTCTACAAACTTCACTTCACTCCACGCAATGAGACGCAACGCTCGTGAGTCGTTACCTAGGTAAATATAGATAGCTACCCCCTCACCCCATCGGACAGCGGACTAACGCATCGCGGCATCTCAAAGTGAAAATCAAGCATCAAATCATCCAAAACACTACAACAAACCGGAGCGTTCGTGATTTTACGAGGAATTATCATTGACGGGTAGGAAGAGGCTCCATGCCAAGCTCCACATTATCGTGGCGATGTCTTGCTTCCACCGTCACGCAGTCACGCCTCCACAGCGTGTGACTCGCCAGGTACAACGTCAAGTCAAGTCGAGTGGATACCTACACTCACAAGGCATCCATCCATGTACACGCATGTAGGTGGCTCATGCCTCATGACAGCAGGTAGCTAGCTAGTCATGAGTAATCATCTTCCTTTCTTCTCAAGCTCCTCCCGCTTTCCATATATAAGCTGTTACGCTCCCTGCCTTCTCATACGCTTTTGAAGGTATTTCGCCTACCAAGATTTCTACCCCGTCTCACAAATGCCAGTTTGGTCATTGTTTTGCTTTGCTTTGATTTGGATTTGATTCTTTTTGCCGTTGAGGCTTCTCCATCAGCTACTGGTACAAACAAGGGGTATTTGCCCTCTCCCTCTCTCCCTCTCCATCCATCTCTCTGTATGGGTCGGTCTTCCATCCCCTTGCTCTCTCATCATCATCTCAGATATCGTATCGTTTCTCCATTCCATCCAATCCCTTTCATTCATTTCCACGAGAGCAAACCCAACCCCAACCGCCCCGCATTTGCAATTGCTATCTAGTAAAGGATCAACCGCACAAACAAAGGTCAGTCAGTGCAGACCCCAAGCAAGTTAAAAGAAGAGCCCTCCCTAATACGCCAACCAGCCAGTCCAGTCCAGAGACTATACCAAGCCCCGTTTTGAAAACCCCTGTGGTAGTAGTAGCCATGCCGTGCCATACCAGACCCGAAAAAACGCTCAAAATCCCATAAACAAGAAAGGGAAAACCACTAAACATCTGAATAGAAGAGCAAAGAAAAATCTCAAAAGAGAGAAGTAATGACGACCAGCAGAATCGCTGTGACGAAAGTCTAGTATGTTACAATGCGCCATTGGACTTTTCCCTTGGCGAAGTACTCGGCTGAGGTTCCGAGGTTGGCCCAGCCACCGCTAAAGGGTTCACCGTCTTCTCTATTGCTGCTGGAGACTCGACTAGTGCGGAGCCCTCCAGACCGCCCTGCGACTTCACCTCTTCGATCGTTGATAAAGAGGGCTTGAGAGATACAGGAGTAAGACTTGGACTGCTTCCTGGGGCAGACTTGGCCGTGTTGGAAGTATCTGTCTTCTTCCTTCTCGCCGCGTAATCACTCAAGCTAAGTTTCTTTGTCGTCTTGATCGGGCTTGGAGTTATACCGTTGACAATAGTAGCACCAAGAGGAGGTGGAAAGTGACCAGTCCCGAAAGGAGATTGTGCGGTAGAGGAAGCAGAAGAAGGAGTCGCAGTACCAGTTCCTGAGAGCGGAGCCGACATATTAGGAGTGGAGAAGACAGGCGCGGGTGGCATTTGAACTCTCAGGTCAGGAGACTTTTGCCCTAGTAGAGGGTTCGAGCTAAGACTGTTCGACTGACTGGGCCATGGTGGTGGGGGAGGTTTTATGGCGGTGGCAGACGTAGCGGCCGGCGCATCGATCATTGCTACATCTACAGAGCCGGGTGCATCAACAGAGGGTGTTGAAGATGCAATGCTCATGTTCCGACCTTTTGTCTCGGTCGGCGATTGAGTTTGGTGGCGATCTTCATGATTAGGTGGATCTAGGTCCATGGACACCGTTGGAGACGCCCGAACGCCACCGTCCTCACCACCTTTTGAGGTAAGAGTCTGTTGAGCGGCCCGTGCCTCTTGTTGCTTTTGTATATTGTGCCGGTTCCTTAGCAAACGCTTCGACAACGTCAAAATCGACCTCTTAGGCTTTGGGGTAGACTCGTTCCACCATGCGTTCTCGACCTCATCGGTTTGTGTACCGGCCTCAGCATAGGTAGGCTTGGGGTTGGCAGAATTGTGCCGTGAGCGGTAGGCTGCCGAATGACCGGGAGAGGCGCGAGTATCTGGAGACCGGACGGCAGCTGTAGGTGAAGCTGTAGTGACTGGGGATCCGGATTGTCTTCTTGATGCTGTGCTCGCATCAACATACTTGTGCGACCGAGCACCATTGGTGGGAGGCCCAGAGGCTTGCGAGATCGATGCTCGAGGTGCTACAGAACGTTGCCGTTGTTTTGGCGCAGCATGGGCTCCGGCGGCGTGGGAGGATACAGACATGTTCGAACCATCAGAAGCGCGCTTCTTCTTTCTTGGTGGCTGGCCTTGCTCCATCTTCCTGAAAGAATCCTCAAGAGCTGCTAACTTTCTCTTTTCTCGCTCGGAGTTCTCTGTCAGGATACCATTGGATTCACCATTATGCGATGGTGTCATATCGCGACTGTGAGGTTTGCTCCTGACCGATCCGGAGACCGACCGATTGTCGTCGTCCTCGTACTGATCGCCTTGCCCTTCACTTGCAGCGCGACTGTTTGTTGCGTGGCCAGTACTTGTAGGCGAGACGTGATTCTGCTTTGACTTCCGACCCTTCTTCGGCTTGATGCCGTTGGTCTGAGTATGCGACCTTCCGAGATAATCTCGATGGAATCGAACAAACGCGCATTCAGTCCCGAGATCACACGCACAGCCACCATGATCTGAGAGGACGGTAGAGACTAGAATCGAGAGCGTTTCGTACTCATCATCTGTCATATCGGAGTGATCAGGAGCTGGAGATTCGTCCTCCAGGCCTAGCAGACGCTTACACCGATTGCCATCCTCAGTGTTGGGAAATCGAAAGTCCCACGGGATGGTAACCTGCTCATTAGCAGCCAGAGGCCGCTCACTTGTCAACCAGAAGTGATATTCTGTATCGTGCGCGAGGAAGGATTCCATTGCCGTATTGGGACGACAACTCCGACGTACGTAACGAGATTCCGAGCCTTCCGTCCTCATGTCGATGACCAGGGGCAGTTGGGGATGAAAGAACACGAAGGGCTGAGGATGAGCTGCATCTGCCCAACGGTTCGTAGGGTCATTGCAATAATCTACCTGGAAGGTGATAACACCATGCATGGGGCATATCCGTCCAGCTTCAGAAAGGTGTGTTGTGTTGCGTACAGATCGCCAGGTGAGTGTCGGACCTTGCTCTTGAGGGACCTTCTTCGTTTCGATCCGTAGAGTGGGCCATTTCAATGTCTCAACAGGGACTTTGAGAACTTGAAAGACGTCCGTCTTGACGACATTGGCATCTTGTTTGAGTTTGTCCGGATTACGGAGCCAAGTTGCGATCCTGTTTGACACATCCAAACTCGCAAAGTTATCAGATGTGGTAATGTTAACAGAATCATCGCCATCGTAAAGGGATAGAAATCGAGCGTTGTAGTCATGGATTCGAACGTCGCCAACTTCGGGAGGTGTATGTGCTGGACTAGGAGGATGGCCATGATTATGTGGTCTAGCATTCAAGGGAGGGCTGCGCTTCATCTGAGAGCTGACAGATTGAGTCGATCGATGGCCTTTCGACTTCTTTGTATGAGGGTGATGATCTGAGGGGCTGCCATGTTTATGATGATCGTGATCATGATGGCCATTTACTTGAAGATCCGATGGCTTCGACTTCTTCTTGTGACTTTTCGAGGGTGGCCGTTTTGTTTTCTTGTCGGGGCTATCGTTGATGGCTTTGTTCTGCCGTTGCATTCGCTGCCTCTCGGTCGCATGCCGCCGGTCTAATGTTAACGGTCGCGGTTTGCAGTCAGCACAAGAATGATCGAATTCCTCTCGCGACGCATCATCAACTTGGCCAGGGTAGAAGCATTCTATATGCTGCCATGTATCGCACTTTTCGCAATAAATTGTGTTTCCATCGTCGTCGAGGTAATCGCAGATGCACTTGATGGTATAAGGCTCCTCCTCTGCAGACTCGATGACGGGACGCGCATCGCTGGCGGAGTTCAAAGCTGTTGGATGGAAAGCTGTCTGAATCGGAGTCGCGTTCTGCGTTGAGATTGAAAGGGGCCTTTCTGTCATCATCTAGCAGGAGCCTCCAGGTGGCTGTACAAGTGGGAGGTTCAAGGTGAGTTCACTGATCCTTTGGCCTGAGTCGCATGACGAAGACGGCCGCGACTCGATCGAAAGAGGTGTCGCAGAGCGAGCAAAGGTTGCGAGAACAACAACGGCTGTCATCAGTTGTTGGGAAAGGCTGTAGAAGCTTCCTGTCACTAGTTGACGCGGTGGACTCGAGCAACGGAGAGGTCGGAAACGACACGGTAATTCAACGATTGTAGAGCCCTTCCAGAGGATGTGTATGGCCGTCAACGGTGCAGTAATAGTCGTAGATCGGGGTGTAGGACCTGTAATCGACTCGAGGATGCGAGAGCAGACTCTTCAAGGCTGGTGGAGGCGAAGGGCGTAAGGATGGAAGAGGAGATCTCGAAGGACAAGGAGGTTCGTTGAAGTTGACGGATCGCTATTGACAGAATATTGATACTCCTGAGGAGTCCTGTACCTAGATAGTAGCTGGATGAGAAGTCCCAAGGGATTGTCGAAGTGAATGGGTGCAGTTGAGAGCAGAGAGTAAAATGGTGATGTGAATGCGAGGAGAGAGAGGGGGAGACAAGATGGTGAGTGGCCCTTCCTCAGGAAAGAGCGACCTAGCGAACTGAGCCTGGCCGCTTTTGGCACAGGGCCTTGAGCGCTACGGCAGTCGACAACAACCCGCTTATCAGAATACGGTGGTCGACTGCAAGTGCAAGCTGCACTGACAGACGGAGTAGGGCGCACTTTTCCTTACCGTAGGATATCCCGCGCTCAACTCACCATCAGGCCAGCCAGGCTGCAGGACAGCTCAGCTCATCTCAAACCATAGGCACTTGCTGTTGTTATGGCAGTGATCGAAGTCGACAGGTATCTGGGCTAGGCTGGCTGTATGTTGCAAAACTATTCTGATTGAATGCTGATATCTGCTGCGACTATCAGTGATAGTAGGGCAGACTTGACTTACCTGGCCAGTTGCCAGTTACCAGTGCCGATAAAGCTGTTTGCAGCTGAGCTGAGCAGTGCTGTGCTGTGCTGTGCTGTCTGTGAAAGGGAGGGGAAGGGATGGGATGATGGAGAGATGAGTGAGTGAGTAGTGAGAGTCGGGATCGGGGAAGCCAGATGACGAGGGGCGAGGACGAGGTCAAAGGAGAGTGGCAGGTGCAGGCATGTAGGCCGCCCTGTAGCCAGACGGCATTGTTCCCTCAAAGCGGCGAGATATGCTTAAACCAAAGGCGTTCTGGTAGTAGCGTCGAGGGCTGTGTCCAATCAGCAGCGCGTCCTTCTAGTGTGCAGTCTGCGCGACTGAGAAATGGATGCCGCTGCCTGAATTTGAGCCAGGGCGGGCGTCGTGATGCAGACAGGGCAGAGCGAGCACCATGGCATGGTAGGTATTGCGGCTTCGGCCTATGGTAAGGCAGCGGACAGTAAGAGAGGGAGGCACAAGAAGTATGATGTCAAGATTATATTCGTGACTTTGAGCGAAAAAGCAGTCGACGCCAGATAATATGAGCAAGTGTTGGCCCTTCTGGCCTCGTCAGAGTTCGAGGCTATCGAGACTTTGCGTAGAAGAGTGGACCTTTGTTACGATAAGGGGGAAACACTAGCGGCTCGAAGAAACTTTCCTTCTTAAATCGCAAACTCAGTCACGTGTAGATCTATATTTGTTTCGGACTTTCAGGGGGTTGGGCTTCAAAGTCTGGACCCTTTGGATCTGGATAAGAGAAGCTCATGAGTCCTATGAATGAACGATGTCAATGGGTTTCAGCCATAAGTAATTGACGTATGGAAGAATCGAACATCGATGGAGCATCCTAAAGATGCTGAACAGAATAAATGAATAAATGAAGCGACCAGTCCTGCAAGCTGTGCTCCTCTTGCTTCCCCAATGCCGCCTTTAACTTCACCGCAAATGCGCCTGTCAGTCCAGTGCCAACCCGGAGAGGCAACTTGATCCCTGTCGCGTTCGCGCACGGAAGCACAAGTAAACATCCGCGCCTCATGCAATTTTATAATCTTATAGAGAGCTCCTGAGCCTCACTCACTCACTCACTCAAGAGCTCATGGTATCTCACCAGTCGAAACCCATCCAAACTTTTCTTTACAATGGGGATTTCAGACGCAATTCCAGATTCAGCAGCAATCGTGCAGCACCCCTACTTTCCCCAATCAGTCATCCTCTCAGGAGGAACCTACTTACCCAATGATTGGGACGTCGTGACTTTAATCGCCGTATTTGGCGCAGGATGGGCCGCTATCATGTTCGTTACGCTTCTGATAGTCAAGCAAATCAATCCGAGTCTCAAGAAATCAGACCGAGCTTTGGTGTTGTGGTTTGTACTTTGTAAGTTTGACGCCGCAGTAAGATGTGAATTGACCTGGATTTATTTAACTGGCTCTAGGCGGCGCCATCCATCTATTCTTTGAAGGATACTTCATGTACAACCACCACCGAATGGCCAGCATGAACGATTTCTTCGGACAGTTATGGAAGGAATACGCATTATCCGATTCTCGCTACATGGCCTCCGACCCTTTCGTGCTCTGCATGGAGTCTTGGACCGCTGTACGCCCCTCCCCTCTCAGCCGCTCTTACCAACTCCTCAAAATCTCCCCTCTCAGAATCCTCCCAACTCATGCAATTCGTAGATCTTCTGGGGCCCCCTCTCCTTCCTAACAGCCCTCCTCATAACCACCAACTCGCCCTACCGCCACCCCGTCCAAGCTCTCGTCTCAACCGGCCAATTCTATGGCGACGTACTGTACTACACGACTAGTCTCTTCGACGACTTTTACAAGCAACAGAGACATTACCGACCAGAGCCTTACTATTTCTGGTTTTATTTCATCTTTATGAATGGGGCTTGGATTGTTATTCCTTTATGTGAGTTGACTCCTGTTCTCTAGATTTTGTAATTCTTGGTGGTCATGTGGTGGTGAATCAGAGGGATTTGTGGTGTGGGAATGGAATCGATGTTTTTGGTTCAGTTGAGATGACGGACAGACTATTCTATTGGAAATCCGCTAATGTTTGATATTACAGGCTGTGTCTTCAGCAGTATGAGGGCGACTGGAAAGGCATTCGCTGTTGCGCAAAAATTGGAGCAGGGGAAGAAGAAACTATAACCGTTGAGATCAGGAAGGTTTTCGCTTCATAGAGTAAGTTGCGATAGTATGCACAGAGAGCATACACTTCAAGCGCATTCGAGATGAGAGGATAGGAATTAAAGAGGTGTAAAATGTACAGTAGAATAAGAGACCAAAGAGGGAATAGACTAATACTTGTAGATTCTACCAGAAGGGAAGGGAAAAATGAAAGGTTGACCTGCAGTGGTAGGTCCAACAGCTTCTGATTGGCTCACTCGAGCTCCTTTTGTTTACCTCGTCTAGCTTGCTTGCATCTCATATCCCTCGTCTTTTTTTTAGAAAAAAAATCCTGCAAAGCAAGAAGTTCATTAGTATTTCCTTCATACCTCGCCCCACCCTATCACCTTCCTCTCCCCTCTCCCCTCTCCCCCATCTCACAATCAATAAAGCAACAATCGCCACTTAACCCTAAACCACCCCGCAACCGTCCAACTCCTCACATCCCACGGCTGACCCCTACCAACTCCATACTCATCCCCATCCCTCTTACAAACCAACCCACCCATCACAATATCCATCTTCAATTCTCTCGGGTCAAAAAGTGGTGGTGTCGTACTCGCCCCTACAACCCCGCCCAAGAAGAAAACCATTAGCATCAGCATCAGCGATCGCCTATCAAATCGCAACCACCAAAACAAATCCCTCAAAGACGCCGAAAATATCGAGCAAAATACTTGAACTTAACTTACAAGCAATCCCCCTCTCTCTCAACGTTGGGAAAGGCAAAAGATCCAAATACGCATGATGTCTAAACAAGACCTGTGACAGCGTCGGCCGTAGATGCGGTGGGTAATGGCTTGGGAGGGAAGATAGGAGGGTGCTTGCGGAGGTGGATGTGCTGGTGGGATGGTAGAAGGGGGAGAGGGGTTGGTTGGTGAGGAGTTCGTGGTGGGCGATTGAGAGGGCGAGGGCGTTGTGGATGAAGGCTGAGATTATGCCTGTTCTATGGTGTGAGGTTAGCTAGGTGTCATGATGGGTTGGGAATGCAATGGGATAGGCGGTGAGAATCTAGAGGGATGGGGAATAGAGGTCTGAGATTGGAGAGAGAGAAATGGGTTGGAGGAGGGGGATGACGTACTGGTAGGGTGTTAGGAGGTTGAGGTATGGGGAGGGTATTGCGGGCGTAGGGTAAGATTGTGAAGGAGAGGATGAGTGCCAGAGGGTGAGGATGGCGAGCTGACGTTGTTGGTTCGAGGGGTTGGTGTCGGTGGTTGTGTTTTGAGGAGCGGATATTTTGGGGATGAGATTTGGTCCTGGTATGTGGCTAAGCACAGGATCGTCGAGTGTAGACAAAGTCGCTGGCTGTCGGTGAGCAGTAAATAGGTCTTGATATGGGTCGGGGATATGAGCATCTGGAACTGGAACGCGCTGGCCCAGTACATCATTCTGTAGGTTCTCAACTTGGAACGAAGGCGCTGGCATCGACCGAACAATGGGATCGAACACCGTCGTAGAAGTGCCATAGCCCAAAGATCCGCCAGCACAGTTCACTACCGAAGAACCACCTTCAGGGCCAACTTCGATATTGCTGCAATCTCCAAAGTCTACAAATGGTACACCCATAGGCCCTACCAACGAGGATCTGACGATAGTGGTATCAGCATCGGCTATGAATCTAGCTGTTGATAAAGTTGCCTCGTAGACTTCTTCAGGATTGAGAGACTCAGTCGGTACTTCCGACCATGTAGGCGGTTCGGAAATTAATGGTTCCTGCAGTAGTTCCACTTGCTCTCGGTCCATTTCAATGCCGATTTGGGTTTCGGCAGTGCTTTGTAAGTGTTCCTGAGTGGTACCCAGCACTTCTGGCAGTTCACCAACCTCATCAGGTTGGCGAGGCTGGCGAGGACGGAGCTCATGTAGCCTATGAGGTATTTTCTTGGTGGCTTCTGAAACCTTTGCAGCTTCTTTCTGTCTCTGACCTGTACTTAGGCATAAGCTATGTTCCAAGACTGGAGGTAGATTGGCATGGTCTGTACTCACGAAATGCTCTCTGTGCTAATCTATTCTGCGCTTTTCTAGCATTTGTGAGGACTCGCTTCTTTCGCTGCTCGCCTTCCATGCCTCTAGTTTGAAAAGCTATCTGGCTCATTTTACTTTGCTCCAATCCTGGCGGACTTGGAATATCGATGACTGGAGCGTATTTGATAGTCTCGATTAGTGATTACTGGTCAAAGCATTGGACCGCGAAACAGGTCAATATCGATGCCGATGTCTATCCTGTCTTCGGATAGGTTTTGGTGTATAACCTTTGAGTGGCATAGAAATCAGTAAGCCAGACGTGGTCCCATGGTCCGTGGCGTAATGTTTCTTGTGGTGGTTCTCGGAGTTGAGCTTTATGTCCGAGTGGATTGGCTTACGCAGGGTATCCAATGAAAACAACCCAAGCCGAGTCAGCCAAGTTTGTCGTTGACATAAAGTCTCGCCTGTAGCCTGGTAAGCCAGATGGGGCTCGCTTGCTTACTTATTTCATCCAATGATTGGATAGCTATGTTGATATTCGCAGTCTGAAGTTCATCCGACTCGGAGCTGCCGCATGGCAAAGTACCGAGCAAGATAAAACATCTGGAAGGTATAAGAAGTACCAGTCTCAAGTCTAAAAAGACAAGTCTCAACTCAAGCCCATAACATTCGTCAATTCGCATCACATTCACATTCCGATTTGCAAAGTCCTCATCATGTCTTCGAACAAGAAAATCATCGCCGTAGTTGGTGCTACTGGAAATCAAGGCTCTTCAGTGGCCTACACTTTCCTTCAACTTCCCAACTGGCATGTCCGGTGCTTGACTCGGAACATCTCTTCCACAGCGGCGCAGAATCTCGCATCACAAGGAGCCGAAGTCGTCAAAGCAGACCTCTCAGACCTCTCCTCTCTGTCCAAAGCTTTCGAGAATGCCAATGCGATCTTCGTCAATACCGATTTCTGGGCACAATATCGCGATCCCAACCAGACTGCAAATGACAGCGAGAAATCCTACGAGCTCGAAGTCTCCCATGGGAGGAACGCTGCCATCGCAGGTGCAGGCGTGAAATCGCTTGAAATATTCGTGTATTCTGCTCTTGGTCCCATGAAGAAAGCTTCAAATGGGAAGTACCCACACTCTTACCACTGGGAGAGTAAGAACGCCATCGTCGACTTCATCGAGAAAGAGCAGCCCGAGTTGGCGAAGAAGACTTCCTTCATCTACTTGGGAGCTTATGCAACCAATGCATTTCTTGTTCCCAAGCTCGATACCAGCACGGGCAAATACATTCTGGTCATTCCCATGAAGAAAGACACAAAGATGCCAATCATCGAACCAGGGAAATCAACTGGTCTGTTCGTCCAGGCTCTTGTTGAGACAGAGGAGCCGGGGAAGAAGCTGCTGGCTTATGATAGTGACTTGAGCATGGGAGAGATCGCGGATACCTGGTCGAGAGTCACTGGTAAGGAGACTGTCCTGAATGAGGTCTCGGTCGACTTCATGCACAAACAATTTGGTGTTCCTTTGGAAGTGCTCGGCGGACCTGCCTTTATTGAGGAATTCGGGTATATGGCGGGTCTGACTGGAGTCATCGAGCCGCATCAGTTGAAGACGAAGGTTGTGACAGCTTCTTTTGAGGATTTTTTGAAGGGAAAAAATCATGATGAGCTTTTGGGTGATGCGAAGGCTCAGATGGATGGTATTAAGCAGTGAAAGCAGGATTCGGCGACTAGAGATATTATTTTCGATATCTTGTCTTGCACACAACTCTGGATATTCGGTAGAGCTGGTGGCACTTCTGTAGTCTGAATATGACAAACGGTAGCACAATGACATTAAAGGTATCAATTAGAAAGTACCAGTGCAACCTAGCTGGATTTTGAGATGAAAGACGATCTGATGAAATGGCACAAGGTATATTCTCACGCCGGCTGAACAGCGATCTTTTGACGCTCTATGACGAGCTGATGTACCCCATCAGTTTCCGAGGTTGGTGTAGCTCTTTGCAAGCATCTAGGAGAGCATAAGAACTTCCAATTGCAGAGTGAATATGTTCAGTTCTCCAGTCAAGCATCTCATCCGAATCCCTTTAAGATCAAGAAGGTTTAAGTTTGTTGTTGCCAGTTGGTTCAACTCCTCGCTACAGTCACCTTGGACGATCTTGGCTTTGGCGCAGGCATCTTCTGACCACAGTCGTCATCCACCCGCAGTGACGCTAAAACCAGCCCCCGCCACTCTTTGACAGGCGCTTCTGCTGCTTCCAATCGTCCAGACCTCAGACCTCCAACTTCTCCAACAAACCGGCCGCTCTACAATCTACAATTCAACGTAGAAACCGATCACAAAATGAAGTTCTCACTCAGTGTGGTCTCCTTGCTCCTCAGCAGCCTCGTCGCTGTTGAGGGCTTATCGCTCTTCGGCGACAGTCAGAAGATCCTCGGTGGTGGAGAGGTGCCTGGCGACAACCCTCTCACCTTCTGCCAAGAGCAACACGATGATGATATCCTCACTTTGGAGAAGGTTGACCTATCTCCAAACCCACCTAAAGCGTGCGTATTCTCCAGAGCAGGTTTGCTGTAGTACAAGCTAATCTGTCAACAGAGGCGAGCCACTTCTTATCAAGGCTACCGGAACTCTGAGTCGGGACATTACCGTCGAGGACAACGCTGTCGTCGATATTGTAGTGAAATATGGTTTCATCAAGCTGCTTAGCACTCAGGCCGATCTCTGCGAGCAAATAAAGAATGTCGATATGGAGTGCCCGATCAAGAAGGGCCCGATTACAATCACGAAGGAGGTTCAGCTGCCAAAGGAGATCCCACCCGTAAGTTGCCATACTCAGGCTTTAGTAACGGTTTGCAATTGTAATACTAATCTAAACGTAGGGAAAATACTCCGTCCATGCCAATGCCATCACCAACGACGACGATAAGAAGGAGAAGGATAAGATCACTTGCTTGGAAGCAAACGTTGTATTCGGAGGTTAAACGAGGATTGATGAACGTATATCTCGAGGCCATTGTGAAAGCGAACAGAATACGACAGGTCGAGGAGTGACTTAATGATGGGAGCGTCTGGTTTATATTCGATTGCATTGCTGGTATCAGATACCTTTGGCCATGGAGTTTTCCCTTTGGAGCGTATCTGTATCTACGGCGGGTTTTCGTTATCTTAAAGTTGAGCAATACATTGGGATTCTATAATTGGGCATTTCCATCTTTGATTTGATCTTAATATCAGCCATTTCTGTCCTAGGAGCGATGCCTCTACTTTGCCAGCATTTCCTCATGACTTAGATTGTCTTTGAATTTCTCCTCAAGACCGAACAATGGCACTGCAATCGTAATACGTAAGAGGCCCAAGTATGTTTCAGAGGGACTTCATGGTGTATTTGCTCGGTAAACGCCTATTCTTCCTCTAGCAACATTGAGCCCAATTCCAAAACCACGCAGCAACACAGATAATCATAAGTTCATATAATCCTTTACTCTCCAAAGAGTCTTCGTACACGCCTCAGAACACTATCCTTCTCGGGATCATATGGGTGGTCCTTGCTGGGAATTTCGAGGAGGGCTGGGAAAGCGGCTGTATATTGATCGACTCGGTGACGAATTCGTTCAGCAATCTACGTTCGCATCAGTAGCTGAAACTACCAGTCCACAAATGAATTCCGTACATGTTGATTGATCAACAGAATTCCAATATCCTTCCTCTCACTTGTGAATCTCTCGAATGCCTCTTCGATGGCCGCATTGTCCGTCTTGCTGTCGACAACTAGGAAGTTTTTTTGCGAATCGGGAGGCTCCGTAACATGCTATAGCTCTCCATCAGCTCCAAGTGCATGTAAGTCGTGGACAGGGCATTTCATACACCAACTCCTGCAAGTAGCAGTCCAGTAACAGAGTCCTATATGACTGTTTAGCTAGCTTCGGCGGGCTGAGCGCAACGCATTCACTTACCTCGTCTCCAATCACCGCAAGAAACTGCCTGTCCTTGTAGGCAGATGGTGGAGCTGCCATGTTGTCTGTTCTTCGTCGTGTTGAAGTGAAATGGGAGTGACCTGGACCTCGTCCAGCCCAGCATCAACGACGATGCGGGAGCTTCAACAGGGCGGCATCCCACTAGCGCTAGCGCCGCTGTACCCCTGCCTGCAAACAGCTTGAGCTCCATCATGAAATATCCGAACATCAGGCGCCTGTAAACAAAGGACACTCAACTCAGTGTTGCCACCACCTCAATTTTCGACATTCGACCATGTGAGGAAGGACTTCGCATTTCGTCCACAATGCCGAGACTCGTGCGAAGAAAGCCGACCATTCAGCGTCTCAAGGACTACCTGAACCCGGGCGACTGGTGGTTGTATCTCGCGGAGGAGTTCGAGACGGCGGACTGGGACAAGCAATATGCTTCACCTCTAGCTCTTGGGCTACACATAGTTCTTCTGATTGCGAGGGCAAATACTGGTAGTTCGTTAGGAAGTGGGCAAGATGATGTGTTCGGAGACGATTACTCCAAGACAGGCTGGCTGAGCTCTATTGTAAGTAAACAAACATTGCCCCACTACGAAGAGTTCTTTCCTGACAATCGTACAGGCCACCTTCACAGTATATTTGTTGACTGCCTTTTCGATCGCAAATGCGACATACACATTCTCTCGGAAACGACATTACCGCTTATTCGAAAGCTCTATCGATGCCCCTCAGAGCACCCCTTCCGCACATCGAGTGCGCGTGGATTCTTCTCCAGTCTCTTCTTCGCCATTACGGTTCCTTACGGGAATAATAGGGAATACTAGCGCAGAGTCAAGAGCATACCCAGATCCAACCCGCGATGTATGGGAACTCGCTGTCTGGGACCCAATACCGATTTGTCTCCGTCTGTTCTGCTTTTTCAGCCCAGGCCATGTCCTGGTATACTGGCTCTTCCTTCCAACCACGGCAGCAGACCCTCGGCCCAGCGTCACGGTCTTCACGACACTCCTTTTACAAGCGCTGTTATCTTCGCAGCTATATCTCCTTTCTTCGTTCTTCTCCCAGCAGGAGAAGGATTCCGCCATTATTCACAAGGAGGTTATGAGCGAGTACGATATCAAATATGTACACCCTCGATTGAATCCTCTTACTCGTGACGTCGGCACACAATACTCGGACGCTGGAACTGGAACAGACTACGAAGGAGATGGTGACATTGATACATATACGCCCACCGTCCTCCTCAGACGTGGTTTTAGAACTAACCCAAATCCAAATTACGCCAAACATGTTGATCCTGACAATGCGACTCAAATTTCCAGGCAGTCATCACCTGCCCCAGCATTCACACCTTCAGCATACACGTCCCGAGAAACCACACCTTTCAGTGGCATCACACCTCGTCCAGCCATCCGACAACCTCAATTTCGCAAGAGCATGGGCGGAGCTATCTCTTCAAGCACAAGCACGGGAGACGGGGGCAGTCTTGGAGTCTACAACCATGTCAACTCTCCACTAAAAAAAGCTACCAGCATGTACGATATTCAAGCACGGGATCCTCCTAGAAACTCGTTTGATATGGCCAGTCGCGAGATCCAGGAGCAGCGAGAGCGGAGCAAGAGCCCGGCTAAAAGGCAGAGCGATGCTCCAAGAACTTTCCTCCAAGGGAGAGTCCCATTTCCAGAGATTGGGGACGATCGACGGTCAAGCACGCCCGCAGGATTGAGTAGGAGGCCAGGAAATGCTGAGAGTCCTTACAAAAGGGGCCCGTCAAGATTTTGAGTTGTAATATAGAATTGGATAGCATTGGTAGGCGTTTGGGTCATGGAGTCAATCCATGACAGGAATATCATAGTAATTGATGCATTTTTCGTAAGCCTCCCAGTTCTGTGGCGATTTCATGTAAAGTACTCAAGGTAAACATGTCGCTCCTTCCCTTTTCGCTTAAATTGTTCTCCTTCCTCTTCAGCCAAACTAAATACTAAGAGTTCAACCGAATTCCTGCTCTTTCTTCACTTCACTATTCTTCCAACAGTCAACACAATTACTACTTCACAGCAATGTCCACAGAAGTCCAACCATCGCAAACACCAGCTCCAAAATCCGACTCGCCAATTGCGCCACCTCGCTCTAGTAGCTGGCATCCTTCTTCGCTCCTCCCAAAGAACAAGCGAACCAAGTCTCCACCGCTAGCTGCTTTCAACACTCAAGGTCAGAAAAGACACCATCGGCGGTCATCGAGTTTAGGCGAGGCACTGGCAAGGCTCAGACCAAGTAATCGACCCGAACGAGGTGGTACGTTGAGAGTACGGAGAGATGATGGGGAGCAACATGTCGAGAGCAATTACGGCCCCGAGACCAGCGGTATTCGGCTTACTTCTGATAAGTCAGGTTTTGCAGCTATGGCGAATCACCAAGGCCATGTACACCCTGGGTTGGGCTTCGACATTACTGATAGAGGGAATTGGCCAACTAACGCTGAAAGTCGAAATCCTGAACGCCCCGCGCTGGCTTCCCCATCCACATATGCTCGCTGTGATCTGGATCGACCTCAGTGGAAGCGGGCCAATGCACATTTTTCGCTTGGAAGCTTTCCCAGGAGCGATGATATTGGAAGTCCAAAGGGGAACTTGGCGCAAGATGATACGAGAAATTTCGAAGAACATTCTGGAGAGAAACCTGCGTCTCGTGGATGTACCGCACCCAATGCTCCTAGCACTTTACGAAGAGATCGTGGCGTGGCATATCAAGAGCTGGCGACCGATCCAAGACTATCCAACAAATCTGGCGATGGAGGTCCTGAGCCAGTTAGCACTCCTAGCCTTGTTGGGGCAGATAGACCTTCACATCATGCCAATAGACCTGAGATTGAGGGTGGAGTTCGCGATATTCAGCGAGGAGGAGAGGAGACGACGGTTCGTTCAATTACAGCAGAGATAACTAGAACGGGAACAGAGATCGATGCAACAGGCACGGGCGGAAAGCCCGATTACGAATCTGGGAGAGGAAGTGGACTGAGGAAGCTCTTAGGCTCGTGGGGTAAGAAGAGCAATCCGGAGAGATCCAGCGCCAGTCCAGACATAAAGTCAGTGATGAAGCTACTTCCGGCTCTACCTCAAATGCCACAAGAAGATCTAGGATTTCGCATCTCAATCCTCAACTTCTCAGAAGAGAAACAGATCACTACAGCACAACAGATGTTCGAGGAAAAGAAAGCAAGACGAGAGCAAAGACGCAGTCTGAAAGAGAGCGGAGACTATCTTGGAGTACAGGGCGCCAATCCAAGAACCGGCTACTGGGATGTCAGCAGTGGCAGTGAACCAAGCCAGATGAGCGAGGAGACTAAGCGAAAGCTCGATGAAGAAGCAAGAGAGGTCGCTGAGCGCAAGCGAAGGTACGAAGAGGCTGAAATGAAGCATCGAATCGAGCTTGAACGCGTTCAGTCCATGAGAGAAAAGAAAAAGAACATGGAGAAAAAGATGAAGCAGAGAAGACGCGGAAAGTGGCAGTTGAGCGAAAATGGTTGGAGTAGTGTGGCAGAACCTGAATTGAGTCCAATCATACAATCTGTGGTTGGAACACCAATTGCTGGTGAGCCACCACGTTAAAGAAACACGGGCTTGACTGATTTTTACCCAGAGCTATCTCCTGCTGATCGCCTCTTCCCTATGCCCATCGCTGCTGATCCTACACCTTATGTTGACACAGCTACCATCAAGGAAAAGGACTACTTTGGTCATAGACCCGTTTCTTCTCCGCTGAGGCATGAACATCGGTCGACCGAAGGAGCATCTACACATTCTATACCTCGGAAGCCTGTTGGCTCTCCAAATCGTCGACAAGCCAATGGTTCTTCGATCACTACCATTCACAACCCTGCTATCTCAAGCTCACTCTATCTAGCGCCTGCAATACCACCAATATCACGTAATTCAAATACCGCACAAGCAGGATTAGGAATGTCTATAGGAGGAAATAGATCACCTAGGTTGGACTTTCCTCCATCAAATAGATCCCCGTCTCGACGATTGGAGTCTTTTTTAGAGAAGGCAGCTCAAGTAGACGTGTCCGGAGACCCGCACGGAAAAAGAGCTTCAGTGATCTCATACCAGTTAGTCTCGACGAAACAGGTCCAGATCCACCGGCCGTCGGTCCAAAACCAGAGAAATCCAAGCAGGCAGGCCAGAATCATCACTTGCCTGAACGAACTACCGCCGGTGATACTGAAAGATCCTTTCGCAGCCAGGATCCCGTCGAACCCGCCAATGAGAGAGACGTATCCGGTGGTATGCTGTCAAGTCGCTTCTGTTCTGTTGCCGAATGTGTGCTGACTTCATTCTCGTAGTGGATGCCGCCGACCATCATCAGGACAGAGCCAGATCCAATATCATCCATCAACATGTTCACCACCACCACTACTGGAGACGCTCTTCATCAGCTCCAGCCCGCCCAGTTCGACGGCCAAGATATGAACGAAGATCGAGTGAGGGTGCCATCGCTACAGCGAAAGTTGAGTCGGATACCTTTGAGAAAGGACTCCTATCTGGACATACAACAGAGACAGCAGCAGAACACATCGTTCCAAACTCACCCAGCCGACACCGTTACATCATCGGAACACCAACTCGAGCAGATGAAGGAGCGGACCGCAAGGTTATGTCAGATGGCTTCTCCAGAAGGAGACAAGGTGGAGTTGAAGAACACACCCATATCCATATCTACGTCCCCCAGTCCAGAGAAAGACAAACAGGCAGCCCGAAACGCTGCACATATGGCGTTTCAGCATCTCAAACATACACTAGCTGTCAAGAAAGCAGAAAGCCAGAAAGGGGACCAGCTTACACCTCCAAAATTGAGAAAGCAGAAGGTAGAAGTGAAGGAAGAAGTCAATCGGACAGTCCCAAGCGGCAGAGGAGGCACAGGAAGTCCTTCGAGAAGCAAACAAGAAATCAAAAAGGAACCGAGTCCGAAGCGAAAGAAGCTCGTTTCTGAGGACAAACTCACGGTCCGTCATCCACATCCAAATGCAGCGCCGAAAGCGGAGAATGCGGGGAAAGTGAAGGGTAGAGACAAGAAAGCTGTTGTGCTACATCAAGCTGGCACATCTCTAGTCAAATCAGCCCCAAAGCAAGCACACGCGCAGATGTCAGTCGGCCAGGTGGTCCTTGGTCTGCTGCAGAATGCATGGCTATTCGTGGAACCTGTCTTCAATCCGAACTCCGGTATCAGGAAGAGATTCGACAAGCAGAGACTGACCTGGCAAGATACCGGATTGTTCGTTGCGGCCGCACTCTTCTGCATAGCTATGTCCCTTGTATTGGTCGTTCTTGCTCGGGTGGTGGGGATTGGATTACAAGCGTTAAAATCATTCGGTGTTATCTTTCGGCTCTTGATAGGGGTCTAAAGATGGGGTAAATCCTACTTGGTTATGGTCGGGATATATGTAAGTGCGTGGAGTCCCCACCCAAATATGGAAGAGGAAGGTCTTTGAGTGGTTGGAACATACGTCTTATTGGATTATGATTGCATTTGAAATAGGGTTATGATAGGAGTGGTTTCCACTTGTACCGGATGCAGGCAGAAGCGGTGTACTCTTGGTTGGGATGCGGCATCGCTGGGGTTATCTTACATTGTAGGGCTATACTTCGCTTTGCGTTGCAGACGCAGACGAGCGAGAGGTACGCTTCAAGGCTGCATGTAGATTATGCGGGTGGTTAGAACGGGCTAGGAGGCTCACCCACAAAACTTGAAAGGAATACTCGGGGTAGGTAGTGATAGCGGGAGTAGTATCATGCCTCAATTGAAACTATATGGTTATCAGCTGTGCTTGGTGGATGTGTAGCAAGGGCAAATTGTCAAGGTGTTGAACTTGATATCTCCCTACAAGCTTATCGTTGAGTTTGAGTATCAGGCCATAGAGGCATCATCTACTCGGCTCGGCACCTGTTGTGCTCCAGACCCTCAAATGCATGGGCGATCATTCGTACGAAGGTGGCGGGTGGACGTATCCGACTTGCGAATAGCGACATAGAGTTCACCTGAGCTTATTACCCAGACTTGACAAACAAAACCTACATCTTCGGGCAGTTGGGGCGGAATAGAGCGAATTCGAAGCGTTTGTCCCGAGTCGGAGCTTTCTATTCCACAGACTCCGAGGGACACATCTATTCCAAGGTTTCTTTCTTCACACAACGATTCAATTCCTCACCAGAAACATCCACCCCTCTGCCCCTCCTGCGTCGCAGTCCACCATTGAATCATTCATGCGAGATTCAGCCACGACGATTATCGAGAAATTCACTTGACTGTAGGTAATACTGCGCGTCTGATTGGCTACAGTCCACTCTGCCCCGCTTTGCCCCCCGCCAAAAACTTGTTACGGGCAGGGATTAGATCCCGATACCGGCGGCCGACAAGCTTTAGACAATCGAGGAGCAACGGAACACACCCCGCACAAACTCAGAGACAGAGACATTTAAACACTTCCTCTTTCCTCCCAATACTTCGAACAAAAACTACACGAATCCTCCTCCTTCCCCTACTTCCTGTGATCCTTCTTTTACTTTTACAATTTTGAGATTGACGTTGATAAAGAGAGATACTGAGAAAGGAAGCTTCAGCTACACGCAAAACTACGTTGCCCAAGATGCCGACTGCTGAGGGACGTCCGCAGACTTTGTATGATAAGGTTTTCCAGGACCATATCGTGGATGAGAGACTTGATGGGACAATTCTGCTTTATATCGGTATGTGGACTTGTTTCTGAAGGTGAGCGTGTCACTGACTGAGGATTGACAGACAGACATTTGGTTCATGAGGTCACTTCACCTGTAAGCTGGTCCCAGTGCTGTCTGCGCGTGCCACCGACTAATTGAGACTGCAGCAAGCTTTCGAGGGATTGAAGAATGCTGGCCGAAAAGTCCGAAGACCTGATTGCACTCTTGCAACCACCGATCACGTATGTTCTACTCTACAATTTACTGCTACCTTCTTCTTCAATGGCAGAGTACTGACTGGCTACTGGTACAGAATGTCCCCACCACATCGCGGAAAAACATGAAGAACATCGAGACTTTCGTCGAGGAGGAAGATTCTAGACTCCAATGCATGACCCTCGAGGACAATGTCAAGGACTTCGGCATCACATACTTTGGTCTTGGAGACAAGCGTCAAGGAATTGTACACATCATCGGCCCTGAGCAGGGCTTCACCCTCCCCGGCACAACCGTCGTCTGTGGTGACTCCCACACATCTACACATGGCGCTTTCGGAGCTCTCGCATTTGGTATCGGTACAAGTGAAGTCGAGCACGTCCTTGCCACACAAACCATCATCACCAAGCGCAGCAAGAATATGCGTATCCAAGTCGACGGCGAGCTCGCACCCGGTGTCAGTTCTAAGGATATCATTCTCCACGCCATCGGACAAATCGGCACGGCTGGTGGAACAGGTGCAGTTATTGAATTCTGCGGATCGGCTATCGAGTCTCTTAGTATGGAGGCTCGCATGTCGATTTGTAATATGTCGATTGAAGGTGGTGCGAGAGCTGGTATGGTCGCCCCGGATGAGGTTACCTTTGAATACCTCAAGGGCAGACCACTTGCACCAAAATACGATTCCGAGGAGTGGCACAAGGCTGTCAAGTACTGGAACGGACTCAAGTCGGATCCAGGCGCGAAATACGACATCGATGTCTTCATAGATGCTAAGGACATCACTCCTACGGTCACTTGGGGTACTTCGCCAGAGGATGTCGTACCTATCACTGGCTCTGTTCCCGACCCAACCAAGTTCGCTACAAAGGAGAAGCAGGAGGCTGGAAAGAGAATGCTCGAGTATATGGGTCTCACTGCTGGTACGCCTATGGAGGAGATTGTCCTGGACAAGGTCTTCATCGGCTCCTGCACGAATGCACGTATCGAGGATCTCCGCGCAGCTGCTTCGGTTGTGAAGGGTAGAAAGGTCGCTGCGAACATCAAGCGAGCTATGATTGTTCCAGGCAGTGGTCTCGTCAAGGATAAGGCGGAGTCAGAAGGTCTCGACAAGATCTTCACGGATGCTGGTTTCGAGTGGCGCGAAGCTGGTTGCAGTATGTGTCTTGGCATGAACCCAGATATTTTGGCACCAAAGGAGCGTTGTGCTAGTACGAGCAATCGCAATTTTGAAGGTAGACAGGGTGCTGGTTCGAGGACTCATTTGGTCTCGCCTGTTACCGCTGCTGCTTGCGCTATCGTGGGCAAGTTGACCGACGTACGGAAACTCGCCGATTGGAATGCTACACCACGGAAGGCTTCTCCACAGCCACCGATGGAAGTCAAACCTCATGTTGACGAGCGAGTTGAGACAAGCGAAGAGGAGCGCGAGGCAATTGGCGATCAACCAGAAGATGGTGGATTGACGACAAATACTATCTCGGCTGGCACATCAGTAGCCCAGCCTAAATTCACCGTCTACAAGGGAATCGCAGCACCATTAGACCGCTCAAACGTCGACACCGACGCCATCATCCCCAAACAATTCCTCAAGACCATCAAGCGCACCGGTCTCGGCTCCGCACTCTTCTACGCCCTCCGCTACAACGACGACGGCTCGGAGAAGCCCGACTTCGTCCTCAACCAGCCACAATACCGCAACTCCAAGATCCTCGTCGTCACAGGCCCTAACTTTGGCTGTGGTTCATCGCGTGAGCACGCCCCATGGGCTCTCCTCGACTTTGGCATCAAGTGTGTCATCGCACCTTCCTACGCTGACATCTTCTTCAACAACACCTTCAAAAACGGCATGCTCCCCATCGCCATCACCAACAAATCCGACCTCGACGCCATCGCCGCCGAAGCTTCCGCCGGCCGCGAAATCGAGGTCGATCTTCCGAATCAAGTCATCAACGACGCATCGGGCAACAAAATCTGCTCCTTCGATGTCGAAGAGTTCAGGAAACATTGCCTTGTTAATGGCCTTGATGACATCGGCTTGACGATGCAGATGGAGGAGAAGATCCTGGCGTTTGAGAAGAAGATGACGGCGCAAACGCCGTGGTTGGATGGTAGTGGGTATTTGAAGAGGGGGAAGAATGGGAGGTTGGCGGTTAAGGCCGTGCCGGTTAAGAAGACAAACAGGGGGGAGGAGATTAAGGAGCCACTTGATTGGTAAATGCGTCGGTGGAATTTTCCTGGAGTGCGGAGTGGAGGATGGGGAGTGGGGAGGGAGGTCTTTTTCGAGCAGCCTGAAATGGCTTGTACGATGTGCACGACACGGAGTTTGACATCTCGTCTTGTCTCACGAGCGAGATGAATGGATGGTGGTCTTATTTTTTTTCGATATTACTGACGTTGATTGGCATTCTACGAGCTCGTATCGAGAGGGATGGTCTTTGCGTTGATGATGTTATGGCTTGCATTGATCAATGCGGGTCGGGGCGGAGATAGGGGCAGATACGTTGAATATGATCGAAATACCGCAAGGTAACTGAGCTATGATGAGCTGAATGCAAAATGGAAGCGGAAATGGGATTTGCAAAAGCGAGAGAGAGAGAGAGAGAGAGAGTCTTTAATCGAAGCAAATAAATTAAAGCGTTGAATTGTAATCATGAAGCATTGGTTGAACCTGACCCTACAAGTGGAGTTGAGAACTAGCATTTATGTGAAATAAAGACCTGACGACGTTGCTTTCTCACAAGCTTTGTTTGGTTTGGAATAATGACTGACTTATGTAGGGTATCTATTTGTATTTGTATACATCATGTCTCTGTATACTTACATCTCTGTGTACTCTTGTACGTCATACCAGTGGAGTCCACTTAATCTTTCTTTCCTTTCCGTCCTCCACTCTCTGTACGCAAATCCCGCGTCTAGGCTATGCGTACCCTCTATACCACACCATACTCTATCCAAGTGGCAGAGCGAACGAATTAACAACCACGCTATGCATCCAAACACAAATGCCACAGTACCCATTAACTCGCTTATCCTCGCCAAACACCAACCAAAACACAAAGAAACGCCCTCGCTCGTCAACATCATCCAACAACCTAATCTGAGCCATAGCAGCTTCTTCAGTCAAGCAGCACCCTACAACCTAACAGGATACTCCTTCCTAATCCTCCCCCCAAACCTATAAATCAGCAACGGCGCCGGAATAAGTCCAATGGCAATGAACCCCAACACACTATTTCCCCAACCCAGACCCAACGCCTCATACATCGAAGGGCCAGCGAGGGGGAGAAACGCGCCGAAGAGAGAGCGCGAGACTGTGAGGGCGGCAATGCCGGAGGCGGCGAAGGAGGGGAAACTGTCGATCGTGTAGGTTTGGATGGGGATGAAGATGCCCATCATGCCGAAGCCGAAGGGGATTAGGCCGATTATGGGGACGATCCACTGTGTGGGGTAGAGTTGGTTAGCTTGTCTTTGTTTAGAACTTATTCTACAGTTCTTGTATTTGGTCGGAGTTGTTTTGATTTGATCGGGAAGCCAAGAATATAAGCGAGGGTGAGAATAGGGGAACGACTTACGTGAACTCCTTTATCAGCGCTCCATCCATACCAAAAGAAGGTAATCGGGATGAAGCATGCGAAGAATATGCAAGCTGGTAAGCGCATCTCTGGCTCGAATGCACCGTTATTCGCTTTTGTCATGCGGACTACCGTCGCGTCTGAGATTTTCGCGACAACGGCTAAGCCTGCAAAGAAACCTAGGCCGAGTCCGATGTATGCGAGCCCGCAGATTTCGGGATCCCAGCCGTAGGTTTCTTGGAAGACTTGCGTGATGGTTGTGAAGAGGAGGTAGAGGAGGCCGTAGGTTACGGCCATGTAGAGGGAGAGGAGGAAGATGATGGGGGAGAGGAAGAGCATTTTTAGTGGGCGGACGATGCCATTGAGGAGGATTTGGCTGGGCGTGTGGACCGGACCTTCGGGGTCGTAGCAACTGCGGAGGGAAGGTCGGTTAAGTTCTTTTTGGAGACCTGGGTGCGTTAGTGACAGCGAGAGCGCGGGGGAGCGGGGAGACTAACGAGCGACCTTTCGGTGCATCAACACTCTGTGGTTGGTCTCTCGGTTGAAGAACTCAATGCCCAGAGAGACGGATGTTCCAGATATCAGCAGGATCCAGAACACCCATCTCCATCCAATGCGCTGGGCAATGAAGCCACCGCATACTGGACCAACAACTGGGCCAAACAATGGACCTAAGCTGTAGACTGCCGTTGCAAGACCTCGTCGATCTGGTTGGAAGAGATCTGCAATCACCCCGCCGCCAATTGTCAAACATCCTGAACCTCCAATGCCTGCGAGAAATCGAAAAACAATGAGGGCCGACAAATTCGGCGAAAGGGCACATCCAATCTGCCACTACAAGAACATCAAATCAGTCAATATTGCCAAGTTAAACTCGGCAATGCAACTTACAACACAGAAGAACGCATTTGCCCCAGTCAAGACGAATCGCCGGCCATATATCTCGGATAGTGGTGCCAGTATAAGAGGTCCAACCACATATCCCAAAACGAATATAGAAACAGTAAGTGAACTGAGTATGAGCGACGTATTGTCGAAGTCCTTGTTCATAAAGGACACACCCGGCGCAAACATCGAAGATGCCAGAGGCGAGATGAATGTAATGCTTCCCAGGAGAGAGATGAGCAACCACTTTCGTTTTTCGGAAAAGTTGAGGGGCATCTCTGGATCATCTTGAGATTCCCATCCCACAATATCATTATCTAAATCCGAAACTGGCAAAGGCGCCGGAGCCAGACGTGCCTTTTTGCTTTTCGATGTAAGGTTTGTAGCTATCCGAGATATTCGACTCCGCGTACTGGTTCTGCTATTCAAGCGTGATATTTCGTTGTCGTCTTTCCTAGGACCAGCCTTGATGGAGACTCGGGACTGCTCTTGGTCAATGGCCGTCCAAGCTATGAGGGTTGGGAACACTAACGCGCTCTCTTTCGAGATCATCCAGATGTCCCTGGTCCATCTGCTCTGCCTCTTCATGGTCTATATCTGGTTCACCTGTAGTTCCATCATGTATAACCTTCTCATTGTCCGAGTTGTACACTGTAGATCCAGTCCCAGTTGTCCCATTCTCTAGGTCTGCGCCTTTCTCGAGGTCGCGTGGAGCAGCCATGGTGAGAACTCCGTTTTGCAGTCAGTTGGAACGGAAGGTGGGGGAGGTGTCAATGGGATCGTGTCGGTCGATGAGGCTGCGAGTCAACAGAGCATATCGGTCGGACAACAGGAAGAAGTTCGTGAATAATCGCAATCGGGTGGAGACAGGACGAGAGAAAGGTACTGCAGGAGAGACGAAGAGAGAGAGGAGAATGCGATACAGATACAAAAGAGACAGACCTACCTTCTTAACCTGGCCTGGCTGGCCTGGCTGGCCTGTCTGGCTGGCTTCATGTTTGTGCAGATCGTGCAGTGCAAGGTCGGCAAAGTGTTGCCGGGTTGGAGAGTGGAAAGTTGACCCCCAGCGCGGGCAGAGAGGAGGGCGTGGAGCGAGGCAGGGGACCAACGGGACCATCCACCATCCAGCGACCAAATTGCACGTCAAAAGCACCAAGCTTTAGCCGAGACGAGATCTGATACGTGACTAGTGCTATACCTTCCGTACAAAGGATGCACAATTGGCCCTGTGCATGCATATCGTTTTGTGCGAGTTTTGTGCAACTCCTCCGTTCCGCGCCAGTCAGCACTAGGGAGCTTCCGTCCGTTGCACAACTCCTCGCAACGTCCGCAACCAACATGAGTCGGATTCGGAGGCTTCTTCTTTCTGTGCATGCCGTTGGTCTCCTCAAGCTGGCCCATATGGCAATTTCACAAAAGTATCAGATCTCTGGATCAGACTTGCACACGAACCTTCTTGTTTCTAGAAGGCTATGATCTCCTCGGTATCCACTTGAACCCTTGCCAGACGGAGATGATCACCGTCAAAAGCACCCCTTCCGGCTCAATAATCCCCCACGCATATAGCGATGGAAGCTTCACCGCAACAACGTCGAGCACGTTGGCGATAAAGCTTTTTGACGACACCTGACAGGCAATTGCTAGAATCCCATTCTTGGTGAACTTCACACTCATCAGCCGACTTGAATCGATGAGTGGCTTCCATTGGTTTCCTATTCAGCAGCCTCGGGAAGCCGAATGCTTGGATTGGGATTTGGAGGTAACAAGCTTCATGTGGCGGCCAAAGAGACGTTGCATATATACCCGAGGGATGCAGTGTGTCACACACCAAGACGGGGTTTCGTCATTTGGCTGCAAGCCTCTGCCGTTCGCTTAAACTGATTGTTTCTATGCACGCTTTGGTCTCTCCCGAGATGCATCTCTCTCCCCTTGCGAAATTGTTGTCTATCTATGCCCGGTTGGATGGCACCTCATTTTGGTAAAGAGAGGGGTGCAGTCACCTTCCTCATTCGCGAGATGAACCCCTGCCAGTTTGTTTTGGGGTTGTCAATAACCACTTGAACCACACGACAGATTGTACTTGTATTTACTGCTAGGAAATCCAGGCCAAGTGACGATTTGCATTTGATTGGGGCAAAGTGTTGTAGTGTTCGACTTTTTTTTTTTTTTGATAATTTCTGATCACCTTGTTGACTATTGATTGTCCTAGTGTCCCAATTGGTGGCATCCCGCTGGTTTAGTTAGTTTGGGTGAGACAGCATTGAAATGTTCGCTATAATTGCTGCACTTCCTAATACAGAAATTCGGTTCGAAGATCGAGAGAATGCAACATGACCAAATGCGGCCAATATGCATTCAAATGCGGTTTTATACAAAAGCCCAAAGCGGAATGCGTAGGACAAAGAAATTGACTATGGCTCTGTAAAGATGCACCAGGGACATTATGCATTCGTTTTTGCGACAGTCAACTGAATAGAACCGTCAAGGAGCTTCCACGTAACAGCTGCAGCAGGTTTGACATATCAAGAATGGGAGACTCTGAGACGAAACCGACTATGGCAGCGGTTGAGAGCAAACCATGGGACCCTATCGAGTTGGTTCTCGCTTCAGCAAAAGGTCGGTAGCCTCAGCTTCAGATGACTTCGCCATATTAAGATCCTCTAGATTATGGTTCTTTCAGGCCGGTTAACCTACAGGCCACCGAAAAACTTCCTCTTCATGCCCTTTTCGGTCGAGATTCTTGGTCGTCCGTGAGTGATGAAGACTACAAGTTACTCCTACCAAGCATGCAATTCGCATCGAACCTTTTACAAGTCGGCACGCCCTTTCTCTGCTCGTTCGTCCCATCAAGCAGAGTTCACGACCGCTTGGTGGAAGAAAGAGTCAACAACAAGAATTTCTATCAAGTTGATTCTCAGGAATGGACGAAAGAAGATATCAATGAGACCAGAGACGAGTTGCTCGAAATAGCCAAACACGTCGAGTGGGAACTGAATGATACCATTGCTGAAGACAACAAGTGGCTAGGAATTACCAGGCTCGTCACGAGTGAGAAATGGGGCCCACGACCTTGGATGGACCTCTCTCGAGACGACATCGTCAGGTCAGACAACGAGTTGATGGAGCAAGGCGCCTCTCGTCGACGTCTGAAGGTGGGAATCATGACAGAGTATGTGGATACTCTGAGGAAATACACCAAGCACAGCGAGGAGCATCTCAGGGCGACCTTTCTAGCCGCAATTACCATGACGCATGAGGTTGGACACATTGTTTGGCATGTCAGTACTTCCTCCATTTGATCCCCTCGCGTACGATATGTGTCCGGACTGATAAATCATCCCCTACAGCAAGATTTCAGGTCTATGGATTACGATAGAGACGGGGCAGAGCCTTACTTTGAGGACTACAGCATTTCAGAGCTAGGTTGCTGCTTCATTGCCAGCATTTTCGATGGCAAGAATCCCTTTGAATGTGGCAAACAAATTCCGACCGACTTCACTCATGCACTATACTGGGAAAGAGTGCCCGAAATGGACACCGATGAACTATACCGCACGGATTATTCTATGTCCATTCCCTACTTGGAGCAAATCCTCTCACAAATTTCATGGGACCAACTTGATCCTGCCGACCCCGAGTTTCTGCTTGATGCTATGGATATGCTCCATCCCGAAGATGATCCTCCAGAGGAAGAATATCTGCCAGATGGAAGTCTTGCTATCGGCTATGGGTTCGGGATCAAACTCGCTTCAGCACATGTGCGTGAGTGGACTGTCTCCCAATACGACGGGGACGCAAAAGTTATATGGAAATCAACATTCAAGGATCGAAGGATACGGAGTGATGAAAAGCTGAGAGACGTCACAGAAGCAGAGAGGGAGCTGGCCATGTACGAAATCAACTTGGCAAACCCTGGTACTTTTGGGGATGAGGATGCTCGTAGATGGGATATCATCGCCAACAATATGCACGACCCTACCAGGCTGATTGAAGATGGTGTTATCGATCTAGACTTGGTCAGGACAGGACGGATTGTGAATTCAAACAGTCCGACAAGAATTGAGATACGATATAAATCGAAGCCTGGAGACTTCAGTGAAATCTACCAAGCTCGCCCTCGTCGCCATCGACGTCGTAGAGATACCATGCAGGGTTCCGATATCTCAGATTTCGATTGGTTCAGTGATGATGACACGAACTCCCTCGAATATGACGACCGAATTCCCAAAGACTTCCAATTCGGTGGTCCCCGCGAATGGTACAAACCAGGAAATGTCCTGGATCTCATCGCGAATAAGCAACGCGAAATTATCGCCCGAACAACTATCGTAGACGCACACCAATTCTGCAAGCTGCGCCATATCGATTTGGGGCGATCACTGCCAGCGACATACGTCGAGCAGAACCAACGTCTTGACCTGACTAAGGCAGCAGATCGAGCTCTCGTCGAGCGGATGAGGCAATTCTGTCTGGGGGAAGCGGAGAAGCTGTTCGAAGGCGACAATCAAGCACTTTTGTATATCTATTATGCCGAGATCAAGTACATCGACGACTGGAGTGAGGAATATCTGAGAGATCGAGCTGATCTGAGTGGACTGGATGGTATTGATAACGGGCATGCCCTTCGAGAACGTGTCAGAAACTACCTGATCAAGTATCTCCAGGACTTTGCCAAAGACCACAATCTGTCAGCGAACGAGGAGATCTTCGAAGCTGCAGGACTTGTTGACGATGACGACTTACCGACCTGGTCTGATTCAGACTGGATGGCATTCTTCCGCATCAATAAGCTTCCAGTCTGGGGCAACAGGCGGATTTGGATTCAACGACACGCCGCTTTCGAGAGGGAGAAAAAGTATGGTCTCAAAGGCAGACGCCAGGAAATTGGCTTTGACAGCATAGGGATAGTCGACAGATCTATCAACGGCATCGAAACTTATGCCTGGGATGCACTTCTCGCGGGAAGTTCTGTTCAAGCTCTGAAGGGGGCTCTATGTGAGGCAGGCCACTTCCCTTCTGATTGCACATTAAATCTATATTTTGGCAACAATCGCGGAATGCCCTTACAAGATGAGAAACCTCTCACCTTCTACGAGCCAGTGGACTGGAAAAATCTCACCTTGGAGATCACCAGGACGTCGCAGGCTGACAAGCCAGACACCAAAATCTCAGAAGCTGAACCTCCTGTCATATACTACAAGCCAAAAATACCCAGCATTCCACACTGGATCCGCGGAGACGGACATGAAGTATCCATCACCGACAGCAACAGCCCCATCGCCCGTCCCTCAAAACACCCTCGCGTCCCCAAAGACGTCCAACGCATCTACGACCTCACACACAACATAGCGCAACCCACCGTCACCGAACTCCTCGAATCAATCCACACACGCGCCCAAGAGCTCACACAGATCCAACACCCTCTTGGCGCGCGCGACGTCTTACGTCCACATCTGAAAACGGTGCGTTCGAAGTCAGTGGTTGAGATGCTGGATAATCTTCGTGATTTGGAGGAGGTGAGGGGGAAGAGGCAGAGGTTGATTGATGTGCAGGTTGATGCTGAGGGGGTGAGGGAGGGGGATAGGAGGAAGAGGGCTAAGGTTTGGGGGGAGATGGGTGCAGCTAGTGGGGTGGCGAGGGGACAGAAGGTGAGGAGTTTCATGGCAGATATTTTCAGGGAATTGAAGGGGAAGGTGTAAGTGGTGAGGGAGCGTGTCCGCTTTGTTTATCTGGGCGAATAGGGGCTGCTAAGCGAGGGTGGGTGCTTGGTCGCCCTGAGGGACGGGCTGAGATTTGGCTCACGAAGTATAGGGTGTCGCTAAGGAGGATTATGGTGTGCTATTTCGATGGGTAGATTTTGGCTGTCGAATCTCATATCAAGTGGTGTGAGGAATGATCTTCGTTTGGTTCCACACTTTCTAATGTGTTACTTCTTGATACTTGGGTTTTATAGCTTTCGTCTAACGCAATTTTGTTCTAGTCTCTCAATGCAACCCATTTTGCGATACATCTCCTCTGCTGTGAGTGGTAATATCTGGTGAGTTTGTGGTATATGTGGTGCTTGAAGTCCAGACGAATGAGGCTGAGCTGACGTTGATTGCTCGTTACCAATTCTTTGGTGGAAACTTGCCTCATTCACTCTTACGTCTCTAGGGAAAGAACGAAGACGTGACAACTAGCCTGCTTACCTTGAGAGCACGCCTGATCTCGTCTTTATCAGGAGTGCTTCTCTCTCATCTACTTCCAATATTCTTCAAGCAACAACTCCAAACCATCTACTCACACAGCCTTCCATCCTTCTTTCGTCTTCAATCTCCTATCACTAGCACATAGTAATACACACTGCGTGCCAGGCTCAAACTTCCTTCATGGAACACTCGTTCTGATCAATTTCCAACCGTCATTTCAACTTCATTAGATCTCCTCTAGCGACCCTGATACTTTGAATTTCATCTCCAGCTCAAATCTTATTCCAATATACACTCATCTCCTCGAACTTCTGTTCGCTCTCAACGATTACATCTCACCTTATAGTCAGAATAATTCTTTCTGCTACCTGCTTAACACTCACATCTTCACTTCTCAATACCAAACTGAACTTCGACCTCAACCTCAATTTCCGTATAAATATCTACCTCATCTAAACTTCAACCAACAGCAAGCCACATCAACAAGACTTCTACTCAGCTTCACCACCTGAATTACAGATTTCTCAATCACAATCGCAATTCGCTGCTCATAGCTCTACTTGCTAGAAATTCGGTATCAATTCCATCTCGATATTTCCAAGGAAATTCGCTTTTCAAGCTTGGATTGCACCTAGGAGCAGTATCGAGGGTTACAAGTACTGAAAGATTTCTACGACATCGACTCTGGACATCTTTCAAGGTTTTGCGTTCACTGTAAGTCTAAAATCTTGACAATCAGATCCTGAGATAGCTTGCTGCAGAAATGTCTAACATTGCATCAGGCTGGCCTTTCACGCTATCTGGAACTAAGTGCATTCAAGTTTGGTACTGGGCGCACCAACCAGCTACTAAAGCAGTCTGACTTAGCATTTACTCCAGAAAGCTAAGCGAGTTTCCTTGGCCAGTCCGATTTACAATTTGAGCAACGATACAAAGTCAGGAATAATTTTCCTGTCACCGCAAAAGATCTCCTCTCGAGGACTTTCACATCACAAAAATTCACAAAGTCACCAATTCTACTGCACAAGTCTCAAGCTCAAAACTATTCATCATGTCTTTCCAAATCATCGAGAAGTTCACAGGAGATGAGATCACTGAGGATATGTTAGTCTCAGCAGCTGAACTCTTCAGCCTGAACTACGGTGTCTGGGGGCCTCTTGCGGCGGAGAAAATGGGAAAGTTTGCCAAACAAGGTCAGCCATTTTAACATTTACTGTACTGCGCTGCTTACATCTGATCGCGCGGTCATTTTCTCTTTCTCATCTATTGTTATCTATTCCCATCACTATCCGACTTGTTAGTCTCTGATTTATAATCTTGACTGCTCACTTGTTTTTTCAACGCTTATCTAACATTGACAGTAGCTACCCGAGTCAAGATGTCATCGAAAAAGCTCAGAGAGCAAGTTCTGCCTCCTGGTGCTGACAATGTTTACATTCGTGTTAACATTGATGGTGAACTGGCGGGAAATGTCTTCGGAACAAGATGGATCTACGATGGCAGACCCATGCTCTGGATCACACAACTTGTTGTCAGCAGCGCTCATCGCAACCAAGGTCTAGCCAAGAAATTACTTGAGGAGCTGAGAGAAAAGGAGCGTGGCTTCGGCATCTTGTCATCGCATCCATTTGCTATCTTAGCTGTGCTCCGTGTCTTTGGTCGAGGCCCAGGAGATGTCAATCTCGAAATGACCAAGATGCACGCCAAAAGTCTGATGATGTCTTGCCCGGTTGAATATGTCCAAACGGCCAAACTTCGAGGATCACTTTTCAGTCAAGATGGGAAAGAAGATGTTGGAGGGGCTATCTCATGTGCTGACACTGAGTTCTGGGTCGACCACGAGGAGCCACTTGAGGCACTGAAGATATTACGGGAGAAGGGAATTGTTTGGCCATTTGGGAATTTGCCAGACGGTCATGAATTTCTGATCTTGGTCAAGGCAAAGGTGGAGCAAGGACGAGGCGAGCATCAGACATCAGACTTTTAAGTTGGGAGTTCTGAGATCATTACCACGTTTCCTCCTAATAGTCGGTTGAGGCTCATGTTTGATAGTTCAATCTTTTTGCAGCAGTGGTGGAAAAGAATTCCTGGAGTTCAGGGGAAGTTCATAGCGTGGCGTGGCTTATGGGTAGATGGTCTTAGACTTTGGCGAAGTTGATAAATCTCGAGAGATAGATGTTTATAGATCGAGGCCAATATTTCTGCGCTGCTTTCTGAGTTACGGAGTTTGAAGTGGTCACTGATGAGTTCAGCTCATTCATTGGCAGACTTTCGTATTTGGCAAGGAGAGTTTGAGGGGGGAGGGACTAAGATTTGCTTTGTTTTAATATCTAGCTTTCTCAACCAGCCAGGCCTCACCAAATTGCACAATTCATACCATGATTTTGAACCTTTGAAATTTCAATCCTCTGTTAAAGGAGTGTGTGCTTGTGTAAATACATCCCCTGCTGAAGCGAGTGGCAAGTTTACAGCCCCCTTATAAATGAAGCTCTTCAGACCACCATTCCATTTAGTAGAGTGCAAGCTGTTGCTACTTGAGGTTGTGAGGTATATAATCATGTTTGAGGACATAGATCATAAGGAAAAGAAATAGCAGGAGTTCAAAGACACACAGACTCGAAGAGAGCAGTAAGTGGAAGAACAACCAGTCCAAATCGCCGTCATCATTTCTCAATCAACGCTACGGAGTATAATGCCCATCCATTCTCCCTTCACTCCCCTACTATAACCCAATCTATGTACTTTACCCCCTTCATGTCTCCCTTCTTCAGACCACACCCTTAGTTATCATCACCAACCAAGTTCGTCCCCTCTCTCAGGCCCTCAACAACCAAATCATGTCCCTCAACCCGACGGTAGATATCCCTGACATCATCGGTCGTAGTCTCGAAGTGGCTGGTGGCGTCGTAGCTCTTGGAGATGAAGATGTTGTCGTTGACGCCGCTCTCGAGGGGTTCGTAGAGCGGGATTGGTGGACCCTGGTTGGTTGACATGTCAATGTATGGTTCTCCGGACAGGAGAGAATGGAGGAGAGGGAGAGGAATATGATTGGGTTTGGGAAGAGGAAATACTGACCATGAACTTCTCCTCGATCTTGCCGAGACGCTCGAAACCGGGGGCGAGCTCGAGGTGGTGGTTGGCGTTTGTCTCGGCGATGGTGGAGACGATGGCGATGTAGTATCCCTTGGGGCAGACGCTGTGGGCGCTTGAGACGACTGCGATGTAGATATCTGACCTCATTAGCACGAATCACTCTTTCTCAAGTGGCGAAAACGTACCATTCTTGCGTCCAACTTGCGATTGAGGAATGATCAACTGGCATGAATCGCTGTTGTCTGTTCCAGCGAGAGGATGGTTCAAGATACAGATAGCCTTCAAGACATGACCTGTAACCTGAACCTTGCCAGGGAAGTAAGAAGGATCAGCGAGGATCTTCTTCGCCTTGGTCTCGAATTTCATGGGCTCCTCTCCACCGCGGTCTTGCATCGTAGCCTTGATGCCAACAGCCTTGTTACCATCATAGATAACTTCGTCGATGTTGGTGTTGAGCATGTATGTTCCTCCATAGATGGCGGACAGACGAGCGAATCCTTGAGGCAGCTCGCCGAGACCGTAGAGTGGGTAGATGTAAGGGGATTTGCCGTAGCGGGAGACTGAGTTTCCATACAGGCGGATTCGCTCAATGGCTTCTGGGGCGCGGCCCTTCTCGTTCAGGTAGGCGTCGGTTTGGTAGAGTGCCATGGCGTGGCCGATGAAGTCTCGGGTTCCTGTCTCGAGGCCGAACTTGTCGTAGACATCCTTCATTGTGCAGGTGTTGATGTTGAGACCTTTGTCTGTCAGCCCTATTTCCCCTTACCTAGGATCCCAACAATACCTTTGTGACTAGCAGAATCCGACTCCTTGAATGTGCCGATCCACTCGATAAAGCTCTTCATCCGTCTCTTCTCAAACAGACCCATCAACGAAGACCGGAGTGCTTCACCAGCATCTGAGGGGACCTTCGCAACAGCCGCCTTGGCTCCAGAGTATTGTTGCACATAGCTTCCTGCCACCTGTCTGAACTCAAGATATCTGGTAACGTCGGTGGAGACGAGGATATTGGTCAACTCTCCGCTGGACATAAGGAGCTTGGGTACGAGGTCGATGTTCCAGTCGTTGACGCGGCCGTACTTCTTCCATGGTTCCTCCCCTTTGTTATAGTTGCCGTATTTCTTGAAGAGCTGGCAGATGTCAGGATATGTTCGCAGATTCGAGAATGATACTTACAGTCTCGATGTTGACTGAAGCAGCCTCACTTCTATTGTCAGCGAAACATAGAAAGTTGGGGGTCCTCGAACTTACCCTCCATAGTGGTCGTTTCGGTCAATATGCAGGACCTTCTTGCCCTTAACACTCAACACACTGTGCAGCTTATTAGCTTCCGATTCGAGAGAGCTTCGTTATTCAAAGGGCTTACCCAGAGAGCACACATTCTGTCAAACCTGTGCGTTGTGAATTAGCTTGAATCCCCTCATATCGTGGCTCTCTCTGCTTTGCCCCTCCATGCGGGGTCGAGTCCTACCTGTTCCCAGAACAACGACATCATACTCGGGGGCAATCTCATCCATGGCGATAGCTGATTGAAGGGCGGGGACGATAGTAGGAAAGGAGAAGAGAACAGCTGGAAAGGCAAGCTGCAAATGATCGGTGAACACAGCTTGAGGCTTTCTGCTTCGAGACTGGGACGTTGGGTCAGGTCCTGGTCGATTGGATTGAAGGGTCGATGCTCATTGGTCTCGCCTAAGGACCCATCTGGAACTGGTTACCGCCTATTTCCTTTGTGTCAGAATGTGAACGATGTTATGCTATGCTACCGGGGCAATTTCTATTCATTCGCAATAATGTCAATGTTGTTGATTGAGGTGATCCTGGTGATCATGACGGTATTTGTATTGGTACAGGTTTCTTTACATCTATCTGTTTGTAGCTTCCGCTGTAACTGCCGCCGTAATGCTCCTCGCGACTCTATGCAACCAAAAATCATACAGCTTTTGGGTATCCACTTATTGTACAAGTCACTCTCCAAACCATCTCTATGCAATTGGTGAAGTCTTCTGCTCAGTCTTGGCTCCTGTGTCCAGGGAAATCTCCGGCTTAACCTCCGCATCAACTTCCTCCTCGAATTCCATAGGATTGTATACTGGTCCCTCTCCAGAAAGGTCGATTTCAGGATCCTCCTGTGCGAGGAGTTCCGCTTCCTGCCAGGAGTAATATCGCTCCGTGAGGACTTGCTTGATAGCTTTCTGTGTCATTCTCACCTGAACCCAATTAGCTCTTTCCAAAATATTCTCAATTGCCACATCCAGCCAAAGCATGCCTATAAGGTGAAGAGGATATACTCACAACTCTATCCCTCCTCTTCGACTCATCCTCTCCATATCCCGCCTCCAAAGCCTTCCTCTCATACGCCTCTGTCACAATGCGATTCCTCTCCTTCGCGCAAACCCACCACAGCGCATGTAAATCCTCCCAGCTCTTCCCCCTCAGCTCTTCCGTTGTCCATGACCGCCCGTGCTCTGCGTCCTCCTCAGGCGTGTTCATCGGCTTGTCCTTGCTGTGGAAGAACTGCCAGAGGCCGTGGTCTGGGTCCACGGCTACCTTGGTGCGCTTCGTGGCATCGAGGACAGGTTTTGGGAGCTCTGTTTTCGAGACTGAGAGAGGTTGGCGCAGGCCGGTGCGGCGCACTGTAGAGACACCACGTTCGCGATTCATGTCTCGCGGGTAGGGTGTTGATGATGTACTGGAGAAGGAGGAGGTTTGTTGTTGGATAGGGGCGGAGAGGGATGGGAGGAGGAAAGTCGGTGGGAAATGTATAGCCCTATGGGATCTTGTGAGTGCCCTCATACTGGGACGTATAGCTGATGATGTCGACATTGCGAGATGGTGGGCAATTGCTGCCTTCGTTGCCAGCTCTCGGACAGCTTCAAGAGTCTCGAAATATTTCGATGATGGATGCGGAAAGGTCGATTTGCTACGGATGTCGAGATTTGCCACTTGTGCAGTACTCAGAGTGAACTTGATTAGCTCAGTAATGTTCGACGTTGATTCCATCGTCTATTCAAATAAACCTGAATAATGTTTTACCGGAAGCTGTCTAATCTTGAGCACTTACTGTCCCAAAGAATGAAAAAAATAAAAAGCACAGGTACGAAGTGCCTCCCTGGAGCTGACACTTTAGAATTGGCAAATCGGGAAAACAACACAATAGCGCAGAGAACAAATAGAGTTTTCCTATGGACCAAGTCCAACAGAAAAAGCTTTAAAAACCCTAAGGAAATTATAAGCAGTTCAGATCAGAGTCCTAGCAAAAGTCCCCCATCAACTCCTAGTAGCCAGCAGATGTCAGCAGTTGGAATTGACTTTCAGACGTCGTCAAGCCGGAGAAATGAATAACAAATCAAAGATCTGATTGGCACACTTCTATCATCCATTTAAGATGGAAATCCTCCGAAAACTGCAGTGCCTCAAGCAACGAAGCTATTAATTACCTGACCTGGACTTGGCGGCAGAAGTATGCGATGTTATGGTTGAAGGGACCGATTGTTACCCTTCCCTGGAGAGCTAATAAGCGAGCCAGATCTTCAAATGTTGACTTTTCAAGTTGCGAAGCCTGGTTGCGGATATAGACATGCAGCTACAGCCAGCCAGTCATATACGATACCAAACGTGTGTATTCAAGGAGATTGAATGATGATTGAGGCCATCAAACCAGACGCTGCTATCTGTACACGTTTTCCTACCACCTCCTGTGTCTGAAGTTGTCTCTCCAACCACAATGAACTGCAACTATCGCAGTATCGGCCCTTTGCAAGCTAGGTATGAAGTTTGATATCAATATCATAATGCGTTCTTCACATGCCTACTTCAAACTCTATCATTTCTTTCAAATTTGTCTGCCACTCACAAGCAAAGTGGCTATCTTATCATATCGTTTCAAGCTCATCCATCTGCATGTAAGTATGCAATATGAGTTGTCCTTAGAGCTACCCGTTCTTACCCGTCCTCGATCGAAGATCGAAACTTCATCTCTAATCCTCAAAGTCTAGTAAACACAATTTTCTCAACTATTCGCAAACTCTATCCAATCCGCACTCCCTTCACCGCCCATGCTGTCGTACCACTTTCCAGAAGAAATCCTTATCGCTCGCACGTGTAAGATCGATCGGTATATACCAGGTATGCATTTCATCATCCACTTACAAGTAAACTTAAGAAAATGATCAATTCCATAAATCCTGACGTTGATGTTGATCAGCAAGTGAATGGAGCTGCCGGGCCGGGCCTCAGACGTTGAAGTCGCAGATGCTGGGAAGCACTGATAGAACGAAGAGCGTCCTATGGTCGGTCGCACGAGAAACGCCTATCTCTCTATCTCTCCCTCTGCATGTGCATAATCCTCAAACAAGCCAGCAAGGCTTCGCTATCGCGGTATATGTATCTCTGCTGCAGCATCGTTGGAGGTGCATCTCGGACCTTCATATGCGAATGGAGGCTTGTAGACAATTTCGGACTTGCAGATGGGAGGGCTCGGAGGAGAGCCGGACCGTTGGATCTTGGTCTTAAGCGACAACAAGGTGGTGGAAAGGTGTCCGTACGACAGGTAGGACGAAATTTATTAAGTGGCCTGATTTTGTGGCACTGTTGTCTGCCTATCGACATGTGAACCTGCAATCGATGATCCGGAAATCAAGAATGTTAGACGATAAGAGGCGTGTTGGTATCAATCCTCACCGCCACGCACGCTTGTTGTCTCTGATGGGAGGAAGACGGTTGGGAGGGAGAATGAAGCTTGGTTCGGTATGCAGCCCGTGCATAAGACATTTATCCTTGCCTGCATCCGCGCAAGCGATTTCGGCTGATCTGATCCCTGCTCCGATCAGAAAGATTTTGACTTTCGAGCGAGTTGTTCAAACCTTCTCATCACCTCTTCATGCCCTTCCTTGTTCATGATCGGACGATGGGCCAAAGGATAGCGGTATGAACATCATTCGCAACGGGGAACAACTCAGCGGTGGGTAAGGGCAATATGTTCCTTCTTCCACACGTCTCGTGGTGTCCTTGACTCGTATTTGTTGCTTTTCTCTCACGTAACAGGTTGTCAAGAGATCGGCTGGTCTTGCTGGTGCTTCTTCTAGACAACTGATGAGCCACCAAAGCCTGACCGTCCCCGACTCTACTCTCGGTGCATTCTGGCCCGCGGTCCTCCTCTCCCGTCACACCGCAGAGTTTTGGTTGCCATGCAATCGGCAGACCAATTCAGCCAATATCCTAGCCAATGAGCATGCCTCTCTGCTATCGTAGCTCCAGGTCCCGGAATGCATATTGGCTGCTTCTACATGCAGATCCAGAATCCAAGTCTGCGAATGGAAATTACTCTTTGCGCTCGCTTCTCTGCATCCGCCGCTTGCATGCATGGTGGGGCACCTAGACATACCGGGGAGAGGCTGGATGTAAAACATTCTCACGGGGAAAATAGGACGGGAGGCGAAAGATAGACACAACAAGCGTCTGCGCAAGGACATGCAACACATGCATCTGTCAAATTGCCAACAAATCCGAGCGAGTCAACAGAGCTATACGTCGGTACTGGCGAAAGGCAAGGCAAGGCCCAGGTTTGTTTCCGTTTCTTTGGTTCCGAGGTCAGGTCGAGGGACCACACCAAGGGCACAATCACTTAGTCTGGCCCACCCATAACCTCCACCATCTTCTACCTATAATTCCACCACCCCTCCTTCAACGACTTCCTCCCACCTCCTTCTCCTGTCCTTCTCTACTACAGTCTTTACACAAGTCAATTCTTCCTCTCGCACATCTCAATTTCCTTCCTCGCGATCCCTTTCTCTTTCACCCGTTCAGAAAGAGAGGGAAGAGTCGAATTGAGCCTACCTCTGCTGCGCTCGCCAATCCTCTTGCCACAGAGTCTCAATCCGCGACTTGCGAAGCCGTAAGATCAAAGCCAGGAAACATAGCAATGACCCTAACAAAACAGAGATCGAGATCGAATCGAGATCGCGACCCCGAGAAGTTTCCAACCACACAGCTCTTTCTACTTGGTACGTCTTGTCCTCCCGGCGATGTCATTCCAGATGGGCGACATCGCAAAGCATATGCAATGCTGTACAACTCCTAAACAGAAGAGAGGCACGAGCTGACATGTGCGCCTCTTCTAGCCATTGTGCGACTCGCGGAACCCATTGCTCTTACGTCCATCTTCCCCTACGCGTGGCCACTCGTCAAGAAATTCCATGTCGGCGACGAAAATGACGCTTCTTTCTACGCGGGTCTCCTCATCTCCGCCTTTGCTTTGGCGGAGTCCATGACGGGCATGTGGTGGGGTTCTCTGAGCGATAGAGTAGGACGAAAGCCTGTGCTACTGGCCGGCTGTGCTGGTACAATGCTGTCTATGATCATTGTGGGGATGTCATCGAACATCTGGATCGCGCTGGCTGGTAGAGCGATCGGGGGCTTCTTGAATGGCAACATTGGCGTTATTCAGACTATGGTCGCAGAGCTGGTTACCAAGCCCGAACACGAACCAAGGGCATACTGTGTTATGCCTTTCGTCTGGTCGATTGGAACGATCATCGGTCCTGCGCTGGGTGGCACATTTGCAGATCCCGCGGTTGGGTTTCCAAACACTTTCTCCAAGGATGGGCTCTTTGGACGATTCCCATACCTGCTGCCAAATTTGCTCTGCTCCAGTTTACTGCTTGTCAGTATTCTGGCAGGCTATTTTCTCCTGGAAGAAACACACCCAGACATGCAACCACGAGTCAATCTCCCAGATTCGACCTATGTCTCAGACGAAACCCCTCTCATCGCCACCGCAGACGCAATCAAGACTCCAGCTGTCGATCTACGAGCAGATACATATGGCACATTCGAAGGCAGCGACGACAGCAAATGGCGCCGCGCAACCAACAAAACTCGCTCCAGTCCTCAAATCTTCACCAAAAGAGTGATCGCACTCATCATCGCCCTCGGGATCTTCACCTACCACTCCATGACCTACGACCACCTCCTCCCCATCTTCCTTGAAGACACCCGCGGCGAGCTGACCATCTCGGCCCTCTCCAACACGCACCTGACCAACCCATTCTTCATCCCCGGCGGTCTAGGTCTCACAGTACAAAAAGTCGGCGTCATAATGTCCATCAACGGCATCATCGCGCTCTTCGTCCAAGCCGTCGTCTTCCCCCTCGCCGCCGAAGCCCTTGGCATCCACAAACTCTTCATCACGGTCTCAATCCTGCATCCAGTCTCCTACCTCATCATGCCCTATCTCATCTACCTCCCGGAATCCTGGCTCATGGTGGGAATATACACATGTCTTACGGTCCGAAATCTACTCTCCATCCTCGCTTACCCGGTCCTCTTGATCCTTATCAAGGAAGCTACACCGTCGCCATGCGTCCTCGGTAAAATCAACGGACTTGCAGCGTCCGCAGGAGCGGCGTGTCGGACTGTTGCGCCGCCTATAGCGGGGTATCTGTATACGCTTGGCTCGCGGGTGGACTTCACGGGTCTGGCGTGGTATGGAAGTGCGTTTGTGGCGATCGTTGGTGCTATGCAATCTTTCACTGTCAAGAGGACGAAGCGGGATACGGAGGCAGAGGATTGGAAGCCTGAGCAGATTTCTGCTGTTGTTGCTGCGGGGCATTGAGAGAACGAGGACTGGATCGTGGATGCGTTCGAGGATTTTTGAGATTTTTGGATACTGGATTCTGGGGTTTCAGATTCTCAGCGGCGGGTTTCTTTCCCTGCCAGTGTTATTTCTCCTTTGTCTATAGATGAGAAAGAGTCAGGGACAGACAGATCAGATGGGATGGAAAGGGATGGGTCACAAGGTATATGCATAGAGCGGCGTTTTGTTGGGTTTGGACGTGCTGGCGTTTCAGCGGGCGTCCCTTGATTTTCTTGGTGCTGTATATACATTTCGTGGCTTGGGAGCCTGAAATCCTTGTCAGAATCAGGATCAAGGTCAGAAAGGCCCGGGAAGCTTGGGATCGTCCTGGATGGACAGGCTTGGTAGATGGATATTTAGACGGTTAACTGGGATGGAAGGAAAACGGGAAGGACAGGAATGGATGGGAAAGAAGGAACAGGAAGGAATAATGTGGCGCTCTCTGTAGAAAGCAGAAGGAAAGAAATATAAGAACTATAATCAAAAAGAGTCATGTGCACACACTGCCATATGATGTGATGTCGTTAGTATAAGAATCTAGATAGCCGGACCTCGATGTGGGGGTTGCGCGGATCCAGTAGCTGAGGAGTGGGGGGTGGGGGTCTTCTTTTGTTTACCTTTAAGCTGGGCTGAGGCTGAATACGCTGCGTTGAAATCATACTGGTCAGAAGATGACTGAGACCGACAATTTAAACCTTATATATATGCTTTCCAATGGACGACACACCGGAAAGTTTTCTTGACAGAGACGCAGACAGGGCTTAGTCAAAGTACTGATATGGTACCTGAAAATCGGCTGATATTAACGCATTCCGCCGCTTAAAGTCCGAATATCATATAGCTCAAAGGAGATCATGACTTCATGGCGCGTGGCGATGAAACACTTTCAGGTCAAAACCGAAATTATATTGTAACTGAATTTTGACTTTTGAAATCGCTTCATTCTTGTATTTTACCTTCCTAATTTTCCCTCGCCTCCTGTTCTCATTCTGAAATGGTGTAATCGTGGGGCTTTCTAGGACCCTCTCTTGTTTTCTTTCTCGATGTTCGATTCAATTTCTTGCAATCTTCCGTTCCCTACAGACAGCTTCTGACTTGCATTCTCACGCAACCGAACACTCTCCTCCGTTTTCTTCAGACGGCAGAGGGGTGATTCGCTTCTTATACCGGAGTCAGTGTCCACACGACTTCAGAAAGGCATGGTGTATTTACCTCACAGTCCTTAACTCTTCCATCTGGACTTTTTTGATTTCTTACTTTCGGGGCACTCCACAACTTTTGAACCATTTAGTACCTGGCCGACACCTTGAACTCCACAATTGGTGTACGAAGCCGGCCTTAACGAGGCCAGTCCCTCGGCAGTGCCCTCGTGCCCATTCGTGACACTTGGCATTGCGGCGTTAGGCGAAGGAATCCCATTGTTGACGATACCACAATTGTTCCAGGTGTCTGTTGCTCCTTGGTACGGGCCAGAGTTACGTGTTTCGCTTTGGTTCTGAGACTGGTTTTGGTTCTGAGTTTGTGTAGAGGGATAACGCATCCCAGTTGTAGATTTAGGGAAACAGCCTACCTGGCTGTCACGGCTTTCATGATCGTTTGAGCAGCCTGCCTGGTAAACTGGCTGTTGTGTACGGATAAGAGATTGCTGTTGTTGATCTTGATGTTGATCTTGTGGTTTACTCGTCCATGGGTAGTTATGCGGTACTTGCTCGGTGTCCGCCGGTTCTTCGACTTCATAGTGGTCTTTACCTGCATGTTGGTGTGAGGGCAAAATTACCATTCACCCCAGAAAGACCTTACGTACCAGCAGCTGAGAAACCTTGTTGATGGCTAGGTCCATATCCTTGACCGTCGGCGTCTGCCACTGGGGCAGTTACGTACTGCTGCTACCATGGTGAGTAAAAATGCCATAATATTGTTTCTGGAGAACTGACTTGAGAAGAATCCTGGTTCATGGTCGGAATTGCTGTGCCTCGGGTGTACACCTGGATGTTTTTCCTGATCAGACAAGTGAGGTCTCCCTGGATCGAAGACAACGTTGCTGAGTTTGAAATTGTGAGGCAAATTACAAGCGATGTTTTCTCTTGCTCTAGTCGTTTGAGGCTTGAAACGATATCACTCTCTTTTCCGCCTTTGGCAGCGTTAAATATTCGGCGAGCAAGATTCCCTTGTGTGTATTCTCGTAGAGTACAGCTCAGAAGTGATTCCAGATATTCTGCTTCAGTAATGGCAGACTCAAGTTGCTGCTTCACGATGGAGCTCTGCAGCTCGGTGTTATACTGAATGAGCAGCGTCGTGTCCTGAAGCTGTTTAATCTGGACCAGGTATTTTTGCAGGTCGGCAGCTCCGTTCAAGCGCGTACATATCTCTGTCAGCGACGCACTGATTTTGAAAGAAAACTGCGTCAATTGGGCCGCGCTGGCAATGACGCCCAGAATCTCCGCCATGGGTCTTGTCTTTTGGTGTGGCCAGGCTGGAATATAATTTGCCAAAAGGTTCTCAAGGACGATACGAAATGCCACAGTCCGCGGTATGTGGCAGTTTCTTTGAAAGCGCCCTAGGATGAAGATTGATGCTTTGATCATCGAGTTCTTCCATGTTATGCACCTTTCAACACAGTAGGACGATTCGATGCCACGTCGCTCAGTGTGTTACCACGAAGATCGTGAAGGCTGCACAATAATACCAATGTACGAACGGCGCACGTAAATACCCGGGATTCTTCAAGATTTCGTCGCCCGGCTCCAGTGCTTCCACGAGCCAGCCTTGTGCTTCCCGAATGCTGGTAAGCCATCAAGATTATCTCGGATGTCTTCAATAAGGCTGCAGATGGGGGCTGATTTCCCCAGACGCATATTGCCCGACTGCTGCGCCTTCAGCGCCAGCCTTCCTTGTTTATCTGGCAAATCATCTGAAGACACATCGCACTCGAGAGTCGCTGAGCTGCTTCGATGTTGTACAGTGTACATGCGCATTCGTGAGATCTAACATGGTTGGGCTGGTTCAATGATGCCTGACTGCTCGCAATTTTGCCACTTCAACCCGAGTGACGAATGTGTTATGCAGGATAGCCATGCGCATGCTAAAGTCGTGAGGCTCTGCTCTCGGCCGTCGGCACAGCATTCTTGAATATACAAAGAGCCTGTTGGTCTCATCTACATGAAATTTGTTCCGCAGAGGGCTCATTAAGGACGACAAGACAACATTATCTGCAGACTTGGGCCTTCCGATATTTACCTCGAAATACGTACGCAACCGTGATCGCTACCAGCTAAGTCTTGATTGAAGGTAAGCCAGCCAATCTTGTCTCTCTTCATTGGTATTGCTGAATGCTCGATAGGCTGACAGCGGGCAAGATGCCATTTCAATGCACCCAAGAGAGTTGCCGTCATACACAAACCGATGAATGTGCATGTAAACAAAAACTTTGCGTGAGAATATCAATTTCTTGTATTACTTGATCTCGATGCTTACTCTTCACTCTCGTTTAGTGCAAATGCAATCAGAATTCCTTAAGATACGTCACGCCTAGTGACAGTTCTAGCTTGGATTCTATATCATCCACAACTACTACCATCGAATCGACTGCTTCGGAGTCGCAACGTCCTTCAGATTCCTCTACAGGTCGTTGATCAAATCATCTGGTCAGAGTTGTCATGTATCATGTTTCTCGCTTCTCAGTATCCTCGACTTAGCAGTGACAGAATTCCTGACTGTTTGGTCTGTGGAAGGTGGATATCTCGCTTACTACGAGATCATTCGCAACTTCTTACTTCGTCTTTGGGAAAATGTAAAACTTCGATGATATCTTCAAGAAGTACAGGACCTGTTGCACATCGTTTAATTGGCTAATAATACATTGTAAGAAGGTTCTACTCACAGCTGACTGTTTCAAACCTTCTGCATATGAATTGAACGTAAAAAGGCGCGCTGTCTCGAGCGACTCTGGTGCATGGCTCTAGATCCCTTTTTCAAGCGTGAGTTATGGGCACGTGCTCAGTGCCTGACTGTCGATCAGAGTATACCCTGCTAAGCGAAGGCAGATGGCGGAGAAAAGGAAGACTCTGCTGCCACTGTCCATCCAAACATTAGACGCTTAGCGATACAAGTACGAACATTGTAGCGGATGTCAGCAATCAAGGACTACAGAAATTGAGTGACAATCTGCGCGTATAGTGAACCAGCGTCCAGTCTCGATCCTCGCGTTTGTTTACCATAGTGCCTATGACGATTTCGGCCATACCGTTATCATCATTCGCGTGACGATCCCAGGTAACTAATTCCTTCGTAAGGGCTACCGTCTTTCGATCGTCTTTTCCTCTGAGGAGTTCAAGCCCACTGACTACCCGTCTGAGGAGTTCGTGGGCCTCCCCTTTCGTCTTCGGGCTGCTGTACAGCCTGTATGCGATCTTTTTCCACAGTCTCAGCGTGTGGGCGTTATCGCGCCCGAATGTAGTCTCTATGAAATTACGCATACCACTGCGAATTTGAAAAGCAATGAATTCATTCTGCTTCTTACCACCCCACTGATGTTTGATTCCGGATTGAACAGACTCTGACAGAATTGCGCCGATTTGCCGATAGCGGTCTGGAACGTCTCGCTGAAGTCTGACGACGAGTATGGCCACGCGATCCAAGTCTCCAAGCTGATCAAAGATGTCTGCTAGATCTAACATCGCTAGCAGAGCAGCTGGATGAAAAGTAGCGGAATCCTCCTCAAGCAGTGAGTAGAGTGGTGGATCGAGCGGTGGGTAGTCAAACCACCGGTACACATTCTCGATTTGTAATTCCAGCTGTTCCTCCAAGAAGTCGGGCCTGTTCTTCCTACCCAGCTTCCCCAAAGCAACAATCAATTTTCTCTCGGCCTTGAAGGCTTGTAGGTCGAAGCTGATGGATGTCTCCTGACACTTCTTCCGGTCTTGATACACGGCTCTTTTCAGTGACAACCCTTCTAATCGTTGTTCATGATCGTTGGTTTTGATCAGTAAGGAGCCCAGCTGATCCATTGCTTCAAGAAGCTCATGACGGGTTTGTTTCTTCGGTAGCTGTCTCAAACGATCCACTACATCCCGCTGGAGATGTAAAGCTTCTTGAAGCCCGATAGCATCTGACTTGACCCCACTCACCACGAGGCGCATTTCCGCGTTCAGCATCTCAGGACTGTTGATACCGGAATAGTCCCTGACTAGTCGCACTGTATCTTCGAGTAGTGTATGCGCTTCTTTGGAATTCTGCTCGCCTCCCAGATCTTGAAGCATATTCGCAAGTCTCGTCCTTGCTTGGATGGTTTCGGTATGCCTATCTCCCCAATTTGCATGCCAACGTTCAAGAACATCCCTCTGTAGCTGAATAGCCTTCAGAAATTGTCCGGCATTGGCAAGACTTTCCGCGTAGTCGCCTTCAAGGCGGAGAATGTCGATGTGCTTTTCTTGACAAATGTTACTGAACTTCTTCAGGTGAATGGCTCGATTACATGCTTCTTGCCGGTACTTCAAAGTATCTGGTCGAACTCCTAAACTGTGGAGCGTGCTTGCAAGCTTTCTCCATGCATTGATTGTTCCGATCTCGTCTCTGCCGTAAAGCGTGGACCGAGTTCTAAACACCTCTCGGCGGAGCCTATACGCGTCTATGAATTCTCCAGACCTCTGATGATATCCAGCAAGGTTGGCTTTGATGACTAATACTTCCTTGATGTTATGACTGATGCTTGAGGAAGCAATAGCAGACAGAAGCTCAAGCGATATGCTTTTGGCATCATCAACGAGGCCTATGTCGCTTTTGCTGGCTGCGAGATCAGTCCTAGCTCGCACATTCAGCACGCTCAACACTGATGAGCTGTTCAAGACCGGAAGTCTCTGTACAACCATCTGCCTCAAATTCAGTGCATCTTTGAATTTGCCGCTTTCGGAGAGGGCCGAAGCAAATCGCAATGCAATCTCAAGGCAATGTTCGTTGTCGTTTTTCATAAGACACAGAGTTGCTACAGCGTCGTGTCCTTTAGCACTTATGTCCTCTAGAAGCTCAGTAATATGAGGTACTGCAGCACGTCGATTGGCATAATGGCACACATCTTCCCCTGGCGTGAGTGCATCGGCCAAGGTACCTACAGTTTTGATCCATGCCTCGGATTCTGTGCGATCAGTAGACTCATTGCTGAATCGGATGGATCGCATGTATCGCCTGAGAAGAGAATGGATCGAGCATTCGAAGCTACTCTCATAGGGTTCGTAATCGATAAGACTGTTGGACTTGAGAAGAGCGAGGACTTTGTGGATCGGGTGCTTTGTCCAATCTACGGAACGGCTTCTGGTGAAGATTGCGAAATGCGTATCCAAAACGGACTGGGGAAGAACACATGACGATGGATACTTCTTCCGAAAGTTCTCGTGGGCACACTGGAGCAGATCGCTTGGAACATGACCCAGCTCCGAAAGCAGGTTCAGAATGTCGAAGAAATCCTCTTTTAGGACGTTATGCTTCTCGGAACGTCGCATAAGATCCTCTATTGAACGCTCGAAAACGAACCAGACAACTTCAAATTCGCTTTCTGGCCACTTTCCGCGAGAGGACTGGAAGTCCTGCAAAAAGTTGGCTATTATACGATCCATCGGCAGCGTGTCTTGCCTCCGAATGAAGCAGCAGGCGGCAGAAATTGCGATAGGTAAATTACCCAATGTTTGCGCGAGTTGCACTGCTCTGCCCCTGGTGATAGGACTGCGGGAGGGAATAGACTTGTTGACAAGCTCGACAGCTTCATCGTCCGTCATTTTGTTCATGACGACCAATGAAAACGATTCCGTGTCAAACCCACGATTCTGTGTGGTCATGAGAACAGTCCCTTCGAAATGAGATGGCAGATAGTTGAAAGGGTCCTCGTCAACGACCCCATCGAAGATCAGCAGCCACTTGTGATTGTTGTTGAGCCAATCTCTGAATCGCTGTACGATGTATGATGGATTGCCATCTATCTCGCCCAATGTCTCTGGGTAAAAGCGTAACTCTCTCAGAATTGCTCGATATTTCTCGATTATAGTCTCTCGAGTTTTCGCGGTGATAATCCAGGCGCGGGTAAATCTAGGTTTGCTGTCAGTTGATCTGTCAACCATATGCGAAATATCTGGCACGTGATTGAAGATGGAAGCTCTGCTTTACCTCTTCCTATTGCAGGTAGCAAACCTCATTGCCAGTTGCGTTTTCCCCACCCCTGGCATGCCTTGTATGCACAGAATTTTAGCCTTGGGCTTGTTTTTCCGCGTCTCAGAATATCTAGCTTCGAGGTCCTTCAATGCTCCTCTATCGACATATGGATGTGACAGCGTCAATGGGCCAAAGTCATATGTGCGCTGAGGCCTTGCTGATATGTGTAAGTAAGCAGTTACCTCTCTGATTTCAAGCTATTCAGACTTCTTACTCACCAATCATCCCTTCAAGGAGCGCCTGTGGAATGAAAGAAAAATACAGATGGAAATGGTTCTGCGAGATATTATGGCCGTTATGCACATGGCCATGTTTCACTCCTGATTTATTCCATTTCCCCGAAGCCGCAGGGAGTGAAACCTCAGAACCCATTTGTGAAATGCAGTGATGAAGGAAAGAGACATTTGTGATGTGTCGAGAAGAGAGTACCGGGAACGCATGATGATAAGTCTGTATATATCATTATGTCTGGTTTCGGAAATTGGAAACACTCAAATCTCTCAAATGTCGAGATTTAGGTTGCTTTTTTTAATTGGTGGCGTCGTCAGCAAGCCGTGTTTACTCCCAAAAACAATAGATGTTTCGGAGGGAGATATACGAGAGATCCTTGGCTGCCATCGACGCACTCACATACTGAAAGTTTATTAGCTTCAAGAGCACTTCAGGTACCAAATTCGGACTCACGTTGCATTGAAGGAGCCATTTCCAGGGGCTAAACCCAAAAATCTGTACCAATTCCCAAAACATGCCGGAGGCTGACATCGAAATAGTACTAGAGGTCAAATGCCGTGTCGCCCATAACTGTAAGGTAGAACTACAGCAATCTTCAGACTTTCGCAGCTGTAGTGCCAGTGCAAGATTCCAGTGCTAAGAAATTCATATCAGCACGAAAAGTTGGAGAAAGCTCAATGGGAAGACGTTTTGACGTTACCACGAGGTAAGACAAACCAGCAGCCGTTTGTCCGCTCTCATGATCCACCATCCTGTGATCGACAGGGATCAGGGATCTCTTTCCAGCCAGCATAGTCAGCCACACTTGAAAATTCAACGACATCCTATCTCACAACACTGCAAGCGTCCCAAAGCACACCGACTTCACGTTATGAGACCACGCGGCTCGCATTCGAGATCCTCGTACCTCCTCGTCTATTTCAACCACTAAAGTCGCCGCGACAAAAATGTCCTTCTTCCAGTACCTCTCCCTCCATCTCCCCTTCTCTCTCACTCCTCTCCAACTCATTCTGAACACCCAACTAACCCCCTCTCATAGAACCTTCCTCAACCTCACACCCCGCACGCGCCTCCTCGTCGGCACATCCTTCCTCGCCTGGGGCACCCTCGGCCTCTACCTAACGGACCGCGCGGAATCCACCCTCGGCTTCGAAGCTACGGAGCAGGATCGTGAAGCGTTGAAGAGTACGTTGCCGAGGATAACAGTTGTTGAGAGGGAGGGGGAGAGGGAGGAGAGATGATGTGAGCGGAGGCTTTCAGGCTTTCTCAAGAAGTTATAGCAATTTATATGTCGGTTGGATTTTCGGGTGTTGGATGGGGAGGGAAGAGGCATCAAATCAAGATCTACGTGCATGTGGAGATACAGTATAAGCTGATCTGACCTGACCTGATGGATGAACCAGGAGGAAGAAAGGGGATTTGTAGTATCGCTGCTTCGTGGAATGGGAGCAGAATGAGCGAGTGGAGGGATGAGGGTGATACATCTGATGGAGGGAGAGCATGGGGTGGATGAATTGGGTGGGTAGGATGGCAGTGGCTACAGTTCTAGCACTGGAAGGAGTACCTGTGATGTCCATTGGTTCGTTGGTCTGTGGGTCTGAGATGGATGAGGTTGGAAATGATTGATATTTCGTCCTCTTCCTCGATTAGGGAAGCATAGGTGCTTACAAAGAGAAGCTCCGCCTTGGAGATACGGACTGTATGTGTTGATGTCCGTGAAGATCGTAGCTGGGCCCGCTGGCGTGCGGGCACATTCACATACAAACAGATAGTCTGACAGTGTGGCTAGTGGAGCTGGAGAGTGGATAATCTATGGCACGATAGATACTGATTCAAAACGCAGACACCTTCAAGCTGTATCAATGAGACATAAATTCTTAAAGAGCAACAACAATATATTTGGGTTTTCTACGACTATTTACACAGCAACGCCGGTTCTAGTCTAAGCTATGCACATCTTTAACAGACTCCAACAACAAGAAAGCAGAAGAGCCACCCACCACCAAGCAAGCAATGCATAAGCAATGTGAAAATGATCAGCCAGTCCGAAAATCGACCAGTAAGCAGCTCTCTTCTCAATAACAAATCAACGATTTATTTGAATGCCCTCACAACAACAGCAACAAGCCTTCCATGCGTGCAACCAAGCCAAAGTAAGAAAATAACACAAGGAACCCCATCAGCAAGCCACCAACCAGTCTATATGCAGCGCCATCAACCCTTTTCGTTGTAATAGTCCGGGCCGAAAGTTTCATCAAACCAGCAAGTCTAAAGCCTGCCTTATTTGTTCGCCACCGATGCAAAAAATGGAAAAAACGTATTTAGCAAACTTTTGTCGCCAGTCGAAGATATGCACCATGCCTGTGTGGATGCAGTGATGACATCGAGTCGAAATAATGCAGAAACTCCCAATGCAATGCAGCCCCGTTCGAGGCGAAAACCGTCTATAATGCCCATGCCCCCAATTTCTATCCCATGTTCGTTTGTACACCAGGCACTGGAGAATCGATCTGTCGGTTGATTGGCTTGAAGAGCTGAGCCATGTCGAGCGTCAGATTGGAGACACCGTAATCCTTGTCGATATCGCTGACAGATCCAAGTTCCTCGCCACGCTTAGCACTATCTGTTTGTACCCAGTTCTTGACCGACTTCAATAAGTTCATGACTTGGCCAAAACGTTGATCAGGAGCCATCTGGAAATCGAGACTGCGACCACTCTGTAGAAGGTACTTGGCGAGCCAATAGAAGTGCACAGCATCCCGACAGAATCCAAATCGGCGATAGCTTGAAGATGATGGGGGATATTGAGTAGACATATCTTCGTCCCAGGCTTTCTTCCACTTATCGAATGCGTTATTGATAGACTTGATTGACGATGCCAACTGGCCTGCAGAATCGACTGGAGTCACTCTGCCGCTAGTATTCGCACTGTGGGGACCGCTTCCTGTAGGATCATTTCTTCCCCAATCATGAGAGACTGGTGTAGTTGTGCCACTAGTGGGGAATGCCAAGGCATTGGGACCAGCTTCCTGCAATGCCAACTGTCTCTGAGCACTCCACAACTGAATGTGCAGCGCATGAATGAGAATAAACTTGGAGTAAAGATTCGTTGTTCCAGGCTGGAGCCAGTCACCGTGCATAAGCGTCTTCATAGCGACAGGAAGTTCTGGTTGTTTTGGACGACGACTGCCCTCTGAATTCTTGGTTCGGGCAGCTGCAGGCCCATGGAGACCGAGTGCTTCGGCACATTCAGAAGAGGATGTGGCATCCCAGGCGGCGTCGTCTGCTGGAAGAGGAAGTCGAATCTCATCTCTCTCGAATTTTGGTGATGCATTGAAGAAAATAACCATGGCGCAATCCAAGAGATAGATAGCAAACATCAATCTAGAACGTTTCTCCTGCTCGACCCAAGCGCTCCAATCGAAGCTAGCAGCGCTGAAATTCTCAACAGTAACATTTGGTTGATGAAGCACGCTAAAAGGAGAAATGGTCATTGGCTTTGTCAATCCGGCGCGTCTTGCAATCTCGACTGTGAGGTGGAACTCTCTGCGAGCCTTCTCTCTCTGGATGGGAGTACCATGCCAGCAGGACATGATCTGCATCATGAAAATAGCAGTGATCTGTTCCAATTCTGACTTGCTTGAACCAATGGTCTCTCCTCCAAAGCCAGAATCGCCAGTCTGCTCTCGCGACACAATGGAAAAGACCTGAGAATTTCGCTCAATAGCAGTTTTAGAAAGCTCCATCATTTCACGAGCTTGGGAAGCTGATACGCGGTCCGAGTAGACGGCACCAATACAGATCATAGCCAAGAGTAGGCCATCAAAGGTATCGGCAACTCGACAAGTCGGCATATGGATGATCGGGAAATGACCTTGAAAGCTGGTGAACAAATCTAGGAAGTGCTTGATGTTCTGGGCAGAAAGATACTTTCGAATATCGTTGGATCGGCCGATAATTTGGTTGTTCGGGAAGCAGAAGAATATCAGTCGGTTTGAGATCTCTTCGAGCGGATCATTCTGTAGGTTCCAAGCAGGAAGAGGCGGTGTGTTGTTAGAGCCATGGGGATGGATACCAGGGTAGATAGCTGTGTACAAGCCGTTAGAATTGTTTAATGATGGTTCTGTCTTGAATTCGGTCTTAAATTCTGTTTTGATTGGGACCTGCGGGTTGGCGATGGTCGAATTATACGGCATATAGCCAGATTGAGGTTGCTGCTGGTGGAACATGTGTGACCAGTCTTGTCCGGCGGGTTGTGGCTGCGGTTGCATGGTGTTGTTGCTGTTGCCGTGAGAGGCATAATCATAGCCCTGATTGTATGAGTGACCGTTCTGTCCTTGATTCAAATTGAACGCGACTGAAGGATTCATACCAGAAGGCATGCTCGCTACGGGACCGGCATAGTTCTGCTGATCAAAACTAGCACGGTTCGAGCCTCCTGGGCTGGGCCCAGTCATGCGGTTCCCATCTCTTCCTCCAATGCCAGCGGCTCGTGCTCGTAGCTGTTCAGACTGCTCCTCGGTCATGTTGGAGCCGGCGTCGGGTACAGTACCGTCTGGGGAGATACCGAAAAGGTTAGGACCTAAAGATCCGCCGTTCATGCCATTGACACCCATGAGCTCGTTCTCGTTGGACATCTGGTTTGCGGTCTTGTGTGGGCCGGGGTGTGACTTCTTCAAGTGGGCTTGAGCGTGTGAAAGATGACTGGCACCTGTTGGGTTACCACGACGAATGGAGCATTTCTGGAAATGTCTCTTCAAAATATCACTTCTGGAGAAGGTATCGCGGCACAAAACACACATGTATGGTCGGTCTCCAGTGTCTGCTCAAGATTAGAGCTTTTCTCACTACTAAGGGAACACGGTCAAACTTACGTCGGAGAAGATGACGCTTCAAATGCTTAGCATGAAGGTATGTCTTTGTGCAGTGAGGGCAGGGAAATTTTCCATCGGCGTCTTTGGCTGGAATCAACGCGTTCTTACCAGTGCCAGTCGCGGATACCGCGGGTCTACCTGGAGCACTTGGCAAGATACCTCTCCTACCTTGAGATCCAACTACGTGAGTAGGAGGCTCCATATCCTGCATCATTCCCATACTATTCTGGCCGTAGCCTTGCATCCCACCTTGCATGTGCTGAAGTCCATGTGGAGGCATGGGTCTCAGAGGTTGATTGGTGCGGTTTTGCAATGGAGCTGGAGCGATTGGCTGTGGGTGGGACATCGACATTGAAGACTGGGGCATCATGGATCCAGCGGTTCTGTATTGAGGGGGCTGCTGGTATGTGCTCGTAGGCATCATCTGATATTGTCGCTGCTGCTGCTGCTGCTGTTGTTGTTGTTGTTGCTGCTGGTACTGACCTGCCATCTGTGGAAAGTTTCCCATATTATTTCCTGAAACGGGAGTACCAGGAGTTGCTGGGGTTCTTGGAGTGTGAGGCGCGCTGCCAGGATGCTGTTGAAGGTGAGCTGGCATGGTAGCGTGCTGAGTGGCCTGCAACGGAGGCAATGTTGCTGCGTGATGAATGTTGGATTGCTGCAGCTGGTGAGGCGCAATATTGGGCAGGTATGGAGAGTTGTTGTTGCTCATTCCATTGCCTGGATGGTATTGAGAGCCGTCCATATTGATGCAGATATTCAGAGGTGGGGGATTGTGTGGAGATGTGGATTATCTGGGTCCGTTGACTCTTTTATCCACTGTATTTTAAGCTCCTTCGTCACAAGAGTTGATCGCGTCGAGACTGTTAAAAATCTAGATGTAACCGTGGTCGAGTGTCGTGCAGTGCAGACGCGCTTGTAGGTATGAGGTTCGAGGGTGTTGAAGAGTTGATGCTTCGAGGATTTCGGCTCCGAAGAAGCTCAACAGTGGTTCTTTAGCGGATTGATGACGTTGATCTCGACGACGGATGAAGAACGGCGCGTTGACGAGCGCGATGGATTGAAGAAAAGTTTGAGGCTCAAGTATGTTGATGTTGAAGTAAAGTGGAGCTGTCGAGGACTTTATCCATCCAAGGGCCCTGAGGGTTTGAGTGGGTGGTGGTGGAAGGTAAGGTGGGTGGGCAGCGGGATCAAGGCCTGCGCCTGGTGGAGACCTTTTTGACGACTTGAGGAAGCCGATCAGATGGAACGGGGACGGACGGCCCAGAGAAACACAGAAAGTCAGCCTCTTTGCGCGAACATGCCCACACTGCAGCGGATCTGTCTGGCTGGCTGCACAATTGAGATTTGGGGGCAGCGGAGGTTCGCAGACGCGTCGATAACGCAAACAATGGTCGAGTATGCAATTGGGGATATATTGTCTCCGCGTATGTCTTGTGTTTTTGCGGTCGGTGATGGAAAAAGATGTTCAGGAAAAATCAGAGAGGGAAAGAAGGTAGGACGAAAGCGAGCGAGGCGGGGGAAGCCGCTTTAACAACTTGACAAGGGCCACCAGGACCCTGACGCACGCGCTGCCGGGATGAGGATTGGGATTCGGATTTGGCGATTGACAGGGATGCTTTTCGCCCACCGCTCGCCTCGTTGCCCTGCCCCTACCATTTCTCGGCCAGTCAGTCAGTCAGTCAGTCAGTCTGTCTGCACGACACAACACACAACACAGCGCAGCGCTGGACGACTGGCAGGACACGCTGTGATCGAAGAGTGATGTAAACCAATGTAAAGTGCTGTGAAGTGATTTTAATTCGTTGTACTCATGCTCAAGGCATTTCTTCAGCCACTCTTGCCGACTTCCTGCTAGGCTCTGGGCCTAATACTCGCTGGCAAATGCTACACTTTCTACTGCTTTGGGAACTTCTTGCTTCGTACTTCCTGTATTGGTAAAGCACGTCGGCTCCGAGATTGGAGTTGGTTCAGACACATATCTGATTGATCATACGGACTAGACAGACCTAGAATACTTCCTCACATGGCCGGGCCTCCAGCAGACCAGAGACAGCACTTGAGAGAAGGGCAAGCAGTACCGATTCTACTGATGTGTAGTCAACAGTACTACTGACATGCTACCAATGGCAAACGGCTTCTTCCGACAAATATGCTGGTGGCCGGACGGAGATGGATTAGACTGGACGGCTCGACCAAAGTACAATCGATGTGATAGGCTAGGGAGAGCTGGCATGGGAAGCGCAAACGCTTGCTATCGAGTCTGCGAACTACTCGTCAACTGCATCGTCACTTTACGCACTTGGCCATTATTAGCGTGAGAGACAGCGCTCAACAAGAAAATATCTTACGGGCGAATGCCGAGGCTAGGAGAGATAAAGAATCTACTGCAATTTAATTCTGCATCCTAAAACAGACACATTCGTCAGCTAGTCAGCTAGCTACTAGTCCTTTTGTCAGGAGATCGTAGTCTAGATCCAGCTATATCCTCTAAGCTATTGCCTGTCAAGCTTCATATTTCATAGGGCGCATTTACAGTCGAGTAGGGCTTGCTTGTATACGACAGTTCGAGAGTGACTCTTTGAATATATTCAAGGCACTTTTCAACTTCGCCGCCAATGCCGACTGCATCCGGACCAAAGGAGCTTGATGCCATGGCTATGCTCTACCATGCCATATGGCATGCCATACCAGGCGATGTACCGAGGCCAGTGATGAGCTCTGATACATGACACTCTCGTACAGCACATCCCAAACATCCTGTTACGTGGCTCGCAAGCGCGATTCGATGAAGGAAACAAGTCACGATGTCCTCACTGCTCAGTGGTTCATGCCGCCAAGACCCATGTCATTGGAAGTGAAACCGAAGAAGGCCGTTAATCCCGATTGACAGGCAAGGGCCTGGCAATTACTCGACTGGCAGTGGCAGACAGGCATGTTTGGACACTGGAAATAGTAACGGTTCGATTCAAGGCGATCGTACTGTCGTATAACATTCATTCTTTTCTGTAGTAAAATGCTAGTCTTTCGACGTTACACACTTAAAAATGTGGTAAAGCTTATAAATCCCACATTCCACGGCAGTTCTACTTCTCTATTCAAATTCTTCAACTGTCTCTTGCAAAACGCCGAACACTTCTCCAGCATCCCCGATGACGCAGGCATTGACTAGGGCCTTCGACCTAATCGGCAGGTGTGCCGACGAAAGCAGACAGAGGACACAGGACAGGCCAGCCAGGCTAATCCGCGGTTTACGCTGTGATAAAACAGCAAGCAGCCAGCAAACAAGCTCGCCCTGCAATAAAAAGCCAGAGACAGGCGACAGGCAGGCAGGCAAGCAGGCAAAAGATGGCCGGCCGCGGAAGGGGCAAAATGCGAGTGAGAAGCAGACGACGAGTCAATGACTTGACATGACAGCGGTGATCGGCCGTAACGTTGTTGCCCGTCTGTCTCGTCTCGAGAGTGCCGCGCAGTGCAGTGCGCAGGGACACGAATTCGGACAGCAGTGCGGGGAGAGAATATTTTAAAACTATGTAAAGATGAAGAAGTCGTTAAGACAAATTCTCTCCTGCTTGATGGAGCTTTACAGATCAAGAAAGAGCGGAATCTGCAGGCAAAGTGAGGCCAAAAATCACATCACGAACATGATCACAAAGCGGTACGATACGATTCAGGATGAGAACATATCCGAAAACTTCACCACGCTAGCGACTCGCCCAAGACACAAAAACTTCCTTTCCACCAACCAGAAAACAACCTTCTCTGCCTGTCCCTGTCGTCTTCCTCTTGTGGCTGGCGGCAACTTATCGAGTGGCCAAGCCTGCCACAAAGACACGCCTCACCTTGATTAGGGCAAGGTCTGCATGACTTGGGTGAGCCGGTTGCCGGTGGCCTTGCAGGCTCGAGGCCGGCCGCCCCTTTCATCCGCCCTCACAAAAATTGCCTTCACAAATCACAGCTCATCTCACAGCCCACTCTTCCACAAAACATGCCAGCCAGCGTGCCAGGCCTGCCAGAGACAGGACCACCTCCATAAATTTAACCTCATGGAAGAGTTGTAGAAGCCTGGAAAAGGCTCCAGAAGTCCTGTCAAAAAAGTAACCATGGGCTCCATCTTCCCCAGCCTTCCCGTTCATGAGACCTCGCAGCACGTTCCTTAGCCCTTTCATCCACTCGAGGCTCCTAACATGCAGCTATAAAAGAAGGACCATATCATCTTCCCCTAATTTGTATATTAATAGCAAGTCATCCCTTAATCCTAAGTATGGCGTGGACGTCGTTTCAAGCGCTTCCTTCTTCCCTTCACTTCAGCGATCCGATCATATCTCAACTTGCTCATGCCTGCCCTGCCCTGCACTGGATGCCGCTTCTAGATCAAACAACCTCATGTCAGACGAGGAGCGACCTAGCATCGAATCACTCTGCTCAGCTCAGACTCCTACGATGTACCTAGGTACCTACCGAACCACGCACGCACATATGCCGACTTTGGCCCGCCGGTCATGTCACCTCGCGTCACAACTCACGATTCATACGTACGATTTCCGACTGGAATTTCGATAAACACTCGCACCATCGAATTTTGAAAGAGTGACTTGCCCGCCACCATTTTCCTCTGATCAAGCCATCTCCGAGGCCACGCAACAGACCAGACTAGAAACGGCCTACGCGACTATCATTCTTGCTGCTCTTTGGCTGTGATCTCTGTTACTTTCTCACCTTCTCGGACTTCATACCGCATGTTGCCAAAGCTTCATATCCAAAGATATGATAAAGCTCAACACAGCAAGCGCTGTCTCCTGGGAGTCCCTATCCTGTCTCGAATCTTGACTCGCTCTGGTCGCTCTCGTCGGCTCGTCTAAAGATGCTGGTGCATGCCAGCCAGGAAAATTGTATTGCAGATCATTCCATACTTCAGCAGATCGTTCGTTCCGATCACAGCAAGTTCAAGTTCCAGCAGAGTTGCAAGACAAACACGCCGTTACATTTACCAAGGGGGTTCGTTGGTTCACGAACCGCCAACTTGTTCTGTTCCACCTTTCAGACGTGCCAAGGATTAAGGGTCCCGGCATATGATATCGGATGATGATAAAACTGCCCTTCACATCCTTTCAAGGTTTGCGTACTCGTACTTCGGTATCCTCGATCTAACAATCAACAAATGCAACTACCCATCGTAGCTTGAACAAGTCAACAAAAAGCTCCGCATTAAAATATAGGGGGCCAAAACCGCCATCCATTATCAAAATCAAAAGCCTCCACCTCCCCTGCTCCCCTCCTCCCCTTCACCAAAATTGCTTTCGTCACTCGTGACACCTCTTGGTTGAAAAGCAGCGCCATAAGACAAGGATTCCTCTGTTTCGGAAGCATCAAATCTGCATAGAACAGGCCCAAAACCCTACTAGGACCAGGCCTCATCCAGCCATCCAAAGCAGATTCTACAGGGGATCAGGGATTACCGAGGCCTACAAGCTACCAGGCTCCCCGGTCAAGCAGGGCAAAAACGTGCTGGCTGCGGGCCTTCTTCGACCGTTCTTCCCACCGAAAATCTTCTGGGTGCATATCCTGTAGCGAGCTAGGCAGGAAAGAGTTCCTTTTTTGTTCTTTTATTTTTTATTTTTACGGTGGCGCGCGGTTTCCGCTTCCTGGGATTTGCTTTGAACTCTTGAGACGATTGGATTGATTGACTGACTGACCTACCTTGTTCGTCGGCCATTGAAAGCTTACAGCAGCAAGGATTCTGACTTCACCGTGCTTTACCGACGCCGATAGAGAGGTCGTTGACGACTGGCATGACACGTCCCGATGGTGCTGCCTTTATGAGAGCTTCCAGTGAAGGGACCCGGAAGGCTAGAGAAGGAGGAGTTCTCCTTACCTCTCTCCTCTGGAGGGCCTCTCTCCCGCAACACCCACTCTTGTGCCCACTTCCCGCTCGAGTCATGCTGATTTGGGCCGTGCAGGTCAACCCAGTGCCGCAATAAGTGGATTGTTGGTAGCAGGAAGCACGCAAGATGTGTGAAAAGCGGCCAGCAGATGAGTTTTGATGCGGCCAACTGCTGTAGATTTACCTCCGTAATGAGCAAATAAGAAATAACAATGGATACTGACATGCATGTCATCCGAACCTTTTGATCTACAAGTAATGGTATAATTGAGTTCCATCAAACTTCGTTCTAGTTTCCACGAGAGGAGAAGTCCTTACAAAAGAACCCGGCGGGCTGGCTCTTCTTCTTGTCCGAGTGCCCTGACAAGTGCCTCGGCATCTTTCCGAGGAGAGGAAGGAACTTTGACTTTTCCAAAAGCCAAAAGCCAGAAGCCAGCCAGCCCACTGAGCCCAGACTGGACACCCCACCAACCCCTCCATGACTTCACTCGCAAAAGTATATCTACAATTCTCAACTCTGTCCCAAGATCTCAAAACTCAGAGAAGAGCATCAAAATTTCACGTTAGTCAAGTGTCAAATGCCTCAGTGTTACGTGAATACACGTGATATCAAATCTCGTATCTAATTCCGTCTCCGTGTCTTTGGGTTTGTCTGAGCCCCTTACTTTAGCTCCTGTACTGCAATCTGTTGTGCCGCCTTTCGTCTGTTGATCTGTGCCAGTGCACCGTCATAATTGCGAAGGGACGGATTGAAGTTTTCATTTCTCTGTGAGTCTGTCTTCTCATCGCGATACCTTCAATTCCAACATCAAATCGAACAGCACACTCGTTCCTGTTCACGGCTTCAATCATTTCCAATCTCATTCTCTCAACCATCAGCGGCAACTCTTCACTTCACACCTCAAAAAATCCCAAACCATCCACCCGAAATGCTTTCTACAACTACTCTCTCCCTCATCCTCACCATCCTCCCTCTCACCCTCGCACGAACCGACCTCTCAGGCTGCACATCCTCCACCGCCGGTGCCTCAATAATTTACTACGTACCAGGCACAGGCGAACTCTGCTCTTTCCTCGACTGCGGCGGCGGCCGCGCGCCTCCAAAGACCACCGTCCCAGGCTGTCCCCAGTATGCCGGGACCGCGACTTACTCTCCCAGTTTCCTCGCTGGATTCGGAGCCGGCGCCGCTGCCAGTACAAGCGTCGTGGCTGCAACGACGAGCCCGAGTCCTGCTATCACGAGTACGGGGGAAGTGTCGAGTACTGGTGGAGAGGCAAGTGTGATTACGTTGTCCGGGACTGTGAGTCCGAGTTCGACGGCTTCGGTGGTGAGTTCGGGGTCTCAGTCGAGTATTGGAGTCAGCACTGGGGCGGATGGCAGTACTATTGTGGTTACTAGCAGTACTCCTACTGGGAGTGCGGCATCGCAAAGTGTATCGTCTGCTTCGTCATCTGGAAGCAGCTCAGGGACTGGATCTGGAACTGGGACTTCGACGGGAACAGCTGCGGGTGCAACGAATACTAATGCTGGGGCCGCGAATGCGGTGAATGGCGTTGTTGGTGCTGTGGCGGCTGGTATTGCGTTTCTGTTGTAGGGTAGGGACTTAATAGGATGGAGATAAGGGAGATGTGATTACTCGTTTCTGATCGGGAGGCGAGGGATCGGAAGGAAGATGCGGAGAGAGGCAAACAGGACTCGAGCCGGTATTGTCTCGGGTACTCGATCACAAAATGTTTGCTCGACTAGGACGGATATTGTAATGTATTGTATGTTAGGTTCAAAGTTGTCTTGTTGGCAAAGGAAAGATTGAATCACAAAGCACATGAAATTGGGAAGGGGATAGAATATGGAGGGGCATACAAAATTGGAACATGGAAAATGCAGTTTCTCTACTTGGTCATGGCTATCAAAAGCATATACTCTGTACTATAGAACGAATCAGCTTTTTCGAAGCAGCTTCTAAGTACACGGATACTTCTTCAATTCAACAATTCATATCACAAATATCGAGACAAATGAAAGCGGCACTCTCGTCCATCCATCATACTCAAAGCTATCACAAGCACAACAGACTGATCATAAGCATTTCCAATCTCCCAAAAGAGGCAATGATTTCGTGTTTTTGCCCCTTCGCCACAAGCACACCATCTCATCCGATGTCACCTTCAAACCGAAAACCTCGCCTCACAAACTAGCAGCTGACGGCATAACAAGTCAGCTTGCATTGCATCGCATCACAAGTTTACCAGCTGAAGACTAAACTCAAGATCACGATCCAGCTCAAGTCTAAATAATTTCTCAAACAAGTAAACTTAATGTTACACATTCAATATTCAAGCATCTATAAGTCGGTTCGTTTCGCTGTAAATCATCGTCCCTTTGAGGAAAGCTATTCAGCAAATCCTAGCTAGTCGAAATTCCTCATATTCGGCTGCAGCCATCCGCATCTCACCATCTCACCATCTCAATCCCTCTCCCTCACCTCGAAAACAAGAGATGATGTCGTATCGACCCGACTCGATCCGGAATCAATCAAGTATCCCTGCAGACCACGCAACTATCCTCGTCTTCCTAAACCTCAAGCAAAGCAAAGCAGCGACGAGCGATTTAAGCAGGGTGACGTGATGTGATTCTGTGATGTGATATGATGTAAGTATAAGCGCACCTCTTACTTGTCCTGTTTGCTGGCTTGTTTGTGCCTAGATCTGGGCTGCAGCTGCAGCTCGCAAGGAAACGGACGGCCAAGAGATAAAAAGTGTGAGACCTTTCCAAGAGAATGGACGTCACAACAGCGAGAGAGATCATTGTTTACATGAGTGGCTTTTTAGTGCTTTGTTTGGTGGTGAAGTAAAAGTGGAGCAATTCTAGACCTGTACGAGTAGACGTTACTAAGGGATTAGTCTACGAAATATAGGTGTGGGTGGAGCTTCGAGATGGAGACAGATATGAGGATTTAAGACCCGACGCACGCGTTCCTGGAATTATGGGTTCTGCTGTGGAGGCTTGGAGGAATAGAAGTGGAGTCCGGTGGATATCTTTCTCTGGGGTATGACTTTGAACTCTGGAGTCTGGACTCTGGACTTGCTTTTGGAGGTGTGGAGAAATGCGGGAGGAGGGGCAGGAAATGAGGGGCAGATGGGCATGGGACCTGGCGACGGTGAGGTGGGGCAGGCTGCATCGTTGAAGCTTGATTTCAACGTTCTCCATTCTTTGCTTTACGATGAAAACAGAAAGAGGCTGAAATTCCTGTCATCTAACGTTGTGCGTTCCGGTGCTTATTTTGTTCAGTTTGATTTGTAGCTTTCGTGCCGGACTTCGAACGGCAAGATCTTCATCAGCAACGTGCTTCCCTGGGGGCGAAGAAGACTTGATACAGGGTATTGGGTCGAGTATTCAGGAGCTATATTCTTCTCGACTTGCGAGCGATTTCACTAGCATCTTTCGGATTCGGAAAGAAGGACCTGAAGAGATGACCAGAACATATTGAATACCTCATCGGCCCAGAGATACTGTTCCAATCTTTAGTTAACACCGCCCTTGAACTCAATCTCACCCATCCCAACGATGTTCCCTTCATATAGAGCTCTCACGTCCTCGCCCCTCGCCCTCTCCGCCTCCTTCACAATATCGCCCATATCCCTCCACCTCCACTGCTTTCCCATTACAGGTCTTCGAAACATCACCATACTCTCCCCTCCCTTCTTCACCGCCAGCTCCAAGACTTCATTCGTGTCGAACGCAAACGCGAGCTCAATCTCCACCTTACCCGTCTTCTCTACCTCGTCTATCCATTTCTCCTGTACCTCTTCACCAAGCCATTCCGAACTCAATTCAACCTCTCCCAGAACATGATTCCTGTTGGCTAGCTCCCGCTCTCCCTCGAAGATACGAAAAGGCACTATATAGTAGTGATCAGCAGCCACATTCAACACCACACTTTTCCTCAATGGCGTAACATAATCCCGGGGTATGATGCGAAGGAATGAACCATTCTTTAACTCGATACCAAGACTGAGGAGCGTCACGTCTGTGAAATAGGGTTCCACGCGTGGGCCCAACATTAGGTCGGCAAGCAGAGATGCGCCGCAGACCACTGCTTGATCGGGCGTGAAATCGTCGTAGGCCTTGATAAGTTTCGAGTTGGGAAGATGTGTTTCCAGGATCTGTTGGACAGAAGAGGTCTGGTTTTGAGCCGGCGTTATGATGATGAGGCCGTCGATGTCTTTTCTTTCTTTGTTGGAGGTGAGAAGCAGGCGGCCAACGAGTTCCAAGATTCTCTTGTTTTGCTGTTCGACTGTTGTTGGTTCTGACTTGGTAAGAGAAAGCTGCTCGAGAAGTGAAGCCCAGAACGATTCTATAGGAATGTTCTCTTGATCGTCGACGATTGTACCCAAAACTCCATCCCCATCTGCTCCAGCATGATAAAGACTTAGATGCGAAAATCTGCCATCATCCTCGTAGATGATATACCTACAATCCACCTTCTCCCCTTCCCCATCGCAGTATGTAGTACCCAGCCGATACGCCATCGAAATTGCCGTCGGTTCATCCACCAGCTTGAGCACATTTAAGTCTGCCAGTCTCGCTGCCTCGACCATAAGATCTCGTTGATACTTATTGAACTCTGGTGGAATGGTAATAACTGCGTGTGTGACGGTGCTATTGAGGCGCATTTCTGCCATGCCCTTCAATTTCTTCAAGATCATCCCTGTGAATTCTTCCAGCCTATATGCCATGTAATCATGCTTTACGCCTACTCGGACCAATACTGCTGGCTCGAAATCATCGAGAATCGTGTACGGGAGTTCTTTGATGGCTTTTTGGACATCGGGATGAGAGCCATTATAACCCAGCAGCCGTCTATGGATTCATCATTAGTACCCCACACTTAGAAACTTCAATATGTTCTCACCTAAAATCATGGAACGTATTCTTAGGATTACTCTTCGCCTGCTCTTTTGCCTCGAAGCCAACAATCGGAGGCCCGACATTATCTCCCAACTTTGGGAAGGCGACATAATTCGGGATCGCGGTACGACCTTGCTCATCGGCAATTGGCTGAAAAGTATATCCTCTGACGAAACCAACTCGTGAGTACTCTCTTCCGAATTCTATTCCGATTACTATGGGAGGTCAGAACTTTGTGCACTGCGATGCTGGAGCCTAGATAGACACATACCATTACCGTATTCGACACGGGGAGGAAATCCATCATCGTATGTTTTGTCCCAGACTTGGTTGACTTTCTGGGTGATGAATAGAAGGACTATTATGCCCAGCCACATCACCACTGCATTCTTAAATTCTTTACTTACAGGCATTTTGAATTTTTTAAGAGAAGTCGAGGGTCATTAGCGAAAAGTGGTCTGAATAAATACTGGCAGTCATATCCCGCTTTTGATAGGTGTCCTCCAAATCAGGTTGCCTGCCTGGAGGCTTGACAGGGTATTATCGACCGAGACATAGAAACACCAATTATACCCTGGAGAAAGAGGTAACTCTCCAGAAACCAACATTCGCTGCTTCGACTGAGCAGACAACAGTCTCAAATTGCAGGTGAATGATTGTTTTGAGTTCGCCCCGGATTCAGCCGAGGCGTCTTGGATGAAGCGAACCAATCAGCATACAGTCCCGGAAGTGGGACGTGGACGGGGGATCCCATTTGCCCCTCATCATTCATGACAGTGGTGATTCAAGGCGGAGCTTTCACAACAAGCTTAAGTAGTCGAGACTCAACCTCGCATATACTCCCATGGCTGCTCCTGTTCTCTTTCTTATTGATTTTTTGAAGCGCCCATCTAGAGCTCTAGCTACCAAGATCCTTCAGTAGTCCGGTCTACTTCAACAACTTGAGGTCGATGTACAGCTGGTGTCGGTCTGAGATTCTCAGCTTGACAAGTCCAGCGAACCCAAAATAACGTATATCTTATACAAAGTCAGTACAGCTCCCCTTCTCTTGAGTTTCGTCCCGCGAAAAGATCTCAGTGCCACTTCCTTGATGAAATAAGCTAAACACAACTCTCAGATGGACACTCTCCCCAACGAACTCCGCCAAGTAATCCTCTGGTACCTTCCCGTCCAAGATCTCAAATCCATCCGTCGAACTTCCAGATCATGGGCCATTCTAGGACAAGAGTATCTCCTCGCCCCGGTCTTCAGAACTCTGCCTCATAGGCCTGATACACTCCACCTCAAGGGCATCTCCTCTCATCCTGCATTCAACCATCGAATTCACTCCATCCACTTCAATCATGGCGAAGTAAACGAGTACTCGGGCCGTCACAACGCCTACTTCCTGCAATATATGATGGTTCCTGAAGAACGCCTCACGCAGCAATACGCCACATGGGAAGCCTACGAGCGCTTCAAACAGCTGACAGCCACTTACCTTCCGACATCCTGCGACGAAGCTACACTTACGGAAATTTTCGCGAGTTTACCAAATCTAACGAGTCTAAAAATCAACTTAATGCTCTGCCCATTCATAAAACGCAACCCGAACGTCCCGGATCTACTGGTCAATATCTGGACCTTCCCATCAACACGCCTACTTCCACGTGTAGCAACCGTAGAACGGATGACCTCAATCCTGAACGCCGTAGCTGCAAACTCCACTACCCTAACCATCAACTCACTCTCCCACGATCGCCTACCCTTCGAATTCTTCTTCCAGAACCCCAAGAAGATGGCCGTCATATCCACAGCATTCAGATATCTAACATCCTTGGAACTACTCCTAGATTACAGCGATTTACCGAATGACACACATGCCCCTCAAGCATTCGCCAATCTGGGGAAGTGTCTCCGCGCTGCTCCACTACTGAAGGATCTCTCGTTGGGATTCCAGGGAAGGCGGAAAGTCGATGTTACGGCACTGCTTGCTTCTTTCGCGGAGGATGAATACACACTCCCCCATCTCTCGACCCTCCAACTCCAAGGCATGGTAACCACCGAGACTGACCTCTGCGATTTCCTCGTCCGGCAGAAGCAAACTCTAACGACCGTCACCCTCGGCGGCGAGGGCGTGAAAGCCGTTCGTCAGCCTGTCAACGGCGGAATATTCCTCGACATTGGAAGCTGGAAGGGTTTAGTGAGCTGCTTGACTGAGGAATTGGAGCTCGATAAAGCAGGTTCCTGTGTGGTGTATTTACAGGGTGATCTGAAGGGACTTCAAAGTGACGAGAGCTGGATTTTCGAGGAGGCTGTTGAGGCGAGGGAGGCAGTGAGTCAGGAGAATCAAATCCATGTAGTGGAGTATACTGTGGAAATAGCCGCGATGTCGCCTGTATAGCGACTTGTTGTGTAAGGTTGTGGCATCCATCCCGTTACCTTATGGAATATAAACCATGGCTCCTGGAGGGAACGCGAGCGACTAGCATTAGCAAGACTTTCATTTGACGATCTATATATGAAGAGATGATGTTTCAACTTGTAAGTGTTCTTTCTGTCAGTATGTTATGGTGTAGAGATATGATCGTTTACTACCAGTACAATCACGCAGGATCTGAAATCTAAACTGCAATACACAACAATCTCGAGACCTTCCCACTCAAGTTTTGTAGAACCTATAACCATACTCACAACCATGTAGTTCAAAGTCTCGTCCTACTTATAAATCAACCCCTCCACCATCTCCGCAATCGCCAAACTACTCGTCAACCCCGGACTCTCTATCCCCAGCAGATTCACAAACCCCTCATACCCCTCCTCCTTCCTAATAATAAAATCCAAAAAGTTCTTCCCCGACGCAACCGCACTCGCCTTTCCCAGCTTCGGCCTGATGCCCGCATAATCCGGCTGGATAGCATCGACCTGTATATCCGGTAGAAACTTCTTGATCTGCTCAATCGCCTGCGGTAACCGCGCGTCATTGACGGCTAGATTATCAGGATCGTCGACCCACTCTACGTCTGGTCCAAAGCGGATACGTCCTGCGATATCGAGAGTGAGATGGGTGCCTAGACCGCCGAGACCTGGTTCGGGAGCGGGATAGATGAGGTGTTTTGTTGAGGGCGTGGAGGCGGCGTAGGAGAAATAGTTGCCTTTGGCGTAGTAGGGCGTCATGTGTCTAGCTGGCGGTAGAATCATGTTATTGATTTCGTAGGCTCCCAGGCCGGCGGAATTGATGAGTACTTCAGCTATGACTGTGTTCTCCTCTCCGCTGGCTTTATCCCTTGTGGTAATTGCCCAACCTGCACTCCCCTTCTCTCCTAGAGCTTCGACGCTCACTACGGGACACATGTATGCGACATCTCCTCCCTTATCTTCGAAATCTCCAAGGAGAAATTGCATGTATGCGTGGCTGTCTACTATCCCCGTGGTTGGACTCTCAAGTATTCCAGCCTTTGCTTGCACGAATGGCTCTTCTTTTGCGGCACGCTCGAGCGAGACAAATTCTGTAGGGACGTCTGCGATGGTACGGCTGAACTTGTGGACTTTGACGAGTTCTTCCCATTGCTCGTTTGTTTGGGCAACGATCCATTTCCCCGTGTTGTGGTGTGGAATGTCGTGGGTTTGGCAGAGGGAGTAGAGCATCTGTCGCCCGCGGACGCAGAGTTGTGTTTTCAGGGAGTCGGCACCGTAGTAAAGCCCTGCGTGGATTACCTGGCATTGAATTGTTAGCAGCTTGGAAATCTGGAAAGGGAGTGAAGGAAGGACGGTAGAGAGTTTAGCTGACTTCTGAATTCCGCGAACTGGTTTCCATTCCTACTGCTTTATTCCTCTCGATCAACACGGTGCTTGTTCCATCCCGAGCCGCCAATTGGCGAGCAATTGCCAATCCGACTGCACCTCCGCCTATTACCTGTTGATTGTTGTCAGTATGATATATCAAGACTTCAGGTACTTCACAGCCTTACCGCATGAGTGAAGTCAGCCTCACGCTTTGCCGTCGATGCAAAGCCTCGGCATGACGTCTTCACCAATTGACTCCGCAGAGTCTTAGAGAACATCTTTTTAGGCGCCCAGTTCCCTCATTACAGATGCCAAATGGACAAAGAGAACGATGTTAAGTATATTCTTGTAGATCTTCAAGCCTCGATTTCGTCACCGGCTTCGGCTTATCTAGGAGTGGGGGACGCGGGATATATCTGCAAGGCTGACAGAACCTTGGAAGCCAAGACAAGGCTGAAGGGCTGCCAAAGAGGCGGGGATCTTCCTCGCTTCGACGCTTTAGGCAGGCAACCAATAACCAAGATTCAACTTCTTGAATCGCCACCCGTTACGACTTCAAAAGAAAGTCACGCAAACATATATCCATTTCAAGTATCCGTGTACGCTCTGCTTTCACATTCAGGCACGATCTCAAAACAAATCGATCTTTGCTTCAGACCTAAGAATCTTCGACATAGAAAACAAAGTGCCCTAGCCTGATTGCACCGTACGCCTCCCAAGTTCAATAAACCGCAGATACCTACCATGGACGGCCGAAGAAGAAGATTCGGTCATTTCAGACCAATCCGTGGCCCTCAAGTCGAAGGACCTCGCTATGTCGAACGCCAGCCTGACCCGGAGAAACCTCCCATCCAAGAAAGTCAGCATACCGCAAATCCCCAGAAGGAATCTCCTCTCTACGATGGGCGCATCCCACCCGAGATCCGTAACAGTATCTTCCAATTCGCGCTCACGGAAGAAGATACCACTCCCTACGAAGTCAACAATGGGTACTCTCGCCCGGGCTACACCACCAAAAAGAAAGTCAACACCGCTCTCCTGCAAACCTGCCGCCGCGTCTACCTTGAAACCTACCACTTACCACCCATCACAAAAGAGCACGTGTTTTGGCACCCACCGGAAACAGGACCCCACGGCCGCTTCTACTCCGACCGCAATGGCTGGGAGCGCGAGAAAGAGATGTTCACCTGCCGCATGATGTCCTGGCAGTTGGATCTTGTGAAAGAAATCCAGATTTTCTCACAAGAGTTCTGGCTCGAGCAGCATTTCCCGAAGTTCTGCGAGGAGAGCTTCATGCAGGGTATTGAGAAGGTGAAGGTTACGATTAGGAGGTGCGATTGGTGGTGGAATGAACGTAATCATCCGCTGGCGATTAATCCGTATAAGGGAAATGCAGATACGAATCAAATGACGTGGGATATTATGGCTTCAAAGGAGGGGAAGACTCTGGAGTGGAACATGGAGGGGTGGGGAGCGGCGTTTGCGAAATTGCCTAAGCTGAAGGAAGTGGAGATTGAGCTTGAGACTTCGGAGGATAAGGTCGATGAGTTGGTCGCTATTGTTGACTGGGCTAAGGGTTGGAAATTCCCTTTGAAGGATGGCATGGTCCTGAGCACGGAGGGAGTGGATGCAAAGGATGTGCAGACATGGCAAGGTCCGATGTGTTTCTTGTCGCAAATTTGTCCGTACTGCTCAGGATTCTCCCAGTGCAGGGCCACAGATCCACCGAATGAGAAGTGTACGGAGAGAATGAGGTTGAAGGCGTTGTCTAAAGGACCTCTTTGCTCGGTCTATTCGTTGAGATGGAGAGCTGCTCAGGCTGCTACGACCTCTAGAGAGGACGAGCAAGAGTGAGAGTTCTGGAACGGGAGAGGGCTTTTGGCAGTCCGAACGATAGCTTTAGCATAGTGGCTACAATTTTCTGCCCGACAACAGTGCTTAGCGACTCATTCTCGTGAACTTGGGTTTCCCTCTCAGCTAGGAGAGATACCCACTCCATGCCAAAACAAATTCCTTGATTTTTTGACAATGCTCGTATACAATTAAGCAGCGACTATCTGGCAACAGGCATTTCCTTGAAACCTCATCTATGTGTTTTCGACAGCTACCATGAGCCCTGAGTACTGCATCAGCTTGAACGAACATGATTCCAAGTAGATCTGTAGACACTGTAGCTTATTACAATAAAGTATACTAATTGCCGACTTGCTTACTACATTCAGACCCCTGTACGCGAACAGACGAGAGCCCACAGAGGCGGTCTTGAAGTTCCAGTTTCCACCTCGCTTAGCGAATTCCCAAAACAAAAACAAGACATAAAAACAAAACAAAAATTGTGAAAAATTGAAAAACCCAACTGGAAGCCCACACTCGGATGCGTGTGAGGTTCCAGTCTACAGACGTAACTGAATACGTTGTGTCCGATCGCTCGTTTGTTCGCTTCGCGTTGGTGTTCGATCCGCCGTCAGTTTTTGGTGTTCGTACACGTGAATCGGGGGGAGGAGGCAGCCGGGCCCGGCAGCGACCGCGCCCGGCTGTGCTGAGAAACTGTTTATTTGGTTATATGTAGGTGTTAGCGAGGCTGTGGTTTCGGCCTGGGCTCACTGAGTAGTAAGGTCGTAGAAGAATATGGTTAGGAGGCTATGCATTTTGGGTGTGGACAAACGAGTAGGGCATCCGTGATGGATACATGGTGACTCTTCTTTTTAGAGCCTCGATGGTGCTTTCTTGCGGGCACCAATCGAGAAAGACTGTAATCTACAATTCTTCTCTCATATACAGCAGTCCATCACTCCGCCTGCTCCAACTCCTGACAGCTATTCCAAATTCTCTTCATGATGATGACATACAATTCCATATCGTTCCACAGCCAATGGACTAGCCTTAAGATCCGCAAGAATCTCACTGATCGGTCTCTCGCAAGCAGGGAAGGCAGAATAGAATATTCTGCACTGACCATCCAAAGCATTCTTATCCAAATATCCATCTCTATCTATGTATTCCTCAATATAGATCTCCATAGACATCCAGAAGTACTCATAATCAGGTTCTTGTGCCCTTGCAATCAGTCGAAGGTACGCTTCTAGAAGACGATTTGCACTCGGAATGCGTACAGGAAAGGTGTTTGCTTTGAAACGGCCATGTCCTCTTCCTGGTCGTGAGACTGGGAGACGGGAATCAGATGCCAAGATGATGTCTGCCGGCTGACCATTCGCCGTACAAGACAATTCAAAGCTTGGTAGAAACCAAAACGCCGACGACTTGTTGTATATGCATATGGTGAGTTCCGAGTTAGCGTGGAGGTGAACGACAGGAGGAGGCGATGACCGTGTTTCAGCCACGACAGTACATGTCTCTGCCTCTTTGCAAGTCGTTAAGCCGGTTTCTAGTAGCGCTGATATTGATTCTGCAACTTTTTCGTCGGGAACCATGAAATCGATTGACTGGTTAAGTCAATACCGTGGTCTGGACAGGGCAAGTCGAGAACTCACATTGACAATCGATGGAACTCCATATACAGTCAGGAGATAATTCCCCCATAAAATGCAGGGGATTCTATTGATAGCCAGGCGCTGAGAGATGGAGGCTGCAAGGTTCTCATCAACGACTCTTAGGTCGAGAGCGAGCACATCTCGTGATTCCGCTTGTTCTGCATCAAAGTGATCCTGAGGTGACATTGCGATGCTTGTCGAATGTGCCTAACAGAACTTTAGATTCAAGATGTTGCGAGACAGGTAGCTGATGAAAGTTTCTATTCATGAAGAGCATCAGCTGGGTCAGTGTTGTATTCTATTGTCTCTGCGAACAGCAGTCAAGGTATTCATCGCCCCCTTCATCCAATGCCGCGCGCTTAGTGGCACACCTTCTACTTCTCTGGAATCCACAATGGTTGATGTAACATTCAAAAGAATCGCAATAGGCAGCTCGATTTGAGGCAACTTCTCGGAAGAAGCTAAGGTGGACCTCGAAAAGATAGTATCCAATCACTGCACCGAATCTGGCAATCAACAATTGCTTTCGTCTATCTTCAACCCTGCCAGCCTTTGTTGTGGGAAAATTAAGCGAGACTTCGCAATGAAAGATACAAGACACTTTGGGACACTCACTTTCAAATTGAAAATGATATCCATCACCAACTTGATCACTACTCCACCAATCCGAAGATTGATTCATCTCCCACTTTAGACCACACATATTATTCAAATTACCGAAGAGCAGCCAGGATCAACAACGTTGATGTGGACGGAAGGTGGAGATACCCCGCCACCCCGCACCTGCCAAGGACCCCAGCGCCGGAGTGACATGAAATTTTGCTGCTTCTTCTTGAACTCTATTCGGGAGGTGTGCCCGGCCTTGGAATTTTGGAGGAGCAATGGGAAATCTTCGGGGTATTTTGAGGCTTGGAGGTAGTGGTCTGTGGTATTCTTGGTGTACAGTATGGGGCTGTGAACGAAGTGAGGAAGATGAGGACGACAGGTAGTAAGATATTTAAATAAACAAATTCAGTATACATTGCCCATCCTATACAGCAGAATTCTTGTTATGCGAATGAATCCTTTGCAATACTACGTTGTTCCCCTATCTCCTATCTTGGGAGATATCTTCGTACTGACTTTGTTGTTGTTAGGCCCCACAAACGCTAACGTCGCCAGCTTTAATTCACAGCCACTCCCACTTTCGAGATCTGCTTCCCAAAAGAAACTTACAACCCGACCAACTGCCGAAGCTCATGAGATCTAAGTATATATAAATACCGCCGACACAAGGCCGGTAAGTAAGAGGGCGTTGGACCGTGGTGTCTTGGTTGCAAATGAGGGGGTGGAATACAGGTCTCCAGAAGACGCAAGATGAGAAAAGCCAAGGTGAGCAAGAAGTAGTATTCTCTTACTATGGATGTCCCAAAGCAAGGGAGATACTTATATATAAGGTGCATGTGCTGCTGCTGTCGTCGGAGACGAAGTCTTACGCTCCGTTATCTTTCCAAACGTTTATCTCGAAGTCGCTCTCGCGCTCAAAAGGCAACATGTGGACTCAGATAATAACAGTCCTACTCGCAGTTCTCCCATCACCTGTCACGTCAACCTCACCTCCTTCTTACAGGCCCCAAGATACCGCCAACATGACTTCCACGTCCACACCCATCTACCGCAATGCAACCTACTGCATCAACGAGCGAGTCTCCAACCTCCTCTCCCTCATGACACTTGAAGAGAAAGTTGGTCAGATGTTCCAGACCCAGCTCTATCCGGGTCCAAACGGCACTCTTGACACCGGAACTTCAACCCGTAACAGCACGGACAACCTCATCGGCACAAAACACATGACGCACTTCAACCTCGTCGGCGACATAACCGACGCCAAAGTAACAGCCGAATTCGTCAACCTCGCTCAACAGCGAGCAGGAAACACTCGCTTAGGAATCCCACTCACATTGAGTTCCGATCCGCGCCATCACTTCACCGAGAACATCGGAACAGGCTTCCAAGCCGGCTCATTCTCTCAATGGCCCGAGACACTAGGTCTCGCCGCCCTTCGAGACCCCAAACTCGTACGAACATTCGCCGAAATCGCAAGAGAAGAATACCTCGCCGTCGGTCTACGGGCAGCACTGCACCCACAAGTCGATCTCGCCACGGAACCTCGCTGGGCTCGTTTAGGAAACACTTGGGGCGAAGACGCTACTTTGACGAGTGAGTTGCTGGTGGAATATATCAAGGGATTTCAAGGCGAAGATGGCAACATAGGAAAGCATTCCGTGACGACTGTCACTAAGCACTTCCCTGGTGCGGGACCGATGGAGAATGGTGAGGATTCACACTTTACGTATGGTAAGAACCAGACGTATCCGGGGAATAACCTGGACTATCACTTGATCCCATTCAAAGCAGCGATCAAGGCCGGGGCGCGCCAGATGATGCCGTATTATTCACGTCCGATAGGGACGAGGTTTGAGCCGGTGGGCTTCTCGTTCAATAAGCAGATCGTGACGGATTTGTTGAGAGGAAAACTTGGGTTCGAGGGCATCGTGGTTACGGATTGGGGTCTGATTACTGATACGACAATTCTGGGTCAGGATATGCCGGCGAGGGCTTGGGGATTGGAGGATACGAGTGAGCTGGAAAGAGCACAGCGAATCATCGAGGCGGGGTGCGATCAGTTTGGTGGTGAAGCTCGGCCTGAACTGATTGTTCAGCTCGTTCAAGAAGGTCGTATATCAGAAGATCGAATCGACACTTCCGTCCGGCGACTCTTACGCGAGAAATTCCTCCTCGGACTTTTCGATGATCCATTCGTCGACCCAGAAGCTGCTGCGAGAGTAGTGGGGAATGACTATTTTGTGCGACTCGGAAACGAAGCTCAGCGGAGAGCATACACTCTCTTGTCCAACAAGGATGATATCCTCCCGTTGAAGCCACACGCCAGTACGGAGACGAAATTTTATATTGAGGGTTTCAATGCTACATTCATGTCTGCTCGCAATCTTACAGTCGTCGTTACGCCCGAAGAAGCAGACATTGCACTCCTCCGACTCCAAGCACCCTATGAACCTCGCCCCGGCGGCTTCGAAGCCAACTACCACGCCGGCTCCCTCGAATTCTCCCCTCAAGAAAGAGCTCGTCAAGCATCCATTTTCAGCACTGTTCCCACCATCGTTGACATTATTCTTGATCGACCAGCTGCCATCCCAGATGTTATTGAAGGTGCGGCTGCTGTGCTAGGTAGTTACGGTAGCGGGTCAGAGGCGTTCCTGGATGTTGTTTTTGGGATCATGGGACCGGAGGGCAAACTGCCGTTTGATTTGCCGAGATCGATGCAAGCAGTGGAGGAGGCGAGGGAGGATGTACCGTTTGATACAAGGGATCCGGTATTCAGATTTGGACATGGACTGAGGTATAGGGATGTTTGTGGAGACGAAGGGAGAGAATGTCGGTGAGCTGCTTTGGTACATAGGGAACACTTTAACAAGTGGAAGAGCCGTGGTAATATTGAAAACCAGAACTTGAACGGGAACTTACCTTGTAACCAAACACATAGAAAAACAAACAATCACTTGGCTTCCTTGATGACGCGACAGCGAGTCCGGCCTGAAGGCGGGGTTGTTCATGTGTTGCTACGCGAGAGCCATTTATGTACATCACTCTATAATCTGAAAATTCCAACAACGCCGAACTCCCAACCACCCCAATGTTTCCTCGATCCCAATGGAGATCCCAGACACCGACCAATGCACTCATCATCATTCCCTCATAATCCTTTTTACTCATTTCAGATCCTCAAACCCATATCCTAGCGTCACCTCCCACTCATCTCAAAAGTCTGCACCACCAGAATCCCCTCCCCACTCTCCTCACTCTCACTCGTCTTCCTACCGCTCCCTCTCTCTTTCCCATTCCTACCAGTAACACTCACCTCCCTCCTCACCACCGTCTCGCTAACACCCCTCTTCCCTTCACCACCCAGACTCTTCTCCAAATCCAACAATTCCTCTCCCCCACCCGGCGTCACGACACCGCTCCTCTGCCCATACCACTTACGCCGCGACGTCTCTGACGTCCCCGATGAGACAGACGCCATCGATCCGAAGAGTGAAGGTAGGTATGTTGAGAAGAAAGGTTTGGTTGCTGGGATTGATGCGCATATCTTTATGAGACGGCCGTGATTAGCTGAGTCCTTTATGAAAACACCTCATAGGATATAGAGTATGAAAGTTTAAAGTTAGAGGCTCAAAAGGGAATCGAGACTTACAATCCCAATATACAACTCCAACGCACTAGTCACCCACACCGGATAGCTCCTCCAAGTCTGATCCCACCCCGTGGTAACCTCGTACATGTAATACGTACGGATGACACCTGCAATGCACGAGATGAAACCAAAACCGAAGAGTACCATCACAACGATCATTTGACGTCTGGGTAATTGTAGAGTCCAGACTGTTCGGATGGGGAGGAGGACTGTGGCGAGGTCGGTGAAGGTGTTTATGATTCCGGCGGCGAGGAGAGTTGCTGGTTGGGAGATACAGTTCGGCTGTGGGTCTTTGGTTACTTTCCAGTAGTCGTGTATTGGCCTGTTTGTAGATTAGTATGTCTTGACCGTTGTCTCATCTTGTGAAGTTCCATCTTTTGGACATGTGATTTTTCTGGAAAGGTATTTGATGGCCGGTCGGAAACACTTCACATACCTACACTGAAATATCACCGTCAGGCAAAATACAATTCCCTGGATCGTCACTATGACGATTGCAGCCAGCGTCACTCTACGCCATAATAAGGATGCATTGACTAGAAGTCGCCGTACAAGCATTAGCATGGAGAGTTTGGTGAGGGTGATGGCTGCTGCGAATGTGACTTCGGCTGCGAGAACCATCTTCAGACCGCCTGTGACATGGCTGATTGGAATATCGTACTGCTTGATTTAAGCACTGTAGTGGTATAAAGGTTGAGTGGGGAGGACATACTGTATGCCTAATCCAGAGATACTTGGTATCTTTTAAGATACTGATCACGAAGAATCCTGTGGTAGGGACCTAGACAGCTCACAGTCAGCGGTCTGCTTCATTTACAATCCATAAATGGGACAGTTGTTTTGCTCTACAAGAAGCAATCCCACGACATACCAGAGCAAGCAAGATGAATGTATCATCAAGCCCAAAAGCATTCTTCAGACACTTCCTCGTCCATATCCTCAACCCAACAAAACCAAGCAATATCGTATAAAGAATGATATTCAACACGACATTCGAATACCCTCGTGTCTCTGGATCGATATAATTCGGCTTCGGCCATGACAAGATGACGCTGAGAGGTGGTTGCTGCATGATTGCTTGATTACTTGATTACTTGTTTTGATCTGCCCAAAGTAGTAGCGAAGCCAACAATATGGTGTGGAAGCAGGTTGGTCAGGAACACCAATGGCAAGAGCAAAATACAAGACAAGACACAAAGTTTATTTCCTCGCGAAGAAAGACTTGGGATGAGCTGGCATATTAGAGGAGGAGCCGCAGGAGGGGCAGAAGCCAAAGTAAGTAGGTAAGAAATGTCGAGCAGCGGACGCTACTGTAAGGGGCCTAACAGAGGCATGGGAAAGGGTGTGGTGAATGAAGAAGTTTTGTTACGTTGGTAGGTTGGAGAGTAAGTGGGTGATCTGCGAAAGCTCTAGAAGCTGAACAGACCTTCAGAGCTCGAAGCTAGATTCGTGAAAAACTCTCTTTTATTCATCGAAAAATACCATACCACACACACCGCACTTACATAGTTGGACCCATCGCGGGATACGATGGGATGGGATGGGATGGTCGTGAGTAAGGCAGGGCCTGAGCGGGTCGTGGTCGTTCGTTCAGCCCTCGTACTTCCAACACCTTTCACCCATTTCCTGCGAGTAACTCGTAACTCCTTACGAACACAACCAACCAATCTAACAACCAATCCCTTCGCTCCTCGCATTCCAAACATGCAATTAATCCGACCCTCCAAGATCCAACACCACGATCTCCGTCTCAAAAATGTTTTTCTCAGAGTTCGGACCCCAGATCAGAGCATGTGGGGCGACCGATGTTGGCTTTGGCATCAAAGCACCTCTGCATTGCAGCTCTAGACAGCTGACATAGCAACAAACCAAGCCGTATGCAGCACTAGCGGCATCACGAATCGTCCCAACTCGGACCTCGAAGAAGGCAAAGCAAAGCAAGCTGGGCGAAATATTGGGAGTGTGCGTTCTTAGGGTGAGGCGGTGCGTTAGGTGTGGTTGTAATATGATTTGTGGCCGTGGTGAATTGCTTGAAATATGTCTAGAATCGAGATATGAGAATTTGGGGTCGGTAAGTCGGAAAGGATAAGTTTTGTTGTGGGATCTCCCATAGGTCAAGAAAAGAAGAGGTCCTCGAGGTACTTGTCAGAGAAAGGGAAGCTGTAGGAAGGTGTCTATGAATAAGATGAAGCTTGAATCATTGGGGGCGGCTCGAATGGCTGTACTGAGTTGTAAGCTTTGATATGACTCGCTTGAGACGGGATGGAAGAACGGGTGAGGCGGAAAGAAGATGATAAAGACGGAAGGCCAGTTCTAGATCTATTGGACGGGTTAGGAGGAATTAGGAAATGTTGTGCGAGCGGTAGAATGGACGATTCAACACCTCCTTCAATAGCCGTACTGTGCTTCTGACGTGTATTAGATGATTTCACAGACCTCAAACCGAGAACTTGGATTGCTGTGCAAGAGAAATGGTCGCGAATACGTTATTACAAGAAGATCCATTCTGAGGACGTCTGTTGGTATAGTATCTCATCTCATGCATCATCTTCCCGAGATCTAAGCAGCCTTCTTCGCAAACTCCACTCTCAAAATCAGATGCTTGAAACCATAACCATCCATCTTCTCGCACGCCTTGGCCGCATCCGTCCTCTCCTGGAAACTGATGAACGCAAAGCCCTTCGCCATACCCGTCTCCCGATCCTTCGCAAGGAAGACTCTGGTGACCCGACCGAACCGCTCAAACATATCCCGCAACTCCTGCTCCTCTGCCATCTCCGAGACGTTCGTGACGCGCAGCGTAGCCAGGTCGTCGCGCTCGTACTTGCCGCCGCCCATTCGGTCGCCTGCTGCTGCTGCTCCGCCGCCATTCCGCATGTGTGGTGGTACGTATGAACTCTTTCCTGAACCAAGACCTCCTGGACCCTCGACGATATCTGCGGCTCCGGCTGCGACATCTGCTCCTGCTCCCTCCTCTCCGACTGGTGCCATGGTGTCTTTGAATGGACATCTGGCGGTGAAATGCTCGCCGTTACAGATACGACACTTGACTTTCTTGTCCTTCAACTTGTCCTTCATGCTTCCGGCCTCAGTCTTCTCCTCCTTCGCATCCTTGCGCCAGTTGCTGCTAGGTCTGAAGATGATGTTCTCTCCTACACTCGTGGTGTCTGTTGCTGGCTATCGAACTGTTAATATCACCTCCCGAATTGTAGATCCTAGATCAAACGTACCCCTGAACCATCCTTAGCAGAAAGACCAAACTTCGACCACTGTTTGCGCTCTGCTACTCTTGGGTTGACCACCTCCTTGTGTACGGTAAATCGGATTCTGCGTGTCGTCTTGACCTTCTTGCCATCATCGTTGAATCTCCATGAGACGATTGTCTTAGTGCCATCTTTGTTTGTAGTTGTAGTGGATGCAGGGAGCTCGTTCGTGGTATCATCGAGATCCTCGTCATCAGCCCAGTCGGCACGGCTATTCAGAAAAGTGAGTACAGTGCTCGCATAAATATAGTGGCGTACCATGAGGGACGGGGGGGAATGGGGTATCTTACGCAGCTGCTTTCGACATCTTGTTATTGGTTTTACGCGCCCTTTTTTGTTGCGTTTGAGATGGTTCCTGGGAGGTTTGTAGAGTCGCAGGTAGTTGGTGCGATCGTGTGTCGTGAAGTTTAGAAAGTCGATGTCCTGGTCAAAGGCGGGGGAGATTTCGGCAGCGAAAACTCCAAAAATATCGAAGTGGGAATTTCAGCCTCGCTAGGGCTACACGTGACCGCAACTACAGTACAAATCAAGATGGACATCTTCGGGCCTTTCGAGGCCATTCCTTCCCGTCCGCCACTTGCATTCGAGTCAGCTCTGAGTCACAACTATTGGGCGTATGTCACGTAGAAGTTATATACGGGAAGCATTATTGCAGCTATCATCCTCGCTTTGGCCACATCTTGACATCAAAGCGGACCACATTCTGCAGCCCTCCCAAAATTCTCACCATAGGCTAAATAGATCCATTGAAAAGGCCAATATCACATATTTGAAAGTCTCAAGGACTGCTTTTTTGCGTGATTCTGTAAGCTGAGTTCGAGTTCCAGATGGGCGCAGAAAAGATGTCAATTTAAAGCTCCAGAAACCGTTTCGAGGAAAGCAAAAGTTCCGGTTGAAATCGAGGCTAAACGAAGACACTGAATCATGATCGGAGATAGCTCTTTGAAGTAGAACAACCCTGAAACTCACTATGAAAATGCGATGTGCAACAGACTGAAAAGATGTCGATAGCAAGCATGCAAATGACCTTCTGTTCGTCCGGGACCGTTCATAAGTGGATAGCAGCCACGGGCTGACAGTTCAGTATTGACGCACGAAGGTTCATGCATCGAAGAGAAGCATCACAAGGCTGCCATTGTGAGAGGGGATGTCATATTATTCGTCGTCTTATCCTAGTTTTATACAGCCACAGTAAAGCCCTTTTCTGTGCAAGGTATCCACCACAAGCCCACGCTGCATGATACCGCGATGCGTGCTCTGAACGCCTTTTTGCCCCAAAGCTATGAAGAACATGAAGTAGCTATGACAACAGAGAAGAGTCGCCAATGTGCAACATATGAGTACAGAGATGAATACAGGAGTGGTCTTTCTGAACCACTCAAAACGCTAAAGAGTCAAAGAAATTGTGCCGAAATTGGTCGTCTATTGCTTCTTCTCACCGTCCTTAGCCTCGCCCTCTGGCTTGGCCTCCTCACCAGCTGGTGGGGTCTCGCCTGACTCGGCACGGGCCTTGTGCATCTTATCGAAAAGATTCAAGCTTGCCATTTGAAGCTCGTCGGTCTTCTCCTTGATCTCAGCAGCGGTGGCGGTGCCCTCGCCAGACTGGGACTTGCTGACAAACTCGCGGAGGGTGGTGATCTTCTCACGGATTTGGTCAGCCTCGGTCTTGTCGAGTCTATCAGCGAACTCATTCAAGGCCTTCTCAGTATCGTTCAAGACACTGTCGGAGCGGTTGGCAGCCTCGATGGCGTTCTTGCGCTCCTTATCAGACTCGGCGTATCGCTCGGAGTCGTCAACCATGCTTTGGATCTCCTCATCGGAGAGACCAGATCCGGAAGCGATAGTGATAGATTGATCCTTGTTGGTAGACTTGTCCTTGGCGTGAACGTGGACAATAGCATCGGCGTCAATGTCGAAGGTAACCTCAACTTGAGGGACACCACGGTGAGCGGGTGGGATACCGGTGAGTTGGAAGTTTCCGAGCATCTTATTGTCACGGACAAGCTCACGCTCACCCTGGTAGACCTTGATCTCGACAGCAGTCTGGAAATCAGCTGCAGTGGAGAAGACCTGGGACTTCTTGGTTGGGATGGTGGTGTTTCGGTTGATCAGACGAGTGAAAACACCTCCGAGGGTCTCGATACCGAGGGACAGAGGGGTAACGTCCAAGAGAAGGACATCAGTGACGTTACCAGCAAGGACACCACCTTGGATCGCAGCTCCCATAGCAACAGCCTCATCTGGGTTGACAGACTTCGCAGGGTCACGGCCGAAGATGCTCTTAACAGACTCGGCAACCTTTGGCATACGGGTCATACCACCGACCAAGATGACCTCTTGAATGTCCTTGGCAGCAAGGTTGGCATCCTTCAAGGCCTTTCTAACTGGCTCGACGGTACGGCTGATGAGTGGGTCAACAAGCTTCTCAAGCTGCGATCTGGAGAGCTTCATGTTGATGTGCTTCGGTCCGGAAGAATCGGCGGTGATGAAAGGAAGATTGATGTCAGTCTGCATAGACGAGGACAACTCAATCTTAGCCTTCTCAGCAGCCTCACGGATACGTTGAATGGCCATGCGGTCGTTGGAGATATCGATGCCAGAATCCTTCTTGAATTGTTGAACCAAGTGGCGAACCAAGTGAATATCGAAATCTTCACCACCCAAGTGGGTATCACCGTTGGTGGACTTGACCTCGAAAACACCCTTCTGGATCTCGAGAACGGAGATATCGAAAGTTCCTCCACCGAGATCGTAGACGGCAATGATCTTGTCCTCATCCTTCTCGAGACCGTATGCAAGGGCAGCAGCAGTTGGCTCGTTAACGACACGGAGAACATTGAGACCAGCGATTTGACCGGCGTCCTTGGTGGCTTGACGTTGCGAGTCGTTGAAGTATGCTGGGACAGTAACAACGGCGTTTTGGATTGGTTTGGTGAGGTAGGCCTCAGCAGTCTCCTTCATCTTCTGCAGGACAAAACCACCAATTTGCGATGGGGAGTATTTCTCGCCGCGAGCAGATACCCAAGCATCACCGTTTGTGTGTTGAACGATCTTGTATGGGACCTCCTTAATATCGCGTTGAACCTCGACATCAGTGAACTTTCGTCCGATCAAACGCTTGGTGGCGAACAGAGTGTTCTCTGGGTTTACAACAGCTTGACGCTTTGCAGATACACCGACTAATCTCTCGCCATCTTGAGCGAACGCCACTACCGAGGGTGTCGTCCGGGCACCTGGAAAAAGTTAGAAGGCGAGGAATTGGAAAGGGGCAAATGCTGAAAATGTACCTTCTGAGTTCTCAATAATCTTAGCTGTAGGACCTTCCATAATTGCTACCGCAGAGTTTGTGGTTCCTGAAAAGATTGTGAGCATGCGACCAGATTGTGGCCCCCTGGGAGCGCCGGAAGTGAAAACTTACCCAGATCGATACCGATAACTGGACCGCGAACCTTCTTGTCAGCATCATCTGCATATCTTCGTACAAATGAGGAGCCAAGTGGTGTGCGGATGAGATTCGAGGAGCGTGTGGCGGAAGATGTAGCTCGAGGAAGCTGTTAAAGTCAGATGGTGATGCAATCAAAACATTCGAGCATTGCAGGAAGGATAACTACTTACAGCTCTGGACAATCTGGAAGACAACATATTGAGGGTCGCTAGAAGATCAGGAGAATGTGCGTGAGGGTGTTGATGAAGATGGGGGGAAGATTATTGCAGAAAGGAGAGATGGGAGTTTGATGGTTTATTAAAGAAGTAGAAGATGGTAGATGATGCACGGCTGCAAAAATATTCTTCGAGACGCTAACGGGTGGAATTGGACAGAACACTACGGTGGGCCAAATTGAAGTGGAGTGCAGGGGGTAGGCTCGGGCAAAGAAAGCAAAAGCGGCACCAAGGTACAAAACTACAAGTGCTTTTGCGCACCTCTGCTGTCTTTCCATGGCGATTATTAAGATATACTTTCAATTCTGATACGTTCAGAGGAACTTTTGAATTCAAAAGAACATCTTAAGCTTCAAAAACTGTAAGCTATATCAATATTGTGCGAATTCCACTTGATATTCAGGAGGCACATTGTTGGCTTCATGATCGATGCTTCACATCCAGTGCCGCCTTTGTCAGCGTGGAAAAGGTTCTCTGTTACAACCTCGAACGCCAGGCATGACTGCAGCTGCTCGTTGCCATCCATGTGCCGACTCCACCCTCAGCCTTGACGTCGTTGCGAGCAAGCTAGATGATGCGACAAGAACAGACAAGACCAAAACAATCACATTGCATCCAAACTCCGGCCGATCGTTTACATACAACTCGAAAGAACCTCTCTGCTAGTCGTTTGAACCATCTTGAATATATACAATCTTGACTTGCAGAACAAGTACCCAAGATCTGCCGCCACTTCGTACGTGGAAAGAGCTTCATGAGAGCACGCGCTGCAGCGCATGGCAGCCATGGCTGTCAAAGAAGAAAGCTTGTACGATTGTGCAAGGTCTATACGTCTACAATCAAAAACTAATGTGATATCTGTAGACATCATGCCACTGAGAATCTCATCCTGCCGAACCCGAGAAAGTATTACAGGGCTACGATAGACACTAGGTGAGTTGGTTGATGGGAAGACCTGTGATCCATTTGAAATACTGGCGGTTGGCATTGAAGCTGCGGAAACGGTCCTGAATGTTCGAGCATGGCTACATCTTTTGAACGATAGAGAAGAAATCAATGAAGCATCACTTGCTGACAAGGTATTCTAGTCACTGGCAGCTGCGGTCCCTAATAAGCTCCCCAGAGCAGGACATCGTCTATTTCCCCAATGGAACAGACATCATATCTATCAACTCCAAAACTCGAGAACGCGAACTCATCGCCTCACTTACCTTCCTTCCACGATGCCTCGTCGCCTCAAAAGACTGGTTATGTTGCGGAGGAGATAATGGAAACTACACCGCCATATCTTTGAAAAACCGATCGGCAGCCTTCGATACATCTTCATTCCTAGACTCTGACCCAGATGCCCGTTTACCGCTGGATCTAGATCCAACCAGACGGACGAATATTGGGGAGATGATTGATGCGTATAGGAGGATCCGAGGCCGGGCGATGACCACACACAGTGAGAAGATTGGAGCGGAAATTGTCAATTGCATAACTCTTTGGTCGCCGAGGGATGATCTATCAGAACGGGTGTATAAGGTCCCAGTGGCTGTGGTGTCGAACAATGATTGTACCGTTTCAATTCTGAATGTGGCGACCTCGGATACTCTGGAAACATTGAAGTTGCCTGACTTCGTCAACCGTTCCGCGATATCACCGGACGGAGAGCTTCTCGTTGCAATCTGCGATGATCCATTTCTGTATATTCACAAGAGAATGCCAAAGGCAGAGCCGAGGAGGGAACGTTTCGAGAACAAGCGAAGTCCGGTATATCAATGGGTACTTGCTGGGAGGATACAGCTGGAAAGTCAGCGGCAGGCAGATAGATCTCAGATGAGAGGAAGTTTTGCACTTTCTTTCTCGAGATCGGGAAAATACTTGGCCGTTGCAACTCAGTACGGCATTATATCCATCTTCGATGCGGAATGTCTCACCGAAACGCAATCTCTAATGGTATCATTTACTACTTCGAGACCTGGCCGTCAAGCCGGAGCGGTTCGAGCAATGGACTTCTCACCAGGACCCTTTGATCTGCTTGTAAGTATGAATTCACTACTTCGATGTAATGTGTCTCGTGATGATTCCAAGCGATATTTTGCCTCAGAACATCCAACTTACAGCAGTCACTCCGAGACCATGAAGCTGACTTCCACAGGCTTGGACAGAGTCAAGTGGCCGAGTAGGCATTGCTGACGTCCGAACACTCTTCAACTCCCGCCAGCTAATCCTGATAAACTCCAACGAAGAAAACGTAGAAAGAGTTCTTCTATCTGATCGATCCGGTCAGAGATATGGACTCCGCAGTCTAAGATCCGAATCACCACCCTCAGCCAATATCCCAGATTACCTTGGAGCCGACCTAGAAAGACGACATTTACGAAGTCTTCTTCTAGACAGAGACCAAGATCCACCCACAGCAGCTGAGCTAGACGTCCTGGAAGTATCACGCATCGCAAGACGACAACGAGACGCCGCCAACGCAGCGCGAGAAGTCCTAGCCGAAGCATCAGCAACATCACGATGGGGGCCCTGGGCAGAAGGACGCCGCTCAACCAACTCCAACACAAACTCCAATGGCGAAGGAAGTTCCAGTAGCAGCACCACCACCCGTCTGGTCAACAATGCCGGCCTCCCCACCTCCCTCCGCGACTTTGTATCACACGACCGTTCCGCCGCCTCATTCCGCGCCTTCATGGATGAACGCAACCGCGAAAGCGCACGCCGCACTCAACTCCAACAACAGGAGCCACGAAGACGCAGCTCCATGCTCCTCGCCGCAGCCGAAACAGCCATCGAGCGAGAAACAATCGGTACGCCTCGAAACGACGATGCCTTCTCCGGTCTTGAACGCCTCACTCTCACGCCCGGCCGACGAGATCGTGATCGAGACCGAGAACGAGATCGCGGTTCCGCCGCAGAACCCGGTTCCAGTTCTGGTTCCGGCAGAGCGCCTGAATCCAATACCCCCTGGACGGATATCGAATCCATCTATAGAGCTGCTCGCCAAGCTGACGTACCTATCACGCGCTCTACTCGCCTGCGTGTCGAACTAGGTGCCGAGGACGACGACCAAACGATTAGTATCAACCCACGGGAATTCGCACATAGGCTTCGACAGCCGTGGCGGCCTACGGATGATGGGACGACCTTTGGGTTGGGTGCACTTTCGAGAGATGAGAATGGGCTGTTGGACGGGGTGTTGAGAGCTGCGGAGACGATGGGCTGTTGTTGGAGTCCGGATGGGAGGATTTTGTGAGTTTCTTGCTTTTCCTTTTCTCCTTCTTATTTTTGGCTGCTCTTTTGGCTGCTCTTCTCGTCATCCCTTGCCTTACTTTGCTCGCTTGCTTGAATAAATGAACAAAAAGGCTGACGAAACAAAAACACAGATACGCAGCAACACTCGAAGGAATCCACGAATACCACGTCAACATAGCCGGGCGGAAAAAGTTCCCGAGTATTGTTTTTCGGTGAACAAAGTAGCCTCGTTTTGCCGCACTGGGCACAGGAGTTTTTGGAGTTGTTTAGGTATCTAATGACTGCGAGATGAGCATGCAGCATTCTTCGAGTTGAAAAGGGTGAATCAGCCGGTAAGAGGCATCTCAAGCGAAAGATGGAGGAGTGAGGGACAGATATGTAGGAATAGCAAACAAGCAAACAAACGGGACGGGACGGGACGGGACAGGACTACAGTAGCAACAGACAACAGTTGTATGTATGTATGTATGTATGTATGTAAGCGTATAGCAAGCGAAATGAAATTCACATATCAAATACCATCTTAAAAAGCGAGACATAGAAAGAAAAGGCGTTGATGCTGGTTTACAATGGTAATAGAGATGAACAGGATTAAGCGAGTATGGAAACATTGGAGGTAAACACATATCAATATAGACAGTTTGCAGCGCGGCGTGTAAGAGAGAGCGCTCGATGAGAGATGATGACCCTGAAACTGGTGCTTTAGTGGGGTATTCAACGATCTGTTCATTTCAGGCCTAAAAGCCAAAGCCAAAGTCAAAGTCAAGGTATTTTCGTGCCATTCATCCATTCATTCATTCACGTCCTCTCAATTTCCCCCCATCCCGTCATGAGATGGCTCAACCTCACATCCCATGCATGATCATTTCAAGGATCAATCTTGGGGCGCTTGCTTGCCTGCTTGCTCACTATCTGCCAACACAATGCTTCATCCTATGCAGTGATTTAATTCATGACCTACACCACCAATGCAAACCTGCGAACTCCAGACCAGATTCTAGAGCCCCACAAATGCACTCCGAAAACACCATCGAAAGAACCAGGGAAAGTGTAGAAAACGGTGCTTGCCACGCCGCACTGTAGGGAATTATAACGCCATTGTTCACTTGCTCGGTTCTCCGTCCTTACAACCTCGCTGAAGTCTCAAAACAGGCTCAGTCACTCTTAATCTCGGCTCCAGCTGCTGCAGTTGGAATTGACGCCGAAGCCGCTGCTGATACAGCTGGAATCTGAGGTGGTTCTTCTTCAGAAACGGATTGGGAGCGGAGGAGGTGGGAAGGCGTGGCAGGTTCATTAGTGATAGCGGAATTGGAATGAAGCTCATTGACTTGGCGCTCTGGAAGAACAATTAGCATTGTGAAGGGTACATTTCCTTTGCTACAAGGATCATACCCAGTTCCCTGATTCTCTGTCTCAACATCTGGTTCTCTCTGATCATCATCTGAGTCTCTGCTTGATAGAATGCGCTCTCATCACGTCCACCAAGATTCCACGTCTCGCCGCCCTCACCGCTGATGGATGTTGACCTCAACCGTGGAGAAGCAGTTCGGCTGGGTGTTCTTGATCGTCTGTGTTGGAGATCTGCTCGCGCAAGATCGAATGAGCTGCGTGGGTGGAGGGCAGCGGAAGGAGAGCGGGGTGTGGACATGGCTGAGTGACGAACGTTTTGGTTGGAAAAGGACATCGAGCGTTCTGAAGTTGGAGTGGATTCGTCGATTACAGGAGGGGTTCCGTGAGTTGGATCAGCACCTCGAGCAAGTTGTAGTTGTTGAAGCTCCTGCTGTTGAGTCCGGATCATTTGCAAGAGTCGATTCTGATGTTCAGTCAGTTTCAATGTATGATGACCCTTTGCGCTCCATTCTAAACAAGATACTCATTTTCTCTTGTTCACTGAACCAAGTTGAAAATAATAAGCTCTCCTAGAGGCTCTCCATGCTCCAAAAGTATTATAAAAGTCATGTGGACAACGTACAACTTGCGCCTCTTGTTCCTGCTCTATTTCCTGATGTATCTCTCCCAGACTCGGAGCACGAAAGTGATGAGGATCTCCAGTAGACATGATCGGCGAGCCTGTAAGAGAGTGTGGGCTTGATGTTCGATAGCCTGACACGTGGGGTTCGTGAACCATTTCGCCTGGTGCAGGTAGGGAGGGGTCGTTGAGTTGCAAGTTCATTAGGACTGTAGATCGTCTTCTGCCAGCATGGGAGGGTTGTCGATTTCTTGGGACGGAGCTGCTCGAGGAACCTAGAATTGGAATGTCAGCACAAAAACTCTGACTATGTCTTGTGACAAGAGGTTTGGTCCAGTCTATCATGCAACCGTTGGGTGACAGTTTGTATTCCACCCTGACAACTCAGCGCATGGAGAGCTGAGCCCCAGATTATCCCTCTTCGCTGAAAATAGTATTGCAATATGGTAGAGACTACGGAATTGTACATACGTCTTGAGTCTTCCTGTTGTAGTCCAGCATTCACAGCCGCAGCTGCTTGGAGGGACGTCGAGGCAGATCGTGGAGAAGGAGATGGTGTTTGACCCCGCAGGGCAGCAGCGCTGGTTTCCCCAGAGCTCGAGAGTGTTCGTGCCATGGTAGGTGATCCCGAAAGTGATATTGATCGTGAGGGAGGAAGAGAGTTGAGGTCGGGCGCCATTGGACCTTTGTTATATGAACCGGAGTGTGCTACAAAGGTCGCTGATGGTGGGGAGTATCGGAATACGTTGGAGGGCTGTATGCGGGCGACTAGCAAACAGGTATGGACGTTGTCGGAAGAGAAGGCAATCGAGGGATTGGAGGAAGTAAACTCGCCTGCGATCAAATCAAATGATGGCGTAGGTGTTAGGTGTTTGCGTGAGTCAAATGTCTGAAAGGAGCGTGAGCGTGATAGTGATGTTCAATCGAAGGGAAGCTCTGCCCGCCTGGTGACGATGATCGCTTGTCGTTTGGCAGGGGTCCAGAGAGTCCAGTCCAATCCAGTCCTCAAGAGCGTTCTACTTGGCGAGACCTTAGACCTGGAGCATCAACCATGGAGCAGCTTCAATAGTGAAGGCTTATTGTGAGATGTTTCTTACTTCTCCTTATCTTATGTCAATAAAACTGCCTACAGACTCAGTCTCCAACAACCACCTTGCATATCTACAATGAAGGCTCCTACAAATTCAGAGGCCAAGTATTCAAATTCCAATATTCAATGCAACACCTCTTTGCAACAGCCACAACTAATCCCATGGCAACCTGCTCTGGGCCATCCGGTCACCTCTCCCGACTTTCTAAGCCACCAACGGCTTCTCGTCTGAATCGTCTAAGAAACTGTCTGAGTAATCACGGGACACATTTGGGGAAAGGTGGTTCCGCCCATGAGCTGGCTGCTTGGCATCACGAAGTGGCACGATCAGGCCACAAAAGCACTCGACAATTCCACATCGACTGCCACCACTTCAGATCAACCGACAATGACAGAGGGGTTGCAAGATGGACAAGGTGAAATTTCATCATTGTGGCAATAAAATACCCAGGTATTCAACGTCATCCGGGGTCGTGGATAGCCTACGCAGCATTGCAGGACGCGTGACTTTGTCAATTACATGGAGCCGAACTGAAGCCTTCCCTAGTGTTCAGAACTGTTAGATATGCTGATCGGCAGATGTGTCTGGAACACAGCAAAAAAGTATTTACTAGCAGACTTAGGCCTGGCCTCTAACAAGCTGTTGAGTTCCAGACTCGGAAAACAAGATCAACAAAGCCAGAAACAACCGGCCAAAACTCAGAGACACTTCATCAATAATTCCATCTTTTGGCAATCCTACCTCCAAGCAGAACCACAGGAGCACAAACGTTGACCGCTCAGCGATGATTGCTTACCGCCGAGCTCCTGTTGGTGATCGATCTTCATGGTCAAGAAATCAATACTTACTCTCCCCCACATAAGTTCATCCGAACCATGGATCTCATATGGCCGTCTGGATCGATCCGAAAGCCATGGATGATCCCTCCTTATGACCCAACACTGCGGTCAGACTGACCACTTTTACGCATTTGATTCGCAACGACACTCCCACAAAGAACTGGAGATTACCAACATTGGAAAGCAAAATATATCACCAGCTAGGCGATGCTACTGCCGTCTCGTCAAGTCCAGTCAAGGTGCTTTGCTTTTCAAATTCCCAGCCTCGGCAGCACGGACTCCAGCACCCTGGTATCTTATCAGGTATCCTTGGGCCATAGGGCTCAATGATCGGGATGTAATTTATGAAAAGCCAGCCCCTTTCGGCTTGCAGACAAGTCAGAAGTTGGTCATCCGCAAATCTTTTCCGGATCTCAAGACTCTTGATCGACTTGAGAAAACTTTCGAAGTCTGGCGCGCGGGACAAGTGCCGGTACTCCAAAAAGTTAACCCCCTAACATACTTTTCGTCCTCGACTGTTGGAAAAAAGTCAAAGCTAAACAACAGTTCGTTTCTTTTCAATACGGATCGCATCGCACCGCATCGTGCGTGATTCTCGTGCAGAAGTCCAAACTCCGATTAGCCACTAGACTTTCACTGTGGGTGGCCCTAATGCAGGCACAATGCCACCATGATGTTTCTTTTCCCACCCAAGCAAGCCGTAGCGCGGGTGGTGGCCGTGGTGAGTGAGCATCCCGCGACGGCTGCACTGCACCCCATCTAAACTTGAGACAGCGGTATATGTGAAGGCTTATGGCTCGAGTCACCAATACGCTTTAAGTCCTTACCTATCAAACTTTTTACTGGACATGACAATTCAATAACATTATTTATTGACTCGATCGTCGCTTGAGAGAGCCGTCCTGATGGTGGGCATCTGCAGCCCCTGTGCCCGGCTCTGGCCCTGGCCCTGGTGTTGTTTCTTCGGAGGTTTTGCTGTTAGCGTCCACTACGACCGCTAAACTCAACGCCTCACGCCAAATCCACAGGCCGTTTTGAAGCCCGCTCTCCTGTGATTTGGCAATGGAACGCTCCCCTTGCGAGCCCTGGCCTTGCTGCAGGGGAACAGCTGGGTAAAGCATGTGCATGGGACCATCAACCGGCCTAAAATAATCATCATCCTGGACGTGGAATATCGGACAGCACCCGTGCGTAAGCTTCGCGTTCTCCTTGTCGTCTGCTCCCCTCTCCATATCAAAAGACGGGCCCGTCTCATCCTGCATGTCATGTTTTTTCTCCTCTTCTCTGCTTGCGAACTTTCCCCTCTCCCCGCTGCCTTTCCAATCGCGTCTTGTTGTTTGCTATACCATTGAATTGCTATTGCTTCTGCTCTCGATGCCTTAGTTTCTACGCGTCCGTTTTGCAGTCTTTCATTCTCGACGTGTCAAGATACCGGATGCGGCCGCAACCTTTCTTTTTCCCCTCAGGACTTACTTCGCGACAACCACCCCACACGCGTCAACCGGAACAGTGTTCTCAAACACCAGCCGACCTACTTCGCAGCCATCCTTTTTTGACGACGTTGGAGAATTCTCGATTTGAGGACTTGCCTGGATTGAGCCTATATCGATTGTGTCTTTTGTGCTTTTCTGGACAAGTGTATGAGGATTGTCTCGGTTTACTTTGATATACCGAAAACCCCTTGTGCGACTTGAAACATTTCCGACTTCTACCCCAATAGAAAAGAGAACGAAGCGAAAAATCCATATTTTAGCAGTAAACGTCCCTGCATCAGAAACTCGAGTTGGGCCCCGCACGGAACGGGAAACAGAAGGTACTTCCGACGAGAATTGTTCTACATAGCGCGCCAGAGACGAGGCGAGACGAAACGAGACCAGACGAAGCTCAACAAGCAGGAAAGATCAATTTGGTTCTGCATAAGTCCAGGCAAGCCAATTGGCGCCAGCTATGGGAGACATCAATGAAGCTGTTCCGAGTCGGGCTGGAGGCTTGGACGATCTTCCGCAACTGAACTTAGCCTTCCACTCCAACCGCAGAGAACGACCACCAATGATCAACCTGTCTACTGGAGATGTTGCAAGTCGAGTTCCTTTACGGCAAGCAAAGGTTCAGAGAAAGGATTCGAAGGGTGGACTCCGCGGGATGTTCACACGGACTAAGACTGACAAAGCTGTGGTCATATCGCCATTGATAGAAGAAACTCCTCCACTATCTGGATTCTCGGAGAGATCGATGAGAGCTGTAGCGGAAGCAAGCTTACCTCGTAGTCTATCTGTGAAAATGGCCAAGCAGAAATCCGAGAAATCGACGCCAGTATCGGAGATCACAATGCCCGCCACACCAGCAACATCTACTACTAAAGCCTCTCGAATGAATCTCAGGTCTAAGTCGGTCAAATCTGTCAAGACACCCAGCAAGCCAAACCCAAAATCACCAAGTACAAAGTCATCGCCACGACCTCCAACAAGGACATCTGCAGCTTGGGATCCACCACCACTCTTTCAAGCCTACCCTCAGGCCATAAAACATGCTCAGCTTTCTGCTTCAACGCTTTCGGCTGATGCTATTCTTCGTATGAGTAGCCATAAGAGAAACAACAGTCTTCGAGACGAAATCGCTCAGACTGAAGCCACGGATCTGACGAGTGCGGCGGCGAAGAAGGCGGAAAAGGCGAAGAGTAAACACAAACGACAAATCTCAGGGTCATTATCGAAGGCAGATTGGACCCAGAAGATCTTCGTTCTTGTCACTTCTGGCTATTTACTTCAATATGCGGGTGAGGGATCATTCGATAGATTACCTGAGAAGATGATGCAGCTTGGAAAAGATTCTGGTATGTTACAACCTTCCTTGGTATGCCAATGAACAATGCTTACCAAATTAGTTGCTTTCGCAAGCGATGTGATACCAGGGAAGCACTGGGTATTACAAATTTCACAAGCTATGGATTCTGATGGTACCCCAGCATCAGACTCGAGATCCTTGTTATCGCGGCTCGCTTTTAGAGGCGCGGATTATCGAAGATCTGCGACGAGCTTACTACTCGTCCTTGACAGTGCTGAGGATATGGATTCGTGGATCGCAGTTGTGAGGAGAGAAATCGAGGCTTTAGGTGGCAAGAAACATGTTTCAGAAACGGGAAAACCTAAACCAGACGACAAAGTCATGCAACTGAGAGCGCAGCCAAGCCATCGATATCTGATTCATAGGAATACAGACGAAACGTCTGACCCAGCGTCGCCTCATATTCCATCTTTCGGACCGCCGCCATGGGTTAAGGAGAAAGACAATGAGTTGCAGAAGAAATTAGAGGAGGCAACTTCGGAACTGATAAGGCCACAATCATCGGCAGTTCGTCCTTCGACTGGTCACCATTCGAGAGCTGGCAGTGTCACTTCCAATGATGGACGTCAACTCGAGAGTTTGAGAGATAGTTCGAACAGATTTTCGTACGTTTCTTCTGGACAACGAACATTGATCACCTCTCAGGGCTCTTCGCCAGCCACATCACCAACTCGAGAGAGTGCTAACTTAGAAGATGTTATACCTAAATCTTCGACCGAAGATACGCATCTCCGACCAAATGCAGCTGCTGTCAACGAGCGTCGAAGATCCATGCAGACCATGCAGATTCCCGTACTAGAACCGCAAGCTACTGCAAAGCTCCACAGGCACTCAACATACGGCGGCCCACAAAGTCTGAATCGAAGCCGTTCTCCAGGTCTCACGCCGAATTTCAGCGTCCCAAACTCTTCTATAAAGCGCTATTCCATTGCTAAGAGCTCATCGCCAACGCCACCCGTACCAAGCACACCTAACCGACCGGGCCAGCGCGATTCCATTCTCAAGGGAACACGCAAAGCACCTCCTTCAGCGCTCCACGTTCCACGCTCCCTCTCCCCTGTCAAGGCCTCACCGAAGAAGGTCCAGCCCATGATCTTTTCACCCATGCAATTCGATTCAATCACAAACACCAACACCGACACGCACTCCTTCTCACTAGTCAAGAACGCCAAGCCATCCATGATAACCATTCCCCCACGGTCACCCTCGGCCGCCACTACACCATCCAACACTATGCCCACTCCTCCGCCTCGCCGCATGTCAAGCCTCACACCGCTCGCTCCCCACGAAGCAGCACACATCGATTTCCACCTTCCGCGTCGCTACTCGAGCATGCAGACGCTTCGCGACATAAGCGAGAAACACGCTCTGAACAACAACAATGTTGATGCGCCGCTGAGACCTGCGCCCTTACCACCTGCGGCGCTCTCAACGCCGCTTCCAAGTTCACCATTCGTGTCGACCTTCGAGTTTCCTCAATCCACTACACAACAGAATCAAAGTCAAAGTCAAGGCCAACATCTCAGTCATGCCCAGCCTCAAAATCAACCAAACTCTCAAAGACCTCGAAGCAGAGCCAGCGCACGTTCACCTCAGCCCATCCCGGTCCCAGTCCCAGTCTTAGCAAAAACCAAATCCAAAGTCAAGCGCCCAATCAGCATGCAAATCGCGCCCGCCGCCGCTCACAGAAACAACCCCTACCTCTCTCCAAAAACCAAATCTCCCCAATCTCACTCTCAGTCACAAACCCACACCTTCTCAGCCCTCTCGCCTCGCCCATTCTCCTCATCCTCAAACAACTCCTCCATCTCAACTTCCCATTCTACAACCACCACAAACGGGAATGGAAACGGCAGTGTCGCAACGCCGCTTACCTCGGTATCAATGCTGTCACCTAGCCTACAGAGAGTGAAAGAACATGAGATCAGCAGGACGGTCATAAATCGCCGCAGTATGCCAACTCTTGTTAATGGCCCGCCGCCTGCGCCGCCGCCGGATTGTGCTTTGCCTCCTCTACCGCCGCCCGGGAGCGCGAGGGGGAGTGTGGGCAGTAGGGGGAGTATGGTGAGGTGATGAGATACACGACACGGGGCGGAATCTGATGGGTCGATATACCCTATCTAGACCCAGGGACTTCACTCATTTCTTTTACTTTACATCTTCATACATACATACATATACTACCATATACTCGTCACGATCGGATATACACGGAAAAAGGAACGCAGCAGCAATCGCACTCTCATTCGACACCTGGACACGAACGAGCGAACGACGCGCAGATGACACACTCTTTATCTTTCCTTTCCTTCACTCACTCCCTATATTTCCTTCATCTTAGCGTTTCGTTGCGTGCGTTACTTTATCATTTTGACTTTCATACTATCGAGACGATCTTTTCTTTTACTTATGTACATTATTGCGTTTACTCCCCGGTGAAATGGGTAGATGGTTGGGCTTGGCGTAATGGGAGAGGCGCGTTCGTGTTATGATATCCATGTACAAAAAAGGAAATGATGAGCTCGGCAACTGTAAGATAAGATAGGATAGGATAGGAGAGGAAAGGATGGTGAGGTAAAGTGAGAAGGCGACGCAAGAGACCTCTCACTAGCTTGTTCAAGTGGAGAACGGAAATACGGTGGGGAAAAGTATATAAACGATTGAAAATCAAATTCGAACCTAATTAAAGTACTCTTTGCTTCCTAATCCTAAACTGTCGTTTGAGGATGTCTTTGCGTAGAAGATATATCTGATATATATGTATATATACACATATATACTCAGCTCGATACTTGTTATTTGTTACTCATTGCCTAACATTCTACTCAACTTACTGTACCTGTACAAGAGCCCTCAAATTCTCCATTCTTAAAATTATGTAGAGGTGGGAATACTAGCTGCCTACCAACCAATAATAATGATCTTTCACCAGCTAATCCAAATCTCAACCTTTTCCAGCGACACACTCAAAGATTCCTCACCTACACCTCACGGCACCGCATCTTGCGCCAGCCATCTCAGGCCAGACCGGACCGGACCGGATAGCAATATAACATTCCATTTAGCTTAAATGCCTTAGCTTAATTTCAGCCTTCCTTTCACCTCATTTAGATCCTAACTTCATAATTTCAACGACCTCCGAGCCTCGGCCCTCTCGCCTCAAACCTTCCCAAATCTCGACAGTCGACTACAGTATCTGCCTGCAGAGCCACAGAATAAAGAGCAATGAAGCGTAAAGCATGAGTGCAGTATATCGTACTACCAAAGAAGTGTTTTCAATTTCAAACTCATTTTCTTCTTTTCCTTTTTCTTGTTCTAGTTTACTTAATTACTTATCTATACCGTGGGAGCAGGACAGGTAGGTAGTGCAAAGCAAACAAAACAAGATAAAATATGGCAAGGGAAGGGGAGGAGTGATGGATCATTGTGTAGGTACTGAGGCAGTGCAATGAGGCGTTAAAAAGTGCGAATAGATGATGAGTGAAAGTGGATGGATCGGTGATATTGAGACAGTACGGAACATGATTGAATGGAACGGAATTTAATTCGCTAGGCCAGTTGCTGATGTTTGGAAAAGATGAAGGTGAGGATGAGGGTGAGGATGGAGACCTAGGTCTAGGTATAATAATGGCCTTTCCACGACGAGGACTGATGTGAGCAGATAGAGAGGCATGAACGGCGATGACGGCAAAGCCGAAAACCCACTTTTTTTTTTTTTTTTTTTTTTGGCAAAGGATGAGGTTTGAAGTTCAGGTATTATCTCTTCGATTTTTGCATTGAAGAAGCAAAGCACCTCGGTGTGGGCGTGTCTCACGCGAGAAACAGAGAAAACGCCAGTAGCATATTGTACATTGTACCTATCTCATTCCTTGCATAAGAGTACCCGAAGTCAATCGCCGTTTTTCCCTCCCTTTCTGCGGACTTATTCGTATCCACAATATTAGGCAGATGTTTAATCCTCATCAAAAACCTCTTCGACTCGAGGCGCCATGTGTCTTTGCGTGGTATTCGATGAAGTCTGGATTTGTGGCGCGGCGGATGAGGTCGTGGCTGTTGCTGGGGCGGGTTGTCCTGTCATGGCAGCCATTGTAGCACCTGCGCTTGCGGAACCAGATTGCTTGGACTTCTTCTTGCCTTTCTTCTTCTCCTATTTCATGTTAGTTTCGAGCCCCCTTCATGATGACTGGTATTGCTTCTTACCTCTTGCCAACCCCAAAGAGGTCTAAAACTATCAAAGAATCCAACATCCTCAAACAGATTCGGGTACAGCCACAGTCCGGGCGGGACAGCGAACATAGTAATCGCGAAGAGAATGAGTCGGAAGATAGCCATGACGAAGAACAGTCCAATGAGGCCGAGCATGCCCATACTGAGATACCAGACACCGAGACGAAGTTTCATGGGCCAGAGCGGGAACATGACGACTGTGAATACCAGAGCTAGAGCACCAACAGCATACAACTTTTGCTTGACTTGAGCGCCTTCATATAACCAGACAAAGTGCAGATCTTCGCGGCATTCTTGTTGTTGTTCGATTTTGACTGTCCAAAGGCCTTTGACTCGCTTTGTCTTGTGTGCGCCTGGGGCGTGATTGTGGCCTTCATGCGGATCGGCCTTGGAAACACGAAGAGCGAGGAGGGACATGGGAAGGAGCTTGAAGGTGTTCTCGAGGGAGGCGCGGTCGGTAATCTCTGGTAGGAGAGGGTTTTTCGAGCGGGCTTTAGTGTAGGCTGGAGACTCGAGGGCTCGAAGTGCACGTTTGACTGCGTCATTGTTAGTATTGCATTAAGATTAATAGCACAAGGCAAGCTCACCCTTGAACATATCCTTTCGTTGTCCATTGAGAATACATGTTCGCAATTTCAAGTCCTGGCCCTTCAAGAAGTTTGCGACTGCAAGTGCCTCTGGCTTGGGAGGACCAGGCTGAATCGGTTGCTGCTGCTGCTGTTGGGCTTGAGCCTGAGCTTGTTGTGCTTGCTGTTGCTGTCTCTGTGCCTCCTGCATCTTCTGAATGAACTGAGGAACAGTCAATCCTTGCTTTGCGGCCTCAGCAGCGAGTTGCTTCTTCATGATCTCGATTTGTTCTGGGGTTGGCTGCGGTTGTCCTGGCGGGGCTTGAAAGTTGATTTGAGGCTCGCCTTGTTCGGCTGGCGGGCCTTGAGGAGGTGCTTGTTCTGCCATATTTTCTATCGGCTATGGTAAGTCGAGATGTGGTGCTGTTGAATCGCCTTCGAGGATGTATGTTTTGAAGGTGAAGCAAAGTGGAAGTGGAAGTCACAGAGAAGGCTGAGAATTACTGAGACCTGTCCAGTTCAGATTAAAAAGAGTGGAGAATGATCCGATCGTCTTGGTTGGAACACAACCGCCACTGTGGCTTGCCGGCCCGTGCGTTTCTCCGATCATCCGACAGGGATTGAGACCAAGCTCCAAACATCCACTAACAGCTTCACACCACCACCTTGCTCAGATATATTTCCATTTTGGCGCATTCTCTCTACTTGTCATCATGTGTATCGCGTATATCTGACTTCTTTTCCAATCTATATTATATTCTGTTTAATCAAATGCTCTCACGATGCTCACGGACTGATACTTCTATCCACTCGTTTCCGGCGCCTCCGATGACATATCAAACATTCTTTCCTGAGCTCAATGTTTGTGTTTTCGGTGGAGGATGAGTGAGAACTATGCGCCAGGGGCTGATGCCCTACCAGTACCTCCTTATACTACAGTACTTCTTGTGTGTAACTCCATGTGCCTCAACAATGCTTGCTCACGTGCTGACGTATATGATTCTAGTCGCAAAGAGACTTGGGATTGAGAGTTCCAATCAACTTCGTCACAGACCCCGGTGTTTCCTTAAGAGCCGCCTGCTTCTATGAAAACAGATATGAAGACGATAACGCTGGAAATTGCGTCTCGAATCTTCTGGCTGCAGGGTTTCGGAGGTTCGAGCTCGATCTCTACTGGGATCAAGGACGGAGTGTCTGGTCGTTCTGTCCAGTATCAATTCCAGCGTGGATTCAAAATGTCGATCCGCTTTCGACTGTAACAGTATTTCCAGGACCTACTTCAGCATCGAATTTTTCTCAATCAACGAGTCCTGCTACCTTGTCAAACTTCTCCCAGTCAACTAGTCCAGCAACACTTTCAGCACAAAACTCCCCATCAAGTAGTCCCAACCTACTTGCTAGACAGCAGACTACAGCCGCACCAACTTTAACCAATCCGACTCCGACAAGTTCAACAGAAAGCTCTCTTGGGCAAGTTCTGCCTAGTGTGTCAGCCATTCCAGACACACCAAACAGCCCGCTAGTGGCCCTTGGACCATACGTTTGCACCACATCCATCAATCTTTCAGCATTCACATCTCTGCTTCTTGACTACATCCAGAAGACCGAGAACACTTTAGGTGCTCATCTCCTTTACCTGATACTGAACCTGCACGCCGCCGCATCAGAACAAGACCCTGGTGCACCTGCTTCTCAGCCGTCCAGCCTGCCCCAAGGGCCAGATCTTCTCGGAGCCCAATTTGCAGAGAACCTGACAGATTATATATATACCGAGTTTGAATTGTTCTCCGACCGAATTAATCTCAACGAATCCTGGTATAACATTCAAAATGAGTTGTATAGGCCCGTGGAGGGTTATTACGAGATGAGTCGTACACCAAACGGAATCCTCACAACAGAAGACGGGTGGCCGTCAGAAGCGTACGTCGAGTTTGCTAATAGCAAGAGACTGTTGATAGGATGGGGAACAGTCGATCCTCAAATGTCAGGTTACAATTTTTCCGGCGACGCTGGAACGATATTCAATGAAAACTTCATCCAGGATCTTCAGACGGATGTCACGGCGACGGAAGATGGAGTGCTAAGAAATGGCTGCTTCATGAATAACAGCACGGATGACCTGGCGCAGGTCAATTCTTCGTGGGCTGTTCAGAGTAATTTGTCGAGGTTTGACTATCCGACAGCAGCTTCAGCTGGTAGGTAGTCCTTGTTTAGACTTTGTCGTGTGTTTTCGTGCATCGAAGCGAGGTCAGGGGTTCGGTTGTCAAGCGACAATATTTTCATCGGAAGGCTTAATGCTGTCGCCACTTCCAGTGTTTGTCAAATCGACGAGTACTTTACCATACCCCGACCATACACAATTCCTCCCACAACCTCCATGATCAACACCGCTTCCCAGAGACCCCATCGCTAATTTTCAACTATAGACCTCATCCCCCTCCTAAACCTCACAACTTCCCTCACAAATTGCGGCATCTCCCCCCACCTAAACAGCACCCTCCTCTCCACCTCTGCCCACCAAAACTCCACCCCCTACACCCTCTTCTCCGCCTCCACAATCTGGTCCTGGGCCCCCAACTCCCCTCAAAACGCCTCTACCACCCCGTCCTCCCCCTCCTCCGACTCTGAAATCTTCCGCTGCGCAATAACCACGCGCACCGACTCAGACAACCCCTACCCGGGCCGCTGGATCGTCGACGACTGTTCGGCAAAACGCTACGCCGCCTGTCGTCTCCGCAACAAACCGTACACATGGACACTCGCCGACGTCGCTGTAAGCTACAGTTTCGCCGATGAGAACTGTCCCGAAGACTATGACTTCGCGGCTCCAAGAACCGCTCTCGAGAATGCGTATTTGACGCTGGCGATGAGGAGGAGTGGGCGGGATTTCGACGGGCATGGCGCGTGGGTTGATTTTAATAGTTTGGATGTTGAGGGGTGCTGGACGATGGGCGGGCCGAATGCGACGTGTCCGTATAAGGAGGCGGTGGGGAAGGAGAATGAGTTGAACAGGAGGGAGATTTTGGTTTGTGCCTTTTGTTTTTCTTTCACTGTCCCCCGTTCTCCACTATATCTACATCACCCCCTCCTCCCTCTCACTCCATGCTGCTCTTTAGCGAGTCGTACTGATAAATATCCCCCCAAAAGGTCCCAACCATAGCCGCCATCATCGTCCTAATAACATTCGGCCTCACCATCTTCGTCAAGTGCGTCGGGAACAGGAGTTCAAAACGTCGTGTTAGACGCAGGACGAAAACGGCTGGGAATGGATTTGTGTATGAGGGTGTGCCTTCTTGAATTTTTCTCCTTCCCTCGATATTTGGGGCAGTGGGTTTGAGGGGTCTCGTTTTATTTGTTGTATATACTGATAGGGGAATATCTGAGCGGGAGGGGAGGGGAAGGGAACCGGTGAATCATGGCGGGTTTCTGTATTTTGTATCGTCTGTAGAATTTTGTTGTGGGGGGAGGCCGTAGAGTGAGATGGTCGGATCGGCTTGGATTGAATGGATGGATGGATGATTTGAGAGGCATATTCTCGTTGTTTCGACTTGTAAGATACAGCATTTTTTAAGCCAAGGGTTTCGGGGCTGGGCGGTCAGGCTGGTGTTGGAAGGGATGGCGGTAGCATTGGCGTTGTATATGAGTGGAAAGATACACGGTACTTGGGAAGGGGAGGATAATTGGCTTCGACCTGAGGATCTCAATTGTTTTGTGTGATATTGTACCCTCGAGCTGGGGATGTATTTATTCGCTTGTAAATAAAGGGCTTCGAGTCAAAAATGAAAGAAAGGCAGATGTATTTTACCGCTACAGGCTGTAGTATCCAAAATACGCCTAGGAGCAAAAATCAAATAAAGACTGCAAGCGAATGATCTCTAAACGCCACCCTGCTAGACCAAAACCTCCCATATCCGTGTGTGTTGCCCTCGTTTCCTACAGCCCATGCGCCAGCTCCTGATCCAAAACCTCTTGTGTGCAGAACAGAACCGAAGAGCATGTCTAATTATGGAGCACACCAACATCATTCTCGCTGACTTCACTACCAACCTCGGTCCAAGACCCAGGTGTCGAGATGCCCTCTCCATCGACGCTCATCACGTCCGCCTCGCTCGTAGCGCCACTTCTTGGAGCCCATACCTCCTCGCCAGAGCCAGCTAGCGATGCCGAGTCCGTAGGTGTAGCCTCGCCGCTTCCTGGGACTGAGATATCTGGGTCGCTGAATGTAGGCGAGCCAGGTACGATCTCGAGACGTGGAGATGCGGAGCGTGGTGTTGCGGGTAAGGGAGAGTAGAAGCTATTGTTTGCGTTATCGGCCCAGGCGTGAATTGATGCGTATGCCGAGTCGTCTCTAGGAGCCATGTTCGTGTAGTCCGTATCCTCCATCATCGGGTAGGAAACTGGTGGATCAGGAACAGCATCCGAGGTATCGATTAATTGCTCGGCGATGGTGGCGGTGGTCTGACGGGTTTCTTTAGGCTCTTCGTTCGCGGAATAGAGGTCGGACATGACTTCCACCTTCTCTGATTCCTCGGGTGACATCAGGCTGGAATCTACGGCCCGCTGCTCGTCGGCGTCGATGTTATGTTCGTCGCTGAAAGGATTGGCGTAGAATGAGCCTCTGTTCAATCCTCTTACGTTGCGGTTTCGAAGTCCTTCCTCAGCATCGCCACGGACATCTGCGCCAGTATTATAGACATATGTGCCTTTCTCAGCTGTAGTGTCCTCCTGTAAGAAATCATCGAAACTCGACCCGCGGCTTCGATTTGCCGGTTTGTCGCCATTCAACTTCCGCTCCTTCTCCAACTTCTCCATATGCACTGCATTCCAGTACATTAACTCCTCACGCTGACGACGCTTGGATTCCTCATCTGCGTCTACGCCGATATCTGCACCGGCTTGGCTTTGTAGGAATCCTTCTGCGTCTTCGGGGCGGTTGAATCGGGGTTGTTGGGATGCGGGGTTGATTTCGTCGCCGAGGGAATGTAAGGCGATGGCTATTCGGCGGCGGACATCTTCTGCGAATTGTCGTGCTTGTGGAGATTCGTAGACCGCAATAGCAGCCTGTATTACTCAGTAGATATTCCGCAAATGGTGGAGAAGTAGACTTACAGCAACTGCGGCGGCGACTACCACAATGGCTCCTGAAACGACAACTGGGTGAGAAGGCATATTCCAAAAGTACGCAGGAATTCAAAATGTTTAGGAATTAGGTTGATGACTAGGAGAAGAAAAGTGTAGGTAAGGTGAAATAGCTTGGGAGAATATTGATAGGAGAATGTAAAGGTCCAGATGTTGGTGCCTCGAAGGCGAAGGCGAAGTTGACTTGACTGACTTGCGCGTCCATGCGAGGCCCATGAGATCTGCCTTGACAGGGTGTCTGGTGATCCGCACCGCCTATCAAAGTCCGGGGACTGGATGTTGGACTGAGACTAACCTTTTGCGACCACGGCAGGCATTGTGACAGATTGCCCTACACCGTAGAAAATTGTCGAGGAGAAAAGACGAAAGTAAGGGTAAGTTGAAGTTGTGAGGAAGATGTCAGGAAGAATGGATGGATGTTGGATTACGACAGACGACACTCCATGCGGGTCCATTAACCCCGCTATCTTTCTGTGGCTCTGTGGCTGAAGCTGTTGATAAGGGAAGTGGCGTTAATTTTGAGGCTTCACTCGGCTGCTTTTCATCACTCAAGTTTCGTCGATGTGGCAGCATGAACGACTTCAATAAATCTGTGACTGTTTGTACTAGATGAGCAAGATCTTACTAGCCACTGAACAAAGCTCATTGACACTGAGCTTTATAAATTAAAGACCTTCTCTTCAAGGACGCTAGGACAGTCGAATTAGTAGGTCCGCCATTCTTACTGGTTGTTCCTAGCTGCAAGCGACAGTATCGGATCATATGGCAATATCATGATATTATTGTGAGCAGCTACCTTTCATGACGTACGTAACTGAATGAGACTGATCTCGTCATTTCAAGAATGTTCAAAAGCTGAAGATGCATCGCGTTTTTGAACTACAATTATTGCCTAATGTTGCCTTCTCCGTATATAGGAAGGGACATCTTGACTGTCTATGCAGTCTAGAAGATGCGTACTGCCTCAGCATTGCTCAGACCTGACGCCGGTCCTTTTGAGAGCTCGGTTAAAAGTAGTGTCTGCCTCACCCCGGAGCCTTGTCTTGATCCTTCCAAACCGCAGCCAATCTTCACCGACCAACCTGCATAACATCCGTCCAATACTGCAGATATGGCTCTGCGGCTGAGATGGCGTTTCCAGGGTGTGGCGGCAACCTGTAATAATCACGGTATAACTATCATCCTGGCCACACGCCAGATTCGCGACGATGGAACTGCTTCATCTCAGCGCGTTGAGAACAACACTGTTGCAGTAGTCGTCGAAGGATGCCCTTGGACCTGGAAACGTTACACAGGATGATCTAGTCTTGTTGACCAAAGATAACACTCACTTCCGCATCCCTCAGACAAGTCGAAGGTTCCACAGCCACTGAGCACGTGAAACTCAAATGGAGGTCCTTGGGATAGCAAGCAGCATCGCTGGTTTGATCAGTCTTGCTGATGTGATCGCCTTCAAGGTCTCCAAATACTATACTCTCGTGAAAGGGTCGCAGTCAGAGATCAGGGCCTTGTTGATAGAGGTCCAGAGCCTGTACGGGGTCTTGAACAGCCTCAAACTTCTAGCAACATGCCTAGAAGATGGTCAGCAGCCACTTGGTATGTTCTTCAATCCTTTTTCCATTTTACAGAGCTGATGAAATATAGGACCAGCCAACATCCCGCAATTAGATCATTTCCAGACATGTCGGCAAAATCTCGATTACTTGAAGAAGTCCTTGAGCAAGCTCGATTTGGATTCCGTAACAAAGCTCACTGTTCTCAAGATCAAGTTGCTCTGGCCATTCAAGGCTACAGAGACCAAAGAGCTTGTTGAGAGGATTTCCAGAAATAAACGAGATCTAGCTGATGCATTGACGGCTGATGGACTGTTAGTTCTCAGTTGTACCCCGACATCGTTCATGCTTATTGAATTATGCACGGCAGGACTGCATTGCTCAACGCCTTGTCAACTCAGGCAGATCTGGCAGAAGCCGTCGAAGACGTGCAGATGAGACTACAGAAGATGGCGGAAGAGAAAGGGGAGAATGAACAAGGTCCGTTGCTATCTAAATGTTTAACGGACTTAACTGATGCAACCTTAGATGAGCGCAAGAAAGCAGTATTCAAATGGTGCTCTGTGGTGACTCCTTATGAGAAACACCGTAAAGCCAAGAGTCTACGGCATCCCAACACTGTTACGTGGTTCTTTGAATCTCCAGAGTTTAAGAAATGGGCGCTGGAACCAAATTCAGGCATCTGGTTGTACGGAATCCGTAAGATTCATCGTATTGTCGACTTTGTAACGAGATACTGATAACAGATCTTAGCTGGTGCGGGTAAAACAATTTTAACGTAAGTTACGCATGCCAAACCCAGGAACAATCTAACAACTCCAAGGTCCGCCGTCATCGAAGAAGCTAAGATGCTTGCTGCTACCAAACCTGACCATGCTATCGCATACTTTTATGTTGAATATCGCTTACCAGAGACGCAACTGCTATCTAACATTCTAGGATCTCTGATCAGACAGCTCTGTGCAAGTTCCGAAGATGCTTTTGAAGAGCTAGAGTCGTTCTACCGTGAGTGCAACGAAAAGTCCAAACATCCCGTCTTACCCACCTGCGAGCAACTTGGCGACCTTCTCAGCCGCATATCGAGATGTTTCGAATGTGTAATGATTGTGATCGACGGTTTGGACGAAAGTTCCGACCCTCAAGAACGAAGCTCTACTCTGCAACTTCTATCGACTCTCACTGCGCCTGAAATCGGAACCATTAAAATTGTTTTTACTAGCAGAGACGAAATAGACATTAGACGAAATTTCGAAGCATTCGAAGGGATGTCTATTGCTGCTCGAAGCAATGATTTGGAGTTATATGTCGCTGCCGTCATTGAATTGCGCATCAAGGATAAATCCCTTCGAATGAGAGATCCTGCCTTGAAAGAGATCATCATCAACGGAATTGTAACCAAGGCCAACGGCATGTAAGTACACCGACTCATGGGACATAGGACACCAATACTTACAACATATAGGTTCCAATGGGCGAAATGTCAACTGGACTACCTCTGCACCCTTAGCACCGATAAAGAACGACGTTCGGCCCTCGAGACACTACCCGCTGATCTGTTCGAGACTTACACGAGGATATTGAACCGTGTTGCTAGGAGCACACCTGGTAATCGGCGCTTAGTTGAGAGAACCCTACGATGGATTAAGTTCGCTCATTATCCGATGAAAATTGAAGCAATTGCTACCGCCGTGGCCGTCGAAATAGGGTCAAGATCAATTGATGAAGACGATATCTCGGATCGTGATAGTATCTTAAAGTGGTGCAGCAGCTTAGTCACACACGACGAGAAGGCCGGAATCTTATCTTTCTCCCACTTCACCGTCGAAGAGTTCCTGACAGACAAAAAGCTCTTGGAAATCCCAGAGCTGCAAGACTTCTACTTGGATGAGTCCGAGTCCGAGAGAATTCTCGCCAAAGTCTGCCTCACATTCCTTCAGTACCCAGAGTTCTGGCACTGGGATCTGAAAGATTCAAAAACTATCAGAGAAATGGCAGACGAGGTGCTTTTCTTGAATTATTCCTGCGAATGGTGGCTTCGCCACGCAGAATATGGCGAGATCGGCGATGATAAAACCTACATCGAGCTGACACGACGTCTCTTCAATCCTCAAAAGTCGTCGAATTTCGTCCTTTGGTTACATATCTGGTGGGCGGAACACGGTCCTTACAATCTGGAAACTCCAAAAGCTGCCCCGACTTTGAATATAGCAGCCGCTTTGCAACTTGAGCACATCTGTAGATGGCTCTTAGATGAACATAGTTGCGACGTTAATTTCGATGACGCTATCGTTGGTACGCCGTTGATCTGCGCGATCAGAGGTGTTGGTTATGGAACAAATCCCATAAAGGAGGAGGTGGTTCGCTTGCTGCTTTCACATGGTGCTGATGGAGACATCAACTTCGGCGAACTCGATTCTCTTGATGGTCGAAATGATGACACCCTTCCGAAGAAAGTCATCCGGACCCCCATGTCACTAACATTGGACATTGCTTCAAGAGATGTAGAATGTTGCTGTGCCGTCTTCAGACGTCTGCTTGAAGCAAACTGTATTTCTTCATGTGCAGATTCTGCTGTGTGGAGGTCTTATGTCATCCGACGTGTACCAGGGCCACCAAGAGGACATTCATGGTTGCCACCACCGCCACCTCCTCCTCCTCCCCCGCAAGGCTATGCCGTAGGGAGACCTGCGAGAATAAGGAGGCCAAGCAATGCATCAAGCCATATATCAGAATCACATTCCGAGGACGTACCAGAGCAGATGCTCGTGGCCCTCTTTCGGGATACTCTCAAACACCCCGACTCAATTTCGTTGGACCACGAGTCCAGAAGCAAAATGATTTCATATATCACTAGTCATGGCAATGAGACTTCTGACCTGGAGCTAGTCTCTACATTGGCGACGAGAGAAGACTTGAATGATTTCCCGAGTATCACGACAGACCAAGCTATCTCTGCAGCAGAGTGCGGACAGACACATGTGATCAAAACCTATGTGGAAATAGGTGTAGATCCCGAGATTCTATACGAATGCATCCCGTCTGCAGCCGACTCTGGGCATGCGGGCATGGTGAAGCTACTATTGGACTACTGTCCTAGGGAGAAAGCTGCCCTCGCCAAGGTTGTTGAGGAAGCTTTTATTTTAGCAGCAAAGGCGAACTACTGTGACGTTGTCGAAGTAATCCTCAAATATGGCATTGATGTCAATATCGTTGTCAACCACAATGATTTCAGGCTGAACTTGCGAAGAGGCTCTGCCATAGCTTTTGCTATACTTTACGGAAACTTGGAGACCGTCGATCTCTTGCTCAGCATCACTGGAATCAATCTTAGCATTCTCACAGAAGGTCTCAATCTGCTACATTTAGCCCTGAGGGCACGGTCTCGTAGGTCTGAATTGGTAGATCGGATCCTCAGCAAGGGCATTGATCCTCTCACCAATCAAGTCGGAAAAGACGAGATGTCGACACTTCACTCCTTTCTCGGTGCGGATAATCCGCTCGAGCAACAAGACGTGGAGTTGCTGAAGCGTCTGATTAGCGCTGGATGTAACCTCAAGGCTGTTGACAAACTCGGCAACTCTCTTCTACATACATTTTTGAAACGAAGAAATATTCAAACAGTGCCAGAAGAGATTATCGAAATGCTGATTGAGGATGGAAATATGAAGAATTTGCCGGACAAGATGGGACAGTTACCTCTTCAACTGGCTGTCAGAAATCGGGCAGAAAGCGAAATCATACGAATGCTGATACCCGAGGACACGTCCTTGTGGAATTTTAAAGAGCGCCATGTCTTCAGTGTTCTACATTCCGCTGTCTATCCAGACAACACGTTGCCAAAGCCACCTACGATAAGACACCGACCACCCCCACCCCCACCACTGTTGGGGCCAAATCAAAATACTCTGTCGATGACTCGTTCCATGGTTCCTCCTCCACCACCGCCACCACCGACAGCATTTCGGCCAGGTCCGGGTAATTTGTCTGATGACAACGACATGCTTAGAATTCTAGATGTACTTCTGGAGAAAGACGACATCGATATCAATGTACTCGATTCGCAGGGAAACACACCTCTCATGATTGCTACCAACAATTGTGTCGACCAGTCTTCCGAAACTCGAGCTCTAATTATAAAAAGATTTCTGGACAGAGGAGCCGACGTCAATTGCGCCAATGCCGCACGCTGGACGGCTCTTCACCACGTCGCTTCGAATGGATTCGGGTCTGGCATAAGGGAAATCTTCAAATTCAACCCTAATCTTGAGCTCCTCAATGAAAATGGGTTCACTCCACTTCATCAAGCTATCTTCCAAGGAAGAACTGCCTGCGTCAGACTTTGGATCGATCAAGCTAATGCTGAAGGTCCACGGACTGAAGCTTTTGTCAAAGCGTTGGAAGCCCGAACAAGTCGTGGTCTTTCTCCATTACATATTGCCGCATTGCATAATCGAGTCGACATTATCCAGCTCTTGCACGACACTGGAAGGCTGGGAGGCGTCAATGTACCGGGTTCGATCGACAAAGTCTCTCCGTTACATCTAGCAGCCGTGATGGGCCACATTGCTACAATGACTATGTTGATCCAGTATGGTGCGGATGTGAACGCGAAAGCAATTGTTGGTAACACGCCACTCCACTTTGCAGCCGACAGAGGAGCTGTCAGTGCTGCTCGGCACCTAATAGATAGCGGAGCATTGGCCGACTTGGAGAATGACGATGGAATGAAGCCGTGGATGATCGCCGAAATGCAAAATCATACAGAACTAAAGTTCGCATTGGAAGTAGCCGCAAGAATTGAGACTCAGGCCAATGACAAGAATGACGAGTCGACAGAATTGGTGGTTTTAGCAGGCGCCAATCGAGTGGGTAGCGGAGATATTGATGTACCCATGCTCTCAACACTCTTCAGAATTGCACCGAGGAAGTCCAAGCCGGCAACCCTGCTTGATGCAGTGACTTCAGGAACAGATGCTGAAGTGCTAGCATTCCTCGCAACAGGTAGCGACCCGAATGAAGCAATGGGAAGGGACGAGGCAGCCCCACTGCATATCGCATGCCACAGAGGATACACCGCAGTTGTGGAACTTCTCCTTGATTATGGCGCCTGTGTCGACGTAGTAGATCGAGCTGATAATCAGCCATTGCACTGTGCTGCTTCAGATGGCAGGCTTGATGTTGTTGAAGTGCTGCTTGAACATGGAGGTAGCCTCACAGCAAGGAATACGGACATGCAAATTCCTCTTCATCTCGCAGCTGAGCATGGTTGGCTAGATGTAGTCAAAATGCTACTCAAGGCATCTAGAACCACAGTCATCACGATTGGGACCGACGGGAAAGTCATCAGTGATACTGCAAGGCACGGTACATTCAACCGTTTCCCATAACATTAAAAGAAGCCTAACTGATCGTCTATAGATGGTGTGTTTCCCCACCTCGAACTCCGCGACAAGGAAGGCTACACCCCACTACTCGCATCCCTCTACGGTGAACATACCGACGTCGCCAGATACCTCATCCAACAAGGTGCCAATATCCATGCAGTTGATATCTGCGGTGTCGGATGCATGTTCTACGCCGGCGACGCCTCCGACAAGGCCTTTTTCGAACTCCTCGTCTCCCACGGTCTCGACGTCGACCAATCCGCACCCGGCGGCTCCACACCACTCTCGCACGTTGCTGCCCGCCTGCGAAATCAGGATGAAGCTACGGCTATCGCTCTCTATCTCATCGAGAACGGCGCATCTGTCTCCCCTAAACCGCGTTACAATCTCTCACCACTCGTGTTTGCCTGCGAGTCCGGAAGCGTAGAGCTCGTCAAGGAGCTGATGAAGCGTATGACGATGGAGGAGATCAATACGTCGTCGGTATCGCTCGGTACGCCGATGTACCAAGCCGCGTTCCGAGGGCGCCCGGAGGTCGTCAAGGTCTTGCTGGATGCTGGTGTAGATTGTGAGGTGAAGCATTTTGGAGAGACGCCTTTTCAAGCTGCTGTTAGGGAGGGGCATTCTGATGTTGTGGCTATTTTTAAGGCATCTTTCGGGGGGTGTGAGGGTGAGAGGAGTGATGATGCGGAAGGAGATGGATGCAAGGAAGATGTTGATGGGTCGATAGATTCGACATCAAAATCAGAAATGGCATCTAAGTTTGAAGATTTGGGGTCGGGATCGAGGATCGAGGAGTTGGATGATGATAATAACATAGAGGCTAAGGAGAGCAATGGTGAGGCTTTGCCTCCCTATTCACCCAAGCCGTGAACAAGAGCACCAGATGTGGATATATTGTCGGGAACTCTTTATCTTTATTGTATATTCAGAATATAAGAAATGGAATTCGAATGCCTTAATTGAAAGAGTGTATGTTGTAGCTTATTCTTACATGAGGTAAACAAAGCCACATCAAGCGACCCACTTTTGGGATTCTTAAGCGAGCACTTCACTTCTGTGGGTACTTCGGGTTATTTCATGACTTTGGCTGACTATAATATGAGGGTAGGCTTCGAAGACGGAATACATTTATCCTCATCACAACTTCCTATTGTAAGTCTACTAAATGTTTTATCGTTTGAGTTGTTGAGATGTTATTAAGCGACCCCTTTTCATCAAGCGAGGATTGTGGCCTGGTGGCCGGGGTCGAACAGTCACAACAGTGGTGATTTTCAACTTGAAGACTTCCCGTCCGGTCCTGGGCGAATACTCTCATGCATTAAGATTGTGTAATAATTATAACAGAGATATGATATGCTGTTAATAACATCCTGTTGAAGGGACTAAACAGGAAATGACCCCGTTTTCTGCACGTGAGTACAGCAAGCAAGAAGACTGGACTTGAGCACGCTCTCACACCTAGTCCACTAGAATCTTCTCTTGCCGGGGATGGATCCACCACCATCTTCCTGCAGCCAGATCTTGGAGCCTTGGACCAAACTGGAAGATTCTCCACTGCTTCTGGTGATTTCACTCCACGGACCGCGCCATTGGAAAGAGACTGATGGCTCGAATTGATATCTTTGTCAATCTCTCGAGGACTGCCTAACTTGCAAGGTTCTTGTATATAAACTTCTCGATAATCTCTAGCAATGTCATTTGACTACAAGTTTTGTTCTAAGTTCCAGTGACCAGGTGCAAACAGTAGCATGCTTTGTTCGTTGAGATGGAGTGCCGGGGCACCTGAGCAAGCATCTCACTGTCTTGGCCACAAGTTCACCGGCAATATTAGTGGCAGTGTCAATCACTGCTGTGGGATTTTTTTTTTTTGAGATCTTCTAGTCATGGATATTGATTGTTTGGGCTCGTGGCTAGATCTTGATTTTGATCGTGATAATAAGGGCAAACGTGCTTACTATCGTAAACAGCTTCACAGAACATTATAAAAGGGTCTGTCTAGGATAGTCAAGGGGTCAGATCTGCAACAGCTACAGTCTTCTCGATAATATCTCTACATCCTTCGATGGCTTCTCCATCTGGTCTAGTATTTCATACCGAAAATCTAGTTGGCCACCCTCTCACGACTGCCAGTGACCAGCAGCCATCATGGCTATCTGTTCGCTATGTAACGTGGACCACAACCTCCAAAGGTGCCCAAGAATGAAAGGCTGTGGAAAGTGCAAGCAGAAGACTACCCACAAAGCCTCCTACTGCGGAAAGCCCTATCCCAAATACAACGAGCAAATCTGTGACAGCACGTTGCAGGAAAGGCCCGTATGGAGACTCCGGACGACCTTCTGAAGATACTCAATATCATCTCCTGGAAGAGCATCACTAAGCCAGGTTCTCGCATTGGCAAGGTCGGGAATAAAATTCATCCAGAGGAACAGCCCCCAGAATACGCCGCGGCAAGAAGAAAGAAGGCTGACGACTACTTTCTCAGAGACGGATTCTTCACGTCGATGCGTCCAGAGGATGGTTCAATCCTGCTGAATATCAATACTGTCACTGAAGCATTCCTGTCGCCCATCAACTTGCAAAACTGGATGAAGATGGCGTTCCATAACCGCAATCCTAGCCCGAAAGAATTCGCAATCCGACTGAAAAGTATCAGAATTACCCTCGATCTTCACGAAGCTAGTCGAGCGTGGATAATCTGTGATTACAGAGGCAAAAGCGTCTCTGAGACAAAGTTCAACAAGGGTGGTGTAGAGGTATCTGTTTCAGACTATCCCAAGAGAAGTAATCTTCACTGGCCTGTTTCAATCTCAAATTTTGAATGTTAACTACAAGACAGAGTATCCAGCTGGATCCTTCATGCCTTACGAACCGACAGTTGATGATATTAAATCCCCTTGCATCAACCTTGGTTCCACGGGTCGTCAAGTATAGTACCCTGCCAGCGTTTTTACAATTATGGACTGGAAAATTGCGCGAGAGTCAGTACAGACAGTCAGTGGACTGCAAATGGTCAACGTAACCGCGAGGAAGCCCGACCAAAACGTGAAGAAAATCATGGGTGACGGCCTCAAAGTGCTCGGTCTTGACCCCCTGGATCCCTTTTACAAGGTAAGTACAATTTTTGTTGCCATAACTAAGTAGAATACTGAGTTAGATAGAAGTTCGGACTTAGTACAACTAATAAGCCAAATGATCTCGTAAGAATGGTTCAGGTGGACGCCAAGAAGCTTAGAGGGCCAAGCATACTCTACAAGAAGGAGGATGTAAAGAAACAAGGGCAGCCATCGATCTACAAGAGTGGCTGGAAGATAGAAGATCAAGGCTCCATTATCGATCAAAAAGGGGCCAGCAGACTCTTCATCCTTCCTCTACACTCGACGAAATTACTTTCACCAAGCGAGAAGAACGCCGCGAAGAAAAATGCTGAAATAGCAGCTCACAGCAAACTTGTCCGAGAGTCTGGGATTCCAACCGCAGCCGCAGCTCTAGCAAAAGCATTAACGGACTACAGTATAACACCGAACATCGAGTATGTAACGGTCAGAATGGCCAACTACACCAAGCCTGTCAATTTCTCCCATGAACTCGCAGAAAGAGGAGGTATCGACAGGACTGGACCACGCTTCTAGATGGCATGTTCGCGTTTTTCAAGGTGAAGAGGGAGGATGTACCTTTCATCCTGATCATACTACCCGAGAGAGAGATTTCGATGCATCAAGAAATCAAGCGCTGGGCGGACTGCAAGATGGGTATCCCCAGCATCTCTGCCACGCAAGAAAAGTTCTTGAAAATTCCGACAAGCCGTTCGATTCGATCAAATATCTGGTGACATCCCCTCACTGAAGTCTGTGAGGTCCCAGCTAACGTATCTCAGTCTCAAGATCAATTTCAAAATGAAGGGAGTCAGCCATACCATCCCGACAGGGGCTCCAGGCAAAGGCCCTTCCGGTGCACCCCTCCGAACCATGATTGCCGGCGCAGACGTGACGCACCCGGGCAAGAGTTCGGGATGTCCATCTATGGCTGCCGTAGTTGCGACTCATGATGACCTTTCCGGTCACTACCTCGGATCTGCTCGACTCCAGAAAGGATGGGAAGAAGTCCGTACTCGCCCTCCAAATTAGGATTATTTCACTGACTGAAATTGACAGTACATCTCTGACCTCTAGGGAATGATGAAGGAACGTGTTCTCGCTTGGCAAGCCAAATCTCAAATGGACGCGGACCTCAAGAAAGCCGGCTGGAAGGCCCAGTTGCCCGACCGCATCCTCTTCTACCGGGATGGCGTAAGCGAAAGTCAATACGGGATGGTGCTCCACGAAGAGAAAGACCAAATCATGCGGAGATGCCAAGCTGCATTCGACGCTCTCTGCAAGAACGGCAATATCCCAAAAGTCGCTAAAGTATGGGGTCCGAAGTTGACGCTCGTGGTTGTGACGAAAAGACATCATGCAAGGTTTTATCCGTGGATGGTATTTGTCAACGACGATCCTCAGAATGACAAGAATCTTGACTATGGGACCGTAGTTGACACTCAAGTCATCACGCCATATAATTGGAGCTTCTATTTGCAGAGCCATGACAGCCAGCTTGGTACTGCGCGCAGTGCTCTGTATGTCGTTATCTGGGACGACTGCAAATACACTCCAAGCGACCTCCACAAGTTTGTAAGTCCAAATAATCATCTGGGATTCTGAGTCGTGGTCTAGTAAGTACTAACCGGCTCTGACTACAGACGAATAACATCTGCTGGACCAGTGCCAGAGCCGCCAAGATCCTGTCCGTCTGCACTCCAGCCCGATACGCGGATTTCCTCTGGGATCGGCTTCGATGCTACATGAAGCCTGCGTTGGAAGGAGTGTATACTCCAGCAGCTCTTGAAACAGAACCTGGTACCGAGTCGTCTGAAGCGAAGTTTCCGAAATCTCCGAAGTCGCCTAAGTCACCGAGTCCTAGATCACCGTCCGCCAAATCACCTGGCGTTAGATCTTCATCCAACCCGAGCACTGCTGCTTCGGGGGTCCAGGGTGCTCCCTCGACGTATGATGATGGCAGCCGCTCTGTCGAGGATTACGCTGCCGATCCGAACATTTGGATGGCGAGACAGCCGACTGATGGACGAAAGAATCCATGGCATCCAAGGTTGGGTGGCTGTATGTTCTACTTGTAGAATTTCTTCCCTTGCTTTGCAACGTAGGAGATCTGCTGCATTTTCTTTTTTATCTTTCTCTTCGTTTTCAACCTTCATCTTTCTTCGAAGATTCCTTGCCCCTTTCTGTCTGTTGGCCCTTGGTCCCTTGTCCTCGGTTGCATTCTATGGGCTCGGTTGCATGTTTGGAACTTATGATCTGCTTTTTGGGATGATAGATTGTAGTGGATTAGCTTTGGCACATCTGATTTTGGTCTGTTTTTACGGTCTCTATCGAGCCCCATGGTGATTTAGTGTGGTTCTGGATTTCGTGGGAGGGTTTCTACGTTCGGTTCCTCAAAGCCTTCTTATCATTGCAAGCGATTTTCATGTTTCAATTTCAGGCAGAGCGAAGCGTGTGTGTATGTACATCTGCTAATAACGAATGAATGACTTCTTTATTGTAAGTGGAGGGGAAATGAAAACCATTCCGTGCTGCCGGCTCTCTTGATGTCTACTCTGGCGCAAGTGCGGAGATAACATAAGAATGAATGTGGTAATGTATGACTCTTGGCCTTTAGAATTAGACTAGACAGGGGACAGTTGTGACAAGTGAGGAATTCACGCTGGCTATTGAGTATAAACCCACCGCTACTCTGGTTCCCCAGTCATCATTAGCTCATCAGATGAAATTACTACGTAGAGCTGGAATACCAAGGCCATATGCCTACCAAACATTAATCTGCTCGGAGCTGCAGCTTCCACATTTCCATCTTCCAACATGAACAGTCCTTCGCTTGCACCTCAAGCATTCATAATTTGGTCCGAAAAAGCCAATTCTCTTAGCTTTAGGTACTTTCTTCTTGGTCTTGGACTCTGCAAGCTGCCTCCTCTCCTCCTCCATTGCTTCTAGCTTTTGTTGCAGCTCCTTCATCTCTGCCTTGAGCTGAAGCTCCGTTTCAGCGGATTGCTTGGTCTCTGTAACGGAGAGATCAATGTCAATCGATGCAATTGACGGGAAATACTCGAGGAAGTCTTACGCTGTAGTCGTGACTCTTCGAATTCTTTTCTGGTTGCTTCCAGCTCACTTTTCAGTGTCCTGGTTATCTTCTCGTACTCATCCCTCAGCTCGGCACCTGCAGAGGTGTCTTTCAATTCCTTGCCGCTTTGAAGTTCTCTCTGAAGTCTGGTTAACACTGGCGTGTTTTTCAGCAACAACTTTACCAGCTTCAGCGCTTCGGTCTTCGTATTGGTCATCAATCTAGTAGACTGTGAGCCACTATCGATCATATCTTTCCAGAAAGTCTTCCTCAGCTCAGCCTCTCTCCTCGCCCCATCATCCTCTGTCACCTTCTCCCACATTGTGGTTGCCAGGACGACATTTTTAAGGGAGGACACCCCGCATAGCTTCTTCATCATTCTCAGATTCTTCAAGCTTGGTCCATCCACTCGAGGATCGATGATCCGATGAAGGTAGATTATGCCTGTGAGCTTCTGAATATCGGCCTGGGTCATATCCTGCATCCATTCGGCGATCCGTCGCAGGATCTCTGTATCTCCGACGTTTGTATCACTGAATCCCGGTGTGTCGACAAGAAAGACCTCTTGGCCACCAACCACACAGTACGAGGAGGTTACTTGATCGGTGCCTGCAGTCGTTGTCAGACTATCAAGAAGCCTACTGATCAAGGGTAGCTTACATGAAGTGAGGCCATGTCCGACTTGAATCTCTTGGTCCCCAGTGACTGCTTTGATCAACGACGACTTTCCTGTCCCAGTCTGGCCAAAAACCGCAATGACAATAGGATCTTTCCTCTTGTCTTCAACTGCTAGCTTAGGCTCTGCGGCAGGGTGCGACGGCCGTCTTGATTTATGGCTTGGTGCAGCCTTATTGCTCTGATGAGCTAGAACAACAGGATTGAGGTTGGAAGCGTGGTGCACATGGGTTGGTAGCGGTTCATAGATTGCCGGGCCTGTATTCGCAACATCGTTGGTCGTCCAAGGGTTTTCAATGTCTGATGGTCCTGCTACAGTTTCTGTTCCTGGTCTGCCTGCGAATGCCTCATGGTGGTGTCCGTTTGGCTGAGTCTCTTTGTAGTGACCTACCTCTTCATACTGTCCGTCTCCCACGTCTTCGAAGGTACGAGCATACTTCGCTCTTGGAGCTTCCGCTTTCCCTTGGCTCTGTTCGCTGTTGGTGTCTATAGATTCTTCTTCGGCGTAGTCTGCAGGGTTATAATCCGCCCACGGATTGTCTTCAATCGACGACTTCAAGGATGTCGTATACTGTCCGGTACTGCCAGTAGAGCCTTCTCGGATATCAGCACGCGAATTTGACGATTGCTCATCAACCGGTGCTTGAACGTTTGAATGCGCCTGTGGAGGTGATCTCTGCTCCGGCAAATATCCCGACATCTTCGTAATTGCAGTCGAATAACTACTCTTTTGCCGCGATCGAACTTTGCTTGTTGAGTTCGACGCAGAGTTGTTCGCAAGTGCATAGAGCGGGGAACTAGGAATGTTCCAGCTCGACCTTGTATTCGAGTGTCTTGAACGGCAGTTCCCTCCACAGCCTTGTTTTGGCCCCTCGTTCAGTCAGGTTGCATGCATACCTCCCACCATGAGTCCATTATTGGCCTATCATTGTTGATCTCCACCACCCCCCGAAATTCGGTAGTTGATAGTACTGGGCGCCTCGATGCAAGTGTCACCTCATCTGTCTGATTTGGAGTGTGGCTACACGACATTGCGTCCACAAAGACCCTTGACAATGGAACTACTCACAATTTCACCCTAGGACCACACAGCAGTACCGAATTTTGGGATTATATCGGCAGGGCCATCCACCGCTGGACCCAAATTTCCGAGTGCAAGTTCCGCGCCGACAGCGACTCCAGCCGACAATTGTGATGGCGATGAAAATCTGGCATGTATTCAACACACTAAGTTTGTCCCGAAGTATGGAAGAGAAGCTCGAATGATGCTGTTAGCGCTGCTCGCAAGCGGCCTGGCTACCAGGACTTGATGACCACTTGTGGTACCTCTAAACTTCGTAACTTCCACAACTCGCCATCCCAAATTAAAATCCTGAATCCGTAGATGCCACTACTGCTACCCTCATTCCTAGTGTGTGGATTGACGCCCCTTTCCGAAGCAGCAGGTCAAAGAATGGACGATCTTGTCTTTCCCGTATCCGTTTCATTAATACTGTGATGTACATTAAATAATCCTATTACTATACGCGCGTAAGCATGTGAGCAAGGCTGGCTTCCAAAGGACTCGAAGCCCGCAAATCACGGCAGCCAGAACGCCCGCCCTGGGTATTCGTCTTCTCTCGCTTCCCTTTTATTCCATGCTCCTATCAGTGGGACCTTGCAAAATCAAGCACTGTAAGCCAACCTTTTCCACCCTTGAGTCCTTGAGGGAAGTATTAAGCCAGTCAGACACGAATTCATACACCACGAATCTTTCCCTTCTCCCTAGCACGACAATCAAACATGCACTGCCTGCTGCACATGCGGATAAACTTGAATCAACCTCTGCCACAGATCCGGAAACTCATTAATCAGCACCTCTGGATCAAACGCCATGGCCACAAACAGTGTCGAAACGCCGCTCTTGATTGGCACCAAGAATACATTAGCGATCTGCAAGCCAATGAGGAACGCAAAGGCCATAACGACAGCCGTGAACGCGTTGCCTTCGTTATAGTCTGGTGAGGTGAACGACAGGTAGAGGTAGGCGAGGAAGGAGCAGAGGTAGGCGACGAAGACGGCGCCCATTGTGAGGACGGGGTTGATGAGACATTCGTTGACGAGGGCGTCGATGCCGCGGTCTTTCATCATTTTCCAGGTTGTCTGATTAAGTTAGTAACAAGCTTCATCACTCCATCTGATCGACGAGTCAAGAAAGCGGGACGTACCTTAGCAGCAGGAATATAAGCTTTCCCATATAAGGCGATGTACGAGAACGCATACTCGTTAATGAACTGGATAGCCCAATCCAAAATCCCGATAAAGCACTGCAAGCAGCAGAAGAATGCCGCACCGAGGAGGTTTCCTTGCGCAGCTTCGTTCTGCTGAGCGATTGAGCAAGCTTGACGTAAGCATTGAATGAGAGCAACTAGCAAACTTCCGAAACTGATACTGCCGAAGCTGTAGGTCATGGAACGCTTGAATGCTCCCCGAGTAGCTCCCTTGGGTACACCACCTGGCTTTTGAGCGCAGAAGTACCAGGACCCGTAGACGCCGGAGATGGTAACGTGGATGACATTCTTGATGACTTCGGTGATCCAGTATCCTGCGAATGTAATGAACACCAGCAGACCGATGACCTTGGCTTGGCTACATCCTCCATCGGTACTACAACTTGCGTTGCCAGGGTAGTAGCGCACATAGATCGTGACCATGGTGACAGAGAACCAGGCGCCGAATGCGGTAGCGATGAGTCCTCCAATAGCTGATACCATGAAGACATGTCCGTAGTTCTTGGAGACATCGATGACGGTTTGGAGCATCAACACTGAGAATGGGATGCGAGGGATCCAGGAGATGAAACAGATGATGTAGAATACGGAGAAGATGAGGAAGACGATCGCTGCGCTGTAGTAGTGACGAGCGAAGTAGACGATAGCCGTGCCGATTCCCAAGACGATTTGAAGAATACCAGTAATCCAGATAGCTCTATAGGATTGTCAGCAGAGATGCTGGAATGCTCCAACGGAAGTACTTACTGTTTCGTAAAGGCACGAATGATCCAGAAGTAGGCGGCCGAAGTAACAAAAGCCACAACCAGGACAAAAGCACTATTTTCGTCAGTACTCATCTCGGACGATCCAGAATGCCGCTTACAATAGAATAATAGTATTGGAGTTCAAGGAAACCTCCTGGGTTCCACCATAAATGCCACCACTTCCCCCGACAACATATCCATGGATCGCAATCCCCGACACAGCGCAGAATCCGAGAAAGGTTGCTAGGAAGAGAAGCGCAGCCCAAATATCATTGTACTTCGGCTTATCCAGCTTGAAAGTCTGCTCAAATCCCGAGAGCTTTCCATTCGGCGCATTTGGCGCATTCTGCGGCATGTTGTTTCCATAATTCGGCGGTTGTTGGGGGTATTGCTGTGGAGGAAGTCCTTGCTGTTGTTGCTGGTAAGGCTGTTGTTGATATTGGCCTTGTGGCTGTTGGTAAGGTTGCTGTTGATATGCACCTTGTTGTTCGTATGGCCCACCTTGATATTGGCCTGGCTGTCCATATCCCTTCTGCTGGTTCTGCATACCGATATCTTGCTGGCCTGACTGGTAGTAGGCGTCTGCCTCTCCGCCGTGTTGAGGTTGATTGTATGCCATGATGCTCGATTGTTTTGTTTTGACAGCGTTCCTCAATTGGACCGCAAACACCTCAGTCAATCAATGACGCACTAGGTATTTCCCTTGCAGCCCTTCTATCACACCACTTCCACACCTATCCAAACGGAACTAAGAAAGTATTCCTTTCACGTAGGAAGGATAGCGATGCTCAATTGAAGGATGGATGCTTGCGCACAGAGAGATACACTCATTCGTGAAGCCGAGGGAAAAGAGAGATGTCGTCGCGAGAAATTAAACAAACATATGAAAGTCAAACGCGCCCAACTAAGGTTGGTGGCTCAAAGCTGTTTAGTGATGTGCCAACCCAAATCCCATCTAGACCAGGCTTTAGTTACAGTGGTTCAGCGAATCCGCTGCTGCCAAACATGCCCCACCTCAGCCCATTAGATCTTGGTTGAAGCGTGCCACGGCAGCTGCGTGCCGGCGCCCGACTTGGATGTGGACTTGAGGATTGCAGAGCTGTTCCATATGCGCTTCTTCTGATATGATTTCTTCTCATGTTGCTCTTGATACAATACAGTACTATGCTGATCGTTTCGTAGCCATCTTGGCCTCTCCGGGGGTTCTCTTTTCAGAGTATGAGTGTTTTAGGGGACTTCAGAGGTTCAGCTGGACAAGGTTAGTTCAGATAAGCTTGATTTGAACCACGATGCACGCTATCGTTGATCTGGTTACTGGGATTGGACATCGAGGTCTGGTTGGCGAATTGAGAGGGAGAGGTTGAGCATGGGGCGTCTGGTGGCTTTTGATGTCAGATTTGATGTGTTTTTGAATTTGAGTTTAAACCTCAGGAGCTGTAACAATGGATGCTTGATGGAGTGCAGTACTCAGTAGATTTTGAAATCCTGGTTGGAATTGAGTAGAGAGACTTGTGTTACTATATTTGATGCAAGCAGTTTTGCAACATTGATGGATTTAGTGGTTGGAAAACATCGTTAGATGCACCCAAGAGGGAGATTTGAGGTATTCTGATATGTTCTGAGTCCAGCATTGTCATGCGAGTTAGACATTTTGAGAAAATATGGTACATCGAAGTATGAAAGACAACTTCAGGGTATTGAGAACGAAAAAGCAACGATGACCTGCACCTTGCTTATAAAAAGCTCAGTGCAGACTAGGTATCCAATCCATTCATACAATCATCCTCCCCAAATGCGCCGAAAAATATCCAACGCTCAGTCGCTCGCTCGCTCTCCAAAAAACGCAATCCAATGATCGTCATCTCATTTCGTCCTGATAGTCATTCATCTCTCTTCTCATCCGTCCATTTGACATTCAAATTCAAACACCCGCGCGTCTCAAATGCGCCTCATCACTCTTCCTCGACCTTCCCCATCCCCTCGACCGATGCGATTTCTCCGTGTACTCCCTCTTCTGCTTTCTCTTCCCAATAAAGAACTCCACTACCCACGCCGTAGCCGCCAAAAACATGACCGCGACTGCAACCCAAGTGATGATCAGATACTTGGTCCCGCGGTACGCGTACGCGCCGACATCATTCCCGTATTTGTTGATGATATGTACACCCTTGCTCATGACGTATGTGACGAGCGCGGAGGCCACGAGTAGGCAGAGAAAGCTGAGTGATGCGAGGCCCCAGTTTCCGAAAGAGATGAGTCGAGATCCGTGAAGGAAGAATGCGACTAGGGATGCGATGATCGCTAGGCCCGCGGCGGCGATGCCGATCACGTAGAGGATGAAGACGGCGTTGAAGGCTACGTTGAGGGTGTCGAGGCCGTCCTGGATGTCATCGGGCCAGTTGATGTCGGAGAGGTTGATCTGGAGAGGGCCGACTTCGAGTTGTTGGTTTAGGACTTTGTTGAGGTCGAAATCATCTGTAGGATCTCAGTCAGCTGTGCCAATTTTGAGCTTGAGTCAAAGAGGACTTACACATTGCGGTTCTATTGGAACAGGATGTGATGTTCTTGCTTGCGCCTTTTGCTGTGGCATTTGGCTTGTAGTATCCCTCGCACATATCCAACAAGTGTAAGCTGTACCATTGTCGAATACCAAGTTCCTGTGCTAGCTTGTCCGCAATATCTGCCACCAGATCGTTGAACTCGTCTTCAATTGTATCTGTGACATTGTCTTTGATATCGGTGAACCAATCCCCGATCTTGTCGGCGGTTGAAGTGGCTGTTGCGGCAGCGGCAGATGCTGTGGTTGTCGAACTCGGGTCGTCTGATCCTAGAATGTTGTGGCCGAGTGTTGATGTGTTGAGCTGTAGAGAATGATTAGTTTCTGCCACTGCAAGTCTGCGAGAAAGGAGAACGTACTGTAATAATATTGTATTCCTCCATAAAGCTCTTCTTGCTGCCCGCAAAGAGACAAAGCATAGAAAGCACGAACCCCACAATGGCACAAGCCAGCGGGAAGAGAGCTGTAATCCTCATATCGAGTACTGCGCTTGCAAGTAAAAGATCTTGTAAGTCTTTTGAGACAGTAGACTAAGTAGCAACCGGTGAGAGAAGTATTGGTAATGAGAGAAAGACGAAAGCCGTTGAAGATCAGCCAGTACTTATCCTTTAGCCCAGCTAGTGAATGATACCGCGCCGCGGTATTTCCTTTGAGTCCAAATCAAGATGTCTAACAAACGACATCATCTCAACACCACGCCATGCCTAACATAGAACCTCCTCCCATTCCATCGCCAATAAAGGAAAAATCCCAACCGCCAGCAAGGCCACTACCCTGCTGCACATGGGCTGCCCTGCCACATTCCATCCCATCAATCACGATGGCATGTTTGACTCACCTGTCCCTCTCTTCATCCAATCTCCAGGAATACGGGAGACAGGCCCGTCTGGGCTTGGTTGCGGTGATTGTGCTGGCATGGACGTCGTCGTCGTTGACTCGTCGTATGGTGGAATGTACGTCATGCTTGAAGAAAAGCTGGCAAACGTCTGGCGATCATTGAAAACAGGCTGGAAGCGAGCGGTATCCCTGCCAGCATGGACGCGCTTTTGTGGATTTCAGGGGTTCAGCGTGGCAGTTGTTCCTGACCACTTATTTTTCGGCCCGCATCGGATCGTGAAACTTGGATTTGGGAAACTTTATTTTTACTTGATGGCTCTGAATGGCTTCAATTCTGGCTGGTCTTGGAGTTCGTCCAGCCCTTTGACGTGAAGATATATTTAGAGTGGCTTTGGCGGTGTGAAAGCATGTATAACTTTACAAGTATCGGCATATGAACCTTAACAAAGAGGTTCAAAGATTGGCTTTCCTTGCTCTCAGGGTAATTGAGCTAGACATGCTGGTAACCAAAAGAAGTTACAGGTCAACATTTGTGTTTTCATTAAGCTGAAGGATCACAATCTATGCCGCAAATCAGACCGCAAAAGACAATCTTGGCTCGCCCGTACTGCCTCTACTATTCTCAGTACTTGTGGCGAGCCTCACTTCACAGATGATCCACATATCATTTGTTATCCTGCGCCAAACGCCAGACTTCAACCGTCCCCATGCTTCAGATTGGAATAATCCCCATGTTTGGCAGACACACTCTAGCTGTTCAGATAGCTTCTGATAGCACCCTGCAATTTGGTGGCTCCCTCACCCAGAACTTGAGTAAGGTTCTCCAGATCATCACCTGCAGTAACACCAAATTTGCGGACGAAATCCTTTGCAGCACTTTCCAAATCGCCGTAGTCCTCTCCAGCATCCTCCTCCTCGGGTCTTCCAAAATATGCATTGGATGAGATGGATGTGGCTCCCTCAAATCCCTGTAGTCTGGTTTTCGCTTCGGATTGTGCATTGGGGTCGAAGGCGCCTTTGCCGAAGAATTCATCTGAAGAGATACCCTTCTGGGCTCCGAACTTTTGCCGAGCATATTTCTGGTCATCATCTATGTACTTGTCAGCGTAGGACTTCCCATATCAGTTCTCAATCTTACCTTCCGACTTGGCCGGACCAACAGAGCCGAACCCGCCCATTTTCTTAGGAGCTGCGGCTGGCTTGCTTCCACCAACTTGTCCAAAACCCAGACGTCCTATTCCCATCCCGAGTCGCTCAACATCGCTGTTGTTACGACCTCTGGCGCTGGGGCTGATTGGGGTAGGAGACGCTATGCTTGGTAGATCTGCAGCTTTGGTTGCAGTCGCCTTCTTGGTCACTGGTGCTTCCTCCGCATCTGGATCATACCCTAACTTTGCGATCCTCTCGGCTTCTTCCTTCGCCTTGCGTTCGGCAGCATCAAAATCGATAACGTCTCCTGTAACCTTCTTCGCTCCCAATTTTGTCTTCTTGGCTCCCAATACGTTGGCTTTGCGAGGTCCTGACCCAATTGCACTTCCTTTGCGCAATGCAGCGGAAGAAGTGGTACGGCTTGCAGCTGGGGCAGCACCGCCTGCCAATGGTGACGCGGTTCGTGCAATGCCGTTTCCATTGCCATTCGCATTCCCAGCATTGAGGAAAGGTGATGGTGTTCGGCCAACCACCGCGGGAGTTGCAGTCCGTGAAACTGGCGGTGTAGGCTTTTTGATCGCAGGCGTATCCCAAGAGGAGAAGAAATCATTTTTTGGTTCACCAGCCGGAGTGGAAGTTCCATCAGGTCCGTTGCTCATAACATCCGTGATGTATACGACATGTGAATTCTCCTTCTCCTCGTCTGTTTTGGCAGCAGCAAGCCTGAATCACGTCAGTAAGCTGGTAGACAAAGATGAACTAGAACTGACTGTTGGGCAGCATCTGCTTGCGCACGACTTTTAACAATTTCGGTGTATTTTTGACACAGGTCCTTTGGATACTTTACTTTGGCATCTGTGCTATTTGCTAGCGTACGGCCAGCCGTCTTCTGCCAAAACTTGGCTGCTGCTTCATTGCCACCGGCTTTCATGATTCGCAGTTGTTTCCACTTCCATTTGCCTGTGAATGTTAGCAGGGGCGCTTTCGTCCATTACACCTTGTAGAGTATACCATCGAGCACGATTGACCGTACGAATGAATAATCGGTTCCGAGTCTTCGTTGTTTTCCTGAGCAATCAAGGCAAAGATAGACTGCCAGATTTGTCGAGCACCATGTCGGATTGTTCTCTTTGCAATCGAAGCAAACCTGCGGGATCGGGTTAGTACAGTTTGACTTCTTCTCCGACTTCCTGAAAGCGCACATGGGTACCCTTGGCCACCTACACACGAATGCACGTAGATTGAAAAGCTGGGGACTGGCTAACGTACTTTGTTTGCAGGCTTGGTCTTCAGTTTTGCGAAAATCGCCTTGGCCTCTTCCTCCGTGGCCAGGTAATTGCTTCGCTCTTCCTGCGCCTGTTCCGGCGTGTAGTTAGACATTGCGAGGACTCTTGGACTCTACTGGGACAGAAGAGGAGAAAGTGAACCAGACGTGGCAGAGGGGGACGACGAGGTGCTTGTGTTGTGTTAAGGGGGTCCTCCTTTTCGAGGGGCGCTGAGGTGGAAATATATTGAGGCAAGGAGCGGGCCAGATTGTCGATTGGGATTATTGCCAAGCCTAGTCACAACCACTTGGGCCAAAACGGCTTAGCAGTATTTCCCCACATGAAGCTTCAAGCTTCAGAGTCTTAAGCTTCATATTGTATCTGCAATTTCATCCAGAGCTTGTATGCAAACCAACGACCTCTCTTTTCTTCCTTGAAGATATTCTTGGCCTCGCTCGTAATGGCTTCCCTTCGTCATACCGCGATACTCAAATGCCCGGCTACCCTTCGTCCAATTCTCGCCGCACGAATGTATGCAACCCAAACAGGTCTGGGAACGACAAGCGGTGCTCCTCGGCCACGAAGGAAGACAGTGACACCATTCAATGATGATGGCAGAGTGGCATGGGGGGAGCTTTCGGTGGGCGAAAAGGCGGCACGGACAACGCAGCAGACGTTCAACTTTAGCTTCATCCTTCTCGGAGCTGTTTTAACAGTAAGTTGCCCAAAGCTTTAGTACAACAACTGCTGAATAGGTCTAGAGTGGTGTGGCATATGTCATGTACACTGAAGTCTTCTCCCTCGATAGCAAAACAGTACATTTCAACAAAGCAGTCAACCAGGTCAAAAAGGATACAAGATGTACGGACCTACTTGGAGATAGCAAAAAGATTACCGCCTACGGAGAGCCGACATGGAACAAATGGGCTAGAGCGCGACCCATAGCATCAAGTACACGGAAGGATCAGTATGGCAGGGAACATTTGATTATGCATTTCAACGTATGCTTGTACTCCAGCATCTGAGGCCATGGCTAATAAGAATAGGTGGAAGGACCTTTAAACAAGGGCGTCGTCAACTTGCACAAGATTAAGCCTTCGGCAGAAAGTGAATCTGAAGGAGGGTTTGTCTACAAATATCTTACATTGGACGTTAAGGGCCACCCAAGGATATACCTCGAGAACGCCGATGCCACACTCGACAGTCCGGCCAAGAGCAAGACCAAACTCTTCGGGATCTCCTGGCGATGAGAAAATCTGGCGAGGAAAATTGGACACACTCTTGTGTTCAGCCGTGGCGACTCCGCAAGTGAAATGGCAGTGACGGCTATGTTTTGGCGGGCTCGCACATCAGCATTGCTCAAGCTAGAAACGTCGAATGCTCAGCATGCCACGTCATTGAAGGAGTTATTTGAAATCGGATCAAGGCATAGGCATGCCGTCGGAAATGCTAGCCACGAATGATGATACAAGCATCGCTTTCGATCAGCCTCAGGGACAATAGAACCAGATATCTCAGTCGACTGAGTGACCGTTTCTGATGAAGCATGGGGAATTTTGATTCTCGCCGCTGTACGGGAAGATTCACCATGATGTCTTCAAGAGGTTGTACCTAGGAAGATCCCCTTTGTCTGCGGTTATTAACGCCAGAATCTGCGATATTATGTACAAATACCATATATGATATTCTCCGTTTCTGATAAAGTTTTGACCGCTTGTGTTACCCTACTGCCGTTGATTGTTGATCGAGCTCGATGAAAAACAATGTCCTGGTCACACAATTCGCCCCCAAACTATTGCACTGAGACCGGTCCAGACGTGGGGGTCAGTTGCTTTGGACTTTTAGCGATTGGCAGAAGTTGTTGCTTGGGTATGCGGACAGGCGCCTCAGTGACATGCCTGATACATTTGGGGTGTCTGCCAGACGTATCTTCTCGCTGTCAACCTTGCCGCCTGCATTTCTTCAGGGGGGCATCGCCTTAGACCTCCTTCGCGACCCTGGAACATGTACAGCCTCGTTGCATGTCCAACAACTTCTCTCTCGCCCATTTATAGCCCGTCGTCTTCCCCTCCAATGTGTTGTTCAATTTATAGTTGTTATTCGCGTCGTGATGGTCCGTCTTCACAGATATCCCATCTTTATGGATTCTGCTAAATCAAAACAGCCGCTCAAAGTCTTGTACACTGGCAACGGAGAACCGGGTGATCTGGAACCAGCTATAGAGTAAGTCCGCGTGTGAATAACATAGTCTGTGCAAGTAGATTTGATCCCTCGATCGCCATCCCTCCGTGTTTCTCATGATTTAGACACGAGCTCTATAATAATAATGATATCCTGCTAACGATTGCCATCTAGTATCGTCGCAATCCATGGCCTCAACCCTTTCAACAATGCCAGCCATGGCTTCGATACCTGGCGCAAAGATGGTCATCTCTGGCTCGAAGAATACCTTCCGAAATATATCGAACGCGCGCGCATAATGCTATATACATACAACTCGAGTCCAGTCTTTGGATCGGGGAAGGATCGTTTTATTACTGAGGCTTCGCAACTCCTGGAGAATCTCTCCATAAAGAGACACCAGTGTTCGCGCAGACCTCTCATGCTTATCGGCCATAGTTTGGGTGGGATCCTTATCAAGCAGAGTCTTGTGAACGCAGCTGCGAATCCCAAGCATCGAGACATCATTGAATCGACCTTCGCTTTGGTATTCATGGGTACCCCACACAGTGGGCCGACTGATAGCTCCAAGATCCTTTTCGCGCGTTCATGTGCCAAAATTGTGAAAAGTGTGAAGAGAAACAAATCGAACGATCTGCTTGAAACGGTGGAGAACGGATCACTGTTTTCGGACATTCTCAAAGAGAATTGGCGGCACCAGCTGGAGAACTATCAGATCGTATCATGTTACGAGACTATTGATCCCGTAAGACCCTAGACATCTGATTGAGTGATGGTAGCAACAGAAAGGCTGATTTAGATCCAGATCGTTCCATATGACTCCGCGGTTCTTGGTTTACCCGGCAATCGGGAGACTATTCTCAGTAGACATGCCAATCACGGCGATGTCTGCAGATTCAATAATGATATTGAGGCTGACCAAGACGACTTTGAGCTGTTGATAGGGAATCTAAGAATTCTTTGTCAAACAGCTATGAGAAAAGGTGAGACGATGAGTCCCCAGGCACCTGCCCAAGCACCCTTTTAAAGGTAGGCTGCTTGACCCAACACTTCTCAGTATTTTACTGTATATTAACCAAGAGTCGTATTTAGGCGAAGAGCTACAGGTTCAGGTTATGGATCCCCTGGAAGATCGTACGTTTCATGTCACTTGCTTGAACGTTGCTGATTAGTTCTGAGGAATTGTCAAAAGCCTTCTGCAATACTCCAAGAACCCAAGATACGGATCCATAGAGGAGGAACATGTCGACACATTCAGATGGATTGCGCGACCAAAAGCGAATAATGGGCCAGGCTTTGTAGACTGGCTCTACGAGGAGGAATGTTTATTCTGGATTAGTGGCAAGCCTGGAGCCGGAAAGTCGACTTTGATGAAATTCATACATGGCCTCAAGCAACCGCTGCAGCTCATAGGTTCTTCATGGGGTACGGGACCTGCAAAGCTCATAAGCTTTTTCTTTTCCGAGATGGGCACACCTTCCGAGCGGAGCTTTCTTGGATTACTTCATTGTCTCTTATCGCAGCTCTTGGTCGCAATCCCAGAAAGTATCCCAATCATCCAGGATCGATATCAGAGACTATTCTTAAGATCTGGATCTGAATCACAACGATCGACTATTTGGACTGAGGCAGAGCTTCAAGGTGCCTTTGACGACATCATTCGGGCACAACAGAGCAATGCTTCCTTCTTCTGCATTGTTGATGGGCTTGATGAGTGTGAAGAATCGAAGACACACGAGACACTCGGATTTCTGCGCAAGTTGGCCGAACTTCCAGGCACTGGCTTGCTCAGATTCAAGGTACTGTGCTCCAGCCGTCCGGACAACGCTGTTGAAATGGGCCTGAGCAAGTACTCGTTCTTCAGGATTCAGGACTACACATCTAACGACATTCAAAAGTTCGTAAGGGAAAAGTTCGCAGCGACAACCGAAAATCTGTACCCCGGAGATCCAGTACTCGAGATCGTTGACGACTTGGCTCCCGAGATCGTAGAAAAGGCCGAAGGGGTATTCATATGGGCAAGGCTAGTAGTGACAGAAATTCTCTTTGCAATTGAATCCGGGGACGCAATATCGCAGGAAGGCTTTTCCGGCGAACTGCCTTCGGATCTCGAGGAACTTTACAACAGGATCCTGTCCAAAATCCCCAAACAGTATCTACACCAAACGGTCAATTACCTGCGGATAATTCGCAAATGCTTATGCCGCAATCTCTTAGGGATGACAGTCGCAGTCCAAGCTCCGAATGAGCCACTGCTTCGACCCTTGCCGATGCCTCTAGTCGCCGACCAGAGCAAGATATCAAAATGCATAACCATGAAACGACTGATTCAGAGTAGATGTCGCGGACTCGTCACTGTGCCAACGCTGAATCCCAAGTGGACATTCGAGCAAAACAGTAAAGAAATCATGGCATCATTCTGCATGGGAGAACTCTCTATCCATAGGACGGTGCATGAATTTTTATTTGATAAGGGGAGGCTCGACAAGCTTTGCGCCCAGATAGATGCAGCACTCCTGGACGACGAAAGAGCTCAGAAGATCGCATTTCATTTTCGACTTTGGCACTACGATCCAATGTTTCAGGCACAAGTTTACAATTATAAAAATCCAAAGGAGTACGAGGCCGAGCGAGGAGCGCCAATGTTCACGGGCATATTCCAGTCCCTCCTGTCTGAACTGCAATCCAGCGAATGCCCACCATCCACTAGCCCTCTATCCGTAACCTGGCTACCATTAATCAACTCTCACCTAAAGCAGACTTTTCCTACAACAGATTCATATGAAGAATATCTAGACGACGCCGTCAAACACGACTACATATCCCTGGAGCGCTTCGCCGAGGACCCAGCCATGTCCCGATGGCACACCAACATCCTTTGTATTGCCGTAAAATATCACTTGTACTCCTATGTCCGCGCCAATCTCCACCGCGACAACATCACAAAGCCAGGGCGGCCACTTCTACACTATGCTCTTTGCAGGTGGGGTTGCCATCCAATCGACAAGGTGAAGTTACTGCTCTCCCGAGGTTGTCGCACAGATACCGAATTCAATTTCCGCACTACCTGGGAGTTTCTCCTAATCGCTTCATCCACTGTATATGATCTTGGTGCCGGGGATGGGAAGCTGGCTGAAGTCATTCCGATGTTCTTGAAACATGGCGCCGATGCTAATCAGCAACTTGATCTGCATGATTATCAGTGCTTCGCTCTACATGTTCTGTTCACCAACGATCATCTGGACTACAAGATTCTGGAGCCCATTTTACAGGAAATGCTGGCCAGAGGTGCGAATGTCAATGTTCGAGACTCCAGGGGAAGATCGGTCATCGATCTAGCTCGGGAAATTAGGCCCGAGGCTGTGAGCCTGTTGCAATCATCCTCGTCCACATCCCAGCCTCCGCCCGTCCTGAATAACACGAACACAATGTGCAAGAAGATTGCAGCCGCAAATAGAGAATCGGATGTGTCAGGAAATTTGCTTCTTGCTTTAGAGGAACAGGAGGGGTACTATGAAGAATTCCTCGAGAGGCGCCCTTTCAGGATCACTAACGATCATTGGGCTATGCAGTCCAACATGTCAGCCTCCGGCGCCAATGCTGCTATCCAGATCTCGAATGAGTCCAGTGATAATGGCGGCGTTGCTGCTCCGCCGGATGCTGATGAGAAAGTTGGGAATAATGAAGGGCTCCGTGAGCATGATGCGCTTGTCACAACGGCACAAATGCTGACTGCGCAAGTGGGCGGTTGTAGGATATCTGAAATAGCATAGAAAAGAGGAGGGGGGATTTGGAGTTTAGGAAAATCAAGGCAGACTATACATGACTGGGATGCTCAAATATAGGATTAAGTAGACTAGGGAATACGACCAATACCAACATTGTCAGGCTACACTGTATGAGTTTGTGTCCCCACCAATTGAAATTGAGAAGGCACAGCAGCGCAGCAATTTTATCAACTTGCACGAGACGTGTTTCGTTCATTATTATCTGTACTTAAAGTACAAAAGAACCATGTAATGTCCTCCGAGCAAAGCCCTCTGCCAAATACAAAATAAAGCAAAGGCTATCGGGCGGCAGCTAGACAAGCTACGTCCTTCAGTTCACCAAACGCCCGCTGTAATCACCCAAATGAACCATCGATACCATCATACTATACGGCAAAGGACATACCCAGGCACCAGTTTCCATGTAATTAGTATATTGTACAGCTCAATCGATAACCTCATGCTTGATGCTTGGTGCATATTTATGTCTCGTGTTCCACTGCTGATTGAAGTAGTTCTCGAGGTTCTGGCACTGGGTGTAGATTGGATCGCCCTCCTTCCAGTACTCGTAGCAATTCTTGAAGATCTGGCGGACATCTTCCTCAAACTCTCCAGAGGTGGTGTACTCGTTTCGTTCCATCTTGCCCTTGATGGTCGTCAGGTCCATGGGTCGCTTGATGACTTCGAGATAGTTGGGGACGTTGTCGGCGACAGGATCCACGGGGTGCTTGAATGCCTTGACAAGTCGAGTCCAGTAGCCAGGGCCGAGAACCATACGGGAGATCATCCCACGGCAGTATTCAAGGTCGGCCTCAGGAGACAAAGGGGCGCCGTCGGAAGAGGAGGTGTGGGCTTTGCTCTTGCGGCGAACCGGCTCGGAGCGGCGTGCTTGCTTCTTGACCACTGGCTTGATCTCGTATAAGTCGTCGGGACCTACGGTGCTCGCGCCAACGTCAAATTTCCGACTACGCTTGTTGGATGGGCGAGGGGGTGCAGGCTCGAGGTCAACCTGGGCTGCTGCCATTGGTTGCATGACTGGTTGTTGGTGACGAACAGCTTGTGGCGTGAAGGCTGGAGTTGCTGGGAGCTCACTCATAACAACGACGAGTTCGCTGAGAATTTCGTGAGGAAGAGACTTGGCGAATGCGTTACGTGCCTCGGGGGATGTGCGCACTGTGATTGTTAGCTTTGCTATGACCAGAAGGCTATATACGGACTGTGCTCTGCAGCCCAACCAATCAACATGTGTCTCAATCCACTACCCTCGCGAGTCTCCTTCCAAGCTTGAATGAGCAGTGGCGTGCCAGGGATGCAGGAAGTCTCTTGACGACGCTCAGACATAGTGTCAAGAACAGCTACGCGTAACGGAGCCATTCTCAATTTTGTAGCCAACTTCCATACACCCATGAGAAGAGGATAATCGGGGATGGCTCTGCCGTGTGCCTTATCATAAACCTTGCCGGTATAGATGAAGGTTTGAAAGCAGCCAAAGATATCGACGGTCGTGTCTGGGAGCTTCACAATGAACTCAACCTGATTGTCGCCACCATTCTTCGTGAAGTATTCGCGGTAGTACGGGGATTGAGCGCAGAGAAGGTCCTTTTGTACGCCGAAGGGAATCTCATCAGGACCGACGAGGATAATAACGAAGAGAGGGTGTGCCTCACTAATGGGTGTCAGTATATCGATGTCATCAGCAATATAGGATATGTACAGGGCAACGAATGTGCCCAATTTCAACTTACTGCCACGAAACCGTGCTTGAAGCTTCACCTGCCTCAGCAGTGAGATCAACACCTTGATATGACATGACTTCGAATCTGGGAGTACTTGGCCGTGGGGCAGGTTGGCGGGCAGGTTGAAATGTGCGGGGGTGGGTCTGCTTCGGAGCAGATGAAGAGGCTTGAGGGTGCAGTACAGGAGTCGAATTTTTGTACGCGATTGTACTTGAACCGTAGTATACGAGTTCTTCTGGACTAAACTTGGTAGTGCTGCTTTTGATTTCGACGTCAGTATATTCGTACAGAGCTCATGAAAGGAGGGACATATAGACATCGCCCAAGGTCATTCGCAGTGAGCACTAGCTCAGCCAGGCACACCGGAAATGAGCCTAGGTAGGAGTCTTGCTAATAGTGCGACGGAATAACTCAAGTCAAGCAAATATATTAGGACGATGTGGTTCTGCATTGCCCCCAACCGCCCACTGTCCACTCATATCAGGCCAATTGGCTCTGATTGAAAGGAAAAGATTTGTGAGCGCATCTCATCGACATACCTTGGAGGTTCTCCGCCATTCTCAGTCAACGGCATCATTGCGTTTTTTTGATGTCCAAAGACATTGTTGTCGCCGTCGTTCGAGTTCATCTCAGCCATGTGTGGAAAGAGGGTTTCTCCGCATGAGATTTTACGTTGGGCCGAGAAGAACACAAGCGCGGTTCCTGCCTGGCGAGGCATCAATAGGTCCCCCGCCATTACCGAGGATTGAGTAAACAACAAGATATTTCTGAACTAGAATTTACAATGCTTACTCTTGGAATAGAAGGACTTTTCAGAGTCTCAATCTATTGAATGTGATGTGATGTCTATGGAGAACTTCCCTCGATGTTACTACATGAGAAAGGGTTAACGATACATCAGCCAGGATGCTACGTCTTAGATTCAAGATATCGATGCAAGTGATACTTGGGGCGAGATTAAGGAGTGATCGCTCATAGAACAGCAGTATTCGGTATTTTCTCTAGACTGGCATAATCCCAGGGCAAGAGACGTGCGATTTTGCCTCCCCAATGCCTCTGCATGGTACAGAACCTGACAATTATTCGTGACTGGAAGAATTCTTTTGGGCTTCGACTACGATAATATATCCGCGTACTGACTCTAAAGCACAGAGTCTCTCATGGTATCAAAGCTGTTTCACGCTCCTCATGCCTACAGTCCAAGCCGGAAGGTAGCGCCGCATTGCATTTCAGTGCAGGTATCTCTTCCAGATTGACACCGCCCCCTAGTCCTCATCGGCCGCATTCTCACTCTGATTCTTCTCCCTGGAATAAGGATATAAACATCATAGTGTGGCCTGCACAAGTAGTGTTTGTCGAATATGCCACGATTTTTCTTCAACTTTCAGACTCAATCAAGCATCCAATCCAGAATCGCTATATTGAAGCGACACTTCCCCATCTCCCAAATTTTGCCACTACGTCTGGCGATAATGTAACGTTCATTATGACTTAAAATCAGAGCGCCTTTCTGGATTTACTTCGAATTCTGGCAAAATATCTAAGGACAGGCTGCAGCCTTCTGAAACCTTGAGATTCAACCAACGATGCTGCCCTCATGGCCCACTCGAATGTCGACCGAAGCATAATCACATTAGTGGGATGTAATTGTTTATTTGAATTTGCTGATCGGTGAAATGAGAATTGCCTGGCTATGTGCATAATTGGCTGAGCCCTAAGTGAATTCCAGGCATCTTGGAGGGTTCAGGACCCTGTAATTACAGAGATGTCCATGCCAAGACTCGTACGCTGTGCATGGCTGAACAATGACTCAGCATACCCGCCCTTCATTGAAGCGACGACTTTTCCATGCCACTTCGCAATACACCACTTCATCGACATCATCTCCAGCTTCTTATCACGGAAGCGAAAGTCCTCAAAGTAATACTGATCTAAATCTACTTATTGAAAATGTATCTGACAATTTTGTAGTTTCTTCTCATCTTGGTATTGACTCTCAGAATCCAGAACTTCTCCCGACGGCCAAGCATGTCAACGCCACCTCAAGTCCGCGTCGGCGTCGGTGTCTTCATCCTCAAGTCAACCTCAGAATCGCCCTCGAATCCCTCATTCCTAATAGGGAAGCGGATCGGCTCTCATGGGGCAGGAACATACGCTCTCCCAGGCGGCCATCTTGAGTTCGGCGAGTCGCCCGAAGAATGTGCGGCTCGCGAGATTATGGAAGAGACTGGTCTCAAGATATCTAACATCGAGTTTCTCACTGCCACGAATGATGTGATGGAGAAAGATGGGAAGCATTACGTTACGCTGTTTGTAGTTGGTGTTCGGGATGATGAGAGTCAGGTACCTGAGGTGCTGGAGAAGGAGAAGTGTGAGGGATGGGAGTGGATCAAATGGGAGGAACTGGTGGAGTTGGTTGAGAAGGATGGAAAGGGAGAACAGATGCAAAGGAGTTTGTTCATCCCGCTCTTAAATTTAGTGAGGCAGAGACCAGGAGTTGTCCCCTACATGGGGTAACCTGTCAGCTTCTCGCGATGGACATAGTCTTGTTTAGGCGGAGGGGGAAGATCAATGGCAAAGACTTTAAAACACTTCCGAGTGGAATGTTCAGCTCAATTATGCCAAAACCAAAACACTGTTGCCATCGACCAGGTCCTCTTATCTAGCGTTCAGTCTAAATAAGTCGTCGCAGTTGCAAAGATCTCCTATTTCTCGGCCCATGAGAAGTAGCCACTCGAGGAAATAGGTTCAGGAGGTTCTTAATAGCCCAAGTCCATAGACTGAGCTGGATCTGACTTTGAAACCTTTGCTTACTCCTGGCTTTCAACCCACTCCTTTCAAACCCTCTCCAAATAAGAAAGACGACAAGCTGCGAACCAAGAATCACATATGACAGATAGTGAGTATGCTATAAGCCTTGAAATCTTTATCTATTGCTCAAAATACCCTGTTGGAGTTTGAACACCCTCTCCGTAGCAGTCTAGTAACATTGCAGTATATCTAATACTTCCCGTTCAATAGACATACTCAAAGTTTGGATTCTCCTTATCCGTCATATCTCCAAATGCCGTCGCATTCAAATTATCATCGCCCTCCAGCACCCCACTCTCCCTCAACTCCGCTCTTCTCTTCTCCTTCTTCTTGTTCTCCCAGATGAAAGCATATCGGAAGACAAAGAACAGTGCCAATTCGATGAAATTGGCGACAAGCAATGAACCAATTCCTAACGGGTACTTGGGAGCTTGCTCGGTCTTGTAGAAGAATGGTGATACGATGTTGCCAACGCAGGCACCGAACCAGATCATACCGGAGACGATCATTTTTTTGGATTGGCCGCCAGTGTTGGATGTTACGAGGGAGAGAGAGAGCACGAAAGAGGCTTGGTAAGAGCCGGTTAGGTAGCTGAGGTATGTCAGTCAGAATTGAGGAGAGTCTCTGGAGTGGAACATACAAGCAGATCAAGCGACCAACATAAGCAGTTGTTGGAGCTAGCAAGAATCCAAGGGCACCAGCAATCGTAGGCAGCATGAACAATGCACAAATCAGCGTCCGGCTGTTTTTGGGCAAGTATCTGTTCGCCATAGCCCCGAGCCCGATCCAGATGACCACAATGACTCCCTGCGGAACACCAAGAAGCGCAGTATGTAGAGTGTTGAAACCTAGCCCTCGGATAACCAATGTAGAGAAGTTACTGATCCCACCATTTGGAACATTACCAACAAAGCCAAGGAGTACGAACAGCCAAGTCTTGTAGTCCATATAAGCTTCCTTGACCTGGCCCCAGTTGATACGGCGCTGCTCGATACCAGTCTGGTTCCTTCGCATGCGTGCAATCATGAGGAGTTTTTCGTCGTGGTTGAAACCCCAGAACGTGATGGGTGAGTTGGGAAGGAGGATAGCTAGGACGATTCCCCAGGCTGAGCAGACTACGCCGACGACGAGGAATTCATATCTCCAAGATTGGAGAGCGCCTTTGATATTACCAATTCCGTAGCCTGTTTTTAAATTAGCATGTGCCATATATCGGGATCAAACTCTCTGGACTTACCGATCAGCCCACCCCCGGCGACACCAATGCCGTTCCATGCGTACCATGCTGCGATTCGTGATGGTTGTTCTGCTCTGGTATAACTGAAATGGCGGACAGGTTAGCGCTTGATTTGACCAGGCTTTCTTGAGACTCTTATAGGAGTACCAAAAAGGAGAGAGAAGTTAGAAAAGTGCTAATAACTTACTACATAGATGTTATCAACATAAAGGCAGGGTCAGCAATAGCTTCGAACGCCCCTGAGAGTATTCGAAGTGCAGCCAGCGAAGCAAAGTTCTTTGCTGCAGCTTGTGCCATCAAAAGAACACCCCACATAAATATATTGAAAGATAGGTCTGAAGAAGCAGATATATTAGTACAGTTTATGCATGGGTGTTTCAGAGATCAACTTACACCATCCAGGGCGACATCTCTGCATGATCAAGTTGGAAGGAATAGCCCAGAAAAGCCAACCAAAGTAGAACACCGACGAAAGCCAACTATACTCTGTCTTCTCCAGTTTGAGATCCTCCTTAATCCCAAAGATAGCTGCATAAGAAAGCGTGGTCTTGTCGACATACTAATGTACCACAGTCAGCAACTTCAGCCACCATGAAAAGCAACATAGTTGAGCACGAACATAGAAAAAATAACAAATTCCCAACAAAGGCAAAATCCGCTTATCAAGCTTGCGCTTCAGCCTCGCCTCATCTGCCTGATCAATCGCTTCGTCGTTGGGATATCTCGCGATAGCTTCAGCGTAGATCTCTGCATTTGGTTGATTGATGTGTCGTTCGAGCTCAGCAGCTACCTTGCTATCTTCGATATCACCAATGACGCTTTCATGGTCAATATCGACCTTCTTCGTCTCGTCCGAAAGATTGGCCATCTTGAAGTTTCTTCCCGCGGATAGGTAAATCCCAGAATGGTCGCATCAAAATATGTCGGAAAGGCATCGCGTTCTTATACCTTGTACGAGCGAGTATGCGGCGAGCATCGTACGTAGCACTCGGTAAGAAGTCCGAGCGACGGATCGGAGGTTCTCCACCCCAAACGAGTCAGGTCTCCTCATAGCTCCAAAGAAAATCCTGAACTAAACCCCACCTATGACCCTTCCCTGGGTTCAAATTCTGTCTGACTTGGGGAGTTATCATCATCCCCCGTGGAGAATGTCGGCTTGGCAGTCTCCGTTAGGAGCGTTGTTGTGGAGGAGCCGCTCCCCAGATCCCACTTTTGGAAGATGAAGGGAGGTCCACTGTGGTGTAAGCAAGTCCACTTTGTTTGTCGTTTTTTTTTTCCACAAATGAAAATTAGATCCGTGGAGAGTTTAATGGATCTGGAGAAGATGGGGTTCAAGGGTGTTGCTGGTCAGGTTGAATCAGTTCCAAGAGAATGGTCGGAATAGTGGGTAGGAGTGAGGCGATGTTGTTGACTCCGGGTACCGATATATACCCGAACAGATCAATCATCATGCGTCGAGGAGCCCGAGCCCCAATGCTGTTGGACGAAACGTTTCTCTCTGTATGATTGTGTCATGAAAAACCATCTTGCCCCCTGTGGATTGTCGTTTTGTCGGAATAACATTGAAAGGACCTCGAACTCGTGTGTACCAACATCCACTTCTGGGCATTCCACTAGCGAGACGTTAATCAACAAAACTGCTAACAAGGCTAAGGAGAAGCGCAGAGATAAAATTGGTAAATATTTTTCGATATTTCCATTGATCATTCCTTACCGATACTCAAGGGATTAAAAGTTTTCTAACATTTCGTTCTACTTAAGGAACCAATCTGGTCAAGAACAGAAGCTTCCTCTAAGCTCTTGCCCAGAACACCTAATGCAGCTCTACAAGTGGCAAGGACTTGGCACAGAATCTTGCAATACTACAAGCAGAGTATATATGCACAAAATTTCAAGTAGGAGAGAGATTGAGCGGCCAAACCACATGGATTCCTAGTTCCTACCAGCCTATCCATCCATGCATAATATATATACGCGAAACAACAGCAGGAGAACAGACTCCCCTTCCTTCCGAATCCCAATTCCGATTCCTCGCCCTACGCCTCTGCTCAATTCCCACCCACAAGCTGTCCCACATCAATCATCAAATCATACAGACTTACATATTATACCAAGGCCCGGCATTGGTCTCCTTCTAGCAAATTAGTCTCCCTGGCATCCCACCGCATCGTAGCAAAAGCAATTACTTCGCTTCACCTCTTCTTCTCCACCACCCTTCTATCCGGACCCAACCTCAACTTGAAACTGCTTATCTCCTCTCATTATCATCCAGCCCCTCCGAGAAATTACTCTTCCGTTTAGTACTCTCGCTCGGACTACCCGGACTCCTCGCCCCGACATAATCTCTTGAATTAATGCCCTCAGGCGGTGTCAACGGACTCACAGCAGAGGGCCTTCCATCCTGTCCTCTCGTCGGAGGTTGGCCTTGTGGAGTTGCCATACCCTCTCCCCTCTCCATAGGCGTAGCATACACTCCATCAGTACTAACACTTGTTTCACTAATACCTCTCAAATGACCACGATCCGTATCGCTGAGATTCGATATACCGCTTACTATACGATTCTGGTTTTGGAGATCGGGAGAAGGAGACGAGCCAGCGCGTGGTGATGGGAGAGGTGAGATGTTGGGGCGGTGGCCGGCGCCGTCGGACTGCGACCAGTGGGAGATACTGCTTGCTTGGGAAGTTTGGGATGTTACGGACGGAGAGGAGGCCAGTCCTCCATTACGGGAGTGGCCATTAGTTTTGGAGCCAAGGGCCACGAAGCCGGTGCCTGTGTCGTGAAGCTCAACGGGCTTGGATGTATCTGGGGTTGTTGGTTAGTGGGAATGGTTCGCGGGGTGGTAAAGGGGAGCAGGTAGACACTTACCCATCATCTCATGAACTTGTACGCCCGCCATCTCAGGAACATTTGGTGGCTCCTCCTCATACGGACTGCTGACCGTGTCATCTGTCGTTACAGTCGGGGCTTTGGCATCAGCAGGTGTGGCTCTCAGCCAGCTCGTCACCCATCTTCTGTTCTCAATGGTTCCGGCTTCGGATTGTGTGCCCGCGCTGCTACGGAGAAGTTTCCTGCGGCGCCAGAGAAGAATGGCGAGGATGATTAAAGTAATGAAGAAAAGGCCGAGGACGACTCCTAGGACGGGAGCGAGATATGCTGGGGTCCCCGAATGTTTCGAGACTGGTGTTACGGGGAGTGTTGGCCTGGGAGTGTTCGACGGTGCTACGGCTTCGTACGGGTACCAGTTGACGATCTTGGTGCTGTCGTACTTGGCAGTAAACACATCTGCTAGCGAAGTGTTCGAGAACCCTCCAGATGGTGTTGTTTGAGTGGCGCTTCCAACAGCAGTACCTCCGATCAATGCTTGCAAGGTGGGAGATACCGTGTAATTGCTCCATGTCTTTGGATCGTATGTTTGAATCCACTCATTGCTCGAGAGATTGAAGATCTGTATAATACCACCTTCGACGCAGGTCAGGTCTGTCCCAGACAGTGAGCTGTATCCTCCGATTACGAGCATTTGATCAGGGTACGGTTTGGCGCATCTATGTCCAGCTCGCGCGTGGGATGCTATCCCATCGCTCACCTTCACCCACTTAAACGAGGGAATGGACAAGACATAGACCGCATCACTGAATGGCGCAGCAGGATGGAGTCCATCAAAGCCTCCATACCAATAGATATTGTGACTTGATCCATCTTGGGCCGATGCAACGACGGTACACCCTTGTGTCAATTGACCTGGTGCATTGCTGGTTTCTTGCTCATACCATGTATTTTTGGCGATATCATAAACGGAGACGGTAGACATGAAGAGAGGGCTCTGTTCTTCCTGTTTCATTGTCAGCGAGGGGGTATGGGGTTGGCAAAAGGACTCTTACACTCTGAGCAGTCGCTGCCGCACTACTACTCTGGTTCACGTTGACGTACGCTGGGAAGATGACCCCGCCAATTGCAACCAGAATTCCTTTTTCGGAGACTGGTACCCATACAATCTCAGGATTGGCTCGTCCTGGTACACTTGTTGGAAGAGTAGAATTCTTCCAAGTTTCTCCCCCCTGTTTGGCCATATTGATCTCAATCAATGTCGTTGACAATTGGTCGGCACTGACAGACTGATTCCTGGGTCCAGGCAGGTTGAAAATTGGACCATAGCTAGCTGACCTCAATCCGGCGAAGTAGTAACCTAGGTTTTCGGAAGGCACACTGACAGCGGCACCGTTGGTAACATATCTGGTGATTCCTTCCGGTAAGGTACCCAGGATAAATCCTTTGTTGAAGTCTTTCGGCGGGCCAGACGGATAAACTTGGTACGATGCAACGGCATTTCCAGCAGGGGCCTTGAACTGATCTGTTGTTCTCAATTTCCCTCCATAAGTGTACCATTCGTAGTCATTTGCAAACATAGCACCATCATAGTATTGAGGACCGATATTGTTCGCAGCACCGCCTCCAGAAGCTTTCGATAATGTGGTGAATATACTACTCTGATTGAAGTCTGTTGAGGTTTTGAAAGGAGTGCTGAAATTGAGCATATAGACCAGTCCAAGTGGGTTTCCTTGACATTATCAGCATCTACTACACTATTGAGGAATATAAGTATATTACCATCGGAAACGACGGTCGCATATGATCCATCAGATAGCCCTGGCTTCCACCAGAGATAACCGCCGTCAATGTACAGCGTGTCGCGAACAACGGCGGCTATGGGTTTTCAGTAATAAATCTTTAGTATAGGAATCTCCAGAATGCAAAAGGTGACTCTAGAAGGAGAGGCGAACGCCATCTTACCTCGTGGAGAGTCCCATTGACACATGGTCGTGTTGACCTGATTTTCTTGCCATCCTGCAGCCTGGGCCGTACATAGTCGTACAAACCACCCCGCAGCAATTAACGAAAGTTTGGACCTGAACATAATCATTACAAGACAACCGACACAGGTTCCATTCGAGGCCGCCGTTGAATGATGATTGATGAAGATGAGGAGGCTCAGCGCACCGCACTATTGTGAATGCATAGAATGCACAACAAGTTCTTCTTACCCATAGGTCTTAGTTGTCACAAACTAGTCAAAAGTCACAATGCAATCCGCCACCCTCCTCAAAGTCAGCATCCTGCGTTATTGGTGTGCTGCAAGTTCCTCAAAGGACTGGACCACTTCACTCACAGGCTCAACTGTAAGGAATGTGGGCCACCCAGATTTCTGGTGATCGGCTACAGAATCCAGCCCCTCACAAACTCTCCCCATCCCGCTATCACTTGACGGTGAAAGAAAGAGTGGTGGGGTGAATGCTTGCAGCTGCAGATGTTGGTGCAGGGGTGTGTCCGAATCCTTGCATGCAATACGGCTTGTCAAGCCTGATTGGGACTTCGCCTCAACAGCCCTGTAGATCTGAGCAATCGCACAACTCTTCAGCCTTGTCCGAGATCCAGCTGACGGTATGATCCATATCGTACGTCTATTTCTCGCTTTTGCAGATAGTATCTGAGTGGGCGGCAAGTGTCTCGTTGGTTTCTGATGCGAGCGAATCTGATGGGCAATAATGCGCCAATTCAGCCAGACCTTGACTGTCTGAGTCGTTTCCAAGGCACAGAACTTTATCACGAAAGCGCATCATGCAGCAACACTCAGTATTAGACAGCCTGGAAGTGTTTCTCTCTGGTCTGGTGAAAGTGCACCTTTGCACCTTTGCACCAGAAGTACGACGATGAAGGAAGTTTGAGCCACCAATTGTCCACCGGCCTCTTCTATTGATTTCGGGTTGGTTGTCGCCGGAAACGGTGCTTTGTGGTACAATGGCTGACTGCTTCTGATCATCTGCTTGGTGGGGTAAAAAACAAAGTGCTCGGCATGGCTATCAACCAGCCCACCCAAGTTGCTTATTGAGGCTCTTTGTCGGTGTCAGCACCTCCTGAAGGCCGCTTGTCAGCATCTCTCAGCATGCGAACCTTACCGAAAGCACGAGACAATATATCAGACGAAGGTTTCGAAGCTTCACGAGGCTGCAGCTATTCTCCATTCATTAGAGGTTGGATCCTGAGGGAGTCGGAGCAGTGAGGTGTAGGACGGATGGATCGAAGGGGAAGAAATGGCACAGGAGGCTCGCCTCAACTCGACCGGCCATCCCGCAAAAGTCCCCACTATTTGTTGTAAACTTCAGCGTATCACAGCAACGTATCGCGTAAGCAGCCAATCACGGCAGGACAGCAAACCGCCCTCAAGCCACTTCATGTCTATTTCGGGGCTGACGCCGACAACACCTCACTCACCTCAATCGCCTCTCTCACCTCCTTCTGTCCCACCCGCATCTGCAGCTACACCTACTTGCACCTGCAACCCTCATGCACGACGAGGAACTTTCTCACTCCGCTCCAATCCTGTTCCTGCCACCCTCAATCCCAGCTCATCAACCAACCGATCCTCAGGTGGCTTTACGCCTATCATATGTCTCTCCTCATCCCATGGATTGGCCAAGTGCGATGGCCTCATCCGCGCCTCATCCGAGCAGATCCCCTCTATCGACTCAGCTTTTCCGAGGGCGTGGACCTGAATGGACCGAGTACTGTCATGGCCAGGCGTCCTTTACTGCCCCGCCTGGCTGATGACTTTATCCAACAGGATGACAAGCTGCATTCGTGATAGTTGCAAGCAATGTAACACTGTTGCTGAGCGACGAATATGAAGAAGTCTAATAATCCCCAGGAGCATCACCCCCGCACTAGGAAGCTGTGTTCCCTCCCGTACCGCAGACCTTCCTACTCTTGGACTGGTTCACAGAGCCTCGAGACAGATGTGTTTCTCAGGCACAGGATCGTGCATTGATCTCTGGTTGGGCAGGTTCGGGGGCGCAACGTGTTATCGTGCGTTGTCCTTGGGATGAGAGTGAGGCTCTATGAAATTCGTGTTGAGACTCATTCTGCCTGGCCTCTCGAACCGATACGGGCTTTATCCTCAGTTTCGCCCCGATGTACGAGCAGGGTTCATACCCTGATCATGCAAGCCGCTGTCACTTACTTCATCGGATATAGCTCTGAGCATCCAGGTATCCTTGTATCTAGGTCCCCATCTATCACGATATGTCCGAAAGGAACTCTGCGGCTGGGGTCCCATAGCTGTTTTCTTCTTTGAGCTTTTGGTTCGAAAGTATTGGCGTTCATTCCAGATTCTTATTTCTTTGTTCTTTCTCGCCCCTCGAGCCTTGAATAGATGTCTGCATGCCATCGGAAAACCTAAATGAACCTTGAACTCCCAAGGATCAGGATCGTGCGGATTTGAGTGCTGATTGGACGCCTGCTTCTCGTGTGGATTCCTCCGAACCTCAGCCTTGGGCTGACCGAATAAACTGTATCGCAGGGCTCCAGGCACACCACCAGCTCCAAACCGCAGTCAATCGTTCTTTATTCCAGAAAGACGCAGGTAGCCGTCTTCTGTCACTCTCGCTCCTCCTGGATCTCAGCAAACTGGTGACATTGAAATAATCGTTTCGAGCGCTTTTCGAGATCAACAATTGCGATGGTTCTCAGACGAAACTTTTGGGCTGTGGTGGGGTTGATTGGGATAGCTCAAGCTCAATATGCAAACACCACCGAGACGCCTTCACCTACCGACGAAGCAGCAAATAGGAAAACCCATCCTACGACAACGTCTAAAGCAGAAACATGTAAAGCATCAACTGTGACACTTGCAGGCGAACATTGTTATCCTGCAACTACCACTGTCACCCTTCCCGCCTTGTTCTGCCATCCTACGACGACTACATGCTATGTTACCGTCACACCTACAGCGTAGGTCTTTGTTCTCTTGTTAATTGTTCATAGCTAATTGAGAACTTTAGATCTACAAGCACAACCACTACAACGGTCTAGTAAGTCGGAACAACGCGTTATAGGTACCGAATTAACATGGTTTAGTGTATCTACAACCCAAACCAAAGACCAGACCTCAACAGTAAGTCAATGTACATCACTTTCGAATTCTAGCTAAGTCTTGCCCATCAGGTTACCGAGATCTCGAAATCGGATGTATACATTACCCAAAAGACAACGGAGAAGCATACGGAAACGGAAGAGCGGACAAAGACGGAGAAACAGACATCTTTTACCACAGCTACAGAGGAGACAACGTGAGTTATACATATGGTGTCAGGTCATGTGGAGCAGGCTCGAGGTGGAAGTAATGTCACGAGTAACGGAGCTGACATTCAATCGCAGTACCACCACGACAACTACAGCTGTTTCGCTCTCGACCAAGCTGATCACTACGGTAAGTAACGATGTACTGGAACTCTCGACCATATTAACACCCTACAGTCTTACCCCTACAAGGTTACGATCACGAATTCGTATGGGTAAGTTCAATCCCCATGGATGTCTCATATGATTCAAAAGAGCTGATCGGTCCAAGCTATCCCATTACGACAACAGTTTGGAAGAAGACAACCTCTACTTTCACAACCAAGATTCCAACCACGGTATGTTTAAGAAACTGATGAAGACATGGAGATAGAGCTGACTTTCCTCGCCCAGATTCCGACGACAACTACAACGACCACGAGCGTTCTCGTCCCAACCACTGTAAGTTGACAGATTCCTCCATGCCTTGTCGAGTCCAATGGGAATCATGCTATCAATGCTCGGATATCTCCATGCCGCTGTCATCTTATGGGTATATTTGAACCGATTGGTAACCAAGTTGTCGATCTAAATACGCATCATTCGTAACTTTTGAGCCTCAGACTGACCTTTCCCAAGTACGCGACGACTAGAAATATTACCTATACAACTTCGTATCCATACACCATTATCAGCGATCACACAATATGGAGAACATCTACTACAACCACAGTGACAACATACAAGACCACCAGTACTCTAATAGTAAGCCTGACCCCGTCTGATCTTCGGACATCGAACAGTCATGTGATTCCGAAATTTCGTCGGAGATCCAGGAAAACCTCATGTTCCGATTTTCGTCCTTCTACTAACTCTTCTTCTTCAGGTTCCCACCACAGTTCCGACCACGGTGCCTACTACGGTTCCAACGACGGTAGAAGGCCTCGAAAACCCCATCCATGATAGCAAGCTGACTCGAACAGACCACTGCGACTACGACCACAACGACCTTGTCCATTTCAACCTACTCCACAACACTGACTTTGTCCACGTAAGTTCCTACACAATCTCAATCCAGCCATGAGTCAATCGGCAATTCGATCATTTGCGATCATCGAAGCTACTTAGTGCTGACTCCTACACCTTGTAGGTCTTACCCAGTAACGGTGACAAGCGACCACACGACGACCTCGACAGTGTACAGCTTCAGCACCTATACTACAGTCTCTACATCCTTGAGTACCCTGACCTCTAGGATTACAGATACGACTAGTATGCAGCCTTCAATGTTTCGAGACAAAGCTGACACTTTATAGCTGCTACCGCTACAGAGACCTCTGAAATCACAGATACGACAAGTGAGCCAAAATTACCTTACCTCGAACCATACTGACCCGTTTCTAGCCGCAACGGATACATCATTCATCACAGACACGACAAGTGAGCCATAAATTCCAAATCGATAAAATACACTGATTGACCATTCTGTAGCTGCAACAGATACATCATTTATTACAGATTCCACAAGTAAGTCTTATCGTGCTCCCTTTCAAAGGTTCTGAGGCTAACGTTGAGAAGCAACAACGACCACGAGCAGTATGTTCCAAGTCCTCGCATCTCGTAATGTACTGACAATGTAGTTTCAACTCTTCTGTTTACTACTACAACAACGTTACCTGCCTCTACTGTTACCTCGTCGATCTCGGGCTCTCTGACCACCATCACAATCCCGCCAAGTACAGAGACAACTATTTCGACATCGTTAATTACTCTTCCCGGGCAGATAACTACACTGTCCGGCGAGATAACCACTACCACGCTTCCTGGTGAAGTGACGACACTTCCTGGAGACATTACAACGCTCCCGGGTGTTGTCATAACCATCACAGCTCCTGGTTCAACGATTCTCTCAACACTCCCAGGTCAGGTGACTACCCTTCCAGGTGTTGTTACCACAATCACTGCTCCTGGGCCGACGGTCACGCTTCCGCCAGTTTCGAATACTATTACTGTCCCCGGGCCTACAATTGTTGGGCCTGGAGTCACCGTGACTGTAAATGGTATTGTTGTATGCCCTAAGCCCACCAACACGCCTGGCGTCGTAGTCACTCCGCAAGACTCTGGACCTAACGCCCTCTGGGGTTGTTCACCTGGATACGTTTGCAACCTACCCAAGCCAGCGGGATGTAATATATTCGCGGACCCTCCGGACTACGACTTCCTTTGCGACGCGAAGTATTGTATCCCAAGTCCTCCATTCCCGACAGTGGTTTGGCCGAAGAATGAAACCTCATACTATCCAGTCACTGATGGGTACTTCAATTTTAATCCGCAAGCTTTCGGCTTGGACTTCACAATCTTCGTCATAAATGTCGAAGTCATCACAGTGACCGGCAAATATGGCAAAGAAATAGTCAAGACCGTCACCACAGGAGACTACTCTTCCCAAGCAAGCCTCACTCACTTTGGTTCATCTGACATCCCTTCATCAACCTTATACATTACCCCATCTCCAACCTCTACAGAGACGTACGTCTACCCAACATCCTCCGCACATGCACACTGGAAGAAGGCCCGCGAAGTTCTCCACCTCCTCAAACGCGACGAAACAATCGTCCCAGCTGTCTGCTTCGCGACCTGCAATAACGCCTACCTCGAAGCCCAAAGCGTTGGCAAGGACCCCGAGCTCTGCACTGCCGGCTCCGCGTTCCGCGTCTCCTATGAAGCGTGCCAATCCTGCGTCATAGCCAACGGCGATGTTGAAAAGGCGTCCCTTCAAGTCTACGTCGAGCCTAAATTTGCACCGTTTATCGACTTCTGCGAGGCACAGGAAGCAATTCCTGTTCTTGAGCCCTCGACTTCAACTTCAACGGCAACAGTGGTTCCAGTACCGGCTACGCAGAGCGTTATTGTGGCTACGGAGACGGTGCCGACGCCCACAACGAGCGTAGAGGTCACGAGTCAAGTTCCAGCTGTTACCAGCTCGAGCCCTGTACCTATCTCAACTTCGACTTCAAGTACTCCAGCACCAGCCTCAAGCACGACGTCAGATACTCCTGCGCCAACTCCAAGTACGACGTCAAGCAGTCCTCCTACGACGACTTCTGGGCTCGTCCAAATCACAGGCAACGTGGCGGCTACTTCCAAGCAATCGTCATTCGCGCTCATGGTTTCGGTTCTGCTCACCTCGATTTTGGCTGTGATGATTTGAGGTTGATCTTGATCTTTCACCTCCATTTACATCTCAATTTCATTTATAACACGCATCTCTGCGTCAGCGATCGATACTCTTCTTTTCACAGCACTCGGCATTAATATTTACGTTTCATGACTTACGAACACATAGCCATCATGATACACACGGTCCTTAATCAGTACATACAGCAACAGTTTAACGATCCTTACGGTACAGCATACCCATATCACAGCATATACACGCGTCATTCACCACAGAGATACCCACAGTCCTTTACGCATTGTTTTCAGTTTCAATCTTCGGGGCATAGATAATGGGTGTCGGGTACGAACACACGGAAGGGAAAATACCCACACACTCTCTTTTCGGAATGGATTGGCGTTTCTTGGACTCAAGGCTTGGCTCGGTAATAGGAAAAGTAATCGGCTACGAACAACAGCTCTCGTAAAGCTCTCAACGTTGGAATTTGGGAGATGAATAGAGGTCAAGAAGGGCTGTGAGGAGGAGCATTTAGTGACGAGCGGGGAGGAATATAGGGAAGGAATCAATGAGATAACCGAATTCGCTTCTAATGTCCTTTGTTTAATGATAATGGAGTTTCGAGTGGGAGAGAACGGACAGTAGACTGTAGTGGAGAGAAATCAAATTTCAATGACCATGAAAAATTTCGTGATCAATACAGTGCTCTTTTCATTACCTCAAGCAAGCAGAGTCCCAAATCAAGTGGTCACACTTTCGAACTTGCCTTAACCCCCAGAACCCAGATTGAGATCCGTCTTGTATTCATATGAAACGTATTTGATGTGGAAATGGAAACCGAACCCTGCTGGAGTTGTATCTGTGGCACCGAAGAAATCGGATTAAAGTGGACAATTGAGCTCTGGTAAAGAAGATCTCTTTGAGTTCTGTGGAAAGTAATTCAGTATTGTAATACTGTAGTTTGTGATTTCTTGCTTGAGAAGGGTTAACATTCGGGTTCTACGAAACTCGATATTTCCAAGCGAATGCTTTTGAATCTTAATGAGCGCTAAGGAGTCCTTTCTATACTTTAAGGACTTTAAAAGCTTGACAGTCAATTAGAAAACAGTTTCGTACACAGAGTTATCAAACGTACTGAGTACTTGTGCTGTGGCACTCAAGTTACCGTGGCAGATGCCGATTTCATTTCTCCTGAACGAGCCCCTTGGTGGCCTCAGAAGGCAAGGAAACATCGCATATTATTTTATCCGATAATGAATGCAGCTATGCCAATCAACAATCCTTGAATCGTTTCCTGTTGTTAATAATGAAACTGTAAAGCGTAACACCATCTATTTCTGGCTTGCCTCACCCCAAACTTACTCTGTAACCACAGCCTCAGAGCCTCAGCGCTTATCACTGGCCTGAAGGCCGTTGTGGCTTGCACTGCCTGATCAGCCCTGAGCCGCCGTGTCAAGACCAGGAGGCGTACGGTTAGATGCAAATCTCAAGCGTTGCTACTGAAAGCAAAAAAAGCAATAGAAACTTCATATGACTGTTGGTTAACCATGGACTTCCGATCAGCTACCATAATATCTAGGGCTCTCGTGCCTTCAGCCTTGTTTATACCTAATCTTTTGAGTACTGTCAACGCAGCCTTATCTTTTCGTGGTACAAGCACGACCCGCTTTCTTTCAACTATTCAGCAGAACCGTGCAACTATCCAGCCAATCGTCCATGTGATATCGTCCGCTCCGGGTGCTCTCCAGATTTTCGTCGTCAGCAGTCTACTCCGTTTCCGACTCAAAACTCAACTACTCGCGACACCACTTTCCCTCAACAGCCTGAAGCTGCGTGGCGCACTGGACGTGGGGAAGCTAGATTTTGACTTACCAACGTGGTCAGTTATTTCAGTGTTGGCCTATGTTTTGATTATTCAGGGCCCAGCTGCCATCTGGTGCCATTACGCCAGTCGTTACAACGAAGAACTCCATGAGTGTCTATCCTGTCCCTCTGTACAGAGAAGAGAATGTCGAAGATTGGGGGACGACGTGTCGGCCGGCATATGATTGTCGGAAAGTAATGACTCGGACTAATGAGATGGGAACGTTCACAAACGTAGCTTGGAAGTGTGAGTTGCATGTGCCTCCAATATTTTATGCTTTCGTTTCGCTTGACTGACGGCGCTCTCTTCTATGTTCAGCTATGACCGGATTGCTACTGAATTCTCTCCGCGAGGCCTCGAGTAGTAACTCTACCGTTTCACAGCACAAGAAGCTGGATAATTCGGGGTACAGCTTCCACGGGCGTTCGTATGGCGTTGGAGCCAGCGTAGGCCTTGTCGGCGTTTCGTCGCTAGTCTCCCAAGATAGCAACCACTCGGCCCAACGAACTACCACTCGCTTTACTTTTGAGGAGAATGGCTACATTTCACAGCCTCGCTGTATAATCAACCAGACAGCAGATTTGCGGTTCGTCGACTTAGGGGTTATTAACGGCACGTTCTCCGACCTGCCGTACGCCTACGCAGGCACGGTAAATGCCTTTCATGGCACTGGAAACCTCCCCACGGGACCATGGTTAGGCTTCACGACTACAGGGATAGTGACCAGTGGCAGCACATTTTCCCTTGCAGCAACGGCAAATGACACGCATTATTTCTATGGCCTAGTCGGAGGAGAGTTCTACGCCATTCTTGATAAGATCCAGTGTAGCGTGACATTCGAGCCAGCGACATTCAAAGTCGATGTTGATGTCTTAGCAAAGAATATCACCGTGTCCCTAGTCACTGATAGAGGCACTACCGATGGTGCTGTCGATATTGACCCTTCCCGAGCCATGTCAACGAAACCTTCTACTCGCTTAATTTTCTCTCCCAGATCCTATCAACAATGTACATAGGCGTCCTAACCGATGCCTTCATTATCAACATCAACGCCGTTGGAGATCGAAATGGTCGTGTTAACGCTACGGATTCTGATAGGCTAGTCGGCGTCACAGAAGGACTCGAGCTACTTCTCGACTCCTATTTCGGCACGATCGGCGCGTCACAGCTTATGAATTTTCTCGAAATGGAGTCCATAGAAGCCAGCAATACCAGCCTTGTCGTGCGGCTTGGGATCCCTACTTACACATACCTGACGTTCGGTATAAATCTAGTGTTGTCATCTTTGTGGTAGCTGGGGCTACAAGGACGAGATTTTGGAGCAAACTACCGCGTTTTAATTGCTTGGATGTCAAGTCTGCGATCTTAGGTACGGCGGCTGGCGGACAGCCGCTGAATACCCCGGATGGTGTGCGCTTTTTTTTGTCTTAGAATGGAGATGCAAATGATCGTAATAAAAGGAGGATTGTGGTTAAGTTGGGACCGAGTAAGACTGTACTGGAGTTGAGTCTCAGACGACCGGAGTCGATACAGGGGTATCTTTTGTCGTCTCGAGAGGGGTCGGTGAGTTTGGTGATACAGAAAATTGAGTGGTCCCAGTGTAGCTTCAAGACAGAGCAGAAGATAGTTCACTTCGGCGTTTTCCCTAATAGAACTTATAATATACCACGGCCTAAGTCGTTAATTACCTTTTCGACTTCAAATGGTGAACGAGTGAAGCAAGAATCATCTGAGAGTGCTATGCTAAGCCATGCCTCGCCAATTACCTCTCATCATCCCCGCCGTACTTTGCTACAAGTGTTCTCATTGTCTCTCTTCCACTACGTCTGTCAGTAAGCGTCGCCCGCATTTTGATTCATACATACATCGCGCGAAAGCTGAGGTTCCCAGCATATAATGAGGAGGACATAAGGTCGAATCTTCTGATTGAGAATCTGTTAGCATTTTTGAAAGTGCTACAAAGGAAAGGGTACTTGCAAGCAATACAACTTCCCACGATCGTCAAACTCTTCGACCGGTTCTGAGATAGGGAAGTGTTTGATATACTCATCAATATAAACTTTCGTTATCTTATGCCGGGTTGCTCGCCACGGCCCTAGCTCATCTAAACGAGTCGCCATATTAGCTTCAATTCTAATCTTGCTGTCTGCAATTAAGACTCACACTCATTATGCGCATACAACGGCGTCCCATCGAAGATAGTCGACTTCCCGGTGTCCACATTAACACTCGCATTTCCATCCCAAAGATCGCCATGCACAAGACAAGGTGTAATGGATCTCCCTCCCGTCTCAAGCGGCCTCAAAAGGCGCGGGATAACCTTATCCATAACCCTCTTCTTCAACTCCTCAAACTCCTCATCTCCCCTGCCATGCGTGGCCACCTCGTTCTCAAAGACATGCTGCAACCCTCCCAAGAAACATTCCTCCCACGTATCGCTGATAGGAAACATCTGAGACGAGTTACCCGCGAAAGTCTCCATTGGAAACCCGAACTTACCATTGGGGGAGACGCCGCATTTATGCATTTCCGCCAGGAGCGCGGGGAACATTCTGACATCGGGGATAGAGCCGCTGACCGAATGGAAGGCGCAGGTGAAGAATCGAGTGTCTGGGGTGGACTTTTAAGTTCCGTACCCGATTGGTCGGGCAACGAGTGAGGGCACGACTTTGTAGAGAGCGGTCATGGAGTGGAATTCTGATGAGACTATTCTTTTGCCGTGCGACCCTCGGTGTAACTGCGTCATGTCAGATTTCTGGTTCTTAGGGAAAGTTTGTCCCTGTATACCTTAAGGAAAGAGTTCTGATGTTGGCTATCTGCATTAAAGGCCTCGATTTTGGCCGTTCATGCCCAGTATGAGGTTCCGCTGGGGGAGATGCTGATGATTGTGATTCCTCGAGGTAACACTGTAAAGCGTTAGAGTATGATCCAGAGGCTCAAAAATAATGGAGATGTTATGGAGATGTCTCACAGAGCGCCGAAAGGAGGAAGGTGATATTGGACTGACTTTTGATTACTGCCGCATCGACATATGAAATCGCGTTTGCTGGAACGGGAATCTCCTTGTCCCAGACTGATCTATTAAGAGCCACAATGTGATACTATGGTGACTTGAGGTGTAATTGACATTGTAGAGTAGCATCTTACCTGCGTAGAAAATGGCAAAATGTCGAGCTAAAGGGAGACGGGGACGCTTTGTTCGAAATGATCTACCCGGCACTGGCACAAGGACCAGGACAGAATCGGTTCAACGCTCAGAGGTATTTTAAGGTTTTGAGATGTCACTCTGTTTCATTTTCACCTATCAATGTCAAGTCATTCTAGAATTTTCAGAAGAAAAAGCCTTCCCAACTTTCTTTCCTCGGCCCCTCGCTTACCTAGGGTAGATAACAAGAACAGTTGCGGTGCTGCGTCAAGTAATTTCTTGTGCAATCGAAACATCCTCATATAACTTTACTTCACATGTCTAGTATCGTCAAATATATATTAGAAAGTATTCCGTGCCCGGTAATGGTGGCCGCGCTGCAGCTAAATTGATTTGGCCCAGGTCTTGGTTGTTTTGAAAAGCTTAGAGGGCCCACATATTTTAGCGAACGATGGCTTCTTGCTTTCAAATCTCGACGAATTCATGTAAATAGGACAAAGACTACCTTAACAAATTCCACCAATCCTAATTTCAAGAATGATGCCTAAAAGCTTACCTGGGTATTGCTAATTCTATTACATTTCGGATGTGGTTAGCTCGCTGTGCCTAGCCTCTGAAGTTCGCTCATCTATCATTGGAATATGTTCGTTCTTCTTGTTTCAATTCAGAGAACCATGATAAAGGAATGCTCCACGCCTTTTTAACACTCTTCTTCAATGTAATAACCAAAATTTAGATCATTTTGCTTACGGCACGCACCAGCACTCATCTGCCAAGAGAGCCAAGAAATATTCAAACTAGATCACGTGGGGCATGGTTTCATCCGAATTAAGCCACATCGCAAGACCTCTTGTTGAGCCGCTGAAGCATTCCCAGCTTCCATATCCGCATTCTAGCCATGCCGCGAGTCAAAACCGGTCATGTTGCGCGCGCAGCATGTGCTGTGGCGGTGATAGCTCTCTATTTCTTCTACTCGAACCCCTGGTCTTCGGCATCACCATCTAAACCTGGGGTATGGCGTGGGGGCGGGGCCGATGTCCTTGATCATGTCAACATGTTCATTGGGACTATCAATGGAGGTGAGGCTGGGAATCCAGATTATGAAAAACTGATAATAATGCTTGTTCAGGTCATGCTTTCCCAGGAGCTTCCCTACCTTATGGTGAGTGAAATTAATGCCTTCAGTCGTATGGGTTCATGTAAGCTAACCAAAACAGGCATGGCAAAAGCCTCCGCAGACTGTGTTGGTGAAGCTCACGGAGGCTTCGCATCAGATGGAAGTGACATCTCTGGCTTCAGTCACATGCATGATTCGGGAACAGGTGGAGTCAGTTGCCTCATTAATTCCGTTTCAGAATGCGTTACCAATGACTAAATATCACAGACCATATCCCTTGGAAACTTTCCGATATTTCCCCAGTTCTGCGAGGACAACGATATTTCCAAGTGCAAGTTCGCCAAGAATCAACGTGTAGTTGGCCGAGGAAGCTATGATGCGTCTCCAGGCTATTTCGACATCACCCTAGCGGACGGCATTCGGGGAGAGGCGACTGTCACGTCACATACTGCCCTGTACCGATTCACTTTCCCAAAGAATGTATCTACGAATGGAGCTCCACTCCATCCAGTTATAACGCTCGATCTGAACGATCTTGCTAATACACGGACTGGTAGTGCCAAAGCATCAATCGACCCCAAGACCGGCCAGATTCAAGGAAGCGGTATCTTCTCGCCTAGCTTCGGAACTGGAAAATATGAAGCGTTCTTCTGCATGGACTTCAAAGGCGTTGAAATGCCTTCAAGTTCGATTTGGGAAGGTATTGGCACTCTTGTCAACGTGACGACCAAAGAATTTGTGGGGTATTCGCATGGCGGGACATTGTCTATGTTTGATCCCCCGCGCGGAAATGACTACATTCTGACTCGAGTCGGTCTGAGTCTCATCAGCTCGAGTCAGGCTTGTCAAAATGCGGAGTCTGAGATTCCAAAATTCGACTTTGGTAAAGTCAGAAAGGCAGCTGAGAACGAGTGGAGGAAAAAGTTTGATGTGATTAAGGTGGTACGCGGAGGCATTGACAAGGACTTGGAAGCTATTTTCTGGAGTGGCTTCTATCGAACGATGATCAGCCCTCAGGACTATACGGGCGAAAACCCATTGTGGAATTCTACTGAGCCGTACTTTGACAGCTTCTATTGCATTTGGGACAGCTTCAGATCACAGCATCCCTTTCTCACCCTTGTCGATCCAATCGAACAGTCGAGAATGGTCCGAGCCCTGATCGATATTTGGAAATTCGAGGGCAAACTTCCTGACTGTCGAATGAGTCTATGCCAGGGTTTTACTCAAGGGGGATCTAATGCCGACGTTGTTTTGGCTGATGCTTACATCAAGAAATTGGGCGGAGGTATTGACTGGGACTTGGCATATCGAGCGGTAGTCTCAGATGCCGAGGACGAGCTAGAGAGATGGGATTACGCTGGTCGAGGGAGCCTTCATAGCTGGAAGCGATTGAACTTCGTTCCCATACACGACAAAGATGATCAGGGTGCAGGACTCAGAACGCGAAGTGTATCCCGTACAGTCGAGTTTGCCTACAATGACTTCTGTATCGCGGCAATGGCGGAGGGTCTAGATCACAAGGAAGATAGCAGTAAGTATCTCAGCAGGGCTGGGAATTGGCGTAACCTGTTCAAGTCGGACCAGAACTCGTCTATTGATGGCGTGGACACAGGCTTCGTGGGGTTCTTGCAACCGAGGTAAGCCAATTAGTTGAGCTGCCACATTATGTTACTGATGATAGCTTAGGAATGCTGATCTAACATGGGAAGAGCAAGACCCCGCTCGATGCTCCCCACTACTAAAACCAGACTCTTGCTACCTCGACGGTGGGGGCGGAGAGACTTACGAAGGTGCTTGTTGGCTGTACACTTTCTTTGTTCCCCAAGATATGGCAGCCCTTGTGACCCTTCTTGGTGGTCCAGACGAGTTCACCAAGCGGCTCAATTTCCTACACGAGAGCGGGCTTCTGTATATGGGAGACGAGCAAGCATTCTTGACTGTGTTTCTATACCATTATTCAGGCCGTCCAGGCCTTAGCGCCAAACGTGCTCATGCATACATACCAAAAGAATTCAACAACACTATCAACGGAATTCCAGGTAACGACGACTCTGGAGCCATGGGATCATTCGTCACTCTGACTATGATGGGTGTCTTCCCCAATCCTGGCCAGGATGTGTATTTCATTACGCCTCCATTTTTCCAGGAAATCAGCATTGTCAATTCACAAACAGGAAAGACTGCTACTATCAGGAACATCAACTTTGATGCCAGATATAAGAACATCTATATTCAAAGTGCGTTGAGGGACGGGAATATTTGGACGAAGAATTGGATTGATCACAGCTTCTTTGCGGAGGGAGGGGTGTTGGAGTTGACGCTTGGACCGGAGGAAAGCAAATGGGGGACAAGAAATGAGGATTTGCCGCCAAGTATGAGCACAAAAGCAAGAGACGCGAAAGACTTAATATGAAGATGGGTGTAGATCCTCCTCGATGGCGCCACTATCCATATCGAGAGGATGTGGCCTGATTGTACATCGTAAGAACAAGTCTAGGGAAAGCGAGACAGGAAAGCTTCCCACGAATAATCAGTTTGATCAGATGCCTTTGAGCTTCGGCTGTCTAAAATCAGTTGATGCCGACATAGACGAGCAAAAAATGATAATCCACTTTCAAAATATTGAATTGTGGAATCATAGAATCAGAGGGAGCATAACTTTGCAAATTGCTTGGATATTTGACAAAGTTGTACAACCTTCAGCGTACTGAAACCTTTCAAATCCAGTGCATTTCAGTTAAGTGCGGGGTAACCGCGGGGTATATTTCAGCGCCCTCAATCACTAGAACTCCCTAAGCGAGCCTCTATGGTACTACCACTGAAGGCCATGTAGGGACGATCGATCAAGGCAATAACACTTTGCCGCACTCCTCTCGATAGAGGCTTAATGCCTCATGCTTCTTCATTCTATCTTCTTTGACTAGACAAACTCTCCTGCAGACGAGCACACTGCTGCTGCACAGACTCGAACTGCTTGTTCTTGTCGGCGATCGCTGCCAAAGCCTGACGCGATTTCTTCTTCTCCTCATTAAGCTCGCTGCGCACTCTGTTCAACGCCAGAGCGTTCTCTTCCAATGTTCAAGACTTCTCTTCCAGCTTTCGAGTCTTGTGTTCCGATCTAGCCTGGAACACATCTCTTGCTTGCTGCCGTTCTATATTCTCCTGTCTCATGGAAACGAGCATACTCTCTGAACCCTGTTTACCGTGTCCAGGAATCTCTACCTCCTCGCTCAGTCTATCCAGCATAGTCTCGTGTATTTTGCAGAGAGCAGTTTAGAATGGAAATGTCTGTGATGCAAGCAACGGCATTGCTACATCTGCCGGGACGAATCTTCCGAGGTATACGATCACTTGCGCAGCATGGAGGTCAAGAAGCAGATACAAAAGAACCAACGAAAGCAAGCTGCCATAAAAACCTTCGAAGCATCAGCTCATAGAGCAAGAGGGAACGAAACAGCAACAAAGCGAGAGATCGCAAGGACTACGAAAAAATGACCCAAGGCAGGTTGTGGCGACAAGATCGAATGGAGTGGTGGATGCGGACACTTCACATGCAAGAAGTGCTCCGCCGAGTTTTGCTGGTGTTGTAAAGTCGTCTAGAAAGAATAAAAAGGTGCTTCAATCAGCTGGCTGTCAAATTGGCTCGAGGTCTACGACTTCCAAAGCTAGTCTGGACAAGACTGGGTATGCCGTAGGGTAGGATGCGGACCTCGGCTACGATACTTCGCTAGACAAAGGACTGTGGCTGATTGAAGGACACCAGTAGTGAGTTGAATTTCAGCCGTAGTCAAGTGCATGGGAGAAGGGGAATGAAATTTCAAACTTTGATATTAGATTCCGAGTTCTGCTCCTCCATGTCAAAGTGGTTCCTTTCGAAGTCCGATGCAAACCGAGAATGCGGAGCTGCAAGCTGCATGCCCTTGCAATAGCGTGAAGACCCCCATTCTTGACACGACCCGATATCTCGGCGTAATTGATATTGACCGAGACGCAAGTCAAAGAGACAGCGGTATTAGATTTCGACATATGAATAACAAAGAGCTACACAGGATTTCCTACACAAGATTTCATGCTCATATCAGCTGTTGGAACACCATTATCAACCGATACCATTTACCCAAATCATCTTTGCCACTTGACTTCATCATGGGAAGCATCGAGATACCTGCAGCCAATTCTGGCTTGCATTCAGAAAGCATCAAAGTAGCATCGACTTGGTGTGGCCCCGGTCCAGCCGCATATGACTTTCGAACTGATACAATCACCACACCAACTTTCTCTATGCTCCAAGCCATTGCCCAGACATCACTCGGCGACGATGTCTACCAAGAAGACGATACTACCACGTCCTTTGAAGCATATATCGCCGACCTGGCAGGCAAAGAAGATGCCCTCCTCGTGATGTCAGGAACGATGGGCAATCAGATAGCTCTGAGATCCCTTCTCACTCAACCACCGCATGCCATCCTTTGCCACCAACAGGCTCACATCTACGCTGCTGAGGCAGGAGGATGCTCTTCTCTGTCCCAAGCACATATCCAGACTGTCACACCAGCGAATGGTCTCTATCTCACTCTTGAAGATATCAAGAAATCGGCAGTCATCAGTGACAATATCCACGTCTCACCAACCAGAGTGATATCCCTGGAGAACACGCTTGCTGGTACAGTGACGCCTCTTGCTGAAATGCAACGAATCTCGGAGTTTGCACGAGCAAATGGAATCAAGATGCATCTGGATGGAGCACGTATCTGGGAAGCTGTCGCATCAGGAGCCGGTACCTTGAAAGGATACCTAGCCTGCTTCGATACTGCACAGATGTGTTTCTCAAAGGGCTTGGCAGCACCAATGGGAAGCATCATCGTTGGTCCCAAGTCCGTGTTGCAGCATTCTCGATGGGTTAGAAAGAGCATTGGAGGTGGCATTCGACAAGCTGGTATCATTTCCTCAGCAGCAAAAGTTGCAGTTGAGGAGACATTCATTTCCGGCGGTGGGCAGCGACTAAGGGATAACCACCAAAAGGCGAAAAATGTTGAGAAAGCTTGGCTGCAAAGAGGAGGAAAAGTGCTCAGACCAGCTGAGACTAATATGGTTGTTTTGGATTTGGCAGCAAGTGGTGTAGCAGTGGATGACTTGATTCGAATTGGAAAAGAAGAGGGAGTCAAGTTGATGGGTGGACGGGTTGTTGTTCATTTCCAGATCGTTGACGAGGCATTTCTGAGACTGGAGAAAGTCATGGACAGGGTTTTGGCGGAAACGAAGGGAGGCGTGACAACCAACGAGCAGTTGGTATATAGATAGAATTGAAAAGGCTGGATGACTGCTTCAACGGGAAAGTCTTCTATCAAGAAAATTAGAGTGGGGTGTTTGAGAGTAATCAGAAAATTATAAATTTTATTTACAATTAGCCAACTTCGTATTCCACGCTCGCTTGTCAAACGAATGCAACTGGCACGGCGCAATCAAACATCACCTTCATCAAGCCTCTGATTAACTAGACTGAGCGGGTGTAAATATGAAACTTGTATTAATCGTTGTTGATTACGATGTCATCGCAATGACTTTATCGGCCATTTCAGGGAGCGTATCACTCATGACATCCATCTTCTCATCAAAAATCTCCGAACATGGCTCCTTGTCATATATCGAGCAATATGCGCCTCGAAACCTACAATATATGGTCAGTCAATAATTCACATCAAGCAAAAATGCAGTCTGATCTCCAAAAGGTTGAGGGAGAACATACCCAGCATGCACAGCTGCAGTGACATCCCACATATGCGCAGCCGCAAACCATTTCTGATCCTCCTCGGCAAACATCTTCAACATCGGCTTATACGAAGCCATGGCCGGCTTGTAAACACCGGTCTTCACCCCACTCACGGGATCAACTTCCGCGAATTGATCACAGCTCACGAAGTTCTCCGAGGGCATCTCCAAGCCGGCTCTCAAGAAGTACCCTCTCACTCTCTTCACATCCCCCGTCGTCAAACACCACACCGTCCACCCTGCACCTCTCAACTTCTCCATCATCTCCACGCAACCTGGCCGGAGTTCAAGCTCCGAGTACCCAGCTTGACAAGCATCACGTTCAGCTTCTGTAGCAAGTTCTCGTGGGCTGCATATTCCAGCCATGTGTAACGTGCGGTAGAAAACGGCCTTGAAGATATCGTTGTACGGAGTGTAGCGACCCGAGTACAGAAGAAAGTAGAATTCTAGCTCGGCGGCTTCTTTCCAAGTGTAGCCGAAATGCTTCGCGTTGACATTCTGAGCGTTAAGTCGTGGTCCGAGGATTTGATCAATACGGTCATAGAACGCATCGAATGAGACGCATGTTCCGACAACGTCGAAGACGATGTGCTTTTTAGGTGCCATGATTTCGAGGGAGGAGTGTTTTGGTATCGAGGTGATGAATATTCTCAACAGCTTTTGCAAGCTCTGAGGTAAGAAGTGATTTTTTTTGTGATATTGAGAGGAGGGCTCTCCGATCTTGTCTTGTATTTCTTGGAAGAGCTACGGAGCGGAGAGAAGTCGCGGTCCACCCCCCACTCTACCCACTCATTCAAAAATCACGTGGAGACGTGGCTCCGATACAGCAGGCAATAGCCTGTGACACGCGCCTTGAGATGACATTCGTGTTCCGAACGATCGTTCGATACCTAGTGAGTATGGGGATGTTGACGATAAGGAGCACAGCGGGTACTCCGCAGTACTCCTGCGGAGTGGTTCTTCGGAGTGGATATGTTGACCCACTCCGATATTTGACGAAGTGAATTACGCACTGCCGGCATTTCCGATGAACGGGTGGAAGATAAGATCCACTTGGACGAGATTCAAGTAGCTTAGTAAATGGATAGATAAGGCAGTGATAGTGGTTGTCTGTTTCTCAAAGGGAGAATGTGGCGAGTACGCATCGTTCCCACGGTTGATGGAATCCGCGCGAGTGGAGAGAGGCTCGCTTGTTTGTCGATAGGGCTGCCCTTGGATTGAGACCGAGAGCTTTTGGTCTTCACTCGAGTGATCAAGATAGCAAATGATTTCGGAGTCGGGAAACGGGAATTTTTGAGGACGAGGAGTCATGGCAACTCATTTGACGTTCTCCAAGTTTATGGAGCTTCTCTTCCTTCGCTAGAGTCTGTGTCGCAAAGAAAATTCAATTCCGACCACGGCAATCAGATGGAAGAACAGTGATATTTTAAATATATTCATTGATGGCACTTTGTATGAAAACACCCACCAATTTACTAAAAATCCCCAAGAAGCCCCTTGACCAGCAAACCTCTCGCTTCAAAAATGCTATCTACCACAAAATATTCAGTCTCCTCAGCCCACTCTTTCGCTCGGGCACTGGTTCTGGATTGGCATTTGCAATGTCAATGAATCCCTGCATGAAAATTAGCATTGGTCTGACTAAGGTCCCCAAGTCTGCTCTAGAAGGCCGGGGCCGGCAAAATGACAAGCAGACTGGAATGGAGGAGGAGTATTGCTCACCTGAATCGGAATATCCTCCAATGCAATGATCTTCGTCTTCTTGATAAACTTATACCCGAAGTATAGAATTGCGAAGAGGGGAATGTTGATGTAAGACGACACGAATGTCTCGTTACTCCAATGACCATGGATGAACGTCGCGTATCCTCCGGTAATCAACAACAAGGCGAAAATTGTCGCTGAAACCCAGGTGATATATGGTTGCAAAGGAGCAGCCCACGGCAGAGAACTTCTAGAAATCCCTTGTTTCTTGCATCCATAATAAAATCTGAGATATGTGACGCAAATCGTGAGCCAGTTCACCAGAGTCGAAATCGAGACCAGATCTTGGAGCCAATCGAAGGCAACACTGGCGCCCTCGGACAGTGTCATGAAGCCGAGACACATGAATACGCTGAAGAAAGCTACAGCGAAGTATGGAATAGCGAAACGGTTGAGTCGGGTGAAGATCTTGGGGGCTCTTCCGTCCATTGCAAGACCGTAGAGGACCCGAGTCGCACCGAGCATTTGCGAGTTGCCGGCGGACCAAGCGGAGGTGAGAATTACTGCATTGATGATGGAGGGTACGACTTTTATACCTGCTCGTTTGGCAGCGACTACATTCTGTTAGCTTGTTCTGTTCAAGTCAACAGCGGAACGATGATAGGGGTACGTACTGACGAACGGCGACGTCGTTGCAGTTCCACTGTACCGAGCGAGATCAGGGTCATCCGAAGGGACAGTCAGACCGACCATAAAAATCGATATAACTAGGTGCAGATTAGCACTGGGTTAGAGCTTACGCAGGCTCAAGACATACCATAGAACAGCAAGACTCGAACAAAGATGCGCTTCGCAGCGTCAGGGATTGCTCGTCGAGGTGACTTAGTTTCTGCCGCGGCCATTGTAATGTTTTCTATTCCAGAGTATGCGTACAAGGCATTATTGAGAGCAGTCCAAACACCCAGAAATCGACCTAGAGATCCGGTAATGCCGAGATATTGTACGAAGGGACCGGGCCGTCGCCAATATTGAAAGCCGATGGGTTCATGATTTGGTCCGCCGCCACAAGTGATTACGAGGGACTGGGCATGTTAGTTCAATTCGTGGAGAGAGTATATGACGCTTACCATAATGTTCACACCGACGATCAAAGCAATCTTCATCATCGAGAATCCAAATTCGAGCTCTCCATATACTCGAATGAACAAACTGGATGTCAAAATCATCAAAAGACCGAAGACGGTAATCCAGATTGCAGAGTTGACCGTCAACCAGAACTCGACGAGGACCGCAGCTGCCACCAATCTGCAATACCACAAGAGTCAGCACAGATGACCACCAATTCCTGGAAGTTAGACTTACTCAGCGGGAATCGAAACAATATACGAATAAACCAAATTCCAACCATTCGCAAACGACAACGCCGGATCAACAAAGTACTCCGCATAACGCACAATCCCGCCATTCAGCGGCACAAGCGCTCCCATCTCAGCCACAGCAAGCACAACACTACACGATGTCCCACCCATGACCAGATACCCAATAAATGCACCCAGTGGACCAGACCTCGAAATCGCTCGTCCTGAACTCAAGAAAAGTCCAGTACCGATCGTCCCAGCCAGTGCTATCATCTGGATATGTCTCTGATGAAGTCCCTGTCGAAGCTCTTTCACTTCGTGGAACTCGCCTGGCGATTCGAGGTCGAGTTCAGGCATGATGACCCCGGCTTCGTAGGCTGGTGATTTCTCATTCGAGGAGGGGACCATATTTCCTGGGGATTTCTCGTCTGTAGAAGACATCGTGTGTTTGGTCCAAAGAAGTAGTGAAACCGGATTCCGAGAGCGAGAGTGAGGTGTGCAGACTGGTGAGGATTGAGAGGAGCTATGATTGATCCAAGAGATGCCTGGAGGTCTTATAACATCAAGCTTTCGGAGTAACGCATGGCATCCTTATCTCGAAGTCCCAAAAGAGTGCACACACACGACAGTACTCCGAATCGAGCACATCGTTATCTTTCCCTTCAAAAGAGAGGTCCAGCTTCCCGAACCCCATATCATCCCAGCCGATGGAGAGGCTCAGAAGTGGGTAAATGTCAGTCGACCAATCAGACGAACTGAGTTTCAAGCAAGAGATAACGGAAAAGAGGGGGACGTGGCTTCTAAAGAATGTAAAGAGGGGATACAGTTGTGTTTCGCGTCGGTCTAAAAGCCGGAGTAGGCTGGGGTACCTGCAGCGCGAAGCCTTGTGAAGCTTTAGTGGAAAGCTTATGGGCGCTTTAGCGAGATCCACCCCTGGACTTGAATCGGAGTGGACCATTCCACTGGTCCCCTTTATCTATAGCTGTGGGGAGTTTCCCGTCGGGCAAGGAATGCCTGGCGATAGCTTGGTGAGGAAAAGTCTATCAAGATAAGGGTCGCTGGACTTCAGTGTAGGATTTGTCCCGGCTGATTCTAAATGTTGCCTTTAGATCTCCAAGATCTCAATACCTAGTTAGCACCGAACAAGCTGTTCCGTGGGCGAATCCTTGTTTTCATGAACACAGTTCAACATCCTTGAGGAACATTATTTGATCTCTCGAGTTCCCTTATACTAAACAGGATCGACTAGTTTCGTACCGTCCAAGTAGTCTCTTGTCTACGCCATGATATCTCCTCCATCCCGACTGTTCAGTGACTTCTCAATCCTCTCCCTCGTAGTCTTGAATAACCTAGGCATACCCGTCTTCTCAAACTCTACGCCCTCAGTAACCATCTTAGCAACACCCTTCGCAGCCAGCCAGATGACCGGCATACCATGGCCATTGAACCCCGCCAAGACGAATTGATCATCCTTCTCCGTCGTCCCAAAGGGCCACCACCACCTCTTGATCTTCGGCTTGCCTTTCTTTGGGAGAACACCGACGTGAGGATTTGAATCGAAGCTGTACCCCATCACACCAGACCAGATCTTGTCGACTCTCGCGCCCGTATTTTCCCATCCATGGAAGAAGCGTTGCATGTAATTGTCGAAGTGATCTTTGCCTGGCTCGATCAACGTGCTGTCATCGACGTTGTTATACCATTCTTCTGGGAATGGTTTGAATTTCGAGCTGGCGCCTCCAACTACAATACTCCCGTCAATCTTGGGCGTGAGATATGCGAGTGTGCTGTCATCTTCGCGAATGATGTAGGAATTGGTTAGAAGTGGTGCGCGAGTATCTGCGGGAACAGTGATGTGCGAGCAAATTCCTTTACAAGGAACAATTGCGTTCTGATACTCTGGTAGAAGTCCAGCAACATGCGCATTGTTGGCGTAAATGACCTTATTGGCATGGGTTGTTCCTCTTGGAGTGGTGATTATGAAGCCGCCCCTGGGATCGGGCGTTACACTCGTGACAGGCGTGTTAGTCTGGATGTTGACCAGATTCTCCTCGACCAGAATCTCTGCGAGCCGTAGGATGAGCTTGTACGGCGATAAAGTCCCCGCCGTGTATGTAGCACAAGCCTGAGCCCCTTTGATGCCAGAGATATTCTCGGCATCTTCACTTCTCGAGAAGAAAACATCGTCCATGTAAGCCAAGTTCCGCGAAGACATCAGATCATACACCTCTCTTGCTTTGATAGCCGCGGTCTTGTTGTTCCACACGTCCACCGTTCTCGTGAGCGTGAAGTCACAGTCAATATTTTCCTTCTCAATCAACTTCTTGATAGCCTCCAAGTGCGCGACTTCGAATTCCGCAATCTCTAACCCGGCCTTGACTCCTGCTCGCTCGATGTATTTTGGAATATGACCGTACATGTCTGGACGTAAATGTCCTCCATTTCGGCCTGTTGCTCCTGAACAAATACCCCGCGCTTCCAAAACCGTGACTGAAAGATTGTTTCGACGCTCCCCTTTCTTCAAGTGGTACGCTGTGGCAATGCCTGCGTATCCTGCTCCGATTATCACAACGTCACTGGTGGGCGGTAGATCTGGCGTGGAGCGCGCATCATGCAGTTCGTGAAGATTCTCATGCCAGAAGGATAGAGTAGGATTCTCAACAGGAAGATAATCCGCAGGCGGATCTGGTAAAAAATGTTTGTCGGAAACCATTGCGCCAGGATACTCGAATTGGAAAGTGCTGTCCGGAAGTTGGACGTCGAAGCGATTGGAAAGAGCAGTATTTATCAAACGGAAGGAAGGAAGCAACCCAAGAATTATTGCTCCATACGTGAACGGACGAGACATTCGATTCATCTGAGACCGAAAGTCGAATCACTTCCGGAGCGAAGACACTAAAAGCTTGCGACCTTGATTTGCCGTTTGCGGCCCCAAATGATGTCGCCATGTCGTCGTGCCGAGCAAGTGAAACTCCGAAGCGGTGTGGAGCCGTAGGACTGATGTTCTTATCTTTTCTGGGTCAACACCATGCTGGGATATACTCCGACCACACAATCGCAACTTCAAACAATCAGATAAGAGGCTCAGTAATGCTTGTCATCTTCCAAGATCTCGTGTTCGTGCTATTTCGTGCTTCCTTGAGGAGTGACGTGGCCCTTGACTCCGAAGCGAATTCCGGAAAGTCCCAGCGAAGCTGGATGGTACACCGACATTTCGAGAGGCACGATAGATCATTGGAGCCGCTAACAATCCGATTGTGCTAGTCAGGAACATGTCTGCTTATCTTTCATGGATCGTCGTCACCCCAGATTAATCAGATTAATTTAGCAGCCTAATATCTCCGAATCCCTGCCGGGTCGCGGCATCCGAGTTCATTCGGATCACACACTGGTAGACTCCCTTCATCAGGGAGGCTGGGACGGACTTGGCCAACGACAAACCTTGACCGCTTGTCAGACACAAAGCAAATTGCAGTTCTGTTGGCATGCAATATTTAGCCCTCAAGGTGGTGAGTTGGTTTCAGTACATGCGGGTAGTGGCACCGGAAAGTCGATGCCTGAGCGCCACCTGTCGTAGCATAGCCCTCATAGCGACGATCGAGTGAAGCATGCATAGGCTTCGTACTGGTAATAGAGAGGATCTCGACAACTGTAAGGATCATCGCCGATCGATCATCCAAACGTGCAGAAAGGTCCAGCCTGCGAAATAATCTAAAGCCAGAGAAACCCTTCCGGCTTCGGCTGAAGTCGGATGGCAGGCCGGGGCGGTCTGAGTCTCCAGATACTCTATCATCCAATATAGTTTTGCTGGCTCAGCTCCAACCAGTCTCCTTGTGTCCAATCGACAGTATTTAGCCAGTCCAGGTCATCCATGGCAATCATAGCGGGGTCAAAATCATTCATGTAATCTATCCCATTCTGTGGCTCAGCGGAATGTAGAGGTGCATGTTGTATTGAATCATGCAGCATTGGTTGAGGAGTCTCGGATAGTCGTTGGGCTGGTAATGGAGTTCGTTGCTGTCCTGTGTATGTTGGCCGAGGAGCGTCGATGGCGGTGTCGATTATTCGCTTGACGACTTTCTTAAATTTGCCGCAAAGCTGGACATTGTTGTCTGTCGGTCTGATCCAGCTCAGGAATGCAATAAACATTGTTAACGTCTGTACTACTTCCGATCGCGAAAGCTGCACAGGTGTAGGAATTGGCATTGCTTCTGTGGCGGGCATTGGCGGGGCAAGATTGCTGGCTCGGAGAAGTTCGAGACATAAAATGCCCGCGCAGGGAATTCCATACGATAGGATCTTTTCAAACAAGGTCAGCATATGTAATCGAGCAGTGGATGTCGTGACTTACAATCCAGTCGAATGAGAAATTGTAGACTCTCAACTGCTCTCGGTCAGACCACAGCGAGAGAACGACTGATATCATCTCTTGCGCGACGTTGAATAGTTCTTGTCCATTTGAGAGCCCTCGTGAGACCAGGAGTCTCTGCAAGAGGAACGCACACTGTAGTACATCAAGCTGAATCCGAGTGATCAAGTATATCTCATGCGGGGGTCTCGTCTGCACCCCGCCAGATGGAGTCTGCTCTAGACTTCGGTATCGGATATGTTCGGGGTAAGAATTAGTGATCTGCTCAAGTTGAACGACCAGGGCACTGAAGTTTAGATCTTAGTCAAGAGTGGCAACGGCGCTGGAGGATGGACTTACTCTATCTGTGGCTTTGTATATTGTATGTTTGCGCTCAAGGATAGCCGAAGGATCTCTTCTCGAATGGGTGATAGTAATGAGACTGCACGAAGACAGGTCACTGAATAAATTTGCTTTTCCGTATTCCAGCCATCGGAATCAAGCCTTTGTACAGCGGCTGCCAGCCGTTCCGGGCCAGAGTAGAGGTCTTCCTCGGATAGATCTAGTGGTTGAGGAATATGGCAGTATCTTTGATCCAGAATTGGAGGTCGACCAAGGAACAAGCTGTCGCACTTATCAAGATGGAAGAAAGACGTAGCTAGCCGAGCCCGATGCTGAGACAATGGAGTGACTTGTCGCGAAAATGACTGTCGATGCAGCCCACTGGTTACAATCGCACTGCCTGTAGCGCCGAAGTGCATTCTCAAGCGATCACCTAAAGTTCTGTTATCACAGAGCACTATCAGACCTGAAAACGGGTGACTTACTTTCGTCACTGATGATCTGGCTGTGCAACTTCGCAAAGTTCTTCATGAGCACCACAATGACTTCATTGATCTCCGAAAAGTCTTCGCACAGCTGCAGACAGGCTTTTGCCCCGACCCTCATCTTCTCAGCTGACGTGTTTCGATTCCTACCCTCCTGCTCCGGTAAGTCAAAAATTGGATCCCAATCCTGCTGATGTTTAAAGGCCATTCCAGCCCAGGTGAACAAAATCCCAATCATCTCCCATCGTAGCCTGGGGCCGCCGAACCAGTTGACCCAATTGTTCTCCCGTTCTCCAGGTTGAGTGGACAGTGGTAAGGAGCTTTTGGCATTTTCTATCAACTCATCCGCCAGTTCCAAAACCGAGGCTCGTGAGCGATCGTTGCCCAAACAATGACCGTAGTCAGTCCAGAGCTGATTCAGACATTGCCTGATCATGACTGGCGATATCCAGATGTCATGAAAAGATTCGATGTTCTTCGTTAAAATTTCACACGTGCGGAATGTCGGAAAGTCCAATAGGGTAACGATGGCCAATTCTCGCTGGGAATTGCTCATGTCGACGCCTGGGCCTTTCGGACTGACAAACGTGGCTCTCAAACTTGACTCTTCAGCAGCGGTCCCAATTGCTGGCCCAAAACTGGCTTGATTCTCAGAAAAGATAGCCGAATAGCGTGTCGTTCCATACGAAACTCCTTCTTTCTCAAACAGCGTATTCTGTGACCCCGTCTGATAAGTTGGACCAGATAAAGATGGGGAAGCCGTACCAGAAGATGAAGTTCTTGCGGAATGATGATTGATATGAGGCGGCTCCATTGGTGAGAGTATCGAACTCAAAGGGTTCAATTGCGTGCTGATGAAACCTTGCACGCCCTGTGAAGCGGGTGGTGGCGAGTACAATTCGGGATTTTTGGTCATGGGAGCTGGATGATAGACACAGTCCAATCGTCGCGTTATACATCTGGAGCATCTTGGATGTCCATGATCACATCGTACTTTCGTCTTTCGACATGGCTCGCATGCTTGCGGCTGCCCATTTCGACGGATTCTTGCTTCAGCGGGCATTCCGATATCGTCTGGAGTGAAGCCCCTCCTCCTGATAAGCCGGATGACAGTGACGAACTCTGAGGAGCGAGGATAGGAAGACAGAAAGGTTCCACAAAGGACTGCGAATGGGAACTCGGTGTATAGGAGTACACTTCGCGCTGCTGTTGAAATGTCAGGAAATAGAAATATGGAGATATGAGGGAGGGAAGCTGACGATGTTGAAATCAGGTGGGAGGGTCCCTGAGATTTGGCCCCTGTCTAGCTGCGATAAGCCCTGCCCCACAGTTGAAGGCGGGGGAATTCAGTGCTCGAGTGGGCAGGTGGACATCACGATTTACGTACAAGAACAACGACAGATGTCTCTAGCAGGGGAAAGTATATAAGCTTAAAACTTTCACTTTTGCTTCACAGATATAAGCCATTGACGTGTCATTTACCTGGATTTGTTTTGCTTTCGAATGGTACGGATCAATTTCTTCCTCGGCTAAACGAAAAAGGCCCCGAGTCAGCGAAGCGAGCCTGTAGCAAACGATGTTTACATGAGAAGCGAATAAGATCAGCCTTGGAGGAAGATATCGTTCGCTAAATCGAGTTCTAGATCTATCAAAATACGCTTTATCAAGTCTACAAGAATATTACAACCCCAGCAGTCAACGCCGCCAGAACACCCAACAGACTCAAGTTCATCCTTCCAGCGCTGCCAACGCCAGCACTATTCCCAAGCGCGCCGTGGCTACTGTTCACAGCCTGTCTAAAGACCGGATCTACATTCCCCATATTCGTACTATTCATAGACATAATGCTGCCCTCAACACAGAATTGCTGGGGATCTGTCCACGTCGCATCGACTGTCCGCTTCCACAACAGCTCGGGACTACTCAACATCGGCGCAGTATAGAAAATCCTGCAATTTGCAGGCTGCATCAGAAATTGCAATGGCGTCTGGGAGTCGGTTGCCGAGAACGCATTCTTGCCATTTACAGCCCCGGGACTTGTTGCTACCGTGAGCCGTTGAAGTGCGTACGCGTCTGCCAGCAAACCGGTCTCGCCAGCCAAGAGTTCGGCTTTGCGTTCTGCTGGCGCTAGCTCGATGACAGCTGCAGCAGCATTCGCTATCTCATCGAGAGGGAAGACTTGAGCGCCTTCTACTCCGGCAATGGATTGCATTACGCCTGTTTGAGGACGGCCTCCAACTACAGTAGCTTTAACGTTCATCTGCAGAATCATCAAGTACGAAAAGAGAGTGCAAGTCGATCCACATGTCCCATCAGTCAGAAGCACAACATTCTCAGGGGCGAATACTGAAGCTGGAGGATTGGATCGAGTGCCGGTTCCAGTAAGATTGAATTGGGGATCGGTCTGATTCAGTGGTGTGTTCTGGTAGGCTGTGAAAAGATCGCCTTTTAGAGAGACAGGTGCGATAATCTGTTCCACAGTGTTGAAGTTGGCGCCGGCTGGAGTGAAGACACCACCAGGAATCAGATTGCTGACTACCGAACTTTGTGACAGAATGTTGATCGCGGCTCGTTGTGCAGGAGTCCTCGCAGTGAAGTTGTTCGGGATCGAGCCAACGATCCGTGCGATATTGACGAGACTGTCTGCGAGACGAAGATTATCCGCTTGAAACCTTTGGACAGTGGGATACAACTGATTCGCAACCATTAGCTTTAAAGTTCAAACATCGAAGGAGGGATCGAGCATGCGTACCTGAGCAAAGAGTTCGTATCCAGCAACGACAAATCCACCGCCATTGGCCTGCAGATCAATCACGAGTCTCGTCTTGCCTGCCGCTTTTGACTGAGCGAGGAAAGATCCGACGGTGCTCTGGAAATTGGTGAGATATTCGACAGCGCCAACGTTTCCCTGGGGAGCGAATCCCGAAATAGCGAGGACAGCAACATTCTCGTACCCAGTTCCGTTGAGGAAGTATCCGGAGGTAGTATTCGCACCACTATCTCGAACACTAGAAAACATCATCGTCAGAACGAACCCAGCGATTGAACAACAAAATACTGAATCTAACTTACATGGGCAGAGGATAGCCTTGAATTGTTGGCGGTGGCTTTGGAAGTGTCGTGTTCGTCGGCGGAGTCGTGGTAGGGGTCGTCATATTTGAAGCGACCTGATTATTCGGATTACAAAATCGCTGGTAATAGTCCTCCCCATTATTAATTCCAGCAAAGTTCGCACCAGCTCTGATTGTGGCGAAACTCTGTTCGGTCCTCTCCTGTCCATTGTCGTAAGTGAGCGTCACGCTGGGTCCCTGGAAAGCGAGCGAAGCTGCTACTGTCAAGATTCCGTTCGGACTGGCATAAGTTCGGAACTGCGAGTTCCACTGCGAGTCAGGATCTTGGAAACTGCTGAATTGTAAATTCATGTCAGTGATGAACTTGGCGGCGTCTACTCCGTTGATTTTCGTGATGGCTGGAGCCGTGTCGACGGTTCCATTGGTTCCATTTACGGCACCTACACTGATTAGCGAAACTAATAAATTACCTCGAAAGATGATTTCATACCCAAGTGATACAGCTTTGGCACAGCCTTTCCATCTTTCGACACAGACACAATATCCGAAGCCATGTTATTCCTGAATCCGAAAGCTTTGAACACATCCGGGCGATATGCGAAATGGCCGTCATGGGCTGAAGTGATTAATTTCACAACGCTAAGCTGGAAATCGTATTCGCTCTTGAACCCTCCTGCAGCCGCAGTCGACGAAATATTGCTCAAACCGCCCTCGATGTCCGTCGCTGGTAGCATATAAGATGGCGGCGGATCTTTCAAGAACGCGAGCGTGCTTTGCCATTGCACGAATGCTTTCAGACTCTTGATCATTGCCACTGCTGGGTCTGGCTTGTTTGGTACGCTCTGGAGGCAGTCGAAAGCCAATTGTGCTGGAACCTGTGCTGCAGCTAAATGGAATCTATCAGTATCCTATTTGGATCCACTCTTTTCCCTTTCTCGGCGGACGTACCTGCTCTTGGATTTTGTGCCATGAAAGCCGCCACTGCAGGGCCAATCTGGCCACATGCCTGTGGATTACTTGCATTTTGAGCATTAACAATAGTAGCGACTGCCAACAAGCACCAGCTTAATCTCGCAATCACCGCAGATAGCTCAGCTATCCCGAAACCCAGGAGGCCCATAACGGCGAAAGAACAAAAGAAGGGAAAGAAAAAGGAGGGAGGGAAAGGAGAAGCGAAGAGAAAGTCAACAAAGAATCAACCTCCGAAAACAACAGCACGCATCACTCTCAACTTCATCTCCAAGAACAGGAGGAGTCGCATGATTTAAAGCTCTTTACCAACACGACCGAAGACTGATCTATCGCAAGGATTGGAGTTAAGTGCTTCGGCCATGTCGCACACAAAACGCCATGCACCTCAAAAGAGCGATAAGCCCCTCGAAGTACTTGGCATTGCGATTAAGCCTAGATGTTGGCTGACTGCCGAAGGCGTCGATTGGATAGGGCGCTTTTAAGGTTGCAGCACGCTGTTGCAGATCAGCGGAGCCTGGCATATCCGCACGGGTGGTGGCTGTTAGTGGGGGTGGTTCAATGACCCCACCAACATATTCAGCATCCCCAAATCCTACTTCAATTATGCCTGGCTCCTTCCGAAGCGTGGGGTGGTTGGCGGCTAAGATCCGACTGAACAACTGTTCGGTGCGAGCGTGTATGCATTGTGACAGCCCGAAACCCTCGATCTGATTAGCGAATGGCTTGGGATGTTTTGAAACTGCATGATGCCAACACCAGCCATGAAACCTCGCCGAAAAATACCAAGAGATCATTTTGGTAGGAATCCGCCACTAGCTGCGAGTTTTGACGAGTAGCGAAACATGTTTCTAGATATTCTGGGGGAAATCTCATTCAAAAGCATGATGGGATGATATACTTCACAGAAGCCTGATGACAGACTTTTGAAGTGGTTGTTTGAGACTTCTAGCTTCAATCTTAATTGTCCAAACTTTCCAGCTGCCACAGCCGAGATGCGAGTAATAGTAATTAATTTTTTTTGAGCATCCCAACGTGAGAGATAATGGACGGCACTTTGGATTTTTGGCATGCTCGGAATGCCTCTCGATAGAATATGGTACCTGCGTCATGTGCCTTCTCCTAAGAAAGATCTGCAGTCGATCGAGAGGCACAGGTAGGAAAGAATAAGTCTTTTCACTTGCTCAATGAGGGGAGTTTCTCCTCCTATAAACAGTTTATTCTGTTCTCCCAGAATCAATCACCTGAAGCGCTTCCTGGCGAGGTAGTCTCGACGCTTACCAAACTCAAACTCTGAGAGTTGATGGCGCTGGTGTGAAAAGCAAGGTCCTGTGGTCATACATCTATACAAGCCTTCAGAGATGCACTAATTGGTAAATGATATCGGAATAAGAAGTCATGACTTGGTAAAGGTTCTTGGTTGGGCAAAGAATTCAAGGATAACAGGAAACACCTGTGAACACGTTATCATCCTCAGGTGACCATACCTGTCCACGCGAAGCCTACGGTTGACATACTCGTCTCATTGGATCCTGTGAATTCAAGGTCCAGATTGACTGATGGGCGCCAATAATATCTGGTCCAGTTGCCGGCGTCGGTGCGGTTTCCCTGTCATGCTCTCTCTCCAACCTCAAATGCTTCGTTTCCTCACCCCAGGCGGAAAATCGAGCACACCGCATATCAGCTTTTTCGACTCTGTCCTTCACTGTTGTAGGTCAATCACTATCCGATATACTATCATTCGAATCGAACGGATCCTGATCAAGGTTCTCTCTCGTTCCACTGCAAATGAGAAAGATTCTCTTGAAGCGAAAGAAGGGGCGACCTTGAGAATCGTCAGCTCGGAAGGAAAGACTTGAATGGGAGTGCTTCGCACAGTCATTCGCTTTGGGCAAGTGGTTGTTATGTCGATGTAAAGCTCTTCAAGCATGGCGTAGTTGAAGGTGGTCGAGCGAGGAAGGAGGTGCAGTGCCACGTCGCTTCCCATGTGGAATTTTCTCATCGATGATCTCTGAAGGACATTCCGCCGCCAGAACCATTCGCGGGATGTCTGAGCATTGCCAGCGGACCATTTATTGGTTACCCAAAGGAAGCGGACTGATTCCATGTAGGTTTGTCGACAAACGGAGAGAAGGTCGATGTGGAGTCGTTTGGTAGGACCTGGTGAATCGCAGACGGTTTGGAAGAAACGTAGGTCCCACTCCATGGTCCGTCATGAGGTCGTTACTCCATCACATGTACTAGCTGGAACCGAGAGCGTATCCCCATATATGAATTCTCAACTTTCTAGGTAGCCGGAGACGAAGCTGACAGCGTCTGTTCGTTTCCATATAGCCAGCCATGTCAGCACAATGACACGTCATGTTCGATTTGACATCCGCTTAAATTTCACTGGTCTCTCTATCCTTCGGGTTGACAAAGACTGCAGTAGGAAGTCGCAGTATGTGTCAAAGCTGATGATTCGACCAACATAAAAGTGATGGGAGAGACTAATGAATATAAAGATAAAGGACATTATGATGCAATTCAGGGCGACATACGAGCCATGATCACTTCTTTTTGAGAAAAGCTTTGTGCGGAAGTAACGGGTCCAATTTGTAGCGTGGAAGTCGTAATGTGAATGGGCTTGTGGACGTTGCTTTTAGATATCCTAGCCGTCCCTAATAAGACCAAAAAATGACCAAAACGGATCTGGGAAAATTCATTTCAACAAGCTGTTTCTATCTCAGATGTATTCAACTCCCTGTTCTCAAGGACTAGTCTCATCCTCTGGTTTCTCTGTCGTCTCGCCGCCTTCCACAGTGCCTGTTGTCTTCCCCCCACCACTATCTTGATCTACGTCACCGACCTCTACCGTGCCAACGTGCTCGATGTTCGGGTCTTCCTGCTCTTCTACTTCTTCCCAGTCACCCATATTTTGTTCATTGACTGACATAACAATTGGCCATTGCAAAGTGCCACCAAGCCTTCCATCCTTCCGGAGGTAATTCACACCCCTCCCCACGAAAATGCAATTCCCTTCTGTCGTTGACGGCATCATGGCATCAAGGATGGGATATTGCAGCATAAAGTATGGCGCGCTTGCAACTGTTCGAATCCTGTAGACCTTCTTGATCTCTTTGACAATCACCTCTCTGCTTTTGACTACAGCGCCCTCTTTACCACCGATCTTGGAGGCCTCGTCATTGAGACGTAGCTTGCTCTTCTTCAGATCATGGAAAGGGAGCTCTGCCATCTTCAGCGCATAGTCGAACGATCCAAGAGCGTAGACACGGTCATTCCAAAAGCACAACGATATTCTGCATGGTCCATCGGTCTGGAAGGGGTCGTATAGAGTCCGGACGATATGGCGGTTCCAACTCCAGGTGTCGAATTGTATAATACGATATGGCCTCCCAGCAGATACCGCAAAAACATATCTTCCTGAACTGGAAAACTGTATGGACACAACTCTTCTGTAATCTACTCCAAGTCAGCACAAACCGAAAAGTTATGGCAGAACAACATACCCAGCGGATACTTGTGGGTATCAATGAACGTACCCCGGGGGTCTCTGTCGATGTCCCACTCTTGCGGTGAAATGTAGGTCAGGCAGAGATAGGTGAAGTACCACCTCGATCCTTCATCATCAGTCCGATCAAAATACGTAACACTTGCAGTATATGCCAATTGTTTAGTCTCTTCGTGGTATGCACAAGCAAGATCGATTTCACGAGGAGTTCCCACGCGTGTAGACATTCTCCAGACACCGGTTTTACGTGCCTTCGGTATATCCAGCCATCGCACATCCATGATCATAGTCGCTAGCCAATGTGGCTGAATACGAGAGTTGTCAGTCGGGTATAAAATCAGGGACTGGAAGAAACCAATGGTACCACCCTCGTTGAATGTAACATTAGTGGTTACTCGTGAGTCTTCTGGCTTTGTATCCACGTAGTCATAGCTTTCAGCATGCCCCCCGATTGTTGCTTCGATTGCTTTTTGGGCTTCGACACCTACACGCCCCCATTGTTGAACGCGACAGATATTGGAGTTCCCTGTTGTTTCTAGAGGCTCTAAGTCTACAATCAAATTTTGACTCTTTATAGCCAGCAGTTCTCGCAAGTAATATGGTGGCCGGACTCCTGCTTGGCTTAGGTCGAAGGTGTCCAGGTCCCAATTGGTGGGTTTGAATGGTTTACTGTAAGATCTTAGTGACCATCAGAATAAATCAAAAGGTGGAGAAAACCTACAAGGACCCTCTGGTGGTTGTGGTCGTTGTAAATAGCTTGTGCGTAGAGGATCTCGGCGATGACAAAATCATAGGCCGCTCAACTGTTTGTATGGTCGACACCATACCCTGTGTCACTTGGACAATATGCATGACCCCGAAGCCATCAAGAATGTAAAGCCTGCGCTCATGAATGGGACACAGGGCGATACACAGAATAGGGCGGCCCAAAAGCTGGCCAGAGTAATCCAAGGTCCAGCGCGAACCGACTACATCTGCTGCAGCTAGATCAAAGCACAACAAAGACCAGTCAGTTAAAGTCGGCACACATATGACCAAAATTCTCTCATTCGCTGAGAACGTATGTAAGCCGCCACTATTATAGAAAAGTTCGAGGTTGAATGGGCCAGATTCTGAGCTGGTATCGGATCTCCATAGTTTTGAGCATTTCTCGCGCGAGAGCAGGCAGATGTCCTCTTTCGACAAAGCGCTCTCTGTACCGGTTCCGTTGCCGGTACGCAGTTCAACCTCATTATATGGACGTCGTAAGAACAAGACGAATTTGCCATTTGGACTGAGCTCCAGGATTGAGCAGTTCCCGTCAGCATATGCAACTCGTCGAAATCTGGGAATGTCGTAAAGCTCCAGCCCTTCCTCCCTGACACCAGCGATTGCAGTTCCATTACTACAGAACGTGAGGGCTGAGATGTCTGGATCAAGGAACAACTCCGGGGCAGGGACCTTCAGTCCTGTTCTCAGCTCGTACTTGCCTCCAGCAGTCCACAAATAATCGTTTGCGCATTCCGTCGTGAAAGCAACGGCATTTTTCGAATTTTTGAAGGAGTTTGAGTAAGTTAAGTCAGCTCTACAGGGATCAACTTTGTCCGTCCATTCAATCACGTGATCTTCGACACCAGTACTGGATTCGGTCAAAGCCCACACGTACGTTTTGACAACCAGTGGATCCCTGGTAGAGACATTGTACTTTGGCCAAGCCATGGCAATAGCTCGAAGGTCTTTTCTCATAACGACGCTGACGGTCATAGACCCAACTTGTGCCGGGTCTATGCCATATCTGCCGACTTCCTTTCCTGTCTCCATTGTCTTCGAAATCAATTCGATCCGGAATGAGTACTTAGGGTCAAGTACAAATCCAAAAGCAGTCTGCCAGGGCACCGAAGGCATAAGTGATTGCCAGAGAAAAATGTTGTAGTCGCAAAGAACAAATCTATCGAAAAACGGGCTAAAGGAATTTCTCATTTCCAAACGACTGTTGTCTATTGAGTCATGGAGTTGATCTGGAGTTCTGGATGGAGTTGATCCTGTCAGGAACACAGCTTGCTGACCATGGTCTTTAAGGTACTTGGAATTCTCGCTCAGTGGCCAAAGGTTGTGTATTTCGGTTGGGAAGCAAGTCAAACAGTCTCGCCAGCACTCCACAAAAACCTGAAAGCGGGAAAGATGCATTGACACGTCTACGAGGCAATCTTTGAGGAAGTTGTCAAGTTGTACTTCTGGCTGGGCCATAAGCTCTGTGACTGACGCCTGAAATAATCTGATGTAGTATTGGATGGACTCTGTCTTAGAGTCGCACAAATGACATATGATCTCGATCCAATAGAGGAAATGGGGTGAGCTAACGAAATCTTGTAGTGAGCGGACGAGGCGCATTCGAGTCGTGAGGCTGGCATGTTTGAGGTGCAGTACCCAATTTGAGGCTGAGTATCTCGCGAAGGGACAACAGTCGAAGGAAGTCGGGTCTCGAGGGTTGAATCGTTTCTGCTGACTTTGGGGTTTGGCGAAATCGCCTTTGAAGATGTAACGGACGCATATATCCAGCAGGTGATCCTCATGCGCCGAGTCCACGAGCTCATTATATATGGGGTCTTCTTTGAAGTTCGTTGACTCCAGAAAAAATCTTTTGACGGAGCTGTGACTGACCCGGATCTCATCGTTGTCAATTTCCACCAGTGGATTGCAAGCAGCCTTGATGGAGACCCTCAACTTGGGATATCTTTTGCCGTCAAGGAGAAAGGCGTCTTGGAGCTCAGCGATAGAAAGTGGTCTCTTCCCCCAAACGACCCAGGTGAATATTTTCTTTGCTAACGGCCTCCATCTCTTGTCTGTTCTCTTAAGTATGGATAAGTAGTAATCGTAGAGACCAAGAGGAAGGTCTTGGAGGAATTCCAAAATTTCATCGGTTGAAGATGTCGCCGCCTTCTTTTCAAGCGAGGAAACCATCAATTTTGGCAGAAGAAACATTCCTTGTGCACCGCGTGTAAGACTTCCTACAACATGATCCCTGAAATCAGAAGAGACTCCATCCAAGAACTCGAGGATGAAAGGGGAGTTTTGGATATTGCCCTCGATCATTGCTTCAATGTCGTGCTCGATATCTTCCGGCACAATCTGAATCTCAGAGACGGTTGAAATTCGGGTCCTACCAAGGACCAATTCCAGGTCTGGGATGTTGCGGCTAGAGCAGAAGATCTTGACCCCTGATGAGACTGCTGCTGCAGCGTCCAGAAAGACATTGACTAAGTCAAGCCGATCTTGGGACTCGCATTCGTCTAGAGCATCGACCACAAGGAAGCAGGGTTGAAAAGCTCTTAAAGCCTCCAGGAGGACTTCTTTGGCTGCATGTACTGCCATCAAAGGAACACCACGCTTCTTCTGGTGTATGGAATCTAGCACTTCAGCAACGCGCTCATTGGCTTCGACCATTTGTTGGCTTAAACAGTTGATCCTCACGGAGCTTGAAACCGAACGGTCTTCGCTACAAAACAGGTGAACTACACTTTCACCTTCTTCACGAAGCTTGTGGATCACATAGGCCACGGTTGTAGATTTTCCACAACCTTGAATGCCGTGAAACCAAAGAAGTCCTGAAGATTCTGAAGTACGCCACATTTTGTAGGACTCGACTTCCAGGATCCAGCTACACGTTCCTTCTGTTCGAGGGAGGCTTCTGTCGGCGAGGTCATCCTCACACAGGATCTCCTTCACTGTGGGGGGCCTGAGCCAGCGACCCAGCTTTTCCCTACGTATTTGTTCTTTTTCCAAGGCCTTTCCTGGATGAAGTAAGTGCCAAGTCTCTAAAGAGGATACATGCCGGTAGTTATTACCTTCTTTCTCTTTCAGTGTCGTTGAATCCGAAAGGCTTCGACCTATCAAAGACTCAGTGCACGCTGCTGATAGGGTGTTGAGGCACCTACTAGTGTTCGTACGGGTAAGAATAGTCTTCTCATCATCTCGATGATCATTGCCACTGTTGTGGGATCTGACTTGTGGGTCATGTTGCAACAAACTTCTTGAACCAGAACTCCCCGTCGCTGTTCGGCTGAGACTCCTTTTCTTAGCTTCAATCTCGTTTTTGATCCTCTCAAATAGGCGATTGTAGCTAGGTGATGTGTGGCTAGGAAACTTGCACATGGTAATGTGTGATCCCTTCAGAGAAAGATTCATATTTCCCACTGCATCTGTCCTTGTTGAGCTCTCAGGGACCGTCTGCGTCTTATTTTAGCGTCTTTTTCTATTGGTCTTTTCTTTCCCTTTCCTTTCTCTTCGGATTTTGAGATATTTGGAACATACCTGATATAGACTTGATCCCACCACGGTGTTCTCGTCAGCGTGGAATGATGTTATCATGATGCCACCAGCAATCTCAGCAAATGAAGTCTTCGTCTCGGCGAGACTCGAAGACAAGAAACCGAATTGACTTTCTGCTGCAGCTGTAGCGGCACCACCGTAGACAGTCTCCCATAAATCACGGTCGATATTCGTGCCACCATGTGGGGTATCAAGAAATATAACATGGTGAGTGTGGTGGAGAAGCTCGCCGTACAATTCTTTCTGGTTGTTGCAATGTATCAGAGCCTGCAAATGTCAATCTCCTTGGCTTTCAATATGCCCTGCCTCGTCATCGAATTACCTGCTTGATCAATATGCCGCCGATGCCATGCCCAATCCATGTGATAGCGTTCCGTTGCTGATAAAGTCAATTATCGGCTTGGTCTGGCATTCAAAGGAGACTTACATTATCTCGGAGGTCTTTCAGATTTCCACATAGATCTTCAGCAAAAGTAAAGATCCGTGAAGTCGTGCGAGTTTCGTTGGAGGCAGACTTAATATAAACCTGCTTTGCGCCATATCCAAATGAGAAGACCCTCAAGTCAGAGATATCACTAGCTAGCCAATTTAGCCAGCACGAGCCATTTGAATGAGTCCAAGTTGATAACGGCCCTCCTGCCAATCCATGAACGAAGACAACGCTTGGTGAGTTTTGCTTAGCATGATCTTCATCGTCAATGTGAAGAGAAACGTACTCGAATTTGGACCTAAGTCCATATGCCTTCCTGGGCCACAACAATCGGAGCCCATAATCCCAGTCGTTTGTATCCATGCTGAGAAAGAATTAGACTCGTCTGGAAGGAATGTTAGAATTGGGTTGATCGGCGGAGCTTTTTCCTCTTTACAGGTAGATGTTCGTAAGAGCGGCGGCTCCCAGTGATCGGGAGGGCGGATAGACAAGTGCACTTTTCCCCTTCGAACTGCCGATAGGTGAATGTGCAGGTGCTCAGACGAGCTTGATCGGACCATAAAGAGTTTCTATCTGGGTAGCCTCAGCTGAGCAGGAAGTGGATTTTCATGCACATATTTGTTTTTCCGCCTCGTTATCACTTCTTTGGGGACATTGTGGCTTGGGGCTGGAGCGAATCACCCTACGGAACAGCTGCTGGCTTTTCGCTCTCAGGCCACTACAGCGTGTCAATGTGTTGTCCATGGTGTCTTATCACTTGTCCATTTGATCTTCTGACCACCAGTCAAGCTGAGACATATCTCCTAGAGCCACTGCAACAACATTCGTTTCTCATCAAGCTGCACTTCGCAACTAATACTGAAGCCAAACACATCTCGAATAAGACTCGTCTTCAGATAAATTGATAATCATCATGAACCAGCAAAGCTTTGACGAAAGCGGGGATAAGGCTGAGTATGAAGCCTTCCAAATCCCTGTAAGACCAGCCTAGCACCAAGTGGCGTCAACTGGTAACAATCTGTAGGAAGAGACGACAGGCATCCATACCCTTTACCAACCGACAAAAGGGAGTACGCCAATGATTGAGTAAGCTTTGCAATCAAGCTTTCATATTTAATGCTGATTCAGTGCACCCTTTGTAGCATACTTGCCGTCCATGGCTTGGGTGGCGATAGCTATTCCACGTGGACTCACAAGGGCTCGAAGAAGAACTGGCTGAAGGATTTCCTCTGGCAGTCACCAGTATTCGGGAATGCACGCATCATGACGTTCGGTTACGATGCTCGCGCATTCATACAACCGTTCAGAAGCAAATCTACAGCGAGACTGTTCACGTTCGGCGAGGATCTGCTGGGTTCCTTGAGCGACAAGCGGGTCACAGAGCAAGAGAAGAACAGACCAATTCTGCTCATTGGTCACTCTCTCGGAGGCCTTGTCATTAAAGCTGTAAGTTTCTATAGCACTGCCAGAGGCAAAAGCAGAGTCTAACTTGCACTGAGCAGGCAATGGTACAAGCCCAAAATCAGCATACATTATACGGAGATATTCTAAGAAGTGTGCGCGCGATAATCTTCTTTGGCACTCCGCATCAAGGCGCAGATATCGCTTCATGGGCAACCTATCTCGGCAATATCTCTAGAGCTGTCGGATTACGACGGACAAATGTGGTGAACGAACTGGAGCGATGGTCGCCTTCCCTGGTAGATCTTACGACTCTTTTCAGTGAACAGATCCCCGACCTTTACATTACCACCTTCTTCGAGACAATGCCGACATATGGGGTAGTGGTTCGTCTTTGTATCTTACTACAGCTCAGATAATACTACTGACTGTTATCTTAGGTGGTACCTGAGGGCTCCGCCAGGCTTGGACAGAGGAACGAGAACTCTCGTGGACTTGCTGAGAACCATATCTCTATCTGCAAGTTCGAAAGTCCTAATACTTCCAGTTATCGGACAGTTCTTGCACGTCTAGAGTTCACTGCTACTCAAATCTTGCAGGATGTCCAGCTGCCGACAATCGATGTGGGCGTTCAACGTCTCGAGCAGCGCCTCGATGCACTAAGAAGTGCACAAGCGACTTCATCGGGCCCCTCAACGCGACACTAGTATTTTGGAGCACAGTAAACTCTTTTTGTTTCATTCGGGATTGAGGAGCAAAATGTGGCGCCAAGAACCAGGTCAGCAGGGGTGCAATAGTAATTAAGGCAGGTTTGGTGCACTGCAGGGATATGGGTGTACGAGAACTGTTAATCATTCAATTTAACATATTTACGATTTGCTAGATTGTCATTGAGTGACTCGGTTGTATAACAGAGTCTCGTGATACCATGGTGTTCATCTTCGTTTAGAGATATAGTGACGAGATTCTGAACACTGCCTTCCTTTTAGCCCCGCGAGACTATGGCATCAGGAGCGTGTCCTGAATTAAGCATGCTTCTTGGACCGTCAGCAGCCATCATATAAAACTTGGTCAGTGCAAAAAATAATACCAAGGGTATATTTTAGTGCAACTTAGTGCATAGTCAAATTACATGGGCTGCTTTCGAGCCTGGGGATAGTAGATAAACCAGGCGAGGGAACAGGAAACGGAAGTAACATGGAAGACATTGTCGAGAAAATCTGATAGCATATGGATTATGGAAAGTACCCTCAAGATCAGATTGTCGTTAGCAGCATAGCGTTCGAAAGTGTACCTTAACGGGTATGAATGTCGCGAAATCTTTCATATCATGTCCTCACCACTTATGGTAAACAAAGATATATTCCAAACATGAGTCCAACCTCGTTACTAAGGATATAGTACTCAGCAGCAATCCAGGTTCCTGGAATAGCAGACGCATTCCAAGACATAGAAAGTTGCCGACAGCATTGTGAAGTTTTTCTGATCACAAATACCATCAACTGTGACTAATCATCAAGATGATGGAATTCAGTACGGCATGCAAAGTGCTGGGGGAGATTTTCGACTTGCTTTCACAGAATCACTACTAAACTACGATCCACTCAATGACACATAAATTACATTTTGAGAATTTGCCTTTACTGTCAAAGCCTGTACTGCTCACATCTTCTTACTAATAAAACAGTTAGTCTGAACCGAAATATTCGACAACAGCAACCAGATTGGCAGCAATGGACCTTGGTGAAGCACCACAACCTCTTGGGCCGCTTCTCACTCGAACCCCCTCCCCACCAAGTATCCCAAAGCAACCTTTCTCGAATCTTAGATCCCAGGTATGTCCCCTCGATCCATTCCTGTATCACTTGACACACCAGCGATCCCAAACCATTTCCCATGAGACCTCATCTCCTTGTTTCATTCTAACCACTCTTGAAGCAAGATTGAAGTGCTTCACAGGGAGCATGTCTTGTATAGGTGAACAGTAGTGTTCGACAACGAGAACGCAAGAAGAGAGTGTAAGGTAGGAGATAAAGGAAGGACGGCAAGGAAAGGTGTGAATAAAAGGAATTCGATGAATGGCGCCAGAGCGAAAGCTTTTTTACGAATTCACACACGTAAAGAGAGGTTGGCATTTGTAGTTACTTATATCTTCAACGTTGCTCTTTGAAGCATGGAAGCTATGTAGCGGATGTCGTGGAGCCAGGGAAGGTGGAAACGTAGGTGCACTGAATAGGTGTGAAATTGAAGCCTTCCTCTCACTTCGTCATCTATGCGCTTCAAAACTCAAACTATCATGGACAAAGAAACCCATCGGAGAAATGCAAGACCGCTCGCTCGCTCGCTTCTTGCTTTCAATATTCAGAATGCTAGACTCGAGGTCTTCGCGAAGTGAATAACCTTTAACGCCGTGAAATGCTTCGTACTTTATCATCATCATGGTCATCAGCGTCCATCCTGAGTATGTTCTTCCATCGTCAAATTGCCAAATGATTTGATATTCCAACAAATTCTCGACACAAAATTCCCCTCTTACATCCACCCAAAATACACCAGTCGGCCTGTCACTCCAAGCTCCAAGCAGCCTAAAGCCTGGTACATGCTCAGGCTTTATGTATTCAGATAGCTCGCTCGCGATGTATGATCACCAATCAACAGCCCAACCGTTATCTTGCAAAAATTCCTCGCAAGCAGCTTTCAACGCCAGATTTGGCCGCAGATCAGAAACTTGTAGTGGTTCGCGGGTGAGAGGATCGGTTGGCGAACGGCGAAGGTGTTCCATGATCGAGGAGCGATCGTAGGACTGACCTGTTTTGGTCTGTCTTCGTTAGCTGGGTTCAAAGGGAAAGAGCAGTAGATTTTAGTGGCAAAGTCATAATAAGGGAAAGAAGTAGGGAAAGGTAAACATACCACAACAGGATCCAGCATAACCGAAAACGTAATATCATCCACACACCAATCAGGCACCTTCCTTCTCCTCTCCAACCCATTACACCCCTCCGCACTCTCCCACACCCTCCTCACCTCCCTAATCTTCCCCTCCCACACACCACGCACCTCCTCCACCCTCCTCTCCCGCTCCTCCTCCCCAACCTCAAGCCCCTTCAACCCCTCCACCTCCCCATCCCTACTCCTCTCCAACCCCATCACCACCTCCGCAAGCAACCCATCCATCCCTTTCAACCTCTCATCCTCCCTCCTCTCCCAATCCTCCTTCTTCGCCCTCAACACCAACTCCGTAATCGGCCCAATACTGCTCGCCCCTTTCCCACCAGAAACACACTCCTCAACGCAGAACTCGTGGGCTTTCTTCGCGGATGTGAGGGCTGAAGAGGGGTCTCCGAGCGCGATCTGCGCTTGTGCGAGTTGGAAGTAGGCTTTCATGTTATGCGGGAGGAGGGAGATGGCGTGCCGGGTGTCGAGAATCACGCGTTGGTAGAGGTGCAGCTTAAGGAGGGCCATGGACCGGTTGGTGTAGAGGAGGGGGTTGGAGGGGTCATGGTTGATTCTGTGGAGGTGTTAATTTGGAGGGGGGACTGGAACTGGATATGCATACGCTTTTGAATACAGCGCCTCGGCCTGGACGTAGTCACCTGCTTGGAAACATTTGTTTCCGCTCTCTTTGTATTCCAGCGCCTTCGCCGGGTCGAAGGGGACGTCGGCGTTCACCATCTCTGCTTATCGTCTGACCAAGTCGCTCCAAGTCTAAATCTATAGCTAACCCACTGGTATTCGTTCTATCGTATGTCTTGATCTGTATCCCAATCCAGTCCTTCGATTATAGGTCTAGCCTGACAGGCTCATATGTCGCCCTGCAGTATCTTGCTATGCCCGGTCTGTGTTTGGATCGCTTTATGTAGAAAAATCGAGGGAGGCAAAGTGTAATTAATACTCCGCAGTTGATTTTTGAGAGAGCTTCGGAGCTGAAATTCGCAGATATTTGACGGTCGAGATCGAAGATATTTGAAAACTGTACGGTGACAGATAACGATCGCTCAGCGCTGCAGTATGCAAAATCGAGATGTGAGGCGTTGAAACCCCTTCGTTGACTCTTGTCGTCGTTGAGCTCTGTTGGAGAGCTGAAGGTGGGGTCAGCCTTGTCGTGCTTCCGAAATAATGCGGGGAAAGCTCTTCTAGGTGATGAATAGCTGCAGTAAATCGGCAAAGTGTTGTTCCTTGTTGCAGAAAAGATGCTGAGGACAGGCAGGAGGAGGAGGAGGATGTAGAAAGAAGTGACTCAAAGCTGTTGGCAAACGAGTGGTGGCCAGTGATTGTTGTGAGGTGCGGTGCAGTGCTGTGGAGTGAGCTGTCAGCCTTGTTGGTTGGTAAGACAGAAGATTCGAGAATCTAGCGAGAAGCGAGGAGTGAGGCTGCATCAAACATGCGGAGTAAGGTTGACTTCACTTTATTTTCTTGAATGTTTACTTCCGATTTCGGCTTTTTCGGAACTGAATTATAGATTGAAAGATGACGGTCATCGATTTTAGTACGGAGGCAAGATTGGGTGGTTACAGATGTCTGCCCAACCTTTCAAGGCCATCCATTCATTAGCTCCCAGTTATGCTGGCAAAAGCCGCCTCCCGTCTCCAAATCATATATTACTCGAAAGCATGTTTTCTTCCTTCGTATTTCAGGCTCATCTTTACAAAATGTCTTCAACAGGCTGACTTAGTCACGTGATCTATCACAGCTCGATCAGGTAGATGGAGTCTAAGCTTCGCCCATAGATGGAATGTAGCATTTTCTAATAGCTTTGACGTGCTAGTGATTCCAAATCGGCATTGAGATAGTGCATTGTTTACCTCTTATTTCTCAAGCGAGGATTCAAGGAGAACAGCCGATTCCACTGCCAAAAGAACACTCAAGTAATCCGAGGAAGCATGTCTCGGTGAGTTGGTGCCATCTAGTTATTTCCTTAGAACATAGTTTTTGTCGCCAGTGATCTCGTTCGCTTTTACCAATCGGCTCTGAACCTTCCTTCTAGATCTTCCTCATTTTCAGGTTCTGCCCTACCAGATCCTAAACCTTAGTCTTCCTCGACCTATAGATACGAACACCATATATTCACATCCTTCGTGCTTTATGAGTTCGATTGTATGCATAATTGTTGGTTGCAGATCTTGTACTCGTCTGAAAATGAGATGTTGAAAAGCGACGGGAATATGTGGGTTGAGCCGTAGATGGAATTTAGAGATCTTCATTTCGTCTCGAGGGCAGAAAGGAGTCAACCGGGAAAAACCAACCGGTTGCTTTCTCTATGAATGGTGATCATCTAGGTGTACTTTCGGGAAAAGTCCCTGTCCTTTCGCAGAGTGACGTGATTGTTTACTTATCCCGTGTTTAGCGTCTTCGCTTGGCGAAGCGAGCTACCTCCCTTATGTCTGAAGTCCGAAGGCCAATGCTGGTCATGGAGCTGCAGAACCTCGACCCTTCGACCCTTCGACACACTATCCATGGAAAAGCATGTAGCACAGTGTAAAATCCTCCATTTGCTGATCTCTTCCTCTCGAAGTTTCGAGGAGAGAAATGCTCATGAGTTACGCTGTCGCAGCTTCTCTCTGAGAATTGTGACTATGAAACGAAATTGCAGGCACATTGATCACGCCTGAAAGGTGAGAGTTAAGCATAAATACTTCTATAAAAATATTACGTCCGCAGATTTGCCTACAATAACTCGATTTCTACACAAGCCTCGGGTTCACTACCCCGCCAAATCTTCTTGATCTTCAACTCACTCTTCGCAAGCAGTTCCTTCCACTGCGTCTCATTCCTCTCCATACCTCCAATAGGAAACATCGAAATGTCTCTGATAGCCTCCTGCATCGTCACATTCGTGTCAGGTAAGACCAGATCCACCAACAAGAGCTTACTCCTCGGCTGCTCCTTCAACACCGGCACGATTTGCGCCAAGAAAGCCGTGCAGTCAGCATCACTCCAGTCATGGACAATATGGCGATAGTAGTAAATAGCTACACCTTTGACAGGCTGTGGAAAGAACATATCATGGGCCATGAACTCAACCCCTTTGGGTGGGTTTGGAACAGCTTCGAAAGTAGACGCCAAATCCTGGACAATGAATCTACCTTTCAACTCTGGATTCCGCTTTCGGATCTCTTCCATGATGTGGCCTGCCCACCAGCAACATCAACGATGGCGATATCGTCATCTTTCAGGTTCAGCTTCCCAAGCTCAACTCCCCATGGGTACGCATCGCCAGAAACATTGCCAGCATTGTGAGAGCGCATTCCAGCGATCATATTCATTGCTCGATCCGGATGCGAACCGAGCCAGGTCCACAACTCTTCTCCGTGAGCCCATTTGTATGGGGTGCCCGTCTCTTTAGTTGGCGCCTTGTATCCGTGTTCCTTTAGTGTCCGTGGCATGGCCATGATCGACGGCATGATATCCACAAACATAAGGTTGTTGAAGGCACGATGATCTGGATTCAAGTATGGCAATCCGAGAGGAGTCAACGCGAATCCAGGCCCTGGCGTTTCGACGAGAATATTGGCAGCCAATAATTGGCGAAAGACTCGGGCTGAAATTCTCAGCAAGTTATGCTCAACCTTCAGTGAAATATGGTAGGCTTACTAATGATGATCTTGTCGGCTTTGGTGACCTCCAGGATCTCTGCCATAGAAACGACTTTGCCATCGTCAAATCTCTCCCACAGTCCCAGATCGGACACGATCTCAACCGCGACGCTAACATTCACCTTTAGGTATCGTTATTACTTTTTAACTGACAACACGAGTGAAAGAAGAAGAATTTATAAACACCACCCACTTGGAAAATCCGAGGCCAGACCTCATGATTGGGTTCTTCCAGTGAATACAGAAGCTTCTGAGCTTCGAGTTGTAACTTTCGACGGGCGACATGTTGATCACCTCCAGTGGCAGCCTCGAAAGATGCAGCAGCCTTGTTCAGACTCACCACCAGGGGAGTGATTTCCGCAGAAGATACATAATTATCTGCCATTCTGAAATCAAGTAAGATCTTCGATAGGAACAACAGAGCGGACGAGTGGGAGTCGGAGGAATATGTCACGACTTACCAGAGGGATCAATAAGAACAGCGACAGGACTGATGCTATTCTCCTTATCAGTGACTACCACCTTCTATCCCTCGCTAATAAAGATGGCTTGAAGCTGCAAGATAGTGGGTTCCAAGATTGAGGTACAGCATGTGGCGATAGTGATTCGTTGGCAAGAAGTGGAACTGCATCCGGCTCGGATGCCGAGCCCATGGAACCAACAAAAAGCAACCTTAACAGCTAGAAGTGGACACACTCCGACTCCGTGCCCGGAGGCGACCTTGAGAGCCAACAGAATAATGTTGGAATGCTGACGAGACTTCTCTATCAACCATAAACAATTTCTTCTCGAATCGATCACTGCCTCCGAGCAATTTCTCGGGAATTTCTCGGAGAAACTGGAACTCTTATCCTGCCACTACACTATTATCAAGACCTCTAGATTGTATCATATGAGATTGTTATGAGGATGAATTCTGGCTGCTATTTCTTGACAAGGGTCAGAGGGGTGTGGGCTGCATTTCCAACAAATGCAAGGGGAAGAGATTCGGTGGCATGCGCCAAGAACATCAAAGATACCAACCAACGAGCCAGTCAAGGGAAACGATTCTTTGGAAGACGCAGCTATGTCTGTTTCAAAAGGGTGTGAATCTCTATCCTTCTTGACATGTTGGTGCTCGAACCGGTTCTTCAGCGCTGGATACTGAATCATTTTCTGTGCCATCTGCACATGCATTGCTTCAGGGGCAACAAACAGAAAGGCGATACTGTATCATGTTCAAAAGCAAGTAATAAGCAGCTGGAAGGACCTTGATGCGTGCTAGGTTTTCCAGCCAACGTTGCAACGGCAGGATGCACTACGATCCCAACAGCATGAGTGGCCAGAAACCTGGTTTTGTTGGTGATGGCTCCCAAAGTTACCTTGTTCATGAATTCCCGGTTCCTGGATCAGTCCAATCTTCGGAGGTGAGGCGTACACGGGCTTGATTTTCATTTGATGCTGTCCTTTTTGGCATCCTCAAACACATACCCGCCCATGTTAACTATTTTCAAAGGGGGCGTCAAGTGATGGGAAGCTTCCCAGCGTTCTTGACATCGCTTTTCCTTCTTCTTCTACCAGAGACCTTCTGAAGAACACGTCACATCAGCTGTAGTCGATTGGGTATCTTGAAAGATCAGCTCTTTACATTGTGACTCCTTTTTTGTTTTCATCATGGTATCGAGTAATGACTTTCCGCTCGGAACACCGAACCGCCTTGAAATGCGGGTCGGCTGCTATGTACTCTTTGCGCTTGCCACGATCGCTGTTTTGATCAGGTGAGACTGCACATAAAAACACTGTAGAGTAGATTTTGATGTCATAAGGCTGTACTTTCGGACGATTGTTGCTCGGAAGCTGGGTCTTGACGATGTTTTGATCACATTTTCGTGGGTAAGGAACCCTTCTTTCTCGCAGCAGAACAACAACAACAGTAAGATGATACAAAAATTTAACTACTTCAACTAGTTGGCTGAGACTGTCCACATTATCGCAGTGAAGCTTCAGTTCGAGAATGGTGTTGGCTGGCATGTCTCGGATCTACAAGCTCTTCCAAACGCGAGCACGATATTGTCGAGGATGATTCTCGTAAGATGGATACTCATCTACTCTCCAAATACTATGCTGATGACTAGAAGTGGCCATGGATAACACAAGCACTCTGTTACTTCGGTCTCGGATGCATCAAAGCCAGTATTGTCGCCCTCTACCTTCGACTGGCCGTGACAGACCTGCACCGGAGAGTGCTTTGGGGAACATTTGCCTTCATCCTGGCTCAAGGATTGATTTCAACGATCGTATGTGTTTTTTAACCACGGACGAGACCTTACACAATATCTATTGCTGACTTTTCACAGGTTGTCGCCGCTTTCCTCTGTTCACCCCTAGAACAAATCTGGACCAACCCCCAAGCAATCGGCGGCCCTACCTGTATCAATATTCTGACGTTCAATTACTTCAATGCTGCATTTTTCATAATCTCAGATGTGTTCCTGGCTTTGGCCCCTCTTGCCATCATCCGAAATTTGCTAATGAATGCAGGAAGGAAACGTATGTTCGACTATCACCATGCTTCTTCTTGAAGCTCTCTGTTGTATGCACGCAGACTAGCATAAACCAGGGGCACTGGGGATCATGTTCTCACTTGGGATTCTCGCCATTGGAGGCACAATTGCTAGACAGATAACGAACGCTGTCGCAATCACCAACGTTGATGACTTTACATGGTTAGTCAGTCTCCCCTCGTCCATAAATTAAATCACTAAAGTTTTATCCCCCAGGCACTGGGCTCCAACAGCTCTCTCATCTATTCTTGAATCAAGCCTCGGTATAATCTTCGTCTGCGTACCTGCGTTAGCACCGCTCTTCCAAACATGGGTCAGTGGATCGTCTGCCTGCAAATATTCCGATACCTCGAATTTTCCTCCCGATCGACCCGAAACATTTGGAAAGCTAGGTAACAAGCTAAGATTCAGGCCCGAGGATGACAGCATACTCTGTGTGACACAAGTAACTGCTGCTGACATGGAAGATCGAGATGATGGAGAGGGCTATGAAATGGATATTGTGGAGCAGTACCCGAGTGATGCTGGGAGCGAAAGGAGAATCATACATCCAGCTGTGCTAAACCATAGCTATGATAAGCGTGAGAGCAGGACAAGTCGCAAAAGTGTTAGAAGAAATGGTGTAAGGGTGGACGTGGAGTACCATGTTGACAGGTCGGAGAGGTGATTCACAGCATCGCACGTTTCAGTCAAATCATTGGATTGGAACAGCGACTGTATTCAATGACACAGCATCAATACGCAATCAAATGCATCGTTTGATCAGGTCGAATTGCAACTATCATTCTGCTACTATGATGGTATGTCCTGCTGACCCCTCCAATGTCTCCATAACTTGAACCATTCACTTGCTCTTCGTCTTTGCTTTCTTTACCTTCCTGATTCGGTGCTTTTCACGGCCAATACATTTTCCGTTCTTTGTCATCTCCCTTTCAGTATGAATTTTGCATTCATTTGCACTGATACCCCGCTCCAGAGCAGCTTCGCAGCGAGGGGCTTCGATTTGTATGTTCCATCGTAGGCACATGGGTAACACATCTCTAGTCTGTCTTCAAAGATTATTTGGTTGGTAGTGAGTTGTTATCAAATAGATCTGAGGTTCTGGCATCTAGCGTTAGGTCAGTTTCGTACTTATACATGTCGTGGTTCTTTGTGGCAGTTGAGGTGAAAGGATCTCTCTTCACCTCATCATATATGCTCGTTGTCACCAACAATATACTTTCCGCTCAAAAACATAAATACTTCACTGAACGACTTATGAACTTAGACTAATTGCAAAGTTAGAGAGTAATGACCTTGTGCTAGAAAATCAACGATAAACCGTAGCAAAATCTGCGAATGCGCAACCTTAGCAAAACAATGCGGAATGCCGTTGGAAAGTCTTGTACAGCTCGACATACTCCAGGAAATCCAAGACCGATTTCTCCGGCCCCAGAACCATGATTGATCCAATGGTACTTGACGGTCATGTTTGGGCCAATTGCTGGACCTTTGGCTGATCAAGTGCTATCGCACTGGACTGTTGACAAGCCTTTTTACCTGTTGTTACGATGTTTGTCTCCGCTACCTAGGAGTTCTCTGAACCAAACTCTCCGCAGATTCATTGGCACGAAGATTTCGTGGCACCAGTGTACATGCAGAGTCATTCGAGTAGACACTGCCATCATATTCTGATCCAGGTCCGTGATCATATTTCATGACTCGATTTGATGATGTGCCTCCGTGTCCGAATGCCGAGCATCACTGTCAGGCCCTCGGCGTTTCTCAGACTGAGAACGCTGGTAGGATGCTGCACGAGGTGCTTGAGCTTTGGCTTCTGTTCGTGGATATCTCTTGTTGTTGGAGCGTCGGGCAGGTGTACTGCCAGATCTAGAGGACCTAGACGTGACTAGTGGTTGTTGACGTATATCGGGCTCAGAATAACGAATGAGAGCGGAGTTGATTGGAGTTCCGGAGGCACGAGAGCTCCTTTCCGTTTGTCTTATTGTTCCAGGCTTGGAATATTGGGACACCGTGTAATCAGACTCAGAGTGTCCAGAGCGGGCCAAGGATCTAGAGTGCGTTTCGGATCGACCCAATTTTTCGAAAGATCGAGAACTGGAGCTTCGGGGCCTGTGGACCAACTGCTGGCTATTTCTGGATCTGTATCGATAAGAGACTTGAGAGATAGAATCGGACGGCGCGACCTCTGACCGCGCATCGTAGAAGGATTGATCATCAGTTGTGCCTTCGTCACTGCCACTGCGTGAAGAACCATCAGTCTTCTGGAACCGATTTAAAGCTCGCCGATGGCCCTGCTGTTGGTGTTGTTGACTGTCGCCATGTCGGTTTCTCTCCTTTCGCTTTCGAGCATCCAGATATCCTAGGCATGGCTTTGACGAGTCTGGCAGTCTTTTAGGTCCTCTCATTTTCTGTTGTTTGGCACATTTTCCGGCTTTGATGTTCTTTTCCTCAGCTGTTTCACACGGATCAACTGACACTTTCACGTGCTTGCAAAGATATTTTCTGTACCCGAAAGTACACGTGAATAATCTCTTCCCCAAAAGGAAGCGTAAATTTGGTGGAACTGTTAGAAATTTCGATGCAAAGATGTGCCAAAAGGTAGACGCAGTGAAGGAGTAGTGTCCTTGGAAGACGAAGGAATCGAGACTAAGCTACGCACTGCTTTAAAGGTTGTTGACAATCTATTCAAACAGCAGTTGTGTATTCCTGATTGCGTATCGCAACAGATATTCGAACAAAGTCTGTGTAGCTTATCAAGTTCTCAGCTTTTTATAGCCCTCCAACCTCGAATGTGAATCACGCTGGAGACAGGTTAAAGTTCATGTCTTCGATGTGATTGTACGTTCAATGAAGCACTTGGGATTTGGTCCGATATACCCAGACATGGTTCAATGATTCGGAACTTACCATAATTTACTCAAGGTGAGGAACTTGGAAGTCTTTGGCTCTCAGTATGAGGTTTGTGACACTGGCAAGAGAAGAAGATCTAATTTCCATACTGGCGTTAGCACGAAAGGCTGAGGCTTTAGGGCCCACATATCCTATCAACAATACCAAGGATATAGACAAAGCTTTGTATTCCACACAATCAAAGAGGCTCAACACCCTTTTCCCCCTCCCCTGTTCCAGCGCGACTAACTTTTGGCTCACGACTTTCCTCGTCTGGATATCTCGTATCCTCCCACTTCTCCCAGAACTTGGCTCCACGCATCAGGGATGTGATATTCTCCCAAATGACGATGAAAGCAATAAGAGCCATTATAATAGACAAGAACGAAGTAATATCTAAATCGTGGGAAAGTGGGAGACAGATGATGATGATCGCGCATATTGGTCGGAACATGAGGCGAAAATGCTGTGAATCATGTCAGCGAAGAAAAAGAGAGCAGAATCATAAGACAGACCTTGGGAAGCATGAGTGTTCCCGGTGCATCATTAGATCTATGTAGCAAAGCTATGATGTACAAACATAACAATCCAATGCCAAGCCCACCACAGAGCAGCCAAAGCTCAGGTTCGTGGACTTCGGTCACTTTAGTACTTGTCGCGGACACGTGCCCTGCAACGAGTAAACTCGCGAGCATGGGCAAGTGGATGGTGACCCATATAAATGATGCATATATTGAGTGCCTCAGAGGGTGTTGGGGATCGAGCGATCCATCGGCATGAATGTACAGCCAATTTAAGCAAAAGGCGATAACCAGGGTCCAGATTGCCCGAAGGAGTGGCAAGTTGAAACCTATGACAGCAGGAGACCCGACAATAATTTGATACAGGAACTCTCCAAGAACGATGATGTAGAAGGCGGCGAATCGATCGACTTCATGAGGAATGTCGACAGCTGTGGTGTACCGTGCGTTGAGGAGTTTCTTGGCCGCAGGCGAGTAAGAGAAAATCCAAATTGACTCCTCGACAGTGATACCAACTGCGGCGACAGCAATTTTGCTTCTGAATGAAATATCCTCGGCGTAAAGAGGAATGTAAATGCAAAGTGCCAAAGTTGAGAGACAGAACCAGAGACGCTGTTGAGCCCGGTGATGATAGCTTGCGAAGGAGTATATTAAATGAACACAATTGGTCGTCAAGCGGCCGACCATGTAAGCACCAACAGTGGCACGAAGCGCGCCGATGTCTTCATCGACGAGAGTAGCGTTGTTTCCATAGATAACAAGCAAAGTCATGATCCACAGAATCAAAACCCGCTGGGCCAGATCATCGTTGTAGAATGAGTTCATCAGTTCTCTTAGGTCACTCCATATATGCCAAGATGGAGCAAGAATTAACTGCGCGATGATTAGCAAGGGAATCGGCTTTATGGTTGAAAGTATTCTTACGATGTATTTGACAACTCCCACGCCGGAGGCATGCTCGGCTAAGTTCTCAGCAAAATTTGCCAGAATTGCGACATAGAGAAGATCAAGGAACAGCTCGAATCGCCCTAGATCGCTTTTAGTATTGACAAGTGTTAGGGGAATTCCATCGAAGTACTCCTCTTCACTTTTACGTACCTGCCTGTCTTTCGTCCTCTTTCCTTTTCTTCAGCTCACCATCTTGAAACCACTGCAAAGCGAGGGGCTGACGAAATAGAGCACGTGGAGTCGCGACTTTTTGTAATTGAACTGTATCCGCCATTGAATTGGATGGAAAACATCTAACCACAGATCATGAATGATTGAAATGGAAATTTTGGACGACTTCAGATGCGAAGACTGGAGATGTTGTAGACGTTCAGCTCGGGGATTCGCCAAGGCGGAGAACTAGCAGCTTATTAAGATGCTTAAATGAAGCTATCCCCAAAACGTATAATGTACTCGATGCTCCCGTTGCCAATCGCCTGTAAGCGAACGCAGATCAACAAGCCCAGACCTTGGACATTCCGGAGCCAATAAGAAGATGCAGGCGACTGGGTGTTTTCCGTTTCTCTCTAGCCTGTTGATATGGACGAAAACATTCGTACGATTGGGACAAGGCTGCAGCCACCAGTGCAACTGGGTCTGGTGGCGTGAGTCGCATCACTTTATTCTGTTAAGTTGGTAGAGAAATTCCAGCATTGGAATTTAAAACTTGTCGATAAAAATATTCAAGGACAAATGCCCCAGCCAATCGCAGCACAAAACCTCCAATCTTCCTTGCTCGCTGTCCACAACTCATCAACATTGAGGACACCGACGCCTTGTACGGCCAATTGGGCCCAAATTTTATTGCGAACACTTACGGGCCACCCTGGCGTATCCCAATAACGACTCACTAGCCCCGCTTCAGCTGCAGCCGAAGCCTGTTTCCCAATCTTTGCTAGCTGAGAGTGCGACAATGAGGACCAGACTTTGCCAACAGCATTTGATAAGTCGACGCTAGCATAGTATGAGTTTGATAAGGTATATTTTGGTGAAGATGAGCCCGCATCGGCTTCTAGTTCGAGGAGCGGGGCATCGAAGAATATGTCATGGTGAGGATTCGTAGTCTCGTTCGTGACCATTTCGAAAGGAGCGTCTCCAGTCGCAACCTGAAAAATGCAGAAGTCAATTATCTGGTTCTACTGGCAGACACGACAGACAGGGTATGCTGCACTGGTAGGGATGGAAAATGGATTCTATTTTTGGGGGAGACTCACAATAGTCACTGGCCCAAGGACCCGCTCGTTCTTGATAGAATTCCAGTAGGTGAGGTATTGCCTTTCTCTCAGTGGTTGCAGCTGCTCTTGCAACAGGTTCCATATATTCGTGGCAACAGGGCTTTGCTTGAAGTCAATAAGCAGCACCAAAGTTGTATTTGGATTTGACTCAAAAATCCCATTCACAGCCAGCCTCGAGGAGTTGAGAGCTGGTGATACATTCCCAAGGTTGCTTATCTGGTCTAGAATGTAGACTAGTGGCTCGACATACATGCTCCTCAGTGTACGTTCCGGCCTCGATGAGCCCCGAGAATGGCCAACGTAAAGCTCACTTGTGTTTGCAGCCCCAACTTTCCCCGCTGATACCCAGATATCTGCTTCTACGCTCGTACATCCAGCAGATATAGCATCCAGTAAGGGCGCATAGCGCCAATAATCGTTGTGACTGTGACATGGAATAGGAGTTATGCCACGCGTGAAATCGTCGGGGAAAGGTTGTAAAGACTGGAGAGAAGCGAGAGTAGATGTAGAATGTGATATGTTATTGATGAGTCGAGCAACTCCACTGACGGGGTCGGAATGGTGGGAGAAGCGTCGAAGGAAGTCGACCACGAGAGTAAGCCACAGACTGTAGAAGAGGAACATTAGCTGAATTTGACCTATGCACTCCATAAACATTTTCTCGTATGGGTACAACCACACTTACATTATTCCTAAGCAAAGACTGATTGTGATACCAAGCATGATGAAGACACTTTTTCTAGATGGTGTCCTTTTCCAACATCTCCTTTTACACGACGCTGTTGAGTTGTGATGAGGTAATAATAGCTTGTCTTTGTGCGAGAAGGATCCCTCCACACCATGCTGCGAAATTGATGGAGATATTTCTATGCAATGAGAATCTGACGATGATCCAGAGCTCTTGCAAGTCTGCTGTAGGATATCCGATTCGCTAGACGTCGGACTCGCGATTTTGGCGTGATGCCAAACGGTAGCGGCCCTGTTAAACATTTCTCAACAACGCTGGCTGGAGCTGAAGATATCAAAAGGAGATATGGGGTAAAGGTTGTTGGAGAGGAAGAGTAGATGAAGGATGACTGGGAAAGTGTCCCGGGGGTGAATCATGTCCATCGTCCAGGGACAGATCGAGTTTATATATGCTTGATAGAGAAGATCTATGGTGTTTTACACGCGGCCTCGTTGTTTACTGAATCAAAGAAGGTAAAGCGTTCTTCAAACTAGAGGGCCAGCTCTTGACATGACGGAGCGCGTTTTGGCAGGCGCCACGGTGGACCACAACATATCAGCGGTGCCTGGTATATGAGTGTCAGGCAAACAGACTCGAATGATCATTTGGATCCACTGACCATTCGTGTGGATATCCTTGGGAAGCTTCAAGGGTTCCATGCACAGAGACGGCTATCTTCAATAGAGTAGTACGGAGATGAGAAGTGAAACATGTCAAACTCCACCCATCTCTATACAGATATTGCGTTAGACGTGGCCTTTTTTGCCACTCGCCTTCAACTTGAATGCTTATCTGCATTTGAGATCGAAGTGAATTCCGCGTAAAGTGTTCTCTGCAAGCCAAGCCCTGGCCTTTATGTCCGTTCCCTTGGAGCCCAGGTCGGTGTTTGGCAAGTGACGAAACCAACTGCTTTCGTTCGCGCAAGGATTTGGCGAATAAGAGTCGCGGGGTCGAGTAGTAAAGAGCAAAGCTTCTCTCAGTATTTGTGAGATGAGAGAGGTACGCGGGGTCCAAGAGCCCCATGGACGCGGAGATTGTGGCGCAATCGCGTCGATGAAGTCTAGGGTGAAGTAAGAAGGGTCTTCGGGGCCAATCGGTCTCGGCCCGATGTTCGTCGATAATCTCAACAAAGCACTGGCTTCAGTAGATATATTTTGTGGTTTAGCTCCTATTATGTCTTTTCACGACTCTGGGCATTCTTCTTAAAATAGCCTGCCAAAAGCACTCTACATCACAGCGACCATCATGACTACAAAGATACGGGAGGTTCTGTCAACTTGGTGACTTCTCAATATGATACTGAGAGATTGGAGATGAGTGTGTGTGATAACAATGATCTTGAATTTATTGGGCATCGTAGCAAAAAAATCGACTTATGGGATTTTAGTTGCGACACCAGAAATGGCTTTGACGCTAGGCTGATGGGATGATTCTACCCTACCAAGCGGCGGAATTCTGCGCACTGTTCCATGAGGGGTCTACAATGGACCCGCTTCCTTCATTTCTGAGTGCATACATCGTGAACCTCGCTTATCGTCTAAGTTGACGCAGGTTGACGCGGCCATGTTGACATCAACATCGTAACAGGCAGCAGGGGTCGCTTAATTTAGCGGCCTCATCCCGGAGATAAAAAATTCCCCGGCGGAACTACGCTTGGAATTTTCGCAATTCCCTGTAGAAATGCACAATAAAGGAATGAAAACCCCTGTTTCATTTCTTGGTCTTCTAATCCTTCTGTTGTGATGAATGTGTGCCGGTGTGGTGCCTTGAACTCTGGGTAGAGGGAAAACGTCTAAAATTTCGAAAATACATTGTTCGCCGTCTGAGTCCTTACTGTAGATCTAGGGAACGCCTCATGCCTGATACATGGCAGTGACATAGGACTGTCCTAATCTGCGTTTCTTCCCAACCTAGCGGCAGAAAAGCTCCGAACTTGGGAGACCATTCCCTCCCGATTGTCTCTAAAAGTAAGTTTTCTTAAAGCGATTTCGTTAATTTCCTATTCTGTCCATATACGGGTCCCAAATAGTGCTGGTCAAGCTTGGCCCACGGCGGCTCTTCTCCATCAACGGCTTCTTGACTTCGACCTCCTAGCGACCCGGACTGAACACTAGCACTAGTAGCTAAACTTCGATACGGAGTACAGCCTCATCGCGTCAAATAACTTGGCGCGCGTCACATCGGTTCTCTGACCCGAAACTTACAGTTAGCAGCCTAGGCCTACGGGATTGTTTCAGTCAATCGTAGGTTTGATAAGTTCCTGAATTCTAAAAGTGTCTTGGAGATGCTTCACAGCCTTGAGCCCGGCCATCTGTGGAGCCGCAGCGGCGCCATGCAATTGTCTTCCTTGCTCTTTCCAGAACTCCTTATCACTAAACAACTCGGTGATTTATTGGCTGTGAAATTAAGCTTTTAGACTAGAGGTGGCTGTGGTCCCTGCGTACTTGGATCCAACGCTTACTTGATTGGGCATTTTACGACTGTCTGGGACTTGCTAAGACTCTGCAATGTGGGGTAATGGTGTCATGAAGTCTCGCAAAGGGTTCAAGGAGCGAAAGCAGAGCTTGAATCAACATGTAGAAGTTTCTAGTTGAGAAGACTCCCGAGGAAACCCCATGATATACCGTGTATCCATAGATACTCTGTACAATGACTGCCTGTTACGGGTGGATCTGTCACTAAATTATGGATCATCACTTCTCTACTCTGTTTTACTGATGTATAGGTAAGAAGAATCAGGCGACCAACGTGGCCCACAAATATGATATGTCTCTACCACATAAAACGCTGCACATTCCCCGGCTCTTGCTTCCACTCATATCCTCGATACAGGAACAAGTAACCCGTAACAGCACTGATACTCAGGAACCATGCGGTCTCAAGCCAAAGCCTGTAATCATGTCCTTGCCATCCCCAGAACTTCATCCAGGATACGATCTTGTCAGACATCTCTTGGCTTGATGCGTCGGTCTTTGCCTTTGACGAGGCTCCTTGAGATGTCAGCGATGGTACATTCAGTCGCCAGATTACCCATGGGATGATGAAGTATCGAGGTTCGACAAGTGGTGCTGTGATGAGAGACAAGGCTGTGGTAACGAGCAGGATGAGAACGAATGATGTGGTAGGCCCCTCCGATTCAGTAGCACTTTTTCCTTGGATTCTGGCTGGGTCATAACTGTTTTTCGAAGACTCTTTCTTCCTGAGGGTGGTTGGAGATGATAAGCTTTGGGAGCAGAGCGTCAGGTAGACGAGATATCCGCAGATCAGATAGACTGGCGCAAGTATGTATCGGACCAATGGGTGCTTGAGGATCGTGTATCGGAAAACGTAGAACATGTAGTGTCTGTTGTCCGCCAATGTGAATGAATGGATGATCGTGTTGAATTTGACGATGATCAGAGTCGCTACCAATGCGGCGCCTACGTAGCATGCCACGAGGAGGTACTGCCATACCAACCGCGGAAATAAAGGTAAAGAGATAAGGTTGACAAAGCGATGAAGGAAAGAGACACCGATTGGGACGATGAGGGGCGCCGAGAAGAAGGCCATGAAGGGCCAAATATAAAGCATTTGGGGGAGGTGGACGGTGGCGACGTGATTTGCCTTATCCCCTGTTGGAGTCAGTAAGTGCTCAGGTTTGCTCGGAAGCAAATTTCGTTTTACCTAATACAACACCACCATTCCACACCACGAAGCCGAGGAAAGAACACAGAAGACCAATATACGGCCACAATCGCGTAACAACAAGAACTGGGTGGAATGCAGCTGCAACAGCGAGGCTGATTGCACAGAGAGCGTAGTCTAGACCATGTTAAAGAGGGAAGACTTAAGTGCTCGAGAGATACCAACCATGAACACCAGCGTCCTTGAGAGGCAGATCATGAATCTGGCCACGACTGTAGCGTTTGAAGTAGAAAACGCAAATATCCTTCCACCTATAAGAGACAAGATCGGCAGCAGGTTTGGTGGTCTGGTTGGTTTCGATCGTCCTCACAACCTCCAACCCTCCCATGAACACAGCCACCCAGAAAATATTCGTCTGTCTCATCCACAGCGAAACAATACCTGTGAAATACAGCCATACAAGCCCCTCAGATGAGTTCTGATATGCTCCTCTTCTTTCCAAGAATAGTCGGTACATCCTCAGAACAATGCCAGTGGACAAAACATCAGTGTAAAATAGACCGGAGAAGAAAAATAGCAGAGGGAACAGAGCAATATTGAATGCAGTGTGTATTTCATCTGGAGACAGCCGCTGGGAGCTGTACGCCCAATTTTGCATTCGGAAGGCGATGGAAGCATTCCGAAGGCCTGGTGGTCCACGAGTCCTGGTACGGGAGACAAGGGCTCTGCAGTCGCAGGCGTACGAGAACACCAGGATGAGTGCAAAGACGTTGAATGAGCGCAATATTGCTGGAGAGCATTTTCCAAATGTGGAGAGCTTTGCATACAAAGTCGAGAATATGTATCTACGAGGTGTCAGTCGGGGCCCTGGTCAAAGTGAATCGAACATACAGTCCCGGAGGGGTGGTAAGTTTTGGATCCCAAACATCATATCTCCCGTTACAGTAGGCTTGAGCTTGGGGTATATGAAACACTTCATCCTATGAAGTAAGGATCAGCTAAATCGATCTTCTCACAGAATTGGAAGAACAAACCAGATATGGCTCTCGAACGATCTTGGTCACCTGACTTAGCCAAAACTTTGCCAGGCCATAAAGAACCACATAAGCAACAAGCACCGAGACCTGAAAGGAACTCAAGAGTCGTAGAGGTGAGAAAGGAGTATCGAGCATAACGAGCGAGCTGGCAATCCATGCGACGACTTTATTTGCCCAGGGCAACGAGATGCTCGAGGCTAGCATGGTGAAAAGAACACCTGGCGTTAGATATTCTCTGCAGGCTCGAGATCAGCGGTCCATCAGGCTGAACGGAGTAGGGAGCATCGATTCGTTCGAAACGTTGATACTGAAAAGAGACAAGATGCGCAGCGTAAAGAAGCGCGCGACTAAGAGAGGCAGAGAAGATGCAGGAGGAGGTTCTTTCGCTTCGATAGAATTGCGGTTGTCAGATCTGGGCCAATAACGAAGCGAGTTCTGCTGATTAAGCAACTTGGCGCCCCTAAAGGTTCCCACTAAGCTCAGCACTTCTGTCGCAGTTTTATTTATGAGTTCAAGGTGCCGATCACCTACGAAGCCTATGTTGTTGTTCACACGAATTCAAGAACATTAATTCAAAGGAAAAACAGTTTCCAATGCCAATTTCAAGCGAATCATGAAGTGTGAAAGCCATTCATGAATGGCGTCCTGGGACGTATCAACCTGGGTATTAATTCTACAAGATACAATAAAATGCTAGTTTACTCCTTCCCTATGATTATGCCATTAGGTAACTCCAATCCAATCGGCAAACCCTTGGTGAATTTGGCACCAAATTCTTCACCACGCTTCAACGCCAGCTGTTCCTCAACATCCATTGGAATATCATATCTGGGCATGGGTTAGCTTGACACGGCAAAGGGTATATCACAGCTACACTTACGCATTCATCTCTTCGATGGTGAGTTTCGCCTTCTCGTCCTCAACCTTATATGTCGCAATGTCCTTGTTCGCCGAAAAACCTGCGAGAAACGAAGTCAGTCAGGTGTTCGAACGAGGAGATCAAATTGAGATGCGTACCAATTCGCTCGTTGATGTTGTAAGCAGCTCTTGCAGCAGCAGATTGAACACGAGTTACTCGCGGTAGCCGAATGTCGTTGTAGACCGACAGACTCTCGTCGATATCTCCACGGAAATACCTCTTGCTGAATAGGACACCCAATGCTCCAGCATCTTCGATTGCCATGCAAGCTCCTTGACTTTGATGGGGCATCATCTAAAGAACACGTCAGATTGTTGCCTTGTTTTTTCCGAAAAGACTGAGATTAAGTCTTACAGGATGGCCAGCATCACCTAAGAGACAAACTATGTTCTTCGCGAGATATGGGTATGGCTTGCTGTGGCGTTGTCAGAAACAGGATATCTGGAACGGAACATGATCGACTCACTGCATCCACAGCCTCCAGGGCTGAACTTCGATACCGATTGCAAGATGTGCCTTCACCTGAGCGTCCAGCTCCGGATATGGAGCCAGGAGCTCCTCGATTGACCGATCTTCGCTTCCCCAACTCTGATTGACATAGTCACCCTTTTCGCGCGGAAAGAAACAGTAATATGACAGTAGTTTGCCGCCATTACAAGGCGACAACACAATCTTGTCCCATTTCCCTTCTTGACCACCCCAGTACTCGAGAGCCTCGTTCTGGGAGTAGTCGACCAGGCCTAGCTCAACAGCCTTCTCTGTCATGACATTTGCGTGGAGACAACTCTGGTCGGAAGGTGTCTTGCTGGGTGTGATGCCGAGAACACCTCTGACTACCGAGCCGATACCATCAGCGCCAATGATCAGATCATGCGTGACTTTGACGCCGTTCTTAAATGTGATAGTGCCTGCTGCGAGATCAATTTCTTGGCACTGGAGATGTCAGAAGTGAAGCAATTAGAGGGTGGGGAGGTAATGCCTTACAGCATGGTTCACCAATAATTTTGCAGGAGTTCCTTCGCCCTCCTCTTGTAGCGCGCAGTCCTTGAGCATGGAGTGCATATATTGGCGATGGAACATATTGTAGACATATCCCCATTTCTTCTCATAATCGTCCAGATCGTACACACTGACAGGCTCACCAGTCTTCCAATCCCGGTTGATAAGCTTCTTCAAGATCACTGGGTCGCCTTTCGCAACATCGACACCCCACTCGTGCAGCCACCTCGTCCCGTTCGCTGCACATGATACTGATGCACCAACTTCTCCTGCAAAATCGTGTTTCTCGTAAATCGTTACTTCGTGCCCTGAACGTCGGAGTGCAATCGCAACGCACAGTCCTCCGATACCACCTCCAACGACGCCTACGTTTAGCCGTCTCCAGCCGCCGAGATCGTTTGAACCCATTTTGTAATACACTCTAGAGTTCCTTTCTTGTTCTTGTTACTGTTCGTGAAGGGAAAGGCACTAGAATAGAAGAATGGCCCTGGTGTTTCAAGGTGGGGTGTGAAGAAGTCTGGGAGGCGATGGTTGTAGAGGCTCAGATCTTGCTCGCATTGAGCACTTCATATATAATGAAGACATCTTCTCGAAGAACATCTATGCCGACGTCTTCGGGCGGTTTGAAGCGGATAGATAGCAGTATAAGCTCCAATGGGAACGTATCCGCACGGGATGTCCGACATCAAGATCGCAATGCGATGCGGCGGAGTGGGAAGCATACCATGCCGGCTCAGTAGCCATACACTTCAAGGGGCTCTTGGGGCTTTTGCCTGCTGCAGCTCCATTCAGGATGGAATGCGGGCCTCGTCTTTGGATGAGTTATGGTTGCCAGTTCCAAGTTTTGGTGGGCAAGGCTTATTTCTGGTGCGTTAGCCGCCAGCTACGGCTAACGCACCTCGTGGCGGCATTGTACCACAGGGCCCAATTAAGAGTCGGGAAGAAGCGTGGATCTGTATCAGTACGATCAGATGATTAGAGATAACGGATGCGGATGCGGATACAGAAGAAGGCTGATTGAACTGATGAAGAATACAGAGAGATCGGACCGTGACCCGGCCACCGAATAGGTCATGTTCTCATCACGTGCTTGCCAGCTCTGCAACCATACCTAAACAAGTTGATGGAATTCGAAGTCAGATCATAGCCCATTTTCAAAGCATTCATACTATCATGAAAGGATCTGGGCTATGAGTGAATCATAATCAATTGTTTATACTCCCGTTTCAGATTCCTCTCGCGGAATTTTTACCCCCTTTTTGCTTCGCCTAGTAAGTCCACGTCCCATGTCCACTGCGGTGCGAACTGTTGCGAAGGTTCTTGAGATGACAAACATGCTTTTGCGCTTCTCCAACCCTTATATCCCACCAGCCTTCCTTACCTGGACTCTCTCCATCATCGCCAATTCCCTCGCTGTAAGTTATACTTTTCTTTCAGGACTTCTTTGATCGCCAGATCGATGAGTTTGAGAGCAGTGATGCTGTTCGGTCCAAGTGAGCTACCGGTGCCGATCTCTGCAACTGCAGTTGCTGCTTCGTATATGTTGTAGGATATGTTTTGTCGAGTCAGCCTAATGGATGGCGTGAGGCCTGCTAGACGACCGCTAATGATGGCTAAAAATGGTCCTTCGGAAGTTGTCATGTTGAGCTGTAGGTGTCAAACTCTTTCCGACGAGGATACCTTCTTCCTTTTCCGGTTAATCGACTATTTCCAGCTGGATACTTTTCAAAGATGGAGCTCCCAAATATAGTGATGGTGTAAGTCGTCAGCACGGAACTACTGGTACTGGTTGGTCAGCCTTGATGGCTTGTCTAACTTACAATCAGCTTGGAACTTACATCAGTACCGCCTCACGATATGGTCATCATGCTGAACGGTGACTTTCGAGATGCGAAATAATCAAGGATCCTAAGTCAGTACTAGTCGACGAGCATTTGTGTTTCGATGACTTTGCCGCACAAAACTGGGGAAATTCTTTTCGGTATGTACTTGAAATATCTGTGGTCTTGGCTATGTTCTTTGTCCATTCTGGAGATTGAAAATCATTCTCCTTGTGCCAGGTCAAGGAAGGTGGTGGCTTCATGCTGTGGTTATATCCTTGGAGCAATCTTGTGCGACCTTAAGATGTTGTCTTCGCTTATCAGGTACGACCAGGGATGTGCTCATTGATGCCCGGTAGCCCATCACTTACACCAGAAAAGAACACTTCATTCTCGTATTTGGTCATCGCTATTTCTCCATGAGTTTCTTCGGAAATCCTTCCAGTTGCTGACTATGATAAAAGGCAAAGCAGAAAGCTGAGGCCGCTCTGAACTAAGCCCTATAGTATTTATGTGCTACGTCACCTGACCCACCTTGGCGGTTGTACCCCGCAGGTCTCTTCTATTCTCAAGCTATGAACGCCTTCCTCCAAGATTCGCGTGGTGCTTGAGTAGGCAGGCATTACTTACAGTTCGTTTGAAATCGTTTCTGTACAAAATTCAAGCTCTTTCCGAACCCTTTCACAACACATTTTTGATTTTCATCCTAGCATCGACCCCCCACCCTACCTCCATCATGCTCTCTTGCCTCCGCGCCAATGAACCGCCTCGCACAAAGTCTGCAGCTCATAATCCCATCACCTACGAGGGTAGTCTCTCCTCCATGAAATTCCACGCCCCCAATTCCAGATATATCATGACGCATCAACTTCCTCCGCAATCACCCGAAAACGGCACATCCATTCTGCAGCCCCCATTCCACCTCCACATCTACCAGACCGAACATTTCAGTCTCGTCTCTGGAACTGGCCATTTCTACCTAGGTCTCGATCCCAAACCATTCGTCACATTATCCGAGAAACCAGGGGCTCCAAAGACAGCTACCATTCCAGTTGGTCGGTACCACCGCTTTGAGAATGCTTCGGAAACGGAATATTTGGTGGTTGATATTCATTTGACGCCAGAATCATATGAGAATGAGCAGAGGTTCTTTAGGAACTTCTTTGGTTACTTAGATGATTGTAAGAAGGCAAAGATGGAACCTAGTCTGTTTCAATTATTGGTTTTCTTGCACAGTGCGGATACACCGTTGGCGCTGCCGTTGCCGAATGAGTGGTTGGGAACGATTGTTAGTAGGATCTTTTTGATTTTGGTTGCGTATTTTGGGAGGTATGTTCTAGGGTATCAGGATAGCTATCCTGAGTATTACGAAGAAGGGAAGTCGAAGTGATGCCCGCTGGGATTCTTGGTCTGGCGAAGCAAGGAAGAGGGATCCATCAGGAGTTTGGGCAATTCAGTAGTTTATACAGATTGATATATGCCCCGCCCTCCGTCTTAATATCATTATTTCCAAGTTGAACTATGTTTGGATCCACTCCCTCAGAGTTCCAACCAACAAAACACCCTCGCCACATCGCATCAACTCCTTGAACCAAAATCCAGCATCATGCCAGAAATAACCACAAGCTTACATGCCTCCAAATAATCCCCCAGACGCCTCATTATCAAACGTGAAATTTTCCGATATCTGCAAAGCAAACGTATCCCAGTCTGCAGTAAGAACATCCGCATTTTCTGGAGCAAATGGAAACTCCGAATTCCACCAATTCTCGATGCTGTCCGCTTCGATCCTCGAAAAGTCAGCGTCGGCCGAGATAGGACTCGTTTGCTGCTGTTGTTGGTCATTCTGCACATCGAGCACGAGAATCCGGTCAACGTATTGGCTCGTTGCTCGTCGTCTCTCTTGCGCAATCTGCTTCCGGCGCTTGGTGATGGCGTCGGAAAAACTGCTGAGCACATCGTGGTAGTGCTCAGCTTGAGGACTTTGATGCGAGAGCTTTTTGAGCACGTCTCGGACGCCAGTGAATGCGTTTTCGACTTCGGAACTGACTTCGATGTTGGCGAAGAGGGTGAAGCCGAGGACGAGACCGGCTGCGAAGATCCAGGCTCTGAAGTTCTGCTTAGCGTACGGCTATCGAAAGGGTTGGAAGGTCTTACTTCAATATACACATATTATCAATGATCAGGCCAGCTGACATGGCGTTCTGACAGGTTTGTGCCATATAAACAGCAACATCGATGGACGCTTGCGCCAAGGCCGACAGATTAGCTGGCTCGGAACTGGTGTCGATGCTGATATTTGACTTTGCGGAAAGCCGCGACATTAGATACCGGATTAAGAATGGCCGTGTAAGAAGCATTACTGTGAAGTAGTAGACGCAAGCAGTGTGAATATTCCCAAGCACCTTTTCGTGCTCGGTCGACCCAATGGATGTTCCGACCGAGCAGATCCGCATTTCTGGTGAGAGATTGGTTGCACTCCACGTACTCAGCTTCTGCAGCAAAATCTGTGTGGCTTCAGAATCCAGGGTAGTCTGTTGCATGATGTACTGTAGCACTTCTTCAATGATCGAACATATTTCGAAGTTCGCATTTGTAGCCGTCTTCGCGAATGTGCGGTCGTCGCTGTTCAACTTGGCGATGGCTGTGTCCGGCCTTGTTGACAATGAGGCGGATGGCCTAGCTAAAATGGAGCTGGTCATCACGTCCAGGACTCGTAGGCTCTTCCATGTTCGTAAGCTAGGAGTATTTAGCATCTGTAAGCAACCGTCTGCTCATGAGAAACTTACCGTAGACCCTTCTCTGGGCGAGAAAGTGCAGAATACTGATCAGGATCATGTAGTCCCAAAGCATGTGCAGCTCTGGCAGCAATACCCAGGTACATGAACGCAGCGTTTCTGCGGCAGGCACCAAGTAGGTAAAAAGCCATTAGGAGGAATGAATGAATCAACCTTATGCTCGGGTCTTCAAGCATTCCCTCGAATGCAATCTGCTGCCCCCTTGTGAAATATCTTTGCGAGTAATTCAAGCTGAGAGGACTCGAAACCCGACATTGACCTCCTATCGCGAAGACAAGATAGAGAAGCCCTTTATTCTCATTCATGCTATCTATGTCAGTAAGAAGGTCGTACACCTCAGACCTCGTGTAGAGGTCCAAAATACCACTGGACTAGCTTTGTCAGCAATGACAGTCAGGACATCAGTTCGCAGAACTCACGGCCAGAAAGAAGTTATCAACCAATATCCGTTTATGTTGGATATCTTCCTCAAAATCTGGCAATCCTTCGCCTGGAATTTGAGCTTCAAGCATAACATTGCCTAACCTGTTCTCCGTGAAATGGGATGGACCCATGTGCTTGGACAGAATCTGACGAAGAAACTGCAGGAAAGCCAGCGCTGCAGCATTCCCGACGTAGACTGGATCTGTTAGCCCAGATCTATGAAGTTTTTAAGCTTCCTTACCTTTTTCTCCTTTGGAATTAAATAGTAGTCGGCTTCGAGGGGCCGAATTCTCCTCCACAGGTGCGGGGTCATCATCGTAGTGGTCCACAGTGTTATCACATCCAATGTTAGGATCGATCACATCTTCCCCATTCTGATCATCGAAATTGTAATCCTCATCGACAAATCCATGACTGGCGCCTGTCGAAACATCGATGGCCTGGCCATGCTCATGTTGGTGGGAGCTATTGCTTAAAGATCTCTGGTGGGGTCGAATGGTTGTCGTCTGATTCGTATCAAGTTGTTGTATCAACACAGTACTGTCATCTGTTTGAGAAGCCGATTGTGAGATCCGTCTTTTCTTCTGTCTGCCTTCCGTATAGATACAAGCTGACTCGCTTGTCCTCCGAATACAAGGACCGCACGGGACCTTGGAATCACATCGCTTTTTGGATGATTTGCAAGGTATACATGCTTTGACTGCGCGTTGGCGGTCTTCTATTCTTATTTTAGGCCGTGGCATGTCGTCTTGTACTCAAGCTATGAGCAAACGGGTCCTATGTGTAATGGAAAGTGTCTGGCGGGGCGGCCATGACAGTCTGGTGCTGACGAGGGGGCCGGGATCCCACTTTTGTGCCTAGGAGTATTAACCTCTCGACAATGCTTTTATCGGGGATCTGGGGCCTCTGGATTGCATCTGAATGATTCGTGAGCAATGATCACGATGATCGAGATAGAAATATGGCTGTATTTAGAAATGTATCAAGATGTTTCTCCTCAGATAAGGAATTAGGTTAGAGTTCCCGTGAGGGGAATGCAGCTGACCCATCGGCTATGTACCTAAACGACAAAGCATGCTCCATAATGCGTTCTGCAGCGTATTTATCGTACCCAATTCTTCTCTAACCCCCAACTTCGGCGATCTCTAATACCCGTATCAGTCTTCAATGGAAGGCCCATACTTGTCTTAACAATCACACAAGTTGCAGATCACACTCTAGATCGAAGACTAAGGTGGAAGGAGATATTGATGGTTTCAACAAATAGCAGCTGTGAGCTTCGGTGAGCTCGGCTTTCGGACGCGAAAATGCGTCATACACAAAGAGCTCCACGAAGCTGCAAAGAATGCTCTTCGAGGAAGATCAAGTGTGACAAAGGCATTCCTTGCAAGCCTTGCACCAAAAGAGGTCAAGCAGCGCGATGCACGCGAGAAGTTGTTCTAGTCCGCGGGGTAGTTACAGTGTAAAGGCCCCCTTTCCTGGACAGCTAGGTACCTTAATTTGACTGTTTGATACAATCTTTAGGGCCAAAAGTGATGGACCCCAAATACATACACCAATATTTTTGGTCGATGAACGCTCTGGCCTCGCTTCAGTCTCTGGAAATCATGAACATCGCTTCACTGCAGGAGAGCTTTCAACAGACGACATGATCAACCATCCGCAGAAACTCATGTCTCTCGTCTTCCCAAGCCAGTTTATATCTGTCGTCCAAACATGGGATGACATTTACATGCCAAGTCGTACACAGAGTCTTAAACTCATCCAGCATGGAAAGCTATGGACCTCTTGGATCCACTGCGCCGTCAATTACACGAACTTCGAAGCGGAACATCAAAAGTTCTGGGAGATTCTTGAATCTGGAGGGCGGCTTCGGGAAAGAAATGCATCTTGGTTGGCGATATACTTCGCTCTCTTGACGGTGAGTCGACTGGACAGAGATCAGAGTGATGTTTATGACAAGTCTGATCATGTCGAAGGCAGCGATTTTAACGAGCGATGAAGACAATATGGATCCATCGATCCTTCCTCACGGCAAGTTAGAGATATCACTTCTTATCAAACCAGTACTAACAGCTACAGTATCGGGCAATTTGAACTCGCTCTTGCATACCTGGTACAGTGCAAGCTTGTACTGCCTCGAAGTTGCCAAGTATACAAGAAGCAGCGATTTCATGCATGTCCAGGCTATTGGAATCCTGCAAATGTGTTGCAATGCAGTAGGAGACATCGTGTTCCGGAACAGGTTAATGGCAATCGGAATCCAGATCGCCAATGACCTTGAAATGCCCTTGAAGGCTGGCACGGAGCATTCAATGATTGATTCCGAAGTCTCGAAGAGACTGTGGTGGGTGTTTGTAATTGGCGAGTGGTCTGCCTCTCAAAACTTCATCGTTCTTCTTGCCTTGCTTCGCTGACTTGGAACTAGGTTGAATCCTGCAACACATCGACCGAGCATATCCGAGGATGACTTCGAAGTGTTACTTCCACTCCCTGTCGACGATGCAGATTTAGAAAGAGGCTTGATTTCGACCGAGCCCCCATCAGAAGTAATTTCACCGTGGTGGTATCACAACATCCTCTGCAAGACAGCCCTAGTCCACCATCGCTTCACCCAAGGCATCCGCAAGAAAACCACCGAGCTCGAAGTCCTCGTCCGCATAGCCGACGAAGGTCTAGCAGATATTATCGAGTCACTCCCAGCTCATCTTCAACCCCGCGAAGAAAACGTCCCTCAATCAACAGACCTCGAAGATAAATACCCATGGATCAGATGGCAGCGAGTCGATCTCATCATGATTTTACTTCTCCTCCGGTCCAGAATCAACTATGAGTGTCGCAACTTCTGGTCAGATTCACCTCCGACATCCTTGCCGAGAAGGAGTCTATGTTTGCAGTCAGCACAGTCGGTGATCATGCTTTTGGAGGGAGCGGATATGCCGATTCATCAGAGACGGTACATGTACGTAAATTAAACCTCCACATCTAGATCTGGAAGCTGACCAGTATTGTCAGGACATATACGTTGCGCCTCTACGGCGCAGGATTAATCATCGCGTCTGAGATCCCACGCTCGGTCGACCAAGTCGAATCATCAAGTCTAATCAACAGTCTGCTCAGCTGCATCCAGTTGCTGGAACAGTCGAAAAATCTCAACATTGTTGCCGAGAAGGCCGTGGAGCATTTGAGGTCGTTTTTGTTGCGGATTGATACGAGATAATATGTCCGAGTCCATGATGTGCGAGCTGAGGGGAAGCGGGGTGGACGTGATCTGAGATTCTGTACAGTAGACTGACTATCTTGCCTGAACGGCTTGGTCGTTAGATGAGGAAAAATTCACGTTAGCTTCGGGTACTAATCGTGGCTTTGGTGTTCTGGCTGTGACAGGCCAGGTCAGGCCAGACCATGGAAGTCCGGGCATTTTGACTCGCTTGTGGTCTCCTGTCTTCACTCCCACTGAGGGAGGTAGACAACGGCGGGCGAAGCGCAACAAAGCATCATTTCAGCACATATCCAAACGTTGCGAGTCTTTCGGAGATGATTATTGAATATATTCTATTCCGGAAGGTCGTAAAAGCTGTTCCACTCCCAGCCTCTACTTCTCAGGTGGGTAAACCACAATTCTATCCAAATCTGCGCCCTTGTAATCGAACCCATTCCACAGCCCTCTCACCGTGATGGAATTCTTTCTACCCTTTTCGAGAGTGAGCTGAAGAGGTGTTGATAGGATTATGCCTTTGTGCGTATCGCGCTGGAAGAGCGTGTGCACAATTGAGGTGTCATTGTTGACGACTACGCTGGAGATGCGGCGGAGTTGCCAGGTTCCACCGATGCGGTCGGGTGTTCCACCAGCTGTGGGAGATAAATGTTAGTGATGGGTTAGGGCGATGAAGGGGCAGTGAAGGAGAAACAATAGAATGGGAAACGTGAAAGGATGGACCATGGTCCTCGGAATTATAAGACTTACGTTGGTCGCCGAAACCCATGTCATCCGTGTCTAGAGGAAAGTGTTAGTGCCAAATTACCAGTCTTTGAAGGACGCAAATACTTACTCTGGTAGTAGAAAGACACCCATTGTGGTTTGCCAGTACCCTCGATGCCTTCGAACGTCACGCTGCTGTCATTCCCGTAGATGCCGGTGACGATCACACCACCACTTGCGAAGTTCTAATTCCACATCAGCATTGACCTATATATGAGCTGGGATGCGTAATCGAACGTACAGCCTCTTGTTTGAAAGCATTGCCAGCTACCACCGCATCTTTGCCATAATAAGTCTTCCCCTGAATGCCTTTGTATTCTCCTGTCTGGCTGTAATGATAGAGTCAATTGAGGGGAATTCTTCGGGTGCTCGAAACAGAGCAAGAATGTGAGAACGTACACATTCAGATCATACACGTCATACCACACGACATCCAGCGTCTTCTTTCGATCGTCGATTTCCATTGGGAGCCAGATATATCTGCTTTCCCATAGGGAGTTGGAGTCCCACTACACGAACTCGGCATCAGCAATTGCGCCGTATGGGACCGTCCCCAGGGGAATGGCCGCGGGTTTGATAGCTTACCTGATCGCCCATATACAAGTACGTTGTCTTTTTGGTTCCCTTGATCCTCATCGAAAATCCAGATTGGGAATTATACGTTCTAGTGTTCAACGGCGAAACAATGAATGGCTGAGACCAAGGTCCGGCAAGCGAATCGGCACGGAAAGCCACAACATCTGCAAAGAGCATTCTGTCAGCACTGCACCTCAGCTTGCACCGAATCGAATTCGAAAGCTCACTGTTTGGTCTGTATCCCGTCTTATGGCTCATCAACGCATAATAACTCTTCTCCGTCTGAATAATCGTTGGTGCCTCCAGATCATACTTATCGAACCTGTGCACCACCTCATCCAAATCCGTGATGTCCTCGTTGAAACTAGTCAAGTAAACATCACGGCCTTCTTTGCGGTCGCCGTTCGAGTAGAGTGAGTATGAGCGTCCGTCTTTGTAGTCGGTGAAAATACCAAAATCCTGACTCCAGTTCCCGAGCGGGGAGGTTGCGTTCACGAATGTGTAGGGTCCCCCAATGGTTTTGGAAGTGGCGAGACCTTGGAGGAGGAGCCCATAGGTTGAGTTATCGGCGTGCCACCACATCTAGGACTGTTAATTGGGATGTTCCCAGGAAAGCCAGTGGAGGGGACAAACGTGATATTGCTCTAGGGCTTCGCTGTAGACGACTTTTGGTCGTTGGATGATTGCGGTTGGATCGATGTATGGATGGCCCTCAATTGGTTCTATAGACCGAAGATATAATCAGCTCCCTTCGCTGGCCACAACGAATCTCCCGTGAGAGCAATTGTAGGGTTCCAAACATACCAAGAGCAAAACCATGATGTGTCCAGGTCGCTAAATCTTCAGAACTGTAGACCGAGACACCACCACCTTCTTCCTGTCCTTGGACCTTATATTCGCCAAACCACCAAAATGTGCCATTCTTGTCAACAGTCACGCCACCAGCATGTGCATTGACAAGATCTCCATTCGTATCTCTCCATCTCGCGCCAGGGACGATATATTTAGCCGAAACTGTGGCTGCGCCGAGCAGGGCCGTCGTAAACAATTGCGAAAACAACATTTTGCAACACACTCCAGATCTTTGGACCAGTACAAAGATGAAACGCAAAAGACTTACGAACTCATCTTGTTATTTATACAGAATGAAATTAGAAGGCGTCACCGGTAGCTTTTACCCCGAGCCCACAACCAAGAAATGCCAAGTGATGGTATGCGGGGACTGCGGGGGATGGCAGATTTATATATTTTCTCCGTCCACTGGAACTGGGGAAAGAGAGAAGCGCGCCAGTATTACGAAGATTGTGCCTGAATCCGAGCCGTGGCGTGCATGGTTTTTCGGGATGGTTGCACCGAGTCAGTCATGATGTTTGAACCTCGCTCATTCTCAAGGTTGACATGAAAACGACGAACAGAAAGAACCCTCGAAATCTCCGAACAGAGCAACGATCTTGCGATTGAGCGTGAGATCATACAATCTTCCGCAGAAGCAGAGATGATTGACTTGGAATGGTTGAGCACAAAGCGATGTTTAAATTCTAGACGAATAGCTCGATGGAGTTCCATCATTGAAACGTACAAATGGACGCAGTCAATTTGACGTCATCCGACAGCATGCCAATTAGAGGAAAACAGACAATAAAGATAGCAGGAGATTCCGGGTAGAAGGATATACATGATCAGCGAATTCCAAGAACTTCTCGCTGAAGAAGTGGCCGAGATATGGCATAAGAAATTAGTTCACTGCAGGGACGACAGGTGGTATCCCCGAGCTTCCCCATATGAAGATAAACTTCAGTCAGCTCGTTTTCGAAGTCTTGGCACGCTCTCTCCAATTAAGACTTCGCCATCTGGATCTGGGGTGGATTAGGGTATGCAAGGGCGCCGTAAGGTTTTCAAGAACTCGCAGGAGCTTGCTGTCGGAATTTTGGAAGCTTTCGCTTCCACGATCTTCGTCAAGAAAGTCGAACACCACTTCATGGGTAGCTGCAGCTATGCAGCTATGCATCCACTTATGATAGCTATAAGTGCTCAACAGCAAGTTTTGAGAAACGGTTTGCAGTGCCCTGTTTGCCCACAATTAGCAGGTTGCCATGATTCTGGAGTGTCTACCAAATCGAGTATGGAGAGCTACTAATTTACAAAGCATTAAGGGCAAAATCTCTCGTGATTGTCACAGAAGCAGACACAATGTTGACAGAAGGAGAAGACGGCAGACTTGTCGGACAGTTGTGGGCTTCATGCGGATGGGTACCTAGGTACTGTAGGATGTTGAGCGAAGGGACGAGGTGGACGATTTGCTCCACCAGTTCTTTCCAAGCCCGACTTTCATATCGGAAATAGCGAAGACGAGACAATAAAGAAAGAAGTGACCCCGGGACTAATGAAGTTTAGAAATTAAAATTCCTAGTATCGACAGACTCGGGGGCATATTTTCGTGTATAGTAGATACAATTCTCAAAAAGTGACTCAAGGTTAGAGGTGACTCGAACACTAGCGTGCTCCACGATGAGCTCCCCACATGGAACTGCATCATCTCGCATCCAAGGTCCCTCCTCGAACTCCTCCTCTTCTCTCCCCAGGCACAAGAATCGAGAATCCTCAACCTCATCCATGCCAAAGAAACGATTCACATTGCAATACTCAAAGCCTCCAAGTACTGTTCACCCATCTCTAAGTTCAACTGCGACGAGTTCGAGCTCGTCAAATCGTAGGTTCTATGAATACCCCGCCATCCCACATCAATATTCACTGACATTGCTCCGCAGATAACGATGCCCAACCCACGGTGAATGACCTCATCTCCTCACTTCGCAGATCTAGTATCTCCTCCAAGCCTGCCGCGGCGACAGTCACTACCCCGACTCTCCCGCCGCAGATCCGCCACCTGCTGTCGCAGCCCGAAACTCCCGTTCCTCGCGCCAGGAATCGCAGATTCGATGCAAATGGCAGACGTATACCCCCAGGCCCTGCGCCTCCTCGCAGCTGGCTAGAAGGTTCGCGATATGGTCCACTGGGCAGTAGGCGCTCACAGGAAAGAATACTGCCGACAGATGTTAGGCATCTACCTGGGTTGCCAGAGGAGGAGCGCCAGGGCAAGAGCTTGCAGGATATGTGCTTGAGAGAGATGGCGAGACACTGGGAATATGTGCGCGAATATGAGAAAAATAACCTGGCAGACTTACCGACTGGAATGAGGATGAAGCTCTTGAGCTATATTGCTGTGTATGGACCTGACGACGGGGTGGGATTTGAAGGGTGCGTCTCCCTTCTGCAGTGAATTCGCGAACGTTGCGTTGGAAACTTTCACAAAGACATGCGTGGATCTAATGGGTCAAAGGGACTTGTCAGTGCTAACATCCTCCAGGTTGAAAAATATCCTTACGCTACCTCCACTCGAAGACGGAGAAGTCCCAGAGTTTGACCCAGGAGAGAAGAACGAGAGATTCTTTCGAGCGGATCTCTCTGGGGCTATGGGCAACTCGGTTTCGTTCAAACAGCTCATCGAATTGGTACAATATCCAGCTCCACCTGCCAATATCACTTCCGAGGAGTTGTCCTGGGAGGATAGTTCATTGTCCCAATCACTATCAGCACCAATTCCGAGCCTAACTTATTTATCTCTGTCTCATCCAGCCTTGACTGTCTCATGGCCAAGACTGGTCTCGTTCGCGAAACACATCCCGACGTTGACGCACCTTTCTCTGGCTTTCTGGCCAGTTCCCTCCCTGACCCCCAATGCCAAAACAGCTGTTGTCCAGTCCGCCCATGGACAAGAGATCCAGTACGGAGGCACCAACATGTATTCGCACTCTCTAGATAACGACTTCTCCGAAGCAGCAGACGTCCTTCGCAGACTCGCTGATCGTCTACACGGTCTTGAATACCTGGATCTCACTGGATGTACCCACTGGCTACGGGCCCTGCGATGGATGGGCGGTCAATCAGAAAGATACGTAGACTGGAGCACGCAATGGACGAGACTCCGCATCCTGAAAGCTCACAGCGGCATGGAATTGACCGAGGACAGCGAGTTCTGCGATGTTGCGCGCTTCGTTATGGCTCATAGAGAAGCTACCATCACGGAAGAGATGCTGCGGTGGTGGATGCGCCGTAATAAGACTCTCGGTCGGCCTATGAACTGGATTGATGTCCAGAAAGATGACTGGGAGGTCTATAGGAATCTATGGCGTGGAGGTGGGAAGGAAAACGAGAGGAAGAGGAATGCGTTGGAGGGGTTGGGCAATAAGGACTTTGTCGGAGAAAGTCAGTGGACGAGACCGTTTGTGCTGGACCCGCTGGAGGAAAGGGATGAGCGTGCTGTGGAGAGAATGAGTGTTTGGGATCAATGATGGTACCGTATCGAACGCTGGTTCTATCCTCGATGGATGCGACCTGAGCCCGAGGAGCTCGAAACAGCAGGGGAGTTATACTTCGGTCTGTCTATTCTTGAGTATTCTATACATCGACAGAAGATCAGAGAGACGTTTCCAAAGAATCCAGATGTTGATACACAATAGCTCATCTGGCAAGTGAAGCTCCCGATCCCGGACACAAACCCCCTTGCCCAATTGTCAATTTCCAATCCCACAATCGTCCCCAAGTGGGATCCCAGACAAATCCATCGACTTCCCACGCCATTCAATCACTTATTGAATCATCCATTATCATCAACACCGCTATCTCTAATGCCAATCGCACTTATCACTTACCTATCACTCCCCAGCTCCAATCCCAATTCTCAATCCCGATCTCAGTCCCTCTTCCAAACTAGCTTCTTCCTCTCGTTACAGTACATCTCCTCCCGTAGCTACCCGTGCCTCCCTTTCCCTTACCCTAATTTCTTTACTTTCCCACTTTCTTTATCTTACCTTACCTTACCTTGCTCTCTACCGCTAGTCTCAGTACAACAGTTTAAGTACAACAATACACAACCAGCATACCAGCCCAACCCAGTGCAGGTCATGATGGATAGATGGATGCAACGTATCATCCGCTGGGGCCGATCTGTGTATACGTAGTCAGGATTTAGCTGTGCTGTGTGTTGGATTTGGGGTGGATTTGGGGTTTTGAGGTCAAGAGAGGGGTAGGGGTAAGGGTCCGAGGGAGTAAGCGATACTCGAAGATAGGTGAGCTGGGGTTTGGGCTAGGTTATGTTGGGATTTTGTGTGTCACTCATGTCTGTCTCTATATTGGGAATGGTCTGGGATATTTTTGAGTTTGAAATGTTGGAATATTACGGACAGCTAACGCAGGGAATGGGAACGAATGGAGTGGAGGTAAGAGTAGGAGTAAGAGGATGGGGTTTGGATGTAATCTAGAAACAGGCAGGCTAGGGGGCACGGTGAAGGCCATGGTAAGCTTTAGGTTTGTTGATTTCTGACGTCGATTGATCTGAGAGGAAATGCTTTTGTTTACTTCTTGCTACCTGCTAGGTGTTTTTGGTGGTGGCAGTATTTGCCTTGCTGGGTCACTTCAGCCTGTGAGGCTTCGCGAGAACGCCTCCATCGAGATAGGCCACAGGTCTAGGGACTTCTATGTCTAGATGGTAGCGTGTATGCTAGCCCATGTGTTTCTTACCTGGTAGACGTTGTGCAGTTCTACTGTTCTGAATTCTTTAGGGGAACATGGTCGAAGACTCGAAGCAATGAAGATCAGATATCGGATTTCCCTCCGAAATTGGGCACGAGCTGGTGATTTTCGTACGAGGTGAGGTTGGAAATAAGATGGATTAGATGGGTTAGCTGGGTAGACAGGGAAGATGTTTTAAGTCAGGCTGCATTGTGGTGTTGATGGTTTATCGCCTGCGTATGTCGTGGCACTGGAGGGAATTACTGCTTTTGTCCATTGAGCGCACATCCGAATCTTCTGGATTGAGGTGCTTCAGGATTTCCCTGGGGGCGGTGCTTGCCACTGCTGGCATATACGAGAGTGAGCTGTGAGGAGTTTGGGATTCTGGGAAGGTTGAGCTCGGTGGCTTCTGATGAGAAGATTTCTTCCGGGTGGCCAACTTACAGTGTATTTCTTCAAGACCGTGTCCTGAAGTCGAAAGTGAATTCTACTTGGTTTGACTGGGCTCAAAACCCAACCTCAGAATCCAAGGAGGATGGAAGAGGATGGGCTGAAGCTTCTCATGGCCTGCGATCCTGGAAGTCTACTGTCTCAGCTAGTGCACTTAATCCTCGCGCTCGAGTCATCCTCTGATCCTCGTCCAGGTACTTGCTTTCTGATTTGGAATGGCCCCATTCAGTGATAGCACGAGGCTGATCCAGAGCTGAGCTGATCTCTCGGGAAGAAAAGGACCGATATGTGAGCGCTAGGCTTGGCAGTCCGCGGTAGTGTATCGAAGTGCCGCTGATGAGCTGCATGGATTCAGGATTGGGAATTGTTAAAGGGTGGAAGGGAGGGAGGGAGTCAGAGGACGCGTGTCCTTCTTCCTGGGGCTCATGTTGTGTGCTTGAAGTGGAGGTCATGTCTTGTTAAGCTTGTTTTGGGACGCGTCTTTAGTAGATGGGACTACGAAAGGCCTTGGGCACTAGGAGCGGCGTGGAGGAGGCTACTGGAACTAGGAGTCTGGACGAAGTAGGGGTTTCATGGGGTGAGGAATGATGAGATAATGAGATACTTCGCCTTTTTTTTTGGCTCCAGAGGAAGGTTACGACCAGTCCGAAGATCATGCTCCTATCAGATGTCGAAACCGAGAAAGTCCGAGAAGGTCTATTTCTGCTTCGTCCCGAGGACTTCACTATATTTCACACACGATAGGCACTTTGCTCAAGAGTCGGCGCATCACTGACGCAGACTTGGAATTGCATAAAATTGTTGCTAATTTACCCTCAAAGACACATGTGGTGACATGACCAGCGGTCTCACAAACCTAACAAGGCCTTCCCTAACCCTGGATCCTACTGTACACATCATACAGATCCCAACGCTTCTCTGCGAACCGAAACGCCGAGTACGTTGCTGCCTCGAGTCCCAGGAAATGGGATAGCTGATCCCTGCTCGACTTACTGGTCACCCAGGTCACTCAAGGATACCGAATGGGCAAATGCGAGACACACTTGCGTATAAGACATTGTTTGCATCTGGACGGCCATTGGAATCTGATAGGATCCATGAAGCTGGTTCGGGGTTGAACACCAGAATGGAAAGAGGTGAGCTAGCGAGCTGAGACATCTGTCCCGATACTCTGGTTTGGTGTGTACTGTGAGGATTGTTGCAGCTATTAAATTTGAGGAGGTTAGAGTTCTGTTTTGGCTTGAGTTTGGGCAAGTGCTGCTGAGAGGCAAGGAAGTAGAATGATGGCAAGTTTGGTGGTTGTCGGAACAAGGTCGACGTTAGGGCCGGAGTCTCCGAATTAGGAATGGAGTTCCCCAACTATATGCGAAGTAGGCAAGGCTTGATCTGAACGTCTCGAGAGGCTCTGGGAACTCAGTTGAGTGACATGCCAGGAGTCCTTGAAGCTTGAACCAGCCCCTGCTTGTTACGGTAGCTTGGTCTGTCTGGCGTGCCGCTTAAGGGAGTCGATTGCGGCGAAGTATAGTGGATACAAATGTGAGAGCAAGCTCATGCCAATATCTGGCATGTGCTTTCGATCATACGGCTTCTATAATCGATGTCTTGCGCTGGCTCCTGCCTTGCTCCTCTGATTTTGGTTTCTGCAGTGGAGACTCACTGACGGAGCGGCCGTTGATGGCCTACGTCTAATTTCCAAGCCTAGGAGAAAAATGAGACTAACAAATAGTTCTGCAGCTATTGTACCACTCCGTAGAGGCTAGCTCTAAGTGAGTGCCGGTAGCGCCTTTCGATGGTGTAACGGTCTCAGCTCATTCATGTGAGGTCCCTGAACTTTCTGGGTATTCCCCGTTTTTTGGCTTCGGAGTCGACTTTACCTTGGTCGATTTGTTTGGTCTCGGTGCTTTTTGCAAATCACCGACGTCGCCGACTGCATTGCGTGTTCTCTCTCGGAACTATTTTGGAATCATGGTACGGAGTGGAGATTGACTAGCTTAGCGAGAAAAATAGGGGCGAAGCGAAGGCAAGTCCAAAACTGGAATCGGAAAGGTCAGGCACTGACAGAAGGCGATGCAAATCCACATGACTTGACTTGAGGCATAATTGACGCCAAGATAGAGTTGAGGTGACCTAGATCTGCCAGCCAGGAGAGGAATAGCCCCACGATCTCTCGATCATCACCCTCGTGCTACCAGACTGGTCTTCTGCTACTTCCTCAACGAACCAGAGGGACATTTCTGCTCCTGCCAGGACAGCACATCGCACTTGCAGATTACATGCGCTTGCTTGGCTACTTGCATCGCGCCTTGCGGGTCAATATGCAGCGAGCTCTCCTGCGTTGTGCATTGGGCTCGAAGACCCTTTGAATGAAGCATCGTGGGATGCGAGCCCAATGCTTTCCTCAAGCTTGCTCAACGGAACGATAAATGGGCATGTGATGATGTGAAGATGCCCAACGAATCTCAATGCGAACACTTCACCCAGTATGCGAACTCCCATTCTGATTTGCGTCTTTATCTGTATTCATCCAGACTATAGCATTATCGGGAAGCAGGAGCGGGCTTTTTTCCAACTCGCAAACAAGTTCACCTGACCCCTTTGCATCGATGCGAGGCGAGGCGAGGCGAGGCAAGGCAAGAGAAGAGAAGGTGAGGCATATTGCGGCCAGGTGATGGCGGATGGACACACTGAACTTGAGCTTCGCTCCCGACACCAAACCCACATGAACGGCTAGGTTGCCTGCAAAATCCTTATCAGTCAGCCATGTTATTCGATATGCTCTTTGAATGGCGGGAAAAGGTGTCATGGGCGCATCTTGACTTGCAAGCCCAATGCCGAATTATCCAGAGAGCGAATCCAATCCATGATGTCCGCGTAACCCGTGCGACAATAGGTGAGGTGTCTCCTATGGGGTAAGCAGATCCCGAGATAGCCATGGTCATGGCTGGGAGATGGCAGAGAGTCTGATATTGCATCAGCGAGGCAAGTGGGGCGGGAAGGTTGTCCGAAGCTGGGAGGAAAGTGTGTGGCTGATTGACGGGCGCTGGCTTTTGGCAGCTGGGTTGCTGGAATGAAAGGTACGGAAACACAAGACATGCTGGGGGTCTCTTCTCAGGTTACGCCGCAGATAGCCGCTTGACAGCTCGAGCAGATGGGTGGATGGATCGAGCTGGTGAAAGATCGGTTGTGCAAAGAAAACGAAGCAAGGTAAAGGCAAGAAGCAAGCAAGCAAACTGCAAACTGCAAGACATTAAGCTGCGATTGAGCTTGAGATCGTAGGAAGGAAGGAAGGAAGAAATGTAAGAAGATCTGTGCTTCGCCCTCTTGCCTGCGTGCTTGCGTGCTCCCTATAATGAATCATACCGCATGAGGAATGAATTGATATTGGTTGCATCATGAGGTGGCGAGGACTCCCGAGACGACATTTCTTTGTTTTGTCTTGTTACAGCAGATTCAGGAAACGATCTCCGAGACAGCGGGATTGGGTGTTGCAAATTGGTAGTCTCAAGCCCGCAGCTCCTTTGCTGTCTGTACTCGAGGTTATTGAGTTTATTGACAAATTGTCATCCTGTTGTGTAAAGTATACAGTAAGCTAATAGTTCATCAGTTTGGAGAGAGGTGTTCGTCCCTTTCCTGGGATTGTGTGAGCTGGACCGTCGCGCTGTGTTGTGCTGTACCTGAAGAAGGTTCGCCAGGAGTGACATTGAGATCTGGGACTGTGGAACGTTGATAGATTCAGCAACCAAGATTTGGAATATGATGGAGATCACGGAGTGTGGTCATAGCGAGAATGAATACGTGAAGTCAAGCGAGGAAAGGGTAAGGCGGCGCTGATCACGGGCTCGGACGTGTAGCAGCGCCAGGGCCTGTCAGTGACCTTTGGGGTGGACCTTCAGCTGGACCTTGAGCTTGTACCAATGTTCCTCTCCGCCCTTCGAATTTAAAATCTTCTTATTCAAACCTTTATCTTGCCATGCTGCTGTTGAATTGATACCTGCAGTTGTTCAACCGAGTGGCACTGTTTTTAGTCAAAGATATTTTTCATGAAGTGCATTTCTCAATGATGTCAATTCCATTCTTCGGGTCCTCATCATCCAATGACCTTCCGAGCAACGTAATTCGTCGATGCATATATCCATTCTCCATCAGCACATGGCAAGCGGGCCAATTCCCACCCGTTTGTCCATAGGACGCTTGGTTCTCTCCATACAAAGCCCTGCTCAACGTCTTTCCCGGCTTCTCACAAGTCAGCCTTCATTTTGTCATACCAGACCGTACCAAACTACTTCCGCTACGCTGACTACCATGCGCTAGAATGCTTCTTGACCTGTGCACGGGGATATCGATGTCTTGCATAACATGCATCCCATCCCGCATATCTCACCTCACTTTCTCCTCTCACTAGTCTGCAAGAAAAATGGACTGCTTCAAGCGCTTCCATTCGGAGCTTCAGTCCTTACATCGTGTGAGCAAATTCGCATCCGCATCTGCTTCCACAGCAAGCCAATACTTCCTCTCACCCCCTGCACCGCAGCGGCACAGGAATAGTGGCGTGGGTTTTCGTTTCGTTTCTTTCCCTTCCTGCATCCTTCCTGCATGCGGGCCTCTACACCGGGAGCCAGCACCCAGAGCCATTTTCTCAGGGTGCAGTCAGATGTTGGCTGATTCTCTTATCAGAACCTCGGAAAGAAGTCTAGATCTTAGTCCGCCTATCTCGAGAAATGCCACCCACGCGCTGCCCTGGCTCGGGGATGCAATGTTCAGTGCGGACAAGCGCTGATATTGGTTAGGTAGGCAGTTTTGTGTGACTCCTGGTGTTTATGCTGGCGATCGAGTGAGCTGTCACGAAGTACAAGATCGCGATGGAGCGGCCAAGGCACTGCCGCTGCTGTGCAACGAGATAGAAAGGAGTGTTGGTAAAGGATCGTCAGTTGGATTTGATGGATGCCAAGAATATCCATCGGGATCTGACTTCATCTCATAAGAGTCCAACGTCGTTCAAGATCAATACCAAAGTCAAAGGTCAAGTTCGGAGATACATTTTGTGCTGACGGCTATCTCACAAACATCTCACTGCAGACTCGGCCCGAACCGTTCCGAACGTCTCAGTACTGTGCCCGGGGAACATCTGTCCGAGTGCATCAAAGACAGAACAGAAGAACTGCTTGGCTCGTCCAATGAGGGTGACAAGCCTGCTTACCTCGCAGTCAGTTCCGGGAGTCGTAGATCGAATTTCTAGTGCTAGATCGATGATTATTTTCTTTTCACCGGACGCAGGTGAAGATTTCCGGCAGGAAAGTAAACAGAAAGATGAATCAGAGTCCCATATTTGTGTTCAGCAGGTTATCATGAGATGGTGGGTGCAGTGTTCTATGTAGCCGAGTAGTTCTAGATTTCTTCACGCCAGAACTTCCCAAAGCCAACCGTAAAAAGCACATTTTAAAAAGAAGGAGTGGAGCGCCTTTCACGTGGCGCTTCAATGAGTGGAGGCAAGCAAGAGCCAGATTCCGCTCCTCGCTGCCTGCCGTCGAGAGTTTCGGCCACCTGCATAACGCCGTACGTGACCCGGACCGGTTCGAAGCTGGGCTTGCAGGGTGTATAGGAATAGCTAGTTACTGTGCCTGCTCAGCTGCAGGTAAGCGTAGATGTGGTTTTGGCTGCTGTTGGGAAAGGGATTGGCAGCTTTGATTCGAAGAAAGAGACGAGTCCTGGATTTTGCCGTTCTATGGAGGAAAACTGGATTGTGGACGACAGCCCCGATTGTGCATCGACCCCGATGGCACCTCGATGGCTTGAGGGAGGCAAGTGTACCGCTCAGGGCGCCCCTCTGTGGGGATGAGGAAGCTGATTGGAGTGGAGTGTTAGTAACAGACGTGGCTAGCCCTGACTACAGGACGGGCGGGAAGCCCCCTAGGGCTAGTCTACCTGGCTATCTGAGAGGATCGCCGATATCAAACTCTAAATAGAGCACTTTTCCAGGATATCGGATGAAATTTGGTACCTAGCAGATTGTGCGGAATTAAATCAAAGTATGGCAGTATCTGGGAAATATTCTGGAATTGCAGCAAAAGTGATAGGCTCATCCCCGCTGAAGATGGCGGTCTCGGGCACTGGCTAACCCTATGCCACGGCAATCCCTCCAATCACCGAGTGACAATACTAACCTATCTCAGTAGATTTCGAGGTCCAGCTAGGGAAACGCAGCTGATGTAATGATGCATGCGATGCATGCCTGGCGTTCCGTTCTAGTCCCAAGAAGCAAAGCAACGACTGGCAAGGGGCCTGTAAGTGGAATGTGTGCTCGCAGGTTGCTCGGCCAGGCTCCGAAGTCGATCATGGCGTTCCAGTTTGTTTTGCCTGGAGTTCACGATAATTGAGCTGCGCTTTCATTGGCGGGATTCATACTATGGGTGACACAATATCTTCTGCTGGGCGAGTTCCGTCCCATGTGTCGGGCTGCGGCGCAATGTCTTCAACTCTGCTAATTATGTCCTCAACATTCACCATGCCCTATTTGTCTTGGTTTCGTTGAACAATGCAGGCTGAAGGCCCGGTGGCATGGCGTGAGCTCATCATGTGGGATGCTGTAGTAGTGCTGAACTGCCACCGTTAGACTCAAGACTAAGCCCAAGTACCATGGTTGACGGGTACTACTTCGTACATGGCCTAAATAATGTTAATTAATTGCCTGTGCGCTTTGCCACACTCTTACTACTTGAGGAAAAGAGACGCTGCCGGATTAAAAAATGATTCGCTGTAACCCCCAGATTTTATGGAAATGTCTAGAAGCAGCACAGACACCAAAATAACATTATTTAGGCCATGTACGAAGTAGACTCTTAAATGCCGAAAGTATGATTGGCCTCTCCAAAAGTACCAAGCAAAGTACTAACGGCAGCTGTTTCCGATTAGATTTGTTCTTTGCGAGTGGGATGTAATTGGTGAATGAGCGAAAGCAGCACAATAGCTGTTAGCAAAATCCCGATTCAGGTAATCTGATGATGTCTAATAAGCAGGTGCTTGGTTGAAGCTTGGATGCTGCAAGTGGTTTACTAGTCAATCGTTCGTTATGATGATATCTTTGGTGTGCAGGGAGTTCGAAGCAAATTTCCCGCATCAGGACAATTATTTCTTAGTTTGTTGTTGGCTTAAGACGCGGAAGATTGACGCTCAATGGCAAGCCTCCATTCGGTGATGACTTCACAAATAGTTCAGTGCAAACTTGCGCGAGCGAGCAGACGCTGTTGGCGACGTCTGCCCCGGGATTTCTCAATTCTTCTTTTGCTTTAGTCCCCGGAACTTTGGCACGATACCTCCTATTCCCTCCCGCAATGCAGGAGCATGTCATGTAGTGGGAAGTATATCGCGCCTTCAAGGGCGGGACATCTAGTGGGGTCCCTTAGTTGACGGTCGCTCAGTGACCAATGAGTGATGGTGACTCGTAAAGACTCGGGTTTTGATTGGCTACTTCAGATTGCGAAGGGATCTCCATGGTCGAAGCTATGTTTATAGGATCATAGAATGAATCTTGGAACTCTTCGCATCGTAGACTTGGAGAAAGACAGTCGACGGGATCGAAGGAAGATCTCGATCGTATGCTGAATCTCGAGCGGGTTGGGGAGAAGGACGATTTCCAAATCTAGGAAAATTAAGCGAAAATGCAGCTTTTCGAACATTGCAACTTCGAGAAAGCAGGAGAAGGGATGAGTGACATGCTCGTGTGGACGGGCTAGTGAGGCTCATAGCAGTAAGTTCCAACTTCCAAGCTACTTTATGTAGGCCTCGGGAGCCCTACCGACTCCCATCTGCACAGTGGTGTGCGGTGCCTGAACAGAATACGAGCTGTCATATTCCTGTCCTGAAAACTGCAAGCCAGAGGATTGCCACCTGCATGCCCTGAATGCACTGCACGAAGATACATCAATGTAGGTGCACTACATGAGATCCTATGATTTTTCACAGCGCGCCTAAGGAACATTGATCTTGGACCCCGACTATCCTGACTGCTTGCATGGACACGATGGATTGCTTCGGAATGATCAGGAACGAAGGGGAGGATTGAAATTCTTGTGAGTATGCGCTTTTGATTGGCATTTTGATAGTGGTCGAGGAGGGATGCATGACTTAAAATTCGTAGCATCCGTCGATTGACGGGACGTTGCTTCTGCCCGCGTCAACTCTCCTCGGCATTCCAATCCTGCATGTGCGCATGATTGGCAGATTCCTGCACCTTTTCAAGTTCTGACATGGCTTCCATCTTGGAAGAATACACGCCTTCGGGGACCAAACAATGAAGACGACGCTGCGGTATTGTTTGATGATACTTAGCTGAAGTATCTTTCTGTTTCCGAAGCTATAACTTAAGTTGTCTTAAGCCTTACATGGAGGTGCGGAAGGACTTGTCGAAGGCGGGATAGTGGATCGCGTTGGAACCAGGAAACGAGTTATGTGGAATAGAACCATGGATCGTGGATCTTAGTCCGTTAGATCTACTGTCGTGTAATGAGGGCAAGGCAGGCTATCTGTCAAGCAGTCATGCGAAGCAAGCAGCCATTATCCAGCAGCAAGCAAGCCAACTGCAAGTCAGAAGAAGTCAAGGAAGTCAATTTATGGATAGTCTGGTTTGGTTTGAAGGAGGAGCATCGCAAGGATACATTTGCTCGAATGTAGATAAAGATTACAATGGGTACTCAGTTTTGACTTCCCCTCGAGTCAACGTTTCAAGAACATACCATCCATAGGTTCTACCACTACTCCATTCCCTTGGTGCGCTTGATTGCGCCAATCTAAACTTTAATTGTCAAACGTTCTCGCCCCTCGATCTGTCATATCCTAGTACTTAGAGTCTAGTCCGGTCCAGTATACGCCAGAATCGCTAGATCTAGCTCACCCGAATCTAATCTTGCTCGGGTCTAGGACAGAGCTAGGATCTTTCACGCCATCATTCGTTTGTTCAACTTCTTCAACAGGTGAGATCTAGCTTCTTACCTGTCGTGAAATAACTCCGGTCGTCGCCAAGGGTCCTTTCGCTCGATTTTAGCTCAGCTCACGGAGGTCACGATACCTGTATCTGTCTCCTCGCCGATTTTGCGATAGCTGATGCGTACAAGTCCTTCCTAAAGTAGCAAAGCACCCCATTGCTAGAACTTCTCCAGACAGATACAGACAGGGTCTGTCAGCTGCGTCCTAACATTCGATTGACTTGATTTGAGATAGAAATCAACAACGCCTCGACGTGCCAATATCCATCCAAAGTCAATCCAATAATCTCCACAGCTAAGACAATAAAGAGTCAGGGCCACTCAACTCAAGCTTTCCGCGAGTGTCTTAGCGTCAATCGTTTTGTTCATTATTGGCTATCACTCTTCAACAAGAGGGCCTGCAACAGTCAGAACAAACATATATCTTCAACCCTCCACCACTCTGGATCGTGTGTCGGAGCAAGACAACACAGTCAGATACTGGCCGAGTACATACTAGAAGATCAGATACGACCATCGACTCCTCCCATCGACCGACACGTCTTTCAGCATCAATTTTGATCTTCGGGGAGGTTCAGTCGTACCTTCCGATTCAAGTTCGAGTGTGTCAAATATCTTACGAGTACCGAATCTCTCGTCTCCAAATTTCAACCTTCAATTGCGGCAACGAGGAGCCCCCACGGACTCATTAGCAATACCTTCACCAAAGAGCGCACAACTGCCAATCGCTCTTTCGAAGACCCTTGGAAAGTCTCAATCATACTCTGACAGTCGGAAACTGTTCACCGGGTCTGACAACTTGGTCTCGACTCTGAATCAAACATTTTGTTCTCCTCTTAGAACGCGAATACTACCCAGCATTTCGGATCAGCCGTGAGAAGCAAGGCTCGAAGGCAGGCATCCACACTGTCTCTCCTCCTTCGCAGGTGGCTAATCCAGGGTTCATTTAATAGACCCAACCAGGACCCCAACTTCCCACCACCACCTGCAGCATCAGCACAGCACACCGGCACCTACCTCATCCGCACCGCACCGCACTGTCGCGCATCAGCATTCAGCAGACATTTCCTGCTTGATTGTTTGCTTTTGCAGCCCTGCAGATCCAAGCTCAGCTGTTCCGAAATACGCACCTCAACATCTGTCATCCACTGATTCCCACCCGGACATTTCTCCGCAATCGAGACACGACTTCCTTATTCTCTACGATTGGCGCTTTTCCTTGGTCGAGTTCGAAGAAGTCAAGGCTCGATTGAATTCGTCTCGCTCGCTCGCTCAATCAATCATATCGAGTCCTTGCTTCACTCGCTGCCCCATCACTCACTCAACAGGCCTGGTCTCACTTTTGTCCTCAACATCCAATCGAGAATCCTGGACCGACCGGGTAGAATCCAGAAATACAATCCCAGAAAAAGGGAAGCAAATACCACGCTAGTCCTCCGGGGAAGCAAGACCTCTCAGCCGGACGGAGATTTCCCAGATTAGCTTTCCTGCTTGCCTGCTCGCTCCAAGATCCGGCCCCCAAATCAACGCAGGCCAGATTTGTCTCCGGGCCAGATCAATCTATATTCGCGTACCGCCTTCTGCCCAACGTTGCTCGTTGGCTGTTCCTGTCTTGAGGGTTTCTGTCGAATCGCGGGAAGACTTTTTCTTTGCCTGGAAGTTTGCTCCTCTCCAATCATCAACATTACGGTCCAACAAAAGAACATTCCGATTATCTGCAGCAGGCAGATATACCAGCCGGATCTGTGAGGCGAGCTGGAATTTGTATCTCGCAAATTCCAAGAAGAGGGGGAAAGCACATCTGAATCGACGTAGACGAACTGATATCTAACGGACTCGAATCCGGAAAGTTGCTTTGCAGACAGTACCATACTTTCTTCAAACTCAGCTCAGTGTATCCCGCATCACAGTGCAGCACATCACAGCGCCCGCCGCACCGCCGTGCATCACATTCCCTCCAGGACCAATAACCATAGATCGACATTGCGCACATCCAGGGCAAAGTCAAAATTATACGACGAGCAGACTGTGCCATTTGCCAATCTGGTCTTTCTTGTCTTGACAATTTTCGTCTGCTGAATCGAGGTTCATACGAATCAATTTGCCCGCCGGCAGTTGATCTGTTCTGATCATTTGAGTTTCTGCGGCCCTGCCACTCGGTCAAGACCTCAGTACCGGGATTCTCGAAATATATCCCGGTATCGATCGATTGGCTATTGATTGATTAATTTGTTGCTCGTTCGCATATAGTAGCGGTTTGTTGGAAACTTTGGTTTGATTACCTATTTCTGGATCTTGAGCTGCACAGAACTGCATTGCTCTCGATTAGCGGCACGCATCTCCCCTGGTCAATACTTCAACCAGTCCTCTTCAGTCAACATACCAAGCCAATTAGGGCATCGTGCATCTCATCTGCAATTTTGTGCGTGGCCGTACTGTACTGTACCGCGTGCACCTGGAATTCCTGGCATACCTACAAGTATTCAAGCCACTCTCGGGCGAGACCCGTTCCCCTGTCTTTTGGCCTGCAGTTGCCTCTCGGCCCTCGCCAACCCTTCTATATCCTCGCCGCCAGGATCTCATCCATCCCGCACACCACCACAACTACTCCCGTCTCTCCCCTCCCTCTTCTTCCCCGTGATTGCGGGGAGTCGAGTGAGTGTGTCGAGTCGATTCGAGTCGATTGATTCGACCGAGTGGATAGAGTCTGAGAAGAGTTAGTGAGAGGTGAGAGGGCAGAACAGCAGTCAGGTAGTGTGGTTGAAGTCCGTTGCTTGCGCCTCACCAAAACCAACAAAAGTAATTACCCATATCTCTCTAGCTGCTCTCCTTGCCTTGCTATCTTTCTCTGCCTTGACCACCACAGCCGACACCAACTTTCTCTTCCAGCTGGCTGGTCCAAGGCAAGCTTTTGCTTGTCATCCTTTGAAGTGCGCGCTGCGCTCAATTGATACTGGACTCTGCCCCAGGCGCAATCTTTCGCCCCTCGTCCTCCTACCGCTACATTCTTGATCCTGCCAGACGCAGCTGTCTAATCTGGGAGCTCTACCGTGCCTCACCCCAACAACCCTCCACCACACCAGAATCTTCGGTTGGTTCAATCACGACCCTGACCAGCATCGAACGACAAGAATCGTCGTGCGTGAGAACAGAAGCAGGAGTTAGCGAATGAGGAAGGCTACCCAGGGTGCAAATGATTGAAGGTAAGCAGGCATTCGAATCTCTCTCTCACACTGACTTGTTGCATGATCCTCGCATCCGCTCTGCATCGTATCGCATGCATGTTTGTTCTCTGCTGTAATTTTGGTATCTGTTTTGTTTCGTTTCCTGCTTTCGAGATATATATATATATATATATATATTTGGCTTCGACCGTCAGCCTTTCAGCTCCCACGAGGGCCAACTTTCTAGCCGCCACAGCGGACGGGACTTTCAGTAGTGCTAAGAAGTCTCATTTTCTGCTGACTCGGAGATCACTATTTGCTCTTTCTGTTATACTGTGTTGTGCGCAAGAACAGAATTCGTCGTTGTGCATCTTCTGACTTTCTTCTTATTGGTGTTTCTGCGGCAAAAACATCGAGTCGAGCTCTGGTGTTCGTTCCTCGTCAAACGGGATTCTAGGTGCCGTACTTGTACGACCTCAAATGTGCCTTACCCACCCTGCCCTGCATTTCTTCAGCATTGACTTTCGCACCGGGCCTGTCCGCCAGCGTCATCACCACATGTTTTTGCGCCGCTTCTTGTGTGGCTGATTCATTTCACACGTTTTCTCTTCTGCGATTCGCGATCTTTCCTCGTCCACTCCTCCGTCCTGCAGCTCCCTGAGTACACTTCACACGCCCTCGGGATAATGGCCATGGCAATAACCGCTTCTAACCTCGAGTCCCATAGTTCTCACCACCCCAAATTTAACGCTCAATCACTTAATGGGCTCCCAATCTGGTAACTACCAAGACCTAGCCGCTTCATCTGGCCATTCACCTTCGTGTATCGTCGGATCCGACGCCGAGCCTGACAGCTCTTCCAGAAACGAGTACACAAACACCCAGCCTCTGAGTACTGACATGGGAATGCAACAGTACATGAACAGAATATCTGCAGACGATGTGCGGTGAGCGTCCCTTCTCCTTCATTGGCTCTGCTTTTTCGTCCAGTGTCCCAGCCACCTGGCAGCAGGCTGGGGGACAGACATTTAGGCACATGCGCATCTTCTGTGCACTACCTGCTCCTTACTGTTCAGCCCTATTCCTCCATCCATCCATCCATCTTATCGTTGGCATGGCTGCCGTTGCCTAAGATCGGGATGCCACGAATTTATCCTACATAGCTTGTCAGCCGTTGCACAGCTTAAGCCTCACCCTGTCAGACATCTTCCACTCTTCAAAGCTAGCATCACGCGAGTAGTCCCCGCTCTCTCTGTGCTACGAACGGTTGAGTTGGCGGTCCTACGTCCTACATATGCACATCAGTTCAACTGGGCAGCAATACCCATAGCCATGGTGCTCCCTCTTGTCGAACCTTAAATGCTGTCTTACTGTCATGTAGCGTGGTGGCTGATTGATATTTCAGATTTCCATTGGAACCCGGTACCTCTCACAGCCCTGTATACTCTCTTGAGCCCGCTGCACAGAATACAAATCCATCATCGACGTTAGCATTTGCACCTTACACACAAATCTACCAACCGCCCCTGAACGGATCCACGTACGCCAGTGGGGGCACCTATCACTTTCCTCAGAATAGCTCGCTGTTTCCTATGCCTGATATTAAGCCACGATTAAGCTCCTTGTAAGCTTCTTCCCCCCCCCCCCTTTCCTCTTTTTATGTATCAGGATACACCAGCCTGGAGACCCCCTCCCCCGCTATTGTGATCAGAGAATAATGTCACATTCGCATAGCACAACCTCAGGGCTGGCATCTCTATCCCGCTCTCCAGCGTTGCCCCATCCATCAACACCAATAAACACCCGAGATCTATACTCCGGAACACAACCCCTCCTGCGACGGGGGTCAGAGTATCTGAGATCTCCATCTCTTTCACATAGCGTGAGAGGCGTGCCACTGTCACCACCTTCGACTAGCGGCTTTACGAGTCCCATTTCCAACATGGACGGCTCTCTCGGCGGTGCGCCATGTCCCCCACTGTTCCCTACGGAGGTCTCGTACTCCCTTCAGACGTCCGACGGGCAAATTATCAAGCCCGAGATTTTCGGCAAGATAGACAAAGGCTTTTTCATGGCCGACAATGATTGGACTTGCTATCGAAGAAATTACTTTTCTCTCAATTGCTCGTACACCCTAACCCCCACCATCCCGAACGGGTCCATGTACCTTGTGCAACATAATGGGCCTGGGCCTCAAGTCAACGGATTTGCCATGTCGATAGCAGCAGTTGTTGACGGCCGAGACGGCAAGGCCATCGAACTCGTTCAGCATACCCCCAAACGCGATAAAGGACCCCAAGAAAAGCCGGCTCGTATAGCCCTTGCACCACGTCCACCGGCCTCCCATGGAATGTACGGAGACTCTTCGATGGGTTCTCGGAGTGGAATGTACGACTCCCCTGGCTTCAACCAAAACCCGAACCAGCCAGCTGTCGAAGCGACCTTCGAGCGGATCCAGTTCAAAAATGCCACGGCCAACAACGGTAAGCGGAGAGCAGCACAGCAGTACTATCACCTGCTCGTCGAGCTATTCGCCGACGTAGGTACCCAACATCCGGACCGCTGGGTGAAGATCGCATCACGCATGTCCGCGCCGATGGTTGTCCGTGGTCGTTCACCAGGTCATTACCAGGCCGAGCGTAGAGGGAGCAACAGTAGTGCTGGGCCAGGAGGGTCCACTGGTCCAGGAGGCGGCTCATACACTCCCTCAGGATCGGCGTCTCGAACACCAGGCGACATGAGCATGGGAAGTAGTAGTTCCATGCTCCCGGGCTCGGGATACAGTTACGACAGCCGCGGCGGCGGCCACTACCGATCTGGGATCCCACCTTTACAGATTCCACATGATCCCATCATGTCTCAGGACGAAGAGAAAGCCATTACCGAGACACCCTTCTACACTTACCACCCAGGCGTGTTCTATGAGGGCCACGAGGACAGGTACACTCTTCCCAGCGTGAGCCAGTACACGACTAGTAAAGTCAAACATGAGTATGGTACCGGCAACTTTCTGCCTAGCTTGTCGAGTGCAGCAGATAGCTTTGGGTACGGGAGGCAGTGTGGGAGGTGGGATGCGGTTTCCGGGAGTCGTGGGTACTACCCAACGGAAGTGCTTCAACACGAGTTGAATATGAGTGTTTGAACGAGGTAGGGGAGGGAGGACAATCTACTTTTGGAGGTCTTATTGTATTTTTGGTGCGCGCTTGGTCAAGGTTGTGAGCAAAGAAGAAGAATGAGTAGGAAAGGAGAAAAGGAAGTGGGGAAGAGGAGCAGTGCGACAACTGGAGTCGCCTGCCGGATACATGGACAAGATGTTCCACAACCAATCCGACACTTTGACAGCACCCACACTCCGATCAGCGCGCCATTTTCTTTTGCAGTCTTGCAAGCTTGCACTTTTTGCTTACATACACCTCGCGCCACTTCAGGTTGTCGGATTCGTCGACATCATCGTTGTGCTGCCATGCATAGTTCATGAGATGAACAATCAACAACAGTCACTTACGGACTGGGCGTAAGGATGAAAAACATAACATGTGATTTGGGTTGGGTTGGGTTGGGACGGACGGCGCGGGGAAACAGGCTTGGTTTGGACTTGGATGGGTTTGGCGTAAAGGATGGCATGGAACTAAAGATACCACGACATGGCATTGGAAGGATACTCATCGTGCCCAAGGACGGGCTCGAGAAAGAGCAAAGTAATTATGGCCCACAGTGGAATTGGCGGTACTTAGGGGTTTGGAATTTCGGGATCTCGAAAAGCGTTTCTTCATCTTCTTCTTGTTCTTCTTGTTCTTGTTGTTCTTTGTTTACTTTTAGTGTGTTGTGTATGCAATCTTTATCATGTTTCCCCATCTGTCTACTTTCTATGGATACTAGGCTCAATTGTCTTGGGCCGAATGAAGGGTATTCAATTTCGCCTAGGGTAGCTGTTGTCTTGATGCCAACATGTGTGCTTATCTGTGTGCTTCTCTATCTATTTTGAAGCGGGAGCAGAAGCAGAAGACCCCAATGGTTGGGATGCTACGGGGGAGAGGATCAAAACATGCGTGACGGTGATATGAAAAGGAGAGGGAGGGCGAGGGAGATGGGTATCGCAGCGGGGAATATTGGGGAGGATAATGTCACGATAGGTGGTAGCTAGTCGAATTCAACAGGCGGTCATCTCTGCACTCTTCGCCATGTCATACCTGTGACAATTTTTCTTAAGTTCACTACAGCCCTGATAAGCACATTGATTCCAAACGTGGTTTTTAAGAAGACAGAGCAGTGCTGTGTTTAGTAAGACTGGTTTGTACCTGGCGTAGGTATAGATAAGTTGCTGCACATAGGCACAAGCGACAAGCATCGGACTCATCACCAGAAACGCTTCTCGTCACGTAAAGCGGCAAGGGATTCTAATCAATGGATTCATGCTGCCATTGGTGGTGGTAGTGATCCCCTTTTTTTTTGTGTTACCTTCAGCCCCATTTGGATGACCATGCATGAAAAGCAAAGATAGATCTGGTCATGACGTGCTTCAACTTCAACAAATCCGATACCACTTGCGAAATTTCTCTGTGCGATCTCACCAGGCTATGGAGTGGTTCATTTGGAGTAGTTGACTATTTGGGGTAAGTAGCACTCTGGAACTGCCGATTGAACCTCCCCATTCTCTCCTTTTACTTCGTACGTGCTGATGGTTCCCGGTCGAAATAGTTCTATCCCCAGATTCTTGGATTGGGGCTCTCATACCGTCATCGACAACAAGGCTACACCACTGGGAAGTGATAAGCTACGACATAGATGTGAAGGGAGAAGGTAGACATGGTCAAACACTCGGCCATATTTGAAACTTTGGAGCTTGGATTGCGGAAGCAAGATCAACTTTTACGACCCCTCGAGACGTCGAAATCGCGAAATCTTGAAGTGTTGGTCCAGCGCAAATACCGAAATAGGAATCGTGATGGGACAAATACACTTTCGAGCAGTGGAAAGGCTGCCGGGCAGAAGAACACGATGGGTTGCGTCTGTGATGTGAGAGAATGAGGTGGCGTCGACATGATGGAGGAAGGAACATTACGGCAAGAACGGAAATCTATGTCTGCAGTTGCTGCTCGGACGCTCATTCGGATTCCGCACGAGATCTGATTGATTGGTGGCTCAAAACCAGGTCTACTATTACCTTGTCCGGAGCGAGAACATCGTCGGTGTCACATCAGACTGCCAGGTCGAAACAATTGCCTGGAGACAACATCATTAGGTCTAATAAAGTTGACAGAGCTCCTGTCAGAGTACATGCTCTTGAGGACTAAATAAGGAGAGAAGTCCTTTTTTGAAGGTTTCATGGCTGGAAGCTGGGCTGATGCCATCCTTGAAATGCTATTAGACGGGTGTGGGCCGAGTGACTCCAGCCTGCTTCAAAGCTCTGAAGATCTTCCCTATTTCTGCTCTTTCAGATTGGTTGGCTTAGCTTATAAAATTTAGTGTTGACTTCTGCGTCTTCGCTGTCATTTTCCGCCACAGTTTTTTCCTATTGCCATGCTGGAATTTGCCTTCTTCAGGGGTCTGTGCCCAAGGATTGCAATACCATCTTCTCATGCTGATCCTGTCTCTATATCTGTTTACTTCAGATATCAATCAGGGGGTCGATTGGTGAACTTCTCAATTGCAAGCACACGAGGTCTGACCATATTTTCGTGGCGATTCCGTAGAAGTCGAGGCTCGTTGTGCTTTGAATACCTGCCTTACAGAACCGTCACATGAACTTCCTCACTCCGAGCAAGAATTATCAAACCGACGACAAAATTCAAGTTACATACTGTTCCATGTCTGATCGAGTATCTTTTTGCCTTTATTTCTGAAGCTGCAAGCCCAATCCACTTTTGGAATAAACTTCCCGATGTGCTCCAGCCACAGCATTGTGCATTATCCAATAGGCATTTTCCCGTCGGTCCGAATGATCTATCACATCTATCATTCATCAAATTAGTCTCAGCATGTGCTGATTATTTGCTCGACGGACGTCTGTGTTGCTGCGAGGCTGATGGAGGGCCAGAATCCTCGGACCATGGAAGCTGCCAAGGACTGGGCTCGATTGGCATGCTTGGAAAATATCGTAAATTATGTGATAGCAATGGACGATTGGACATTGAGCCCTCCTTTCTTCTCCACGAACACGGAGATGGTGTTCTCGTTCTTGGTACATCTTGGATGGAAAATATTGTCCACCCCGGGGCTTGGAGGGAATGGGTACATCCCATCACGCCTAGCATCCCACGCCTCAACGGCGCCTGGATTACATGCCGATCTACCCGCTTCATCATATACCATTTCTTACATTCCCAAGTTCTTCCTTTCATTTACTCCCAAATCATCCATCATGACAAGTCCATCAAAGACACCAGAGCATGCCAACTCGCCAGCAATTCCAATTCCAACACCATCGGCTACACCGTCCGAAGTCCAGATATATTTCACGTCTCTCCTCAGCACCCTCCATTCGGTCCCTGCAAATGAAGCTCAGGAGATAGCTTTGAAATGGAAACTTGGTCGTGGTCAGGAGATGTTGTCCTTCAGTGTCGATACATATCGCCAAATCTTCGGATGGGAAGCCGGGACTGTTTTGTATGGACATGTGAATGGGACGAAAGCCAACAAGAGATCCGGGACCAAGCTACAGCCGACTGAGAAGGATAGGCCTAAGACGGATATCTTTGGACTGGAGCCTGGCTGTGAGTCTCCATTCCAAGTTTCCATTCCTGTATTCGCGTCCGAAAAGTTAAACACTCAAGGCGGGGTAAAAACTGATGCGAACTAGTGTCGATAATATATCTCTGCTTCTTTTCCATGATTTTCTTAGGCTGGCGTGCATATATAGAGGTTGATGATACCAGAGCTGGAGCCATGGCTATGTTTGCAGGACTTTTCCTGATGGGCTTTGGTGCTTCTTACTGTATTTTCTATTTTGGAACAAGCTCGGTATGAATAAACCCATGTTAGCAATATCGTTCCTGAATTTCCTTTCCCTGTGCTCAGAGATTGAAACTCTCCACACAGGTCTTGCGAGAAGCTAGTAGAGATCTGATCCATCAATGCCACTTCTGTTTCGATGGCTTGCACTTTGCTGGGCGTATCAATACCATATCATTTTCTGGCCTATGGTCGACATTTTCGTTTTTGTTCTCCTTACTTGGCAACTAGAGTTTTGGCCCAGTTGCAACGACAACCCAAGTGCAGCAACAGCGTACCCAGCCTCTTGGGGTCGAGATTTCTGCCCCCTTGATATGACCACATCGGTACTGGCAAACATTGTATTGGTGTGGGTTCGCTCTCGCGCAGACTAGTGTTTGTCAGTCTATGCTCTTTCTGCTTTGAGGGTTGTGTAGAAGGCGGCTGTAGCGGACAGGCTAGCCATGAGCAACGTACGACAACAATACCACACTTGCAGAAGAGACATGGTCTCAGATCTCTATAATGTTCAGTTCATTCACAGGAATTGGTAGCCTGTCTCGACCATCGATCGCTCCAGTGGTTCAGAACTTTCCTCCTGTTCTTGCTGTTCAAAATTTACGGGCAATCGTAATTTTCCACGTCGGGTTTGCTGGTCCTTTGGGCTTTCCTGATCAATTAAAGATCCTGGACGTTCAAGACGCTTTTTCTGAATTCTCCCAGTTGTACAACCCGACCAAGGATTCGAAATGTCGCCAATCTTCGACAATTAGGACTTCTTCCTGGATTGGTCGGCTCAAGCTCTCTAGGCTGATTACTTCTCGGATCTGACCTTCTTCACGGTACTGCTATCTAAATTTCCGTGGGCAGATGTGACTAAATAAGGTAGGAATGGTTTTTTTTTAAGCAGCGGTGGAATAGTTTGCTCACATGTCTCGGTCTTTGACGGCCATGACTCGCTTCCGTGGACATTACTCAGTAAAATCTTGTCGCTATGAGCGCCGGGATACCTTTGTGAGCTTCAATATCCACAACCGAGCTAATTGAGATGTAACTCTAATAGTTGTACAGTGAAATATTAATAGCTTTGAGGACGAGTAGAGACGACGAAAAATGGCAGGTGATCATCGAACGTTGTGATCAGCTGATCGATTTTTGCCAAATCAAGTAAGAGTCGGTGTGCACTTCTGGAACAATCTCCCTGTATTCTAACATTTTTTCCCTTCGATAGTACATTATCCACATCCCCATGAGCTACGGTGTGCCAGCGAACGGTACAATTGTCGAGGCACGTGATTTTTACACCAGATTTCGGTTGAAGTCAAAAATGGATGCATGGCCTGATGATGGAATGAAAGAAGCAGACTTCTGATAATGGCAGGAAACGTCCGATTGTGGCTTGCATATATGTCGTGTCACTGCCTGCATGGTGACTAGCTGTCCAATGACGATGGACTCAATTCTTCTTCGCTTGACACGAGCCTTCCTCATCTGGGGCTGATATATAATAGTACGGCTCAACAGTATTCCAAAGATCTGGGTTCTTCTCTTCCTGCTCTTTGCAGAAAGGGTCATCGAGTGATGGGAAGCGGCACCGCCGACCACAGAGCCCGCAGGCAGGTTTGATGTCAGGACTGAAATCCTTTCCACAAGGACAAATATACCGCAGAGCCTGGAGATCGTAAGTTTATAAAGAGCATTAGACTCAGAAAGTAGCCCAACATACCTGTCTGCCAAGCCCGTCGGAATCGACAAAGTCTACCGTTCTTGTCTTTGGCTTGTTGAGTAGTGCCAGTCTGTATTCCACGCACTCATAACAGTAATGACCATTCTTACTTTGATGATTGTGGAATCGATCGATCAGGAACTCAGAACAGATGCAGGTATCCTGGCCAACCAGATCCTTCATTATACATTCTTTTAGACCGCATCTTGCCAAAATGCGTCTTACTGGAAGAGAATCCTGTAGCTGTCGTTCACGTGGCAGCATTCTAGTCGCGGTCCTACCATGCTGGAGCAGGCAATACTGGCAATCCTGGTACATTAATTAGTTTCTGTCATCTAAGGATCTCAAAACATATTGCAATAGGCATGATTTCACCTACCCTACAAAGCCGCTTATCACAATACGTACAGCGCTTCTCCTCATCGAATCTGTGAAGGATTTTGGTTTTGGGGCAGGCCTGAAGCGCGATTCGAATCCATGTTTTCTTGGCATCCTCGGTGAAGTAGATCCTGCCTGACCATAACATATCTTCCAACCGTACGAATGTCACTCGCTTTGCCAGGGCTAGGAGGCGTGGTATAATTTCCGCTTTGATGAAGAATTGCGTCGAAGGAGGTGGGTGAAAGATACCCGCTAGGGCCTCGATAACGTGCTCACTGGATGCAGTACTCCCAATGGCAGGATCGTAGTCTTTGTCATTCTCGCTGTCGCTGATGATCATCTGACTCAAAGCCTGCTCCGGAGTATTGTCGTCAGTTGGCGTTCTCTCAGGCCCAAGAACCTCCTGAAGCTCCGTGCGAGTTTCTATCCTCTGAGCTTCTACCTCCACTATGGGCAAATAATAATTGCAAAGAATCTTGAGACGGTAGAGCAGACTTTGAGAAGCTTGGGGGTTTGTCTGTTGGGACATTTTGCTGGAGGGAGTTTGTTGTGGTCGTGGACAGCAAAGTGAGGTACAAAAAGTGTGAACTATTGTGGACGAAATCTTTCATTAATTCAGTAGGAAAACAATTGTCACAAGAAATATTTAGGGGTCAGACTAGATCAGTAGTGTGAGCTAGAATTCCCCAACTTTGGGAAGCTAGAATCAGGCTGCGCACACTAATTGCTAAGCGAAGAAATGTACAATGAGCTTGAGATACTTACTTTAATCCTGCGACAAGAGCTGGCACCGAGACTTTTGATGGTATCATATGGAGTCTGAACGAGATTTCAGTCGAAATCGATTATTTTGAAATGAGCTCGCGCATATCGAAATTCATGCAGGCATCCTCTTATTGGTAAGTCGCTTAGCGAGCAAAACAACATCAGCTTTGTCGACAAGAAATAGACTTCATTGGGAGCACATGTGAGGCAGCAAGAACTTGGTCAATGAGGGGACGGCTCTCAAATTCACGTAGATTGAAGTTTGAACGAGATAAATTCGGGGGACATATGCGATGCTGTCGACACTGGGAACACGTCAAGTTTTTTTATTTGTTTGGGGAGTGAGCGAAGTGGGCCGGACTGACTTGCTATCTCTTGATTTTGACTTTCGAATGAATTGGTTGGCACAGAAAGCTTTTTGACATTGCCACAAGTGTCCACTAGTAACAGCGCTCCATTGGTTTATGGCAATGAGCAGTATTCAACAAAGTGCAACAAAAGTGTCGACCTCATGCCCAGCAGAAGTCATCATGATCCAAGGCCATTTCAGATCTACTCCTCATCATCAGGCCCCTCATTCAAGAACCAGAGGCAATCCGCATTATTCCACCCCTCTGACCCCTCCTTTTCCCCATTCACCGGGAATGGGGACTTCATCACAACTCGGTCCATTAGACCTGGCTGTGAAATCTTATCGAATGCGTTCAGTGTATACGGCATGCATGGACCAAGGCAGATCTTGCAGTATCGCTGTACGGTGTTCACAGGTGTGCCGCAGGCACAGTCGTATTGCTGTGAGTCTGTCAGTGTTCATTCTCGGGACGTGGTGCTCGCCTCTAGTCCTTCAGCTGATGGAAATATGATCAGACGGCGTGGAAAGTGAGGATGAACATACCATTAAGTTCTTATCCCCTTCCTCAGTCGAATAGCACGAGACCCAAATATTCTTATCATTAACAGCTCACCGATCAAGTCCGCAAGACACGTATCGCAGTGATAGAAACCGTCAATCAGCTTCTTGCTTGCCTTGGTAGCTTGAACAAGTGTTTCCATGCATACGCATCGCGGCACTTGGGAAAGGGGACGCTTGATGGGGCAGATCGGCGAAGTGCAGTAGTTGGTAATGCGAAGCGCGGCGATCGAGTCATGTCGTAGCTTGCCTTTGATGGCTGCGGAATTTGCCGAGGCGTAGTGTGTGCGGTATGAGAGGAGACTGTGCCGGCAGTCCTGGGGTCAGAGTCAGTTGCTGTCAGCTTCCAATAAGTGTCAAACTTTCGAAGATTAGAATGAGAAGTAGATAGTGAATAATGAGATGCCTTTCACCCAAGCGCTACTGCACGAGCAGGATGATTGCCTCTGGATGATGTAACGGCGGGAAAACAGGCGGCTTGTATCATTCAACAGCCCGAAGGGAAAGCGCAACAGAACACAACATAGCAGCAGAGAAGCATATGGCAGGGACAAAGTGACAACAGCTTTCCTCTACCATGCAGACGATGCGAAGTAGAAGAAATGCTTACCTCACATAATTGCGTATGACACCGGACGCAACGGTGGTCGTCCTAGTAAGTGTGCATATCTTCTTTTATCTGACATGTCTTCAACGACCACCTGTTCAATCTATCGAAGACAAGTTCACCAGGAGTAATGGGCAATGTCGCGCGGAGGAAGAGCTTATGTAGTCGCTCAGTGGAGACGCATGGAGAAATATACCTGGATTGATATTAGCTTCGTGCAATTTGCTTGTAGAGAAGTGCGAAGGAGTGAAGGAGGAAGTGATTCAAAAGAGGTAATGCAAGGCTGTGAAGCAGGTCGTGTACTTCCATGAGTGAAGACCCCACATTTGTTGAACGAAATCCGCGACAGTAAAGGGGAATAGAAAGGTGGAGTGAAGTAAACTTGCAGAGTTTATCAACCCGGCAGGGAATGGACTGGATTGAATAATTCGTGTTGGTTTAGGGGTGAACGAGCAGCAAGACTTACTCAAGAAGTTCCACCAACTCTCTCATACTCTCTTGCCATGTTGGGCCTTGTGGTGGAGGTATCCAAGCTGCATTCGCTGCGCCGACCCCGAAGTCGGAAACTGAATCTGCCGTAGCTGTGTGGCCGTCGAAGATTGAATCTTGCGTTGTACTTTGGTTGGATCGAGACTCGCTGTCGCCTCCAGGGCTGGCAGAGGGATTCATCGCGGCTTCTAATTCCTCCTTTACGGGTTGTAGGCAGTGGGTCGCCCAAAGAAGTTTATTTTGAAGCAGGTGCCCTGCCATTCTGAAGTGTCGCGTGAAGTATGTGGTAGATCGAGAATTGCGCGGTATAGTATGGTTGAAAGAAGGGTTGTAGGGATCGTTGTTGATCGATACAGGCAAAATGATAGATGCCCAGATTTGTGACCAGGAGGGCGCGTATCCAAAACCTGTCTAGGAATGGAGGTTCTTGACAAGATCAAGTCTGGACGTGTTTGTTGAAGGCGGAGACTCGAGAAAGCAGAATCAAGCGAAGACAATGCTCGAAGCGAACGGCTAGAACAAGAAGAGACCTGCGCAGAGTTGCAAGACAAGAGGATCAACGTAGGAGGAAGAAGAGAAAGGCAAGAGGGGCAAAAGTCTTCCTGTGGAGCTCACATGCCTGCTCTGACTGGACGACGGAGGTCGGGTGGCGGCCTCTCAAGGCCAGCCCTGGGAGGACGACTAACTCCCGTAGCACGAAACGGGATAGCAGCCTGAGGTGATATGGTCAAACGCATGCATACATATAAATACCGCTTGACATCTTAAGCCCTCCATATAGCATCCGACATCTTGATCACCTTCTCCATCTCTTTGACATCATGTACCCTCACAATATCCGCACCTCCCTGGATGGCAGCAGCAACTGTCACCGCTGTGCCCCAAATTCTTTCACTGGGTTTCTCAACACCTGTGGCCTTCCCAATGAAACTTTTCCGACTTGAGCCCACTAACCAAGGTAGTCCTCGCAGACCAGGCCAATCTCTCAACTCGTCGAAGCGCTGCAAGATCTTGAGATTCTGCTCAGCGGTCTTTGCGAACCCGATGCCGGGGTCAAGAACGATGCGCCAGCGACGAACACCTGCTGCTTCTGCAGCTGCTACACGCTCAAGGAGCTCTTCGGCGATGGTTGGGATGAGACCGCGAGGGTAGGATGTGAGTCTGGACATGGTTTGTGGTGTTCCGCGCATATGCATCAAAATAACCGTGACACCAAGTCGAGCCATCGTCGGTAGCATGTCTGTATCCATAGCTCCAGCAGAAACGTCGTTGATGATACATGCGCCAGCTTTAATTGCGGCTTCCGCCACTGACGCACGATACGTATCCACACTGATGGTCAATTCTCCGAAGCAATCCGAGATCTCCTCGATTGTATCGACAACTCGCTTGGTTTCTTGCTCTACAGAGACCTCTTTGACGCCAGGAGCAGTGCTCTGCCCGCCAACATCCCATATTGTTTCCCCGGTGTCGCCTTCACTTTCCATTACCGCCATAGTTGCGAGAGCGTCGCCCCATTTGCGGTGGTGTTGCTCGATTGCGAAAATGGAGTCGAAGAGCGCCCCCATGGGGCGAGGACCATCGAATCTGGTGTCTCGAGCCTCCTCTTCTTTCTTTTCTTCTATAGCAGGTGCAGTGGTCTTTTCTGTGGAATCACTTTGATCACTCTTCTCGGTGGACAACGCGTGAGCAGGAGTAGAGCTGCTAGCTCCGTCCAGGATCCTTCCTCCATCTGAGAACGAGTCCGGAGTGGCATTGAGAATAGCCATCAGACGTGTGGTACGCCGGGGATCGAGCCCACGAAGGGGTTCCATATGATCAGATAGTGGAGATACAGTAGTCATAGGCGTTTTTGATGGAGGAAGTCCGTTCAAGTAGTCTTGCGTGACTTTCCAAGGATTTTTGGAGTTCAGTGGTTTGCCAGGAATCAACCTGAATATATCAGCTACTGGGCGTCCCAATACATGACAAAAAAGTACCTACTCGGCCAGTGGTCTGAGTACAAATTCTCGTTCAAGCATCAAGGCGTGAGGAATTTTGAGTCTGGGGTGATCGACCACAGTGTCACCATAGAGCAGGATGTCAAGGTCGATGTTTCTTGGTCCCTTGTCCACAACCTTTACCCGGCCGGAATCCTTTTCGATTGATTGAAGAACATCGAGCAGAGCTATGGGCTCCAGATCAGTCTCAACCTAAGACTGGTCAGCAAGGCCCAGCACTGTATTGGCTTTCGAGTTTTTAAACTCTTTTCTTGGCTCTCTCTTTAACTCATCACGTGCTCCAAGCATAACTCACCTCAGCGACACCATTCAAGAACCGTTCCTGATCTTCCACATACATCGGCTCAGTCTCCCACAGGCAACTTGTTCTCCTGATACGAATTCCCCTCTCTTCCATCATGTTGCAAGCTTTATCAATCCATTCTACTCGATTGCCAAGATTGCTGCCAAGGGCAACATATGCCAGCTGCTTCTGGCCCGATTTTGAGGCTTTAGAGATCCTCGATATGTCGGAAGCATCTTTGCTTGCAGTTTTAGACGCATTGAGGGTGTGGGGTGTCCATGGCGATGGCTCTACTAGCTTGTTGGTTGAGCTTCGATATCGTCGAATGATGGATGGAAGGGAGGCTCGGGACACAACTGGAGCAGATTTGGGTATAATGCCATAGCTTGTCGAGAGGGCTCTTCCCCCAATCTTTCCTCCCACTCGAAAAGCCCTCATTGATAACCTTATGGGGTTCTCCTCACCATCACTGGCGGAACGTGAGAGGTTGTGGTCTCAGCCGAGATCCACCCAGGGAACTCGATTTTCATATGCGGTCACGTGTCACACATCTTCGTTGATTCAAGCTGTTCCATTGCGATGATTATACAAGAGCTCCTGGATCCTTATGTATCTGTCTTGTACGAATTACGTGTCGAAAAGCTCTGCAGCCTGTCTAGCTTGGCAAGCACATGCCGTGGAGTTTTGGTATCGGGGGCTGCTTGATTATGTAAACAATATAGCATCACCTGACAGTTGCCGGGCCGAGGCATTTCTAAGTTCCCCAGGTTTTTGGCTCTTAGTGTCCTTGGTGCATCCGAGGGGCCTTCTCCAGCTTTCTCCTCCTCCTCCATAAAATCTTCTCTTCATTCTCCCCCTCAATACTCACCACACCATTCATCTTCTAAGAAGATACCCTCTCCTTGTTTATTGTTATCACTTCCATCACTCATATCCGTATAATCCACAAACCATCAAGATGGCCTCCCCACGTAAGTTCCAAGCAATCAATACAATCACATGCCAACCAGAAAGACATCGCAAACTGACAACAACCTCGCAGAGCAACTCCGCACAACGGTCACCGACCTCCTCAAGATCCCTCATCCAGTACTCCTTGCTGGTATGAACGTTGCGGCCGGTCCTAAACTCGCAGCAGCAGTCACAAATGCCGGCGGTCTCGGTGTTATTGGAGGCGTCGGATACACACCAGATATGTTGCGCGAGCAGATCGCAGAGCTCAAGTCCTTCCTCACAGACAAGAATGCACCATTCGGTGTCGATTTGCTTCTCCCTCAAGTCGGTGGCTCTGCCCGTAAGACAAAGTAAGCACAAACCGGCCAGATCACCTCTTGGCTTACTCCGAGGCATTGCATGATTAATTATCAGAGATCAAGACTAATTCGCATACTGCAAACAGCTATGATTATACCAAAGGCAAGCTCAACGAGCTTGTAGATATTATCATCGACAGCGGCGCTAAACTCTTCGTTTCCGCCGTCGGTGTTCCCCCTCAACATGTCGTCGACAGACTCCACAAGGCTGGCATCCTATACATGAACATGATTGGACACCCCAAACACGTTAAGAAGTGCCTCGATCTCGGTGTCGATATCATCTGCGCACAAGGAGGAGAGGGAGGTGGACACACTGGCGATGTCCCCACCACTGTCTTGATCCCGGCAGTTGTGGAGCTCGTCAAGGGCAAGACGAGCCCAATGACTGCACAACCCGTACAAGTTATTGCTGCTGGCGGTATCTACAACGGCCAAACTGTCGCCGCTGCTCTTATGCTCGGCGCCAGCGCCGTTTGGGTTGGTACCCGTTTCATCTTGACTGATGAGGCTGGTGCTCCCAAGGCCCACCAAGAAGCCGTGAGAACGGCTGGCCATGATGACAATGTCCGCACGATTATCTTCACCGGAAGACCATTGAGGGTACGGAACAACGCTTATATCTCGAACTGGGAGAACAACCGCGCTGCGGAGATCAAGGAGCTCACTGGCAAGGGTGTTATTCCCGTCGAGCATGATTTCGAGACTTTGGGTGATGATATTGATGATGAGGTATGTCCTTCCCTTCATCATGTTAAATACTAATTACTAACTTGTCACAGACCATGGACAACGCCCGCCCCTTCCTTATGGGCAAGGCCGCCGCTGTTGTAAATGAGAAGAAGAGCGCAAAGGCCGTTGTTGACGAGTTGGTTGGTGATGCCGTAGCATGGATCCACAAGGGCGAGAAGATGACCGCGAAGTTGTAGATGAGTTATGATATAAGGGTCGGAATTCAATTTGAGCATCGCCAAAAAGGCATTCTTGGATAGTGTATGAATTAGAATTATTGCATTCAATCGCACTCTTCACCAACATCCTCCGCGGCCTTTGCCTCTCTTACCACCTCATCTTCGGCAACGCTTGCCTCTCTTACCACTTCATCTTCAGCAACCTTTAAGTCATTTCAGAATATGGGATTTCTCTCGGCAGGGGTGATTCCTTTCCTCAAGCTCGTATCATAAAGACCGAGTGGTGAACTAAATCCTTTAAAAACGTTCCTAAGAATTCAAACGATGGAATATGTACTGCAAACACAAAAAGCCTTGCCGATTGATGTGGGCTTCTCATAGCATTTTCTTGTATAACTCCTCACACCCTTCATCACTCAAGCTTCACCCCGCTTCCACAGCCATAAGTCACTTCCTTCATCTGTATCACAAATCACACTCAGAGCGTAATACTCCAAATCTTCTCTACTTCACTCACATCGGTTTGAATTCTCCTGTCTTGTGTACGATTTAAATGTTCTTACATTTTTTGAAACGCTTCACCGCACTCGTTTGTGATGAACATCTAGGGTGGCGGAAAAGGGAGTCTTCTCCCGCTTTCAAAGTCATGCTACCGCGACGAAGGTATGGTGCCTGAAAAATATATCTCGCGCTCTTCTTCTACGATGCCACCGTAAGGAGGAGTTCGGAGTGAGTAGCGAGATGAGAAGGAGATTCCTCTCCGGTGTCGCTGGGTATGGCAACGCTTTGTTGATGTAGATGGTGGAAAACTGAAATACCGACATGGGATATGTAAGTGACAATTGGATCGAGCCTGGCAATTGCATACTGCTGAAAGCTCTGCCATCCCTTCATAGTCACTCGAGCTTCTTCTTCATCAGTTATCCCATTTTTCGTTCTCCCATACTTGTCGGCTCCAATATCATTGCTTTCCACAGTCCACGTTTAAGAATGTTCGCCAGTCTACGTCGTCGCACGTCTTACTTTGTCGAACAGGTTTCTGTTAAAGATTAGTTTCTCTCCCATTATCTACGTTAGCCTTTTATAACTAGAAATCGAGCATTTTCATCAGCTTCAATCGTTGTATACTCAAGGGCATAGTCAGTGAGTCCCAAATTTGAGTCAACTCTCTACATAAATAGTCCCTCATCAATGCTATAGGCTTTGTCGGTATATAAGTGACATTACTTTTCATGAAAAGTTCCGGTCCAAAATACGCCAAAGGTATGAAAAAGTCTTTACAGATTCTGGAAGCATTTCACAATTTCGAATCTGGTTTGAATCTGATTAATGTAATCACCTTCAGTAGAAAGCTTGCTCTGCATCACTTTCGTAAAACCGTACAGAAACCTGAATTCGGTGCCGCCGGAAGGCAGAGTAGTTTGTCACTTGTTGTCATGAAGAATCTCACGGTCAGATTTTCAACAGCACTAAGCTGTTCAAATGAGTCTCTGGGAAGAAAAAGGCTGGCATGTCAAGCTCGCAAGTACGTCCTTTTATTTCCGTGTTTGAGCAGCCATTAGCTTTCATTCTCCTCCAAGCATGTTTATTGCTCGTCAAACCGGTCCAAACTGGATTCTTCTCAGAAACTTGTTTGTGTATCCAGATGTCTAGACGTTGAGAATCTTAAGGTCTGGAATCAGACTCAACTTAAAGGCGTAGAAACTGGCTCCGAGTAGTTCAATGAATGGAATCGTCGTCAAGAGTCACTTGCTTGGTGTGGTGTTCCCAGGATCTGGTTTCACCTCTTCCAGGCATTGAATATTCTAGCGTCAATACTAAAATTGAACAAGTCGAGCATATAGAGACCAAGCAATGTAGGCACGCGCATCTACAAGCTGTAAGCTCCGCCCAAAAAGAACTGGCAGGAGTGAGTAGTATCGGAGTAGACACAACTCGCTTATGCTATTTTCCCTCAAAGCACAGGGCCGGAATATACCACGAGCAACTGAGATCGTGTGCTTCCGTCCATAGTTTTGCGAGTAAAGCTGTCCCGACAGATCTTTGGTGACGATGACAGGATGGCAACAATCACCAAAGCATTGGCAACAGTGAAAGACGTTCATTTTGACAGTTGTAAATCTCATGGGTCTTCGTCAACAGATATCTTTCTTGCTATTTATTCCCTGAGTCCAGCCACCTTGAACAGCTGCCGAGGGTTCTATCTCTATTAGAGGCACAGCTGAACACCTAGTAATTATGTCGGTCCTATTCCAAACATGTCACTATTGGATACTTCATCATCATCCATTTTGATTTGAGTGCATTTTTCACGATCACTAGGTAGTCTAATAAGGCAAGTATGAAGGGTGCTGCTGGGGGTGAACAATCAAATTTTCTTCGCGTATGTGACAATGCAAGGAACTTGCCCCTGAAAATCTCCACCAAGTCTTTTAGTCAACATACTCTCGTATTTGCCAAGGACCATGAACTGTCCATTTCTGCCGCCTTCTTTTGTACCGAAGCAGCTTTCATTGCCTTCTTCTCCGCAGTCGCAGCAGCCTTCTTGGCTTGCCGCTTCTGCTTGGTCGTCATCTTTTCGCGCGATCCTCGCGTGAACTTATCTGCGCCAGTCTTCTTCACCTTCTTGTCTATGGCAGACGAGGCTTCAGCTTTATCTTTGTCTTGGTTCTCTGCCTCGCTGTCTGAGTCGATATCAGAATTTGCTTGGAGTCCCGTCAACTCAGCTTGCGAGCCCTTTTCGTCCCGCTCGAACTTGGCTGTGGCGGCTTTCTTGTTCTTGTCTCTGGCAGAATAACTTTTACCCTGGTTCTTTTCGCGCGCAGATAAAGTTTTCCTTTCACTTTTGACTGTCTTTTGAGGTCTGTCGTCAAACTCATCGTCGGAGACAAGCAAGTCGAATAATTTAGATGACATTCTGAATTTTGTGTTCTCGATCGGTTTTTTTGGGCTTGGAACTGTAGTATTTGTGGTGGAAACAAATACTTTTTAGGCTTGTATATATGGATAAATGGTGACGGCGGTTCGCTTTTATGATCCCTTAGCCAGTAGTGTTTGTTCAATGTTTTGCCACACGGGGTTGTTGCTCACTAGGAATAGCCATTGTTTTGGGAAGCTACAGTGACCAACAAAGCCTTGTTCTTCAGTGTTACTGAACAATTGAAAGATTGTTACTCACAAAGAGATTTCATTTCATCTTTCTCGGACAATCCAGAAGTCCGGTCCAGCGTGAATGAATTCCGACCCCACACGCATATTGTCGAGGCTTACATGAGGCACGTATCGCTTGGCTCTGCATAAGCTACAAGATCGCAACGCCAGGACCAATGAAAATAGCTTACGTTTGTGAAGGAGTTGCGCTAACACGATATCTTGCATATCCCACAATTGTTTCCCTCCGATTTTCCGTTTGACCTTCAAATCTAATCAAGTCGTCTAGGTGGCGTTCCTACCTCTCAACCAGTTCCAAGGTATTCGGATACCAACAAAATATGGATAAAACAGAAGATGGAATAAGCGAGGACCCACACCTGGTCGTGGGTGGTCTTCTCCCGCCATTAATGGAAACTCAGGTTGATGCTAAAGATGTTCTTCCGAGCCAGCTGGGGGATGATTTGATCGAGTTGACTCCTCAATCATCTATCTACAGTACTCTAAATCCGGACATGGGGCAGTTTCGTCTTCTCGTTCTTCTCCCATCAACGGAAGATGCATCTCAGTTGGAATGCCAACTGCGAATAGCATCTTTCAATGACCACGAATCCTACGAAGCTCTGTCCTACGTATGGGGCGAGCCAAAGTTTACAGCATCTATAAAGCTGGACAATATTCCATTCCTTATAACACCACGGCTCGATGAAGCACTGCGATGCTTAAGATATCCCGACAAGCCAAGAGTGCTGTGGGTTGATGCTTTGTGCATCGACCAAGGAAACAACAATGAGCGACGATATCAGGTAGGACTCATGCGCCAAATCTACTCGAATTGCCAATCGGGACTCGTCTGGTTGGGACGGGATGAAGGCAGTGTCCTGAGTCGTGCCATGACACTCTTGGCGAAGATGGAAGGATGTGATATTGAAAGTCTCGGATACGAAGGGAATCCCTGGGAATGGGACTTCAGACGCCAACACTCCGAATCTAAACCAAAGATTCTTTACGATTTGACGCAAGAAGACTGGGACGCACTGAAACAGCTTTTGGTCCAGAACTCCATTTGGAAGAGAGTATGGATTATGCAGGAGATCTCACTTGCTCCCAAAGTCTTGCTCACTTCAGAGAGACGGTCCCTTGACTGGAGCGTTGTCGAGTCCCTCTTGAGAATGGGGAGACATCACACGGACGCGTACCACCATTCTTTCAGCCACGGCACGCCAATCACCATAACTTCGTCCTTCTCGACCGCCCAAATCATTAAGACTCAACGTGAGCTCTGCCGTCAAAATATTGACGAGCCTGGTTCCAGTCTAGTCGATGTACTGTCGAGGTTTCGATCGACCCTTGCGACAGATCCTCGCGACAAAGTATTTGGGCTGTTGGGTCTGACATCGAACGATTTGGGAATGAGTGCAGATTATTCCAAGGATATCAATGTCGTCTTCACAGACGTAGCCGCAAGGCTGATAAATCACGACGAGAACCTCGATCTCATATGCCAAAGTCAGTGGCAAAGTTTTGGCAGTCCTGAACGGAGACCGGATCTTCCCAGCTGGGTACCCGATTTCACATCGCTTGGGCAGAGCAAGTTCTTGTTTGCGCAAAGAAGAATCTTTGGTGCGGGTCGAGCAAAATGCACAGTCCCAGTTCAAGTTGATCCTTTTGGGAACCTTTTTCTGAAAGGATACTTCATTTCGACAATAACCAGTGATAAAGATACTTTTCATGTCTTGAAGCGCGACTACCACGGAATATGGAGCAGTCCAGCTGAGTACGAGACGATGATGGATTGGTGGGCGAAGACAGGATTCACAGACAACAAATATGCACCAACAGGCGAAGACCCATTTCAAGCATTCTGGCGATCTATTGCAGCAGACTGCCAAGGGCCAGGCGTAAAACGTATGGCTAGGCTAAGCGATGAAGACATTGCTGCTGATCAAGCCGCACTTCATACAGTTCGAGAGAAGGCAGAACAGGCTCGCAATACAACGGACGAGGATGAAGTATTTGGCCGAAATGACCTCTCGGATCTGCGGTGCTACCGCATGATAATTAGGATGCTGAAAGACTGGCGATTTTGTCTTACAGACTCGAAGCACTTCTCCATGATACCCACCAAATCGGAGCCAGGGGATATACTGGTAGTCTTGGACGGAGCCAAAGTCCCTATCGTGCTTAGACCAGTCCAAGGTGATGATCTGGAGGAGAAGTTCCAGGTTATTGGTGGCGCTTACGTTCATGGCTTGATGGATGGGGAGGGTTTCATGGGGGAATGGAAGGAGCGAGGGTTCTACATTTGCTAAACAGTCTCGGGCCAATGCTTCCATTCATCTTCCATTGATGTTCTTATGAATATATCTATTACATCCTTCTCTCGCAGCCTTGACCTATTTGCTCAAGCCCAGGGGTCAAGGACAAGTTTCACACCACTGACTCCCTTTTCCAGCAAATCTAACGCCACATTCACGTTCTTCAATCCACCATCGACCTTCTGAATAGGCAATGGGACAATCTTTCCACTGGCAAGACCACTAGTGAGATATTCATGGAATGCCCATTGTGGCAAATCCTCATTTCCTGGCTCAAACAGTGGAGTTGACCAAGGTTGATAGACTCGAGTCACATTCGTAGGAAGGGTTTCAGGACCAAATGGAGGGAGTGTGGCGTATAGCTTCCCTCCACCTTGGGCAGCAACCACAGCTCCAGAAATAGCTGTTGATGGCGCAGTAGCGATAGTGTCAACAACCAAGTCGAACGGACCTTCGTTGATGAGAGCTTTGATGAGATCTTCTTTCGCTTGCGTATGATCGATGACTTTAGCTGCTCCAAGTTTCGACACTACCTCGTGGTTCTTTGGGGACGACGTAGTGACCACCGTGTATCCAGCCTGGGAGACGTATTGCACAGAAAGATACCCGACGCTGGACGATCCACCATAAATTAAAACCTTCTTGTTTCTCACAACTACCGCATCTTCCAGATTTGGCTTCTCAAGCCCAGCGCGGCCAGTGAACAGACCAACAATTGTGGGCAAGTTGCCGGTTAAGCTGGCTGAAATCTCCACATCGACATTCGTAGGTACTTTGCTGGTAAACATTTCATCTGCAACCACATATTGTTGGAAAGATCCGTATTGGTTCCCGACGGCCTTGGAGCCTTTCGCAGCGGCAACCTTGTCACCGACTTTGAAAATAGTGACCTCGGATCCGACAGAATGGACGGTACCACCGAACGATGAACCGATGATCGCCGGATATTGCATAGGAAAGAGAGCAAGCTTTGCCATTTTATACTCCACCGGATTGAACGCGATCACCTCGTTCTTGATGACAAGCTCATGAGGTCCAGGACTATAGAGGCCGACATCCTGTACGATTAACGGAGCTTTAGCTTCAGGTATTACAGCTGCGAAGTTCGACATAGCTTCGATTGATGATTCGATTGGTGAGCGAGAGATGATCCCGTGTGTTGCTCGAAAAGTCTGTGCTGGAATTGAAATGACCGGTCGAGCCTCTGCGAGGTCATCCCCGGACTTTATAATTAATCATGGAGAACAAGACTCGGCGGACCCACCACAAACCCTCCGACGTAAACAAATTTGTTGCATGAAGCACATTATGTCGGACCTTGAAGTGAAGTGATTGCAAATCACGTAGTGTTTGTCAGCAGATACAGGCGAGCATGTGACATCAATAAGCTCATTGGCTGATTCGGATGGCCCCCATTGGGACAGCATGTCCATTCGCACCATTCATTCAAGAGATAGTCGCGAGGCCGAGACCGTTGATTCCGAAGCCCGAGAGGTATTTCAAGTTCACGTTTCTGCGTTTCGATGATGATCTGAGAAATGGATGTGAGCCGTCGCGGAACCATTTTCCATTGTCTCGCTTACAGATCCGGACGCGAATGGAGTTTTCGGATTTAATGATGCGCTGATTGATACCAACAACTGAGGGCGGAAAGAAGGACAGTACGCCAAGGACACCTGGTATGAGAAGATGTGCTGGTCGTCAATGGAATCACCAACGTATCTTGTGACGAGTTTGCTTAGAAGGGTCTCAAGTTCGACTGCCTGTTGGGAAGCATGATGGTCACATCTCTTCCTTGTTTTCAACAAGATGAATAAGCTAAACTCATGAAAAAAATGGTCAAGATACTATTCCTTTTCCATAGACTCACTTCCATAATCCTAAACCTCCTCCCCTCGGATGACCTTCGCAACAACCTCCTCCATACTCTCCCCACCAACACCCAACAGCTGATTCCCTTCCTCGGCCTTCACCAATCTCGCTCCCTCCTTTCCAGAAAACACCCAAGCCCTAATCCAAACATAAAACGCCTCCAGAAACTCGCCCTTCTCCAGACTTGCGCCTGCATGACCCAATTGCTCATCCATACTCGTCTTCTCGATTTTCCACTCCTTACCAGTAGCTTTCTCAAGCGCAGCGACGATTTCGTTCTGACTGGTGGAGAGAGACTCTATCTCGACCAGCTTGTTACGAGTCTGTTCTTGAGCGGTGGAAAGGATGGAAACCACGGCGCGACCAACTGTTGAGAGGGTCGTGGCACTGAATTTAGCTGTGCCAGAATCCCAGATTTTGGCGCTTTGGGCTGGAGGGAGAGAGATGTCAAGGAAAGACGTTTGAAGCGCCCTAAGTTTTATCAATACTCTCAAATTTCATGGGACAGAGTGCAAGGTTTCGAAGGGGTGGCCTACCAGTCAAAGAATACACCCGTATTCAACCCTGTCCAGCTGAACTCTCTACCCTCCTGCTCAGCCAATTTCACCTTCTCATCTAGCAACCTGACAATAGCTCTTTTGCCCTCATACACCTCCTCCATCGGCGTCCCCTCGACAGTCATGTCGTGGCTAGCCCACTCATTAGGCATGTACTGCTTGACTCCTGCTTCGTAAGCAGCTTCTACTAACTCTCCTTGGAACTGAGCAGCTTCGTCGTTAAGAGTACAGATGACGACCTCTTGGCCTTGGAGGGCTGCGATCAGTGACGGGCGAGATGAGAGGTCGCCTCGCTTGACTGTCACGCCTGCGGGAAAGGTGGACTTTGAATCCGGGCGAGACAGTGCTGCAACGTTAAATTTCCTGGAAGCGAGGAGCGCGGTAACAATGGGAGTCCCGATTGTGCCGCTGGCCTGTGAATTGTCAGAATCAAGAGGTCAGTGTAGTGCGAAATGGGGACCATGGGGTAGTACTTACGCCAGCGACAATGACATTCTTGAGACTCATTTTGATGTTGGGATATCTCTTTGAAAACTTGTAGATCCAACTGCCAGGACGAAATAGCTCCGGAATACCAGAATATAATACTGTTGATCTCATATAGTCGCAAGTGCAGCCATAATATACTTCATACCCAACCCCACGTTTGATATGGAAGTATCCTTCCAAAAAGCAAGAATCAACTACGTATCCAGGTCCACGTATACCTTGGTAATTTCCAAGAACAATCTATACCTTTTCCACGAGTTTTCAAGCCATCTTACATATACCTCTGCATCGCCAGCCACAAACGCTCCAATGCCCGCACCCCTTGGCACAGTCGGAGTAATCCTACCTGGGCCAAGAGCGATGGGCTCAAGCCACAACAATAAGTTTTTGCTGGAAGCTGTCACGGACATGATAATTTCTATTCTTAGATGTAGGGCTGAATGTATCAACAGAGCTGCAACGTGCGCAACAGGCGGCGTTGCTGTTGGGTGGGCTGGTTGAGACGTTTCTCTAGGATTCAGAAATTGGAGGCCTTGAATGCCAAGTGCGGGAGAGATCGTGATTACGAAGGCTGGCTTCATGCTTCCTCATCAATAACGTATACTTGTACTTCTGAAATAAGGATGGCAGGTGTTTTGACCGCGAAAGGATTAGTTGTTCGTTGGCCTGTGTTTTGGCGATGCTGACTTGTGGTTGTCTTTTGGCCCACTGCATCTCTGAAACTCTCGAGGTTATTGAGATCCATGGACATGGCATTGAGCCTTCTTCTTTCTGACCCGAAAATCTGTCTTCACGATACGCTCATGTATTCTTGTTAAATGCTACACAACAACTCAATCCTCTCCTCTCTCCACTCCGCTCGACACGCGCGCTGAACTCGTCACTAACACCTGGCTGCTGCCACCAGGCTTGAGAATTTCATCTGCAATTCTTCGATACCAAGCGAACGTCATTCCAGGTGTCGAGGGTATTTATTTTGAAATTCTGCAGCTGGTAAATGACATATCTCAATACGATTACCAGAAGACAAGTCACGGGTATGCACGTCAAGTCACCTTCTAGAAAAGTCAATGTGACGTCTTCAAGCTCATTTGTCACATCGCCGGCGTCGCAGGTGTCTGAGCCAAATCGACCACTTCATACTACTATACACACAGAGTACAACGGATCTTGGAATTTGATCTTTGTAATCATCCGAAATATCAATATCCTCAGGGTCAAGAGCGAGCAGGTCCGCTGGCCTTTTGCGCGGTACTTCAAGACAATACAGCAAAAGCAAAACAAATAAACAACTGAACATCAGTTGAAGCATTACCAAGTCCACACAAACTCCTTTTCTCCACATTTGATGCTCCCTCTATTAATAGTCCACACATAGAAGCCCAAACATAGAAGTATCGCCGACACTACGCCTTCTTAAAGTGAGTCCTTGCATGCTTCAAAGCCCCAGTCCTATCACAAAAGCCCTTCGGACACTCCGGGAAGAAGCACTGCCAAGCCTTGAACTTCCTAGGTAGGATGATCGAATGTCGAATTTCCAAATGCTTGGTCAGTTCGGAATTTTGCGACCACTTCTGACTACATTCGAAACACTCGTATGGTTGCCAGTTCGACTTCGAGACGCATTCCTCGTAGGAATCAGGCTTATCGTAACTTGCTTCTGTTCTAGCCTCGAACTGAGCATCTTTGATGGAAGATGTCAACAGCTTCATTTCGTCCTCGGAGGCATATCGCATCACCTTCTCGGTGGGAGTAGATTGTGGTTTACCCGAAGATCGATGGCGTGCTGAGACCTTCCTCACCACGATCGAGTCGTCAGAAACATCATCCTCCTCCACAGAGTTGATCAGAGTAGACTTGATGTCGGACCGGCGAACAAGACGCTTCTTTCTGGGTCGAGGGCCGGGCAACTCATCCGGCGTGTCCTCTACAGCGATCTTTCGACGCCATGCCGAGCAATCTACTACAATTGTATCTTCCACATCCAGGTCGGAAGGAACATCAGATGGAACAGTAAGGGAAGTTTCCACCTTGGATTTAAGTTCCTTCTTGAGCACGGGTGGTGATGATGGAATCGAGTCGGATGGAGCTCTTGCAGGAGAATAGGTTGTAGCTTGAGTGGTTATCACCACTGGCGTTGAGAAGGTAGGCGGGGACCAGAGCGATAGGTCAGAGGATTTTCGCTTGCGACGCCTTGGTGGTGGTTCATCGTACGAAAGCGTGCCAGTCCGAACAGGCTGACTGGCCGCACGAGCAAGTGAAGGACGAGGAACCTTCGGTTTGTCGGTTGATGTGTAATCGTATGGAAGTAAAGTCTCGTCAGACTCAAGGATCTGACCCTCCTCGAGAGGACTTGGTGGATCCATGGGCCTTGTCATCTCTTCTTCCACGTTCTTCCCAGCGTTAGCAGCTTCGAATCCTGGACGCATCTTTACACTTGCAATCTGGATCTTTTTGGGAGCAGGTTTGCCCAATGCAGCTTCTACAAAAGGTTTTTTCTAAAGTTCTGTCAGCAAGAGTACCGACAACAAGATGGAGGTATGTGTACAAAGAAGCGGCCCAAAGAAGAGCTTTTGTGGGATGGGTGCGATGTCTCGGCATCAACTGGATCTGTCCCGGGTACGGAGGTCGCACCCAAGAATTCTTGCAGATCAGGAACATGCGAGTGGTCTAGATTGGCCTTTGGATTTGAGGTAGCAACAAGGAAGTCGTGCATATCAGGATCGTCTGACTGGTATTCAATTTGTGAAGTGCCTGCAAGGAAGTCTTCAAGGTCTGGATCAATCTTAGCAGTATTATGTGTTACTGAGGCCGTAAAATGTCGACGGGTGTTTCGTGGAGCAATTGGTGATGATTCTACCTCCAAGCTTGGTCTAGAATCTCGGTTTGGTCTGGACAGTACAGTCACACGCTGTTGCGAAGGACCATTAGCGGAAGAAATAACTGTCGAAAGCTGATCTGTGACAGTAGGCGCCTGACAGGAATGATCAGCGATGTCGTTCTGAGAAAGGCGAAGGACTGGGAGAACTCACAGGCTCTGGCTTGATCAGGCCGCCCTGGCGATATATAGCCAAGCTGCCCTTCGGTCCTTCGGGCGCCAAAAGTGGTAAATTATGTGGCTTCTGATCCATATGCTCTTCTGGAGATACAGAGCTCAGGTACTTCAGACCAAGCGATTCTTGCTGGCCACATTTCTGGGAACCATTTTGTGCCGTCACATGAATTGAGTTGGCTGACCTTTCAACAAATTTTGCTGGTTTTTTTACTCCATTCGAACTTCGAGCCTCAACATTAATCTTGCCGGGTCGGAGGAAGACGACTGTTGGCTGAACTGCACTCTTCGTGGCATTCTCGGTAGAAGCAATTCGCGCCGTAGTAGGTAGTGAAGTACCCATCTCAGATTTCACATCAGCTCTTGTGTCCTTGATAACCACCGTCTTTTCGGGCAGATGGCATAGAGCAGTCCTGGGTATGCTGGTCGTAGCCCCCGTCTTGGCTTGATCAGAACTTGGGATGACATTCTCCTTCTTGTGCTGAGAGTGAACTGGTTGAGCATTTTGTGCAGTCTCAGGCTTGAACGAGGGGGTCTCCTTTGATTCTGGAGAGTGCTCAGGCTTGACCTTCATCTCCTCCGGCTTTCGTGGTAGGGCGTTCTTCTTCCGGTTAGTAATATCTTCGAGACGCCTTTTCGCGGCTGCCACTTGTTCCTTGACGACTTCGAGACTTGGCTTTCGATGGCTGGTTACGATATTCGCTACCTGCTCTGTATTCATGATTGCCTTTTGGGCTTGTGCGTTGCTCGCAGTTGAAATGCTGGTAGGTACATCCTTAGCTATAGTTGACTCAGGTTCGTACTTCATCGGATGGGTGCTCTGACGAGTTTCGAAGGCATTCGTCACGGAGATTGTGTTGGAGCTGATGAAAGCGGAAATGATGTTTCCACTGCCAGTGGACGATCTCGAAGATACTGGAGACTGAGGGCGTTCGGGGAGAAAGCTGGTCGGATCAGGATTTCTGACAGCTGCATCGGGGCTTGACGGTCTCGGAGGGGTGCTGCTAAAACCATTCGGGTTCGAGCGATAGTCCATAAACTTCCTAGGAGAGCAAGATTATTAGCAATAATCTACATGTGCCGTCGGCGCTGGGAATTGTACTTTTCGGTGGTGCCCGTAGTCTTCCCGTTGCTGCCTCCGTGTCTGAGTGAAGATGACCGTGGAAGTCCCAACAAGGCCGATTGAGGATGATTTGATTGTTGCCCGCTGCCCTGGGTTCTTGATAGAGTAGAGCTGGGTATTGGCGGAGTTTGGACTTTCTCCTGAACGCATTGCTGTTGTCGATCTTTAATTCCATATTCTTGATATGCTTTGCTCTGCGAAGCTCCAGTGATCAAGAAAGTTTGAGGGTACATGTACTGAGATTGAACTTGGTGCTGTGCATTTCGGCTGGGATACTGTTGAGCTGTCTGTTGCAGAGTTCCAGGGGCAGCAGTCACTGTGGAGTTTCCAATTTGAGCATAGCCATTCTGATACAATCCTCGGTGATCGTACTGTTGACAATTGTATCCTCGGGTACCTGCTGGTAGAGTACTTTGGGACTGACCGGTGCTGTTAACGGCATGCGTAGAGGTCAGATATGGACCAGTAGGGCCAGGCGTCCACTGTCCATATTGTGGCTGGGAAAATTGACCTCCTGCTTGGTCGTTGCTACCATAAGATCTGTACATCTGCTGGTTAAATCCATGCATTGGGGCGTACGGCGCTTGTCCTGGGGTCCAATGCTCCGAGTAAGGAGTGTAGTAGACATGCTGGGTCAATGGAGTATTTCCGTGCTGTCCATACGGAGAGGGAGCAGGAGGGACATTCGGGACAGGAAGTCGAAATACAGCATGATAGCCTGCTTGTGGAGCACCATGGCTGGAATTGTCGTGAGGAGGGCTATAAACAAGGGCTGTTAATCTCGGAGACTGCAAGAGGCAGTATCAAACAGAAAGGTAGGCTCACTTTGACATTTGTGCGATTCTTGATTCTTGAACGCGTCAAAACACGCTGGAAAGAGCCCTCCAAGTATTTCCGGTAAGGAGACCAGATGTTATACCCACACTACTGGCTGATGGGTGCTGTGAGCGTCAATATATTGGTTGTGAGAGAAGAGAAGAAAGCAGAAGAAGGAAGGAAGATACGAGATTGACGAGGCGGGAGTAATTTCTCCAAGGTGAAAAGAGAGGGACGCGGAAATGCTTTGAGGTGGGAACCGCGGCTCTCAGGTAGGCGAGAGTGTTGTTCCTGCCCGAAACGGAAGGCACGCTAACCCAAAACCTGCTGGGAGCACCTGCCTGGCCTAACAGAACTGGGATCTCTCATCATCTTGAATCCTGACCGACCGATACCGAGGAAGCAATTGCAGAACCTCAATGCCTCAATGCCTCAATAGTTTCGACCCAGGGTCTTTCACTTAAGGATTCAAGCCATGACGCAAATCTCTCTCATCATGATTTCCCACTCCTCTACCTTCCAAATAACGCCCCTCTAGAAACACTATCAACACCATACACCACATCCCTACTAAACCCCGCCTTCTTCTGCAAAATCGGCACCCTCGGAACATTCGACTGTTTCCCCGCCAATTCATCCCTAACAGCCTCCGCCACCGCCTGCGGCCACTCCACCAAATGCCTCAGATGCCTCGGACTCGACTCATAAATGCTTGTCATCCAAGCCAGATTCATCCTCGCCGGCGTATTCTTCGTCCTCCCCGCCCACTCCCGATCGAGAATAGGTAACATGATGAGCTGAATGGCGAGAAAGTGCGCGATTAGGATGCGCGAGATGGCGTTTTCGGGGTCGATGAAGTCGCGGAAGAGGTCGTTGGACATACGGTTGAGGGATTGGTAGATGAAGATGAATTTGAAGTAGCCTGAGAACGACATCAGTATGCATATTCTATTATTCCTGACCAAGCGATAAAGAGGATATATAAGGGGTAATAGACACGAGAATGACTGACCATGTAACGACGAGACTTTAACAGCCTCAAGACAAACGACCATCGCCGTATAAAAGATCTCATGAACAGGAACTTCAAAACACCCCGGCAGCGCCCCCAGACTCCTCTCCGCACACTCCAGTAGCTCCTCATTAATCGCCGGTAGATCTATCAGCCTCTTCTCCATGAAACTGAAATGATCATTTGACGTTAGGAAGAACGCCATAGGGACCTTCTCTTCTCTCAACTGGTTACTTAACAACGCACATCCTCTCACGAACTGAAAGAACTCGTGGATACCATCTTTCATGTAAGATGATTGGAAAGTGAGGAGGTAGCAAGCGGCGAGAAGAGCATCGCCGTCGCTGCCGGTGCGGGACTTGAGTTGCAGCGCGTTGTTGGAACCTTTTATGGCGAGGACACGGTGGTGGATGGCTTGGGCAGAGAGATCAGAGCCAGTGAGAAGCTCGAGATGAGATGCTGCGAGACCGAGAATGGCGTGCATGAGGTATTCGTTGTGATGTGCCACCAACGGCACTTGTGATAACCAAGCCGTGTCGTTCCCAACCGGCAAATGCGGATACGCATCTAACAGGTAATGATGGAAGAGCCTCATGTCCGTCAATGTGAACACTGTCGGCGTGACCTGCAAGTTCACACTCGTGATCGGACTAGCAGAGTACTGGGCCGAGCCCTGCAATGCCGAGAGTGTTTTTGGAGCTGGGTATTTGCAGTCCAGATTCTTCCGAGTGCAATTGCGACATGCTGGTTGGTTTTCTTGACACTGTGTGGAAGTTAGTTCTGATGTGCAAAAGTAGAACCAAATCTAAACGAGATGACTGAGGCGTCATTAAATGCATAAGGTAAATAGAACCAACCTTTATCTTCCTCCTCTTACAATTATAACACCCCCCTCTACTCTTCTTATGCCCCTTCCTCGGCCTATGAGACGGCAACCCATCCTCCATAAGCTCTTCCTGCTCCAAAGTCAAACTCATCTCCTTCCTCAGAGCAGGCGTCGCTCCACACGAGTGCGTCCTCGACCTCTCCATCGAAGTCATCTCGCGTCCAGACCCAATTGCTCCATTCCCCTCGCTCTCCCCAACCGGCGACTCCGAATTCGACACATCCGATGACTTCGGCGTCAAAACAACAGTCCCAGCAGACGACTCCCCATTAGAATTAGAATTAGAACCAGAACCAGAAGCCGGTCCAAACCCCGGACTCTCCCAATTCGAATAAAAAGCCTCCTCATTCATCCTGCCTTCGGCTGAAATACAAGCTCCCTGTTTGAACGCCCTAAACTCATCCACAAGAGAGCGATATTCCGTGTTGAAATTAGATGTGGATGACGAGTTGAGTTTAGGATGCATCTTTTTTGCTCCCCCGACGAGATGAGCACCATTGACTTTCCCTTGAATGGTGAGGGTCGAGTGATGACAAAGGTTGAGATGCAAGTGTCGTTCCGAGTGTGGCGGAGTCAAGCCCGCCCGTGTCGATGAAGTGATGGGAAGCTGGAAGCGAAGCTTTTGCTGATGAGAGGGGCGGGACATGATTCGGCCGATTGGGCTCCACTTGGATGCTGCGTCACGTGTCCCTCGCAGAGAAGATGCTGGTTGGTGGCTGTGGATCTTTGAAGGGCTGAGTGCCGAGCGGTAGTGCGTAATCTTAATTGTAATAGATCAAATCAGATACTAGGGAATACGGTAGTGGATCAAGCTTTTTGACTTTCTGGTAAGCTGTCAGGCTGCTTGTTGAACAGGGCCAGGACGCGAAGCTTTAGGACTTGACTAGATTTAGCGAGGAGAGCTTCTGGCATTTCTATTCTTGTGAGGAAGACTTTCTGGACTCTGTCATATTTCCATAGACAGTTGACCGACCTGCCTATTTGATAAAGGAGCAGAAATCAATTTTCCCGTTCGATTTCCAGGGCATCCGATGATGCCCAATGCTTGAGTGAGCAGACCAATGTCGAAGTGCGTCGGGTACCTGAAGAAACAAGTACCCGGGGCAGTGCCGAGGTCAGCAATTGAACCATATTAGGAAGGACACAGCCTTTTTGCCTTTTCAACATACCATCTACGGAGAAATCTTGGTATTTTTGTACCACTGTGAGCTGTTGCAGAATGAGTTGTCAGCATTGATTCTGCATCAGCACCCTCTTCCGTTGCCATATGTAGATCAAGTTCCTCTCGGCTTTTACACCATCATGTCAACAGAGGGACATACACCCGAAGACCAGAACAGTTTTGATATTCAAAGAGAGGAATAATTTCAGTCAATTGACAAGACTCAGAAAACGCATCCAGCAAATTCAGACCGACTAAAGACAGCACAATACACCAACGCTTCAACCTCAACTCTCGATCCTTCTTTTCCAACCAAAACTCCTTCACGGATCTCAGTCTACACGACCATCTCGCCACTCTCATTGACTGGTCCCATCTCATCGCCATTACTCTTCACCGTACCACTCCTCCGTCCACCAAGATAAGCCGCCGGATGCCAGACGCAAAAGACCAATATAGCAGGCACCATAGGCACACTTTCCAAAACATAGAACATCCATTCGTGCGTAAACGGATAGCCGAAAATGCCGAGTGCAAATTCTATCAGGCGATAGATGGAGCGGATCTTTTAGCATGGTGTCAGCATCTACTATAATCCTCAATTTGTGTCAAGAAATGAAAGGCGAAGACGAGGATCAGGTATTTTAGAACGTGATGGGAAATATTGAGGGGTGAAAAAAGGAGAGATCAGACTCACCAAGATCAAGACACAAGAGATCGCAACTGCTCTCACAACCCTCCTCCACCCATTCTCCGCGTCAATTCTCTGCTCTCTCCTCGCCAGTTCCCAGAATTTCCATAGAACAGTCAAGAAAACCACCAGACTGAAACACTGAATGGCCAGTCCTGCGATTAAAACATTCTCGCCTACTTGCACCTATCCGTTGGTACCACCACACATCAGCAATCGCCCCAAATTTTCGCATCGTACTATCTATATTTGATTTTGGTTCCAGAGGCCTGGCGGGACCACGGTGGTGGGAAAGACGAAGAGCGGAAGCAAGAACTCACCATATCACCCTTCCAATCATTACTCGACGCAATACTCGTCCCACTAACCTGAATCATCAACGTCACAATATCCGACGTCACAAAGATCCTCGTCAATTTCCTCAATGGAAGTCGATAGATATGCGTGATATGTGGTGGCAGAACTCGCGTACAGAGACGAGTGAGGAGGAGGTAATTCCCAGCGGCGATGAACAGAGGAGCGAGGACTATGAGGGAGGAGGATACCGCGTAGGGTGGCTGTTCGCACGCAGCATTGTGTCAGCCGATGATCACACAACCCCGGCTTTTGGGGCGGAAGAGGAATTGGAAAAGGCGACTCACGATTTCTTCCTCCTGCTTGATACTAACAGCACGACTGATATATCCACCAACCTCAAACGCAGCACCCACAATCACGACACTAAAGTAACAGGCTCGATACCTGAAAACAGTCAAATAGATCTGCCATACCAATGGCAAGGTATATATGACCGTGAAGACGATCGCAAGTGCTTGTGAAGGGTCGTACAGCCAGATGCTGTCCGGGTTCGAGTTCCTGCCTGGCATTCTGGCTTTTGTTTTCGTCTTTCTCCCTTTAGATCTTGGGCAAGTTTCCGTTTCTTCGATTGTTCTGACAGAGATTTCAAAGTGAGAATTTGAACGCTCGAAGATAGATGTCGATTTTGATCGACCGTTTGTGCGTGGTACAAAGCACTGCAGGACAGAAATGCAGACCTTGCGTATTCTCAAAATACTTGCATACAATTTCATACTTCGACCTTGACTTCTCATTCCCATCTATATATACATTTCTAGGACCAGTTCCAATTTCCACTTTCCACAACCAAAATCCCATTCTTCAACAAACCACCTCTATCCCGTCGTACCCTCTCACACGCCCTCCTCGCATTGATCCCTATCTAGCCCCTTCAACCTGTCGAAATCGTAACAAAAATCCCCCCTAGATCTCCCATCCATCGCATTCTCCCTTCCCTCTCCATCCCCCTCCCATCCCAACACCATCCACTCACTCTCCCCAACCGCATAACCCCTCCCATCCTCGCATTTACCTTCTTAGTCACCTACCAATCACCCGCGCAATTGGACCCAGAAGCGAATTCCAAGACGGGAAACCTCGCATTCTATCGTATTGCGTGCGTGGTTATGCAGTGTGTGCGTGGTGCGTGGCTGACGGGAGGGGATGAGCGGGAGGGGCCTTGGCGGGGTGGTAAGACGGGGGAATTTGGGGGTGGGGAATCTGGTGGTGCATTGGGGTGGTAGGGCTGGTTTTTACGAGAGAGTCGAGCCTTAGTCCTTTATGGAAAAGGTGAATGAAGGGTGAAAGTGAATACATGGGGCTGATAAAAATCCATACTGCTCGTGAGGTTGCCGTAAGTATATATTTGGACTTGTTCAGGCTAACAATCAAGACATTAACCCAGATGGAAAATACCTGTGGGATTTTAAGGTTGATGCGGGCACCTGGAAACGATTCAACACCTTCCAGACGCATTTTTGCTGTATATGATTAAATTGGATGATTTACGAAAAGCCAGAAATGTGGCAGAAGGGAGTAGGAGATGCGAGGCGACGATGTTGCGTTTCGCTTAGAACTGTTGTCATACCTGGCTTTGTTGTCAATGATGTGGTGCAATCATCCCGCAGCTACCATTATCTACAGTCAACTCTGTAACACTACATCTGATTTGTTCACCGTCTCATGTCACAGGTAGATCGCTTTCTTTACTGCAAATAGAGTTCGATCATACAAATATCTCCTAATAGTCCAGCTCTCCACATTGTTTCTTTGATTATTGTTCTGTACTGCGTGGTAGATCATGGAAAGAAATGGTAGGGAATTTGTATGTTAAAAGGATCTTGCATTTCACGAAGCAGAATACCTTCGTATATACTTACGCCGGCTACGGCTTGAAACTTTCCAGACGCCAGAAAAGAGTTTTGAGGAATGAGTACACATCAGACATAAGTACGAGCCGTCACATCACTACTCGTTGCAAACCACAAACCAATTTCAAAGCCTCAGTTTAACCTTATGTTACTCAGATCTTTATTCCTCCACAGCTACGCCACCCATCTTGCAAAAAATACTCAAATGTTGAGCAGCGAGTAGAAACCTAACTTCCCTAACGCCCATGTCAGCTACAGCTAGAGGCAAGGGTTCACTATTGGATCCACCACAATATCCGTTGTCAATTCCGACCTGCTATCGATCTCATCACTTTCCTCCTTATCGGTCTAGTTTCGCTGATCTTTGACCCAGGAGAGAACATCCACATCGATCCTCATCGAATTCCACATGCCTTCCAAACTATCTGGATTTCAGATCCCAGGTTCACCGATAGGGGACTGCTCGTCCATTACCTGGAGAATGCACGCTTGTTTCACTGGTCGAGTTCCATGTCTGCAATGAAAAGTCTACACTTGGAATTAATCATTGCGCTTTGTAGCATTTCGCTTCCTACTTTTGATGGTCTTCATTGGCCTCACATGGGTGGAGGGAGGGGTCTTAGATTAACCGCAGGGCATGCCGGGTCAGTACAACAAGTATAAGGGTAGCCAATTACCTCTAAAATTCTAAGGCGCTAAGACAAAAGTGTTCTGGGGACATTTAACGACAATTTAAGAATCATGCATTCATACTATATGTAGATAATCCAGGAAACACGGACGTCAGACGTGGCGTCAGCACGACGGTTGATGTAATAGGGCTAGAACCGACGATGCTACATACTCCGTTTCTATATAAAACGTGAACAGTCCGCGTGGATATACTTGTTGAATATCAAATGATTTGCACATTTGTCTAGTTGCTGTCGTTTGAACGACTGTTGCTATGGAACAAACCACGGCTCGCTGTAGCCAATCTTCAAGAACCCCTGAGCTCCTCAATCATCGAGCTTGGCCTCTCGGGTTGCATCTTTACATTCCACATTTTATCATAATCTCTCGTTAACGATGAAATCGGGATTTCATTGTCATCATAATCCGCAATGACTCCAAGTAGATGATTCAGCGGGCTGAGATCAGGAGAAATCGCGTCAGTTTGTACATGTTCAGTTTCGTTTCACTGTTGATATAGCAAGGCTTTTTCGGAAGCACTGAGATCCGTATTACTTCACAATTTCGCGGCAGCCACGACTCTCAATTGTTCATTCGGTGCTTAATTTCAAGAAAATGTTACCCTACTTGTAATATGCGTACATGTTCTCTCGAGTCTTACTTGCGCGCAGCATGCTTAAAACCATCCTTTAGGCCCGTCCGTACACTGTCAACCAAAACTCCGACTGAAAAAATAGCCCGTAGCATACAGATCTCATCGGCTTCATCGGATTTACCACATTGAAATCAAATTGTCGGAAAAGCTGTATTTTTTCAAAGTCAGTATCAACTCAACTCCCAGCACTTATGTAGAACATACCTCAACGAACAACTTATTCAACTCCATCCACGCCACCACACTCCCCAGACACTTCCACTTGCCATACCCAAACACCAAATCGAGCGTGGAGTCCATCTCCCTCAACTTCTCCTCATCCTTATCCAGCCACCTCTCCGGCCTGTACACAGCCGGATCATCACCCCACATCGCTTTGTTGTGGAAAACACCGTACATCCCATACCCGATCTTGGTTCCTCCAGGAATGAAAACACCGTCGATGGTATCGCCTCCTGGAGGTACTTCTTTGGACATTAGACCGACCACGGGTGGGAATATGCGGAGACCTTCTTTGATCACGGCTTGCAGGTAGGGCATCTTGCGTGCTTCGGCGTCGGTGATAGGCGAGGAGATGTCATGGCTGTCGATTTCAGCGCGGAGTTTCTCGACGACGCGAGGGCTCATGACGAGGTGTAGCATTATTGCTCGCATGGCTGTCGCTGTGGTATCCGAGCCAGCCAAACTGGTCACGTTAAATCTGATTATTGAGGCGGAGACTGGTGCGAAGGCTTACATCTGTAACACGGTTTCCGATTCTGCTTGGTCTTGAGTAAGTCCATGAGCAATAAAAGACCCAAGCATGTCTTTCTCGACTTTCTTATCAGGACCGAATCTCTTTGCAACAACACCGTTGGTGATTCTACGTCTCGTCAGTACTCTCATCATTTCACTCGGAAGCAAATCATACCCAAGAATCTTCCCCATACCTAGAGGGTCCTTGTCGGACGGCATGACTGCCTTCAAAATACTCAGACGCAACACCCAGTTGAGCCAAGGAAAAATCGTGACCATCAAAGCAGACGAGAACACGTTCTCGACAGTCGCAATGAAGTCATACATGTCCGAATCCGTCCTCAGATACCCAAAGGCTTCTCGGTATGCTGCATCGGAGATCACATCCAGTGTGAGATATTGCGCTTTCCGAGCGAAGTCCATAGGCTTGGTTTCAGTCTCGGTTGATAGGTATTTGGTCCGAATCAGGTTGACCAAGACGTGAATGTTGCGATCGATTGTTCCTTCGAGGTCCTCATTTTCTTTTCCGGAGTACTGGATTGATCATCAGATTATCTCTGAGACATAGCCAGAGCATTAAGCTTACCCCTGGAGCCATCATCGCTCTCAGCTCATTGTGTTTCTTCTCATCTCGCTCGGATGAAACATTGTCTTTCACTGGGTCGAACCGAACTCCGACGTACCACTTCACGAAGATCAGCTGTGGTCATTTGGGCAATCGAAACGATGATCTCATTTCGAGATTGTAAATTTCGTCAAATGTCAACATACATCTGATCTTGTGTATGGCGACCTCACAGCCATCATCCTCTTGATAATCGCGGGGTCCCCAGCGACCAGGTCATTAGGACCAACTCGAGCAAGCGATCCTAACGGTCATCAATCCTTGCATCCCGTCTCACTCAAAAGCTTGACTCGGTACACGGCAGACAACTTACCATACTTCTCGTTCACCGCCTGAAGGTCATGATGCATGCCACCAGCTGAAATCTTTCGCGCGAGCCAGAACCGGGTCAGTGCCGCTATCGTCGGGCCTTTAAAGTGTCGCAGTCGATACCAGCTTCGGAAGACCCGCACAGAGTGCCATGTCGCCAAAGCCAGGAACGTCGCAAGGATCCAGTGACTGGCCAGGAAGCCTAGCAAATCCGCCAAACTACTCATTGCAAATCAGATGCTGGTCACTGGAGAGTTTGATACCGGTAGTCTGGGTTGAAAGGTGGAAGAAAGAGGAATGTAGTCTCTCGGTATCAACGAAGTTCTTCCGTCTCCAAGAAGGCTAGGGATCGGAGCCTCCTTCCTATTCGATAGCCGTGGCCGATACAACCCAAGGTACGTGGGGTTTAGTGCCATGCGGCAGCTGCAAACAGCCTGGGTAAGGTATCTCGAAGACCCTGTATATTGAGTTTACAGGGTCTGACAGCCAATCGTATCGCTTATGGAGATGTTGACCTGCGGCCCGTACCAAGAAGGATGAACCCCGAAAAACTTTATCAAGAACGATACAGCTCACGAGGATGACAAGCCTGCATTTTTAACACGAGACCCGGCCTTCCACGTTTTTAATGTGCCCCACGATCGCACAATTTCAACATCCTCTGAAAATTCCACCTGACTGCACCGCGAACACACGAAATCCCGGATTACAATACCTTGAGAGTTTCGTTAACCATGGCTGACCCACCACAATCGGAGGTTTGTCCTCTTCAGGCACATTGTGATCAGGAATATGGTAACATGGGATATGCAGGTCGCCGATGAGTTCGATGATGCTGATTCGGCACTGGGAGAGGTTCTGGACCACCTCTCCAGTATCTCCATCAAGCGCTAACGGCTACCTGCAGGACGATGAAGATCTGAGCTCTACGACGTCCATCGGCTCAAGTATCTTGAGATATAGACAGGAGAATGGAAGGACATACCATGCGTATAAAGATGGAAGTAAGAACATTTCATGCGCGAACGTTAGAGATGCAATTTGGCTGAAATAAATAATAGAATATCTTCTTCCAAATGACGAGGTAAGATTCCGGTCTCAAAGCTCGCTTGCAGCATGGTGTTTACTCTGTGGAACGTAGGGGGAGAATGATCGTTTAGGTACGTGGTCTGAGCTGTCCTGTTCCAGCACATAGGTATTGAGGATTCCAGATCTCCAACATCACATGTATTACCTGACGCTAGGTGGGAAGTTATATATCGCGCCTATACCAGAAGACCAGAAGATCCATCGAGTACTAGATCTCGGAACGGGGACTGGAATATGGGCGATTGACTTCGGTACGACCCCACGAGCCATCTGAATACCACGTCAGATAAGTCGCTAACATTATCAAGCCGACGAACATCCAGAAACCCAGGTATGGGACACTCACAGCTTCGAACGAATGGATCTGGATCTGACTTCTACTCAAGGTCCTAGGTGTCGACCTAAGTCCCATCCAACCAACTTTGTACCACATCCCATGGATTAAGCTTTATCATTCCCTCCCTTACTGACATTATCAGCGTACCACCAAATTGCCAGTTCGAAATCGACGACATCGAGGAGCCCTGGGAGTACAAGTACAAATTTGACTTCATCAACATGCGTATGATGGTCGGCTGCGTATCCGACTGGCCGCGGTGCTTCAAACAATGCTTCGAGTAAGCCCCCCTGCCATTTTCCCTTCTCACCTTCTTATCCCTCACCATCTCACACCTTCTTCACCAGTAATCTCAATCCCGGCGGTTGGCTCGAAGTAAAAGACATCTCTTTCCCCATCGAAGACAACGACTACTCGTTTTCTGAGGACTGCGCCGTCAAGAAATGGTCCGACCTGATCCTCGAAGGAACTATCAAACTCGGTCGGCCATGTGATAGTGCGAAAGACTATAAGACCATGCTGATTGAGGCGGGCTTTGAGGATGTAGTGGAGGTGAGGTATAAATGGCCGCAGAATAGGTGGCCGAAGGATAAGAAGTTGAAGGAATTGGGTGAGCGGTTGATTTCTTGGTCTTGGAATTTTGGAGGCATGGCTGATTTGCTGTACCCAGGGATGTGGATGCACGAGAATTTCAGTACTGGATTAGCGGGATTGAGTATGGCTGTTTTTACAAGAGGCTTGGGCTGGTCCCAGGAGGAGCTGGAGGTTTTTCTGGCGGATGTGAGGAAGAGCATGAAAGATCCAAATGTTCATGGATATTATCCAATGTGAGTACTCATATGGCGCTTGCAGACCTCTGGGGCCTTGTGCTGACTGTAGGTCGAGATTTGCGGTATATGGAAGGAAACCTCAATGACCCCTCCCTAATGTAGGATTTTAGCGGTGAACGCCAAATATGACCTCACACACCTTTTATGGACATATCCCCGAATATGTTTGAATCGTTTTCATAGCGCAAGAGTTAGACCGCTTGATCATCACCCGTCTTATGCTGGATTTTCTCAGCCCTGGTAACCGGTCTGGGATAGACATCACATCGCGAGACTACTTTTCGAATGCCAGCTTTCCGAAAACTTTTTTGAGCAGGCTCACTGTGCTAAACATAAACGTATCGAAATATTTCGTAAGTTAAACCAAGATGAGTCGCTGACGGTAGACCACCCGAGGACTGAGAGAAGGGGATGTCGAGAAGCTCTCCTTCGCTTTTACCATAACACTTGGAGGCGAGAAATTATCAATCTGACAGGATCTTTGCCAATGGCAACGGTCGAATCATCCTGGCAAATAACCAATTTCCCCAACTCTTTTGACCAACAAGCATACGCCAACACCTACAACCAATGTTGCAGCAATTCAGCTACACCCATGGAATATGTAGAATTTGCTCTCACTCACCTTTTGGGCACTTGTCCCGCGCCTCTTGATCTCCTCTACCAAGATTTGGTGAGAGGCTACTCAAGACCAATGTCTTCTTAGCGAGGTCTAAATATACCTTTCTCTAGTCTTCATCTCCTTCTCTCCTTTCTCAAACGAAGTCGACTGAAGATATTTCAAAATACACTCAAAAATGGTGAAGTAAATATCTGTTAGGTTAGCCTACTGTGGCGATCCAACGCCATTCCCAGCGCAGAATTCCACGCAGCCCAACGAAAACTGAACAGAAATCCGCATTTTAAAATTGGAAAGATAAACGAAATTTTCCACCGATCCGATCCGGTCCTAGCCTTGGAAAGGGTATGGATACTAAACGGGTATCTAAACAACACATTTCACCTCCACTGCTAATAATGTGTGAATATTAGAAACTTCGGAAATACTCGAAGTATGGTGTGGATACAGAAGTGGTTCGATCACTGGGGCCCTAATGGCTATTCTTGCGGAGAAGACAGTATAACTTGGAATCGGGAACTGATACTGCAAGGGCAGTATTTTCAACGATGCTCTGACGAAGTGACAAGAGGTGTTTGGGGAGGATTGCACACATGAATGGTGGGTGGGATGTTAACAGTCCGTGGGATGACAACGAGAATAACTCACACCTTCAGCATGTTTCCAGTCGAACACTCTTCCGTCATTCTAACATCTCCTGGGAACTAATGAGAACTTTATACAGTTCTGATGTTTGGTCAAGGCGAATGGTTGGAATGGATGACGAGGTAGCGATACCCAGTTTCTATATCTCTGTGCTATCTTTCCAGTGACAATAGTATGAGGGGAAGAGAATTTTAGTGTCCTGACCAGGTATCCATATATAGTCCATGATCACATGAAGTCCAGACCAGAAGTAAAACAGAAGAATACGAAATGGTCCATTGAATCGGAATGTGAATGATATGGATTTCTCAGCTAAATCAAGCGACATCAGCTAGACAATCGAATGGCAAATACTCGAGGAAGGACACGAGCGTGAATATGTCCTGATCTGGAATATTACATTTCCAATCACAGTAAATTAAATCTTGAGCTTTCACTCATCCCCAAACCGAAACCGAATCCAAGCACTGCATCACCAACAACCCACGTACCACAAACCCTTACTAAATCCCACCCGATCTCACCTTCGTCCCTATCCCTCTCCTCCAATTACCCTAAATATATCCATGTGCTTGCACCACAGTACATAAACCGCCAGTGCAAATCATCCACCCAATCACTTAATCATTCTCTGAGACATGATCTGAGCCAAAGCATCAGTCCTAATTAGCTTGGTACCCCAGAGCTTTGTCGACGAGTGCAAGGATGAGTGCGCATGAGCTCCAAAAGACGTCTGGAAACAACAGAGCGAGAGGCAAAATGACAATACTACCCAACTCGACAGCAGATTTTTGCGTCAAAGTTTCTTACTGAAAGGCAGAGCTGAGCCGCGAACGGGTGCAGGAGTTGACCAACGAAGCAGAGAAGAGTATGGATACTCATATTCTTTCATCGGGGGAACACGTAAAGCATGCCAGCAAATTTTGGAGTACATCGGTTCAGCTAGGACTCCGTCATGGGCCGGGCGCGGACAGAAGTGATTTTGAGTACCGGGGAAAGGAGGGGTGGGAGCGGCGTGTTGTTCATCCCCCTCAAGAGTCCGGCCACAGGAAGCAAGACCTATTTTCACCAGAGGCGCAAAACACAACTTCGCAATAAAACAGAATCAAATTTGTTATGAATCTAATAATAAACAACGACCCGCTTGCTACCCGCTAACGATACAAGAAAAGCCTACATATTCCCTATCATAGCAAATCATACAATCTGTCAAACTCCCTGGTCCAGCTTTTCCCGCTGAGATCCAGTGCTGTCTAGTCCATCGGCCTTTAGCCATCGTTTCAGTGACTCGAAGCACAAGCCTGATTCCAAACCCCCTTTTCTTCCCATCCCGACCCAGATCACTCCAGAGACCACATCAAAGCCGTAGTACGACAGCCAACCCAAGCCCAAGCCCAAGCGAAAACTACATGAAGAAATACCAAGGAAGGAATGGAATCCCAGAATACAAAATCCTACAACACCGCCGTTCTATCCTTTTCCCGCTTGCGATTGCGTCCCTCCCAACCTGATCAATTCGCTCCCACAAACATAGATGTATCCCAGCATAGACTAGACAGAAGACAAGCAAGAACAGGAGAAAGCTTAGAAAGAGGCAGGAGATAACTGGGAAGAATTCAAGCCAACATAGAGAAGAGAAACGAGCAAACTCAAAAGGCAATGTGCATCATCACCACCCCCTCCCACTCTTGACATTCCTCTCTCTCTCCCTTCTCTTCCCCGAAGAAGGGTGCAAGTACCCATCTTCATGATCGTGATCGTTTGAATTGGTGGCAGAATGATACGCCTCGTCGTCATCCTCATCCTGGTGGACATGCACATAGCTATCGCCGCTCCTCCTTCTCTCCCGCTCAGAACGCCTGTACTCTCCTCTACCGCCCTCATTGTCATGACTATCAGGCGTTCGTCTCGTTCTAGTGCGATGCGGGATTTCGACGAACGGCTCGCCGTTTCGAGGAGAGCTGGGGATGTCATTGGCATGTCCATGGGCGGGACGATCACTCGGCTTCTCGTAGAAGTGCGAGCCGCTGCTTCGAGGCGACTTCTCCCACTGGCGTTGAGTCTGGTATTTCTTTCGCTCGTTCGATTCTCTCCTTTCTCTTTCCCGTTCGGCAGCCTCTTCGTCTCTTCGTCTCTTCTCGTCTTTGATTCTACGCTCCTCGTCTTCCTCCATCTTCGCTCTGTGGCTTCTCAGGATTTTCTCGTTCGCCTCGCGCTCTCGATGCTCTTTATCCAACTTACGAGCCATTATGGAGTCTTGGATCTCTTGTTGCTTAATAGCTTCATTTCGTTTGATGGCTTCGGCTTCTGCTTGTGCTCGGAGATCAGCTTTGATCTCGGCTTTGATCTCGGCTTCGCGCCGGGCGGCGGCTTCGATGCCGACCTGCTCGTTGTGGTGAACAAGGCAGCTTGTCCCTAGATCCGGGTTACGGGCTGACGGGCAGTTGGGCACAGTGCAGCAATCTAAGGATAATCAGATTATAGTCTACTGAATCTGGGTGGTTATACATACGATCCTTGCAATGGTTCTTCCTTGGAACTTTCAGTGCTTGGCAGTTGTCGGTCATACACTCGTCTGGTGGTGTGTTAGCTGCAGTTACAGAGATGATGGTTATTAAAACGACTTACGGGGACGGCAGAAATAAACCATGACAAGGCGATTCCCGTCTCGATTTCTCTTTCTCAAAAATTGACATGTTGGCACCGAGCATTTATCTAAGATTTGGTCAACACAGCTCAGAAATGACATTAGGGGCGAGGCGTACGATTGTCGCAGAAGTCTCTTCCCTCTGCAGGACTTGCGAAGCTTCGACAAACCGGGAACGTGCATGAATCTACGAGTGTTAGCTATGGGCACTGAGGGAGAAATGGCGAAGACATACGGAGTCCACAGTATATAAGACCGGCTAACGCGGGTTCATCGCAGCGTTCGGCCTCGCAGCTCAAGATTGCGGGGGTTGTGGGTGGTGGTGGCAGCGGATCTGAATTATCATCAACTTGCGCTCAAGGCAATGAAGGACCGATATCTACTGACGATATTCACATTGAGGCTCGTCCCTACTTTTCCATTCCCAACATGGTTGTCCGTCCTTAAGTAGTACTGGGCAGGAGTCTGTAATGGTCAGCATACTTCCGGCTTGGATGCGATCTCAAAAACTTACGGCTGGTACAATACTTCCTCCCGTGCTTTTGACGATGAGGTTTGTGTTCCACGCAGTCGTCGCAAAGCTTCCTGCCAACTGCTTTGCTAGATGAAGCATGATTCTTGTGCCCGTTCGCCATGGTTCTCAGTGCAGCACAGGACAACAAGCGATTCGTGAAAGATATGATGAGGCTACGGATATAAGGCTAGCAGTGAGAGTCAAGTATTCAAGCCACCAACTTCTAGAACAAAGCGTAGAATGAATCAAAATTTCTGATAGCGAGTGAGGATAAAGCAAGTGAAGGAAGAGTGGTTGGGGAGTTGAAACCAGCGGGGCGACGAAGTAATGTCTGTCTTTCTTTCATCGCCCGGCCGCCGCTGCGATGTAGTCTGAAACGTGACATGAGAGAAGATAATGGAAAAAGCGACGACGTAATGGAAGCAGGGATTTCGGTGAGGATGGTACTGTTGAGGGCAGATTATGAGAAGAGGGTGTGAAGGGCACGCAAAAGGGCGTTCGGTTTTGGTGACCGGTGAAAAAGACTACGACGAGGCGGCCATGGTCAGGCTTTCTCACTCAACTATGATGATAGAGATAATGCGAACCACAATGGTACATGGTGGTCGGAAAGTGACAGGGCTCTGCACCAAATAATGGAAGTAAAGAATGTATTGTGGTCAGGAAGAAGTATCGCATCCGAGGCGGAGGCTGTGTCGGTCCGCGTGGTGAACAAAGAATCATTCCCAATCTGCCTCGTTGCCTCGAGCATCAAGATTCAGCTGAGCAGGTGCAACTGATCCCGGTTTCCGGCAGAGGGATGTAATCTGGCCGCTGAGGGTTGTCTGGGGGCGGTTCCGGGCCGCACCGCGAATTTCGGTTCTACGCAGAGAATTGCTCGTATTGTATGTCGAGAATTGCAGACAGGAGAGAAAACGAGAGTCCATTGCCCAAACAGCTCTCTGCGAGAAGAGGGGTATATTTGTGAAAGAGGGGTGAGGCTCTGATGAGCACAGCCTCAGTTGCAGCAGCCTTTACTCGTCTGCTAGCCCTCATCACGACCAACACTACCTACCTACGCATCAATTCGTTCTCTGCGCAGACTCATGGACGACACAAGCCAGCCACTCATGTAACAATAGAGATTTTTCCGCCAAAGACGCCCGGCAAACGTGCAGACACAGGCAGGAGAAGGGTGGTTGTCGCACCTGTGGAGGCTGAGGCACTTGCTCACCGAGTGAGCGGCCGCTTGGCTGACCTCTTCGCATCACACCACCATCAACCTGTCAGAGAACAGAACACAGGCAGCAGACAAGGGCAGAGCAGAGCCTCAGCAGAAGAGATACGAAAGAAACAGACAGGATAAAAGCTTAGAGTGACACGGGAAGAAGATAAGCAGGCAGAATGTAGCTGACATATCGCGGCGTCGTCCGCACTCGGGATTACACAGAACCAAGACTTCTTAGAGTTCATCGAGACCTCCAGGCACGCCGAGATGAGGCAAAAGCTGGTAACGTCTATCCCTGCGTGCCGAGAAACCCACCGTGCCGAAAAAAATAATAGGTACTTTGACTTTAAGCATTTCAAAATCTGTACACACATCGCTACCATTAATTTTTGATATACAAGTCGTATTTTGTAGCTACTCCCAAACACTCTGAGACCCTCCTATAGGAAAATTACCTTCGCGTCGTCGCCCTCGTGCCTGATTTGTGAACAGTGTCCTTTTATAGCGCATCAGAGTTCCTTAATCACAGCTCTAACATCGAGCGCTTACTATTCCTAATATACATGAAGGAGTCTTATCCTAGCTGTAAGGCCTTACTATTATACTAGAAATTGCCAGCAGCCTTGTGGCTGCTGTGGCGCGCAATTTCATGCAAGATCGCCATGCGGATCAGTACCTCGAGTAAAAAAAGAATAACTGGTTTTAATTAGTGTAAAACTACCTCTAATAATTACGTTGTAATTTTAAGTTACTTATGCCATCATCACAAGCTTGTGGCTGTTCAGAACTGTGGCTGACGCGAGGCACCATGGGATACAGTATAATACAATTGGATACAATTAATGTTCGTAGCATTCTAGTGCAATAGAAGAAGATGAGTTATGGTTCGCCTGCAAGTCATCAGCAAGCAGTCTTTGTGTCGCGGCCAGACTGCCCAACTCAAATCTGTGAAATCCGGTTCGCAGCGGCGTGATGAGAAGTGCTGCAGAAGTGCTGCAGACTGAATTCACCCTGCTGAAAGATCTGGCGCATCCCTGGGCTTGAATGACGTAGTTGTATACTCTCACCAAATCTGAAATTCGACCGTTTTGGAAGCAAGGTCTTCTTTACTCAAAGAGCACAATTCCTCGCCATCCATCCTTCCATCAACATATGCCTCACCGACCAGTTGCCAGCATGAAGTCATCTCTCTCTGATGATGGCGCAACACCACTGGAACACTAACGCCAAACAGAATGCAAATATGGTCTCCGTTTCGAGAGTCCCGTGGTACGAAGCCGATAAAGGTCCCCTCGGTACTATTTGTGATATTCAGCTTCTGAGCGCGAAATACGCGGCGATTCCATGTAACCGCTTGAACACGCTTGAGGAATTCCTTTTGATATTCTGGGGTACCGGCCTGCAGCATCTCCTCGGTATCAATGCTGCAAAAGCTGTGAGATGTTTGCAAGACGTGAAGTGCAGCGATCCGATAGACTGATGGTGGCGGGTCTCCGTTCTCGTCACGATTAGCGCATAGCGTGCGCCACACCGAATCTTCCATGGCTTCGAGATTACCATGCTCGTCTCGAGTAATGCCTCCGATCATCTCGAGGCCCTCTTTTAAAATGAAACCGTCAGGCATACGATTTGAGAGCTCGCTAATTCTGCAGAGGATGAGACCTTTCGCGTTCATAGATCCGTCAGATGTTCCAGTAAAGTCATCAATACCAAAGCGTACCTGAGCATGTATGCTGTTGTGCGCATTATAAATCCTCTTTCTAGCACTCCCAACGAGGATTTCCGCATTTACTCGCTTTTTGATCTTGTACTGGGGATCCCCGAAAGGCAGGTCGCCCCGAACAGGGATCCAGGATGGAACTCGAAAGCGTAGCTCGGGATCGACAAAACTGTCTTGCCATACGGTCTTCTTCCTAGGTGCCCATGGTCTACATATGATATCCAGTGAACCAGATGCCCTGGCGCATGCTGAAGTAAATTGAGAGTAGACATCCAGCACGCTCTTCAAATAGTCAGGCTGAAAACCAGATGGGATATCAGCATCTTTTGCCAGTCCAAGGAGAGCAAACGTCTATCTCGAGGATCTGTGGCTTGGAATGGAACCAGATCGCAAACAAGATACTCTAAGCTCAATCTTCTCCCAACCACTTTTCCGGTGTTCGAACGAATGAATACGTTGCCGAGCATATCGAAGAGTCTTGCAGCGCTAGAGTCCTGGAAATTATGCAATAGGTGCCCATACGAGTCATACAGAGGCGTGTTCTGAAGAAAGTGCTTGATGGTGCCCAACTTTGACTTAAGAATGTTGCAAGCATCCATGAAGTCATTGAAATGTACTTCATGATCTCCACAGTTCAGAACGATATTCCTTGCGTAGGCGACTTCTTGGAGAATCCAAATTCGGGAAAACCAAGGCCGGTCCAGAAGACGAGCGAGAGCATAAAAACCGCGTACATAAGTACTGGGCCAATTGTCGTTGCTGAGGAAGCTTGGATCCAGGAGTCTTGGTACAAAATCTATAGCATCATCGCTATCCGAGTCCTTCTCTCCAAGCCAGGCGATCACAGTCTGAGCATTTTGGTAGGTTTCGGCCATTCTCCTAACTTGTTCATTCTTTTCTCGATCATTGGTCTGGTCAATGCACAGGGCATCGACCCACAATATGGTCGTAGAGTTGTGCTGCCTCAAATTTCGTAAGGCACTATGCAGATTTGGGCCTGTGTAGAACGATTTCCCCTGCACTTGGACATCGTGAACAGCTGGCTCAGATCCCCAGCAATAGCTCAGTGCTTCATATTTCGGTAATTCACCACCTCGATTGAATATTTTTAGGTCGCAATTGATTGGGTCATCCGTACTTCCAGGTCGTAAGTAGAGTAGCCTGATGCTATCTTCTTTTATGGCATCGTGCTCATAAGTGCTGCGAGGCAACAATAAATCATGTAGTGCCGTTTGAGAAATCCTAGGCCTGGTGTTTCCTTGGGAAGGGTATCCCGTTCTTCGTGCACGTTCAGGAGGCTCATATTTGTTGACGGCCTCATCGTCAAAACACTGGTCGTCGGCCTTTTGGCGTTTGTGAGGATAATCATCGGGAGTTGTGTTTTTACGCTTTTCACTGCGGTTGCTCTCCATTTCCGATGTTGGCAAGAAAGGAAGTGAAGGTGACAAGAACTGGAAACGGTGAAGAGCCTGAGGGGTAGAAGCAGTGAGGGGGATTAAAGGTGAAGTTGTACGATTAGAAGAAGGGCTGCCGTGATATCACTGCCTAGAGACACGTGGCATGCGCAGTCACATGATCAGTGCCCAACGGACCCCTTGCATAATCGAGGCCTAAATTTCAAGGTTCTGTGGTATTTCATTTAGTATAGATCGAGAATTAGACAAGCAAAATCGAGATTATGAACGGTCGTTTCCATAGGGGCCATTGTTCTAATTGCAGCACGCAGTTGCAATAAAACTAAAAATTGCGATGGTACACCTTCACCAACGAAAGATTGTAGCACCTCGCCTCGCAACCATAGAATCCAGTAAGTCGTGAAGCTCAATTGGTCACTTGTAGATACACGAAAGGGCTGCCGGGAAGTAACGGATTTCCAGCCAAAACTTGTGAGGAAATTGTAGCCAGGCGGTACTAGATGTTCCAAAATGGGTACCCACCGTCCACGCAGGGCCTGCGCAGACTGTACAAGAACCAATGTATGGATATAGTCCCCAATCCGACTATCCCAAACACGTTAAAAGAAACCAATCAGAAAGTAGAGGTCCAAACCTCAATTTCCTAAGAGTTTTCTTTCAGTGTCGACAGACGTAGATGCAGATAATATCAACGCTCTCGGGAACCCTTCCCATCTCTCAGAGCTACTAACCCGTTCCACCGCCGAGGACCCTGTGTGCTTTTCCTTCACCTGCCAACATCTCGGCACCGCGAGGACTTTCTTCCCTATGTATTCTTTCGGATCTTGTAGAAACGAAGCACGCAGGGTTTCTCGGCACGTAGGGACAAACGTTAATAGAGAACGAGAGGTGCTTTGCCGATGAGGTTTGAGGATCGATGTTGATGAAGGACCAGGATTCGGGGACGAAGGTAGGAGAGGCTCCCTGGCGCCAAGACATTCTTGGTCACGTTTATTTCTCGACTGGTTCATTCGATCGACGCTTTATAGTTATCTATACTAGTACGAAGAAACTTTCCGTATCAAAGTCTTAGCAACTACTATTAACGATAGGGAAAGAAATCATTTCTGCAAAGTCGAGCGGTGATACCTAGGTATCTAAGAACGTGACCTACGCTGCCACGTGCCTTCAACCGTTTGGTCCCGCATCTTTCATCCTCAACACCAACAATACCCAATCAAGCCAACCTTCGCTTTTGTGTACCCTCCACAATCTCTGGACGTGTTAAGTGCTGATTGGCCATATTTGCATGTTCTAGAAGCAGGCCAAGCAAAGACTGACAAGCTCCTTCCCTCGAGACCAAAGCGATATCGAGTACACGGCCTCGAGCTTACTATCTACACTCCAGTCCGCTGTGTGTATCTTAATATTCAGAATTTGCAAAACTGAGGATCGAAGAAATCTCAAAATACATCGCCAAAATGTATCTCCTCTCCGTCACAACGCTCACCCTCGAATCATTCATCGGCGACAACATCCCTCCCTACGCCATCCTCTCACACGTCTGGGGACCCGAGGAAGTCTCCTACGTCTCGATGGCTAAGCCCAAACATCGTGCCGCCGCAAAGCAACAGTCTGGCTTCCGTAAGATTGAAATGTGTTGTAGACAGGCGCAGAGAGATGGTTATCAGTGGGTTTGGGTCGATACGTGCTGCATCGACAAGCGCAGTAGCGCGGAGCTGTCTGAAGCAATCAATTCGATGTTTGTCTGGTATCGACGGGCTGTGTGCTGTTATGTGTATCTTTTCGATGTTGACGTCGCTTCTTCTCCCAGCAGTGGTGGGGCAGAAGACGAGGCTGCCGGTTTGCGTGGGTTTGGCGACAGTCGATGGTTCACGCGTGGCTGGACACTGCAGGAATTACTGGCTCCACGGAAGCTGGTATCCTTTGCTAGGGATTGGAATCCTATTGGATACATGGCGAATTACAGATTTTGTGGGAAGAAATCTCTTTCTAATTCGGTACCCAATGGGTTGGAAGACACGAATATACATCCCCCGTCCCCCGAGTCTGGACCAGAAATAGGCACAGGGAATGAAAGAATTGAGCGAGACCCCTCTCATACATATCTCAGCCTGGCATCTCAGATATCCCTCACAACGAAGATTCCCGAAGATTATTTGACCGGCAAGAAAGCCCTCCGGCAAGCTTCAGTCGCCCAACGTATGTTTTGGGCGGCTCGCAGGAAAACAACAAGGGAAGAGGATCGTGCCTACAGCTTGATGGGTCTATTCGATATCAACATGCCCATCTTGTACGGGGAAGGTCTCGAGAAGGCCTTCACCAGACTTCAACATGAAATAATGCTGAGGAGTCCCGATCAGAGCATATTACTGTGGTACAAAGCAGGCGAGACATCATATCGCCTGCTGGCTGAGTCGCCAGATTGCTTTCAAAACTCCGGTGGGATAATGCTTATAAGTATCTTTAATATTATTCCGTTTGGGAGAAAACGCCAACAATGGTCCTCATCTACCATGACGAATCTGGGGCTGCACATCACGTTGCCAATTCTAGCTGCTAGAACCAAGATTCTTCTTCCTGGTGAAGCCAAAGTGGCCCTATCACATTGCGTGCTATACAACACCACCGGACGCCTCGAACGTGTCGGGCTCAATCTCTACTTCCTCCAGAACCATCCAGGAGACTATCCTGTCTTCAGTTGCCGCCGGCCCCCATACTGGGGTTTTGTTGACAAATCCGCGCTTTTTGAACCTACAAGGATCTACCTGTGTGGGAACGACTACAATTCTATAGCAGCAAACCCCGGGACACCAAATTCATCGGACATGGCTGTCAACCTTCACCCAAAATCTGAATCACTCGAGCTCGAGATTTGCAAGGTGTTAGCTCGGGTTGCTGGTGTTACAGTGGACAATTTGACGGGGAAGACAAAGATCAAGGATCTGGGAATCGACTCTTTGATGGCACTGGAGGTTATTGGTGAACTCAGCGAAGCCTTCAAATTACTGGTTCCCTTGACTGAGTTTTTCCGTTTTCCGGACGTCAAATCTATGTGTTCTTACTACCGCAGAGAGCTTTCAGTAGATGTTGCTGAGCCGTCGTTTCCGTTAGCTAGCACGGATCGTATTGGCGTCGGGTCGATGACTTAGAATGCTGAAGCTCCGTGACAGAGTCTCTTCTTTTCCCGCGTAACCACCCTGTGCATGTCCAATTGCGGTTCGAATGGATAGGGGAGGTCGTCAGAAGCTGCTTTCGGATTGACATGATGAGCTTGGGTAGCGCCTCAAGTCAACTTCAACTCACCCAACACCTCGGCCAGCAAAACCACCTCAATACCTAGATCGCCAATCTGATTAAGACACGATGGCTCCGGCCAGCACCCCACTACACTCGTGTCAAGGGACGCTGGTCCTTCTCGAAAAGCAAACACGTCCAGATCTCCAATTGATTCCACATCAATCACCATATGGAGCCGATAAGACAGCTCCAAGACCACTTCCAGGTGTTAAGTTGAAAGTTAAAGAGTCCAGACTGCTACACTTAAGCCTCAACAGCGGCTAATCCAGATGAGCCCTAGACTATCAAAACGCAGATCCACGTGAACAACCAAGCTGTACTGTACCATGCATGCGCACCACTCACGGCTCCCATCCTCAGCCATAGTACCGAGCTTCCATTAGGAGCGAGCGCGAGGCGCTGTACTATCAACACCCATCACAAACCGCCGGTGAAACAAGCTTTACTCACTCCATCACGCGCACCACTTAGAATGCCTCCCCCGCATTCCCACTCGTGAACTATCATACTAGGAAGTAGCTGCGAGCAACAGAGCCAGATCCGATATCAACATCCAGTTACCACCAGGATCATATGCCACCTATCTCGCATGAACGGCTGTTCATTTGGCAGTTCCCTAAGCGTAGCCTTTTGATACAGTGCTCAAGGCACTTCCCGCAAGTGGCTTACACTACAGTACTCCAGAGCGGTCTCCCGTCTCGTTCTAATTTTCAAACATGTCGATACCAAATCATTATTTTCTGGGTAGAAAGTGAACAATGCCTCCCATAGTCTGCTTCTGAGTACCACAAATATAGTAGAATAACACTGAGCCGCCGCGAGATTGGAGAAATTCCAAATAATATTACCTTTCCGGTTTACACCAGCGAAGAGTCAAAGTCACCTGCGACTCTAATCCTTCTTGATGGCTCTCGATGTACGAAATTGGATCGGGAACCGGCACTTGGAAGATAAGTCAGAAAAGAAAAGCCATGCTGGGCATTTCAGATCTAAATGTAAGGCCGAATTCAGTCTGTAGTGCTAAGCTTCACAGCATTCTTGACGTGAACATCCATCCTAGCAGTGCTCTAGCAAAGCGTGATCATGTTCTGTGCAGCATCTATGAGAAGCAAGACCCTACCACCGAACCAGATGCCACAAGAATTCTACTGAGTAGGCATGGGAGGACAGGAGTGGATAGTTGCGCGTGAGAGTTGAAAACAGTACTGATAGTTCTGAATGCAGAATCGGATGGTCGTGACGCTTTTTGGCTCATCATTTCCTCATAAGAAGGAAGCTGAAACAGAAGTCCAGTCGTGGATAGGTGCGCTTCGATTTCAAGATGAAAATTTGTTCTGTAGAACAATATCACTGGGACGGTCTGACGGTTCACCTGTGTGGAGTAGCTAGGAGCCTGGCTGGAGGTGGTGGAAAGGTGCGCTTGAAACCCCAGAAGTTGTCGAACCATATCACCGGGACAGTCCTGCGTTCTTGAACGGGAGCTATCCGAGCCGGATAATGCTGGGACTCAAGTATAGAAGTGGATAGGTGCGCTTGAAACTCAAGATGAACGGTGCAGACTGGAGAACCACATCACTGGGACGGTTGCAATGTGTACTTGGCTACGTCGGAAGGTTGTGGATAGGTGCGCTTGAAGCTCTGGCAGACCGGTACCTAGCGAACAATGCGAATTGCAGAACCACATCACCGGAATAGTTCTCACTTCAACATGATACAGTAAAGTCAGGCTGGTGACAATTGGAAGAAGCGATGGATACTGTAGGTGCGCTTGTAACTTGAGCCGACGACGCGGATCGCCATACCATCTCACTGGGACATTTTACCTGTCTACTTCGCCGTATCGAAAGTCGCGGATAGGTGCGCATGAACTCCAAACGCACCACGCAGAACCTCGAACCACATGGGCGGCACGACCACATGGTTCACTGACGACTGGATTACGGGGTAACGGGAGAGGTTCAAGCATATTACTGAATCTGGTCGTCGTCAAACTCGATGCCAAGTTGTCAACAATCACAGGACGAGTGCTCTGATTGGTGCGCTTGAGCGGAAATCTAAGTTCGGGAGCGCACTCCAGATTCAGAGCTTGTCAGGCTTGTCTGGTTATTTGGACTCAATAATACAGTAGTCAGAGGCCTAACTGTGCCACGCGGAGGCAGGGATACAATTTCTCCATCTCCATCTCCATCTCCCATCTCCTGAACTGTAATCTGAGGAGAGATCGCAAGCCGGGGTAATCCACGGACCGGTAATTCACTTGCCTAGCGGTGCAGTCAGGACAACTATTCATGCCATTTGCTTACTGTATGAAGATGGAACGATTCGTGATGGACCCTGATCGCAGCTCGCTCATCTGGTACCGACGATAGATATGTATCCCCCTTTAATCCCAGATCCTTAAAATCCCAGAGACTTGGTAACTTGGTTCTGCCAAATACCTAGTCCGAGCCCTTTCGTATCATCGTAAACAACATCCGGCGACTCAGTCAAGAGTCGAGAACCTCAAAAGCAGTGGGCGTAGTATACCAAGCTTCCATTTGCAGCTTCCATTGCGTTCCTCCTCTATGCGCACAAATCAAATCACAGCATTACCCCAGGTTAGTGGCAGTCTGGCCGCAGAGGCGCCGAGATCAAGAGGCTAACGACCCCGCACTTCATCTCAAACTCTCAAACGGCTTCCACGAGCATTCCACCCGAGCCAGAGCCAGACTCGCCAGAGCACCACCACCTGGGCATTCCACATCCCCTCTCTTCCCCCGACCCCAAGCTTCTCCACACCTGACTCGCACTAACAAACCACCGACCTCCTCTTTTGGGGAAAGGCTCTACTATGATGAGTTTGTGATTGGACAGGATAGATCCTCGGCTATCCCTCCCAGTCCGGAGTACTAGCCTTGCCATGATCCATCAATGAGATCTCGAGCAGACGGCGGCTCGGGGGAAGATGCACCGATGCCCGCTGGAGCGAGCTACAGCTAATGAGAAAGCTTGATGGGCGAGAGAAGAGATGGCGTTGCGGATGCGACGTTCCATTGGCCATTTGATTGGCTGGCTCGAGGACTAGAAGGTGGCACACGGAAGAATGACCCTGCAGATGATGGTAAGGGTGAGGGTGATGGGGGGAAGAAGGGGAAGGGAATGAGGTGAGTGGAGGTGGGGATGGGCTGGATAGCCTGTGGAGCTTAGTTTGACTACCCAATGCCCCATGTCCAAGCAAGTGCTCCCTCGTGTACGGACATGGCCAAACGTCCGGGGCAGACAGGCAAGCTTCACTCTGCATCCAATTCAGCTGTCACAAGGATAGAACTGGGGTAGCAAGGTAAGGTAAGGGTAAGGTACGTAAAGCGAGGAAAAAAACATTTAAAACCCTCCATCCCCGCCTGCAGTTACACTGCTTCTTGTCTTCCCTTCTCACGTTTCTCCCCAGAAATCGTTCAACCACCGTTCAACATCCAACGGGCAAGGAACAACACCCCATCCATCACCATGGATTCAGAGAAGCCGATCCACGCGTCCGAGGTCGAGGCCAACCCCTCCAACAACAATGGCCCCGTCTACGATACCTACGAGAAGGCCGATTACAATCGCACGGGAGCTATCGATGCGGAGAAGGTCGAGTTTGATATGACTGTCATGCAAGCAGTCAAGGCCTATCCTGCTGCTAGTTGGTGGGCATTCGTTATGTCGTGCACCATTGTAAGTTCTTGTCACCACCATATCCATTCTACACATATCCCCAGCCAGAAATGAAATTACGAAAAAGACAAGGCTCTAACAAACGCCGCTCTAGATCATGGAATCCTACTGCGTCTTCCTGATGGGCCAATTCATTGCTACCAAAAAGTTCGCCGAAGACTTTGGCGTCCCAAGTACCACCAATCCTGGAGAGTTTATCATCGTCGCCTCCTGGCAATCCGCCTTCCAATGTTCTGGACCCGTAGGTGCCTTCATCGGTGTCTTCATCGCTGGACCCATCACATCCTGGATCGGATACCGCTGGGCAACCATTGGTGGTCTCATGGCCCTCAACGCATTCATTTTCATCTTCTACTTCGGTAACTCGCAAGGCATGTTCTTCGCCGCTCAAATCTTGGAGGGTATCCCGTGGGGTATCTTCATCGCCAACGCACCCGCATACTGTGCCGAGATCGTGCCTATGAGACTCAGAGCTCCAGCGACGCAGATGTTGCAGATGTTCTGGGCTATCGGTGCTATTATTGTGGGTGGTATCACCTACCATTATCAGTCGAGGGACGATGCTTCAGCATACAGGTTAGCCATCCCATCTCCGGATCTCCCATCCCCATCCCCATGCCGAAATTCAACCTCAAACGCACTTATATACTAACCCGTTTCCCCAAACAGAGTCCCGATCGCCCTCCAATGGATGTTCCCCACCCCCCTCGCCATCCTCCTCTACATCGCGCCCGAATCCCCTTGGTGGCTCGTCCGCAAGGGCCGTCTCGCCGAAGCCGAAAAGGCAGTCAAGCGTCTCGGCCGCGCCAGCGCAACCGACAACCCCGCCGACGCCGTCTCCATGATGCGCCGAACCATCGATCTCGAGAAGACGGAGAAGAGCCCCAGCTTAGTCGAGCTATGGAAGGGAACCGACAGATACCGAACCCTGATCGTCTGTGGTGTGTATGCGAGTCAGAACTTGACTGGAAACTTGATTGCCAATCAGGCCGTGTATTTCTTCAAGCGTATGTTTTCCCCTCCTACTTCCTCTCTCTTCATATAAGCAATTAAAGCAAACATATACTGACAACTAAACAGAAGCCGGCATGAACGACAACACCGCCTTCGCCCTCGGCCTCATCACCTCGGCCCTCCAATGGATAATGGTCATGCTCTCCTGGGTCCTAACCACCTACCTGGGCCGCCGCACCATCTACGTCTACGGGCAACTAATCTCGTGCGGTTTCCTCGTGGCCCTCGGCATCGCCGCCTCAGTCGGCAAATCCACCGCGGCATCCAACGCGCAAGCCTCCCTCGGGTTGATCGTCTCCGTCCTCTTCTGTCTCGGCCCCGCTCCCGCCTCATGGGTCATTATCGGCGAGACCTCATCCGTCCGTCTCCGTCCTCTCACCACGGGTATCGGAAGAGGTGCTTACTATCTCGTTAACATCCCGTGTATCTTTTTGGCGAGTTATATGCTTAACACGGATAAGTGGAACCTTGGGGGCAAGAGTGGCTATGTCTGGGCTGGGACGGCGTTCATCTGTACGGCCATGGCGTGGCAGTGGGTTCCCGAGATGAAGCATAGGAGTTTCCGCGAGATTGATATTCTGTTCAAGAGGAGGGTTCCCGCCAGGAAGTGGAAGAAGACGGTGGTGGATATCAATGATGACGAGTAGATGATCTTACCTCATCTGCTTTCATCATCTTACTCCACCTGTCATCTCGGAGAGTAGGGAGGGAGGGAGAAGGAGTTGGTGGTCTGGTTGAGTGTGAGAGTACGGAAGAGCTGAAGCTGAAGTTGGCTGGCACTTCGTTCGCTACTGCCATGGTGCTGGACGATCTCGCCTTTAGTAGAGAGGCAGAGTTGAGTTGAATAACTACTACTCGGTAGATACTTGCAATTAATCGTATTGTACTATACTAAACTTGTGTCTATCCAAATGATATTAGTACCTAGGATGCAAATACAATCTGGCTTTATCAACCACCCTCCACTCATTTGGTGATGATCGCTAAGCTTGATTACACCCCACCCCCCACCCTCTCTTACAACCACCATACTCAACTGTTTGCTTCACCACGGAATTCAAAGCACAGTAACAACATTCCTCACATGAAAGTAGAAAGACTTTGCATTTATACTTCATCTATCAATCCATGTTGAGCGTGCGTTCATTCATTCATCTAGACAGTAGCCTCCATCAACTTACAAACCACCCGCCCATGTACGTTTCACTCATCCATCCATCCACTCATCAAACGAGCAAGTTAAAAACATGTTTCAACCATCCCTTTCGTAAATCTCGCACGAAAGTCACCAGACAGAAACAAATCATTGACTTGTTCAGCATCGACCTTCAATGAGACAAACAGAAAGAAACACGGGATCAGCTTAGACAGTATATCTGAAAAACAGCGCATCATCACCCAACTCTCTCTCATCCCACTTCATCTCGTCCGTATATCCACCTGGAGCAATATTACGCTCAGCGCAGAGAGCATCACGACGGGCGTTCTCGCGGCGGTAGTAGATTGTCATGACGGTGGTGAGCGTGAAGGACATGGTGATGAGGGCGATGAGGAGGCAGTGGCCTGCGATGAATCTGCTTGGTTGTCAGCACTACATAAAAGGAGACATGGAAGATGACACATACCTTGGCTTATCCTTGGACAAGTAGACAAACCCTGAAATCGCACCGCCAAGATTACCAAAGCCGACTTGCATGGCGATTCCGACACCACGCTTGAGAGTTCCTCCGATGTTGTTACTGGTCCAGGCGGTGATCAGAGGTACCATTGAGTAGATTCCTCCATGGTCAGCAGATCTCAAAGGACGGGAGAAGTGGGCATACCAGAAGCTGCCAAGAATGTACCAGCATATTGAACATGAGGCATTCCATTGGTGACCAACATGAGTAATCCAACGACCGACAAGCCTTGGAAGCCGAGCAAAAAGACTCCTCGTTGACCAGCCTTATCCGCAGCATAATTGCCTGCAATAGTACAAATACATGCCACGACGTAAGGTGGAACAGTCAACAGTTGGGCCTCATTGTTGGCATAGCCAAGATTGTTGATGATTGTTGGGAGAAATAGTGCGACAGAGTAGAGTGGTGTGAAAAGACCAATCGTGATGATCATCTTTACCCAGATCTTCCAATCTCTGAATGCTTGAACGGCATATTTAATGCGGAAGTCATCGGAAAGACCGTTGTCTTCAGATAGCCTTCGCTTGACTTCGATACGTTCGGGAGTGGTGAGGAATGTGGCACTGATTAATATTAGTTCAGGTCTTTAGAAGATAAGTAGAACTTACGTAGCAGGGTAGTCCTTGACAGCCCAGTATGTGAAGCAACCAACGACGAGCGTTAAGAGGCCCTCAAGAATAAAGATCCAAGCCCAGCCAGCCTTTCCTCCAACATTGTCCATCTCAGAGATGCCTCGAGCAAGCAATCCACCAAAGGCACCAGCAGCTGTAGCAGCAGAGAAGAACAAGGCCATTCGAAATCCACACTCATCGCGACGATACCACATAGTGATGAAGTAGCTGATACCAGGGAAGAGTCCACCCTCTGCGATACCAAGGAAGACTCTGCAAGCCAAGAGACCTTGGAAGTTGTGTACCAATCCCATGCAGGTCATAACCAGTCCCCAGGAAAGCATGATGACGGTAAACCAGATGCTTGGACGGAATCGCTTCATCATCATATTGCTTGGGATCTCGGCGGCGACGTAGAAAGGGAAGAAGATGGCCAAGGCGATGTTGTAGTCCAGGCCCTCCATACCCAGATCCTTCTCGAGATGGACGAGGCGGGCATTTCCAATGTTGGAGCGGTCGAGGAAGCAGAGACTGTGAGTATTAGCAGGGAGCGCAGAAGAGTATAGTTCGATGTGACGATTGCATACTTACAGGTAGATGAGAGCTAGGAATGGGATGAGGTGAAGATCCAACTTGCGAAGAAGCTTCTTGGTGTCGGCCTCATTGAAAGGAGCAGCACTGACAGGTCGGCTGTCAGTTGAGCTGGTGAGGTCAGGGTTCTTCTCTCGGTAGGTTGTAGTGGTCAGGTTGAGGTCGAGATCGGTCAAGGTGTGATTCTCAACCGTCGAAGCCGATGTTGACGCCATGGTTTCGAGCTTGGATGGTATTTTCTTGCAGTTTGATTTGGATGAATCGAGAGATTTGGTAGATGTCTCGTCGTCCCAGTTGCGCATGGTGTGAGGTTTCTCGAGGCGGAGAGGGTTTTATGCGGAAGCGAGGGCTAATCTTGGAGGTGAATTCCTTGTTGCTTTGTGGTGCCTGACAAGTCATCGATTGGAGATACAGAGTTTGTGTTTGGGAAAGGTGAGGTGAGGCGACGAGGTGATGATGCGAGGTGAGAAGCGAGAGCAAGGGAGTGACGGGGAGAAAACTAGCGTCAACAAGGAAGGACAGAGCAGAAGGATGCGAGCACAAGAGGGTAGGCACAACGAACAAAAGCTTGTTTCGAGCGTCGAATACTCTGGACTTGCAACTTGGTTGCGCACAATATGGCCTGACCTTGACTTAGCATCTTGGTCCCATATCTACGGGTTTCTCTACCTACCTTCTGCGCATTGCAGCACTTTCCTACATCGCATGAGCTCGATACGATCCAGTATTCCCAGTTCGTTCAATGCTCAGCACCATTTCGAACACTCATCTGTACCATTCCAGTGATTTGTTGGCAACACAAACGGCAATGGACTCAATTCTCCACGCTTTCCAACTCAGCTATCCGACCCAGGCCATACCATTGGAACCCAAAGCTTCTGTTCCACCAAGTAGATGCCCAATCCACCAACCACCCACTTCGTAAACAATGAAGCCAGTATCGTCAGCTTCATCAGATCGCACAACGCCCATGTTGTGTCTCCACGTGAATCTATCTTTGGAGGAGGAGGGAAAACTTATTGATGCTGCCGCCGTGTCGATCAATCAAGACCGAACCGGATTCCCAGAACCCGATCAAGGATACCAATGTAAGGTACTATACGGGAATGGCTTCATTGCCCCGAATCACGCAGCGAAGCCAGATGATCCAGATGGTGGAACCTGACCCAACAGCGATTCGGCAGGTACCCGAGGGTGGGTTGGCACGTTGCTACGGAAAGTGGCATCGAAATCACCAAATCTAGAACATGGGGAACGAAGCAGGGAAAGATCAACCGGCCCGAGTTTCCAGAGTCGAGGGATAAAACTAAGGTAGACGGAATTGAAGTTATACACTACATTGACCACGCTGTTGATGTTTCATTGCATCGGCGAATTGTAATATCTCACCGCCGTTGTGGCCTCTTTCTCCTGCCTTGTGGCACATAGTAATGATATGTCACAGGATCTCCTTCAGTATATCCACTTTCAGGTCGTCGACGTGGCGTGCGTCATGCTACGTCTATTCAATCCACATACCGATTCACATGACTTCGAGACGTTGACGAGCTCGAGACGGCTCTTATTCGGAGCTTCAAGGGTCTTTTGACGGGTAGTTGAGTATGATTCGAATGCTTCAAGTTACACTCAGCGAGTATATACGGCGACATGCGTGGGAGTTGTCACGAAAGAACGAGGTATTTGGAATGGGGAGACAAGTCGGCGATGTGGATCGAATGTCGTCGTCAGTTTGGAAGGGGGACAATCTTGCCTGAGGCTCGGGCGACGAAGCGAGGCACCAAGAAATCATCGCGTCTCCTCAGCGCGTCGTCCAACCATTCCCAAAACACAAACCACACGAATTGACAACTCACTATGGCATTACCACTGCAGCCTGGTCTGACACCAGCAGAGGTGGCATTCCTCTGTGAAATGGAAATGATTACCGTGGTACCTCGCCAGCGGCTCGAAAGCCTCAATCTTCTCGCTGTATGTTTTACCCCGCCAAACCCCTCCATCCACACTTCAACATCCACCCACAGTTCAATTCCACAATCACACAACACTATACCGCCACTTTCCGCTCTCACTTCCTCAGCAATGCTAACAGCACTCAATTCAGGGCCCAACATCCTCCCTCCGGCCACCCCACCGCGCATCCATCCCCCTCTGGCTCGCCCTCCTCCTCAAACGCCAACGCCGCGCCAACATTCTCCCCCCACCCTGGCTCCTCCCCTCCTCCCTCGACCGAATCCTCAAGCACGAAACTGAAACCTCACCACAAACATTCTCTCCTCCACCACCCCACCCCTACCCTCTCACAACCCGCCCGCTCCCAACAGACAGCATCTCTCCACCCTTCCTGCCCTCCAGCACAGCCGACTCGCCTCCAGACTACCTCCCCTACCACTGGCTCGAACTAGGCGAGATATTACTGGAAGCTTGCTCCGATGATATTCCGGAGCCGGGAAGAGTAAGGACTTTGTTGAGGGATTTGAGGGAGGTTAGGATGGCGAAGATGAGGGCTAGTGTTAAAGTCTTGGAGGGTGGAGGCGTAAGTAGTTTGAAGGGTGTTGGGGCGATGGAAGTTGCGGAGGGGAGGGGCTTCATTGTGGGCGTTATGGATGGGTTGAGGAAGTTGGGGGCTAGTAGGGAGGTCGCGAGGAGAGAAAGGGAGGAGCTGGGTGGTGATGGGGAGGGCAGTGAGGATGAGGAGATGGGGATGGAGTGATGGGTTCGCTTTGATGAGCTTGCATAGCGTGGGATCGAATGGAATGGGACTGATAGGCGTTCTTGGTGCATGGATGGATGGCGTGGGAGGTATATACCATTTACGACATAATGATGCATAATGAAGGCATGGAAATGAGATACCCTTCAAGCTCGAAAAGTTTCCACTTATCAAGTCAACCTTGAATGTATGAAAGACTGTTCAAGTCAATCTTTCTCAGCCCACTAGAATTCCAAACCCGACACTCACTTCAGCCTGTCTATCCTCTTCTCCTTCCCCCTTCTCCTCCCCTCCCCCCCCCCCCCACATTCACAAAATGCCGAAAGGATAAAAGCCGTAGCTCGCTCCACTCCTGCTTATACTAGAGACCTCGATATTTGGGCTTCCGTGATACAAGGACCGAGCCCGGCACACCTCATCTTCCATCCGCTTTCCCTTCTCAATACCTTAACGGCCTTCTCTACTGGAAATATAGGACCTTTCATTGTGGCAGTTAGACGGTCCAGCCATCATCCGAACAAGAGCGTTCCCAGGCCGGTAAGGATCTGCTGTCAAAGTTGAGCTTGCTGTCACTCTTTTTTTGGTATCCTACAACACAACAACTCCATCAGAGACATCTCAATCAGAGACATCTCCACGATGCTCGTGCTGTTGAGCATGTGTTCCTCTATACTAGTGCGCCAGCGATCATAAGCTCGAATGCCTGAGCGGGATCTCTTTGCTTCGGTAATATTGTGAGACAGATGTGCAAGCGAGGACGTCTACTAGCGGAAGGTTATTCTGCTCTGTGGTTCTAATACCCACTGCTGACTCTCACATATTCAAGTAATTATCTCGGACAGTCCGTTTCTTTTCCTTTCACAGATTTCAGCTATGTCGCTATATAAAGACACCGCACCTGACAGCTCTGCTACTCTCCATGGAACAATCATCATCTCACAAGTCTGGCGCAGAAGAGCACTTTCGGCATATCCTTCACAGTGGTTCTATCTTAGTTGTCCAGGAACGGCGTCGAAAGAAATGATGGGAGATATTTCCAAGCGATATTCACTTCGTGTTACGAAAAGCAAGATATGTCGAAGCCATGACGTTGCGTGGTTTTTGTAATCACTCGCCTTCGAGCTCACTGCCAATTTCTTTCCCTGCTGTGAGTCCATCTCCTGCCAGAATATCGCATATTTTGCTCCACTGCCGCTCTTCACCACCTCTCATACACCTAAGACGAAGTATGAATCACCATAGCAAAGCCTTGTAAAAACTTCATTGTACTATTATTTATGGGACAGACAGGCCAGGCAGACTCCGGTGTGAACCATGTGGTGCGCGAACATATTCTCTTCCTCTCGTGTAATTTCCCCATCTCTCCTCTGTATGTCTTTCTCTATCGTTCTACTTCCGTTCGTGGGAGGAGTCTATACCCCGGAAGGGGAGGTTGATGATACGTTCCAGATGCAAGTTATTTCTGGGAAACTGAAAGGTTGTGCTTGGAGATGGGCGGTCATACTTTATTCAGTATTCATTTTCATTTTCCTTGAGGCGACATTTACACTGAATAAGCACGCAGTTCTTTTGCCATATAAACATTAGGCCGGCCACTGGGCTACTCTACACTATACACAAAGTCTATGTTGAAAAAACATCTCCTACATGGCATTGACTGGAACCAACGATTCTGTCTGCAAAACTATATATGGCGGTTGCCTTTTCTTGCGGTATGCTGATGTCCAACCTTAGTTCAAAATTGCTGTAGATATCTTTAGTGCAACTCAATATAGACACTACTTAAGGACCATGATTTACTGCGGACCTCTTGCGTGGGAGTCTTCGGTCGTCAGTCATCAGCTTTTGATCGTTGTCGCCAAAGATTGGTGCTGTCAGCCTGGTATCCGTCCTGTTCTCTAAGCAATGTCTCCAGATGGGTTTCGGACTTGTCCCCACTCCCGGTAAGCATCGTCCTCAAGATCTGACTAGGCAGTCAAAAATTTAGATTCATGCGAGTTGTTAGCAAATGATAGGCTACCAACATCTTGCTTATCTTCATAGTCAATCAATGCTCGAGCACTCACTTCAAGGAATATGTCTGAAGTGACGGATCTGCACGTGATCCCTATGTGTTGAACACTGGCCGGAAAGAGAACTAGGAGAGTACGTCAATTGCGAGCTGTCAAATCTTAATTTGTGGTACATTAGGTAACAGGAGAAAATATTTCAGACAAATCGTCTACCACTACTTAGTTTCAACAAGGGCATGAGACGTTGAGTTGTTATGAAAAGACCAGTCTGTAGGAAGGGAGGCTAAGGTGCACAAGCGGGTCTCCTTGGATGGTCTGGCTCGCGACCTCCCAGAAGGTTCAGGCTTGCTCAAACTACTCTCGTCCTCTCGCCTCCATTTCCATTTCCTACAAGCTCACCAAGACATCGGCAGTGAATATTTGCCGGAAGCTTCTACCATCACCCGACCTCGCTTAACCCCTGACAATCAAAACAGCCTGCACCGCTTCTTAATTTCCATATATTCAACATCCAAACGCATACATCTGCCGTTATTGACCTCAAAAGCCAGTTCCATCTAATAACCAATACAGCTCAACAGTGTCGCAAAGCGTGCATAGTGGTCGCGCGGGGAAGGGGGGGGGGTTTCCATGTGGGGAAGAATTTATCCTCGTGCCTGGCTAGGTGTGGGGAATTAGCCAAGGATGATATATGGGCCAGGTAATGTGTAGCCCAGGGGTCTTGTCCGCATATAAACACCTGTCCCGCTACTTCAAATCCAAAAGGAGATTCATCGCAGTGTTGAAGGATTGTTCATTGCATTTTCGACTGTCAAAATGATGTGGACTTCCTCGCTTTTCGTCCTTGCGTTCGCCGCCACTGGGTTGGCGCAAGTAAACACAACACTACCAGCTGGATATCGCAAGGTTTATCTTACTTCGATGCAAGACAAGAAGTTCGTCATCGTGCCGAAATTGCCAGTAAAGATTGGAACGACACTTGTTGTGTAGGTTTATTCCACTATACACGTCCTGCAGAGAAGATCTCCAAAATACACTTTATGATATACAGTACAACTGAACTGATTATTGTCCGTCTATATAGGCAGACTCTCAATAACAAGTCGGAGCAACAGTGGTACATTAAGGATGGGAACGTGACGGGTAGAATTCAATTGGCGGATACCACCTTTTGCATGGATGCAGGCGCTCAATGTGAGAAATCCAACTCACTTTTGAATATGGCAATCATCAATCTGGTCACTAACTTTAGTCAGCCAACTGGAAGGACATGGGCCCCGTCTCGCTCCAAACATGTTCCGAGACTACGGTAGCTCAACAGTGGGTCGTCATGACCGATGGAAGAATCGCTTTGACACCTTCACCAAAACCTCGTAAGTGACCATAAAATTCCAACCGCAAATGAGATTTTTGAGCGACAATTGGGTGCTAATACAATCTTCAGAACAATGTCTTGACCTGCAGTACCTGCGAGCCACGGCGAACAATCCTGTTGGATTGTATACTTGTGCTGGACTGGGCAACACCGGAGCTGCAGATAAAGGTATCAATTGGCCGCTCTTGAATGCCACTGCAACCTGAGTGAAGGATTGGTGTCAGCGGTGGAGGGGTCGGGAAGCGGATGAGCTGTGTACAGGAGCCGTCGAGAATTTGTACATACTTCTGTCAACACTTCTTCGTCGCAGATGATTTTCTTGACTCCAATACCTTTCACGACGCTGGACACATGTGAAGGGAACCTTCGTAGATTGATTATTCCGGCTGTTGACACTTTCGTTTTTCCTTGATTGTGGACTGCCAATTTTCTTGGATTACTTTGCATACTAGCTAAGTCAGATATGTATTTCTTTAAAATTTTGCAAGCGCCAGACGCAGTTCAAAACTATGGAACAATCGAAGACTGCAACGATTGAAAGACTAGACTTTTATTCTGGTGATATTCGCCAAAGTGAGCTCGGACTTCGCTTGCGACCAAAACAGAGCGCTGACAGGATTTGACTTCACACTCTCGTAGGTGCGAAGTACACGGGATTCTTAATGTCAGACTAGCTAGCTGACTAGATTCTGCTGGATATTCTCTGCTTTGAATATTTGTGCAAAAGACGAACTTTCTGCTGTGGTTTGAAGCGCAGCCTAGTGGACAGGCACTTCCGAAGCCAATGCGACTTTCAAGCCAGGCTGAAGCCAATATTTTCTGTCAAGCTTTGAAACAGAAAAATCTGTGATTTGGTTGATAGTTTTAATAAGTTCCCCTGATACCACAGGGTTCTACGTCGATGTTTGCCTGCGTTCAAAGAGGGGAGAAAGTCAGGAGTGGGCAATCGGCACGCCCCGCCCGATGCGCCCGACGAGTTGCCCGTTCGGCATCAATTCCGTACCCCACTCTAGAATTTCCACTCAGATAACAGTACGGTATCTTTATTTTCTCTAGGCATTTTCAACTTCTTCTCTCACACAAATTTTCCGCCATGGCTGTACTTGAAGCCAATGCCATGAAGGCCGATGAGACCACTCCGCTCATACCACAGACGCCACCAGAATCTGTCAAATATGGCAAATCCGTGTTATATCGAGCCTTGCTGTGTGGGTTCGTGGTATCGTTATCGTTTGGCGTGACACAGGTACCGTATGTCGGGTAAAAAACAATTGTTCTACCACACGTGCTCATGATCAATTATAGACTGCTCTTTGTCTTTCGTTTGATGACATGTCAAGCGTACTACACGAATCATCCAGAGCCATCTCATGGCGACCGTTGTGACAACCACGCCATCGAAGCCGGCACGGCTCGAGCCTACAGTTTACTGGGAGCCTCAACCACCTTCTTCGGAGTTGCGAATCTCTTCGTCACAGGATGGGCCATCAAGAAATTGGGCGTGAGAGCTGCTCTTCTGAACTCGGTTTTCTGGCCAGCAGTCCGGCTCGCCATTCAGAACCTTGGCGTAGTCACTGGAGGTGCAGCAGGAATCATGATCATTCAAGCATCACAGATTATTTGCATTATCGGGGGGCCGGCTGGATACCTCCTCGCACTCAATTCTTATGTTGCTGAAATTCTCGAGGCGAGTGAGCGGACTGGAGCTCTGGGGAAACTTCAAGGCTGTTCATTCCTTGGCACAGCACTTGCCTACCTCCTTGGTGGAATCATCAGCGATGTATTCGGTATCTTAGCTCCATTCCAAGTTACCCTTGCTCTATTCACCTTATCATCTATCTATGTGATGGTAGCGCTCCCATGGATCCCTCCCAACAAAGCCGTCATTGCAGCACCCACGACCAAACTCACCAAATTCTTCGGCCCGCTGAAGATCTTCAGTCCCCAGAAATGGGTTCTTCAAGATGGGCAGATTCGAAAACAGTATGGCACCATTCTACTGGGGATCGGAGTGTTCCTAGGCGTTCTTGCAACGGGTTTCATCCCTGTATTGCTTCAAATGTATGCAACCGATGTGTATGGATTCGGCACTACGGAGAACGGATACCTAATCTCCCTGAACTCCTTCATCCGAGGTATTTTTCTTACATCAGTGTTCCCACACATCATCTCCTATGGACGAGCACGATACTCAAACCCAAAGCACATCAAAGACTGCGAAGCTTCTTCAAACCAAGAAGCCGAATTTCCGACGGAGCCGAACGACTTAGCAGGCGAGGTGAGGGACCATGATGAAGAACCATTGGCGAACCCGCATCTGGAAAATGAGAACGAGACTTTCGATTTCGATTTGCAGTACAGTCGATACAGTCTGCTGGCGGACTGTATTCTGACTGGCTGCGCGACTTTTGTTACGCAGGGATGGCAACTGTATGTGGTGGCGATTTTGCTGCCGTTCGCTTCCGGGACAGGGTCCAGTGCCAAGGGGACGATTATTCAGATGTGCTCGCCATCAGAAAGGACAGATGCACTGAGCGCTATCACACTTGTTGAGATGGTGGCGAGATTGACAACTAGTAAGAATTCGTGATATCTCAATTGCGCCCACAAACGTTGACTGACCCTTCTCCAGCTTCCGTTTTCGGACTGGTCTTCGCCGCTTTTGCCGAAGCGGGGAAGATAAATCTCGTGTTTACATGCAACGCGGTAAGCAGTCTCTCTGTGCTACCAGTCTCGGAACAAATTTCTGCTCTGATGCTAATGTCTCACAGGCTGTGGCATTCGTTGGTTTTGTCGTCTTGCTCTTTGCTTACTTCCCTCCTGATGGAAGCAAACGTCTTGGCGAGCAAGTTGAAGGAGAGGAGAGCCCGCTCCTAGAATAGACAGATGTGTGTGCGAATTTCGTGAACACTGCCATATGATTTCTACGAAAGTATATCAAAGTAGGTCAAAGAAACAACGGAACATTTAGAGAAAGAGATAGAATTTTTGCTGACGGCTCATCCAGGTTCCTCGGTGGTATGCATACATGGGCGGCGTTGGGAATATAGGATTGAATCATCTAAGCAGATTGACAAAAAGACTCAAATGAGGGTTTCATGGGGCACATAGACGTGAATATATAGGGTTTGGGTGCATCATGGGACAAGGATAGATCACATCAAAGCCTTTTCTTATTTTGGGGGGCGATGAGAGGCGTGGAAAAATATCACAGGACAGGTTACTACTATTGAAATATCAGCAGCTGCTTGAGAGTACTGGATTCTAAGCTATTTGAAAGTTTGCAAAGGAGCTTAGAGTAAATTGACCTCACAATGGTTGCTCACATTATCCAATATTAGAGTCAAGCCATTTTTGCAACTCTTTCTTTCTTCCACGATGACTTGTGATTGTTTGAAACAGAAATTCAATCACAGTTCCCTTCATTCTGTTTCCTTCACCACAGACGATGCCGCTCCTCGAATTCTATAAAAGCAAAGCATGTTTGCATTTCCTGAACCTTTCTTGCATCTCTATCAAACACCTCCAACGGTGACACCACATCACCAGATACAACACCGAAGACGTTGAACACCAAAGCACAATAGCACAACACTGACACCGAAGTCGCATCAACGAAGCAGCCCTAGTGGTTCTGTCGAGCAAAAAGATCAGGACCTAGTCGCCTCCCTTCTGTCGATTCATTCTACCTGAAAGTCATCGCTCAGCACAACTCCAGCTCAACAACAAAGCACAGAACACCTGAATCGCTGACATGCCTAAATGCTGGGTCTGCGTCCGAAGTGGGTGTCATATCGAGTATCCAGACGACCCAACACTGCACACCCACATGTGGTCCTATCACAGAGATGTTCTTGATCACATCGGACTGGTCACTTGTGCACGTTGTAATGCCGTGTGCAGGAATGAAGGATGGCTAAGACATCATACCGCCTGGCACGAGATTCATGGTAATCAACGACCTCCTGCCAACTATGACGGCTAAAGTCCCTCTCTTTTCTTTCTCTCGTGGCTCATGTTTCATTCTCCCTTTAAAGGCCTGGTAGCCTTTGTTGTTGTTGTGGCTAAGCTGGCAGGACCAGACTTGGTCACGCATGTTCCCCACTTCCAATTGCATTTTGGATGGCATTTTACACACCACACACAAGAGAAAGCTTCTCCTTGTGTTCTATGTTGTGCTTGGAGCGTGATCACAGATGACTGTGTCCCATTCTTCAGCTGGGCTGGTTAGGGTCACATCGTTGCGTTCCTAGGTCATAATGCTTGATTCACAGGTGTCTTCGCTGGCGGAGACAGCCTTTTATTGTGAGCTATCTTGTTAGTAAGTATTAAAATATTACCAACCAATATGAAATACCTTTTTATGCACTCGTGATTCCCTGAGATATCCTTTACGGGATGAACTGGTTCGGGCTCGCTAAGCCGTCCTCGCAAGTAAACAACCCTAGAACGTGGGCCCTTCTTCTTTGAGATAGTCCTGATAGTTATGGATACCCGAAGCACCTAATTGTTACGATTCCACACTCTAGAAAGTTTTTTTATCGTGATTTATTCTATATGGCCAACATTCAGTGGACATCTGATAAGGAAGTCGCGCGCTCATTGGCGGCTCGGCTCTCTTTCGCTACCTAACATTTTATCAGTCACTTTTGAACAGTAATTGCAGCTTCAACGAAGGCCCTTGCTGACCATGTTATACTGAAAGTGTCCCAGTTGTAATGCTCGTGACGGGAGATGAAAATTCAGAGCCAAGCACGTGACTCCGAGCCATCGACGTCATCATCAGATGTTGGCCTAGCTTCCGCAAATTCCATTCCGCCTCTCAAAACACCTCCTTCAACTCATCTCGAAGTTTCAAACCGACTTCTATTCATATCCATTCAATCAAAAAATCGAATCCTCTCTCTAATTAATATCCTCAGTTCTCAAGATGTCTTTCCAATCCCTCGCCATCTCTCGCAAAAATGCGAGCAAGGAAATGGCCCAGCTAGCAGAAGATCACATGAAGCACGACCTTCAGCAATCTGATCGCGATGCCCTCAACAGCGCAGCCCAGAAATTCGGAACTTTCACCACAGTAGGCTCACTGGTTGGTCTGGGTCTTGGAGCGTTCTTGGCTTTCAGAGTGAGGAGTGCGAGGGCGGGGTATTTCAAGGCGTTCAGAGCGATGGAAAGGCCGACTCATGTCCAGTTTGCGGGAGGCAGGACTGGTTAGTCACTCAATTTCTTATTCTCTTGCCTAAATCATGCTTAGTCTGTTTCGTGATTGGGAGGAGATTGGTATTGACCAGAAAGCAGAGCCAATCCCGGATATCACGCCACTACTGAAGCCCACCACACTTGGTGACTTCGCAGCGTACATGTTCTTTTCTGCAGGAGGTCTGTTCATCGGAGGCGAGCTTGGACTTTTGACTGGGTCTTATGCGGCCAAGAGGTCGATCACGAGTGATCCTGAAAGTAAGGCGAGAATTGAGAAGGCTTTCAGATTGTTCAAGGCGGATGTGCTGAGGAGGGAGATCTCGAGGTTGGAGGGGGACAGTTCGAGTGATGTGGATTTGTTCTTGGATTAGTCGCTATTTGAGAGGGGGAAACTGTTACAAGTTTGAGATGAAGGATTCCAGGGCCCGGGAAATTGTATAAGTACGCTTGGGATATGTGGAAAAGTTTGTGACGTGGATGAGAGTTGGTCAGTTCCCTGCTCCCAAATTTCTATTTGCAATAAAATTTGCATGGAATCTCTTCTCATCAAAGGTAACGACTCTGTTTCAAATAATGCACAATTTTGTATATATGTATATATCTTTCGTCCATTTATGTCTCAATCACAAAGACATTGGATGTGGACGCTGATGTCGTCGTCACGTGGTCAGAGCTTCCACAACGCGTGTTATTTTCAAAGCAACTGAACTTTGTTAATTCTTCTACATTGTCGCATTCATCTAACATTGGTACTTTGCTCGGAGCTTGAGCAGGTGCAAGTGCACCAGTAAATTGCTAGTCGCCCACTCAATAATCTTAGCGGTTCTCCCGAACCCATAAGCGTCAGCGCTCATAGCTTGATTTCGACTGCCGATTTCTCACTTCACACACAGAAGTATTTATAGATCGTTTAGCTCTTCATATTGATGTATCCTCCTGCCCATCAATGACTAGAGTCATTTTTCTGTCTCCAACTCTACTCTTCCAATAATACCACGTCAAAATGATCCCACACACAAAACAAATTATTTGCTCAATATTCAGGATGATCAACTTCCTTTCATTCCTCTGCGGGCTATAAATATTGCACGCTGACCATAACATGCCATGGATCGCGTGTCTTATTCTCCTCGGAAATATTTTACCCCTCTGGCTCTTTGGCGGGTTGAGATGCGTTTCGGATTGCTGCAGCAGCAATGAGCCAGACAGTGTTTCACGCTGTGGTATGGAAACTGACGAGGAAGACTCGGTTCGGGAAGATATAGGAAAGCATGAGAAGGAGGAGATAACTGTTGGAGGGTGGTGGGGAGAACTTGATTGAAATGCACACTATGTATGCAACCCGAGATCCATACTCTATAACTTCCTCTCAAGCGGTCTAATCACCTGGGTGCCGTGCTCCGCGCAGTAAAGATGACATCTACATCCGGTACGGTAGCCATAAAGCAATCTTTTGTCCCCCTCATGAACTCCTCCATATCGAACTCTCTCGCCGTACTCTCCGGCAAACACAAATCAAACTCGCAAACCGTCCTCGCAACCACATCTCTCAATTCCATCATCGCCAGATTCTTCCCAGGACAGTTCGTCATGCCCGTCGAAAATGGAATGAATGCCTGTCTGTTCAGCACCAATTCCGTCTTCGTCGTCCATCGCTCGGGGATGAATTCTGTTGGTCGAGAGAAATTTCGCGGGTCGCGGTGAAGTGTGTACGTTGGCATGGAGAGGATGGTGTCAGCGGGGATGAGGGTGCCGCCACCTTCAACGAGGGACTTGGGCTTGAGTGGAGAGGATGGGATGAAGAGGGGAGTTTTGAGGTTGGTGCGTTGGGAGGCGAAGAGGACGGGTGGGTAGAGGCGGAGAGTTTCGTTGATTATGGAGTCGAGGACGGGGTAGCTTGTCGCGCAAGAGAATGTGGATGGGTTGGAGGAGAGTTTTGGGTCTATCTCTTCTCGGATTTGACCCATAAGATTAGGGGACGAGGCGAGGAGAGTGAATAGGGCGGTGAGGGCCGTTGCTGTTGTGTCGCTGTAGATTGTTAGGAGTCGTTGATATTGTGGATAAAAGGGTGCACTGACCTGCCTGCGGCGACGATCACACGAGAGTCTGCAAAGAGTAAAGTGTTCCCTTTTCTAGTATCTGGTGTGTTCGCTATCAAGTATCCCATGAGATCGGGCTTCTCTGTTCCTCGCTGTTTGATTGTTCATCAGTTTTCGTGTGTTTACAATTTTGGAACATTTTCCTGCTCCAGTGGCATTTAAGAACAGCTTCACTTACCTGCTTTCTCTCATTCAGCATCTTCTCACTCCAGTCATTCCACACTTTCATTGGACCGGGCAAGAACGCAAAGGTCGTCAATAGCGTCATGATCCAAGGCACGTGGTAAAGCAGTCCCAGTGCAAATGTTGCTTCCTTGATGCCTGCCATTACTGATCTCGCCGTCGCACTCTGGCTGCCACTGATGAATCCTCCCGCCTGACCGAATGCTAGTTGCATGGCAACATCATAACTGTAGTGTAGCGCTAGGCTGTTGACGTTGAGAGATTCACCCTCGCTGGATCGGATGCGTGTAAGCAATGTGTTGGTAAAGCTCTCAATCTGAGGCGTATATGCCGAGACCACTAAATCCAATCAATTCACGTCCCAGATATGGCTCGGCGTCACGTACACGTTTTCAAGCTCGAGTCCCATATTTTCCTTCGTTGGGTGTGAAAATCCCTGTCTCTCGTCGTGTTCACGCTTTCTTCCATAGAGTCGTACACGGGACCTTTCCCTGGCTTGGCTCCAAATCCCAGAATATAACTCATCGCAGCTGGATTAGCTACTGACAACTCACGAGGTCCAGTGCGCACATAGTCTCCATACTGCAAATGTAGAGACTGGAGGATCTGATGCCATTTCAGGCCACTTTTGGTGGTGAGGGTGAGAGAGTGAAGTTGAGTGAGTTTGGCGAGCGGTCGTCCGGGAAAGTGATGAAGAGGATGGAAATATACGCGATAGACAGCGATGGATGTGAAGAGTGAGGTGGTGAAAGTCGCTGCCAGTACAAATCCGAAAAGCAATGTGATCGATAGGATGTGCTGCAAAACAAATGGTGCGATGCTGAAAACGAGGAACAAAAGCAAAGGATGCGTATCAATCTCGAAGCGCTTAAAGAATAACAGATGCGCAGTGACACCTAAAGCCGCTGCCGCTGCGAATAGAGCCTCCGTCGTTGGTGCCTCCATCTTGATTGTTGCGCTTTGACTTCGAGATGTAGGATTGATTTTGGGAGGGGACGGCTGGCTTTTTGCTGGGACGGTTGAGCATGCGGGGTCTGGATTGTTATCGAGTGAGATGGCCAGATCAATCTATTCGTGGGACATGCAGGGAGGTCTCAGATGTACCATTTTCCTATTCGGCAGAGAGGTATGCCTGCAGCGGCTGGGGAGGCCATGCCGGAGACCTGAAATGTCTTGAAGCTGTGAAGCGAGGAGGCTTGATTGGCTGAATGTGGCCTGTTCCATGCGCGCTCTTGACGTGCATGAGACTCGCTAAAGGTATCTGTTGATGCAACGGTACTTCTTGAAGGATACCGTCAATTCTTTCGTGGTGTTTGAAGCGTGAGATACGGTGTAATCCTCAGTCTGCTGACATCAATCTGATATTGGATCATGACATGGTCATGTGGAGACCCTATCTGGGCAAGAATCAAGTTGCGCGACACAGACCCCACATCGTTCATTAACTCATTTCTCACGCGGAAATCCCTTCCTCCGAGTATCATATTCGCTTGTGTCGCCCCTCGGATGTTGTGGAATATAGCTATACGGACCACAGATGAAATCAGCGAGATTTGGAATTGCGGCGGCCCGAAATGAATCTATCATGTGAGGATGGGATGAGTTTGCTAGTCGGGCTATTACTTGGTTCCATATAACTTGATCGGAATCTCACTTGAGAGGGCAGGAGGACAGCGCTGTAGAGTCCGAGGTCGAATTATAACTTTAAAAAGTTTTCGCTAGCTGATGTTTAGTGTTGGTTACTATGTGTCACGGTCCGCGGACATCAACCTTGGAAAAAGAAAGAATTCGAGATAAAACAAATTAGATCAGCCAGCTTCCCCATTTCAATCTTGTTCCATTTCACTAAGGCGACTTCTCCGGCAGAGATAAAGTTCCATGTCTCTGGTCCCTAAGCCCAGGGTATACTGTATATATGGACAACCGGCATGTTTCGCAGCATTGAGTCAGATATTAGATAGTCGAGCTTGCTGGTAATGTAGTGATGGGCAAGTGGCTTGAAGTACCCGGAAGATAAAATATGTGAGGTTTCTCTCCATAAAAGATATGTTTGGGTAGGACTTGGTTGTTATGTTTTCTCCAAATTTATCATTTGTGTCATACTGGCAACCCATTCAGTTGGCGAATAGACTAGGTTTGAAAGAAAGCATCCCACTTCGACGATGGACATTTCTTTTCCCCACGCTTTCGGCCATTCGCGTGAGCTCAGTTCTTTTATACCGGACTTCGAGAATTTTGGTCTTTGTCCTGACGGCTACCAAAGCCAGTGCTCGATGACCTGGAATGATCGGTGGTGAGGAATGAGGGAGGAAGGTAACAGATCTTGTGGAAGCTCGAAAAATGGGTTCGGTCAACAACCACACCCAGCAAGATCCTTTGCAGGCTGGGCTTCCATTCGGTAGTTCAATACATCTCGCGAAACCACATACCCATTGCTCTGTTGAAAGTAAAACCTAAGCGAGCTCGACAAGTGGGACATATTCTATCAACATGAAAATCGACTTAGCACAGCCACCTTGACTTCGGAGTTGGAATTAGATGTTCTGGATGAATGCTCAGCGTCCTACTTCTACTGGCAGCGTCCTTAAGGAGCCATTGCGGATTGGCCGGACCTAGACCCACGAGCCCCCACCCCCCACGGAAGCTGAAGTTGTTTCAACTTTTGTTTCAATGCATTATGCCCCCACACACTTGAGAGTCGGGAACATGCGATTACAAACTCTTGCCAATCCAGATAAGATTAATCGTGTTCGATCTGAGAACGAGGACGGATTTTCCCGCTCCCGCCGCACAGACTAACTTAAAGCTTGTCTCGACATCAATGAGGCCAGAAAGTGAGGCTCTGGGACCTTCAGACCATTTCAATTCTGGTCAAGTTGCACATGAATTTCCACAGTTGAGATCAATCAGGCAGATAACAGGCACTCGGGAAAGCTAAGTTGTCAATCGTGAATAGTTCCCGAAATCGTGGATTCGACCATATGTACTAAATCTTGCAAGTACCATGTATAGACTGACTTGAGATTCTGAACCACACTTTCATCCGAACTGTTCTTTCGAAGCATAAATCTCAGACTTTCCCGAATGCCGTGATCCGTTCTCACGTGCTTGAAGAAACGAAGACGCAGTGTGTTCCTCGCGAACAAGGGAATCCGCTCAACATGTATGATGCACTGGTCCGAGTTGGATTCCCCGGCCAATCGCCGTCAGCGAATGAAGACCGATTGATACGCACAGGTAATCTGCTTCATTTGAATTCATATAAATGTTGGAAACCGTTGTTAACGTATGTCGGTCATTTCCTACCGGAAAGGATATTGTCCTACATTACGTGAGATTCTGCTGTGTCTAAAGCTCCTCTGCCCTTCTCGACAGTGGAGTTGGTATCCTATCACTTGGTAGACCTTGAGAACTTCCTCCTACCATTTGGCGGAGTCGGGCCATAACTCTGCGTGTCACCTGTTTATAGAACAAATAGATCCCTAAATCGGACGTCCAAGCTGCCAAATAGCTTTCAGAGAAGTTGCTTGGAGGTGAGTGAACATCCTTGATTTAATCTCTGCATAGCTAATTCTCTACACAAAGCAGATCTTCAAGCATGTCCATGAGACTCCCCATAGAATTGGGAGAGGATGAAAAACGTAAGGGTTTTAAAGTAGGACAGGGGAGAGTGGAAGACACGCAACCATCTTTGCGACTCTTTGAAAGTACACTCAAACACGAACGAAAGAAGTCGACGCCAATTGCCTCTCCGAAACGACTCGCATTCGTCAACATATCTGGGCCACGATCACTTGCTATGCCAAATCTATTCGATCCAGCCATGAAGTCCCAGCCTGAGAAGTATATGGACCGTCTCGAGGATGCGCACATGCGAGAAACACCAGATTTCAAACGATACGAAGATGCCACGGACATTGAACTCTTCTACGACCTGTTCCATGACCGGAGTCTCGACACCTCCCACCTATCAAGTTTACGTGATCTCGCGCCGCCTTTGCTTAGGCTGGCTCAGGCCTGGCTTAGCTTTAGCTCATGCCTGCTCAAGTCTGCTTATCCATCTTACTAGATATCGTCAACTTTTAACGAGGGGCCCGAAAGGGCCCCGGCCCTTTCCCTTTTTATGGGGTAGCTCACGAGACTATTATTAGCGAGAAGAGATTGGAAACACTCCTCTTGGTCATATGGGACGCTCATTTGCAAGCAGATGTAAAGACTTTGAACAGTCTCCGCGTCTGATTGTTGATTGATCTAATTCACGGCTTTTGCTAAGGGTTTCTGGTACTAATTCCGTGGAACGGATATAGATCGGAGACTTTTCCGTTCACCGCTTCCATCGGGCCTCTCGCTTTCGCCTGTCTTCATGCCGAACGAGTAAATTCTCAGCCATGCCAGACTTGGTTTCCCTACCCCGCCTTCCACATCGCTTTTCTCAACCGGGCAAGGGTACTGGGAAAAAATGCTAACTCGTGACTCTCACCCAGATGATACTCCTACTGCGACGTCTAACTGGTAGAGTATGGATCTTCAGCATTGCACTGTGGTAGATAAGTATCGATTTGATCATCAGTCAACTCAAGCTCCTCATCGTTATCATCTAGCAACCAGAGTGAGTTCAAGACTGTTCCATCATCATCGTTGACGCTCAAGCAGCCAAGCTGAAGGGAATTGTCGTCCGCATATTGGGCAAAAGCATTTGCAACTGGTTGATCGAAGTTAGAGTTCCAGTCGTCGAAACTACAAGATGTAATGTTAGCTATTCATCGCTCGCCAAAGATCGAGGCAGAGAGGGTGCGGCACTTACGCAACTTTAGCATCATCCGCCCAGTATTGAGAACCAACCAGAGCTCCCTCCTGCGACCATCCCTCTTGGATCGTGAACTGTCTGCGGTCTATCTTTGCATGGGTTGTGTTGATTGGTTTCATCTGTACTATGCGGATACCACGGCGGGAGCCACTCTGGTAGTAGTGGAGATTGTGCAGGGTGTCTTGAACGGTGATGTTCCCGAAATGCGTCCATGTACCATCTGTGACTTTGGCAGCAAGTTGACAAGCCGTGTCGCAGGAGCCAATCTGTGCGAAGGACTCGTGGACGCTAATGGTATGGCCCGAGAGTTGCAAATGTCTTGGGTTGACGGTCGTGTAAGCAATGTACCCTGACAAGAGCAAGAGTGTCAGTATAAAGACGTGTCGTTGATGCGGGGACCAAGCATCAGAGAGGCAACGCATTCGGAAAAGCAAAAGTTTTGACAGTCCACTTACAGAAAGCGAACATCGTCACTACTGCAGCATAGATCATGGCAGCGATACACACGGTTCCAGCAGTTGTAAGACCACCCAAAACACAGACCGTTCCTGCGAGACCATATGAAGCCGTAACAACAGTTCCCATAACGACGGATGCATCAGCTGATGAGCGTCCCTGCACAAAGGTTGAGACACCGGATGGACCACGGACAGCAATGTCACGGCTGACGACATCGCGAGTGACTGGCAGCGACAAAGAAACGTGGGTGACGTTTTTCAGTTCGAGACTGTTGCTGATATTCATGATGGCTCGGGATTTGACGAGGGGTTCATTGATGAGAGGCTGGGCTATCAGCGGCTTAGCGAGGGCCTGCTTGAAGGTTGATGCCATTGGTAGTACGAAGAGACGGTGGAACAGCATATTGAGGGTGGTTGGTTGTGTTTTATCACAGGATGGGATTGTCAATGATATTTTGAAGGGTCTTTGAAAAGAAGTGCAACGTTTTGGAAACGGCGGTTGTTTATGTAGCTTATGGATTCGCTTCATCTACACCACTACGCAACTATTCTGCTGCAGTCCGTGGCGCAATTCTCGCCCGTTTGATAGGAAGAACAGTTCCTTTTCTTCTTCAGCCTGAAGTCCCTCGCAGACATGGAAGTCCTTCTAAGCCGGAGTACTTCGTATGAGCAGAAGTAATGGCCCTAATAAGTGACCTGCCCCGTCTGAGATTTCGGATTACGGCCTCCGCTCTGTTCTCGGGGGTGCCTGAAAGTAGCTTATTTTTGCAAGCAAGAACACTAAAGTCGACCCTACGAAGACTGTATTTCTCTACACTACGTTAATCAAATAATTTCAAGACAACTCTTAAATCTAAGGAAATACATGCTACTATTAGGCCTCCAAAGATAGTCATTGGACTCTCATGGTAGCATTTGAATATTGTGATTTCTCGAAATTCGCACTTTTGACAGAAATCGTCAACTTTTGTCCGCCCGCGAGAACTTTGATGGGTCTTGGAAATAAGCAATGCCAAGGAGGTGCCAAGTTGAGATAAGCTTCGGCTGCACATTTGGACGGGTCGTCAAGACCTTTTCTAAGGCAGGGGCGGGATCTGTTCCGGTCAAGGTGACGTGCAGGACCAATCCCTCTCCTCAGTGGTCTGATGGCAGGGTCCTCAAGTTGTGCATGAGCCCATTTTTCTCTTTATCTTACTGTACGTATCTGACCATGACCGCTTTTGCATCGGACAAAGTACACAAAAGGCAGATGGTACACTTGTGCTATGGTTTTGATTTCTCATATTGGAAACATTAGGCGTCCTAACTTTGGACAGATCGAAAATTTGTACTTTAGAAAAAGTTTAATACATGGAATTATAAGGTGCTGAGATAAGTTTTCTTGGTCTTCTTATTGTAGGGGCAACACCAAAGTAAATTACGGCGGGCAAGTGGCATCACTCCAAGCCAAGTGATATACATCGCAAGATATTCGGAACGGGAAGGCTCATCGGGAAGAGCTATACTAGCAAATTGGTGCCTAGTAGCAGCCTGTAATGAGATCTAGGACACAGAATTACCAGGCCATGACTTGCAGCAGCCAGCTGTTCGTCGTAAAGCTCCAAATGGGAAGCGGCGGGCCCTGGAAAAAGCTCGGCGTCACAAATACGAGCAAGAGCTGGCGATGGCACGCTGATAACGAAATATCTATCCGCGATAAAATTCAACACCTTTGTTTCACTTAGGGGGGGGGGGACCTCGCCTGGCACGGGGCCTCTTTCGAATTAGTGTATACGAGTGAAATAGAGCTCGACACGTCAGCGTCATTGTATTCGGGTACACACTATACGGGCAGTAACTAGACGGTGTTTTCTGTGCTTCCAGGAAGAAGACATCCTACTTGTGATGAGATGCTTTAACATGCATGATGCAGGTGTGCCGGATGCGAGCCGATCCTTGTTTACCTCATTTATCTAGTGGGGTCGCGATTTGGTCTAGTCGCTTTCGACTTGCCGAGTGGGGTCTTTATCTCTTATCTGTCCGACTTCGAAAGAGGGGCTGCAATTTAGATCCCCTAGTCTTACAAAGTTGCAGCTCGAACTTCTTTGCTAAAGCCGAACGGACTTCTCGGGCGACCTCATCTTGAGTATTGATCTTTGACCACACTTGCGAACCAGATATTCGACTTTTAAACAACTCACTCCCGTTACCTTACTCGTATCATCTGTCTGTTTGTATTCAAACATTATTTTTTATGTCCTACCGTCAGAAGTGAATCTTCAAAGCTTGCTCTTAAACACCCAGCTTTCAATACTTCACGATGCTGCCCTCAACACAACTCTCAACAAAACAAGCAGCGGCAAAACAATATGCACTTATAAGCCTTGGGTTGATCTGCTTCTCGAATCTCAGCTTCCATGCTGTCCTTTTGCCCAGACATCAATACCCCGACTATTCACAACAAAAACGTTCCCAAGATGCACTTATCCTCGGGGCTGGGATTGCCGCTGTTGGCTTGGAGATTTCGGGGATCGCGGTCTGGTTTATCTTGTGTGGGAAAGTTTCGGTGAAAGCAAGGAATTCAGTGGTGATACACGGGCTGGTTGCTACGAATGTTTCGCTGATGGCTTTGCTGGTACTTATGCCATCAGCAAGTCGAGGGGGCTATCTTGCTACTATTTTATGGCCGCTTTTCTTTACGATGTTGGCTGGGACCGTTAGGCTGTAACGTTGTTCTATGCTAGATCTTGGCGTCACGTGTAGATGAAACTTATTGGAGGAGTGAAAGTCTTCGGCCAGTGAACTATTGAAGTGACAAAGACATATAGACGTTTGTGCGGTATCTGAGGTGGGGCTTACGTATACAGCAGACGATTCCGGGGAATATGAAGACGTCGATGCAGCCTATACTAGGACATATGGAGACACAAGCCCCAGCTGATTCAAATTCGACACCTGCGACTCCTGGTTGGTCGATATCATCAGATGATGAGAGAATGAAAGAACATTCTACGCTCAACGAAATGCAAGGTCGATATGAAGGAATAGTGAAGGTGGCTAACAGCAATTCGACTAAGGCAGGCTCCCCTCCCAGGCCAGATGTGGAGATTCCAGGAGTCTCGCAATTGATCAAATGCATTCGCCGCAGCCAGCTAGAGTATTGCACGACATACTCCTTTAGTATTGTCAACACGAAGACTCTCGTGTCGTATAGCTGGGTCAAGAATGATGCGCAAACGATAGCCGTGCCAGGTACTCATCAAGTCATGGATAGCTTTGGATGAGTCTGATGTGGCTACAGGTATCCCACCGAAATTGAAAAATAACACAATCACTGTCAAGCCAATCTGGGATTCTACACGCAGCAATGTCATACCGCTCGAAGGATTGAAGCAGCGACACTCCATGTTGCCACTGTTTGCAGCTTTGGAGAAATTGAATAGCGAGGCGTCGGGCCTGCTGAGCGTCATTGATTTAATTGCTGACGCGGGAGCCGTAGAGAAAATAATGGGCTTCGTGAGAGTCGGACGCCAGGCACACGATCACCGCTACGGTGATACGTGGCAAATTCAAGTTGAGCTCGTTCATAATACGTTGATACTTTGCGACCATTGGGAGAACCACAAAAGCTCAATCGTTGATAAGCAGGAAGCAGAAGTTATGCAAAATGTTGCCTACAGTTTCGAAATTAATCAGAGATATTGGAGGGTGGTGACCTACAACATTGGCCTTATTAAATGGATTGTCAGAAGTAACGCAGAACAATGGTTTGACGAATCTACAAGTACGGACAACCCAAGCGCCTGCAAACTGGAAACGTCGTCCAGCTCCGAGACCAACAGAATTGCGGTCCCGGAATCGCAAGACATGCAAGCAGGTCGTGAGATACGGGCGAAGTCTCTCATTGCAATGACCGCGCCGATATCCATTAACGACAACCATTTCTACATATCCGATGTTGCAACCGGTTCGTGGAACACCCAGAAAACATTGCCACTCGTCCCGGAAAAGGTGCCCAAGAGACTCGGGCAGATGGCATGGCTCCAACAGATCGACAAAGGCGCATGTCCACAGATATGTGGGGATCAGATCACCGAATATCAGATGTTCGATTTACAACATGCTGACTGGTAGTTTGAGCACAAGATCGAGATCCAGTGCCTGATCGCTGTCATCAGGACCATACGAGAAGTGATGTCAAGCGATCGAGGGGAAGTAGCTGTTGAGCATAGCAAGGCCAATTTGGTCTGGAACGTCCGGGACCCAGATAGTCTTAGGCTGTACAGCGCGGCCTGCAATGATATGGACATCACAGAAGAAATGAAGAGAAAGTTATGGGGAAATGCACCGGGAAAGCCAGAATCGTATAGTAGCGATGAGGAAAGGTAAAAGATTAGGACTGAACGACTGTGCATTCAGCGAGGATCGTGTTATTCTACTAGCGACCTGAATATTAAAACTTAGCCCTATGTTTGAACCTGTCTTAGACAAATCCTGCTCGGAGATAGCGAGACTATTGAGCAACAGACTACAGCCGCTAACCCCACAGAGTTCCGAACAACTCAACGTGTCTTGGACGACAGAGTAGAACGAGTGCAGGTTAGGCAATGCGGTTCTTGTTGGACTTGCATTGGAGATCAAGACCTAGCTTGGCTTGATAAAGACTTCGTCCCTCACAGATACTCATCCTCAACACCATCTCGACGAAGCAAATGATTTCGATAGCCACTACGCATCGTACGAAAAGAGGATTCGTGTCTCATCAATTTCCCACCACGTGTATTGTCCTCGCTTCTGCATTTCATTGCGCGCGTTTATTTCTTCTGCTTGTCCTGATACTCATACACGTCCGCCTCTCGTCCTTGAACTCTTGGTGGACTAGTTCGACGCGTCCAGTAGTTCCTGGCAGGTTGTGATTATGTCACTATGCTTCGATCTTATCGTTCCATAGTCATCTACGCGCGCGAATGCAATGGTACGCGTATGCGCAGGTCGCGAGAAGGGATATGATATCGAGGAATGGCCGAGGACGACAGCTGCGTCAACGAAGCTCGTACAGCTGGTTCACGGAGGCGCAACACTTGTCTTCTGCCTGGCTCTCGCATGGGGTATGTTTGTCGTCGTCTGTTATTGATGGCTGCAGTTGTTGGAAAAGTGAGTGCTACTAAAGATTGCCTTTGTCGTCGTTGGGGCTGGTTGATGCCTCAGGCAGGCAGCCGACAGTATGGTAGATCCGAGCATTTCTCGTCACTGTTCTTCTACTTATAGCAATTTATACTCATCTCTGAGTATTCCATTCAAGAGGTGGTTGGAGATACCCCTGGAGGTTAGCATATCATAACTGTCCGTCCCTTTCACCCAGGTATAAATGACCGATCCGTGAATTTACATCCCAAATGCCCGAGAATTCGCACACCAGTCCCACTTCGAATCCTCTCCATAGCATCTTCTGCCCATGCTACCTCATACCTGAGCGTTGGATCCAAAGACAAAGTCTCGATCGCTACCTTCAAAGGGAAGACAGCCCCTGCTGGAGTCATTGGGCCAGCTTGCATACAAAACTCCATGGACTGGCAGATATTCTTCGCCAGAATCGTTGGATCGACACCATGGTCAAGTGGCGGAAGCTTGTCGAGATCGGGAACACCAGGAGGCATCTCACTCGGGGATGAGAGTCCTTCCATTTGCGCTTTGAAAACAGCAAGCAAGCTGTATAGAACCCTGAGGCCAGACCAGAGAATACAACATGTCGCCCAGTAGACCATGCACGTGTGTGCTACGGTCATGCTAGGGAACTGGAAAGCGACGGGGAACACTTTTTCGATTTCGGATTCTTTTTCGACGTCATACGGGCTTGAAGATAGTCTCGGCTGGAACAGTGGCCCTGCTGTCGTCTTCTCCAGCCGGCGGTAAAATGCTCGCAGCATGATGTCCAGCTTCCGTCCTTGATCGATTAGGCCCAGAATCGCAACTATTAGGATGTCGGGTCGAGTTTGCAGTTCTGGGTTCCCGATGGTCTGGTAGGCTGTTTCGATAATGCCGGCAGCTTGAGCCATCAGGTCGAGTAGCTGTTGCGAGATGTGTTTTTGATGTCCTTTCCATGGAAGGCTCCGCCATTCTGGCTGCGACAGAAATGTTGACCTGCGCTCGGCTATCGCCTGCTGGATCTGGGGATTCAATCAGTCTCAACTCGAAGGTCGTACAGAAGGATGCCCCACCTCAATTTGCCTGAAAGTCAAGAACAAACGATGCGCCATCTCGGACCTATACATCTTCGGACCCCTTAATTGAAATAGCCTCGCACAACCTTTCAGATGCCCGACCCATCCTTTGATGCTCTGATCTGGACATTCAGCTACCTCATATATGATCAAACACATACATGCTGCCACCGTCTCATCTCTATACATCAGTTTCTCGTCCCACAGCGCCCGCTGCAGTTCCCATAGACCTTGTACATAGAACTTCAGACTCTCCTTCACCAGAGCTTGGTCATTGTTGGTGCGACCAAGCTTGGCAGTGCAGACTGCTAGGACAGAGGCTTCGAGTGCGGTGGTGTACGTTGGATGGGAAGGGAGAAGGGCTAGCCAGGAGCCTGCGCGTGGCTCCGAAGGGCTTTGTGGATAGTTTGTCAGGAATTCATTCAGTATCTGCTCGCGGTAGACGGCGCGAGTGTGAGGCGAGGAGATGTGCCAGAGGGATTTGTACGCTTCTCTTGTACAGATGGTGCGTTCTAATCTGGTAAGTTCATTGCCGGGTTTTGTAGGTATCTCAATACTTGAGGTCTCGAATCCCTCGCTCGACGAAGCAGATTTAAGGGAGGAGTTCTGATCCTTTGGCGTAGAAGGTTTACTTCGCTTATCGAGTATGAAGATCGGTGCGTCTTGGTAGCCTTCGCATACTCTGCTCGACTTCACGCAAGTGTTGCATGCTGGACGTTCGAGGCTGCACTAGAAGACAGTGGCTAGTCAGTTCTTCTTTCCCCAGTAGATTCCCACTTCGTATTGTCACTCACAGCAATTCTCCGTTTCTTGCAGGTCTTGCAGGTCTTCGACCTCCCAGTCACGCCTACCATTTCTGTGTCCGATTGTCATTAATTGCACAAGAGCAACGTTCACCAAAACCAAACTTTGGTTCTTGAAAGACTGATCAATAATTTCGCCAGAGTCTCTTACTTGAAAAGTGTTCCTCAAGTTCGCGAGGTATGGCGGGGCAGAGCTTCGACTAAATAAAAAATGTTGGAGGGGTCGATCTCCAGGCAGCTGAGGAAAGCCCCTGTTTTGAGGACGCCACAGGCTGAAGCGAGAGCCAGGAGCGAGAGTGATAGGGCTTATGCAGACATGAGAGCAAAGCCAAAGTCAACAAGGCGTTACAACACCCGCCATCATTTTAGACTCTATCTCATGAAATGCTCAGGCTCACTTTCTTCCTGAACTTCCTTTGGCAGCAAGAGAAGGCGTAAAAATCAAAAATTCAGGCATGCACTTTGTATCGACATGCTGTTCGCTCTGCCTCGGACTGAAAAGGATGGGATGCCCTCTACGGAGGTCGAATAAAAGACGAATAGGAGAATGAACGGTTTCTGGATGAGCATTTCACTCCAAATCATCGACTACATAATTTCTCCAAAATCGTTCAAGGATGGACCCCAGGATCAACTGTGGCGTTCGGTTGACGAAGGGCGAGCTCATGCAAGCTTCCTCACTAAACCCAAAACAGCTCCATTCATCGAGAGCTGCATGGGATGATTACTCCGAGCCACCCAGTCATACAACAGCAATGGTCTTCGCCTGTCTCGAGACACGTGCCTATAGCTTGATTCTAAGTTGAGAAGACTCTTCGTATTGGCAGACCTAGCCTGGGAGTCGAACGATTCCAGGCATGCACCACGGAAGGAATACTAATAGAAGCGATACCAGGTACCGTCCGAAGAACAAACCTGTGTGGACTTTGAGGATGAAACTGGCATAGGACTTCAATGCTGTAATGTATGAGCATCAGAAATAACTTGAAGATAATCACAAATGTAAGAAAGCGAGCTTCGGGGAAGTAGTTGAGCCGAAGCTAAACGCCTCCACATTTCACGTGTTATCGCGCTACGCGTCAAGTCGTATGTGGAGGGGTTTTGTACCCTCACCCAACTGCCACGAACTTTCCGAACACTCATCAGACTCTGTTCAACTTGAGGAGGAGGCCTCATCTCTCATTGGCCATCACTCAAACTCCGACGGATATGTCTAGATTGCTGGAGACAAGACTTATCATCGCCTTATTTTTCTCAATGTCTCCTCCAGCCAAACCATGCGTCGAAGCAGACCTCAATCGCCCAAACTTGACATCAATGAGGGCGCAATGAAGAGTATAAATATCCTGCGCCTCTACGCGATAGTTCTACGAAGTTGAGAATTTATCTACGACACGTCTTGACGAAAGGAAGTGATATTGTGGTCCATGACAGGGAAGCGATCCTAGAATCGCGACCCAACGCTGATGTCTTTCGGGAACGTTCGGGCATTGGAGAGCGACATGCTGAACGATAGAACCGCAACTTTGGACAGAGTCCGACCTATGTATCCCGATCATCAATCGCAATATGATCGGGAATTGAATCCAAATATCAGGACGGTGTTTAGCGAAAGCGGCGCAATGTTCTCGGCTGTGTTTACTCCCCACCTTTGATGATTTTTGCCGAAGTTCTGCGGGCATGACGTGAGATGCAATCCAAGCAATAGCATTGAGCAGCTCATCCGGCCATTGACGTCGGGGCTCGAATGCATTCCTCAGAATGCCTTCAAGCCCATCAATTGACTGCTCAATGACACGGATTTCGAGTTCGAAGACGACAACTCGGGAGATATATACTTCTCGACCCGCGCCAACTTTCACTGTCATTCAGCAATCTCAGCATCCTCCCGTCACCAGCATGACCAAATCAGCAGAAAAGCTCCTGAACAAAAAGGTCATCGTCGTTGGTGGCAATTCAGGTATGGCAATACCATGGATCTTTGACATTCAAGAAGTACTCACATATCTCAGAATCGGCTTCGGTGCCGCTCAAGCATTCCTTGATGCTGGCGCGAAAGTGATCGTCATTTCATCGAACCAAGATCACGTTAAAGATGCAGTCAAGCGACTAGACTACCCAAATGTCGCCGGGGCGGTCGGAAACGTTCGAGAAGAAGAAGCCTTTGTTGAGGTCCTGAGAAGCCTTGCCCCTGTTGATCACATCGTCTTTTCAGCAGTAGATATCATAATCCGGGGCAAGCTGGAGGAGCTCAATCTCGAGGAAGCGAAACATCTTTTCGGGGTCAAATTCTGGGGATCTGTCATCATTGGCAAAGGTGAAGTCCATTCATACTGTTGAGGATCTAACGCTGACGACACAAGCTGTGAAGAAACACAACATCATTAACCCGGGCGGCTCTCTTACTCTCACATCTGGAAGCGCTGGCATCAAGCCCGGGAAAGGCGCTGCTATAGGCGGTGCGCTGAACGCTGGCGTCATCACACTGACCAAAGGTCTCGCTTCCGACCTTGCTGAAATCAAATTCAGGGTCAATGTTGTCGTTCCGGGGCTTGTTAAGACTGAGCTGTGGGGAAAGTTGGGCCAGTCTGAGGAGAAGCAGCAGGAGACTTTTGCAAATACTGTTCAGTCGATGGGCTTTGTAGCCGCTCCTGATGACATTGCCGAAGCATATCTTTACCTTGCGAAGGCAGAATATGCTACTGGGACTAGTATTGAAATTGTTAAGTATAATTTGGATTCATCAGGGCTTGGCTAAATCTAGGATAGACGGCGGAAGACTTCTCTGAAAGTTTTACCCAACAAATAACTCAAGTCGGCCTCAAATGAACAGATCCGAACTTGTTCCCATTTTTCCGAATTGAGTTCCAATTTTGAGATGAATCAACTCCCCCCGCGCTCCCCCCCTCTGATGTTTCCCCATAGCTAGCTTTGTTCATATAAGCAGTGAGGACCAAGAGCCAGTCGCGGAATCTTGGCATGAAATGTCTTTTTGGAAAGCTCGCACAAGAACTATTGCTGACAACGGCGTGTTAGGGTACTTAAAATAGCCTGTCTTGGGTATTTTGCAGTCCCCGATCTCCGTACTGTTTCCAAAGTGTCAGCAGTTGCTTATTCTAGTTAGATAGAGTTCCGCTCGTGATATCAGTATCGCGGTACGGATCTGAATGAACTTCCAAAGGCATTCAAATGCTTCGAAGTGACGTCTTACACGTATTCTGTCGCAGGTATAGGAACTCAGAGGCGATGTCCGAAGCCCATATGTGGTGCGTTTGTACCCTGGTTTGGCTTCCAGGGGTCCTCGGCTGAACAGCCCGCGATCTGCATTATGGCATGGTTCGGGCATGATGACGAGGTGTTCCCGCCAGTACTCGCGAATTCCAATCAGGCAAAATATGGACCTGGCCTGGTGCTTCTATAATTTCCTTTTGGCAATTGGAACTGCCTTATTCTCCTTACCCCTTCTTGACAGCCTATTTTTGACCGAAAGTACACAAATCATTTTGTCATCAGCTTCATTTACGATGCAACAAATCACAATGATCTTTTCGCAAGTAACATACCAAAGCAGAGCTTTGCAGCTTCAATATATTGAAAGTCCCAGCGTGCTTTCAGACACATGCCTTTGTCAATTTCTGGAAAGCCGATGAGGTCAGAGCCACATCAAGGCACCTCATCTGATAGGTTGCTACACATTTCGCGTCGCATGTGTTGGTTGAATCTATGCTTAATAACCCCTGCGTTACCAGACTTCAACACACCCGACCTCTATTTCTTCAGATGCTTTTGCTCGGTCGCTGCACCAAGGCTCCTGGAAATATGGCTGGCTCGATGTATTGTGAGAAAGTTGAGAGTATGCTTCACGTAGGAGCTGGTCAGTGACCGCGGCACTTTTAACCAGTTTGTTGGGAGCAGCCTCTCGCATTAAAATTTCCACAGACTGGATTTTCCAAGTAAAGGTGAAGTCGATACTTCACAGTGCAGGATTTGCCGAACTGTTACAACACATCTTCCCGTCGCGACTTATGAGGCGTCGTAGTGGCCCAACTGATGCCTGTCATCCCATTTTCCGGAGCCGTCAACTGTGCCTGGTTCGAAGTCAGGACGGCCCAGCTACAAGGCAAGATCTCGCCATCTAGCCACAGCGCAGGTCCAAGGCAGAATAAAATGGATCCCCCTGCACATGATATTTAATGATCTTACTCCCTTTGCAATGGCTACCGTCCTGATTCCTGTTCGACCAATTTTTAAATTCCTAACTACAACTGTTTCAGGACTCACCCCCTCAAATTTCCACTGGTTTCATCACGCTGGATTTCTTACAGGTGAGGGAGTTGGCTAGCGAGCCATCCATACCTCAACTCCATACACGATGGTACTCGCCAATGGACTTCGTCAGCATACGGAGGACTCCAGAGCCACCTGCATTCGAGCCTAAAGTTGTCGAGATCGAGCGGGGAGTGTATGATGTCGATGCCGATTCGCAACTTGTGGGAACGATTGTTATGGGCTCGTTGGATACGGGGAGAAGAGCTCTGAGACCTCAACCTTCGATGGATTGGAATGATCCGCTGGTAAGTTACCCGTTCTCATCTTAGAGGCTTTTTTGACGCATATCAAGAACTGGTCAGACTGGCAGAAGTACAGGACATACCTCATCATCAGCGTATTCGGTTTCCTCGCAGCAGCGAACACTTCGAAATATGTTCTTGCGGCATCTCTGCTGGAGAAGGAATTCGACAAAAGTCACATGACCGTTGAATTCCTCACTTCCTTCAGTATCCTAGCTTCCGGACTAGGAAACATCTTCTGGGTTCCAGTCATGCGTGTCCTCGGTGAAAGACCGACCCTGCTTCTTGCTCTTCCAATTTTTGTGGCTGCAAATGTTTGGTCGGCGAAAACACACCATTTCAATCAACTTCTGGCATCCTCGATACTCTCTGGATTCGTGTCCGCTGCTGCTGAAGCTCCAGTGGTAGCCGTCGTTACAGACCTCTACTTTGTCCATGAGCGTGGGGCCAAGATGATGGTCTTCCACTTCGCTCTTTCTGGTGGGCTCTATCTAGGTCCATTGGTGAATGCTTACATCATCGAGTATTCGACTTGGAGAATCGCATGCGAATCGTACTCTATTGCCGCTGGTGCTTTATGGATCATCGCCGCTTTCTTCTTCCAGGAGACGACGTATCACAATCGGGACGTGTATGCACCAGTCAGTTCATATGGATCAAGAACGACCTTTGCCGGAAAGTTGAGTGTCGTGAAAGGCTACAATGAGCACATGAATATCATCAACGTATTGTGCGATTGCATTAGTATCGTCTCATATCCGAACGTATTGTGGACTAGTCTCTTGATTGGGACATTTTCAGCATGGCACGTTGTCCCTAATTCTCAAGTCGCATATGTTCTGCTTACAAGCTTCAGGGATATCATCATCCAGCTAACTTCCTACCGGACTTTTACTGAGTCACCATATAACCACGAGACTCCATTCTTAGGTCTTTTCGCAATATCTGGATTCATCGGTTCTATCCTCGCCATACCTGTTGGAGGCAAATTGATAGACATCCTATCGAATCGCTTCACCACTTCGCACTACGGTACACGCGAACCCGAATATCGACTGTACGCTCTCATCATACCAGCCTTCGTCGGGCCAGCTGGAGTTCTCCTCTTCGGTCTCACCATTGCTGAGAAAAGACCATGGATTCAGGCAGCCATAGGCTATGCAATGCAAGCCTTTGGTCTCACAACATTCTCTAACATTGTTGTTACGTATATCGTCGATACTTACCTGACGCATGCAGCAGAGGCTCTCACAGTGGTGTTTGTGCTTAAGGGTGTGATAGGAGCGGTGGTCATGCTTTACGGAGACGACTGGATCAGAGTTGCAGGGCAGAAACAGGCATTTGGGCAAATGGCTGGATTGCAGTACTTTCTCTGCCTGTGGGTCGTTGTATTCGTTCTATGGGGGAAGAAAATCAGGGCGTTTACCGTGAGGTACGGCCCTGTCAGAAGAACAGGTCACTCTTGAGCCGTAAACCAGATCCAAATACAAGCTTCTACAAACTACTACTGGATATCATTGGCGAGGACAGAAATGTGGTCGCATTGAAGGGTAAACAGCGAGAGATCGATTTGGTACAGCATACTATAACGATATAAGGTCAAGCTAATATCATACACAGGGGCCACGCCCGAACATTAGGTAGTTAAGCCGCACGTTCTTCAATCCTGTCTGGACTTCTGAATATGCTCAATAGCTTCAAGCAGATGCGGCACGAATTTGTCCGAATCCTCAGTAGCAGGGAAATGTCCTAACTTAGGCATAGCCTTGTGCTTTGCACTAGGGATCTTGTCACAAGTTGCCTATGCCATGGCCGGAGTATTGCTCCAATCGTACTCACCTGTCAGCATGAAGACAGGGCATTTCTTGGTATCGATCTTGCCGACGCGGGAGCGGCCGTCCCAGCCGCCGAAGTAGAAGTCAAGGTCTTCGTGGAAGATCCCGTAGGCCTGGGCGGAATACAGATGCCAGATGAGTTGGCGGTTCTTCAGCGGTGCCGTGGGACACATAATCTGCGTTTATTAGTGGCTCCAAGACGTATTGGGACGAATGAGGACGCTTACGCCGTACACCTATTCTGGATTGTAGAGGGATTGATTGACGTGGGGAGAACGGTCGTTGAATTGCCTCTCCATGTTGAGGTAGTCGGACTTTCATCTAGTAAGCAAAGTTCATTTCCAAGGGAAAATGTCATACTTACCCTTGCAAAGGAATCGTTCCTCCGGCGCCAACTTCATCGGCTCGAATCGCAACAGCGAGACACACCTGCCCAGCCATCGATGCACCGCAAATGATAGGCTTGTTTAACTTCAAGGCCTTCACCATCGCTGCAATAGCTCCAACATAGGCATCCTCGGTGTTCGTATGCGATCCCGGAGGTAACTCGGAAGGAAAGCTCCTGCCATGGCCAGGAAGATCGAAAGCGATCATGCTGCATTTCTGGCGCATTGTGGGGTTATTCATCACTCCATGTTACTGGCGACTGTCTGATCCAGCCGTGTGCAGGAAAACGATCTGCTGGTTGCCCTCTCCACTCGCCTCATAGAAAACCTTGCATCGTCCCCAAACAGGAGTTTTTATATACACATATTTGCCAACGATGTGATCTTCGTCCGTCTCAGCCTGGCTATCCACTTTCATCTCGCCGCATTGTGCATCGTGCAGGACTTCCAGCGTTCGACGCCAGAAATGCGCATACGTGTTAAACGCCACTTGATCGCCCAAGACCTCAATCCCGTCCTGCTTGATGTTCATCCCGAACATGCCCCACTAGCTCTGATACGGCATTTCTGGGACCGGTTTGAAGAATTCTTGCCATTGCTCTGGCAGGGCGGAGAGTGTAAATAGGGCTTTCTTGTGGCTGCCCGTTTCTGCGACGCCACACTTGTTGTTGACAGTGACGAGAACCGCATTGTCGGACCCAGCGGCCTTGATGCCGAAGGTTATGGGCGCTGTGCGCTGTAATTTCAGGTGCGTCTGCGAATGCTTGAAACTGGGGATCTTAGAGGAGGAGGTTATTGAATTTGGGGACTGCGTTCTTGAGTTGACTGGGAAGGTCAGCCCACGCGTGTTGATTGGAATGCATTTTGTGGAAATTGTTATGGTTGATTATTGGTGTGACTTACTCTCAAACTCGTGTAAGTTTGTGGATTTATTCTCCTTTCATAGGCCATTCATATTCCTTCTCCATACGAAGCCGGGAATAATGTGTCGCTAAACCTCCCCGCCATACCCCGCAGTATTTTGCGTACAAGAGCAACCCCGCACCTTGAAAGTGTCGTGGCACAGCTCTAGATGATGCTGGTTGGCTTGCTGGAATTGTAATAACCATATCCAATCATTAAATCTGACCTCGTATCATGATACCATCTCGCAGCATGTTGGTACCGAACGGAATAACCTCCGTTGATGTTTCTTGGCTGTTGCATGCAGTATGATTTCATCACGTCCCTAGAGAAGCTGGACCTTTATGGCCCTCATCTGGCATTTCAGCAGATCTCCCACTATCAATGGAGATCGTCAACTATTTCACTTTGGAGAACTTTAAACACGATGATGAAAGGTGAGCGACCCCTTTATTGTTTTGTTCGCCAAGACATTCCGTCGCTTACCGAGCCTAATTGATAGACCCCTTATCAAGTAAACAACAAGATCAGATTCTTGTCCTGATTTAGTTCTCGACACAGAAATATACACGCCAACCTGCTATAAAGATGCTGCTGAGTAGTTCATGACTCCATAGGCGACTCTTTCGAATGGGTTTTAAGTGACAGGCAAGAATCTGTTCCAATACCATTGCTAGATCCTTCTGCGAGCCTTCGTCGCGCAAGGAATACAGTCACAGCATGGGAAACTATTGATCGGCAAACAGCCGTGCAACACTGGCACAAAGTACCACGACTTGAGTTGTAGCATACTTTAAGATCGGCCCATTGGGGTTTTCAGGTCAATGGACTTCGAGGGTGTTTTCTGCAGGGAGATGATCGAGTAGGCATGAGAAACAGTATCAATTTGGTTTGACAATATCCTTCTCTCATTCGCAACTATGAAACATGTATTGGCTGTAGAACTTGCTTGATGTCTAGATGTGACAGTACAGAATGAGCCACAGTCTGGCGACGGTGCATGGCAAAAGGACTCCCAGTCTCATGCGCGCTCTTTGGAAGATGTCATAAGCCAGATTCTTCGTCCGAGATAGGAGGGTACGGCATCATCTAGCATCTCGCCTCGGGATCACAGCATGGATGTGGAATCCCGATACATTGTCTCATGTCGCACAACCAATGATGCTCGTCTTCACTAGTGATCTTCTCCTCTGGCATGCACAAATACTTATCACGATGAAGTCCTGCCATGACCAGAATGTATAATTTGTTTGCATTTCTGTTAAGTAATTTGATTGTTTGATACAGACCAATGTCTCGACACATCTGGCAGGCCTAAGAACTTAAGAGTGAGAGCAACAGAGTCTTTGGTGGGGGAACGTGGACAAGCGACGCTGAACAACCCAGTATTCGTAAGCAATTTCAGCGGCTCCATAGTTCATGAGAGATTTTTAAGGTCGATAGTGGGTAGTTTGGTAAGGATAATGCGTTTGTCCGCGGGATGTTCTTGGAACAATGGTGATCTAATCACGCACATTCGTGTGGTTGACTGCACTTCACTAAATATATGGGGCTAAGGCTTCACAGCCCAAAGACTGTTTGTTTGATGACTACTCAAACTGAAATTTGGTTAAAATTTGTTCTGCTTCCTGTGGGACAGATCTCGGACTCTACATTACCAGCAGATCCTCCACCAACAATGGAATGCCGGACTTATCATATCACGTGATGTTTGGTGTCCTTCATCGCCGTCAAATAACTTGCCATAGCTCTCGAAAAAAAAAACCATGGCAGTACGTTTCAGTTGTCAAGACCTTCCAGCTATTGCTCACTTCACCCCTTACATTCGCCCTTCCGAAGAAATCGCACATCCATGGTGATCCTCCCTTGATCCCACCCCATGAGTCCGGGAATAGCGTGCAGCGGACCAAAGGAAAGCCAAAACAGCCCCAACCCCCAACCAAATCCCAAACTAAAAGCCCACGAACCCACTCTACAACCGCGGGGAAAGCAATTCCCAGCATGCCACAAGCGCTAAGGTCCGCCATCCAGTCATTGCACTGGAGATCCTTGCGCTACGTTTTGACTTTGGAAGCGTAACTTTACTTGGGTTTGACGGTTTGGGCTGCGGGTCTGGATCGATGGGTCGAACTCAGCTGGGGGAGCTAGGGTCTGTGTGTTTGGGTCTAGGGCGTGATGTGCGTTGGTTGTTTCATTTCTTTTGGGCTGAAAAGGGAGATTTGAGTTGAACTTTGGGGTGTGTGGAGATGAAAGCCTATTGCGACCTGGATCACCGCAGCTTTAAGTAAGGTTGTTACAGTAGAGCCTGCCAGGCGACAGAAGCTCTTGACCCGTTGAGAGAAGGTATTCCGTGCAAATGGCTGGCAACAATAGCAACACTTTGATGGATTTTACGATTTACATGTTCAAGATTGGTCAATTATTAGGTATAAACCATCAAGCTGAACGCTTCAGCTACTGCTCCTGCACCAGCAAACGCAAATGCAACGCTATCCTGTCACCTAACTCCCCATTAATTTTGGATATTTCAGTGTCAATAACTCAAGAGACAACCACTGCTCGCTATATTCCCATGACTATATACAACCACGCTCGATCTAGTGAAGACAGTACTTCTTGACCCTGATAATCTTTTGCAGACACATGATTTAGACCATGTTCTCCTTTGCCTTTCTCTTCTCGCTGGCACCCTTGATCATGGTCGACAAGTCACCGACTGGAAGTTGGAATGGGAAGTCGAGAGCTGCGAGCATAATGGCCAAGAAGATCCACCACCCGGCCATGGAAGTGACGAATGTGAACGCACCGGCAGCAACTTGACACCTGTGTGCAGTCTCTGCGTGCGAAAGATCTCCAGTGCCAATAGCAAGAGCGTTCTGCCAATAAGCTCCAGCGAGTAGGCCGAAAGCCGGGACGAGGGTGAAAAAGATGACGACGAAGACTACGTTGGTGCGGAGAGAGCAAATGAGGTAGACGAAGCAGAGGACTCCCATGAAGAGAAGGAAGAATGCGAATGAGGCCGTGAACCCGACGGTTGATATACCTGCAGCTTCTGGCTCGCCAGCAGGTGCATATGATGCATAAGCGTAGTAGAACGGTTGGAGCGTCGAGGCGAATGTGAGCCAGAAGGCACCGAAGGACATGAAGACTACGAATGGGAAGGTGTTTCCCAGAATGAACTCAAGGAAGCCACCAACCATCATGAGAACACCACCGAAGAAGAAGTAGGATCCACTGTTTGCCATTAGTCTCATTCTCCAACTGAATTGCTTGTGCAGAGTTACTCACATTCCAGAAGCACCGTTGCCACCAGCGCCTCGCCATCCCATAAGAATACAGCAGAGAGGAGACAGGCAGAGTAGGAAACCACACAGTGCACTGTAAATCGGTCAGTAAATTTGAAAGTGTCAGAATTGGAGCGAACTAACACTGGAGTTGGGTTACCGAATGTCTTTCGAAGATCACCCTTCACTTGATTCTGGGGGGACAGGTAGATCTTCTCGAAAAGTTCGGGTGAGATGGAAATGCTGCCTGCGGTTCTGATTCTTTTCAATGCTGTGTCATTGTCCATGTTGGTGTCGTTCAGGTGATACGAGTTCTGTCCATGTCCATTTGTGTAGCCATTGTTGCTGAAATCTTTCTCCAAAGGAGCTTGGGCATCGTGCGCTGTGGCTGCCATATTGACTGGTACCGGAATGAGATTTCTGTTGCTGAAGTGTAAAGAGATGGATGAAATGCCCACAAGGAAAATTGTTCAGGGAGGGAGGAAGAATCTGGGGCCCTCAAAGCATTATGTAGCTCCGTGTATTGCACCTTCCACACCTCCGCACCTGCGGATCCCCGGATTCACTCAGGTAGTGATAGCTGCTAGGTCCAACCAGGCGATCAGACGATCCTGGTAGGACGCATAGCAGCATCACCAACGTTCACCCCTGAGGAGAAGCTGTCCGAATGGGTGCAAGTGTGAATGTAGGTGGTGGGGAAGCTTGAAGATAGTCTTACTTCCCAGGAGCCATCCGAGCTCGGCTTTTGTCATTGGCTGAGAAGGAGCTAAAGTTGTGCAGGGAAAGTTCGATTGCCATGACTTGGGAACGACGATCCAATACAGCTCATTAGGTTGAATTTCGGGGTCTACTGCTCTATAGATTTGAATCCCGAGAACGATTTCGAAGAGTGTTCTACAACAGGAACAACACTTGGAAATGAAAGAACTTCCATTTCCGATATCTTATCAGTTGCCTCAATTGTAATTGAAGATATCGTATTTCAGTTTCACGACATCGTCCCATTAATGGTCGCGTCATGGAGGAACGGAACGGAATTACGGCGCGCTGTCGGCCAATGGACAGTCGTACGATGCGGCCCCAGCTCACTTGGTGATGCTTGTCGATGCACGAGTCACTGGCTTTCTGTGATCTGTATGATTTGCGGCCTCACACTGGTCGTCGGTAAGGTTTCATTGGTTTAAAATGGCTGAGAGGGAATGCCGGCCAAGTGGAAGAGATTCACTTGATACAAGAAGGGCATGGCGTTGAAGTCCGGGGATGGATCGACAAGCCGAGAATGCGGGGGAAGCTAGCGGCTTTTTTGGCGGACGCGGCTCAGAGCTGCTCTGATGTCTGGCTAGACTTCGCATCACGTTCTTGACCGGAGACGAAGTTCACGACCCTCAAGCTAGTTTTCTGCTGAGAACGTCAATGATTTCCTTCCGCAGAAGCAAGGGGAAAGAAAGTGAGGAGGCTGGGCCGAGAATATACGTGGGAAGTATAAACGAAAGCAACATCATCACGTGGATAGAAGCGGCCCTCTCGATATTGTATTAAGGGTAGGTAGTGCAGAGGAGGTTTTGCCAGATGTCATGATCTTTTGTTCTTTCACGTATCAACTTGATTTATTATAATCGACGATGCTGCATTGAGCAGGTTGTTTTTCCAACGAACCCTTTTCGGGTTGCCTGGGCCCAAGCCCACAGGACCGTATTACTGTAGAACACATCATCTGTCAAATTAGGCAGAGGGTCGGGACCTGGGATAGACGCTCATTCGGATACAGCAACTGCAGTCTTTAAGCATACAGCAGCTAGTCAACTACTGGGACTAGGTACATTGTATCTCCTAGCTCTGTTCGTGACAGACGTCACCGAATAATTCTGCGCTTGGCGAAGGAGAGCTTTCTAGTTTTAAAGGCGGTAGAGGCACACTCAACTGTGCGAATTGATCTCTTCTCTGAAGCCTATCCTCTTTCTTGGCTCAACCTCATGTCAGAAGTATATTTTAAACTCAGTAGCAAAGCTTTGCATCTCACGTGACAGTGGAACACCTCCGCATTGATCAACGTCCCGCACCCATTTTCTCCGCTATCCCCGATTTTACTCCAATGTTGACATAGTATCTATGCCTTTCCTGGCCAAGTCCTTATCCTAAACCAACGACATTCGTCGTCCCCAAATGCCGACGTCGACGTACCGAATGATCGCACACCTCGTGATTGTACTAATGATGAGCCGACAGTAGTAGGTGAGTACTCTTGGGTATTAATGACGATATCTGAGGTGGTGGGTACGGGAGGGATAGATGCGAATCCGAATGCCGAAACGACGAAGCTGCACCGCGGACATCTCGGCTCGCTTGTGATCCGTGGAGATCAACAATGAGGGGTAGCAGTACCAAAGCTTCGATGGAGCAGGTCGAAGAAACAGATACCAATCGACATGGACTACGATCGAATTGCTGGCTGCTTGACCAGCAAAGTTGAAGAAAAAAAAACCCCCGGTTCCCCGTGCTAGTCCATGTATTCCGCGCAGTCGTCAAATCGTACCTGATGTTCCTCAGCGTGCCTTCTTGTAGTTCGCAGTGTTGGCCAGAAATGGCCGTTCGGACAGGTTGGCTCGACATCTGTGGCATTGTGAATGTTCTCGTCCTATTTTTCAGATGCCAGCTTCGTTTGCAGAATTCGATAGTAGCTTGACTATGCCTTGGACCTGAATTGACATATTTTCATCTGTTAAATTCGTAAGAAAGGGTAAAAATACTAATCGCGGATCTGATTCACATAGTGACATAAACTCTTCCTGGTTGCATCTATCAGCAAAGAGTTGAGAGTCTTCTGCCGTTAAGCTCCATTTGCCTAGGCGCACCGTGCGAATCAAATGAGCATAGAAAGGTGTCCATTAATTGATCTAATTTTGTCAACAGCCAGTGCCAGCCGGTGATACACGAAAAGGTCTGGCGATCTTGAGGTCTCCCGCGTAAGAACTGAATGCTTGACTTCCGAAAGGAGTAGACTGGAGGATATGGGGGCCTGGAGCTGTCAAATTAAAATCGCATCTGTTTGCGGCTTGATTTATGTCCACAGGGCCCTTCAGGGTCTTAATGTTGACAATGATCGCTTGTCGTCTAAGTTGCGTCTCTACCACAAACCTCAGCCAGCCAGCTCTGTTCACGTAGCCATGACAACTTGACTCAATCACTACGGGACTTCTTGGACTTACAGCGTTGGCGATATTTCATCGAGAAGGCGGTGCTACGCCTCATCCTGAAGGCTACAGCAGCATTGGTACCAAATCGATTAGAAAGCCGATTTCGAAGACCAAACCACCCTATAACCTCAACAAAATGGCCAATTTGACAAGGCAATACCGACGCTATGGTCACCTGCACATATCTGAATGTTAACGTGATCGTCACTCAGGGTCTATTTGATCGGCACCATCGACTAAGAACCACGGCCACCTGGCTTTTGAGAATCTTTGCATGGCGTAGCTCGAAAACCTATCAGGGTTCAGCATCACATAGACGCCAGATTTTTGTACTTTCCATTGAGTTTGCAGGAAAGAACGATTGAGAAAAGTCTATAAACGGAATTACTATGGCTCTATTTGCAACTCTCCATTTTCAAACGTTGCTTTTATGATTCAGGAAGCTGGGACGAAAGATTGTCAGTAAGTCGAAGAAGGACGAGGGAATTAACGCAACATGAAAATACATCTTCCCCAAGCACGCGCTACAGAACAACGAGCAAAGAATTCGATACACGGATAAATTAAGCATTATTGCGAGTTGAGAAAAGAATTGGAATGATGCAAGAAAAGTAAGCAAAAGCACGTGCTGTCGCGACAATGAAGATCGCGCATTTATCCAGACGCGCCAGCTTGTTTCTGCTGTGCCACTCGGCGTATTCTCGACCATGACATCAACAAAATAACCTCCATCTGACTGCACCTCGCTGCAACTAACTTGAACAGAGCATCTCTCCATCCCAATTAGCTAGCTGTCAATGCTACCTACCAGCAACATGCCTCCGAAGAAAATCGCTGGTGCCGCGTTCACACCCGTCTTCATTGTCCTCCTGGGCACCTCAATTGACTCCGTCCACGCCTCCCTTGAATCTGCGAACGAGCGCGTAGCAGCAGCCAAAGTGGAAGGCAATGGCACGCCCAAGATCGAAGTGCAGAGCTTGGTCGGAGGAAGCATAACAGTCAATCCCATCAAGGAGAAGAAATCTGCCAAATTGAAAGCCATCAAGAAGGAAGACAAAGAGGACAAGGAGGTCAACACGGTCGCGCCGAAGAAGACAAAGACGCCTGCGGAACAGCGCGCAGCGAATGCGACGAAGCCTAAGGGCGCCGTGGACGAGTCAGAACTACCGGATAACTACAAAACATTGTTGGGTGGGATGGGAACTGCGCTGAATGGCCTGACTATCTGTGTTACTGGTGTTCCGCCGACACTGGGTAGAAAGAATGCCGAAAAGCTGGTCGTGAACTATGGCGGAAAGGTTGCCAGCAGTTTGAGCAGCAAGACAAGTTATGTTGTCGTGGGTAACGATGCGGGACCGACGAAGTACGTTCCGTCCGTCTCGCTTGGGACGAACCTTCTTGGAATATGTTGTGTTCGCTAACAATTAGACAGGCTGGAGAAAATAGAGACCCTAGGTCTTACTACACTAGATGAAGACGGGCTCGTCAAACTCATCGAAGGCAGCGGTGGAGCCAAGCGGTCTGCAGATGATGACGAGGAGAAGGATGCAAAGCCTTTCAAGTCCAAGAAGCGGAAGACCTGAGTAGGTTCTTTGTCATGGACTCGAGGCCTCTTCGAATTTCTCCATTTGTACTTGATTATTCCCCTGTATCATCCCTTTTTCTAGGCAATTTGTACATGCTTCCTGTACATCAGCATAGCAAGCGCACGCGACATGATCTTCAATGGGCGGAAGGCAACCTACCCAGTACAGTGATAGCTTACATGGGATCTCATCACAAATTAATGGCTCGTCACTTGTAAGGATGAATATGACAAAGTTCAATTTTGCGAGTATCGCTGTCACCTTTTCAACATCTCACAATGTTGTCCAGCTGCAATCCTTGGAATTCAGTCGGTCATTTGTGTATCGTGAAGCTTTGGCATCACCGGGTCATATTATTATTCCGCGAAGAGCAATTGACGACTGCTTACCAGAACACAAAGGTCAATGTACTCGCATATGCTGCTTTGAATGCATTCTTTAATCCCAAAATGTCCTGATTTGTTCGAGCCGCACAGCCCTTGAGTTATCTCGCCCCTGCTGTCTTGTTCTGGCCTCACTTCAATCCGTATTTCTGCCAGGATTGCCTCTCACAAGCTTTCCAGTACGTAAGTTGTGACGATACACACCAAATATGGTCAGCAATCATCTACTGCAATGCGAGATGGAGAAGCATCTCAAACTGGGAGTTGTGAATGTCACACTAGCCACATCCAGAAGTTCAGAAGTTATGGCAAGGTTCCCCCACACCAGCTTCACTTGGCATCGGAAACACCAAGCCCTACGGCCCTCTCCGCGTCCAATCAAATCTGATATCCACCCTCGACAAGCCAAAGTGCAGTAAAACAAAGATAAGATACAACCAGTACCGAGGCTGTGTTGTGCAGCAGATCGCATTGCCGCTGGGGTTATCCCGCTTCAAGAAGGTCGTTGGATCGGAGTCGAAGGCTTGTGGAAGGTACAAGACTCTTGGTACTGCAAGCTACCGCTGCCATCTTGCCATTCGCTTGAGGTTTGAGTGCCGAGAGGTGTAGATGATGGCAATTAGAGCATGCCGACCAAGGAACCAAGGGGCAATGAATTGCTATATAGATTGCTTCTATCGAGAGTACTTTGGGTAAATTCTCAAGCCAATCTGTCCTTGATTATTTCCCACGATGTATTTCTCTGCAGTGCTTCCGGCTTTTGTTGCGTCTCTGTCATTGGTTGCGGCATTGCCTCCTACCGACGGTAGAGTCGCCAATGACGGGACCCTTCGTCTGATCAAGACCTCCGAATCTGATCCTGGAGTATGGGTCACGGAGGAGCAGAAAATTACTCAATACGTCGCTAAGAATATCGGCTTCATCGATATTACAGACATAAAGGTATGAAAGTTCTAAACTTCCACCATCGGGATCAGCGCCTAATCTAAGAGGTAGAACGAGACGGTTCTCAGTCGCCTCTCAACAGTCCAAAGCGAATCCGCCATTCAAGCTCGTGCTGTCACTTACCCAACGACACTGACACACACGACCGAAGCCAATGCTCTTATCGCCAAGCTTACAACTACCGGCCCAAAGAGCTGGTTAACAACCTTAACCAAGTAAGCTGAAGTTTACCGAGAAGAAAGTCTAGCAATCACTTACAGTCAACCAGCTACTACAACCGATACTACCGATCCACGTACGGAACGCAGGCTGGAACGTGGTTACTTGCGCAAGTCAAGACCATCGCATCAACCAACGCAGCCATCACTGTCACCACATTCACACATTCATTCAACCAGCCTTCTATCATTGCCAAAATTCCAGGGACAAGCTCAAACCTCGGTTCGTCACCTCTGCTACTTTGAACTCGTTCCTGCTTCTTGCCTTCTCTTCAATTTCATATCTCGAAACAATACTTACAACTGTACAGTTATCGTAGGTGCGCACTACGACTCCACAGGAGGGTCATCTACTGCCCGTGGTCCAGGTGCAGACGATAACGGCTCTGGCGTCGTCACCATCCTCGAAGCTCTCCGTGTCATTGCCGCGTCGGGATTCAAGCCAAAGAACACCATCGAGTTCCACTTCTATGCTGGTGAAGAGGGCGGCCTTCTCGGCTCCCAGGCTATCTTCAGCAACTATGCTAGCACTGGAAAGACAGTCTTGGCTGTTGTTTGCCAAGGTGTGTTTGAATTGTTTCGCTATGCTGAACCGATTCATATCTCCTGATGAACACTGTTCAGGGATTAAGAAGCGAGCGATAACGCTGACACGTATACAGACATGACCGGATACTCTCCATCCGGCAAAGTGAGCGTGTACACAGACTATAGCGACTCCGGCCTTGTCACCTACGTTCGCAAGATCGTTACTCAGTATACTGGCATCACCTACACGACCGATAAATGTGGTTATGGATGTTCCGATCACGCATCTGCTTACGCCAATGGTTTCCGTAAGTTGCTGATCGTTCATTCTGCGGCCTCCCCAGCGCGGATGCAAACCGGACACGAAGTTTTGAGGAAGTGGAATTGCTGACAGCTTTTTGTGCAGCCGCGAGCTACGTGTGTGATGAAGTGATGTCGACTAGCAGTCCTTACATACACTCCCCCAAAGATGCATACTCGACCATTATGTGGGATGCCATCTTAAGACACTCGAAGGTGAGTCAAAGGAAACTTCCACGCTGCCAACTGAACCACGACTAATTTCGGTACTAGTTCACTGTTGGGTATCTGATTGAAGCCTCATACATTTGAGCTTGACTTGGATGACGAAGGGTATGAGGATTACTGGCTGGGGTGCTGCCGTCCTCCGCCCCTTTGGGAGGACCACTAGGTGGACCAACAAGAATCAGCAAAATACGAGTAGCTAAAAATGAAGAGACTTAACACCAGGCCAAGTGACCCTTGTTCCCCCTTCCCTTTCCAGCCTCACCGGTGTGATAAGTGGCTATCTCCAAACCTTTCCAGGAGATAGACTAATGATAACCCGAAACCGAGGTCGAGTTGACAGGGATTCATAAGTCAGGAACCCCTACTGCACCTAGCTGCAGGCCATGGCCGCACTTCTCGCTTAGATTTGTTGACTTTTCCCTCGTCGTACCAAGAATACAAGGAAGTGAGCATGCTGATAAAGTTAGCTTGAGGATTAAATATGACCATTTCACTTCTGCTTACTGTCCCCAAGCATTTTCCTTGCTAAGAATCTCATGTTACAAGAGTACCAGCCTGAGAAATTATTCGTCACGTGAGGCGTCAACAGCTCTCTCTTTCAAACAAGTGCACGCAGTAGTCACGGAAGGGAATATCTCAGAGGCTGGTGATGACCGCTATTCGAGTCCAGCCTGACCTGCTTCTGGTCTCTTAGACTGCTTAGTGTAGTCGAGGGTATTGCCGACATGGGTGTTGTCAAATGTCGAAATATCTTGGACAACAAAATGTTTGAGCCCCTACTAATGTGGCTAAGATCACGGATGACAGACCGCAAGATCACCTCGGTTTCTGTGTAATTCTGAGTGAATACTGTCCTTGGCACCGAGGAAAACCTTTGTACAAGTGTTCATTATCCAGCACCGGAGAGGCATCGATGTTACAGAGCAGAGAGCTGTTAAAGCAATACATATTGTTGAGAATTTTAAATTGCAGTGATTGCAGTGTGGTTCTATCTGATTATTTAGTCGTCAATGCAAACATCAAGCCCGTTCGTCCCAATACTCAAGCCCCCCAGATCATGCAATGCAACCGTGAAAATGCAAATTATCAAGTTCCCAAGCTCCGCCCCAATGTCCAGCCGATGCCATTTGTGGGTGTATATCAAAGCTTTAAAGCCACGTGAGGTGATGTAAATATTTATGCGTGGCATGCAACGCTGATGATGGTCTGAGGAGGTCCAACAGCCCACTTGGTAGCACTCAGACGAGCAAGTGCAGCAGAACCATCAACGTAGACAAAGTTGCAGTTGGTAGCCAAAGCACCGAAGTCAGAAACGAGAGTTGAGATGCTCAAGACGTTGTTGGTCGGGACAACAGATCCGTCAAGTGGGACGGTGACCTTGTAGAAAGCTCCCTTGTCTGGATCCGCACCATCGAACTCGATGACGATGGAAGCTGGTGGAGGAGGTGGTGGTGGGGTGGTGCCCTTAGTGCAAGAGATGGAGTTGACGGTTTGAGGAGGACCGACGACCCAGGTGTTGGCTGGTCCCTCGACCAGCGCTGGTGGGTAGTCGACTGTGTGGAGGGTGCACTCGGTGGCGACATTGACACCGTAAGAAGAGACTGAGGAGATTGAGAGAACATTGCCTGGAGATGTGTTAGCCGAGAGCCCGGTGTATCAGGTCATGATCAAAACATACCAGTGTTGGTCAAGGTTCCGTCAAGAGGAACAGAGACAGTGTAAGATGCATCTGCGGCACCGTGGAAGACTACATCGGCGTAGTTGGTGCGGGATTGGAGTGGTGCGGCTTGAGTGAGAGCGGCGCCGGCGGCCAAGCTGAGGATTGTTGAGAGTTGCATATTGAAGTTTGTTTGTGTTTTTGAAAGGTCTATTTTAGAAGATGATGATGTGTAGAAGATGGTGTATAAGAGATGGTTGTGTGAATGTGATGGTAATGATGGAGAAAGATAGCATTGGGAGGTGGGATCAGGTCATATATATACCCGAATGTGAGCAGCTACGACAAGAGGCTGCAGTGAGGACAGAATGATCATCACTGGATTGATCACTTGCCAACATTCGAAGAGGCTGCATACGAGAGCTAAGAAAAGATACGGGAGCTATTGCGCAGTAATTGTAGGATGCCGAGTGCATATCGCTAGACTCAATACGAATGAGGTGTGGAGGGGCAGATGTTCGAAGAGTAGGAATGTAGACAGAGGTGAGGCGGGGCTGAGCTCTGAGTGAGCTTGAGCTCTCACGATGGCTTCAAGCTTACTGCATGTAAGTACCGAGGCTGAATCTTACTGAGAGAATCACTCACATATTTGCTGAGTAGAGTGATTATCACCTGTTCAGCTTGCATTTGATAAGCCATTAAATCAACAGTTCGACAACAACAAACATCATTATTACACAAAATATGCAGAAACAATATAAAAATGCAGAAAGTATCAGACTACAAACAACTCATCAAGCAATAATCCGACCATCCGAAAACTGGGAGATAGGTTGCCATTGCAAAGAAGCTAAGATTTAAGCTTCTTACTGGTGCCATCCCATTGCCAGCAAGGCTCCACCGATTTATTTTGGGCGAGGCGTGGATCCAACGCCATCGTGGCGATGACAGAACGGTGAAGTCTTTCGACGAATAGTGATGTGCGCCGAGTCTGGGGAAGGATCAGCTTCGATCTGATGGGTGTGGTGGATACGAATGTCAGCCTTGTGGCTTGCGTGAGATGCTGATGATTGAGTCGCTTGATCGTCGAACCACGAGTGCATAGGGCTGAGAACTAATGCGGTGCAGTAATAATGTCGTTGGAAAAACACGGCTTGTATGACAGCTGAGGCTCAGATGATTAGGTTTCGACGGAATTCGAAAGCTTCTACAAAGGTGGGGAGATCTCCAACGGTGGCGTTGTTGGTTGGAGCTGTACGACACGTGACCATGTATGACTTCACGAGTTGCGCAAGATGCCTTCAGATTTCTATGCCTGTTGGAGTTGGAAAAAAGGATGCGAGGCTGACGGAGCTGATGGATGCAAAGGTCCTTGTGCACCTCATACCGAGGCCCTGTTTCTTTCGGGCAAGCCGCCACTGACCTGAGAAGTGGGAAGAATGCCACTAAGCGAGGATGTGGAGAAAACAACAGTGCTGAGATCTCCGTTTCAGTGAGAGAGCTGCACTAACTGCAACACGGCGGCAATCAACTCAGGAAGGAAGACAACGGCGAATGGACCCTTTTTCGGAAGTGATGTCATCGTGGGGAATTGAGGGTAAGAATAAGTTCGTAATTTACGTTGCCGAGAAGTCGGATATGATGCCGAGAAACCAGCAAGACTCGTGACCTCGTGTTGAGTCCAAACACGGACACGAAGTTAAGTACTTCCGCAAACGGCCGTTACTTTGTCAATCGCCGTCTATTTACGACATACTTCCGTGTCTTGTCATGATGAAAATCAGTTCTATCCGACATTCCGAAGTTTTGACGATTTGATTCTTCAAGATCAAATCTGCTCGGCACGCGGAAGTATTATGGAGATATACGTACGGAGGTATACGAGAGTCATAAAATCAAGCTCGTAGTTGCCCGGATCTGACTGCTTGTCATCACATGAGCAACGACTTTACGGCCTTGATTGTCGCAGCCATGTTTGTCTCGGCACTGGAAAAGCCCAAGAAAACTGAATTCCTTCCCCGGTCGCTTACGAATTTACCGACCGGGTATGACAATGTCAACAATGCAATTTTCTGAATGGTCGGCTGTCTTCCGTGGTAATCTTTTTCAAAAGACAATTCTCAATCCGGAAAAAGTATGAAACAAGAGTTCTGACAACGTCTGCGAATCGAATTGGCAAGATTTGGTGCGATAATGGACCATCAATCAACGATTAAGTTAAATGAAAGAAATCCAGAGAGAACAGGGATTCAGAAAAAGCTGGCTCTTGAGACCATCAAGACAGAAGCCCATTGGTGAAGAAACCAAAAAGGCAACATCTTTCAGCCAAACCAATCCATTTCCCAACCCTGAGGTTGTCTTTTCAATTTATCCTGCGGCAGCCACTGTCTCTCCCTTCCATGTATACCGCACACCTCGATTTCCACACAGTCTCGTAGCTTGATGTCCAAAGGATTCCAGTCCCCTATCTTACCCGTTTCCTTGAGCTTCTCGAATTGTCTTCGCATCTCAGCTTCGACCGCAGCCCAATGGTCGCTGAGTGCTGTTTCCTTGGTCAGAGGATCAAGATACCAAGGATTACCTGTGACAAGATCTGCCTGCAAAGTGTGATCGGTGTAGACGAAGCTGCATCTCTTGATCTTGGGTAGGGCATTGAGTGTTTGAACCCTGTTGTAAAGAGCGAGTGGTTAGCGAGTCTGTCAATAGGGATCTAACACCAAGATAAACATACGGATGCTCGTAGTCGTTAAATTTGTTCCCAAATGTTACCCTGAACTCCATATTCTGTGTCGCCATCCGCCAGTTCCACAACATCCAATCAACCGCAATATTTTTGAAGCCATTGAGTAGACCCTGCCTGCTCAACTGAGCCAAGAGAACCACATTCTCGTCCGAGTTATCCTTAATCTCGAAATACGGTGTGTCGAGCTCGAAATTCCAGAATGCGTTAAACTTTGGTCGCAAGAACCGAAAACCTTCTGCTCGTGAGGTTCGATCTACCGAGAGGAGTGCTGGGTGTCGACCACCGTAGGACGCAGGCTTCGTGGTCGCGGTCCCATTCTTCTTTTTGTTCTTGGACTTGGAGAGGGTGACGAGCATGACACGAGGACCTGGTAGTGTCTCACGCCATATTTTCTGGCGGATCTCAAGTGGTAAGCTCGAGAATTTGGGGAAGATGGCACTAGTGTTCGAGGAGGAGGAAGTCTTGGTCTTGGACTTCGCGGTGGCCATGCGATTCAAGAGACTTCGTAAAGGCATATTGGGCAAGCACATTTTCTGCTGACTGCTTTAGGATTCGACTTTATTGACGAAAGATAGTGAATAATGTGTTTATGGCGAGCTCTGGAGCATTTATGCTACCTCTGTGCCGCATCGATAGACACTTGGTGGCTGCAAGGCTCCCACCGGATAAATCGAATTCGCTGTACATTTCCACTCACCGAAAACATCGATAATTCGACTTCTCACTTTCAACGACGTAATCGGAGCATGCGATAACACAAGCCCGAAGAATGTTACAATTAAATCAGCTTTAGAAACATAGAGCCCGGGACTCTGAGAGCAGGAGTTACATCGAGTCTGCCTTAGTCACTACCAACGCGTTTTTGCACAATTTCAATCAGGGTCTACGGGGTAATGCTTTTGATTTTGACGATTGGAAACTGTGCATAATTGATCTTCTGTTTACTCCGTGTACTAGAGGAATGAAATGCGATCGCGATGTAATGGTCTGCAGCCTCCTGCTCAGATCAAAACTTGTTTGCAGTCTTCCGGGCATGTGATGGATCTTTAGCGCCTAATCTGATCTTATCTGGTGGATGAGTATAGATACATGAGTGTGGTACCAGAACCGTGTATTTAATTCGTGCGCTGTTGAAGGTCGCTGTGTAGGAGTGTGTAGGCTTTCAAGGCTGATTCATTGGCAGATTTGCTGCAGGCGGTAGCGCGAACTTCTCTGAGCTGGTCTCACAACTTCTTTCCATGATCTTACTGTCGAGACCCAGATCGACTTCGATAACTCCCTCGGTGACAACATGGAGCCACTCGTCGCATTAACCTTAGCAGGCAAAGTGCTTCAGTTTATAGACTTCGGGTGCAAGTTATCTTCGCAAGGCTGTGAGCTGTACAAGTCTACCGACGGACGCTTGGCGGTAGACGACGAGATTAGGCTCATCGCTGCGGAGCCTCAGGACTTTGTATCCAAGATCAAGAGTCCAGTAGTGAATTTTGGAACATTTAATATCCTGCAAGCTTCAGCTCCTACCCAAGGGCAAGCACCGGATACGAATTTCGAGAAGATCTGTCACGAGGCTGTGAAGATTGCTGAAGCTATCTTGAGCAAACTCAAGAATCGAAAGCTGGATAAGAATCGAAATCGAAAGTTTGAGTCGTTCAAGCGTGTATGGAGATAGATATGGTCCCAGGGGGAGTTAGATGTTCTCTTCGAGGCTTTCCCGGCTGAAAGAGGCAATCGATTCTGATATGCTAGCAGCAGTCTTGTCAGTCGACGTGTATTTGGAATGTTCTTTTGTATCTCAGCTGACACGTATGAAGATTTAAGGTCAACGAGCTCGGCGATGACAGTGCTCGTGCTTTGGCTCACTACCAAGCGTTCCATCAATGGGTGCGATCAATGCTCGGATCAGCGGTTGACACATCCCAGGCCAATGACCGAGAAGTTGTGGCAGGTGTGGCACAACTCGCGAGTCGAATGGAACTCTTCTTGGACGATATCCGACATTATAAGCGGAATGTGATTATGGAAGAAGTAGGAGCCGATCTAGGGATGTTGTCATTGAACGGAAAGACGCGAGAGGGGGAAGCCTTCACTCTTGCGCAGTGGGACGAGAATCAGCTCCAGAGCCTGGTGAACAACAGCATTCTCAACCATTTGACATACGAAATGCTGCCAAAGCGGTACGAGGCAGTTGCCGAAGCCCACCCGAATACTTTCGAATGGGCTTTTCAGGATCTCAAGGGCACAAGTCTGTCAACATGGCTGCAGAGTCAAGATGGATTATTCTGGGTCAGCGGAAAGCCTGGCTCTGGAAAATCAACCCTCATGAAGCACACATTAGACGATGAAAGGACAAAAGTCTCCTTGGGGAGATGGGCCTTTGATCATCGCGAGCTTCTTCTTCTGGAACAGTGGAACCGTGGAGCAGAGATCTCAGCTTGGAATGCTTCGATCGCTTTTGTTATAAGTTTTCGAACAAAGACCCGAGTTGGTCCCAGTGGTACTTCCATCGCTTTGGCTTAAGCAGTACGGTAAATATCTGACCAATGGACCGGCTAGAGTCTGGTCGGAGAAGTGGTCTTCGAAAATGCTCATGGCAGCTTTCAGGCGCCTCACATCTCAGCAAGAAGTGAATTGCAAGCTGTTCTTCCTGATTGACGGCCTCGACGAGTTTGACGGAGACCACGAACTTCTCGCAGAGTTTTGGAACGACATATCGAGGAAAGTTGTCCCAAATAGCAAGAGCTCTGTCAAGCTCTGTGTGTCGAGTCGGCCATATGTGGTATTTCAGGAAAACTTCGAAGGGCATCCAAACTTGAAATTGCAAGAACTTACGATTCATGATATCACATTGTTTGTCCGTGATCGATTCCGTACGAATGGAGCTTATAAAAAGCTAGTAGTGCGACAGCCTACAGCTAGTAATGAGCTGATTCCAGCTATCGTATCAAAAGCGGATGGAGTTTTCCTCTGGGTAATTCGTTGTCAAGGATCTTCTCAGGGGAATTCGAAATCGTGACACCATACTCGACTTATGGCGACGGCTTGACGCGCTTCCACGGGAATTGGAGCCACTATACCTTAGAATTCTGTCACAAATTGAACCTTCATATCTCAGCTGGGCGTCCAAAACGTTTCAAATCATCCGCGCGCACGAAATTGTACCGTCCCTCGACATCTTGATTATGGGCGTGGCTTAAGGGCTGCGAGATTCTTGACAATTGTGGAATTGTACTACGCCCTGGATGACAACCTTGAAATCACGATTGTCCAAGAGATGGGGGATGTTGAGCTTGACATTAGATGCCGCGAAACGCACCACCATGTAACTGCTAGGTGTGCTTGCCTTTTGGAAGTCAGCGAAGCATCAAAGGCACGCGACGGGCAGATTCAATATCTGCACCGTACTGTCAAAGATTTTTTAGAGGAGCCGTCTCGCTGGGCGGCGATTCTTAATGACACAAAGGCTGTCTTCGATCCGTGGTGGTCAATGTTGCGAAGCAAAGGTTTGCTAGCCTACCAACTCCTTGCAGAGCAAGCCGAATCAGTCGACGAAAGGTTGGAAATTATTTGCCCCGAGATGCTGGTATGCTCTATGGAAATAGATCAGCAAAGTCCGTACCGCCTATGTAGGATGGACGTGCTCTTGATGTCAACAACTTGCTTAAGCAGTATGACGACAGCGTTGACCTTCTCGCCGTATATGGAAATTGGTATGATAGGATGGAAGGTGATGACTCTCCCTCAGGCATACGCAGCCCTCTACTTGCCTGTGCACTAGTCCTCAATTTCTTGGAGTACGTGGCTCTAAGATTGATGAAATATCGGAAACAAAATCCGGAAGTGGGAAAAAAAGCTGCAACATTTATGCACCGCTACTTGAAAGACATACGAATGCGTGGACTAGATATGGCTATGATGCTGGTCAAGCAAGGCGCTGATGTGAACGTACTCGATAAAAAGGATTCCAACGTGACTGTATGGGGGTCGATGCTCGCCGATCGACTTCAAATTAATGGATTCAAACCGATCATAGATTTGGACCCAATACTGCCACAGTTCATCAGCACTGCTCTGGCTCGCGGGGCTGATCCTAATGTGTCAATTGGGTGGCAGGAGAAGTCACTTGCTGAAGTCGTCCAACACAAGACATTCCCTCACTATCCTACCGAAGCAAAACAATTACAAGAAGACATCAAGAAAGCTGTCAAGAATCCCAAACGAGGGAGCAATTTCGTGGAAATAGAAGGGATGCAAAGTGGTTCCGAAAGCGCGACGACGATACAACAGCCAATGATGCCCAAGCAAAAGCGTTTAAGGCCGCATTAGTGGAAGATAATACTCTTGAACAGCAGTCTTTGGTTCAATTCAAGGTTCTGAGTAGATGTGTATAAAAGAAACAGAACGAAGGAACAGAATGAAGGAGCTTTCAGATCACAGATTTTGATCACAGATGACTACGGAAACAAAGATTCAGCGAACGAGAAGTAAATTCAAAAGGTATCTAAATGCTTAATATGCCACAAAATCACAACATGTCGATTTCCAATCCTCGACGTTCAACACCACTTGGTTTGTCTCCCATCAATTTCATCCCGAGGATCATCTTGACCTCAGGACAATATTCCATGATATGGGCAACCTTCTCCTCATTATCCCATAGCTAAATTCGTCAGCGCTGCTCTTTTCTCAAGCGCGGGATAAATGGAAGTCCTTACCTGACCATGATGAACGCCCATCCATCCAACATGATACCCCATAGGACTCTCATCCCACACATTCGCCTCAACACTAAATGTCTTACTCACCGACGCATTCGCCATATGCGCCCCAGGCAACTTATTCATCCTATTCCCCAACCACTCATCCTCCATCTGAATATGTCCCATCTCCCTGCGTTCCCTCTCCAACACCATCAAAATCCTACTCACCCTCCTCAAACTCAGCCCACCATTCCCCCCAAAATTCGACTCCGGTCTCCATGGCGCCCCAATATAATCCCACTCCAGAAAATCATTAACCGTCTTCGGGCTCTTCGCACACAATACACTATCCGGCTGAAACACCAGGAGATGTTCCGCGGGCGCAAGATGATGCGTGTACAAATACGGATCCGTAAACATCTGACTGATCTCCTGCCTGCCAGCCATGGAATAGTTGCCCGGTATTCCTGTTATTATTATTTTTCCGGCGGCTTCTAATCGTGCGATGAATGGGTTGGAGCGCATGAAGAGCATGGCTTCGGGGGACCCCATGAAGCGGAATCGCCATTCTGGGGGAACGAGGTTGGTCATGTGGGCGAAGAGGGCGGGGAGGTGAGGGAGTGGTCGCGTTTCGACCAGGAAGGCGAGTTTGCGCTCATCGTAGGGTTGTTGGAGGGTTGGACAGAAGGGGGTTTCGGGGATTTGGATGCGGTCGCGGTAATATGAGGGTTGAAGGATATTTGCTGAGCTGGAAGTAAATATGTCTGTTAGTCGAAGTACATCTGGAGGTTTTGTTCTAGCTCGAGAGCTTGAGGTCCTGCAATGCGCTGCTTCGGAAGGATAGGGGAATTATGGATTAATTGGACCCTTACAAATAGTAGAACACAAGCGCTGAAGCAACGACGAAGAAAGTCCCCACGCCAGTCAGGATCTTGCGACTTGTTGTCGCGGCTGACAGCACCGCAACAAACTTCATCGCTCAACTTCTCGCTCGCCCTGGACTCAATGGTCGCTGTCGCGTGCTCAGGAGCGATATCGAGACAAGCTCCCGAGTCCGCCGTTTTTGGGGTTTGGGCCTTTTGTCTTGTCCAACAAGCCATCGACTGTGCCACGGCGCCTTAACATCGGGATGAGATGCAATCTGGACCCTGAGTGGATGCTGAAGCGGCTGGGCGTCGAATCCGTCGACTGCTGCAGGGTATCCGGATGCATCGTGAGGCCCTATTTGGGAAAGTTACGGGGCTGAATGATGGGTAATCTCCAGGTGTACGAGACAACGTATGATCTTGGAAAAGAAGATAATTATAGGGGTCAATTAAGCGACGGAAAAGTAAACAGTGACTTTGACCAGATTGTTTATGTTCTCCTTGAACTACTGTAGGGCTTGGCGAGGTGTTTTGTTCTGGAAACAATGGAAACGCGCTAAATTTAAGGTTTCAGTGGACGAACCCCACGTGCATTAACATCTTCAGCACCTCATCCTCCATGTCATCTTCTGGATAGCTTCAACCTCCCACCTCATAATACCCCTATGTTCAGGCCAGCGTCAATTGGCAGAATCAGATCACTATCTACAATGGCCACCGATGCAGCAGCAAAAGCCTTCTTCTCCGCACCACAATTCGCAGTCGTAGGCGCATCCAGCGACCCCACCAAGTTCGGCCACAAGAGTACTCCTCTCTCCCTCTTTGTTTTCAATCCACGACATTGCATCTTACTCTGTACTGATTAAACCACAGTATTCACATGGTACACACACCACAACCTCCCCGTAACACCCATCAACCCTTCCACCCCCGAAATCAAAGCCTTCCCACCCTACCCCGCGCTTGACATCCAATCTTACTCCACACTCCCCAACCTCTCCGCTCTACCAAACCCAAGCCAAACATCCGTCTCGATCATCACACCCCCGAAAGTCACACTCAAGGTCTTGGAAGAGGCGAAGAAGTTGGGTGTGCAGGGCGTCTGGTTACAGCCGGGGAGCTTTGATGATGAGATTTTGGGGTATGCGTTGAAGGAATTTAAGGCTGCTGTTGGGGGTGATGGCGGGAGGGGTCATGAGGGGTGGTGTGTCCTTGTTGATGGGGAGAGGTCGGCGAAGGCTGCGGGGAAGAGCTTCAAGTTGTGAATGAGGGTTAGGTTGATGGGGGTGTCCAGAGGGTGAGTTGGGCTTGGGAGGGTCTTGAGGTCCAGATATTTTGCACTGCCTTGATTTGATATGTTGAAGTGATGAATGGGATACCAGAATGGACTATTTGCAGTGTAAAAGCATGTGCCTTCATGATGACTAGCACAATCTTTAGTTCGGGCAGAATTCCTAGAGAATACCTTTAGGAGATTCCGCTTTTTTGATTGTGATACCGTCACTTCGAGCTTACGTTCTGTGAAACTTCGTATTGACCATGAGCCATGGCCGTATATAATATTCTTTTCTGGATTACCAGTAACCAGTAGCCGTACATGACAGTGCCTGCTTACGAACTCCTGCTATGTTTTTTTGACTGGTTTCTCCAGCCTCTGTTCTGGTATCTCCTCTGCTCCTCTGTCTACATCTGAAAGCCTCGCCAAGGGAAGGCTGAAGGAGCCGAGGCCCAACGGAAGACAGGATCCTACAGCCTCGTAGATCATCACGGCAATCCGACATCGCATTAATCTACGTACAGTAAAACAACATAACGATCAATTGAACTCTACCTTTCGATCAAACTCTCACAAGTTCTTCTTCGGTCATTTTCAAGGCAGGAATTTCTCTGCCCTTCAGTAGTCTTCCCAATCCCCAATTATACCTGAGAAGCTGCATTGGGCCTTCATCCCACCCTCACAAGCTGTTCGTCTACATCAAAGCAGCTATAGGGACCTGTAGAGGGTACTCCTTCATAACAGCACAGGGCCTCCCTTTACCTCGGATTTTCCCGTCGTAAAACAAGAGTCAAGCAAAATGACAACCTTCGCGCAAGTCTATCCATTTCCCCCATCCCTCTTGCCTCTCCCTCCCTCTCTCCAATCAGTCATTCTAACATTCCTTCTCCCCTTCAGCAAATCAACCTTCAACGCCCTCACCTACGCCACCTTCCGCCCAACCTACCCACCTCAAATCTTCAAAACCGTCCTCTCCTACCACGCCTCCTCCCCCTCCCCAAAACAACACACCCCCCTCGACCTAGGCTGCGGCCATGGCCTCATATCCCGCGCCTTGTCCCCTCACTTCGACCGAGTAATAGGCACCGATCCCTCTGCAAAGATGATAACGCAAGCCATCTCCTCCACACCTTTTTGCAATGGGGGTGCAGGCGGGGGCTCAGTTCAAGATACAGACAAACCGGCAGAGAAAGATACAGGCAAAGAGAAATTTCCCAACATCTCATTCCGCCAAGCCTCAGCGGAGGATCTGTGGTTTGTAAAGGATGGAGAACTGGATATGGCAGTAGCCGGCCAAGCAGCGCACTGGTTCGATTACACGCGCGTTTGGGCAGAGCTGAGTAGGACGGTGAGGAGGGGAGGAACAGTCGCTTTCTGGGGATATAAAGATAATGTTTTTGTGGATCATCCGAAGGCTACTGCTGTGTTGGATAAATACTGCTATGGGGAGGATAAGATGGGACCGTACTGGGAACAGCCTGGACGGGATATTCTTAGGAATTTGCTTAGGGAGGTTGTTCCACCGGAGACGGAGTGGGAAGGGGTACAGAGGGTGGAGTATGAGCCTGATTTAGGGGGAAAGGGGAAGGGGAAGGGGAATGGGGAGGTACTAATGCAGAGGAGACTGAGATTGGGGGAGGTGGAGGGGTACGTGAGGACTTTTAGTGCGTATTGGAATTGGATGGGGGCGAATCCGGGGGTGAGGAGCAGAGCGGAGGGAGGGGAGGGAGATGTGGTTGATGAGATGTTTGATGAGATGAGGGGGGTGGAACCTGAGTGGGAGGGGAAGGGGGAGGGGTGGAGGGATGTGGAGGTTGAGAATGAGTGGGGGAGTGTTATTTTGATGGCGAGGAGGAGGTGATGTAAGTTATCCTAATATCACTTCGAAGAAACTGTATCTTAGATGTTTAGAAGAAATATCGAAGATAAGAACTGGGGACTGGCATACTAGCAAATCCTTGAAACAGGACAGTGGCTATTGTATGGTAAGATATGGAAATGCATGATCGATAAGTATCTCAGGAAGAAAATACTTGAGAAGAGTACCATTGGAAGTAAGAACAGACGAAGATTCCAGCAAATCTCTCCCATACTTTTGGGAAAATTGAGTGTTGAGCATTGTTGATGTTCAAGACCCCAAAACAACAAAATGTTACCGTGAATGGTAACTCCCGAACTCAGGACAGTGCTGTACCGAAAAACGACTTCTGAAATTCTATGCTTCAAATCATTCTTTGTAGATACAGATTCAGAAATGCATATTTCTATGCTCCCCTATCCTTAGCCTCGCTTCGCAGCCTTTCCTCTGACTCGTTGATTGTTGCTGCCGTTGCCATGCCCACCGTTCCAGCGCATGTTTCGTTTCCTGCATAAATGCACGGCCCCAGCAAAGGAAACAAACCAACATCAAACCCCATACAATTTCTACAACATCACAACCTCCTTTCATCTTCAACTACATCTACCTCGACGTACTGTTCTCCATTACGAACTCAATTCTTGCATCAATTGCACATATTCATCATGGTAAGTCTAACGCTTTTTTACTTCTGTTGCCAGGGAATGTGGAGGAATGCCAGGAGAGTGCTAGGAGTAAAGGGGCGGTGGGATGGGCAAAGTGAGGGAGGGACAACAAAGACAAGACGCGGTGTCATGCGCTTTCCTCCCTTCCCCTCCCTTCCGATGGATTGGGGGAGGCGCCAAAATAGCACGAGAACCAGAGCAAGAGCGAGCACCACAGCAGCCCAGCTAGACGGAACGAGCGATCAACAAACGGAACGGACTGGACGAACGAACGACACGGCAGGTACAAACTAGGAAGCTAAAGTTTGTTGATCCTCCTATCTACGTCGCCCACTTCACGGAACATCAACATACACAGCATCTGCAAACAAGGATATTCAAAGCTCAACAACTACTCGCATTTGCTACGCACAATTCAATACCGCGCATCGAATACAGCATCGTTTGCATTTGAGCACCTTTACACGCAAACAAGCCCTCTCCTCTGCTATTAACACCACACCCGCATCGCACCCCTCCTTCTCGGGCTGTTCTCCTGGCTCAGCACATCCTCCTTATCTCCTGGCAGAGACACACAAGCAAATTCACATTCACATTCAGAGAGACAGAGATAGATAGAACGAGAAAATTCAGACAGAATGGCAGCTAACCAAGCCCCCTACGACGCGCAGGCCTCAACAAACTACAAGGAAGCATTCGCACTCTTCGACAAGCGCGGCAACCAGCGCGTGCAGGTCGAGAGTCTAGGTGATTTGCTGAGAGCATGTGGGCAGAATCCTACTCTGAGCGAGATTCGGGATTTGGAGAAGAACGTTGGTGGTGATTGTATGTTCTTTTTTCCTCCTGCTTCCCTTCTACCCCCAGTTCCCCACGCCATCACTGCCAGCTGCAAGCGCCTCGTTTCAACACCGCAACACTTCATAGCAGAAAGGACAAGGAACGCAGCTAACATTTTCTGCTCTCCCTTCTAGTTGACTTCGAGACCTTCTCCAAGATGCTCAACCGCCCCGGCGGCTTCCGCGACCCCGGCGAACCAGAAGAATACTGCCGCGGCTTCCAGGTGTTCGATAAGGATATGACGGGCTTCATTGGTGTTGGACAGCTTCGTTATATCCTAACGAATTTGGGAGAGAAGATGAGTGATGATGAGGTTGATGAGTTGTTGAAGGCTGTGGATACTAGTAGTGGGGAGATTAATTATACTGGTATGTCGACACTCTATCCGGTATCTGTTCAGGGGAGAGAGAGGGTCCCTTTGGAAGAGGACCTCCATTTGGAAGAAGAGGCACTGGGGAGAAGGGTGATGGACTGAGCTAACAGAAAATAGATCTCGTCCGCACGATCCTCGCAAACTAGACAATGAGCATGATGGAATGGGTGTAGAGGGTGGAATGGAATGGAATAGGATAGAGAGCATACTTCATTGTACGACATATACGCATTCATGGCATGCATAGGGGCTATCTTATGGCAAAACGGGGTGGATTATTGGCGTTTACTTTTTCTTTTTTTTTCAACTGTTGATGCTTCTCTCCTGTTGTTGATTCCTGAGGGAGAACGGAGTAGAGGCGAGCAGTAATGGAGCTTACGAGGGCATTGACGGATACTATATTGAATGCCATGAGCGTAATGCATTCATGTCTGTAGAAGAATACAGCTTTCTATGGCTCTTCATCTAAAATGACCTCTCTTGACTTGTCCATGATCCCCTGGACTTTGTCTATACCTTAACGCCTCGCTATGCTCGATGTCATAAAATCACCATCGATTTAATCCTCTATTCCTCATTTACCCACTTCCTCACTGCGATTTCCTTCCTCTCTTCTATTTACCCACCAGACAGGATAAACCATCCTCTCATTCAAAAACCCCCACCGCCCTCCTTCCCCCCGTCCCAGTCCCCACAAACCCAACATCCTCCTCTCCAATCTTCCTCCCACTAGCCAGAACCTCTGTACTCATCACTCCGCCTGGTAAGATATACAGAATCTTCCCGTCATATACTCCAGCATCTCCCTCCCCCTGTTTGCTTTTACCCTTTCCAGAATCGATATCCATATCCATGTTCGTATCCGTGGCCGAGGAGGTGGGCAAGGAAGAGGCGGATTGGAGTTCATAGCCTACTACCAAATTGCATCTCGAGCAGCGGTATAAGATCCGTTTTTCAAAACCGTCGGAGCGGCGGATTAGAGTTGTTTTTCGGTCGGGGAGGAGGCCTAGGAGGACGGTGTAGCCTTCACTTGGGAGATTCCCTCCTTCCTCATTCCCATTCCCAGTCCCATTCCTCGAACCATCTTCTGCTTCTCCTTCAACTGGGGAAGAGGGGGGAAGTGGAGGCGTAGACGGGAGTGGTAGGATTATGGCTGCGTCGGAAGCTGGATGGGGAGTGGCTGAGTCGGAGTCGGCTGGTGGTGAGGAGCGGCGGGGGAGGTTAGAGAGGGTGTGTGTTGAGGAGAGGAGGAGGGAGGTGCAGAGGCAGTGGTAGGTTTTGATTGTGGGGGGTGCCATTTTCTTGCTGTTTCTTTTCTCTTCGGAAGACTGTGGTGGACTCGAGGCGTTATTCTGAGGCTGATTGGTTTGAAAGTGTGATGTTTGGTGTCGTGTTGTGGTGTTGTGAAGTGAGGCTTTGGAGGGGTTGGGTTAGAAAGAAAGGATTCGGACGAGGCTGAAGGTGGATTTTCAGGGCTGGGTTCAGCCCTGGCCAGGCTGGACTTGTACTGATTGGATGGCTGCATTCCGTACAGGATTGATTGTTTACAATTGCGTTGATCAGTTTGTATTAATGATTTTTTTTTGGCGCATTGAATACCTAATTTAATGATTCAATACCATTTTCCAGCCAAAATAGAATACTTGCAATTTCTGTTCTATAATTGTTCTGTAAACACTTCTCGTCTCGCCCCAGCTCCTGCAGCCTTCCGCCTCATGTCCCGCAAGTGAAACGTGGAGACGCTGAGCTGCCTTCCAACGCCCAAACTGTCAAGAAGACATCCATCCTCCCACCTCAATCCCACCCCCGCAACCCCTCCCCTTTCCAATTGATTCCTCCTCCCCGTCTTACTTTACCTGCATCAACCCACATCACCTCGGGAGCTCCCTCTCCCAATCAATACACCTACCCTGGCGCCCTCCCGCTTCCGCAAAGGCACCCTCCTCCTCATAATCCTCTCCCTCCTCCTCTTCACCTCGATCTCCTTCACCCTGGCGTCTTCACGCATCGGGCCCAGACTCCGCAGTCTCTTCAGCCAAATCCGTCCAGCAAGCTACAACCCATTCTACACCTCCTCACCACCATCCAGCTTCCGCCCAATAACCAACTCCACCATGGCCCCCTCCCAATACCAATCCCCACCACAAGCTCCCCCGCTCTTCACAGCAACAGCCTCCTCCCTCGTCGCTGACGCAAAGAAACTCTGCGAGAATACCCGCTCCCTCTACGACACCATTGTCGCAACCGTCAAGCCCGAAGATGCCACATTCGAGAACATCGTGCTGCCGATGGCACAAGACGAGGATGCCGTGGCTCTACAGTCCCGCATCATAGGCTTCTACCAAGCTGTATCCACATCCGCGGAGCTCAGAGATGCGTCATCCAAAGCAGAGGAGATCATGGATGAGTTCTCGATCGAGGCGAGCATGCGCGAGGATATCTTCGTGCTAGTGGATAAGGCGTGGGAGAAGGCGAAGAAGGGGGAGAGTGGTCTTGATGGCGAGAGCTTGAGATTGCTGGAGAAGGAGAGGAAGAGCTATATTCGGAATGGTTTGGGGATTGAGAAGGGGCCGAAGAGGGATCGGTTTAAGGAGATTAAGAAGCGGTTGAGTCAGGTACGTTCTTCTCACTGGGAAGAGTGGAAATGAGGATATTAGAGGCGGCGACTGACAGTAGTAGATCTCCATCGAGTTCCAGAAGAACCTTAATGAGGAGAATGGAGGTATTTGGTTCACCAAGAAGGAACTTGAAGGTGTTCCGGGTGATGTTTTGGAGGGATTTGAGAAGGGTACGGGTGAAAATGAGGGCAAATTACGGTTCACTTTCAAGTATCCGGATTTGTTCCCTACGTTGAAGTTTGCGCTTGATGCGGAGACTAGACAGAAGGTCTTCATCGAGAATGAGAATAAGGTTAGTAACCTAGACATGGTGGTCGAATTGAGCTGATATGTGCAGTGCAATGAGAACGTCCCTCTCTTCAAGGAAGCTATCATCCTTCGAGATGAAGCTGCTAGACTTCTTGGATACCCAGATCACGCATCTTTCCGAATCGAAGATAAGATGGCAAAGACTCCAAAGACAGTAAACGATTTCCTGGACGATCTCAGACAGCAGCTTACTCCCGGTGGGGCTAAGGAAGTTGCTCATCTTCTTGATATCAAGAAAGAGGACCTGAAATCTAGAGGTCTAGATTCGTCTGCTGATGGCAACTACTATCTTTGGGATTCTCGCTTCTATGGCCGTATGATGGTCGAGAAGGAGTTCTCGATTGATGAGCAGAAGATTGCAGAGTACTTTCCGCTACAGTCTACGGTGGAGGGTATGCTTAAGATCTTCGAGGAGCTGTTTGGCTTTGTGTTTGTTGAGCTTACGGCTGAGGACAAGGCTAAGATCTCAAGTATGTTGCCCATCGACTCACCTGTATCTATGCTAACAGAAGATAGGCACTGGGAAGGGTGAAGATATCTTCTGGCACGAAGATGTAAAGACTTTCAGTGTTTGGGATGATGCGGAAGAAGGCAACGGCTTCGTTGGCTATCTTTACCTTGACTTACACCCACGTCCAGGAAAGTATGGTCACGCCGCCAACTTCAACCTCCAACCAGGCTTCCTCTATCCCAACGGTACTCGTCGCTATCCAGCCACAGCGCTGGTATGCAACTTCTCCAAACCAACACCCACCAAACCATCCCTCCTCAAACACGACGAAGTCGTCACCCTCTTCCACGAGCTTGGCCACGGTATCCACGATCTAGCAGGTCGCACCAAATACTCGCGTTTCCACGGCACATCAGTCGTCCGCGATTTCGTCGAAGCCCCCTCCCAAATGCTGGAGAACTGGTGCTGGACCCCCTCCCAACTCAAATCCCTCAGCAACCACTACCTCACCGGCGAGAAGATCACTGACGATCTCATCGAGAAACAAATCTCCGTCAAGCACGTCAACGACGCCCTCTTCAACCTCCGCCAGCTCCACTTCGGCATCTTCGACATGACGATCCACACGCCCTCCTCGCACGCCGAAGCCGAATCCTTCAAGCTCTCGGAAATGTACAACCAACTCCGCTCCGAGATCTCCGGCCTCAAAGGTCCCGAAGAACTCGGTCTCAAATCCGATTGGGGTAATGGACAGGCTACCTTTGGACATCTCATCGGCGGGTATGATGCCGGGTATTATGGATACCTGTCTAGTCAGGTCTATAGCACGGATATGTTCTATAGTGTATTCAAGCAGGATCCGATGAGTAAGAAGGAGGGTAGGAGGTATAGGCATATGGTGTTGGAGAAGGGGGGGAGTCAGGAGGAAATGAAGACATTGGAGGACTTTTTGGGGAGGAAGCCGAGTACGGAGGCGTTTTATAGGGAGTTGGGGTTGGTTGCTAAGTAGTGGGGGGAAAGACTTGTTCGCGGTGGAGATGCGAGAGGAAAGGCTAGGGGAAATGGATAGTAGAGAAGGCAGCGTATGATGTGAGGGGTCTGCATGTCTGCGAGGCTGCGTGGTGTAGTTGGGATTCGGTGCAAAACGTAGACAGAGATGCTAACTGAGCCTCACGGCTCTCAGCTATCAGTCGATGATGATATGGAATACCATTATATCATTCAAAGCACGAAATCTTGAAACTTAACGTGTTATCTTCTCTACTCTAGATAATACTCCCTTCTGCACCAATGTTTCGCAGCGAACATGTCACGTTTATCGATCCGTAACTTATTGCCCAAAGCAACCCAGTTCACTGTTATAATTAAAAAAAAAACCAGTCCCTTCTGACTTTTGATCCGACGTCAAATCGAAGAAGTTATGTCTTCTAGCACAACTCAAAAATACAATAAATACACGACTCTACTCGTTGAGGAGGAAGAATGCAGTAAGATAACTTATACTTGAGACGGATGTCGTGAAATCCAATGCCATGTCTTAATACATTGACTCTATGTACGTTTTGCCAAGGAAGCTGCCTCTAAAGCTTTTTTGAATCACATCTTAAACCCCGGTCCATTTCAAAGTCTCTTTCACAGTCAACACATGCCTCAGAACTATATGCTCAATCGACTTTCCAATCTCAATATCATACGTCCCTGCGGCGAGTACCCACGCGCATTCCCTGTCGTCATAGTATGACAACGCATACTTATCCACCTCAAAGGTAACCGTAACCTCCTCTCCAGGAGCAAGATCCACGACTTTCTCAAAGGCCTGCAATTCTCGTTTCGGCCGGTATAGTGAAGCATTCTGTGGTGAGATATATAGCTGGACCACTTCGCTTCCAATACGACCCCCGACATTGACAACATCAATGTTGAGGCTCAAGCTGCTGACACCGGGCTCTAACGTCCATTTATCGGCGTAAAGATCGCGGTACGTGAACTCAGTGTACGTAAGTCCGTGACCGAACGAGAATGCGGTAGGGATATTGTTCGTGATGTAATGGCGATAGCCGATCCCCAGCCCTTCGGCGTACTTCACAACGGCATTTTCTCCAGGAAAGTTACCAAAGCATGGCGTGTCTTCAATTCTGGCAGGAAATGTTATGGGCAGTCTGCCTGATGGATTGACATTGCCGAATATGACGTCTGCAACGGCAGTTCCGAGCTCACTTCCCAGGAACCACGCTTGGAGAATGGCTGGGGCTTTGGCTGCCCAAGGCATTTCAACGGGCGAGCCCGAGAAGTTGACGATCACTGTCTTCGGGTTTACCTGCAGAACCCGCTCTACGAGCTCGTCCTGACGGCCGACAAGTCTAGATTTTTATTAAAAGGTGTGAAAGTGAGAGGGTGTGAGAACCGTACTTCATGTCATCTCTGTCATATGCTTCGCTTTCTCGCTCTTCATCTGTACCGATTGCCAAAATCACCGCATCCGCTTTAGAAGCAGCATCCACGGCCTCTTTCATGAGCTGGTCGGGATCTAGAACAGGTAGGGCCCCGATACGAAGCATTCCAGCTGCAAAGTCGGCAGATTTACCATCTGGGAAAGAGCTAACGGAGGAGTACTCGACAAGAATTGTGTACGTCTTCGATTTCTTCAACGAGACTGAGCCCTTGATTTCCTTCGATGCCAAACCTGTCAAATGATTAGCAATTTAATTATTTATATAGTGTCGCGGTTACCAAAAAATTTCGTGGACGGCTCCTGCTTCTCCCAACTACTGACGATCAGCTTGCCATCAACGTACAATTTCGCACGACCGGTTGTGATGAGCGAAAACTCGTATTCCGCATCCATTTCTGGGGAGAATTTTGATGTTGCTCGGGCATGAGCTGGCAAAGATACTTCCTTTGGAGCGGAGTCGAAAAATATCATCTGCGAAGTGCCGGTGGTTGTTTTCGCTAGGACACGTCCAGGAGAATCAAAGTCACCATCAAAAAACTCGACATCCCAGGCATCTTCTCCTGAAGCGGTAAAGCCGTCTATGAGTGGCAGCATTTCATGACAGAAGCAACCCTGAGAAAACGATAGTTCCGTCTTTGGCGTCAAGTTCTGACACGCCTTTTTAATCCCCTCGAAGGCTGATACATAATAGTACTGACTCAAGCTGGCACTGCCCCCTCCTGTTGAGACATTGCGCTTCGCATTTGGACCGATGACTACAATGTTGGAAGTCGGCTTCAGCGGGAGAATGTCCTTGTCGTTTTTTTAGAAGGACGATGGCCTCGCTTGCTGCTTTCCGATTGATTGCTTGCGATTCAGGAGTGTTATGTTCTTGTTCTTCGGCATTTTCAGTAACTCCCGCTCCAGCGACACGGTGCATCAACGTCAAGACATTAGTTGCCCCAGAATTCAAGGTGGACTGGGTAATCTTGCCAGCCTGTGTGAGACGTATGATTTGTTCAGGAGATCGCCAGAGGGAGGGACCGGGCATTTCCAAGTCCACACCAGCATTGAGTGCCTCAGCAGATGAGCTTGTGCCCCACCAGTCGGACCTGGAAAATCAGCATCGTCACTCACAGTGAATAAGAACTTACATGATGAGTCCATTCCAACCCCACTCCGTTCTCAAGATATCCCCGAGCAGCCTTTTGTTCTCACTGCAATGGATACCATTGACTCGATTGTACCCAGACATGATCGACCATGGTTGAGCTTCGCGAACAATCGTCTGGAATGGTTTAAGGTAAATCTCCCGCAAAGTCCTGAAAGTTAGTCTTGATGTTTCTTGCCTTGGAGCTTGCAATCAACATACCTCTCATCCACGATCGTATCAACTTTCATGCGATCGGTCTCCTGATCATTGCAAACAAAATGCTTGACACAGGAAGCGATACCCTGTTCTTGAACACCTCGGACAAGAGCAGCGCCGAGCTTTCCACTGAGTAGAGGGTCCTCGGAGAAGCATTCAAAGGCACGGCCACCTAATGGCGAACGATGAAGATTCACGGTAGGGGCCAGATGGACGCTGTTGACAGTTAGAGGTGATTTTCCCGTTTGGTATCTGTACTCACGATACACCTTTCGCTTTCGCTTGAGCAGCCATCGCCGTACCGACTTTACCCATCAACTTCTGGTTCCAAGTAGCGCCCTGTGCTGTAGAGCATGGGAAAGCCGTTGTTTTAGAGCCATTGAAGGTCTTGATCCTAGAACGGGGTAAGTCTCGATGGCCAACAGCAGAGGATTGACCACTTTACCCCCGAATACCGTTGGGACCATCCGATACCTTTAGAGACGTCAGTGGAGGACTCACGGGATTTGTACGTTGTCAAGTTGTCATATATCTTACCCGAAGCCCTTTTACTCCTTTAGAGGGGAAAGATGCTGTGTGCCATCTAAGTAAAGTCAGTCAGATATTGGTGTCACGATAGGGAAAACTGACAGGTCTCTACCCGCTAAAAGTTTTGCGATCTCATCTGGAGCTAGGCCAGCGAGAATGCTGTCAACTTTCATCTGTTCCTCAGACATTGCTCGTCTAGATGGGAGTATCCAGTCAAGTATGAGGTGTGGCTGGAATCAATGAATTCGAGGAAAGGAATGATCTTTCATCAGGAGCTAAGAAAGACAGAGAAATGTACAAGGACTTTCAGACTCAGCAATGAGGGCAATCGCTTTTCCCTTACAAACGCTCGATGCTCCGCTTGGAGCGTAGGCACTGGCCAGGACAGAATCCCGGGCACGTGGGCCAAATGATGTCGAGAAGCATACTCAGCCATCCGGGGCGTATTCGACAGTCACTAACCAAGCATGTCTTAGGTCCGTGACCGGTAGATATACGTAATACCGACATTAGTCGGATTTGCTAAAGACAACTTTTTTATAATTAAGCCGGACCGGTCTGGTCGGTGGCGTTGATGGGGAATGCATGGGAAATGGGGAATGGGGGATGTCCAAGATTGGAGGCGATGCAGTGCCAAGCCGGAACCAGCAGTCCAATGGGAAGCTCCGGTGATGGTTTGACCAATAGTTAAAAATGTAAGTGATTGCTAAAGTATTCGAGTCATAATATACACTATATAATATATTGCTAGCAATCTATTAACGTTAATTGTCAATCTTTACAGTTTTATTTTCAAATTATTTTTGAAAATAGTAGTAATTCTGACTTATTGATAAAACCTTTAGGACTTTATAATCATTGAAATCTTTGTTATGTTATACTATTTAATCTATTATTAAAGCATAATACACGCTTGAAATTTATTACTATTAATACTACTAAGAAAATTAACATTGATATTGAAATAGTGCTTTGATTTTATAGCTCTACTTTGAATAATAGTTTAATACTTGTTACGAATTAGGTTTAGTAACCTTATATGACTACAATTTGAACACAAACTATCTCAATGACATCTCGCCAGAAACCCATGACATCAACACTAGTGATGCGATGGGTGTAGGGATCGAAATCCGCATCCATCCGCTCCAGACTTATATACGCGTGACGAGATGGAGTTGCAGATTGTGCAAATGTCTACCGCGCTCCTCGCTTCCACAGCGGCAAGGACGTACTTACCTCGTCATTCCAAATGAGTCAAAGCCATAACGGCTGTAAAGCGTCGTCCTGTCCCTGGTGACTTAGATCAGTAATCTTCTATTCTCCTGTTCTCTATCAGACGAAATGGCACTACATATATTCGACCTTTCATTTGAGCACCACCGTGATGCTCTGGGTATTGGGCAACCAAGTCCAAGGATATCCTGGAAGTACGATGGCGACGCTCAGGACTGGGTTCAAGATTCCTACACTATCGAGATCCGGCGATCTTCGTCAACATCAACCGAAGCCTACACCGTCCAAACGGCAGATTCAACATTTGTACCATGGCCTAGTCGCCCGCTTGAAAGTGGCGATGAAGCTTCTGTTCGCGTTCGGGCTTCTGGCAGCGGGGTGCATACTTCTTGGTCAGAGCACAGGCGTGTTGAGGCAGGACTGTTACGAGTTGAGGACTGGAAGGCTACTTTGATTGAGACTTCCGCGGAAGTTCATGCCCCTCATGGCCATGTAGGGTCGGACTCTACAAGCAAACCAGAGTCACCCACATTGTTTCGCCGGACCTTCTTGACTAATCGCACCATTCTCAAAGCTCGTCTGTATATCACAGCCCATGGTATATATGAAGCGGAGATCAATGGTGCCAAGGTTTCTGATCATTTGCTTTCTCCTGGCTGGACAGTTTATCAACACGAATTGCCATATCAGACCTACGATGTATCCAATCTACTTCAATCAGGTGCCGAAAATGCCATTGGCGTTGAAGTGGCAGAAGGATGGTATTGTGGGAGATTGGGCTTTGAAGGGGGCAGGCACAACATCTGGGGCGCAAAGCTCGGAGTTATTTCTCAGCTTGTGATCACCTACGAGGATGGTAAAGTCGAGACAATCTGCTCGGATGCTGCCTGGAAACATTCTCCTGGTCCAACTCTCGATGCAAGCTTATATGATGGAGAATCGTACGACATCGCAAGGGAGGTAGGGCAATGGTCTTCTCCAGGCTTTGACGATCGTGGTTGGAGTGCTGTGTGTACCAAGAAGCATGATGCGAGGCTTCTGCGAGCTCCTGATGGACCACCTATCCGTTCTACCGAAACCTTGCCAGTTCTCAACATCATTAAAAGTCCTAGTGGCAAGAAAATCCTCGATTTCGGCCAGAACCTTGTTGGTCATGTCCGAATCAAGATCCCCGAGGGCGGCAAAGGACATGCAATTCGTCTTGTGCATACCGAAGTTCTTGAACATGGGGAATGTGCCACACGACCACTTCGTAAAGCCAAGGCTACTGATACTTTGATTCTATCCGGAAAGACTCCTTCAGCGCAGTGGTGGGAGCCCCGCTTCACTTTCCATGGATTTCGCTACGTTGAGTTGAATGGATGGCCACAACTTGAAATCGATCCTACTCACTTCGTAGCCGTTGTTATTCACACTGATATGAAAAAAACAAGTTCTTTTGAAAGCTCTAACCCTTACCTCAATCGTCTCTACCAAAATATCATCTGGTCCATGAGAGGCAATTTTGTCGGTATTCCAACTGACTGTCCGCAAAGAGACGAGCGTCTTGGATGGACAGGCGACATCCAGGCATTCGCGCCAACTGCAGCATTTCTTTATGACTGTCAAGGAATGCTGAAGAATTGGCTGCGAAATCTCGCGTTTGAGCAGAAAAGTGGCGGCAATGGCTCACCACCACTTTTCTCACCGAATGCCATGTCCATACCAGCCTTTCCTCTTGCCATATGGGGCGATGCCACAATTCTCGTCCCTTGGGATCTGTACCTTGCATCCGGCGACGCCAGCATTCTTTCTTCTCAGTTTGAAAGCATGCAAGACTGGATCGACCATGGAATCCCTCGTAACGCACAGAACCTATGGGGGCCAACGACCATCCAGCTTGCTGACTGGCTGGATCCAATTGCGCCGGCTGATCGACCAGGTAATGGCAGCACCGAAGCTCAGCTAGTCGCCAATTGTTTCCTCATACGCATCACGGACGTGATGGCGCAAGTATGCCAGGTTCTTGGGCATCATGAGAAAGCTAAATTGTACTCTGGCCAATCCTCTTCAATGCGCATCGCTTTTGCATCCGAATACATCACACCGAATGGGCGCATCACTTCAGATTCCCAGACCGCAATCGCGTTAGGAATCCACTTCAAATTATTCCCTACGCAAGCCCAGCAGAATCATGCTGCCGAACGGCTGGAAGAGCTTGTCCGCCAAAGATCCCGCTTCAAGATCGCCACCGGCTTTGCTGGTACTCCCATCATCGGGCATGCTCTTTCGAGCGTCGGGAAAACTCAGTTGTTCTATCGCATGCTGATGAACGCTAAGTCACCCTCTTGGTTATATCCCGTCAGTATGGGCGCTACGACGATGTGGGAGCGATGGGATAGCATGCTGCCGGACGGAAGCATCAACCCTGGCGAAATGACCTCGTTCAATCACTATGCGCTCGGGTCTGTTGCGGATTGGATGCATGCCGTGATCGGCGGCCTCAGTACGCTTGAACCTGGATGGAAACGCTTTCGGGTGGCCCCCCAACCGGGTGGAAGATTAACCTCTGCGAGAGTTGATTTCCAGAGTCCTTACGGGAAGCTTACATCAAGCTGGAGAGTAGAAAAAGACGAGCTGATCTTGGAAGTAGCAGTACCACCAAACACGACTGCTGTGGTACTACTGGGCTTGGAAGTCCCGCAGACCGTGGGTTCGGGAAAGTACACATTTCGGACCAAGTATGTAGAGCCTGAGCGGCCGTCTTTGCCTGCCCCTACGCCGTTCATGGCGGAGGACGATGATCCCGAGTCGCTCACTTGATGAGGAGTGGTAGTCTTAATACCGAGTTTTCTTCCGAATTATAGTTCCAAGTCATAGAAAGCATTATAATCAGAATTTCCAATCTATCTCCACCAATCTAGCTCAGAAGGCCTTCATCATCCTTGCGGAATTAAGGTTGACGGTGCATCAAAAATTCACAAGCAGCGCTCTAGCTCATTGGAAAGACTTTACTGAATGAATTCGGATACATATCGTTTAGGAGGCGAACATGTGGTTCAGAGAAGTCCTCGAGCAAGCATTCCAGTCTCTTGCTTGTAGGTTGTAAGGGGTACTGGACAATCACTGGAACCCAGTATTTCCTCGCGACTTTGTTTGAAACACTCTTAGTCGTTTAATTAATAATCTGAACGTTCAAGTAGGATACTTGTATTTATTGGACCCAAGCCCAGTCATTCCCTGAAGCTGCTTCACCCAATTTTGAAGGTCAATATTGTGCAGCTTAGTCCCAACTTCAAGTCATGTTGCCGAACTAATAACATCTTATCTTTTCCGTCGAAAGCCATTTTAGCTGCCTGCGACATTCTGAATGTTAACCTCGGATTGAGAGAAGTGATTGTGTCTGATTCTCAAGTGTCCGTCCATCTTTGCCCGAGCCAGTCTGTTTCGTCAAGTCATGCTTTCAACCTCGGAGCAGCCGGACCGGAAGACTAACAGCTGTCTCCGGACGGACAGTGCATGTTGACAGTACACGCACAGACGATTCTTCAGGACCGGATCTACTGCACTATTGATATCTACTGTCCGGAGACAGTTGAACCGGAAGCTAATGATTTAATTTTTGAAATTCAAGTGCCGGTGGGGGCAAGGTAGCGCCACGTCGTGAGCTCGTATAATTCTATTAACAACGGTACGTCAATGTGGACAAGGGTTCGCTATCCACAAGTTCTAGATGTTTGGCATCATGAGCGATCAATCGCTTTTATAAGATGAGGACTGTTGCTGTCTTGTCTCAGCATCGTCCGGGCTTTCATCCGTTCTTTGCTTACCAGTCACTACCTACGAACTCTCCAGCCACAACATCAATACCATAGTCGAGATGTTAATCCCTGCCCAAGGCAGTGTCAGCCACATTGGTAAGAGTTGACTGGTTCTTTTCAATTAGACTCTAACGATTCTCTAGCAACCCGCGCCTTAGCATGCTCGAATCTTCAACAGCCATTTCTGAACGGAACTGAAATCCTCACCTTCAGCGCTCAGCCATACTCTCAATATGTCGCTAGTCCATTATTCGAACCTTTTATAGCACAATTGGGAGGCGTCACTACCGCCAACGTCAGTTACTGTAATGTGACAATGACCTATACGCATCCGAACCAGAATGACGCAATCAATTTACAGATCTGGCTGCCAGACAACTGGAATGGCCGTTTCCAAGGTACAGGTGGTTCTGGTTGGCGTGGCGGTATTTTTGATCTTGCATTAGTTCCTGCTATCGTTGGTGGGTATGCTGCTGCTTCTACCGACGCAGGGCATTCGATTGTGGATAGTGGTACTTCGACTTGGGCCTTGTCATCTCCTGGAAATGTCGACTTCGTTCCATTAAAGAATTTTGGCTCTATCGCTCTGAATGAGTTAGCAGTGTTTGGAAAAGCTGTGACAGCCCAGTTTTATGAAAAGGAAGCCAGTTATTCCTAGTAAGTTAACTGGATGGAACTGGGATTATAATACAATAGAACTAATTGCTTCTATTTAGTTGGAATGGTTGCTCTCAAGGTGGTCGTCAGGGCATGATGCTTGCCCAAAGGTACCCCACTGCGTTCGATGGCATTCTGGCCGGAGCACCTGCCTTGAACTGGGGAGGACTTATGGGGGGTCTATATCATCCACAAGCTGTGATGAATGGATTAAACGACTATCCCGCAGATTGTGAATTCGAAGCGATCACTGCTAAGGCGATTGAAGCATGCGATGGGCTTGACGGAGTATATGATAATATCATTGCTCAGCCAGCCCTTTGCAAATTCGACCCCTTCACCGTCGTTGGCCAACCTGCCGCATGCGGAAACAATACAAACACGACTATTTCCCAAACAGCAGCTATAGTGGCTAATGAGACTTGGTCAGGTATACTCAGCCAACAGGGACGAATCATCTATCCTGGATACAGCCGCGACGCCCCCCTTGCTACGATCACAAACACCGGCTGCGTAGCCACAGGCAACTGCTCCTTAACCGCCTGGGCCCTTGGTTCAGATTGGTTCCAATACTATGTGGCTAAGAACGTATCGTTTGACCTCACTACAATCACTTCCGCGAATCTTTCTCGTTTCGTGCGCGCTGGGATGCAAGAATACGATTCGATTATTGGCACAAACGATGCCGACCTCACGAACCTCAAAAATAGCGGAACCAAATTGCTTAGCTGGCACGGTATTGCTGATGACTACATCCCAGTCGGAGGCACAATTGACTACTACAACAGAGTTGCTGCCCTTGATACTGGTGTCGCTGAATACTACAAGCTTTTCTTGGCGCCTGGTGTACACCACTGCAGCGGGGGTCTTGGAGCTGCGCCGATTGCGATTCTAGATCAACTTATCGCCTGGGTTGAGAATGGCACTTCGCCTCAGACTGTCCCTGCGAAGGGTACTGCGCTTGTCAACGGAACTTTCTTGGAAAGGAACTTGTGCGCATACCCCTCTGTGTCGGTTTACCAGGGTGGAAACGGAAGCCTGGCGTCTTCTTACAAATGTGTCAATCCTACTCAGCTCGAGTAGAGGCAGATGCGGTGGACGTGTTCGATTAAATGGTGTGAATGGGTTCAGAGATCGTGTACATGGGACGGGAACTGCACACACGTGACGCAATAGTGTAATTTTACAAATCAAATATCTCTTTTCGAATAGGGAGATTTCTCCATTATCTTACGAGGAAGTTGTTGTTGTGATGTTGTGAGCCCGCTTAGCACTGACAGCTTCAGATCAGAGCTTGATCTTGACCATTAAAGTCAACTCTCATATGCGGCGCCATCACCAAAGAATTTCAAGAACAAGTTGCCAAACTCAGGTTCAAATTGACTGTAATGATGGAGTTGTATACTCAATTAATAATTTAAGCTTGTGGCATATTCACATTGTGCATTTTCAAGGATACAATTCAGAAAGCCAATCTTTAACAGAACTCTGAAACGAACTTTACAATTTCTGTGTTCATGATAATGCTCACCAAGCAAAAGTAAACAAGAATTACTGTGCCAAAGAAAAAATTGATGACGAGATGTATTCCTCTTTCTGCAGCTGTTTTACATGCCATCACACAGAGCGCCCTATAACCTCGCAAATACAGTAGGTCTGCAAGTACAAGTATTTCGCCGCATTGAACAATTCATGTCACCCTTAATATTGGTAACGGAAATGAGACACCTCTCTCTCATCAGTGTCATCATAACCTAACTGCTCAGCGCTGACGATCTGGTTCGTTCCTGGACTAGCAGGCATATCCGTGTCCGCCTTTTTGTTGAAGCGGGCATAGTGAAAACTCAACAGCCGTTAGCCTTTGAAAATATAAAACAAACAAGCAAGGATCAGATATACCGGAGCGCGACCAGAACGAAGATCGCAACAATCTGGAGGACCATGGTGGTGATGATACCAGTAGGGTACCCCTGCTCAGCCTCTTCACCCTTGTACGCGAAAGGAGCTACGATGCCACCCGCGGCGGAACAGATGAAGACCACGGCATTGGTAACAGTTTTCTTGGTACTGCCACCGATGTTGGAAGATACGAGGGTGAGTATGGTGACATATGCCGAAAGGAAAAAGACAGACTGAAGACGTCAGTTTTGCGCTTGAGAGACATGGATGTCGAACTTGCGGACTTACAACATAGAGGCCTCCAAAAAGAGCACTCTGATTATCTCGTGGAGAGCGCCAGATGAGGATATTACCAGCGATTGAGACCAGCAGACCCGCAATGCCTGTGTAAATGCGTGCATTCTTGAAAACCGTCGGGATGATACTGTATAATAAGTTAGCTAATAATAATTGATGTGGATCACAGAATGTACTTACCCAGCGAGAAGAATAATGAAAAATCCTACTCCAGAACTCGGCATGAGGAGTTTCAAGGTTTCCTCCTCCTCATATCCAAAACTCCCCGCCAGAAGCGCACTGAATCTGGTAGGGTTAACCTTTTTGTTATGAAACAGCATCAGGCCAACTCACGATCCAATTGCCGCGTTTCCAAAGGCAATAACAAAGTTAACGTAAGCTAAGCCCCAGACTTGTGGATCTTTTAGGGCTATGAATGCGTTTTTGATTTTGAATGAAGGAGTTTGCATGCCTGTTCCGTTACGGCGGACACGCTCGATTGCAATTGCCTGCAAACAGTCAGTATGTTGTTGATTATGAGCACAGAGTAGCGAATTCCGAACCTTTTCGCGGGCAGTGAGAAAAAATGCCTTTGTCGGAGTATCTGGGAGGAGAATCATATCTAGGACTCCAAACCCCAGTGTCACAGAGCCTATGATAACGTACATCCATCGCCATGGAGAGTCTGCGTATACACCACCAATATTTATCGCGGCTAGGTCGATTGCTTGACCGACTAGAGCACCCAAAGCTGAACCGGTCGAGATGAGACCTAAACGTAAAGGCTGCTCTTTCTGGGTGTACCTGAAGCCAAACGTTACAAGAGCGCTGTAATCCAGAGAATGTGACGTACCAAGAAGGGATGTAGATCAGGAGAAGGGTGGTCAAGATTGCTTGCACACCATACAAGACCCTAAATTCTGTCAGTCTTGCTTAGAGCTTATACTTGGCTCGGGTGTGTATATACCGGACTGCCATTGTTCCAGCAAAGTCATTCACAGCCAACATAAGCAGTCCAAATACACCTGACCACATAACTAGACCAGAATACAATTTACCAAGCGGTGTACGTTGAGCGACAAGAAGAATCGGTAGCGTTGTCTGGCATCAGGTAAGTACATGTGTGTCGCGCTGAGAAAGAAGTAGTCGATGAGCCTACAATGAGATTGCCGAAGGTTGGAGCCGATGAAGTCCACGAATATTTTGTGGTCGACAACACGAGAGGCTGCTCGGAGACAATGTCGAACAACTTGAGGTCTTGAATCATACCAAAGAGTGCAGCAACCCCGTAAGCACCCGAATCAGCGTAGCACAGGAGGCCAGATATGAACGTCTGCGATTGATTTAAGATCAGTTTCGAGTCTTGAAAACACACATGGACGACCACTTACAAGAGGTACGATCATCAAATCGAGTTTCAAAAGCAGTCTCTTTTCCTCCTTTTTACTCCAAGTTATACCCGAATTTGCATTAGCAAGCTGTCGAGCCCGATCAGCTTCGGTCATGGCTCCATAATGAGAAGCGTTTTCGGTCTCGAGCTTCATCGAAGCACCCTCCTCCTCAACCGCATCAGGCTTTTGTTCCATGGTGAGGATAGATCAAGGGAAATCAATGAATATGTTAAATGGAGAACGGTGCAAAGTCGGTTAAGGATATGTATGTACATAAACCAATATCCGCAAGAAAAAAAGGGAACTTAAAATGGGCTCGAAGACATGCATCTGTGTCACGACTCGAGTCTCGTGATCTCGGCACTTGGAACTGCCTCAACATGTGGGTTCCCCAGATTCACTCCGCGAGACAATATACACAGAAGTTCAGCTGCTTATGCATCTGAGATCTTTGCTGCGGCCGTTCACTTGTTCTTCGTCACCTTACCTGACCTGGGAGGGACCGGGTTAAAGTGGAACAGAAAGATTTAAAGCCGGACCGGTCAAGCCAAGCCAGGCCATCCTCAAACTAGGGCACCGGTCCGTGGTTCTGGTAAGTAAAAAATGTCACGGAGGCTCAACTCGGCTCATCGTCCCGTGGGCCGAGCGGACGTTACGGAATTTCGAAATAGCTATCGCGGATGGCATGATCACTTTGCAAGGATTCCTTGATTCCAGCCATCCCAAGCCACTTTCTGGTGGCATCATTAACTCCATCACAAAAACCAAACCACTTGTAATCGAGGTGACGTCGTAATAGCGTATCAAACAACAATCAACTCCCATCACATAATGAAGACCGACTTTCGTTCCGGGGAAGAAGCATGGCACAATTTCTACAGGATAAGTTTCGGTACAACGGCATCTAGGAGTAGCACCGTCCTTAAAAACGATGAACTAGTGAAGCACGTCGCAGAGTGGAAGTAAGAATCTTCAAGACTATTGCTGTGCAAGAGCTCGATAAGGAGTGTTTTGGGTGGGTCCTAGTAGATTCAAGAAGAATTATATAGAAATAAGAAGAGTAATTCCGAAAGAGGCTACCTTTCCAATTCTCGGGTTTACAATGCCGGCATTGCTGGCATCACAAAAGCATCGCTGGGTAGATCTATCTGCACAATGCCCCGACTCGATATTTGCTTTCCTCCATCCTGCAGTGTCTGACAAATGAATTTAATGGCTGGTAGGACTACCTGATGATGGACCTCACCGTCCGCAGCGCCTGCTACATCGAAACCATGCTCTCCTGCGGTCACGAGCAGAGTTTCTGTCACAACGCCTGCATCCCCGAGATTCTCTGCAAACGATGTAGCCTGGTCTGAAGTGAATACCTGATCCCCGGTACCCATAACATGCATCAAAGGTGGATAGTTGTCCAGGGGCAGGAGAGCCGGTGCTATAACTTCGTCAATATTTACAAGGTGGTTGGGCGTGTTATTAATGAACCTACAGATGTTCACAATCTTTTCAAAAGGAACAGATCCAGGTGGGCGAAATTCAAAATCGGGGGTGAAGCGAGCAGCAACAAATTCGCCAATGCCACCATTCCGAAAAAGCTCCAAAGGAAGAAGAGAACGGGGTGCTGCAAAAGCGTCCCCTGGCTTTTCGATGACATTTGTACGTACTGAATCGAATATAGCTGCCTTGGCGATCTCAGGAGTAACAGGAGGAAGAGACTTCAACATCTGGACTGTCTCTTTTCGTGGAGTGATCGTTGAGAAATCCGTGGGGCCGTAGAATGCCAGTATTGCGAGGGGTTGCTTCTTCCATAAATGTGGCTTTCAAAAAAATGTTAGAATAAATCCAGTCATGTGCAATACCGAGATGCTCAATACTTACCACCATCATTGCTAGATGGGCACCAGCAGAGCCTCCGCCAACAATGACTTTTTCGGATGCAACCTCCCAGCCAGTGCCCTTTACTTTGGAGGGAAGATCATCTCGAACCCAGTCCTCGGCGGCCCGAATATCATCAAATTGCTCTTCGATGGACACTTCCGGAAGCAAACGGTAATCGATAGACACAACCAAAAATCCTCTTTGAAGAAGCTCATAGAACACCAAAAGATTTGCTTCCTTACGGTGTCCGGCCATCCAGCCACCGCCGTGGATATGCAAGAAGATGGGACATTTCGACTTTTGGAAGTCCAAGGAAGGAAAGTAGACGTCTACTTCGATTTTAACATTACCGACCGTTCGGTAGACATGGACTTGGGGCGGAGGCAACGGTACTGCGGGCTGTGATTCAAACATTTTCGAAGGGCGACAACAGTAAGAGTATGTTTGTTGTTCGATGAGCCTAAGAGACGCGAACTGTGTAGAATTGGGGTTGCTGTACTCGTAGTAATCGATCACATCACGGGCCACTCTCAACTACTAATGGCAGCAAGGAGCTACGGGGGCCGACAGTCGGCGTAAGACTTTCGCGATGGGTGCATTTTTCCATGGATGACGTATTAGCGTAGTTTTACTAGAAGGCAGGAAGTAGTTAGTCCAGGATCTAAAACCTCCAACCGTCCGTCTTCCTTGGAGCCCGGCATTCGGCAATCTAATGTTAGGATCCGGACCAAAGACAATCAGGTACAGCAGAGTGCAAAAGTATCTGCACCGTAGTGAACAAGTGCCTGATCGAGTAAATGCCCCTTGGCGACAAGAGGTGGGAATGTTAGAAATATAAGGGAGTGCTAGAGTAATTAGCTCGTAATATTCATTATAAATGATACCATGTATTTCTAAGAATTAGCTGAAGCTAATATCAATTAGAAATCTCTATAGTTCTGTAGCCTCAATGTATCAACTTTACAGAACTACAAAAGTAGTTATCTCGTAATACACAGTACAATATATAGTACGTTTCTAAGAAATAATTCGTATTGACTATAAAACTCTGTAAGTCTATAGCCTTCATTTTATCAACTTTATACAACTGTAATTCTAATAGTGGAGGGTTTGAACTAAACACACCTTATTGTAGCCACGCCTCCTTGCCCAAAACCACCACCACCCGATCCTTTCAACCTTAACCACAACACGTGTCTCTGTTAGGGCGAAAGACCACTCGATAGAGATCGAGTCGCCAGCTCCCATAGAGACGCGTCGCGAGTAGGATTGCGATCTTCTGTCTTTTCCTCTACTCTGCAATATACTCTCATTATTCACGTGAGGTTGGGCACTCGTTGACGGTACGCTCCGCTCGGAGACGTACAGTCAACCTTATTGTTCCCTCAAAGGTTCCATGTTGGAGGGGATCGATCGGCTCTGAGTAGACCCATGCATCACAGCGTCCAGTTGTCATAATTAGCTGACAGCATGTCGGCGGCAGACTCAAGATCTGCATCCAAAAAGAACATATCGTCAAAGCCGAACATGCCTTCCGCCGTAAGTGACGCAGTCCCATCAAAGCCACCCGGGAACTGGTTTATGTTGCGTGACTCCAAATGTGCACCCAGTTGTGTAGAAGTCGTAGGATGGAGTAATTGCTTGCCCGGTGCACTAGAGCTGTTATTCCCAGTCTCCGTTTCTCTTTTCTCGGGGGCTACTTCGCTAGCAGTAATTTTGCCTTCAAGATCTTGCCGTGAGCTCGAACTTGCAAGCTTTGCAAGGATACTTTCACCATAGACTCGGGGGCAGTGATTTTCATCTACCGCAAGTTCCAGCATCATCTGGGCAACTTCTTTGACTTTCTGCAGCTGAGTATCAAAGGGAATATCCATGGGTCGAAGCATTTCAGCCGCTCGAATGATGTAGTAGCATGGCAATGCAACCATTGTGAAGCCAACATCCCCACTTTAAGAACATTAGCCCCGTCAAACACAAAGTCTTCGGACCAGGATCAGGACTCTTGTTTCTTGAAGACTTGTCTTTGATCCTAAACCCCTTAACTTGAAAATAATAGGTGGGAAAAAACACTTACATGTATCGGGCTCGGTCTCTTTGCATAGGGCTCAGACGAGGGAATACTGTGCATATATCGACTGCTGTTTCTGTCGTGCGAAGCACTGCTTTGACAACAGGCATAGACAGAACATTCATAGCAGGCTCAGATAAATCGCGGCCTGCAGCTTGTCGACCTTGATATAGCGAGCGCGTAGCATATGTATTGATACAGAATCGAGTGAATCGATAATGGAAAATTTCGGATTCTGTTCGAGGTGGGACTGACATCTCCTCGGGATCATGTTGCAGGTATCGCTTTTTCCACGCATCCAGCGCACCCTCTAGTCTCTCAAGGGTGGTGAGTGTTTCTCTTACGTCAGGAATGGTAGGTGGTGAGCACCACCACTCGGCTGAGGCGGGATCGTGTTTGGCAGATTCATTCCACAATAAGCTCAGTTCGACCTCTGCCAGCACGCGGTGAACTCTAGAATCCGACGAAAACCTCTCCAGCAGTTTGGAGGCACTTCTGATGTTGCAGTCCCCTACAATTGTAGGTGGCACCCGCATCAATAAAGATGTGTGATGCGACATGGTATAAAGCCACAGCCAGATTACATAGCGATGTAGCTCCATGGAATCGGCACCTGCTTCTGAGTTCCATTCAAGAAGACTGCGGAGAGTCTCGCCTGATCTGTGAAGTGCCAACCGCAAAGCAAACATCTCCACTGTACTCTTCAATAACCATGGGCTTAGTTCATTGTTCCAGTAAAGGTCTCCATTTGCCTGACCAGCGGAATAAGCGTAAAGAACAGCGTATGACAGTAAGACAGTCCATGCCTGCTCACGCATTTTTGCAGCAGGGAGTTGCTTCAATTTCAAAATATTTGCAATCTCTGGTATCATCTGTTGGCGTAGTTCTCCATAACCAGGAACGAATCTTGTGGTCACGAACGCACAGCAATACGCCAAAGGCCGCTGCCTGCGGATGAACTCTTCGATATTTCGAGTTGTGACATCCAGCAAGAAGGGTAAATTGTGCAGAAGGCGCGAATTGAAACTAGCAAATATCAGCTAGTACCCCGCAAAGAACGTGTCATAGGACTGACAAATGGATGAGATCCTTGAGCTGCCCATCGCTCGGTACTACCGATGCTTGTGCAGTCCAGTTGCAGACATCCGCCACAGAGCGAAGAGGCTCTCGATCTTCCATGTTCGGGCTCTTTTGGGCAGAATCGGATGTACCGGACTGTTGCGACTCCATCATTTCAACAGGAGAGATTGAGTACACGGACGGCAAAGAATTCCCCGCAAAACCTCGATGAACATCGGATTCCGGAAGGGCTGTCATGGGCGCCATTGCTGAAGATGCCACTGGACCATCATTCGGTATGTTGGGCGGTGGCAACGATGGTCGTGCTTCGCTTCCACTCCGTGTCGCGCGTGAAGGAGGCTGGACGATGCATGCACGCCGGGCTTTGTTACAGCGAACACATGGAGGATTCTCTGCCCCAATACATTTCATCTGAACTTGTGAGCTCGCATACACTAGGAATGTTGAACTGCACATACCTTTAGCCGACGGCATGCAGCGCAGGCAATGGGCGCGCATGTCCTGGGGCGCTGTGGGGCCGATGTGAAGGATGGCATCATCATAACCTCAAGCAGGTACTTAGGTACGTATCTGTATGTCTAGGCCTATCGAGCTCGAAGCACTGAGGTTTTTTCGTTCTTTGTTTGATCAGTTTAGGCCTGCGTACTTGACGACATGAGCTGGTAATGGGGGAAGCGCTAAGTACTGTAGATCCCGCAGCCCAGCCTCCTTAGCGGATGGCTAATCCTCGGCAAACATTAGTCGCAGGAGAGAGAGGGATTGATAATTTCGTTGCTCTTGTTATGATGGGCTTTTGTTGAAGGAGTTAAATTTTCTCGCCGGGCGTCTGACTTAGACAAAAAGAAATATGGTAATTGTGGTTGTCACTTCTTTCTGGGTAGGATACCGGCCCCTCCGATTTTTATGGAATTGGAATGACTGGAAAGAAATGGCCCAGAGAACGTCATTTAGCAATGACAGACAGCGAGGTTTCGAGAGACAAAACACCACATCAGCTCTCCTCATCCTTATTCTCACACCAGCTTCACGGTCTCGGAACTCTTCATACCCCACGTCGTCGCCAACTTTGAGTCCTCAACAATATCCAGAGCTCTCCTCTTAACTTCATCTTCTGTCTCACCATCATTCATCACGGGCACAACACCTTTCTACCGAAACAATTGCTCAGACAGGTACAAACTCAATTTCATCCCTGGACAAAGCTGTGGCCCAGATGCCCAAGTCATCTGTAAAAGTCAGTGCAGAGGTTGTTTTCCCTTTGTCAAATTCCTATCCCCTTTTTAGCTACGACCTTTCTTCAATGCTTCCCTGACTCTTTTCGACTGGAAGTAATCTTCTACTTCAAGAATCCAATATTACTTAAAGTTGTTATCCTTCATTCTCGCTTAAGGGCTGCCGAGTCAATAGAGACGGCATGTATCATTTTTACCGGGCGGGTATTTAGCAACTGGGCAAACGGGGGGCCATGCGGTGGGGCAGTTTGCAAAGACTTCGTGCCTTGCTTGTGATATATTTGATGTGAGATAGCGAGTGATGTCAGCGATATAAAATTGTACAAAGTGAAGCAGTCTGATTGAAGTTCCTCCCATCCAGAACACACCCGTCCACAAGCCGCGGTTCACCCGAATCTAATCCCTAAGCCATCCCATTCAGCTTCATTACATGCCGCCGTTGGATCTACACTTAACTTGAAGTCCACAATCTTACATTTGCATGACTCCTGGAAGTTCCTTGAGCCCTAGTCGATTGTCAGTACAGTGCTCAACACAAAAAGGTAAAACTCACATCCTTCTTGATCTTCGCTGACGACCTTCTTCACAGAACATGACTTGGCTTTGTCGATCTTTTGAACGTTGGCCTTGCCACACTTACCAGCACCAAAGCATCCTGAGGTATCCATCGCGCTTTGGAGACTGTCATCCTTCCAGCCGAAGACATAATCTCCATGCTGGCCATAACCAGTATTGTCTCCTGTGCTCAAGACAAATGGCTGTCCAGTTGATGGCCAGTCTGCTTTGTTGTTGAACTTTGTGGTATCCCAGACGACTTCGTACATGAGTTGCGGGATGCGGACAGGGTGAGTGGATGGGCATGCGCCTCCCAGTTGTAGGAAGTCTGGTGGATTACCTGTTGGGTAAGCGACGTGATCTTGGTGGTTTGGGGAGTCAAGATTGACACCATCCCAGCACCTGAACCGTCATTAGGCTTGATAACGAAGCTAGTTAGTCATGGAAACTTACGTTGGGAAGAGTAAATTGGAACGGATGCCACCTGGGCATGGCTTCGTTGGGAATGCTTCGGTATCGACACTGTGCTCGATTAATCAGCAATGACGATCTCAAAGAACGAGAGGTAAGAGAGCTGTATGAAAGTACTCACTTAGAGTCAGAGCATGGTGCCCCTGTATCTCCTCCAAAGTTGGGCCCCGTGTAGCATCGGAAACAGTTTTGTCTTCTGAACTTGGTACCAGCACTTGTTCGTCTCATTGGATCCCCAACAAGCATGCGGAACCCCTGTTCAACGTATTAGTCTTGTAGCCCTGAGCGCCAATGATTGGTACATACTGGCTTGAAAGCAGTGATTCTACCAGGCTGGGCCGACGCATAGTAGATGAGGATGCCACCATCGATCTTTGTGCTGAAGTCATCGTTGAATTGACGTCTGCGAATGTTTAGCATGAGTACTTGTACGATGTTCTGAGCAAACGTACGCGTGACCAAGTTGGGGAACACGTTTATAAGTGCCGTTCTTCGCTTTGAAGTACACATTCGCGGTCCAATAGTTGGAGAAATCTTCAGAGAATGCACAAGTCGTGCATGATGCGGTCCCAGCAACATCACCCGTCGTCATGGACGCGTTGAAGCCATTCCCACCAACAATTTGATGGACATGGCCGGAAGGGATCTGACCAGGGTTGACCAAGGGATCAAGACGATCAATTACGACCTGCGCACACCCAAATCGTAACATGGTTGTGCCTCCTTGTCGGGCTTCGAGTTCCATAACCTGAGGAGCGGCATTGGCGGCTGCCGCGAAGGCGAGGAGAGACTTCCAGAACATCGTGAAGAGAATGAAAGCTGTAAAACTATAGATGTATGCCAAACAGAAGAAGTGAGAGATGGGGCGGGCGGGCTGTCATCTGTCTTATGTCGAACAAGCATTGTGGGGGAGTTCCAGCCAAGTTGCCACTTCATGATCTTCGTATGACGGCAGTACAAATGCCGGCTCGTCAGGAAGTTTTCGTATAATGTTTATATTGTTCGAAGAAATTCTTGCTGCCAATCATCGCGTCTGACGTGGGTACTGCGCCTGTGGGATCAGCTCGATTGGAGTTGGCGGGGTAATAGGCAATTCACGGGTATACCGATATATAGGGTTTAATATCAGGCACGAGGTCACTCGTCAAGGTTGACATATATTTGAACAGATGCTCGGCAGATGTTTGGTGGGAAGAGGTCACTGTCAGGTAACTCTCCCGTTGCATGACGCTTGCTTGGACGGAAAGTATACTCTTGTAATCACAAGAGTGACTGCCGAGACAAGGAATAGTATTTTCTGGGCAAATGGGATAGTCGGCTTCTTTTCCTAACAAGTAACTACGAAGAAATTGGCCGAGCATCGTCTCCTAGAAAACGTGGATTTTCTACGGATGTCCAGTTCAACCGTCTGGTGGCCAACAATGACATGGGATTTGATTCTGCATCGATGACTTAATTTTCTTGTAGTTTTCTGGTTTCTTATGGCAAATATGCCTACTATCTTGATTGTATCGACTTCGATGGTTTTCAGAGCTGTAGTACTAGAAGAAGAATATCACCACAAGAAGCTTTATGTAAGCCTTTTGGCAAAGCTTTCCGGCGGCCAAGTACATAGAAGTTTCTTGCCGCTCTCGTGAAATACACCAGACTATGGTGCTCTTGTAAAGGATTGGCAGAAGAGTCATATTGATCAATGTTTAGCCGCCTTATTTGCCACGCCAAGTATTGAAGTGTATCTGCAGAACAGGAAATCTGGGTATTGTGGGGAAGATTGGCTGAGGGAGCCACTGCAGGGCTGTTAATTCGGCTACAGAGTGGCCAGAATTCCTTTCATGAGACTCGTAGGAGTCGAATACCACCTCTCATCTGCAATCACTGTGTATGTTCTTCAGATTTATCTGGAATTCCCCCGAGTATGAGAGGCGATAATCGAATTTTCCCACGTTGCCGGCAGGATGAAGTTGATCAACAAGCTAGCCTGAATAGACCACTGAATCATTCAAGGCTAGAATATGCTCTGGCTTCACTCACGTGAGTTATGTCTGGTCAAATGCTCTCCATATATACAATTTCAATTGATGGAAGACAACGCAAGTCAACCAAGCGCCAGGACGCCAAACTCCGCGATTAGCAAGAAATAACATCAATGGATCGTGATAGCAGGAATCTAGACAGAAGAGTACTTAGGATGCTTGTGTGTGAACGTGATCCTCCCCCGCCAGTCGTAAGGCTGCAATTGTGAGCGACCTCAAAGAGACTGCTTTGCGATTTGTGTTGCGTAATGAGGACGTCCCTAGATGATCCGCATCTTCTAGTTTATGTACCAGACTTGACTCAAAACACACATGGACAAATATCTAGCTTTGTGGTCGGTATTGTCATGTTTTCATAGACATTCTTGTTCCCCAGTTGAAGGTCCAGAGAAGTCAGTGTTGTATGAGGGTAGTAGACAGCCAGCTCTCCAAAATCTACATCTTTTGCAAAGTTGCGACTTCAAGAATACTATAGAGATCTTAATGACTAGAGGTTTCTTTATCGAGAGACACATGATTTGATGAACACAGTGCACCAAATTCTTCTCACGAGCAATATTAGGGCATCTTGTTGACCTTCCTTTGCACGTGAAACCCCAAACAAATGAGAACCACGCACCTATTTAGCGAATTGTCTGTCGCGAAAGAAAACAAAGAGGAGCAAGCTGGGGCCTTGTAGTGCTTCGACTAGCCTAAGGCTGAGGAAGCGAGCATCATCTGCAGTAACGGCAGTCAGGAACCGGGGTTTGAAACTCACCGAAGACAGTTTCTGCCTCGTCTGGTTTCAGCCACCGCACGTACTTTCCAACATCTTTATGCAATCCCAAAGCAAGGGAAGATCCGCTTAAAATGTGCTTCTTTCACCAATCAAGCAATTCTACTCGCATGATCTTCATCGACATCTGGATAGGTCGTGTGCCGGATGTGATCTTCGGACGATTATTTTATGCTTAGGTTTGAACTGCTGGGGTCCAGACAGCTGCCAAGATCTATCGTCTGATCCACAGTCCTGTTCAGTTGGTTCACCCAATCTATGGGCGTTCTGTTGTTTTAGGTGGGCCAAAATTAGGTTGGCGAGGATTGCGTGGCTGGCGTCATGCATTGATGGATGAGCGTCTGATATATGCCCTTCTCCCACACCGTCTTGAAGGGTCTGCCTGGTTTATGCGCTTGCTGGTCTGCCTTCAATCTTCGTCTTCTTCTGTTCTACCTTGGATTATTTTCTCTTCATTCCTTCGACTATCTTCATTCATTCTATTTTGTTTTGCTGCTCTTATGATTTACACTCTTGCTTAATTCATTGATCTTCGTTTGATACTTGGAAACAATACAACTGTCAGGAACAGGTCACATTCTTTACGACGAACGATATTCAGGATTTTTCTAGCGAAACCGAAGATAGAATGGATTCACGACCGGAAGCGCCGAAGAAGGCTCACAGTAAAAATGGATCAAAGACGTCGATGAAGGAAAGGGCGACGAGTGATGAGTTCGACTTCGATGCGAAAGTTGAGAGAGCGACAGGCCGGCGACCATCAAGATCAAATACGAGTGTCGACGACGAGGGTGGGCTGCAAAGGACATCGAGTCACAGAAGAGCTGGAGTAGGGATGGTTCCAAACCCAACCAACTCACCTGCAGATCCTCTGGTACGATATGTTGTCTCGAATTCAAGCACTGGTACTGACTGGTGACTGCAGAATTGGCCTCGATGGCGGAAAGAATTGGCTTTTGGATCACTCATGCTTGGCACAGCGGTCATTGGAACACTGAAGACACTTCTCGTCACAGTCAACTCGGTCATTGCCAGCGAGTTAAGTGTTGATTACATGTCAGCGACAGCTTTGACGGGAGCGCCAATTATGTTCGGTGCTTTCGCAGCGCTCAAGAGCCAGATGTTGTGCCATAGCTTCGGAAAGAGAGGCATTTATCTCGGAAGCTCTCTCTTGATGCTGATCGGTGCGCTATGGAACATGCACGTATACGATAGCTATGCGCAATTTATGGTGGCCAGGATATTCCAGGGGATCGGGTGGGGCATGTTCGAGTCTTTGATCAGCAGCTCGATAGCAGATATGTTCTTCGTAAGTACTAGCCCGAGGAAAGCGTACTTTTCTCTGCTAATCGACTGAACAGCTCCACGAAAGGACGTCCCGAACTAACGCATACAACGCCATCTCACTCTGGTTCACATGGGGTTCTCCTATTCTGGGTGGCTACGTCTCGCAGTCCAACGATGGTTTCCGAAACCAGATCATGATAATCAACGTCATGCAGGCTGTCTCGATTGTTTTGCTCATTTTCGGTACACCAGAATCAACTTTCGATCGTTCATCATCTCAGCAGCCTAGTGGTGACAATGCGCCATCCAAAACGGCACTTGGCATGTATATCGACACTTTGAAACTCACCAACTCACACAGCACAAGCAAGTTCACCATGAAAGAGGCACTTCGCCCAGTTCGAGCTTTAGCTGCTCCGAGCACTATCCTTACAGCCCTGCTGACTGCTCCGTTATTGGCATCTTCATTCGGTGCCGCCAGCTCGCTGTCGCTTCTATTCGCCGCCATGCCGACATTCTTGTTCCCCGCACGGATTGGATATATCTTCATCCTACCGCTCGTCTTTTCGCTTCTCGCTTATACACTTGGATCATTCGTCACACACCTTCGGACAAAGCCGCCTCACCACTTGTCTGACTCTGCCGTCAAAACCCTCACTGTGGCTGCACCTGGAATGCTTATTGGTGTTGCTGGACTCCTCGCCTTCGGTCTATACACTTCAGCCGAACTCATGCCTGAAGTTGAGGATAATGGTACCATCTTCGCGCTCAACATTGTTGGGTTGGAGATCTCGCTCAAGACTGTCTCGTCCCTATTTGGTCTCATGGTCAGTGGAGCTGTTATGTTGCAGTACTCAGGCTCAACATATCTCTCAACATTCGTTCCATCCAGTGGGCTTGGAGCAAGTGAGCTTGCTGGTGCGCACCATGTCATCCAAGAGATCATGATCGGTATTTGGGTCATTGGGATGCCAATGTGGATCTCGGGGGATGGCGCGATGTTTGTTGTTGCTGGGCTGAAGAACACGACGATCGCTTTGGGCGTTCTGAGTATCGTGTTTGGTACTTCGATTGGAGCTGTGCTTTGGGTCAAGGGTACTGCTGTTAGTGCTGTTGACACTCGCGTTCTTGGCAATAGGAGTGGTTCAGTCGGGGGTGTTGGTGGACCACTTCAAAGGTGGAAGACTACAGACAGTTTCATCGAGCCATAGGCAGGGGGAAATTTGACTTTTCTTGGGGGTTGATAGTGGGTTATGGGTTCTTATTTGGCCTGAGTTCGGTTTGGCTGGGTCAAACTGCAGCGGCTTCGAGCAAGCAATGGTAAACTTTTAGAAATAATGATTATGAAACTTGAAATTTCGGCGTCTGCAATGGTGGAAACTTGTCGAGGCTCTGCTCTCAAAATATGACAGATGACCTAAGAGACATTGGTTAGCGAGATACAGAACTTCAGCCTCTCATGAAGCTTGCAAAGTTATCACGCAGTTAGGAAGAGGGGGTGATCCCTAAGTCGCAAAGGTTTAGAGGCTCGCTACAGTGTCTTCCAGGTAAGTGCGGGGTCAATTGCGGCACAATTTCAGGCATTGCTCAACAAGCGTCTACAGAATACAAATCGTTATTCAAAACGTTTGACAGCATGTGATTAATCGAGGAGTTAAGTTCGAAAATTATAGCATAACAATATGGAGTAATTAGATTATCATGAGGCTTTCTTTTCTCGAAAACATTATCTTTATGGAGTCTTTTTCTTTCTTCTTCTGCACCTACGATTGCCCAGGACTCGCTTTTCCAAATTTCCTTCGAGACTTGAGGTAGAAGTCATGTGAATTAGATGTCATCTCATCATAAATTTGGTTATTCTGGAGGTCTTCGCCATACCTATACAAACATCTGTTCTCATGCATACCATGCATAGCCCAGCTCTTTTGGGCCATGAGGCAGTAGAAGTCTCTCCACCAAACCTTTCGATGTGCATCCAGTCCAAGGTACTTTTATCCGTGAACGGACCTCCAGTCATGCCGTTGAGCATTCCCTTTGGAACAGTAGAACCTACGGTCTTTTTCTGATGGTCATTCCATTGGCAGGTCTAAATCTTATACCTTTTGTTTGTCGGTTGCGTTCAGAAAGTCGCATAGCATCTCCCTGATTTTCGGCCAATGAGTAAATGTTGGCTCTCAATACTGAGATCTTACTTTTGCTGAAGACATCATCTACACAATGGACCTTTTTCCAATATCCAAGGGGGTTGCATGTCGGCGGCGCTTCGAGGTAGTCCCGTGCCGCCAGTATTCCAGATTTCCCTGATGTTGTCTGTCATTGACTGCAGATACAACACCATGCAATAGATGTTCGAGGAACCTGCTCAATGGATCACAATATCGAATAACTTTATCTCGGACCTCTCCTCAATGAGAAGGATTTAAATAAAGTCTTCTTGTCGGTGTTTCTGATGAGAAGTCTCTGTACTGAAGATGATAGACCTTGCTGTACGAAGAAGTCGAGTGCCTGTTGATACTCTCAACTATGAACTAGAGATACAAACACAGTGTGTGCTGCGCGGTACAGCCAGGCTGACAGCATGCAGTGGCGGGCCCACCTGGTCGATTCTGGGTTTCGGACTGTTCAGAACAACTCAGCACTTACAGAAGGCCAAGTCCAAAATGGTTCCGCCTCGATGTATCGTCCCCTTGAATTTTATCACGTATTATATGAGCACCCAAATATACAGGACAATTGTACACACCAGTAGGTTAGGATTTCGCAGTCCTCCGTGTTTGTTGTCCCTCGGCTAACGGCTAGCGGCCGGCGCTGACTAAATCCGAATGCCAACATCCCGACTTCATTCCGGACTCCGGACCTCCCTCACCGTCAAGTCCAACATCAATGTCTGCGATGGAAGCCTCTGCCTCTGGATCTGCCTCCGGCACTAGGCCACCGGTTGCGGTGGCATCCATAGCATGCATGAGTTGTCGGCGATTGAAGGTCAGCTCTTGAGGGATTCATTGTGTTCAATCGCTGATTCGAGCTAGATGAAATGCACAGGCTCCGATAACCCGCCTTGCGACCGGTGTGCCAAAGCCGGTCGCGAATGTGTCGTCCAACGCGGGCGTCCACAGGACTCTGCCAATCTGAATAGAGATACTGAGTCTCGACGAAGATTGTCCCAGATGGAAGAAACCTTCTCACAACCAGCCCAGCCAAGTCGAACATATGACGGTCCGTCATTCCAGCCGGTCAATGGCGTTGGATTCGGAAGAGATAGCCAAATTGCTGGATTCGGAAATTCGGTGGCGCGAACTTTCTTTCCGGATAGTTCGGATCGGGATGCTCACATGAGGAGTTCGACAAAGTCATCATCTGTCTTTGCGACTTCTCCATATGCTGTGGTGGTAGACCAGACCAGAGTAAACACCGCCGGCTCGTCACCTGATCAGCGACCCCCCAAGCGACCAAAACTTGGTGGAAGTAGCTTGTCGTTGGGCATGGTACGTTCGCAGGGTGAAACACTCCAGCAGGTAATAAGCGAGCGAGATATGGTACAATTCATTGATATGTAAGTATGGCATTTGGAGTGGTTAAAATTCGTGCTGAATGATTAGCTTTCGAAAACGTTTGATGAGCTTCATTCCACTGTTAAATACTGACGATCTGGACAACGCTGGCGATATTATCTCAACGAGAAAGCCACTAGCTTACTCTATATGCTATGTTACTGCACGATACATCCCAGGAGGAGATTCAACAAGGTCTAAGCTCCTTCCAGTCATCTCAGCGATTCTCCAAGAAAAGGCTTTTCAGCCGGAAAGTCCTCAAGAGGAGTGGGGTATGCTACAAGCTTTATCGATTCTCTATGCCTACCGAACGGCTGTATCGGATGGCTCGTCGCCAGATGGCGCTCTCGAAATATCGCCGCGCTCTATCAAAGCACATATCGAGACATATGCTCTTAAGTTGTCCATCCACCGATCCATATCTGGTGTGAAGGCGTCATTACGAACAGAGGACCCCGAAATTACAACAAGCCTCTCTTTCAAAAAGTATATTTTCTGGCTCTGGCTCTTCAACATGTCACATCAGTAAGCCGATTGCTCATTGTCCACAATAGGAGACTAACAATGCAGCCATGCAATGGTTACAAGTACCCCACCAAGCATACGAGACGACTCAACAATACGTGCTGCTCCTGAATTACTTGGTCGTTGTAAAGTCGACCCACGTATCCTTCAAGTGCTAGCTGAAGTTGAGCTCTGTCTTATTTGGGGAAAGGTAAGAGTCTATTGGCTTTTCCGACAAAATGCTAATTCTTGACAGATCCCGATGGGTTTGAGAGAGTGGTGGTGTCCTCCAGGTGTCTCGGACAATGTCCATTATATCGAACAAGAAGTCGTTGCTAGCGTAAGTGGCTATCTGAACACTTGGTATGGCAAATGGGAAGCCTTTTTCAACAGCGGTAAATATGGCCCTGCCATTCAAACGTTCTTTTCCGGTCTTCTCACATGACGTAGATCCTCTCACACCAGGAATTGAATTCAATTACCGTTTCGCCCGCTTCTGTCTGAGTGCGCATTTGATCCGGAATCTTCGACTAGCTGGCACCAAAATTAGTCCCTCGGAGGTTGATACCCTTAGGAAAAGCATATCGAATGCGTCCGACTTCTGCCAGTTTTTACTGGATCTCGGCCCATCCAGTCGAGAAGGAGCTCGATACATGTCTGACTCCGGGTTCGTCATGATATCGTTCTCCTGTCTCTTCATCATTCGAAGTTGCGAACTATTTCGCTCTGCGGTCCAAACCCCGGACGAGCATCTTCGTAAAGTGGAAGAGGTGGCTCAGCTGATGAGGGAACTGGCGACCAGTTCAAGTCACGGTCCAAGCTTTCAGTCAGAAAACATCATGTTGAGATTGAAACGGGCAAATGATAAAAAATTTGCGACAGCGGTTGAGAACGGATCGATTACCAGTCGGGGAACGGATCAGTTGTCCCCAAATGCACCTGGCCAAGATTCGTACTTCATGGACCCTCAATGGGAAATCCCGGACTTCTTCCCTGAGCTTCCTCGGCTCTAATCATTATTAGGGGCCCTCTGCTAGTGTGAAGACATGATTTGAAGCTATGGCTATTGAAATAAAGACAAGTCTCATCATACTTTTGTGGGAACGCTTGCTCGGCGGTTCTGGTATCATTACTTCGTATGTGTAACATCGCCTTTTCAATCTTGTTCATCCGACTTTTTCCTGCTTAGCACATGACTGATGCTTTTTAGTGAATGACTAGAATAGTTTGCATGTTGCTAACCTATAGCGGCGCATATCGTAACTCCGGTACGCTACTTATTGTATACCACAAAAGAGAGACGCACCACATCAGTGACATAAGAACAAAGCCACATCAAAGGCGAGGTCTTTTCCAAAGTTATATATCACATTATAACTGTGCTCAGTACGTGCTACTACGATCTGAAGTTTGCGATGGCACGCGTTTCATGTTCAGAAAAGCGACGAGGTCGCATGCGCCCCAACCTGGGGGCACCTCGCAGTGCATCTTAGAACTTGCAGAGCAAAGAAGGAGACTCCGCTTTACCAAAAGAAAAATACCGCAAAAACTTCATCTCTTCAAATGTACTATCGAAAGCATCTGCCGAATCATCAGAACCTGCACGAACCTTCCAGATATTCTCGGCGGCGAAGTGCATACAGCCACCTGCCGCTTTCTGCCACAAGTCTGCCGCTTGCGACGAGAACATTCATTCAAAATCGCTATTGTCCGACATCACTGGTACGGCAAGCAACTCCAGCTGCTTCTCATCAATAGGGACCTGTCTGATCCACCATTCTCATCTGCAGGATGGCGAATCCCTACCGGAACATGCGCATGTGTCTCCATACCAAAAGGCAGCATGCACTTTGAAACTTTCCAACTCCCAACCTCATTCGCTTTGAACTCTCGGGCCCATGTGTGATTTTCCCGGATGTATTTCGGCATTTGAATACGGGGCCAAGCCAGCCTCTGTGGCCGAAACTAGAGCAGTATCGCGTCACGTACAGTCCTTGCACTCCAAAGGGTGGATGGTACTTTATGAGACTACCTGGAACGACTGAAGCCTATGATCTGTTCGATCCCGACGATATTGACACCCCAGAGGATTCTGATGACGAAAGTGACAACAATGACACCCTGGAGCAACAGAATGATAGTTCCAAGGACACGGATGAAGTATCAGATCATAGCTCTTCTCCCTCTGACACTACACATGAGATTTACTACCCAATCAGGCAAGGTCTCGAACAAGGAGATATTCCTACGAGTTCCGCACTTGGCCATATAATGCGGAAATTCTGCCTTGGCTGAAGGCCGTCACAAAAGCAGTGAAGTGTATGCCAGCACTCAAGTCAATGTCAATGACTGGAGCGGCGATTTGGGCATCCGATCCACACGAAGACATTGGTGATTTGGAGTTCACCTTCGCTGCAAAAGGAAACAACCCGATCCTGTACAATCAATATGATGAGCTCGAGGGAATGAACGAGAAGAATAGATGGCGTATCCGATTGTATTGGGGCACGTCAGGCTGGAGGCCCGATGACGAGCTGACAATGCTGTGGAACGAAGCAAGATCTGGCGAGTAAGGCGACGAACTTTTGGTCTACTTTGAAACCTCCCCCTACAATCCTCCAGGATCGGGTCATGGCGATGACAATGAACATTGAAGCAGAAGAAGCGTTGAATTGTTGATCGGAAACAGAGGGCGGTTATCGTGGGGTGGTGACAAAGGTTGTATGGCCCATGAAAGGAAAACTTTAGGAGGCATAAAACTGTGCTTCCTCTCGCGTAACTTAGAAACCAACAGTTTGCAACCCTTCCTCAAGGTCCAATACGTTCTCTAGGGCATGTCCATTAGCCGATTAGTTTTGTTGTGGCTGTGTTTACTTCTTCGGCTACTGCATGCATAAAATCCAACTACAGGTCAGAACATTTCATGTGAGAAATCAAATCGATTGTTCGCTTCATGGTCCCCAGAGTCCAACGCACTAGTCAAAGTTACATTCTGATTGACTTTGAAGTGTCGATTGTTTTCCTTTCGCTTACCCGACTTTGGCTTAGCTCAGATGATCTAGCGCCTCGCCTGATTTCAAACCTCCTACCTGCTTCAGCATTCAACTCGCACGGAATCACAAGCATTCCTTTTGACTTCGACGAAACTTGTTCTCAACGCCGCACACATCTTAGAGTACCTTAAAATGGTTAGCCCAACGGAAGAGGACCTCATTAAGGCGGTCAGGGACATTCGACTTCAAGATCCAACTCTTGCCCGCGCAAAAGTCCTGAAGCATCTCAAGGATGAGAACGGCTGGGAGTATGTTACCTCAACAACAGATTTCCAAAGAGTGATAGAGTTTGCTAATCATCGGATAGGCTGAGTGAAAAGCGTCTCAAGGCTTGCATGGATGCTAACAACCTTGGCGCTGTTGCTCCAACCCTCGACTCCGAGTCTCTGAAGCCTCGAGATGATGCTTTCGAAGAAATTCTCAAGGAAGTATTCTCGGATCTCACACGCCGTAGGTCAACCCGCGCCCGGGAGACGAACGAAATCAGAGACTAACATGGCCAACCATAGTCGAGAGGGAATTCTATCTAGGTCTTTCTAAAGCCGACGCTAAGGCTCTGATGCCTGTCCCGGGTATCAGCTCCAAAGACATGCCTTTCATGATCGCAGCCCAGATGCGCCACTACGTCGAGATCTTCCTCACACTCAAAGGCATTAAGTCTTGTACCATAATCTGGCATCCCTTCGCTACCGAAACCTTCACTCGATTGTATGTTATGCGCCACATTATCCCTCCCTCAAAATCCTCAATCATGCTGACATCCACTTCAAAGAGTTACCGAAGTCTTCAAACCCATCATCAAAAAATACAAACTCAAAACCTACGGCTTCGAGCTCCGCCAAATCGACCACGCAACCATGATCGAAATGGGCCGGCCCCAACCCGACGCATTCTGGCGGGGCGGCTGGATCTTCGGCGACGTGCTCTCTCCCCTATGGCGCGACATCCAAGGCATATTCTTCACGCCCACGCAAATCCACATCGCCCGCCATGAGCACGACACGTATCAGGATCATCTATGTAAGGTCTTTGGATATCCTGTACCAGGATTTCCGAGACAGAAGACAGGGTTTAATCGTGTGTGTTATATGGATGAGACGGAATGTACGGAGCTGGCGAGGTTGAGTGGGAAGAGTGAGGATCAGATTGAGGTTATTGGTTTTGAGTATGATGATGATGATGGGGATCAGGAGAGGTGGATGAAATGTGAGTCTTCGATTCTATCTTTTCTTTGTCGATGGGCAAAACTTGAGTACTGACTAACGACTACAGGTCTCATACATTTTGAGAGCTGTCAGCGCGCCATGAAGAGTGTGGGAAGCAGGTTGGAGATCGATCTTCGTGGACATGATGCCCTCTTCAATTACGTTCACCAGACTAAAGGCTGAGATCTGGGATGAATTTTTGATCCATTAGAAAGCATGGGGAAACTCAGACACTTGATACTCACACAGAAACGGGCTACAGATGGTGGCACATGGTTTCTCTGCATTTCTCCCTTCGCGGGATCAAGCTAGACAGATGGGTGGAACAGCCCTCAGTTAGACTGCATCTGCCATTACATCTGATGTCTAGAACCTCATCACATACCCCAAGTCATTCGGTGCCCGTTCCAGGGTTTCAAGAAACAACATTTGCAAATTGTTGTGATTATTGTATTAATCCTCTCGATTTTTCCATCCCGGTCATCTCAACATGACGCCAATATCATGTCATGTCAAGCCAGGTCATAATATACACACCGTTTCCTTGTCATGAACCTTTTGGTTTTCCCTCACTCCATCCTTCAATGGTTCAACGTGATCTCAATATCGTACAGGTTCAATCCCTCTTGCCCATCCCCCAGCCATTGCCAACTCCATACCCTAGCGGTGTAGCCCCGCCCAATCCCCTTCCCTTCAGTCTCTTCGGTAACACAACGCCCAAAAACCACACGGCACTGCCCAATGCACCAGCCCCTGCACTAAGTACGCAGTAGAAGAATGTGCTGGCATAGAAATGCCCACCCATACCCGCCCATTCGATCTTGCCATTCTCTCTTGGTAGATGCGGTGTAGGGAACCAGCGGACACTAAATTGTAAGGGCAATGGATCGCCAATAACCAACTTCTTTGTCAACGCTGCAGGGCCAGTGGTATGTGACAATGGACTCGTGCTGTATGCTGCTCCAGAATCTATGACTCCGCTATCATGTGGATGTAGGTGGTGCTTCGGCGTCGAGTGTAGCAGGATATTCAAATGTGTAGAGACATGTAGATGTGACAGCTGGAGAGTTCCAGCCAGCGCAAATATCAGAGGGACGAACTCTTGCTGGAATTCTGCAGGAATATCGGCTTCGCTTCCACCGGGGTGAATATGTGCTGGCGGTCGAGAGGGTATGCGGCAGGAAAGAGGGGCGTCATTGTGGATGTAGAATTCTAGAAGATGGAAGAAAGGGTCGGTAATGAATGGGATCGTGCAGTTTAGTTCTAGGTTGACGTTAGATAGTTCGACGTTTCTTGGTAGAACAGAACCTACCGTCCTCGATTCCATACTGCAGCTCTAATGGCTTCCCAGTCTCCTTGCAGACGGGAAATGGGATATATTGCAATTCATTCTTGTCGTTCGAGATATGTTCGCCCGTATCACTGTGCCGCCATCAGTGTCTGGTTCCTGCCAACAAATTTCTCCCAAGTTCAGGGGTCTCAAAATTCCTACTAGAAAAATAATTGTACTCACATTGAACGGTTCAAACAGCTGACTGGAATCTTGGCTCCATAATGGTAGGACGGCAGAGGTATCTTGCTATGCTCCTCCTGCGCTGTGATCCCCTGAGCCCCCAACAGCAAGGCTCCAGCTCCCAAAAAGAGCCTCCAGCCGGCAATTCGTGCCATCTTGTCCTCTATTCCACGGGGTACTCTTCTTCTGGTCAACTTCTCGCAAGATCCAAGGCGTAAAACTTAAGTACTCATAATGCGCAGCTGTGGTCGTCGCTGGCGCAAAGAGATGTTGACACTTCGATAGTGAATCTTGTGGAGTTCGCGTTAAGGTTATCGATATTAGGGCGCCGAGGCTGACGGTCACGTGCACATCCACACCCCCTTTACTCCTCGCCGTGCAAGATCTATCTTGAAACTTGGTTCAGTAATAAAGCTGATTCGAACCAGAAATGAGAGAACTGGATAATGTACGGTGCTCATTTCATTTCCCCTTGTTGTCTTGGCACATCATTCATCACTATCGCATTTTGAGCGGCCTTGCTCGTCCGTAGTGCAATTGACTGCCCCGGCTGGCCTGGACGACTAGCTAGGTGACCTTGATCACAGGAAAGCGAAAGCCTGCTATTTCAGTCATAGATACTCTTGTCCTTGTTTTGAAATTTTGGCTAAATGACAACTGTTTGTATTGGGCTTTGTACACTGCATGACCGAAGCTCTTGCTCTCCATGACTACTTCTTTGCCTGGTTCCGTTCATCCCATGTTCGATCAAAGTTTGTCAACGATCTCTGAGCTGAACACATCATAGATATTAGTCTTAATGTCTTGATCACTTGAGATCTGAAGAAGCTCTTGCTTACCTGTCGGCACGCAATCCAGAGCCTTGATCGTTGTAGTCTCAGGCTGGGCTAACATAAATGAAGCAGAATTGGCAATGTCCTCAGCAACCAACGGCGTGTACCCAGAGAAGAAGTCATCCATGGCCTCTTGGTCGAACTGGACCCTCTGGAGATGAAAGTGCGTGTTAATACAGCCAGGTCTTAGCACCATAACACGTATATTTGTGCCGGAGGTCTCAGTTCTCAAACTGTTACTGAAGGCCTCGATGCAAGCCTTGTTCGCATGGTAGACGGCCTCTCCTGGAAAAGGTGGGCATTCCAAGGCGGTGACAGATGAGATGTTTAAGATTGACCCCTTGTCTTTGGGAATCATGCTACGTTTTAGCACAGAATGTGTGGTGTACATGAGACCAGAGATGTTTGTGCCGTTCATCTTGTCGATGAGCTCGATTGGGAGCTCCCAGAATGTTGCTGGCGCACCTAATGCGAGTCCGGCCTGAAGCCGTCAGATCAGAATGTATTCGCGTACGGAAGCAGGAAACTGACATTGTTGACGAGAATATCGATAGAGCCAAATTCGGCCGCTGCAGCTTCAACTGATTTATCCACGTCCTTGTAATTTTGGATGTCTACTGGGAGAACTGCCACTCTTGCAGAAGGCGATTGAAATATGATTTCTTCTTTGAGTTTGTCCAATTTGTCCTAAATATATGACCGTATTAGCTGGCAAAAGCCAGATCCTGGGAAGAGTAAATACTCACCTTGCTGCGGGACATTAGGACAATATTAGCTCCGTCTTTGGCCAGCCGTTTTGCAATGGCCTCACCAATACCCATAGACGCCCCTGTCTACTCTCACTTCAATGTCAACAAGTTTTCTTCTGCGAGGCTAGAGTGAAGGCAGAAATCTGAAACATACGTACCACTAAAGCTGTTTGACCTTCAAGAACAAGCATGTCTGAAATTCTGTGTTTGATGCTGTAGGTCTTTTGTAAATTGATTCTAATTGCAAAGTTAAATAATCTGGTTCACAACTTCTCGTTAGGGGGTCTGATTACAAAGAGGTCGAAATAGCGTTCTTAGCACGGGTCAAGTCGACGACACTTGACTCATGCATTGGTGTCCAATTTTTCAGCCAGCTGAAATGCGGCCTATAGTAGTACAGATTCATGGTCCTGATTGTTAATCCCGGAAATAGGCATTAGCATTCGTCTTCTGTCCGCTCGATGTCAATATGGCCCATTCTTTGGTATCGATCGAGGTGACATTGAGATGGCACTAAATTCACGCTCTCGCTCAATCTATACATAAAATTTACGATCATCCGACGTTGCAATGAGTGATAATCATTTGGAAGAAAATTAACAAAACAGGGTCCGGCAAACGACACGACTGCCGTGTAAACTGATGATGAGTGTGGCGCAAACGAAGAGAATGTTGAGGTGAATTTGGCATTTCTTTCGCCCTATGATAAGCATGCCAGCTCACTACATTGAAAACATTTCCAATGCCATGCGTGTACATTCGAGGTGCGTTTTGAATCTGGCTTTGGATAGATCAAGACCCCTAGAGTCAAATTTCATTTCATTTGATCCAAACTCCTAGACTTCTGTCCCCCTATCTACCCCAATGCAATAGTGGCTGCTTCACTGTCGCTGGGATATAGTTCGTCACACGGAGTACTTCTGCCATTTACCATACCATTACCATCGCTGACTTGCCCTCAATTTGACGCTAACATAACGATGACACCAACATAATGATGGAAAACGGGCGACAATGTGTGACTAGAGAGGCTTATCTTCTCACTCCTCTTCATGCAAAGCCAGCAACAATAATTCGGAAACAATCTACCAAGCTCAACCTCCTTGAGCCCGCCACCTAAGTTCGTCGGCAATTGTTTGGTGCCCTTGTGTCCAAGAAGACACGAGATAGGGCTGAGAGCGCTTTATGTTGCATCTCTTCAAGATATCGCAGTCGCAGAGCTGCCTTATCTGTCTGACAGACTCCTGGTTCGGCTTCAAACAGTAGCCTGTCAACCTCCTGCAGACTAATACATTACTGACTGTGGTTTGATAGATTCGCTAAAGCATTAAGAGACACCTATACATTCGTTGATACTCCGCAAATGTCCGCTTCGCAATGCCATCCCTACATTGGCTTGGCTGTCGTTTGTTCGATGTTCGCTCTTCAAACTTCAGGGGCAGCATTTGCATCTACATACTTATCGTCACTCTGCTCCCGATGAGTACATAGATCTTGGGTGTCTTAGGATAGGGGGCTTTCGACATCTAGAATTAGCCCAAATTCTCTGCTGTCGGACTCTGATGATCGTCATACCTCAATTTGTTGTCATATCCTTCGAGATCTTGAAACAAACTAATCGCAAGATATCCAGCAATAAGTGAACTTGTTGACCTTTCTCTCCTTTACTAGGTTATTCAGAACAATTTTAGTTACGTGTCCATTTGCAGTCCAAGTACACTTCTTCTTCCATCAGACTGCAGAAAACGTCAAGCGCCTAATTCTGGCTGGTGTTGTGGCGGATGTCCCAAGCTCAACAGAGGCAACGCTTTATACAGCATATTCTTGTATCGAGAGTAAAGATCACGCAAGTAGATGCTCTGATGAGTGTATAAATATCCTGTAATTCCACCAAATCACAAATTCTGTTTTTCTTTTCAACCAAGGTGACAGTACTCCGCTTGTATGATGTTGTTGACAAACCGGCCTCATCTCTCGCTTAGCAGTGATATACCTAGGCAATGACCTCGTCTTGCTACGACAGCTGCACACCAAGAAAATCACAGCCAATCACAGGATTGAAGTGGTGGACTAGTAGCCTCAGTATAGACTAAGTAGCTCGATCAATATCCCTGAAGATCTTTGCAGTGTCTCGAAACTTTCAAGTCACTTTTGCGAGTAGTTGGGTAAAGTTTTAAGACTTGTGTGAAGTCAGCCCCGTACTCGTTCCTCTACTACCATCCTCCTCTCTCTCGTCGAGATTATTGCTACTGCCAAACTTGTCCAACGTCTCCCTCGGATAAGTCTTCCGCTCACAAGTTGAAAACTCAGCTTCCGTGTCCTTCAGCAACGCAGATCCCAGCCTTCTTCATCCGCCATGAAGGCCATTGTTATTCTATCCTTAGAGCCTGAGCTCCCACAGTGGACAGACGCAGACACTGTAGAGACATGTGCCAATGTCAGGTGAAGATCTTTTAGCAGTTGATCATCATAACGATGTAGAATGTCGCCTTATATACTCCTTAGCCCCACTCCACCAGTAAACTTCACCTACTCGAAATATCAAGTGGGGCGTAAGAGAATGCGTTGAGCGTGGTGAGATAGATGATGAGTGGAGAGGTTAAGACTAACACAATTTAACTTTGACTCATCAACTGCTTACGCGCCTCTATCCTGTTCTGGTGCTCGGCACTCTTCACCTACACCTAAAGACATGTAAGTAATCTCATCCGTCGTAGAATCCTGAATCCGCAAGATCTGACTACGTGTTTCACAGCCTGTGACTTGGTGTCCGGCATTTGTTCCTTGTATTTCATCGTACTTTAACGATGAGAAACATTTAGAAAAATTTGCCCACAAAATCACTTGAAGTCTCACTTCCCGGATCTCTTTCTTGATTCTGTCCCAAAGCAGCTTTCGCTGTCATTTCAATAGTCTCCGTCATATGATCTACATTTGACATTTTGCCCCCGCTTCCCTTGCTCCGTCCTTATTGCGTTCTGCACAGCCCTCATTTCTCCTCAAGCAAACCCCTCATCTCTAAGATCCGAACTCTGGCACAGAGATCCTGTCCTCAGATCTCTCAGTGACTTCTGGTCAACAACACTCTATTAGAGATCTGCAATGTGGAACATCCTTCGCGCTGCATCATTCTATAGACGTAGGTAGTCGACTATATATGCCATCATAATCCCTTTTTAAGTAACTCTGCTATGTCCCTCATTCAACCTCTACCCCTCACTTCTTGCTCCCAAGTACAAGTACCCCGCTCCTAGGCTTAGATTCCCTCGCGGCATCACTCCCCTTCCACTTCTTTCCTCTTCACTTTCCCCTCCAAACCACCAACCCCTCCCTCCTCTCATCTTATCCCATTCTCTTGTAAGTAAAATACGCATAAGCCACAACCATCTCTTCACATGCGCAGTACCTCTGAGCTGTGGCAGAGATCGATGACTGCCGAGGAGATCATCACATAGGACATATATACTATGATGGAAGAGGTAGATACTCGGATGAGGGAGGTTCAAGAGGGAGGGAAGTGACATTGGAAATGAAATGAAGTGAAGTGGATTATACAGAGGTGTCAAAAATCAACAAGGAGATAGACAGGAGCCGAGATGTCACGGGGAAGAAAGAAGCCTTGGTCATATCATAGCCATGTCCATTTGTACCTAAGTTCTGTGCTTTTCTGTAAGGGTTTACTGCAGTGCGTTTGTTCATCAATCAATCAATACTCAACATCCCCATTCCAGTTGGCAATCTACCCTCTCTCATCCCATCTGATTTCCCTCAATCTTATTGACTCTCATTTCTACCAACTCATCTAAATCTTACTCGCCCCCCTCTTCTTAAAGGCCTCAATCAATCCCCCCGTACTACTATCATGCTCCCCCTTGCTCGCTCCATCCTCCAGCTCCCCCTGGATCTTCTTCGCCAAACTCTTCCCCAACTCCACACCCCACTGATCAAAAGAATTGATATCCCAAACCGCACCCTCGGTGAACGTCAGATGCTCATAATACACAATCAGGGCTCCCAGCGTCGCAGGCGTGATCTTATCCGCTAGGATAGACGTCGTTGGTCGGTTTCCCAGGAAGGTTTTATGCTTCAGCAAGTTATCGGGGGTCGATTCGGCTTTGAGTTGAGCCTCGTCCTTTCCGACCATGAGGGCTTCAGCTTGCGCGAAGAAGTTACTCGCCAGCATCTTCTGGTGCTTGTTGTTGTCGATGGGGTTGTGGGATTGGGCGGCAAGGATGAAGTCCGTGGGGATGAGTTTGGTGCCTTGGTGGAGGAGCTGGTAGAAGGAGTGCTGGGCGTTAGTGGCGGGTTCGCCGAAGAGGATGGGGCCCGTGGTGTATTTGATGAAGGAGTTGGTGCTGCGGGAGACGGCTTTGCCGTTGGATTCCATGGAGAGTTGTTGGAGGTAGGCGGGGAAGCGGTGGAGGTATTGGTCGAATCTAGATGTTCCTAACATTAACATCGTCCTCTCAAGCCTAAGATCTGGAACAGATTACAGGGAATTATCGCGACGAAAACTTACGGAGATACCAAATGCGTCTGAGCACCATAGAAATCCGAATACCAAACACTCAACAAACCCGCAATAACAGGGATATTCTTCTCCAACGGCGTCTCACGGAAATGCTTATCCATAGCATGAGCACCTTGCAAGAACTGGTAGAAGTTCTTGTATCCGATGTGGATGGCAACGCTCAATCCGATAGCAGACCAAACACTGTATCGTCCACCGACCCAGCTCTCAAATCCGAACATGTTCTTGGCGTCGATACCGAACTTGGTGACTTCTCCCTCGTTGGTGGAGAGTGCAACGAAGTGCTTGGCGATGTCGCCCTTTCCGTCGGTCTCCTTGAGGAACCATTCTTTGGCGCTGTTGGCGTTGGTGACTGTCTCAGCAGTGGTGAAGGTCTTGGATGCGACGAGGAAGAGAGTGGTTTCCGGGTTGGAGTCGCGGAGTGCTTCGGCCATGTGGGTACCATCGATGTTGGAAACAAAGTGGAGGGTTTGTTTGCGGTCGCCATAGAATTTGAGGGCTTCTGTAACCATGACAGGGCCGCTAGGGGACGAGTTAGCACAATCTTTGGATTTCCTGGCATCGCAAGGGAAGGGAAACTTACAGATCAGAACCACCAATACCAATGTTAATGATAGTAGTCAATGGTTTCCCCGTATAGCCCTTCCACTCCCCACTCCTAATCGCCTCACTAAACTCCTCCATATGCTTCAACTCCTTATTAACACCAGGCATCACATCCTCACCATCCACCAAGATCTTCTCATCCCCTGTATTCCTCAACGCAGCATGCAACACCGCTCTACCCTCGGTGTTATTAATCTTCTCCCCCTTGAACATCGCATCGCGGAGCTCCTCGACCTTAGCCTCTTTCGCAACCTGCACTAGGATCTTGAGCGTCTCTTCGGTCAGGAAGTTCTTGCTGAAATCGAAGAGGATTTCGGTGCCGTCGGCCGAGTTGGGGAATGTGAAGGAGAACTTCTCGAAGCGGGAGGGGTCCTTGGCGAATTCCTTCTTGAGGACGAAGGATTTGCCGACGTCGTTGTGGTGTTGTTGGAGGGTGCTCCAGGAGGGGAGGGCGTCTGCTACCATGATTGCGGTTTGGATGTCTTTCTTCGGTGTGTTCGTGGTGGTCAACACTGAGAAGTGCTGGTGTTATAGTGTGAAGAGGCGGAGATGTGTAGCTCGAGCGATTGCTTTTTTAAATCTGGGACCTGCGTCTCCGGAGATATATGCGATGGCGGCTGGTCTACTGAGGGAATTGATTGAATTGGATAGAACAAAGTGAAGATTCTTCTGTTGATAATCACCCGTTAGCTAAATCTCTTGTCTTGCAGGTTTGTTCGTTCGCTCGCTCGCTCGTTCGTTCGTCGGTCCGATGTGCCAGCAACCTGTCTCAGCGCAGCTACAGCCCCAGCATCATGAATAAACAGCCAATTCCTGTTTGTGCTCTACTCTGCGTGCTGGTAGCGACGCTGAAGATCATGTGTTGCGGCGTTGTCCATCTCTGCTCTGCTGAGCCCAGCCCAGCCCAGCTCCAGCAGCAGCGCAAGCAAGCAAGCAAGGCGGGGTCCTCCCCTCCCCTCCCCTCCTCAACAACACCTCACATCCATCACCTCATACAATACTCCGGGCGTCTCCATCAGACCACACCTGCATCAAAAGGGCGTGCTTACCTATCAATTGACTTCTGAAGCTGCAAGACTCAATTTCCCGTGTATTGTCAAATCGTTATTCGAATGTCTGCTGGCAGCGATGGATTTTTGTTTATAGAGAATGGAGGGAAGAAGTCGGAGAAGAGGGGAGAAATCGCTCATGACGTTTGGCTGATCCCTCACCCCTCCTTTAGCGTCCGGGCGTCGCTTCATCAACCCTGTGGGCATGGCATGGCATGCCCCTCCGAAACAGCCGTTGAGTGGTGCTTGAGCGGCTGTTGACTGGCCCAGACCACAAAGCTGACTGAGCATTGTACATATTTTCTCCTAGGAGCCCCCAAGCAAGAGTCTAATGTAGGTATTGAATTACCCAATGCCGTGGAGGCGGAGATGCAGACAAAATCCATCCAAGCATGCAAGGCTCTCGGGTTCAATTGATGCGAAGGAATTTGCTGGGTTAGTAAGGAGATTGTGTAATCTTCTGACCGATATATTGCGTGCAGTGGAAAAATTTGGGTCTAGACGGGCTCGGGGCATAATGTTATGTCTGGTACGCTGTTGATCTCGCGGCTACATTGGGACATTGAATGAACAACGAAGACAAGCTTGCTTCAAAGTCAGAGAAGATCAAAAGTACCTAGCTTACGGAGAGCTTTGTCCTTTCTGGTCTGGTAAGAAGCATGGATGGGATGAACCATTTTATTGCGGGTTCGAATTCGGGAGGACTTGATATGTGTGAGACCCGAGACTACATGCGAGAAGGTGGGTGGTTTTCCTATTCAGGCAACTTTGTAGCTTGCTTGCATGCTTTCTTCATGTACAAAGTCCAGAGGCATTCATGCGCATTTCTTAAATCAAGAACCTCTATCATGACTGCATGTACGCAGAGTCTATTGATTTGCACTACCGAATGGCACCTACAAACAGAGACCTGCCTCCCACCTACCCACCCACCCATTCATCCACATACCAAATGACCTCAGAAAGCTATGTAACGAATCCAAGTCAAATCAGCCGCAGTCCTGCGCGGTTGCAGTCGCTCCATCTTCCGTTCTTCCAGTGCAGAAAAAAGTCCATGTCAATCAGTCAGTCAGTCATAGCAAACCCATCAACGCCCGCCCTCGCACCACGCACACAAGTCAAGATCAAACCAAAGTGCATGCATGCAGAAAGAACATAAAGAAGGCGCTCCACCATTTTCGTTCGATCGTTCACTGCATTCAATTCCGAGCTCCGGTCCCACTGCAATGAAACGCTTTCGCTACTGTCAATCAGACGAGGAAGAGAGACAGACGGAATATTCGGAAAGTGAGATGTTGTGTTGTGTCTGTAGCAGAATGGATGTCCGTGCTCCATGCTCCACGTGATTTCTATGTGTATGTGGTCCGGAAGAGAAAGCTGGAATGAGAAGTGGTGAGGATCCACTACCTCTCTGTCACACTTCCTACGAATGATGGGTCTCTGATACTGCCACCTCCGTCTCCGAGGCCAGCTACAGGTCTGAGAAAGTTAGTACATATGCAATTTATTAGAGGGCCGAGGACAAAGAATATTTTTGCAGACAATCCCCGTACTGGGAATACGTACCTGTTGTAACTGAACCCAACGAAATCCCGCTGAGCATCATCAGACAGAACAGGTCCATCAACATACGAATCCTGGGCAATTTCTTGTGTGAACTCAACATCAAAGTTCTTGGTATCAAGGGCATCAGTCTAAGGAAACAGGTTAGCTTACTTATCCACGTGCAACCATCGGTGACATCAAGGCTTGGACCTACCACATTGGGTTTGAAAGTAGGCTCATACTTTCGCTGGAGAAGCTTTCGCCAGTCGATGCTGTGGAAGAATGGGTGGGCCTTGATCTCAGATGCACCATTCGCACCTAATCTCTGATCTGGCTTACGGTTGAGAAGTCTGGTAAGGAGGTCCTTGGCGGATGGTGGAACGACTTCTGCGCTGGGGAAGTGAAGTGGTTCGGACAGGATCTTGCGGTACATCTCGTTGGTGTTCTCGTCGTAGAATGGTGGTAGACCTGTCAACATCTCGTAGAGAAGGACGCCTAAAGTCCACCAATCGACGGTCTTGGTATAACCTTGGCCCAACAGCAGTTCTGGAGCAAGATACTCGGGTGTACCACAGAAAGTGTTGGTTCGATCCTCATCCTTCATATCCAGCTTGCAAAGACCGAAATCACACAAGGCGATATGTCCAGAGTAATCCAGAAGAATATTCTCGGGCTTCAAGTCACGGTAAATAACATTGAAGCCGTGCAAACACTCCAAAGCACACAGAAGTTCCGCTGTGTAGAACCTCGACCGGTTGATGTCGAATCTCTGCTCCTTCTGGAGATGGTGGAAAAGCTCTCCGCCATTGACGAAAGCCAGGACGAAGTAGAGCTTCTCTGGCGATTGGAAGGTAAATTTGAGAGGGACGATAAAAGGGTTGTTGATTTGGGAGAGAACTGATCTCTCAGCCAAGGTGTGTGCAACTTCCGATCGAGAGATGATGTGGGCTTTTCGAATCGTCTTCAGGGCGTAAATTCGCTGGGTATCCTTCTTCTTGACCTGCATGACCTTTCCAAAACTGCCCTTTCCAACCACCTTCAACAAATCGAAATCCTCAATCTTCAACGATCGTGATCGGTTCTCGATGTATTGCACTCCAATTCGGATCTTTCCTGTACCATACTGGACATCCAACCATTCCGGCCCCGATTGTCCCAAAGACTTCTCCTTGTTTGCCCACTCCGCAGCTGCCTTCTCCTTATCTTTCTTGCTCAGCTTAGGATCCTCGACATACGTATGAGTTTCCTCGAATCTCGGATTGATACGCGCTACGCCGAGGAAGATATCTGTGGTTCTCCCGGCACCTTGAGGAGCATTCGGATTTCGGAGATAAAGATGGACAGCCAATTCTGTCACTCGTGAGACATCAAACTTGTACTGTGTGTTGTCTCCAGCCCATAGAGGGTTCTCGGGGGTTCCTGAGACTGCGTTGACAAAGACTTGCAGCTTATCGAAATCGAGGAGGGCGTATGGGAGGTACTTTGATGAGATCCGACCATGGTTCGTGGGGACATTGCTGAATCCTCCTCCAGAAGTCTGTGGTCTGGCGTTATTGGCATATGATCCTGCAACACTACCTGCTTGTTGTGACGATCCTGGTCGAACTGATCCAGCCACTCCAAAGCCATTTCCTTGTGAAAGAGAGTTAGATGTATGTGTGTTGAAGACGGTCTTGTACTGGTCAGGGAGGGAGAAGTTGGATCCTTCGTGTAATGTAACGATTAAGATACCAGGTCGAGGTTGAGCAGGGGGTTGAGTAGCTATGATTTCGGAAGCAGCTAATCATGTCAGTCTTCAATCATAATATCAGACGTTTCCTACATACCAATTCCATTGTCATTGGGGGTCGAACCGCCTATGCTGGCCTTCTCCTCCTTGGCAGAGTCTCCTGTAATTGTAGATGTGGATGGGGAGCGAGAGAAGGTGTTAGCAAGAGGACCAAGGTGCGTCTCCTTGAGCTCTGTATTGACACGTCAGTACTGGTAGTGTTGAAGCCGTCAATGGGAGATTGGCAGATCCACCCCACGGCAATGTCAACACGGGAGAGCTGCAGAGGCTATTGCATTGGAATGCGGGACAGGACTGATGTGGACTTACTCTTGGTGAGTTTCCACGACATATTGATGGTGTTGTGGAATGTGTGGTGCTCGAGGTGTGGAGATGATACTGTTGGTAATCGAAGTCGAAGGAGATGGAGCGCCGTTGAAGTGCGGTGCAAGTGCAGTCAAGTGCAGTGCGGTGACCAGGTTTCTGAGAGGAAGGTCGATGCCCCGCCAAAGGATGCGCTGCGCTCTTGTTTACCCGACCGATCAGTTCGAGCTAGGATGGCGGTGCCGCCGTTGGGAAATAGGCTTGTAAATTGTATGGGGTATGCAACAGCGTTGAAGTGAGGTCGACGATGATATTTGATCTGGTAATATCAAGGATGTCGTTGATATTTGTGTCTTTTTGAAGTGGAAAAAGGAGGGAGGTGGATTACGAAAGGAGGCGAAATGGTCTACTACGGTTTGAAGTTGAATTTCAGGTGCTGGTCAGTGGCTCAGCTCTCGAGCGCCAAGAGTCAATGTCCAGGGTCCAAGTACGGACATACGCGAGTAACGTGATTCAAGACTAAACAAAAGATGGCTGAGTCGGGAGGGTCTAGAATTGAGGGAATTGTTCTTTACCCAATAGCTTGTATCAGACGAGTAGAAACTATTGTGATTTGGAACTCCAACATAAGCAGGATTGATTGCTAATTACTTTGTGAGGCGGATAGAGGGGTACATTGACACAATTGTGAATGCCTTCGTCCAAGTCTTCACTTATGGGCACTTTCATCCCACGATCGAATAAATAGATGTTCACAAATTCAAGAAGGGTTACTGAATTCAATCACTTCGATTTAGTAAAAGTGTTGCTAAGTTCTCAATTACACTGGGACAGACTTCTCAATAGTTGATCATAGGGTACCTACTCGCACTTCCCGTTAGTTGACCCTACATGGAACACATCACCGGCCAGGACTTACACAAAAAAACTGCTGCGCTTTAGTTGCGAGTGACCATCTACCGGTGATCACGTACGTTCGACCGTCAAAAGGAGAACACTAGTCAAAATTCACAGATACAATGGAACAATAACACACACTCTCTCAAGATCATTTCATTTCATTCCGATTTGAGTTGACCTATTCATCCAGGCCCTGATTCATACACAGAGAGACAGACAGACGAAGAAAGCAAGCATCGCATCCACCAGTATTGTATTCGCAATTCTCCCTCCCTTACGATCCACTCATCCATCCATCCTCCCAAAGCAGTAGCAGAGCACACCAGCCCAGGCCAGCCGACAAGAGGCGATTTGATTTGTGATTGGACAGAGACAGAGAAAAAAAGAGAAACGAAAACTCTGGTTTTTGATCCTGATCGATTGAAGACGAAGAAAAAACTATTTGAAAACAGTGTTGGCTGCATGCATGCATCCATCATAGATTGCCGGTAGTCATCATAAAGACCTAACTAATACCCTCCAGCCAGCCATGCTTGCCAGCTGTGCCTACCTGCCAGCGCAGAAAGATTCCACCCCATCCCTCCAGAGAAACAATTACAGATCGCACCCATTGCCATTGATTGATTGAAGACCAAGTTTTTTCCATTCAACTTTCTTTCCATTCCCAGTTATCCCAGTTTTCCCAGTTTCGCAGCATGTGAGGAAACGAGCAGCAGCAGAAAATGCAAGCCAGAAAAAAAGACGACGAAAAAGGAGAAGAAAAAACATGAAGTTGATTGAGTAGTAGTAACACAGGTTTTGGTAAATATTACAACCCCCAAGCATTTGAGAGAACGAGGCGCCAACATTGTACCAAAGGACGTGCAGCTACAGAAAACGTGGCCAATTAGTGTCCGTAGTTGCCGCCCCATCCTCCCCGCTGGCTTCCATAGTTTCCGTATGAGTTTCCGCCGAAACCTTGGTAGCCTCCGTATTGGCTGTTTTGGTGACCCTGTCCACCTGCCTGGTGACCGGCTCCTCCAAGACCTCCATATCCACTGCCAGTCTGGTTGGCGTGAAGACCTTGGCCTGGTTGTTGAAGATGAGCTGGGTATCCACCATAACCTGCCTGAGTTTGGCTTGGAGGAAGACTCGATCCAGAGCTCGCGTTTGTCGCAGATCCGGGTCGGCCGGCCTGAAGCGAAGGGCTTGGGCCATTAGCAGCCTTGGGCTCTCCGAATGGCTTCAGCTCATCACTGGTACCTGGTTGAGCACCCTGTTGACTGTTGTAATGCTGTTGACCTTGTCCTTGATAGGAAGAGCCACGTCCAAATGCATCATGTCCACCGAAGGCTCCACTGCCACCAAGTCCTTGCGGAGTCTGAGCGGCCTGAGCTGAACCTGCACGACCATACTCAGAAAGACCTCCGAGAGCACTATCACGGCCATGAAGTGAAGAAGCTCCAAAGCCACCTGCAGCTGGAGATGCAGTATGCTCATATGGAGCAGCAGGGGACATTCCGTAGCCTTGATATGGTTGGTGACCACCTTTGGCGCCGTATGGTCCACCAGGATAGTTGCCGCCATATCCCTGTTGGTATTGGTTCCAAGCAGCATAGTACGGGCTTTGGTAGTAAGGATGACCGTATGGGTAGTTACCAACTTGTGGTTGTTGCTGATGGCCTGGTTGAGGTTGAGCGCCTTGGGAGGCAGCTGGTTGTTGGCTTTGCGCAACCGGGTTTGGAGTGGTGTGGCCACTGTTTTGACCCTCTCCGGCAGTTGCATAGCGAGACTGAGTGGTTTGTGCAGCGCTCTGGGGGAATTGCGAGGAGTTCTCGGCTTGTGGACCATTGTATCCTGGGTAGCCGCGTTGCTGAGAGGCGGGTCCATCTTGGCCTTGGGATCCTTGCTGTTGGCCGTACTGTTGCTGATAGTAGCTATTGTACGCATTGCGCTGCTGTTGGGGATCGGCAGTGTAGTACGAAGAGAACTCGTTAGGAGCGGAGGAGAAAGCCCCAGATTGTGGCTGAGACTGAGACTGAGATGGCTGGGATGGGTAGCCTTCGAAAGGACTTTGGGTGGACGGAGCTTGTTGGCTGAAAGCATCATATGGCTTTGGAGGCAACGAAGACTCTTGCACGCCAGCCTGTCCATAACGACCGTATTGACTGTACTGAGCGTTTCCTTGGGGTCCTTGTTGAGCTGTAGCTTGAGCACTTTGGTGAGGAGCGGGGGATGGAAGACCTGGGGCAGCTGTTGGATGAGTAGCTGCTGGCAAGCCAGCCGGCTGCTTTGGAGTCGGAACGCTCTCAGGAACCGTAGCTGCCTGTGCGTTGGCAGGAGGAAGAGCGGCTCTTGGGGCTACTGGAGAGTGTTGTGGTGGTTGAGCACGGGTCTCAGCCTCCTCACGATCTCCATCCACATCCTCCTCGCCAGAACCATTCAGGTTGAAGGCACCAAATTGGACAGCAGTTCTTTCAACCTCGCGATTGCCTGGCATGCGGACAGCCTCTTCTTGGTCGAGGACCCGACGCTGATAGCTGGCAGTTCGACCAGACGAACCTGTTGCCTTCTGTGCAGAAGCTTGGAATCCACTGGTTGGGGGGCGGATGGCTTGTGGGGTTGGTTGCAGGTTTGAGTATGGTGTGGCTACAGCGCTTCGAGGATCCCAGCTTCCCTTAGTGCTAGCTACAGTTGCAGTAGGGGCAGGGTTTGAAGAATCTGGAAGTTGTTCAAGATTGTCCTCCGTCAGTTTATCTTCTGATGGTGGAATTTGTACCTCTGGCTCGGGCGCACTGGGTTCTTCGATGGCAGTGGATTCGACGGCTTCAACTGGGGCAGGTTCAGGAATCGATGGTTCGGCTTCTGGTACGGGGGCTTCGACAGGTTCTTCCACTTTGGTAGGTTCTGCGGGCCTAAGCTGGTCAGCAGATGTCCAATGCAAGGGGGTGATAACATACTTCTCGACGACGGGCTCTGGCGCCTTCTTTGGGGCAGGAGCAGGTGCGAAAATGCTTGCCCAGCTCTTCTTGACACCATCTGGAATGACGCTCGATGTTACCTTGGCAGCTGTTGTAGCAGTTGCAGCCGCAGCTCCAGTCGCAGTTGAGCTCCAGCTGTCCTGTGCAGGCTTTGTAGTGTCATAGCTATCTTCAGTGGCTTTTGGAGCATCCCAGGATGATTCGCCCGATGGAGCAGTTTCCCATGCAGTTGATTCGACAGTTGGAGTAGAAGTCTCGACGGTATTTTCCTTGCGAACGCCATTTGTAGGTGCGCGACCTCGTCCACCTCTGCCTCCTCGCTCTGTAGCACGACCCCGACCTCCTCTGGCACCGTCAAATCCAGCTCGACCGCCGCGAGAGACTCTGGATTGATTGGTAGAATCGCCGAAAGATGTGACCGTTGTAGCCTCCTTGACCTTGGACTTGGATCGATCCTTCTTGCTCTTCGAGACCTCTCCCCATTGAGTAATTGTGCCTGCAGAATAATGTTAGCATCAAACAATGCAGAAGTAGATCAAGTGACAACGCTTGCAGCAGATCTCGCCTTTCGGGGGTTTTCATACCATCAGTGATGCGATCAACCGTAGTCTCAAGATCTCCGTCTGTCTCCTGAAGAGCAAATACGACATCCTCATCTGTCCAGTCGGGGAACATCTCCTTGATGGTTGTGACCTTGCTACCATACTTCTTCTTCAGTTGGCCGACTTCGCCATCATCTTCAATTGGTGCTGTTGTGGAATCTGTCTTGTCTCCGTTGGTTGCGTGACCTCTTCCACCACGGCCTCCTCTGGAAGAGAAACCTCCTCGTCCTCCACGAGCTGAGCCTCTGCCCCGAGGCGCAGCTGGTCGAGATTGTACCTCCGACATTTCAATGTGTGAGGTTTTATGTGTGTAAAAGCAGACAGAAAAGGGAAGATGGAGAAGAAGTTGTGGGTGAGGGTTTTGGAGGGTCTTGGGGAGGTCGGGTTTGGATTGAGTTGATGCGAAGAATGATCTCAGCCCTTTCGCGAGGTAAGGTGCAGGCCGTCAGGCACCAAAATTACTAGCGGCGCGACCTAGTCAATTCGCGGTCATGCAGTGTTGTTCACGAGGCTGCGTGACAACACCACGTAATTGATACGTGAGACGGGGATGCAAATGAATTGAAGTGAAAACACTAGGGTTTTATTGTATTGTGAAATTGAAATGGGGTTTTGCGTCGAGGAATATGACACTTTTCTTCCTGTATCAAAATCGGGCTGGCAATACTGGGGCAATGCACGCTGGGGGAGCTTTCTGCTTAGTCATTGTTCTTCTGCTAACCCTTTTTGAATTAGCCCCACTTGCCATCATCGGCTGGAGGTCCTGTCAGCCTGTGGACTTCAGGGACCATCGAATCTAATCCAATCACGCGCACAACTCAACGCCGACGCCATCGTCCTCAGAAGATTCAGGAGGAGAGGAATAGATCAAGAGAGGAGGAATAGGATCTCGCGCGTATCCTACCCAAGACGTTTCCTGAAGGTGCAGACAGCCCCGGCCATTCGCCCCGGCGCAAACCATCACCATGGGCGTCATCCGCAAGAAGACCGCAGCCCGAGGTGGAGAGGGAGGAGTCAAGTATGTTTGTGATGTTTGCAGTGCTGATATCACTTCAACTGTAAGCACAGTCCGACATCTTTCCAGCAAACTCGTCGCTGACCATCTACCAGGTCCGGATAAGATGCGCCCACAGCTCCTGCAATGACTATGATCTCTGCGTACCATGTTTCTCCCAAGGAGACTCAAGCCATAATCACCAACCTGCCACCCATCCTTTCCGAGTCATCGAACAGAACTCCGTGCCCATATATGACAAGAACTGGGGTGCAGATGAGGAATTACTGCTGCTGGAAGGATGTGAGATATATGGTCTTGGGTCATGGGCGGATGTGGCAGATCATATTGGTGGATACAGGAATAAGGATGAAGTCAGGGCGCATTACCAGAAGATTTACCTCGACAGTGCAAACTTTCCTTTACCTGTCCGAGCCGATCCCAAGGACATGCAATTACAAGACGAATTACCCAGAGAAGAGTTCCAAGCCAGGAAGAAGCGCAGGATCGAAGACAGGAAGGAGGCGCAGAGTAACGCACCACCAGCAACACCCAAGAAGAAGCCCACAGCAAGTGTTCCTGCATGTCATGAAGTACAAGGTTACATGCCCGGACGTCTTGAGTTCGAGACGGAATATGCCAATGAAGCAGAAGAGGCTGTCCAACTCATGCAGTTCGATCCAGGAGATGGGATCAATCCACGTACAGGCGAACTGGAACCTGAAATGGAGCTTAAGATCACAGTGATGGACATTTACAATTCACGCCTCACCCAGCGAGCCGAACGCAAGAAAGTGATCTTCGAACACAACCTTCTCGAATACCGCAAGAACGCAGCACTAGATAAGAAGCGCACGAAAGAAGAACGCGACCTTCTCAACAAAGCCAAACCCTTTGCACGTATGATGAACCACGACGATTTCCAAGAACTCTGCAATGGCCTTATCGAAGAACACAATCTACGGCAAGCAGTCGCTCAATTACAAGACTGGCGAGGAATGAAGATAGGCGACTTGCGCGGCGGCGAGAAATACGAAGCTGAGAAAATGCTCCGAGCACAGAAAGCTCAACCGATGGGATCTTTGGACAGAGAGCGCTTCGCAAGTTCACAGCGCTCGAAAGCACCACCCGTCATCGAAACACCTTCTGGCGCCGCAGCATTCGTCGCACCTGACCTCCCAACCCGCATCAAAGCCTCAGTTTCTACATCCAACGGCACTTCCACACCCGCAAACGCCAACTCCAAAAACGGAATCCTCACCAATGGCCATGCAAACGGTACATCTACGCCCTCTCATGCCGTCACCACGAAACAAAAGTTCCAGATCGCACCCATCAACGGCGTCTCACCGCTCTCCTTCGCCCAAGAAAACGTCCTCGACAGCCACCTCCTCACCAACGAGGAAATCGACCTCTGCGAGAAGATCCGCGTACATCCTAAGCCGTACCTGGTTATCAAGGAGACAGTCATGAAGGAAGCATTGAAGGTCAACGGGGCGCTGAAGAAGAAGCAGGTTAGGGAGATTTCGAAGGTCGATGGGCAGAAGGGGAGTAGAATATTTGAGTTCTTTCAGGCGCACGGGTGGATTGCTAAAGCGTAGGTTGGGTAAGCATTGCTACATGCTACCAATTAAAAACGATGGAGGCGCTTGGGTGCTGGTGCTGGTGTATCTTTGCTTTGTAGCGGGCGAATCTTTCATAAACCATTCTTCCGAGCGAGGTTATTCAGAGCTACGAACGAACGAGGTGTTTTGGGCTGGGCGTGGGGTCATCTATTTTTGGTTTTTGGTCTCCAACTTCACTTCACTTTCGCATCTGCTTGCATTCTTCTTCCTACACATTTGCTCTTTTTCCTAGGCGAATGAATGTTCGGGCACATGGGACTGGTTTCCTCCCTGTTCCGGGATAGTACATTACTGGCGCTTTGCTCGCGAGACTTTTGGGATGGATGGATGGTTTGAAAGTGTGGGTGGGTCGACCAAGGGGTGGGCGGCAGGGCAAGGCACGGCGTTGAAATGTCCTGCAAACAAATGACAGTATGGCATGGGATATGTGAATAGAAAGGCTGTGTACATGGCGTACGTACGAGAGAGATAGAAATATAATCTTTACGTTGATTCATCTCCTGTTTCCAAGTCTCGGTCTTATTACCAGTTTTCACCTTGGGATGTTTGACTGTAAGGGTCGGGCTGTATTCATAGGGCGGACTTTATGTATCCTCCTTTTTTCTCTTTTTTTTTTGGTGGCTGACGATAAGATGAGTAGGTTTTCTCTGATGTGCTTTAGTAGTATCATCTTTGAATACGGTAGATGCTTTCCGAATTTTCGTCTGATCAAGAGGGCCCAACCACCAAGCAAAATTGCCGGCACGAGTCATTGTGTGTCTTTGTCTCCGTCTGAAGGTACGGACCGTTACACTTGGTCCATGTAAAAGGAACGACATAGCTCAGTTTGGCCTGATTGATTGACGAATTGAGCGTAGACTCATCAGAATGATTTCTCTGGATATCAACGAGATGGATAACACCACGACAACGAATGGTCAGTCCTTCCTAGGCTGCTGATACTTCCAAGCGCTGTAGTGCAATGGGGGTTTGCGATCAAGACTGTAAGTGCTGGATGGAAGAGATGGAGGGAAGCGAAGAGAGTTGAAGTCCCTGCCACTTCACTTCCCTTCACATTTCACTTCACTCCACTTCCTAGAGTCTAGATAACCGTCAAGCGTGGACAAAATCACGCACAGTGAAGGTCATTGCAATAATCGCCTAGACGGAGATTCGGCAGAGGAGATACTACCTGGTGCTATTGTTCCGGACACGTTGGACGGAAGGGGGAATATATGCGAAATAACTTGCAGCATCTGGATATGGGTATGTGTGGGATAAATTCTGGGCCCACTTTTCTCAAAGACGAGACTGACTACTCGTATCTCAGATGGCTTGGAATGTGGCGTGAATGGATATCCAGAGGATGATCAACACGCAGGAACCAAACTTGGTCGCAGGGGGATACCGATAGCTCCCAGACAGCTATCTCTATCTCGAACCTTACTTTTTACTTCCGAACTTTGCTTTACCTAAGATACCTTTGAGACTGTAGGTATGCCACGCTTTTTTGATCATCACAGAATCGTTATCCGATTACCCAAGCCCTGGATCGTGCGAGGTGAATGTCGCGTTACAAAACTAAAAAGGGTGTGCTTCGACTCCCAAGCCTTCACCTAGAGCCCGAACTCGAGGCACCGCCTAGGTCTTAGATAATTGCGCTATCAGAAATCAATCAGGATCCACACGTGGAGGTAGTGGTGCAATCTGGACCATGTTGTGTAACGAGTCGATAGAGGAGATGGGATTTTGGTAATGTTGGGAGCTTTCCATGGTGTTCGGCAAGAGGAGTTCGCGTGGAGACTTCATTGGAATTTTGAAGAAGTCTCTGGGGAGTTGCATCTTCGAGAACATGGTAGTCACTGACGTAGAACCTGGAGAACACGAAAACGCACTGGGATGTTGGTGCCTTTCCGACCTGAGGATAGGCTTCTAGAGGCTGTTGTAACACTGAGCAGTGGAGAAGAAGATGGTGGGCTTTAGATTAATCACGAGATGGGTAGTTGAGCTAGAGGTAAGATTTTGCGAAAATAGTCACGCAGATCCAGGTTTGATAAGAAAAGGGTTGTGGTTTGCTTTGAAACAGTACCAAATGCTCGCTTGATGTACCACACTAGAAGTGTACAAAGTAAATACAGTTCTCACTGTATGCATTCATTTGTAAAGAAGGGGTTCATTATCTCAGGTCATCGCTATTACTTCTCTTGAATTGGCAACTTTAGTATTAGGATAAAGCGGGACTGATTGATGGTCGCAAACAATAGCCAAGATTACCTCTAACTTTACTTTAGGTGGCTCTCTTCCTGATCTGCCTGATCGTCATAGGCAGGTACCTATCCCAAGAGTCTGAGCAGTTACATTTTAACTTGAAAGGTTTCAAAAAACGGTATCCGAATTCATAATCTGAGTAAATTCAAGGCCATTAGAAACTACATCAGATTAGTCTACGTTTCAGATCTTGGTATCCTTAATCAGATATTAATCCAATCCACGTATTTGTAATAACATTGTATCCTCAATATCAAGATAACGATTCAAGAACATAATGATCCAAACCAATTATGATACACAATGAATTCTTTTTGTAAGTCAAAGATGGCAGATAGATGCTTGAGTATCCATGTCTGGTGACTGGTTCATCTTGCGGCTATGGATTGTGCCTTTTTCCGGCCATGAGAAGGGACATCCCATTACCGCATCCGGAACATTGTCGAATATTTTTCCTGTCAGTTCATGTCGAGATTTGCCAATGATTTTCGGGATTCTGGCATGTTTCCAGCGACTTAAATCTGTGAATTCAATGATTTTCTGCAAAGGAATCCTTCCCGATTTGAGTGATGTCAACGCTCGCTTATCGATGAAGGGCTTTTACTTGTCACGTTCCATCCAGCAATGTTGCAAACACTAACTCCGGGAGCTTCCAAATACAGCAAGTCTTCTTCTTGTTACAATTTTTAGAGAAAGAACCATACGATCTGTCCACGTTATCTTATTCTATTCTTTCTTGGAATTGGAGAGTCTCCAAATTAGGCCTGTGCTATTGAAAATGCTTCCTGACCCAACAGAATTCCCAGAGTTTTGCTTCACATGTCCGGCGGGGCTTCACGTTAAAAGTATATGATTGGAAATCTTATATGGCCATTTCGTGGCATTTGAGACTCTGCATATTTGTACAAAACAACCCTACAGGTTTACCCAGCCTCTCAATATCCGTTCACGTTCTACCAAATCTACACCTCCAAAGTCCCGAAATCATCCCGCAACATTCCCTCTCCATAAATCGGCAATTGGTAATCCCAATCCCCTTTACCAGCCAACATAACGTACATCGTCAAGTCCTCACAATATCGTCTGAGCGCCCCAATTCCTTCTCCGGCATGCTACCAAGTCCAGGACCCAACTTCGTACTTCCCGAGGGCCGGATAACGTAATCATTAACACATCCTGACAACTTTGCGCTTCTCAGCCTCAGCAGAGGAGCAAGAGATGACACAGCGAAAACCCAGCATTCTCCTGGCCGAGTTCCAATAAGAGATGCGTCCCAATCATCGATTTCTTGATCCTTGTCTGTTCCTAGTTGCATTTCTTTTTGGTAGAGTTGGATATTTGTGAGAATTAAGTGCTTGAGGGTTCCGGAATGGCGTTCACAGAAAGAAACGAAGGAATCTCGATCAATTGCGACGCCATTGAGTTCAAAAGATGTGATTTGGACAGGATACTTTCTCGAACAGTCTTGTAAGGTGGATACTAGCTGTACCGAGGATTTGCAAGCGTCTCACGTGTAGACGGAGGGATTCAAGCTTTGGAGCTGAGGAGAGTAATTTGATGAGCTGTGAAACCGGACTTGTTGGATTCTTCGAGGAGCCCATATCGCCAAGCTGTTCGGTATTGTTTAGTACACATTTCTCAGACATTTATTGTGTTTCAAAATACTTACTCGTACGGTGAGATCCAGGTTCTCGAGGAGAGCGAAAGTTGTACCGACGGAGAACCAGATTTGAGGAAAAATGTCATCTTTTGTAGCTCCAGTATTTTTCCAAAAGTCCCTGGGCATTTCGCTCAGAGTCAATTTCTTCAAGGAAGCGTTTGACGCCTGAAGACCACAGATAAATGCTTGTTACGGTAATGTCTTTCCCTCTTCGAATATCGCTCGGGCGGCCAGAGTAGAACAACTCGAGGGGATGAAGTCCGGTTGCTTGATAAAGCCCTGTGAGAACCGGCTGCTTTCCATGAACGAATCCCTGTTTCTATAGTCAGAATGTGGCTTTGGAGAAGCAGTCAAATGAAGTTTAAGGCCGAAAAGGCAAAAAACTTACAGGATTGTGACGAAGACCCGGCCATGAAGTAATAACAATCTCACGAACGTTCCCTAAAAGGGAAACGCAAGCATGAATAATGCGGAGGTCTTCTTGGCGCCCGTAAAGTTGTTCCTGCACACCTTGCAAGGCGCAGAATTTCGAACATTTGCGGTAATTCTCCGAAAACAATGTGCCTGTATCAACGTTTCCAACAAGAGAGTCCCATCTAGATCGACAAATCATATTGGAATCAAGACGATCAGTGAGGTACGTAATTTTATGGACTTTTTCGACAGTATAGGGTGCTTGGCAATATATTGTAGCTTGTTTAGACTTTCTGGCAGGGACACGACGAAGATTTCTTTGAAGAGTTCCTTGCATGGGATGTCAAAGAAGTACCTCGAGACCAATCGGACCTGTTCTTGAGTATGTATATTAGCACTGAAAAGAAAAATGTATGCTGGGGATCGGGAAGGAAGGAGGTTCGCAACTGTGAGGTATAGCCATCTTGGCAATTGGTATACAAAAGACGAGCTCAGAATACTTACTGCAATTTGAGGAGTCCAAACCTGAGCAAATCTGAGCCCAGAGCTCCTTTGGAAGTTGTGGGTGCTGCTCTTTTGCTGTGATTTGACAGACATTAGCAGAAGAGTAGGAAATGGATCTTGCAGCGCCTACCTGTACCCTCAGTACCATCACAGCTAGCTTCCAAGTCATGGGAAGACGTTCTGACATTCAACACAGCTTCTGCGATGCTTTTACGGCATAATTTTAGTTGTTTGGTGTCTAAGAAGGCCCGAAATCGCTCAAAATGCGGTTCGACTAGGCAGGAGGGGGCTGGGAGCTCCTGGGAGCCGTAAAATGGAAGGTTTTCCATGGTAGTAGAACGACAGTAGAAAGAGGTGTTATTTCCTGTGGTAACAAGCTTGTAGAGTCCTTGGAACAAAGTAAACAAAGCCGACGGGCAACAAGAACCTCACTCCAAAGGACTGCTGTGGAAAACGCGTGGTGGTTGTGGAAAAATCGGGATCTCTTTGTGGAGGGCTGCAGATGTTGTGATGTACAGTAGAAGATGCGATGGTGAGTAAGAGAAGACGTGATACAGAAGCACAGAGAGGAGACGCGAGGAGACGCGTTTAGATAATAGAGTGGTGGTGAACCCCTCCACCTTATGGCGAAGCGAGGAAGTCTTCCTCCGTCCCTTCCTGTTTTGGACCCACCTTTGTTACCTTCTTTCCACTTCCTTTCAGATCCTCATCTGCATGTCAAATACATCTCCTATCTTGTAGCTCCATCAAAAGTTCTTTCGAAGTGCCTCCGATAGCTACTTCAACCGTCCTGACTCCAAATTGAGCAGCTCCAACACTTCTTTCCCTCAAGCTCACGTCATACAAAGGTCCAAAGCTTCAAAGCATGCACTCAACGACGGTTCCATAGCAGCATGAGGTGCTGTGGGCTTTGAAAGAGGTCTCTATCTCACCTTGTTGACATATTCGAAGACTAAGTCATTAGCCGAGAGCACCCTGCCCGGTCTAGGTTCACCATCGGACCTTCTACCTTACAGAGATGCTTTTCAAAGGCTGAGAACACATTTGTGAAAAGGTGCAGTCTCTCTGTCCAGAGTGGGGACTTCCGCAAGTCCTTCGAATGCCTGTCGTGATACAGATCCTGACCGTTGCTAGCATTTCCCCCCTCCTTCTCGTCTTCCTCACCCTCTCCCACCCACCTCAGCCGACGGTACGAAGCCCTGATACACCAATCGGATATCATGAGACAGCGATCCACAGAAGCTCTGCTCTACGAACGAACAATCCCACTTCCCAATCCCATAGATCAAGTCTCGCGAAATCAGGCTACCTACGACCGCCCGCCTTCAACAATTACCAGGAAGAAAATCTACCCAAGGACCGCGGACACCTAATATGGCCTCATGCAACGCATATAAAGGTCGATGAAGTCGAGAGGGACGATGGAAAAGCATGGAAAATGCAGAGGGACTGTCTTCTCTTAGCCGCTGAAGCAAGCTGAAGGACTGAGGCCGGCATCAACAGCGGATCCCACTTCCGTGCTTGAAGTACATGTTCCCTCCACTCACTTCGAATATGGGATATTCAGTATACTATCCAGAGTCTGCCATCACATTCGACCGCCAATCCCGTCTAGGAAACGTCCTTACGCCAGAAATCCATTCATAGTACTCCTCTCAGGGCAAGTGGCAGAGGTAGTACGTGGCATAAACATGATTCCGTGCGACAAGCACGGGCTACAGTAGCTGATCTCTGCCGTGTTGATATACATGAGCTGGATGTGGGCATATCACACCCACAAGGACATGATCATGAGATAGTTACGGCTTTCAGCCATCGACGGTCCCTTGCCTTAGTCGGCGAGGACTTGAAAAGTCTCCGACAGGCGCAGCGAATTGGCCTTGCGGTGGTAAGTCGTGCCAAGTCCCAACTCTTTTGGAGTGCTGATTCGATTAGTCTGCTTTTAGGATCGATCCAATTATCAGATTGCTCGCAGATAGAACATTAAATCCACCTTGAACGAGATGCAGCTATCCCATTTCGACGCTCTGCTGACAATATCATGATTGTTGCCACGGTGTCGAAATATATAGTCCTCGAACAGATCCTCCTGTCCTACGTATGATCTCTTAATGGCAGAGCCAATCATACCCCGACCACACCTCAATAGCGGGACCCTTGAAGGGCATCTACCTCCTTGAATTCGGGGGCTTGTCCGCCACTCCGACTTAGAAACATCACTTTACCATTCGGTACGAAAGAATGTATATTCCGACGAAGGAACCACAACTCCTCAAACCATGGGGATGCGTTATCGCCTCACAATATCGCACAGCTCGAGGTGGCGAACTTCGCAGGAACGGCAGCCGACTGATTTGCGCCAGTCCTTGATGCGATTTCCAGACTTGACCATCAGAAAAAGGATTTCATGCAGTGAGGAACGTATGATAGGAACTATACTATGGGTATTGCCGTCGCTATCCGAAGTGAATGGAACTGGATTGCCAGATACTGGGTCATTGCATCGCTGGCAAACATTTTGGATGGGAGGCGAACACAAAACCGGAGGTGGCCTCCGTACCTAGCTCTCGCCCCTCCATACAATGACCACGACCACTTCTATATATCACCTAACTTTCACCCGTGCAGCTCAAATTCCATTCCCCGAATCCTGAACCACTGGTCCAGCATAGAAGCCCATCAAGCCTTCCGAGTATTTTACGCCATCGCCCTGTCGTGCTTCCTACGAATCACTCTTGCATGGACTTTGCGCTGTTGACAGATCAAAATCCACTATTGCCGACGCAGGAGGTGGAGTTCTGGCAGAGTTCTGGCAGATGTTCAGGGCATTGTTGATCAATGATCATCATTAAGGGACGAGTAGCTTTGCCTCGCAAGAATAAGCAGCGTCATTTGTCCACCTCTAATAATACTGAAGAGGATAGGCCGAAACGGAGATCTCGTAGATTCATTATCGATTCCACCCACACATTCAGGTCCAGAAACACCAACAAGACCATCTTGTTTCGATTCCCAAGAGAAACCACCAACTACATATCATTGCGTGCTGACAATGGGCGTCAAAAAAGTCCAATATCGGCCATCAATTCGAATTGAGCAGATTTCGAATTTGCATCAGACTTTGGGCGCCTCTTTCCTCAGCGGACGGGAACTTAAGCCGGCGGGCACCAGTCGTCGATTCACGAAAACCACAAGCAGGACCTTCTATCAGCCAGTCGGAAGAAAAAGACGGGGAATATCTGGAATGGGCTTCGGCAACTGGCTGGATGTACGTTGGTCTTGTACACGCCCCAAGAAAGTCGTCCATGCCGTATACTCTCTGGGGAGGTACAGGTGAGAGCATGAGCTCTGTAAGATTTCTGGGAAGGAGAATGGCATACTCGATTGCCGATCGTCGTAACATCTCTTGGAGAGGACCAGCGACAGGAAAGCCAATTCGAGACTCCATCAGAAGTTCCATACAAAATTGGATAGCCTCGGGACCATCTTTACTACTCCGACCTTGCGCGCCTTCAGGAAAGAATCGAGCTATTATATCAGTCAACTGCAGGGCTGCGAGCATCTGCAGCACGGGCTGATACCGAAAAGTGTACAGTGGCCGATAGAATCGATCGAGAAGCCGAAGCCCTTCTTGGGCGTGCTCCCAAATCGGTCCTTCGACTAGAGATGACGGAAAGCCATCGAAATCCAGTAAAGGCCGAAGCAATTGGACAACCGCAGTCGCATGAAGAACACTAGCTTGTCAGATAGCTCTGCAGAATACTTCGACAATAGACTCACAGCAAATAGAGCACATGTGGAAGTGCATATCTCGTACTGTCCTCGAAATCGGCAAGTTCGTCTGGCAGCTCCTCTCGCCATGTCCTTAGCCTACCATACTGGTAGAGAAACTGCCTCGCAGATACAGGAGAGCCACGCTGAGAATATATTATGGTGGCAATATCTTGCAGGATCACATTCAACTTCGACTTTTCCCTGTTCGTAGTTGCCAGCAGACTGCGACGTGGTTCGGGTTGCTCTTTCGCATGTTTGTAAGGGTACCAGTTTCCGTTGTCCAAATTGTTGTCTGCCTCTTCTGTGCTATCATCCGTCGCGGATTCGACAATTGGTGGTGCTTGGAAGGTCATCTGCGCCCACTCACTTGGGTCATTAGGGGGGTCAGGACGAATGAAGCAGGTGTGGACTAACATGTTGAGATTCCTTACTCCACGCACTGTAGCCTTCCAGGATTCCGCGAACCCGTCATTCTCCTGGTACGATGCCCGTGGTAGGCTGAGAGTTGATATCTTGAGGTAGGCCGTAGCCCGCAAGGCATTGCCGCGAGCGCAGTCTACTAAATGCATGACGGCAAAGGCTTGTATGGTCGTAAGCCTGGTATCGTCTGGCTGGAGACTTTGTCGGGCGGCCTCACTGAATTCTGTGCCCAGCCGCTCATAGTCGACCTCATCGCCATCAAGTGTCGAATGCAGGCTGCAAGCTAATGCACAAATCGAGTTTACCAGAACGGAAGAGCAGTACGTCTCTGAGTGCCGGCCATAACTGTCAGCAAAGCGCCCTTCGCTGAACAAGGTATGTACGGGGTGAATCCAGGCAAAGTAGAGCTGGAAAAGATGGTCCAAGATGGATGTTTCGGTTGTCACGTTGGTCCAGAAGGGCTTCGAGGCGGCGACGCCACTCATTTCGTGATCCGAAGGCTCGTATGTAGAATGATGAGACTCCCTGGGCGAAAGGGTTTCGAAGTCGGCCATAGGAGAGCGACCAAGCCACTCGACGATTCCATCATATGTCTCGCCATTCCTGAGGCGCTCGAGGATTTCTGGTACTTTTTCATTAGTGGACAGAGCCTGGAGTATCTGTTCAGTCATATGGTCCTTGGCCCTAAGCTCCTTGATCTGCTTGACAAGCTCTTCCTTCGCATGCTTAATGTGAATTTCGTAGATGCAATCTGAGGTTTCGACTCGTGTCGCACACCTCTTGCACGGCTTGTTGCCATCACACTGCAATTCGTCAGCGGGGAGGGACTTCAAAGCACAGGAGCAAGCGCCTGGCCTAAAAGCCCTGTTACTCGTAGAGGGCAGAGCAAGAACACGAAGGACTGACCTTGGCCCGCGCCTTTTTGCAATTGAGGCAGGCATTGCGAGTAACTGATTCTGGAACTCTTCGACGTTTCGATGAGGAGCTGCTTTCAGCAGGAGTTTCTTTCTCACCGCGGGGACGACGTGGGTCAGATCCCGTACTCTCGGATGTGGATTGGCTTGGATTGCTGGCTGATGCACTGCTCTCCCCAAAAGAGGGGCGAATTTTGCGAAAATTCGAAGAAGACATGTTCAAAGTGTCAAAAGAACGGAGGTCTCTGCGCAATATTGGCTTCCGGCCGAGATTATGTATGGCCTGGCAGCTGGCCGTGGGAAGATAGTGAGTGGGGTGGAGGTTGATATTTTGCGAATGCGTGGCGAGATGGGAAGGCGTGTATTATTGTGGAAATTGTTGGCAGGCTGGCATAGATGGGGAAAATGGAACGCCATGAGTCCATCTAGGCGTGACTGCGGTATGGAGTGGGCTCCTGGCAGGAGCTACAGTACAGTGCAGAATTCGATGTGAGCAAACACGCGATTTTGCGGCCTGTTCTTTGCGGAGGAGTCTCCTTCAACTCTCTCGCCACACGATATTTACAGGACAATAGGCCGCTGCACAATATGAGATTGGACTATTGGACCCGGAGTCTTAGCGACATGCAGGTGATTGGCGTACGAATGTGTTTGGAATGAACTGGCGCCATGAAGCGTCATCGATCGATTTCGGGGCTGAGACTGGAGATGCTGGATTAAGATTTGGAAAGAGAGCGATTATATGCAGCCCGAGCAGGGTCCAATACCTTCGACAGTCACAGTAGACTTGGGATCTCCAGGCCCTTTGAGAATCTGAATACTAGTGCCTTCCGGAGGTGGATACAACAGACAGCTTAGATGCAATGGTCAGAGTACCTATGGTCGATGAGAAGTGAACACTATAATAATGTCAAGGACAATGAGGGGCAGAGGCTCGCGGCGGAAGTATGACGGTTGTGGGCCCAGAGTGGCTGCTGTCATCAGAGTCTTGAACCAGGGAGGCAGGCATCGTCAGATGCCGTCGCGGATCCGGGCATCAAGGTCTTGACCATCTGCTCAGGGTCTTGCCACCGCACTAAGACTACGCTGCATACAGCGCGTCGTCTGAATTGCAGCAAAGGCCAATGGTGAAGACGTACGTACCGATTTATTGCCATGGGCCCGATTGACGGGAAGCTAATGGAAAGCCATCGAGAACGACTTCGCCCAAGCCGCAGCATGCAGGTCTCGCTGTACAAGAAGCCTTAGAATGGACCCTTGTTCTACCGGCAGCTTAAATAGGGAGCTACTTGTGTTCCCCTGTCGTCCTGGCGTGTATTGGGGTCCTAGCAATTCCAGGCGCGCGGATACTGTCTCGCGACATGTGCAATTGAGCAATGGCAACCTTTAATGAGGTCTAAGGCGTGTCGGATCATGTCAATCCTTTGACGCCCGTTACAGAGGGCTTCGCATCGTATCTTGTACCATGGTACGAAGACATTGGCAGCCGAGCCGAAATACTATGTGTCCACAGAACAAAACTGCACGAATCTACAACTCAAGATCTGTTACACAAGACAGTGAGAAAGAAACTGCAATCGATGCTCTTCTTTGAGGCTGTCGGCAAGGTCATAATTGACTTTCTAGACAGCACTACAAAGTAAGTCAGATGCCCTGACCAAACTGCCCAGGGGTTCCACCGCTCCTCACTCCAGCAGGGTCCGATACCCTTCCGCCTCCCCGATCCTCACTTGAGGGAAGTCCAAGAGTTTCTGTCACTTTTAACTGGCTATTAGATGCTCGGAAAAGGCTCCGATGCCTCTTTGCTATTGGAGCCGGCTGTTGAATCCGACATCGAGATCGGAGTATCACCCGCCTCCGGCGATGAAGCGCTTGATTCAAGATACAGAGCACAACTTACGTATGGTGCAAATTCGCCGAGTCAGTGCATTATAAAAGACGCCACGTCTTCTTTAACACTCAGGGGACAACATGAGCGTCTCACAACCACCATGCCACCTTTCTCCGACTGGAAATGGGCAAGTGTCGTCGCCTTTCGCCGGAAAGTATACCTGGTCACGTGCTAAGTCCCTTTTCTTGGCGAGTGGAGACTACTCGTGACAGGATCTAGTGTAACCCAGGGCTTCCAGGAGGCCTGTTCTATGCAGAGACCTTCCAATCGTGGTTTAGAACTCTATCATCTTGGGTTTAGACATACCAATCATTGAGAGTACATCTGGCCAAGTTAACACTCTGTTTGAATCTGACGTTGAAAGGGCCAATCAACATTCGCTTGTTAAAACCATCTCGGATTTCATGTCCGAACCATTCACGACTTCGAATATTATCTGACCTGATTTTCGCCCTCGGAATTGCCCCTCATAGTCAGGTTAGTTGAACCATGACCGTTGTTATCTTCCTTACTTGCTATGAAATGCCGAAATATCATTGAACCTTTGTACTTTTGTGTCGAAATCTTGCCTCAAGGTGTGCTGTCCGTTTCGTTTTTTACACTCTTCAGTGTTTCCGAGACAAATTTATCCCCGCCCGAGACTTTTACGCATACAGATCATCGCCCAATAATCACTGTGCCCATGCAAGAAGCATCACAGCAAACTTACGGAGTTGTCCGATTCTCTAGCCATTTCATGATTTTTGGTAGACTGCCTCCGGGAGACGTTGTTCCACAAGACCATTGCACAGCGAAAAGGGCGCTCCCGCGTGGCTCTCCTGAGTTAGCCCAACACTCTTACAAGGTACTTGTACTAGTCTGAAGCCAGGCCACTGTCATGCATAATAACGTCAAACTCTATTCTTGACAAAAAAGCTCTACCTCATCGGGAAGAGTTCCGATGCCACGGTCCCTGGTCCGATGTTCACGGGTAGGCGGCTCATGGCAGGTTGGGCTTGATTCCAATATTAATTCCCGATGGTCAATAACCACTTGAACGAAACGGCGCAGTCGCGTTGTTGAGAGCGGAGGAGAACTCATTCCTATTTCAAATACTCGCAGCCAGTCATCGGGATTCAAATCGAAGTTCCAAGTACAGTCTTCGATGCTATACAGTTCTTCGAGATCTTTTCTGTCCGCACTTTGTGTAATGCCGTGGAAGACGTACGACTATGATGCAATTGAAGCTGTCATTCACAAGACCATATCTCGATTTTCGTCCGCATGAATCCGGTCTCACATTTCTGCTGCAGGAGAAGATGCGTAGCTTATTCTTCGATACTGTGCTACATCGGATTCTTGGTCTAGATCAGATGAGATACCTCCGCCAGGTCCAGCCCAGGTTTCGGGGTTTTTGACACCAAAGTGCGAGGTATGAAGATCTGCCGTCCCTTGAGACCCTGATCAGACATCACTTGCAGAATCCCAGGGTCGTGGCTTGAAAGTATAACCTAGTGCTCACTACTGGATTACTTGCCACCTGAATCACAGCCCTACATCACTTGCATCGCATGGGTTGTTATCGCAGGGCTTTCAGGCTTTCCAAGGGTCCTCGGAGATACGTCAAGATTATAAATCTGGATCCGGAACGTCGCCTATGTACCGGTCTAACCCCTGGCCTCGCTTGATCTTCTAGATCGAGGGAGATCGGCTGTCTGGGAGATCGAGATGGGCTTTCGAGGATCCTTGATGTTGAACCTTATTTCTTTCTTGCATCTTGGATTTTAATGGTATCTGACTTTGTCTCTGCGTTTAATTTTTGCTTTGACATTGAAAACTTCGTCGTCTTGCATTAGGCTTCAATTTTCTGATCTGGATTGGGATTGTGACATGGACTCCACCCTACCGGGATCATCAGATCTAGATCTGATATTCATCATCTGGAGGAGCTGATTTTCCAAGCCTCGGCATGCAGTTCAAGTGGACAAGCGCTTGTCGCAATATGAACTAAGTACCATTTGATGGACATGACTTCTTTCTCCAGATGGGTTTCTCAATTCTCGATCTCAACACTCACCACTGGTAGAGGAAGGCGGAGTAGCCTAGCGGCATGCAACTCTACTACTGTACCAAGCTGGGAATAAGCAAGACGAAGTCCAGATGGAAGTGGATATGCATTCAGGCCCGTTAGATCACCGAGGCGACAGTCTCCCAATCTGGCATTTCACTCCTTCATAGACTTTTTTTTTTTTTCAACATTGCCTTACAATTTGACTTTTCCAAAGTGCGGCAGCTTATGCTCCGTGCTTGAGGTTGGGACTGGTTCTGCGTATGAGCGGGATATTATGAAGGAATAGAGTTCGATAGCGCGGTTTGAAATTCTGGATGATAGGTAGGTGAGCTTTCAATATGCGTTTTCACTCGTGGTAGCTTAGGTGTCAGACGAGGGGAGGTTGGGCGCAGTGGCGAGAGAAGGGGTCGGATACCATCATGCGATCTTTGTTCTCCGCTTAGGGGCATGTCTGTGAGTCTAGGTTTGGGTTTGAGTTCAGGTGGAAGAGGTGAAGACGATCCGTTAGGTTGGAGGAACGGTGAGGCATGTGGGAAATGTCAGACTATCGAAAATCCGGAATGCTGTAAGCTTTAAGGTTCGAGAACTGCTTGGACTGATGGTTCACGGTAACTGTTTGTATCCCTCTTGCCGGATAATTTTATCTGTTTCTGCTTTGAGTTTTACTCTGCATGTTATTTCGTTTGGAATGTCTAGGGTGGTGGATGGGATAACGACCAAGTCTATGCCCGTCCGCGGCGGGAAAAGAGAGACGACGAAGAGTTTTTCAAGTTGTCATTCCATGCTCGTGCAGCACCAGCCCTTTGGACATGGCATCTCATATGGATATGTTTGGGAGTTGTTAGCTTTGCATCAAAGTTCGGGAGACTTTGTCTTCCAGAAAAGATTCTGGACTTGACGTCGAAACCCACTGGCAACTACGCCAGCTGTCTCTGTGGCTTGCATCTCGTTAGCGCTCCATGTGGCTCTGCTAGTTGTTGATTGACTTTTATCTAATCTGCTTCCGTCATGCAATGCTTTCTTCTTTCTGATCATGAATCATTCGACCGCCCTTCTTTCCAGCCGAAAGAACGTTCATGATTCGGATTAGGCAATTTCGCGGCGAGATGCAGGAAAGCTGAGAAGCTGTCAAGTATTTGTCTAGCTATCGAGATAGCTTATCGCATTCTGACTGCAAGGAAATTCGATGTTGATGTCAATTGAGTTCTACTAGTTGCATGTTCCCGATGCCATGCTGATGACACTTCTCTAGAGCACAGATTATGGTCCGAGAGAATATGTTAGACTGGTATGTGCCTGTGTCGATCATGAAAGATTCCTAGCGTCTGTAATAACCTCGAACTCAACATCTTAAAAGCAATTATAAGTGGTTTGGGTGAACTTTTGTGGTTCGCTGTCTTCTCGAGGTTGGTTTGCAGGGCACGAAACAGTTTGTCGGGCGTTTGGCTCTGTGAGTCGGTGTTGCATGAGCGAGGTGGCTCGCGTAGATCGCGGTCAGCTGTGGGTTTGTCGGATGCATCTAATATATGTCAGTAGCCTATTGATTCCGACTATTTATCCTTGTCTGTAGATTATTTGGGAAGAACCATAGCTGGTGGGCTGGCGTTTGTGATGAAGTGGCTAAAGTGCAATGCCCGATTCATGTACTGTCTCTGAGGTTTGTTCTGGCGATTGCTCCCCTTAACGAGTATGTACAAACTCAGAGCTGAGAGCTATGTTTGAGACACAACGACATGTAGACGGATTCAATGGAGTGATTCCGTAGTCCGAGGAGGAGAATGGGGTAGCTCAGGTGCTATTTGTAGATATTGGAAGGGTACTAGAACTACAATGTTATGACCAACGATGTCTTCTTCACGACGAGATTTTGAGACTGCGATGGTTGGTGACAGGCGTTGCGTCCTCGGTGACATCGATGGTTCTCTTGGTGGCTGTATGAATATATAGGAACACGTTGCCCAAACAACACATCTCCAAAGCCGGGGGTTTAGTTGAACCTGGTTCTTGGTATCTGGAGTAAACAGCTTGAAATTCCTACAGCAAAGCCGGGAGACAGGCGGGTGGAAATTATAGGTGAACAAGTCCTCGTCATCCTCCCTGCCATTGTATTAGATATAATTTTGGAAGTGCTTGGGGAGGTAGTCTTTTGCTTGATGTACTGAAGATAAATTTTTGAGATGATGAACCCGGAGAGTGGACTTCTTGATCATGCGAGACCATCAGACGAACTGATCTGCCCGATCCGAAGCAATAATAGAAGAATCCAGATCTGGAATATCAAGGCAAAGGTTCGGGCGATGTAGTAGGCGATCAAAATGACTACTTCTAGTGATAGTTCTGTCGATATCCGCGCCGACTGTTCGTGGAGGGAGAGCGGGCGTATCGATACCATGACAAACGAAATACTAAATCTTTGGCACCGTGCGAAACATGCCCCAATGAATTGAACATGCGTGAAGTCAAGTTTGAACCGTCCTCCATAAATGCCAAGTAGATATTGATATTTCCGTAAAAAGGCCCAAGGAATTTCTGGTCTTAAGACAAAATAGCAATGGGTAACACCTAAACGATGCTTGGGGCTACGATAATCGTCTAGTCTGTGTGCGGAATCGTCCATTTTTTTATTGACTTACAAATCCACATACTCCATATCTTACATTATACAATGTGCTCATGTCCTCCACATGTCTACCATCCTTGATGCTTCAATTGCTTCACCCGCGAGACCGTAGCCTTGAAGCCCTCCAAGAACCTCGTTCTCCATCTCTCTCTCCTCAGCCTCTTCCTCTTCAAACCGCCTCTCTCGTGGAATCTCTGCTTCATCGAATCGCTCTTAATCTTGTTCCTCGCACAGCTCATCTCCATCAGCCGGAAGCCCTTTGCAACATCAATCCCCGTGCTGCCGATCGTGACACTCCTTCCTGTACTCGGGTTCAGAAGCAGCGGCTTGCGAGGTGGTTTGTAGACGCCAAGACCGTCGCTGATAGATTGAGAAGTACCCAAGCCAGATCTCTTCAGCGGGTTGATGTCTTGCATGCGATTGACGTCCATCGTCGAAGGAGAGCGGCTCTTCACCAACGTTGCCAGAAGGTCACTTGCACTGCTTCCGCCATTCATAACCCGCTCTCTCTCTGGCGTAAGAGTAGGGACTGTGTAGCTGCCAGGTCGAGGGCGTGCAGTCCATCCGAGTGATTTGGCTTGCTCTTCCAATGCTGGCTGGGGCTGACTTGGATCGGATCCGGGGATCGAATCTTTCTCAGCTGGCGGCGGTGCTGCTGTCGTCGTCGCTGTAGGCCGAATAGCTTTCTTCTGAACACTACTTGTGAATAATCGTTGTATCTGCCTGTTTGCACATCCCTTGTATCCCAATTGCCTATTGGTCGTGCATCGTACGTTGGAAGCCGGCGAGAGAAATGAGGCTAATGGCGACGTTTGCGAGCGCAGCAGCGCGTCGGCTGCTCTTCGAAGCTCCATCGACCTTCCACTAGGTTAGAACATAAAAATATAAGTCTGCGAGTACTATGCGACTTACATTGGTGGTATTGTGGAGTGTTGCTGAAGAGTTGTCGTTGAGATCTTGATATTTCTCGGATATGCTCGAATGCCGCTAGCAGGGGTTTTGTAGATTTCGATTGTCGAGCGAGCGAAGCTTCACTTTAAGACGCGATCATCTTTTGCGCCGACGACGACAACACCACCGTTCATGCTTATTATTTTCTCGCAGCCTCTCGCAGATCCTCAATCTTCTATTTGAACACAAGAATACTCACCAAGTCTGGACAGGATGTCGTACAATCCCTATGGAGGTAGGCGTTCCAGCTGCAAAGCTTCTGTCGATGCTCACAGGGCTAACTTTGCGAATAGCTGCACCTTTCGGACGGCCACCAGGATTCGGAGGCTTCCCAAGCCAGAGCGTTGCTCCGCCCGGCATGGCGCCTCCTCCAGGAATGGGTAAGGATATGGAGATATCTGCTCCGTATTATACTGACAATCTATCACAGGTCCCCCTCCAGGCATGTCTGCACCAGGAACAGCACCCGCTCCAGGCGTACAACAAGCCAATGCTACTCAGTCAAGCCGACCAAGTGGTCTACCAGCCAGTTTTCAAGGCCCTCCTAATATGCCCAACATCAACTTCTCCGCGCCAGTAATTCGCCTAGGCACTGGCCCTTCCAAGCCATCAACTCCCTTACCTGGCGCAGCAGGCAGAAGAGAGAGTCAAGATCCAGGATCAGCAGGAGGACGACCGGGACTGGGCGCTGAGAGGGGGATGGAGGCACAACGACAGGCACTCAGAGACAGCATGATGTCCTTGGTGCCACCGACGAAGGAGGAGATCGTGCGGACTATATTTGTTGGAGGAATTACAGAAGGTGCGGGCGGAGACGATGGCATCGAGCGTATTCTGAGTACAGCGGGTCGATTGCGCAGATGGGACCGAGCTACGGATGCGGACGGAAAGCAATGTAGTTTTGGTTTTGCACAATACGACGATGCAGAGAGTTTGGCTACAGCTGTGGAAGTACTCAAGGATATTGAGATTCCAACAAAGAAACAACCTCCTAGCGATGGAGTCAAGAAGGAAGAGGATGACGAAAAGGAGATTGAGAAGAGCAAGCTGTTAGTTTTCGTGGACGACAATTCGCTCAATTATCTGGATAATTGGTCTTCGAACCGCGGCGATGACTCGGCTGCAGAACAGGCACGACTCGATGCTGCGAGAGCCGGCCTGAAAGCAGCAATCTACGAACTATTCCACCCACCGATGTACGTCAAGATGGATGAGAGCGGGGAGGATGCTATTATGCAGGACGGGAATGGAGAAAACGTCGAAGTTGTCAATATACCTCTGGCAGTGGACGATGAACTCGCGGATATTCCAGCAGAGATGCGCGAGACTGTAGCCCAGGAGATTGCAGCATTCAGAGACAGGAGCACGAGGAGAGATATGGAACGATTGAAGCGAGAGGAGGAGATGGAGGCTGCTGAAAGATTACGAAATGGGGCACCACGGCCTTCAAGACTTGCGTCACCACCTCCAAATACTCCTAGTGGACCTGCAGCTGGTACGAACAATATCCCACTCGGGCCCCGCGGTGTCCCAAATGCACCATCTGGACCTAAGCTTGGATCTCAGATTCCTCGTGACTATCAAAAGGGTGTGTCGTTCGTCAACGGTAGTGGTATCAACGGTGCGGCTACGGGAGATGTGTGGATCAACCGCGAAGAAGAAGATGATTCAGCCAGCGACGAGGAATTGGAACGTCGGAGGACTGCCAAGAAGGAAGCTGAACTTGAGAAGACATATCTTGACCAAGAGCGGCGATGGTTGAATCGGGAACGCTCAAGAACTGCTGCAGTACAGCGCGAAAAGGAACGAGAGGACGAAGATGCAGCTAAAGAAAACGCCGAGAAAGAGAAGATGGCTCAACGACTTCGAGATTGGGATGATGATGTTGAAGCAACTCGGAAAGTTGAAGATTACTACGCTGATCGCAGTATGTGGATCCGGAATCGTGCATTGTTCCGCGCTCGAGAATCAGCGGCCGACGAACGAGACCGTATTGCGGAGTCAAAGGAACGACAACGTGATGTTGCAGATAAGGAGCAAGCTCGTGGTCTGGCAGACTCATTCTTAGACCGTCAAGCCGAGGAGCTGGAGTCTAGAGGTGCACCTGGTCGCGCTCAACAGCCATTTAAGTTGTCTCTTGGTGCCGCTGCGCAAAAGGTCCAGAAAGAGAAAGCCCAACCCCCAAGAAGAACAGTTGCAGAAGTCGAAGGCCTGCTCGAGGACGAGGAAGATGCTGGCAACTCATCTAAACGTACTCTCATCCCTATCAAGTTCGACCCCTCGGCTCCTGTTGCTCAAATGACAGACGAAGAACGTGATCAAGCTGTACGCCAATTAGCAGCTGAGATCCCGACTGAAAAAGACGGTCTATGGGCTTGGGATGTGAAATGGGAGTTTGTGGATGATTCGGTCATTGTGGAGAAGCTGCGACCTTTCGTGGAGAAGAAGATCGTGGAGTATCTCGGTGTGCAGGAACAGTTACTGGTTGAGGTTGTGGAAGAGCACGTTCGTCAAAGAGGCAAACCACAGGAGTTGGTGGAGCAATTGGAAGGTGTGAGTATTTCACTCTCGCTAATGTACTCGACCTTGTTCTGTGCACAATTGCTAATAATATCCAGGCTTTGGATGAAGAAGCCGAAGTACTGGTCAAGAAGCTCTGGCGAATGGTCATCTTCTTTTCCGAGAGTGAAAAGCGAGGCTTGTCTGCCTGAGGGGCGCGATGAAATCCATCCCTCAACTAAGATCACCTACATGGTATAATGGATTCAGATCTAACTACTGCGAAGTCTCGCTGGCGCCTGCTTACAACTGCTCATATCTGGACGAATTGACATGTATTTGATAGGATGGAAGAGGAATCTGTTTGCGGCGCTTCTGGCGCCAAAAGGAATGTAATATAAATGCGCCACAGAGCAAAAGGTTTCATTCGACGAAAGAATTGCCAACCGAATCTGAATCTGGTTTGCAAGCCTCGAGGTTGATTGGCAGCAGGTGATTTCAAGTTCCGATTTTTCCAATTTTGTCACATATTCGCTCCGGTTTCGTCCTTTGATACTGCCAAGCGGCATTCGCACTTTGCTACTTCCCTGTTGTGCGTCTCCGGTGTAACGATATGTCTGCCTGCCTCGGCTCATGATTCTGCTAAGGTGTACGAGGAGCTGACTCTCCAATACATATGCCGTAGCCAAGTGCGTGGCTTCCCCCAAAAAGTCAGTCGTTTGCCTTGCGTTCCCAATATTACACAAGCCTGATGATTACTGAACATCACTTCTGCGGATTTGTTACCCCACAAAGTGCCACAAAGTCCGCACGTGCATAAATCATGCATAGATTAGTGAACTAAGAACAAGAACATGTTCAGTAATCATGTCTCGTTTTCAATATAACCACATACAGCTTCACGCATCTCATGCTCATATACTCCTCTCCTCTCCTCTTCTCATCCCCAGCCACATACCAGCATCAATCCCGTTTGTCCCTACCGTATTCTAGTTACAGTCACTTCTACTGTGAAGCAACATCATGTCCTCCCAAAAAACCTCCAAAATCTTCATCATCGGTGGCACCGGGGCCCAAGGCATTCCCGTAATAACCAGCCTCGTTTCCGACAGAAAGTACTCCGTTCGCGTACTGACTCGAGATTCTACCTCCCCACGCGCCAAAGCGCTCCTGGCTCTTGGCAACGTGGAACTCGTCGAAGGCACCTTCGCCGATGAGACGGACCTAAGAAACGGGTATCGTGGATGCGACGGCGCTTTTGTGAATATCGATGGCTTTAATTGCGGAGAGAAGAATGAGACGTATTGGGCTATTAGGGTGTATGAGCTGGCGATTGAGGAGGGGATTAAGTTCTTTGTTTATGGGAATTTGGATTACTCGCTTAAGAAGAGTGGGTATGATCGGAGGTTTAGGACGGGGCAGTAAGTCTTCTGCATTTCTTTTCTCTTTGCAGTGTTGAAGACCATAAGATTGCGAGGGGGTTTGAAGCGAGAAGGATTTGGAAGGATCAAATTTTCAGCTCTTCAGCGGTCCGGGAAGTGAGGACTGATTCGCTGTTACAGCTACGACGGCAAAGGCCGCATCGGTGAATGGATACTCTTCCAGAACACCCACAACAAATCACGCATGGGCGCAGCCCTCTTCACCACAGGCCCATACATAGAAATGGCCATCTCATCCCGCACAATAATGACACCCACCATCGAAAAGGGCATCGTAACTTGGCGCGTCCCCCTCGGCTCTGGCTCCGTCAACCACGTCGCCCTCGACGACTGCGGACCCTACGTCCGCTGGCTTTTCGACCACCCGGAACTCGCATCAGGCATGGACCTCGAAGTCGCTATCGCTCCTATTCCGTACGCAGAACTCGCCGCTGCTTTCACAAAGGTCACGGGGCACCCGGCTCAGTATATCGATACTTCTCTGGAAGAGTACTGGAATCAGCCTGGGAACAAAATGCTCGCTAATTCGCCAGCGGGGTATAATGCTGATCCGAAAGATAAGAGTACGATGAGTTTTAGGGACAATTTTACGGGGTTTTGGAATTCGTGGAAGTTTGAGCTGCTGAAGAGGGATTATAAGTTGTTGGATGAGATTCATCCGACTAGAGTTAAGAGTGCGGAGGAGTGGTTTAGGAGGGAGGATCAGAGGGGAAGGGAGAAGGGATTGGGTGGATTGTGGGAGAGGGTTCAGAAGGATAAGTTGGTGCCTATTTTGAAGATTGGAGAGGATTTGAGGAGGGGGAAGTTGTGATTTCTTTGGCTTATTCTGAGTACCACCAAGCATGGGCTTACCAACTTGGATATTTCAATAAAAATCTTCATCACCTTGACTGTTATTGTTTAATTTCTTTCATTCTCTCCAATCACATGCGGGGAGAAGAGAATAAGTTCACAATCGTTCAATATGCGTTCTGAGAACTTCCCTTTTTGATTTTCTTTTTCATATCACAATTTCGTTGTTTGGATCCAGGAGTCGCGTCAAAGATTATGTATTACGCTCTACGAAATTATGCTCTACGAACTTATGCTCTACGAAATTATGCTCGAAGCTATGAGACAAGCAGAGCCGAACTTACCGAAGACAAAGCCAAACCCCCGCGCATTAAAAGGTAGGGCTGAAAGAACGTCGTAAGAACAAAGAAGAATCTAGTGTACTAGAAGAAATTAGACGGATTTGGTACTGCAGCTGGAAGATTCATTACTTACCACGTCAACATCCGCAAAACTTCGTGTATCGCCACTTGGCCATTACCGTGCGCCTGACATCGGCTTCGGTAGGATCCACGGAAAGCTCGACTGCGGTACAGAATATGTTCGCTTCTTGACACCAGCACGTTTCTTCTCTTCCGGCAACTTCTTGTCAGTAGATACCGCTCTCTTGCAACTCCTCCGTGAGTAAGAAATACTTCCCTTTCCTTTCTTTGCTCCCTCGGTTGATTTGTCTTCGCCTCTCTCGTCCATCTAAAAGGACGATCTCGTCTCTTTGGAATTTTGTTTCTTGAAGGGAGGCCGCTTGGCCTCCGATGATGACAACTCTCATCGATGACAATCCGCGCTGTCTCTCTCGCGACGAAGGCATCGATTACTCCGCGTACGCACCACTGATGGCAAACTCAGTCTCGTCTTCTCCCGCTCGTGGGAAGAAGGGATCGCTGCTATCGTCTTCCGTATCTTTGTCTATGTCCTCCTCAAACTCTGAGACGTACGTTGTGTACGTGGACATGATCTTCTCGTATCCATCCATGATTGAAGAGCTAAGGATGCGGTGTCTAAGAGATACTATTGATAATAGATATTATGCGAGGAATAGAGATATGAGTTATGGAAATCTCGAAGAAGATCGACATCGCTTGGGATGGTTTGGATCTTTTTATGTGCTTGTGGTAGTGGTTGTACAGGCTCAGTACTCAAGCTGTCTTCAGCGGAACTTCTTGTTCTAGTATTTTGAACTTGTCCTATGTTTCATGAGCTCTGTTACAGATAGAGGTCACACATGCTTGGAAACGCTGTTTCTGTTGGGACGACTGAACCGTCGCAACGAAGCTGTGTCCGTTGAGATTGCAGGCCGTGAAGCTTGTTTTCGGGTTACCGACCGCATTGTATCATCTTGAACGACTTAATCTGAATTCTAGATCGAACCGAGTTGTGGTTCATTACAAGCATATTTGAACAAAGTCAACACTAATTTCAAAGGCCTTCCATCTTCTTTGTTGATTTGCGTGGGCTCAAGCGAGCACCTTCCGACGGGCGGCCCGGCGTGGCCGACCATTGCTGAGCGGCATAAAGCGCAAGTCTTTTTATAGCTATGTTTAGTCTGTTCCCGAAGCTCAAAGTCATTATTAACCATTTACTACTTGTTGGGAAGACCTGGGCGATATCAAATGGGCGTTCCGGTTCAGGTCCAGTGTCAAGGTCTTCCGCGAACGATTAGCTATCGTTTCTCGCTACGAAGTGGCTTTGATGCTGTCAGGCCAAGAGGCAAGAGAACAAATTTCCTGGGAAAATTTAACGCTTCTTGCATTTCATCTATAGGAAAGTATGTCAAGCCGATTGGAATCTACCGTCAGTGAAGATCGATTTATATTATTGTCACGTGAAAACAGCAGAGTGGTATGTCTTGAGAAAGTTTGTCTTTATTGGGGTGTATACTACATCTAGAGATTTGAGCAAATGAGATCGCGTTCGTATCAGAGTCTTGCTCGTAGAATTATGTCCGCGAGATCTGGGGTCGCGAGAAATGAGAACGCGCTGGTAAAGTGCAAGGGATTTGATATGAAGACCGCAGTCGAGAGAACTCATGGCCGAACATGATAAGATAGGTACAGTGAAATAGCTATTTCAGCGCTTCAGTATCTTTACTTCTCCCATCACTCGTTTATGGGCTATTTCTCTCAACTTACGTTTCTCCTCGATCTCGCGAGGGAGTCCAACTTGTGGCCGACTGGCTACTGAGTTTGACCTAGTAATTCTGATCGCTTTAGTACAGATGTTATTGTCTTCATCAGAAGCACTAGTGACATTGGTTCTTCTTTTGCGTATCTTTTTGGTTTGACTTCTGATGGTTCCATCCTCGAGAGACATCAAAGCCAAAGACAAAATGTCTGCATTTGTCAATGGTGTCGAGGCATTGGGCTTCTCGTCAAGACTTGATCCTTCGTTATCAGAATTCAATTTCGAGAAGTCGCATGGTTGGTCAAGCAGACCTTGGGGAGCAGGAGCTTCGCTCATGTCTGTGTCATGATCAAGGTCTGGGCTAGATTCTGAGTCGGACTCTGAGTCGGAGTCTGTGCCTGGGCCAAGCGCAGGAACAGGAGCTGGAGCACGATTGGCCTGGAGTTGCTGGAGCCGTTGTCCGTAATAGAACATATCTTCTTCGGCGTCTTCGATGATCTCTCGTACCAAAGGTCGCAGCATCCTTGCTACAGTGGCAGGACGAGGTTTTTGTGACGTTGAAATCTGCTCAGCTGGACCGGCAAGATCGGGCCGGGGAGATTGTTGCACAGTGCTGTTGTCGTTGGCGTCCATGTCAATGTCAATATCCATGGCATCGTAGTCCTGGCCTTGATTATTTGCAGTATCGCTAGCTCCAGAAGAATTCATTGTGTGTTTCTCCGAAAGGTTTGACCGTTTGAAGAATAAAGAGAAAGAATTCCATTGTGATGAAATACAGGGTCTCTTTTATCCTCTAGAATGCGGAGTTGGACTCCCTTCAACATATTGTTTTGTTTTCTGTTCCACCCAGCATCATGAAATTTGATAGGTAAGCCGTGCAGTACTGTGAGCCACACATCTATCAGTCAAAATAGGAGTCCTGTTCCTGGAAGTTGTTCTCTGCTCATCATCTCTGGGGTTGCCTGTCAAGTATCGTAGTCTTGTCTGGCGCGCTCCCAGGTCAGCAATTCTCGTCTATGAAAGGAATGCACAGTGGGCAACTCGAGTCGAAGAAAGAACAGTCTAAAAATCTCAACATACATCTGTTTACTCCGCTAGGTCTATACATCTGGAGCCACATGAGAACAAAAGATCTAGTAGCAGCAAGCATACCGAACAAAGACCAACTCCTGAGCAGAAATTCCTCTTAACGCCAATCGCTCATCTATCATACAGAATCATTCCTAAACATCCATTTCGCCAAACTCTCCCATTCTAAAACTCAACTCTACTGCTTGGTGAAGGATGTCTGGTTGACTTGTGCTGCCCCACAAGTACATTGTTTCGGTGCCACTTCCGACTCGATCGCCGCTTTCTCCGACCATTGCTGATATTGTTGATGTGAGCCGTGAGGACTGCTGCTTGGTGAATAGTTTGGTGGTGCAGCTTGGAATCCTTGCGATGCCTGAGGATTGTCTGACTGGGGTGCTTGGGGTCTTTGGCACCATTTATTTTCGGTAGAGGTTTCCTTCTTCTCTCCGTAGATCTTCTTACTGTAGCAACTATGAGATTATGAAACATTTGATTGGGGGCCCGGCTGCTTACGCTGCAAGATGGGCTCCGTAGAGAACAATTCCTGTCTTGAAGAGACCCATGTTGATAGTTGATTGCTGATCGTGGGTTGTTGTGACTTAGTGGTAGTAAGCGAAGAAGATGGAGTAGTAGGCAAGATGTATTGGATATGAGGTATCGGCAGTGCTCGAAGTTCAATTGACTGATGAATGGGAACTGAATCCCAGGACATGCCCTTCTTATATGTTTTTGCGCGTGGTCAGTCATCATAAGAGATGTTTCCAATTTCGTCGTCTCGATACACCGTGGCCCCTGATTGGTGCGAACGTACAATTTTGCTGATGTAAGTCAAATATGATTCACCAATTCATACCTCGTGCACTACAGCCACTTTCCGTGCACGAACCGTGGAATATCCGTCGGGGGCATGGCTTGGTTTACGTACAGGCTGACGCGGATCGTGATTCCTAGTGAGCGGCACAGCCCCAGCCACTGACTGCCTCCTGTTAACCCCGTAAGCGAAGCCTAGAGACCAAATACCCGACGGGGATTTTCAATGTAAGCCGACCATTCCTCCCCTAAATTATGTTGCATTGCCTGGAATATCCTCAATCCGCTTTCAGCCATATACCAGCAGTCTTTGGCTCGCCTCAAGATCAAGCAACAATGTGCCATGATTATCATCGCTGGAGGTCGCATATCAGATAGCAAACGAACGAAGCAATCGTTCACCGAGAACGGCCACAGAGTAACGAACAAGCACTTAGAAAGTCTTTCTGGCAATGACTTGGAAGAGTGTGTCTTCATGGCCACAGTCAATGTGGCGTTGAAGCCTGGAGTAGTGAATGCGAATGTTTGGCGTAGTTTCTCCATTGCTTGTAAGCACGCAGTGACCTCCGAGTCATCATTCAACGAACTAATTGAAGGCAGCCTTGTGAGAAGTGTCTCGATGCAAGCAAAACTACTCTCTTCTTCAGGCAACAGCTTTGCGGTATTATCGGATGTAGATTGAATTTATACCATATTTTGAATCTCTGGCAATAAGAAAGTTAGTTTTGGCTTCTTTCGTGACTTCTACCATGAGCGGGGGGAAAAGGCACTTCACAAACTCGCAAAATATAACAGAATATCACGGGTCCTTCCAAGATCTACAATCTTTGATAGGCAAACCTCCTATATCTGACTGCGCAGCAACATATATTGACCGACACCCCCGAACAAATATTACCCAGTCAGCTATCCCACTTGATGGCTCATTGCTTCCTTGGGGTGGAGTGTTTTATGAAGAAGCAAGACTGCAGACCACCTGAAGTGTGCTGTAGGCAAACAGACAGTCTACATTTTCATCTGTAATCGATTCCATGGCTCGCTGGAATGGGCCAAGCGCTAAGTCTTGATGCTGTCTTGAAAGCTGGTTGTACTGCGCTCAGTGCTCTGGTTTCAAATACGCCAGATAAATGGCAGCTGTGGCTAGCATGCCATGGAGCAGATAGTTACACGAAAGTCCTAAATCTGATTTTCCACCGAACATGACAGACGTTGCTTCCGAGGTGTATTTGATGTAGTGCAGCCAAAGTTCCATGTCGTTGATTCCAAAACGGCCGATCGGATTGACCGCATTGGGAGCTAAATGGCCGGGAACAGAGCCAGGAGATGCGGAAGAGATGCCCGACGCGCTAGATCTCATTCGAGTCCTTTTGCTCCCTCGTGGCTGCAGAGAATCCGGATCAAGATATACGCAGGCTTTCTCACGCTTGATGCACCCCGCACAGATGGGTTTCTCCTCATTGCACTTTACTAATGTCAGAATTCCGATGCGCTGAGGATGATAATTATATATACTTTCTGCTTCCTTCGTTTAAATTCGCAGCAGCCCCCGCGAGACTTGGTGTGTGTTTTTCTTGTCTTCAGCAACGAAGACTCAGAAGATGCATCGGACGGATCTAGGGTCATGGATGCAGACATGGCAGCTAACAGGTGGTGTGAAAGCTAGAGCTGTTCATCAAGGTTCAGGTATCCAGTATCAAACAGCGATATGAGGAAGGCAGCCTGCTGTGATTCCCGAGAGTGCAGACCAGGCAGAGTGCTACAACGGACCGACATCCAGTAGATGCGAAGCTGTCGTACCCTCGAGTTGCACAGTTTCCCACCAATTGTTGGTTTGAAAACGCCACTTCCGTGCTGTGCCTTGCCACGTGACGAACCTCCTACTGAACCTGGACGGGGTTCCAGCCAGATTTCCAGAACAAAGGATTTTGGCTTGGAATGGAAAAAAGAGCTGGTTATTTGATTGCGACCAAACAAAGGGCTTCTTCTGTCCGTTGTTGCTGTGTGAGGTTGATTCCCATTGTTCAAATGACGATACAACGTTTTGACCCTCTGAGCATGGCGATAGAGTTGGAAAATGGCTGGCAGTCAGACAGGAAGTTGCCATTGTCATATCGTTTTGGGCTGTCCCTACACGTACTTCAACTCCAGAACAACATCATATACTTCCTATATAATGAGGTGGCTCTTGCCAGTGGTGTACCTCTTTGCTTCCCCTTCAACACCTTCGCAATCGGATCACAGAAATCCATAGAAACTCACTTACAGATCATAAAACATGAGCAAAGCTGGATATCAAGCGGCCAACGCAGCTGCGAACGGCGCTGCTGGCACTCCAGCTGCCCATGGTAACTCTGGAGGCAGTTCAACCCTGGCCCAGCGTATCGCCCAAGTTCCACCGCACTCAGCAATTACTGCTGCCGACAGAAGCCTGGTGATCACGCTGGACTTCAGACCTACCCAGATGCTCCACCACGATAAATGGTTCGAGCCTGCCGGTAAAGCGTTCCGCACGACCTTGGAGACGTCGATCGCTGGCTACAGTCAGATCTCAAGACGCATCTTCATCAAGGTAGACTTCCCTGCTTTCGACGCTCGAACGCAGTTTGAGCAAGTGCGGATCCGCCAGAAGGCATTCATGACTCGGATAATTGATCTGCTCAACACCTTCCACAAGACCGAGAAGATTGAAGTTGTCTACCGCAGTCCTGGAACTGGCTGGCTACAGATCTGGTGCTTGGCACCTCTGTACGGATTGACCTTCACGGACTGGGAACTTTCCATCCGTGAGGGACAAGATCCACTCCAGCCAATTGGGCGTGACACCTACTGGGACAAGCGCCTGAGAGGTCTCTGTAACGGTCCAGAGTCCGAGCCGCAATAGATCGTAGATGCCATGCTGCCAGCAAACTGACTAGAAATTAGGATGGCAGCAAAAAACACATCTGGCTGGCAACAACACACTAAGTCATTTGTGTATCGCTCTAAGCGGCCAGAAGATACCAAGGGCGCAGAAGAGAGAACATAGATTTACACGACTTCCCCATTAGTAGAATAGGAAACAGCACAGAAAAAATAAGGCCGAAAGGTCGTAAACTCAAAATCATCCCCATTCCAAAAAAACACTTGTATTGAGCAAGCAATCATCAAAGCTGTGAAATCAATACAATAATCAGAGTACCGACATTTTCGTAACACCAGTTGATAAAACTCATGCTAGCAGCGTCCATCATTCCCTGACGACCGCTCTTTGGAGCCTAGCATCTGACACCGAAACCCCGAACAAGTTAATCGCAAGAGATGGTAGGCCGCGCAACTGCAGTAAGCCACATCCAACGCGCGAGGTCGGAAAGAGCGTCGCCGTTTCCTCTTCACCAGCATTCAGCAGAGAGCTTACTGCAGCTTCTTCGAACCTTCATTGGCTGCAATCCATGATTTGTTGACAATGTTGTTCAAGCGGATCGACATGTCAACGAACATGAATGCCGCTAACAGAAATCAGCTTACGCTCTCAGATCAATTTAAAATAGCGGATGACTTACACAGAGCGAGATATGGGCCGTAGAGAGTCGTAAGATCAATCTTGTGCTGAAGAGGGATGTCCCAGAACGAGTATTCAAACATGCATGTAGCGGTCGTGATGAAGATGAGGGCGGCATATGGAAGGAGAACGATCGGCAGTTTCGGCGAGGCTAGACATCTGTCAGAACTTTCCCAATATCCCTTCGACGGACATTGTTTGTGTCCTTGGCACCCTCTCCTAGATTTCCAGGAATAAAGACATACCTCGACGAAGAGCTCCCAACGACCAAAGCATCACCGGCGCCTGATACAGCACTTCACTCCAGATGAAGGCCCGGAAGAACGGAGGCGTGTGGATGAAGAATTGATCGTGATGCGTGTTTATGAGATAGAACTTCAGCGCCTTCATGAAGCCAGGGACGACGGACACTGGATACAGAGCTTGCATATCAACGACTATCACGTGATATAATTAGCGATCAGTGTCCTGGCCTTCGCAGAGTCTCGCCGCCTGGCCGAGCTCTGGAGATTGAACTATAGAGATACTGGATGTGGGAACGTGAGGAAAGAAGTGCGTACGGAACATCAAAGGCAGCGAGATGCTGAAGTGGACAAGGTAAGCTAGGTCGCGTTTGCGGGAGAAGATTGAGGTCGCCATGGCTGCAGATGTGAATGGAAGGTCCTGGAAAGGCTTCCAGACGCGTAGTTCGATGAAGGAAGCGCTGAAATGGCGGCCGTACTCTATTGAAGATAGATGATGTTGGATTGAAAGATGGAAGGGACGGCGACACAGGAGATGAAGTTGACTTTAGTGCGAGTGAGATGCACGGGCCAACAAAAAATTGGCTTTCGCTTCCTCAACCGAGATTGTTTATCCCGGCCCCTTTTCTAGTCAACAAAGTGTTCATACTGTTGGCAAGGAGGCATAAAGCAGTACTCTGAGTAGAAATACTCTTCATGGACCCTGGAAATGAGGCCGCGAATGTTCCATTATCCGGAGTCTATAGACTTCCAGTGGGAAAGTGCTGCTTCATGACGTTAGATCCAACGATCGGATGAGGAGGGGGGGGGGGGTTCAGCAACTGATGTATCTCCCCAGCTGCTTGCGCTCCCCTATCCCGTGGGTTGGTGTCGTGTAGAATTGGTGGCAGTGGCTCGAATGGCGGAGCACTGGCAAAGAACTAGAGGTCAGCACTGCTATCTCAATCGATCATTGACACACGGAACAACCTTGAGAGTTCAGGAGCGTTTCACAGAGGAGGCTGGCATATCCTAGTAATATAACGAAACTAATGTTTAGAGGAGAATGACTTCAATTAAAACTCACTATTGATTAGCAGGTGGCCATTTTTTATTGGTTTTCGGGTGCTCGTTCGATTGATCACCCTATGAAGATTTTACCAAAGCTGTCAGGCAGAGGTACTATACAATCTTCTTGATCTAGAAAGTAGAGCCTAAGTAGATCGCTTTATACCAAGGCATGGGAGATTTGCGGCTCACATTTATTAGGATACGATTTTCTTTGCTAGCTATTACAAAAACATTATACTTAAAAGCTGATAACGTCTGTGTTGACTTGGGGCAAAGCCCCCGAAAGTGAGGAACCCTAATCTCAGAGCGTAATGAACTACCTCAAAGTACAATACAATCTCCTGCCTCGCCTACCTCTCCTCGCGTCTGAATTATCGGTAGATCCTCCCATCTCCTCCTAATCTCGCCCGCATCAAGCTTTCCTGCGCCAACAGCGAACACTGCCGTAACAAGCTTGACAGACAAGTCGCCTCCTTTTTTCTCTGGCACCACAGCAACTGTGATGGTAGGGATCAATGTCCGTGAGACCATTAAATTCGTGTTCGCATCTGGCTTCAGCACATCGCCCGTGACTTCCACTTTACCGCCAGACGACGAGAACTTGATATTTCGCACGCCGCTTGCCCCGGCAGAGGAAACGACCAGAGCCGAAGACGTTGAGGTAGAGACACCCTCTGCTGATATCTCGCCTGAACTGTCAACATCGCTCCACAAAAGCGGCAAAAGCGCAAGTCCATCCCTCTTCTTCCGCCCATAGATCGCAAATCCTCCCTCTACAGCCATCAATCCTAGATCAGAACCTTCTGGTGCTGTAACATCATGCACACGAATATGCCAGTCCGGCCATCTCTTGGTCGGAGGTATCAATATTGTCTTGACTTGTACATTCGAAGTCCTGCTTGGCTTCCATTTACTGATCAACGTTGGGACTTTTTCACTCCCAATTTCGCTTAATCCCTCACCACCGCCCATAAAATCGACAGTCGACATCTCACTCTGCTCACTCTTCCATCTCACCTTCCACGTCTCGCCCTCGTCTTCGCTCAGCGCGAGGGTACTGTCTGGTGCCATCTGCTGAATCAGCGGACCTGTCGGCACGCTGAACCCGAAAGTGGATGAGTATGCAAGCTTGGCGTATTTTGCTTCTGTTGCCTTCAGCGGCCAGGCGCAGTATTGCCCAGAGGAAAGGAGGAAGTGGTGATTCCCCGAGTTAACAAGTATCTGTCGAGGCTGTTTTAGGAGAGCAACTTCCAGTCGAATGTCTGTTGTCGAAGGAAGTGGCTCCTCCTCGATCTTCCAGAAGCTGTGAGAAGCAGGCAAGGTCATCATGCAGAATGTCTTCATACACCAGTACGGACTTTGTGGCGAGTTGTAGTCCTCACTCACGTACATGTTGGGAAAGCAGAATCCAATATTGAGTGTTCCGTCTGCGTAGAATATGTCGGGTTTCGATGCCCAATAACGGAGATGGCGAAGAAGAAGGCCTTTGACAACACCAGGGGTCAAGGGGGCTGGGAGAGAAACTTCGGCCATGGCGACGGCAGCCCAGAACCCTCCCATGGCGAAGCGATAGGTGAGACTTCTACCAAAAGGTATTGAAGCTCCTGTGAGAGTGTCAGCAAGCTCTACTTGATCAGAGGAAAATTGAAAAAGCCAATCAAAACAAAGTAGTACTCACCTTCGGCATCGAAATACCTCCAGAAGTCAAGTGCAAACTTCCTCGCCCTCTCCTCAAATACGGCCACCCTCTCAGGATCCAAGTCTCTCGCATATTTCACATAACACAATTGACTGAATTGTATCGCGAAACTCCCACTATAATAATCCATCTGCCGTCCCCCTTCCTGCCCCTCAGCCGCCCACTTGCCATCACTCGCCCAGCCCTCTCCAGCGTAAAACCCATCCAGCACTTTCAAGTCAGTATCCATACTCTCCTTCAACTCATCATACGGAACTCCACAACTCTTCACCAACGCCAAGTTCGCCATCACCCGAAACCACAGCCAATTATTCTGCGGAAAAGCCTTTCCATTGACAGATTGCAGATACCGCGTTATATCTGAACGACGCTTAATATCATATTCATCTTTCGAGCCTTCTGGTCCGAGAAATGCAGTCGGAGCAGCGAGTAATGCGTAAGCGAGGATCTCAACCTCCACCATCCGCTGGTCTATATCCTGGACATCGCCCCAATACTCCTCATTTCCTTCCGAAGGATCACATCCTACAGCAAATCCTTTTATCCATCCTTCTAAACGCGAATCTATCTTCTCATCAGGTGACTGAGAAGCGAGCAGTGCGCCGATGGCCCAGAGCGGTCGGGCGAATCCTTCGAGTTGTGCGGCGGTCTCGTCGAAATGCGTGGCTGTGCTCACGGGGAGGCGGATACGTGCGCCGTTAGGTGATTGATACTTGGTGAGAGGTTGAAGAAGAGAATGTACTGCCGTGATGAGGTCGGCGTGTGTGACAAGATGGTTGTCTGAGAAACCTGCGAGGGGAGGCATAGTGACACGTGAGTTGATTTGTTGATTTGAACGATAATGCTGAGGCGAGGTCACAATTGTTTGAGAGCTTTGAGTATTTACATGAAATTCATTGCAAAGGATAAGAATATTTCTAGCCCCGTTCGTCTTGGCCATGAAGGAGAGACGAGCAACATGGTTTGTCCGGGCCGTTGCAACCCCGCCATCGGTACCCCGCTAAAAACACAGCGGGGATATCGGGGAGTGGGAAAAGTCTCGGGTCAACATGATCCGCCTGGACGCCGGAGCAATAATAACATGACACTGGACTGGGCATATGTGAACGAGTCTTTCATGGATTATCTCTTGATTTTGATACAAATTGATATAGGATGGCCTCAAAATCAGGCGCCGACGACGGAAAGAATGAGCAGCAGACATGCCCGAACGTGATGCAATCCAGATAACACTGATTGCTCAACATAAAAAGCTGCCGACTCATGACTTCTCGATATGCGTAGACTCGTCCCCAAGCTTCTCTTCATCGACAATCATGACCGCAGCAGCCACTTTCTTGTCATCGCGTCTCTGAAGATATTGTCCAAGCATGAACAGAATATACACCATTGACACAAAGACAACTTCCACGGCATATCCTTTCTTCCATCTCGGCGCTATAATCATGATCAGCAAAACAGTACCTGAGCTGGATCGAAAGAGCTTACCTTCGACGACCGGGAATACTGCAATGGGGTAGAACGAATAAATCCCCCAACCAACCGTCAACTGTTTGAGAATCAGTAAGACTGCGACAGCAAAACGTAGATGGATATTTTACCATTGCGCCAGTTGTGAATGCTCGTGCTTCTGCGTCATCCTTCATGATGATATTGACCCACGGGATCAAGATAGGCGTGACGGCAGCTGTAAATCCCAGGAGGAAATATGCGAAGACTAGATAAATCAGCTTAAGGAACTTCATTATGTCTGAACAACTCACAGTGAAGCCCAATCGGGACATTCCAGATGAGCAAAACTACGATGGAAAAAAGGGTACATCCTTGAACGACAGTCATGACAGTCCAAAGCGGGTAGACCATGCACAGCGAAGTTGCCAGAATCGTCACCACGACTGAGACTGCGGAGACTGCCGTTGGAATGGTGTTGATCTGTGGAACTGTCCATTTGTGACCACCATTTGCAGCTTCATACTTCAGCCAGAGCGCCATCTGTCCAGTTGGGTAAGAGGATGACAAGAAGCTGCGAGGAGATTAGCTGAAACTCTGAGAGACGCGAAAGTGAGAACCCACAAGGTATAGCAGAGAACAGCAACGTAGAAATGCCATGTGGTGAACACTCTCTTGATGAGCTTCCAGCTGAGATTCTTGCTCTCCTGCACACCCGCATCACGCATACGACGCTTAGCAAGAAGATGCTGCTCCTCAGTCAACCACCACGGCTTTCTACTCGCAGGAAGCCCCGGGAACATGAAGTACCCTGCGATGGAAAGTGGCAGACTGATACAGCCATCGATGATAAACAGCCACCTCCACCCTGCCATGCCTCCAACACCATCGAGGTTTGTGTAGGCGGCAGCTTGGAGGTAACCACCAAACATGACAGCTAAGTTGTTGGAAATGTACCAGACTCCCGCGCGTTTGAAGAGCTCCTCTGGTCGATACCATGAAGACATAATGTAGAGAGACCCGGATGCGACTGGTGTTTCGAGGACACCGAGAAGAAATCGTGTCCCGTAAATTGTCTGCGCGCTGTCGAGTCTGGACTGAGCGAATGTCAGGACAGACCAGAGAACCTCCATCGTGGGAATGAAGAAAGGTGCAAGCTTTGGCCGTGAGAGAATCATCATGGAGGGAACTTGACAGATCAAGTAGCCGACATTATAAAATGTGCCGAAGAGTGAGTATCTGGAGTGGTTAGCATTGGAAATGTACTTGATTTTCGTAAAACTTACTGGTTACCATTCAAGTTCAAATCTTCTTTCATACCAGACACATAGGCATTGTTGATGTTTGACGAGTCGAGCCACTTGAGGAAGACTAAATACGTTAGCATTGTGATTAGTAAACAGAAAATTCAAGCTCAGGACTTACACGCGATGGAACAGAACGTCAGGAGAAAAGCATCCAACTTTCTCAGCATCTTTTTCTCTTCTTTGCTGTAGTGACTGGGGTACCAATCGAAAAGGTACATCCATGCCGTCTTGTAAGAACGGATGGGTGCTTCGTTGGCCGAAGACCCTGGAACGGGATCATTGAGGTTTTCCGTACTGCTTGTGACGGGAGTCGTCGTCGTTTGAGCGGGGGCTGCCATTGTCGTTGCCATCTTGAAGTTATCTGCTTCAGTCTATCAGGATCTGAATGGAGTATGAGCTTAGCCGATGCTGTTCAGGTTCGAGACGATGGGCAGCGGTGTGGTATCTATACTTGCTCGACTGACAGCTTGGGATGCTGCATGGTGCTGAAGACCTGGAGTGGCGGCGCTTCACAGGTGGAGGAGAAGTTGGACCCGTCCGGGGTATGTGTGGAGGGTTGGGAAGCAATTCAACCGAGCTTGGGGAGCACTAATGCCCCTTGGAGATGTGGGGATAGCTCCAGCAGGATTGGCGGACATCGGGAAAGGTCATGGCCGATACATCGTCCGGAATTCTTGAGGGGCGCCATCTCGGGCTCACTGACGACTGCTCACAGAAAATTCGGCACCAAGCAGTCAGGTAAAGTAGCCCATTCGTATGCAGAGATTTTGTCTTCCGTGTTGAGTAAACGAATACACCTTAGGGTCTGGACAGAGATTTTGGATACCTTGGCGAAGTGGCGATGAAGTGAAATTCTTCGATCGCTGGTTGTGCTCGGTAAATTACTCGGTGGCCGCAGATGTCAGGCACTTAGGCCAACCCCTCGCTAATCCCTTTCCCCCTCTCTCAATTCGCTAGACTTCAACGTTCCTCGTCGACACTTGACAAAAAGATGCATGAATACCCACAGCATATCTGATTAAGACATAACTGCTCATGCAAACTGTGTGGGAAATGCGTACAGCTTACTCTCCGGAATGGGTGATCGAGTCCAGGCAAGTTCATCGGCAGGTGCCGAAGAGGACAGCAATCCGGCATGTCAGTCATGTCGCCGACGGAAGTTGAAATGTCCAAGGGAGAGCCCGAGTTGCTCCCAATGTATCAGATTAGGTCCGTTGGACATCGTGTTCTATTTCTCACAAATCACTCTAACAGGAAACACAGAAGTCGAATGCGTTTACACTTCGACCAAGAAGCCGGGGATGAAAAGTGGGGCCATTGAAGCTCTGAACAGAAGGTTACGTAAGTAAAAATAACGTCCCCATTTTATGTTAATGGATCTGTTTGGTTAACCAGATTCCCTAGAAATCTTGGAAGACCTTGTGCTGCATGAGGATGGGAATCAAAATCATGCACCGCCGGGGCCGAGACAAGACTCAAGGAATTCGCTCTTCCAAGTGTCCCAAGTTCTCATCAAAGAGCTCCAAAGGATCAGCTCTTCTTCGGAAACAGATGAGCAGTCTAGCTCTCCACATGATGACGGTAGCCAAAGGAAGAGGAGACGCTTAGACACAGACGGTCACTTCGACACCCAGACCAGTTTCGACCTGGGAGAAGTAGATGATCTTCTCAGCTCACTGCCGAAACCAGCAATATTGGATCTGGTTGTTGATAAATATTTCCATGTACTTCAACACTGGATCCCGTTCCTTCATCAGGGGCGTTTCGAGAGACATCTAAGGAATCCCATGAAAAAGGAGCGAAATGCAGTGGTTTTACACGCCATCACGTGCGCCACACTGAGGTTCGTGAAGAGTGATGACCACGGCATAAGCGACCAGGATGTTTTCAATCGAGTACGGCAATCGAGACAGATTGTCATGCTTACGGCTTTGAGTCGGCCATCAATGGAAAATTTACAAGCACTCATCATCATAGCCTTCGACCATATCGGCCGTGGAGACGTCGACAAGGCCTGGTCTCTCATAGGATCACTCACGAGAACGGTGGATTATCTCCGTCTCACTGTGGAGCCAGAAGCACTTCAACGCCGACCGCTTCGGAGGCCACTTACACTGCTCGAGTCTACGAATGACTGGACTGAGATTGAAGAGAGGAGACGTTTGTTCTGGAATATTTTCCTTCTCGATCGCTACTGCTCCATCACCACTGGATGGAATACAAGTCTGACCTCCGATGATGTACATCGGAAATTGCCGTGCGATGGAGGACTTTGGCATCGAGAAGAGCCGTCCGACACACCCTACTTTGGCATCTGGAATAAGTCGGCTGCCAAGATTGGAAACTCGATCGCATTCATTCCAGCTCATTACCCTACCCCAGATCATGAGATAGAACCTGATAGCGTGCGAAGCCCAGGGGTTGCATCGAATTCAGCTGCTGTTGATACGTCAAAACTAGGAGCATTCGCGTACTGTATTGAGGCGACTGAATCTCTTAGCCAGGTGACGACGTTCTTCCTACAGCAGAGAATTGATTTCCAGAATCGGCGAGAGGTCGGAAGTTGGCTCACGAGATTCAAGGAGCTTGACCTTAGATTGGTGCAGTAAGTATCAATGCCCCATGTACACTACCTAGCGTAACACTTTCGGCTGACCCCTGGTACAACAGCTGGAAGATGTTCCTTCCACAACAATGGAAAGATTCCAATATCTCCAGAGATGTCTCGTTCGTAGATATGGACCCCAATCTTACACTCGCACACATCACACATAATACATCCATGATTCTGCTTCATCAACATATCGCTTATCCCCCACCCCACTGGAATGACCTCGTCAAGTTGCCAAGTTCATGCAGTGCCGAGACGTGTCAATTAGCAGCAATTGAGACCTCTGCTATTTGTCAAAAGTACCTCAAATATACAGAGAATGGGATAGTCAATAGTCAATTCGCTCTCTGTACCTTCATCGCGGGACGGATACTTCTTGGTAAGTCTAGATTCCTGCCCAATTTTGCGAGGCTACCATAACCTTTATGGCCCAGTCAACTGGAAGTTCTACAACTCGGAGCTTTCTTCCGAGTTCTTCAGCCTAGTGGACTGTCTCCACGAGATGTCAAGGCGATGGCAGGGGTACCAGCAACTGGGACAACAATCTTCAACAACTGAAAGAGGCTCTGATATCGCGGCACAATATGCCATGCAGCTTGAAAACTTTCACACCTCGTTCTTGAATAACCCACAGTTCTGTATGAACGTCCTGGGATACTCTCAAGACTCTGGCAGCAACGTCGACAGTTTACTGCCATTCACTTTGTCCGCATTCCCAACATCACCAAATACAATCCAATCGCCGTCTCAGCATCAGCGAGCCGCAAGTTATCAAAAAGCAAATCCAAGGGCCCAGGCTAATGGATCCGCCGCCCAGGCAAACATTTCGCACCAAACCGTGGGAATAAATGACGCAAGATACCCGATCGAGACATCATCTCCCCAAAACGCGGTGAAAACTTCGCGAGGAAGCATGGTCACTCTAGGAAACCATGAATGGCAGAACTTCCACAATCCTCAGACAATGGGTCTATCCTCCGGTATGCAAGCTTCCCAAAATAATATGCCGCCCAACATAGACTACGACTCGGTCTCAGTCGACGACGAATTGACTGCCATGTCGAACGCTCTTCTCGGCCAACAGTTCTTAGAAATGGACAGGGTCATCACATATGATGGAACTAATTTCGCTATTGACTTGGATGGTTGGTCGGGTATGAATTGAAGCGAATTAATTGAAGCGACTTCATTTGATCCATCGCCGGCAGCCCGTTGACACGAAGTGCGTCTTTACACGAATGAAATTGAAACATTCTACTGCTTTATAATTATACCAGCCCCATTCGAATCAACTTGTTCCCAAACTCCAGAAAGTAATAATCAGCATACACCAGTCCATGATCCCAGTACTGTCTCAGCGAATGCTCGTTTCGACATGCCGTCGCGTTTCTCAAGATCGCATCGAACGAGCCTTGCGGTACAGACAGCTCACGCGTTCCCTCGGTCAGCGGTGCAAACGAAGCCTTGTCATCAGATAGCGAAAGCTCAATCGTCTCAGTCGCAATCCTCATCGCTGCAGCCAAGTACCGCGCACCTTCACCCTGCCCACGGAGGGCCTGATGAAGGAGCAGCAAGCCGTTTGCGGCAATCATACCCGCTGATGTGTCTCTCAGTGGCAGCTCGCCCGCGTTGAGAGGGACAGGCGCGTCAAAATCCCAGAGCGGCACATAGGGATTTTCGCAGGTCGAAGACTCGAGTCGGGCGAGGAAGTAGTTTGCCAGCTCGGTTGCAGCGTGTAAGAAGACTGGATCACGAGTCCACATGTATGTCTGGCTGTATCCGAGGATACCCCATGATTGGCCTCTGTTCAGTACTCGTCAAATTCTATTAAGCAAATCAAGATCTGGAAAGCTTACCTGCTCCATGTCGACCAGTCTTTGTATCCTTGGTTGGTCAGTTTGTCTTTGACAGCACCAGTCTGGGCATCAAAATTGATAAGGTGGTACGTTGAGAAGTTTTCTCGGACGACGGTCTTCAGCACTGTGTGAGCATGCGTCGTGGCGATGTCGATCAATCTTTGGTTCGAAGTGTGATGTCCAGCATAATACAGCAAATCAAGATCTAATGAAGTCAATCTTCCCATTCTGCCCAAGAGTCGAAGGCCCACTCACTGCACATGCTGTCAATTATGACCAGAAAATCCACATCCTTATCAACATAATTGTATCTCTTGTTGATCGCAGTATCCCAACTGCGAATCGCCTTGACCCTCTCGTCATACCGGGATGCCAAACTCTCCGCTGCAGTAAGAACCGATTGCAAACTTCTTCTATTGCCTGTTAACTCCCAGTCCATTTGCAAGGAAGGCTGGATAATGAATCCCATATCGTGGGTATCAGTTCGACTCGCCATGGCGTACAGCGGTTCCGCCCATGTCCGTCCAAGTTGCAGAAGCTGGCTTTGGAACTGAGAACGACGGGTATCTGGAATATGGAGGTGCTGAGGATACTTCATTGAGCGTTCTAGGAGAGCATACATGCTCCCAGGAAAGAATCCACAAGTCCAGAATTCAGCATCTCGAGTGGCGTACTTTCCAGTACCCTCTCCAGTCTGCGGCACCGTTTCAGGATATTGATCCAGAATACCGTTCTACAGCATCTTATTAGCAAATTCAAACTTCTAGAACTATGATTCCTATTACCTGATCTTTCAATAACTGTTGCGCCACCCTCCAAATCTTCGCAGCTACATTCTCCGCGAACAGTTCCTTCAACTCCACATCCAACCGCGGCGGAATAAACTCTTTTTGATTTCCTTCTTTCGCTCCATTTGAAGAAATTGTAGTTCTACTCGACGACTCATCGTATTGCTCGTCAAATGGCGAATTCGCAGCATCTCGGCTTGGTGACATCTTTGGCGTCGACATGATATTCTCGGAAATTCAAAATCAGTGTCCTTTCGGATATCGAGATTGTACAAGACAGAGCACGCCCAGCATATCTACCCATATCAACCGGCGGAGTATTCCGCCTCTTCGCAAGATCCTCCGAGCATCTATAATCGATCATCCGCCTGCATGTAACATCAAGCATTCCGCAATATCTTTCTCCCGACACTTTTCCCGATATCCGATACAATGATTGCGGGGTAGTATGTGGGGTAACATTCACGATCAAGTGACTTTCCCCGGCCGTATCCCCGAATTGGAATAATCCGAAAGTCATTGTTTACCCCGCGAATAGTGGCGCGCCAATCGGGTTGTCTGGGGAAAGCTAGACTGATGTGGTCCCTGAAGATCGAAGTTCATCCTCACAAGCGAGCGAGTCAGTTCCTCAAATCCAGTCGGACGTCAGTAGCCCCTCCAGTTCAGATGAGGCGGTACGATCAGATGGCACATTTCACGATGAGAAAGTATATATCCCAGCTGGAGATGCTCAAATTGCTTCTTGCTTCCACACGCACCTCTTCCCCTTGCCAATTCAGACACGATGTTGTTTTCTCTTCCAGTATTCCTCTTCACAGGGCTCTCCACAGCCGCATCACTCACGCACAATGCCCTCCCTTGGAAACTCCCATTCCACGTCGATGGCCCACACATCTATTCCGCAAAGAACCAGGAAGTTCAGTATGTCGGCACAAACTGGGCAGCTCACCAAGAAGCCATGATCCCAGAAGGCCTGCAATATTCCTCAATCAAAGACATCGTCTCCAAGATCCGTGGCTTCAATCTCAATGTCGTGCGTCTGACCTTCGCTATCGAGATGGTTGACGATATCCTGGATAGTGGCGGAGACGTGACGCTGGAGGATACCCTGACCAATGCGCTTGGTGCAACGAATGGAAGCATTATTCTCAAGAAAGTGTTGAAGAACAATCCACAATTCAACAAGCGGACTACACGATTGCAAGTCTTTGATGCCGCGGCGAAGGAACTTGCTAGGCAGGGAATCTATGTGCATCTTGATAATCACATGTCCAAGGCCCTCTGGTGCTGTGGAGGTGGTGATGGAAACACCTGGTTTGGAGACACTGACTTCGATGTCGCAAAGTGGATCCGAGGATGGGAATTCATGGCCAAACACGTAAGATCTCCTGTTTCAATCTCAAAAGCTCTCAACTAACGACTCTTATCCAGGCCTCCAAGAAATGGCCCTCCTTCGCCTCCGTCGGCCTCCGCAACGAACTCCGCAAACCAGACGCCGGCTCCACAGCCGAACCCTACGACTGGTACACCTGGCACACGCACATGACCGCCGCCGCCGACGCAGTCCACGCCGTCGCTCCAGACGCACTCATCACCTTCTCCGGCCTCAACTACGACGTCACGCTCTCACCCGTCATCCAAGGCCAACTCCTCAACGGCACAACGGGAACATCCACAGCCGGGAAGTCCGCCCTCTTCACACCCTACTCGTACCCCTATGCCCACAAAATCGTCTTCGAACTCCACAAGTACGATTTCGAGAACACGCAAGCTTCGTGTTCTGATTTCGGCGCTTCGCTTTATAATAATGGGTATAAAACTTTGAACGAATCAGATAGCTCCGCCAAGTTGCATTATCCGATGTTACTGTCTGAGTGGGGATTCATCCAGAACGGAACGTATTGGAATCAGACTACGTATAATAAGTGTCTGATTGAATTTATGGGTAAGTACAGGCCGAGTGGGTGGATGCAGTGGGAGGTTGCGGGGAGCTTCTATAGGAAGACGAGTTATGCGACGGGTGTGCAGGTTCAGGACCTCGATGAAGCGTGGGGATTGCTGGATCATGAGTGGAAGAAGACGAGGAGTCCGGTGACGGTGGAGAATAGTTTGCAGAAGATGATTGACGCTACGCTGAAGTGAAGGAAAGGGTATCTAAATCCAAAGTGAAAACCAGAAAAGTAGCTCACTGAAGGTACGAAGCTTGTTATGCCGCCTGTGGAAAGGCAGTTTCTATGTACATATTCACAGATATCAATCGAGCTTGTTTATAAATGACACTAATATGTACTCAACCCCTACCATCATCCACAAATCTCCACCCCACACTCGTCTCACTCAACTGAACCTGCCTCATCCTCGCAACATCATCCATCTCATCAACCGTGATCAAGCTTCCCCTCTCGCCCTCCCGATCCGCAAACCCATGAAACAAATACGCCAACGCGCTACTCTTCCACACATTCGCCCCCGCCTGCACCGCCGTCTTCCAAATCGTCGCAACAAGCAACAAACACGTAGCCAGCACCAAAACAGCCGGCAGCGCTAGCCATGGCCATACCACCTTGACGCAAGTCTGTACCCCGTTCACTTCACCGAAAGCGCTACTGCTATTCCGATCGCTCGTCCGCATATAATTCGTCATCGCTGCAGCGAGTTTGTCAAACAGCGCCTTCGTGGAGCCATGTTTTGAAAACCCGCTCGCGTACATGGGGTTCAAATATTCAGATGTGAATTTATTGGCTGCTGTCGCCCAGTCCCTCCCAGGGTTTTCACGACCGTCTGAACCCCCGTGAGCCATGTATAAGCCGGTTACGTTTCCATTCAGCATTTTCTGCATGAAGGAGCTAAGGTTGATGAAAGCCAGGTAATGCGAGTCGACCACGCAGCCGTGGAAAACAGCTTTTTTGTGCGGATCATCCGCAACAACAGAGGACATGTACGTGTAGTTTAGGGGACCGTTCCCTTTGGCCAAAGCCATGGCAATGCCGTCTTGATCAAGGGAGATTTGATTCCACAACGCGGCAGTCATGTTGAAGCCAAGATATTCATACAGATTCTCATACTCGGTGTTGTTGTACCAACACGGTGAAAGCATGTAACTTGGATATGTCTCGTTCGATGGCAATTTAGTGTTGCGAGAAGGGCTGAATGGGGTAGCGATCTCTGTCGCGTTGCTTTCGCTGATGAGTGTTTCGACGAAAGAGCCTTCATGCACTCTACCTTCGTAAGTCCGCCCGCAGAAGGAGAGGCCACATGCTGAGGCGGTCACGCTGTCGAAATCTTCCAGTGTTACGCATTTGTCGTCGTCCATGGGAGATGTTTGGCATGTCGTTACCTTCTCCTTAGCTCCTGGTAGCAGAGCGGGGATGACACAATCCGTGTCCGGTTTGCGCTCACCGCCTGTCATCCATTCAGATGTGCAGCTCTCACTCCGCGTGTATGAGAGTGAAGTGAAGCCAGCGAGGAAGTATCCCTTATCTTGATATGGTATTGATGACGGGAAGCGAGTGAAGTTCGGGTACTGATTCGTGTTGCCAATTACCATGGCTGGAGGGGTTTGGATGCTCGAATTAAGAGGAGGTTGCATCATGGATATCTCGTCCCAGGTATTTAAATTGCTAGGATCGTCAGATCCGAGAAGTGTTGAGTTGAGGAGAGTCCGCGGTGCAGGAAAGTAGTCGTACTCCAAACGACTGGCATTCCATTTGCTGCCGTTGTAGACAACATCAACAAATTCGTTCTTGACATCGTATGCGAGATTGGTGCAAGAACTGCATATGCCGAATGTGGTGTACTTCATTGGGAAGGTACAGTTTCCAGTGGGACACGTTGAAGTGACAGCACTGCCGTTGGGGGCTGGATTGAGGAGTCCGTTGTAGATTGCACCGACCATTGCGACTTCGAGTGGCGATAGGAGATCCTGTTTGGGGGCGTAAGACTGAGCAATTGGAACGGAGGCGAGAGAGTCCGCTTCGATGAAATCGCAGGAGTAGAATCGAATGGCTTGCTGCACGAATGGATCAACTGCTATTGTAACAATAGTGACGAGTGCACCCAGTGCAGCTAGATGGCTGGCTCTGGTCAGCAAGAACTATTCAGACACTGTTGAAGGATGCTTACTGAAACTTCAGCGTGAAAAGTAACTGAGCAGATCCCCACGGTCCCCGACTCGCATTTTCAAATGTCGTCAAATCAGTTAGGGACCTTGGATCTTTGAACCAGATCCACTTCAATTGGCTGATACCTGCAGGACCCATCAGCTTTGGCTTTCCTCATAACATGCCGCCCCTACTCACACTCCGCAACAGCCATCATCATCAGCGCCTTCAATAAGGTTGAGAACACCGATACCAGAGTGTTGAGCGTAATCTCATACGGCCACTTCGGACTCGGTTTTCCGTCGTAATGATTCAATACAATCACAATCGCCACCAACGACATCGTAGTCCCGACCAGACTGAGAAGTTCCCATTTCCATTTCGAAACAAAGTCGAATCTCCTCACTCGGTATCTTGGGGCATTGTCGTGTGTTTCAGTCTTGGCGAAGTTAGATGGAGAAATCGCTCCCCCGCCAAGCATAGGATTTACCTCATGCTCTTGTGACAAGGCATCGACTTCGGTCGTTGTTAGTGTTAAAGGACCCTCGCTAGAATAGGCCGGGGGTTTCGATGGGCCCCGTAAATCCATTTTCGAACGTCGACTTCTGGTCTATCCTCAAGATCTTTTCCCAAACATGAGAAATGGAATCCGGGAATCAAGAAAGAGGAACTGCATAATTATCGCGGGAATCCGAATCAGATGTACCAAAAGTTGAAAAACGTGGTCAAAGGATTGCACTGAACTAAGCTTGAGGCTGACATGCTGTGCCTCCCCCTCCTGCAATTACAGGGTATAACATGTACGTGAGTGGCTCGGAATGGGCAGATCTGGGATCTGTTGCCGTTCGGCAGTGTGAGATTTTGGCTTGGCGAGCCTACTGAGCGTTGATTGACTGGACGCCCAGGTACGAGACCGAGATATGTGGCTGATGGCGCATCCTTCGCCCAATGATAACGGCTTGTTCGTAAGAATAAAGCTTGATGGAATCAATGTTTTTAGTTCCTGGTCCGGCCCGCTGTGGCGGCTTCCATCCAGGCAAAAATGAACTAGAGATCAAGAGGATCGATCATCAATCTGAGCGAGTCGTTGCAACGGAAGCTGCATACATCTCGGATCATGACTCTGAAAGATCTCGTAATATATATACAGGTAGATACAACGGTCCTCGGCCATGCACGTTACTCACCAGTAAGCGTTGCCCCGAGCGTCACCAGGCTCGATCTTTACAACACGAGCTTTTCGACGCCGATCCCGAAGTTCCTCGTTCGACCATTCCGAGGTTGATGGCACGTTTGCTGTGATATCGCCAGCGACCCCACAAGCTGGCGCGTCTTCTGGGTGAAGGACGAGCCCGCTGATCCTACGAAGTTGGCCTGACAACAACCTCATTGCTTTGGCGCAAGTAAATAGGTGCGTCATGAATTGACACTCCAAGTAGAGGATGTTCTCGGCTTTGGTTGCTTCGACAAGATCATCTTCGAACATTTCTTCCCGTTGGTCTGGGTCTAGTCTACAGCCATTGCAGCCCACACCCCACTCGATTTTGTTCATTTCGCGATTCAGCCAGGGAACGGCCATGATTCCTTTGTATCAGTACGGATTCTCGACCTTGCTATCTTCCCATGTGGACGATGCAGGCCTACGAGGTCGGTTAGCCTCAGCCTCGAGGATGTTGGGGTTGTCATCCATCCACTGACGCATTCTGGCAGCCCATGCATGAACCCTTTCGACTTCTCCTCGGTTCCCCGTCTGGTCCAAGGAATTTGTAGTATATCAGGATCTAAACGCAAGGATATCTTACTATACTGCTACAAGGTCGCTCCCATGGGCTTTTCCACCTGCTTTTGCACCTGGAGCATGTGGATAATGCTGACCCTGTTGCGAAAAGCTGGTCCTGTGGAATCACCCGGCCCAAAGCGACCGGGGGGAGAAAGAGCTTTCACAACTTGTGGATCATTTAGGTCGTTCGCAGAAATGTCGTAAAGAAGTTGGCAATGATCTTGCCTCAGCACGAGATACTCTTTCTTGTTTGTGAAACACTCGTAGCATACCCTACTGCAGGTTGGCAAGTATAGAAATCTACCAAACATGTTGCAGCTGCTACAACAATCCAAGGTCAATTCAATATACAGGTCTCTGCAGCTGAAAAAGGGTGGGACTCTGAGTGTGAGAGCGGCACGAATGCTGTTCGGAGCATGAGTTCTGATCGACTTGTATTGTGGAAGACAATCCACAGCACTTCGAAACCCACGGCTGACAGAACGAATCTTTGTCAAGCTTGCTAGGTCCAGATATTGACATCAAACATCTTGAAATATCTCCCGAGGTAGTATCCGCAATTTGCCAATGGATGGCGGTTCTGACCCTGGTTCAATGTGTGGTCCGTCATGCCTACCATTATCCGATGAGCAGAAGTCCTCCACCATCGCCGGCTCAATTATGTTATGTCGGATCTCGCAGCGATCGTTCGTGGACATTCGGTAAAATTTCAACTTGTAGATCGGATGCATTGCGAGCAAGTATGCCAAAGCATACATGTGCGCCTTAATAAGTAGGTTCTCTGGAAGTGCCGCCATTTCTTCAGGGACGCGAAATGCACCCTGTATGGTCTGGTTTTCCACCATCGACATAGCTAGTTCCATGATGCTGATCGGCGATACTTGTGGCTGATGTATAAGGAGAGGAGGTGCGCATCTGGAGGCTAAGGAATTGGAAATCTTGATTGAAGCTTGAATGTAGGAAGAAGAAGTGAGGACGAGAGAAGGAATTGGCAGTGGAACGCGACCAATGCCGATCAAACGCGCTAACCACGGGAAATCACCTGAGCTCGTGTTCACCTCGGCGGCAACCGATACTCTCTATCTTAATTCTCATCAAGCATCCTCTTGGACCTTGACCTTGCTGATCCGAATGCTTCCTCTTTCTAGAAGCACGCTGAGAAGCCCAAGCATGACGCATGGTCTGTATTCAAGCGGCCAGCACTGATGAGGTCTGTCAATCGAGAAGTGTTTGGATTAATGTCCAGCAAGTTTCCACGATCGATGGAACCAAAAGAGAAAATTCACTAATGACTGTTGTTCTCGATCTTGCAAGAGCGAAGCATTCTACGTCCATGCTTTGATATTGCTAGAAGATCGTTGTGCATTGTTGAACTATTACTTCGCCTCGGGCCCGAATCAACAATCGTCCTAATATCCGAGATCTGTAAGCGCCAGCTCTAGCGGGTGAAGAAATCATCCCCATCAGAATCCTCGTCCATGCCTGTTCATATACCAGGCTAGCAGCTGATTCAGATCTCAGCTTCTTGTTGTTCATTAGTCCGTCCACCAAATATTTAATTGACCACTTCTAAGCTCCAGAGACTTAGGTATCCGACATGACAGCACATCTACCAGGCGACTTGATCCCAGGCTCTGAGGGCCACAGGACGCTAGACATCTTGGAGGTCATCAAACTTTTTGAAGCTGCTGATATCGCCTGCTGTGTGGTTGGGATCTCGGCTCTGAAGTATTGTGGAGCATGGGGTAAGCAAAGACTATTCTGCCCGTCCTCAGCAGCCTTTCAGCTCTTTCCTGACAATTATACAGGATTGGGAACTTTGCATGCCAACTGAACTGGTCGATAGAGCTTGCTCGCTGCTACAATCTCTACCTCACGACAAAGTCTATCAACGATGTGAGCATGAGGCTCCTCCACAAATACACTCTTTGCTACACACTTTTCCTCGCTTCAAAGTGAAAGGATATAACCTTTACTTTGACATCTTACCAGCCGAAGATTGTCACTTCAGCTGCGAGCCAACGAAATTTGAATGGAGTTTGATGGGCATTCCGTACCCGAAGCTCGCCATCTTCGCTCAGAGTCTTCTCGACACCGTGGATATGGTCGGGCTGTCAGATCTGATCGATGGAATGAATTTGACCGAAGAATGGGGAGCTGAAAATCTTGATCTAACTGGTACAAATGATGTTTCCTGGGCGCTAGCAAAGAACGAGAAGATAAGAGCTTCTGTCCCACTAACCATGGGATCCCTGTTCTTCGAGGTGGACGAGGGCCCATTGAAGACGAAGGAGCTGTGGGAGCAAATGGTTCGCACGAAGAAGAAACGGATCGGGCAGGAATTTGGACCAGATCATATCACCAGATTCCGAGTTCTGGGCGACGAGGATCCTCGCCTCAAGAAACGACAATTTTGTTGACTATCCACTGGAAAGCCTGGAAGCGAGAACCAACACCCCCAACACCAACACGCTGGACGCTTACAAGGCGGCGCGTGGAACACCACTCGGGGTGCGCCCATCTTTATAGACCAACAACAACTCAAAATATATGAGATGTTCTCATGAGAACAGAGAACAGTCTCAAAATGCCTTCGCCTCCTCATCACCCGCATCGTATAAAAGTAGCCGCCTTCCATAGTAACTTTTTGATCTACGCGGCTGTATGCTCTCAAGCTTGACGGACCTCCAACGCGATGAACTGCTTTTCGCTAATTCACTCCAAGAGCCTGCCAAATTGATCTTCGACATCGGTCTGCTTCGCAACTGTTGCACTTTTAGTATGGCATCGAGCTCTCGCAGCCCTGAACCGGTACAGCCTGAAGGAACATACAACGTTCACCAAAGCCACCCCTTAGCCTCGGCGGCATACGAGGCTTCGGAGCTCCATCTGCATGCCGCAGCGCTGTACATAACCACCCATCTAGACAACCATGGTGTTCCGAATGCCTTGATGGGAGGCTTTTCCATGTACTTGCGCGGGAGTACCCGAGTCACTCACGACATTGATGTTGCTATTGGATGTGACATGCAAACGCTTCTACAAGCATTGAATTGGGAAAACGGTAAATCAAGCGGAAATGTATCTTTCGATGAGCTAATAGCCTCGAAGTGTTGTTCGGCCAATTAGACCCGTTTCGGGTGTCATGAGGGTATATGTTGAGGTGGGAGGAGACTTTGACCTCTCGATTTCCTCGCTTCATGTCAGTGTCGATCTTATCCTGCAAGGTATAATTCTTTCCCACTGCTGTGCTTTCCCTGTCCCTCGCTGACCACCGTACCCCAGGCTCACTGGGTGCACCCCTTGATCCTCTTACCTCATCTGAGCTCATCTCTCACGCATCGCCCATCACCAATACCACTACTCAGTATCGAATTATCAATGTTCCTGCCATAACAAGCGCCAAGCTTGGAGCCTTCCTTTCTCGAGCATCGCAGAACGACTATCAAGGTATTGTCTACTTGCTCATGAGATACCCACAAGAGATATATGAATGTAGAGCAGGCTTGAACCAAAAGCATAGACGGTCGTTCGTAAAGCAGTATGCTGCAAGGGGAGCTGGACAAGGAAAACTGAAGGCTGCAAAACACATAATAGGAGTAGTATAGATGGTCTTTGATCAGTACCAAGATTCTTTGACGTATACACCTCCCCACCTCACAATTTACTGGGCACCCACCTCGGCTTCCTCTTCTCGACGAAGCTCTTCACCCCCTCCTTCATGTTCTCCCCGCCATCCATCCTACTATACCAATTCTCCGCCAACAACCTCGTTCCTTCCTCAGCACCAACTCCCTCCCACCCCAGCTTCACCCCCTCCCTACTCACAATCACACTATCCGGACTATTCGCACAAATAACCTCCGCCATCTTAATCGCCTCCTCCACCACACCCCCCTCCACAACCTTATTGACCAATCCCCACTCCCTCGCCTCCTGCGCGGGCAGCGGCCGTCCCGTCAACGCCATCTCCATCGCCCTCTGCTTCCCCACCGTCCTCACCACCCTCGTCAACGCGCCCGCCAGAGCAACAACCCCAATCTTCACCTCCGGCAATCCAAACACCGCTTTCGAATCCGCAAGCACGATATCCGCATTTATTATCATCTCGCATCCTCCGCCGAAACATATCCCATTCACGGCACATATCACTGGCTTCTTGCCTGTTCTCCTGCTCAAGCCGCCGAATCCAGACGGAGGCGCGGCGCGCGAGGGCCCGTTCTCGTTGGATTTGTTCCACTCCTTTAAGTCTGCTCCTGCGCAAAACGCGCGTCCTGTGCCCGTCATGATGCCGCAGAGTAAGGAGGGCTCGTTGTCGAACCAGGCAAACAGAGAATGTAGATAATAGTGCATAGGCGCATTGATGCAATTGAGATCGTTGGGTCGATTGAGCGTTACTAGGAGGATCGAGGGTTTTGGAAAGGAGACGAGTATGTTTTCGTTTGCGGGTGGGGGAGGACTTGCGAAGTTCGGGGTCGCCATTTTGCTGGTTGTGTAGGACATTCGTGAGGAGGATTGGAAAACGAGGACTGGGCAGGCAGTGCGGGAGAGTGTGTAATTCTTGAATTCTGGAGAGGACAGGGACATGAGGCTGCAATTATATAAGTGGCATTGGGTGCGGAGGGTTGAGTAATCGTGAAGTTGTCAGATGGAGAGGTAGGTTACGTGCAAGTGGTAATAAGAGGATTTTTGCCATATTTATTGTGAGGGGGGGGGGGGGGGGGGGGGGGGGGGGGGGGGGGGGGGGGGGGGGGGGATATGGCGGGCCTCCTCGATCATCGAAGATTCCCAGGCTCTTGCTCTTGCTCTTGCTCGCAGCACACACACCCAAATCAAAAATTACCGCATGTCTCGCCTGGCCTGCCTTGCGCGCTGCTCCAGCAAATGATAGCGCTCGATCCGAAAAATAGGAGACAGCATGACCTTGCAAAATAAGTCGTACCTACATGAGTGAAAACACAATAGAGCAAAGCAAAACAAAGAAAAGTAGAGGGAAGAAAACAATTGCTGGACGAAACATGATTCAATTGCTGGCTCGCATCCGTTGAGCTTCGGATGCCTGGTTAGGTACTGATTACTGCCCACTTGTGCGTGCAAGTTACCGAGATGGTTTGGGAGTTCGGACGGGCAAAGCAGAGCACCAACCAGGGATTGTTCTCCGCTTCAGCGACTGAGCGACGGGCCACAGTGGACCACGGCCTAGAGCTGGAGTCCCACTCTGGCTTCCCAAGTTCCCAGCAGCCCTGACGGGAGATGCGCGTGGGCATGAGTGCGCCTGATGATTGTTCCCCCTCATGCCCGTAACCTGGGCCCGAACTGCCTGCTAGACAACATCCGTAGGTAACTTCAACCAAACATCGCTTGCTCACAAACCAGACGCTCCACGTTGCTTCCAACTGCGGCGATCAGCAGACACACCCAGCCAAAATGAGGGGTTAGCCATGGCCAAGATAACTCCTCGTTGAATTCTTCCATTCACCCATTCGCTATCGAGGGCCGAATTGTCAACTGCACCTACCCCACGTTGTTGTTGGATGCTGCCACGACAGGCTATAGCAATTCTGCAGCCAGGCCGCTAGAAAATGGCTGACGTCTGCCCTCCGCAATTCGCCTTCTTGGTGAAGCGACGTTGAAACCCTAACAAAGTTGCGCAACGTACAGTCCAGCAACGTGGGATGACAATTCCGAACTTTCCCGACCCACCGAGATAAGAGTACATGAACCACTCGATTGTCATCGTGCACCAAGGGCGGCATGGTCAAGCCACAGAGGCAGAATGGGCGAAATATGTTGCGCATGACCAGCCTTGCCGATCATCGGAGAGTATCTGATGCTTTACAATACCACGCAATGCATCAAAAGAAATATGTGGAATTGCCGTCAGAATTGAACAGCATCTGCCCGCAACATCAACCAAAAAATTGTGCTTTGCAACCTGTTTTGTAGCTTCATCGGTCCTCTTTTGGTCCAGAGTGCCAGATAATCATAGATTCCGGCCATGAAGCGTTCAGGGAATATCCTCCGGCCGCCACCAACGTGTCGATGTGCTGCAAATGGTATCAAGGAACTGCTCCACCATTGAGTACGTATCTTCTGCACGACTGTGCTAATTGTCAGCAACGTAATATGCCACAGGAGTGGGCATGTAGGGTTGAGAAACCCTATGATAAAACAACACTTACTGCTTTCAAAACATCCAGCCTCTCCCTTGACTGCTCAAAGACTTGTCTGTATTGCCTCAAACTCTCCCGGAGAACTTCCTCGCGAGTCTTCCTGCCCTCACATATATCCTTCGTGCGCAGCTCCATTTCTTTCCGCAAGAATGGTTTGCTCAGACTTGTCTCTAAGCCCATTCTGTCATAACCATCCACGAGAGCTACGCCGAGTGTTGAAGGTATGAATTCTTCTACGCCGCCTCGCCCGCCAGCCGGAGCAGCAGCGCCGCCTCGACCTCCTCGACCTCCTCTACCACCTCTTGCACCCCGTTCCCCCCGACCTCCGCGAGCTGGTGCAGGTTGATCATTGTTCGCACCACCACCGCCTCTAGGTCTTGTGAATGCATAATTTCTTGTCTGAATCATCTTGATATGCTCTGCCATTGTTGCGTCTGTACCGATGCCATTCGCATCCATTAACGCGAGTAAATCTGGTTCTGTTAGGTATCCAGGAGCTGTTGTATGTCCTTCCGTCATCATCGCCTCTGTGGGCTCGAACCGTTCGCCGAGCGTAAATTTTGGCAAAGTGACACTATTGTTCCAATTCTCGTATGGGTAGACATCGAGATAGTTCCGCGCCAAAACGACAACTCCATGTGCACCAAATGTCTCTTCTCCATACTCGATCTCGACATCGCTCGCTTGGCCTTTTGCGTCTTCGGAGCAACAGGCAAGAAATCGACGTGCGATGAACTCATAGACTCGTTGCTCTTCGGCGCTCAGTTGACCGGGAGCAACCCAAGCCACTGGATGGATGGGCGGGTGAGCTTTATCATCATTTCGTCCTTGTCGTGGCGTATTGAAACCTCCATTTATCAGACTCTGGGCATACCCACCCCATCTCTGGTCTGCAATCTGTTTTTCAACCAGGACGCGTAAATTTATTCCCTTATCGAACCGGTCGGTCTCGGTTCTGGGGTAGCTGATGAATCCTTTGTTGTAGAGGCCTTCTGCTACAGACATAGCTACTGAACTGTTCATCCGCAAGAATCGACTTGCCATCTTCTGGAACTCAACTGTGGTCAATGGCAGGGGCTTCCATTTGCTCGTTGGCTTCTCTTGCACCTTAGTGACCTTAGCAATCTTTGCTGCGATGCATCTTTCGAATAGAATGACGACAACTTCGCGATCGAATAGGCGGTTGCGTTTCCAGGTGAAAATGACATCAATGTTGTCTCGTCTATGAGTGACTTTGATGCTCCAGAAAGTTTCGGGCACGAAGTTCTTGACTCTGAAGTAACGATCGACGACGAAACCGAGAGTAGGAAACTGGCAGGATCCTATCGAAATTAGGAGGGACAAATAGACCAGGCCACCGATTGAAGCATACCGTAGCTTATCACTCTCTTATTACCAGCCTCGTTAAGATACATGGGTCCTCCAAGCGGGCGAAGACTATTGGTGAGGTATCGTGTGAAGATGTAACCAATTCTTAAATCAAGCTCAATTCGAGTAGCGACTGCGACGACCTGGCGATTATCCAGGTCTGTAGGATTCCGGGCAGCTTGAAGGACATGGCTAACTGATCAGTGGGGGATTTGGCGGTAGTAAGGCGACTTACGCTCTCTCAATGTTGCTGAATCTTGCTCTCTTGACTTCAAGTTGTCGATTCCCCTTTAGCGCTTCGGTTCGTACTTCGCCTCCAATATGCTCTCCTTCTAGATCACAGTCTGTCCATATGAACAGAGCTTTGGCGCCTCTAGCTAGCTGCTTGATATTATCGGCAATGACTTGCTTGTCCTGATCACATATTAGCAGCATTCGCATCATCTGCCAGCTAGATGAGAACTACATCATCAACTTTGACGCGCACAGGAGCGTTGAACAGGCTCTCCGGTGGAGGATGGTCCCAATTCTGCTCATACTCATCATCGAATCTAGCTTGAGTCAAATGACCAGACACAGCGGTCATGACCACTTCACAATTGCCCCATGGGTGGCCAAAATCGAACGTGAATGTGTAGTTCTTGATAAATTGGTTCCTGGTGTGTCCCTGCATATGTAAGTGAGGAGAATAGCTGACAACTCATAGACAATGATGACCTACAGTAGTGTAGCGGCCTCCAGAAAGATGCTCTGCTACAGCCTTGGAGATAGAGTTCTTCTCTGCAACGCAGAGAATCTTTCCAGGCATGGTTTCGCTGTCACGTGGATGCGTTCACTCCTGCTGGGTACATTGAGGGCTGTCTGGCCCATTACCTGTTCAGGGACACAAAATGGCATCCTGTAGCATCAACAAGTTACTCGACGCGTTGAGAACCCCTGCATGGACAAGGAGTTCTTGTCTTGGAGGCTGAAAGACGCGTGATTGTTAACCTTGAGAGTTCTTCCATGCAGAGCAACTTTAAATTCGGCCCCCAAGTTTAGATTGAACGGAAGCGACAATGCCAAGCAAATTGTAATCCCTGGACGTTGCAACGACTTACCTTAGCGCAGGGTCCCACTCGTCATTGATTTCATCTGGAGAGCAACAAGACTATCTTCATTGTCCAAAATCTACTCGAAGACATTCGAAACGAGTCTACATAGTAACCGACCGCCTGGTCTGCCCTCCTCAACAACGCCCGACCTGCTTTCCACCATGGTATTGCCCGTGATCAAGAGCATCGTAGACTGCTCTTCTCTCGAGAAGACTGTTTATCCATACCTACCACAGCTCTACGACCTTCCTCAGCAGATCCTCCAAACCTACGACAATCCGACTGGCCTGAAGAACCTCTACCTAGCCACGAACCCCTTAATATCCGCCTGCGCGTTCTCGCTGTTCCTCGCTCCTCTCTTTCTCATCGTGTCCGAAATCAACAAGAACTACTCGCAAGTGGACAGACTTTGGAGCATCCTTCCAACTATCTACAATGCACATTATACACTTTACGCTCATTTGTCTGGGCTAGATACCAAGCGACTAGATAATATGATCGCCTTCAGCGTCGTGTGGAGTGTAAGGATTCTGACATAAGCATTTGTTATTAGTACTGATGTTCCTCTAGTTGCGGTTGACATTCAACTACTGGAGAAAGGGAGGATACAGCATTGGATCAGAGGATTATCGATGGTATGGAGTAGTCGCGCAGCCTGTATAGTTCGTCAGCTAACTAGCCAACAGGGAAGTACTCAGGCAGAAGATTCATCCCAGCCTCTTCTTCATCTTCAATGTCCTGTTCATATCTCTCGCACAAAGCATCCTACTTTTCCTCATCACGACTCCTACATACGTTATGCTCCTGGCAGGTAGGATCGGAGGAGAGCTTACGACAGCCGACATGGTCTTCGTAAGACTCATGATGGCTTTGGTACTCCTGGAGTTCTTCGCAGACCAGCAACAGTGGAGTTCGTGCACACATTCTTTTCACGCATGCGCTCGTACTTTGCTAACACTGTATAGATTATCAACTTGCCAAGAAAGAATATCTGAAGACAGCCAAGGTTCCTCGTGCCTTTTACCAAGAAGACCTTGATCGTGGATTCGTGGTTACCGGCGTTTGGTCGTGGAGCAGGCACCCCAATTTCGCCGCAGAGCAAGCCATTTGGGTAGTACTTTACCAATGGGGTTGCTGGACTTCTGACGTTCTATATAACTGGACCTTCGTTGGGGCTATGTCATACTTGATTCTCTTCCAGGCATCGACCTGGTTCACCGAGCTCATCACGGCCTCAAAGTACCCCGAGTACAAGGAATATCAGAATCGCGTTTCGAAGTTCGTCCCCAGTCTATATACTGATCTTCCAGGAGATTTCAGCGACCAGAGAGCCGTCGACATCGTCGAGGACAAGGCGGATGAGAAGGCGAGAGCAATTGAGAAGAAGGGGGCTAAGAAGAACGGAACAACGAAGAGGTAGACGACAGACATCACGATAGCCCTCAATATCACTCCTCAAATTTGCATCTCTAAGAATATCAATCAAAGTTACGGAAATGACAGCGAACTCATGTTCTTTATCACGAGCTGGCATTGCTTTTTCAATCCCATCGAAGTTGTTCCATTGAGACTCGGTATCAAGGACAAGTTTCTTCTGCACCGCTGTGTCTTTGCTTTGGTTCTAAATTACCACTGATAAACCTGTTGGGTGTGGCTGTATTTACCTCTGGAGCTTAGCCAATGTGTTGCAATCCCAGTGTGCATCTGTTGCTTCGAGGTCTCGCTTATTCTACATTGGTAGCGGACGGGAGCTTAAGGGGCACTACCACATAGAATGGCCCATATGACATACGGAATGATTCAGAGGACGATCTAGCCTACACAAAGTGTTCAAATGATCCTCAGAAAATATGTTCTCTAACCTGACGTTACGTCTAGCCTTATTCTACCTAACCTTAGCTTGCACCCATACAGTCCATATCCCAAGACACCTACCTCATCCTTGACAAGTATGATATTTGATCGCACAAATGAATCTCCGATAATTCCTTCTTCTACAGTCAATCAAAGTTTACACATCTATAACATTATACACTCAATGCTAAAATGTCTTCGACCACACAATCATTCGATAAAGCCATCGGAGAGCTACTACCTCCCAGCACAATGGAAGACGTCACAACCACACAGCCAACAGCTGGAGCTGCAGCTGCAGCAACATACACTCCACCACCACAGCCAAGACCGCATCTTGTCACCAGCTCCAGTTCAAGCTCGAGCCTAGTGACCTCCTCATCCACAACCTCATCCAACGTTTCCACACCCACAAACATTGTACCTCCGACACCAGAAGAATTTAAACCACACCGAAAATACAACTGCCACATCCCACAACTCTGCCCGAGAACAGGCCACAAGATCGACGTCTTGCGAAGAACATATCCAGAGCCGAAAGAGGAAATTAATATTGAAGAGGCTCTGGCAAGGGGTTCGCTGCCAGGAAGATATGCGAAGGAGAGGGTTGCTAGAAAGGAGACGACGGAGGAGAAAATGAGCGAGTTCGAGAGGGCCAAGAGGGAGTTGAGGGGCTGGAAGAGTGCTTGAGATAGATTTGATCAAGAAAGAAATGAGAAGGAAGATTGCACCAAAGAAAATCAAGCAATGCAAACCATGTTCCAAAAGAAAAAGCAAGTCTTATTGTGTTGGTATCTCGTACTATCTGCAGTTCAATGCCATCCATCCATCCTTCTCCAAGCCCAGTCTTAATCACCTGAACGCCAGCAAATTCACGCGCAAGCAATGTCCAAATGTTCGTAGTAACCATCGAGGTGCTGACCCGTTGAGGTGGCCATGGGGATCCCATATGAACAGAGTAGAGATAAACACCAGCTGAATGCATCAAATCGCCGTCCTTCTATAACGCAACGCCAGACAAAAGACTGAAGTGTAATGCACGGTCTCAGCAATAGACCCTCCAAATGTAAAAGCAGGGACTAGACTCTCTGGCTCGCAAAGTCAAGCACCTCGCAATCATCTTCGAAGAATCCCTCTTCATTACTATCACCGGTATTATCCGGCCCAGCACGAGGGGCACCCTTCCGTCGTCTGGTGGTGATCACAATCTGCTCCATGTCCTCGGTGCTGTCTGTGACTTTCATGATACGTTCGATAGCCGAGGACGGAAGAGCCCGGTGATCAGCCGAGAGATCAAAGTCATCATCTGGGCCCTGCGGTGGACCAACGTCGATTTTCGTCGCGTTGACGGGACCTCCGAACGCCCAGGGCGATCGAGACTGACTCGTCTGGCCCATCTTGACCTCGACAGCCACTCGAGGTGGAGAGATGAGAGCTGACACAGATGGAGAAGGAGGTAATGGCTGTTGTTCTTCGGAGTATATGTGTAGACCCACCCGTCTATCAGTGTGGAACGGTTGATATGGAGCGTTCGACTCAATCTCTGCTTGAGGAATCGATGACTCAGTTCCATGAGCCTTTGCATTGGGTGCTGGTGATAATCTAGCTTTCCAGCGAGATTCTTCAATGTCCCTCTCGGTGAGTTTCAGATCCGCAATCTGGTTGATGTCCCGTGTCATTGCGGGTAACTTGATATCTGGGAGCGAAGGCAGCCGAAATTCGACATATTTGGCACCTCTTGATGCCTTCTGTTTGTCCACAGGACGATCAGCTCTGCGGTTTTTGATAGTGTAAATTCGAACAATCCCACCCCCAAGAACCATCACCGAATCATTTCGCTTGCCGTTAAGCAGTAAGACGCATCCCGTCGCTGGGATACTTTGGCTGGGAGGAAGGTGAAGTTTGGTATTAGCAGACTTGCGCATTTCATTCATCTTTCCAGTTGCAGCTCCGACCGATCTGCTTATCCCAGCAGCCAGTGCTTGTGTCCCATGGCCAGCCTGGGCAGTGACTGTCCTAGCAGATATTCCAACGCTGCTTCGACGGCGACGGCTGACCAAAGGCCGGGCAGCAGTCCAGATAGAATTAACCGCACTTGTAGCTACTCCTGTAGCAGTGAGAGCTGGTCCAACAGTCTCGCTGCCACCTTCACCTGCTTTCTGTGACGACGGCCTGCGCCTGGGTGGCGGCCAGGCGAAGGCGCTGGCTGGAAGATCAAGTACATGTACTGTACCTGGTTCAGTAACCATTGCAGCACGTTCACCATGAGGCGAAGTCCAAACAACGTCGACGATCCTCGCAATGGTCATTCGTGAGAATTGAGCGATTTGTCTCACATGGGGACCTGGAACACCCGATCCTTGCAGGCCACCTTTGAGAAAGGATGATTTGGCGTACTGGACACGCATCAGGTCCCAAACAAATTGGACATCGCCCTTGTTACTGGCTGTGAATAGAGCTAGTCCATTAGGTGCGAAGGACAAAAAGCTACATCCCTGAGGGACCCGAAAGGTAGCCAAGGGATGCGGTGATGAGCCCGTGGAAGAGGGATGCTGAGCTAAGACTTCTAGATCAAGAATGGAAATTAGACCAGGATCCTTGGTCACCAGCGGAGCTGGGGGTTGAAGGCCATGAGTTGGGGGGAACTGCTGAGCCAAATTCGCATGATTTTGATAGGGCAACGGGCCGGCTGCTGGCTGATTCTGCGCAGGCTTGTTTCTGTAATTATTCCATGCAGTCAGGCCCTGCTGTGTTAAGTAATTTCCTGCCTCGATGAATTTCTGAGTTCCGATCTGCACAATCTGTTTCATGACACTTTCCCTGCCTGGTGTGTCGACCGTACAATTCACGTTCGGCAGGTTTGGGGGAGCATGCGAGGTCACTCCTGGAACTTTGGCGAAAGAGCCAGGGCCGTGAATTTTCGCTCGAAGAGAGATCTGGGAGGTTGGAACTGAAGGGCAATACGCAAGCCAACGACCGTTCACGGATACGATCGAAGCCTTATATTGCGTACGAACCGGTTGGTCGGCCGTGTGCCAATCATCGGGGGACGGGTTTGAGGCTCCCATCTCAACAGTGACACCATGCTGTACCGTGGTCCAAATCTTGCCAATGCATTTGAACTTCTCCAGTCCGCTCTCTTTGTCCTCTTGACGGAATATCCAGGTTTCGCCTGTCGTCCCGGATGCTACAATAACATTGCCGCTATCCGCTCGGATACTCAATGATCCCACAGGCAGGGGTGGTCTGAACACTGGGCTGGTCGTAGGCAATGCGATACGTGTCTTTGGCAATGAAAGAAGTGTCGCGACATGGGCTTTCGTACCCAGCGAGTACACCTCCACAGTTGTTTGGTAGTACTCGATTGGCTCAGTTTCTTCGAGCGGGAGCCCGTGTATTCTCGGTGACCCTTGAAGGCTGTCGCTGGATGCACCTGACTTCCCTTCAGATGGTGGTGTGTGGTCGTCGCCACTGGAAGAGGCATCCGAGCGCGGTGCTGGTCCATGTATAACCAGAGCAATGAGAGGTGCATTGAGTGACCCTGGCGTTGTCCATGGCAGGATTTTTGCATTGTACACGCCGCCTCGGAGTCCTTCCAAGCCTGCCACGGATTGTTAGCTAGTAATCGCGCCAAAGACTGAGGATACACTTTGAAAACTTGGAAAGGCTAAGCACTACTTAGAACGAGCTTACTAGATAGTTTACTGATGCCACGCTTCGTAACCGAATAAACGTTTAGCCCTCCTTCATATCCGTTGACAACCACATCGTCTGCTGGCTTCGATAGGTACTGTTGAGTTGGAAGGCTATCAAAGCCACTGTAGAACCCATTTTCTCCGGGAACGAGGCCTGGAATGGGTGGAGAAAGCAGCAAATTGGCATCTGGCGCCCCGTAGAAGTGAGCTTGAGCTTGGTGCGGAAGTGGTGGATGCTGAGCATATCGAGGATGCTGAGAATACATCGAGCTTCGTCGTGCGGCGTATGAGGATACTTGCGAGCGATGATCTTCCATTCCCTGAGGGAAGTTATTATCGAGCTGATAACTCAGTGGTCTCCTTCTGCTGGAGGAAGGCGGAGACGCCGAAGACACATAGCCGCCCGGGATCCCCCTTTGCTCTCGTGTAGTCCATCCAAAATTCGCCAGTCTGTCCTCGTAGGAAAACGTCGGCGGAGATTCTCCTAGATTAATCAAGTTGCTTGGAGAGCTCGAGAAGGGGGAAACATTTCGTGCCCATTCGTTTGTATTCTGAGGAGTCTTATCTAAAGCAGCCGAAGACAAGGCATCGAGTAGAGGAGACGTAACGGGATTTCCGTTGGATGGAGACCCCGTAGACTTCATATCTGGTGACTGGACGCGGTGTGCTTGAGCTGGTACTGGCTTCGCGTTCCTGGTAGAAATGGCGGTTAATAATGTCCCAGCGCAGTCATAGGAAGTAAGTCGATACTCACGGCGCCTTCGAAGAATTCTTTGTCACCGCCGCGAGAACTCCTCCACCACCATCCTTCGCCGTCCCATTCTTTCTGCCGCTCTTCGTTGGAATCTGTACTCCAGACGTTGATGCCTTCTGACTCAGCTTCGAGGGCTGGGAGCTACCGTTCGAAAGGTTGTTGTTATCTTGGTCGGATGAGGGGGGCATTCAAAAGACTTCTGGGTCTTCTACGGAGTTGGTATGCTCTGCGGACGCTTCGAATCTTGGAAACCTTACTGGGACGGTTCTTGAGGCAGAGTCGGGGAGCAATGACGCGGGGTCAGAAGGTAGCTTTCGAATGACCAAACTCCCGCTGTCCCGCTTGCTTTCCTGGGGTCAGGAGAAGTGCAGGAGGAGCGCGAGAGGAGATACAGCGCGAAGTATGTGTCTATAGCTCGAGTTGGGTTGTTCTAGTTTTTGAGGGTTGATTGGGATGCAAGTGAGTAGTCCTCTTCGTGAGGCCGAAGGCAAGGCTCCAAGGATCGCGGGGCTGGCAGCACCCGGACGCAATGGGCCGCAGGAGCAAAGTGCTTATGATTGGCCAAAGGTGCAGCATCAACATCAGTGCCGGGATTCTGATTATCTGCAACTAGGAATTCAGGTACAGTGGAGTCGTACAAAATGACACAGCACGCCTGGCCAAATGATCTTGCGTGATCTGCATGATATCAGAAAGATGTGCCTTTTGTAGGCATACTCATCCCAAGAAGTAGGGGAACATCTCGATAGTCTCGATGCCGTGTTTAACAGGGTTGTCGAATAGAACGCACCCGAAGAAACGCCAGCACAACAAACATCAAGGAGCGGCACAACTGGTAAAAGGTGTCGTAGATTCAATGTAGACAATGTCTGGACGGTATTCATGACCGGATATTGTAGTGTTACACGCATCATTGTCCAGGCTACTGTCCCAAACCCGAATCTTCCAATTCTTGCAGTATCAAAACGCCCAAGGAGACAAATGGTTTGCTCATTCCAGATACACCTATTTGCTCGATGGTTCACTTTCGCCTAGGTCGCTGCCAGAGCCTTGTCTACGCCTTCTTCTTTCCCGCAGCCTTAGCCTTCGCTGCTCTCTTCCTGTTGCTACGAATCATAACCACGCTCAAGAACGAACCGACGACTGCTGAGCCTAGAAGGATGAGGATGACTGGAATGCGGATCGCCCAAACTCGTGGAGGGAACAAGTTTTGCAAAGGGTGGTCGTAGTCGACGAAGGGCTATTCAAACCAAGCTTAGCAAATATGTTGTTGCGCGGAAAGTGTGCAGTCCTTACCATGAGAAGTGTCCAGATGGAGTAGTAGAGAAAAACGACTGAAGCAGCGACCAGCATCGCGAGTCCAACCAGGGTGTCCAGCTGCCAAGTTGTTAGCTCAGAAGCTGATGATATAAGATATCTAAGCTGACCATTGTTGCGGACTGAGTTTTAAAGAGTGTGAGGGACCAGACTTGAAGTGAAGTGGCTGTCGTCGTAGAATGATCGTTTGTAGGGGATGGATTTCCGCCCCATAATGTTCTAGGGACGCTAAAACGACCCCTGCATCTGGAGCCGGGCTTGAACTGGAACGCGCACATGAGGCAACAGCGAACGCTTAGAACCTTATTGTGTTCAAATCTAAGCTTCAGAATATCAAGGATTTAATGTCACAAATAGAATATCTAACTTTTGATTGACTTCGTGCCCACCGAAGGCGGTCCTCTGATTAAGCATACCCGCTCGTCACGTGAAGCTACTTTGCGCCACCTCTAAATTTCCCCGAGCGCGTCTTTTTTTCGACTGCCTGCCTCGTGCCTGCCTCGTCTGGTCTGCAGCCTTATTGCGACTCAACACCACCACCTTATCGCAACAATGGAGGTCGCACGCGGAAGAACCGATGACGAGAAGCAGGCGGCGGCGAAGGCAGAGTACGAGAAGCTCTTGACGATGCGATCGGGCGGCACGTACATCCCACCAGCGCGACTACGAGCTCTTCAGTCTCAGATCACCGACAAGACCAGCAAGGAGTATCAGCGTATGGCATGGGAAGCTCTCAAGAAGTCTATAAATGGACTAATCAACAAAGTCAACGTTTCGAATATCAAATACATAGTCCCGGAGCTGTTTGGCGAGAACCTGATTCGAGGTCGAGGTCTGTTCTGCAGAAGCATCATGAAAGCGCAAGCTGCAAGTTTGCCCTTCACACCAATATATGCTGCTATGGTCGCCATCGTCAATACAAAGCTCCCCAATGTGGGTGAGCTTCTGCTCAAGCGCCTGATTGTGCAATTCAAGAAAGGCTTCAAACGGAACGACAAAGCAGTCTGTCTCTCTGCCACAACCTTCATTGCGCATCTATGCAATCAGCAAGTAGCACACGAGATGGTAGCAGTACAAATGTTGTTGCTACTCCTCAACAAACCTACGGACGACAGCGTTGAAATTGCCGTTGGTCTGACGAGAGAAGTCGGACACCACCTCGAAGAAATGAACATGGCGGTATCCATTGTGGTTTTTGATAGATTTCGGGGCATCCTTAATGAGGAAGACATCGATAAGAGGGTCCAGTACATGATTGAGGTTCTTTTCCAAGTACGGAAGGACAAATACAAGGACAACCCATCTATCAAGGAGGAGTTGGATCTGGTTGAGGAGGACGATCAAATCACGCATAGGATTTCTTTGGACGACGAAATTGATGTGCAGGATGGCCTTAACGTTTTCAAATATGATGCCAATTGGGAGGAGAACGAAGAGCTATACCAGCGAACGAAAGCTGAAATTCTTGGAGAAGGAAGTGATGATGAAGGAGACGAAGATGACAGTGACGACAGCGAAGACGATGAGGACAAACAAGAAGAAAAGGCCCTTGAGATCAAGGACCAGAGCAATGCTGACCTGGTAGCATTACGTAAAACCATCTACCTGACGATCATGTCCAGCATCGACCCAGAGGAATGCTGCCACAAACTGATGAAAGTTTCGCTGCCAGCAGGCTTTGAGCATGAGCTACCATCCATGATCATCGAATGTTGCTCCCAGGAGAAGACTTATTCCAAGTTTTATGGATTGATTGGTGAACGGTTTTCGAAGATCAACCGACTTTGGACAGACCTATTTGAGCAGTCATTTGCTAAATACTATGACACGATTCACAGGTACGAGACAAATCGTCTGCGAAATATCGCTCGATTTTTTGGTCACCTGCTCAGTTCTGATGCGTTTGGATGGCATGTCTTTTCAGTTATTCATTTGAACGAAGAAGAGACCACTTCGAGTAGTCGTATTTTCATCAAGATTCTGTTCGAGGACTTGGCTGAAGAGATGGGTATGCCAAAATTGCAAGCTCGGTTGAAGGATAATGCTCTTCGTCCATATTTCGAAGGCATCTTTCCCCGCGATAATCCACGGAATACGCGATTCTCCATCAACTACTTCACTTCGATCAAGATGGGCCCAGTAACTGAGGAGATGCGAGAGTATCTGGCCAACATACCGAAGCCAGCTCTGCCAGCACCACCACCCGCTGATTCATCGGATTCGGAGTCAAGCTACTCCTCCTACACAGGCTCGTCGTATTCGCGATCGCGGAGTCGATCGTTGAGCCGAACTCCTCCACGAAAGGCGCAGGCAAGCAAAGTCACCAAAAGGCAGCGCGACCTTTCAAGCTCCCGGTCCCGGTCTTTCTCACGCTCATTCTCACGATCTCGATCTCGCTCCTTGTCACGCTCAAGATCTCTTTCCCCATCACGATCACCTCCACCACGCCGAAGTCGCCCACGATCTTGGACACCAGATCGAAGTCCATCACCACCACCAAGGAGACGAAGGAGTCCGTCACCTAGGGGTGGAAGCCCATCTCCAGCTCCCAGAAGAAGGAGGAGTCCGTCGCTGAGGAGTCGAAGCCCATCACCTGCTCCTAGGAGAAGAATGAGCTCAACCCCTCCTCGGCATCGAAGAAGTCCGTCTCCTCCTAGAAGGAGACGAAGCCCATCACCTCCACCGAAGCGGAGAAGACTTTCCTAAAATCAATCTGCGGGCCGTGTATAGTATTGCGAAGGCGCTATGGGGTTATTTCACTTGGACGAATAGCCAGCGTTATTGTCGTGTCCACCAGTGGCACGGATAGGATGTTCCCAAAAGGTTATTTACAAAGATACCACGACCTGGCCTACCGCGGTAGAGCAAAAAGAATGGACTTGAGTTATGCCAACCCTCTTTGCAGACCATGAAAACGTGATATAGAGCCCTTTCCTGCATGATTTAGCATGCCTCGAGATTGTGTAGTATTGGTACTTTTGTTGGTTTTGGACATCTCCTACATGTTTGACTAAGCATACTTTAGTCATGCCATTCCATGATTGGTCCATCATACAGGGAGTATCTGCCGGTTGCTTCAGCAAGACCCTGGCTTTGAAGTGGATATGATCATGTAATCGACAAGCGCTCGTGGTTTTTGGGATGACATGCTATGCCCCTGTCAACCATCAGTCCGCGCGCGGATGCATCCAACCATGCCATGGAACGCTCAAAGGAAGAATCACAGAAGCAAAAACATGGCCTAGACATGTAAGCCCATGACTTGGCAGCGGGGGTTCTTTACAAAATCGCCTGATTTAGCTGTATAACCATACGCGGCGCTCTGGCGGTCATGGACAAAGTGGCCTGTCTTTATTACAGAGACGAACAGGATGAATCTCTGAGATGAAGCTCTAAGATGTTGGCGTCCACTTTTTTAGTTCTTTGTCATCAGCTTACTTAAATGTCTAGCTTCAACGTTGCTCAAAGTGGTTGGACTGAGCAAGGGTGCAACTGACAGGCCAAGGCGAGCGAACAAGTTCAATTGGAGCTCGGCATGGCATACATTCCCGTTCCCGACGGGCTACCATCGCGAGTGATTATTATTGACGTTATTTCAGCCATTCATCACCGCATTGCACTACTACACTATCCTACCCTACCCTACATTACACATGGCACCTTCCCATCTTGCAGTGTGTCAGCCAACTGCTCCAGAAGCTACCCCTGCGAGATACAAGGTGCTGTACCCCTGAAGCCATGTTTTCGGGCCAGTCCACCACCCAGGAGGGCAAAAGTGCATGGTTTACATCACTCTATGGGATTGTCAGTCGGCACGAATCATTCCTCCTTCAGTCCCTGGGCCTTGGACATGTAGCTAAGTAGCTCATGTACCGCAAATCCTGTGCCTGAATAGGATTCTCTGCGAGTATGTAAGCAGACTCTTAATCGTATTTCCTAGCCTTCCTCTTTCCATCTCCAGACATCTCACCAACTTCGATTGTGCAGACACGATCCGCAACTTGCGTGCCCTTTCTCCGAGATCCCACCCTCGCCCAAACCGATTCTTGCATGGGATACGGCCGAATGGATGGACTTTCCTATACGCCCCCACTACAAATAGGTTCTGGCAGAGTGGTGAGTGGTGATGGATGCTCGGGAAAGGGAAGACTCCCAGTCACGCCGGCCGAGCATCAAGCGTCCTTGGGAGGAGGAATACGTCTTGCCAGAGCAAGTCAATGTCTGGAAAGGAACCAGACTTCCTCCAATTGACGCTTCATACCGCCGACCATCACTACCACCACAATTTACCGAAACCGAAGATAGCTGGCAGAATCATTATGGCTCAGAATCGAGCGGCGGAGGAGTGAAGAGGAGTCGATACGAGGGACATGATTACAATTCACTTCCTCAAGAAGACCTGGATTTGAAGGGCACTTTCCTCAAGCCCATTGGTTCCCGTAAGGTTTCGGCACTCTTATTTTTTGCGTTGTTAGAGCTCTAATTCAGGGCATACAGAATCAAACTACACTCCGACTCGAAGCCCACCGGATGTGCCTAGCTCCCGCCGCGAGCACGAGCAAGTGCGGGTAACCGCAGAGCTGGGAGCACCAGGAGCTTCAGAAAATGTATCGCTAATAGAGGCCTGTACCAGCTGCAAAGGGCTGATTATGCAGGGAAGTCTGGGCGACGAGAAAAATGATTCGGCTGAAGTTCTCAAACTTTCTGCAAGCTTGCTGAATAACACAATCTTGGTCCTAACTCGATTTATGCCCGAGGCTCGGGGTGCAATTCGTGTAAGTTAACGGAGCCGATGCACCTCCCACTACCTCGCCTTACTGCCTCTGCTGACCGGAATGTAATCAGGAGGGAGCCAGAACTGATCTTAGCTCGAGAGTCGAGTGCCCTCCAATAGAAGAAGCCGGTCTGAAACATACGCTGGACTGGCTCCTGGATAGGATTCATCACGTCAATGACCTTGCCGAAAAGCTCCTGCAGCATGTACCACAAGAGACTTCGCAGGGCATCGAAAGAATTTTCATTGAAGGTGAGAACAGTGCTCAAGATGGTCTTGAGCACATATCGAACAGAAGAATGAATGCCGAATCAGGAGACTTAAAAAGATCTAGGGATAGCCTGGATGACGCCAATACGGATGCCAAACTTCACACCCGGCCACGGTCTATTAAGACAACTCTACCGGGGACTGAAGAGTTCTTGTCGATGAGGAACGTTCAGGAGCACCATCATCTACAGGCAACTCTGCGCAGTGCACCAAACCTAAGGGTTCAAATGAACCCGCCTCCTCCACCAGTAGCTCCCAACCGGCAGCTTCCTTCGCCTCCTGGACGTTCCCTGCCTTCACCGACATCGATGAACTTTCCATCGCCTTCAGCTAGCTCTTATGGGTCCTCGTCTCAGCCTTCCAGCCACCTCCCACCGGCTGGCCTCTACCACTCATCTTCAAGTAGTTATCTTCCCCCGATTGGGCAGTCGCACTCTCCGGATGCCCTTCAAGCCCATACAGCGGCATTACAGCACGAGGTGTCTGTCCAGAAGATTGCATTATCATCCCTTCAAGGCGAGCATAACAAGCTCCTTGCGGCCTTCTCACGATCCCAGACACGGGCTAGTGCGCTCGAGAAGAAGCATTCTGTATCCGATACCGAGATCATAAGCTTGACTGAGGAGAAGTTAAGGCTCCAATCCCAGGTGGTCGAACTAGAACGAGATGTGGAAGAGTTAGCACGCAGTCGGGATGAATTCAGGCAGGCTGCAGTTCAGGAGGGAGCTCAGTATGTGGAGATTGTCAGGAGAGCTTCTCGACTAGAAGAAGTAGCTGGAGAGGAGAGGAAAGGATGGAACAAATTGAAGTTTGAAATGGAGCAAAAAATAGAAGCATTGAGCGGTGGCAGCAGCCGGATGGATCTTACCCCCAGCGGCTCGGAGCAGCTTCTCAATAATGTCGCTTCTCCAACTTCCGATATTGATGACCAGACCCAGCTCAAGTCGGAGGCAACGAGTGATAGCCGACCTACCTCACACCCGAAAGTTGTTCAGCGAGATTCACACCAGGGACTCGAGGAGGAAATTCAAAGGCTTCGAAATCGGTGTGCTGAGGTTGAAAGCGCGCTGCAAGCCGTTCGTGAAGAGAGTCGTAATATGGAGGGAATCGTTGAAGCTCTCGGTCTGGCAGGAAAGTCGATTCTAGAAAGGGCTGATAGGACGCTTTCGAGTAGCTGACAGGAACGCTGTCCTGATATAGCGAAGATCCGGTACCTCAGGGTTCCGGCGAAACAACTGAGGAGTTCCAGCGCACTTGAAACAAGACCCTCGGTGCGGCGTACCGTCATTTGGAGGCGTTTTGTGGTTAGGGAGGCATATATCCATGTAATTAAAATGGTCTGGCAGACCCTGCCGTACGGTATATGAACATCATATTGAAGAGCACATTGATGCACAGTCCGATCTTTGTCTTTATACGACACGAGCATGGCAGCGGTTCAAGAGCAGGTTTCTGAACTGCAAAGTTGACGAAATGAGGGAACAACTCAGAGAGAAGAAGCCACTGTGAGTTACGGGCTTTAAATCCTCTAGAGTAGTGTCACCCCCTCGTCGAAGCTACGTGGATCACACGCAACATTCGACGCGGTGACTATCCCATCAGGGGATCTCCGCATCTAGATCATCCCAAACACGCCTTCATCCCACTCTACAGCCATCGGCGGCAGTCATATCTGATCAATGTCATTACACGACAAGCTAGCCGTCATTTCATAGGCCACAGTCAGCATATCACGCAGCAACGATGCTCTCTGATAGGCCCTTCCCGAATCGAGACCTTCCAGTTCGGAAAGAAGCGTTCGTTTGTCACAGTGTCCTGTACCAAAAGCAAATTCCTTATGTCTTCTACCCGACAGGTTCCAGAATCCAAGCACGAAACGGGCCGCGATGCAAGGATCCCTGCCGTCTTTTGTCCTCGCCGCAGGCAAGAGTGGCGTGAGAAGTGGAAATGTGGGCGTCGGAAATTTCTTGGCATTGAGATTCAAGAGGGGTTGGAAGTCGTGAGCTTATCGAGTGGCTGAAGGATTTTTGGAGGAATAGGGGAAGATGGCGGGGTTATTTCCCTGCTCGGGATTTGAAATCAGAAGTGGTGATTCGGATCTCACGGCTTGGCAATATGATGGTCGATCCTGAAATTGGGAGCAGGGGAGGGCGGAGTGGAAGATCATAAAGCATTCATACTTCATGTCGCTGCTGCGGATGGCTTACCATTCGAGCTGGTTGTAACGAAGTAAGTCGCAAGACTTTCGTCAATGTTGTCAACAAGTGTCAAGAATTCCCAATGGATACAGGTCAAGAAAGCGTCCTCCCGCAATTATTATTACCATCACGTCTGCACCAAGGCCCTAGTCATATATGTATTTGACTGCTTGATTGCTCCGTCGAGAAAAGCAATGTGAGTACGACATGGAGACTCTGCTTACCTACTGCTGGTGAACCCTAGGACGACATAATGATAGCTACCCTTCCCATGTAAAGAAAACCCCATCTGGAGAAGAACACATTCTCGGATCCAGCCCAAGCCCATGTCCAAAGTCCCGCCTTGAATTTGTTTGGAAGATGCATCGGTCTCTCAAAAGTGAAGATCCATGGTCCGCAGAAAAGAAGAACTCGAACAAAATCGGGTTTCCCTCGACGCCAGACGCTTCAGCCAAACCATGACTTCGTAAGCTCCCCTCCAACCTAAGTGCGACGATCAAGCTCTTCCTGAAGCCTTCGAGACCATCAGTAAAGCCTTTACCGCGCAAAGATAAAGACTTACTGGGCTGCGAACAGCAAATCGGAATCATATTGTTCCTTCACTGCGTTCAGCTTCTTCATGCTCATGACATCTGCAGCAATATTCTTCCTAGTTGCCCACTTCACGATAACAGAGGCGTGCAGTGTGTGTTGTCTCATCATATTTATGAAGTCATGGATCGTCTTAGCGTCGTTCATGAAATCGGGACTTCCAGAGAGGATGATGTCTGCAGTGGACCCGTCGGTCTTCTTGTTATTGCGGGTGAGAATGAGCTCCGCAAGCCTTGATAGTGGAGTGCCGGGGGCCGTCTGGCTTGCGCTGAGCACGTCGATGTCCTCGACACGAACGGCCAGATTCTGGCATAAGAAGGCTGGATTGACTTGGATAGCTGATGGTGACAGAGAACTCTCAAGAGTTTTTGGTCAAGGTGAATAGGACAATGTCGATCTCCCACTTGATGTAGGTGACGCCGATGTTTTTCTTCATGTCATACTACAGGCGTGTTACCTGCCACCTCATAATCATATGATATCACAATATAGAGCTTACCATTGAGATTTTCTCGTAATACTTCGGCCCAAAGTTGCGAGATTCTCTGTTGACATGAACAATAGCTGGTACTGAAGTCCGAGATGCGAGCTTGAACCGCTTCTTACAGGAGTTAAACTCCACCACTCGAGCTACTCGTGCACTGAACTCCCATACCATGAGTCGAAGCTCCAAGGAAAGTCTCTTCAATTGCGGAAACTTGGGCATATAAGAATCTGGTCCTCATCCGAGCGTAGCTGCGGCCATCATTTTGGAGTCTCTAGTTCGTATCGCTGTCTTCTGGCGCTCCTGCTGGATGTAGAGCTTGGGATTGCTCTTCCACAGAGCAATTTCAGAGGGCAGATTTAGCTGCTTATTTGACGTTGGTGAGCTCTCTGGACCAATGTCACGAGGCAAGTTTGCGACTTCAGCTTGGAGATCACTGGACTGAGAGGATCGAGGAGGCATGATTTCTGTTCTGCGAAAGCTTTAGCAGTCGTTGGACCTGTTATTGAAGTGCTCTGAGAATTGTTGTATGAAAAACTGCGATGCTTCTATGATTGGCAGTCTATTTGAAGAATGTTTGTAGTGGGTGTTTGACGAGAAGATGAAGCAAACAACGAGGAGGCTAAAATCAGCAACTTGAAGAGTCGCCAAAAAAAGACAAGTCAAACTTTCGGGCAAACACTCGAACGTGTCATTAATCACAAAGCGAATAGGTGTGTTTCTAGGCAGCAATTCATTCCAGAAAAGGTAGCTGCAACTGGAACTCACCTTTGGGGATTATTGCAGCTCCCTCGCCTCGTCAGCCTAACGCGAAAATGCACAAAATCTGAGCTCCTTCAACTAACGAAAGAAGCAAATTTCTGCCATCAGTCGTGCAGCTAGCGTGCTAGATGCTCGTCCGCGGACGTAGGGTGTGAAGACGTAGTAGGTTTTGTCTCTTCGGACTCGGAACTTGCGAACTTGCGAACTTCGAAGGTATGAGGGTACCTAATATTGATTCGTCAATATTAAAACGGCATATCCTTTTGTCTTTCTTTTTCAGCTTGGCTTCCAAATTCTAGTCTCTTGGATGTTCTAATTATAAGTAGTACGAGGGCTGATATTATATATTTTATTTTATTTTAATATTTTTCTACCTACGAACACTATTTGTTTTCGCGAGCCGGAGTTAAGCGAGCGTGCCGAATCACCAACTCTGCTGTGATCAGGACGGATGTATTGTTTGAGAAACGATGCCGACGAGCTTCCGAGTCTCGGGTATCTCTTTAATACTTTTAGTCTCCTGTACTTGTGTAAGAGTAATTTCCGCACGCTATGGATGAATTGACTTCCGCACGGATTTGATTCCATTCATCCTGCTTCTAGTCAGAACTTGATTTCGTGTCTCGCAATTCCAAGTTCATCAGATCCAGAATGTACCCACGGCACCCTGGTCGATCCCAGACTACCCGAGACCGCACAGAATTATCTAGCTTGGTATTTCAATCTATATCTCGTGTTGTATACAGACATTCGAGTGTAGCATATCCCCACTGCTGTTACGACACCTCTATCTCCCTCGCCCCTAACGCAGGTTTTGGAAGAAACTCACGCTTCGCTTTGGGATTCGCGCTATACTCTGTACCAGCAGCCAGCCTCAAAAATAAGAACCGGAGTGTTGTCTATAGCCCCCTTCTTCAGATGCGTTGGACTTGTGATGTTGGCAAATGGAGGATTCGGAGTTCCTCCGTATCTAATGAATCACGGGTCTGCTATGGCCTTTTCGCGCGGCTCCCTGACGGGTTTATGATATTGAGTTGATTGAACAGGTGGTTTCTGTTTGTCAGTGTCAACGTGAAAGAGCTGTGTCATTGATCACTTCCGGCGCGGAAGTTGGTCTCAATGGGGTAGCCTTGGACTAGCGTCCAATGATGTCCAACATTCTACCGAGGCGCCAAAAAATCATTTGCACGAAAGTTGAGAGATGAAGATAATTTGCGATAAGCATGTTAACACTAGTAGCTTAAACTCGAAGGGGTGGTCGAGTGCAAAGACAGTGGCCAATATCATCGGGCCATGCGGAATACTGGCCAGATCCTGACAACGATCATCTATTAATCTGATCTAGATTCTGTTTCTCTCCAACCATCCACCACTATCACCGCTGCCCATTAGTCAAGTGCTCACCTCCAACACCGTTCGTGGCCGCTGCCTTTGTGTCTTCAGCGGCTTCGGTCCGACATCTCTCACACATGCACCAACCGCCCAAACTTCCTTGCGCCCATTCTCTTCTATCCTGAACTTTCAAATCGATATCGCAGTAGTGGTTCAAGACCTCTTCTCCTGCTTTGATCCCACCGGGCACTCCGCCAATCCTCTTCTCCCTGCACCAAAGTCTCATGCGTCCTTCCCATTCCCATTGAACGTTGGGGTTGCAGTCGTGGTTCGCCAGGCACCAAAGAGGATGAACAGCGGCAACTTCAGGGTGGCCATTTCTCTTGTTTACTCGAGCTGAAGCTGTGCCGCGGAACTTGCAGTAGAGCGTGTTGAGGATCCAGAGATCGTAAGTGGCTAGCGTAGAGAATATATCAATATCCATTTTCTCTAGAACGTGCAGTGGGCCAGCAATGTTGTATTGAAAGGAAAACGGAAGAGTCCAGACGGGAGGAGGTGGAGCATTAGGCGAAAGAGAGACCGCATTAGCTGCACTAGGAAGGAAATCGCCCCAGATATATTTCACCTCTTTCAACTCCAGTGGGTGGATCTGTTGAGTTTCGGCCATGGCCAGAGCCCGGGATAGGAGTAGGAGGTAGAGAGCAAATGGTTTTTCTCTTGGGTCGGGATCTTTAGCTATTGTGTCGATGTCTTTGTCGCACACAGCAGGGTGATATTCTTCTTGTGCTCGACTTAAGCAGTACTCGTCGCAGAACATGATATCGTCACACTCTGGGCAGCCGACTACTTTGCTGTCTGGAGTAAGAGGCGGCAATTCCAAGCTGCAAGCATCACAGAGCGATTCCTTCAGGCGGTTGTTGGCTGCTAGCAGCGAGAACTCATTGAGAATAGGATCACCTGGCTGTATGTCGACCTTGGCGAATAGACCTAGTTGCTTATTTGTAGGCAATGTTCCGGAGCCATCCACACTGCTCCCAGCGGCTTCCACCAAAGTCGGGAGTTCTGTGACCCTGACTTCAACGTTTGGGGCTGTCTGCTCCAACTGGCCATTCAAAAAGTCCAACGTTTCCTGCGCAAATCGATTCGGTTCGTGGTCGTTCCATGGATATATTTCGCGCCGCACCAGCCCTTGGTCAGGCAGCTCATTGATATCCACACCGTCGGCCTTCAATCTCCTCTTCGCCATATTCTCGATGTATTCCTTGGCTTGCAGAAGTTCCACATCCTCGGGGGCGGCCGCCAAACCCCTCGTACAGAAGTCGTACGCACTTTTCAAGCACCCGCATAGCAGCAGACTGATGGCGAGGCTGCGGTAGCACCGTATTGAGGCTATGCGTGCGAGCTCTAGGGTCTTCTTATCCGCATCTGCATCTGTGTCAAGGCTCATGCTCTCTACCCCACTGGGAAGATCGACATTGCTGGTCCCTGGCTCCCGCAGCGCTATTGGCGTTCCATCACTCGAGCGGGACCGAAGGGCCTCCAGAGCCTCATCGTGGTATTCGAATCCTTCATTGGCGCACTCGTCGCAGAGAAGCAATGCCCTGTAACTATCGCCAGCTGCTAGATCAGGGTAGCCTAGCTCTGTGTGAACTTCCGCGCGCTCGATGTAGGCGATGAGGTCGTAGGGTGAGTGGAGGAGGGCTTTCGTTACGTCTCGACGCTTCTGTAGTAGGTAGGCGGTTTCTTCCTCCTGGTCGCTATCCATGGTACCCGTCCTCGAAAAGATGATGACATGACTGCGAAGCAAAGGGTAGAGGAAAAGTGGTCTGGGAAGAAATATTTAAATTTGCGACCGACTCGCTCTGCACCGCCGACTTTGACCCTCTCGGCCTGGTCTCGCTTCTTGCTTCACCCCACCACAGACCCAACGTCCGGAGAATCTGCTCCTATCGAATCAGACACTGCCGTTGGCTGCAAGTACCCCTCGTTGTTTATCTTCGCATTAGATCGACGATCCTTTTTAAGGGTTTTCAGGGTCTCGTGTGACAGTCAAAGGAGTGAGCTGAGATAAGCGGTAAGAGAAAGCTTGCATAATAGCCTGAACTCTTGGATGGATAACATCTAACAAAAGCCATCAGAAAAGGAAATATAACTGGTGTGTAACCTATCAACGATTTCCACATTATCACTACCACCGCCACTGAAGCCGGCCACTGAAGCAAACAAATCCTGCTGAAACTCCTCTAGGTGAAGCAATAAGGAAATACCACGATTCTGGCCTTATGCTCGATCAAAAAAAAAAAAAGCAGTGGAAGCTCTTGAAGAAATGGCGTATCCAAAATACCTAGTGCTTTTCCAAGTTGCCGGTACGTTTATTTGGAATCTAGACCACGATCTGGAGGATTAGTACCGCATCCACACATCGATGCACGTCGTGCTTTATCAAACCTAGCTTGAAATTCTAAAGGGGGATGGCTTCAAGCCTTGAGCTGGCTGTAGCACGCAATCATTCAGGGTATTTTTGTTTTGAGTTTGAATCCTGGGAGCTCACGTAAGGAGATATGCTTGGCTGACTGCTGGTGCGGTCTGGCAAAGGAAGAAAGCCATGTTGGCGAGACGGGAATGGGCAGGCACGGTATCAGGTCTTTGGAACGGCCGAACGGAATCTGAGCAAGACGGCAGGAGTTCTAAGAGCCTGTGTCCTATGTACTGAGAAATGTTCGGGACATTTGTCCAGAATATACTTTAAAGGTCCAGGAGTAAGTTCAAGCCAGCGCCTGCAAAGTTTGTGTAGTGTGCTCTGAAGCAAGAACTCCGAAGCATCAGCCAACAATTCGGACTTTGAGTTCAACCATGGCTATCACATGGAAACACAAGATCTTATATACATCCCATTCCCCAAGATCTGTCTCTGGTTCCATCTCATACAGTAGGGCGCTCATCCACCAACTCGGCAAGTTTACCCGTCGTAGAACTGATCTTGAAGCTTTCAACTGCTAAGAATTCAATCTGCAGCGGCCCAATAAGTCCCCTTTGGACATGATCTAAGAACATTGGTCGAGCATCATACAAAGCTGTCGTAATAGCTGTTCTCGTTGCGTCCTCATCTGTAGGTCGATACCCAACCCTCAAAGTTAGCACATCTCTCATGTTAGCTCTCGATATCACAGCCTGGAAAGCACCCAGATCCCCAGATACTCCCAGAGCAGAAGTCACAACCTGGCGTAGGTGCTTTGTATCGATCGAAACTGGACCTACACGGACACCAATTGTATCCCGACCGAGCACTCTGAAGACACCCTTCTCATAGTCGACCCATTCTGCAAGGTCTCCAGAAGGATATCGGATGACAGGCTGGAGTCGACGGCCAATATTTGTCACCAGAACGGATCCAGGAACCCCGGTGGCTTTGGTCGAAGTAAAACCATCAGGAGCAATCTCCAATATAACATACGGCGAAGAGACTGCATGCAGTCTGCTATCTGTTTCTGATGCTGAATATCCGAGTGCGCCAGCGTCAATACTTCCATAGATCAATGACCTGATCTTGGCTCCCGGAAAAGCTTGCGAAACTCGACTGCGTTGGTCCTCGTAGAATGCCTCCCCCGAGAACATCAATACACGGATACCTGGCATTATTTCTTGCCGTTCAAGGAGATATTCGGCGAGCTTGATAAGTGTTGTGACCGTGGAGAAGACGATAGTTGCTGAAGATTCCCGCATGTACTGAATGGTTGTTTCTGGGGTACAAGATCCCCCTATCGGAAGGTGCACCAGTGGAATTGTCAGGTCCATGATAGATAACACATGCAACAGAAAGCTCCCGTACATCTCTCCGGCATAAAAGAGATTGGCAACTCGGTCGTGAGAACGAACACCTGCCGCGAGTATGCCCAGGCCTAGTTGTTGACTTGCCATACGAAGCTCGTCCTTTGTGTAGAAAGTCACTTTTGGATGACTGGTGGTTCCTGTTGCAGGTCAGCTTCATGATACTGTATTCTCAGAGTATGGGAATTCTTACCTCCTGTCTTGAGGACTATCCCGCTTACATGCGGACCTGTAAGTACTTGGCTGTTCGTACAAGTGTTGGCAGCCCAGTATAAGGCATGTTCAACTACCGGATACTCATCAAGAGACGCAGAACCATCAGATGGTACGTCGCGCCAGAGTCTCTGGTAATATGGCGAGTTGGCTCGAACGAATGACAAGAGGTCGTTCAATTCTTGTGGCATTTCGGAATCAAGAGATATTTCGCCACCAATGTCGCCCATGTTTGCCAGTACTTTGCGGGTATCAATATTGCGAGCTGAGTCTTTTCTTGTTTAGCACGAAGCAGTGTTGATTTTCTCAAGTATCTTACATATCTCTTGCAACTTCTTGCGATGCGTATCTCGACCTATCACAACCTTCTCTGATACCATCTCGACTCATGAGAATATTCCTCCAATTGATAAGCATAATCACTTGACGGACCCTCTTCTCTTGTTCGATGCATGGTAAAGGTTTCGTCTCATGTGAAGTGTATTTTCACCGCTCTGATTATAGTAATCCGAGATGAAAAGCATATCGAAAAGTCTATCCAATTTGTTCTCGAGTCAGCGAACTTTCCTCAAAGTTCCCAAGAGACTTCCATCGAATCCACCAGTGGAATGGCTGTGCCTTGCATCTTGACACAAGCTTAATAGGGGAGGCTCTCATATCAACCATTGTCTTCTCCTTGAGAGTAGCGATAGGAGTCTTCATAACATGAGTAGAGAGTGTGTAGCTATTGAAGAAATGATATTGTTTCATTCCCCGTATTCCCCACCAGCACCACAACCCCGCCAAATCGAGCGTTGGGCACAGCGGTCAGCACGATCCACTGCCTGCCTCGGGAAACTTAAATTCAACCGTCCCCGTGGCGGAGACTCGTCTTTCATGCTTCTTTCGATTTAAGGCTGCTTGAATCGCCAAAAGGACTTGGGATGCGCCTGTCCTTGCCTAGTTTCACTGAATCGCTGTCCTTTCAAACCTTCAGAACCTTCGTGTTAACCTTGCTTGAAGGGGACTGTTTAAGGTCAAATCTCTGGGGCCAATGTCTAATCAGGCGTCAAGACATCTGGAACGGCCTAAAATAGAACGTACGAAGAAGCTTCGAAAGACACCCGAGAATCGACCTCAAGTGAGTTTAGATGCTTTCCAACGTTCCCCCTGCAACATTCGGTCCTCGGCACCCGAATATATTCAGATTTCTAGCTTCATGATCTCAGTGTGCTTCAGTGTGCTTCAGTGACAGAAAGCCCGAAACTCGGGTTTGAGTCAATTATTACGGATGGCAGAACACATTCACCCGAAACTAGCACATGGTCTTCCTCCGGTCTCTCCTGATGAAAAGTGGACCATGTATCTTCTTGTGGAGATTCAGTACTCCATGTTCGTGACAGGAAGTCGAAGAGAGTTTACAATTTGTCCTCTTCTTCGGCCGATATGAGGCCTTGATTATATGTGATCAAGCTTAAGCTGCCAAAGTCATGAATCGCAGGCTGTGGGTCTTCAGGACACCCCTCATATCCGAATCCACAATGAGCTGTTTGAAGTCCTGCGTAGACATGAGCAGCATGCGGGAGATGTATTGACCTTCCGAATAATAAAGCCACAGGTCGCCCCGAGTTCCCATCAGGTTTCCATCTTTCATATCCATCTTCATCATTCTCCACTACAGCGTCTTCACCTGTACTCCACATACGAGTATTGATCATGTCGTGGCCAATGTACTATTCGGCAGCAGCCGTGCTGCTGTTTCTACTTGTTGCTCAAAAGGCGAGGCGCGTGTTCATAGCTTCCCGCTCTCCACTTTCCAAGATCCCCGGGCCGTACGTAGTTTCTCCAACTGATCAACGAATTGTGCTAATTTTGCAAAGATGGTATGCATCATGGACGACTATGCATCTAAAATATGGCTGTAAGTTCACTTTCGAGCCCGCAGAATTGGTCTTCATGACTGACCCAAGGAACAGTTGCAACAGGGAAAGTTTGGAAACTTGCAGAGTCCTCTCACAAGAACTACGGTCCAATTGTCCGCCTCGGCCCACGTCAAGTATGGATATCAGATAAGGAAAGCATGAAGAAGATCCTGGTATCGGTAGACTTGCCAAAAGTCGCCATGTATGCCGAGATCTCGCGTGATAGATACAATCCAGGATTGTTCGGCGAGATGTGAGTATATACAATGTCTTTCGACTGCACAAGTTGGTAATACTAATATGTTGTCATGCTAGTCGACCAGAACCCCATCGCAGACTTAAGAAGTTCCTTTCTCCGGCCTTTACCGTCTCATACATCGATAAGCTTGAAGTGCTGTTTGAGCAATGCGTTCGAGATCTTCTACAAAAATACCAGACGGCTTTAGACGAAGCCAAGGTAGGAGATGTGAAACGTCCAGCCATCGAGAGTGACTTCATGGAAGACTTGCACAATGTTGCTCTAGATATGTGAGCATATCCCTCGCAAAGTCCTCAAAACAAAATCTGACATTGCTAGTATGGGCGAATGCTCCTTCGGCAAAGGTTTCGCACAGACTAACCCTAATAAAGAGGCAATTATCGGCGTCGAGGAAAAGATCTGGAAGTCCATCCCCAGAGCCATCTTCGATGGCCTTGCCAAGCGTTACCAGAATGTTTACTTCAAGCGGTTTTTCCGCGCCTTCGGCATCAATATTGAGATGGATTGGCCTGCTCAGATGATCGTCGCCATTGATAAGCTTGTTCAAGGGCGTAAACAGATTGTCGATGTCGAGAAGAAACGACCGGATCTATTGCAGCATCTGATCGATGAGGGTAAGAACCCAGGCAACGAGACGAAGATGTCAACGCGCCAGATTGTGGACCAGCTGTCCGAGATTCTGCTTGCAGGGTCTGAGACGACATCTGGCACTATTGCATGCCTCTTTCTAGAGATTGCTCGCAATCCCGAGGTCAAGAAGAAGCTGTTGGACAGCCTCCCAGTTCGAGGTATACAGGATCCGATTATCGATAGTAGAGAAATCAGAAACGATCCGAGTTATCGTTACTTGAACGCATGTATCAAGGAGAACTTGCGACTTCACCCTATTGCAAGTGAGATGGGTCGCAGGACAGGAAAAGAGTGGATAACACTAATGGGTTATGATCTGCCACCTCACACAGTCGTGAGTGCAAGCTACAGGCAGCTCCATAGAAATGGAGAGTTCTGGCCTCAGCCGTTAAGATTTTGGCCCGAGCGGTGGCTGGATGGAGACGAGAGGGAAGGTGCCCCGGAGCCGGAGTAAGTCCCTTTAATCACTGTTTACTTCGCTAGTACTAAGCGATACAGCATGGCAGCTTACTATCCCTTCTCTGGGGGAAAGCACTCTTGCATTGGCATCAAGTAAGTCTATTGCCCCATCCTGACTAAGGATGTCTTTATCTAGAAACCCACTGACGCCAAGTAGCTTTGCTTGGGCTGAAATGCGAATGGTGGCGGCGAACTTTCTCTCCAGGTTCGATATCGATGAGGTTCCCGGCCAGGATGTAGATTTCAGGCAATTCATCACGATGCAATTTGCAACAGGGAATTGGAAGACAATCATCAAGCAAAGATTCGAGGATAACTAGCGACATTGGGAATTTGGCAAAGCAAGGCGTTTTTGAATAGAAGTGCTCCACTAGGAGGACAATTATTGATATAAGAGTAGAAAACAATAGACCAGAGAGAAATCTTACACAATTTTGAATGATGAATATCATCTGCAAGAAAATTAGGTTCCTGTCCTTGATAGCTTGAGGTCTTAGGTATTCATTAATGCGTAAGAGATCTACCGAGATCTCCAAATCGCTCCTGCTGGGGTATTCGTATCATCGTCCAAGACATCATCATTCATACTCTTAATCCATTCAACCTCCATCCTCATGGCATCCCGTTCGATCTGGGCCATGGTGCTCAACTCAGCCAACATGCCTCTTACCAGACTTCGAGTCCCACTGACCACTACGCTTAGACTCGACCCGGTATCATCAGGCGTGCCCAACTCTCTCAGCTGGTCTTTCCACGTCTCCAGCTTCCTTCCCAACCCTAAACAATCATCCTTCCATGCCCTATCCAGCTCCTCCAGAAACACAACTTCGTCACCATCCAGCCCCTCATCGTTAGCCCTCATCTCCAGGATATCCTGACATCGTCTAAACCACCTCTCGAATTTCCTCACCACCCTCGAGTATTTCCCACCAGACTCGCCCAAGTTCCATACCCCTGTAACAACCTCGTCAAGGACTTGGATTTTCTCCTCTAAGCCCCAGCCTGGTGTTCCCATATCCTGCCATTTCTTCAGCGCTAACGCATTGATTTTGCCGGTTTCCTCGACCTCCAACTGTACCAGCTCTTGATTCCTGTCAACAATGGAATGGAATCGGTCTCCGAGTTTCTTCTTCGCGCTAGCTTTCCACTCTTTCTCTGCCTGGGCTGCGTCTCTATGCAATAAATGCAACTGGAGTAGCTCATTCTGCAATTTCGAAGTTTCCGCCGATATGGCTATGTTCGAAGGTAACTTGCTTGGAGAAGGAGGGGCGAGGAAGGCTGCTGGATGTGGTTTTGGCGCAAGGTTTTTCGCAGGAGAGAAATGTTGCTGATAGGTAGAGAAAGCCTGTTTTCTCAATTGAGGGTCGGCAGTCGGAGGTTGCAGTTTGGGTATTTCAACGGAGTTTCGTTTGGTTGGTGGGAGCGTGGTAGACGAGTTCAGGAGGGTCGACGAGGATCTCGTACGGGTATGGCTGGACACATTTCCTCCATGGCCTATCGAACTTGCAGTGCTCGTAGAGAATGAGCTTGTAGAAGCATTTCGAAGATGGCGAGACGTGACGATCGGAGGTCTTGACCGGTCTTTCTTGACTGGCTCTGCTTCTGGCGCAGCCGGGGGATTTGCACGGCGATTCGAGGTTGATCTTTGCAGGCCGCCTGCTGAAGTAGGTTTGCTTATATTCGCCCGCGGCGGAGGGGGTCGCATAGAGGCATTGCTCGCGATGCTGCCTGTGGCACTTGGTGGGCGTGATGTTGTTGATATACTTCTAGCACTGCGAGTCGGCGGTTTCACAGGTAACCGACTTGGAGATTGACTGGTACGCTCTGGCCGCACTGTGAGAGGTTCAGGCACATCTGAGGTATGTGTGCGATCATATCTGGACCCTGACTCCGCGGGTTTGCGCAGCGATCTCGTTCTCGAGGGAATGGCGGACATGGTGCTTTGTTGATGTTTGACTGGGGCCAAACTTGCGGGCGGACTTTTAGTGGATTAGGCGGTCAGCTCAGGGGTCTCGGGAATTAGAGGGGCTTCCCGGCTCTAGCAACATCACTGTTCCTCCTCTCAAATCCAGCAAAGTAGTCCAGAATATATGAAGAAATCTTCAAGCGCAACTACGAGTTCTGTATGGCACCGAAGGGTACGGTTGGCATTACTCCCCGCCGATATACATGATACGTGCTAGGGTAGTCTCCCTATCGATATGTCTTCGATGCATGATTCACCACCCCACTCAGAGCAAGAACGAAACAACTGTACACAAGCTGCTTGAAAGTGTCGTGGCCCGACTCTAGGGAGCAGATGTAACAATGAATTGTGTTCTGATCGCGAGCTAAGTCAATAAGAAGGTTTCTACTTCTACTTTTGAGGTGCCTCGCCAAGATGGAGACAGTCTCGTGTTGTAACTTGGTCCCAGTGAGTTTCTTAGATGTGTTATCTGCAATCTACTGCTGTTGCTTCGATGTTGACCCTTACTTTTGGCGTCGAGTAAGCCAATGGTCAAGATGTGTCTCCAGCGAGCGTGCTTTTTTGTGATCTGAAAGTTTTCAGATCGATCTGACCCATCTTTTCAAGTTGCCATGTCTGCTAAGAAGTTTCGCACCTAGGCATCAAGGATCCCTCCTAAACAATCCAGACCTATCTATGCCTTGCGCGCTTCTAGTCAGACAGCCAGACATAGTATCTTCCGAGTTTAGAACATATACTATGCTGTCGATGTGGCAACTATCACATCATAAGGTCAAAGGATTACAATTTGGGACTCTTCATCGGCCTCAAACTCTTGATATGCCAAAGTCTGCAGCCAACATCTGCATAAACTTTTTTTAAGAACCACATACACGAAAACTTTCCTTTCCTCCAATACGATTCATCTTCTCATGCAGTTCATCGTATCTTACAATAACTTCTTCGGCGGACATAATGGTGGAAGTCCGGCGTGTGTTTCCAAAGGCCTCCTTCAGACGACATTCGTCTTCCTGACTGGACGCTTCAACGTTTATGCATGCAAGGCTCAATGTCACTCAGGAATACACATATGTGGCTTGCATAAAATTGATGAAATGGCCTATATTCCGAAGAAGTACTTCCCAGCTGGGTTTGCAAATGCCGAGGTGGAGGCACAGTTGCTTGTCCATCAGATCCTGATCCTACTGTTTGTTGCATTTCCGGAAGCTGCGACAAGATGGTATAATGGCTCGGCCGAAGTCTTGACCTGCCTTTAGTCACCACTGCCCTCGCAGTCTATATCTATTGTCTTTTATGTCTTGCATGTGTGACGAACAGGAGATTGCACTTGCGCTATGTCGATATCTATACCTCGAGCCTCGTTTGAACGCCGCTCAAGTGGCCCTTACAAATCACCCACAGCCAGTATAGGCGGTGTGCCCGATCCAACACTTGATGTACCGATCACATGCTTCTTTCTTGTTTTCTTCCTGGTAGCGGGTGTATTTCATGTCTATTTTCACGAGAAAAACAAGAAAAGAAAACACAAGTTCCATCTTTCGGCCTTGATGTTCGATTTCTGCCTTGTCAGGACAATCACTTACATATTGAGAATAGCATGGGCGTTCCGTCCAGACAGCAATGGCATTGTGCTTGCAGCGTTGATCTTCGAGAATGCAGGGTACGACTTCTGGTATAAATTGTAGTCACGTATTAACGGTTCATGACAGCGCCATCGTCTTCTTTGCCGTCAATGCAATCCTCACACAACGGATGATACGAGCGCTTCATCCAAACTTTGGCTGGAGTCCACTGCTCAACGGTTTCTTCCTCTTCGCCGTGTACTCCATTCCTTTCATCATGATCTACAACATATTGTTCACCGTCGCCGCTTTCTACACACTGGATGCAGATCTCCTGTACATCATCAGAGCTTGCTTGCTATTTGGGCTCTGCTACTCACTCTTCGCAAGCGTTCTCCCGGTCCTGTTTATTGTTCCTGGGATTCTTCTACCGTGTTCTGCTCCCATAGAACGATTCGGAACCGGGAGACCAAGGAGCAAGGTGGCAATTCTACTGTTCGCTACAGTACTACTTTTGGCGGGAGCAGTCGTGAGGCTTGCTTCATTCGCGATGGACCATCCAGTAGAAAGCCCGGGGATGTTGGAAAGCAAATATATCTTCTACATAATAGGGTTCGCGTTCGAGCTTACAGCAGTGGTTTTGTACGCCGTGATCCGCATCAACAAACGCTTCTGGGTGCCAGATGGAGCCAAGGGACCAGGAGATTACAGCGGCCTACACGGCGAAAGTCACAAGTTCTTCCAAGAACTTCAAAGAAAGAATAGTCAGGGCACTTATTCTTACCAGGGCTTTTTGGAGGCAAACTGGTTCGGACGCGGTAGTCCTGTGACCAAACCGACGCGGGAGCAAGTTCGGACCATCATTCAAAACCTAGGGTTTCCGGCAGAAATCGTGGGTATGCCCATGGACTGCGGCGATGAGGAAGAGATCTTGTTATATACTTTCCGGGTGAGGAAGACGGCGACGCGGCAGAAGATTAAGAGGAAAATGGCGAGGCAGAGTAGTTGGAGCTGTGACACTGCTGTCGAGTATCTAGGATGAGGCTTGTGTGACGATCATCATTTGACGAAATAATGAGTACTGCTAATTGTTCATCGCATGTACATGTTTTGAGTATTTGCTAATGATATGTGGAACCTCCTCAAGCCATTATTCCAGGCTCGCTGTACGTAGTTTCCAAGATAACTCTGTAATCGTGGGATGAAGAACTACAAGTGATAATTGGAGTGTGTGAAATATACACCGAACTCTATCGCCGGTCGTTTGGAATTGATAAGTGGAAGGTATGGTAATTCTTATTCTCTCGCATGGTCGTTAAATGTGACTAAGCCAATCTATTCTTACCAGACGTATGATCTCCGTACGCCTGGGCCATTCGGCTCAGCCCTTGGGACGAAAAAGGTCTGATCATGGCTAGAAACATCTTCCCTGCGAAGATCTCGCAGTGGTCATGGCTTGTTGGATGATGCAGTCGCAAGATCGTCAGCCCCTGATTAGTTTTCGTATCGCACTGGCGCCATCACCAAAATTCAACGACCTTCCTCGTCACATATACTGGTGCGACTTGCCCTCGTCGATGTCGCATTGTCGGTCTATCTATCGCAATCTATCTCGTCGGCTGTTTGTTTCGATGGCAAATTGTTTCCCTCCTTTCCAATTTTGTGTCTTCGAGCCTGCATGGAAACCCCTCATATTTTTCATTGCAAGCGGGCCCAGCATGATCTCTCCGAACAAATAGGCAGTCTGACTTCAGATGCTTATATGTCAGCAGCTGTGCTCTCGGTGGTGGGAGAGGCTCTGATTCGATGCCGGGTTCCTTCGGATGGCCTCCCATAATCCACCAATTCGTCGTGGTGTTTCAGCGTTCCAGACGAGCTGGGAGCCCCCCTGAGCAGAGTCCTCTTAAAACATCGAGAAATCCAGAATGAACAGTGTACTGTGGAGCTGCGGTTATGACCCTGAACTAAGTGATTTACAAAATCCCGAGAACAGATCGGTACTTATCTTCGCTCATGCCAGCTGCTGCTGGCCAGACTAAAAAATGTATTCATCCTTTCCATCCACACCAGGCAGAGGCCGTTCGAGATTCTCGAAAGTATTGCCCGTACCGCCAGGAGAGACTCCAGCAAGATCAGAAAATCCGCCAGCAGCAATCCCCTCGAGATCCTCAAGAACAGACTTGCCACCTTTGCCTAGTGACGCGATAAAGCCTTCAATGGCAATTCCACGGCGACCTGTAGGCGGCGGGGCTGGCGGAGATGTGAAGAACGAGAAGCCTGCCAGAGCAGCATCAATCGCCAGCGTATCCTCTGTATATTCTGATTCCCCAAGAGCTTCGCGGAGTTTGTCGGGTAGCAGCAGCACGAAGGATTCTCTGAGTGGTGTTGATTCACCAGAGGACGGGGAAACGCCGTCTCTGCCACCGAAAGACAAAGGCCGCCAAACTCCAGACGAGAAGTCGCAAACACACAAACTCTCGTCAAGTTCGATTTCGAGTTTTGACAACGCTCTCCATCCTATTGAATTATGGCGTAGGAGATCGCTTAAGAGCGAACATAGTTTCAACGGCCTAGTCTTGGCGAAATCGAACGGGTCAACAGCGAGTCCACCCAGAAGGCAGAAACCACTCCCAGCAGACAGACCTCCACTCAGTAGGTCACACACAGGGAGAAAACCAGTGCCTGTCCGTCCGGCTCCTCCACAGCCAGATTATCCACCTTATATGGGTAACAAGGTCGCAAAGCTGAGGAAGAAGGGTTCGAGGGAGGATTCCAGCGATGAAGGCCCTGCCCCGGCTTCTCAGCAATATGAGTCTATTCAACGCCTTCCTACACCCGACTACCTCAAGGCCGACAAACAGCAGCCTGTAACGCCCAGTATACTCTCGCCTGTCTCGCCGTTCACTCCGCCAGACGACAAGCCTCCTCTCGTGCCGCGCAAGTCGGAATCTCGCAGTCTCGTCGCAAGTCATGGCAGCAGCGATGTCACAGTTGTTGCGCGTGATATTGTTGCTCCTCATGCACCAACGCCAGAGAACGACCCACCCGTCAATATAGCCCATTCTCGAGATGGCAGCGATACTCTCACTCCTCAACCAATATCAGGAAAGACGTCACCTCTCAGTCTTCCCTCTCCAGTTTGTCATGCCGCGTACTTCCCGACAGTTCGATCTCCCGCGCCGCCTGGCACTATCTTGCCGTGTCCCGAGTTGGATCTAATACACTTGGAATGCTATCAATCTCACAGGATCATGAAGGGGTCCAACAACAGGGTGTGCCCTACCGCATGCATGGTCTGTCAACGCCAGGACACGGAGAAGCGATGGAGATGTGCCTGGTGCTGCTTGAGTGCTTGTGCAAGTTGCATGCGAGCTCTGGATTCAGTGCCAGGAAAGGACCTGCGATTGGCTTTGGAGAGGATTGGAAATTGAGCATACAATGGGATGATGATTCAGGGAGGGTATGCAAGGGCATGCTCACGGGAATGGCATTATGATTTGATGACTGGGCTTTACGTTGCGCAATGTTCTGCATATAGAAGACGACCTCATGCTTCTCTGGAAAGCGGATGGTGGAATGATGACTGCACAGCATTCTGCACTTGGAAGACAACAAAAGGCCGCTCTGGACGAAAAATGGAAGATAGTGCTGTTCATACATGAATGAATATTGTACATAGAACTTTTGGCCTCAAGGCTAGACTTGACGCTACAAGCGGGCGACCGATGGGAATGCGTTTATTAGGACGAAAAACAAGACAGCGGCGACCTGCTGGAGAACAGAAATGCAATGCTTTCAAGCCTCTAATACAGTATTTGAGCGTTGTTGTGATCGTCACTATTTACTCGAGTTAACCGAGGGGACTGCGCTAAGATACGACGGGAAAGGGGTACAGTAGCTGCCGGCTGGCGGCAGGGTACTACCACATCAAGCTCTGTGATCACCATTTCTCTGTCGAGGTACGGTGAAGGAAACCTCAATCAAAATCAGATTTATCTCGTCTACTGTCGTTATGGTACTCGAGGAAGTTTGGCAGATATTGTCCAACCCGCCTACTGAAGTCCATTCACCAGGAGAACTTCTCCCCGACCAACTCTTCGCTAAGCTGCCACAGTTTATCAATATTCTCCGTTCCTTTGGCGTACTCCTGAAGGACAGGTCTCACGGCGCAGTCTTGCAAAAAGGCGCCAGAATGCTCTGTAACATAATCAGCACACTAGGCTCTCATTTCATGCAACACGTAGGCACATCAGCTACAGAAGTCGAACATACCAGCAATCGAGGGATCAAGAGCGGCGACCAAAGACGTTGCACAGCCTTCTTGTAAGGTTTTTGGCGCCTCCATTTTCGTGGGATCACCACCAGTCGAGGCCTCAAGAGCCTTCATCACTACTCCCCACATTTCTGGCGTAAGATGAGCGGAGAGATTCGATTCCGTGACCACTAGCATAGGTCAGTTCATATTCATATTTCGTACTTTGGTATCTGGAAAGTTCATACCTCCTGGTTGCAGCGCAAATGATTGAATGCCTTTGCTTCTCAACTTATCGGCAAGTCCAGCAGCGAAAAGCACGTTTGCGGTCTTTGACTGCGCATATGCTGCCCAACAATCGTAATCATTGCCTTCCTGAGAATCGACAAGACTCAGTACCTTGATCTTGACATTGGAAATATGATTATCTCTCACATTGTAGTTAACATCCTCGAAATTCACGCCTCCCATCTCAAAACCTGTACTCGACACATTGATGATACGGCTACCCTCCCCAGCGGCCAAGATCTTCGGCATGATTAAGTTCGTCAACAAAAAATGCCCCAAGTGGTTACTGGCAAATTGCATCTCAACACCCTCCTTGGAAGTCTGGTACGTTGGAACGGCCATGACTCCTGCGGTGTTGAAGACATAGTCGATCTTTGGGAAGGCTGCGTTGATCTCAGCGGCGGCAGTTCGTATTGAGGCTTGAGACGCTAGATCGCAGGTAATGAATTTGGTGGTGATGGATGGATTTAGCGAGGAGATCTTGGAAATCACGGGAAGAACTTTGGACTCAGAGCGTCCCACGAGAATTATTGTTGAGGGGCTGCCGGTTGCGAGGGAGAGGGCGGTCTCTGCGCCGATTGAACCAGTACTTGGACCGCTAATCAGGACTAGGAGTAGGTAAGCACTTGAAAGAAGTGGGATTGGGGAGATGCTTGCCTGTTTTATCGGTCAGAGAAGACGCAAAGGTAGCCACCACCTCGTTACCAGTGGTGTTCTTGTTGAAGGAAGGCATGATGATTGATGGTTGAGATGGTTGGTTTCGATGATAGCTGTGGAGAGTGGTTGGAGAAGTTCGAGGACTTCAGCGAGCAATGTTGTCAAATGATAAATCGATGGATTGAACTGAGCTGATGTGATGTGATGTGATGGGAAAACAACGAAAGACATGATGGGAATAGCTGTGCTTATATCCCTTTCCTGTGTTGCTCTGCTCTGTAGCGCCATGGGCCACAGAATTATCTATGAGGCACAGCATGCGTGATGGTATTCACAAGAGACCGATTCGAAGCAAAGCAATTGTTGGAAACCGGCCGTAAGCTTGCTTGCCCGAAAGAATCGGACTTACTTGTCTGAATGTGCCTTTTAAAAGATGGAAGTATATCCTCCAGGATATGAAGATTTCCGGAGCTATTTAATCCTGTAAGATTATTGGCCTCATTCCCCTGTGGACCAATATATTTTGTGGGGATTTCGGCCAGCTGCTATCTCCGAACAATGCTGCAGCAAGCTGACACCGATGCATTTGGCAACAAACTGAACTATCCCCGCCATCTCCTCACTAATGCGCAAATCGTGGTTTGATCATAATGGACTGGATGAATGCTACTTCGGTAAGGTAGCCATCGGCATGGGGCCATGCAGGCTCTAAACTCCATGGACTTTGGTACGTCTGCTCCTCAATCTAGATGTTCTTACACGGCGTTCATTTTATAGCAAGCTTGAGGAATTTTAGCTACATGAAATAAAACTAGTTACGCAGGGAACATTGTGCTGAGCAAAACAATCTTGGCCAGGGTCAACAACTCTTTGAGCCTTTGTTCTCATCCAGCCCGGAACCGGAAGGACACATTGGAAAGTACAGAAATAGTGCATGCACGCTTCGCGGAATGGCTCGAACTAGCGAAAGATATGCCGTCTGACAGTCAATAACGACTCAAAGCTACTGAGCCGTCCCCCTCGTATCCTCCTCGGTATACTCGTCATGGCGCTTCCACTGATTCATCTTGGTATCTTGTCTACCAAGTGGAGTAAGGTCGAGAAGGGCGTAGGTCGAGAGTATTGGATCCAAGCCCCTAGAATACGTCGAATAGGAGTGAAAGATATCCTTGGACTCCTTGAAGAAGACACTTAAGCCTGGACGCTCGCCCTCTTCGGGGTCCAAAGACCTCTTGTACTTTTGGTATGTCAGGAATGTATTTCTGTACATCGGTATGGCTTCAAGGGTCTCATTTCGGAAAACATACGTTGTATTCTACAGGGGCGATAGATTCGTCGAGAGACACGTGGAAATCATAGTTGAAATCTGACCTGAACGAGGAGCTGGTAAAGTCGCAAGTCAGTCAGGTGATTTTAGTTTCACTGGCCAAGGACAGACATACTACCACGGAAAGTTCCATCCCATCCTCTTCTTGAATTTCTCTATTATTTCAATCGGAGCGCGGGAAACCACTACCAAGGTCGTATCTCGGGAGTTCAAGTGTTCAAGCGATGAAGGGAAGTTGTCAGCCATGAAGCAGCATCCCTCGCAAGCAGACTCTTGGCCTGGTGCGAGCATAAAATGATAAACCACGAGCTGCTTCCGTCCTCCAAAAAGTTCGGAAAGTGTGGCCTTGCCTTCTGGGCCTTCGAATGTGTATTCTTTGTCAAGCTTAACCATTGGAAAGTCGTTTTGAAGCTGGGCCTTAAACTCTGCAGCGGCACGAGTCGCCGCTTTCTCCTTTTCAAGGAGTTCTTTACGGGCCTTGAGCCATTCTTCTCGGGAGACAACCTGAAGAGAGTCAACAACAGGTATTCACAAAGGGCTTGATTGTTCTTACCTTGCCAGGCATCGCAAATGGGGATAGTGGTGCTGTGTTGTGAATCCCGAAGCAATTGAGATACAATAATCTGGAATATTTTTGGTGACTTCGCACCGTGTGCTAGTGACAAGAAGAATTTTATCTGGGGACACTTGGTCGATATATGTCTCTCTGTTGCTGATCTCTACATTCCGATCGTGGGAGAACAAAACCTCCGTCTGACACGTTCAACGAGAATCGAGATCTCAACGGTGAGGGGTTTCGTGTTTGGGCTCAACGCGGGTTCACGTGTGGTTCGACGATCACGATTACTATCCAACAATCGTGCATTGCTTCCGTCCAATTGACGACAAAGGCTTGTCCGAAGGTTCAAGCCACCTCACTTCTGCCTGGCTTCCCGTCCTCACAAGTCTCGAAGAGGGCAGAACCTGGTTCTCAATATCGATTCAAATGGCTTCAATACGGCCGTACTTTTGAACCCCTGGTTTTGCGCTTGTCCTGACTATTGAAGTCCAGTGTCCCGAGCCTTGGTGGCCTGTCTTTGATGCTGGAGAGCCGAACTTCACGTGCAATCCTGAATTTACCTTTCTAAACGAGATTCCCAGCATCGCTAGCCGATACTGTCGAGCTCCGTTGCGATTTCAGTTCGCCAAACGATTCAAGTCAACATACCGCCACCTCATCAATTCATGATCACTCTAGACTGCCCAACGGATGGAGCCATGGTATAGGGCACCAATGTGATCACATTAGTATGCACACAAACTGCGAAAGTGTCACTCCAAGCTTTGGCTAAACATCCAGCGTCATTTCTCAGTCCAATGCAGTCCAGGAAATATCGCGAAGGTATGTCTTCCCGCTGCATGCGAGCCGCCAAAGGCTTCGTCGTCACCCAAGCAACGGTCCCCGGAGATCATACAAACGGGAGACTGATGGAATCCTCCGACGGGAGACACGAGTATCTTGATTCGCTGAAATCTTGATCGATACCTACCCCCGTATCTCCAGAACATTTATTCCAGTAGTAACGGGGAGATGCATCCTCAGATCATCCCGGGGTGAGACGCCCAAATTCCGCCTGTAGCACAAGCAGCTGCAAATAGGCAGTGGGATCTGCTCATCGCCATTGAAGTGTGTCTCCGATTATCTGAGAACATGGTCGCTTTGCAAGCCTCACTGCAGCCATCGCAGGACCTTTCCATGTCTGTATCGAAAGACAATTCCGTCGAGCTCTGGTAGAGTTTCAACAAGTTCATCCATTGCTGTTAGCTTATGCTGGCTGATGTTATAGGATGTTCCCATGTCTCTCAACAGGCTGTCTATTACCTTCCAGATGCTGAAGACTACTGCCCACAGATTACAACTTTATCTGTCTCGAAATACTGCTGGTGCTGTCTGTAGATATCCGGCTGCCCATGTCTCGAAAGCATGTACTTACTGTACAAAAATTGGACAAACGCATTTCATTGAGGTGCAAGTCATGCCACTCTCACTTCATTGCCTCAGGAAGTTTTCAAGTTGAAGCTTAGCGCACAAGGCCGGGACATCCCAGATTCTCCTTCCTTCCGTAAGACCTAGTATATCGCCGTAGTATTTTGAGTCTGGATGCGAGTCCACGATGAGCATTGCTCGGTCTACTGCATGAAGAAGGCGAAGTTCTGCTCTCATCTGCTGGTCTCCATACCTTCCATAAACAGCACATGATTCGAAATAAAATGTCTCTCGTATCTGCACATCTCGATCAGAACATATTGTCTGAAATCTACGGAGAATCGGGCTTCCTCATGTCCCCGAAGTGTCTGCGATATAAAGAGCCCATCGTGTACAAGGAGATCCTCCACAACCACCACACTCGTTCTCCACTAAGAGCTTCACGTTCACATTCACTTCGCAGCTTTCCAAGTTTAGTGACAGTCCGACAATGAAGCTCAAAACCATCCTCCCTCTAGCTCTGTTAGATCTCCAGTATGTGCACCAGTATGTGCACCCCCCTTCTCCTTTGTTCACAGCATCCATATTAACCATAGCTCATCTCGTACGGATACACCACTGAATGTGAATGTACAGATATCGTAACAACTACAGTCTATGTAATTGGTGGTTGCTTACCTGCCCAAGGAACTTCATCAGCGATCGGGACCGCCGTGACTCTAAGTCCCACGGGCTTCCCAACATCTTCGAGCACCGAAATCAGCTCTGAACAAGCCAGATTTACGGACTCTTTCACAGAGACAGTCTCATCAGTGACAGTCTCATCAGTGACAGTCTCATCAGTGATCAGCGCATCGATGAGTATCCTCTTCACTATTACCACGGTCGATGAGTCGGACACTTTCACCACGGTCTCGACTTCTTCTCCCAACTGTACTTATCATTTCCCCGTGCCATTGACGACGCAAACCGAGGAAGTACAGTTCACGACGACATCCTCGGAAGCCTCATTTACCACAGAAGTATTGTCCTCTTCTTATGACTTCAGCTACTCCTACAGCGAGACTTAATCTGTGAGCAACATCTCATCGGCATCCACGGCGCTGTTGAACACCGCTACCGATGCTGGTCAAGTTGCCACCAATTCATCTTTCGGCACACCAACTAACTTCGAGAGCTTGACTTTCACACCCTACTCGTCTGGTGTCACCACGGTCGCCACAATCAAAGAGCCTTTCTCTGATGGTCCAACTCTGACCTGGCCATCGACCATCGAGGAGTCTTCCAGTTCCACTCCGACCGACGCTTTCACTCCACCAGCTTCCCCAACATATGGGTATGCCACTCGGGCAGCCAGTAATGAGTATGAAGGTCCAACAACACTCAGGAAGGTCCGCAAAGGCCGTTACCATACCGAGTAAGCAGGCAGGTTGTAAGTGCGGCGATACCCATTGTGTGAGGTGTACTGACCAATGTGAACTCCAACTTTCAGTACGATCCGCAGCCGGAAACAGCTGAATCGTGTTATCTGCCCGAATAAAAGTTCTTTCCACTGACAACTGCTAAGTTGAATGTTTTGGCAGGCCGGAGGACTTTGCAGTAGAATAGAGATTGGATGTGCGCAAAGAATTCTTCCTCACACAGTAGAAAAGAATGCAAGGTCCTCGTTTTCGACATGTGTACTAGATCAAGCGAAATCATGCCACCTTGTCTCAATTCTAAACCAGTGATCGAGGGCGACTTCTCACCGGAGCCAATCCTTGCAACAGGTGAGATGAATGTTCTTGAATGGAAGCTTCCTCGAGAACTCGATGCTACACATGCACGATGCTGACTTTCATGCCTAAAGAATGACTTCGCAGCCGCCTGAGAACTCATCAAGGGTCTGCCTATCTGCTTCACGTGCATTACAGGGTTGAACATTGTTTCAAAAGTGTCTTCCGGCAGTGACTCCATACTAAGCGGAAATTGCGTTATCTGCTTACAAACATATGTTGGCCCCCATGTCTTCTTCGAACGACACCCAAACAGACTCTTGGCGTATCCCCTACACCTTAGCAAGATATCACACTAAATGACATATTTGAAAACCTGGGAATTGTCTTGCAACTCGCAGACAAGCCTCTCTGTTAGACCCCTACTGGAGCATTGCCCAAAAGAGGAAATTTTGGTGCAGCCAACCACCTCGTCTCCTCGGTTGATTGAAGCCCACTTTTCTGGCGAACCAAAACAACAAGCCTCATTGCTCTAGACCGAACTTTTGCAGCCCCTCACCGGAAGCTCATCCACTCGAATCGACATCCAAAAGTTCGATGTGCTCCCAGCCTGTCGTTGCCTGTAATTGGGGAAATTGATATCTCGGCCAGTGGCACATAAAAGTGTTTATGTCTCTCGGTTTGCGCCAGCAACAAGGTCTCAACTGAACTATTGTGCTGCAGGACTTGGAACAGGATATTAGTGTCCAGGTGACTGTGGAGGTTTCTTGACTTCGCAAATCTGCCTTTCAAGTTGAGACTGGGTACGGCAAACACTTGGAATCATCTTTCTATTGTGATACTGGACTAGAGCCTATCGATAGATTACTGATTACCCGATCGGGCAATTCAGCAAGCTAATAGAAATTGTTACCGGACGGTATGCTCACACAGCCTGTATTGCAAAAGTAAACTGATATACTAGAGTACACATGGCCAATTCCACAAAGGAGACTGCGAAGTTGTCATCAGCGGTGAGTCGGGAGACCGATTCCCAAAGTGCATACTCGTTTCGATTCGTACGCGTTGGGAAGCCATCACAAACCGGCGGCGAAGAAGCCAGGTCTGCCATACGCTCACGTGTCATGCGAGACTTTTACGACCGGCGAGACAATCGAAGACGGCCAAGTACACTACCTGAGAAAACATCTGCAGCATCTCAGAAGGAAGGTGCAGCTCAGGAGACACATCGGTTCAGAGTGTGAGAAGAGGGTCTTCAAGAAATCAAGAAGAGACGCCGGAAGCAGGAATTTGTAGATGAAGCACCGCACCGGAAAATGTCCATTGCAACGTCGATCTCCGCAGCAGGACAAGCCTCAGAGTATACTCATGATGTCGTTCGTGACTCTCATTCGCTAAGACCCACCGCGAAGCTTCGATCGAAGTACGGTAGAAGGAGCCATTAGTCCAACAATTCAGTGTTCGGTGGACAGGTTACTTATTATAACTCAGATACCGGGCAGCCCAGCTCGGACCAGCTCCCTAGATCTCACATTCGGACTCATTTGGGGCCCGCGTCACTTCACATATGGTCTAACATCGACCCTTTCAACACACTTCCTCCTTCAAGATCACCTCGGACTCAAGTTCTATTATACTATGGTAAGTGAATACATCCCTTCTGATACTTGACCATCTGGTTTTATCTTGTTTCCATTATGGCGCCCCGTGATATACAGTATGAAGGCGCATACTTTCCCAGAGACATCTAACTGACGTGTTTTCAGCGATTCGAGGGGTTTTATCGTCACGACTGATGGGACAGTTGCGAAAAGAGGTGGGCCATCCACAATGCCACCCATATCAATTCATAGTGGTCCGCTTCATCACTGACTTCTGAGTCGCCAGTGGTTATCTTTAGCTATTCAAGATGTTGCGATGTTCCATATCGCACTCTCGCACTATGCCGCCAACTATGGTCTCGCACATCAAGAGAGTGACCCACTGGAAGCACTCCGCTTCTGGATGGAAGCAATGAGGGTGGTCAATCAGCGACTAGGTGATGTCGGGGTAGCTTTGGAGACGGTACATTGCGTACTGTTGCAAGCTTATCAAGTTACGAGGTGTGGAAGCATCATGCCCAATGCTCGCTCTGTCGATGGCTGATTGCTCCCTTCAGGCTACCAATGGAAGCTTAACATCAATCAACACCCACATGAAAGGGCTTCAACGACTTATCGCACTTCGTGGCGGCCTCCAGGCTGACATCAACCCTTTCACAAAACGCTTGATCTTGTGGGTGCTGTTAATTGTTTGTCAAGTCTTTTGAAGCTCACAATCCTGGCAGGGCTGACTTGAACTGCGCAAATGCCCTAGGAAGTATGACGGTATATGACTTATTGAAGAGTGATGGTAATTCTGCTACCAATATCACAAAGTGCGGACGAGAGACTACAGGCACTGAGTTCCTTCGGACCGAACATCCTCATGCGAAGGTTTCAGAAGCCTTGACTGTGGTACTGAAGGAGAACTTCACCAGCCTAAAGCAATTGGTGGATATAGACGCGGATATGACTGAAAGAGGCAAAGAAGTGAAAATTGTGCACAGCGACAAACTCTACATTACGGAGAGAAAATTGTTAATCCTCGCTAATTCTTGGGGCCCAGGAAAGTTCGCAACTTCCGCCTGCATTGCGGCAACGATAGACCTCGACAACCACCTTCGTGGGGTTGGCTTCAATACCCGACTGATAGCTAGACTTGTAACGAGGCTCCAGTTGTCTATAACCATGGTTCTGAACGATGTCTCCAGGCACGACGCCAACGAGAAGACCGTCAAAGCTATACTTTGGGTGCTATTTATCGGTGGTATCGCTGCTGAGGCTCGTCCTGAGACGGAATGGTTCGATAGGCAACTGCCGAAATACTGCGACATGCTTAGCCTGGGCATACGGGAGAAAGGCGGAGCTGGTACTGAAGGACTTCCTCTGGGCAGCGACTTGGCAGAAGCAAGGCCAAGCATTATGGATGAAAGTCGACGTGATGCGGCAGTTGGAACGTGTCATAAGGCCTACTGCAGATGATATTATAAGGTCCAGTATGGGATGATACTGAAGTAATCTGACCCTTGATTACAGTAGATAGTAGCAAGAAAGCCGCGGCGCTAGTACCTGATCGACGCTACCCGAGCACGCTAGTCTCGGAAACTTCCCCAGATTAGCGAATGCAATCGTCATCGTCATCAACACCAAAGACCCTGCATAAGTATAAACACGACAAGATTCAGGGGAACACCAGAATTGCACAGTTGACAGAACTGCCTCTTCAAAATGGCGAAACCTAGAGTTATATACTGGTTCAGAACCGATTTACGTCTTCACGATTCTCCTGCACTGAAAGCGGCTTTGGAACTGAATCCGGAGGCATTCTGGCCTGTTTGGACATGGGATCCTCACTATGTGTATAGAGCGCGAGTCGGAACAAACAGATGGCAATTTTTGTAAGTTCTACTTTTGCTGCGATACCTTCAATCGATTTCTCATTTCGACCAGGATCGACTGCCAGAACGACCTATCCAAGTCCATCACCAAACTCAACAAAAAGTCTAAGCTGTTTCTCATAAGGGAAGCGCCACAGACACTGTTTCCAAAACTGTTCAAAGCTTGGAAAATTACGCATTTAGTCTTTGAAAAAGATACAGATGCTTATGCACGAGATCGAGATGCGGCAATTATGGAAGCAGCCAAAGAGGCTGGTGTGGAAGTTATTGTTCGATCTGGGCGAACACTTTGGGATAGCGACGAGCTTGTTAAGAAGAACCATGGAAAACCAACGATGAGTATGAGCCAGGTGCAAGCAGCAGGACCAAAAGTCGGACCTATTCCACGACCTATCCCTGCACCTAAATCGATACCAAATCCAGGACAGACAAGTCTGGATTTCGGGCAAGACCAGCCTGAAATGTCACCAGATTTCAACAGTACTTCGAGAAAGCACGACGATAAGTCATATGACAAGATTTCCGGTCCCAAAGAAGACTTTGCAGTGCCCACCCTGGAAGAGCTAGGATTTTCAGCAGCTACAACCTCGCACCGAGGCGGCGAAACAGTCGCATTGAAAGCCCTGGACGAAATAATCGCGAACGAAAAGTACACAGCGACATTCGAGAAACCAAATACAGCACCGACCGCCTTCTTGCCACAATCTACGACTCTTCTCTCCCCACACCTTCACTTCGGTAGTCTAAGTATTCGCGAGTTCTACTGGCGGGTCCAGGATATCGTAGACAATTTCTCCGGGAAGTCATCCCAACCTCCCGTCTCCCTGACTGGCCAACTCCTCTTCCGTGATATGTACTTCGGTGCTCAAGCCGCCTTGGGATACTCCTTTGGCCAGACAATGCACAACTCTCATTGTCGATTCATACCATGGCACTTACCCAGCAAAGTGGACCACAAAACCAAACTCGTCACGGGAGAATATCACATTGACTCTCCGCAAGCGGACGAGTGGTTCCAGCGCTGGAAGAACGGTATGACGGGCTTTCCATGGATCGACGCCCTGATGAGACAGCTTCGGCAGGAGGGATGGATCCATCACCTTGGCCGTCACGCTGTGGCCTGTTTCCTTACTCGTGGCGGTTGCTACATATCCTGGGAGCGAGGCGCCGAAGTTTTCGAAGAGTTACTGCTTGACCATGAGACGGCTTGTAATGCGGGGAATTGGCAGTGGCTATCCTGCACAGCATTCTTCGCGCAATTCTACAGGTGCTATTCGCCCATTGCGTTCCCGCAGAAGTGGGATAAAGAGGGCGAGTTTGTGCGAAAGTATGTGCCCGAGCTGGCGAAATTGGATAAGAAGTATATTTATGAGCCCTGGAAAGCCCCGATTACAGATCAGAAGAAGGCAGGCGTGAGTGTGAAAGGTGATGGAAAGGTTAAGGAGAAGGGTGTGTACCCGAAACCGATGTTTGACTTCTCGGAGAGGAGGACAATCTGTTTGGACGGCATGAAGAACGCTTATCATGTCGGGCTTTATGGAGATCATGAGAAGGTTATTGATGGGACGTGGCGGACGCTGTTTGATGACGCAGCGGAGGGACCCACGGAAGGCAAGAATTTCAAGGATGCGATGAGTGGGAACGGGAAGAAGATACGGGATGGTGAGGATGCGGATGGAGATGACGATGATGGTGCAGTGGCCGAGGATGAAAGTGGTGCCGCTGAGAGGGGAGGTGAGAATAAAGGTGGTGACAAGGGGAAAGCTGGGACGAAGAGGAAAGCTGGTCAAGGGACATTGGACGGACATGTGAAGCGGGCCAAGAAGTAGTAATAGACGTTGTCGAAGTATACTGTAATATTGTTGATAGATGCAACGCCAGTGTCACAAATATAAATATTCACATTTAGACATAGCACTCACAAGAGAAATAGGGGCACAAACAAACTGAGTCGCCTAATTTTACACCTCGAACTTCTATCCCGGTAATCCAAAAATTAACGCCGTTTCCATGCAATGATTTCCCCGGCGACCTGGCTCGTTCATATCCGTCAAATGATCTTGATCTTGATCTAGTCATCCCATTCCTCATCCAGCTGATCAATCAAACGATTCTCGTCCTCTGCTCGGTTGTTCCTTCCCCTGCCGTTGGAGGAGCCGTTTGCCAAAACGGACAATGCGCTGTACCCTCTTCTGCTTGGCATGAAACGAGCACATGATGAAGTGGCTATGATGAAGATATCCTGTAATGGTCTCGTTAGCAAACTTATTCTAAGAGCGAGTTCGTGGACGGAGAATAAGTGGAACAGGTATGTATGTGTATGATAGGGCTGCATTTTCAGATTCCAGACGCCGCTGTATGCTTCTTTTCTATCCTATAAGCACCGAAAAGCTATGCATGAAAAGAAAGAAAAAGAAAGACAGGTGTGTACAGGAGGATGGGTATACAGGCTGCGAGAGTCCAGGAATGGATTCCGCTTCGCTTTTCGCTTTGCTTTTGTACAAGAGTTCGAAATGCAGCCAATGGGCTGAGATCCGAGTAGCTCAGGAGAGATGGGAAGATTCCCAAGACGATCTTGACATATGTGATCTTGACTTCTTTACTGCCGATGGAGGTCGCACTTCCATCGTAGGAAGGATTCCATCCCGCACTGATGTCACCCTTGGAATGATCCTCTGCCTCGACCGCTGGACACAAAAGCAGATTCTCACCTTTATGAAGCTGCCTATTCCCGCCCACATGCTATAATTGGGCAACTGTCTCCATCCGCGCGCGTGCGCTACATTCCGCTGGTAAAATACGCCGCCGAGGAAGTATACCATAATGGCAATGACGCCGATGATGGCGAATACGGCGCCGGGGCCGACTGATTGTTTCGCAGGCTCAGCTGTGATGCAAGCTGCTCGGGAGAGCACTTCGAAATGGTAGGAACATTCGTCTGGGTCGGTACCGACAAATGTAGCAGATGCTTGGGTTGCGAGAGGGTCTTTGTCGCAGTGGAAGGAGATTATAGTGGATTTCCGGCGGACATCTGAGTCGGCGCTCTTCTCTACCTCAAGCTCGCTGCTCGATCGTTTCTTCTCGATATCGCATGGCGATCCATTCGTATATTGGAGAACCAGCCGCCTTCCTCGTAGGGTCAATTCCGAAGAGTTCTGCCTGCGCCAGGTATCAGTATGATATCGATCTTGCCCGTCATGACTGCCTTACCCAATGGAGTACTTCTTCGAACCCAGCTCATAATATGCACTGACGTTCCTCCAGAGGCTCCGATCCACCCCCACTACATCTTCTACCTTCCCTACAACCGGCGCGCATATATTCAGTGTGAAGTTCGCACCGCCATCATGGTAGTCGTATCCGCGAGCGTGCCAGTCATCCACCTTCTCCCCTTTCGCTGGTTTCTTGTCATCCGTCGGCAGAGATATCGATAATGATCTGAGATCGTAGAAATTCCCCGTTGAGGATGATATCGTACATGGCTCTAAGACCTTCTCGTCGGATGCTGCGTTCACTCCATAATGCAATGCCAGAGTGACGAGCAAGCTTGTCGGGAGTGTTGGGAAGTGCATTGTGATATGTCGTCCGATGGTTTTGGCAGAGCGCCTGCAGGCGCAACAGGATAGGGGCTTTCGCGATAAGTAAATGCAGGCGTAGATAGACGTGGTTATTCCTGTATGCACTGCGATTGTAGGGCAGCTTACTGTCCAGCAGCCGTTATGATTAAGAGCTTCGGCATCATCATTGAATTCATTTTGGCGAACCTAACAGATGGCGTTTTGACCTCGGAGTACACGTGACATCATACCCCTGACCCCTTTCCCCGGAGTATTTTTCTGCATGTCTGAAGGGAGATCGTCGAAATGTTTCTCGGTTTAGGAACATGTCTATCATTGACTCTTTCTTTTTGGTCTCTTTCAAATTAGGTATTGATCACAATAAACCATTGGCAAGATGGCATCAAAACCTCTTCCAACGAATTGCACATCTTACTCGTATCTGACCTGAGCGAAGACAAGAAATCAATCTATCTACAAAACATGGATCTCGTCGCATTCATCGGATTCCACGGATTCGATCTATTAATATGCGGCCGGGCAAAGCAGCTCCTGAGTCCCATTTGGGTCTGTGAATGCGAATACAGAATAGGTCATCGTAAGACTTGACAAGTTCGGGATCTTGTCCATCCGACTTTGAAAAAGATATGTACTGGCAATTGCTACCAGCACTCTCTTTGTGAAATCTGCATACATGGAATGCAGTATTTTCTTGCATACCAAGTATTCATAACGAAGCCGATATCCAATTATATTTGATTTCTAACCTCTTAGTGCATTGCTTTCGTTTTCATTCCTCGGCAGTCAACTTTTACTGTTCAGAAAGACCTGTGTCGATCAGGGACATTCAAGCCAAGCCACATCTGCATGCTGCACGACAACCTCAGCACAGACCTCTAGGCAAACAGTGCACACCTTGAAGTCATCATCGATTAAAAACACGAACACGACGGGATCTTGACAGCCGGATGAGCCCATCGTCAACAAACGGTGAAATTCGGCCACCGACCTCAGCTACCCCTCTACTTAATTGCCCTGGACGGGCCCTCTGAGCTCTCAACGATTCTGATTCAACTGACCTTCAATTCGACTTCAACATGGCGCCTAAAGCCTCGAAAGCCATAGCTGTAAAGCACGACGAGCCTCATGGTTATGAATTCTTTGGGCCGTATGTCTGCCTCACTGTACATTGGACTGTATGCTGACTGGTACTAGTCCTGGCGCATTCGCTATCTCTTTCGGTCTTCCACTGGTCGTCTATGCCTTCACTTTTCTCTGTAACGACATCTCTGGCTGCCCAGTTCCCTCTGTTCTCGCCCCTTCGACAGCCACCATCGAACAACTGAAGAGAGATGTAGGTTGGCCCGCCAATGGCATATACGGACTTGCAAGCTGGGATGCGACTCTGAAAGTGATTGGATACTACTCGTTCAGTGCGATACTTCATCGTGTGTTGCCTGGAGAGGAGAAGCTGGGTGTTGAACTTGCAAGTGGAGGCAAGCTAAAGTACAAATTTAACAGTATGCGCCCAGCCCAAGGTCTTACAGGCAATTCTAATGATTCATAGCTTGGTCCTCGACAATGGTTACATTTGGCATTCTCGCGGCCGGAACAGCCTACCAAGGCGCGAATTTCCCTGTTTGGACCTACATCTACGATAATTTCCTCCAGATCGCTACCGCCAACATCCTCATTGCCTACTTCCTCGCAACATTCGTCTATGTTCGAAGCTTCAGCGTTAAGGCTGGCAACTCGGACCTTCGCGAATTGGCAGCTGGTGGGCATTCGGGCAACATGCTATACGACTGGTTCATCGGTCGCGAGCTCAATCCACGAGTGACCCTCCCTTTGATCGGCGAAATCGACATCAAGGAGTTCATGGAGTTGCGTCCAGGTATGATGGGCTGGGCTATATTGGATTTTACCTTCATTGCTCGCCAGTATAGGTCATACGGCTATGTGACTGATAGCATTCTGCTCGTCACAGCGTTCCAAGTCCTCTATATCCTCGATTCGTTCTGGATGGAGAATGCTATCCTGACAACCATGGATATCACAACCGATGGCTTCGGATTCATGCTTTCATTTGGCGACCTTGTTTGGGTTCCATTTGTCTACTCCCTCCAAGCAAGATACCTTGCTACATATCCCTTGAGCTTGGGACCTCTCGGCACGGCTGGTGTTCTCGGAGTTGTAAGCACTGGCTTCTACATTTTCCGCAGCGCCAACAACGAGAAGAATCGATTCCGTACCGATCCCAACGACCCTCGTGTGGCCCACCTTAAGTACATCGAGACAAAGTCCGGCTCCAGGCTCTTGATCTCTGGCTGGTGGGGAATGGCCCGCCACATCAACTACTTCGGTGATTGGTTCCAGTCCTGGGCATACTGCCTTCCAACTGGTGTCGCAGGCTACCTCGTTCAGCACAGCTCAACTGCACCTGCCACTGGCCAGTCGCTTGCCAACAAATCGTTCGTGTACAGCGGACCAACAGAGCACACCGAGGTCTTGCAGGGCTCTGCGAGAGGATACGGCATCATCGTCACATACTTCTACGTCCTGTACTTTGCGATCCTCCTGATCCATCGTGAAAGAAGAGATGAGGCGAAATGTATCCGGAAGTATGGTGATGACTGGAACAAGTATCGGGAGATTGTGAAATATCGAATCATACCCGGCATCTATTAGGAAGCGAGTATTCCATCTGGGTTGTAGAGCAGGCTTATTTTGAAGCTGTATGATATTTCATTCTACCATTGACATGTATTTCGAGGCTAGACTGGGATGTCAGTGCGATGACCAGTTTAATGATTGATTTGCTTTGCATTAGCGAGGTAGTTTACTCTACAATGAGCTTATGGGGATGTCGTTTCCTTAATTCATGACATTTCTCAATCAAACGTGCACTGTTTCCATTCGCTCAGAGCTCTGCACAACTGAATTACCGAATTGGTACCGATGATGTAGAGCTGCAGATGTGACATGCCACTCAGGATCGTAACCCCAAGAGACATTCGGCCCGATACTTCTAAGACGGCTCCATAAGACGTCTAGCTGACTGCGGGACTCCGGGAAGCTCGACTCTTATTGAGCGGGTACGGGTGACCAAGAGACCAAGACAGTGACTTGGAGGCGGGGTGCTGAAGCGGGGTTGCTCTTGAGGTGTGGGATGGAGAAGCGGAGGTGTGTCAGATTACAATTCCATGCTGGATATTATGGGCTTCGAGTGTCTCGACTGTGGCAATTAGGTAGATCTAAGCATGTCTTCACCTGAGTTTGAAACATATACAGTATTCCAGCATCTGGGTGGTTTATTATGTACTTGAGTGTTGTACCTGTTGATCCAGACTATTAATTTGAAGATCTATTCCCAGCAATGAGCGGAAGAACATGCACCGAGTCGTACCTTAATAATAGCTTATGAAGCTAAATACAACTATATCCCACCTCGTCTCCAAAGTGCTCCAGTCTCTCCACTGACTTACAGATACCGAGGATTATCCATTTCTAGCTTCTCAAAGGCGCTTTCGTCCGGTGAGGAAGACATTCAACGCTAAGTGAAGGACAAGACAAGATTCAAGTTTTTGTTTTCCAGAATTGGGTACGTAAAGAGCTTCATCCGCTGTGTGGCTTGGGATGAGACGGTGACTTGGAAAATTTCTAATTTCATGTGAGGATAGTAAACAATAAACTCCGAACATTCCGCTCAACTGTCACCTGGCTGATCATTTCAGGACAGTATCTCAACTTCCAAATCTGGCAAACGACAGCTCGTAACAGTACAGAATAATCGAGCTCCGCTTCACAACGGCCTCACTCGGTGAGATTTTGCTGAGATGTTGTCAGATGTGGAGAATAGGAAACACGAAATGCACGGTTCATGCAGAGACATGGAGAAAAAGTTGTGGAGACCCCAGCCAGCCCGTACGCCACGCCGGGATGTAAACAGGGATGCCCGGTAGTGGCTCTTCATGACGTTTTGATGATGGGATGAAGGAGTCACTCTCGTCTCGAGCACTTCTGACGAGGACACACCGAATCGCGAAAGCAGACAAAACAAAACAAAGATCTTGTTTAGTTAAAATGAAGAATAATCGAAGATTCCTCGGGTGTTCTGTAATCCCCTCGAATTTTCGGCCCTACTATTTTTCTTAGACCACCAAGTCCCTCAGCTTTTGACTCGGCACCGTCATGACCGGAGCCAGCTCCCTTTCCCCTCCCTCGACAGCGGAATCCCGGAATAAGCATGGTGGCTTAAGTCTTGTCGATCCCAGGAACTTTTTGTGTGATGGAGCCGCCTTGCTAGGCCAGAAGTGGTTTGAGTACCTTGCGAGCTTCTGCAGAGAAGGAAGCTCGAAAGATGGCTAACGGCGGGGAAGCTCATGATCCTGGAAAGAGGTTGCGTCTCTCTGCGAGGGGGTGGGTTGATCGGCGAGGGTATTAGAAGAGCTTGCCTGCCACTTTCAAAAAGTTTCCTTGAAAATTGACATTTAACCTAAATTTTGTCTTGTTGTGATTGTGGTTGTGTCATTTCGGTCGATTGGTTTATGATGTTTTCCTTGGTCGCCGTTGCCGTGCTGGCAACCAACCTGGTTACTGCTACTCACATATTGCCAAGACAAGTAAGTCACCACCACACCGCGTCTCGATAAAGTCCTATTCAGCATACTCAAAGTTACAAATCTTACCAACTGGTCATGTTGGCCATGAAGTCACTGGTGCTTGCTATCGCGAGCTATCTTTGCGGTACAGATCTCTTACTAAAACAGCAGCAGGCAGTTCCAAACAACACATCCCCCGGCTCAGGAAACAACCAGTTTTCACCCCCGTTTTATCCTTCACCATGGATGAACGGACAGGGCGAGTGGGCAGATGCCTATGAGAAAGCCAGGGATTTCGTCTCACAACTTACACTTTTGGAGAAAGTGAATCTCACAACTGGTGTTGGATGGGAAGGCGAACAATGTGTGGGACAGGTAAGAGAGACTCCTGTCAAAGTCAGGCAACGCAGATATTGACATTGTCAGGTCGGGTCCATTCCCCGTCTGGGATTTAGATCACTGTGTATGCAAGATGCGCCTGTTGGATTGAGATTCACAGATTACAACAGTGTTTTCTCGTCCGGACAGACTGTTGCTGCGACGTTTGACCGAGGTCTTTTCTATGCGAGAGGTCATGCTATGGGACAAGAGCATAAGGCTAAAGGTGTCACTGTTCAACTTGGTCCTGTTGCTGGCCCTCTAGGCAGAGCGCCTGAAGGAGGTCGCAACTGGGAGGGATTCTCACCTGACCCATATCTGAGTAAGTGTTCTCAGTTACAGTTATTAAAACTTCATCTGACAAGATTCAGCTGGCGTTGCAATCGCCGAGACTGTCAAGGGCACACAAGATGCAGGAATTATTGCCTGTGCTAAGCACTATATTGCCAATGAGCAGGTGAGTCTGGCTAGACGCTCAGTACCCTGTCCAATCTTCTCACAAGAACCCAGGAACATTTCCGTCAAGCTCCAGAAGCCATTGGATACGGTTACAACATTACTGAGTCGTTGTCCTCGAACATCGATGATACTACCATGCATGAGCTTTACCTCTGGCCTTTCGCTGATGCAGTCCGTGCTGGTGTTGGTTCAATTATGTGCTCTTACAATCAGATCAACAACTCGTATGGTTGCCAGAACTCGAAGCTTTTGAACAACATCTTGAAGGATGAGCTCGGGTTCCAGGGGTTTGTCATGAGTGATTGGCAGGCGCAACACACTGGAGCTGCATCAGCTGCTGCTGGTCTCGATAGTAAGTACTGCCTAGTCTACTTGCCAACTTCATTTTGAAAATCCTTGGGTCTTCTCCTACGAATATCCTGACTCAATCTTTACACATTTCCTTCACTCGCTAGGCGGGCTTCGGAGGATGAAGGCATATCCCTGTGACAAGCGGGGTCACGGTCATCAAGCCCAATGCACAAAGCAATACTGACTTTTGATTTCTGTAGTGACCATGCCTGGAGACACTCTGTTCAACACTGGACTGAGTTTCTGGGGCACAAATTTGACTCTTGCTGTTGTTAACGGCACAGTCCCAGAATGGCGCATCGACGATATGGCTATGAGAATCATGGCTGCTTACTTCAAAGTTGGTCTGACTCTCAATGAGCCACCGATTAACTTCGACTCTTGGACACTTGATACCTATGGTCCGCTACATGCTTCCGTTGGAGCCAACATCCAGCAAGTCAACTGGCATGTCGATGTTCGAGGTGACCACGCAGGGTTGATACGAGACATCGGTGCCAGGGCCACAGTTCTGCTCAAGAATGTCAACAATACCTTGCCCCTCAACAAGCCGAGATTCTTGGCTGTGATTGGAGATGATGCTGGACCCAACATCAATGGCCCAAATAGCTGTCCAGATCGTGGCTGTGACAATGGGACCTTGGCGATGGCGTGGGGTTCCGGCAGCTCCAACTTCCCTTACTTGGTTACTCCGGATACTGCTTTGCAAAATCAAGCACTTGCAGACGGCACCAGGTATGAGAGTGTCCTGGACAACTATGCTACATCTCAGATTGAAGCTCTGGTTTCTCAAGCCTATGCCACAGCAATTGTGTTCGTCAACGCAAATTCTGGTGAAGGTTACATCAATGTCGACGGTAACGAGGGCGACCGCAAGAATCTTACACTCTGGGGGTCGGGAGACGATCTCATCAAGAATGTGTCTGCCTTGTGCAACAACACCATAGTCGTGATCCATTCTACAGGACCGACCCTCGTTTCCGAATGGTACGACAGCCCGAACGTCACAGCCATTCTATGGGCAGGTATTCCAGGTCAAGAGAGTGGAAATAGTATCACCGATGTTCTATACGGAAAGGTCAATCCTGCAGCTCGAACTCCCTTCACTTGGGGTACTACCCGCGAGAGCTATGGCACTGACGTTCTTTACGAACCAAACAACGGGGAAGCAGCACCGCAAGACGAGTTTACCGAGGGTGTGTTTATCGACTACCGAGCTTTCGATCGCACCAACACTACTCCAATCTATGAATTTGGATTCGGTCTCTCATACACCACTTTCGAGTACTCGGACCTTACCGTGACCAAACACAATGTTTCTGCCTACACACCTACCACAGGAACGACTCAAGCAGCGCCAGTCCTTGGCAACTTCTCCACCAACTTGAGTGATTACTTGTTCCCCAATGGAAGCTTCCCTCACATCTGGCAATACATCTACCCATATCTCAACAGCAGCGATGCCCAAACTGCCTCCGCAGATCCCGATTATGGTCAGACAGCCGACCAATTTATGCCTCCAGGAGCCATTGATGGATCACCCCAGCCCCTTCTCGGCGCCGGTGGAGCCCCCGGAGGAAACCCTCAACTCTGGGATGTCTTGTATACCGTCAGAGCTACTGTCCAGAACACCGGCTCTGTCAATGGCGAGGAAGTCCCTCAACTTTATGTATCTCTTGGTGGATCCAACCAACCCAAGGTCGTTCTCCGCGGTTTCGAACGCTTGAGCATCGATGCTGGAGAATCGGCTACTTTCACTGCTGATATTACTCGACGAGATCTCAGCAACTGGGATACCGTCTCGCAGAACTGGGTCATCACTGATGCACCCAAGACCGTTTATGTCGGCTCTAGTTCGAGGAAGCTGCCTTTGAGCCAGGCTCTGTAGTTCAGCTTCGTATCGTTTGGGATGGGTGGAGGAACAGAAAACATTTGCTGGGGAGGGAAGTCAGTGAGATGTTTTCGAAGGCTCATGGGAGCTGGACTGAAAGTCGTCAGGTGGATAAACTGTCGTTCATGACTAATGAGAAATAAATAGAAATTGGGTGGGAACCAGCTCCCAGGTACCGGAAATTAAAGCAATAAAGTAATTTATTATCACGATCACTCACCAAGCCCTCGAATTTCCCCGTCGTACTTTGGCCAAAGCTGCTGTCTATTCCGTTCTTATTCTTCGTATCCCAACGTTGACTTGTGTCCCGATCTTTGCCGCTTCTCAGCAATGGTTGCACCTGCTCCGGCTAGAGTATCCTGAGCATATCCATCCGCTCCACCTTGCCGTCAAGTGAAAGTCATGGACTTGGTTCGTGACTTGAATAGTACTTGTCAATGACCTGATTGTCGGTTGGGGTTCAAACTTGCTGGTGTAGAGGAAATGGAAAGCCATCCAGAGAAAATAGCACTAGAGAGCAATGTAAAGCAAGCTAAGACTCGATCTCTTCTACAGCATGCAACATACCGGGTCTGGGCTCAGGTGGCGGCAGCCTACGAAACCTGACTTCAGGGAAGAGGAGCAAGCCGAGTAGGTAAACAAACAAACGCAGTCCCATACCCGACTTTGGAAGACGTTACCTACGTTCTTCTTCTATTTCCCTACAACGCTCAACCCGTTCAGAACAGTGAACCGTATTCTACCTTTCTTTCTGCAACATAAAGATGTTCTGTCAATGTTCAAATCGAACATTGCCCCGAAATATTTAAGACTATGTCAAGCACTTCTTCCGAACCACCACTACTCCTCGCCTTCACCATACCACCTCCCTCCCCTCCGCGAACACCAAGTCCAGAAATTTCTCCCCCATCACCACCAATCGCCAACACCGGCACTATGGTTTCTTCAGCAACCCTACATGAGTTCTCCATCCTCCTCCAAAAATAACTCCCACCTTCTCTAGCAGAGGCTTGGGATCTGAGCCTACCTTTGGGACTCAACATCTATTCTCTGCTCAGCACGGATAGTAGACTAGATGTAAAGGGCTTGTGTGTTGATGGATGTGTTTGCCGAGGAGGGAGATGTTCCGGAGAGGACTAGACTGCAGCAGATTGTATGGAGCATTGCTCAAAAGGTGTGTTTCCTGACTCTTACTTTTCTACTTTTAAAAGGTAGAAATGTTCGCCATAGACCTGGAATTCTCTTACGGAAGGGTACAGTTCCCTCCAAAACACGCTGGTAAACAAGTCGAAATGCAGGAACGGAAACCTGAATGCGAAGAGCCTGAGATCATTAAAATGGATGTTGAGGATGATTTGGAGAAGAGTCGAACGCGTTCGTGCGTTGCCCTTACTTTTCTCTCCCTATCACCTCGTCATGCAAACCATTGGAGAACGAGTTTACCGAATTGAAGTCTGACTATTAACAAAGTTACTGGGCGACAGATGGCGAGAAGTGAGGTTTCACAACTAGTGAGTGCCATGACCTACACACTTTCATACCTGGGATTAGACCCGAGCAGTGAGGGGTCAGAGCTCGAGGAATTGGCCAGGCTGTTGGGCTCGATGGCCATAGATCGTGTCGATGGAGATGTAGAAGTCGGTGAGATTGAGAGGGAAGAGATGAGAGGATACGCAAATGGTTGGGATGTGGATAGGCTTGGATGAACTGTGGTATTGGCTTTTCGAGGCGGGAAAATTGCGTTTTGAGTTTGTTTACATTTTCGATTGGGCAGTTTGGAGGTCGATCCCAAGATTTTGCAACGGGAATAGATATTTATGTATTCTGTAATCACCGAAATGTTTCACTACTTTCCCTTCGTTATCTGAGGAATATGCTCATATGGGACGACAATTTACCCAAAGGGTTAGAAATATGGCAACACGCGAACCGCCAAATTATCGTGCACCATAAAGCCCAGGTGGTGGTTCGACTTCGGAAGTACAAATCTTGGGAGTCAACTATAGAAGATACGCATCACATCAGACTGAGTAGCTAGTGCTCGCAAAACAGCGACAAGTCCGCGTGCAAATATCATCACCCAGGAAGTGAAGCAGTCACTTGCGAACGCATGAAGTGGCTCAATTTCACTTGAAGAAGCAGCACCTGCTTGTTGATAACCAGATACACAGCGTAACTCAATTGCTCCCTTCTCTTCTGCTCCGAATTGCGGCTGTGTTTGTTTCGTGCTTGCTCTACTCGTGACCTCGTAACTCTCTCTCAACAAGATAAGAAGGAGCGAACGAGAACTGAGGTCTGGATCAAGATTTAGCCCCGAGTATAAGCCCCCCCTCAGAATGAGCATTTCGCTTGAGTCCTTGATTCTCTTCCCGGATCCATCAAAAAGACCGCACAAGTCGGAGTAAAGTCCAGATATACGATGTCGGAACAGCGAAGCTTGATATCAGGGAGGATTAGTTAAAATCCTTGATTCTGAGACGAGCTTGAAGTTCTATAAGTTATTTCAGGTCTGTAGTGCATTAAATGCCGCAAATAATTTCCATCAACGTTATTAGTTGCTATTTTGGTGTCGTTAGAGCTGGTAATTGGAGTCGAAATCAGCTGGTGGAGGTACAGAAAGGTCGAGAGCGAGTTGCCTGAAGCCATTGAGCAAGGGGAGGCCCTCAAACAGACGAACATTGACCAGAGTGGACACCCAGTGAATGAATTACCTGTGTGTATAGAAGCTTTGAAACCGAGGTGATGTCCGTCTGATCTTACATTGGTGAATGATTCTACTTGGTAAGATTCGTTCACATCAACCTTGAACGGATTTAATCATTAATTGATGTGTTTATTTAGCAACAGATCATAAATTAGTCGTGTGCTAACTTTTACTACAGTATAATGAATGTCTTCAAATCCTTTTTAGAAGGACATGAAAAACATTCTCAATTTTCGAGTCAATCCTGTCCTACCATAGCGTAGGGGTTGTAAACTGTCTAAAAGAAAGTGGTTGGACCAGTTTTGGTCTCCTCGGCCCTTAGAAACCTTTCGCGCTCGTTCGTAAAAATAACCTAACAGGTGCTACGAAGAGGTTCCGATAGAGCATTCTTAATTTATACCATCCTTACGGCTCGATAATGGGAAGATCACCATTTGCTCAATACATCGCTCTTGAAGTCCGCAGCAAAAGTAGCCTGCAGCTAACGCTGAATCAGTGAAGTCATGCTGCTTAGCTTAGCTCAGTTTGACTTTCCTAGACTTCGACTGATCTGGATACCGTGCATAAGCAGTGTTCTTGGGCGGACGGTGAGTTATAATGTTTCGTATGCCGTCTTGATTTGCGGTCCACGATGTAGGGAAGAGAGCCTTCGTGAAAATGTCCCTCAGATTCCAAAACGCTTGGGTCGTTGTGAGGAACTCGGTGACATCTTCAATCGCTGCAGCATCCAAGCCATATTGTTCTAAACCATTGATATGATCGTTATAATCACCGCAACCAGTATCACGCAGAGCTCCCCTGATCGCCAAAGATGTCTTTGGACCAAAGATTAGGTGATCTTGAGACTCCAGGAAGTCTCCCAATTGCTCGCGAAGAGACGTCTGACGCGTGGAGGCGGTAATTCTACTTGTCTACCCGTCCTGAAGAAAGCTCCTTCCTTGGTCTTTATGCAGATTAGGAATATCACCACCACATTTAGGTAGTGTATCCAATTGATAAAGCAGGTCAAGAACAACAAAGGCGATGCTCATGCTGCTCCTATCAACGAGTCTGATGGCTTGTAGATGCCATTTGGATTTCGCATCGGTCTCGAGTCCAATAGCGTATCTTTGCAATAGCCGCTCAAAATTTAGACAAAATCGGTGATCACCTATTTTGCCTTTCGCGAGGCCTGAGAGTTCTTCAACAAATGGATCGCTAACCAGGAGATCGGCCGCAGCTTGGATCGCAGCAAAGAGACAGTCATCTTGTGAGACCCAGGAGGCTACTGAAGAGCGATTGAAAGCCCCAGAAAAGAGAATGTCTGACCACTTGCAACGTTTTGGCTTGCGCTGGATTCGTCGACGGAGAATTGAAACTTTCGTGTCACTGAGAAGATGACCTAGTTCCTCCTCCAAGAATCGCGAGACTTCAGCAAGCAGTTTCTGGGCCAGAAACGAGGCTTTCGAGGCGGTCAAATTGGGGGATCGAATACTAGAAGGCCCCGAAACCTGGTTGAAATTTGGGACGTCGCTAGGAACTTGGTCTGGAACCCGCCGAATTTCGTCGAGCCAGTATCAAGGCTTGTATGGCGGTCCAAGCAGCAGCTTGAACCGTATAATGTGCTCCAAATTTCTTCAAACAGACGAAAAGAAGGAGGAATAGAGCGAGTGTGATGGTCGTTGAGACATGGATGCTCATGAATAATTCTGACGAGCGACCAGTCTCATGTATAAAGTTAGGCGTCCATCTCTTGACCGTAGTCATGTAGGGCCTGGGTTCTAGAGGAATCGATAGAACAGTAATGCAATGTGGCGCTATTGATATGTCCTATCGATGTCAGCTGGCGTTTTAGGACGTCTGCAGTTGAGACTTCGTACTTTCAAACCTTCACAGTACTCCCGCTCGTCCTTCTTGGTAGTGCAGACTTGATTTCTGTCCGCCCTATACATATACCACATACTAGCGGCCCCAAAGCCAATGGTGGTAAATAAACCAAGCATCTTGGGAAGACTGGGAAGTGAAAAGCAACGCCTGCTGCTTGTGCCGGTTGTTGCCATAAAAGTTGTCGCCTGAGCTGAAGATATGTTTTGGCCGGCAGCTTGAGGAGTGGAAGCAGAAATAGAGCCGCCTGTGATGTTATCGGCCGAAAGACGAACGGAGTTAGAGACAGAGTTGTTGATGTTGGGGTCAGTCGAAAGGGGAATTGCGTTGGAGATAACGAGGGCCGTGATCATAGGTATACTGCCAGTTGGCACATGTGAAGTCGCCATATTCAAAACGGCAGACGTGGAGGGGTGACTTGCTCTCGGCTTGTGAGTTTGAATGGGGATCGCTCTATTACAGTCCCGTGGGAGGGTTTTACATCATCTTGTGATGGTCAGGGTTGGTAACAAGAAGTTGAAAACACAGCCAGCCCACCATGCAGCAGCCTTGCATGAGCACTGCGCCATGACGCTCTGCTTGGAAGAACCGCAGCTTTTGCTGGTGAATTGTCATTTTAAGGGAGAATGACCTCAAGTTACAGTCTGGAAAGACGGAGAATATGTGGCGAAATTAGGGAAAAAGCATGGTTGTTTAGAGTGACTATCGTCGTTTCGTACGTTCGCTTAAACAAAGCTTTTGTTGACTTCAGCTTCACACAGATGAACTGGAGACGCGGCTCTTACATCTCTTTGAGGATCGTTAGCACCTAAAGACCGCGGACTATAAGCTCAGATACTCAACTTACTTGAATCCCAGTTTCGCTCCTGGCTCTACGTATGTGATCACAGCATAACGGCAATTCTGAAAGAGCTCAAGGCGACCCAATTTTTCTGAAGCAGACGCTGCTAATGGTCTGACCCTTCTTTCCCCCGAAGCTAAAACTCCTGTATTCAATCCTACCCAGTATCTCCAACTCCCCCCCAGCAAACCACTTCTCCAGCTCCTCCTCCGTCCAATTACAGCTCGTAACCAGCAGAATCCCACCTTCTCTCACAAGCGGCACAACTCTCTCCTTATATCCTTCACAGATCCTCCGTCCCTGCGCATCTTTTTCTTCTGAAAGACTGATCGCGTCAAACGTTCCCTTATCCAGTACAACATCCCAACCTTTCTCATTCGCGCCAGAGAGAACCACGCCCGACGGATCTTCGGTCATGATATCCCATTTCCGAAACTCGACTTCCTTCTCACTGCCTTCTCCGTACCCTTTATCACCAGCAATGCGTTTGGCGAATTCGACGCTGCGTTCAGAGTAATCCACACCTAGCATCCTGCCCGCCCATCCATTTCCTTCTCCTTCTTCCTCATCCTCGCCGTCCTCCTCGCCCTCTCTCAATGCAAACAGAAAATGACCATTGCCAGTACCCAGATCCAAGAAACTGCAATTCGACTTCGAGATACTAGTGCCTAGGATCTGCTCTTCTGCGATCTTCTTCTGCAGGAAGGAAAGGACTTTATCTTCGGCAGCGGAGTCGTCGAACCAGATCGTGCCTTCGTCGGTTGGATCGAGGGCGTGGTTTGAGAGTTCGGTGATATACAGATTGTCCCAGCTGCAGGATGAAAGAGTGTTAGCACGCGAACTTGACCGAGAGATGCAGAATGCCAGGGGTGTTTACTGACTATTCTTTTGTGCCCAGCTGCGACGGCTCGAGGTGGTTTGGTTTCGAAGGTGGCAAGGTCATCACGAAAGCTCGAAGCTTTAGAAGCTTCGAATAATGGTTCCGGGCTTCCGTTCGTTCCACGTCCTCCCAATCCGATTTGTGAGACTGAATGTCGTGAGGTGGGCTGAGGACATTGAGGACAGAATTTGTGGTTGTCCAGGGGGCAGAAAATTACCCCTCCATTACGAATTCGGAAGCGGTGAGGTCACTGCGACTTGGATGGGTATGGGATTTAGGAAAAGTCTCATCGAATTTCGAAAGTCACGATTATTATACAGGAAACACCACCGAATAGAAGAAAAGGGACTCTGCTGGTATTCTGCTCCAAATCTAGAACAACGAGCACGGCCTCCAGTTTAGGCATGACTGTAAGCCCAAAACAATGCATTTTCCATCAAGCGCTTCTTTATTATCTCATCTATGGGGATGTGTTCATGGGTTCGCCCTCGATCAAAGACGCAGCTGTCGTAGCAAAGAAACGAACATCAACATCATCATCCTTCTGCAGCTTCTCCAAGTTGGGCAGGATTCTCTCCTGGATGAGTGCCTGGCTTCTTGCTGACGGTGGAGTGGTGTCACCCGCCTTCTCAAGTGAGTAGACGGTTCCCTCTTCTGGCAAGCGTTTCAGAACGGAGATAAGCTCGCCATATGACTTTGCGACGTTGAACTTGATATTTGGAATATCATCAGCAACGAGCTTATCCATCATTGGAAGTATTGACTTTGAGATGACATCTAAGCTGACGACTGTTGAGAGAGTCTAGACAAATTAGTTCTGTCCCCGCGAAGCATACAATGAGTACTTACAGTGATGGCAAAGCAGGTGGTCATTCTGTAGAGGTAGTTAGGATGTGCCCCCATTGCCATGACCTTTGGAATGATGGCTTCATTAGCCCACTCGACACCAAAGACTTCAGTGAGCTTTTTAAGGTTATGTGTTGCAGCTTCACGAATGGAGAAGACCGTGTCGCCCAACCATCCCATGCAGAGGGCGGCTAACTTCTCGTCGAAGAACTTGACACCTAGTTGACTTGCAAGGAGAGGGATATATTCGATGATGGCCAATCGAACTCTCCATTGCTTGTCTTCTGCTAATTGAACGATTGCTGGAAGGAGTGACTGAGAGAGGAGCTCGATGCCAATGACTATACAAATTAGCGACGTTACCAGAGAAACTTAACTTTACATACCTTGGTTGACCAATTCGAGTTTGGAGATGATGTGAAGACGGACATCTGGGAACTCGTCCTTCAGCATCTGCAGGAACATGGGAAGAAGGTGATCAATTGTCCTGAATGACGTTAGATATACCGACCGCAGGTAGGCTTCGCAGCAAAACTTACTCTTGCTTGCCAAGAATCGGGGCGAGACCACTAATCTGGGTTCCGAGCGCTGCACGGACATGTTGAGAGGTATCAGATACCAAATCCTCCACCGTCGTCATCACATCATTGAGTAGAATCGTTCTGTCAATCAACTTGCAAAAGCCTATGATTCGGTGAGCACGTGGGATAATAAATAAAAACAAGGGCTTCTTACCTGGAATTTGTCCAGCAATAGCAGTCCGAACCTCAGCCTCGCTATCCTTGAGAAGCTTAACGAAAGCTGGCACAAGATCTCTTGTGACAACCTCATCATCTACGGCCCTTGCAATCTGTAACCAATGTCAGCCATAATTCCAAACGCGAACGGTTCTTCCAACCTTCTCAAATCTATCCGCAACCATATATCTAACCCTCCAGCTTTTGTCGTCGATCAAACTCCTCAGTGCCGTAAGTAAGACACCATGACTTGACTGTTGCTCCTTGGGGACCACCTCCGCAATCGCAATCAGGATCTCAACTGTCAATAACCGCACGCTATCCTGATCATCGCTGGCGAGGTGTTGGAAAAGGGGTATCATTTCCTCGACAACGATTGTAGCTGGCATTTCCTTGACAAATTTTGCGAGGTTGTTCGCGGACTGTCTTCTGACCATAGGAGTCTCATCATGAACGAGAAGTCCGAATTGTTGTCGAAGCTGCTCTTGCATAGGTGGTGAGGCTTTCTTATAAGGAACATTGTAGAGGCCGGTCGCGGAGATCTTGGATGTGAACCAGTCGGCTTTCGACAGTCGGATCGTAAGAGGAATAAAGTATTCTTCTACCTGTTGAGGCGAAAGTTCTTCACAGATCTTGTTCAGGGATTCCACAGCCTAGGAAGTATTAGATAGAATGCTCAGCAGTGTATAAATTCCAGCCTACCTTCTCTCGCACCAAAGGCTCCTCGATTGCCGCAAGGTTTTCAAGAGGCGACAGAAGAACATGACCCCATTCTGGACCACCAACGTATTCGACAAAGCCACCAAGCTCCCCACTCAGAGCAGTCAGAACTTCATCTTCGTCTTCAACGGATTCTATGGGCAAATATCAGCACGAGGAGAATACCATCACGGACGCCTGAACCTACCGTCTAAGAATGGAATCAGCTCGTCTCTGGTACGCTCAGCTCCTAGAGCAAGTGCAATGGTCGAGAGGCGGTGAATGGCGTTTAATCGTAAAAGAACATCATCATGCTATTTCATAGTGAGCAAATGCGCCTAGAGAGCTTCCCCACACATGCGAAGCTGTATTCTGCCAATGTACCTTCAACTCGTCGATGAGAACTGCTATTGGGTAGAGCTCGTCCGTCTTATCAGGGCCGTCAGACATCGTGAAGTTTTCGGGGTTATTTCGTGATAAAGTCAGGTTCGTGGAAAGGTCAAATCGGCCTGTCTTCGACCTGTTGATTCGTGCTTGTGTACAAAGGCTGATCGCGTGTTTGGGCCGCCTAGCCTCGATTGAAGGGTCGTAAATCGGCCGAGTACAAAAGGGTGGAAGAAGAGGCGAATACGGAGAGTATCTGAATCTTCAAGTATCAGTATGGCAAGTTGACGCGCATCAGGGAGCTCATAAATGTTGGAGAGGTGGTGGGGGACCGTGTTATAATGACGGAGCTATTCCAGGAAAGGTTGCCTTGGCTGCACGACAGCGGCAACTCAATTGAAACGTACCTGCACAAGAATGTTCGTGGACGTCGTGGATCGAGAAGGCGCGATAGGTATGGGAAAGTCAAAGAGTTGTGGTGTTGATGAGGAAATTAACTCTGAGAGCGGCTCCAGGATGCCCAACCACAATTCCATTCACGGATCAGAGTCCACGGCAGGCCAACGACCGGTGTGGTCTACGAACCAGAATTTTAGGGCCGAAATTCAGGCCAACACAAGGCTGAGAGGAGCAGCGCAATCTTGGAACTTACCCCTCGATTGGAGGCTTCAAATACAGAAGTTCTAGAAATTTTTGGTGTAAACAAGTTAAGCTGTAAATGTCAGAATACCCACCCCTTTCGGGTCTACACGTGCTTTCTATGTTAATTTGGTAGTATATACAAGTTGATTATATTAAGTCGGTACATCGTCTCAAGTTGAAGTGCTCGGCTGTGACTCGCATTTTATTTTTTGAACAACACCAGACTCACACCGCGCCAATCCTCAACAACAGGCCCGCCACCACATTTCAAGACAATTCGATACAGCAGACCTTCTGAAACAGGTCGTAGAGCCATTTAGTGCCGCAAATATGCCTACCATTAGCGTAGACAAGGCTGAGCTCTACAAAGCTCTGGGGCAGGAGTAAGCTTTCAGTTCCCCTTCAAAGACAAGACTAACCCCGCCATAGATACACGACCGCCGAGTTTGAGGAATTATGCTTCGAGTTTGGTATTGAGCTGGATGAGGACACGTCGAATTCGGAACGACCCATCGTCAATGGCAAGCAGGCGCCCGCAGAACTCAAAATCGAGATCCCCGCGAACAGATATGATATGCTGTGCTTCGAAGGAATAGCTCTTATGCTCAACATATTCAGAGAAAAGACTCCGCTTCCAAACTACAAACTAGTTGCGCCAAAGAGTGGGAAGATCCAGACAATTACGGTGCACCCAGATACCCTCAAAGTCCGACCATATGTTTCTGGATCCATTTTACGGAACGTAAAGTTCACACAAGAGGCATATGATTCCTTCATCTCCCTGCAAGACAAGCTGCACCAGAATTTGGCGAGAAATCGGACCTTGGTTGCTATCGGAACTCACGATTTGGATACGGTTAAGGGACCTTTCACATATGAAGCATTACCACCAAAGGACATCAAATTCAAGCCGTTGAACCAAACCAAGGAGATGAATGCCGAGGAGATGATGCAGTTCTACGAGAATGACAAGCATCTCGGGAAGTACCTTCACATCATTCGGGATAAGCCAGTATACCCAGTCATCAACGACTCGCAACGGATTGTCTGCTCGATGCCTCCTATCATCAACGGCGACCACTCGAAGATCACGCTGAACACCACCAACGTCTTCATTGAGATGACTGGAACCGACAGAACAAAACTGGAGATTGTGAACAATATTATTGTGTCCATGTTCTCTCAGTACTGCTCTGAACCTTTCACAATCGAGCCAGTGAAGATTATCTCGGAGCACAACAACGAAACTCGCCAAACACCTGACCTCAGCCCACGTACAGCCGAAGCAGAAGTAGACTATATCAACAACTGCTGCGGTCTCCAGGAGTCACCAGAGCGGATATGCCAGCTTCTCACCAAGATGTGCTACACCGCCAAACCCTCCTCCAAAGACAAGAACATCATCGAAGTCTCCGTACCACCTACCCGTGCCGATGTCCTCCACCAATGCGACATCATGGAAGATGTAGCCATAGCCTACGGCTTCAACAACCTTCCTCGGACCTCTCCCAACAAAGCCTCTACCATTGCCCAACCTCTCATGATCAACAAGCTTGGTGATATCGTCCGCCAGGAAACCGCCATGGCAGGCTGGAGCGAAGTCATGCCCCTCATCCTCTGCTCACATGATGAGAACTTCGGCTGGCTCAACCGCAAAGACGATGGCACGACAGCAGTCCGACTTGCCAACCCAAAGACAGCAGAGTACCAAGTTGTCCGCACGTCTCTCCTGCCCGGTCTCCTAAAGACGATTCGCGAGAATAAGAAGCACAGCGTCCCCATCAAAGTCTTCGAAGTCTCAGACGTAGCTTTCAAGGATGAATCGCTAGAGCGCAAGAGCAGAAACGAGAGACATTTCGCAGCTGCGTGGTACGGCAAGACCAGTGGTTTCGAGGTTGTCCATGGGCTACTGGATCGTGTTTTGTTGATGTTGAAGACTGCTTTCGTTACTCACGAGGAAGGTCTCGAGGGCAAGAAGGTGGATGGGTACTGGATCGAGGAGATTGACGAGCCGACTTTCTTCGCTGGACACGCAGCTGCGATCTATCTCCGTGTCAATGGCAGGGCAGAGCGTATTGGCGAGTTTGGTATCTTGCATCCTACTGTTCTTGACAAATTCGAGTTGAGGTAAGTTCCAACTCTATTGCGACTAGAAGAATGGGCTAACATCGAAAAGATATCCTGTCAGCACTCTAGAGATCAACCTCGAAGTCTTCTTATAGAAGTCTTAATGTCGCAGAATAGATCTGGCGGGAAGTACTTATTTCGGGTTACTCGAAAAGCATGTAGATTGCATTCCACGCATGATGAGCGCAATTGAAGTCATAATTTGATGCCAACGACGTCCAAGTGGTATTTGCTGTACTGTGAACTCCAACCGACATACGGTATTAGCATCTGTTGATCCACTTACTCCATTTTCATTTGAATGCCGTGCAGCCTGGCTGCAAGTCAAACCCCATCTTCACACCATAAAACTTGTTGCATTCGTTGAATCATCCATTGCCCTGCTCTAACTGAACTCCATCCATGCCCCTACCGCAATGCATCGCATGTATGATCCCAATACAAACAAAAGCAAGATAATCCTGCCACCGTCCCTCGCTTCGTGATCTCTGCCCAACGCCATCCCAAGCCTAGCTACCAAATAACAAGAATCCAACATCCTTCGAACTACTGCATCTCCACTTCCAACGCATCTTTCCCATTCGAAGGACTCTTCGACCCCGACCCACCCTTCCCCATTCCAATACCCAAGCCAGCAATCCCCTCTCTCAAGCTCGCAAAACTGCCAGGTGCAGGCGTACTTCCATTAGGGACAGGCTTCGCAGCACTACCTGCAGGGAGTACAGTATGCGCTGTTTCCACGCCTGTGAGAACGCTACGGCCTACGCCGACCGTATCTTGAGTTCCGAGGTACCTATCAGATGCAGCGTTCATGAGGCCGTTCATATCCTGATCCGTACGATTGAAGACTTCGTTCCACCACCTTACTTTGTCCAGCTTAGGGAACAGAAGTCGTTCTCTTCCCTTGACGTGATCGTCTATGTCGCCACCATCGTAATCTTTGTTTGTAAATTCGGCGCGTCGGGATAGGAAGTATGACCAGACGCTCGCAGTGCGCTGCTGTAGTCGAGCATCCAGCCGGGACTTTTCGTTGTTGTACAGGAATGTGCCGTACTGGCAGGAATAGAGGTGGTATAGCAGTCGCCGGAGGAAACGCTCGTTGAACTCAAAGCGAGTAGGATACTGGTGGAGAAGCTGGTAAGTCGCGTCTAAGAACTGATGGAACACTGGACTTGTTTCTTTAGGCTTCGTAGCCTCCTTATCTGCAAGACTGTCCTTGCCAGAGCCTTTCTTGACCTTTGGCAAGTCCTCTGGCGCGATGAACTCTCCGTCAGAATCTGCTATGGCATCTTGACTCTGGTTGCTCTTGTTGAAGAATCTTTTGGCGCTGAGTAATGCGTTCTCAATTGCATCGCTTCGACCATCGCCATTTCCACCTGGTTGGATTGCAGAGCCTGCAAGAGCATCGTTCTGGGTCTGAAACCACTTCTCACTGTTGAGGAAGCCGGAACGGTGTTGGAACATATGACCGAATGCTAGCCAGTCCTTTTCCACAAGTACGATAAAGCCATCTATCGTTCGAAAGTATGGATCAAGCATGATTTGAGACAAAGCACTGAGTTGACTCGTTCGATCCCATCCATCCGAGCAGTGTATCAAGACATGTGAATGTTGAATGCCCACTTGCCGAGCAATCAGAGCAGAACCATCAAGTAAGCCTGTAATATGCTTGAGCCATCCGCTCTTTGCAAGTAGTTCTCGGTTCGGTGGCAATTTCGAGATATCGGAATCTTTGATGGCTTCAATCACCTTTTCCAGAGATGATCTCATGACATGGATATTGTCAATGCCCAAGTAAGCTTTTGTAGCGAATTTGTAATGGTCCATATTTTCCGAGCCAAGTCCAACAGCTTGCATGGCTAATGCATTTACCGTAGGTCGAGCATCAACAATGAGATTGTGCTGCTGTGCTCCATAGATATGGGGTTTGTCGCCCACAACTTCTATCGTTGAGGAAGAAATCAGCTCATCCTCCAGTCTCTCTGTTTCTGAGAACTCGCCATCTGTACTTGAAGAGCCAAAGTCTGCTTGACTGGAAGCCGGACTTGTTCTAGATACTGACGAGGAAGAAACCTCGATTTCATCTGGCTGAGCACAAGCAGAGAAGCAAGCACTAACAAGTTTTTCGTCTTGTATGCTGCGATTTCCCCTCAATCCTGCAAGCGGTTGTGAACTTCTGGTGATCGAACAGTTGTTGACTGGATGAAGGTATGTCAAGACAGGTATCCGTACTCTTGACCGATATCTCCCAGCATAATTTAAAGTATTGTCGGAGATCGTTGAGGGAACCGGAAGTAACGCGGGGTAGGTGGGGGAAAAGCCATAATCTATGTTGATTTTCGATATCCTCCATCCTCTATCCACACCCTTGTCGCTGATACCCTGGCGCTTCCATTCTGCCTTCGCATCGTATAATTCCCATCCATTTATCTTCTTCTCGGGGGGCGGAGGTTGGTAGCTGAATGCGTATAGCTTTTCGATGCTTCCAAGCCTACAAGTCGCTCCTTTTATGCTTTCGAAAGCATCCCTAGCTTCTTTATCGTCCACGAAGTTGAAGGTCAAGAATCTAAAGTCGCGACCTCGCAGTCGTATGGATGATGCTAGCCCGGACCCTTGCGGAGTTGGACGAAATGTGCAAAAGCCTATCATAGGATATGCTATCCATGACTCTCTTGTCCTTGGTTTCGGTGGGGGTGCAGTATGATCTTGCGGCAATGGCGGGGTGATGGTTTGAACCAGAATGAGATGATGCGCCGTCAAGTGTAAAGTTACTGTGGATATCTCTCCTCCTCCAAGAACTTGAACGTTTTCGATCTTGAGAAACGACGATCAGTATGCACCAGTGCAAAAGTCCAGTTTGCTTCTGACCTTGGTTATCCTAAGCTTGTCGGCCATCTTGTCCTCCTCTGCTGACGTTGCGCTCGTACTTCAAGAACAACACATGAATAGCTTCTCATGACCCAAACGCGCTTCCGAAAGGCAAGACTCTATTTAGCATCCACCAGTCGTTTCTCGAGGGCATAAAATCTTTTTTGTTGGTGCTGCCTGGAATCTACGGTGTTGTTGATGTTGTGTTGGCGGCAGCTTTCTTCTAGCTTCGGAATCCGGTCTTTCGTAGACAGCAGCACAGTCAGTGATACAGCTGTAGAGAAATGCTAATATTGATGAAAGATTCACTTGACGCCTACCTGGGTAGGGTAGTTCCACGAGAAACAAGGATATAATCTCTAGTGGTCTTAAAAGTCCTCTCTATTTCTGAGCACATGAACATGAGCATTGTCAACCCCAGATCCCATTGCTTGGTAGCCTTGCGGCTGACCTCGATGGGCTCTGTCGGCCCCCACGCGAATTGGCGGGTTTGAGGGCACAGCACCAAAACACTGAATACTCGAGTGCCATTAACTTCACAACTACTGATAATTTCTCCTCTAAATAAAACAAGTCGATATCTTAAGACTATTTGATGAAGTTCCTGATTTTATATCAAATTTATAACATTTTGGTTGTGGAAAATTCGAGTTTCGCATATCCTGAATTCTGCCGCTTCCCATATGGGGCTGTAGAAGCTACTGTAGTATGGTCACCTGATCCGGCGGGGCAATTTTGGCTATCCTGTAAGCGAGGCGCACAATCTCGGAATCTGCGACGCATTCTGAGAAGTTCTTGAATTCGACAACCAAGATACCGCCAACAACGACTTGAACCTCTTCTCGCAGGTTCAATCGACACATACAATCGTCAATATGGCCTCGTCCGTTCCTGGTGCTGCGATGTAAGAAATTCCACCAGCTTGCGCAACGTTCCAGCGCCGTCGAAACTTCCGGGAAACTTCGAATACTGACCTTCGAATAGCTCCAAGAGACGCAAGTTCGTGGCCGATGGTGTCTTCTTCGCTGAGTTGAACGAGTTCTTCCAGCGCGAGTTGGCTGAGGAGGGATACTCTGGTGTTGAGGTCCGAGTTACACCCACAGTCACCGACAGTAAGTTCAAATCTAGATTTCTTCACCAAATCCTCCTCAAGCTGCGGAGGTTCACAACTCCCCTCTTTGGGTCTGCTACATTGATTCCGGAATGCTAATTCCCTTATAGTCATCATCCGCGCAACACACACCCAAGAAGTTCTCGGAGAGCAAGGTCGAAGAATCCGCGAACTTACCTCCCTCATCCAGAAGCGATTCAAGTTCCCAGAGAACTCCGTCTCCCTCTACGCCGCTAAGGTTCAAAACCGTGGTCTCTCCGCTGTCGCCCAATGCGAGTCCCTCAGATACAAGCTCCTCAACGGTCTTGCCGTCCGCAGAGCATGCTATGGTGTCCTCCGATTCATCATGGAGAGTGGTGCTAAGGGTTGCGAGGTTGTCGTCTCTGGAAAGCTGCGTGCCGCTCGTGCGAAGAGCATGAAGTTCACCGACGGCTTCATGATCCACTCCGGTCAACCAGCCAAGGATTTCATCGATTCCGCCACTCGTCACGTCCTCCTCAGACAAGGTGTTCTCGGTATCAAGGTCAAGATCATGAGAGGATCAGACCCAGAAGGAAAGTCAGGACCACAAAAGTCATTGCCAGATTCCGTTACTATCATCGAGCCAAAGGAGGAGCAGAGCGTTGTCCAGCCAATGTCCCAGGATTACGGTGCGAAGGCTGCTGCTGCACAGGCCGCTGCTGAGGCTGCACGTGCGACTGAGCAAGGCGAGGAGGCACCAGCAGAGGAGCAATAGACTTCTGGGTTGGGGGAAATTCTTTGATATGGCGCGTGGGAACATTTGCAGACCTTTCGGTTGTGGGCTTGTAATGCATTGCAAATGAAAAACACAGGCTTTCGAAACTTCACAAACAGGAGTACAGCTGATGAACAACGAATTTCGATATGTGAATACTCTCAATTCTAGTTTCTTGAAACCCTCCCCTCCATGCTATAGGCAACCAAGCGCCAATATATCATACACAGATGTCTTCATTCTTATAGTACAGAAGCAGACCCAAAAACGCCGTAACTCATGCAATCGTATGAAGAGACTCTTCTTGCAGACCATGCTGCAGACCCATCATCTCATGATTGGGCGAACCAAAGCTCCCCTCCCGCTGACCATATACAAATATTGAACATGCAAAATCTCAACACGGAACTCCAGGTCACCTGGACGATGATTTCCTCGGCCGCTCTATCGGCTCGCTGAAGCTTCTCTTGCTCGCACTGGCACTTCCATTACCATTACCATTCATTTTTCCGTTGGCATGGATATGGGAGTCGTCCTCGCTGTCCTCAGTCAACTCTGTAAGGCCTAGGCCTTCTTCGTCGTCGTATGCGTGGATCAGTCCCTCTCTATCTCCCGTTCTGCCGTATCCGCTGCCCACGCTCATTCTGTGGGGATCCAGGCTCCTCCTTGATTGCATGCTCCTTCTTGTCTGAATGCTCGAAATGATATCCGTAGCGATTCCATCGTGTGTTGTTCCAGCAATCATCCTTTGCCCGTTTGGATCTCCACGAGAAATGTTGAGGAGATATACCCCAGTAAAGATGACCAAGAAACCGCAAAGTAGGGAGATTGTGTTCACAGCATCGGATGTGTTGAAACCGCCGTAGAGGATAAAAGAAGCTGTAAGTGTTGCAGTGGTAAATGTAACGTAATAAAGCGGATTGACACTGTGCCACTATTAGCTCGATTTTCTTATAGTGTTTCGTGAAATTGCTTACATGGATGTGGGGAACTGGCTCAGAGCCTTGTTGAAATAGTTCATCTGCGTCATAATGCAGACGGAGCACAAGATAATGAAGACGTAGGTCGATGGATGTGTGAACTGGTTGTTGCCGGCCAGGGTCAACTTCACAGCAATTCCAAACGCCTTAACAGACATGACCGAAACTCCTCCAACGGTAGAGCAAATCGACAGGTATATCAGAGGGTTCTTCTTCCCATACTTCGGCGCAATTTTGTATATCATGAAGACCGCGAAAACGGCCACGGCGAAGCAAAAGAGCAGGAAACCTTAGGAACAGTTAGTACTGAATACATCTCGATACGGGAATCAGATCTTACCAGGCTGAATTGCATAGTGAAGGATCTCATCAATAGTCTGGATCTCCTTGTCCGGAGGCGCATGAAGCACAATGATCACAGATCCAATGAGGCAAGTCGCACATCCCAGTTTCCCCAAAGTTCCCAGCTCCTCCTTCAAGAAGTATGATCCCAATACAGCGCCAATTAAAACACTAAGTGCTCCCAGAGGAGTTACCAGAATGGCGGGGGCGAACGCGTATGCCGCAAAATTGGCTATTTCTCCAGCGACCACTACACAATATTAGCTGTTGCAACACGGGCAAGCGTTGGCTGAGCGCATACAAGCTAGAATTCCAGCCCACCATATGGGGCTTTTGAGATATGAAAATCCATCTCCCTCGAAGCCATGCCTTTCTTCAGCATCAATTAAACCCTGATGTGGTTAGCGCCAAGGTTCTCCAAATATATGCCACTTGTCGATTCTATCCAAGGCTCGGAATGTGCAATACCTTCTTTGTGATGACGAAACTTGTTCCTAACACAAAATTAGTACTCGTCTGCAAGAGAGTGGCCGCATTTCATACCTATCGCCAATGTAGATGTAATGGCCAATGCCAGGCCAATATATCTATCTTTGTATCAGCTATTGAACATCCCCCATCTTGCGCGCCAGCAATGCGCGACATGACTGGCAGTGGTTATGCCAACGTACTTGTCTTCTAACATCTTTGCGCAGATGTCAGAGTTCCCCCTCCTATCGATTCCAGTGTGTATGTGTCGCTGAGCTCGCGCTCGCTCGTCTTCAAGGGATGCCGTCCAGGGATCTGATTAAACAAGCACAACGCAGATGCGTACCGTGGGGCTCCCTCAGGCCCTTGATGATCGTACTGAGGTTTGTATATGCCGAAACGGTGCGGAAAATAAAGTCGTAGATCGCAGATTGAAAAGGTCGTCGAGTGATGGTTTCAGGCCCCTGTTCAGATATGCTCGTGGGTTTTGCTGTTATCGAAAGCCGAGGCGAGGGTTTGTGTGCTGGCGGCTGGGGATTTCGCGATCATTAAAGGACGAAGTAAGTGAGTGTAGTTCGAGGGATTGGCTGGTCTCGAGATGAGGCCACAAAGCAGACACGCTGGTGTGTGCGTTCGCGTACGAGGCGGAGATGAGTCGAGGTGTTTGAGGAGAGAAGTGCTGGCTGGTCTGGTTTGAGGCTCTTGCTCTTTTCCTTCGTTCAAGTGAAACCCTTTAACTTTTGTCACGTTGTCCAGTCCAGAACCAGCATCGGACGGCCTACGAGCCTGGCCTATTATTAGTGTATTGGCGGCGCTCCGCTGTTGTCCGCCCCTCTTTCTCTAACCCCTATTCCCCTGCATCCAGCAAAATCACTGCAAAGACGCGCACTGCAGTGGAGCAACGGGATTTGGTTTCTTGCGAAGAATGATGTATGTATCTTGACACCCTCAAGCATGGAAAATACTTATATGCTCAAGACTGTCCACTTGTGCCTATGTGTGCGACTCATACAAGCAGCAAACAGAAGGAAGACAGCTGATGAGGAAACACGCAAGAAAAAAGACCCACGATGACTCGTTCCATTCCTGATTCTTTGTTCACTTCAAGGATTGAAAGCTTGGCTATAACGGCATCTGAGTTGCTTGCAATCATTATTGATGTGCCCTTCTTCACCAACGTTCATATCTCTCTATTCCTACATATGTGAAGGCACACCGAACCAGCCCTCAAGAGTCAGAAACACTCGTCGGTGTCAGTGATTGCAGTGACAGTAGTATTCCACCGTCGAGCGACGTCCACTTAACAACATCCGAAATATCCCACCCAGGGCAATTGGCGTCAACCCTCCTTCAGAGGCGCAGCCCGACGTCCGGACTTGCAAGCAAAGTGACAACGAAGAAAAACGCCGTGCTATGCTAATCTCCAGACCTTGAAGTGTGAAGCTGGTGTGTCACGGGTATCATGTAATTTTGGAAGGGAGAAACGTAAAGGAGTGCAACGGGGAAAAGCATGAGTATACCTGTCGGACTTACTGTTTCATGGGTTCCTAGGGCACTGTTAGTAGTAATCGTACATGGTGGTCGATATGGTGAGTCGACTGGGGAAAGCGAAGGAGCCTCCGATGTCAAGCATCCAAGAGCGATGTCCAAGGAACAGGTCGATAGGAAAGTCGAGATTGAACAGGTGCAGCAGTAGATCCTGTAGGGAATCGAGATGCCAGAGATTAACCAGAAGCTGAATCAGAAGGATCGATTGTAGTATCGCCTCCAAATGATAGGGTAGATCATGACCGTGGACGCTTAGCATCTGGATTATGTTAGCAAACTCTTCGTCTCTTGTTTGGAGGCCTGAGCATACCATTGGCCTGAATCTGCAGGTCATTGGACTCAACATCTGCGATTGATCTCTTGCCATTTGCATTTTGGTAACCTTGAGCCTTGAATGTAGCGGCAGGAGATTGCAGCTCGGCCTCTTCTTCATCATCTTCATAGTCAATCTCATCCTTCTGCTCAGCGATGTTCGGAAACCCCGGACTTGCAACCAAGATAGCGCTATTCTCAGATTCAGCCACAATGGTTTCGCCAAGCAGGTCATCTCCATACTGGATCTCATCGGCACCCAGCGTCACACTTGACTCTGCCGTCTCAACAGCATCTAGACTGCTTGCCTTTGAAGCATCTTGGGCGATGATGTGTCCGTTTGCTTCATCCGGCCCGAGAAGATGATTGTCTTGTTCTGAGTCATTTTGAAGTAAACTCTCTTCAAGTTCGAGCTCAAGGCCATTATTTTCGAACTCTGAAATGGCACTTTCGCGATTAGCACCTTGTTCAGCTGCGTAATCGTGGTTTAGCTCCGCATCATCGTAGTATCCAACCTCGCCATATTGCTCCAAGGGAGCATTCTTCTCGTCGTTCCCGGTATCCACTTTGGGAATGTCGCTCAGTGCCAATGGATCACGATCTGTCTGTTCGTGGCCATAATCCAGATGACTTTCGGTGAAGTGGCCATACTCGTTGTTGTCTACGTCCTCTCCCTCTCGGACTTCATCTTGCTCAAAACCGATTTCGTTCAGGTCAGTAGAATCTTCCTTTTCAGATGTACGGCTGTCCCCGTCGTTTCCATCAACACCGCCCTCAGCAAGTAAAGTTGTCTCGCCTTCATCATTCGATTGCTGGTACTCAAGCGCATCCTTTTCGGTTTCCGCTTTCCGATCCGCTGGCTGATGTCCAACCCCTGTCTCTTCGGCTTCTTCGTCAAGCTCCTCTGGGGTGGCTGCAGCAGATGGCTGACGCCTGTCGAGGGAACGGCGGCGTAGAAGCTCATCTCGTTGTTCGAATTCTTCTACGATGAGTCGTTGGCATTTGGAACAGAAACAAGTTTGGGGCAAGAAACATGTGGAATAAAAGAAATCGGTGTATATACCGGCAGCTGTCTCATCGTTGTCAGTGTTTCGTACAGCAGCTTTTTGCTTTCCCTCAATGTTCACATCCTCGTCTTCTGAATAATCGATCAGATCTCCGTCTTCATCAACATCGCTCTCACGTTCCTGCTGCTTCTCTATCGGCTTGGAAGCTGTCATATTCGGGGTCATCACAGCTGGCTCACTACCAGTGCTGGTTGCTTCTGGAAGACCCAAGTGAAAAGCGGTACCAGAATCTTCTTCTGATTTCTGCACGTCAACTTCCTCGTCCGCTTCTGCAACTAGATCCTGGCGAGTGGCATTGACTTGTGCACTCTCGTGCTGCAGTTCCTCATGGTAATTTTCTGTGGCTTCAGCAAGTTCTTGGACTTGGCCATTCGAGTAAAAATCATACTTGCTCTCTCCTGGGTCCTCAGAGTCGTCTAAATCAATGCTCTGGTCGTCCCAATATGCATAGTGGGACAAACCCTTGCCTTCTGCAACACCTGCCATGAGATTCGAAAATCTGCGGGAGAAGCTGTTTCTCGTCTTCAACGTGATGTGACAACTTCCGGGGTCTTCGAGGCCATCATTTTCTACTAGTTTGGCATGTAGGCTCAGTACCTGAAGAAGAGTTACATCTTCAATAAACGAAGATACCTTTTTGAGGGTGGTTAGCTTTACGTTCAAGTCATTGCTGTTCCTAAGACTAACCTCTTCAGCTTGAAGACCAAGGCTGTCCACAACGAGGCACAATTCATCTTCTTCTGTAAGGTCGTTGTGAATCACCTCTCGGATCGCTTTGAAGAACTCGCTGAGAGGTCTCTCGGCTATCGTCTTGTCTGAGAGGAAGAATAGATCCGGGTCATCATGCTCCGAAGCGGAAAAGAGTGCGTATTCTACTTCTCGGTATACAACTACCACATGTTGAAGACTGGAAGCATCTTCGATCAATGAGAGATCAACTGTCTTGTCGTCTGCATCTTGAAGATGTGTTGTGTCAGTGTTGTCTTGTGCACTGTGAGCAGGACTGGGACCAGGCTCCAGAATGGAAGCCGGAGGGCTTCTAGGTTCAGTTGGAGCTGTAAGGGAAGCGTTTTCATGACCGGGACTGGAAGTTCGGGATCCTTGACCTGCAGTGTTCTGAACATCACCTTCTGCGCCATGTTGCGTATGGGAGTCATCTGGGGCTTCAAGATCGTTCTCTGTGAAGGCCACCTTTGGGTCTTGCTGGAGATCGAACCCAAGTTGCTCGTCATTGGTCGGGTCGTAACCCTGGCCCTCGTGCCCAAGACCGTTTGTTTCATCTGCGAGAGACTGATCTCTGATCTGCCCATCGACGCCGTAGTAAGAGGTTTCTCCGTCAGTGGCGAAAGACATTGACTCCTGCTCAATGATATGCTCCGTTTCTTCTTCCAATATCTCTGCGTCTTCCATCTGATAGGACTCATTGTCATCGTCAAGCATTACGTCGTCGTTTACTGCTGCTGAAGGCTGCAGGTGGAAATCGTCTCCGAAGTCAACATGGGAGGTGACATCTTCGAGAATGAAGTCCTCATCACCAGGGTCTCCAGTCAGATCAATGTCAAGATCAATATCGCCCTGTTCATCATTATGACCATGGTCAGAGGAGATCTCCATGATGTCTTCTACCATGACTTCCTGGAACTTGGACACGGCCAGATGCCTTTCGTGTAAATAGATTCGAGGTGTTGATCTTCAGTTATGATTTGCAGTCCAGAATGTTCGAAGGTGACAAATTGAATGAATCAAGTGGATAGCTTCCACCGGGTTATTCAAGGCGATAGAAAGGATATCGTGCGAAGTGTTGTACCTTCCCCTGTAAAAACACAATGGAGGTGTTCTACCTGATGTCTGACAAGCAGCGGCAGACAAAGAAAGGTGTGAAGTAGAGGACGCTCTCAAAAGGATGAACTGACGCGTTATGAACAGACCATAGAGTCGCGCATAATATCCTGGAGACCTGACGCGTTGATATCGCAAAAACAAAAGACTGGGTAATGAAGTCGCGATCGAAAAGGTGGTTGACAAGTCGTTCGCTTTCTCGAATGTATTATTTGGAGTCTTCAATCTGAAATGCTGTTAGCAGCCTTCGAGCTGCGTTAGCGTAGGCTTGGCACATCTCTTCCACTAGACTACTTCGAGACAAGGGCGGGTGTGGACACACTCTGGCCAGCTACCATCACAACTCAAGCTGGACACTTTCCACCATAACCTCTACAGACACTGTAGTCCACCGTCGCAAACATGGTACGTATATTCAGCTATGATTCCGACCAAAAAGCCCCTACTTAACCTCCTCAGGTCGTCCTAGCCGCTTCGATTTGCACCCGCGGGGGTAAAGCCATCATTTCCAGACAGTTTCGAGAGATGCAACGATCTCGAATTGAAGCCTTACTGGCGTCCTTCCCCAAGCTGGCAGATACTGGAACCCAGCATACAACTGTAGAACAGGACAACGTTCGATTTGTGTACCAGCCACTGGACGAACTTTACATGGTGCTTATTACCAACCGCCAGTCCAACATCCTCCAAGATATAGACTCGCTCCATCTATTCGCACAAGTCGTCAGTAGCACATGCAAGACACTGGATGAGAGGGAGATTTTGAAGAATGCCTATGAACTCCTCAGCGCCTTTGATGAGCTTGTTACGCAGGGGTACCGGGAAAATCTTACTATAAGCCAGATCAAGACGTTCTTGGAAATGGAGAGTCATGAGGAGCGCATACAAGAGATCATCTCAAGGGTAGGACACTCGCTTCTGTCTGAACGCTGCGTGCTAAACAACACCAGAACAAGGAACTGGAGGCCACCGAAGAACGGAAACGCAAGGCAAAGCAACTTGAGATGCAGCGCAAGGAAGTCTCAAGGAGTGGCAGAAACGCCGTGCCTCGAGCCCCCGTCTATCCCACATATACACCACCTGCCCGTTCCGCTGTCACGGAGACCTACGATTCATATGAGGCGGAGAAGAACAAATCCTTCAAGTACACCCTCTACCACCAATTACTCACTCTCCTTTCTGACTGAGTGTTAGGTCTGCTCCAAAAGGCAAGGGAATGCAATTGGGCAAGAAATCAAAGACTACGGATATGTTTGAACGCGTGAGAGGTGAAATGGGTGCGGAAGTTGAGGAATCAGCTTCGAGTCCATTAGTCCCCAATAACCCCGTACATGTCGAACATACGCCAGCCCCTGCCTCCCGCATCTCGTCGTCTTTGGATCGGGATGCAATCCATGTCACAATCGCAGAAACGATATCGGCCAAGTTGTCGAGAGAAGGTGCTTTGAACTCGATAGAGATCAAGGGAGACTTGCAGTTGAAGATCTCCGATCCAACACTGACCAAGGTCAAGCTGGATCTTGTCGCAAACGCGAGCCACGGTGTTCAGTTCCGGACGCACCCCAATGTCGACAAGGCTCTCTTCAATACTTCCAAAGCTGTTCAAATGAGTAACACGGCAAAGGGATTTCCCGTCAACAACTCCGTTGGCGTGCTTCGATGGAGAGCTGTTCCCAAGGCCGATGATTCGAGTGCCCTGCCCATCTCGTTCACGGTCTGGGTAAACAAGGGATCTGATGATACTTACAACATTACTGTGGAGTACGAACTCACTGGAGGCGATTCATTGAAGGATGTCACTGTTATAATTCCTTATGCCACCAGCGAACCGGCCGTCTCAAGCTTTGATGCACAGTACGAGGTTTCGGGAGACAGTTTGGAATGGACCATTGGTCTAGTCGATGAGGACAATGCTACTGGATCATTCGAGTTTGAGGCACAAGCAGGCGATGAAAACGAGTTCTTCCCAATGCAGGTCAAGTTCGGAAAAACAAAGCCATTCATTGATGTTGACGTAAGTTCTGTAACCCCCTTCTCCTGAACTTTTGCTGATAATCTGGATAGGTTACAAATGTGACGTTGTTGGAGATGGATGAATCTGTTACCTTCTCGAAGGAGATCAAATCTGTTGCGGACTCTTATTTAATTGAATAATGGGCTTGGGACGGAAGCAAAAATAAATCGGGGCTGGACATGGCGCATGTTAGGTATCATCGTGACCTAGACCAATCTGGCACTTGAAACTAGAGAAATGAACAAAATTTGAAAGAATTGTAGAACTTCAATAATTTCAGTTCGATTCCATTGTTGGCACACGCTCACTCATTTTGATGTTGTTCGCTTAGGTAAAAACGCGAACCACGCGTTTTGGTGGCTCTTTCCTTCTTGACAATACGACTAGCTACATTTCGAATGCAAGGACTTCCAATTGAAGATATGCTGTGTGATTCAACTTATACCTTATGAATACGTTCTAGACTGCTTCGGCTGAAATACCACCATCAGCATGGCTACAGCCTCGGAATTCCAGGTTGTGAGCGAAAAAGCGCTCCACCATGCAGCTGACCCCGGCCTCATTGCCTACTGCCCGTCGATGGATTTGCTTGCTCTTGCAACCACAGATCAACAAGTTTTCATCTACCGTCTGAATGGACAGCGAGTCTACGGCGCCGTACAAAAAAGTGATAAGCTGAGAGTCGAGAGCATTCGATGGAAGCCGAACGGTGCGCCACATTGACCGCTGGCATTTGCTGTGAAAGAAGCTGACCATGCCCGCGCAGGACAATTGCTCGCTATTGCCTGGAGCGATGGATCCGTACGACTTGTCAGCCCTGAGAGCTCCAAGATCGTGCTTCAATTCTCAGCAGGCGATAACGTGGGAGGCGTCACGTGCATGAGCTGGTCGACAAATACAATACACAGATTCAGCTCATCGAGCTCGAGGACCGTGGAATCTTGGGGAGCATTTTTGGCTAAAGATGGCGATCTTTCCGACGAGAAGGCTCCCTTGGATTTGCCACAAGACCTCTCCTTGATCGACATCGAAATCAGTCTCCCGAAACTTAGCGTCCTAGCAGCTGCTGGAAACTCGTAAGTCGCATACGTGCCTCAGCATCTCCTCCGTGTTGATAATGCCCAGGGATGATGTATTTTCTTCGAGGTCGTCTCTTGATGCTCTCTTCCGCCCATTCGACCCCAAAGACAATTCCTCTATCAACGTCATGGTTGTAGGGACCAAAGAGGGAAACATACACCTCAGCATCTATGATTCTTTCGAAATTGGGTCTTTTGTATCACCGATAACCATCGACGGAGCTCCTTGTCATCTCTTGCGTCATGCATCTCACCCAGACTTCTCTACGCATGCTTTACTCATGGAGCTACCAGTGTCTGGCAAGTCATTGTATTTTGTTCCCATGGACCTCCGATTTATCTCCGCATCAAGCGAATATCTCTCCTTACTAGCATCACGATCTACGACTCTCAACAATCTCTTAAGATACATTCATCAAGTCCAAGCTCTGATGATCAGCGAGTGGAAGTCGACTCAGGAACTACCCAGTAGATTTCTGCGCAACATCAATGAGACACTTGCAGAGAAAGAGGACAACCGAGACATTGTTCAGGCTCTGTACCACTCTGTGGCTACCGGCCATACCTTTCCATCCGTTAAAGAATGGCTTGTTGATGAGCTTTCCGAGAGGGTATGACTTACACTACTGTCTTCTATGACTCCGCTAATGTCTTTAGGGTCACAAACGTTGGGACAAGGCAGTCACGACAGGCTTGGAAAATCTGCGGCGTCTTGTTCACGAAAACATGCTACCAGCACTCGAAAGATGCTCTATCATCCTCAGTCGATTCTTAGGCATCGTAAAATTTCAAGGCTCAAATAGCTCAATGGGCTTCACAAGCCAGCAAATCAATCTGATCATGGACACCGTCGCTTGTTTGCACCTTATCTCTTCCAAAATCCTGATTCAAGTCGTTGACGAACTCGAATTATTCTCTTCATTCTCTACGTGGCTCCGTCATGAGATTGACAGACTCGCTTCAGACTCTTCTTTACCAAATGAAGATGTCGAGAAGGAGTCGTCGATTGACCACAGTAAAGTACTCCTCTATCTCCAGACTACCATGACATCCAGCCCTTTGGCAACATATCTCAACGACATTCCATCAGATGGCTACGAAGAAACATGGACGCATTCCAAATATGGTCTGCCGATGTTCGACCTTTTGGACAAGGAGCTCCAAAAGCAAGAGCAAGGCCTACCGTATATACGATCACTTCCTCGCGTTGACCTCCTTTGTGAATTTCTTCAACAACAAGCACATTCCATCTTTGGTCAGATTGCAGAGGCTGAGAAACGAAATGTATTATTTGGGAAGCCCCAAATTGTCGGTGTCGTGGAGGCTGATGGACCGGTAGATATGTGGATGGGTGTAAAGGTGAGTGGTCTAGCTGTTTTTCAGTCACTTCTAATTACTTCTTAGGACAATAACACCTCCCAAACACACGTAGCATTTGTGCCAAAAGGTTCATCTAATGTTGGTGAGTTATCTAGTACAGGCAATCGATGAAATCGGCTAATTTGAATCAAGTTCATGTTGTTCGCGTCATGCTATCCGTCGAGAACGGCATCAGTTCTCAGCACAGCATAGAAACCTCCGCAATTCAGCTTGGCACTGGTCAAGTTCGAGACATCAAGTTTTTTGACGATAGTAACCTTTTCGTGCTATGGGATTTAGAAGGTACGCTGCAGCATCCACAGCCTTAACGTTTAGCAAGCTGACTGGGCCAGGAATTGTCAGTCTTTTGAGCCTCTGCTACGCTTCGACAGACACAGCATGTCCATTAAGCTACACTCCTCATGGCCACGCGACAATTCCTATATCTCTTAATAATGGAGACGTTTTGGAGCGATTCTCGAGGCACAAATTGCCTGGTGATGGTTCATTCAAACCTCACAAGATGGAGGTTCGGGGGAAGGCTGGTAGTAGGGGCAAGGAAGACTTGCGGAGATTGTTCCTTTTGGGAAAGGACAGGATTCATTACAAGATTGTAAAATTTGCGGCCAGGGATCCTTCCAAGGGAGACCTGGATCAGGATGTATCGATGTCCTGAAAGAAGCTGACTGATATCAGTCGATGCTGATCTACCTAGGTTGTAAGTTCAACTGTCGACTACTTTCCTTTGCCCATCAAGACCTTCGGCTCGAACTTGAGCTTGGCACGTCGCATCGTTGATTCCACCAACGATGCACGTTCAACCATACATCGATTAGGCGAATTTGTCTACTGGCAGGGATTGCGACTAAGTTTTATGTAGGAGGGTTGGCCAATAAATACTCGATCGCCTCGGGAGGGACGCTCGCGTCGGTGGGACAAGACAAGATCCAGCGGCATCGTGCATACTAGCCATGCGGACGGGGGAGGGAATGGCTGATGGATAGTGCTGTGGCGGGGTGAGTTTATTGTGTGTAGCCTATGGCAGGCAGTATTTTCGCTGCGGGGCGTGCCAGTTTGTACGCTAAAGCTGCAGCTTAAATCTAGCAGTGGTCTGGCCTAGGTCCGTTGCAGGGTTCTGTCAAGAGAGATAAGACTTCGGCGAATCCCTAGGCAATTGTTTTCTTTCCTACAGTCACTTCCTCAGAGGGAAATCCTATATCGGGTTGAATCTGATTTATTTTTTCTTGTTTGCGTCTCGTTCTTTGGTTGAGTCTTCTCCCACGCTCGTTGTCCAGCCCATGCGATCACCCTGTGACACTCCGCGACGACATCATGGCTGCCCAAGGACTTTCGGGCGACGTGAAGAGCCCATATGATTCTTCTTCCAGGGAGTCGACTCGAAATCCGGAGGCTGGCTTGATGGGATCTGAAGCATACCCGGTCAGTCACGGCGACAAAGCGGATTTCCAAGATATGCTGCGATTGGGGAAGAAGCAGGAATTTAAGGTATGGCCGATGTTCCTTCTGGAAAAAGAGTCTTGAAATATCTCAAGTACTAAATCTAGGACAGAGAAACTTCAATTTACTGTCGACATTGGGTTTCATCAGCATCTATATGGCAACGTGGGAATTCGTGCTTGTGTACGTCATTGCTTTCTCCATTTCCCTAGTCTGGTTGGGAAGTTTTGGTGCGAGCAATGGTTTGATCGAGAACCGAACTGATAAATTGCAGTTCTTTGAGTGCAGGTTTCTCAAATGGAGGATTCGGCGGTCTTTTCTGGGTGTTCATTGGAACTGTTACATGCTACAGCACGATTGTCGCGTCGCTGGCTGAGATGACGAGTATGGCACCAACCAGTGGTGGTGAGTTTCCGGACGCCAATTTAGAGCATAAGAAGAGATCCTAATGGAAACAGGACAATACCATTGGGTTTCGGAATTTGCGCCTGCCGGACAACAAAAGTTTTTAAGTTATGCTGCAGGTTGGTTTTGTCTTTACTGCTGATAGTCACAGTCACTGATTTCGCCAGGATGGATGAGTACACTTGGATGGCTAGCAAGCGTATCTAGTAGTGTTTTCGTGATGACCAGTCTCATCGAAGCCATAATCGATGTCTCCAACGCCGACTACCTCTTCAAAGCCTGGCAATACACACTAATAATGCTGGCTTTCCTCATCATCACAATTTTCTTCAATACCTGGGGAGCCAAAACATTGCCGAAACTCGAAGTCCTTTCACTTTTTGGACATCTCGGCGGATTCTTCGTAGTGATGATTCCACTTCTCGTTATGGCGCCAAAGAATTCAGGGAAGGCAGTGTTTACAGAGGTTGTCAATAGCAGTGGCTGGAAAAGTACGGGGACTTCGTGCTTGATCGCTCAGGTTACGGTCATGTATTGCAATCTTGGTAAGTTCAACCATTCGACATTATACTTTCTAGAATCGAGTCTTTTTCTGATAATTGGTACAGGTTCCGATAGTGCAGTCCACATTTCCGAGGAAGTCGAGAATGCTTCTATAAATGTGCCCAGAGCCATGTGGTGGAGTTATATTCTCAATTTGACAATGGGTATTTCCATGCTCGTCGTCATGCTCTTCTGCATCGGGCCCCTGGACGGCGTTCTCGAAGCACAGTCACCATATCTCGCACTCTTCAAGAACACTGGATCAGATGCCACAGCCACTGCTCTGCTTGTCATCTTGTTCCTTCTCATCTCGCTTGGAAATATCACTGCTCTGGCGACTACGTCTAGAGAGATGTGGGCTTTCTCTCGTGATAAGGGATTCCCTTTCTCACGCTGGATTTCAGAGGTGCGCATAGACACTTTTTCCTGCCCCTCTCATGTCACGAAACTTACATACAACTTAGATGAACCACAAACGTCAAGTCCCCGACAACTCCGTCTACCTTACATCCGTCATCGCTGGCATCCTGTGCCTCATCAACCTCGGCTCCACCTTCGCCTTCAACATCATTGTTTCTCTTACTCTCCTTGCCCTCCTCTCCACCTACATGATCTCCATTGGCTGCGTTCTCCGCAAGAGACTCCTCGGCGAACCTCTCCCACCAGCTCGCTGGTCTCTCGGTCGTTTCGGCATCCCGATCAACATGTTTGCGTTCTTCTATTGCGGGTTTGTGATGGTGTTTGCGTGTTTCCCAGCTGAGTTGCCGGTGGATACATCTTCGGCGAATTGGGCTCCTGCTGTGTGGGCAGGAGTGTTGGTGTTAAGTGGCATTATATATGTGGTCCACGGGCGCAAACATTACACTCCACCTGTGGTATTTGTAGAAGGTAAGAGGGCTGAAGGTATGGAATTGCAGGGTGTGAGCTAGATTTGGGGCGTAGATCTGAAACTTGGACATAATGGTGCAGGTATCGTGTAGGTTACCTAAGTAGGGTATGAAAACCACGATATGCTTGCTCGCGTCTTGCGAGGCTATTCTCGTTAGTATTTCGAGGAATTTCTCTAATTCAATGTTCTGAAGCCTCACAAAGTCCTTTGCACCATGCTGCATGGCCATGCTTTATGGAGACATGCAAGAGTCGTACAGAGTAACAGACTATGTGTGCTACATCTATTGTAGGGTACGTTGAGACTTGCATAGCCATGCATGCTGACTTCTATCTTCCATGCGATCACAAAGCCTGACATCCAGCCTAGGTGTCTCGCTATATACATGCAGCAAAACTTCCCGTTTGCCATTCTCCTTCCTCTTCAGCCCACTGTAAGGGTTTTCTTAATAGCACAGTCGCACAATTACCTCTTCTAGCTCTTTCAATTGACACCCCAAATCCCCAGGGGATCCGCCGCCAGACTCCTCCCCTCCCTCCTCTCCGTCTGCAGCCTCCTGACTCTCTTCACCAGCGTCCCAATACCCAGTGGCCCAATAATTGTACACAGCACAATCGCCCACGTCACCACGAGATAGATCTCCGAACTCTGATCGCTAGGTTCACCAGAAGGGGAGAAGAGGCCAGTTGTTTCGGCTAGCGATGCGATCAAGAAGCCAATTTCGCCTCGTGCAGTCATGGCGGTGCCGAGCATGGCTGCTGGGTAGAGGGAAAGGGGTTTGTTGATCTTGGGAGGAGGTTGCGAGCGAGGCAATGGGGTGGTCGTGGACGTCGGCGTGGATGTTTGGGGAGGCTGATCGGTTGGCTGTGTTTTCGGTGTTCCTTGGTCTGCTTTCTGGCTTACAGCTTCCTGGCTCAGCTCCATTCCTTCTTGCCCTGCTGGTGCACCGGACTTCGGCTTGTCCTTCGATACTCTCTTGGAAAGTGAGATCCCCACGCACGAAGCTGGAAATCTCAGAATCGATCGCAAAAGTCTTGGGATCTTGACTTTTGGCCACGACACATCGAGGCGGACAAGCCACAAGCCTGTGACGAGCTTGGCGAAGAGCATGAGGATTGTGTAGACGATTCCGCGCCAGACGACTGGGCCTTTGAACATGTCTGTGATGGGTATGGCGAAGCCGATCGATGCCTGTTTTGGTCAATATAGGGAAGAGAGACGGGGTGCAGGTGGTATCTTACGAAGAAGAATGGCTTTAGGATTCTTTGCAGGGCGGTTTTGTAGTATGTGTGGAATACAGCAGCTCCAGTTGATGCAACTGGCCCGTGGGCACCTTCTGCAGCCGTGGCTTCGGCTCTAGCTGAATCGGCTGCTACATTATCTTGCCTCGAAGTCTCGGTTGATGCGGGTGCAGTGACCGAGGCGTCTTGCTGCGCGCTGGCTTGTGTAGGAATTTTCTTTCCAGCTTCAACGTGGGGTACCTCACTATCCCACCAGCTAACGGAAGCTCCAGCAAGGTACGCGGCGAACAGATTGGAGGTACCAGCATACGTAGCACCAGTAACAAGTCCAATAAGAATAAGCGTATGGATGATGAAGGCCGTATGTGCTCCCCTGCAAACCGTATCAAGCATGCCTCCTGGACTCGATTCTCGCATGCCATTCAGCAGACCAGTCAATGGCAAAGCAATGAATCGACATATCAAAGGAACAGCAATAGCGAGACCAACACTAACAGCCAGCGGCCGCACAACCGTGACGGCACCAAACGAGTCCCTGGACTCGCCTAAGTTAGAGATCACCTGAACCATAACCAAGCCTACAACATCATCCATCATCGCTGCACTACTCAACACAGTCCCCAGCCTCGTGCTTGACAGCCCACTGGTACTGAGGATCGTGAAGGTAGTGCCTAAACTCGTAGAGCAGAGTGCAGCACCAGCTGCGAATGCTTGGAGTGGTGTTGCGTTTGAAAGGGATTGCAGGACGAACGAGAGGGCCATGGGAAAGCCGATTCCGGTTATTGCCACGGCCGTTGAGAGGAATAGGTTCGCCTTAAGGGAACGAAAGTTCGTATCGAGTCCTCCTGTTTCGAAGGTAAATGCTAGTCCTTCAACGGAAATGTAATTTTACATACCTTCATAAACTAGCAGAACCAACCCTAGATATCCCAGCTGCACGATAACATGCTCTGCTTCTTCGCCGAGCCATTCCGCACCTGGCGTTCCCCATGCTACACCGACGAACACCTGTCCCAGTAGACCGCAAAAGATCAATTGATCAAAAACGGTGTTGACCACATTAAGTACGAGCAGTAGCGATGTCTGGATAAGGATCGTCACGATTCCTGGCTCGTGATATGGGAGGAACGAAGTAGGTGTTAGAGTGGTCGACATAACGTCCGTCTTGAACCCCAGTCGTCCTATATATATGTACAACTGTAATCACAGGATTTCAACTGGATGCCAGAGACCCGGCTGCGATATCTTCAGAATACTTAATGGCTGACTATCATCGACAATTCGGCTGTTAGAAACTCGAGAGAGAAGTCCTCTTCAAACAAAAGCCTCGCCAAGGCCAAGGTGACATCATCCCTCGCTTCCAGCCCCTATTTTTCAGGCGACTGAGTCGCAATTCACCAGCCATATAATATGAAGTAATACGATCGATACGATGAAGAAAGAGTAATCAACATGCTCAAGAGCTAAGGCTGCTTAAGCGCTGCAGGAGCTGGCAGCGCTGGCAGTCAGCACTTGAGCTCATACCACTCTCGTCGCTTGGAGCTTCAGACTACCTTTTTTCCTGAACACGACTATTGTTCCAATCATGTAAGCTTGAACACTTGCTGGTTCTTTACCACTTTCATTTGGTTGAGAGCTGATATTTAGACAGAGGGGCAAGTCTTTCCCCGGTCTCTTATATTACCCACCCAATCAATCATTACAAGCCTCAACCTCATGGGTACAGAGTCCTGCTGCTCGGTATCCGAGACTTGCAAGTATACCCGCCAGACATTACACATCACACAATATACAAGTACAATCTTTCTGATGGTTCCGTACGGTGACACCTGCGCTGTGCATTCATCCCAACATACAGTCCCACCCGACCTTGTAACCCAGCCCAAAGTACAGATGTACACAATACACCCCATCTGACCGACCTATCGTACCATTCGTACTACCATCCTCGGGCTCTTTGTCCCGCAGTGCTAATCCAACACATATCAATACCTCCTCCCATCCACAAAGCTTCCCCGGTTCCCATTCTCCCTCCCCACAAATCTACCTGATTCCCTCGGAGGTCTCTCATCAAGCTCCTCCGTAACGACAATCTCCTCATAATCCCTCTCTCGTTCTCGTTCTCTTTCTCTCTCGGGCATCCTACTCGGTGCTCTGCTTGGAGCTCTACTTGGAGCTCTGCTGGGGGCTCTGCTAGGCGCCCGACTAGGGGCTCGACTCTCTCTTCTCTTCTCGATAAACACTTCTTCTTCTTCTCGATCTCTACACCTCCCCTTCTCCCTCTCTCTCAACCTCTCCCTAACCTCCCTCTCATCCACATCCACCAGACTCTCTTCACTAACACTCGTACTATACGCCACCGAAACAGGTCTCCTAACGACCTTCTCACCACCACCCCTTACACTGCCCCTATCCCTATCAAGACGCACACTCGCCGGTCTCACCCTTACCCTCTCTTTCTCATCCACAAGCCTATAACTTTCCAGATCTTCGCTACCAGAAATTGTAATCGGTCGCTCCTTCCTCCTCCGCCGCCTTTCAGTCCCAGTCCCAGTACCGCTCCTGCTACTTCGAGTGTGGCTGCTGCGGATCGGAGGCGCAGATTTATCCTCGATGAGATCACCTTCGATATCGTATTGACCGTGGTCATAGTCGTCGTCTGGCCGGCTGCGGCGTTTTCGTCGTCGGAAACGCTTGTAGAATTTGCGGCCTGGTGGGGAATAAATGTTAGCTAGTGATCCATGTTTGGCTTTCCGTTTCTGAGTAGCGCTCTAGAATGATGAGAAAAAAAGTTTGGACTGTAGTCTAGTCTTTACAGAGAGTATCCGAAACATAGAACTATGAAGAGAGCGAATACAAGCCAGGTATCGTATCGATATCTCTGCAGAGCATTGTGATATTTGTTGGGAAATTATAGCAGTGCAAGAAGGGGAGTCTCCATCGGCCATTATTCTGTGTGCTCCGAGGCTTTGACGGCAATGACAGTGGATTCATCGCCAGTGACCAGTCTCAACATTTCCTTACCTTTGTTCAGCAAAAGGAGCTTACGCTCATAGGGACCAAGAGTTTCCTCTACCATATATCGCTCCACTGGTGCGTCTTCTTCTGGGCCAATGTATTCCCATACCCAGCGGAGTGCTCTTGGACCTGGACCCTGTGGGAAAAAATCAGTAGATGACCAAATTTTTCAAAAAAAAAAAAAGCTTTCCCTACCTCTGGACCAGGAGCTCCAGGACCCCAAGATGCGTTGTAAGGAATGGGATCGTGGACTTTGAGGGGCATCTGACGAAGTCTCCAGTTCTTGTTCAGTGCTTGAGGATCATAAAGTCCCTTGTCATCGAGACCCAATCCGTCAAGCTCGAGACGAACGCGAACACAGCTATGAATGCGCTCATTCGTGTCTCTCATGGGAACGTTGGTGAGTAGGCCAGTGTCAGGATTTGCTCGCATGTTGAGACCTGGAGTTCGCCATCCTGTTCCGCTGAGATGCCAGAAACTACTTTTTGAATCCCAAATCTTGCCGAGACCCCAAGGACGAACAGGCTTATGCTTCTCATAGATTGGGTCTACTGCCCATTGTGGCGTGCGGGAAATCATATTCGAGAGCTTGGCTTGTTGTCTTGGAGGGTTCTCGTAGTATCGGACATTCTGGATGAAAACCTTGTCAATGTACTCGTCCTGGAAGGCAATTCCAATGGATGCAAGCTGATCCATCATCCTACATACTGTGAGTAGCTGGTAATCATGAAGGCCGTCGGTGATACATACCAAGCTAGAGTAATGTTTGCAATCTCCTGATCATCGTAACCTCCTCCGACATTAGAGTGTGCTCCAGGAAACCAGACTTGACGCAAGTCAACCGTCGTTTGATGTGAATCTGCTCTCTCCCAAACAGCTGCCTTGAATGGAGATCGGCGCTCATCAAGGGCCAGAGCCTGAAAAGCATGTCTGATGTTTCCTGAGAGGTTGGTATCGAAAAACTTGTACTCGATCGTCGAGTGGGGAAGTCCAAGTTTTGCGAACAGCGAAATGCTTGGTATACCGAGAGATCCGACAGTATCCCAGACTGCGACTGCATGGATCATGATTCTATTGCCATTGGGATCGCGGACTCTAGTGAAGCCATCCTGAAGAGTTAGCTTTTGGAGATACATCATGGATGAATACCAACCCTCTCAAGTCTTTGCTTGTACTCGTGAACAGCATTTGGACCGGTCGGCTTATTCGAGAAAGGAATGTCAGGGAAGATGTCCCGGTATCTCTCATTCTTGAAATTCTGTTGGTCTTTGAAAATGGGATAGAAATCGTTCATCCCAGTACGGGTCAGAAGTCCAATATCTCTGATCATGCTAGCCACGCTGCGGACGGTGAAAGCCCCTCGACTGAAGCCGATGAGAACAATTTCATCTCCTGGTGTATAATTGGCCGCGATGAAACTGTAGACCTCACGAATGTTCTTCACTCAAATTAGTATGGCACAACAATCTATTTAGGAAGCAGGAAATTGACCTCTGAAATGCCTATTCCAAGGAGGCCTCCAGTGAGCATGTCCACCTTACTGGAGCCAGTGCCAACTCCAGAATGGTAGAAAATGATCTGAGGAATGCCATCGAGTCCGATCCTTCTGAGGGCTCGACTAATTCTAGTGACGTTTGAGGGGACTTGAAGCACACCGGTTGGCTGATAGGGGATCAAGGTTGGTTTCTTGAATCCGTCATCACTGGATGAGTCAGTAAAAGGTATAGGACAGGGCTCGAAACACAGATACAGCAATGTCCTCAAAAAGCACTAGACAACGAAACCGGGGAGGGGACCATAGAGTGCTGATTGGGAATTTCGAATTCATGCACGTACCTGTCCATCCACTAGAAATCTGGTTAGCCAATTTGGAGGGAAAGAAACAGCACAGCAATGGCCTCAGGAGGTACCAGGCTCGAAAGGCAGACATGAACGTAATTGATGTACTTACAGTACCATCGCAGCAGATTACTAAGCGCTTGATTGTGTTGGTGGCCATGACTGTGATCAAGGCAATGAAATTCGAATTAGAGAAGAAAATGAGTGTGGGAGAAGATTATGATTTGTACAATTCGTCGTGTAAGGCTCGATGTGTATGAACCACAGCCTGATGAAATAGATTTTCAAGAGAAGTGTCCACGGTTCCGACTCAAGGTCAGCTGCAGCAATGACTGATGTTGTTCAAGTTCTGGCGGGAAGCCTCGCTTTAGGGAAGGTGCGGCCATGCTCTTCTGTCCATTTCCTCGTAGAAAGTTTGGTCGATTATGAAGTGGTCGCCGGGCGTAACCATGACTTTCCAGTTGTGTAAGGTAGCCTCAGCACGAAAATACGTGAGAATGGTACCAAAGGTAACTTGAGCCGAGCTGGGCAGAGATGGTCTGATCACGTTGATCAGACGAGGAGTAGCCTAAGTACCCTGATACTTGAGTCGAACAATTACAGGATGGTGATTGCAAGAATGACGAAATGGTACGGAATTTGGTGAAGAAGCAGAAACGGAATCGAGGTACAGAAGCTGAGGCTGAAAAGAAAATACCGGGTGGATTTGTTTAATCTTACCACAGCCTTACCGGGGAGGTTGGGGTGTCTTAAGATGCTGGGCAGCAATGATTGGGCACTTATCGACATCCTATCCCGGTCTTGATTGGATGCGAAAGTAACACGACCCATCTCGTCCCTTGTCGCTTGACCTTTCCGAGTTGAAATCCCCTGCCGCTGATGTCTCGCATGGAGATTCGTGGTGTCGATGCGACGGCAACTCGAGATGCGAGTGCGCTGTGTCCCGTGAGGAAGTCTAAGCGTTGAACATCTGCTGTCTATGCAAACATGACAGCTACAAGATTGCCATAAATGAAATGAATATAACCCGTTGTACATATCTTCGCTGCCTCGAACGTGCTCATAAACACTTGCTCAGAGCAGGGTTGAGAGCCTTAATGTCTCCAGGTCATCCCAAGAACCTGAGCCTTCCATCGTCCGATATCTCAGCACAAGGCTGGAAAAGTATACGTGATCTCGATCTAATCGCACCTGTCTCGATGTTTGGACGAACTTTGCTAATGACTACTTGGTCAATGCCTGGATATTTGGAAAAGACTGGACGAAAAACTTGCAGGATAATGGAGACTCTTGCGTGGTAAATTAGAAAGTCAGAATAAGATAGAAACAGCACTACCGAGAAGACCGAAGAGAAGAATGATGAAGAAAAAGAAGAGAACATCGAAACTTTGATCTCTTTATATATTTAGTTTACATTTCAAGGCAGCTGGATTCCTGATCCAAGGTTCTAATCACATTCCTAGCTGCATGTACAAAAGTGGACCGTGCCCGGAAGCTTGGTGAACTACCAGCTCGAGCTCCCATCATCAACTCCTCTGTATTGACACATAACAGCGGCTCTCGCGCGTCCTCCATCCCCAGGTCTCCCGAATCCTACAGATTATCTGCAGCCGAGACACCCTCCCGCCCGATGCCTTCGCAAGTATGTCTTATCTCTAGGTCACCCGACAGAATCCGATAGGACAGGATGTAAAGAAAGCGTGGGGTAAATCGACCTTGAAGTTCTTCTTCGTCATACACTGCCCCTCATAAGGCTTCCTCTCCCGTACGCTTTCAACATGGAGAAAAAACATGAAGCAGAATGTCTGAAGGACAGGAGGCAGCTCTGCAATCCATCAATAACTTCTTCCTCCGCTCCAGGTTGACGACCCAAGATCAACTCGACTGCTACACTTTCATCCAGAAGCTCTACCCGGGCGAGTCCATTTCGCCAGCATCATGCCAGGGATACTGCTCAATGACGGTCTTTGTTGGCGACGATACGGTCCTGCAATTCCGTCCTGCCAGCTATCGACTGGATCTCCGAGTCACATCGACGGCGCGACATGTCTATGGCATACATGCTCCCCGGACGGAATATATTGCTACACATCCAGGATCGGGTTTGTTGATTTACAAGATGGATAAAATTGGAGGCATATCATTCAAGGATCTGCGAGCTAGCTGCACAGTTCCTGGAAAGTCAACATCCATACGGACAAAGCTATGCAGAGACTTTGCAATCTTCCTTTCGAGATCATGGCACGGAAGCTCGATCGGATGCCTGTCTCTGGGGACAGTAGGCAGAAGCATACGTCCACGCCTCATGTCCCTCTGCAAGGACTTGCCAATTCGTTTCCGGGCCAGTGCACGGCATGTACTGGCGAACTTACATCGTGTCGAAGCACTTCCCTGGGTGTTGACACACGGCGATATCGTAGCTGCGAATATCATGGTGGATCCTTCGTCTGGAGCACTTACTGGTCTTGTAGACTGGGCCGAAGCTGAAATCCTTCCATTTGGAACGTGTCTGTACGGACTTGAAGAGATTCTAGGAGAAATGACACCCACTGGATACCAATACCGGCCAGATGCTGAAGAATTGAGACACCTGTTTTGGGCCGAGCTAAGGAGAAATATACCTGCTCTACGACGAAGTCATGTTCATGAAGCTGTGAAGCTTGCGAGAGATCTTGGAGTTTTGCTATGGCATGGCATTGCGTTTGACGACGGGGCTATTGACCGAGTGGTACAAGAAGGCCGTGATGTTGAAGAAATTCACAGACTTGAAGCATTCCTTCCAGTAGACCCGTCTTCAGAGCTGGAAGAGCCAAGTATCAGGGAAAGTTGTGCAAAGTTGTGAATTTTATTTGCTGCATACATATCCAACTCCATTGCTCTTTTGGAATCATCTAGCGCCTATGCATCCGAAAACTCCAGCACCTCCTTTCCAAGCAATTCTCTCACCAAGGAGACATGACAGTGCTGTCTTTCAGCACTCAACATATCTCCTGTTTCGCGGAAGGCCTTGGCTGTTATCGTCGGAGCGAGCTACGACTGTATGTTCGTGGAGGTGGTACTGCGGCTGTGATAAATCCATTCGGCTCTCGAAAGACTGTTGGCCAACTGCAGAGGTTTTAGCAGCTACGCATTCGCACCTTATACGAGTTCGGCGTTGCGAACTCACACTTGCGTATCTCCTCCATAGCTCTCAACGTCAAATATGCAATCAGAAGACATCCAGCACCAATCATTGTGCTTATAGTCCCGAAAATAACGGCCATTCTGGTTTCTGATACAGCTAGTTTTCTTTAGCAAAAATACAACTGCGTCTAACACCCAATTTGAAATCTTTATATCAACAGACAGCTTCTCTATAACTCGTACATACACCATTGATTAGGACATTATAGGTGATGAATCAAAACACTTACCCATAATTTTCCTTTTGTAAGATTATCCGAGAAGTATTATTGAAGTTTAATCGATTTGATCTTTGAGTAGTAGTACTAAACTCAGGTTCAGTTATTGATTGGCGCTGGCAGCTTTTCGCTAGTCCGCCTCACTCTAAAACTAAACGGGTTTGTTTACTTCCCATTCCCATGCCAAAATGATTGTATGTTCCGAGCTGAAAAGTGATTATTTCGATACCAAATTGAACATGCATCAACGGCAACTTGTAGGCCACGGTTAAGCCATGAGAAAAGACCTATATTCTGACTTCACTCTTGACCACGTGACTTGACCTTTTGGGTCTCGGTAGTCCGCCTCACTTTCAAAGCTCTGGATCGTTCTGGGCATTCACGTCACGGGGTTACGAAGGATTCCTTAGAAAGGTAAAGAGACAACTGGTATCTGGGTTACTTTGGTTACTAAAGTACACCTCTCGCGTTTCCCACGGGGCTCCAGAGCCTCCTTCATACAGATCTGAGAAAGTAACTGCGTACATGTTACTTCATCTTGCAGTATCATTGTTCTAGCTAGGTGATTCAACTCAAAAGTAGAAGTCGAAACGCAATTGCTTATCAAAGCGCCTCTGTTGGCACTCTCTGAACATCACAACCAGCATTTTAGCCACTGTTCTACAAGTTTCCTTCATTTATGACTTTCTTCATTTCTCCTCGACGTCACACATATGGTTTACAAGAAAGAGGACCAAAATCGTCTTGTCCTCTGAATACAACAACTCACAGTTTGCTGACTGGACTACAGATGAGAGAATAAGAGAGGCTAACTCTGACACTACACCAGACTAGTCAAGGGATCGTGTAGTGGAAGTAGGTGATGTTCATGTCGCTCCCTGATCGCTACCTGAGTTCAAGCGAGGTGTTTTCTGTAACCGCTCAATAGATGGAGCATCTCCCTAGAAGAGCATGATCATCGGGAGAGAAACCAGCACCAGAGAAGCTTGTAAGTGTTGAGAACATAGATCACTCCTCTACAGAAGGTGATGTGCTGCTTGCATTTTCTTCACTCTAAATCTAGCTCGTTCCAGAGCACGCAACAAAGTTGTTCCCACTTGCACCAGTGTGTGTAATAGTTCCTGCTTGCTTGCATGCTGGTACCGTAATAACCACACGATCCGCACCAGGAGATCCTGGAGAAATGTCAGGCTCCATTCTTTCTCAATTACGATATGCTGGAGGAGAGGTCTTACCACCGCTATACAGAGCACCGCTTGCAAGAATTGGGAACTCTTGGTAAGGACCAGCCAGCCCTCCGAAATTAAAGCCTTCGTAGTTGTTGTACGTGTGGGGATAGCCGCCGGGGGCTGAGCCAGCCTTGTAGTAAGAGCAGGCTTTTTGGGAAGCAGCATTTACTGCCGCGGCAGAGTACTTTCCCAAGGACAATTGAGTCAGTATCCATTTCCGAGGCAAGGGGAGTTCAAGATTGGTGTCTCACGCTCTGAAGACACTCAATTGATACGGAAAGTACTCACGTAGACGGAACCACAAGTTGCTGCTGCTCGCTCTTCGAGGACTGGAATAGCACTCGAGGTAGCAATGAGGAGCGCTAGAGGGAGGAGAGCCCTGAGTCCAAACATGATGAGCGAAATTGCAAGCTTATTGAAGAGTTATATTCGAACTGTGAAGACTAAGGAATTGTAATGATGAGGATTTCGCTGCTACATCCAAGTACCACTGGAGGAGACGGCTTCATATACTAACAAAAGGATTCCCCTTGGCCGCTCATCCTTTGCACTTTGACAACTTCCAAGAAACATTAAAGGGTTTACAAGACGATTTTAGTCGATCCTCCGTCTGCACACCGCAAGCCATCTCGAGTCTCTCGACTAATAACTATCAACATACCTCACAAGCCCAACCCGTTGTCGCACAAGCCGAATCCAAGCAATTATCCGAACTGCCCTTCCTGGCTAGTTTTCCTCCTTTTTGACCAATCACCATCCCCAAATTCACACCACCAGGAACGTGGGGCAAGGAGGGGCAATCGAGGGGTCGAATTTAAGCTTCAACATCACCGACCACCCTCACGATAAGATAATCGCCTCCCTCGAAGCGGCAGGTGTTGCACATCTTGGCATTGGCGTGCGAGTGCCGTTGGTGGAGAGTCGCAGTTGAAGGGAGACGGCTGCATGCATATCATCTATACTTCACCACGTACCAGGGTCGGCTCGGGGCGCTAAGCTGAAGAGGAAGCTCGAGAGCTTTAAGTAGCGATGATCTTCGATTTGTGAGTTGCACTTGTCGACTATTCGACGGCAATGCAAGTGATAGTCCGGTATTCGGTGGCAGCTCTCGGTAGATTCCTATCCTTCGACATCGTGAAGTGTCGGATGTCGCCTCCGTCTCCTGTTGCTTTCAACCACAGGTGCAGCATCGCAACATAAACTTGAACATAGCTGATAACGGGAGATTGAATACCTCAGCAAGGGGAAATTTGAGGCCGACAGAGAAAGAGGAAGATCGTACCAGTAAGTGATCCAGCTTGAAATGTGCTGTCTAAGTTTTCTACCTCGGCGATAGATTGCGCGAGAAGTCTCATGATACATCGTTTTCGAAGGATTGCCTCTCATCACTTCACCAGACCAGCCAGATTTCGGGACATACTTTCAGGTTCAGCCTGCTCTGCCACGCACCTACCACCTATTCGTCATACCACCACTCACGCCGCCATGGCATCAACACAATCCTCAGTGCTCGCATCCGCGCTTTCCTCAAACTCCGACATCACAGCCACCGCTCGCACCTTCAGTGAGCCTACAACAACCGCCATTAACTCTGACGCTTCATCAGAAGTACTGGAAGAGAAGCTCTCCTCGTCCTGGCGTGTACTCATCGACACAGCTGCCAAAACCGACCACCAGTCTCAAGAACCACTTGCCGATATTGTCAAAGCAATACAGCAGCAACATGTTAGTGATGATGAGAAGTCCAAAATCATCACGATATGGAGCTCGCAAGTGAAAGTATGGGAAGACATGCCGTTGTTAGGAGCAAGTATGCGGTCGGCATGGAATCGAGGTACGTCAAACTCAACCCCCATGAAAACACGGTACAAGTAATGCTCACACCCCCAGCTCCAAACTCAGGTAGCAAAGACGACTTCTCCGCTTCTGAATGGACCAACTTAAACGGTTTCGTCGCACGTCTTACTGCGCTCTCCTTGTCGCTCTCGATCCCTGCTTTTGATTTCTCATTGTACGCTATCTGGGCGATGCGCTCTGCTTATGAGAAGAACGAGGCGGACGCTGCTGCAGTAGAAGCGGCGAAGATATGGTTCGTTTATGCTAAGGAGGCGATGGAGAAGTTGAGCCGCGATGGGAAGTCTTTTGAAGGACCGATTGCGAAGGCGGGAGAGAAGTATGCGGATAGGGATTGGAAGGGCTTTAGTGAGGAGAGGCTGGCGGTCTGGAAGGCTGAGTAGCTCCGACCATCCGTTCCATGTCATGTAAATGAATAATTATCCGGACAAATCATGAAAACCGTGTAAAACTGGCTGCTGCTCGAGGCGATGCTTTCGTTCTCGACCAAATTACACGATGCAAACCCTTGCAGTCTCCTATATTGCAACAATCAACACAGCATACTTCAGTCGCTTTAGCTACCCAAAATAAGTTCTCTAAATACCTATTAGTAACGTGGCACTCAACTGCGAGAAATTCTGGCTGGGATCTGAGAGGGAAAGCGTAAGCGAAAAGTCAACAAAGAACGCAAACGATTACTCAACATATTCAAGCTTTCAAGTCCTTGTCTCCTTTCAAATGTTCTCTTCCCTGTATATAATTAGACGAGATCGTTTCTTCAATGCTTCTGTTGCTTTGCCCCCTGCTCGCCTTGTCCCATTGTTTGTGCGTCATGTTTAATCTTCATCCTTACATCAGGTCATTGGCCTTTGTTGGCTTCCTGACGGACACTCTCAGTCTGGGGAGCACATCAAAGCCACATTCGCTATAGAACACCTAGGAACATTTCAGTAGCTAGGAGAACAGAGCTCTGAAATACTGTTCTCATCATCAAGGCCAGAATAGGATGCAACCTTACACAAACCCTACAACCTCCTCAACGGCAGGATATAAGCGTATACCCATGACTTGTCTTCCTCTTCCAACGTTTTGAGGAACTATCTGCAGAGAATATCTGGACTATCAATAGCAACATACTTACTACTTGAAGATTCCCAGGTCCAGACAAACACAATGGCAGCGCCGTGCACCCAACTCGACAATTTTCTACGACGTCTGTGGCCACCAAACGACAGATGCCACCCACGTCAGAAACTGCTCACTATGGAATGGACCCTCGGACCGCCCATCACTATCCTTCCAATGCCCCAGCCTTGAAATCCGCTACACGCACCTCCAAGGCCACTGCCCCAACTGCCAGGTCGACTTCGCCCGCGGGTTGCCCTACCCGCCTGGACAACTGGAACGACTCAGAGCTGATTCTCGCACGAGGGTTGATGAGCAGAATGCTCGTGACGCCGCGAGGGAAGCAGCCGCGGAGAATGCTAGAGCAGCGGAAGAGATCGAGCAGCAAAAGAGGGAGGAGCGCAAAGAGGCGTGGTTCCACGAGCAGGAGCGGCGGCGGCGGAATGCAGAGGCGGCTGGGACGCCTTTTAAGGATCAGCCGCTGGTGTATCGACCTGATCTACCTTGCAGCCATCTCCTCGAGCGGGTCCATGGAAGTGGTGAAAATTGCAGTATCTGTACTGAGAGTATGGAGGTGAGTCAAGATATCAGACAACTGCCTTGCAAGCATCACTTTCATGTGGAATGTATAACGCCGTGGTTTGATAAGCGGAAGAAGACTTGTCCGTTGTGTAGACATGAGTATAATCTCGTTTTTGTGCCGAAGTTTGATGGCATGACTGACACTGCGACGCAAATGGTTCCAGGCTTTAATGGGGGAATGCGGCCATTTGTAGAGGCAGAGCTAGCAGGTCTGGATATAGGTTTCACGTATGGACTGAACTCGTATTTCGGCCGTCGAGATTCCTTCGACGAAGGCCCTGCAAGAGGCAGCTTGATATAGTATGTGTATCAACCCTCGCCACTGACTCTTGCCTTCACCATAACCCACAAAGCATTGTAAAAGATACTTATTTCCAAAGTAGTAAAACCAAAACAGCCACTATAGAAAGCATATGCTGAAGCCCCCAGAATAATTTGTGCGGGGTTACTGCCAAAGCGAATTACCAATGGCCCCTTGTGAACTTTTCAGCGTGCGCCTTAGACTCCCAATTGCACACGAGCCGCAATATTCATGATTATAACCTTCAGCGACACAAGATTCAAGAGCTTTTGGTGGTATCATTTGTCAATAGTATACATTTCAGAACACCTCCCATATGCAACAGAGTTGTGAGACCTTGCCCATTTCTAATGCTCCCTAGAAACGCCAGAACCCATCATCGACAGACTAACAGACCACAAGTGGAGATGTTGATCTATTCATTCTTGCCCTCGTAAAGCTTAACCAGCGCCGGCTTGAACGCTTCAAACTTTGCGAAATCCTCTATCTTGCACCGCATGTAATCGAACGCAACGATAGCTACTTGGTCCTTGCCCTCTGTCTTCATGACCGGAATCTTCTGGTACCTCTGCGAGAAATGCGTAAGGAGAATACGTCTTGCGTTCATTCTCTCTCCAACACCTAAGGCTTCTGAGGTGGTAGAGTGCTTCTTGGCGATTGCATCTGACTTGAGCTCGTCGTCAAATGTAGCCTCGTGGATAAGCAGAGTGGCATCCCGACCGATATCCACAAAGCGCTCTGAAGGTCTGCAGTCCCCGGAATAGGCGACTTTGAAGCCATTGGGAAAGTTGAATGCGACAGCTAAAGCACCGTGGCAATGCTCAACCCCACAGGCTTTTATCGAATTAAGACCGACTTTTTGAGTCTGCTCCTCGGAGAACTCATGGTAGTACCCACCATTCTTTCTCTCCATGACGATTGGCTGGATTCTTTCATAACCGAAGTCTTCGACTTCGGAGTACTCTTTGAGGAAATTGGTCATCCCATCATGAGATGCAACAACCAAAGAATTATTCCTTGTTGATTCGGTTACTGCAGTCTCCAGAGCCCATTCCTTGATCACCCGGACAGTGCCAAGATGGTGATCTGCATGCAAGTGACTGATCCAAATCACTCTTAAATCACGCAAAATTTCTGGCGTATCGTCGCCAAAGACTCGGAACAACTGTCCCAATGTATTCTCACCACAATCGAAGAGGTAGTTACCATATCCGGGAACACGAAGTAGAGTAGCAGAGACGTTTCTGTACTTTGATGGTAAAGCTGATCCCGTACCAAGAGTGATCACTTCCGCATCCTTGCAAGGAATATCCGCCTGAGTTTCCTCAAGGCGTGCCAGGAACTCAGCACTTGTCACTTCTTTACGAGCAGTCTGAGCAAGCTCATTGACTTCGGAAGATGCTTCCTTGATAACAGTAGCAGTGTCGAGATGCTGGATAATGGACGTATCCTGTATATCCACCTTTGGCTCAAGTTGAATTGTCTGGCCCAATCTGGCCTTGGTATAAGGAAGATTCTCGACCGGCGGCAGAGGAGGGTCATTGCAGAACTTTGGAATAGGGAAGCGCTCAGCATCAACGAGATGGAGGCGGATAGCAGCTGCAGCCGGCGACTCCAAAGCAAGGTAGTTTGCGCAGGTGTCCTTACAAGAAACAATGTGCTTCAATTCGCTGTGACCTCTCATGAAAGCCTGAAGTCTTGAATCTTGAACCACGCCAGGACCCAAGATCCATATTACTGCACCGATGCCAGGCATGACATGACTTGAGGTCCACTCGGGACGAGAAATAAGTGGCCCAACGAATGAGGTATCGGGTAGTTCGATGACAGCAAATCCGCCACCCTCGGAGCCCTTTGCCATAACCATATCCGGCGTCACAACATTACCTGCCGCTGTCGTGACACTTTGACCTCCTGTCAACTTGCTGAAGTCCGATCCTGGAGTAACACCAAGATCTTTTGCTACCTTTGGGTTGAATTTCCCTCGTTGTGGATGGTTCTTGATAAAGTAGCAAACGGAAGTAGCAGATGGTGTTGTGGGTGGTAGTGTCTCGATAAGTGCTCCTGGCCAAGGATTACGGACAAGTACATCAATGTTGGGCGTATTTGGATCTTCATCTAGTGTCGGGCCGTAGTATTTCTGAATTTCGCCTTTGTCATTCCTAAAGAAGATCGCAGCAGGTCTCTGGACCTCAGAGAGCTTCTTTTTGACCAAAGCATCCAGACGCCACTCTGACTGGAACATGGCAGATACGACAGATTTCCTCATTTGGTCATATCGGTCCTCTTGTTCCTCTGGAGTTTCTTGCTTGCCATCTATTGAAGTAGAAGCTCCTTCTTCAGAGAACTCTTCATGACTTCTTTTCCTCGATCTTGTAGTGCCTTTCTCGGACTCGAGAACCACGGCCCACAGCTTGATCTGTTCGTCTTTGAAGGTTGGTTCGACAAGACTCGCCGCATCTGACTTGGGCCTAAATTCATTCGTGTACAACGGCATGCCCTTCCGAAAGACAAATCGCCTTGCAGTGGCAAGCAGATGCGTAAGGTTCTTGCCCCCATGAATATTCAAGAACTGCTTGTCGACCTGCTCAGCCTGCTCCAAGCCCTTTCTCGCTCTGGTCTGCTCAGCGGCTTTCTTTTTCTCTTCCCAGGTAACAGTTGCAATATCCGCCAGTGTCAGGATCATGCCCAGTATGCCTCCAGAATTACCCCACCCAATGGTACCTGTCAGAAAGACATCTGCAACCTTCGACAAGCCCAATTTCCGCTGTATGGCGGCTCGCTGTGTCCCCTCTGCTACATCCCCAATCAGATACCTCTTGTTATCGAAATGCAGAAGCAGCGTAGTCCCTGGTGTGTCTGCTGTCGGCGTGCTCAGAATCTGCACCCATGACTTCATCTTGTTGAAGTTCCCCCGATCCTTCTTGACGTACGGCTTCCAAACCCTGGCGAGACTGTTGACCCCGTTCTCTTTCTTCTCGTCGAAGAGTATGTAGTAATCGGACCCCGCACCTAGCTTGTCCGCCTTCAACACTGGTCCTGGGAATACTCGATTCAGGCTTGGAGGTTTTCGAGGAGTCCACGGACGTTTACCTGCTCTGGATTTAGATCCAATAAATTGGTGTGCGAATGATCGAACTCCTCTATCTGAGAATGGGGAGAAAGACCTCTTTGCAGATAAGAGTCTGATAATCATGGAGGGGAGGCGCACTTTCCATGACTCTTCGAGCGGACTTCGCGTACCTGCAGTTCAAAATTATGCCAGCGCCTTGCAGTGCCAAGACCGAAGCGAATATGCAGCCTCGTGCCCTTGAGCCAATCAAATGTCAAGTGTCATATTTATCCCAAGGGCATACGTTCAACTGGATTCTTGCATGATCAAGAAAGTAGTAAGTGATTGAAGTCAGGGCTTTTGGTAATTGGAGAAGTGCAGACGACAAAGATACCATGAATGTCGAACGTCGAAATTGGCTCTACTGACTGGTTCGGGAATACACAAAACAGCTCCATAACATGTCTCAAGTCCACACCTCCTAACATTTCACCATGAGGTAAGATCATGATTCCAAAAGAAAGATTGAGGCTTGAGAGGTAGAAAAGGAGAGGAACTGCATCTCACAGCTCGCAAACTACCCACAACTTCTTCTCCCTTGAATATTTGAAGTCAAAGTCGCAACGCTGTCGCAAGAACTAGAAGCTGACAAATGGTATCAGAACCTATGTAAGTATCAAGCTATGCAGGGCAATGATATGACCTGCATGATAATCCAACTATCGCGGTGAAGTGCTTGGCCTTAAAAGATTTTCGTATTGGTCCTGCCGAGTTCTCCCTACAAAGAAGCTCCATCTGCTTTTGTTGAGCTGTCCCTTCCTTGTCCTCCCAAGTGACCCGAGACATGGAAAGGCACTGTCACCGCCGTCCATAAAGAATGAATCAAACATACAGTCAATCCAGCAATACTCGTTTTTGGCAGTTTTGGAGAATCAGGCTTCTGTGAATTTTTTACATAGAACCTGAGAACAACTCAGAATTTTTGTCCACGCCGTGGAAAGAAGCACAACGTCTAGAAGCGATTCCAGAAGCAAAATGTTGTGACAGAACACCATGCCTAATCGGAACAGATTATCACTCCACCATGCGTGCCTTGAACCAACAGGTTGAATCATCCAAGTGCGTAAAAATGAAGTTACTCCATCCCCCCATACCCAGACGCCGTCATTCATGCATTATGTAATTTCCTTCTCACTTCACCGGTAGCCATTACTGCGCGGAGGTGCTGGTGCTTGTTGACCAGCGGCAGCGAGTGCAGCTTGTCTGTTCGCCCGGATCTTCGCGGCTTCTGTGCCATCATCCGGTGTTGCTGCTTCCTTAAACCAAGGATGTTGAAGGGCCTGCTTAGCGGTGATGCGTTCTGCTGGATCATACACAAAGATCTTCTCTAGAAGGTCCAAGAAGTTTCTGCAGAATTTATTGCTGTCGGGGATGATTTCCTACACTGTGGTCAACAACGGTGGTCTGTAAGAACATTGTCATACGAAACTCACGTTAAGATGCTTCATAGCCTTCACGAATCGTCTTGAAGCTCTGGTGGTTTCGGGTTGTGGATAGTCAAGCTTTAATCGCTTGAAGAACCTGATACCGCTATTAGCATGAGACTGAGTGTGCAATCGGGGATGATTTACTTCGCAGCTGGGTTGCCTCCGTTTCTCTTTGCCATCGTATTGACAGACTGAATGAGGTGGTTGTCCAATTTCTTGTTACAGACGCTCTCCATCATAGCTAGGTGCTCGAGATTGTCATGTGTCTGAAACAGAGCATCTCCCGTGAAGAACTCAACCAGAATGCAGCCTATGCTCCAAATATCACAGGGAAACGACCATCCAAGGCCAAGGATGATCTCAGGAGCCCGATAGTGGCGCGTTGATACGACCGAGGAGTGGTACTCATCCTGAAAGGTAGCAGAACCGAAGTCAATGAGTCTAATCTCGGTATCGAGGAGGACTTTGCGCTGCGCAGCTTGGCGATTAACTGTTGTCGAAGACGATGGGATCTTGCGGCTGTAGGTGAAAGCCTGGTATGCGCTGTCGCAAAGAAGGATGTTTTCTGGCTTCAGATCCGTGTGTATTAAGTTGAGATCATGTAAGACTAGAATGATGTTAGCATATGATGCGACAAGCGCTGGCTGGGGACTTACAAGCAACACTGGTGAAGAGCTGTCTCGCGAAGCTCTGAATCTGACTGTTCGGAAATGGAACGAATGAGTTGCCCTTCAGGAAATCGAATACACTCTGGCCAAGCAAATCCATTACAATGCAGATATGTCCTCGGTAATCGAAACAGTCTCTCAGGTGTATGCATCGGTTTCGGTTCTCCTTATCGTTGGCCTTCAAGGTCGCTAGGACCCGAAGTTCAATTCTCGAGGCATCTCGGTACTTCTGAACAGAGCGGATGATCTTGATGGCAACTGCCCTCTTGCTCTGTCGATCCTTGGCCTGAACTACTTTGCCGAAGGTTCCCTGTCCAAGCAATTTCGAGACTTGGTCTATAGCCAGTTAGCAATGGGCTTTCAAAAATGGGGTCATTCCACGTACATCTTTCTGTGAGATCTGACTCTGGGACGACTATATAATGGCCATCATCGTCATCCACCTTGGTATTTTTGGTATATGAATTCTGCGTACTGTCAGTATAGCTTTGCAGGCTCGCGGGTTGGATGCTCACATCAGAAACCTGCTTGACTTGAACATCGGGGGCTTTGATAGGTGGCTTAGGTGGAGGCTTGTAATTTGTAAAAGCATCCCCATTCACCTCCAGCTCTTTTCTCTTGGCCTCGTTGGTTGTCTGCAGCCGAGTTGTCTGCCTCTTCCTCTTCGTGCCAGCCTGTGCAGCTACCTCGTAGCCATTCTGGCCATTTGATGAGTGTGACCCCAAGGATGTCGCCGCAGTGGTGTGAATGGCGGAAGTTGTCCTATCGGTAGAAGCAGACCCTGTGGAATCTTTATATTCTGGGCTGACATTATTCGAATATGAAGGCTCGAGATGATAGACAGGGTCATATGGTGTTCCGACGTCATCGCATCTCCTCTTCTTCGCTGTGTGTCTGCCATTCCCCGCAGCAGCAGAGCGACCTGCGTGGGCATTTGATACGACAGAAGCAGAAGGTTCCGGGGTTGGAGAGTCATCTATGACAATGACTTCTTTGGGAAGGCCATTCTCATAGAATTTTTTCCAATCGGGACCCCGAGGCTCTTTTGATCTTTGTCTCTTCTTTGAATTTTGTTTTGTGACCGCGGAAGATGATGTAGGCATTTCTGCGGGATTCGTTTCGAGTCTTGATGAATGTGTTGTGTTTTGACTTGATCGTGAGGGGTCGGGTACACCGACGCTGGTCGATGATGTGCCGCCGTTACTCGAAGGAGTCGGGAAGGTGTATGACGCTCCCAACCGGCTACCGCCGTTCAAGAGTGTATTGTTGTTCGCTCGATAAGCGTTGGTGGATTGGTAGTTCTGATGGTGAGAGTATCCGTAGTTGTGAAGGTGAGGAGGCAGGGTCGAAGGCGTCGACATTGCACGGTGGTGAGAAGTGTATCGTTTCGAACCCGGAAGGGTTCAGTTGACCGAGAATCGGAAGACTCGTCTCAACGTCGCTGGCAGAGGTTCGACGTTGAAGTCAGGTCGAGGTCATTGAATCTGCGGATTCGCAGACCCTGAGTGGATGACGATTTTTGGTGAATTGCGCGGTTGACGTGTAGTCTGGCACGGGTGGTCGTCCACGGGCGCGTGGGCGGAAGGCGCTGAAAGGAAGATTCCAAGTCAGACAGGGGGCATTTCGGTCGAGTATTGTGGTATAGAGATGGCTTGGACGGTCTTGCAGACAATAGAGCACGAGTAACACCTCGATTTCCAGCAGTGTTGTCGTCCTGGAAGAATGATTCCAAGTGGGATCTTTTCAGGAAGTTACGACTTGGGACCCTCTCGCCATCGATCAGAAGCGAGGCTTAGTGCGCGTGTTGATTCTGGGACAGGGTGCAGGCAAGCCTGAGGACGGCTTTCACCTCTTCTTCCTCCACGACTTCATGGCCCGAAATCCTACACAATAGCAAGTAACTATCTAACTACAACACAGCTTGACGTGCCGAATCACGTACTGATCATCATCTCGAAGTTATCAAGATCAAGTCATTTCGCTGCGTTATCTCCGGCGTGTGAAGACAGTGCCCTTATATCGCTCTGGGCAACCAGGCTCATTACGCAGCATTTCCCCTCACTTATTCATAATCCAACGCACTGCACCGCAGTGCACAGTACTCCAATCCAATCTGTTCAAGCTGGCAGGGGTGAATTTTTACCAAACAGCCAGATAAATGTACAGAGTGACTTCCATGACTTCTTTCCATGTCAACCTCCAGGCACCGCACCCACTGCCCACCACAACACCACAAACCCTTACTGGTTCGATTTGATATCAAGCGTAAATCCTGTCCTGTCCTGTCTTTGCCGCAGAGGTAAGCTCAGCTGGACAAATGGGCAGTTAAAAAAGCCGAACTCCCCGCCTTGCAGCCTTGCTTTTCCTCTGATTGATTCGATTCATTCACTGATTGATCTTTGCCGGCCGAAGCCCCGATGCATCTATTCATACCTTTCGGAAGTCTCAAAACGGGTGATCCAGAAGTATTGCAGCAAGAGTGCCAAGATCACTCATTATTCAACGCATCACGTTTGACCGAAGGGCTTATTTACCCCATATCAGATCACCGTATCATTCGTCCCCACTCACACTCGAAGGTTTGCGCGATGAGCCTGGCGTTCGATTCGTCGAACCTAGTTTTTCTCACGCGTTCTTCCGTTGCCGTGGCTTGTCCGTCTCGTCCACTGGCACCGCTGGACCTTTCTTGGAGGCCCAGGCTTCAGGTGTTTCCCGGGTGGCAAATTTCACAAAACGATGTCTGTAGAGACCAGTTTCACGGGAATTTTTTTGTAGCTTTTCTCCAGACCTTTAGAAACATCTCGTTCTTGCAAGAGAACTAAACGTTTCTGCTAGAAAGCTTGTATGGACGTGCGAGAGGTGTGATCGCCGGAGTGAGGGCATCTTCGTCGCATCATTCCGGGAGAAACTTGATTCGCCGCATGCGTGCGAATAACTTGCCTGAGGCCACAGATTGATACACTGCACTTTGCAGACATTCTGACGGCAAAAATCTTAAGACATGCACTGTGAAATGGAAGCGGTAGTTTCTTTGCTACTTGGGAGAGAACTGTCAGTCGTTATAGCCCGCTGTAAGTCGCTATGGAGGGTTGAGCTGTTCTGAGATATCTGTTGCCCAAGCAGGGTTGAAGAGTGACTACGGTACCTTTTATTGAGACCCAGAAATATAAGAAGTGCACATGGGGGCCAGGGCATGAGTTGCAATAGATCTCAAATCTTCGAAGATTTTCATTCGACACCTATCTGAAGCTCCTTCCGAAACGAAGAGCTGCTGCGTCGGGAGTAAAATTCAACGCCGAAGTCCCATCTCACAATAACGCCATGCTGTTATGCGGTAGGAAGCTGCTTCGGATTTCTGCGTAGGTCTTTCTTGTCCCTGGTGTTCGGGAAGAAGACGTGTATGTATGCTTGCGTCTTTCGGTGTATCCTGCCAAAGCTTTTCATATGCCTCTGTTGAAAACAACCTTGCCATGCTCTCCTCCTTTACCCCAGAATTCCTCTTCCAAGCTGGAAGCATCCACAGCTTGTCGTTGAGGAAAAGCCGCAAGAGCCAGTGGCAGAGCGAATAGACTCGTAGCGAAGATCAGACCAACATTGACAGGCATAGTCAATCTTGGGTTGTTCTTCAGCCATTGTTGCTTCTGCAGTCTGACGAGTACCAAGGGAGGAATGACCATAATCGGAGAGCTATTCAACACTCTGCTGACAGCAGTCTCGGAGACGGCGAGAGTAGCAGCTTTTTTGCTTTTGCCAAGAGAAGCAACAGCAGATTCCGACTTTCCTTCCTCTGCCAGTTTGGCCTTGTCTGCCTCCGAAAGAACAGGATAGATATCAATTCCTTGTCTGATTTCCTCTCCGCGCATCAGGAACACATTCAGAGCACCAGCACTTGCCACTGCGGCGAAGGGGACCAGTCTTGTAAGGATCGTCTTCGTAGCTGGGCTGACTCGCTTCAATCGTGGAACGAGGGCATTCAATCCAAGTGCAACTGAGCAAGAAGCTCCAACTGCGAGGAAGTATGATTGTGCGATCTTCGAGGTAGAGAGGGGAGTGGATTTGTTGGCGTTGGCGTTGTTGATTGCGACGTTGAGAGATTGGTTTGTTATTTGCCAAAGCAGAGTTCCGGTCGTCTGCCACCAGGTTAGTTTTGATGACCAATTGCAGAGGTATACTCACTCCAAGCCCAGGCGTAAGCATTCCAGCCGTAACCACCAAATTAGACAAGACGAAGCATGACATTCGGAAGGGTAGGAAGACTGGTTCGCCAGTATCTGCCCAAATCAATATCTGCGACCCAATGCGCTCCAGCAGCACCTACCAGGATGTAATGTTGAATCCACAATCTTCTTCGCCTTCCATAGCTCCTCGTTCATCTCATTTATCTTCCCCTGCTTGTAACCAGCTACCAGGCCCTTCGCATGCTCGAGACCTGCTTTGTTCACCAGGAGGGTCCTGTCCAAAGTCAGCAGGGCCCAATTGAATTAACTCCTGATATGCAAAACACCTTCAATGAAATAAACCACGCCCTCCTCACCTCGGATCTGAAATATTGGCGGAATGGCGAACGCGTCCCCAGTAAGTGCGCAAGTCATATTGTGATGCGGGGAGCTCCCGACCGCCTGGGAGAGAAGCCGACATTGTGATCGAGGGTCGGAAGGTGTGAGCTTCGCAGACACAGGAATCCTTAAGATAAAGCCAATTGAGCCCCTGCGCCCAAAGTCTACCTACGTGGACAGGTTGGACGTGGCGGTGAAGATAAATGTTTAGTTCCCAAACACGGTCGTGTTTTCTCGTCACAGCTCGCAGCTCTAACGAGATAAAGTCCGATCTCGCTTGGAGACGTTGCAGGGATCAACAGAAGCTCCATAATTCGTACCGCTCATATTTATATTCAGACATTGCAGCCGTCAATGATCCTTTCTAGTTTCCTTCTTGAAATTTTGTCTCTCCTAAACCTCTGTTTTGACATTGCGAGCAAACGCATTCTGTGTTGTCCCTTGATCGGCCACAGGATCTTCCGAAACCGGCGGGATCTTCCTTCCTTCTATGGTCAATTGTCAGCCAGAGTGTTATTGCAGGTGAGAAGTGAAATAAGCACTTTCTTGCAAAAGACCGTGACATATCGGCCCAGTGGCCTAAGTAAGTACCACACACGCGCTCTGCTGGCCTACGACAAGACTAATGCTCCACGCAGTGGTTAAGGCGCTAGATTTCGGTGTAAGCCATATCTCTAGAGATTGTGAGTACCTCAAAGTCATTTCCATTCTAGCAACACAGAATCTAATAGGTTCACAGGGGAGTTCGAATCTTCCCTGGGTCGTCCAATGATCTCTAATGAAGCTTCAGCTTCAAGAATCTTTTAACGTTTTTTGCGGGGATAGTCTGAGCTGAAATGGATGGCGTTGAGCGTCGTATTGACGAAGTTGGAGGTGACACAGGCAAGCGAGGATAACCCCGCATTTGCGACTTGGGCGTTGTCTTTTGGCTCCTGGAACTGAGAAATAACACGGGCATGAGAAAGCACAAGAATCATCTGATACGAATAGCTCCAACTAGTCTATCCTTTTGGTATGCTTTCCGCGTACGACAGGTCTGGCTCTTGTGCCATACTTCAAACCTTAGTAGAGATTAATCACCTAGATATTTTGGTATACAAGATCTTGCGAGTAAGTCGCAGAACCCAGAGGAATCTAGCATTTCCACTGATTATCTACTGAAGAAGGATATCTTCATGAGATTGACAGACTACAGTTCATTTGTCTTCAGAACAAAGGAGTAGAGGATAATGTCGGGTGAGAAAAAAGCCGGGACTGGGAATGTTTTGTACAAGCCCAGGTACTATTACGTCTGACGCATCCACTTGTACTACACTGCCAAGAGCCTGGGCCTGTTGTTTAAGGCTGCTCAGCAGTTGGTTCTGAAAGCCTTGAGGAGCTAAGATAACTCAAGATCCGTTGTCTGGAAGTAGCTTTAAGGAATTACATAACACTTGGGTGGGCGTATTTGGGGATAGAACAGATCGTCAACACAAGTAAGGGTAATACAATAGTTCGACAGGCTCTATAATGCCTACAAACTATGCTGAGCACCATGGATGTTCTCTTGATTCTCGGTACACAGGATGGAAAGTCATGGTTTGTTGACAATGTTTCGAGGTAAGCGAGGGGAACAAGTGCACAGCATAGATGCATCACTGGTCGCCTTTGACTTTCCATTTAGAGATGATGGGAAATAAAGATGTCATCCAGGCTGAAATTACGCTAGATTTATCTCCGCATATATCCGTATCATTGACTACTGAGCTCTCGAGAGCTATTTTTGTCTGAGGGCCTGCTTTTTCAGTGACTAATGCCTGTAGTTCAGGCTAGATGGCTCGAGAATTTAGCGACAGAACCCTGAAATAAAGCCCCGAGTCGTGAACATCACGCTGCATTCCAGTAGCTTGGCCGTGGAAATTGAATTTACTAGAATAATTTCTCCGTTTTTTTAAGACCATGATGAGAAAACAGAACTCAGCATTCCATAATTTATATTGTATCTCCTGAAGTTCTATCGTTGCCATGTTGAATTCCCTGAGAATACTTCTTAGTCTGAACTTTGCCACGACTGACAGCCACCTGAGCCCAATAATGACGTTGCCAAGATATGGTCGCTTAATCGGTCGAGCAAATCCCCTCATCTCCGCTTTCTTCGTATTGTGAACTCAAAACATATCAAAACTTCTTCTGCGCTGATTTTGCTTGCGATTAGACCATTAGACACGTCTTACTCGCTTCTTATGCTTCGTAGCGATGGCAATAGAGCAGCGTACACGGGAAGGCCTACTCCCCACAACGGACGTGCTTCATCAACTCATGGATATCCTCGGTCACGACTTTACGACTGATTTAAGCTCTACATTAGCATCACTGCAGCCTCGTTCTTCACTTAGACTCAAGATCAATGCCGAGATATGTATAGATTCTCATGATTCCGATGACGCCGAAGCAATCCAGGTCCCTCCGGTTCACATGGTGAGTTGCTAAGTTCTCTCGTGAAGATTTGGAAGAAAGTCAATGCAATGTTAACACATTGCAGGGCTCGATCAATCTCAACACCACTGAAGTTCAAGATTACTTACAACTTCACTTCAACGGCAATGGCATACCGACGCCGGCACGAAGTTCTGTTGATAGGGAAGATTTGGCTGTCTCAAGCCCAACTCGAAGCTCTTTATCTACAGCAGATATGTCGCCTGGGCAACCTCGCGCTTTGCAAAGCACTGTACAAGCTTCTGAAACGCATTCCAGTAAAAAGCGGAAAACTGCTGGTGCTCTGCGTGTCACCGAAACCAATCTTTCAGTTCCTCCTACTGGGTCCCCTACACCCACTCCAGGAAGCTCGACGGCCAGGCAGTTGCAGACAAAGCCTCGAGAATTCCCCCAGCGCAAGAAGAAGAATGAAGATGGTGTCCATCATTTACAGCCATCTTCAGTTGAACGCTTCGTTGCTGGGCTCTGGAAGCAAGTTTTCAGCAGCGTTGAATTGAGTCCATCGTCACTAGTAAATTCAGTCGTCTTCTGTGGTCTTCTTTAAAGCTGACCCTAGGTGCTAGGAGAACATGTCAAGTGCGAGTTCAGTGAGCATTGGTGGCAATATCGAGGTCAGTACAAACGGTGGTATATCGAACATGGCTGATGTCTCCAGGCTTTCCGAGCGATAAATTCGCTCTGTCTGAGAGTGACCAAGATGAGCAGATGCTCCCGTGCCTTGGAAACTATCATCCAAGCTCACTGGGTTGATTGCTTCGAGGCTCGAGTCAAGAATATTGGTGTGGAGAAGCCATTCATGTCCGGCACTGAGACTAAGATGTCTGCTTTGAGGGAAGCTTGCGCCATCCTCAAGTGGTCGGAAAAGGAGTTGAGGAACAGATTGTAGGTGTTCTGAATACCTGCTCATCATATCTTCTTCATATAAAAATGTCCATTTTCTGACCCCCGTAGGTCAATCTGGCGTGGCTACAAGGAAATCAAAGACGTCGGCGGATGGGCTTGCCTGGTCTTCGCGGGCTCGGGGATTTACAGGTTCTGCAAATACCGAGGAGGATTCGGCAAGAATCTCACGACAAGACTTGGCAGACTGCGACCGAGTCTGGAAGTTGCAGCAGACACAATCCACCCCGAATGGCGAAAACTACTTGCCATCATCGGTCAAGACACCCAAAGGCTTTACTCCGGTCATCCGCATGACTGGGTGGTGTGTGATGGAATGCCTCCTGTGGCTCTGAAAACCACATACACTCAGTGGTATCCAGATTTTAGCTTTACCCATCTTGAGGATTCAGTGCTTGACCAGCTTGCATGGGGACGGGACGACCCCAGACAGACCTCTGGCACGAACACTGCGTTCTGCAACGATTGCGGATATTTCCAGTCAAATAATGTCTCCTCGAATGAATGCAGATGCTTTCCAGAACTCTACGGAGCTTGCAAAGCTCCCATCCCTGTACAAGTTTTCCGTACACCACTTGGGAAGAACAACGGACTCATCGCTCGCTGTGTAAGTTTCCTCTATCCGTCACCGCAAAGTTCGCTTCTGACCGGGTGGCAGGAATTCCCGCGTGGTTCAGCAATCGGAGAGTTCACAGGACTGATCACCAAAGGAATGGACGGTACGGACGTGATGCAAAGCGGAGAGGATGAAAGACGATATCAGATATACCAAGGGAAAATGGGTCAGTCCATCTTGTATTTTGCCCAATTCTTGCTAATCTTCTCACCCAAGGCAATTACACACGTTTCATCAACCACTCGTGTGCACCCAACAGTCAGTTCCAGAAGTTTTGTTGGCTAGGCTCCGAGCGCATAATATTGGTCTCACGAGGCGTCGAAGCTGGCGAGGAGGTCACAGTTGACTATTCACACGAGTATTGGGATGGACTGGATAAAGAGTGCTTATGCGGAGAGCCATGTTGTCGTTACCTCAGGAGAATTCGGCCGGGTTGATTCAGGATATCTCTAGAAATGTTTCTATCTCTCTGCTCTACCTTCATGAGGTTACTAGCATACTTCACCATCTACCTTCACCATCTACTCTCCATCCCAACTCGAACCTCAAAATTGCCATTACCACCTCACCCCTCCTTGCCAGCTCTATGCGTCCAAGCAAGTGGATTCAAATCAAGTCTAACATCATCGGACCAAACGTTAATCTCAACGCTCCCTAACGACCATGACTGCCAGCCCGCTGTCTCGGCACACCCGTCTTTCTCTCACTGAATCTACGTTCCAAACCATACTCATCCGCCGTTGAAGACCCGGGAAGTTTTGGCGCGCCACCGAAACTCGCGAGGACAACCTCATTGTTTGCTGTCAAGTCGTCCATAATCTCGAGTTCTTTCACAGTGAACCACCTCGGCATCGTCTTCCAGCGGAAGGGAATCAGTACGCAGACCAGTACTGGGAAGCCTATCGGAGTGTGTCAGCTTGTTTAGCATTTCAAAAGAGGGGCTACGGAGCTTACCGATTGCTGCAATAGTCTGTGAAATTGCAACTGGGAGAATGACACCGACTATCTGACACATAAGATAAAGCCATATCTTACGTCGTCTGACTTGCAGGAGTGGCTCAGCTTGCTGGACGAAGCGACGCTCGCTCATCAAGAAAAGCAGTTTCTTCGTGATACCATTGCTCTCAATGGATCCCCACCCGACCACGAAGAACACTCCGCAGAAGATAGCCCGTGGCATGGTGTGGAGGACGATCAGAAGAGGTCCGGTCATGGTGCCTATTATACCTAGGCCCATGAGGAAATGCGAGACTCTCTGCTCAACCACGCCGGTAGCTCTCACGATGGGACGACGGATCTCGTTTCCTTCGCCTTCTTCGGTAGAGATTATCTGGAGGTCGGTTTCGAAGACTGTCAAGGAATCGGTATGAACAGGCGCCTGGGGTGAACTAGATTAGCACCAAGCGCGGCATTTTATCCAGGAGAGGTGTTTACCTGTGGTACAAGACCGTTTGGCAATGGGATGCCGATGATTCCAGAAACGAAGGTGGTGCAACCGAGAAGGAAGAAGTCCCAATGGAATCCACCAGGCTTCTTCAATGGATACTGCTTAGCTTGTGCAGTTAAGCTGCTGACGTTCTACAACAAAGTCAATTCAATGCAACCAGAACATGCTCCAAAGGGAAACTCACATGATCGTAGTAGAAGAGCAGCATGACCAAAAATCCAAACGGCATAGCCACAAATACCCACTTCACGTCGAGTGTCCAAAAGTCGATCAGCCAACTCCGAGGTTGCGTTGGGTAAAAAGCTCGGCTGATGGGCAGAGTGCTGATGTTTGCTCTCTTGATCGTACCCGGAATGTGCGCAAAGCCGACCCAGAAGATGGTTGCAATCTGTGCAAGTCATCAGCATCCATAATGTTCTCGGAGGAGAATTTTCAAGCATACCGGATAGGCATAATCGGCAAGCAGTCCTCTCGCCCATGGTTTCGCCAACACGCCACTACCGATCTTCTCTAAGGCGTAGACGGTTCCAAAGTAGAGGATTGCAATGACGCAGCTCAGATAGCCGTCAACACTTCCGAAAGAATCAAACAAACTGACCAGCTCCTCCACTCCCTTGACTGTTCTTTTCTCAGTGCTGTTCGTTTTGTTAAGGGGTAAAAGACTTACTCATGTAAATAATCCCAACATACATCCCAAAAGTCTCGCTCGAAAAATCCGTCACATACCGCATGTAATCACACAAATTCCAAACCGCAACCAGCCAATGCCAAATTGCAGCCCAAATCGCAGTCCAAGCCATGAAACGAGCATAAAGCGTGACATCATAGATCTTGATGATGTCGTAGATAGTGTAGTTGAAGAGAGAAATCAGTCCAGTGATACCTACGATGGTCAAAGGCTGGGCACTGATGGTGCTGAAAACCATGGCTGCAAGAGCGGACGCGAAAAGTGACTCGTTAACGCTGTAGAATCCATCCGTTCGACGTTGCATATCCAACGTATATGCTAGGGCTGGAAGGAGACTTCGACTTTTTAGTCTCGACTCTTGGGTGAGTGCATTCGCAGATATGGACTTACTTGACAAAGTACATTCGCACCGTACTTGCAAAAGTACGGTATGTGAACGCATCCGTAATGTCACTCAAGTAGTATGGAAGTCGTCGACGAATGTCATAATACATTCCTCGACACGGCCGCAATACTCGAAACCTCCTCCATCCCGTCACTCCATCATACGTGTAATCCGAGGACTTTGACTTCGTCGTCGGCTCGTCTTTCTGAGGTGACTCTGACTGAGATTTCTCTGCAGTAGAATCCATCATTGGAGTCCCAGGTACTGTAATACCACTAGGAACATCCGTTGCTGAGGACGCGTCTGATCTCTGCATGTTGAAAACCAGAAGGGACGAAGAACAAAAGAAAAGAGGCAAATCTTGGAGAAGGCTTTAATGTTTCGGAGATGAGCTACCAGGTCCTAATATATAGATCGTTGATACGGTAGTCCCTAGTTCTTGACTGCGAATCGGAGGAGAGTGACGGATGCCAATGCGGGTAGCTGGTCCTGTCAGTCGGCAATTCTTAGAGTGGAATTCTTGGCGAGGAGGCCAGTACATGGGACTTTAGTGAAGACTTCAACATCGACAAAAGTCCTATCATTGAATTAAGCTTGTCGTTATGAGCGATGGATATTTAATAATTGAGTATGTATCAAGAAGAATCCAATTCGCTGATTGTCTATTTTTTTGTTCTTTGGAAAACAATTGTGATTGAGAAGTCATGACGCCAAGAAATGGGTTTTCTGCTCGGGCAGAACTTCAGAAACAGGCGGGAGGTGGCGCGACGCTATTCAATAACCACTTCTCTAGACTTCATTTGGGCGCGAATAGAGGGGACCAATCAGTAATTGCATAGGGCACTCTTGCAGTCTAAAAGAGATGTTACATCAGAACAAAAGGGTGGTTTGAGCACTTATTTACTGATATAAGGCCAATTCGCCAGATCCTGAGCCTAGTTCTTGGATCGTGGATATTTTACTTGGATGTAGAGTACAATAACTTCACTGTTAAATTGTGTATGAAGTGCTGGAAAGTGCGTCTCGAGCAAGCGTCACTTAGTGAGTGTCGCTTGTTCACAGAAGCAATATGACATGGAACAAATTGCCAGCAACAGTCTTCATGAAATCACGTCAAACAAGATGGAGCCTATGGAGAAATCCACTCAACACCTCTTCTAGGCTTACTTGTCGACCCACAGGGAAATGAAGGGTAAGGCACAATCATACTCCTGGCACTGGTAACCCTTGGGGACAGCGAAATAGCTTATGATGAGCATTTTTATAAACGAATGTTGCTCCATATATAGGATATCACAGAAGCCATTGACGGAACGCTGGCAGAATCGGTGCTGAGACTGCTGCTGCCACGCATGGGCCCATCTGGTGTGAAGCAAGCTTCTGCCCGACGAAAATGTTTGTGAGCAACATTCAATATTACATTCTCTACATAATCGCGTCACCAAAAAACTTGAATACATGGCGAACATTGCAGGGCAGTACATGGCCATAGAGCGATCCTGCGCTATCTGGAATCTCCATCACGGCAAAGCCATTTCTAGACAGCAGTACCTCCTATGCTTTACCCAATCAAGGGCCTGTATCGTGAGTGCTCCACTATATTGATCGTAAGCAGAGCAGCAGTCGTCAGTACATGCTAGTAGCCAAGTGCTTGTGACAGCTTCCCTATCCAAAGTGTCGAGTTGGAGCCAAGTGAGAGGCCCATGACTACGGGAAAACCATTGATTTGCTAAGAAATCTCCACAGCGAAGACGATCTCATATAACTGAAGATCAATGCCGAGGGTTGAATTATTCCGAACTGAGCAGTGGTCTCACATGCGACCACGTTGATGGTGAATGCAAATGGAATTGATACAGGCTCGTCTCATGATGAGCTCTCAGGAACTTCCCTACTCAGCATTTGACAGCCTCTAGAAGCTTTAATATTCATGCCACAACGTCTAGGGACACTTCCTTTGTCGTGTTTATTTTGTCTGAAAATTGGAATCAGGGGCTAAGCGAGCATGAGTGGCTGCCAAGATGTTGCAGGTGTTGCTATACATGTCCTCAAAAGGCTTCCCACAGCTCATGCATTTCCAAGGTATTTCCAAGGGAGTTTCGAGTGGGCCCTACTTCTCCAGCGTCACGAGCACAGAGTGATGCCACCAGAAGCTTTCCTTCTAAATTAGAAGAATGACTGCTGTCATGGTCCAAACAATTGAGAGGCAATAGCCTGTATAGATTCTTGCTGTGTACGGCTCTCCAGCCTTTTGCTCTATCCCCGGCATTCCTCCGTCTTTCAGGACCTGTCATATTCTCAAGGCTGCTCAATCTGCTGGGGCCCAAAGCCTGGCACATGAGATCGCTACTACTAGATAATTACAAGCCCCACAACCTCAATGTGGTACCAGCCATTTTCTAGAACTTCGTACTGTACTAGGACAAGGCAGACCAGGGTCCCAGAACTGCAATGCGAAGAGAAGTGGGGCAGGATTAGCGAGCCCCTGAACACGTTGGTTTGAGAAGTATACAACAGGAGTCCTCCAAAGTTCTGCTCATCTCAAGCTTCCCCTGAAACGGATCACCACTCCCAATACTCCCTATATCACAATGAACAGGACTGATACCAGGCAAGACCACAAGCTTGCATTATCTCACCACTCCGTATTCAGCTCACCTAACCAACTAACACCCACAGCTCTGAATATCCTCACCTCTCCACTTACCATCTCCTTCATGTTATACCGTCCCTTCATAACCACCTTTTTCCCACCCACATTCTGCTCCACAACCCTCAATGTCCCATCACTATCCACCGCCGTCACAACAGCCGTATGATCCGGATCACCCGCAGTCTGCCACCCCCCATTCCCCGTCTCAAACCTCGCTTTCAAGATCTGAATGATGTCTCCCCTCGCCACGCCCGCTTCTATGACTCCACCTGCAGGCACAGGCTGCGATGATTGGGACGGGATGTATGTGTAGAGGATGTGACCATGTACTAGGCTTTGCGAAGACATGCATGCTTCTTGGTTGCGGGAGAGGCAGGTTTGGGCAACGGCTTTGAGGGCTTCATTCGCGAGGGTCCAGCATTCGCCGTTGCCGACTTTGGTACCCATTTGGGATTCGCTCCATGATGCTATGGAGTCGGAGTATCTATTTTCGAATGTGTCAGAAATTAGAGTCAAGAGGAATTCGAGAACTGGGCTATATAACATACCTCTCTCGACAATTCTCCAGTTCCATTCTACTCATCGCAGGCGGAGGAGGGAAATGTCTCTGCTCTGCCTTAACTGTGTATTCTGGACTGCTTCCATCCCACGTCACGCGGATCTTCGTGCTCGACAGATCAGGGAAGCGCATGTGCGCGACGAGCCAGTGGGATTTGCGGCTGCCGGATGAACTCCATCCTGAGGACGTGGTGAAGGATTTTGTAGGTACGGTTCGAGGTGGGAATTGACCTTCGACGAACCATTGGGATTTGAGATCTAAGTCGAGATCGACGGGTTGGTTAGGAGTGGATCTAGATGGCTGAATTGTTAGCGGGTGGGTGCTGGGACGATGTTTGTGCTTTTTATGAGATTGCTTTGCTGTTTGGTGAGAATGACTTGATTTAGGAGCAGCGTTGGGTTTATGTTGATGGGATAATTGCTTGCGGTGAGGCTGAGCCTCCTCATCTCGGAAGTACTGTAGCAACTTATCGAACATTGTCTGGAGAGTAGAAGATTGCGAAATGTTTTCAATAGGCTTCGTCAATTTGGTTAAGAAAGAACGAGTCAATGTATATTGATCGCAAGGTGCCAACAGGTGAACAGTCACAATTGTCCAAACTAAAGACTATGTCATTCATAGTCATCTCCTTGTACAGACTATGCTATATTTATACAGATTCAGCGCTGGCATGGAGTCTGTTCTGGTGTTGGATGACATGTATGAATTGTAAAAGGTAAAACCCCTTGCTTGGTAGATAGATGCTAAGTAGACAAGATAATAACACGCTAACGATCACTTACTTGAGGCTTAGGTTTAGATGACAGTGGTATCGGTGGCGGTAAAGGTTCCTTTCCTACTCCATTACCCATCAATTCTTTCTTCTTGGCGGGTGGAGGCGGCGGTGGCTTCTTCTTCCCCTGTACACCTCCCTGGGGCCCAGCTAATGGGCTCCCCCTATCCCTCGTATCAATCTGAGGGCTCTGAGGTTCCGGTGTTTGCGCATTCGCTGGCGCTCCAAAGGCCCCGACCTTATCTGCAATACCATACTTGGTATTCAGTTTGTTTGCAGACTGCCATCCAGTCTTGACTTGCTCTCCATGCCTTTCCCGGAAGTTATTTGCTGTACTTGCTGCTGTCCTAGCATCACTTAGTGATACCGACGATGGGTCGTTTCGAAACGAGGACGCTGTCTTAAGCGCAGCTTGTTTCTGAGCGAATGTTGTGCCCTGACTTGGTGCTTCGGGTTTGGGAGAGGATGAGGACGACATTCGGGAAAAACGTGATTGGAGTTCGTTGAGTTGTGTATTTGCTGCGGGAGAGGCAGTGGGTGCGGGGCTATGTGTAGGAGATCGAGAAGGAGGTGGTAATGGTTGCTTTGACTTTGCCCCGTTGATGCCGAATCCTGGGACAGATACGCCAGCAGCACCTAGTCTGTTCAAGGCTCCTTGGTTGAGAATCCCGCGGTGGGCATCTGGCTCAGGTGTATTCGCAGCATATGGGGGAGGTGGAGTGGCAGAACTACTTGAGTTCTGCCGCGGTGGGAGTCGTGGCGGAAGCCCAGGAGGTTTGGGTTTGTCTGCTGGAGGAGGCGTCCTCCCATCTGCTCCATCTTTGCGCCCTGGCGGAGGAGGAAGATGTGCCGTTGAAAGCCCTGTCGTGTCCTTTCTATAAGGCACTGGCGGACCTTTCGGCTTCGCTGCCTCTTCTGCCTCCCTTCGTGCTTCCTCTTCTTCCGCTTCCTTCTTTGCCCTTATTTCCTCCTTCGACAAAGGTGCGCCCCATCCACCAGTATCTGGTGTAATTTGGTTTGGCAGAGCTGCACCGCCATGGTAGTTGACATTCTTCGGCGGGGGTCCGAAGGCTGAGGGGTCCTTCAAGGTATGAAGTGGTCGTGATATATGTTCATCTTCGTCTGCTCCACCAGGACCCTTCTTCTTGCCCATCCACCCCGCAACTTGGTCGATGCCTTTGAAATCTCCTCGCCATGATTCCTTAGATTTGCCGTCTTTACCCTTGGGATGCCAACCCCCCTTTGCGATGCCTTTGAAGTCCGGCATGTTGGCGTCGTACTGAAATCGGGAGAATTGTTCTGGAAGCCCGGCGAGAGTGACGTGTGGTTGAAGTGGGGCAGTCAGATCAGATTAGGGTGTAGATAGACTGGCTCGGTGTGCTTTTAAAGATTCTCCAACGACATATCACTCTCTCTGTGCAGACCTTCTGTTCCTCTATGTTACCGATTCTATCGGTGTCGATTTGATTAGCCTTGCACTCATAAAATCAATGGAGATGTTTAGCCCATGAGTGACGCAAGTCTTTGGCAAAATTGTCTTCAAGTTGAAGGTGTTTGCTCTTACACAAGCACCCTGGATAAATTCCTCCGGGCTACAGATCTGTTTTGTATATATATTTGATCCAGAATATTCCAGCCCTCCTGATTGCGCACATGCTGTCTTGTGACTAATGATAGGAGTCCTCCAAAGAAGTGAATTGTTGCCTATCTTCACCTCCAACTTATTAAGCTAGAAGAAAGGAAACATTAAGCACCCTGTTACTTTTGTCGGGAAAGCATCTTTCATGTTGTCGATGACTACAAATGCTTTTGTATGTCCACAAAGGCTTGAAATGCTCCGGAAATAAGAATTGAGAGTACTTGCTATCAGTATGCTCATCCAGACTTAATTTACCCATGTTTCGTCTCGACTTGTAGCTTTGGTAGACTTGTTGACTCTATGAGAACTGATGGAGAAGCTTTAAGAATTTTGAATCGACAGAATAAGTAGGCTGGATCGTTTGCTGATATATGAGCGCCACCGATTGAAACTCAGAGGAACTCAGAGGGTCGACATCTGGGAATGAACCGAAGCACGAAGCGATGGATGGAATCGATAAAATGAAATTTCTTGAGTGAGCGAGAGTTCGGAGATGAGGTGAAGAAACGAGGTCATCGTTACCTTGAGCCTAATACTTTTTGGGCACCGGCTACCATGTAAAGTGAATGTAGTGAGGCGTATTTGTGGTGGTGATCGAGGTACTTGAAGGTGAAAGCGTTCGGCTGTCCTTCAACTTCGTGAGGCTAGTAGATTTTCCTACCTCGCGATCTTCTCCCTCTTCCTCCTCCTTCCTACCAGAGCTGACCAGCCCAACAGACCTTATAATCTTGAGTCGCAAGATGTCTTCCTCATCATCCCCAGCTCCGACTGCCGCGGGTTCTACGCCTGCCAGTTGCTCCGAATTGATTCCACCCTCTGCGAAGAAATCCAAGAAAGCAGCCAGTCTCTGGTGAGTTCAGGCCAGGAATGCTACCTCTGAAGTTGATGATCACTCACGCCGCTGTAGCGATGAGCATCACGAAATGGTTACCATAATCATGAAAAGCCCTACTGGCAAAACGGATCGCAAGTTCATCATGTACAAAAGCGTCGCGTGTTATTATTCGCCTGTCCTTGACAAAGCATTCAATGGCACGTTCCAGGAGGGCCAAACCCAAACCATGACCATCGATGATTTCCAGTTCCCAGATACGTTCGGTGCTGTTCAGTCCTGGATGTACACACAGAAGACCGATGGCTGGAAGGAAGAGTGGGCGAATGAGTACAACGCGCGACTGTACTATGTTTGGGTGCTGGCTGATCGTCTAATCATGCCGTCTTTACAGAACGAGGTGATGGTTTTGTTGTGGAGCGCGACTTGTATCTCAATTCCTATGGCCATATGGGCCTACGAAAACTCCTCGCCCGAAAGCAAGCTGCGAAGCTTCTTGGCCGAATCATGTGCTGCGAGCACGCCAGACGTCTTCAGGAACCTCGACAAGCAGATTTGGATAGATGCAAATGTTCCCTCGGAACTCCTTCTAGACACGCTGTATGTTTATTGCCGCGCCGACAAGCCAACAAAGAAGGACATGAAGCTAGAGGACTACTTCGTCAATGTGGACTGATCCCTTGTAGAGGAGAGGGGGTTTCGAAACTTTGCACATTTGGGTTGGCTGGTGAAAAGGGATGGACTAAAGCTTCGCAAATTTACACTTCATGGTGACCAGTTCCACAGTCGTATCAAAATCAAGGGAACATGATCAAGGTGTTTATTACAAGTGGTCATTCGCAGGCATGGTCTAATATCAAGGAAATATTTCTCGGGGGTTGAGCGCCCACATGGCTTGCCTTGCCATGGAGAGATAGTATGGCTAAAATGATGGTTTGTTCCAAGACAGAAACGAGTACACCGCCCTCTTGCAAAGCCCGCGGTAGATCGGCGCCAGTTTGGTATCCTTCTAACTTGTCTTCGACAGAATGCTAATGCTCCACATGCCACTATGCAACCATCATTTCCCAGCAATGGGATGAGCGTCATCCTACTTCAGGTCGTCCAAATCCAAAACATGTCTCGAGGTCTACCTACCAAGTATCCCTCAACTCCCATCAGAAGGCCAGTATTTAAGCTCTCCATATAACGAAGAGACATCCTCGACATTAATATTCATGTCCCAACAGACAAATTGCGAAGGTCCACCTACGTAAGAAATAAGGAGGTTCCGCACTCAAAGGTCGTTGGAAGTAGCTCTAGTCTAATAAATGCACGAATGCAGTATCCAGCTCAAGACCAGCAGTTGGAAGAACTCAGCTGGCCGAGCGAGGCAGAAGACAAATGGTCAAGAATTCGACCAACAGCAATGCAAACAAAGCAGGGCAAAATAATAGTATGGAATGCTGCAAGGGGGCAGTGTAACACAGTAAGTGTAAACTAACAGGGTAATTGAGAGCGTGCAAGAGACTTGGCTTTGGACAGATATTACTCCAAGGCGGCTACCGGCAAGAGCCAAGATCCTTTTTGCCACAATTGCTTCAGCCTTGTGCACCGCCTGCATTTAGAAGAGGACCTTCCATTGCACAAGTAAGGGTGGGAGACCGATGCTCTAGTGTTCGCTCGAACAAATAAGCGCTGAACCAAGCCAGCTCATCAATGCTGCTTGTACTCGTGTTTTGCGTACAAAACGAAGTCGTTTGAGAGCAAAGCCTTGCGGTTGCAGATCCCTCGTGTGTGAGGCTCATCATTTGCTGTGCTGCGCTGCAAGTTCGTATCTGGTGCACGAGTACGAGCGGTAAGCAATGATCCTAAACCAGGATATATGTTGTAATATAGTAAGCAGCAGACAACCAGAAACGCTGTTGCTGAACAAACACAGAACAAAGGCAAAGCAGGACGTTAAATTTTCTGTGATATTCTTAGCGCCGGAGTTTGGCTGTGGAAGTTGCCGATTACCTGTCCCGGTGCGAGCCAATCAGATTAGACAGTGAGAGGCTCGGACCCGTGTGCCGACCTCTTTTGTTATCATCTCAATTTCCCCACTCCTTTGATATTTCCAGGTTGTTGCTTCTGGCAGGTGGACACACGACCATCAAGGATGTGTAAGATTACTGGAGACGCGGCTGCAGGAGGTGCATATCTTTGTGAACATTGGCTCGGGATCGCATCTCAGTAGGATTTTCTCTCTGTGGGCGGTACTGTAGATTCCAGCTTGGATGATAAAGAGATGCGATATCTAGCTTCACTCCAGTCTGTGTGGTACATTAGCAGTAAGTCAAGACAGCGGGAGCGCGCCGTCTTTCTGGGTTGAATACTCCAATCCTGCTGCTTCGCTCGTGAGGCTATAAATACCACATACCACCATGCTGCTGGCTCGTTTCCAAAACGCGGAACTCCATGTTGAAAGGCCATTATTTGCACAATATTGCCTGGACTGTCTCCGGTAAGCAATGACAGGGTTGTATGGCCGTTTGATTGGAACGTCGTCATCTTCATGTATGTTCGAAGGTTTGTGACCCGAATCTGCGGGCGGAGAGAAAGTGCACTGAACTCGTGCAAGGGTTCTGGATATGGATGTGGCTTTCCGTCTTGGTTGACCCCAAACCCAAAGCAAAATGCAGCACCACCACCCACCAAGGACACTGCCAGACTGCCAAGAATGCTCGCAGCCCACTACTGTGCTGAACTGACCCAGAAGGAGCACTCCACCACCACTCCCGACCTGCGCGAGCTGTCCACCAATATGTCTTTCTCCTTCCTTTCAAGGAGAGAACCTTTCCTTCAATCCTCTAGAATTGGCTCTCCTTCAGCGGCTCCTTCCTCCTTCTCCATCCCTCCAGATCCGACTCTACCACATCCTACTACACGGCCGTCCATGATCTCAGCCTTCTTCGGATTCTAACTCTTTCCGGCGCGGACAGTCAAATGCGGAGGTACTCCAAGGTCTGCGGTGTATGAAGAGCAATGCTGCGGTCCAAATTCAAGTCTCACTCGATACGCGATCGAGCCTCAGCTGTCGTTGAGCGGGCATTCCAATTCCTTCTTGGTGTCATTATCGTGAGCGTTATCTACAGATATTGCTACGTTGGTACGTGCACGGCTGCTGCCCCAAATTTCGTACGATTGTTGCGAAGGTACCTGCTAATACTTACCTGTCCAGACGTATCCGACCCTTTCAAATGCAGTGCCCTACAAAATAAAGGAGAATGGCTCGACCCAGGCACCAAGTGGAACACACGGAATGCTTTCAAGAGCTGGCAGCCGCCGGGATGTGTGATGCACGAATACACGAAGAGGGATATGCAAGAATGTTTCCAGAAGAGGCGGCTGGTCTTCATTGGGGACTCTACAACGCGGCAGATATACTGGGCGGTTGCGAAAAAGATGGATCAGCAGAAGGCCCAGAAGGAAATTGAGACGTTGGACCTGGACGAGAAGCATACGGATCTTGCCTTTGAGTCGGATGGTCTTAAGGTTCAATTCATTTGGGATCCATGGCTAAATTCAACGACATTGGCTGAAGAGCTGAAATTGTTCAAAGCTTACTCCCCAGCGAAGGCAGACGGTCCTCAGAGTGCTGGCCTGTTATTGCTCGGAACTCCCGGACTATGGTACGCGAGACATGGCCAGGAGAACTACTTCAAAGACTTCAGGGACTCAATCGACGCTATCATCCCGTACATGGACCACCTAACCGAGAATGATACATCGCTCCCGGCGGTCCCAATGACGCTGGCATCTCGCCAGGAGTCACCTAATCTTCTTTTGTTGGCACCAATCCAGGTCCCTCGATACGAAGCTCTGTCCCCTTCGAGAGTAGAAACTATGACTCCAGAGAAGATTGACCAAATGAACGATTTTCTTCAGCAAGCTTCAGCGCACTCAAGGGCTGATATCGTCTGGAGCTACTCTTTAATGACCTCTGATGGAGACGAGCCATATGAAGAGAGTGGACTTCATGTCGTTGAGAACGTAGCAAATGCAAAAGCAGACGTAGTTCTCAACTTACGTTGTAACGCCGATGCTGCCCAAAGAGGCTATCCCTATGATCGAACATGTTGCAGCAACTACACCCAACCTGGCGGTGTCCAATGGATGCTGATTCTTGGTGGAATGCTACTTCTGCCAGCGATTCTGTTCACCCGTCGGAGACATGTGGCCCAGATAGGACGATTCTTGCCACAAACGGAGGTTCTGACTGCCCTGACCGTCTTTGGCCTGGTTGTGTGTTATTGTTTTTACACCGACAGGACTCAGATCTTTGATAAAGTCCATAAGAAGTTTGAGGGAAGCCAGTTCCTTTCTGCATGTGGTGCAGCAGCGGTTGTGGGTGCTTTTTCCGTACGGAGAAGCAAAAGCCCAATTGCCAGCGCAAAGGCTCCACAGGACATTGAGTTCCTGCCTCGTGAGCAGACAGACGAATGGAAAGGCTGGATGCAGTTTATCGTTCTCGTCTATCATTATACCCATGGATCCAGCAATCTGGGCATTTATCAGATCATTCGGCTACTCATTGCTGCGTATCTCTTCATGACTGGGTACGGCCATACTATGTTCTTTCTGAAAACGGAAGACTACTCTTTTAAGCGATGCGCCGCAGTGTTGATTAGAATCAACTTGCTGAGTTGTGTGTTGCCGTATATGATGCGCACCAACTACTTGTTCTACTATTTTGCGCCTCTCGTCAGCTTCTGGTTCTTTATTATCTATGCCACGCTCAGAATTGGGCATAGCAGGAATTCGAACTTGATCTTTCTCCTCGGAAAGATGTTCGTTTCAGCATCGCTTACGACTGCTTTTACAAAGATACCCGGAGTTCTGGAGTTTGTTGGTTCCGTCCTGCATTATACCTGCGCTATATCCTGGAACATTCCCGAATGGCGTTTCCGATCTTCCCTTGATTTGTATGTTGTGTACCTTGGAATGCTCATCGCAGCTCTCGCACTTAGATCTTTCCGACTAGAGACCGGTGCCGTCACTCCCAAATCAGCCATCGACCTCATAATCCAGCTTACCATCAAGTTTCGCCTGCTCTTCCAAGCTGCACTTCTGGCACTCGCTCTCGGCCTTCCACCTGGAATGTGGGGCCTCCTTCGAAAGTCACACACCAAAGAGGACTACAATTGGTGGCAGCCATACATCTCTGCCATCCCGATTCTTTGCTATATCGTCCTTCGCAACGCACTCAGAGTGTTCCGTAACTATCATTCCGCCGTCTTTGCCTGGCTGGGCCGCTGCTCACTCGAGACATATGTCCTGCAATATCATATCTGGCTCGCGGCCGATACGAAGGGCCTACTCCGACTTGGCTTATGGGACTCTGGCATCGAGACCGTAGTGTTGACAGCGGTCTTCTTCTGGGTCAGCTGGCACACAGCCGAAGCGACACACACCTTGACAAGATGGATCGTAGGAGACACAGTAGGACGTCCGGCACAGGCCCGAAAGATCAGTGATGACGAAGACGTGAATGGGGAGAAGAACTCGCCATACCTGCTGCCGAAAGTCAAGACTGAGGATGTCTCTTCGTCGTCATCATCGATGGATGAAAGGGCTTCACTAGGCGACAGCAGTTCGTCTGGCTTTCTGGGGAGATTGAGTGGTAGCTTGAAGTTGAGGGTTTGCTTGATTCTGTTCATCATGTGGCTCGGGAATATCATGTACAGGTAGACAGACCTATGGACATTGTACTGTATGCGGACGGGTTATGGCTGGTGCATAAAATGGTATAGATAATATATGGATTTTGGGAGGGTAAATAATGAAATACAATACCACGGTATTTGACCAACACGTTCTGCCTTCCGAAAGCAGGAACTTTCTCTGGCTTCTTCTTGAGTGTACGTCGATGTTCGCCAGAAGCGGAGGAGCATCAAATTCTTGTTAGTACTGATCCGTGTCAGGTACGGTCGTCTCGTAAAAGCTATGCAGAAAAGGTCACCATTTCTTGCCTGGACTGGAATTGAGATCTTTTATGATGGGACCGTTCGTGGTATCTCTCGAGCAGTACTTACCATATGGATGCTCCATTATTTGTAATGTAGCAAGCTGTGCTGTATATTGAATTCCATTTTGTTGATATCTGACATTGTTGTTTTGGAACGTTAAGCGAGGCAGCTTACAAGGGAAGTAGCTAGGAGAGGAGGAAGCTGAGGTGTTCACCCTGTAACCAGCAAATCGGACGTCCAGTGAGGTTCTGAGTGAATTGAACACTCTCAGATTGGCCTGAGCAGGTTCGTAGGATGATTTTTGGCATTTACCGAGTGGTAGTGGTGCTGAGGACTAGCTCCGTGTCGAATAAATGTGGATCCCTTTTCTGTGTATTTCACGAGTGGTCTACTCTTTCCTCGAACTTTCTCTATATCGTTCTTGACTCAACTCCAGAATCACGTAGAGGCGTCATTCTGCTTCCGCCGTTCCTCCTCAATATCCTGATCAGAGCTCGCCTTGCTTGCATTCAGTTTGCGGTGAGCCTATGGTACGCTTGATTGTTGATTTTTCGGACTGTATTTCTGTGGAGAAGCTTGAACTTGTGCTGATACGCCCACACCAGATCGATATGGCTTCTCCTATAGCTGCTCCTGAGACAGCCCTAGTCGTCCGCAATGCAGCTGGTAGCGATGCCAACACAACGCAGACAACTCCAGCTACTCCTGCTGCGAAAGACACTACCACTACGCCTGCTCTCACCGTATAGAAAATTAAGGCTGTCAAGACAGTCCCCAAAGTGACATAAGCCTCTCCTATCCTTTCAGTTTCCGAAGCGATTGGGATCAAGCTGACAGAGCTCTACAGGGACGCCCTGACTACCGTCACGGTCATCATGAAGTGTGGAGAGACAAAGAAGGAGTACGTTGTTTACAGGGAGTTCGCGTGCTACTACTCGCCAATGCTCGACGCATTCAATGGACCGTTCATCGAGGGAAAGAGCAATACGATGACGATCGACGACTTTCCATTTACGGAGGCTTTCGCTTTTCTACAGTGCTCGATGTACACGATGAAGATCGAACATCTCCTTAGCAGACCACTGACAGTAACGAGCTGTTGCGTAGCCTGGATCCTCGCCGATCGGCTCCTGATCCCTAAGCTGCAAAATTAGGCCGTTACCGAGCTCTGCACCAAGAAATTAACGCTCGACACAATGCCAGACCTCAAAATTATATACAGAAACACATCGCCAGACAGCAAGTTAAGAAGACTGATCGCGTATTTGTGTGCTTTCGAGATGGTGCCAACGCTGTGGGCCACGAGAGATAGAGATGGGGATATTCCACCGCAGTTCCTGGCCGATGTAGCTACCGAACACAAGAAAGAGTACCAACATATGGCTAGGTGGAGTTCTAGCTATGCCGTAGTACTTCCTAGGAAGATTGATGCTCAGCAGTACATGGTGCCTGAAATTGCCTTGTAATCTGGTCATGGAAGTTGATAACAGACAACGCTGGGCCTGGATGAGCAAACTTGGAGGAAGTGGAAGCCAGCCACACTTGGTTTATATCTGGTCTCATTGGTGGCTATGTAGGGTCATGAGAGTTTGAGCAAAGAGCCATACAAGCTACCCAGAACCAGAGTTGAACTTCCAAACAGAGTGCATGACAATCGAAGTCCGTGCCTTATGTAGTACCTTTGGCTATGATCAATGAATACTGGATACAATGCAAACACTTTCCCCTCACATCTGGAATATTCAGAATGGTGGTTAACAGGTTTCCTGCGTTGCGCTCGATCTGATCATGAATAAGCTACCCTCGATTGGAATGCCAAGTTTACTACGACTATTGACTTTGCAAAGTGAGCTCAAGACGACAGCTTCACCTGTATTCTCCGACACTTCAAATTATCCATGGTGTATGAATCTGAGGGTGTTTCGAGGTGAATTCTATGAGTTTTCTGTCAGGTCATTCGGATTGGCTTAAGGATTGACTTCATGCAAATTGATAGGAGCGCTGTAAGGTGATGAAAGAAGGAACTTTGGGAGAGTGATGTCAGCTGTGAGGCGCATTGAATCGTTTGGGAAAGCATGGGACCTATACGACTATCTATAGACTTGTAGAGAAATTGGTTCTTTGGTTTCCTCCCATGAAGTCACAAGGGTATTCACGCGATAGCTCAGATTGCTATGAGGTTAAGCAGTAGCCAGAAAGATACAAAAAGACCTCACCATCTCCACAACTCAACTTCATCCACCATCAGCAACAACTTCGATATCCTCTTCCAAGTTCTCAAGTCTCTTTCGCTGAGGAATAAGTCATTGGTAAGCTCTCTCCACTAGCTGCACATGGAACTCAAGGCACTAACTGGTGTCCCAAAGACCATGGCTAGCATCATGGCTTCCTCGAAAATCTTCGCTCTTGATCCTGCAGCCCTCAGGTAGGTCTCAGATCGGTTTCGGAACTGTTGACAGAAGAGCGAACAGCACGATTCCCTCGCCGCCCTCATCAATTGCCCCTTCCCTGACCAGGTCCTTCCTGTTGCACAGTACGTCTTTCGCTGCTCGTGGGTTTTCAGCAAGGCCAGAAAGCTCTTCATCGACCAGTGTGCTTTCCAGCTTGCGGATGACAAGTGGAGTAAAGAAGCTTCCGGCTTGCCTGATGAACTCGCCCATGAAGTCAACAAGGCTTCTAGAGCTCATTATGAGTAGCTGGTGGCTTTGGGCATCAAGGTTGGCCTGAGAGATGCTAGCGTTGACTACCCCCGCATGCTCGACATTGAGGACTACCTGGCCTTAAGGGGGGAGCTTGGAGGCTTATTTACCTGAATGGCGTTGATGTGGAAGGGCAATGGATGAGCAAACTTAAGAAAGTGGAAAGCTAGCTCTTACACCAGACACATTCGGGAATGAGATCCTACAGCAGATAGACTTGACATAGAATGACAGCTAGCGTTGAAGCAAATTGAAAGTCAAAACACTTCCGACGTCCGACAGTCTGTATTGAACACGTGAATTCGGATACTAGCTTCGAAAGAAGGCCCAGAGATATTGGGTTCAAAGCTTATATACACAAAAACAAATATATGCTGGATGATAGTCCTGATGGCGATAACTAGTGAATGGTTGTATATGGATTACAGAGGATGATTTGAAACAAACCGAGCTCATGATCAGAAGAGAAAGCTAGTTCTAGGTAGATACGAAAGCCAGGAATCGCTTTGGATACATTTGATGATGCATGCTTCACATGTCCTTATGTCCTTGAGTCGTGAGTACAAGCATTGAGTCGTGGGTCATGAAGATCAGTGCTACATTGCATTACCGCATACTAGTACTAGTTGGTATAGGTAGTTAAATGCCGTCTCTACTCCGTAGTCTCCGCTGCCCAGACTCAAGTAGAATTGAGTCGGCTAACAACGGATGACAGGTCTGCGGCTGTGCTGTGAAAGAAATCTGGACTACTTGGCACGGGAGTAAAGCGTTCTTTTCTTACCTCATTTCGAGAAGACCCTCTCATTACTCTCCTCTTTTCTGGTGATGCTTGCATATCTTCACTTTCAATGTCCGATTGCTGGCTAAAGGTAGAATCCCCGTGGTGAGATGCAATGTTTTGGTTGGTCTCTCCCCACAAGATTAGCGAGTGGTCCCCTAAAGGGATAGTGCGCCTCCCCGTCATAGCAGCCGGCTCTCAAGCTCTCGCGAGTCATCCCACGATCTACATTCAAGGTTGACCGAATATGATCGGGACCCAACTCTTGCCGGCGAGACCGTCCTTATCAACCCACCAACATGCGCCGAGAATGTTCAACTGCACAATGAGGGCGACTTCCTACTTGGCGGTCTTGGACGTTCAAAATCTTCGCTCTCAACTCCACTAGTTCACGGAACATCGGAACCTCGACCGCTGTGAGCGGCTGGCCAAGCCCCCACAGCTGTAAGCGAGCCTGTAAACATGCGCGCCCAGCGATGTTGTCTTGGTGGGGGATGTCACCCCAGGAAAATACACATGGATGCGCTACAGGCTGGCGAGATACCTCTGTACAACTGCAGCATGCCAGTCTGTGAAACCGTACGCTGCAGTGCCGCGAAAGAGGCTTTGGATTCTTGGTACGCTGCTTCCCTCTAGAGGCTCTTGGCGCAGAGCCAAGTGGGTGAGAGAGTGGATAAGGCGAGGCGGTGACGTGATGGCCAAAGGGCTGGACCTCTGTATAAAGACTTCCAATGCCCGGTTGGACCTACCTCTGTCTAAGATCAATCAAGCAATCAACAAGAGTTCCTTCTCTAATTGATCAATCGACGTCAATTCAAACTCACTTGACTTCAGCCTCTGTCTGATTGTCTCGCTACGTCATTGCTAATCTTTATTTACTGCAACGCCAGCTTCAAACAGCCCGCAGTACAATACAACAACAGGAAACTTAGGCTCAAACTCAAATCAGGTCAAACCAACCCAGAAGGAGTCAGTAGCTATGGCGGGTAATGGCAAGGGCAAAGAAGAGGCTGCAGCCCATGTATCTGGACAAGCCAACGAGCCTCTCTCCGGTCTTCCTCATACTTTGACAGCCGAGCAACTCGCAAACGAGATAGGAGCAGACCTCCTCGATGGATTGCACGAAACAGAAGCCAAATCTCGTGTTGAGAAATACGGCCCCAATGAGCTGGATGATGGCCCGGGTGTCAATCCCGCAAAAATCCTGCTGCGCCAGGTTGCAAATGCAATGACTCTAGTTAAGCGTACCACACATCTCTAGTCCGATCACAGATTTTCTGATCCAATTCTACAGGTGTTGATTCTGGCCATGGCTGTCAGTTTCGGAATCGGTTCCTACATTGAAGGTGGTGTTATCACTGCCGTCATTGTATTGAACATTACAGTTGGTTTCTTCCAGGAGTACAGCGCTGAGAAGACTATGGATTCTCTTCGCTCCCTGAGCTCTCCTACCGCCAATGCCATTCGTGAGGGCAAGAATGTGGTTGTTCCTACAGCACAACTTGTTTTTGGTGATTTGGTTGAGGTCAAGGTCGGTGACACTGTTCCCGCAGATATTAGGTAAGTCATATTCCTGTGGACTCCTCGACCTTCAGCGCTAATTCCAACCAGACTTGTCGAGGCCATGAACTTCGAGACCGATGAGGCTCTTCTTACTGGTGAATCACTTCCCGTTGCAAAAGAAGCAGCTGCCACCTTCGATGCCGATACTGGACCTGGTGATCGTCTCAATGTCATCTACAGTTCTTCTACCGTTACCAAGGGCCGCGGTCGCGGTATTGTCTTCGCGACTGGTATGCATACCGAGATCGGATCTATTGCAGCAGCACTTCGAGGAGGAAACTCCAAGAGAAGACAAGTCAAGCGCAAACCAGACGGAACTGCAAAGCCACATCGTTACGTTCAAGCATGGGCCCTTACATCTACCGATTTCGTTGGACGATTTCTTGGTGTTAATGTTGGAACCCCGCTGCAACGAAAGCTCTCGAAGCTCGCACTCCTGCTCCTTGGAATCGCTGTTATCTGCGCCCTGATTGTGTTGGGAGCTAATAAGTTCTCCAACAACACCGAGGTTATTATTTATGCAGTTGCAACCGGTCTTTCCATGATTCCAGCTTCGCTTATTGTCGTATTGACCATTACGATGGCTGCTGGAACCAAAAGAATGATTAAAAGAAACGTCGTAGTGAGAAGTCTGGATTCGCTTGAAGCACTCGGTGGTGTTACTGGTAGGTTTAAGAAGATTCTGATCTTGAGACACACCTGGCTAATTCTCCCGCAGATATTTGCTCCGATAAAACTGGAACTCTGACACAGGGCAAGATGGTGGTCAAGAAGGCTTGGATCCCCAGCAAAGGCACCTATTCCGTGGGAACCTCTGACAACCCCATCGATCCCACCCTGGGCAACCTGTCCATCAGTGACGTTGAGCCAAGAAAGGAGACTGAGGCTGAAAAGCAAGATCCAGACGGTGTTCCATTCGAGGAGCTTCTGAAGGACAACAACGATCTCGAGCAATTCCTCACCATCGCCGCTCTTGCCAACCTCGCAAACGTACATCAATCTGAAGGCGAATGGAAGGCACGTGGCGACCCCACTGACATCGCAATCCAAGTTTTTGCTGCACGATTCAACTGGAACCGCTCCCGCTGGACTTCGGATGCCGACGATGCTATCTGGAAGCAGCGCGCCGAATACCCCTTCGATTCTACCATTAAAAAGATGTCCGTCATCTTCGAGTCTAAGGAAAAGTCCATGGTGTTCACCAAGGGCGCTGTCGAGAGAATCTTCGAATCTTGCTCTACCATCATTCTTCCTAGCGGCGAGACCGAACTCACCGAGGAGATCCGCAGTCAAATTCTTGAGAACATGGAGGCATTAGCTAGTCAAGGTCTGCGTGTTCTTGCTCTGGCTAGCAAGCAACTCCCAGGTTCTGTCGATGAGCTCAAGGTACCAGAGCGTAGCACCATCGAATGTGATCTGGTGTTCCGTGGCCTTGTCGGACTCTACGACCCTCCTCGCCCAGAGACCGCAGGTGCAGTCACCGAGTGTCACGCATCCGGAATCGCTGTTCACATGCTTACTGGTGATCACCCCAGTACTGCTAGAGCTATTGCCCTGCAAGTCGGTATCTTACCATCGAACATGGGAGCTATCTCTGCAGACAAAGCCGCAGCTATGGTCATGACCGCTGGACAATTCGATAAGCTTTCTGAAGATGAAATCGATGCTCTACCACTCTTACCTCTCGTTATCGCCAGATGCTCGCCTACCACCAAAGTCAACATGATCGAAGCCCTCCACAGACGCGGAAAGTTCGCTGCTATGACAGGTGACGGTGTCAACGATTCCCCATCTCTCAAGCGCGCAGATGTCGGTATTGCCATGGGTCTGGCAGGCTCAGATGTAGCCAAAGATGCCTCTGATATCGTGCTCACGGACGACAACTTTGCCTCGATTCTGAACGCTGTCGAAGAAGGACGCCGCATGTTCGATAACATCCAGAAGTTTATTCTGCACTTATTGGCCGAGAACATTGCACAGGCCTGCACTCTACTTATCGGTCTTGCGTTCAAGGATGATAGCCAACTTTCCGTCTTCCCGCTTGCACCAGTTGAGATTTTGTGGGTTATTATGATTACTTCAGGTCAGTACTTCTCCAGAACGAATTAGCTGTAAACGGATTACTGACACCCTCCCAGGAATGCCCGACATGGGTCTCGGTTTCGAAGCCCCAGCAGCAGACATTATGTTGCGCCCACCCCACCCAATGGAAGTCGGTGTTTTCGCCTGGGAAGTCATGATCGATATGCTCGTCTACGGACTCTGGATGGCCGCCCTCTGTCTCTCAGCCTTCTCCCTCGTGCTCTTCGGTTTCGGCGACGGTAACCTCGGAAGCGGTTGCAACGACAGCTACTCCGAGCAATGCGACACCGTCTTCCGAGCACGTGCAACCACCTTCGTCTGCCTTACCTGGTTCGCGCTCTTCCTCGCATGGGAGATGGTCAATATGCGTCGTTCGTTCTTCCGCATGCAACCTAAGAGCACGAAGTATTTCACTCAATGGGCTATCGACGTCTGGAGAAACAAATTCCTCTTCTGGGCTGTTATTGCTGGATTCGTTACTATCTTCCCTACTCTCTATATCCCTGTCATCAACCACAAGGTGTTCAAGCACACTGGCATTAGCTGGGAATGGGGTATCGTGTTCATCGAAGCTATTCTCTTCTTTGCAGGCGTCGAGGCCTGGAAGTGGGCTAAGCGAGTCTATTTCCGCAGACAGGAGCGCAAGAGAGGTGGCAAGCACGATGATTTGGAGAAGAAAGCTTTTGCCGCTTACTTTGATGAAAAATCTGATTGACATGAGTTGCCTATTGGCTTGGGCTTATTTGTATCATGGGGTGTAGAGAGGTGGTGCTTGTGGTGGTGTGGAGTGTCAGATGAGCGACGATTGAATGAGAAGAAGCGTGAAATCCTCGAAAGAGGAACTCATCCCTCTCTCGCAATCGAGTCTTGCTCGACAAGAGACGTTCGATTATCCGAGGTCGAGGTCGAGGTCGAGGTAATCATTGGCGCCCCCAAAAGAACGGCGCATGGTGCAGAGACAACTTTTCATTTCTTCCTTTTTATTTTTAATTTCATTTTCAGCGCCTCCTTTTCGATAACCATGTACATAGCATCAGCATCAGCATCACCAGCAGCAGCAGAAGTAGTAGTGGTAGTGGTAGTGACAGGCTCTCCAGCACTGTGGATGTCTTCCCCTAAGGAAGCATTCATCAGTAGCGGAAGCTGGAGCAGAGAGAGGAAAGAGGAGAGAGATTTGCTACTAATGATTTCGCAGGGCTTAGCTTACAGAAAAAGAAACAGTATGATATATATAGTACATTTGCAAATTCTTCAAGTCTTGCTTTCGCGTGATGGTCAGTGGTCAGATCGTGTTCGTGAGGTTTCAATCATACTGTAACCCCGTTGTGAAGCTATTGAGTGTTGCCCAATTAAGTGAGTGTCAAAGAATTCTTTTACTACAGGTAAGAATTCAGAACACATCACATCACAGCACTACGTAAGTCAAGCGAGCGAACTTAGGGATAGTGTACAATGAGACAAATCATGTCACGCTGGAGTTGAATCTCAAATGCACGAGACATTGTTTAAAACCTTTGTATGTTCTTTCTTGTCATCTAACTCATGCCTACATACCTCGTAGGGCATCGGCAGGGCTATATATCGACCTGGTCTGGCCAGGTTCATCGAACCCAAAGGCCCATCTACGTCCATCTTCATTTCCATCATCTTCATCTTCTCCCTTCTCATCTAAGCATTTACTTCTCATCCCTATCTCGTTCTCATCAACGAAATATTCCGACAAATGAAACCAGTCAAGTCATGGGGTATCGTCCGTCCTTTTCCCGTTCCTTTCCATTTTCCTATCCTCTCGTCCCAGGCATTTCGCATAGCACAACAGAAGATAGCTTCATACAGCCGAGACGTCAAATTTGACATCTGATAGACCCACCCACGCTAATTGCCCACACAATCTTCCAGTCCCAGAACTCCACGCTAAATGCTCGCACCAAAATATCGAGGAAAGCAAAGCAAGCTACAGAGATCGCACATTGCCCTCCGCTCTAGCTCCTGGCTTATACAACAAGTGAACAAAGAACGAAAGAAAGAAATCAATCAACAAACAATTTGTACAAGAACTTTGTCATAACGGCGACATAAACGTATGTAGTAGAGAGGGAGCAATCAGCTCACTTCCCAACAATGACATCGCCGAGATAGCCCATCTCGCTAAGCAATTGCTGCAGAGCAGTCATCTGCTCGGCCTCTGGCTCGAAGGTAGCTTGACGCGTAGCACCAAATGTGGCGCGGCTAGCTGTTGGTGAGAGCTGCGAGAGCGGAGTCTCCTTTCTCAGTGTCTGCTCAGAGGCGTAGTCGGCTTCTGGGAGGCTGTATCCACTGAATCCTCCAACCGGAATGTCGGCTAGAACAGGACTGTAGGTGAATTCGTCACCAGAACCGACATCAGCTGCGAGGCTTTCGTCGTCATCGTTGAGGTCAGAAGAGATGGAATGCTCGGAGGTAAAACTGAAATGGCTGTCGGTGGGGGAGGTGATGGAGGACGCCATAGTGGAGGTAGAGAAATGGGAGCGTGGTAGGTCGGCGACAGAGAAGGCGGGTCGGAGGCGGAGAGGTGGAGGAAGAAGTTCTTCTTCGGGAAGTTGGGGAAGTGGTTTCTGCATATCCTTTGCTGTGCTTGCAGATCGGAGACGAGCTGGCGGAGAGCGCAGACCTGAAGGCGGAGGCGCAAGTGGTGTAATGCACTTCTCGGAAAACGACATGCGACTAAGTTGACTGGCGAAGTTGTCATCATCCTCGCCTTCTTCTTCAATCTCATCTGGGATCTCAAGAGTGGTGGTATTGTAAATGGTGTTCTCTTGTACCAAGTGTCGTAATGGCGAAGGATCACGCGACTGCACTCTCCTGAAAGATTGTGGTGATGTTTCCCTCGTATGTGGTACAGACTTCGCCTTCCTTGCCTCCTCTCTCAAATTCGGTGTGCTTGCATTGACCCTTCCGTTGTGGACCTTGCTCAGCGAAGAGGACCGTCCACGAGTATCAACAGATGCTGATGAAGGCTGGTTTGGTAGTCGAAGCCCGAAAAACAATCTTGGTGACCATGCCGATTTCTCGGGCTTTGGTGAAAGCGAACGTGCGGATCGTTTCTTCATGAGTACTGATGAAGAGGTGTTCAGACGTGGTAGTGAGGGTGGTGGTGGCGGAGCTCTCGGTGTCATAAACTTATCAGCAGGGTTCATCGTCTTGACGTCTCCGTTGGTCATTGAACTCATCGATGCGCTGCGGTATCGTAGAGGTTGAACTTCAATTGGGACGAAGAGAAGATTGACCGGTTGACCTGGTAGATAAGGACAAGTTGTGGTAGACGGTATCGACGCGTCGTAGTGTTCGGTACCGTCGTCCAGCTCGTACTATATATGTCATGAGCTTCAATGTTTGTCAAAGTTTCGGATAGAAAAACATACGTAGTAATAATAAGTGGACCCCATCTTCAAACCACCCGTGCGTTTGGGACTACTCTGCCCATCCCCATCGCAAATGATGTCCTCAAAAGCATAGCAGCCGCGCCACTGGGATCGTGACCGTCTGATGTCGCGTTCCATGGGATAATGTTTGGTGAAGTTGTCCCATGATCCAATTAAATGAACTGACTGAGTGGAGTGGGGTGTTTGACTGTGGTAAGTTAGCCAAGTGAAACAAGGATCGCGGTACTATAAATGGTAACGATCTGAAAATCCGTGGGGAAACGTCGCTCATTAATTGAAGATCGGTGGCAGGTAAAGATGAAACGGCACACTTCCCCGCTCATATAACTTCGGATGGCCGAATGGAAGTATAACACCGTTTGGTATATAGATGGATGTTTGGGCAGATAGTTCAGCCAGACGACTAATTTCCTAGAAACTGCCTGTGACGCCAAGATATGAAGAACAAGAGGCTCTTCGGTTCAATTTGAGTGTTCCTCGGAGATCAAATAATTGCGGACTACGCAATTCAAGATTCAATGCTTCAAGTCGGGGCAGACACGAATGCAGCATCGGGTACTCATCAGATGACAGACTGCATCGCAGACGCATGTCATGCTTTCTGAACATCGGATGAGACTTGTCGGAGGTACAACATAATCTTGCTCTCCGAAAGTCCAATGTCCGTGTTTTGGATTTTCGCGGGATTCGCAATAAGCTCTGGCAGTTACCAGGTATGTCTAGCCACATCTTGAACTTTCACACCATTCGATCGAAAGTCAAAAGCATCTCCAATTGAAGAAGATTCTCGAGCAGCGGCACGAGGAATGCTTCATTGAAAACTCATCGAAAAACAACAAATAAGGCAAATCAGGGAAATGTACGTAAATCATGAAAGTGATAAGTGCGGTATCCATATTGACGTATGTAAACCCGAGAACCAGCCCGAGCAAGTATTAAGATTATGTTGATGGACGTTGAATTTGACGACGACGCGCAGGTCCTATCTTCTGGGAGGGTTTGGTCAAGGTCTTGTAGCAACGAGAGGTTGCATGCTTAGGTAGCCGGTGTTGGGACTCAAGAGCCGATGCGAAGGATTGGACGAACTCTGGAATGGTATTTCCCTTGCCGTCTTCAGATCTGTTTGGGATAGCCGCGAGGTTTGAGATGCGCGTATTTGGAAGAGTGATGGAATTGCGGTAATGTTCTTCGGACCAGTAACAATGGGAATCCGGGTCGGAAGCGCCGTGATGGTCGAGGATCGCTAGGATTGCCGGATTGAGCGCCTAGAGACCCGACGCTGAGGATTCGGTAAATGCAGTTGGTGTTTTGGATGTGCAGGTTAAGAGTGAGAGATGGGATGATGCATTGTTGAGGTCTGGAGATCCTTTTGACGCTGAGGTGTAGGAGTGGTGGGTGTGCAGCAGTGGTGACGAGAGGGTGTTTGATCCTCGAGTCGGTGCCGGGTTCCCTGACTTTATGGCGGGGTACGTACAGTTTTCTTGAACAACAAGACCGAACGGGATGAACAGGAGAGTCAAACAGGAAATTGAGGATGTTTCGGTGGATGGGATAGGTCAGTTGTGGTTCCTCTAGTGTCTCTAGTTAGAGGTAGCCTCGTGGAATCCCGTTGCAGCCGCCTCCCAATGGAAGCGATGTGGGGGCTGGACTGGATCTGATCTTGAAGATAAACCAGGAAGACAAGAACCATGTGCAGGTGGATCTGTATTGTCCGAGCTTAATTGTCCTTGCGGAGAATTCGGACAGAAGAAATGGCGATTGTTATGTGATGTGATGTGATGTGATGTGCATGGAAGAACAATTATGTACGGAAGAAGGAAGGAGCGGAGAAGTGGAAGAAGAAGAAGAAATGAGGAAGTGAAGAAGGATGCCATGAACTTGCCGTCCGTGAGCAGAGACACAGAAGTGCAGTGCAGTGCAGTGCAGTGCAGTCGAGCATAGCATGTCATGCCTGCCTCCCCGAGCACGGCATACAAATTTCAATAGTACATACAGTACAGTGGACTCACAGCTGTGTGAGTGCAGGTGGGCGTGAGAGGACGGGAGCTGACGAGCTGAGCTGGAGCTGAAGCTGAAGGAACACCTCAGGTCCCAGGTTCTCACTGCTCTGCTCAGGAGAGAGTTCCCAGTTCCCACTATGAGGTGAGGATCATCAAACAAGGCAAGGCAAGGCAAGGCAAGGCTGTACTGCCAAGACACCAGCCAGACCCAATCGGTGGGAGACGGCAAGTACACCGGACGACCAGGAGACGACTTCAGGTTTGGTTTGGACGATGCATGAAAGCATGACAGACATGCGATGGATCACCCACGCACCAAGAGCTGCTTCTCGTTTCGAATATGCCATCCGAATATGCTTGCTGCCCGTCGACTCGTCCACGGCGTCCACCTCCCTCCTCAGAGCAAATGAACAACAATTGCTGGCTGAGATGAGAGGGGGCTGACTTCCATGTCCCATAAACCAGTAAAGTGTCAATAGCCTCCTTTTGCCAATCGGGAGAAAGCGTCGGCGCACCATGACAGTTCGGTCATCACTCGTCAGTCGTCTTGGCATCTCGGCAAATTCGCGAATACAGGCCCTGTACGGCCCACGTCTGCGCTCAGATCATCTCATACCCTGCTCGCGGAGCTTGTTTGGGGAGCACTTCACAGCCAAATCAAACCAGTTCAGCCATGTGCGATGCATCTCTGTGTCCTGTTGGTCGAAACAGGTTGGACAGCAGAACGAGGCCGATGAGCGCATTTAGATGTCCAGACCCTAATTCCGACATCCCTTACCTCGAAGCAGTTTAGTTGCTCTCCCAATCTCATGCCCTGCGCGTTCCAATTCGTTCCTTCATGCAACCTCGATTTCCCATGTTCGTTCTGCCGCCTTGATCGACGGTAGCGAAGGTGCTCACGCTTCAGTAAGCGCACCGCACTAAGACCCCTTTTCCACTTTTGTTTAAATGAACGGGTAGTTCGACCTATCATTTCCCAGCCAACGACGCGTCCAGCGCGTCTGAGTTTCTAGACAGCGCGTGCAAAATTCACTTCTAATTTCAATTCTTTAAAATTTCAAATCTTCGTAAACATTGATTTTTTCTTGGATATCTGGATATCTGGGCATCCTTCCCGTCATCAAATGGTGTACCTAACGAACCTTCTCGTCACCTTGATCTTCGGCCACCAACTGATTGGTTCGCAAGCCATGAGACAACAAATCCTGCAATCATTTAAAGTTTGAATCTTCCTGTCTCCGACGCTTGATTGTTCCACTTCTAAATGTCTTTCGGCCGGCCTCGGTTCGTTTCAGAAGATTGATAATCTGATGTCAGACTATATTTCTTCGGCGATTTTCTGTTCCTGTTTCCCGGTGCCGGCTCCGACAAGAGAGCACGACATCGTGTGGTCCGAAGTATTGTTTCCTAGTTGTATCACGTTGTGTATTTGCTTTGGTTTTCGTTCCGAGAATTGGCATCACAGATCATGCATCCCATCTCATCTCATATCTCACGTCATCTTATTCCGTTCCGTCATTTTTCTTCCCATCTTTGCTTATTGAAGCAGAAGCAGAAGCAATTGGCTATTGTCTGATTCTTCGCTCACCCTTAATTTCAGTGCAGCTCAATCTGGCCGTTTCGGCTTATATGTGGCTTCATACAGAACCATTAACAACCAGGAGCATCGGATTGTTGATGATTTGTTTGTCCAGATTGCTAAGTTCGGCAATTCCTTCACTCCGTAAACAAGTCCCTTGTTCCAGCACCCGAAAAGTCGGGATTGTATTCAGGCTGGTGTCACACTGAGCAGAGACATGGTTCAAGTGTACGCCATCATCTCATTGATTGACTATATGGCGGTTTCCATCTTGTTTATTTCGGCAAATCTTTCTGGACCCCGCGCATATGCCCCAGAATGCGTTCAATAAGATGACGCTGGCTTCAGTTCAGCCTCGCATCAAGTTGGAGGTTTATTCTCGTGAATGATTGTGATCATTCAGGATACCATTGCCTGGCGATATCTGGACCAGATATCGAGCAAACATGTTTCCAGTGCACAGCATTCATTTCTTCCGTTCCCGTTCCTTACCATACAACTTCCACGTACAACTTACGCGGGAAACAGATGCCTCTTTGTTTGTTCTCCCACTCCATCTATCTCCTCCCGGGTATTCTCGCGCGTTGTTTGTGTACTCTAGAGTAGCAAACACGCGAACTCCAGAGTCACGTCACTCCCTTGTCCCTTGTTCATTTACTCACTCACTCTAGGCCAGATATCCTAGTTTGGGAATCACGCCTCACGAGCAAGAAGTGCAAGTACGCTTCCAACATATGACTGACATACCTCTGTCCCTCCGTACCACTCCAGAACACGCCTCCAACACGCAGGAACATCTATCTTCAAGTCGGCGGGCTCCATTCATTCTGCTCGCGGTTCAACGTACTCGTAACTCAGTACCTGCCCGAATAGCCGGGACAATGGAAGTTTTTAAGACTTAGTGAGCTGACTACTCGTACAATTCACAACATGGCGTTCCTCTGATCGCTCCACCCACTGCTAAATCGAATATTTGGAAAACCAATAAGCGAATGGGGTACAGCCACCACCTCATAGCACGACTTCAAGAGAAGTCATGCTGTAGCAAAAGGGGTATCAGGTGATCGCGTGTTCTTTCCACGCCATACCATACATGACTCCAGCAAACACTTCAGTTTCAACTAAGGTACCGGTCTCAAGAACAGATGGGATGGCATGGGATGCCTCCCTTTCCAGAATCACTCCACACATCACATCACACATGCCCTTCGCCAATCTACCTCCCGCAATCGGACGATCGCGATCGTAAACCACTTACTTACTGCAGCAGGCGGAGAAACATCAGATCCCCTTGCGATTACCTTCACTCTTTACCTTTACCTTTTGCTCCTTACACTTTAGATGATAACGTTCGTCATGTACTCCTGACTGAATTTGCATTGAATGTTTTCGAAGCAGAAGAGCGGAAGTTTCTTCAGAGCTGTTTCGTTTGGGACTTGCCGGGAGTTAGTACCCAGATAGAGTAGTGATGCAAGGCAAGGTAATGCAAAATGCAAAATGCAAGATTGAGTTGAGATTTGAGGAAGTGAGTTCTGTAACGGAATGACTCGTTCTTGTTGCAAAATGCCTGACTCGACGATTAGACGAACGTCATTGTCGTCGAAGGTACTGACCGAGGACTATCATCGAAATTCCCCGAGCTTACTCCAAGGAACGGACGATCACATCAAGGGGACTAGGAGTACAGGCAGTTGTGATGTATATCAACAAGAAAGAAATAGGTATATTATTATTAGGTATCCAGCACCTCTGGCTTTCGCAAGACAAACGAACAAACAAGCCAGACAGACAGACAGCTATCTCCCACCTCCCAAGTCTGTACATGTATTTATACACATATCAAGCAAGTAATCAGAGCACACCCTAACGCCCATCCACCCATCCATCCGTTCATCCCATCCATTCAATCCAATACCTCCAACCAAAACACCCCTCGTAAACGAACGACGAGAATGAGAACCCCAATGCTGCACAGTTGTCTTCAAATATAGTACAATCCTCCTAATTCCTTGGTATGCGAAGACTCTTGCTCTTTAATCACAACTGAACTTTATCAGCATCAACCTTAAACTGTGCGGCCTTCCTATCCCTCGCATATCTCGACTTGGTATCGCCTTTCCACATCGTTCCCAACAACCCATCCCAAAACGTGAAGAAAGGTTGCGAGAAGTTCGTTTTGATGCCCCAACTCTGATGATGGATATCATGGTATCCGGCATTGTTGCTCGTGATGTGCTGAATAGGATCCCAGGGAAGTGCATATCCACAGTGGTCGTCTACGGTCTTGATCGTCGAGAAGCCGAAGAAGGCCATGCCTTGACGGGGTGTGAGACCGGCGACTTTGTAGGCGATGCTTGCACCGAGGGTGTCGAGGAGAAAGCCTTCGAAAGGATGGTTGTAGAGGGCTCCGTATGCGTAGGGGACGTAGAGGCGGTGGTGTCTGGAGTGGAATTGTGCTGGTTCGGATTAGTAAACGACTGCAAAACAGAAAACTTGGGATAGAGTAGAGACGGGAAGCTTACTGTAAAGCCACTTATTGACGTGCATAGCACGATGGAGGAAGTATTGCCAAGTATCCACGATGACAATCGCCAGGAAGAACTGCATCGCAGGCACAATGTACCAATACAAAGCCCTCGCAGCAGTCATCTCCCAGCTCGCAAAAATAGCCACCTGCGCTCCACTGACCACATCCAAGCCAACGCTTAGAGAAGGATATCTGCCACCTGCAAGAACCCCCGCCAGTACTGGGTGTGTCCCAGACATGTTCTTCGAGATGGCTGCTGCATTGAGACCGATCAAGCCGAGGAGCTGCGGCAGAGCCCTTTGCGCAATCCGTAATCTTGTCGCCCAGCAAGCAATATCATACTCCTCCTTTCCAACCAGATCCTCTGGCTCCGTAAGTCCCATCAATGCTCCCACCACCGTCTGGATTATCTGCTGTATGATAACGTCGCGTGCCACTTCATATCTCGAGACATGGTTTCTCTTGAGGATTTCCGCCGGCGTGTGCAGTCGGTACTGTGGCCATACGTCGTAGACATCGATGAGGTGGAAGAACATAGATACTATCCAGTAGACGGCGACTGGGACGACTAAGCAGAGGTAGAAATCGGGCATCCATGAGATGAGCGGCGGTACCGGAGAGAGTGTGTAGGCGGGCAGAGGTGGAAGATCGTTCATCGCCGAAGTGTTTGCGGCAATGCTGATGTTTGCCATTGTAAAGTATTAGAAAGTGAGTATGGCAGGCAGTTATCGTGGTGCGCACGAAGGAGAGACGAATGCGGAGGAAGGTGCAAAGAGGAAAAGGGAGTGGACTGAAGTAAGTTTGTTTTGTATGATGATGGGAATCCTCGCTCCTCGCTCACGCCACAGTCAGTCCCGTACAGTACCACCGTACTCGTACAGTAATCGGCGGCCTATCAAATCTCGCTTAAGCTTTTTCTATCCGTTAATCCCGCGATCTCCTGTTCAAGAGCCTCCTGACTTTTTTGACAGTTTATTGCCAGTGATGAGTCTTGTGGAATCAGCTCAAAGGCAAGGAGGAGATTTGTGTTTATCATTTCTTCTTGTTATTTCCAATCAATTCATTTCCAATGAGGAATTGAATTCTCTACTTCACCGCTTCAAGCGCAGATGCACGTCACTCCTTTTCTTACTTCCTTCTCAGCCCCACCAGGCTCATGCATTCCAATTCCACCTCGTTGGTCTGCGGCCCAGCTCCAGCTGACATGTGGCAAATTTGCGGCCTGAGAGTCTCAGGCTGCCAGTGCACTGAATGCTGCTCTTCTCCCCTAACCCATTCTGTACAAGCTCCCTTTCTACAACCAATTCTGCTCAAGCGCCCTTTCTGCCCCTCCACAACGATTTTTCCCAGTCCAGCCCAGCCCACCCACCGCAGAATTGCAGATTAGAATTTCCCCTCTATCTCAATCTCTCCGACAAATCCTCACACATCTTCCAACCACCAAAACCGCCAATATGATCATTTACAAGGTAAGCATTGCCTGCCTATGCCTGTCTGCTCAATGCATTTCATCCTGCCAGAACGACCCCGCTTCTGCGACTTTGACCGATCACAAGTGGAGTTGGAGAACATGTGGGGGATGGATGATATGGTGCTAGGGAAACAGTAACTGACCGCGTATGCCAATGTAGGATATTCTCACCGGTGACGAGATCATCTCCGACTCCTACGACTTGAAGGAGGTCGATGGTGCTGTGTACGAGGTCGACTGCGCCATGATTACCCTCGGCGCTGTCGAAGTCAGTACGTATTCCTACACCTAAATCGATACCGATACAAATTATGGCTTGGAGAGAAGGTTTTGGGACAAGGACCACCGCTGATATGGAAATATAGACACTGGTGCCAACGCATCCGCTGAGGAGGCCGAGGAGGGTGTCGAGGATGGTGCTCTCCAGGTCAACAACGTTGTCAACTCTTTCCGTCTCAACTCCACCCAATTCGATAAGAAGTCATATCTCAGCCATCTTAAGAGTACGTCTCTTACGTCCCCCGTTCAGAAAAACACAGCCGTCTAACTTGGAGGTAGCCTACATGAAGAAGGTCAAGGAGGCTTTGAAGGAGAAGAATGCCCCAGAGGAGACCATCACCGCTTTCGAGAAGGGTGCTCAAGCCTACGCCAAGAAGATTGTCGCCAACTTCAAGGACTACGATTTCTACATTGGCGAGTCGATGGACCCTGACGGAATGTACGTCTTCAGCACACCCTTACCTCGCTTATAAAACACATACTAACATATGCCAGGGTTGTTCTCATGAACTACCGTGAGGATGGTGTCACTCCTTTCGTCACTGTCTGGAAGCACGGTCTGGTTGAGATGAAGGTCTAAAGGGGATTTAGGCTTTGCATTCGGGGTTTCTTTTTATTTGATTTGCGCTTCCTTGAGCAAAGTAGAGGCATTGCATATAGCGTGCATCTTCTTCCTCCGATCCTTCGATATCAGATCCAATCCAATAAAAAGTACCATCCTGTCAGCCTCCACTTTCAGATCTAGGAGCCACGAGATTTCTTGTCTCGGAGGTGTTTTTCAGAGCAGAGCGAGTGCTGATGCAAATTCGTGCTTAATTGCACAAAGTCGAGTGTCTGCATGAAAATGTATCATCTCCTTTCACTCATGTAAATCGCTCGTCTCAAAGAAAAGCAAATCATGCCACATGTCTTTTAGTCTTCCCACCAAGCATTGACCCTCTGCGCAGAACCTTTTACATCATCCATAGAAGATCTATACGATGCTACTGCTAACGGAGGACTCCTGCGGACCCCGAAACACTGAGTAATATCCTCACAGAACCGATAGCAGGCGATGAAAGCATCTGCGAAGGGAATGCAATATAAGTGGTCATGTTCGTATCGTTCCAGCCATCCACCAGCTTTCAATACGATTTGAGCAGGTCGGTGAATGGGAGAGATTCGCTGGTGAAGCCACCACCCTTGGAAACGCTCAATCGGATCTGTTGAAGCATCTCGAGAGCATAGCCAGGGACCTCTTCTTCGACATCCTTGAACCTCACAGAAGCACTTCTAAGGCCCTCGGTTGACAAGGCATCTCGTACTACCAGAGTCCGCATCGGGCTACCAGCCGGAGTGAGGCGGAAAATAAGCTCAGCATTTTCTGGGGAAGTTCGGTCTGTCTTGGTAATTTGTTCGTGCGTAGCCGCTTAGACGCTCCTTCAATTTGCCGTAGAGCAGGTCGCAGAAGATGCTGCCCATGGCGTACTTGTCGGCGTAGGAGATGATGCTCATATATGCAGCGACCATACCACCCTTCTCCTTGGCCTTAGCTTCCGTACAGGTCGTGACCGAGTGGTGAAGCATGTATTCGAGAAGAATCTCAAAGTCGTCTACGGTATCCTCCAGAAGCTCGAGCTTCTGCTCCTTAGCCTCCTTGAAAGCACCATTAAAGCAGCGATGGAAGTACATCGAGTAGTAGGACAGTAAATCTCTGGGCAGGCTGCAATGCTTCTTGTCTTTTCCGACGATGATATCAACTCTTGGACCGCTCATCAAGCTGTTGTCAGGCTTGTCAGTCTCTTGCAAGTAAAGCTGCAGCTTGAAGAGTCTTACTTGAGGTACTCCGTTGCGTTTGGCTTCTGCGGGATATTCATTGCAGATGCCATGGTCGACGATGTATCTAGATTCGAGATATTTGGGGCTTGAGCGTTGAAGACTTGTGAAGGATCCGTTTCTTGGCTGTGGAAGTGTTCCTTCGAGTCGTACACCAGTAGTCGTGCGATCCTTCGATGTCTTGTGTTGTGGTTGGAATTAGGAAAGGGAGGTTGTAAAAAGGTGAAGTCGAGGGGGATGAGATGGTTTGTTGACGTCGGTCTTGGCTCTACTTTGCTGCTTTTTGTTGAGGCAGAAATTCTTCGTACAGTAAATCCTGATCTACTAGATTTAAAACCACCTAATAAAAATCTACTAGGCTTGTTAATAACTTAGAAAGAAGCAACCATCTCGAATTCAATGTCTGGAGAAATGAAGGCGAGAGGAGAGTCCTTGAGACCGAGGAAGATGAGGAAGATGTTCATCAAGTATGCCTTATTGAGTCATTCGTTTACTACCACCAGACTCGATCATATTTTTACTGGTCGAATGTGAACAATTACGTGTCAATTGTATAATGAAGCAGATATGGAGGAACTTTTTGGCTCCACAGTCGATGATTTTTGCTTCTCATGACTATGCCTCAATATCTCTCCAGCCCGAGCAGCACCATTTCGCAAACATTGCGTCGCCTCCCAAGATCTGAAGATCTCAATAAGTCCATCCCCAAGCTATCTTCTATGTGAGATTCCAAACAAAACAAGAGCTTCAACTCGCAGATCAACATCCTTAGACTTTTCTCCCTTTGAGAGTGAGAGGATTACGCCAATAGCAGTACTCCGGTCCATGAGCAGAAATAGCGGCCCGGATCTGCTTCAACATTTCCTGCGCGAAGTCTGGAATATCCTCTTCTTGCTTCTTAAAAGTGATACCGTTGATACCTTGTTGTGACAGCACAGCCTGAGTGATCAATGTCCGCAATTTGTCGCCTTTGCCCCCCGAAAGATCAGCTCTACGCAGCCTGTTCGGACATGGTACAATCCATTATTCTGCCTGTCGGATTTTTTAATCAGCTCGTCTTTGAGAGGAGCGAAGAGAACTTCGGCAATGCAGTGTTGCATGTTGTACTTGTCGGCGTATTCGAGGAGCTCCATGTATCTACCAACGAGATCGAGCTTCGAGCCTTTCTCCGATCTAGGCTTAACATCGCCCAAAGGTACAGTTCTATGCAAGAAGTACTCCAGGAGGAGCTCGAAGTTATCGGTTTGGTCGTCAAGGAGTTCCAATTTGCCCTCCTTAGTCTCCTTAAACTTGCCGTTGAAGCACCGATCGAAGTAGGTCGAATAGTAACAAAGGAGGCCCTTGGGAACACTATAGTGTTTCTTGTCCTTGCCGACGTAGATGTCAACACGGGGAACAGAAATCAGCCTGTGACGGAATACGAACTTTGAACGTGAGAGTGTGTCTCTGTAGGACAAGCTTACTTCAGGAGCTCGACCGCGGTTGGCTTCTTGGGTATCGTCGATGGAGACGCCATGGTGCGCCGGCGTCTCTAGCGAGTCCGATAGATTCGACACGAGAAGGTGCTGATGCTGTGTCCAGGGGACTAGGCAGAGTTGTGGAGAGATTGTGTTGCGTGTCCATGATTAGGTGTTGTGTTGACTGGGACAATGAGTTGCGGGAGTTAAGTTCTGCTATATAAGCGAGAAGCATTCTGTGGGTAGTCTGATTTGGATGAAGGAACAAGCAGTCCAGAGCAGTGAATGATTGGGCAATATTTGATTTGGTATATGCACAAGGTATGAATTGACTTCCAGCTCCAAGTCAGCGCGATCTTTCCTGCGCAGCTATATATTCATATATTCTGCAAATCTGTTGTCAGAAGAGGCCCTTTCTCAAGTAGACACCAAGCAAATACACCTCGCCATCTCCGTTGTTCTTCGTAGTCACGACACGATCTAGTTGTTCGTTGTCAATATCTGGGAACTCCAAGCTCTCTGCGCTCCGTTGCTGGCTCTGAAGTCATGCCCAGAAACTCGATGAACTTTGACCAACCTCGAATAGCTTGAAGGCTCTCGAATGCGAATCCCTCCACAATAGCCTCCCGCTCCAAGTATCTGTATGTCTTATGTCTGTCGACACCCACCACGCTAGTAGAGATAGCAGCTTGGGTAACAAGTCGGCGCAAAGAATTACCTGGTGGTGTGGTGCCGAAGACGACGCCGATGTGCTCAGGCTTGAAGGCACTTTCACAAAATTTGCTCAATGCTGCTTTGAAGGGATCATGAACGATGTCTGTCATATCGCCCAAATCAAACTTCTTGGCATAGAGGAGAAAGGCGACACATCTTTCAACGGCGTTCTCTCCAGCCTCCTTGACCGAAAAGATATCTGCAACATTCCCGTTGAGCATATACTCAACAAGAACTTCGAAGTCATCGACGTTGTCATCTGGCAGGGTCTTTTTCGGTTCGTCTCCGTCCTCCATTTTGACCTCCAACCAATCGCAGAAGACTGGGGAGTAGTGGCAGAGAAGACTCTTCGGACTGTAATCCTTCTCGGGGCCAACGTAGATGACAACTTGAAGCCCTCTCATCATTCTGCAGGTTGCACGTCAGAGAAATGTCATTCATGAAAAGAAATATAAAAGTTTACTCTTGAAAAGACTTCCTGTCAGGTTTCTCTGACGGAGCTCTTAAAGATGCCATGGCGTCAGAAGAATGAGACGATGCGGAGACTGACTTGGCTGAGAATGAGACGCAGCAAGGTCATCGAAGACTTCGAACTGCTGAGGACTCGGGGTGGACAGCCTGGGGTGTTTCGTGACGGTGTAGGCTTCTGATAGGAGGTCCGCGATAACTGATGTACACGGCACAGATCAGCATACCCAAGTGCGAGGTGAAGTCTGGGTGGTGGGAAAAGGAAGAAGAAAGGTCAAATGAGAATAAGTTAAGGAACAAGGTAGCGTGCTCGCTAACCTAGGTACTTCTTCATTGCTGCTCTGTTGAAGTGGTGCTGAATTTCCACTTTCGGCAGGAACGCCTGCTTCAGTGTCACATGCTTTCTCAGCACTGGGACTTCGAGAAGTTCACTGACCCTATCGAGGTGCTCTGTATTCTCTGAGGCTGCTCGAGAAGGAAAACATTGACCATCGACCAACGCCAATAATTAGAGGAAGACCTCCTCTTGCTTTCTTTTGATGCATCCTCCAACGTTCTTTCTATGGGTGAAAAACCAGCCCATTCAACCTTTATATTGAGAGCTAAGAGTTGAGGTCCCTAAAGATGGGAAAGAACGCAATGTATGGAATTCTAGTTTTTAGAAGAGGCAAGCAAATAGCTGTCCAAAGGCTAGTGATTGTGTTAAACAGAAAAAGGAAAATTCGCCGTGATTTGACGATCATGTCTCTGAGATTACCCCAAGAGGTCCCTCGGAATGAGGCATGACCCAGATGCTTCTCCAGCCTCCCTATTACTTCTCAAGTGTACCCATCAAATGTTCTCTGAAGCCCATTAATCGGATCAGTCCAAGCCCAAAAGCTCGCAGACTTCCGAAACTGCTTCAATACCTCTGCCGCAAACCCAGGAATATTATTCTCCGCGTCCTCGAAACCCGTTCCCTTCAGTCCCTGTCTACTGAGCACATCTTGAGCCACCAAAGCTCTCAGAAAATTCCCAGGCTTCGTCACCTTGAAAACAATCTTTATCTCGTTGATCGTGAAGCCTCGCTGAGGGATGTCGCGTCGCGGAACATTGCAGTTGGCTGGAGGAGGTCGTAGCGTAGGACTCTTGATTGCTTGACGGAGCGGTTCAACCACAATCTCGCACACCAACCCTCCCATATCAATCTTGGGCGCGTACTCAACAAGTCCCATACATTTCTCAATCGCCTCACGACTGTTTGTCCAGCGCTTGGAGATGCTACCTTGCATCATGCACTCGAGTATCATGTCGAAGTGTTCGGGTTGGCAGTCGTAGAGGTGCTTAGCGTTGTTCTTTGCCATTTTCGCCTTGTGGAAGGTGCTCGCTTTCTTGATGCAGACGTCTTTGGTGAAGTGATAGTTCAGTGATGTAGAGTAGTAGCAGATGAGCGCGCGCGGGACTTGGTATAGCTTTTCTTCCTGTCCGATATAGATCTTGACTTTCTCGCTCGACATCATCCTGTACATGAGCTTGTATCAGCATTCCTTTAGTAGCATGATCGGATTCTGGATAGGGGAGGCTTACTCGAGGAACTTGTGAGGGCTTGGTCTCTGGACCGCCATAGTGACGACTCAGGAGGAGTCTCGAGGTGTTTCGCAGATATCCAGGTGGTCGTTGAGCGGAGAAGGCCGCACACTTCTGTGATGGAGGTCTAGGAGCCAGAGTCTTGAAAGCAAGATTGATCTACAGAGAGTTGAGCCAGGAAGTTCAGAGGAATTTTAGACTATTATCTAGCCGCTGGTAGGGAAAGCTAAGAATTCAATATATTCTAGCCGCGATACAATCTTGCATTCACTCCACTTATCTGCCAAGAGGAAGTCTTGGGATGAACTAGAATTGGAAAAGCTGTAATTTCTAATTCACGTCCTTTTCTGCTTCAATGGGACATCAGAACCTTGGACTGGACTCAAACCACGTGTTCACGTGATGTTCACCTATGTTTTCACCAAGGATTGCGATTCTCTTGTCTATAGTGTCCATTGTTTGCTGTAGACCCACGTGCAACGAAACCTAGACGGCTCTGCATCCTGTAGACGAACGATTATTAGCGTTCCCCACCCATCATACTACATTGCGTGTACTCACATCAGAAAGAAGTCCCAAGTCACCAAAGCTGACGCTTCAAAGACCTCGGATCCATCTAAATCAATGCTCAGGAACGAAATAATCCTCCACTATCAGTCTACGACCACCCGCAGCCCGTCCCCACTCTCCGCCAACGGCAATAACATGACTCAACTCCTGTCTATCCCTCTCATACGCCAACGAGACATCAAGCAAGAACTGGGCCGGCATAACAAGGTCTCCCGTGTCTCCCTCAACACCATCCTTATTACACTCAAAAGCCCAGCGATCAACCCACAACTGTCTCAACTTTCCATCAGGAAGGGGGATCTTGTACAGCCAGCAGATCAATGGCAATGGACGGCTGGGACCTCTCCTAGCAAACAGCTCCTCCATGACGTCGTTCTGCAGCTTGGGCATGATCAGACGGTCGGCGAGGATCCAGACGAGGCAGAGACCGGAGGTGAGAAGCTTGGGATCGTTGGGGCCGTGGAGTTCCTTGGTGTACATCCAGTGCTGAACGTTGCCGAAGATCTCTGGCCATTGGAAGTCGTCGATGGTCATGTTTCCGCTCTGGCTTTCACGATAAGGGCCGTTGAAACCAGCTGCCAACATTGGGGAGTGGTAAGACGCGAATTCCTTGAACAAGGTGTAGGTTCGCATGTTCGAGCCTTGGCCTATGGTGAGCGTAACGGTGGTGAGATGGTCACTGCTGCACGATTAGTTGTCATTTTCGCGATCGAGCGGGTGAATGGAAGAGACAGATCTAGAGAGCACTTACGTGAGACTAGGAGGAGGATGCTCTCCAATGGGTACAGGCGGAGCTGGTCCATAGAGGACGAACGGATCTAAGTGATCAACAAACTGTCGTGTCACGTCAGCTTGATTTCAATTCGATCGAGAAGAGTAGACTTACCGGCGCCATTGTGTACGTCGATATGCAAGCCAGGTCAGCGTTGCTCAGGAAAGCAAGCAGTTCGAGCGACGCGACTCGAGATGTTGAAGTTTCTTGATTCCAAGCGCGAGGTCTGATAGAAGGTGATAAGAAATTCGAGGCCATCTCGAAATAGCCTTAGCTCGAGACCGGGGTAATTTGTTGACGCCGGAAGCAACACAACCGTTGACCCACCCACATCACGAGTTTTGAATAGCTCAACGGCTGAAGAGCAACAATATGAGCGATCTAATAGTCTCTGAACTGATGATCTTGCCGGTGCAGGGCGCGCTCTGGCGATTGACGGATTGATGTTCGTCCGAGCTCGCTAAGCTTCAACGCAAAGTAAATAAACCCCGCCATGCGCAATTTTCACCCGCAAATGGCACATCCCAAGAAGCAGATTTTGCGTACTCACTTACAAAGACAAAGTCTCTAGTATAAGTATACATGTCATGCAATATAGTGGTTTTAGAATCGGAAGAGAGAGATAACACTTCTCGAGAGCTCGAATACTCAAACTTTTCATACACGCATGCTAAGAAGCAGAGAGTATCCTGCAAAGTTGCTGAACGGCCCCGATAATTGTGATCATGGGTAGCTCAGATTCTACAAACATTCGAATGGCTGCTCTCTTACAAAATATTATCCGTACACATCATCCAACCCGCCCTCCTTCCCGCTCCTGCATACAAACCTCGCTCAGCTTTCGCAACCTCTCGATACCTCTTTTACTCTCACCCCAGATCTTCAAGCCTTTCAGGAGGTTCTGCCCCTCGTTAAGAACACGCAGAGGACCTTTCGCACTACACAAGTTTCCAACGCCTGTAATATTCGCACGCATACTCTGTCCTCTTTTGACGAACAGCTGTACAAGTTCATCATCGGCAGGGCGGTCGAGCTGTATCGAGGTTGGGAAGAGTGAGGTGGCTTCCGTATCTTGGTCAGAGTCTTGCGGTGCGCTGCTAGGAGACGCGGTGTTATTGATGGCGGGTTTTTTTGCAGGTGTGTGAGGGGCAAATGTGCCGTAGGCCCAAAGGGCAAGTGTGGCTAGGAGCACTGATGAAGGCTCATGAAACGCGTCGGAGGAATAACGACGGACATGCCAGAACAGGACACCAGCATGGATCATGGCCAGTCGCGCTTTATGCTGATCTTCAAGGGCCCATCGCTGGACATGCTTCTTCAGTGTGGTGGTCTGGAGCTCATTTGGTGGAGTCGAGGTGTCTGTTGACAACTTCACCAGGTCAAGGATTTGTTGGATCGGTGTCAGTAATATAACACGAGCCAGATGGAGATGTAACACTGTTGGGTGCTCCATCCCCGAAGCTGCACCTATAACGCTGTTCGCATGCCAATGAAGTATATCGAGGCAGTCGCATGCCGAATTGCGCCATTTCGAGTATATTTGATTCCCCGGAAGCCAGATGGGGATGCGTTTTTCGATCGTTTGGATACTTTGCTTTTCGGCTGTTGGTGTCCATAGTGAGAGGGGTTGCGTGAAGTATTTCTCGACTTCCCAGGTCCTGTGGAAGAGGGCGTGCACACACAGAATTCGACTGAATTCTCCAGTTGATGATTGAAGTCTTTTCTCAATATAAGCTAGCTTGATCGTGTCGTGAAGAGATACACTTGCTGGGAGATGATGAGCAGATGCATACGCTGGTTATAAATCCAACGGAAAACTTACGGGCCGCACATGCGTGAAGTTGCTCCCAATCCAGAGAGGATTCTGCTTCCCAAAGTACTTCTTGGCATGGAATTGGAATTTTAGCATCTTCTAGTGTCAATAATGGCCGCATCTGGAAATGGAAAGACCACATGCAATCCAGAAGCTATGGGAATGTGAGTCAAATACCATCTAGACAGAGACGAAGCTTACCCATATGCAATATCCAGTTCGTCTTGTGGTCTCTGTTTTGACCCATGTGTGCCAATCCGAGCCTCCTTGTTCGGACCTTTCTGAAGGCCGCGAGATGATATCAAAACATGAATCTACCCAATCGGCCGTGCAGAACGCTGCTAGATCGCGGTGATAGCTCCTCGCTAGTAATTGAAGACGATCATCGCCACAATACATCATTGCAACACAACAAAGCATCTTCACTTGTGTCAAAACGAGCTTCCCGGGCTTCGAGTTACTATCTGACTCTAACTGTGGGGGCCTGTTAGTCTCTTGATGTGATTATTGGGTAATGTACCTACAGCCATCGCGACTGCACGTCTGATGAACTCGTACATAGCAACAACAAGGACCCCGGAAGGCTCGTTATCAGCGTAGGGACTGCCAAGTGCAGACATCGCCAATATTAGTAGCCAATGTGCGTTGGAAATATCGAATGTTGCTGGATGCAGAAATGGCAGCGAGGAACGAAAATTTCGATTGAACAGATGTACAAAATAGCTGAGAGCTCGGAGCGATGGGAAAGAGTCTCCATAGAAGTTTGAGTACATTGTCGATGATACACACGTCAGGTGGAAAATCCTGGTTATTTCATCGTACACGCTGACTGGAAGCTCGTCAAAATTCGGACCAGTCGTATTCGCTATGGGAAGATGACTCAAGTCCGGGAACATGAGGACGGAATGCGCATTCTTAATGCCATTTGCGGGGTTATCAGGGCGTGTTTCTAACTGCCCGTACGGCGCTTTTCGAACTCTTGGGAGTCGCGCACCATCTCCATCGACATAGAAACGGCCCGCAGATTGTGTGCTTTGTGACCCCGGACTCGACATTTCATGTAGATCTCCTGATCGAGGAGACATATGGTTATGAATTTGCATAGCCTGAGATTGGCCCAAACTCAAGGTTCTAGGATTTTGTTGATAGTTTGACGTAACGTCGTTTGTATAGGAGACCACTTGATTGTCGTCAAATGAGCCTATAATCTCTCCACTGATTTGGAAGTCCGGGGTCCAGCCTTCTGGGAGCCAGTTTATGGACTGGTAATTATTAAGCCATGGTGTAGCAAGCGGATCCGAGTTGTGGGCATGCAAGCCGCCATGAGGATTCAGGGACTGCAATTGAGGATGCTCATAGCTTGAAGTCCGCGGATGAGACGTTTGGTCTCCATCGATGAGCTGTTGTCTCGTATGATAACCTGGTGAGTCAATGTCTCGGAGACGACTCCTATCATTTGTTCTGGCTGAGGTCTGATTTTCCATGCAGTCTGCTGGAGAAGGGAACGAGTTGATATGCTGTATACCAGAGGAATTTTGTGATGCATTTGCCTGATTTAACGACCCTTGGACTTGACCTGGAGACCCAGAGGCATTCGACCAAGACATTGGAGACTCTTGGGACTGGTTCGTGTGTCGGTCAAAGGCTGATTGTGGCGATGCCTCATCTCTAGGCGTGTCCATACTGCCGTCCGTACGTGGCTGGCCCGAGGTGCTCCTTCGCGCAGAAATTGGGTACTGACACTCTAATGAGCGTTTCTGGCAACCCATACAAGGACTATCTCCTGTACATTTTCTCCTAGCAGTTGCGCACTGCACAGCCAATGTTAGCAATGATGTCAAGCATGTCCTCTGAGCTACTGTATTTGACAACATCGAGTCTGTGAAAGAACGGCACTACCATAGAACATCGCGAACATCGACTTACTGGAACACAGGCCCGAGCGCCTTTCCCTAGAGAGCTTCGTTTCGGTTCCTTGTGGACTTGCTCGTGCCGTCTCAACGCATCTCTAAAGGAAAGAACTATCAGCTACTGAAGTCACGTGAGGGTTGACCGTATGGAATGCCTGGGCGTTTCTAGTGGAACGATGGCCAGGATCGTTGGAAGAGAACGAAGGACTGGTCCAGGTTGTTGAACATACATTCTATAGAATCCTTTTCGGCAGTAAGAGCACTTGAGAGAGCGTTCCTTTGTGTGACTTCGTGAGTGCCGAGTCAAATGCTCAACGCGTCCGAATGTCTGATGACATTCCTGGCATTGAAAACGATTGGCTTGACTCGGCTGAGTAACTTCAGCCGGGCTGGCGTGAAGATCCATACTCCATCTGATGTTACGTATTAGTGCTTCAGAACTTTATTCAGGAGCTGGGGATCGTTTCCATACCATGTACCGGCAGCCTGTACCAACCTTCGGGGAGTCAGGACACCTTGATTTGGAGGTGGCAGCTGTCCCTCGTACTAGGATTTCTCTTGTGGGGTAGCTCTGGGGCCGTGAGGCAAGGACAATGTGCTGTAAGTAGTCGGGATATGAAGGGTCCCTGAAGCAAGTGATGTTTAAAGTCCATCGAAGGCATGAGGGGACAGAGACTGGAGTAGTGGGGTAATTTACTGTAGCGCCCCAATCGGCTCCACTGCTCGGCAAACGACAGCCGATACTGTAGCCTCAGGGGTACTGTCACATTATTGAGATCTTATTGAAAACAAATGCGATGGGCTGTTGGCTTTGGTACGTGTTTACACAATCAAGATTGCAGGCATTGGGATCATGATAACTTGCTTTACATATTGGAAGCTAAGTCAAGTCCTCCCATCCTTGCCTAAGAGACATCCCTCACCTTTCACTAAACCCTTCAACTCATTTGACGGCGAACTCAAAAGCATATGCTGTGGAAGTATCAGTCTGGTAGATAGGGAATGTGACGCTATCTCCAGAATAATCATGAGAGTAATACCCAAGATCATTCGGAGCGTCAACCTCTCCGAAATGGCCACCCGTGAATGGGAAACCCCAAGTGTGGATATTGAGAGATCCGGATGTTGGCAAGCCAACGGAAGAAAGGCCGTTGATTGTAATTTGCCATGTTCCGGTAGTAATGCGGACCCCAGTAAGCACTCTGACCATATCAGTTCCCACTGTGGCGTAGGTGTCCAGCTTGAGGTCTGCGGATGGAAGAGAACCGACACGGTAACCAGTCATGTTCTTGTTGTAGTACTTATAGACTTGGTATTCGCCATTCGGGAAGTATCCACCGGACGTTGGACTGTAGTTGGATGTTGCATCTGGCTTGGAGATCAAGGAGGCCATGAAATCGTGGAGTTGATTTCCGCTCAACCAATTGCCTCGAAGACCAATCGCATTGACTCTTTCCAATTGAGATATCCACCAAGCTGCACCTGATGGACACTCCTCGGCGTATGTGGCATACTCATCGATATTTAGAGGCTTTTGCGGAAGCCCATACGTTTTCAGCATGGCTTGCAGTGCTCCATTCCCTCCCTGCATGTCCCCTCCACCACCTTCCATGTGCCACACATACTGGTCTGGAACACTTGCGTTGCTTTTGACGAAGCTGAGATAGTTTGTCCACCCTGTCGACAATTAGCCTTGATCTCTTTACAAAGCTCGGGACTGACATGTGTTGCTGGAACTTGGCTGGCCAGCGTATGCTGGTCCAATCAAGAGTACACCGGGCAAGTCGTTCCTGGTAAATATTGTCAGGAAAATCAAGTTCTTGCGGTTTTCGCACAAAAGATTGACAAACCTCAGACGATGATATGTTCTACCCCACATCTGAATGTACTGTGCTTGCCCTCGATTCCAAAAAGCAGTCAAGTCTGGCTCGTTCCAGATGTCAACTGACAGACCGGCAGTGGCACCGTTGGCCTTGATATCCGATATCCATTGTGTGAGATACTTATCCCAAGATGTCCAGTCTCCATTGTCTCCCGGATATGGTGCCGAGGAGTTTTGGGTACCATCTGCGCCCCAGAGGTCATGAATGAGAAAAATGAAAGGCGCATTGTACTTTCGTGCGGTCTTGTAATTGGACAACGCCGAAGCGAATCGAACCTAGGAATGTCAGAAGTTTGTTTTACGACATTGAACGGAGATGTGGTGACCCACTTTGTATTCGGACAAGCCCCAGATCCATCCACGGCCTGGGGCTCCTACTTGAGCTCCACCTGCACGAGCATAGTTGAACCCAATGTCCGTGTAGAAGTGATCAGGGATCTGGTTGGGAGTGTCTGGTATGCCATAGAGAATACCGCTAGCCAGATGTCCTGGAGTTCCGGTGTTCTGGATGATGGGCAGTTAGCACTTGACTTGGACTGTCTTGATCTATCTTGGAACACTTGAGAGAGGTGATCCTGCCGTGCTAGGATTGACTGCGCCAAGGGACTTACGTTGCTCAGGTTGACTACTGATGTGCCGGAAACCCTCTTCTCCAGAGGATTGGACGCTACAGACACGGCAAGAAGAAGAGTGAGAAGTGGATACATCTTGAGATTGACGATTGTAATGAGACCTCAACTTGAGAGATAATTCAACATGAAACTGAAGACTTGAGGAGAGGTATCCTTCGGTCAACCTTATATAGACTCACTCCGGAAGAATTAAATCAACAGAAGCTCGGAGATGATCTCCATCCTTCGATATCTACTGCCAAAAGCATCATACGTCCCTTACCGCCTGCACCTGGTAGCAAGCTGGTCCCTGATCGGCACCCAAAAAGACAGCTCAACCCCGCATCTTCCCCATGTTATAGTTCCTCCGTTGGGGTTGGCGTAATCTGAATCGACTCTTGTGTTGCCTGCTGTCCCGGCACTTGCAGGCATTTCGAGACTTCCCTGAAGAATGATCCGGGGAGGTAGGGATGCTTCTGCTCCACCCCCACCGGAGCCGGCACTCGGCTGTGGATTTAGCATGTTGCCCGCATCTCATTGGAGCGCGAATGCCCTCATCTTGAGCAGAACCACCGCTGACCTGTTCGTCGTACATCCCTACATCCCTCAATTCGTCATTGAGTAATATTTCACCACGATCATAATGCAGCTAGAATTGTGGAGAGAGCTTCGTGGAGCTCGTGATTGTCTTCTGCCCCTGTGAGACACGCCTGCCAACGACGAACATTTGCTGTCTGAAGCGCAAGAAGGATTTTTTTGCGAGGAATTGCTAGATTTCATGCTTGAACTCTATTGCTTTTGCATGTTGTAATGTACAAACCACTTGTGTGATGCAGGATCTAATGCTTCCTACGAATTCCAAGCCGCATATGTCCTTTCCCACCCCGATTATCCCGAAGAGCATATGGAATGAATCGCAGACTCTCTATGACCTTTGTTTGCTTGTAAGCGACAGAACCAAATGGACCTCTTTGTGCCTTGTTTCTATCAACGTCGAGAAAGTAAGGAACCCCTTGAACTGTCAAAGCAACATATGGCTCCCCGAGTTCCTTCTCAGGCACCTGAGTTTCGTCAACAATGCTGGAAGGATCTAGCACAAGACTTTTGAAATGATCTTCAACCCAGGCATTATCGAAGTCTTCCACACAGTATACGAGAGGTCCGCGAGCCAGAGCAACGATATCCTGATTGGTGTATGGATGGGGCGAGATGAATCGTGGCTTGAGTGGGATGTTCAGCTCGAAAGAAGGATTTGAGTTGACCCAATCTGCGGGAATTGTCAGATACCCCTTCTCTAGTTGAGGATTTGTGAGCTTTGGTGTGATCTGAGATAGTCAGTAATTGTATCGAGAGACGATGGGGGAAAACATGCCTCCCAAGTCTCAGCCCAGCTTGGAATGCGAACTTTGATGGTCGTCCACACGTTGGAGGCGTTCCGAAGTGAGAACTTGACCTTGCCTTCCCATGGCCAGTTCGATTCTTGCTCCAACTCCAGGGCGTTACCACTGACCGGAATGCTCAGAGTTGCCGATGAGAACATGTGTACGTTTATCTGCACCGATTTCTCGTCGCGCACGTCGTAATTCCAAAGGTAACCCCCAATGTACCCGAGAAGTCTGGTCACGTTAGGCGGACAGCATGCGCACGTAAACCATTCTGCTCTTTTCGAGAGATCAGTATCACTTGATGCCAGCTGGTTGACATATGTAAACTGCTTTCCAGTCGTTGACATCCCAGTCATCACAGCATTGTAGAAGCAAAGCTCCATGATGTCGCCATATTTACCATCGAGATCCAGCTGCTAGACGTAAGCATCCAATACGATAAGTTTGAAAGGTAAATGTACCTGAAGAAGTCTCTCAGCCAACATCATGACTCCAATTGCTGCGCATGTCTCCGCATAGCACCCGCCTTCATCAGTCGACGATGGCAAAAAGTAGTCGATGCCAAAACCTTCCCATTGTTTCTGTGAACCGATGCCTCCAGTCAGATACATTTTCCTATCCGTCATGTTTGACCATAACCTCTCCAAAGCATCTTTCATTGGTTTGGAATTCGTTGCTTCCAGTCGTACAAGGTCAGCCGCCGCAGTAAGTAGGTACATGGCTCGTACGCTATGCCCCTCTATTGTCTCTTGCTCGATGATGGGCTTGTGAGCTTGCTGGTACCTGAGATCCGGACAGTCAGCACAATGCGCACCAATACACAGCTTCTTGCTTACCAGTAACTGCGATTGGCAGGCCAATAAACTGGCCGCTCATTCTCTCGATCCCCACGAGCTTCGCCCTCGACATCATAATAATGCTTTCCGTCTTGTCCTGTGGGGTTCCCACGTTCTTCAATAAAATAACGAGCTAGAGCGAGATGTTCTGGTGTTTTTGTCTTCTCATACAACCGCAAGAGTGCCAGTTCGATCTCTGGATGGCCTGGATAACCATGCTTCTGTTGTGGCTCCGGACCGAAAGTCTTGCATAGCAGGTCAACATAATTGAGGATTGGCTCCAGCAAGAGGTCGTTCTGGTAGTGTTCATTGTGCGCCAGTGCAGCTTCAATCAAGTGGCCTACATTGTATCTTGATTCATGGTTAGTGATCTTAGAAGATACAAGGGAGTTTGAGAGTATATCTTACAGTTCATGCAGATCACGCAGATTCGTGAAACGCTTTTCGGGCTCAACAACCGTGAAATGTATATTGAGATATCCATCAGGCTGCTGAGCAGATCTGATCATATCGACCAACTCCCTGACAGCAGCATCGATCTCAGAGTTCTCTTTCCATTGCAGAAAGTAACAGGCACCCTCGATCCATTTGGCAACATCCGAATCCCAGAATAAGTGATTAGGTACGGGCCAAACATCTGGTTTGTCGTTGTATGAGGAGTGCCATTTCAATTTGAATGCATCATATCGACCAGTCGTCTTCAAAACATTCAATTGATACAGCAAAGTATTGTCGTAAACAACTTGACGTCTCCGACTGACAAAACTTGATTCCGGAAACGAGGTCTTCGAGAAGCTTTTCTGAGGATATGCCATGGTTGAATTGAAGATCGAATGACATCGAAATAGTTAACAAAAAATCAGTGAGAATATGCAACAGACAGCCTCGTGCTACCTAAAACCGAGGTAGCTAAAAGAATGACAGCTCGATCTACCTTTCAGTGGCAAGGCTGACCAACACATCTCCATACCCCACCGGAATAATGCAGGTGAAGCTGTAAGTTACTTCCCCCACTGGAATTGACTTTCGCTTCGCCAACGTCACCAATTTCACAGTGGCGTTCTCCTTTCAGTGGCTACCGACAGCCTGGGATCGCTGCTACCCCGCACCCACCGGGCACCTGTACAGTAAAAGCTTAGGGCACCCAGCCGAGGAAAAGTGCCACTCCGGTGGGCTGCACAATAGAATCCCTTCACCTGTCACTCCATCTTCTCTCCACGCGGGGAATTCAAAGAGTATATGATCGTCGCTATGGAACGCATAAGTTGACTTCGATAAATGCAAGCAGCTTGCTCTCCTTCACTTTAGAACATTTCTAAGTACACTTGCTCAGTATGGGGTTCTTTCAAAGATTTCTCCCGAAGGAGGACCGCTTTGCAGCTTTGATGCTGTATGGCATGGTCTTCAGTACCTGTTTCAATGGCTACGATGCTGGAATCATGACTGTTATCCTTGCGGACAAGCAGTTCATCGACTATTATGATGTTGACTCGACCAGGAGCGGGGTCATTGCCACTATTCCCTGGGCTTCAACTGGTTAGTTGACCTCTTTTGTAATCCCTAAACTACTTCTCTTTGGCTGCTTCGAAGGGATTGGGGAGAGTATGCTTATCCTCAATCATATCAAAACTAACACATCCCAGGTCTTGCGCAACTGTTCGTTGGGGGAACTCTCGCAAGTCTAGTAGGAAGACTTTGGGCCCTGAGAATATCAATCTCGGTCATGATTATTGGAGTGCAAGTCTTCGCTACTACATATTGCTTTGGCAGGGCGTTTCTAATAAAAAGATAGTGTTGTCCAAGTTGTCCCAAATACATACGCCGTTCTCATTGTAGGACGCCTCATCACGCAAGTCTCCCTCGTCCTGTCCTTCTGTCTTTCGAAACTAACATTCTCTCAGTGGGCTCGGGTTTGGCTGTGTATACATCGCAACGAATCTGTACGTCGCTGAATGTGCACCTCGATCTCTTCGTGGCAGCTTCGTCGGAACAGTCTCGCAATTCGGATACCAACTTGGAACCTTGATCGCGTTCTGGTCGGGTTACGGAATGTCCTACCATCACTCTCCTTACAACATCGCTTGGCGAGTCTCCAACCTCATTCAGATCCCAATCGGTCTTACCTTCATCATTCTCTCCTTCTGGTATCTCGAGTCACCCCGATGGCTCCTCGAGAAGTACCCCGAGACTCCTGAACGTTGTCTCAATGCCTTGGCCAAGCTTCGCTCGGGGACAGCCGACGACGACCGTATCAGAATCGAGTTCCACGAGTTGGTCTCATCCCATGAATACAGAAAGAAGTTCAAGACCGGTTATATGGGTATCCTGTCCAGTGCTGGCATGCGGAAGCGCCTCGCATACGGTGTCTATGCCATGGGTCTTCAGCAATTCGGAGGTATCGCCGCGCTCACAATGTATGCGGCCTTAATTTACCAGTCCCTCGGCTGGGACAAGGGCCACCAAGCGCTTGCCATCAACGGTATCCAAGCAGCACTCCAACTGGTCGTCGTCCTTGTCAACACATTTACCGTGGATCGATTCGGTCGAAAGTCCCTCCTCATCGTTGGCTTTGCCATCCAATCCCTGGCACTCTTGATACTCTCATCCCTCACGACGAGCTTTCCAGATAACAACAATAAAGCTGCCGCCGTTGCAGAGATTGCTATGTTGTTCATTGTCGGTTTGACCTATTGCTGGTCGAACGGTCCCATTCCACCCGCCATTGCCTCGGAGATCTTCCCACAGGAAGTGCGAGACAAAGCTTTCGGCCTGTCCGCACTCGGTCAGACTGCTTGTTTGCTGGCTTTGACCCAGCCTTGGCCGAAGTTTAATGAAGAGGTTGGGCCAAAGTCCTACTGGCTGTTGTTCTCTTTGAACGTGGTTGCCATGGTATGATCCAACCCCTCCATTCCCACCCATCAATGTCCCGAACCGGTGCTAATTCTTTCTTGCAGATCAGCGTTATCTTCATCCTCCCGGAAACAAAGGGAATCTCGCTCGAGCGTATGGACAAACTCTTCGGTGAAGTCGATGCTGTATCGGCAGGCGAGGAGCAGACCTCTGCTGAGAAGATCGAGGCCATCACTTATAGCGGTAATGCAATGGATGACAAGACGATGGATGTGAGCGCCAACCATGTTGAAAGTGCGAGAGAGAAGGGCATTTGAGCTGGATATTTTCGTCTGTTACAATGAGGAATACCCTCAGGGAGAAGTTGCCGTAAGCCAATTCGTAGCATCGATTGTGTTGTACTACTATCCGGCTAGGCTCAATATGAGCAATTTGTGAACTTTGTCTGATTGGAATAAAGTGTTCTTTGGCATCGCTTCTCCTTCGGCGACCAATTGCGTTTTCAGTCTTGGAAGAGGTTCTGAGTAGTGATGTATATCTGCCAATTCCCCTCCTTCCCTACGCATGTGAAACTATGGGTACCATTGTCTCATTGAGGGCTCCGCGCAGAGTCCCAGATTCAAGACCTAGATCCGACATAAATCTAGCCGAAAATGGTCGGTCACTCGTACCTAGCCAGCTCAAGAGGAGTGCCCGTTGTTGATGATGAGGATTTGGCATTCCATCCCGAACCCTAGTTCTTCGCGCGCGCCAAATCGCAATATTCGTGTATTGACAAATTCACGTAGAGGAAAGAAGAAAAAGTAGTAAAGAGGGCTGAAAGGAAGCTTGTGACGCGTGAATAATACCGATGAGTCACCGATTTCCTGCTTCGCGACAAGCAAGGAAATGACAGTCTTGAAAAGACCACTCACGCACGAAGGATTTCCACATAAAACCATCATACCGCAAGTTGGCACGTCGAAGGTACTGTGCATAAGAGCTGCGCTGGAAAGCTGATTTGCAATTACGGTCGCATTTTGTGGTGGAGTGGCTTTTTTTCCCCCTTACGTGTTGTTGTTGACATTGCCGCTTAGCGAGGTCGCGCCGATATTGCCCCGGTCCAATTCACCATTTCAGATCGGCCAGGCAGCCCTTTATCTAGCGAAATAAGCAGAAAATGGCACAAACTTGCTCTCATATGCCTCGCGAACGCTGTCGGTTGATCTGCCTGTGTCTGACAACCTGGCCGCTTGCAAAAGCAAGGATCAACTAACAGCGCAAGCGGGTTACAGGTGGTAGACTTCTACACCGAACTTAAATCTTTTCGACAGTTTGCATCGATGCTTCTCCGGGTGCACATCTTTGTGTAACGAAATTGACGGGTCCATCAGGAGTTTTCAGTCATATGTTGAGATCAAGGATTTCGTTCAAGTCCTCCAGTCTATAAGATCGTTCTAAGCTGCTTCCTTCTGTTCCCATTTCCTGGTGATCCCCCCTTCCTTCTTCATATTCGCCAGCTGACTTTGATATGCAAACCACAATAAAAATTCTTTTTTGCGTCTGGTCAGCCCAGCTCCATTTTACATCGTATATCCTTGCGCAAGCACTTCAATGTGTGTCCCATTAGCTCAATTTACACGGTCTCTTCCCACTTGGCTTTTTTTTTTTTTTTTGGCTCTCGCGCGTGTTCCTCATGAGATTGCTTGATAGCATCGCAAGCGAGAGCACCCAAATGAATTGTTGCCCGCACATAAAGTTTACTTGGCCCCTCGATAGCATACCTATTATGAAGACTCTTCATACAGTTGAACGAGTAAACCTGCTCTGCAACCAGCAGTCTCTTCTCATAACTCGGAAAAGGAGAAGACTGTACGCTCAGTCTGTAGGTGTGCCAACACAATCGGAGATGTAGACATTCAATGTGACTATACGTGCAGCCTTTCAGTATTCCAAGCCTAGCAGTAGATTAACTTGCAGTCAAAAGTGGATTCCACTGCCCACAGTCTTTGTCGAAGAAGTGTCATGGTCACAGGATGTGAATGCGCGAGGAGGGGTTCTTGTTTTGGCGTCACAGATAAATCGGTAACATCAATAACACTGACGTGACTCATTAGCCTAGTGGCTTTCACTATTCTGTGTACTTCTTCAGCCAAAACATAATGACTTTGGAGTGTTATGCATCGGTTCCAGTCGCGGTCGTCGTGCTTTGCCTGTGTTCCCGGGCGAATCTGAACATCACAGGATTATATAGGCCAAAAGGCTGTCAGTAAATACAAAGTAGGTATATATCCAGACAGATTCAATTTCCCAGATCCTGGCTGCAACTTGTTGCGCAATCTAGTCAGGTTAGGTATCCCAACCTGTACTTTTGCTCCGAATCGCAATCATGTGACACGGCATTAAGCGAGCTCCTATTGAACGATCAACAAAACCGAATGTGAGAAACGGGGAGACAGAAATCGACCAGAATAACGTAGACATTGACAGACGAGAGAATATCCAATCAACCCAAGTGAGTTTGTCTTGGCCGCAATGCATAATTGTAAGACTTGCCTTGCAGCTATGAATCGGGTGATTTCTGAAAGGTTTGCGAGTGTACGTCCAGCAGTCGATATTTAAATCTCAAAAAGCATGCTTACATGGATCCGACACTTGGTATCAGCGTGCTTCCCAAAGCACTCGCGTACATTACGACCTACGCTTAAACCACCTCAAACAATAGCCAGAGATATTTGCATCAATCAAGCAACCTAGTCAGGAACTGTAAAGTGACAATGCTCAGAGAGAGTCCATCTTTCAAGTGTGATTCCACTCCAGATGGCTATAGTTTTATGATAAGATTGATCGGAACAGTAGTTCGTACAAATGAGATATATCAAAAAAGATGGGTGGTCAACTATGTGGAAGCCTGAACCATCTGTGATTTAGCTTCAGTCCATGCTGAAGTCCGTCATCAAAGACTGATCGATGAGAGAGATGAAGCAAGATAGGATGAATACATCTAATCAAATCTTGGTATGATGTAATGTAAAGTTAAAGCTGTATCTAGGTTGGATAGTTTTGATTGACGATCATAAAGCCCTTGTATGAATTCCAGCAACAAGTATATATATGGCATTCTAACCTCGGCCTCGCTTGTTGAGGAGCTGAGTGCAGGTAATGAAGCTGCTGAACACGCGGTTTCCAGACATCATAGCTCCCTTATAACCACACAGAACAATCAATTCTGGCATGTTGAGGATATACCCAGAATTGGATGGCAAGGGAAACAAGAGAAGCATGCCGCTCTGGGCGAAATCTGCATGCGAAAATCAGGGCATGAGGACCTCGAGCTATCCAGAGCAGCTTGAAACGCAGACGCTTGGACTTCCGCCAGCTACTATCTTCTATTTCTTCTCGCACGAGCTTCAGCCACAATCTCTTGCCTTTGGTTTTGGTGACCTGGTCATATTACAGGGACCAGAGTCGCACGCGGAGAATGTGTTTGTTTGGTGAATCTCAGCAGCCCTTGCAGCTGACTGGCAAAGTAGACAGCTACTTGTGCGACTCACTTTCGGAAGCTCGGCTAGCGTATTCATTCTCGCTCTTATAACACCCTTCTGATCGAGGGGCTCAGCCTCGTCGCGTGGCCTCGTTCTTCGATGTCGCTTGCTCAATCTTCGCCTCCCAATTTCCAACTCCCCTCGTCCTCAATCCCAGAAAAGTTCGCGACGAAACACAACAAGCCCTTCAAATTTCGCTATCAGGCAAATTGCACCGAATCTCTGCACTCACGAACACACGGCATCATACGCGACTTCGCAGCTACTGCTAGCAATCGAGACAAGTGATCACGCAGCTTCATTTCCCCTCCTACCGCATTTCACATCCTCAGATTTTCGGACCCCACCCTCGATCTCATATCTGTTTGCCTCTTGGTAGCTAGCCGACATGCCATCCAAAAATATGGATCAAATCAACCAAGAATGGATGAATTACGTCCTCGCGAATCCACATATGTGCCGTTGGGTAAACTCCAAGCGTGGAAAGGAGTTTCCGCCACTCGGACAGATGAAATGGAAGAACAAAAAGGGCAGAAACAAGCGCAAGTTCGAAGCCAAGCTCGCCTGGGAAACCGAAAAGAAGCGATGGATCTTGTACATCTTGGACATGAGCAATGGAAGCGCGGAAATCTCAGCGAAACCAGTGGTCATTTGTAATCAAGGTAGGTCGAACTCCTTTGCAGCTATTCGCTACTGCTCATGCTAACCTGTGCAAGGTATTTGGAGAGTTTTCGCCCTTTGGATGGCCGACAAGAAGAAATCTCCAGCAGACGTGGCAAAAGACTTCGTATCCAAGTACCAAGGACTGAACAACTACGACGTGGAATGGATGGTGAAACAGTTCATCGATTTGAGCGCAGAGGAGATTCATAAGACGGAAAGAAGGCTAAGAGGCTATGCGAAGTACAGCCAGCCGAAAGCGTTCCCACTGGCTCAGAACATATTCACACCAACTGTTGAGAAGGCTCAGAAGTCGACATCTAATAACCACATTAGGCTGGAAGGAGATGTGCAAAAGCCCAAGAAACATGTTGATTCCAAGGTAAGGCCCAAAAAAATATGGACGCTGACAAATCGATGCTTATACTTCATCCTAGGAGAATCGCAAACGACCTACCCCGGGCGCGTACCCTATACTCAAGGCAGTCGAGGCCAAGATTGAGCCAGCAATTAAGCCTGTGGCCTCGAAGTCTGAAAATTACGACGATGCTGGATCCAAAGACTATGAAAGCGAATCGGAACGCTCTAGCGCTGACAAAAGCGACGATGAGGATGCTTCTGCAGACGAGGAGAACGTGGATTATGGATATGAGCAAACGAACAAGAGCGCCAAATGGAAATCGATCCCAGATTTTCCACTTCCTGCTGGAGCGAAGCAGATTTGTGTCGTTGAGGACGATTGGCCTCAGGATTTCAATGTTGCGGCCGACTCCGTGAGAGCCTACACTATTGAGGACGAGGACGGAACGTTGAAGACACGATATTTCTTCCATAGGCCCAATGGCGCCTGGATTGAGTACTACCCCGCTTCCGAACTTGAGTCTACGCAGGAGCCTGAGCCAAAGCGTAAGAGACTACGTGGCACTGGCCGATTGCTTCCTCCCAACACCAGTTATAAAGAGATCCGACAGGCAACACAAACAACAGGCTTTATCAATGCTCGCTGGGGTTAAAAAGTCCAGGCACGACCAGAGTTGCCAAACTTTCTCAACGCGATGTGGACTCCGCTCCGTGGACTGCAGCACTACCCATACCTAAGCCTCCGACCGACAAAAGGCCCCATGCAAGGGCAGCAATCTCTAACTGTTCCTCGGTGTTTTCGTCGCCCTCCGCAAACCTCTCATCGTCTGATGGAGAGTACTCATCATCATCTGTTGCATTTCTGCTAGCTGGGACGCCGCGTCGTGTCACCGTTGAGGATGGTGTTTTTTCATGCGTTCCTGTACTCTTGCTTGTTCCTATTTTCTTTGGTCTTCCAGGACCTTTACGAGCCCGATCCGACATTTCACCAATCCTGTAGTTGTCACCTGTGGTAAGCATTGGGTTTGTGGTGAGGAGGGGTCTGCATCTGTACATACTTTCGGACTGCATTATCTGCTTTTGTCTTGATATCCCCAGACTCACTGTTGACCAAACCCTCAGAGGGATTTTTCTTCGAGCTACTCATGAGAATCATGCTTGATCTTAGCATCTCCATCGCATCTAGACCTCTAGTAGCTGCCCATATCCCAAGGCTGAGACCGGTGAGAAGAACATCCCAAGACACAGATCCTACAGCAGGATGGTCGCCCATAGCTCCAAGAACTCGACCGATCGCCGTGGATCCACGGCCCAAGGTCGTACGATGCTCCTCTTTGAAAGGATGTAAGAGGCTATGTCGGTAGTAAGTGCTGTCTGGTGCGTTATAAAAGACTGCGAGAGCTGTTGACTTTAGGTGAAGAGCTGCCGACAGGGTCGATATAATTTGAAACAGAGTTGTGTAAGTACGTTGTGAATCATGAGGGTGGTTTGCCACAGTGCCCCATGCTGCAGGTACCACGTATGGTAGGAGCAGGAAACAGAATGGCAATATCCCTGAGAGCAAAGACACGTTCACAAACGATGTTGTGTTTGCAGCATACGGTATGAGGAACGTGGTAGCAAACGAAGTGAGCAGCAGCGAGATATATAGAGCCGGCTTTGGAAGGAACCCATCTTCTCTCGTTGGGATTATCTTCTCAAGAAGATGAGAATATCTATCTCAAGTTAGCAATGGTACTTTCAGGAGAGGGAAAGTCATACCTGCTTGAAGTGACCGGAATCGAGCTTCTTGTGATATCGCGAACGTTTCCGGGGAGCGGTACGGGAGTGAGGAGCACGGCGACGAAGAAGAGGTTCTGTGCATATGACAAATTGACGAGATTGGCAAGGGCCAAAAATGCCCAGAGATTTGAGATCTGGAATAACATGTCAATAGGCGAATCTTCGGGTACAGCAGTTTCTTCCTGTTCGAAGTTGAATTCTCAAGCTTTTCAAAATTCGTACCTTTCGTCTCTGGCCTTCAAGAGCTAAGTAAGTACTCCAAGATATGAGTCCAAGGTTGACCTGTTGACCCCACCAAAAGTGACGAACCTTCTCGGCCACAATCTCAAGAGAATCACGATAGAAAGGTGTATCATTCAACCATCTCACAAGATGAAAGCGTCCAGGATGTTCTCCTGCTCTGAAAGCACCTTTGTCGCCGAAGAGACTAATAGTTGATTAGCATATCTACAACATTGAACGGAGGCCTTCCACAAACCTCTCAGGCAAATCAACACCTCGTTCAGTAGCCCAAACTCGATAGGACAACAGGGAGAATTTCACCCCAAAGAAAGCAGCTGTGATGAGGCTGACAAGTGCTAAAATGGAGAAAGTCTGGACATATCCTTTCCGCAATGGTTCCCGATGTCTAGTAGCTGAAGATGGTGGAAGAGCCAGGTACGAGCGATAGATGGTCCGACTCGCGACAAGTGTGAGGTACACGACCGAGAAAAGATGAGCTCCCACCACAGCTGTGGGGATGTAGCTATTCAGAGGTCAGTCATTCATGCCAGAAAGAGCAAATACATTTTTAAGCAGTGCCTGACAATAGCTATGGAAGCATCATTTTGAAAATTGATTATATGCATTTCTCTTTTCAAGACCTACCTAGGTGACGACTCAAGAGGAACCGGTGCCATGATTTCGGTCACTTTACTATCCTCAGCACGAGATGTATCCACGGCCGGAAAGCTCGAAGGTTTCGGAAGCAAAGTCAAGAGATAAGTTGTCTTCATGAAAATCTCCGCAACCTTTGTTGGTGGTTGGAATGTTATTCTTCACACCCTCACACGTCACCAAAAGAAGGAGTGTTGGAACCCGTCACTTCCCCAAACTTGGCACTGATCACGTGTGACCGTTTCGCCAAGGATCGACAACAGTCCGCTCCGCCTCAGCCTTGCAGGAGTGCAGGGGTTCAATGTCCAATTGACACAAGGGCCACGACCCTCGAGCTGGACTCCCATACAGCGCATCCGGCGAGGCTGCCTATGAGCAAGACATTTGTGAAGCTGGACAGTGGAAACTCGATTTGTGCAGGCCTCACTCTCCTTTTGTTCTTCTGCGCTGCAGTAAACAATTCAAGATGTATCATCTAGCGAAAGGGCTATATCTGTATGCGACGAGCAAGGAAGGTATATCTTCATCTCTCATTCCCATGCTCATTCCCCGTTCCGTCCGAAATTCTTTCCAATTATTTCCTACCAATGCTCTTCTCACCTCTTCTCTTAACAAGCAACTACTAACACCAAACAGAGTACTCCGTCCTCCTTCTCGGCCTCGACAACGCCGGCAAAACCACCTTCCACGAACAAGTGAAATCACTCTTCCTCCCCTCACACCCCAACCCCAAGCTCAAAACTGTTCCCACAGTCGGCCAAAATGTCTCTACAATCACCATGCCCGACATGTACCTCAAGATGTGGGACGTTGGCGGACAGCACAGTCTCCGTAAGCTCTGGCAGAGCTACTACACGTCCTGTCACGCCATCGTCTTCATAATCGACAGCACAGATATTGGTGACGGGAATCTGGAGCACGATAATAGCGGGCGGTTGGAGGAGTGTAGATTGGTGCTGGAGGATGTGCTGCAGCATTCTGAGACGGAAGGGGTTCCGCTGTTGGTGTTGGCAAATAAGCAGGATAGGGAGGATTGTGTGGAGGTGGTAAGGATTAAGGAGGGCCTTGTGAAGAAGGTTTTTGAGGGGGAGAAGGGGGCGAGTATTAGAGATAGTAGGGTGTTGCCGGTGAGCGCCTTAACTGGGACCGGAGTCAAGGAGGCAGTCGAGTGGGTGAGGAGTAGGGTGAAATGGAATAAAGAGGGAAGGCCGCCAGTTATGAGGTGATGATTGACAGGTTGTGGATTTCTGGAGTTATAGACAGCGAGGCGTTCGGAATGGTCTGAATCAGAGGCATCTAACGACTAGAAGGAGAGGCATTGGATCTCATGAATTGATTGAACTTTAGATATGTACAAGCATATAGGACTTCGCATGCTGAGCCTGCATCGTACTCTCAATCGGCCCCCACTACCTCTTTTAACAGTCCTGTCTCAGTATCCTGAACGAATCCTAAAATCTGCATTCCCTTGAAGAAAGGGCTCTCCTTCAAGATACCCACATCTTCCTTCACGCTCTCATCGGGGCTATTCTCGTCAACATCATTTCCCGGACCTCTCCCAAAATCTCATATACAGAAAGGAAACTCACCTCACAAACGCCCCAAACCTCACCCCATCCAGAATCTTCCCCGCCTCAGCATCAACACCACCTCTCAAAGCCTCTCTGATTGCCTCCTCGTCCGCGGTCTGCAATCCACAATCCGTATGATGTACAACCATAATAACACCTTTCTTACCCAGATTCCCTACTGCTGAGAGGACGAGGAGAGTAGACATGGCGGCGTGAACACGGCCGCCTGCTGTACGTACTACGGTTGCTTCTTGAAGGTAGTGTTAGAATATGAAACCTGCGAAATGGTAGAGGAGATACAGGGGAGAGAAAATGATGAGAGTGAGAGACTTACTACTTGATGAATCCATACCAAGGAACTCTTCTGGTGTTACTCGTGGGTCTGTACATGCCACTATTTCCTTCCGTCAGACAAGCTTTACTCGGTGGAAGATGTACAATTTGTACTTAGCCAGGGTACCTTCTCGATCCAGCCCCTACGGATAGAAACAGAATAGGAACAGCAGGCCAAGAAAGTAGAGGAAGGCAACATTCGAGCGTGGAGGGTAAACTGACCCTCCCCTTTCCAAGATCCTTTCTCACTCATCTGAAGTAAATAAATACACGGACTGCTTGCGAACCCAAAAACTCAACATTACCGCAAAAAGAAACTGAAAATCTTCCACATACATGGTCGCGAAATCTCCGTGACAAAGACAGCTACCAACCCAAAAAAACAGAAGTAACAAAATTTTAAACCAAATATAAAAGGGGAGAGCATAAAACCCACCAACAATAACCGTCCCATCGACCCTCTCCCTCCCCTTCCTCTGCATCTCCACAAACGGTATAGGCGGCACATAATCTTCTCTCTTAGCCCACTCCCTGTTTCGACATCAACATCATCTCCTCTATATCCAGAGATAACTAGAACTGAAGGATAGAAATAATCGACAAGCCAAGCAAAGGATGCCTTTGCATCTGTAGTGGAGACATGGATTATAATTAGGTGAAATATGGCAGACATACCTATTCCTCTCCAAATACATCTTAATCCTCGGATCCATATTGCACTTCTCTTCAAACCCAATCCAGAAGTTTCAGCTTCCAGCTCAAATCCCAATCCTCGTATCTCCCAATCGGCTTAAATCTCCTCTGCCAGGATTCAAATACCAGGTACCAGATGCGTCAAAGCCCGAAGCAAGGAAGCACTTTCAAATCCTACTCTACTCCACACGCAAGATCCAGTACAACAAACCCACAAGGCTCTGTGCAACCTACGCAGAAGCAAGGATCTCTCTCTCTCTCTCTCTTGGTCAAAAATAGAAATAGAAATAGACTCAAAAAAACGATATCTGATAAGTCACCCTTCAAAACAACCCAGCCGGTCAAGAGAAATCCAGTCTGTCGGGTCACTCAACCCCCACGTTTCAACGCTTATCTCTCTCCCTATCCCGCTCGCTGCATCTGAGCCATGACATACTTCCACATCCACATCCACATCCACCATCCCACTACTAGCGCCTATCGGTGCTAGTGAGGGGTAAAGATTGATAGATAGGATGAGAGATAGAGAGATAGGTGGATAGGTAGATTAAGGGGGAGATTTAGCTTGTGATTATTGGGATGAGGGGTACTGTCACTGTAGCTTCCAGTCGTGTTGCGCTATCGTATCTTGGAATCTCAAGCTGGTGTGTGAAAGGAGGGCGATAGCGGGAAAAGTCAATTCAGTTCACACGTGGGAAAGAATTTGTTTAGATAGCGGACTTCAGCTCGACAGGCCTCGATTGTGTCTTGACCTTTTTGCAATAGCATATTGCGGGAATCATAGAGCATTGAAGTTCATGTCCGAAACAGATTGGATTTCATCGAATTGCATTCTGCTTCCCTAACTGCTGTAGTAGAGACTACGCATCTATCCATTGATACCATCGGCATCATTACCACATTAACAAAGCTGCCCTCCATCCTCCTACCAATCCATCCGCGATCCATTCCAACCCAAGCCTCCTATCAAGTAAACCACCCTCCACCGGATCCGCCTACAGAAACGCCAGAATCAAATCCAGAAAACGCCAGAATTACCCCTCCCGTCCCATCGAATCCCATCCCATCCATCTATCGCATCGCTAAATCACAAAAAAGAGGACCAATTGTTCTCATATCTAGTAAAGCAAGCAAGCAAGCCCAGAGGGCCGCTGAACATCCGAAAAGCTGACTTGATAGCCGAAAGATAAAAAAATGTAACAACCAGCGCACGCTAGCAACGCAATTTGTGGTATTGAGCTCGAAAATATCGTGATCGTGATCTTGATCCGTCGCCAGATCAGATCAGATCAGAGGTACGCACGCTTTCAATCGGGTATCCATTCTTCTCGGTCGTCGTGTATGGTGTGTATTGTGTGTGGTATTTCCAACTTCCCAAGGACAGAGCGAAATCGAATACATGTATCTATTCATCCATGCATCATATCGTTTCGAAGTCGGCCCTCTCGTCGTGAAAGTGGTAACGTATGTGTGCTGCATCCTTATGCGTTGTAAAGGATGTTCAAAAGGTGCTCCAGTTCCAATCCCGAGGCACGCTTGCTCCCAGACTCTCTGGTACGCCGGTATTCTTTTGTCCAAAGACACTGCCAATGCGGCTGACACGGCTGCCTGCACAGCTAACTGTGGGTGTAGAAGGTGTGTCCTGATCGTGGGAGCTCTCGCTGTTGGAACGGCTCGAGCGTGCGATCTTCCATCTCAAGTAATCTGTAAAGCAGTGTTCACAAGCACGAACTTTGGCACCTTCAGGGTGGTAGTTCGCATCTTCGTCGAGAGGGATAGCATGGCTAGAGTGTCTGTCACAGAAGATGTTGCCGCATCGTCGACAGTGATGCTTTCGAGAGAGGAAGCCGAAGTAGACCTGGCAGGTTGTGTCGTCGCAAACAACGGATTCAGAATCAGGCTGCAGGAGAAATAGGCAATTAGCATGAAATACGTAATGGGAAGAGACGAGGCAACGAGAACCAAAGGCTTTCGGGCGTGAGCATATGCAATTTCCTGGAAAAACCTGCAGGGCACGCGAGCGTTTGTTTGGCCAAGCGATGCGCTGAGAATGTTTGTTGCATGGGTTGATACCCTTCACAACATTATTTCAGCACGCAATACCCCTCAAGGTATCGCGACATCAACCTTGAGACACCATATATACCCAAGCGTATCCCCACCTTGGTTTGTCCTAGTTTTGAGAAATTCTGCTAACGTACCTTCCAGTGTTCTCTTGTGGGCATGCCCTTCACCTTGCCGAAGCCCTCCAGTCCCTCAGAACTCCATTCAGCTTCAACTATTGCGCCCAAGCCACCCTTTCCGCTGTCACCAGTCGAGCGTCTGCTCAGTGTCCGCAGAGTGTCCGAGTCATCGAAACTGTTGTCCTTGCTGTGTGGTGGGGTCAAGGGTGATTGTTTGGCTGTTCTCTTGGGAGGATCTGTAGGTCGCAAGACCGCTGGCACATAGAGGGGAGACTTTGGTGGACGCAGCTGTCGGGTATGAGCTGAAAGGTGCGCAGGAATGCCTGCTCGAGGAGATGTGGGAGAGGTATTATTAGGCGTGGCAGTCGCAGAGTTGATCGGAGAGGTTTGTTGTGAGTTGAAGAGACTATACTGAGTCGGCGACGCTGTGAACTGTTGCACAGGCATCGCGAAATCCGTTGCCATATTCTGTGTTGTTTTCTGGGAGCGCTCGAGATTATCGTCTGACGTGGAGGAGGTAGGAGGGAGGATCTGCTGAACCGACTTCTCGAGAAACATTCAGATGGGAGACGGGAGTCGGTGTGCAGAGAGACTGAGCATAAGATTGGGCAAGATCGGAAGCAGTATTATCGCAACAATGCGACAAGAGCTTGGTGCCACTGTCAGCTCACGGAGTCAGAGTCAGAAGTCGGATATCATAGGCCTAGCGACTGATACAGCCTTGTCGAAATTGAAGTTGTACAATGGATGAAATAGCAGCAAGAGTGGGCAAAGCGAGAACCACGTTCCTTGCAGACCTGTATATCCACGGATTGATCTGCGGATAATACGTCAAGAGGGTTGTAACGTTCGCGTGTAGTGTTCGAGTGTGTTACGTCGGAATGTCGCTGCAGATGAATTATCGTGGCTTGCTCCTGGTGTTTTGGTGCTTCGAAGGTGAGCGAGGATCTGGACTCGGACCGCGCCTAAGAATGACGAAGGCGTTGATAAGCCTCGTGGTAATTGCTCAATCAAGCAGACGGGCAACTCTGAGGCTATTTTTGACGAAGGGGCTCTGGATAAAGTGGCTGCACAAGCAAATGTTGGGTTTGTTGCGAGTATGAAGTGAGGGAAGTGTTGGCTGTCAATAATGAACTTCACGGCGGGACAGAGTACAGTACGGTAGAGTCCTCGTAGAGGAGGGCTGTCGATATGAGCAGGGAGGGTCCTTCCTCGGGTGCAAGTACATAATAGCTGCAAAGTATCGAAGCACTAGATCCGCCCCTTCAGTTGATATGGGCCCAAAATTATCAACGGTTTGCCTGTGATTCGTCCATCTGAAGGGAGCCAACAGGGATATGGGGCAACATCGGAGCGCATCTCTCGAGATCCCTGGCAATTAACTTTAGACTTTCAGGGTGGCATCGGCCTTCGACGGTAGATGGGAAGGTTCAGCCACACCGCACGTGCAAAGTACGGGCTACCAGACGAGCGGGCTTGAAGCCGTCCAAATCATTTTGCTTCAATTCAACTTTCCCCCAGGTTTCGACCTTCAAAAGAGAGCATGTCTCACTCACATCGCTCCACGATAGCAACTCCATTCAGCCGCACGACGTCTGCGTATGAAAATCGAAACAATCGGCCCATTGGAGCGGCAGTCGGACAGGGGCCAGCGCTATCGATAATCTCGATTACTTTTTGATCGTCCGCAAGTCTGCCAGTCTGCGACCCACTAACAAAATGCTGTCGCGTGTGCAGCACGCTAGAAACCTCGGCCAAGGGTCCAACAGAGGCTACCAGAGGCTACGAGGCTTCTCACTGGCTGGCCTGGCCGTTCTTATCGCTGAGAGATGAGTGGCCAGAAGCAAAAAGCAGTGACATCTTGCCTGTCTTGCCTGTCCCCTGTCCTGCCGGTGCCATCCCGGCCGAGTGAGCGAGCGAGCGAGGGGCAACAATGGAACCTTGACTGCTGCACACTGGTGGAGCTCTGCAGCGTCCTGTCCCGCCAAGCAGCACAGCCAGTGGACGAGACGCTGGAAAAAAGAGGCGACTTGCGACGAGAACGACGTCGACCTTCTTCTCCGATTGCTGCATCTAATCTTACCGATTCGCTGCATCATCCATCAACCATGTTTGCAGCAAAGGGAAACCGTGGATGCTCATCAAAACGATCGCTGCCACTTCGATGATGGCCCATACAAGCAGAAAAGGGAGAGAGCCTCACTTCCCAGGAACCTCCTCGTTAGTCTCCGAGTTGCACTTTTAACATCTCTCGAAACCATCCTGACAGAGCAAATCTGACTCGTGTCCGCGGGTCTGTCATTGGCGGTGAACTGCGAAAGATGCCCCGTTTGGGAGAAAGGTCATCATAAACGCCGTCATAGGGTCGCTACCTTTTTTTATTAACGGCACGCGAACAAACCCGCTATTCGGCCGCGAATCCATGCAGCTAAACTCAATTCAATATTGGGCGAACTCCCTCGGCTATGGAGGGGGCGCATTGAAGCCGCTCTGTGGCTGAGGGGCTGCGCTGGCTGCGCTGTCGTTCATGTACCTCCGTCTCCGTCGTCCAAATGGAGGCCGCTTCCATCCCTTCATTAATTTATCACACCTGCGACGGAGGCACATCTTTCGGTATTCTGGGGGGACTGTACCGTGAGTTGTGGGGAAGCTTGGGGGTTTGAGTTGATCGAGATATTAGGAGTCCGGTTAAAGGCCGAGGGTGTGGCAGCCCAACGACTTCGAAGAAACTTGACTGGATCATGCTGTGAAAGATGATATACCGGCAATCTCGGACGCGAGAGAAGGCGTCGAGCCGTGGTAAGAACTGACGAGTCCAAGCAATCGAATATTCCATGAAATGACGCCCTAGTGTTATTGTGGATGGTAGTACAAGCGAACTTGGTGGTATGGGAGTATCTTTGTAACTGACCCGGAACGCTCTAATAGGTGAGGAAAGGATGTACGAGGTACGGCGCCGGCAATCCTTCGTCGAAATGATAATGAGGTGGTTGATCGGACCGTCGAGGATAAATGGTGGAGCCTTCATTAGTCCTTCGATCATATTCCCTCGAGAGCACTGCAAGCAGCTGTGAAGATCTTAAAGTGACGGGAATAGACGTCGAAGATCGTAGCATGCCCGTCGAAGGCGATTATTCTGTACACCTTGTTTGACTTGCCTATCGTGGAATGAAGAAGCGAGAATGGTCGACATCAAAATAAGGTCGAGATTCAACTGGCTGGAGCTGAAGGCCTCAATATGGGTAAAGTCCAAATCTGGATCCCAGTTTCGTCCAATCTGATATAAGATGGCTTGAGAACGCCGAAGTACCTCTCACCAAACGGAGGTACTTGATCTATGTGCAGAAAAAAGAAGGCTGGAGCGAAGGAGTGGCGAAACCGAACGCGATTCTCCTCCCCAAAATCGACGAAGATCTTTTCAACTGTCTGTCATAACCCGGTCCAGTTTCTACGGCCGGCGAACTCTGGCATACCTGGGTCTGGGAGGATCAAATATCTTTTCAGCTTGTGAACACTACCTAGAGGCACTTGCTAGTTCTCAGCCCAGTGTCCTTGAGAAGAGGAGCTGCAGCACTCTGGCAGCGAAAAAATGGGACCAGCTCAGAACCTTCAAATAACTTCAATTGGTGGAGACCGTCCAGTGACATTATCACATTACCATCCGCGTTGATGAATCAATATCAAGGTGGGAGGAGGTCGAGTTTTTGGCATCAATATATGCTTTCGTTCTCGACTGAAAATAGAACTGTATCGGAATATCGTTTGTCCTTCAAGCTTTCAAGGTCACCTGGAATGCGATACTGTCCTGGGACGGGTCGAAGCGACTAGTCTTGTTACTCTAACCTTCAGACGAGCACCTAATTGGCCAATCTTCTTCTCAAGCGCAAAGTCACAATCGTATTACTTTGCCAAAGCTTGGTGGTCTTACTGACTTGATTCACTCTTGGGTTCTCCCAAAGGAAGGTTGAGCCTTCACTTGGTAGAGATGTGAAAGCCTATGCATCGTTGTCTTCGAATCTGCATCCCGGGTTCAACCCCGCCAAGCTTCTCGCTTGTCCCCGCAGTGACTATTGCCAGCCACTCTTCATTTTCATTCGCTGGGTCGCAAGAGCTCCAAGAACATGTGGACCTCGGTCTCCACCTGTTCAACGTCAAAAGAAGAAAACATGGTCAAGATGTCATGTTCTTCTTCAATTCCTGATGGATTTTCAAACCCTTATGCCGGGTATCTCACGTCAGAATAACCTACTCGTGGAACTCTGGATGTATCTATCCTTACCCTCACATTAGATGCTCATTACCCCACGTTATCTTGTGGAACTCCAGAGCTCAGGGGGGCTGTGCCTCAGCAATCATGCCGAAAAAGACCAATATGACGTCCAAAGTAAACGAAGTCGTTGGACATCTCCCAACACTTCTTCCAGATGGACCAGAAGAAAGTCCTTTCACAGAAGCTAATTGGAATACACTGCTAGCTATAATGGATACGGTCATACCTTCGATCAGCAGAGAGAAGAAAACTAGCAACTCTAACCAAAGACCAATTTCCGAGACCGAATACCAAGCGACTGTTGACCAACTTGTTGTTGACCCACCAAATGAAAAAGATCTAAATGACTACTTCAATGAGCGCGCCTCGGACATTCCCGCATTTCACGAACTTCTCAAACGAATGCTGGCCCATTACACACCGGAAGACTCGAGGAAAGGACTAGGTTTCATCCTCTCATCTCTCAAGTATATCCTCCCCATCTCTCAAACATACAGTCAGAGAAGCCAAATACCAGAGCTAACCTTCATACAGCAACCGGGTAGGATCCCGCATCCTCACCGGCTACACAACCCTCTTCCACGAGCAGCCCATCCTCATCCGAGAAGAAATCCTCGAGCGATGGCGGCTCTCCTATCTCCCACCACTAAACCTCGTCTACAAACAAATGACCGCATTAGGCAAACATGTCTGGCTCAAGACCAGTCCTACCTTCCCAAAAGTCACAGGGTACACGCCTCTCCCGCACCATGTCAAGCCCAAGTCAAGTCACGAGTACGATTTTCTGCAATTTTCACCGGGGGAAGAACCAGAAACGATCGAAACGGATGTCGTAATTGTCGGCTCTGGCTGTGGTGGAGCGGTCTGTGCTAAGAACCTTGCTGAGGCTGGTCATCGTGTACTGGTTGCTGATAAAGCATATCACTTTCCTGCATCGCAGCTTCCCATGACCGAGGAGGCAGGCGGTGTCCACCTATACGAGAACGGAGGTGCTGTATACAGCGATGATGGATCAATAGTCATCGTAGCTGGAAGCAGCTGGGGAGGCGGAGGCACCGTCAACTGGTCCGCAAGTCTTCAGACGCAAAGCTTCGTCCGGAAGGAATGGGCTCAGGATATGGGTCTTACGTTCTTCGAGACTGCGGAATTTCAGGAATGTCTTGATAGAGTGTGTGATCGTATGGGTGCTTCGGCGGAGCATGTTCGTCATAATCATGGGAATCGTGTGCTCCTCGAAGGGTCTAGGAAGCTTGGGTATCATGCTAAAGCTGTACCGCAAAATACTGGCGGTACAGAGCATTACTGTGGGCATTGTACCATGGGATGTGGCTCAGGCCAGAAGCAAGGTCCAGTTGTGTCTTGGTTGCCAGATGCTACAAAAGCCGGAGCTGAATTTATGGAAGGCTTTACGGTGGACCATGTCATATTTGACGAGTCTTCAGGCGTCAAGAAAGCCGTGGGAGTGAAAGGGAAGTGGGTGTCACGGAGCGCGAATGATGGTGTGGAAGGTCCACTTTCCGGACGAACAGTACGAGAAGTTATCGTCAGAGCGAAGAAGGTCATCATCTCATGCGGCAGTCTATGGAGTCCTATCATCCTTCTCAATAGTGGTCTGAAGGTCAGTAATTTATCTCCAATTCAAAAAGAGCACGTCTAAACCCTCCAGAATCCCCAAATCGGACAAAACCTCTACCTCCATCCAGTCAACACGGTCACCATGGTCTTCAAAGAAGACGTCCGACCATGGGAAGGTATGTTCTCCCCCCCCCACTCCCTCCACTCACTGAATCCAAATAATAACACCCCGACCTCAGGCGGCATCCTAACCAGCGTGTGCACCACCTTCGAAAACCTTGACGGCCACGGCCACGGCTCCAAACTCGAAGCTACAATCATGCTCCCCTCCCTCTCCCTCGTCCTCCACAACTGGACCTCCGGCCCCCAATACAAATCCCACGCCCTCAAATTCCGGCACACCAATGGCTACATCTCCATCGCCCGCGATCGGGACTCAGGACGCGTATACAAAGATCCCGTGAGCGGGACCCCACGCATCCAGTATACGCCAAGTGAGTTCGACCGCGCGAATATCATGGAGGGCGTTGTGGCGCTGGTGAAGATTGCGTATGTGGAGGGCGCGGAGGAGATCCATTTGGTGAATTCGGGGGTGAAGCCATTTATTAGATCGGAATCATCGTCTGAGTCCTCGAATGCTGGGATCACGGACCCGGACTTTACGGCTTGGGTGGCGGAAATCCAGAGGATAGGCAATAAACCTCCTATGGCAGGATTTGCATCCGCACATCAGATGGGCACGAATCGTATGAGTGTCAATCCGAGAGATGGCGTCGTTGATCCCGAGGGAAGAGTATGGGGAACGGAAGGGCTGTATGTTGCGGATGCGAGTGTGTTTCCCAGCGCGAGTGGGGTTAATCCGATGATTACGAATATGGCGATAGCGGATATGATATCAAGGGGTATTGGGAAGGAGTTGAGTGATGACTCTGACGAGATGGAGGAATGAAAGGGTGGTGTCGTGTTAAATATTGTGACTTGTATCATATGATCCAGCGACACTGGGGAGTGCTTATTCAAGACTGCGTTTTGCCAGCTATGTGTCACTTATTTTATGCTTTCAGCGAGCATTCAGGTTGAAATCTTGGTAGATTCTCCCATTCTATTTCCAATGTCAAGATCGACATCCAAGACTCCGCTCTAGATGAACGTACAAGCATAACAACATTACACTTAGGAATTCGCTCGCTGAATGTATCAGTATCCTACCAGTCATGACACCACTGTTCCCTTCCTGCCTTCCCATTGTTATGAATATTCTCCTAGGAGAAGTTCACTGTTCAGTGTAGACTATGTAGTTAGTCGAATCTGATCACGCTACAAAGCCTACAATTTCCTCTCCAGACAAGCAATCAGACATTGGCAATATCGACGTTCTCGAGAGCAGCCACCTGCCCCTTTTGCTTTCGCAACATGCCCGAATAGAAGAACCCCATATTTCCCTTCAAAGTAGTCAACATGAGTCGCGGAGAGGCATGCAATGAGGGTCCTCAGATTTGATACAAAAATAGTCATGGAAGTATGATTCAACTCAAGATATACACAACACTCATGATTTGCGTCATCACTAATTACCCTTCCTCGCTGTCTTCTCTCCCAAAAGTCCAAAATCAAATCCCACAAGCAGTATCCCAAACAAAAAACCCCCAAATCAAACAATCCCAACCCCCTCACAAACCTCCTCAACCCAACCACCAAATCCTCCACGCCCTCACACCTCCAAAACAAATTCTCCAGCATCTCAATCGCTATTAGAAAACCCACGGTGCATGACTGCCACGACATCAGTTCCAATACAGAAAATGCTAGGATCTAGAGGAGGACGTACGTACCATGCTGGACATGAAGGTTCTCTGGTATAGTCGAGCTGGCTGGATATCCATTCGCCGATGCATAGAGTGCAGTATACTTGACTACAGCCGTTGGGGCTGCGGCAGTGAGCTGTCGTGGTGGTGATGGTGGTGAGGGGTTGACGGCATATGTGGCAGGATGTGTTGGTACTGGGGCGTGGGTGAGGGCGAATGCTTGTTTCGCCGGGGCGAGTGAGGATGGACCAGCTTGATGGTGTTGGTAATGCAGGTGGGAATGACGATGAGGGAGAACGAAGTGTGGGTGTTGACGTCCCAGAAGATGATGGAGTCATGATCGTTGATGAGGTAGCCGAGTCTGATGAAGTCTGAGTAGAAGGCGGCGTCATGATGGCTGATGATGTGGAAGAGTCGGATGAGATTGACAGTGGACCAGTTGGAACTGAAAGAGGAAGCTGGGTAGAAGATAGGAACAACCAATTTGGGCTCCTCGGCTGCGGTATAGATACATCTGAGGCGGTGCTCAATGCTGGTGAGCTAGGAGTATGTCGCATGGGTCGAGAAGATATATCGAAAGACCTCGACGATCGTGATGATGATGCGTTGTTGGCTTGCAGTAGCCGAGTTTCCAAAAATTCGATACGATTCAAGAGAAGTTGTACGCCGTTGCGTGTGATAGGTGAATTATCAACGAGTGTTGACTCACCAGAGCTAACTGAAGATGGAGGGTGAGTCGTTGAAGCTGGTGGTAAAAGAGGCGGTGTGCCGATTTGACCATTTCGTGACGGCGGTGCTGGATCGGTGCCACTATCATGTAAAGTTCCGCGGGGTTGTGGATGACTTTGATTGATATGTGCATTGTTTATAGTGACGTTCAGATTTACGTCCGTTGCAGCTTGAACAGATCCTGATAGAGCAATTCCAACGACTGGTCCATGTCCACGAGTCGATCGAGTGGATGCGTGTGTGCGCCGAGAAGATATCGATGATGGTGATGTTGATGTTGATGAGAGCGAGGAGCCTGTGATCGACTGAGTCGGCGAAGACTGCTCTGGGCCAGTTAGTTGTGTTGAGCTTCTTCTAGACGGCAGCCAGCTCCAAGATGTCATCGTTGTAACAGATGATGGATGCGAAGATCCAGAAGAATGGTTTGTTTCACGTGAAGGAGCCGCTGAGCGTCTCATCCGCGATCGTGAGGACTGGGCTGATGGAGTTGGTGGAGGCGATGGAAGATACCGTGTTGAATTAGACGATGTTGGAACACTTCTGATTTGTTGAAGTGGTCCTTGATGAGATTCCGCTTCCGATCGAAGTATGTGCAACCATTTATGTGCCACAGCGTCAGTTTGTCCATGCCGACCTGGCTTCTGATGCCAGCGAGGGCAGAGGGTTAGCCATGAAATGGTGCTTAGGACTGCTAGTAGCCGAGCTTCGTCTGCTACATGCCGCACCAACGAGATCTGGGAGAGTGAATCAAGAACATGGCCAGCCTGTAACAAGTGTTGGCGCTTAATGAAAGAATTTCTGCATCGCAAGCCTTTCTGAGTGGTTCCAATACAAGTGAAGTCAGGCTCTTCGGGGTAGACATCCAGGACAGCACGGGCGTTCCAGAGTGACATGATGAAATGTAGGAATTGGAAAGAGAAGTATAAATAAATGGAGGGTACGAAGACAATGAGAGCTTTCTTCTGGAAGTCTTTTTTATCTAGATCTTTGAACGAGGCTTAGAAGGCTGACTTGCTTCGCTGCCCCAGTGGCCACTCCTACCTCCACATGGGCCCAAAGCCCACACCGAAGTACTTCCTAAAGGAGCTTGCGGATCTCCCTATCACATCCATCCTTGAGTCCTTCTAGGGGTCGCTGTACTCGACTAGAACCAATGTTTGTAGCTCTTAGTTCTGCAAGTCCTGACGAATGATACCTCTTTCACACCCTCCACCTCAGTCCCGACTAGATACGACAGTCCTGCCGCAGCTCCCACCAATCGTCTTCTTTTCATCTTTTATAGGACATGGATACGACAGCAAACGAAAGAGCCAACAGAAAACGAAGGAAGGCAGCGAGCACAGCAGATTGGAGGAAATGTTGCTCAACCGCCTGACCGCGTCGGACTCGGGGCGGGCTTCCTCGACTGCCACACCAGATACACGACCACCGGCCAAGGAATACGGGAATAGAGCGGCTACCAGGAAGTGCAGCTAGCAATTGAGACTTTCAAGCTTCATTTGCAGTGAAATTTCCCTCTTAAGCTCCCCAGATGGTAGGCGCTGCCATTCTGCAGAAGTTCTGAGACGAATGATGTATGAGACCCGTGAAGAGACCTTCGCACGCATGCTCACCCAGCATCCGAGAGCAAAAGCAGCAGCATCTCTCAACTTCGGAGATGTGCTTCCAGGGTAGACAAGTAGGGCAGAATAGAGAGATGGGAAGTCTGCCTACTCGGTGGGTCCGTACTCATTTCTAAATCTCGTCGCAGTCGAGATAGAAACGCGCAGAAAACAAAGTCGAGGGCCTCCCAATTGCGGCCGCAACTCGCAATGAGCAACACCGGGCAGTGTCACATCACCGTTCTGAGAGTACAGCCGGGGTAGAATATCGGAGAGACGGCGGAGACATTTGCCTGAGAGATGCTAATGTTAGTGAGCAGGAAGTCGAGAGAGAGTTTTGCGAATTAACACAAACCTTGAATTGTTTTTAGCGAGGTCTGCTGACCAGCCCCTACGAATGTGACTTTTGCTAGAAGAGTAGCCTTTGCCGAGAGTCCTTTCCTCGTAGAAGATAATGATCCAATGGCAACTATTTGACCCCTCAAGGGAAGGGCCAACGTTTCAATCTTGACTCAGGGTTGGGCAAAGAAGGAAATCATGTGACCATGAACCCCCCTGAATCTTACAGGCAAGAGCTCTCTCAATTTTAATCTCGGTGATGAACCTAAGTATTCATTATTTAAGCCTTCACTAGTTCCTCAAACGGCGAGACTTTGCGACTTCCGTAAAATTTCTTTCGCCCGGAACTTTCATCTTCTTCTAATGCAGGCAAAGAAGACTTCCGTATGTCTACATCGCCGTTCCCTAGTGAGTGAGTAGGTTGACCGAGTCTTACAGGCACTTTAGAACAGTAAATAGCTCGTCAATCGGTGGTTGAGCGTGGATTTGATTTAAGTCCAAAGGGAAAGTTCTTTCCCTTCTCATTCATGGCCGAAGACATAAATGACCACATACATTCACCAATGTGGGATCATCCCACGATTCTCCTGAGACTTCCATAGCGATACGCTCAATGCTCTCATTCTCGATCTCGGAGTATGATAGTAACTTTAAATGTTGAACTCAAAAGCCCAAGCGGTCTTAGCATCCGCTTGTGTTTGGTACACCGGAAACCGGAGTACACCTCCAGAGTAGGTATGAGTGTAGAGTCCACGGTTGCTGGGGCCTGTGACGACACTGCGCAGACCAGGATCGTCGAAACCCAGTGTTTGAATGGTGATAGACCCAGCTGCTGGTAGGCCAAGTGCTCCCAGATTTCGAACCTCGATTTCCCAACTTCCCGTCTGAGCGCGGACACCTGTGAGGATTCGGACTTTTCTGTCGGAACCTATGGTAGCAAAGACATCAAAGGCACGATCACCTGAGCCTGTTGTCGCTAACTTTGTCCCAGTCATACTTTGTGCATAGTAGTTGTACATTTGCCATTGACCATTGGGCTGATAAGGGGATTGTGCATTCGGTCGATAAACAAGTTCAGCGAGGAAATCATGGAGCTCTCCTTGGCTCAGCCAGTTTGCTCGTAGTCCAGTTGCATTGTAGCGTTCGAGTCGTGCCTGATGGAACAACGTCAATAGCTGACATCGAAGAGGAGAGAGAAGGAACGAACCATGTGCCACACGTTGGCGGAATTAACTCGATCTTCGCCGGCATTGATATACTCATTGATACAGTATGATCGTCTTGGAGCACCATAACGGGCGAAGAATGAGTTCATTGTAACAACATTGACCTGAAGGTCAGAGACAGGGTTGGTAGCGGCCGCAAGGATGTGCCAAGTATATTGATCCGGGATTACATTTTGAGCCACAATGTACTGAGATTGTGTTAGCAAATCGAACATAAATTACATCTTCTTGAAAGGCTAAGCAGTACAAAAGAAGCAGCGAACTGACCTGCATGAATTCAGTCCACCAGGGATTGTTGTCGGTTGGCTCGGCTGCATGGGACGGGCCGATGAGAGGGATGGCTCGCGTGACCCCGTCGGCTCTAAAAATGTATGAGTTTGTAGGCTTAGAACAGATTCCAGATGCGAAGGGGACTCACCTAAATCTCTGGTATGTCCTTTTCCAGGTCTCAAGGTATTGGGACAATGGTCTCTTCCAGAAGATAGTGTTGTCAGCTTCGTTCCAGATATCAATTTTGAGTCCGGGAAGCATGTTGTTCGCTTTAATATCGGCGATGAGCCTGTTCAGGAAGGCATCGTAGCTAGCCCAGTTGCCATTATCACCCGGCCAGGCCGTTGAAATGTTGGTTGTATCAGTTCCCCAAATATCGTGTACAAGAAGCTGAAATTCTCCTCCGTATTTTCGGGCAGTTTGGTAATTACTCAAGGTCGATTGAAACCGTGGTCCGTATTCTCCCCAATGCCAGCCACGTTGACCAACGTTGAAGAGCTGGGCACCACCTGCGCGGAAGTATTTCAATTTCGGACCAGTATAAAAGTTATCTGGGATCTGATTGAGCGTGTCGGGTGTCCCATAAATGATGCCGCTGGCAAGTTGTTGAGGAGAACCTTGTCGTCCAGCCAGATCAACAACAGCTGTCCGTCCAGTCTGTCGATTCTCGAGGTCAAGAGGCGAAGCAGCCACAGAATACGCCAAAATTGAGGTAAGAAGGAACTTCATCTTGATTTTCGAGCGCCTTTCTGCTTTGAAGAAAAGTGATGAGGTTGATTTTGATTTTGATGTCTATGTTTGCAGTGCCTGGCCTGACTTTATAGATGACTCTCAACAGACTTCTGAACGGGATGTTACGTTCAGCTACCCCACAATACTACCCCGCAAAGAAATGAAATCGTGAGGAGAGAAGATGCCAATACTGTAAAGGTACGGTCATGACTTAAAGAGCTCCGATGGGGGTGGCAAACCTGAGCATAGAGGGAAGGTGACTTTCCATGATAGTGAATGCTAAGACACTGTGCCATAGCTATCGTTTTCTTGGACGGAGGCTTGGAGATCCAACATACATGCTCAACGTCGGCTCAGAACTTAGAGAGAAAGAAGGTGATTATCCGACAGAAGTCGATCACAGGCCGGCGCCTTGGCCACCTGACACGCTCTTGTCAACAATGACAGATAATATTCCGCTGAATAGTAAGGCTCGGCACTGCCTGATACTGGATCGTGTCGTCGCAAGGCGAGGAACTGGCAACTGCCATCCCCCACATTTCTTGGCCACCCCTCCGGAATGGCCAAAAGTACTTGCGCTCCAGTAGGGTAACGGGCACTAGGCAAAAACACTCGAGTGCTATGCAACGAGGCCACGGAATGAAGCACGAAGCAGAGTAGTCTTTAGTTGAAAGGAGTTCTTGTTGACGGCTGTCGTGGAAATTCTCAAAAGATCTCAATCACCAACGAGACGCTTGCTGAGGCCACGTCGTCTCATGTCTTCTCAACGAGAATCGCCAGAATCGTGACAGTAGGTGCCGAACTCCATCTCAGAAGATAGATACATGGCAAGACGATCACATCATGGTTTGATATGTTTGGCGGGGTATAAACAAACCTCTTAGAACATGTACGAGCTGCGAGAGAGCGGGGATTTTGGATGACCTGCCATCATGTGACCAAAATTTGTCCTGGCCTTAGCATCTCCTTCAATATCTGTTCTCGGTTGTGCTCTCTCCAGGACACAGACATTCAAGTCGAAGCGGGCATTCACGAAGGTCCTTATCTTCCTCTTCATTTTGCTTCTCCCTCTAGGTATGCAGCCATTTCGTATATAATTGCATGTGTCTATCATTCTGTCTTTGACCTAGGCGTATTTTGCAAGTGCAAGGAGAGTGTATTGTCCGGGCTGCTACAGAGCATATCATTCTAACTACTTGAACATATCTTTCGACATACTCCACGCTCAGCGAAACGTAAAGATATTCAGCTACGCATAACGCCATCCCTTCAACAATTCGTCGAGCTTTCGAGAAGCTATAGAAATGGTTGACTGTGAGACGTCACATGGATAAGAGCCATTCGGCGACGATGGTTGATCTTATTGTCTCATCAGTATCACGAACTGACATGCTTGCTTGCGTTACTCAACGTTGAAGAGACGTTTAAAGATCGATTCGCAATTCCTTTGTACCCAAGTTTGCCTCGTCGAGGTTTTCAAGTTCTGTTGGTCACCTTAGGTCTATGCGAGGCAGTATTTGGATACCCCTTTTGCTGTAACATACTCAAACAGCATGGCTCGTATGCTGATTGTAATTGCAGCTTCTTGTGTGGTTAAGTTCAGTTGCCATTCAGTACTCACCTGTCCTAAAAGTGGGGCCATGTTGGCTCCTCCACTGTTGACTGCAACTTCATCCGGCCTGATCGGATTCAAGATCGAAAGTCTTCATAAATTTTCAATTGGCTTGAATTGAATGCAGAATAGAGATTACTCATTACATCTACAATAATCACTTTCGGAATGCGCCTCCTTAACACCACCACTTTGGAGCTGGAAGAAATCATCGGAGACCGTCCAGCATACGCGATCCTTTCCCATCGGTGGCAAGATGACGAGGTTTCCTTTCAAGATGCGATCAAGGGTAAAGCATCCGACAGAGCTGGACACAGCAAGATTGATATGTGCTGTCGCGAGGCCGTGAAGCAAGGGTTGAAATATGTCTGGATTGATACTTGTTGCATCGACAAAAGCAGCAGCGCAGAGCTGACTGAAGCCATAAATTCCATGTATCAATGGTATCAAGATGCAGAAGTATGTTTTGTGTATCTTTTCGATGTCGATGAGTCCGAGGTCGGTACCCAGAATACAGAGGAGCCTGGTTTGCAATTCAGCTGCAGCTCGTGGTGGACCCGAGGATGGACACTGCAAGAGCTCATTGCACCACCGACTTTAGAATTTTACAACTCGACCTGGAGCTTTCTCGGATCGAATCATGACCTGGTTGACCTGACCACAACGATTACAGGTAAACACAGTAAGATGCTCGTCGGAGCAAACCCGGACTCGTTCAGTATTGCCCAAAGAACGTCATGGGCATCAAAGAGGACTACAACGAGGCTTGAAGATGTTGCATACAGTCTCCTTGGTATTTTTGGCAATATGCCGATGTTATACGGCGATGGGAGCGAGCTTTCATTAGATTGCAGGAAGAAATCATGAAGCACTCGAACGATCACTCTCTATTTGCATGGAGCGTTGAGGGAGAGGGTGATAAAGGTCTCCTGCCAAAATCTCCTGCCAACTTTCGACATTCGCACGATGTCGTCCCTTCAATCAATAGACTCAGCCATGTTCCATACTCTGTCACAAACTTTGGGCTGTCCATCACATTGGCTTTCGTGCCTTGGGCTATGGAGACATATTTTGTAGCACTCGATTGTGAAAGAGAGGACAAATATGACAGTCGGATCGGTGTATACCTCAGATTACTACCAGAGAAGGATCAAGCTGCTAGAATATCTTTGGATGGAACAGACTTCAAGACATTTGAGGTGAGGAGCCTTCCGCTAGTTCATCTTCGGCAGATATACGTTCGTCAACAAGTTTGGACCGTTCCTCCTCAACCAGAGCGACTCTATGGCTTCTGGATACGAACTCTTCCTTCAATGATCATGTTTGCAAAAGGTTCCAGGTTTGCTACAACGGACTGCAATCAACCTATTTACAGAAAGGAAATTCTATCGAGATATAGGTGGGATGATAGGGAGCGTTTTCTCAAACTTGAAACGGGAGAATGTGGTACAGCAGGCAGGATTTGGTACGAATCAGAGGACCAACGTCTATATACTGTATTCAAGATCGGATTCGATGACGGGTTCAATCCTGTCTGTCTTTGTTCAACTCACGGGGTGGAGGAGTCGTTGCGAGCCCTCCCTGTTTCGGATAATAAGTGGCTACAATATCCAGTAGGAAGGAAAGACCGATATCTGCAAGGCGATAGGTTTATGGGCCTTCGTGAGACTGTGCACCTTGTCACAGTTTCAATAATTAGGGAAGTGGCTGGTGGCAGAGAATGTGGGTGGTTGATATCCATCCTGTGTTAACTGACGAAGAGAAGAGCAAATAGAAGATGTGTTGTAATTTTTGACACAAAAACAAGTAATAAGTGGAATTGTATACAACAGAGTAAGACTCACAAGACTTTATTGAGGCACTTTTACGACACGCCGCACGTCGTCGATCCTCGCTTCGCCTCGACCTCATGACAACGACACCTGTCTACGCCACTCATGCGCAGACCACAATATCAATAAAGGCGCATATTTCCGGAACAAAATCTCCGAATGCGATAGTTTAGAGTCTTGGGAATGCAGGCTCATTCGTTACGGCGTTGAATGCGTCCCGCACCCCGAAGAAACAAAGTCGATGACATGTTGCATTTGACATCATCACTTCGTTCGCGTAACAGACGCGGTAGGCATCACTATCACAGCAGCACATAAATATCACCACGACTACCATTTTCATTGCAGCCATTTTCTCGATGTTTACCACCAAGACAAATAAGCATACACCAAGATCAATTTTCTACAAACCATCTACAATCATATCACGCAAAATGGCGCAGGCTTCTATCCCGGGAGAGAACTTTGAGGTTCGGCAAACATCAGCAACCGAGGACTGGCACCCAGATGTGAGTAATCGGAAAGGAGACACCAGGAGACATTTATTCCGATAATCCAAATATATGAAGCTAGCCACATATCTGGGGTTCTGCCACTGACTTCGCCACAGCCATCCAAGTCCCTCCCATTGGACAAAGCCAGACAGGCGCTTATTGATGATATTATTGCTCTGTACAGTTGTGAGCCGACAATCGAAAGAGTCAAGAGATATACTCCCGACTGTGTGTACGATGACCAGTTTGTGTACGCCAATGATCGGTAAGCTTCCCTGCCCGCTACTGAGAGTAGAGCTAAACATCGGCTAGCTACAAGATGGCAGGTCAATGGTTTGCCCTTCCGAAGCTCTTCAAAGCTTCCAAGAATGAAGGCTATGAGATCGTTCGCAGTGACGACGAAGTCATCCAGTTCAAGAACGAGCAGGTAAATCCCACCACTTCCCCAAAGCAACCAACGCCACTTTCTGACAACACCTAGTCCTGGACGTTCAAGATCATCCCTAAGACTGCAACTATCAACGCTCTCGTGACTCTCTCACTTGACCCAGAAACTGTCCACAGTGACTTTATCAGGGTCAAGTACCACAAAGATCAAGCGAACGACAAGGATTACTCTCACGAAGGACTTGGCTTCACTTTCAAGAAGTGGCAGGCTGATCAGGTGGCGAAGCACATGGACAGCAAAGAAGTCGAGGCGTTCGAGGCTGACAAGATTGCCGGCAAGGAGCATGTGAGAAAGTATGGCGACGGAAAGGGAGAGGCTCCCCAAAAGAATTTGTAGGAGTTGTGCAACGTGAGAGGATCTTGATTATTTGAAGGCATTGGCGGCATGGATCATCGTAACATTGAGACAAGTTTTTAAACAAACCTCGCTACGTGAGTATCCGCTCGTAACTACGGATTTTGCCATTTATTGTTCTCTTGATGTATGAATCAAATATTTCATGGCGCCTATCCAAGCGATTAGCCCCATGCGGGCGGAGTTTGCCAGTAGAACATTCTCTTGACCTTTCAAGCGATACATGAAATCTTAAAACTTGAGGGTCTGAGCCATGTGTATTGGCTCAAGCATCATGTCATACTGTTTTTGTTGTTAATATCGGCGAAAGATGTGTTTGAAAGCTATGCACACGATTAACAACACGATCAACTTGCCAGAACGTTACTTCCGTATGCCACAAGCATCATAGTCTACGATCAAACCCGTTTTGATGCAACTGTCAAATGAGAACTCTTTAACAGCCGTGGAGGATGAATCCCGGAGTTATCTTTGTTTGCCGCCAGAAGGCTTTAAGCGAACAGACCCCTATTCTGCATTGGAAAGCAATCTTGAAAGGGACTCACAAGTATTTAAAAAGAAACACTCATCTCGCTAAATTGGATTTCATCTCATCCTCATACCATTCACCTCCCATCAAAGTCTAACCACAATACTAAGCGACACACAGTACGGAGTAGGACACTACAGTTTCTAGTTATCTTATATATTGGCGTCTCTAGTCAAGGATTTTTCTCAAGTCCAACTCAAACAACAATTCCGAACTTCAAGCAACGGATCAACAACAATCTCTCATCGATCTCGGGAGAAAGCCCAGAGACTCAAACCATCACACAATAAGCGAAATCCAACAACTCAGCCAAGATGAGCAAGCGAGAGATCAATTCGGTCCAGGATGCAGAGCTCCCTGCAACCAAGAGGCCAAGTACCACACAAACAGCTCAGACCACAACGACAACGAAGCCAGTTAAGGTGTCTCATCCCATCAGCTACTTCGGCAAAACAACCAAGAGAGGTCTCGCGTCCGAGAATGAAGAGCCAAGTCCAAAAAGACAATGTATTCGTCCCGTCGGAGAGACAAAAGAGACAGTGGTAGCGACCAAGGAGACTCTCGTAGCGAAAGCCAACACCGTCGAACAACAGTTCAGCATGGACGAATTTCTCGATACGTGGTTCGGACCAAACAGAGAGCAAATAAAGTCTCTTCGCTTCACCGGTTTCCGTCGCGTCCGAAAGCCCATTGCAAAGAAATTCGACCTTGGCAACATCAAAATCGACCCCATCAGTCATGGACCTCGTCCTAAGATCAAGGCGACCAGAAAGAAGACTGTCAAGAAGGGCGACTTTGCCATCTTCGAAGACGATACCGCCACAAGAGCCACCAACCCAACACAGGACGATACCAAGAACAACTCTGCGTTCCAGGACTTTGTCTCTCTAGACGCAATCGTCTCATCCACCAGTTACATCAGACGAGGCACCAAGACAGTAATGCAGCTAGCCGGTTGGAAATACGCCAACTACGTTATCGAATGGCTCACACCATTAGCCGACTATCTGGACTTCATAACACCATACAACGGCCCAGGATTCGAGGGACGAATCTGTAATTGGACGTACAGATTGGAGGCGAGACGAGAAGAAGGTGTTCCTCAGCTCAGAGGAGCTCGATATTCGACTGTGCAACACCTCCATCCCGACAATGAGGAAGAGTGGTTCAAGGTGGAGGACGTGGAGGAACTAGCTGCGATCATGGAGGATATACACCAAGTCGTGAAGCATTACATGAAAAACGGGGTGCTTCAGGAAGGAGACATAGCTCAGATGAGAGAACACAGCAGGAATACACTTGGGATGATTGCTGGGTATTGCTTTACTTTTGGCGGAGGCGTGGATGTGGGTGGTCTCATTGAAATGGGCTATCTCGAAGATGGGAAGAGAGACCCGGATTTTTTCAGACGACTGATGACGGCGTGGACGAGGATCGTGGAGTTGTACTTGGATGAACACTTCGAAGACTACTGGTGCAAGATGTATAGGTTGCATGTTTGGTGGGTTAGAAGGCTGAAGAAGAAAATTGGGTGTTATGAGGTGAATGATTTCATCGATTGGGCGGCGATGGAAAGCTCCTGGGGCGATGATATTCCGCCGTGCGAGCACTTTAGAAGATTTGGAGGAGTGGCCAACGTGATCAAGGAGATCTATATTCAGAAGAGAGGTTTCAGATGGGCATCGACGAGTTCGTGTATGACTAAGTTTGGTGGAGATGGGCTTGAAGGACACAGGAGCGATCAAGAGGTGGCGGAAAAGGAGTCGGAACGAATAAATGCAATCAATCCCAACCTCAAGATTAAACTTGCTCGTGATAGCTGCTTCCCTTTGAGACGTGATGATTCTTGCAATTGTCACCAAGCAAGCACCCCATGCCCTCACTGCCATGATTCTGAGTGCACATTAAGCTGTAATCAAAATTTGTGTACAACGAGCAGGGAAACCTTGCTGATCGTCTGGGCGTTTAGAGGCCCACTGAGAATTCTCTCTCCATCCCATCTGCCAGACTCCAAGCCACTTGTCTTTGTCTAATCAACCAAGATTTTCTCCTCCAACTCTCCGAAATTCTCGAAGAAGCTTTCGAATAATCTCACGCCATGCTCAACATCGTAGACACCGCCGCACTCACGAATACTGTGCATGCTCAGTTGGGGATTACCCAAATCCAATGTACGGACACCCGTGGCAGCGCTAAGCATTGGACCAATTGTGCTCCCGCAGCTCGAATCGTTTCTCACAACGAACAGCTGCAGCGGAACACCAGAACTCGTAGTCGAGTCTGCAGAAGGTTTGGCGCGGCGAGCGACCTCTTGTAAGAGGACGATACCTGGAGAATTGGTGGCATATCGCTGGTTTGCATTGATCTTGATTACGGTGCCCTTGTTCATCTCTGGGCGGTGATCGGACTCGTATTTGTGAGCATAATTGGGATTTACGCTATGTGCCATATCCGCAGAGATGAGGAACGATGCGCTGAGACTTTGCTCGTAAGCAGTGGCTAGATCTAATTCCTGCTCCCGGACATGTTCGTAGGAGTTATCGGATTTGGAATCGTGATTGCCTGGGAGGACGGAGAGACGCCGAAGTACAGCAGGCAGAAGATTGGAAGCGGCTCCTTGCGCAGACGTGCTACCGATCTCTTCGTGATCGAAACATGTCGTTAAGCGAATGCAGGACTCATCATCAAGCGCAGAAGGTGAAGAAAGAGATTCGATTAGACCTTGCACGGCGCAGTAAGTCATGCCGAGGTTGTCCAGTCTTGCAGAGAAAATCAGCTCGTTGTTGATTCCTCCAATACACGCTTTCTGTGTATCGTAGAGAACCATTTCGAAATCGACGATATCTTCTACTTCCACGCCTGCATGTTCTGCGATGATCTCTAGGACATATGGGTGATGTCTTTCGCTCATCAATTTTAAAGGCTTGAATTCCGCAGCATCTTCTCCCTCATCCTCCTCTTTCTGCTCCTTCTTTCCCGTACGATTCAGTTCTGCAGCAACGAGACCGGCGATAGGAAACAACTCCGTCTCTTTATTCGGGTCGAAAGTTGCGGAACGGTCGAGGTGGATCGCCAGAGTTGGGATTCTCAGAATCGGCCGCTCAACCTTGACCAACTTCTGCACATAGTTGCCTTTTCCATCTTTCACCATCGCCCTCCCAGCAATACTGAGATCTCTGTCGAACCAAGTGTGCCAAATTCCTCCTCCGTACGTCTCGACTCCGACTTGCATGAATCCAGCACCAGTCTTCTTGCTCACAGGCTTGAGCCGCAGACAAGGCGAATCCGTATGTGCCCCAATCATGGCAATAGGATTGCCTGGCTTCCATTTGTGTCCGATCGAGAATGCGACAATTGATGATCCGTTTCGAGTGAGGTAGAATTTCCCGCCAGGGCGGAGAGTCGACGCCCAACTATCCCGCTCTCTAACCTCCGAGAAGCCCGCTGCATGCAGGCGTTTGATTGCAGAGTGTACCGCATGGTAGGCTATTAAAGAATTAGAAAAAGATGCGGCCAGACTTCAGAACAGAGATTCGAAGGAGGGGTACACGTACGAGTAGGTGAAGCATTCACGAAATCGATGAAGTCGTTCGCTTTCGCAACGGCTGCAGAGACCTTCTTGGTAGCTGCCATTTTGACGGGAGTCGTAGTAGAATATGAGCGTCGGAATAAGAATGGGAGCAGGAAAACGTTCATATGGAGGAGGCAATTACTATTCAGTATATCTGCGATACTCTAGTCGGGCGATGAGGTTGGAAACCGCACCCCACTTCTTTCCCCATTGAGTTTAGTCGCACCTATGTAAGATTTCTTGGGTTGAGGCTGAACGATTCTGAGAGACAAAGGCAATAGAAAGAAAATGAACCCAAATGAAAGTAGAGACGAATCTTGGAGCACTGATCAGATGCGATATACTTGCTCTATCTTCAATGAGCTGCGAATTGTTCTTGCTGCAAGTGAGAAGCTTGAATTGCGGGGACATAACAGGGCTGCTGCTAGAGGCTTCAAGAAAACCAGGAACTTACAAAAGCAACAGGTAAAGGAAGTCAGTACGTGTATGGAGAGAGCAAGGAGAATACTGCCCTGTAGTGACGGATTAATAGACGTTTGTTTACTTTCGTTTACATGGCCACAGAAGTAGGAGCAACTTGAGCAACATTACGCTAGTCCGATTCAGGATAGGATTGGAAGTACTTGCTGGCAGTTCGAGGGTCACGCTCACCGTTACTCAACTTCCAGAAACCGGGTTTCCTTTGAACTTCTTCTTCTGCTGTCCGTTACCCAGTATAATTCAGGACTCGCAGATTGGCCGTACTCCCCCAATGCCTTTACGCGTTGTCTCGATCGGACACTCAAATCGAGCATCGTCTGCCCTCACGTGTCGCGTGGTAGAAATCCAGCGGGAATAGAGTTGTGCCTGCGGGCTGTTTTACATGGCCGTCGGCGAGCCACTTGCAAGCGCAAGCTACCAAAGTAAGAGCTACTCGTACTTGACACTCGTTGTCTGGAGTGTTTCAGGAGACTTGAAGTCTCAAAATAGTTGATCTAAAAGAACTCTAGTCACCGGAGCGACCCGAAAGACACGAGTGTCTCTCGATTCCCGCTCTTCTTTCCGCTGTCTCACCATTGCCATTATTCCCCCGCGGGCAAAGATGCTCTCTTGCTAGCAAAGTACACGTATCTTGCCGAGGGGAAGGTCTCAAATCGTCGATCGTTGAGGATATATTTCTGAAGATCCCCTAGCAGTAGCTTCTCGTGGAAATGCACTTTCAAAGTTTCACTTCGTGCACTTCGTGTTCGCTCTTGTCTCGTTGTTTCTAGATGCCACCCAGGCAATTATCAACTGTCACCCCCGAATCGCCGAGGTTTATTCGGTACTTTCTCAATGCATGAGATGGGGACATGGTTTCTCTTCCTTCGTTCTCAATTCACAAGTGCCGAGGTGTTTTCGAATTCACTATATGGATTTTCGGCACTGGATCTTAGTCCTCGAGAATTCTCGCAAGCTAAGCAATGGTGAGGCGAAGTTCAAGACCAAGAAGCCAGAGGAAACGGGAGTGTTCAATGCTACGAGAACGACTACGGGAGAAAGTGCGGAGCATTCTTTTTATTCCCTAGCTTCCAAGACGTTGGGGAGGAACACAAGATGGTGCTACTGTTAGAAGAGCTGTGGCATAGAAGACTAGCATAGGTAGGGTAGTCGTCTTTGCCATCTACACATGTATCTTTCAAGCATGCTGCTTTATTCTATATTTCTTATTCCCAGCATTTTTGAATTTCTAGAGATACCTCTTCGGTACCAAAAATGCAGAAGGCCTCGCGTACTGGGCGATATATATTTGGCTGAATTGGGGCCGTTTGACAATTATTTCTCCTGCATGTGTGCATGCATGGCATCTGCAGAATGATCAAAGGTGTGTTGCACGACAGGAATATGGAACAAGTGAATTTTTTTTTGGCATTCTGGTGTTGGTGAAAACTGGAAAGAACAACTTGCTGTTTTCCTTCTTCCAGTGGGCTGACTAAATGCGGACGATTCATGCATTGATGCCCAGACCAGCCGATCCCTACACCGACCGACAACTCCCAAAGCCGGTGCTTTCGGATGTTGGCATGGCTCGCGATAATACATCGGTTAAGGTTATTTTTATTCGGATGGCAGAAAGTTTGTTTTCACAGAGTTCGAGCTTGGCTGTGGGTGTGATCTTCGGATGAGCGGTGTTGGGATGAGGGTTTGGTGTTGTTGGATCAATGCAAAAGGAAAAAGGTCACTGGTGCACTGCTGCTGCCCCTGAATCCAGTAGGTTCCAGCCTCAGCAAAAGGAATAGGTTGGAAATGGCTGGATCATATATCATATCCTAGTGATAACGCCAGGTCTCGGTATTTGGTGCTTTCTGAGACCGGAAGTGGAAGTGGACGAGGCTCCTGTATTGGGGCTGGGGCGGTGGTTGGATGGATGATCTGAGTTGTCGTCCGGTTTGAGATTTTCATCAGATCAGATCGTCGGATTTTCTTCAGTGAGAGACAAGTCCAAGGGGGACCGTTGGTGGCTGGTCGATAAGATCTCGAGGTCAGACGATTTGGGCCGAGCGGGGAGGCAATGATGGGGAGGGGCCGAATGGCTGGGTTCGGTCGGATCTTTGGCGTCATGAAAAGCAAAGAAACGTCTGAGAGGTCAACTTGATCGATGTAGTTTTTCTTTGCGTCGGAGGATTATTAGAAGCCACGAAGAGCCTGTGCGGCGCTCAGATGTTGGGGGTTGGAAAGAAGTCCAGATGGCTGGACCTCGCATGGATGTGGACATTTTGTTTCGACGTGGACGATGGTTGAATAGAATTGAAGGCTAGTCGTGTTGTTATGTGACAATTATTATGAGATGAGTGAATCAATTCTGATGGCACGCTGTCTAGTGAGGCAATGTGCGTTTCAGTGATTTCGCGGCAGGTGCTTCCGGAAGCTATTTTTCAGATGCCACAAGTTAGAATTGGGGCCTTCCGGGTAGAAAGGCAAAGTCGGAGGAGAACGCCGAAGAGCGTTGAATTTTGCGAGGTTTCCTCGTGGTTCTGAATCGATTTGGTTGACGCAATATGTTTGCAACAGTGGCGCCGCGTCGCCAGTCTCGAAGTGTCAATATTACGGCTTCATTATTGCTGCATTGGGATGATCTCTATAGCACGATGGACGCTGAGTCGGCTGGTAAAAGGGAACGACTTTTCTGGTACTCCAGACCCCAGTGGGGAAAGTCGGCGACCAGAATTCATCTCGGATGCAAATATGGAAAGATCAACGTCATAAGACCGTTTCTTAATGACGGTAAATTTATATTACCACAGTACAATACCAGACCTCGTTGATGGTTGTCGCCGTTGACGTACAACGACATACCTGGCATGCAGGCCAAACCATCTTGAGCTTCGTGCAGGTGCTGGGAAGTTCTGTCGGTACCAGTGGTCCAGCGTATCGACATCGACCGAGAATGGTTCCAGGGCTTTCCAAACAATTTATCCAGTCCAGTTGCAGTGCAGCAGCTCAAATCCACTTTCATATCTGCTCATCTACTCTTACTAATTGCATGGTCTCCTCCATATCTCCACCTGCTTTTAAAAGCCTCACGCATTACGATGATCTTGACCAGTTTACTAAGAGAAAGCTGGCGAGAGTGTAGCTTTCCTAGGGGCAGAGCTGCAGAGGTGGAGAGACCTTTGGTGTCTTTGGTACGTACAGTATCCATTATTAACACCAGTACCCGGGCCAAGCTGCTCAGGAACACACCCACTTTCGTGTAGAAACTGACTCAAACTCAAAAGACCCATCTGAGACATCACTATCGCGATGGACCCTGAAAGCTGCTCATTCAACGTTAATTGCTTGGCCGAGGACCATCCTCAAAGACCTCCTTCCAGACCAGGTCATGCCTGCCTTTAATGAAGCCGGGCTCGCCTTCCTTCAGTGGGGAAGCTGTGGGAGATTCGACGACGGCGAGGTGTGGGTGGAGCTTCCCATGATGCCGGGAAACGAACAGACTGGAGAGCAGGGAGAGCAACGACCATCTCCCTCATCCCCCATCCGCCGAAAGCAAATCCACTTCCAGCCACCAGATGGACGTGCGGCTGCCAACCATTTCCCCCAGCGCCAAAGAGCGATTGATAAACGCGGTGGCCATGGCCAGAGTTCAGCCATCTATGATGGTATGGTACAATAGTGACAATCTGGACGTACTGGAAGTAATTTATCATGACCAAACATCTGTCATCCTCGTTTTCGTATGTCAATGGGTTTCCAAGGCCTGGACCAGGGGTCGACGTCGTTATTAAAGTGACAGGCAGGGGGCATTCTAGGCACTGGCTTGTGATTTGCCAATTCGGGCTTTAAACAACCGCGAAGGCTTCTGAGCGAGCTAGGGCAGCACGCTCAGCATACCCTGCGAAAACTCCAAAAGCCCAAGGCCATGCCACCTCCACTTCTCCCCCCGGTGTTTCTTCGCTGCAGGAGTCGGTGCTACAGCTGCATCCAAGCTTCATTTGTGATATGATTGATGATCTCCATTCTTCTGTGCGCCGCGGAGGAGTCCGTCCCTTGCTCGCTCTCCTCGCGTCCACAGAAATCGCTGCTCTGGTTGACGAGGCGTCGAATGCTACTGCATACTTGCATACTTCTGCATACGGCCAACCTGCAGATGGAAACCGCTGGTCCGTCTTGACGGGTACGGACGAGAGAGCGAGGACACATATGGCAACTCAAGAAAAAAAGACCAAGAAGGGATGACAACGGAATAACTTTTACTTGCAGATGAAGAAGTCTCATTGGTCAGTTCGGGCTGTTCAACAGCTTTTTGTCGGGCATCGTGAGCTCACTGTTATCTTGATCAGCTTTGCAGCTGCTGTATTGGTCAAGTAGCTTGGAAATATTCTGCAAAGCTGCGTAATTGTCCAATCTCAAGACTCGGAAGATGAGGCCTCGAAACGGAAGCTCACAAGAGCCAGACGTATTCATCCAAAATGGGACATTATTGCTCGTCGTCCTTTCAAACAAAGTTCGACGGAGCCTAGATGTCGAGGGATGCAAAGGGCGAGTGATACCGCAGAATTCTGTTCCACGCCTGTTACAATATTGAGGATTCTCCCAGGGATTTCCCGTGTGTCCCAGTTTTGGAAAAGGGAAGGGATGAGGATTGAAATAATGACAGCTCGCATTCTCACACGTTATTCGAATCCCAAAGGCGCCAAAAGGGTCCAGAGGGAGATGACAACATCGTGAGGAGCACGCTGGCTCACGCAGGCCAAGAAAGGCGTGCTTAAGATCATCATTTTGCTCTCGTGTCTGCTTGATCCCATCTGCCATTCGCCATTTCGTGTCCCGAACATCTTGCAAAGTCTCTCCCTCCTCTCGCTGCGGGCCGCCATTATTCAAGCAGTTCTGCAGCTAGAGGATGCGGCTTTCTCGAACACGGCAAGGACGGGAGAACGGTTCTTGCGAAACCGAGCGAACAAGCTGGTGTGGTGATAGTGGTGAGATTGCACCAACCACCGGTCAGTCTGCTCCAGGGGTCTACATTAAGCGCGAGCAGGTACCGAAGCCGTGGGAAGACGGCGCAGGTTCGAATAAGACATGCATTCGAAGTCTACTTTTTGGACGGGCCAAGAGAGAGACCGCGTAGGCAAGTCTGCGCATGTGGGCTGTGGCAGTTGAGTACATTGCAGTATTAGCTTGCATACTCTTGAGGATTTGCGGCCGTGTACGCTGCGCTCATGCTTCTTGCTGCTGTCAGGCACACCGCTAGAGAGACCCTATCACCCGGGTGTGGATAGCTTCAATGCGCTCACGCAAGGCGAGCAGTCCACAGGCCTTAAAAACGCTGGTGGAGCTGTATCTAGTGCGGGCTTTCTGCAGGAGGTTGGAGTTCTCTGTAGTCACCGGCATTGATACGGATGCTGGATGTGAAGCTGCTGCACAGGGAGGGGGGGGGGGAGACAAGAAGATCTCGAAGCTAATAAAACCAACTTGTTCTGAGAAGGGGATCGGTTGCGAGACCGTCAGACGTGAAAATCAGCGAGAGTTGACGTTTGGTATTTTTGCTTCGTCAGGAGCAAGCAAAGGTGATTCAGCTCCCACCAAGCAAGGCAGTTCAGGCTCTATCAAAGACTGTTTTCGTGATTTGGTACCTCCCTAGGGTAAGGAATGCACTCTCTCTCCAACCAAAGCGATGCCACATCGAATTTCGGCAGCGCCTCACGGGTGCTTGCGTTGCTTGTCTTCTCACCTTTCTCGCCGAGGTCACACTGTTTCTGTCTGTCTCCCTCCTGCCTGAACGGATCTCCAGTACAATCATCCCGAATGATAGCCACGCAAGACTCAAGACTCAGGAGTGCAAATCTTTATCGTGGCGGGCTGGATAGCCGTTACAGCCATTATCCATCGACAAGAGATACAGCACGTCAAGTGAACTGGAAGTCAGTGCAACAAAAGTCTCCGAGTGAGACATTTCACAATCAGCGGCGGCTGGCGTTGTCTTAAGTGCAAAATGGGGGAGGCAGAGGAGCATGGGTAAATGGGGGATGAGCGAAGGGGGGAGAAGACGAGACCGTTCTTCGCCCCTCATCCTTTGAGTGATGGACATGGCATGGGATGATGGGAGGAAGAAGTCGCCCCGCTCTCTGTGCAACAAGAGTGCAGATGTCCTGTATTCCTCTACCCTACCGGTTTCTTCTGGATGCCACGATGATTCCCAATTTGTCCGAAATCCATCCCAAGTACCCAGAACGTTGGCGATATATGGCCTCAGGGGTAAAGTCGGACCTTGCATGGGCTCCAATATTATTCCACTCCTAGTGCCCACACAGCCAACCACCGCAGCTGTAGTCTCGTTTCACAACAAATCACAATCGCTCGCTAGTGCCCCTGGAGCTGCTCGATTAATTATGCTCAAGTTCCCTCCCCTCCCTCTTTCACTCCACCAAACGACCCTCCAAGTCAGGTCCACTTTACATCTACTTCTACGAATCCACTCTTCTGCCCTGCCTCACTTCTCCGACCCCAGTCGCTGGCGAGAAAAGCACATCCCGCTCTCAAAGACATGGGTTTGGTTCGCCAGCCCCAGCGTTGACGTTGCCCTGGTCTTTGCTCCCCTGTTCCCCTCCCTGTCTCTGTCTTTTCCTCTGGCCCTCAGGGCCGAAGCACCAGGTTCCTTCCCTGCAGTACCTGGTCCCAGAAGGTCCCCCCAGGTCTTGGTTTTCTTCAAGGACCAGGGCCAGTTAGAGGAAACTAGAAGGCAGGTAAGACCTGGCTTGTGCTGGCCCGCACAGGGCGAGCTGGGATCAGTGCCACATAGGCCAATCCTTCCAGAAATAATGTCGTCTGTACTGTTCCTGGCGTCCAGAAGTCAATGTGACATTGGAAATATCCTCATATCAGGTCACTTGCAGCCGCCCAATCTTGCTCGGAGATTCATCCTGCTAGCATATCTTACGAATTGTTTTGTTACTCTTGTCACTTCTGGTACCGTCAGACTCCTCTGCATGTCGCCGGTCAGTGAGAAGCAGATCTGTTCGCGAGAGGTTCCTGCTTCCGTCCTTGCATGAAAGAGGGCTTACTCCAATCTGCATCGTCAAGGAGAGCTCCCTTCACTGCTGCAGCTCCCTCACAACAGTAGCTTTTCTCGCATCTCAGCCCACCAGAACCTTTCGACCTACGCCCATTGGTCTCGTTTACGCACTGCATTGTCCTTTATAGCATGTTGTATTGAAACTATTTCTCCCTACTCAGGTACGAACACTTTGACTCCTTACTCACTCCTGTCCTATATCAGACTTCTTGTGCTTGAGATGTGCCAGACGAACATCGCATCTCTTGCTTCTTCTTCTTCCCTGCCCCATTCGGACACGATCATCCTTGTGGGTATACCACGGGGAATCAATTTCCTTAACATCAACCTTCGATCACATCCATGTTATAGCACGATCGTTATAGGGCCCGCATACTAAGAACACCCCAGCCAGGACGCCATCTTGTACAAGAGCAGAAGGTTATCAACCCGTGCCGCCGTCTGGCTCGACAATCGAATGCGGAACGACCTCGACCAAGACTTCTAAGATATATCTCAAGCAGCGTGCTGGGAAAACAGTTGTTAGGCTGTCCATACCTCTGCCTTGGAGCCGACACGCGACAGCAATATCCAACACACTAGCTCCGGCATATTGGTTGGGTCCCCCCAGTTCCATCATCAATCCTTTAAATATTCCTCTCCACCTGGATCCAATTATTCGCATTTGACTTCGCCAGTTGTCGTTCCTGCAATCTACCCGATTAACAACATGTTCACGTTTGGAAGTGGGAAGGCTCCTTACCCCACTGTCTACACCGTCACCTCACCGAAGAAGTCATCTAAGAAAGACACTCCTCCCCCGTCTCCTCTAAAAGAAACTCCTTCGTCTCCGGATTCTCTTGAGCCTGCAATCGATGGACCGCCATCTCCCGAACGGATACGAGCCTACACCGAGCAGATGAAGCGGAGCTCATTGTTCGGCAACAATTCCAGGACGAATACACTTTCATCTGGTGCCTCTTCGTCCCGTTCTCGCGAATCGACCATTGCCTCAACGGATAATGTAAGCTTGTCTAGACGATCATCTAGTCGATCCAACGCCAGCAGTATGCTTCGCCATGACAGACCAGAGAGTGTTCAGATATTCGGATCGCTGTTTTCCCGAAGTTCACGAAAGACGAAAAGGGACGCACACAATCTCGGTCTACGCAGTGCATCTTCACTCGGTCTAGATGAGATGGTAGTTGAGGAGGGTTCTGCAAAGGATCATTACTATGGCAAGAAGAGCAATTCCCGACGTCGGCATCTCATCTCAGGTCCATACAACTTCCAGCATGTTACTCACACGCGGCAAGATCATCTTCCTGACCTTGGACGAACGAGCAGGACCGAACTCGTCTCGGAATTCTCAGCCATTCGAGCCTCCCAAGCACCAACGCATGGTGAGTTGAAGGGTATCAGAGCTGAGGACTTGCATTTCGAGAACTTCTCGTCGGAAGCATTGAGCGTTCTGCCAAGCGAAGAAGCTCCTCCTTCAACTTCTCCTCAAACAAGTCCTCAACGACGCGTACTTCGCAAGTCTCTTCAACCAGCGCAAACATCTCCCCAGCGAGCAATGCTGTACACAAAATCACATGACAATCTGAGAATAGCACCGCCTCGGCCGCCTCGCTCTCCACTGTCGCCAACATGTCCACTTGCGCTGCCAGCGAGGACATCCTCACGCACAGCTTCGGTGCTATTCGACACATTCGATCCTCTCGCCACCACAACGATTACGAGACCTCACACGAATGCCGGATTCCGCAAGCCAGCTCCTTTCATTCTTCCTTCGCCGCCACCGACTTCGGATGAGCAGGAAGACGATGGCGCGCATGCGGTGACAACACCAGGGGACGAAGCATGGCCGTTGACAGCATCATTATCTGGAAATTTTGGTAATGAACTGGCCGACGTCCAGGAGGAAGAAGAGGACATTATGTCGAAGAGGTCGTCGCGATTATCGACCGCTAGCGCCGAGCTGAGAATGTCTCAGTCCGTGCCAGCGCTTCGACTCAAGTCACAGGCGCAAGTTGATAGGTCCGAGGCACGCATGTCCACGACATTGGGACAACCACTGACCGCAGCTGCATTCTCGGCCCCCAAGCAAGTCCAAACACCGACCGGCTTCCAATTTAATGATTCGTGGGAGTCCGATATTGACTGGTGTTATGAGAATGGGGAAGAAAGTTGTGATTATGACCACTGCTCTGAGGAGGGTGACACTCCTACAGAGACTGTCGCAACAGTCGTTGAAGAACCGCTTCAATTGAGCCTTCAGACAGAAGAGCGTACTTATCGCGGACGCTTTCGACCTTCACTTTTGGTGTCGTCAGCTTTCGATGCACCTGAGCTATCGCCAAGTTCCAATGACTCTACCCCTTCATCCGATCCCCGAACACCCGCAAACTTCTTGCGACCAAGTCATATCCGATCTCCTTCGCATGCTTCGTCGTTCAAGGAGTCTCACGGCTTCCACCTCTCACCTACGCTCCTCATTCCTGCTGATTTCCAGTCACAGATGGAGCAAGATGCCCTTTACACTGAGCACTACGGCAACGACTCGTCGAACGGTGCTATCTTCATGCAAGACTCTTATGTCCATGCCATCTCTCCCATCGACGAAGGCGAGTCAAGCACTTATTCATATCGCTCATCTGATTTCTCCCGTCGTTCTGCACGCAGCTCATCAAGCACACGTGCGTCTGGTACATCGAGAGGAAGCCAGGATTCGATGATGTTGCTTCGCCGCTCATCGAGCATGACCCATGCCCACCATAGCATAGGGTCTAATTCCTCTCTCCCAGACCTTGTCCCTTCAACACTTCGTCAAATTGATCATGATTTGTCTACAAGCATATCTGTGTTGACGGTCTCGGATGAGGTTGTTGACTCTGCTCCTTCTCCAGAAATCGGAGGTCCACATCCTGCTCTTGCTTCGATGCAACACCGCCGCAACAAGTCACTTGTTCTCGAGAGAGAGCTCCGCAATGGAGAGACTCAGTTGGTCCTTTCGAATTCCGCAGAGCAGAAGAAGGACAACACCGATGTGCTAAGTAGCCTGAGCCCAGTTGCAGAGGTGTTCCCTCATGCACCTGCTGAGGGCAAGTCACTGGTACACGGAAGAAAGACCTCTGCACCAGAGGCAGTCGCACCTCTCCGGGAATTCAAAGGACGAGCCCGAGCCTCAACTGTCGGTGGAAAACGAAGAGGAAGCTACATGCTCTTCCCCCAAATATAAACAACCTCATATCTACTCACCTGGATATGAACCGCGCCAAATATTGCGCGACACAAGCACCCTTAGCAAACCCAGAACATGTCTGAGTTTGCGATGATTGAAATGTTTGATATGATTTTATGTATTCCCTTGTTATCGTTTCTCCCTTTTCGCACACACGTGTGTCAATTATACCGGGCTGGCTTTTGGAGTGTATCAGAAAGGACGGGCATAAAGCTAGCTGGGTCAAGCTTGCGGGAAAGAGAAAAGCAGCATTGCGTTTTTAGGTATTTGGAGACTGTACTGTGTACCACTATTCTCGACTGTCTTTCATCGACCTTTTTGTTCCAAACATTATTTCTGGGTATCTCGTTTGTTGATCTTTCATTTGTTGGCGAAGGATGGGCATTTGTATGGTATGGATCTGGGTATTCATTTGGGCAGGGCCCGGGCCTGGGTAGGACCGAATTCTGGGAAAGGAAAATGCTAGGTGCGAACAGGATACAGATGGCATCTGGGTGGTGCAAGAGCAAGCCCATCTGAGATAGCAAAGCCACGAAGGCTTGTTGATCGGCTTACTGGTATGGAGATGGGCATTTTTGGACGGTGACGAATGAGATGACATTTGTTCTCTTACAGAGAGAGGATGGTGAGGGTGCTCGCCAGACAGAGAGTAGTTCTTGAAGGCGGACTATTTGTGTGATAAGAAGGACACGGGGAAGGAGGAAGATATTGTTCAGCTTCTTATGCTGCATTGGAGGAGCTTGTTGTTACTATAGACAGACAGACAGACAGCAAACAGTAGACATTCTACCCCTTTTAGGGGCCTCTTTAGGCGGGATTCGAAAATCGAAAATATCAAAACACAACCTGTCCGTTTCTCTTGCTCCATCCGAACTCATTTGCTATTGATAATCCAGACTAAGCTGCACCTTCCCATCATGTTGACTTCGAAGTACCAGCGTACCTGCTTCAATATCCCAATGTCTCAGTCCCCCCCACTCAGAAGAAGATATCCCACGAAGTCTGCTTCCAGTAACTTGCCTGATCCGGCAGTTCCACCTTCCGTACCTTCCGCCTTCATCGGACGTCCTTGCATACATCTAAGACTCAAAACTTTGAAAAGATAGGCTCTGAAACACTGCTCTTTCAACCTGACTGCATATAGTCGGCCGTTTACATTTCTGACCTGATAGCACCAGCCGTCCACATTCTTATTCGAAAGCCATCCTCAAACCCAAGCCACGAAAGAAGTTTGCCAAGTGTAACATGACTGGCATTGAAAGCCTCATTCAACGCCTTCATGTACATCTACTATAGGTCTGTTTATGAATCTTCAGTACCCCTAGCCTGAGTCCCTCTCATCCCGTGTATTCCTTCCACTGTTCAATCGTATCTTGATTCCAGCCTTACAGCCCTTCCAACTTCCAGCCTTCACGCATGATACCCGCACAGACATCCCTAATCTCACGATCTCAACCTCAATCTTCAGCCTCAGCCCAGCAATCACTGCCAATCACTCCCATGGACCGCCCAGCGGCCATCCAAAATGCAAAATTGCTCACGTTCTCTTTCCCCCACTCCCTGAATATCAAATTCAAGATTACATTTGCATGATATGCATCATCATCAGAGCCAGCCCTACCATAAACAGTAATGTGTTCCCATCCGATACCAGAATCGCGGGTTGGTATCAGATCCGTGGGGGTGGGTATCCGCAAGTCTACGCTACAAGCCGACGATGCTATAAGTTTAGTAGTTTACACAATGAGCAACACGGCAAGACACGAAATACACGGCAAGCGGACGTAATCCAACACTGCCAACGGATCGAACCTCAATCCCAACCTCAATTCGTTCAGAACACAATGAGCAACACGTTCTTCACTTCGTGAACAAACCAATCACAACCTCCAGCTCGTGAGTCCCGAAACCGAAAAAGCCATAGAGTACCAATATCGAAAGCCAGCAACCACCGAGGAGAGATGGCCGTAACACAAAACAGATTTCATACCGCGCCCCTACATATCTACATGCCGACATACATACATTATGCAGCAGCTGCATCGACGCAAGCCACCAAGCCTCAATCATCAATGACTGCATCGGACAGATAGCGCAATAGGTCATCTATGCCGGTATTGAGGCTTGCGCGTGGCATGGGCATGGGCATGGGATGGGCATGGGATGGGCATGGCTCTCCCTTCTCTGCACGTTCTTCGGTGATGGTCTTGGGGCGTTCGTTCCCGAAAACCTGGTCCGCATATGTAATAGCAGGTCTATAAATCACACACGGGCGGGACAAGCACTCATTCCGCTTGGAAGGAAAAAAACAAAACACGGAAATCAGCACCCTAGACGGGAAGTGCTCCTCGCATGTATAGGGTTGCAGTACTAAAGCACGGCAGAGCCTTCCCGTCCCAGCATCGCATCTGGATTCTGAGAAGTAACAGTCCAGATCGCAAAAATACGCAAGCACCGCCCTGTCAGATCGCCGAAAAAGCAAGTGCCGTTCCCGGGAATGTTCAAGCCAGCACCATGTGCATGTCTGTTGACCAACCAACTTCAAATCTCGCATGCACATATCATACTATGCTCATGTAGTGCACTTAGAACTGTTAGAGGTGCTACTGCACTGTAAGCGAGGGAGCATCGGTTGGTATCAGAATTGAGGTTATATTGGAGTCCTGTTAAGATGAGGCCCACGCCCAAATTGTGTCCCAAACACGGTCGATCTCCATATACTTTTTACAACAAAAACATACATGCCTCCGTCCGGCTGCCAATCGCCCCAATGATCTACGTCGCCACTATTGAAACGCAACGATACGATGCGACGTAAGGCAGCCCCAAAGCAACACTCAGCTGTGCAAGGAAGAGAAGGGGGATGTCAGATCATTTCTTGCATTCTTTTCTTACTCCAGCCATACTGCGACGCTGTCCCCGATGCTCTGGTCTGGTCCTCTCCATCAATTCCCAACAGTGTCATTGCAGCGTGACATCCTAGAACGCGATCTTGCAATTTTGCTCGTCTCCAAGAACGTTGCATGGGTGAGCAGGAAGGCTATCTATTCGTCATCTGAGTCCGCCATTGGTGTATCGGCACCGTTAGCCGTTGCGGGCGAGTCTTCCTTTGCAGCCTCAACATCAGCTTCGAGAGCAGGAGCAGCAGCAGCAGCCTCCTCATCTTCATCCTCATCATCCGAGTCGATCATTGCCCGTCGACTCTTGCGTTTCGAGGCTGCAGGAGCGGAAACAGTCTCGTCCTCACTTGCTGCATCAACGTCCATCCCGTTTGTTTCATCCTCAACATCATTGTCCATCTCCCTTGCCGCAGCGGCTGCACCGTCATCATCGTCGCTGTCACTCTCCACCACAATCTCGCTACTCTTGAACTTGTTGGGCTTCTCCTGGGCCGCCTTCTTCGCCAATCTTCTCTTCTTTGGCTTGGGCTTCTCCTCGTCGCTGTCTCCACCACTTCTCTGGCGATTCCGTCTTCGGGGTTCAGCTCCGCTCTCTTCATCATCTGTGATACCGTCCTCATTCTTCTTCTTCCGCTTTCCACCAGCGCCACCAGTACGAGGCTTCTTCTTCCGCTTGACCTTGTCGCCCGTCTCACTGTCAGTAGTGAGCTCTGCAGCTTCTCTAGCTCGTTCTTCCTCGTGGCGTGCCTCGGCCAGCTCTCGGTCCCTCTCGAGGATCTTCTGTCTCTCCTCGGCAATTTTTAGTTTGCGTGCTCGTTCGGCCTCCTCGGCGGCAATTCGGGCGTCTTCGCGTTTCTTGAGCTCAATTTCTCGGGCCTGCTTCGAAGCGAGTAATTTCTCGGCGTTTTTCTCTTCATACTCCTTCTGAGCTTGAATTGAGCGCTCTAATTGCTTACGCATGGTATTTCGTGCCATGTTAGCTCGCTGTTCGATGTCGTGTTTCGGGTATGGTGTCGCTGGATGCTGAGCGATAGCTTCTAGCGATTCAATAGCCTCCTCAAGACCATCAGCAGCGGCCTGCACCTCAGCTAGTGTTCTTTGCATTTCGGTAAGACTGTAGACGGTCGCAGCAAGCTGAATCTGCACAAAGGCAACATTGAACTTGAAGTGGATTTGATCTGGGGCGATTGCTAGTGCCTAAAACTTGTCAGCATAAATCCGAAGGTATACTGAATGGACAACTAACCTTCTGAGAGTAATCCAAAGCATTGCGGAATGCCTGCGAACTCTTCTCTGCCTTGCCCTTTAATAACCACGTCCGTCCCAAGCAAGCCAGAATCTGCGCATCGTGTGATCGGTCTTTTGACAACGCAAGCTCGTAATGCTCAATGGCCTTAGAATACTGTCGCAGTTCTGCGAATATGTGACCAAGGTTGACAAATACGCTCGGGTCTTTGACAGTGTCCCTGACCTTGATGAAAATCGTCAAAGCAGTCTTGTAATCTTTCTTGTCCTCGACCAAGGCAATGGCAATACCTTGAGCAGCATATGCATTCTGGGGGTCTAATTGAAGTGCCTTTTCAAAGAACTCGACGGCTTTCATGTACATGTTGCTGCGCTTCTGCTTTTCCTGCTCCGTCTCACGACGCATCTCACGAGCGCTCGCCAGATAGAGGTTGCCCATACCAATCAAGGCATATCGATCGTGCTTCTCATATTGCTGCAGGGTGTGCTTGTAATGACGAAGCTCAGGATCCTCGGAAATGTGAGCCTTCTTCTTATTGTGAACTTTGCCGAGGTACCAGCCATACAAAGCTCGGACTTCGAGATCTGCAGATGAGTCCTGGTAGAGTTTGGCAATAGCTTTGGGGCCATCCTCTGTTGGACTTTGACGAAGAGCAATGTACGCAAGTCGAGTTCGAGCATCAGTGTAGTCGCTGTGACGGGTGAGAAGTCCCTCATAGACTGTGTTGGCTTCATCGAGCAGTCCGCTAGCCTCATAAGTTCGGCCCAGATTATAGCTGATCGTCGTTACAAGAGCATCTGTGTCCATCTCTTCTTGCTTCTCTCCAACCTTGATACAAGCGCTTAGAGCAACTTGGAACATGTCTCGGGCCTGGTCGTACTTCTCAGCTTGGTAGTAAAAGCACCCGATATTGTTGAGAAGTTGAGGTGGCAAACCCTCTCGGACAGTACTCTTGAAAGTGGTCTCCTCTTCTTGATCCTTGGGCTTCTCGTCTTCAGGGATCTGATCAAATTCGAGTTGCTCAACTTGCTGCAGGCACTGTAAGCTCTTCTCGGGCTGGTCAGTTTCGTAGAGGCGTGCCAGATTCAGAAGTACAGAAGCATCCGGAACCAAATTCTTCTTCGAGTCCTTCCAGGCTGTTCGTACACTCTCCAGATAACCAACAGCTTTCTTGAACTCTGTGGACTTCTCCTCCTTGGCTCCAGTTGGCTGGCTGTGGAACACCTCTTCAGCATACAAAGTTCCTAGGAGGATCATAGCTTCGACGTTTTTCGACTGCTGAATGATCTTCTCCAATCTCAACTTAGCCTCTCCAAAGTCGCTCTTCAGAACTGCAAGCTGAGCTGCGCCAAACTTTGCAGGAAGATATCCACGATCAGCACCACCTCTGGCCTCGTCGGCTCGTCGGTAGTAATCTGCTGCCCGTTCGTAGTCGTCTTCATAGTGTTCCTTTCGAGCCAAAAGATACCATCCGTCACTTGCAATGGCATTGACATCTGTGTACTGAATGGCCTTGTGGGCAAGAGTATCAACATTCGGCAGGGATTTTCTTGATAAGAAGTATCCAGCAAATGTCGCACAAGTCAAGGGAAGGTCCTTATCCGCCTTGAACGCCTTCTGTGTATATTCCGTCATCGCGCGCTTGTATAGTTTGAGGAACTCTGGTCCATTTGTCGGTACGTGAGAGCTGGAATCGAGGTAGAAGAGGCCGAGGAGAATATTCGCAATCTTCGACTCTGGATTGATCTCTAAGGCACGCTCCCAGGCGGTCTTTGCGTCCTCCTTGAATCCCAGCATCCAGAAACAGCAGCCAATTCCAATTCGTGGATCGGGGTCTACCAAATCTGGCATCCTATGAAGAGCATCTTGGTATCCCTCCAGAGCCTCCGCATATTTCCCTAACGAGAACAATGCCCTAGCTTTGCCCAGTTGTGCCATCATATTTCTCTGCCCGGAGACTCGAAGGGCATCTTCGAAAGACTTGAGCGACGCTCGGAGAATATCAGCCTTGTCTTGATCCAACGCGCCAGGTGCTGAAGACTTCGACGGAGGCTGTAGAGAAGCTTTGAGGAGCTGGAGGACGCCGCGTGCTAGGAAAAGAGGAGGAAATCCTGGGTTGATTCGTAATGCCTCATTGAGTGTCGAAGTCGAGAGTTGTAGATAGTATTCCTTCGTCTTCGCCTCTGACACCAATGCGCCTTCCGGAGCAACTCGGGGAGCCTCTCTGCTCTTCCACAGATACATCCAGCATAGACATGTGAGCATACTGAGCTTCTCTTTTGGTCCGCCCTTCATGGCCTGCCCTCCCTTGATCAGCATTTCGATTGCGTGATCCACTTTCTTCTGCTTCGCGTATGCCAGGGACACCGTCATCCAGTATGTTCTTGCAGCGCCTTCGTTCTCCAGTAGTGTACAAAGTTCCGTCGGATCATCCAGCAGATCTTCGAGATCAACTTCGACAGCTTGATCATCGTCTTCGCCCTGCACGGGAATATCGACCGCTGAGGGAATATCCGAGAATCGCTTGCTCATCACCCTATGCCCAGGAGAGATAGCAGTATGTCCATTTGGTTCGCCGTTCGGAGCTCCATTCTCAACAGCCGCCATTGTAGGTGTAGGTTGTGATGTAACTTTGTCGAGATGGGGAGATGTGTTGACTTGAGCTCGAGCGCGTCGCGGCGCAAACGCTTTCGGAAGAGGGAAAGAGCGAGTTAATGGACGTGGTACATCTGATCAGAACAATAGGTTGATCAGCAATGAAGAATTATTGTCTGCGAGAGTCCGCAAAGGGTTGTGGTTGATGGTATTGTTTTCGTGAGGCTGCAAGAAATTTGGGTCCGCCCAAGTCGCGCTTCAGCTTTCAGCCTCGAGCTAAGCCTATTTGAAATCGGCAACACCACACTTGTATCACCATACCCGGGCCACGAGAGTGACACTTTCAACTCTGTAAAGTGAAGAACTGATACGGCAGAGATGAACCCCACCAAAACAACTCACACAAGACAAATAGGCTCTGGAAATCATTGTTCAAGAATGCTTTTGGCCTTCGAAGCACCGCAGTAGTTACCTAAATAGAACTAAATAGGTGACCTCGTAATCGCAAACAGACAGAGAAAAAGATTTCCAGTGAATCACTCAATGCACTACAAGTCATACATATTCATTGTCTCTCTAAAGTACAGTCTAGGCGATCTCAGCCCAAAGTAAGTCTCCAGAGCCCCACGGCGAGAGATTTTACTGATCTCCAAATGTTTTCGCCTAACGCCAAGTCTTATCACTCCGTACCAGCAACACCAGATATGCAAACTCCTCCTCCCAAGCAACACATCACCCTATCGTATCCCTCCAGCCATTTCAAGACCAACCCTCAATCTATTCATCATCGCTTTGACGACCACTGCTCCCACCGTTCGCAAGTGCATTCGCATTGAAGACGAGCTTAATCTTGCCGTTTGATGGACCCGGGACTGGAGTGCCCGCATTTGTCGTCGGAGCAGTTGAGCCGCCATTTGGTGAGGAGTCCTCTCTATCACCAAGCTCAGGATGCTCCCTAATCTCATCTTGAATCATAGACTCAAATGCATCCTGACAATCGTTAGCATTCTGTTGATCTGTTGAACGTTCCAAGGTATGAACTTACTTGAATCTTGACAGCGTCGATACAAATAGCGCTAGCTTCCTCATTGTATGTCTTCGCGTTGCTGACCATCAAGCGAACATCCCTCAACAAATCGCCCAGACTTGAGTATTCTTCCTTGTTGATCTTCTTCTCCATAGTCTTCAAGGCAATTGGTTCCTTGATGATGCCGTAGTAATCTGGGAATGCTTTCTTGGATGGCAGAGAAACAAAAGGACCAACGAGAACGTATGGGCCCTTGTTCTCATCACTGGGGCCTTCTTCATCGCTTTCATCGGACTCAGACTGCACGACGACAGTGATCTTCATGACGGCATCGTAAACTTTGCGTAGGCTTGCTTGGAGGGTGCTTCGGTGCTTAGGAGTCATACTGTCGTTTGAAGCACCTCCCTTAGAAGGCCGACCTGTTGGGCCGCGCTTCCGCTTAGCAGGCGGCTCGTCATCAAGGTCATCAGCCTTGCGCTTCTCAACCTTTCCAGGCTTCCGACCACGTCCCTTCTTTGGTGTTGGCTCAGGCTCAGGCTCCTCGGTACTGTCGCGACTGCCGGCGGGCGAGTTCTCGATGGAGCCAGGGAGCTCGCCTGCTCGCTTAAGTCGATTGTTCTCGCGACGTTCCTTGCGGGCTTGCTTTCGAGCGGCAGCAGCCTCTGGGGAGTCCTCGTCATCGTCCACAGCTTGAAGCCACTGCTCCTCAGTGAGACCATCATCGTACTTGACACGAGTACGCTCACGAGCACCACGACCCTTGATCTCCTCTGGCTCGTCCGAGATTGGATTGCCGTCAGACATATATATTTCAGGAAGTTCGCTCTCGGCCATCAGACGTGGGATGCGCTTACTTCCAGGGCCGTTGCCGTAGGTCATGTCCTTGGCTCGTTCCTTGTCCATTTCATCGAAGATGGCCTTCTCATTATCACCACGAGCAAGGATCTCGTTGAGCTCCTCATCGTCCATCTCTTCTTGTTCCAGAGTCTCGGCGGCCTCGGCAGTCTCCAGCATGACACGGAGCATAGCGTCACGATCAGTTTCGGAAGACTTGTTGTCGAAACGACCAGCTTGAATAACCTTGCCATCCATGTCAAGCTTGAATTTAGCACGCTCCAAGATCTTCTCTTCCACCGAGTTCGAACTGATGAGTCTCAAGATTCGGACCTCGTTCTTTTGACCAATACGATGAGCACGATCTTGGGCCTGAAGATCCTGATGAGGATTCCAGTCAGAATCGTAAATGATAACTGTATCGGCTGTCTGCAGATTCAGACCTAGACCACCAGCACGGGTAGAGAGCAAGAACATGAAGTAAGGCGAGTCGGGCGCATTGAACTCGCGGAGAAGATCTGAACGATCATCAGACTTCGTGGTACCGTCCAATCGCATGAACATGATGCCTCTGTATCTCAAGTAATCCTCCATAATGTCCATAATTGCAGTCATTTGGAAGAACATGAGGACTCTGTGACCAGTACGCTGGTATTTGGGGAGGATACGATCGAGAAGCTCGAATTTGCCAGATGTTCTCCACAAGAGGTCGTTACTGGTGTTCAAGGGATTCATCTGGTTTTCGACCTCATCGAACACGAAAGGATGATTGCAAAGCTTTCGAAGCTGCATGATCATGTTGCTGAGACCTCTGGCACCTGTCTTTCCTCCCTTGCCATCGCTGACGACGAGTTTGTTGTGTGTAACCATCTGCTTGTAAAGACGAGATTGTAACGAAGAGAACTTGCACTTGATGACTTTCTCGGTCTTGTCGGGAAGATCCTTCTCGACATCCTTCTTCAGACGACGGAGCAAGAATGGACGCAGAACTTTGTGGAGACGACGGATGACAAGAATTTGTTCTTCTTCTGTGAGTTCCATCTTGTCCTGACCACCGGTATTTGCAAATGGTGTGTTGAACCATTCATCGAAAGACTTGACGGATTTGAAAATCGTTGGAAGGACGAAATTGAGAAGAGCCCACAGCTCCGGAAGATTGTTCTGTAGCGGAGTCCCAGTGAGAATAAGACGATACCGAGTGTTGTAGTATTGCGTCAAGGTGGCGCTGAGCTTCGAAGAGGAGTTCTTCATACGATGACCTTCGTCAATGATCATATGAATCCACTTGATCTTGCTCAAGATAGGCCTATCCTTGATGATATACTCATAGGTCGTCAAGAGAACTTGGAAGTTGCCGTATCGGATTTGTTGCTGTTGTTGTTTTCGAGTGGCGGGAGGACCCTTGTAAACCACCTTTGCAAGCGAGGGAGCCCACTTCTCAAACTCAAGGTTCCAATTGGTCAAAGTACTCAGAGGTACAATGACAAGGAAAGGACCATTTTGCTTCTTCTTCTCAACAAGATAGGTGAGCAAACTGATCGTCTGAATCGTCTTTCCAAGACCCATCTCATCGGCAAGAATACCGTTCAGGTTGTTGTTGTACAGAGAAATCATCCATTGCAGACCCTTGATTTGATACTCCTTGAGAGTGCCGCCAACAAGGATTGAGGGCTGTGCTGAGACTTCTTCCTTGATGCGATGCGCAACAGCGTAGTAGTCGATTTTGCGGACGTCTTGCTCCTCTTCTTCATCATCATCAGAAGAGTCATCCAGGAAATCATCGGCATTGTCCCCATAGCGCTCGGCAGCCTTTCTTTGTTGCTCCTTGACGGAAGATGCAAGTTGCGACAAGAAACCATCGGTTTGGCGGAGCAAATGGGTGATACGAGTATCCTTTGCCTGGTCAAGCAACTTCAGGTAAGCCTCTTCATCGTTGGACTTCAGAGCCTGGAGACGTTGCTTGGCTGTTCGCTCAATTCTCTTTTGCTCTTCCTTCTCGATGTTTTGGTGTTGTAGAACCATCATGCGGCCCAGCTTACCAATCTTCACTCTCTGGTTGTTAGCCGCAATGTTGACCTCGCGGGCATGATTAAGCACAGTCGTGAGGTAGTCGTTGTGCTTCTTCTTTTCACGAGACTCCCGAGCATCGCGTTGCTGCTTCTCAAGCTTCTCTGTGATACGTGCTTCACGTAGAGTCTGCTTCTTCATGCGCCTGTAGTGGCTTCGGTTGGCGGTCATGGCAAGATTGTCGTATTGAATCATTTGGCGTCCGATTCGCTCCCGCATATTGCGTTGTTTCTGAACCAGACCAAGCATCTTCATCTCAATCAAAGCCTTACGCTTAACGGATTCCTCGAGAGTCAACTCATCACCTCGCACTTCCAAATGTGCCATATTGGCCGGAAGAGCTTTGAGGTCCGCTAATCTAGCTTGAATACGGTTGTAGATAACAATTTCCCGTTCCTGTCTGATCTTCTCGACGTTGACACCCGATGGCATAATGCTGGGAATCAGAGGTCTCGTCTCACGCTTCTGGTGGCTAGAGTAACCAATCTTATCCTTGAGACCTGAGCGTGGTGACGCAAAGCCGCTATATTCATGGATCTTGATCGCATCAACGTCCTTGTTTCCGGCAGCTCCATCAACTCCGTTTGTGGTCGGTTGTGCATCATCTGCCTTGGTCGCTGAGACTTCCGGGGCACCATCAACTGAAGGTGTGGGCTTTTTCTGGGATGTGAACAGTTGTTGCTGTACAGCTTGTGGGATACCCATGTTCTTCGACAAGCACTTAAAGGCAAAGATCTGCTGCTTGAGTATGCCCAACTGCTCGGGTGAGAAGTATCCTCCACTTCCTGCCGTTGTTGATCTCTGAACGCCTCCCTTTTGCGCAGATGCGAGCGATGCTGTTGCAGGAATTGCCGATGGGCCAAGCGAGGTTGTGGCAGGAGCTTGTGTGGTAGGAAGGGCAGATGGTGCAGGAGCAGTTCGTGTACCGTTCGTACCATTCGCCACAGAGCTGGATGCATTCTGTTGATTGATCATCTGCTGCTGCTGCTGCTGTTGTTGCTGCTGTTGCTGAAAGGCAGCCCGCTGTTGTTGATATATGCGTTGTTGCTGCATCGACGTAAGGTATTGGTGAAGTTTAAGGAGTTCAGGGTCTTTTTCTGATACACCTGCATCTTTCATTGCCTTGTATTTCTTCTATGAGTTAGTATATAGCAGGTGTCCTCAAGTGTATTGACTACTTACTTGAAGAGCGTTCTTCATGTTTTCTGGTGTGCCTATGGGCATGGCAGAGCCAGGCTGCTGAACGGGCGGCGCGGTCTGAACAGAAGCCATGATTGCGACTTGAATGGATGATCAGTTGCAGAGGGCTATCGTGGTTGTGCTGATTAGCTTGGGCGCATATCAGGATCCAGCCTTGCGCATCAGGTTTGATGTGACAGACGAAGCCGTTTGTTGGTACGCGGATGGACGAAGGCGGCAATGGCCAAAACGAGAGTCGATAATGGGTCGGGAAGGCGAAGGATAGATTTGTCGCGCGATGAAAGTGTGCGGCGCGTCCAGTGTTGATGTTCAACAAGTTTTTGTAGATGCACGAGCTTGGCGCGATGTCTTTCCTGTCGTTGGACGTGGATGGCCGAATCGAAGGATATTAGGGGATAGGCAGAATTCCGTCGAAAAGGGTATATGGGATAGGGTATGCGACCAGCAGTCGCGTAGAATGCGACGTGGTGAATGTCAAAAGTCTGGATACTGAAGCTAGGGAGGGGGGATTGGCGGCGCAAGCGGTCTCGTCGCGGTAGAATCTGCCTCCTGCTCGTGGATGGACCTGGAGTTGTGATGGAGAAACTGGCGAGTTGGGCCAAACGGCGGGACTTGTGAGCATAGGGAGGTTTGCAGCACGCTAAGCAGATAGTCTTAGTCATTGTCACGTGAATGAGGCTCTGGCGTTCTCCAGGCTGCTTTCTGCGCTACCCAGCTGAATTCACCCGACATGTCGGAACTCAATACTACTTAAGGAAGTCGCAACTCCACGGGGCATTCAATGCGGTACACAATACACAATGCTACGCAGATGATTGGCAAATGGTAATCAGACGGAGAAACGGCGATAGCTCTGTTATATCACGTGGGGCTCGCTCAAATGCAGGTGGATGGCCTTATAAATATAGTAATTCTGCGAAGTCGACATAGCTTCTCTTTAAAAGAATTTCGTTTGGCATTTGCATCTTGCCTTCTAGATGTCACCTAGAAGACAACAAATGGAAAAGCGCTATCGAGGAACAGGTGTGCGTTTCTGCCATTACGCGTGCTTTCGGCTACCCTAATGAACTCTCCCATAAGAACCTCGAACCAGTGTTACCTACCATCTCCATCTTCCCATTGCAGCAGGCCAAAATTTGATATCAGGCCTTAGCTTCTAACCAGATTTATTTGCCATGCATTGACGTCTTCCACTAGGCATCCGGGTCTGTACTGACAACATTATTGTTTGCATTTGAGCATTGGTCCGCAAACTCCCCGTCTCACAACGTGCTCAGCAGACATCAACATGTCCGCCCAATCAACCCCTCATTCGCTCCAAATAACCTCGCCAAACACCACAGTCAACACCCCCTCCCAAATATCCATCCACCCCTCATCCACCTTACCCTCCGCCTCGCACCACCTCATATTCTTCATAACCGGCAATCCCGGCCTAATCGGCTACTACAACACCTTCCTCCACAGTCTTCACAGCATCCTCAGCACAGCCCAAGCAAGTCAAACCATTTACCACATCCATGGAAAATCCCTAGCCGGCTTCGTCGACTCGGCTACTGAGACTAGAACAGCACCATATAGTCTAGAAGAACAGATCGAAATCACCCTTTCAGCACTGAAATCCCAACGGGTCCTGTCCGGACCGAAGAAAGACCAAAACTATGATAGCGTGATTCTAATCGGACATTCAGTCGGCTCTTATATCTTGCTGGAAATCATCAAACGACTAGGCAAATCTTCACCTGTCAGGATCTCAGCTGGTATCCTGCTCTTCCCAACCATCACGCACATCGCCAAGTCTCCTAGCGGTGGCAAAATCAGCACGTTGTTCAGGATCCCGGATTTTCCAAAGAAAGTGGGAACTGTAGCTAAAGGGCTGGTGTATTTGGCCCCTGGAGGTGTGTTGCCATGGCTTGTGGGTTTGGTGGCGAGGATGCCGAAGGAAGCTGCGGAGGTGACAACGAGTTTTCTGAGGAGTCAGATGGGTGTTTGGCAGGCTTTGTAAGTGGGGTCACGGATGCGAGGGAACGCATGTACTGACTTGACCCAGGCACATGGCTAAAGATGAAATGGACTTCATCACCGAAGACAAGTGGGATGAGGATATTTGGGGTATCGAGCATGAGGACCCTGACACGAAGTCGAGATCACCAAATTTGATCTTCTACTTTGGACAGAACGTTCGTCCCCTACAATATTTTTGTCCTTTTCATTCGCTGACAAGAATCAGGATCACTGGGTAGCCGACCATACTCGCGATGCGCTGATAGCCGCACGAGGCCGCGAAGAAGGAGACAGGCAGAGCTCAAAGCCGATCATGATGATTGATGAGAGTGGTATCCCGCATGGATTTTGTATTCGTAAGTGCTTTCGTTCCGCACACCTTTCACAGTACTAATTCGAAATAGGTCATAGCGAGACAGTGGCAGAGAAGGTCGGTGTATGGATCAAGGAGCTGATGGCGGATTTATGAAAGAGGCTGGTAATGAAGAAATGTCCCGCGAATCTTGAAACCTTCAAGAGAATGTGTATGACTAGATAGACAAAATAGACTAATACAGTGGTTCAATTTGCATGCCATCGCGGCAAAGTGCTGCGTGCATCCAGCGCGCCGGTGGTGCACAGTAAATTTTGATATCATGTCTATGTCATGATGTCACGAAACAAACGGAAAAAATTAGCACCTGCTTGCATGTATGGACTTAGGTACATGTATATCTTCGGTAGTGGTCTGCTCTACTCATAGGCCGTGTCAAAGCAACGCCATCCACATTATGCTTATCTCATTCTATATTTAGGCGTATTCCAACCGACACATGGAATGGGAACGAGACAATACGCCATCTATACACAGCTCTTCTGGCCAGGGCTGAGAGTGATAGAGTAACTGGTATGCTATCCATTGGTGAAGATTGTAAATTTGCGTCTTACTATCCTACGTACTGGCTCCAAATCAACTCTCAGTCACCGATGAAAAAGTTCTACTAACAAAGCTCTTCTTGAATTGAATCCCTTCGCCGCTGTACTCCCTTACCCTGGCAATCTCCTCGACAATGTTTCCTCTCATCGCGAGACATCCGTCACCAAGACTCCTGAAATTGAAGTGCTTGAGATCATGGAATGTGCCATCGACCTCGCGAACTGATCGCAATTGATTTATGATGGATAAGCCCTGCGAGCATAGTCCTATGAGACCTCGCACCCAGGAAGCATCGCTGGCACCGTCGTGGGGGAAGGTAGTCGCAAGCCGATATTCTGCCGGTCCAGGTTAAGCGAGATCTCTCAGCCAACGTTAGCAAACAAACAATCGGCTGCCAAAATCAACCACAAGTCAACCAAAAAATCTCTAAGAAATTCAACGCAAGCAAATAAATAACTGTAATAATGCTGGAAACAGACTCGAGGATCATCAAGGTGCTATGTAACCTGCTTTTGGAGTATTACCTACTAAATGCAGCAAAGAACTCGCCTGCAACATCACAGAGCCCAAAAAATCATGCCATTGGTGCAGCGCTCTGGATTGGAGTTGGAGCTGTTTTCTTGTGAGCGTCATTTTCAATGTCCTGGAGCACATTCAGTACATAACAGAGATGCTTTTCGTACCCAGAACAGAACCTGCTGCAGCCGCCCTCCAGGAAAACAAGTCGTGGGAACGATTACTCCGAACGAACACTCTCAAAGCCAGAATCTGGTCTCTTTTCATCGCGACCATGGCTCACCGGCAATATACTGACGTGGAAAGCGGCGAGACGAAACACGCGAAGCGAGGCCGGCCCCAAGAAAAGCAAAAAAATATTGAATTGAACCACGCGTTATGTTTCGACAAATTAGTATATACTCATGAGAAGAAGAAGATCTTACCTGTTCCATTTTCTTTCTTTCGTGAAGAGCCTTGTTGGGCGTGCCACGACAAGTTCCATGGTCGAATTCGGAGACCGTACCAGTGGATGGTCTTCGTGACGTGAGGAGCAGTGAAGCTCAGATTTATTGTGATGTTCTTTCTTCGTAATAGGAACCAAAAGTAGATCCGTGACCATCATAGCAAAATGAACAGCACCATTGCGTGTTTCTCCCTGAGGTCACATCGTGTACCCATATTTGCATTGCTTCTGAAATGGAGTCACATGTCCTTCCAGACTACCATGGTGTAGCTTACTGACACTGCTAATGAGGCGGCCTGTGCGATCCTGAAGGGGCTCTACAGTTGAACGTCCTTGCGCATGTCCTTAATTTTGACAACAACATAGGGAAGGGCTTTTCATGATCCTCCAGAAGCTCCTCGGCTGGTTAGTCCGCGCGACCGGGAAGCTGCCGCGTCGACAAAATTCTGTCGTGAGGTGCGGCACGTACACTGCGACCCAAACCCGCGAAGCGAGGCCTGGAATAAAAATAAAAATGAAACTAAAAAAAATACGCACCTTTCCTTCCTTGCCGCACGCGAAGCAATGGAGGATCGGACACTCATTCGCAACCCTTGGTGTGATCCCTCTCTGAGCGGAGCTGATGCACGAGAGACGGTATGAGACAGCACCCGCACGAGTACACCATAAAGACGTTCCTCGCGCAAGTTGCTGCTTGCGTGTTCGTTTTCGCTTACTTCGATATACGTATGGCCTACCAAAATTTAGCGGCATGGCTTTACTTGGGTGGGTGACGAGGAACTTCTCCGCGCGATCCTCACCACGCCCATGTGAACTCAATGATGTTTTGATGATAAGATAGTCTTCATCTCTCGATGCTTGTTTTTTTGTGAAACTATCTACTGCAAAGTCAACGGAAGATCTGCCTTCATCTTAGCCTCGATCTCAACGTCATCTCATCACATATGTTCACAAGGCCAATTCGTGTTTGTGCTGCTACTTCTCAAAGGAGCAGATGCACGTTGAAGATAGCAAGAAGTCCCTCTGGAGAAGAAGTCATAAGCTAGACCTTCCTCACATGGTCTATATGCACGGTACAAAGACATGACTATGAGGATAATTCAAGCCACGGAATGGCTGTCAAATTGACTTGTTGACTAGTCCCTCTTGTCCCCTCTTCTTTGAGATCTTGAATGCGAGCAGTAATTGCTTCTATCAATTTTTCCAGGACAGCGCCATTTCTCTTGGAGCTGTCCATCCAGAGACACGATAGCAAACCTTGGCGCTCGTACGAGGACATTATCCGTTCTGCACAAACGTGTCACCTTGCTGGTTGGAGTCTGCTGGGAGAGTGGTGGAGTATCGCCGCTGCACACACTCCCCAGGTCGAGATTGAGAGTACGAACTTGGCTGTGGATAGTACAATGACGCTTATGAATAATGAGTTTAGACAGACGAATTTTTCCATCCAAAATGGTAGTAGCACCACTGTCCCGGGAGGAGGGATCGGCGATGTTTCCCACCATACAGGCTCTTGCTCTTTCTACATATTCGTCAGATAAACCGTTCTCGAGGTTTCGGCCTCTACTTGGGAAGATCGTATGCGTGATGGCTTCCATAACACCATGACAAGTATACTTATTGACTTTGACGTGGCGTGCCATTCCATGGATTCACCGCTCCTGCTTATAGTGACTAATTCCGCTGCCCAATGTGATGAGATTTGTTCATTATTTGCAATCACAGGGAAAGAATGAATGATGGCCAAACATTCTACTGATACCCCTAATACCCAACACATAACAACTGCTCACTCCCGACACCATTTTGACTGTAGACGTCGAGGACCATGGTTGGTTCTCACTTTACAGATGGTCTCACCAACTGGGAAGTGGGCAAAATGACAATTTGGGTTGAAGTAGATGGCCATTTTCTGCATATCGCTCATGCGCGAGAACCCCTTGACCAATGGTCCTAGAGAGCGTAACGCTACGAATGCATCTGCCAACACTATTTAAGTTACACGCATCTGGTAAATCCAACGAAAATAATGCCAAGCTGTCTCAGGATCCCTTCCTAGAGTCCACCAATGCACCGTTTGAAGTAACACGAGACCATGCAGGGGTATCTTTTTCCATCAACGCCTCGATCAACCTGATCATTGATATGAACAAAATGAAGGATGGGGAAATGGGTAAAAAAAAGCAAAGAAAATTTAAAGCTCCAGGTCGATGCGAAGGTAGGTGTGGGTGCCTAGTCATTCTTAGAGGTTGAAGCCGGACGGGTGGAGGAGCTTGCGGGGCTTCCAGGTCGATGAGACTCTTCCGCCTGCTTTGCACCAAGATCCGCATGCTCCGAGACTCGCTCATGACCGTAGGCTGACTTAGAGACTGGAGGCTCGCCCTTGGAAAGACGGTTGCGATTGATCCGGGCCAAGAGCTCCTCATCGCTATTCTTAGTCACCTTGTGAGTCTTGACCTTTCTGCGAGAGCCCGAGCTTGAAAATTGACTGTTCATCGCCTGGAACAAAGGGGACTAAAATCGAGGTATGTTAGCACCCAGATTTGAATATCCGCTTCAGAAGTCGTGTGAAGTTGTTGCTACGTTCGCTAGGAGCAGAGTTCACGGCAGGAGCTATGGCAAATGTTAAGTCTGCAGCAACGCCCTTCACTGTACCTCCATCACGTTGTTCAGCCAACACTCTGTCGCTCGTATCGTTCGCAGTGATCAAATCTTGCTCTTGATCTCTGTAGGAATCTACTGAATCCGATCTGCCTCCAACGATGATCAAGTAATTGTTACACATGTAACGCTCGAGTTCACTTTGAGAGAGATCATTGAAGAGTCCTTCAAAGAAGGACTCTTGGGGCAGTAATATCGGCTGTGAAGTTGAAGTCATCAGACTAGTCTAAGAACTTTCAACAGCATGTGCCTCATCTTGGAAAGGACTAGAGGGTAAGGGCAGAGAAAATTGAGTATCGCATACAGTGTGTTGACCAGAGCCCAGTCCTCGGCAATTTAGACCTTGGAAGAATTCGTCGACGCTCAATTTGGAGTCAATTAGCTGGCGACCCATCTCAGGATTGGCGACGAGCATCTCAGATACCAGTTGCTCCTGCTGCTTCCTATCAGCCAGTCCTGAGCGGTTGGCGATGGCGGCTGAGAGTTCCTTGGAGACGGCCATTGCTCTGGTATGGATAGCGTCGGAAAGTCGCGATGTACTGGACCCAATGCGGTCGCTCGATTTGTAGGCATCAGCGAGCTTAGGAAAGAATGAATATGTAGACTAAGGGACAAATCAGCCTGACTGTTAGTTGATCAGATGGACTTCAGTGTCACTTACCTTCCGCGCGTTTGACTGACTAGATCTACCACTGGAAGCTGGCAGAGGAGCAACTTGGTTTGGAGTACCACTGGCAGTACGAGCACTAGATGTCATGATTGCTTGACGGCGGACCTCTTCAGCCTTTCTGTAAGGAGATGGGAGCTTAGACAGAGCGCGAGTTCCTGCACCCATGATTGGCGGATTGCTGCCATCAAAGCCACTAGAAGCGAAAGATGAGCTTCTGGCATTTGAAGGTGGAGTAGAGGGTCTTTGGGTAGCTCCCATTGGCGGACGGATCGAGGCTTGGTTGCCAGGGTTGCCATTGTCATTCGACTGTGGTCGAAAAATCACAGGAGGAGCAGGTCGGTTCGCAGACTGGTTTACGTGTTGAGCATAAGACGGCGTAGCGGTAGTTGGGCCTGGTTGCATCTTGGAATGACGCGGACGCGGTGTTTGACTTTGTGTGATTGCAGATGAATCAGGCTGCATCGTGGACTGAGCAGATTGCTGGGCTTGAAGCTGCTGGCTTGGAAGTAGGCCAGCTTTGGCAGGACGCTTCAGTCGCTGACTGGACTCTTCAGCGGCAGTTCTTTTTTCTTCGACCGAAAGTGAAGTATTATCTTCGACCTCAAACGAGTCTGTCTGAACAATAGAGCGGATTGTGGCAGTCTGAGCCTGAAAACTCAAGATCTTGTCAAGCACGGCAGGATCCATGCCTCGAAATTCGGACAGGTCTCTCTGTGGGATGTTCTTGGGCTCGAAGAGGAAGTCGCCAATGCGCTTTTCGGCAGCTCCACGCAAGTTGCGCTTGTCAACGACACTGGAGGCAAGTTGTGACTTGAAGACTGTCTTGTTGTGGATATTTGCTTCAAATGTTTCTCCACAGACAAACCGGTAGACAAATGTTGGCTTCTGCTGTCCAATTCGGAAAGCTCTACCGACGGCCTGCTGCTCGTGGACTGGATTGTATCTAAAATCAAAAATGACAACACGGTTCGCACTTTGCAGATTGAGTCCAAGACCGCCCGCAGTGGTTGAGATGAGGTAGACGTCCTGATCACCGGCGTTGAAAGCCTTGATGCGTCCTTGACGCTTAGCCATTGGGGTCTTACCGTCTATATTATATCATTAGCTCTTGATGCCTTCTCAATGACCAGCGAGAAGACGAAATCTTGAACCTACCAAGACGAGCGAATGATCGACCTTGTCCCTTGAGGAGCTTCTCGAGGAAGTCAAGGGTTGGAATCGATGAAGAGAACACCAAGGTCTTGTCTCCAGCAATCTTTGCAGCATGTAGGACCTGACAAAGAAGTATAACTTTGTGAGACAAGCCAATATTGTCCAGGTCTAAATTCTCGAATAACTGCGTAACCTCTTCAACGAAAGCGGTGGATAATGCGGTCTTCGATGGTGGGCCATCAACGGCGCCAGGAATGGCGTTGTCATCAGTGGCATCATCCGGAGTGGTTGACTTGGGTTTCGCTCCCGCAACTTCCTGCACCTTGGCATTGAAACACCATGGATGATTGCACAGCAGAGTAAGCATTGACAGCCACTGCCAGATAGTCGTTTGCTTGACCTCTCCGTCGCTTGTGAGCTGCTGAGTATCAACTTGCAAGGATTTTACGTATAATGTGTAAACCTTTCGCTGGAGGTCGGTAAGTGGGACAGAGATCACGAACTCCTTCTTGGGGGGCAAGTCGTTCTTTAGAACAGAGATATCCATTCGGTGAACCTTAAGCTTGAGCTCCTCATTGAGTGCCCATAAGCGTCTGCGGGACAGCTGAACTTCCCAAGGGGACGAATCCTGGAAAAGGCCAGCCTAGGTTAAGAAGCAAAAGTCAGCTGTAGACTCACAAGATTGAGAGACGGAGGTTCGGTAAGCAATATCAGACATACCTCAATTGGTTCCTTGTAATGAGCACGGAACTCGACGACACTACCCAAATAGTTTGGTGCGACAAAGTCAATCATTGAATGATACTCCTCAACGTTGTTGGCAAGCGGGGAACCTGTAAGAGCAATGCGGCGCGTGGACTTGAATTGCGAGGCAGCTACGGCAAGACCAGATTTTGCATTCTTCATCTTGTGGGCTTCATCGGCGACGATCATGTCGGGACCTCTCAGAAGCTGTTCAAGAACCTGATCGTGCTCGTTTTTCGTAAGGGGTGCTACGCTGTTGGTCTTCTCCTTGTTCTGGACCAAAGATCGCAGCATCTCGTAGCCCATAATGAGAACTCCACCAGCCTCATGCCAAGCATAAATCTCTTGCAGTCTCTCGGCGATCGAAAGTGCACTGCTGACCTTGTATAGACCGCCAAGAACAGTACCGTTCGAAGAGTTCTCTGGAGCCCAACGCAGGCATTCATCCCACCAGTTGTCAATTAGTCCAGGTGGACAAAGAATCAGAGTTCTGGTATTACCCTTCAGGCACGAGGGAATTTGGGACGAGACGGATGGATCAGGGGATGAAGCTGCTGCTTCGATCGCAACGAGTAATGTGATGACCTGCATGGTCTTGCCAAGACCCATGGTATGAGCCAAAAGACAGCCTTGAGAGGAAGCATCGTCTGCACCGGGGATTACTTGGTTCCACATGAAACGCACACCTTCGACTTGATGAGGCTTGATACTACTGGCAATGTCTTCGTTGACGTAGACATGTCCTTGGTCAAGAGCGGCGGCATCGTTGATGATGTACTTTGCCTTACCAGTGCCGAAGGTGTGACCAGACTGTGCAAGGGCAGCCTTGAGAACTCTGCGTCGCTTCTCTTGTTCAGCCAATCGTTCATGGTTTCTGGTACGAAGGTTCCGAGCATTCAGATCTTCTGCAACTGGTCTCTTACGCTTCATGTTGGGCGACAATTGTTCTGGGATGTCCTCCCTGGCTGTGGTCGAGTCTCTGATGCGCCGACGCTTAGTAGGGCCTTCGTCATCATCGTCGCTCTCGAGATGCTGGCGCTTCATAGGCTTGAGATTGGCAAAATTGCTTAGCAGCAAGGGGGATCCAGGTTCAGAAACATACGAACCATCCAGGAACTTTTCCATGCGTGAGCAATGCTTGTAGAAGCTGTGCCACCAACCCTTTGCATTCAACAAAACATTGCAGAAACCCTTAGACATCTCTCGACCCCATTCCGTGAACTTGCATTCCATGTACATAGCAAGAATTTGGGCAATCGCGTAAAGTCTATCGAAATCGGTAGAAGTCATTCTATCGACCTCCTCGTTACCGACTTTAAGAGCCCGAATAACTTGGCACATGAGTTCCCAGAGCTTTTCTTCATTGCAGTGAGCGAAGAGACTAAGAATGTGTTGGGGATTTCGGAGCTTGTAGAAGACACGGATTAACAATCGCTCAGTGTCTCTAGCCTTCTGCCAAAACTCATATGGGAACTCTGCAATAGCCATTGGGTTATTGAATGGTGGCAACTCTACGTCGGAATCGCTGGAGATGGCAAGAGGGCTAATGCTTCGGTTCATCAGCTTCACCTTCGGCACCTTAGGCATAGCAGGCGACGTCTTCTCGGGAGTGACAAGATCGATAGGTCCTGACGGCGGTGAGTCAGTCAGATCAATGATCTCCGAAGTTCTCTTTGTTGAATGTGACTTTCGCACTGGAGTGCTGGGATTTTCGGTTGAGCTGTTCAGGGTACGCTGAGCTTGTGTGGGACGATCGCCTTCGACAAGCTCATCATCCGAGTCTTCCATGTTATCTACCATCTCCTCTTCCTCACTGCCCTCTGCATCAAAAGCTTCGTCATCATCAGTGATGAAGTCTCCCATGCCATCATCGATAGTGTCCTCTGCCTCAGAAGCTCTGGGACCCTCAATCTTTGGTCTTGAGACGCGCTTTGAGGGACGCACGAATGGCATTCCAGGGCTGGTCTGCTGCTGAAGTGTATCGATAGTCCATTCCAGAGTCTTAATGCCGAATACAGTGTACTCTATGTTTCTGCAGCCTCTGGCAGCTTGACCCAAATTGACCCAGTGGACACTAGACCATTCGACGTGTAGGTTGGCAAGGCGGATCTGAAGAGTTTGAATATCATTCTGAGCAGCTTTGACTTGGATTCGCTTCGTACGAGTTCGGCGAGAGCCTAACCAGATGCCAGCGGCTGTCTTCTCGAGCTTCGGAAGCTTCTCCTGATGCCACTTCTGGGTGTAATCACTAATTGCCTGGTTCCAGATGTTGTGGAGCTGGATTGGATTGAGCCGAGTGAGTGGTTGTCCGGTACGCCGACGACGAATTTCAGCACGCTCTTCGTCAATCTCTCTCCATGTGGCCGAATCGTAGCAACCTTCATTCCCAGATTCACCCCACAACGGCAATTCCTTTCTACCTCGTCTACTAGTAACCCAGTGTCGAAGGGCATCAGGCTCGGCGTAGGGGTTACAGCTGTCGAGATTGCGGCCGATGAGCTGCAAGGGATTATATGCTACGAAGTTCTTCGGATCCTGGTTTCCCATGAGCTCCGGCCAATCCACAAGCTTCTCGCGACGAGCACAAATCTTGCCTTCTGGGGTAGTATAGTACAGAGTGAAGGAAGGAGTGCTGAGCAAGTTCATGAAAGTGATCTTCCCATTGCCTTCAGGGTAGGTGCGGACGGCAGTAAAGCGGGTATACACCTTGTCATCCACGACTTGTTCTTCCGAAATACCATCGCCAGAGTGTGTTGTCTTGGAAGCTACTGCAGGAACTGCAGAAAGAGGAGTTGGCTCTTGCTCAGATGTTGCAGCAGATACAACTCGTAACTCTCTGGAAGGGAGTTCATGATTTGGTGCCTTCTTGGGTTCTTCATCGGATTCTGGCACAAAATCTTCCCAGACACCATTCGCGAAATAAGCTTCCCAATCGAAGGGTACAGGTGGAATGTGCTTGCCATCTGCATCGCGCGATACGTCAACGGCCAATAAGGTAGTCGAGAACTTTGGGCCCAAGACTCTTGGTCTTCTGTTCAGATCTTGCTTGCTCAACATGAAGTTTCGCATCATCTTGCCGACATACTGGACTTGACCGGGGGGTAGTTGGCGCAACTTTGTATGACTGAAGTACTTGTCTTCAGGTTCAATGGTGTCAACTGGGAGATCTGCACCAAATGGTACTTTGCCGTAGAATATGTCATCAACAGTGAACTTCTCTCTTTGCAGATACTTGGCAGCTCGAGTGCGACGACAACGTGTTTGAGTTACAGGCTGCGGAGTAGGGAGAACGGTTCCGAGAATGACTGGATGTTCTGATGGCTCAGAACCTTCTTGGTCGGCTGCCTCAACATCAGATTGTTCGCTTCCGATATCTTCTCCATCGGACATTGCCCACGCAGACTTCGCGTATACTTCGCTGTCAACGGGCAGTAGTTGAGGAGCGACTCTCTTCTGGTTGAGGGTACTAGAGTCGGGGATATCAAGTCCGAGAATATCGTCCTCGTAGGTTGGAACGGCGCGATTTCTGTATGGATCGATTTCGCCGACATGAGTGAGCATTCCCAGAGCCAGTCTCTTGGGCTGCTTAGGTGGTTCAACCTTTGATTGTGCGGCTGAGACGTTACCATCGTCCTGAACTGGAGGAACAGCAGATGTAGCCTCAGGAAGCATAGGAGTGCTAAGTTGATTGATGGACTCGTCGGCATGAGCAGAATCAGCGTTGAGGCTTTCGACATTATTCTCCAGACTCAAAGAAGCGTGAGATTGAGCAGAAGAGCCATGGGTATGGTTTTCAGCGGCAGACTCGACTGGCTCAATACTCGATTCTGGATCTTGGGTGCTAGGTTCTGGTGATGGAGCAACGTTCTCACTATGAGGATATGCAGCGTCTTCTTGAGTGCCATTCGCGAAGAGAGGAGCAGAATCACTTGCAGGAGCTGCACTGTCGCTCTTATGACGCTTCGCAGCAGGCTCATCTGATTCTTGTGTACCGCTTGCTTCGCCCTCCGCAGCATCACGTTGTTCACCATCAACATTCAATGCGCTAATGACAGGAGATATGTTCTGTGGAGAATTCGATTCCACAGCGGGTACTGTAACTGCAGGAAAAGGAAGCGGGGCCACAGGGGTATTAGCCACTACGCCAGGAAGTAGAGCAGCGATTGGAAGTGCGGGGAGTGCGGGAAAACCAAGCTGAGATCCTGGTTGCAGTTGCGGGTGATTCTGATATTCAGGAAGGGTTTGTAAGTATGCTCTGAAGGTGGCATACGCTTGTAAGAGCTGCTGAATTGTTTGATCCTGAGTGATAGGGGGTATGTGGGTTGCTGAATACTGCGGGCTTCTTGCTCGGAACTGGCCGATGGCATTCAGGAACCAGCTCTGTTGATTGACTACGTAGATGTTGAAGGTAAGGCTCAGGTATCTCCGATTAAAGTCGAATGTCAGAAGCATATGTCCAGTCACACCGTGTTGTTGTAGCTTTTGACGAAGGTTGTCGAGATTAGGTGATGATAGTGCAGAAGGGGTCCAGGACCGATTATTCGTGGTGAGCTCCTGGCAAACTCGGCCCACAGTCCAGAACCATGGGTCGTCCACATTATTGGTGACCATTGTAGAGGGTGACCATGAGGTCAAAGGTCTTATCGGAGGGCTCTTGGGTGGGATTGACAAAGGATGCTTGCTTTCCCTTGACCTGCAATGTAAAGATTAGCCATAAGATCCGTGAATCTAGAACGGAACACGAAGGGGGAAAGTCGGTGGCAACCAAAGAAACGACTAGGTGGAAGAAACTGAGCTCAAGAGAGGAAAGTCGAAGTTTTCGAATTGACTATGGAGATGGTGCGGCGGTTTTGGACGCGTTCGCGAAGAGGAAGAGTGGTTGTATGGGTGAAGTTGAGAAGAAGCCCAGGTATCGCGGGGTTTGAGGTGAAGGTGTAGACTCGAGAATTTGGGGCAAAAGAATGTGCGAACTTACTATGATAGCAAGAAAAGCAAGCTTCGAGATCTGAAGATCTTTAGAATTCATGCGGGTATCCGTAGGACAGCGCGTTGCGCTCAAGTCTTGTCTCGAGTTTGGCACAGCGCAAGTGCGCAATCTTTTGGAAGGTGATCGAGTCAACCGTGAGAGCGCAGGCGCAAAAGCGTACGTAATTCGTAAATCGTGAACTTCGTGAAAGGGAATTAATCGTGCTGTCGCGAAACAGAACGAAGGTTGAGTGAGGAAGTAAGGAAAGGAAGGAGTGTGGTGTTTATGTTTGAAAAGAGAGCGGGAGAGTTGAAGTCGACGAGGCTACCTTAAACTCCAAATCGCGGTCGCGCTTCTTATCTTAGCTTACTTCGCTGATAAGGAGCGCTATCACGTGAGAGCTTGAGTGGGAGATTTTGTGGGGGTGAACCACAAGCTCGACGGGATCTAGGATGGGATGTCTTACAAAGCAGCCTCAAATTTGGACGTCATTCAAACACTCAACTACTGGTACCTATCAATTCTGAGCTTCAATTCTGCATCTATATGAAGAAAGTGGCGAAATAAAGGGAATCTGTGATTCAGCTTGTCACCTTCAACAGAAAATTTCAAAATGGCTCCTAGTAGAGCGGCAGAGCCTTACCCTCCAAATTTGCATCCATCAGAAGCTGAGCAGCTGGTTGCTACTATAAAGGACTGGTCGATAGCCCATGGTTTGGCAGTCAGACCACCGCCAGCTGTCATCTCGGCAGAAGCAGATCCACAAGGAATTTTGGCAACAACTGTCCCAGTGACTTTGTTTCCCAGTCCATTTCCTCGAATATGTTTTGAGCAAGCCAAGTCTATACAAAAGGCCTACAATAAACTCTATGCCTCCATTGCTCAAGATGAGGGATTTCTAGAAGAGATCGTTCAGCAGTAAGTTCCTTCATATCCGTTGTGTCAATTCCGAGTTTATTCTGCGCCATTTCTATGATAGGCCTAGTAACCGAAAATTTTCAGGATCATTGAAGTTGACGACTTCATTGCCGAGCTATGGCAGGTACATTTGAAGGTTAAAGAAGAGGGCTATGTTCAGGTATGCTGCCATTCTTTCATATCAGAATTCCATTAACATCTGAAGAATCTCTCTCTTGGCCTGTTCCGGTCTGATTACATGGTTCACCAAAGCACCGCCGAGGAGATCCCTACAATAAAACAAGTTGAATTCAATACTATTGCTTCTTCTTTCGGCGGACTTTCCTCTCAAACATCGAAACTCCACAAGTAAAGCATTTCTATCTCAACCATTACTCAGTATGTCATTCAGGACCCATGAGACTAATTCCCGCTTAGATACCTTGCTGTCAGTGACTATCCTCTGTTTAAAAAGTCTCTGCAGACCACAGAGTTGGATCTTCCGGAAAACCAGAGCACCAAATCTCTAGCGTTAGGCCTTCGTTCTGCATATGATGCATACACAAAATCCGAAAACATCCACCCGTGCTGCATTATCTTCGTCGTACAAGATCCCGAGCGAAACATCTTCGATCAACGCCACCTTGAGTACGAACTGCAGCAACACAAATCACCGATTTCGGTGTTCCGTGTTCCTTTTGCAGAGACTCTCACTCGCACATCTATTGCGGAGACATCAAAACGCCAGCTCCTTTATCACCTGCCAAGCAATCCATCGAAGGTATTCGAAGTTGCAGTGGTTTACTTCCGTGCCGGATATGGACCAGGAGACTATCCAGATGCATCTGCATGGAATGCACGTCTCCAAATCGAGCGTTCCAACGCAATCAAGTGCCCAACAATTCTCACACAGCTCGCAGGTGCAAAGAAGGTCCAGCAAGTCCTCGCAACACCGACATCATCCTCTAACCTATCAATTCTCACCCGCTTTATAGAAGCCGAGGATCCTTCAATTCATGGTCTCGAAGACACATTCACAAATATCTTCCCCCTCGACGACACACCCGCCGGTCAAGAAGCCCGCAAACTTGCCATCGATCCCGAGAAGTGCAAAGGCTACGTCCTAAAGCCTCAGCGCGAAGGAGGAGGGAACAACATCTACCGCAGCGCCATCCCACCTTTCCTAAAGTCTCTTCCAGAGACGCACTGGAAGTCGTTCATTCTGATGGAGATAATCATTCCGCCTCCAGTACAAAACATCATCCTTCGTAATGGCGCCCTGGAGCAAGGCGGAGTCATCTGCGAGCTCGGAGTCTATGGGACATGTCTCTGGGATCAAGCCACGAAGGAAATTCTGCACAACGAGGAAGCGGGATACTTGTTACGAACCAAGGGCGACAAGAGCGAAGAGGGAGGAGTTGCTGCTGGGTTCGGAAGTATGGACAGCTGCCGCTTGGTTTGAATTGGGCGCTATTGCGGCCTGATGATGCCTCCATCTGCAGGCTGCAAGCTTATTGTAGGTAGTCTGTAGCTTGAGCCCAAATGTCTCCAAGGAGAAAAAAAAGCCTTTTCGCATTACGTGGTAGTAAGCCACAATTATTGCGAATATTTCAGCTGCCCAGGATATGCTTCTTTCCTTCCTGCCTGACACCTATATCAAAATCTATTTCCCTTCATGACTTTCTTTGGATAGTTCCATCTTCTCATACTTGCAATCTCTGCGTCATCTTTTACTGTATCTATTTGCCATTTTATCATTTCGAGATTTTCAGCTGCCAGTCATGCACAACCCTCTCTGCCCGACACTCCCTATATCCTTCCTCCCAGTTTTCTTCTTTGGTAGTTCCAGCTTTTCGATATCTTGTACTTCTTTGCCATTTATATCATCTATTACATAAAAAATGCTATCTAGTTGCCATCTATTCGCTGCTTGGAAGGTTTTTTTTTTTTTTTGAATATCTTCGCATCTCGCGCCTTCAAATCAGCTAGCCGCGCTCTTGGCACTGTGTTGCTAGCACCATTTTGAAGGCCATGGCTAGTCTGTGCGCTCATGAGAGCTTGTGCTGGTCATAGGTAGCTCCTTCCTTTCAGGAAATAGGTACGCTTGCTCGGCCGTATCGTAAGGCACTCACAGCGAGGTTCACTGTAAAGAACCCTGTCTGTCTCTGCTGCAGCGTGGCCAGGCTTGACTTTCAAAGGGATGCCTCCCTTCCCTGATACTCAGAGGCTGGACGTAGTTCAGTAAACCATTCATCAAGGCTATTGCCCCTGCTTGATTCAGTGGCACCATACATCGCACTGCCCGCCATATGTTTGTCTTCATGGTGAGAATTGCCAGGAAGCGTCGTACGCTGTTTCGCTGGCATCGGTGCGCACTTAAGTTTCACCCGCATACAATATCGAGATATCTCTCGAAGTCTCATCGCCCACTGGGGCAAGCCGCAATTTGACAATCTACGAGGCACTCAGACCGGCAATCCCAGCGGCACCAATGCTGCAGCGCAATGCAGCAATTTGCCCACGGCATAACAGCATGAAGCCTCATAGTCGCCTCTCATTAAATGCATGATTTCTCCAAATCTTGTTGCACATCGCCAGCAGGCCAGATCTCCCCAGACCTCGCTCATTCCATAACCTTCTAACCCAGACCAGCACAGCGCACTGCTAGTCACCCTGAACTTGCAGGGATCCCAAAAAGCCCCCCAAAGATTCTCAACCCTCCAGAGATTTCTGTTGCACATCGTCACTAGAACCTACTGCGTATACAGGCCTACCCTCTAGCTGTTTTAGCTGTAACCCAGAAACTCTGTTGCACATCGTGACCAGGGTCTGCTACTTATACAGGCCGAAGTTCTAGTTGTTTTAGTATTAAGACTGAGCACGTCAGACACTCCGTTACACATCGTCATTAGACCTGAATCTTTCATCAGCCATCTTTCAGGTCTCTGAGCAGCAGACTTGGGTATTCCGACATAATTTGTTGTACATCGTCTCTAGGCCTAGTCCTTCTACGAGCCATTTCATTAGATGTAATCAGCAGTAAACCCGAGGTTACCCAACCCACGCTTGCAAAGTCGAAGCCCAATGACATGCCGATCCATGAAAGACAAACTCAGGCAAACTCATCGCAAGGCTTTGTTGCATATCGGCAGTAGGCATAGAATCTAGACATGTAGGCTTCTACATAGTAATTCCTTTGCGCACTTGTGGGTGCTTAGGCCAATCAGTGAGTCGTCCGTGGACGAGAAACGACTGAGAGATCTTTGTTGCACTGTAGTGATGATGGGGTGCTGGCTGTCGCAAAAGTCGCCCTGTAGACATGCCTCGCCTGCTGAGCCACGCGGGGCGACTCTCATCTGTGAAGCTGTAGCTTTGGAGGTAGCACCTGGCATTTCGGTTCCTCTGTGCTGTTGTGTCTCTACCGCTTCTCAAGGATCGCCGTAGCATCATGGTCGCCGCTTCCTTCTGGCATGGAGCAGGCAATGCAATGGGAAAGAGAGGACCCGGAGCGCGAGGTTCTTATTCCGCCCCTTCCCCACTCAGTCGATGATTACTTTTCTCCATGCACAGAATAATCGCGGCTTCCACAATGATTCATTGTGCAACCGCTGGTTGAGAAAATTACAGGCTTCCAAAGTAAATGCCGGCCAATCGCCTGACAATGTTCTTGCTACAGGGCAGGCGCGGAGATATCACAAACTGTGGATTTAATACCGTGAACAACGTTTCTGTGCTATCACAAGTCTCTGGCGCTTTCTGATGAAAGTATCATCTCAAAATATTGCTCATATGTGACACCGCTTAAATTTCCAATCTCAAGATCTTTTGATTATGTTCCGGAATGATATTCAAGGAGAGCCAGAATTCGTCTACCATCGCGCAGAAACATCCTGTCATACACTTCGATTTTCGTCAGCACACTGTAAGTACATCTCTCTCCCGAGCCACTCAATCATCACCCAAAGCTCTGAACAATCATCATACGTCTAGGCCTAGATTTTCTAGAGCCTGAAAGTTGATCTTTGGGACCGCAAATATAGTTTATTTTCATCTCTGACTCACTTCAGTATTTATCTTCTGCGATGTTCTTATATTAGTGTACCATGTTGATGGGTAGCCGGCTTCGAGTCCTGCTCTAGTCCCACAGATGCCTCGCTTAACATTTTGTTCTATCGGCAATTTCTGAGTGAAGAATCAAGCTCAAGACACGGTCCTGAAGAATATATCCTCATTCTGAGTTTCAAGAGGGCAAATTAGTACTCTAAGAATTAGATGTACACGATGATTAATATGTTGCTGCGGGGGCAAGCTACCGAAAGCTCTCCCACTTGTGGAACGTGCCCCGCTTACAACATCAAATTCTATGTCCTGATGTACACAGGCAGAGTACCTCCAGAATTGCCACTAGTATAGCGCAGCGATTCCCATGAATCGCCTATCCTGTCACTCGTCATTCCCGCCTGTCACGAACATGTCAATTATCATTCTGGGATTCAAGTCTGGTTCCAGGGTTTCCAGCGCGCTCTAACTCTTTCGCTTGTCAGATATCTGCTTTCGGGAGGACCCCTTAGCAGCTATACAATTCTTTGGTACTGCCATCAATCAGGCTAGTATAGCAGTATTCTAAACAGTCGAGATGGAAGTTTTGGTCAAAACATCCACGATCTAAGGATCTGAACCAGCTCGGAACCCAATCATTGAGCCCAAAGTAGGTACGCTTAACGCACAATGACTTTGGCAGTAGATTATCCCATTTTCAGACTGGAAGATGTATGTCAGTTGAGATTCCAATTGCCCAGGTATATCAATTCTAACCGCTCCCTGGAATTCTCAACTTTTCTAATCACCCCTTTCAACTTCTTCTCTTCTCACATTCCCCCTTCTTGCTTTATCCACTTGATCAACTGCCACTTACACACTTCCACTCTCACTCTACTTCTGCGATCACCGAACTTCCATCCCTTCATCACCACCATCACCAGCACCACCACCACCACACCAACATATCTTCTCCTCGTCCACAACAAGAACCAAAGAATACCTCCACCATGCCGACACTACGCCAAAATCCCACCAAGACCGCCAAGGCTTCCACCAGTACAAATACTGGTGCGAGCTCGAATGGTTCCTCCAGAACATATCCGGTAACATCTCAGGAACCCAGTCAAGGTAGTTCTCAAACCGCCCCGGAAGTCAAATTGTACGACCCGAAGGACCTCCAACACTATGCCAGCAGATCAAATATGATACTCCCAGACACGAATGTGTACACACACCTCGCTTATTTATCGGAAACACCAACTGGAGAGCCATTTCGTACTTATTGGTATCGCAATATCAATGGTCTGCCTTCGAAGACAGATCGGGAATTCAAAAAAGACAAGAATTATGGATACCAGCAAAATTTGAAAGCAGACTTGCCAACAGCCGCAGATATAGAGACAGCCATTTGGGACAAGTTCTTAGGAGGCTCAACAGAAGAACAATCTGTCGCCAGGATCTTGGTCGACATGAGGGTGCAAACACGAGAACTGGAATCTGCTCAACTGACTCATGAACTCTCCTCCGCTCGCGACGAATGTCCTCCAGCTGATCTGGCACATCAACCCCTGCCAAGAGATGACTTTACAACAATGAGGGCTGCCTTCGATGTTCTCAAGAGCACAGTCGCCAGAAAGAAACAAGAGAAGCATCAAAACGAAGCTCCATGCGACTGCCACGAGAAATTGGAGAGACTTCGTCTCTGTCGATGCGCTACCTGTCCACAGATAAAGCTACGCCATCACACGTGGGACGCCTGTCACTGCGTTCTTAAGGATCCTGAACTTCACAGAGAGGTTTCCTGCCAGAAACTGCAAGCATTACATGAAAACGCTTCGGATAAACAGGTCCTGGCCTATGTGGCTCAGGAAGCAGAGCTCGCCGATCAAGCCGCCCATGAGCGTGGAGAGCTGATACGTTTGAAGAAACAATTGTATGAGATGTATCCACACAGTTGCGGCTATGTCAACTACTTCAGAGTCTCCGAGGATTCCAGAAAGGACTTCAGAGCTGACCATTTCGCTGGGAAGCTGTACTCACAATTCAGCAAGCTCGATTCTGCTGGTCGTTGGGAGATGGATGGCTCGCAAATGGAAATCGACGGCTTCACAATCATCGCACAGCCCATCATTCAAGTTCAAGATGAGAATCATGATGTTGAAGACAGTCCGACTGAAGCAGGCATCTCCCCCAGGCTGACTACACCTACCAAGGACAGTTCTGTGAAAAAAACTCCACCTCGCAAAGAACTTCTACCGGCTGCTGAAGAAACGCTACCAGCTGAAGCAACTCTATGCGACGCAGGATATACACCTACCGAAGAGAGTCATATTTCTCAGCAGGTCCAAGTCAAGAAGGGAAGGACACTTCTTCCAACGAGCCGACCTCCACCTTACAACGTGAATGAATACCTTCAGTGGAGAGATGCCAAGAATGCATCCAAAATTACCGATAAAGAGGCTACTATCGAGCCAACTTACATGATGTTTAATGGAAAGAAGAAGCCGACCATGAAATTCCCGCTGAATAGAAGGGCAGATACAGAAGCAGAGAGCTCGCACGTCTCGAAGAAGCAGAAGACAACAAACTCCGATGCCAATCCTACCACTCCAGTCGTGCAGGGGCCTGCCAGTACGAAGAGAAAGTCAGCTCCCGGTCAGTCGTCAACACAGCGCTCAAAGAGGCAGAAGACAATGACACACTCGTCATCCTTGAATTCTCAGCAAACGCTTCCAGCAGCCAGTTTACAGCACTCAACCATGGCCATGGCATCGACTGTACCTTCTCAGCAAACGCCGTCAATAAACAATGCCCACAACGCCCAGAACACGGCAATGGCTATGACGCAAAATGCACCTGATGTTGATCCAGCTCAACCAGCGAGCTTTGTAGCCTCGGCGTCTGATGTAGCGGAGTTACGCTCGATGGGTCTCACTTCAGGCGTTTGGAGGGGTGACGAGATAGCAGACCCTCTAGTGTGGGAGCGACCTGCTTCAACTCTTACAAAGGGCCTCCCTTCATGGAAATGGGTTGCCTGGGGGATTCTGGTCAGAGCTCCTGGATACTGCCTGCCTCTCACAAGGATCGTTGAATTAGGAAAAGCATGGGTCCCCACTCTAGCGCAAACAAAAAATCAGACCGTTCGAGCGGCCTTGTCAAGGGAGGTCCAATTTATCAACCAGGATAGAAGAACTCACATATGGCGTCTAACAGGAGCCTATGAGCCTTCGCAACGTCCAGGGCGTGGCCCAGCAAGGGGGCCGAGGGCTGGACGGGGTCGCCAACAGAACTTCGACCAGGACTCCAAAGAGGACTCCGAACAGGACGAGTAGCTTTTCCAATCAGTCATTACCGGCCATAAGGAGTAAATTGCGCCATGTACTCTTCCACAATAGGCCAGATACAGAGCGCAATACCCTTACAAATAACATCCGCCTCCATGGCCATGGTCGAGTCCATCCTCGACCTTGGCTATGACCTCTGACCACGCACACTTGAGCTCTTGACGCTAACCCTCTCTCTTTACTGACCAGAGGCCACACAGCAAGAAACAGTATCGAGAATTATCCCCACCCAGAAATTCCAAAGAAAAATTCCCACCCAAAAAATCGACTTGACCTGAGAAATGGCATGCCTATGGAAAACACATCAGACAACATCGATTCTCAACATATCCGACATAGAACGCAGTCAACAATCATCAGTATTACCTGATCATGCCAAATCTCTATCAAGTCACCAAGAAAAATCGAAAACCAGAAAAGCAATCACAAAAAGAAATTATTTGATGATTTATTTATTTCTTTTTGCATTTGTACTTCACCAAGTTTGTTTACGAGGGTCCAGAAGAAAGCCGGATAGAGTCATATATTCTCCGTGCTGCGTTATTTCCTATTGCATTTTATTTTGTACTTTGCCCTCATTTGAGAGCATGTAAAATAGAAAATCCTGGATGAGAACGAGTTAGATTCGATGGAGTGATGACCATTGGGTTGGACTTTGTTGGGTGGAATATTGTTTCTGACCTGTGGTGGGCAAAGGGGCAATAGAACAATCAACTATCATTCTTTAAAACTTCTCTCATGTATCCATCTTGTTGATAGTGAAATGAGATGGTGATGTGTTCAGTATGAAGCTTTTGAGAATTGGTCCTGAAGACGGTTGGTGTTTGTTGATAGCGAAGCGAGATTCTGGCTGGACAACACCAAACCTTGGCAGGAGATAGGAAGACAAAGGGTTTCGAAGATAAAATTGTCTTTAGCAACAAAGAAAGCAGTCAAAAATAGCTAATATGCTAAAGTCACACACATTACCTGACTGGTTTTTCATGCCCAGGATAATTGAGCTGGCTGTCAGGTACGTCTCAATCTTGCCTGCGTTTTAGATGTTGAGTGAGACTTGAAGAAGGGGGAAGCCATTAGAATTCTAGCATGAATTATCACGAGTCCTTAAGTAAATGCTTCATTCTCGTAGAGTTGTGATGAACCTTCGCGAAGTTATGGTCGGCGCGAAACCTGACCACTAAGAGGAAGAAATTCAACCCACTGAACTTTGGGAGCTTGGTCACAGATTTCGACTACCTCCTTGTCATGGCCTATGTACGACTCTATACGTCGTGAATATATCACATGATGCCGCAACCTGGAAGCACAGATATTGTGTAAACTTTTGTATGCCTGGTTGCGTTGCTGAGAATATATAACAGAGCACTGAACATTCAAGCTACGTCAGTCGGCATGCCTGCAGGAAATAGAGAGCAGCGAGTGGCAACATAACGAACAGAGAGATCTCCGATACCTCATGTTGCCATATCACTTGGAATGTGTCGTTAGGTGGCGGATGATAGCATTCAATCCTTCCTGCCTGTTTGACGTATTGTCTGGGTTCGCATCATTCTTTGAATCTGTAGAGCAGATACCGACCATGTCGCACACTCATGTATAGTCGTAAACGGCTTGGAGAGTGAGAAGAGATTCATTGCTTCCAAACAGACACACGCTACCATTGGCATCCCCTCCTGTCCGTCAACCCTCCAATCTTACAAGTGAGATTCACATAAAGTCCAGCCAACCCTACCGAACACGCCAACGCCGAATTATTCGTACCAAGTAACGATCGACAAAGGAAACCAAGTAGTATGTATCAGTCTGCCAGGGGCCCATGTAGGCAGAGAACGGGTATTCGTGGAAGTTCGGTTTACTGAGCAGCGGGCTTCTTTGGAGAGAGAACATCGAGTTGTCCTGCAATGTGTTAGGTCTTTCGTCAACGAGGAATCGGGCTAGGAAATCTTGTACGCTGGACAATGCTCAAAGAGCTTTTTGGCTTGCCCTCGGAGTCTTCATATTGGCTCATCGAGGCCTCTCCTTCGACGTAGACAAGGGTTCTAGCAAGGCACAAATTAGCAAGTACACCGAAATTTCATTGAAGTCAGGTCCCGCTCAACCCGTCCCTCTGTACCAATCATACCAACCTACCCAATAACCGGGACCTTAACTTTGAATTTACATACCCTTTATCCAAGCCTGCAATGAAATCCCTTTGCGGTCCCTCGGGCAAGAAAGCAGTCACACGGAACCAGTTCGTCTTCTGGTTGTCCCCACGTCCACTATTTGTTCCGACCGAGTATCTAAGGATCTCCTTTCCCGTGCTTGTGGGCAGAAGCTCTGGAGTGTCTGCGAGTCTGCCAACGATGGTCATCTTCGCGAAGGACGATCGAAGTGCGCTGCTCGAGAAGGTGCGGGATAAGGGAGCAGCGGTGCGCAGTGCGCGGCGGGCGAAAAAGGAGGACATTTTGGGTCTCTGAGGTAGGATGAAAGATTTGCAGATGGATGGACCTTGTGCGGTAGGTGAAAGAATTATGTTGAAGTAGTGGTTGTGTGAGGCGCAATGTGTACTTTGGATCTTCAGAAGACGCGACTCACTTCGCGATCAGGGGTTTCGCCAAGAGTTGTTGCTCAATCACGTGACTAGGAGACACACGAAGAGAGGGATGGCTCTGCTTTCATGACGGAGAGATTTGCTTGGTATTTGTCTAAAGTATTGGTTGGAGATCATTATGGACCTTGTTTCAAGGAAAAAATTTCATTTGAGAAAGGTTCTGGTTCCCGAAAATATGCAATCAAACAGAATCCATTGTTCCTGATTCCAAGCGAATATCAACATGGGACGTATCGAGCGAGCTAGAATTTCCCGTGCAACTGGTGCAAGGTTTAAGAGACTGGTAATTAGTTGTTGGTGCTCGTCCATATGATATGTACGGAAACAGGAAAATTGTATATCCGGCTCTTTAGCTACTCAAGTAACCTGATTGCTTTAGAAGAAGGAGACTAATTGCCACATACGGCATAAGAGAAATTAGAACAGGTGGTTCATCAGTTAAACTGCTGCTTTTGGTCCAGAAAAGGATTCCTCTTCATAATGCGACTATTTTGACCATGCGCTCAAGAGCATGAGTCGATGACCGGTCAACAAGCGAAGAAACACTACTCTCGAACATCCCATCCATCGTCCACTCTCTTCAGCAACGGACACTCGAAGACCCAGCAAACTTTCCCAGCCTTCTCCTCTCCCAGTACACCCTTCCATCTGCTGCCCTGATTCATTACAACTCCGCAGCCAACGACCTCACATCCGACTGCTTCCAGGAAATCCCAAGAAGCTTTCAAGGTCTTGCCAGAGCTGACAGCATCATCGACGATCATGACTTTCTTTCCCTTCAGTAGCGAGACTTGATTCGGATCAAGATAGAGTTTCTTCTCGCCCAAAGGAGAAGTGATAGATGAGACTTCCGTGGACAGCGAGTCTGCGTACCAGAACTTCCGGGAGTACCCCAAAGGTACATATCGTTCTACATGAAGTAAGTAGCTGTATTATTATAGAGGTAATAGTGAGAAATGTCTTACTATGACCTAAACCTTTGGCAATTATGGGAGCAAGAGAGAGTCCGAGGGTTGGAAGTCCAACAATAATATCTGGGTTGAATGGCCGTACTTGATTGACCAAAAAGCCACTAAGCTCATCCGTGACACATATAGCAGCCTGGTTGATGATTAGCGATGCAACAGCTTCATCCGCATTTAGAGCTCGGATGGGTAGCCTGAGAATTCTTTGATCTGGCAAACGAGCAGGATAGCCGAACTTCCAGGGAGATGGAGCTACTTCAGTCTCGGGAAGGATCTCCTGCCAGTACTCCGTGGTCGGCTCCGTAAACGCTTCATTTGACATCGTGTGCGTTGCTGGAATCGCGTGGTCTCGCTTTGGCTCGAATGATTCTGCAATCCCTCAAGTCTTCAGGCAGTCTAGTCGAGGTTGGTATTAGATGCCTGGAGTGTATTTGACTTCAAGGAATGGGTCACTTGAATTAAGCGAAGTATGTTGCTCCTGGATTAAATGCTAGAAGGGTAGTTACAGTAGGTAAACACTGCAGCCGCCCCCACTTTTGCAGAACCTCTGGCACACGAAGTTCTAGGACGCTTGACAAATCCCAAATGATAAGATACTGCTCTGCACGACTTTATACAACCAAGAAGCGAATCAAGTGAAAATCACGAAACCACCACAAAGCAACCTCCAGTTTGGTACTAGACCGATTGCAAGCAACAACTTGCCTAACAAGTGAAATAGATTGAAGGCAGACGAACCTCTGTTATCGAGATCGCAGTTGCGAAGAGCTTGGCATATGCCTGGGAGAAGAGACTTGGTACGATGCGCCCCTCGACATCGGGATTTTACGAATAACCTTGAGGACTTCGAATCGCAGGTGAGAGCTGTCAAAACAATGAAGATCCGCACCCAAGGAAATTAAGCGACACCAAAAGAGGGGCCAATATGTGGCTTAAAAGAGTGGCGTTGCGGGGTTGAAATCGTCCGGGTTGAGATAAGCCCAAACAGGCAACAAGCGTCATTGATATCGAACCCGCATTCTACCTATCAACGTACATCCGGCATCTTTCCATTTTATATACTCTACCTATCTCGGACTCCAAGTCCTTATGCCCCTAGTCAAGAACCGCCCTTTTCACACCTTGCCGGAATCCTATGAACAACAAAACCAAGACCCAGATCAATTTACCAGTGTCCAAGTCCCTCAACGATGGCCGAAGAAAGCTGTTGTACTTGCGCAACACTCCTTAAGAACGTGCTGCCGCAATACGATGAGAAGAGTGAGAAACCGAAGGGTCATGACCGACGACTGGAATGTTGTGGGAGGGTCATTTGTGGGAACTGCATAGCTGTAGGCCAGATGTATATGTTTCAGTGTTTCTTAGAACTAATACCTTGATACCTAGGACAACCAGCGATTTGCTACTTATTGTAAGTCCCCCTTCCTGCTAGACATTTTCTCTAGATACCAATTGATAGCTTCCAGGTCCTTTCTGCCAAGTATCCACGAAACCATCCCCCTTGCCACAAGGTCTTCGCGACCCTCCAACCTACACACCACCCTCCTCAACCTCCAAACAACCCCAAGAACCCCCCGCATATTCCGACGAGCTCCCTAGCTATTCCTCCCTCACGAACCCTCAAACCGTCCTCCCTGAGAAATTCTCCGATACAGCACCCGCAGAAGACGTCCTCCATTTTCTAGACCACGAAAATGATACCCTAACATCATTATCCTTCCGCTATGGAGTCCCCATAGCAGCTTTGAGAAAAGCGAATAATATTACCTCAGACCATCTGCTGCTGGCCAGACGGACGGTCGTCATACCCGGAGAATTTTATAAAGGCGGCGTGAGTTTGAGTCCGCGGCCGGTAGAGGGAGAAGAAGAGGAGAGGAGGAAAGGAATCGTGAGAAGGTGGATGGTGGCGTGTAAAGTCTCGGAGTACGTACTTCTAGCTCACTTGAGAAGACTGGAAGAGGAAGAGAGGCTGACGACGTAGTGTTGCTCCGAAATACAGATATGATGTCGCTCTGGTATATTTGAAACAGGTCGACTACGACTTAGAAGCTGCAATAGAGGCATATAGGGAAGATGAGAGGTGGGAGAAAGAGCATCCGATAGAGGCAAATGTGAAGGGGAAAGGAAAGAGGCATGATGTTGGAAAGAGGAGATTTACTGGCCAGAGATGATTGTTGAATTTGCACGGACTGACAAGGATAGACATTCTGCTTTCAAGAGTTTCTATTTTGTATCATAGTCTGATTGATTGGATGTCATGATCTTCATGACTGGTGCAGACCGTATGCACGCCCCTGTAATGTACACATAACCCAAGTTTACCACCCCAAAGCGCCTATTAGTATGCTGAACGTGTCCGAATATCCTGGAATGATGTTAGTACTTGGGATTCGATGCTGGACAGCGACAGCGACTCACAGAGATCTTCCGTTCGATTTCCCTGACCGACCGATCCAACTCCCCAGCAATCATTTGTTTCTTGTCCGTAGGCAAGAGGGTATATCTTTCACACAAATCTCCATCAATGACTCCTTTGACTGGAACATAATAACTCCGGTAGATGAGATGATCTCTTCCAGCCAGCGGAGCATCCTCTGATCTGAGATGCTGCTCAAGAGTCTGGAAGAAGTCCACATCCTCGCGACTGACGAATGGGATGAGAATACCGAGAGTTCCTTGGATCCCACTCCATAATATGCAGTCTCGTCCTCCGGCAACGAGATTGGTTTTCTGAATGCTCATTGGAATATCTTGGGTGAAGAAGTGAGCCATCAACGTCAATCGATGAGGTGAGCCTTGGAGATATGACCGCTCATGTACAAGATGAGCTCCAGAGCCCTCTTCATCGGCTTCCTCGCTTGCCTTCGCAGGACACCTAAGAAGCCACAAGTTCCCAAACTTATCGCCACCAGCAACGGTTTCATAGTCCACCATTGTCGTGCAAGAAGTCCATCGGGCAATAGTGTCATCCACAAAGGGAATAAGCTTGTTCTCTTGGAACTTGTATACAACCATCACGACACTCTCTTGGACATCGCTGACGACAATCCGGCTTCCTTGTGTCTGAAGGCCAACAATCAAGTTGGGCACGACCTCGGCTTGAGCCTTCCGGAGAAGTTGTCGCATACCTAAGTCGTAAATTCTCAAGTCCTTGCCAATGCCAACCAACAATCTACCCTGGAAGGCGAGAAGAGCCATTGGCGGTTCTTCGACTTTCGTCTTATGAATGAACTCAATCTCCTTGCCGTTCTCATGAAATCGATAAACATGTATGAAACCGGATGTCGAAGATCTGGGGCTGACGATCATATCTTTACCTGTTCCGACAACCAGGAAGACTTCGTCATCTTGACTGGCGAAAGAAACCGTGGCGATACTGACTGCAGCTTCGTTTTCATCAAGATCGATTTTTTGGAGAACACTCTTCTCTGTGACGGGGTCGACAACAGAAATACATGATGCCCAGTGATTTTTGCCACGTGGGTAGCCAAACTCTTCAGCTGGTAGTACGGCAGCATCACCATTGACCACCGATGGATCTTCTAGGAGCTTAGCTTTGGTTGCCGGGGAGAGAATGTTATTATCGGATTCGATCGTGTAAAATAGTGGGTGTTCTGGGTGTCGTACGAAACGTCGAGGTGTGTATGTGAGTGGTATAGTTTCTTGGAGTAGGTTGTCGGTAAGTTTGTCGATGGAAAAAATTCTAGCAGGTAGAGAATGTCAGTAGCTGCCATTTCTCAAGCCTAAAGAACTAAATGTGTGGGTTATGAGATGCTCAGAAGGAACAATTGGATTTATAATAATTAATCCGCATGGTCACATTGGACTCGGAAGTTAACGATAAGAAAATCATCACAGTATCTCTTGGGGTCGCAAAAAGTATTGTGAAATAGACGTACCTTAGGTTTTGTCCCTGGATACCGACCATGCCTTCAGTACACTGTTCACTACTGAAATTCCAGCCCCATTCAAGACCAGGGTAATTCAGTGGAGTGAGCATGAAGCCTTTCGTGACTGGATCTGAGTATCCAAGCCATGGTCTCGAGCTTAAAGCAAGAACAGCAGTCTGGCCTTGTACCGAGACTCGGAAAAGCTTGGCGGGCTTTGGACCAAGGAATCGGGTCCGAGTATCTGAGAGCTCTCCAGTAACTTCATCCAACACAGTTCTCAGATACACTCCCGAATAAAGTCCAATATGCAGGTAGAGGGTGGAACCTCCAGATGACGAATCGGCCATAGCCATGATGGAAAGGGCGGAAGGAGCCGATGTCAATGCTTGCACAGACTTATTTTCCAAGGTGGAATCGGGGTCAAGACTCAGAATGCGTACCGTCGAATCATCGCAACCCACAGCAAGGAATTGACTGCGAACTCGTCCTTCTGGGACCTCACCAAGACTTAGGCAAGTAACGGTACCACTCATCTCCTTTTTCTCATCGTACTCGGCTAAAGATCCGTCAGAATCCATCTCGAAGTAAACGATCTCGCCAGAGCTAAGAGCAACAGCGACCTGTCGTTCGTTTGTAGTAGCAGCGACAATTGATCGATGCTGAGGAGCAGCCCACTCGTTCACGCGACGATCAGCTCTGATGTGTCTGATACCCTTCGGGTGAACTTGGATCAAACCGTCTTCGCCAAGTTGCTGCACAGCCAAAGTTGGCGCACTGGACAAAAAGCCAGTATCAGTCACTTCTTCGACGGTTTCGCCAATGCTAAGGACCAGCGTGCCATTGGTGAAGGATAAAATGATGTAAGCATCGTAGGTGTCATTTCGGGTTAGCTTGGTAGTCCAAACGGCAGAAGGTACACCAGGTAATTCGGACTCGACAATCTCGGAAACTTCCAGTCCATGTCTCAATGTTCTGAATGTACTCCGGGCTCCAGTGCCACAGATGGAGTAAATTTGAGGCGCATCCTCTTCAGTCAAGTTCGCAACCTTGCATTCCATCAAAGGATTCATGGAGTCGATGCTTTCCACCAAACTCAAATTTTCCGCTGGGCGCGGGTGGAAATAGATAGGCGTGTATGGTTCGGTGGGATCGGTAGGGAAGTTGTCGCTAATGAACTCGATTTCCTCATCGTCATCACCGAGCTTCTCGAATTGGTAAAATTCGTGATTACCAAATTCGCTGGCAACGAACAAGAAACCGCTCTTCAAGATGCAGAGACTTGTGGCGACAGGGACGGTATCAAAGTACTTGATCTTGAGACGTTTGACCTCTCCAGTGGGTTGGCCATCGTCGTTCTCAACCATTTCAATGGTGACCTTGAAAAGGTCTCCGTCATCAGTTTGCAGCAAGAAGAAGAATGCACCGGCTGCACCCTTCAACTTGTGCATGACACCTCCAACGATGACCCGCTTTCTTTTTGGATCTTCAGTGGCTCCTCGTCTTCGAGGAATGGCAACTCGGAAAGCTTCTTGGTTCGAGTGTCGATATGTGATGTTGTCTTCGCCGCATACCAAGACTCCACTAGGACCATCAGTACCTCCTGGGACCTGGAATAGAATGGTGGCTGTCCGGTCCACTGGATCCGACCATTTCCGAACCACATGGTTCAGCCCGAGGTCTAGTTCGTAATAGACTAAAGTCTTTTCGATTTCATCGTATGCTTGACCTGTTGGGTCTTGATCCGAGTCACCATAATCGACCTCAAGGGCAGCAAAAACTGGATTTGCGTAGCCAACGTCCAAAGCACACATAGCAAATACCAAAGTTTGAGCTTTGTGGGCCTCCAAAGGAGACGAGATCGTGAGTTCTGCCTGCGCATTGCGATTGAGCACATAGACAAGCTTATTCTTCTCCACAGAAGCGATCAAGCAGGCTCTTCCTTTGGGGTCCACAGCCAAGTACTGTCCTGGAATGACTCTCCGCACACCAGACTTTCCAAACGTTTCCAAATGCAATCTGTTGAACTTGTTTTGTGCAGGAAGGAACTCGACGATTGTAATTCGGCCGGAGTCGGATGTGATGATAATATAATCTAAAGAATTTGTTTAGCAATCATTCTTCAAAACTGCCCAGTTTTCTATACCACTTTGTGCCGGTGACGATTCATGGTGGAATTTCTAGTACTGCCATCCATGCTTCAAATCATCACTAAGTGAAGTTCAAATGACAAGATCGAATGACTTACCCTTGTTACTTCCAGCCAGCCTGAAGGCTGCTATGGCTCTGATGATACCAAAAACATCGTGCGAAAGGGCTGTGACAATCTTGCCCTGCGACGGGTCTGGTCGGTGCAATGTGAGGCGGGAACCCGACGCAGTGATAATCTGCTGCTCTTTGGTGCCCGTGAATTGACCTAGAATAGCTTGGGTTGTTGCGGTAGGAGGTTGAACCGTCAAGCTGTACATGAACATAGAAGAGGTTGTCGCCATCTTGTCGCTGGCGCAGACAGTCTGCGCAATCTATTCGACAACAAGAGCGACTACTGAAACTGTTTTGACGGTTTTTTCTGGCTGATTGAGCTGACAAGGCAGCCTGTCGCAGCTCAAATCATGTCGAGACGTTGCATTTCGCACCAACAGTCTCGAGGTTTTCTACAGTGAGCTCTCTCGCGCCTTTCCCAATTGGTACTAGTCACAATATTTCTAGGGCCTCATCACTCGTACCACAATATTCAGAGCTTCATGATCAACGCAAGGAACTCCTTACCGTTCTAAGATGCGTAATTCAGCTTCTTATACCTGTCACAGGTGCTTAAACGCTCTCAAAAACACGTCTCGAATTTCACAAAGACCAATAATCTCTTCGCGAGTAGCCTTTGGCGCAAGGACAATTTCAACAAGCCAGCAAAATGGAACCAAGTTGCCAGGAAGGGAGGAAACAACACAGAAGTCGATCGGTAGAAGGGCTGTATCGTCCTTCGGAGGGCAAGGACAGAAAGTCAAGAATGAGCCATTCGAGTTTCGGACCCCTGGTGGCCTCGAGTCAACTCCAGCTCCTGAGGTCGAGGGCAGACCTCTCTTGATGCCAAACAACCTCTTCCACCCTTTCTCCAGCTCCCCTTCACCCGAAATAAGGCGAAGAGCTGCATTCATGAAGCAGAATGCATACTGCCCGCATCCTGATCACCACCAGACCCGCCTACCTATGAATCCGGATGATCCAGAAGCACGAAAGTCTGTTAAAGGACCCTTACCTCCTGCACATGTGGACTTTGAATGTCCTGACTGTGGTATACCGGTTTCTTGCTCGGAGGAACATTGGGCAGACGATTATGAGGCACATCTGGAAATTTGCGATACACTGAGAGAGATCAATGAAGACGACCACGATTTGCGGTCGGGCAGGTTCTTCCCAGAATTTGAATACCCTGGCGATCAGATTGAGGAGGCAATGGTCAACATGACCAATTGGGATACCTTCCTGTTTTCGAGAGAGTTCAAGGCAATCAATGATGAGAGAAGCCTGCGACAAGCGACACGGCTGTTGACATATCCAGTCACAATTGGCAGCATCTTACATGAACTCAGTCCGTATAGCATAAAAAAAGAAGGGCGTTTGACTGTGGAGGGACTGAAGAGTTTGAGTGGTACGTATACTCTGTTGCTGGGAGACGCGAAGCTAATAGTGGCAAGCTCTGAGATACTCTCTTCATCCACCTCGTTCAGGAGGGGGCCCGGATGTGAAGGGACTGAGACCGACTCCACCACCAATGAGAATCTTCATTCTGGGAGCACGCGCAGAATCTTCTCTCCCACGAGAAGTCTGGGTGCAATTGACCCACCTTTTCCCCCGAGTTGCATTCCACCTTGTCTTCATTGGTCCTGAAAGTATGGCAAACAGAGATGCCGAATTTCCGCTTCCACAAAGAACTCCGAGCAACCCATATGGAGCAGTTGTGGAAGATCGAATTACAAATTCCATGAAAATCAGCACGTATGTTGAATATTACCATACACTTCACGAGGCTGGTCACTTCTACCCATACGATCCATATTTTGACTGCTTCATGCTCTTCCATCCTGGTCTTGGGCATCCTGCCAGCTCGCATGAGTGGGAGGAGACGATTCCTCAGTTACTTGAGACCAAGGTACCAATCCTGGTCACAGGTTACACGCAGTACGACATGGAGAGGGATATCGACTGGGTCAAGCAGAAAGTCGGAGGCGAGATGGATATGTTGATGGAACCAGGCGAGAATCGTTTCCGAAGTTTGAGATGGGATCTCAATGACCTGGATCCTCAGGATATCAGTTGCGGTAACTGGGGAGTATGGGCTTTCAGAGGCAAGAGGTATATCGATATTGCTCTTTCTTATCACGTCATTTCACTAACATTTCCATAGATACGAGACTACCAGAAAGGGCCTTGAAGCAGAGTCATGAGTTGATAGACTTGCTGAGGGATGAGATGTATTTTTGTTGGGGGATGTACAAACTTTGTAGAAAGACAAATGATGGCTTTTGGCCACTGTATATTAGGTCACACAACTCTAGGACACCCCGAATATTGGAGCTTTTGGGTCATGAAATCAACCGTGAGTTGGTTTCGACACCTAGCCACTTCCTGCAAGAGCCCAGCAAACCTACATATGCAGGAACACAACAAAATCTGTTCCGGCGAATGCTCAAACCAATGACAGCACACACTCGTCAAAAGACCGCCACCACCAACAGAATCAAGAAAAGAGAATTCAAACTTCTTCTAATGACTCCCCTCGGTTCCCTTCAGGTGTGCTTTCCTTCCAAACCAGTTAATTAATGATACAAGGAGTATAACCACTTTTGTGTTGCCCCCACTCTCAAAACAAGCCTCCTTATCGAACAGCCGAGGCTAAATAAATATCTCGATAAACTTCGTCATCGAACCCTTCGAAACTAAAACAACCATGAGTCTCGAAGTAATTTATGTGACCCGCCATGGGGTAAGTCCTCCAAAAAAAAATCCATACCAGATCCATTTCAGAAGCCCATCAAGAATTGTTCTAGTATTGAACATGCCTCACAGTTCCGCTCCAACTGGGTCGTCGACCCCAAAACCGGGGAATACTCAACATCCATCCCCTCGCCCACAGGAATAGCCAGCGACCCCGAGCTGGCCGGCTATGGCGTCGCCCAATCCAAAGAACTCGCCTCCCACCTCCTCACCGTCTCACCACCCATCGAACGCATCTACTCCTCGCCCTTCTACCGCTGCATCCAAACCATCACTCCGACCGTCACCGCCCTCGCCTCTTCCCTGTCCCCTCCCACATCCCCTTCAACAACCAAAGTCCGCGGCGAAAATGGCATCGGAGAATGGTACGGCATGGCGCGGTTCGACCACCCTTCTCCCGCTGAACCTGCTGTCCTGAAAAACCTATTCCCGCATTATGACGAGGGGTATAAACCTGCGATTAAGCCGAGCGTGAATGGTGAGACGATAGACGAGTTGCATGATAGGACGGCGTATGCGCTGCATAGGATCATTGAGCAGAGTGATCGCGAGGGCGTGAAGGCTATCTTGCTGTGCACGCATGCGGCGACGCTGATTGCGATTGGGAGGGCGCTGACGGGGAGGATGCCGGAGGATATTGCGGAGGAGGATTTCAGGCCATTTACGTGTGGATTAAGTACGTTTGTGAGGAGGGGGAAGGAGAATATGGAGACTGCGGTCAAGGAATGGGAGGGACCTGAGACGGACATTCCGAGGGTGGAGTGGAAGGACGGTAAGGGTGTGGCAGGTGGGTGGAATATCACCGTTAGTGGTGACTGTACTTTCCTGAGTGGAGGGGAGGAGAGAGGGTGGAGGTTTTCTGGGGATGAGTCTTTTGATCTGACTGCTGGAGCTGCGCCCTCGTTGGATGCTGGCTCAGGCCTTGGAGTTGTGGTCGAGGGCAAAAAGGCACAGAACACTTCTGTTAGCCCGTCACGTTTGTAACATTTTTGGAATTAGTGGGTCTTATGATTTCCGGCATTCTAGAGGAGAGCATAGTTCGATTGGATTGGGATAGATACCCCGGCACATGGCAAATAATATAAGGAAACCATGCATACGAACGATTTCACTCCATGTACAAAGGTCAAGAGTCCTTGCTATGTCCAAGTTGCCTTTCTTTAAACACCGGCCATTGCTGCATGCGCCAAACGCCAGGTTAAGCATACGAATATGAATATATGGCATCAGATGATATATACCTTGACAGAAAATCTAGTATCCTGAAGGTTCTGGCTTTTCTGGAAATGCGGGTGCCTCCAAATTACTCAAGCATTCCTGTTTCCAATGGGATGGGGTGTACTTATCAACTATGCTCTTGAAAGCTTCCTGTTGGAATTGTGAGTATGGTAGTCGACTTCGCTTAGAAAGAACAACTTACAAGCGTACAGAAGGTATCATCTCCTTCAAGGTGTTTACCTGCAGCTTTGCAGCCTGGGACAGACATAACCTTGTCATTGTATCGTATTCTGACAAAGTAGCCATTCAGCTTTGATCGGTCAGATTCCTTGAGTGTTTCGATCTTTTGCCTAGCTATGGCGGTGGGAACTGGTTTTGATCCGCTGCCAAATAATGATCCGAACCAGCTAGATGAAGCAGGGGCCTGGGCTTGCGGTTGAATAGCAGTTTGTGGTTCCAACCCAGATTTCTTGAACACCTCAAATGCGATATGGCTCGTGTATGGTGGCCAAGCCTCTCCGTCAAATGCTCCTAAGCTGGCCAAAATTCCAGCTAGGGTCGTGTCGTGGCATCCGCGAAGGGCCATCTTGATACCCTTCTCACCCCCTCTTCCGTGTCCGAGAGCTCCGTCTTTGCCTCCCACCTCCTGATATAGGTCATTGGCGTTATGTTGAACACTACCAACAATTTGCTCAACAAGATCGCCCATCAAAGCACCAATGCCCAGAGTTCGATATTCCTGAGACTCCTGGTATCCGCTATACCACTCCTCGACAGAAATCTTATCGATGATCTTCCTACCCTTCGAGTCATAAAACTCCTTTGGAAGCATGGTAGCGGGGCCATGAGCCAAGGTTGAGTTGACAGTGTCCATAATTCCAGAAAGGCGTGGATGAGAATCAACCGCAACACGCTTACTAGACTCAGGCATCCACTTGCTGATCAGTTTGTTCAAGTACTCCATTTCATCCGTCTCGTTCCAGCGATCCGCAGTTCTTTGAGCAAAGGCTCGGGAAAGCTGTGCAAATCTCCTACAGTTGCTGTCATTTGGGAAGAGCGTTTCGTCTGCTGGAGCTCTTGTGATGATAGTAACCGGCGGGAATGAAGCAGCCCGGACTTTTGCAGGATACATTCCCCAGAAAACTTGCTGAAGAGACTCCAGCGCTCTTGGCATTGGAGTTGCTCGTAGGTATATCATATCCGCATCGTGAATCATGGACGGCATATACTGCAATTGATCCACGTAGAGATGTCTAAGCCTTCGGCCGAGTTCGAAGGTCGTTTCCCTTCCCTTGTCTGTCAATTCGCCCAAATTGCAAATCGCGTCAACATGTCCTCCAGGTCCAGAAGCAATCACGGGGTTGTCGTTACTACCGAAGGTCTCCAGCCGTTTCCGCCATTGCAATGGTGACCATTTCCCTTCAGTGGCTTCATAAGTTGAGCTGATCATCTGTCTAGCAACAGAGCAATAAGGCCAGTATGCATGAAGTCCTGCATTCTGAAATCTCGCGGAGACTGGTGAGCGTTCGCCGTGACGTAACAGCACCTGAACCAGCTGAAGGTCCAGACCTTTAGGATAGAGCTTCTGAAGCTCTTCTTGGGAGTAAGGACCCCGTGGCTGAAGAGTTGTCATAGCGATTGACAATTAATACACCAACAGCCTGAATAGGATGTAGTGGATAATGTATTTACTTTGACCGCGGCTTGGAAGAATAGGTTGGTATGAAAGGTGGGCGGGTTGTGACTCCAAAATAATTGAGGTTGGAACCCCCACCAGAGCTCCAGTTGAGGCTTGCAGGGATTTGGCGCTTGGCAAGGACCTACAGTCGCGACTTCTGGGGAAAAGTTCCCGGACGAGATGCAACTGAGCACTTGCGGACACCACAACTCACCTGCTCTTGCGAATACCGACCCTTCGAAGCCGCGAAGGCAATGGGCTCCCCTCACATCTGCCTGGCATGCCGTCGAACCATCCGCCAGCTGCGTCCCACGACCGTTGTGCAATGGAAGCCCAGAGCTACCTTCATTTCTCTCAGCAACAATAAACCTCGCAGGACAGGTAGCAGCTCGCCGAAGGGGGACCAATTGAGACAAGAAGATGAAGGATATCCAGATACGCCTCCGAGGAGGAAACCTTTCCGAACCAGGAAGAACGTGCCTGGAGATGTTCTGGAATCTCTCTTCGAGCAGACCATCCACCCGCAGCCATTAGAAGAAGAACAAAACACAGATCATGAATCAATACTGGAACCATACCAAAAGGTGCAGGAGTTAAGCAAGATGATGAAGGATGGAGCACCTTACCCGGACCAATGGGCTTTCTTTGTCGAGAACTTCGGTCCAATTGCGCAACGATCGAGAGGCATAGAGCGAATATCTATGCCTTCATTCTTACGACCAACAATTAGCTCGATGTGGCACGCAATTGTACAAGCTAAAGAACATGGCCACCCATTACCAGAGTCACTTCCTACCACCACAGAAATTTCAAGGGTCTTTATGGAACTAGGTTATCTGAATGGTCATGACTGGATTGAGATGGTGTCTCATCCTCTCCGAACCATCTTGAAGATGAGGAACGGGGAGTTGGACGACCCGGAACTCGAAAAGCGGCTCACTAAAGATCTAATTGGTGCCTGGAATATCGCATGCCGAGGCATTGGACAATTCGAGAACTTTCATGAGAGCAATTCCCCCTTATACTGGTCAACGCTGCCATCTATTTCGACAGTTGACGCCATGAAAGTACACAAGAAAAGAGGTTCTCACGATGTCTTTGGACTTTTGGCTCCTTCTTTCGTACTGGGAAGTCTGAAAGCATTCCCTATAGTTGCCCTCACCACCTTCGGACTTTTGACAGAACGGACTGTGGCTACAGAAGAATTGAACGTAGATTTGTCACCTCTATTGATGGTCATGAGCAGAGTGATCAGCATTCCCGGTCTGGATTTCAGCAGAATTCACTGGCCGTATTATGCATCAAATGTCGCTCAGTGTTCGGACTATGTCAAGACAAATTGGAGTGACATTCGAGCAAGAGCAACAGAAATGGCACAATATCACCATCCCGAGGTTGATAAAACCAAATCAGAACGCATGTCGCGTGCTTCAGTGCAGATCAGTGTAAGCTACATCAATAGGAGACTACATGAGGCTTTCACAAAAAAGAACTTGCGGCAAGTTGATGAGATCTGGGCAGATGTATCAAAATGGCCAATCAACACCTCAGGCGTTGAGGGCTCATCGGCCGAGCCAGGAACCATGTCAATCGCCCTGGCCAATTATCTGATTCTTGTCTACATGGGCCTTCGCCAACCTAACCGTGCAATAGATGTTTGGAATCATATGGTACAAGCCGGGCTGACTCCAACTTTGAGAACCTGGGAGTCAATGATGACTGGCACTATCAATGCTAGAGATCCCCAAGCACTCGAACAGGTCTGGACGAAGATGAAAATGGCACAAGTCGAGCCAGACACAATCTGCTGGGCGACGAGAGTCGGGGGACTTCTCACGTGCAGAAAGACCGACGCTGGAGTTGCGGCACTTGATGAGATGGGTCGCATATGGATCGAAGCTGCGAGACAGAAGTATCCAAGCATGGATCTGGCTCAACTTCAATTGAGGAACGATATTGAAGGCGCCGTCAAGCCTTCAATTGAAGTAATCAATGCCGCAATAGGTGCGTTGTTCAAAAACAATGTGCCCAAAGCGGCCTACAAGGTCCTGGCCTGGGCTGGAAAGTTTGGCATTGCACCAAATGTTGATACTTACAACACGCTCCTCAGACCCCTGATTCGAGATGGTCGTTCACAAGAAGCTATGGCACTGTTGCAGCGAATGCATAAGACTGGCGTGCAACCAGACAGCTACACTTTCACGACTATCCTTGACGAAACTTTCCGTTCGCTGGACGGATATACACCAGAAGAAGCCAATGAAATCGTTCAGAGTGTCTTTGCGGAAATGGAACTGGCCGGTGTTAAGCCCAACATCCAAATATTTGGCAAAATCATTCGTCAACTACTTCCCCATGACGGTGTTGCTCCTGGAGAATTGGCTACAGTCAATGCCGTGATTGACACCATGAGCAAGCAGGGCGTAGAGCCCAATGCCTTCATATACACTATGCTTTTAGAGCAATACTTTGCTCAGAAACCCCCTGACATGGACGGCGTGCGGAACACCATCGAAAGGGCATCCAATACTAAAGGGGGTACCGACGAAATTTTCTGGGACAGGGCCATTGAGGGCTATGCTCGTCTCAACGAGACCGGCCCCGCCATGAGGATACTTGGAAGGGTTCAGTCTTCGAAGGGCAAAGTAGGCTGGACGGCCATGAGGCTGTTATTGCTGGCCTTGGTTGAGAACCAAGAATCCGAACTGGCAAGAACGCTGGTCAGCAATGCTGTTATAGATAATGGGGCGCCTGTGCCACTTGAGGTCCGGGGTCATGAGCGGCAGTTGAGCTGGGACTTCTGGAGGCTGGCTCGCAGCTTTGGCCTTGTTGACCAGGGACCAGAACTCAAAGCACAGCATCTTAAGGACACGCAGAAGTGATGATCACCAAGCTGTAAATTAGAAGATCTTACAACCTGAATAGTTGATATCATGTACAACTAACAAGTGGCAAGCCCATGAGTTTGGAACTCAAGACATACCAAGTCGTAAACCATTGCCCAGAATCATTACTCATCCCAAAACTCCATAGGCAGCAAAACCGAGACCTGTGCCATCCAGAACCAGCCTTGTGAATCATTTGAACACCATTCCCAACCTTTCACACAAGCAGATACTTCATGGACCTTGATCCATAGGATCTCCCCCGCCAACCATACCCACCACTCTCTCCAAATCCTCCACCTCGCCTTTTCCCAACTTCCGCCCCTCTCCCTGCCACTCTCCATCTCTCACCTCTCCCATCTCCCCCAACTCCAAACCCCTCACATTCTCCAAATGCCTCTTCGTCTCCCTCTCCACAAACTCCAACCTTTCCCTCCTCCACGATTTCTCCTCCTCGCCCACCAACCCCTCCTTCCCGCCACCATTCGCCAACTCACCCAACCTCGGCTTCAAATCCTCTAGCAAACTCTTCAGCGCCGGGAGCTGCGAAATCGTAAACTCCGTTGTCGTCGTAACAGGATGTTTAACATCTCCAGTCAACTCCCCCTTCTTCTGCAAAAACGCAAACGGCGCAGAAGTCTGCGCTTCCTCCAATCCCGGCTCCACCTTCTCTACCTGATTCAACAGCAGTGATTTCAAAGATCGTATCGTCGCTTCATTCCTCGCCGATTCTGCCCGTAACAAAGCATGCAGTTTCTGCGTCTCTCTCAACTTCCTCCTCTGCAATGTAACACTCTCTGTATTCGGCGCCTGCTCATCCTGCACGAAACTCAACCCCTCATAATGGCTTAATCGAATCCAATCTCGTACTTCGGGTGGCACGCTGAGGATATTCCGCAACGCGTAGATTTCTAGCTTGTCGAAGTTCTTGTCGATTTTCGCCTCCAGAAGGGTTTCGAGCTGGTGTACGCCATTCTCGATTTCGTGCTTGGCTTTCTCGACGATGGCGAGGGAAGTGGCGCTGTCGGTGGATGTGGATGTGGTTTGAGGGGGCAGCTTGAAGCCCAGGTCTTTGGGGTCGGCGGAGAGGAGGCCTTTTTCGACGGCTTCGGAGGCTTTAAATGCGAGGACGTTAATGCTGAGGTTGTGTAAGCATTGAGACTTTTAGTGTCGTTGGAGAATTGACGGACCTGTTTACTATGTCATCAATTAGGGCAGCTGGTCGGTATGTAAGGTGCTCTGTCAGGAGAGTGACATCTGAATTGATTGACGCGCTCATGATGTCTGTTGGTTCTGTCCAGAGGACTTTGCGCCAATCCTAAGATAGGGCGCAAATGAGGTCGCACAATGATGGGAGATGGTTGTATGATACCGATTTCAGCATAATTACCCGATCAGTTGTTGTGATTATCTGCCATTGTCTGTTGCGTGCGTCCTTTAAGTGAAGTTGGAAGGTTTCCCGATGTTGACATTTACTTTGCTGGGTGACGCGAATTGGCCAGGGCTAAAATGCTTGGCGCGACTGGACTTGAACTTCCTATAGCTCCACATTTTCTTTGGCTTCGAGACTTCTCAATTCTGGACTAACATCATAAATATTTGCTATCAAAACTACCAAGTTATTGTTTATTCTCGCCCTTGTGCTTGCAGATCAAATTATCATAAACCTTCCCAATCAGTGTTTCCCATTCAGCCATCCGAACCAACACACCCAAGATTTTCGTTTCAACCTCACCACATGAAACATCGAAACAATCCCAGATCTCTCACCAAACCCTCAAGGATGCCGAAAATCTTATGATCTACAAACGCACCGCCTGATAACTGTATCAGAGACCCATCCCCGTCGCCATTATCCGGATTCCGACATTCAGGGTCCTGAAACCCACGAGATGCAGCCCCCTATAAGCCCAAAGAAGGCTGTCAGCATTCTGATACAGGTAGGTGTATGTACTTCGGTTCGAGAAAAACAGTATGAGAACTCGGAACCCCTGAGCTGAGAACGCCGCCTCCTGAACACGGCATTGTAATCACGAGCTTGCCGTACCCTTCCGTACTGCGCCGCCCCCAATTTCACTTGGGGTTTGCTTGGGATTGGAAGGTAGAGGGTGCTTTTGGTGGCCGGGAAGCATAGGTGAGTTGTAAGCTGACGGTTCGAGACTTGGAAATGTCGGATGTATGGTTTCCCTGTCATGGCGTTACAAGCAGTGATGTTTGTTCACTCAAGTCTGTCGGGTGGTTTGACACCTCTCCTGCTTCGTGGCTGAGTGTCACATACTGCGAGCGCGAGCCTAAAGACCAGGGTATGTTGGAAGGGCAAGTATTGGAGTCGGCAGAGGTGGCCCGAGATTCTATCCCTCTTGAGTCTTCTCGGAAGTCTTCTGTTGCCATTGCTACTCGTTCGGGATTGGAATTTTCACAGCTCCATCATAGTGGTCTTTACTGTTTATTCTCTTTCAAGTGATGGACATCGCAGTCAGCCAATATGGGCCAGTAGATCGGAATTTAACGAGTACAGAATTTTTTTATCCCGAAAATATGTCCTTGCACACTAGCATCCAACTGTCTAGATCACCTCCCATCAGCTTCGGATGAGATGGCCTGGACGTCGCTTTCAGGCTACTAAGAGTCATATCAACACACGGCACTCTGTTACTTCTATAATAACTTCTCCCTAAACATGACATCGACTCCACTGACTACCTCATAATCTACCTGAAGTAACCGGACCTAATTCTCCCTGGTGAGATTTTCTAAATCACAGAATATCACCCACCGAGAGAGTCCAAAATGTTTCCGCCAAGCCTCAAGACATCTCGAAACATCAGCCTACACTCTAGCACGCACAGATTCTATAGTCTAGTAGTCTAGCAGGACTCGGTTCGGGAGTTGGCCGTGGCTTTTCTCTTCGATTCCTCATCCCAATCCCAGCCGTTTGATCTCCCTTCCCCTTGCACCCCTCCACATGTTTCATGTGCCGGGAGAACTGAAGATGAGATGGGATGGAATCCAACGACGACAGTGCGGTATGGGCGAATCTTGGCTATGGTTCAATGACTTTGCACGAGCGTATTTGTACGTACAAACAGCATGGAGATGTGTTGGTATGCAACGGTACCGTACCATTCTCGTGTGTACAAATATGGTTTTCATTCACTGGGCTGCCTGTGCGGAGGCACAACTCGGCTGAATTGTTGGTTCGGGTACTTCTGAAGCGTAGTATTGTACTTACTTTACAAGTACACTCTATGAATGAGAGTGTTTCAGATACGTAGGTACCTTTGTAGAGGATGGTTCTGATTCGCCAAGTGTAGCGAGGAAGAACTGCACTTGGACATTGACTCTGGATGAAGAGTTTGGAGAAAGGTTATTGAGAAGCTTATTTCGGCTCTGCCAAGTGAGAGAGAGAGATCCTGAAGTAAGTTGGCTGGATCAAGACTTTACTAGATGATATCGTATTCGACGGACGGACTGTTCACTAAGCGATGCAAGAAACTGGATGGGACTCGGAAGAAGGTTCGAAGAATATGTTCATGCTATTAATTGCCCTGCTATGAATCAATCCAGCCCAGCCCCAAGCCCAGCCCAACCCTACCCATGTCCCACATTCAGCCCAGCCCGGCATCGCGACCACCCTTCCGTCAATTACCCACGAACACCATTTACCCCTGCATGCTCATCGCTGCCACTGCTCCGTGCGCCAGAATAGGTAGATAGTCGTCAAGGTGGGTGGTGAGGTAACAAGTAGCAGCGTGATGAATTATCGTATCGTATCCCTCTTCTTCGTAGGTATTGTAAAAGTATGCCCGCCCCAAATGTCGCGCGAGCGATGCGGAGCGGAGCCGAGTTTTGGAAGTAAATTATATGGTTATCGCTCTCTCTCTCTCATCTATGATGTGTGTGCGCAAAAGTTGTTTGGTTTCATACTGCGTAGAACCAATACCTTTGGAAATTGTCAGTATTAATCAAGAGATTGTTTGAGGAACGGGTGTGGACGTACTCAGCAGCGTACTGGACCTCGAAGGAAGCGGGCATGCCGGTGCATGATGTAGGTGGGTTTCCTCCAGCAGTATTGATTCTGTAAACTTCTTGCAGACCACCGGTTGCGCCGTCCCGAGTAGTGAGCTTCAACCAAGCAACAGTACCGAAACCCTGATTGCCTTGTCCTTTGGTCGTTCCAGCTGGGGCGGGCACTGCGGCGTTTTTCTGGCAGGGTGCGGTGCCTAGATCTTTGCCGGCGGAGTTCAAGGTGAAGACTGGGGTGGTACCGTTGGAGAAGAAATGGTGGCCGCTGATAACGAGGTTGGATGGAGAGAGGGAAGCTTGGTTGACATCTGTGAGGTTGAATTGGAGAGCGACGTCTGGGAGAGCAGCAAGCAGATCTGGATATGATGCGGCGACACATGAAGCGTTGTAGAGAGTGGCCAATGCTCCCGTTGCGACTGGAATGGCGGTTGTGTTCTTAGTATCGCAGGTGTAGTTCTGTGTACCTCTTCCAATCGCTACATGCTTCAAGAAAAGACCCTCAGTGACATCTGGTAGTGGTGTTGGAGCTATGAAAGTATTAGTATGCGCATATGTGACGAGTCCTTTGGTACTTACAAGCAGCAGGCATCTTCGCGTTGTCCAAGTTGCAAACAGGAGCTACTGCCATGTTCTTTCCAGCCTGAATCTTCTTGCCCAACATTTGAAAGTAATCAGAGAGGATCTTCATGTCTGCTGGCTTTTCTGCCGATCCAGCGGAGTATGTGAGGGTTGGAGCAGCGAGTGCACCAGCGCACAGCGCGGAAACAATCCAAATTTGAGAAAGCATGTTGATATATGCGAAAGGAAAAGAAATAAATATTAATGATATTAGGATGTTGAGGCGGACGAGGTGTTAGAGGAAGAAGACGTTCGAGAGACGAAAAGAAAACAACGACCACAACGATCTTCGAGATGAGCGACCAGATATATAGATGGGATGGATCAACTGATGAGAAGGGATAGTTGATAGGTAGGTCGGTAGGTAGTTGGAAAGCGCACAGATGATATGAGAATAAGGCTGCTTACCTGGCTGGGTCTGTGAACGGTCTTATACAGGACATGAGTATGTGCAATTTCGAGCCCAGTTCCAGTTTTAGAATGCAGAAGGTTGGTTTGCCGGACCGCGCTGCGAATAATCCTGGGCAGCGGTAACCATGTATTCTAAAACGGGGTGGCCCATCGCAGGCGCTGATTCGCAATAATTCCCCTGCGGGCAAGAAGCGAGGATGCGACCTCAGCCTATCGTGTTGGTGCACGCTGACAGGAGGAGGCGGGTGGTGCGTTAACCGAGAGACAAGGGTGGGATGTTGGAATCAAATGTATGGAGGCCGTAGAATCATTGACGCTCGGTCGCGGAAGAGCAGACCGCTTGCTGAACAAATGGGGAGGGGCAGCTTACTCCCCCTCTTCTAGTATTCCAAGGCTGGAGCACTTGGAGTTCTCGTCAAGGAAACACTTCGCGTCTCGAAATCTTCTCCTTGCAGCTGCCCAGAGCATCAATCGCCGTTCGTAGATCCGCCCCCTTCAGCGTATGCTGGTTCAACTGAAGTCGTAATCAGAGCTCCTGAACGCTGCAGCGATCACATCACTTCAGCCTAATCCTGCCTCTGAAATAGAAGAGGTAAACAATCCTCTGTGCATCTTAGAATAGGCTTTGTCTAATAGCGGCCGTTTGGAGTAAGAATTACGGGACCCCTCCACCCGCATATTCTGACCATGTTTTTCGAACACTAAACATTTGTAAGGCCGGATGCACATGCTGCACACTGGAGCAGATTGGAGCAATCCACTAAAGGGAGAATGTTCATTGGCAGCTTGCTTGGCTCATAGCAGGTCATGGTCCTGATAGGACAGCGTCTAGATATCGTGTAACTTAGAGACCTTCAACCGCGAAGTTCATACCAAGACCACCACGTATTTCTTGCAGTGACGCTCCCGAACCCCCGTAGGGTAAACATGGGATGGAAAAGAGGCCTTGGCTGTCCTCCCAATATTTTGATGCTCTCCAAGAGGTCGATAGCCGCGATTGATTCTTCGCCGAGGGTGGGATTGTTGGCGCGGTAGAAGGTATTGGACGGCAGGCAATCTTGAACGAAAAGAAGCTATTCATAGCTGCCAGATTGCCAGCGCTTACAGAAAGTATTTTTGGCTCGTGGCGTGCGGCTCCCCGCCAACCTTATCTAAGATGGCCAATGGGAATAGATGTTTGTTCTACCCGAAAGATGATCGTCTTAAATTGCGGGTCGGCTTGAGCCAGTGGAGTTGAAGAGGGTCCTCCAGAGCGGGAAGGCTTTTTGTAGCTATTATTATGCAGGCGATTGCAAGAGCTTCTCGAAGGCGTTTGGAAGTCCAGGAAGACAATCCCGATAACTAACGATGCACCCGTGACGCGCGGGCTTGAGGACTCGCTGTGCCGCTGGATTTGAATATGTTAAGAGTTGAGACTTGGCCCATTCTGCTCGTCAGTCCCCACAACCACATGTTTTCTGTCAAGCGAAATCATGGCCAAGCTTGAGGTCAACACTTGGACAATGGTAGCCATGCACACTTCTTTCCCCAAGTGCCATGGACCATCTCAACTAGATTGAACTTGTACGACTCCAACGACAGGCTAAATTACCCCGCGACCAAGAATAGAGCTTTCCCCAGGAACGATCAAGGTCAAATCAAACAAGCATCTCATATGCAAGAATCTAGAAACTGATCAGAAACTTGGCCTTGGCCTTTATTGTCACAAATAATACATCCCTCTCACATTTTCACGACACTTTGTCGCTGAACCCTGCCTGCTTCCATTCGCCGTGTGCAGTAGAGTCTTCTCCGGGACTTGCTAGGACCGGACCCGCTCCAGCGGCAGCAACTGCTCCCAAATTGCTCCCCGCATCCCCTGTACCCAACCAGTATAGGGAAAGGAACACAACGAGATGCAATGCTACGCAATACCCCGCAAATAGGTTGCGACTCGTTCTGGTAGCCAAAACCATTCTGGTTATCGAAAATACTATGCGCTCTGGCAGGCTCATGCGTTTGTACGCTCGAGCGGATTCCCGTCCTCGGAATGCTGCAAATGGAGAGATATTTGATTCGTAAGCTGAACGATAACGATCCAGGGCAAGTCCAGACGACGTGGAATTGGACATCTGAATTGTCGAAGGGTTGGGATTTGTAGCATATGACGAAGCAGAGGACGCTGTCGGCCCAGCTCTGTTGTATGTCGAGACATACCGTGTCTTCTCATACAGATTCAGATTATCCTTCTGCAAGGATGCTATTTCCTGTCGCAAGGAAGAGACTGTACGATGAATCTCCGAAAGCTCATTTTCAAGTTGGGTGTTCCTTTTCTTGAACCGATCGCGCTGTGCTGTAATCATTGGTAAGATGCCAGAACCACCTCCAACTGGCTCTCCAGATCTCAAGGCCTCCAAAGAGGTCGTGCCCAACGATGCCGATCTTGGATCAAATCCAGAAATAATCGAGGAGGTGGGCGATACTCTGCCCTTCCGACCGAAGTTGGCCGACGATTGGGGGTATCTGCTTGCGTAAGTTCCAGCAACTGATGCGCCAGAAGGATAAGCATTTGCAGTGTCGTGAACATTCGCAAGGTCATTCTCTAAGGTAGAGTTCAGATGTTGAGCTCTCTCAAGCTCGGTGTTTGTCTTCGACAGTTCCTCCTGCATTGACTGGAGCCGGCTCTGCAAATCTTGGTGTGATACTCTAAGAATAGTCAACTCATCACTGAGCTTTTTGTTCCGGGCAAGTAGGAGCTGCTCTAAAGTATCCCCTTTGCCTTTGGCGCCATTCTCTGCTCCGGCCTGGGAGGCGGGTGCTGCATCAGCAACATCTGGGTCATCATCGTCTCCTGTTGAAAATTCGATGCTCTTCAACACTTCGAGCTCCTGTTTGACGTCTTCGTAATCGCTCCATTTCTTTACCTTGGTGAGCAGCGTATCACGCTCTTCCTTGAGCATTCCAATTTCTCTCTCAAGCGTTCGAAATTTCCCGTCCAATTCTCGTTTCCTGGAGTCTCGTTCGACCCGAGCTGCATCAAGCTTCCGCAAAAGGGACGAGTTCTCGGATCGCATTCTCATGAAAGATGGATCATCCTCCAGATTTAAGGCTGGTTGACTTGGTACTTGAGATGCTGATTGTGCGAGCTCAATTCTTAGTTGTTCATTCCGCGCTTCCACCTCTGCCAGTCGTACACTCGTCCGCTCAAGATCCGAGTTGACCATTTCCAATTCCGCGCTGGTAACATTTCCCCTGCCGCCTTCATTTTCGGACTCGGACTGTCCAAGGCGCTGGGTGACTTCATAACTAGCCTTGATCTCGTTCAGCAATCGATCTTGGTTTTCTACTTTCTCTTCGAGAAGTTTTTCTTTGGCTTCCCAGTTGTCCTTCTTCTCTTCCAACACAGCTGCCCATGATGTCTCGACCTCCTTCACTTTTGTCTCTAACCCCTCCTCAACTCCCTTTCGTGTAGCGCGCTCGGCCTCTAGTCGCGATTCCGTATCTTCCAACTGCGATGTAAGCTTACTGACACTCTTTTGAAGATGTTCATTCTCCTGGGTGACCTTTGGGAGGGTGTCTTCAGAAAGTAGTAAAGAGTCCACCGATGCCTCCAGAAGTGGGTATGGATCAGGCGCTTCGGAAAGCGAGGAGTAAACTTGCAAAAATGCAGAGTTGGTTGACTTGGAGTGGTTCGTAAGAAGGTCGATAAAGGTTTGGTAAGCTATAAAAGACATAAGTTTCTTGACCAACATGTAGCTTCATCACACCCACCTTTAAGGAGCCCTTTGATCTCCCCTAGCTTGGCAGAGTCATCCAACTTTCTGAAATCCTTCGTCTTTTGCGCCAGGTCCTTCCGCTGCACTGTTGAATCTCGTTGGTATTGCACAATCTCCGATGCTGTATTGTCCAGGGATGGGATCATGGTCGTGAGGTTGATGTCTTGCTGGGATTAGCATTTGCTCGATACCTAGGAATCGAGAACCTACTCCGCCATGCTGAGATCGCCTTCTGGAATTTGTTGTCGGTATCCTGCCCTGAAGCTCCATGATGTTCGCCAGCAGAAGACGAATTCGCAGCCTCCGCAAGGGCCGCGTCTGCTAAATCGGCCATAACGGATACAACTTCAGTATGTAATCATGAGATGGTCCTCGAGATTTCTGCGTCTGCTAGAAAGCCTCTATAGCCCATGAATTGTTCTAAGCCAAGCCGAAGTATTGTACAAACAAGCAGTCGAGATGTTGAAGCGTGTTCTCAGAAGTTCAGGCACCGCAGCACCAACACAGCCCTGAAGCTCGGGCCAGCAGCCCCTGTTCATGCTCGTTTCCCCAGACTCGTTTGAGGCTAGCGCCTCTACATTGAGTGACTTTACCTACCAACAACTTCATTTTATCTTTTGATTCTATTTCGACTAACTATTCTTGTTATCAACTCAATACATGATGAGCAACATTGCAATCAATTGAAGTTCTTTAGACTTTCCCAATATGCGTATATTGACGCATACTTAGTACATGTTTCGGTATCCAGATCAGATCAGGGACAAGTCTTTGTCGTTCCGAGGCATATTAAATGCTTCGAAATAGGCCACCGAATGGAAGAGCAGGTGAGTTCACCAGGATCCAGGATACCTATTTTACTACTGCCCCATCCTGAGATCATGCAAGAATGCTTCTCGTGGGTTTCTACCTAGGTAGGTATCCTTCTCGTGTCTTCGCCATTAGTGGGCTGCATATTCACGGAGCTAGCAAGCCTTCATTAGGCAGTGCCTCTCACCGAGTATCCAGCAAAGTTGCAAGACTCCGGAAAGAGCACAGCTCTTGACTCGATGGCTATGCATGTAATACGGTCGGTCTTGAGTCCAGTTATCTCTGATTCGATATGAGACGGAAGAAAGCACGTCGGTGGCCTACTATGCTGCATGAAATAGTATGGGGGCTGAAAATGGCTTGCAAATCTACGATAAGTGTCTGAGCATTGGTTCGCGCAAGGCCGTCTCGTTGCCTGCTTTTCTGCCTGCAAGGCTTACACAGCCCTAGAGACATATGCGGGGGAGCGAAGTGATATATTCAGTTTCTTCCTCAGCTTCTATGTCTTTGATCTTTCCTTATCACCAGCCTATTCCTGCGTTGTCAAGCATAATATTTGATTTCCCGGACCTGAATTTCAGAAGAGACTCGATCAGCGCATTTCGTCACCATGGCAGCTACAAGCACTCATCCTGGGGATTCCATCCTGGCGATTGGAGAAACCGGGAAGACACTCATGGCCTCATTCACCAAGTTCATAACCTACCGGAAAGTTCATGACAGGAGGCTCGAAAACCTGTATGCTACTCTTTCGCTCACAACGAATATGCTCACAGAGCTTGGAACTACGATTAACACTTACGAAAATGACTTCCACATCAAGGATGAAGTCACCCGTCCGATCTGCGAGACTGCCAAGATCAACCTAGAAAGGCTTCTTGTTATGGTCAATGAGGGTAATGCCAATGGCGTTTGGATTAGAGACGGAACCATTGGCGGAGTCGCTGTTACTGCTGAGATTGATCCGTGGTTCCTCATCACAATAGCTCTTGGTGGTCGTGAGGAGGCAAAGATGTACTGGAAGAGTCTCGATGATACCCGAGATACGCTCCTTGAGCTCAACGACATTGTCAAGTACAGAATTCTCAACACACTCAGCGACAAGTAAGTTCCGAGATCTCTGTATATCTGACCCTACGCTAATGCGAGTCCAGAGATGCCCTCAAGCCAGAACAGACCCACGAGTTCAACAGACTGACCTCGCTCCTCCCCCACCTCCTCCAAAGCATCGAGAAATCCGAAAAAGGGAAGAAGCTTGAAGCTGAGGCTGCTGCAAGGAAGGAGAAATTGGAAGCCGACATGAAAGCTGCAGCTGCGATGCCTGATCTCTATCGAAGGGATTCGAACGTCAGTGACCTGACTTTAATTGTCGAGCCAACAAGAAAAGGGACTACAATCGTCAAAGACATCGATTGCGAGTCCATGTCATCAGTCAGCTCGTCCAACTCCGAGTAAGTAGGAATTGACTCTGTATGATATGCTTTATCTAATATAAACTGTAGTTCACTCATAGATATTCCCGAAATTTACGAGGAGTGGTCATTTCGCTGGAATGAGCCTGTCAGAAATGTCAATCGAAGCTGGGGCTTCCTAGGAATAAAGTTCAAGTCTTACTATGAAGACCCCGGCTTCTGGGAAAGCGACTCCGAATATAGGACTCAGGGGGAAATGGAAGAGCAGCACCATTTCGCTGCCGGTGACCTCTCTCCTGCAAAGCATAAGGAAGCAATGCAAAAGGCAATCCAAGCAGTTCCAAAGAAGTTCGGGTTTGAGATCGACAATCTCATCGAGTCGCGAAATGTTGCCTCTTCGAACGAAGGAGCGAAACGGCAATGGACTGTCGTCGCAATTCGTCCACAACAGAAGTATCCCTACGGCTCAGCCAAGAAATGGGGCAAAGATCCAGCATACACCAATTGGTTGGTCACCATAAAGGGCGAAACTGTTGATAAAGTCGAACGGAGTCGTGCTTTGACCAGGCGAGATGACCCGTGGAGAAGACAGCGTAGCTATAGTCCACGCTCTCGCAGCCCTCGCCGTCATTACCCTATCATTCACAATCGTCCACGCAGCCCACGCAGTCCTGTTCGTATCCCAATGCCGCGACCCCCTTACCGTGGCCCGCCTGGTCCCCCACCACCGCCCGCGTCATTCCGACGAGAAGCCATCCCAGACGAGGGTTTCCGTCGAGGCACTGTTTACGTAGGCGAGATTCTCAGCAAGGAGGAGGCTGTGAAAAAGATGGATAAGGTATGGGAGGGGATGACTGGTGTGAATGAATCTACTGAGCCGAAGACTGTTGATCAGAAGGCTTCTGAGTGAGCTTCATAACACAACCATCCATGGCATGATGATCCCCTTCTAGGGCTGAGACCCTCTACACCGATTTTTGGAATTGCGGGTCCTTCTCTTTCGCCTTGGTCTTTCAGCCTGACGAGTTATGATATTCGATATTTGGCACGTATGTCGGCAACAGCAACGAAATTAATTTAGTGACTTAGTAGTCTGCGGTAGATAAACTTTCACCCTTGCAATGTGGCAGGCAAATGTTTCACAAAGTAATAAAGTGTGTCTTTCACTACTCGATCAATTTCTTGTTGCTCTTTACTCCGCCGGAAGGATGCTTCCTTTCAGAAGGTCATAATCAACATCCTGGTCACCTCCGCAGTCAGCATATAGGCATTCCGATAAGCCCCAGAAACCAACATTTCCATGTCACTACGGGAATTATGGAACGGTCTTGTTCACGATTTGGAGAGCGTGAGCTCAAATGTGCTGGCGCTTTCTCCATGGACCTTCGTCTCCCATCTCTCAGACCCTTTCATGCACCCTAGATAAACTTCCCATGCGCTGCCCAGTATGCAAGTCAACGATGATCAAGAGTGTGCAGACAACATCGCTTTCGGCTTGGTCGACATTTGCGCAGTACCAACAAGTTTGACATTACTTGAGCACGAATGGGTCTTCTGGCTCTCAGTCACGACCTCAGCGACATTCGTCGTGCTTGCCATTCCTCGCATCTTCCACCTCATTTTCCGATGCCCACGAGCGACCATCTCACGCGCGCCAGTATTTATTCTTGTCGCAAAGATCATAATCAGTACCATACTCACTGGTCTTCGGCTTGGCCTTTTCCTCATCTCCATTCAGAAATCCGACGGACACCATCAGCATGTTCGGCGTGTGGCCTCATCGTCTTTGGATTTTACAGCTTCCTTCTTCCTCCTTGCGAGTACTCCACTTGAGCACCTGAAATCTGCGCGTCCTTCTTTTCTCAATTGCATGTATCTTCTGCTCACTTTCGTCTACGATGTCACTCGAGTACCCTTGTTGTGGCCTACCTACCAGCATCATAGCGCCGAGCCTCGATCCCACGCCTTTAAGGTTCTGTTTACAGCTATCGTAACCTTTGATTTTACGTTCTTGGTACTAGAGAGCACTCGAAGGCGCACGTGGAATGCCTGGAATGCAGAAGATCATAGCCCAGAAGAGACGAGCAGTGTTCTGAGCCTTGGCATTTATGGATGGCTCAACCCACTGTTATGGCGTGGGTACCACGAAACGTTGACGATGCAGCATCTCTACGCATTAGACCAGAAGCTATCCATTGTTACTCCCAGTAGCAGGAAATCGGTCCACTCAAGAGAACACTCGACAGTAACACCAGACTGGCAACTCATATGGTGGCTCGTCCGATCTCTAGGAAAGTCTTTTGTATTTCCTGTCCTCCCTCGCATATTCCTCCTGGGCTTTACATTGTGTCAACCATTTTTCATACAGCGACTGCTTCATTTCTTGTCCTCACCTGAAGACGACACATTGACGGCATCTGCACTTATCTCGGTGGCTGTTTTCACGTACATGGGAATTGCTGTCACCACGGCATTGTACTGGTACTATCAAGAACGATTTCAGTCTATGTTGCGTGCCTTCCTTATTTCATCCATATACCAGAAGACAGCCCACATTCAACACAATGGCGATGGCGACCCAGCTGCCGTCACGCTGATGGGTACTGATGTCGAGCGTGTTTACACTGGCTTACGACTCATGCATGAGATATGGGCACACGCAATTCAGATATCTTTATCATTATGGCTGTTATACCGTCAGGTCGGACTTGCTTTTCTCGCACCCTTGATTATAGTCTCTTTCGGGTTCGCAATATCCTTTGGTCTCTCGAAACGAGCTGTGCCATATCAAGCAGCCTGGATGGCTCGTATACAGAAACGAACCGGCGTTACTTCCAGTGTACTGGCACGCATTAAAGATCTTCGGATTTACGGAATGACAAATGCTGCAACAGCTCTTGTCAAAAGCGAGCGAGAAGCCGAAATCAAGGTTGGAGAGCGCTCCCGAATCGTTACTGCTGTTAGCGCGAGTCTCAGCCAGCTTCCCCAAGCAGTTGCTCCTGCTCTTCTGTTTGCATTCGGACCACACAAGATTGATCACACACGAGCATTCACTGCATTGTCACTGTTAGCATTGCTCACATCGCCACTGATGGTTATATTGCAGATTTTCCCTATCATTGCTGCGGCCTTTGCATGTTTGAGGAGGATACGCGAGTTTTTAATTCGTGACGGACGGGTAGATGGCCGATTATTCCATGTACAACCTAATGGCAGTAACGAGAAGACCGCATCCCAGACACCGGATCCGGAGGTATCAATCGCCATCGAGAATGGATACCTTGGTTGGACGGAACAGAATGCAGTCCTGAAGAACATCAACATACACTTACCGAAGTCCTCCACCACTTTTGTCGTAGGCCCTAATGCTTCAGGAAAGTCAACACTGTGCAGAGCACTTCTAGGTGAAGTTCCATTTGCTCAAGGTAGTGTGATCTTGGGCTCAACCAAAGTGGGTTATTGTGACCAGTCGCCGTTTCTGTTCAATACATCCATCAAGGAAAACATCACTGGCTTCTCCTCGTTTAATGCAGCTCGCTACACCGAAGTTATTGAAACGACTCTGTTGGCCGAGGATCTAGAAAGCTTGCCTTTGGGAGACATGACAATTGTTGGCAACAAAGGAATCTCGCTTAGCGGGGGGCAGAGACAGCGGATATCACTTGCGAGAGCACTGTATCACGACGCTGAGATTTTGATCCTGGACGACATCTTCAGTGGACTCGATGGATCGACACAGGAGAAGGTGTGCCGGTCTGTCCTCGGATCTCGTGGCTTATTGCGTAGACGAGGGACAACAGCACTTTTGTGCACGCACGCAAAGCAGTTCATTTTCTCCGCCGATTATATCATCGCACTCTCCTCAAATGGCAAGATTGCTGATCAAGGTGCCCTCTCTGATCTCGTCCAGGATATCGATCGTGCCCAGAGAATTGGTCTTACAGGTTCTCTCCATGCTGATACTCCCGTCACTAAAGATGTGCTGAACCCCGATGGAGTAATCGTAGAGGAAGCGAATGCATCAGGGATACCGGAGCGAATTTCACCAGCACAGATGCCTACCAACGTACCGAACCAGGTGGTAGCTCCTATATCCACGCCAATCGCTGATAGGAAAGTATACGTTCACTGGCTCTCCACTATTGGACTTCGCCCTCTCTTGATCTTCCTACTTCTAATCATCGGCAATGGATTCTTCTCTAATTTTCCAACGATATGGCTGAAGTGGTGGTCATCAGACTCAACTTTCAGCACTCCTGAACACTTGTTCGGGTATTGGATAGGGATTTACGCACTCTTCGGCGCAGCCACAGTCCTGTGTGTCCTCCCAGCAGGACTTGTAATGTTACGGACTGGTGTACGTCTCACTGGAATTACATTACATCACGAAGCCATCGATACAGTCATGCATAGCAGTCTACGTTATCTTAGTCTGACCGATGTAGGTACAATACTGAATCTCTTCAGTCAGGATATGAATATCCTCGACACACAGCTGCCACGCATGGTGAACAACATGGGCTTCACTCTATCCAACGCCATCGGTCAAGCTGTTGTCATTGCTGTGTCCTCTCCTTGGCTGGCTGCAAGCTACCCTCTGTTCATTGCTATGCTTTGGGCGGTGCAGCGCGTGTATCTGCCAACTTCAAAACGACTTCGTATCTTGGATCTCGAAGCAAAGACCCCGCTCTAGTACGTTCCCCTACCAAAAATGTAATTGTTCAATACTAACATTACCCCGCAGCATCAACTTCCTCGACACACTCAATGGTCTCCCCACTATTCGAGCATTCGGCTGGTTCCCACAACAGCAAGCAAGCAACAACTTGCTTCTAGATAATTCTCAGCGGCCATCATATCTCCTAGCTATGGCTCAGCAGTGGCTTATGTTCACCATGAACTTCATCGTAGCAGTTTTGGCCGTGATGCTCGTAGCGTTAGCGACCCAGCTGCGGTCGAATGCTGGTAGTGTGGGTGCTGGTCTGGTTACTTTGATGTCTCTTGGCTCTACATTAACGACTGTCATTGTTGCTTATACTGGTCTTGAGACGTCACTTGGTGCTATTGCAAGACTTAAGAGCTTTGGCGAGGAGACTGAGTCAGAGAACGGAAGCATACAATACGCTGTAGTACCGCAGGGATGGCCAATGGCTGGCGAGATCAAGATTCAGGGAGTGGATGCTAGTTACACAGGTACAGAATTAGTGTTGAAGGATCTGTCACTCTCTATCAAAGCGAGAGAAAAGGTTGCCATATGTGGTCGAACAGGAAGGTATGTCATTCTTTCCGACTACACTTAGGTGCGTCTCCATCGGAGAACTGCTAACCGAGGGTAAATACAGTGGCAAATCATCGATCCTCTCGCTTCTCCTGCGACTCATCGAACCCGTTCCCTCAGATACTCCAACTGTCACAGACGCCTTGAGATCCAGCATCTCTATCGATGGCATTCCTCTCAACTCGATCGACCATACCATTCTTCGAGACCGTGTCTTCTCCGCATCACAGGATGCGGTCTTCCTCCCAGACGGTAGTTCTTTCCGATCAAACCTTGATCCATGGGGTTCCTCTACCATTGCAGAATGTCTTTCTATCCTTCACGACCTCGACTTACAAGCGCTCGTCGAAGCAAAAGGCGGGCTCGAAGCCCCAGCCAGCTTCTCGGAACTCAGCGCGGGACAAAAACAGCTCTTCAGTCTCGCAAGATTACTGCTTCGTCGATTAGTGAAAATCAGAGAGAGTGGGGTGGATGGAGGACTCCTTCTCTTGGACGAGATCACTTCGAGTGCTGATGCGGAGACTGAGAGAAGAGTTAGGAGATTGTTGGAGGTTGAGTTTGAAAATTATACTGTGGTTATGGTTACGCATCATAGAGAGATGGCTGTTGCTTGTGACAGGGCGGTTGTGCTGGATTCAGGGAGGGTTGTGGAGAATGGGGAGCCAGGAAAGTTGCTGGAAAGGGAGAGTGGATGGTTCAGAGGATTGTGGGAAACCGGAGAACGAAGTAAGGATGCTTAAACATATTGATTACAGGTCCTTTAACAGTATCCTGGTTCTCGCCGGTTGGTGGTTGGGGAGGAGTGTCTATCTCTTTGAATATCGGTGTACCTGATCGCTAAGACTTCGTCACCCAGCAAACACTTCTTTCATTTGGCCAACTTCACTGTCTCTTCAATACAAGTAAACTGTCCAGCAGAGCATTCACTTTTGAGATATGGGCTTTAGAGAAGTGCAGAAAACATTTATGAGACTCACAGATCAAACAAAGACTTGATCTGATGTCCTAATGTGGTCCGCTTTTTTTGTCGACATTCAGGCAGGGCATTTGATTTTAGCGAGCCGGCGTTTAGTACGATATTCAATCAGCGCGAAAAGGACACTTCAGAGTAGGGATTTTTTTTTTTTTACAAAGCTTGAGAAGTAGTTTTAGTCTCTTGTAAACGGTGGTATGAGAATGTCACTACTTGACAAGACGAAGGTCGAGGCTTATCCAGGATGAACGCTTCTTCAGTCCCGTGCATTGACCACTCTCATCGGATTTTCCAGGGATCTGAACAATCGGAAGGCGTTTTCTTCAGTGTGTACGCATCATATTTCGATCTTGAACTCTCTCAGTATCAACTAAAAATCGTGAACATGTAAAGTCATTGTTACAAAGCGTTGAAGTGAAAATGGCTGCAGTGGACATTTAGCGAAACGATTCTTCCCGTGATGGAAGTAATACACCTCGCAGTTTCAAATCGTGCGTGAAATCCTGATCCACCACCTCCACCTAGGAATGACAAGCATTCTGATACGCTGAAACCGCAGAAGTGTTTGGGTCAACCTTCAGATACTCGACCCTGCCGTCACCATTCAGATCAGCAAACAGGATCTGGTACCCTGGCGTACCATCGCCTGTCGTTATTTCGCCTCGCTCAATCCAGATCCTTTCTCCAGGGTTCCCAGCACTTCCACCATTCTGCCAAAGACGAACAGCGCCGCTGTCCTGAAGCCACAAGTAGTCATCTCGGCCATCACCTATTAATGTTTAGTATCGATGGCAGAATCTTAGCTTGGGCGCAGCGGTGTATACGTACCATTCATGTCCCCAAAATCAGTCTGTAACCTATTACCACCAACGCCAGTGGCTGTCTTCTTTTGTGGCCACCACTCAACTTGACCTCCGTTCGGATCAGTATTGGCTTTTGGACCGAGATTCAGATACACATCTACGCCGCCAATATCATCAATAATCAGATAATCAGCCTTCCCATCTCCGTTGAGGTCTGCAAACTTGATGCGAGAACCAGGGCTCCCAGTTCCAGTTGCAACTATGCCTTGTGGCCACCAACCCACATTTGCAGGTATTTTACCGCCTGCGACCTGACCCTGGTTGATCCATACTTCGATGGACCCTTCTGGGTGTACCCAAATATAGTCGTGTCTTCCGTCGCCATTGATGTCTGGTACACGATCAGTGAAAGTATTGGATCAAGATGGGATGAGGAACCTACCTGCGAAGTGGACCTCCTGCCTTCGAGCACCGACTCCTGTTGCGATTGTTCCTGCATCCCACCAGCTGACTTTCGAGCCATCTTGAGATTGCGGAGGAGAGGCAGATCCTTGAATGTAAAATGCACGCACAGCTCCTTTTGCATCAACCCAAAGGTACTCGGCTCGTCCGTCGCCTCAAGATTATGCAAGTCAGCACTCGGTCAAGGGAGAGGAAACACTGAAAAACATGGACATACCATCAAGATCCGCAAAATGCACCGCTTGGATGTTTTCATAGCTCATATCAGTACAAGAACCTCCAGTCAACGTGACTTCGTAATCCCCGGGCTCTGAGGTATCGATGCCAGTTCCGCAAGAGCATTTTCCTGGCGTATCAGGACTGTAAGTATTAGCTGTAAATCCTGAATTGTCGACTTCGACGGTAGATGGCTCACATGTCACCACAGTTGACGTTGGCTTGCAAATCCTTGCCCAGTCCGGCTCCATTCGCAATCTCTCCTTGGGGATACCAGACGGGATTAGTTGCGCAAGCTTGATCTGCTGCGAAAGGAGCATCTTTGATCAAGCCTTTCTGATTGACTCGTTGAATTGCTTCAAACCAGTCGTGACCCATCTTCTCGTATCCTCTGTCGTTGGGGTGGAGATCGTCTGCTCTTGAATACTGGTCTACTGATGAATGTACCACTGCGATTCTCAGGCCATCCGTTCGTCCTTGGTTCACCAGCTCTCGAATGTACGAGTTGCACCTGAGAGGAAAGTTTGAGTCAGCTGCACTTTTTCCTAATCCAAACCGAGTAACTTCATGACCGCTCTTTGCTTGCTTTCCAAAGGGAATATGGGCGTTTTGCTGGCACCCATAGGAATCAGATTGCCAATGAGTATCATGGCATCCGGCGCGCGCGAATGGATTGTTTGGATCATTTGACTGAGGTAAGCAGCAGCCGTAGCAGGAGCTGCCCCCTTCATTGATATCGTTGGTTCCAACCATCAGAAGCACAAGATTCAAGTCGTTAGTCAATGAACCAGATTGCAGCAACCTCTGTTCCAGTTCTTGGATCTTGTATCCTGAGTAGCCTTCATGTCGCAGCCTGCCTCCCGCGTTCCGGGTTCCATACCATTCTATATTGTAAACACTTTCGGTCAACAGGTTATCAAGCGTACGCCTGTAACCATTACCATCCGAGCTTCGGTAGCCAAAAGTGATGGAATCGCCGGCTGCGAGAATTTTCAAATTCTGAACACCAGATCTGTACAGTTCAAACGCCATGGCGCTCTTGACCGCCTTTGCGACAGCGGTGTGTCCAGGAATTGTGGGATGAAAGATTTTCGCGATCCATTCGAACGGTACCGTCTGCGTGAGATCGAAATCCGGATCTATTTGCTTCTGTCGAACCATTCCACAAATCCACAACGCCCGAAAGTCATCGCCGGCCGCAGCTTCGCAGGTATCTGGATCGACAGCATCGTAATCACTGACCGTAAGAGGATTTCCGGCGCCTCTAATAGGAAAGAACCAGCAATTTGGATTGTTGAAGACAGGTTCCGTTGTGTCTTTATTACAGAAACGATGTTGAGTGTAGTCCTCGTCCTGGTCAACGTATATAATTGGTGAGAAGGTATCGGAATACTTCACATTGACGTTCGCAATCCAGAAAGCTATCATGGTATTTAACTCAGCTTGAATACTATTCATCTTTTCCCTCAACGCAGAAGTTAGCAGAGGACTACCATCAATCAATGGGTTCAAACTGATGCTGTTGCATTGTGGTGTAAGTGCATCAAAGAATGCTGGATAGGACGTTTGGTATATCATGACTCTGTTGGCACCGTCTGCTTGCCATCCTGATCGAGAGAGGACTCCGTCAATGACTTCTTGGTAGCCGTCAAATAATTCTTGCGAGTAGAGTTTCGTTCGCGCTTCCGCAAGTAAGGTATCACAATTCCTAGTAAGAGGAATCCCAGCAATGCAAGACTGAAGGATTTTCGAAAAGCCAATGTCATTGCCTGAGATGGAAAGAGTTGCATATCTGTATGGAAAGCGTCAGCGGTGTTTCGAGTTGATTCAGACAGTCTGGATACTTCAAAGAACTATCAATCTGAGGAAGTTGTTTCTCCATCGTATCTGGGATCTTTGCTCCACTACACGAAATGAATTTCAGAGTATGGGCGTCACCATTAGGCCAGTCATCTTGAAGTATGGCAGGATATCCTTTATCGTTCCTTTTGCAAGGTCCGTCAATCTGATTCCCTGCTCCCGGCCCAGCTGAAAATGAATCTCCCATACCAACCCAGTTTCCTCTCGGGCCATCGTAATCGATGTTCCATCTTCTTGAAGTTGCGTTTGTGGCGTCCAAAAAGTTTCGTTTAGGCAGTAGATGGGTTGAAATCGCTGCGTACTTAGCTCTGTTGACTATTTAAGTGCCAGGGGCTCGCTTATCAGTTGAGAAGCCAAGTAGCAGCAGATATGTGAGTTGACAGTGATGCATGTTTCAAAGCGAAGTTGACTTTTGCAGGAATCTAGCTGGCAATATATCCAGGCATCACTCGACTTTATCTTCAAATCTGGTACTATTCTTTCTCTGCAGCTTCTGTTGCCAGTGCTAATCGATATCCAGGCTGTTGCTGATGCATATTCCACATGCAGAATCTAATTTCGGTCTTAATTTGAGCAGCAGGGGTGCTATTCATCGAGTTGCTCTACGTCTGTATTGTGCCTAGATCCTCTCCCACTGCTCGAGGCTGCGAATTTGCACATATATTAACCGGTTAATTGCCCACAGCCCTCATCCACTGAACTTGAAAAGAATGTGATTTTATTGGCAGCTGCAAAACTGTTTTGCCGTAGGCGACAGGATAGTCTGCAACTATTATTACTGTGAGGGAAGATAAAAGTGCCATTCTGACAAGTTCTCCCGTATTTAAGCAACTCTACCTATCATTCGCTTTTCCACAGCAACCGCCCGATAAAAGTCAGGGAAGAGAATGCAGATGCTATTTGAATCACACCTTTGCATTCTGTTCCTAGTTTCTGCAAAGGCAACGGAGTTGTGTCTCGTCTAGCGGATAAAGGCTATCAACCTTCCTCTTGCGTTGAAGATCCTACCCAAAACTTATACTTAGGGTTGCAATATGTCGATCCCGGAAAAGTGTTGGTCTTCGCAGGTGGCACAGCAGGTGACTTGTTCATCCTCCATAGCAACATTAGTCTGGCGGGTAAAGGTTATCGATCTGCTTTTGCGTGAACAAAACCATTTTGGAACTATTGTTAGAAACCGCGAGAGATAATGGGAAGGGAAGGTTTCTATGTCCGCAGGTGGCACAACAAATAGCTTTTCAACGGTCAAGGTTATGTGACTCCTCCGATAGTTGTGAATCATATGGTAAGAAAGCGGGGTTCGCCAGCGTTGCGTCATTGATGAGATGATGGACAACTCTTTTCAGAATTAGAAGGGCTCCAGACCAAATGTTGCAAGGTAACCTTTCTCGCCTTCCAGGTTTACATAGGCACTGCGGTGCACCTAGAATCAGGTGACTACCCACTAACTGTGTCCACCGGATATATCCCTTGCGAAGCTACCTTAACTCTTGCAGTTTGCTAAGGCAAGTTCTGTACCCCATTGATTCGAGACCTATTTCGCGTTCCACTATCCATATTGAGGTACAGGAAGAACAACGAAGTTGACTGATCGCACTCGGACACTCCCCTTCGTATCTGTCTCTCTCTCTCTTGCACTACTGCGCATCGTCTCACTTCTCGCATGCTCATTCCACATCCATGTTACGCGCGAAACCCGACGCCAAAAAGAGCATTGATGCAGCCAGAACATGAAAGTACTTGCTGTTGTCACTCTTCTGGTTGACAAGTTTGGTTACTTTGTCCTCGCGGCATCGCCCGTGGAAAGTCGTCAGAGCCATTCTCCAAGACTATCAAATACCCATGACACCAAGATGGTATGTATTGCCCTATATAAATCTGGGGCTAGCTTTTTAACCAAAATGCAAATAGAGTCTGAGAGAAAATCAAATTCCTCTGACGGGAGGTTCGGAAGCTGGCAGCACATACGCAGCAAAGATAACTGTAAATAAATCCTCGAACCTCGATTGATGCGATTGATAACGATTCTAGGATTATTCACGAATCTCCTTTTTGGCTGATATTCAAATTGGAACTCCGCCACAACAGTCTTTCCGCGCTGTTGTTGACACCAGCTGGGCGGACCTCTTCGTCCCTTCGATGAAATGTAACTCTGGCCCAGCTTGCTCGCTGCATCAACACTACGACTCCTCAAAATCAGAAACGTACGTCGAGCATGGGGAACCTACCAATATTCACTATCAGGGAATGTACACCTCAGGTTTTAAATCAGAGGATACACTCCGTATCGCAGGTCTCGAAATCAAGAACCAGATATTTGAAGAAGCCACCTCTTTGAGGTCTTCCCCATTTTACTGGGAGGAAAAGGTGGACTCGGTATTGCCACTATCTAGATTCCCGCTTTCACTTCCGGGTTCAGATCTCTCGGAATCAACGAGTCCCTGGCATAATCTCGTCAAACAGAAACAACTCAAGAAGAACATTTTCTCAATCAAGCTTTCGAAAACACCTTATAGAGATGGCGAAATCATGTTCGGGGGCGTGAATCCTGAACTGTTTGAGGGAGAACTGATAAGCATTCCCACAACGAACAAAACACACGAGAAAATGCCTCTGAGGCAAATGCTTGGATGTGGATGGCAGGTTGATGCACGTTCGATATCTTTTGGATCCGGGCCAGATGCCATCAATGCGGATCTCTCAGGCTACACAGCGATTTTCATGACTGCATGGCCGTGGATCTCCTTTCCGACAGCTCTTGCCGAACAGCTTCAAGATCGATGCGGAGGGGATTACGATAATTTGGGACAGATTGAGTGTGACAAACGCGCTGAACTGCCAGATTTAATCGTAAGGCTAGGTACGGATTGTTCTGTCGTGATTACGCCTTGGAATTATGTTCTAGAAGGTCCTGTGGAGGGAGGCGGTACCATGTGTTCCGTTCCGTTTGCACAGCACGAGGAACCGGATGACGAGCCAAAGTATATCATCCTCGGGGCAGCTTTTTTAGCTGGTGTATATTCGGTCTTTGATCAAGATGAAGGAACTATTTCACGTGAGTTCCATGTCAATAGGTCAAGATCAATGCTTACAAATAGATTACAGTGGCTCAATTGAAAGCAGAGTAGGTGCAGAGAAATGGATGTGGGAGCTGAGAAACACGATACTACTGCACGAGTTTCATACATTTGAATCAGCATGAATACATAGAGGAGGTTTTAGCAATTGACCAATACACCTTTTGGACAAATATTCCGCAACGAGACAGCGATTCAGGTGTCAAATTCATATCAGCTTTTGGAAATGTTTACGGATGAGCAGCGTCATGGAGCGTTACTGTCCATTGACCGGTACTTGTCCCGCGTCCAAGATACTCTCCGGTCTTGGTAAGCTCCCTATACCTACGTGTCTGAGTATCAAAGTGCTTTTGTCGTCAAATGTTGTCTGGCTCTCTTAGTGAGAGCACCTCGAAAAAGCCGTTGCAAAGAAGTCAACATTTGTAGCAAAAGCCATCAGTGTGACAGAAGTCATATCCCAAATATGCGAGGAAAATCAGCTGAGAACCTTTCAAACCTGTAGTCTCCCCAGGTCAGCAAACCAATCTCTTCCGCAATGTCATCTTCCAGCTCTTGGACACAAGGTCGACAAACAACAAGACAAGCGAAAAGTGCCCCATATTTCCCTCTTTTCAGGGTTCTTCCATTCTTTTTCTTGATGAATTTATGATCTTCTGCAGGGAGTACGTAGATTCGAAATTGAACGCACACGGTATGATTTGAACAACACATTCAGTCCTCTTGAAAACAACGCTTTCGTCTTGATCATAGCTGTTATCAGCCAACCCTGAGCTTGTGGAGCCAGCCCAGTCCCGAGCTAATCCCTGCAGGTCCAAGGCCAGCCTTCCGCACCTGGCCTCGTGTTGGAAGCTCTTCCCACCAGCTCCTCCTCCAAATCACTTGACAATTCAGAGCAGCGAAGCTCCGAAAACATCGTAGAATATGCGATAATCACTGCTCGGGCGCAAGCTCAATGAAACATGGAATACACCGACCATGAGGAGACCGCGTTGAGCAGGCGGCAGGCAGCCGCGGAGACAGGACCGTTCGTGCTGCGCGCCCTGCTGGAGGATCTACCATTGTCTGCTGAGGGGGATAGAGATGATATAGAGATCAACTGCGTGGAGTTCCTAGGTATTTGCTGGTAGCATTCATTTGCTGAGCGCCCGCTGACATTACCTAGAGCAGAACCTCTACGTTGGAACATCCGCATCCGAGATCCTACACTTTGTACAAATACCTCCCGACCCCGAAGATGCCTCCGGGAAACCATCATATATCCTCGCATCGAGATTACCTCCCGCATATCACGAACCTCCGACCGCTGCGCGACCAGGCGTGCAGCAGATATTGCTCCTACCGAAAGTGAACAAGGCTTGCATATTGTGCAATTGGACAGTCACATTCTACTCTCTCCCAGAATTGAGCCCAGTGTTTGGAACTACGCAGATACGGCCGTGTAATTGGATTGGTGGCATAGATCTGAACATCGACTTGAGTGGAAGTGGGCAGGATGTCAAGGCTCCCTCCGTCACGGTTCTGGCGTCTTTGAATAAGAAGATTCGGGTTATTAAGATCAGTGAAGATCCCCGTGGGCTTAGAGTAGGTGTTTATTGACATTGCACAAGACAATGCTAATTGAGAGGACAGACAATTGACTTTGCAGGAAGCGTAACTTCTGTCCGGCGAGACTCTTTTGCTTGTGTTGCTGATTCCCACTCATACGCGCTTCTGGATGTCGATCGATTGCTCAAGATACCATTATTCCCCATTTCATCACTAGACGACTCTCAGTCTGGCAATATTGGTGGCCATGTTGAGGATATTTCAGGCAATACTAGTGGGGGAATTTCAAGAAGCACATCTTCCGCTCAAGGATACTCAAATGCACCACCGGACGATAGAGGGCATGGACGGAGTACGAGTTTGGGAACATTCATGACCGGTGGTGCTCGAAGGCCTGGTCAGAGAGCTACAAGTGGTGATCGTACCGGCCGAGAAACACCAGAGGGTATATTTCGAGAATCTTCACCCGCACCGGCAAGAGAGCCAAGTCCTGCGAATAAACCTCTCCCAGCGCCTCCTTCTGAATCTGAGGCCACGGAACAGCAACATCCGCCCCCTCCGCCTCCTCCAGCACCCGTCTTACTTAAGCCTCATGTAGTCTCCCCCACGCCACAGGAATTCTTGCTTGTAACCGGCACTGGGCCTCGTGATCCCGGAGTTGGTATGTTTGTGAATTTAGAAGGGGACCCGACTCGATCAACCTTGGAGTTTGACAAATACCCGGAACAGCTTGTGGTTGATGGTCGTGGAGTTGGTGTCGATCCGACTCCAACCACAATGGACGATGACGAGGAAGGATATGTACTTGCCTCAATGACCCGCGACTTTGGCGAAGAATCTCGACACGGCGTAGAAATTCAGCGCTGGGATTTGGACCCTGGGGAAGGCGATACTGAAAAGTACTGGCTAGAAGCGCCAGCGAAAGATAGTTCTCTGCCCGGCAGAGTTGGCATGAGATCTGTTGTTGATGTTGGAGATGTCTACTTTGAAGCCATAGTGGAAAGGCTACGCTTGAAGCGCTTCCAACCATTTGCAACGAGGTCTATGGACGCATCTATTTTATCCCTGCATAGCTTCGACTCTAGAACAGCCATGTCGTTGGAACGTGTTTCTGGCGAGAGAGAGCTTTTTGAGAGCACTGATGATCTGCCACAAGGATGGGAAGATCATCGTAACGAGGAAGAGCAGCAATTTGCTCAAAGACTTGGACACGCCCGTACGCGTGTTGTCGCTTGGTCTGGAAATGCCATCTGGTGGACAGTACGGAATCCGCTTGTCTTGAGGTTGGATGCTAGCCTCACGGATATGACTACCACACAAGTCCGAGAAGACCAGACATACCCTTCCATGGACCGAAGAAAATTGATCGAAGTGGTCAACTCGTTGCGTGGCCGTGAGGCCAAGACAGAAACCGAGTTTCTTAGCCTCGGATATATCAGACAGCGAGCAGGATTGTTACTGTTCATGAGCGGTCTTGATGCCCTGGCACCACCGCCGTCAGAGCCTGAGTATCGAATATGTGAAGACGCTCTCCTCGAAGGTGGCTTGGATCCACGAGTCATTCTTGCCATTGTACCATACCTCAGAAACGAGATTGTGGAAGGTCGAAAAGGCATTTGGATTCACGGGGGCGTCAAAGATGTTGCTGACAGTTTCATCACGAATAGCATATCTGAAAACTCAAATACCAGCAAGCAGAGTGGTGTTATGTCTGATCATATCTTGAATTTTTTGAGAAGGTTTCTAGCAGCGTGGAGGAAGAAGAAAGGATTCGGAAGTATCGCCAACGAAAATGAAGTGTTCAGAAGCGTTGATGCGGCACTCTTGATTGTTCTTCTCCAGCTTGATAGCGCCACTCCTCCTGGCCCACCAAAGGGAAAGTCTGTAAGACTAGATCTATATGAGCTTGTCGACAAGGGAGTCGACTGTTTCGAGCGGGCTATCTCGCTTCTCGAGTCTCACCGACGTCTGTATGTGCTCAGTCGACTTTATCAAAGTCGCAAGATGGCTGGTGAGGTGCTCGCTACCTGGCGCAGAATCGTCGAAGGCGAGCCAGATGAAGGTGGAGAGTTCCGAGAGGGCGAGCAGAAAGTTCGGGAGTATCTCACCAAAATCAGGAACCAAGCCCTAGTACAGGAATATGGCGTTTGGCTAGCGACTCGAAACCCTAAGCTTGGTGTGCAAGTCTTCGCGGAAGATAGAAGCCAGGTCAAATTTGAGCCCACTCAAGTTGTCGAGATCCTCCGAGCGGGTGCGCCGGGGGCTGTCAAAGATTACCTCGAGTATCTGGTATTCAACAAGAATCATGCCGAGTACATCAACGAGCTCATAGCATATTACCTAGACATCGTCACCAGCAAGTTGGAAGAGTCAGAGGAGGCAAGGTCGACTTTGGCACAGACTTACGAGTCGTATCGGGCACTTCGTCCTCCGAAGCCCACATATCGACAATTTATCACGGACAATACGATCAATGAGGAGTGGTGGCACAGTCGCCTAAGGCTACTGCAGCTTCTAGGTGGGAGTCAAGGCTCTGCATCTCAATACGATGTGGCGGCAATCCTGGCACGGATAGCGCCTTACACTCAAGAGCTTGTCCCAGAAGTCATTATTCTCGATGGGAGGCAGTCACACCATGAAGAAGCTCTCAGACTCTTGACCCATGGTCTTGGAGACTACGACACTGCTATTAACTACTGCCTCCTGGGCGGATCTAGTATTTACCACCCCGTATCCGGGACTGTCGCGCGGGAAAGCCTTCCAAGTCGGGAACAGCAAGCCGAGCTCTTCGGTTTCCTACTTTCTGAATTCCTCCAAATCGAAGACATTAGCAATCGAGTTGAACAGACGAGCAACCTGCTAGAAAGGTTTGGGGGCTGGTTCGATGTCGGACATGTGCTGAGTCTCATACCAGATAGCTGGTCGGTGGACTTGGTATCTGGATTCCTTGTTAGTGCGCTAAGGCGAATCGTCAGAGAGAGGAGCGAGACAATGGTTACGAAGGCGCTAAGTGGTGCGGAGAATCTAAAGGTTACTGCCGATCTGATTGGAAAGATCGATGCTGCTGGGCCGTCGATTGAAGCTTAGAAATAATGATATAATCTTAATGATGACTTCGCGAGGCGCACTGAAACTCATTGGGAACGACATATCTGTAGGTTCGGTACGGTTGGTTCTCAACGAGTGTAAGAGTTCTTGCATTTGCTCGATGTGTTGCTATTTGTGCATGCTTTAATTGCAGTGCCCGATAGGCACATCTGATTCTTCGAGATGCCGCACTCAGAACATATCTTTATGCTTAAAGCATGGCCCTTGCAGTACCGGCTATCATTTCCTCATCTGAATCTGTCTCATCCAATTCCAACACTTCGAACTGATTCTGTCGTCCCAGACCCAGCCGCCTCATATCTACCTCCTTACTGACGTCCTCAGCCACATCCCTATCGAACCCAGAAATCAAGCTAGCAATCTTCCCAGCAATAAATTCAGCACCCAACCTCGCACCTTCAAGATTCGGTCCAGCAGGACCAAGTCTCAGTCCACCCAGCCGACCAGTAACAAAGAACGGCACCTCCTCATTCCACATCAGCTCCTTCGTCAAGCAGGGCATCCCTCCCACAGTCTCGATCGGGAAATGCTCCAGCAACGGTCTCACAGCCTCAACACGATTGATATCCGCAACTACACCCGTCGCATAAACAACAAGATCGACCACTATTTCTTCCGTCCTGCCATCCTCATCTCTCCCCTGCAACTCCAATACCCATCTCCTCGTGTCACAACCGTCTTTAACCTCCCTCCTCGCACCCTTGACCTCCGTCCCCTCCCAAACCCTCACCAATCCCTTGGCCACCAACTGCTTCAGGATTCCCCTATACTCTGGATTCACGCTGCCTCCTCCCCTCGCATCCCGCATCATCTCAGCGCGTTCCTGATCACTATCTGCTTTCCAAAAGGCACTCATACTGTGATTCTTGTATTTGGAGAGCCAGCAGAGATCGACGTCGAAGTGTTTGGTTTTGAGGGAGCCGCGCAAGATGAGGTGTGTGACAGGGATGCTGTGGTTCAGGGAAGCAAGGTGAGCAATTTGTGCAGAGGTCAGACCGCCGCCGATTATGGCGAGGGAGGCGGGCTGGGTGGCATGGGTTTTAGTTTTGGTTCTAGTGGTTTCGATCGGATCTGAGAGTTGAGTAGGTGTTGCCGAGGTTGCTTTGCTGAAAATATGTCTGACGCTGTCGGTTGGCGAGAGGTTGCAGAATGGACAGTTGGGTGGCAGGGATGGCTTTGCGGATGCGCCGGTTGCGAGGACTACGATGCGAGCTTTTTTGATGCCGGTTGTGGTTTGGAGTGTGAAGAGTGAGGAGGGAGCTGAGTAGGTGATTGATGTCACCGCAGATTTCTGCACCAGGTTCGCGAGATTGTAACGTGCTACGATAGAGTCGCAGTAGTCTTTGAATAGTGCTTGGCTGGGTCGGAAATAATCGTGTCGGTCTCGCTCGTCGACGTAGGTTGTCTCTTGGGGCCGCTTGTTGCTGGTTCATGTCAATGTTTATTTCCCACTGCACTGTCTCGCTTAAGGCCAAAGCATTGTGAAATTCAAGACCACCAGGGAAGACTAGGTTTTGAGAGCTAAATCAACATACCCGTTTCTCAACTTCTTCTTTCTCTGATGCTTACTTAATTCCTTGCCTACTACACCGGAGATCTCCTTCAGTTCTGCCTGTCTCCCCTCTCTAACAGCAAACTCCAACATCCCATCTCGATCCCTCGGATCAGGGTGGAAGAACATCGGACTTCGCAGATGCGTGATACCCAGATCCTCAAATTTCTCGTTCCATGAACTCATCCATTGATTGCCACTCGCGTCTAAAACGGCGATGTCGAGGTCGTGGTTCGAGATGGAGTGGCCCGGTAGAAGACGATCAGGAGATGTGTGAGCCCGGCGACTCGTGCGGATAGGTTTGGACTTGTAGGTGGATTGGGCATTTTGGCGAGCTTTCATGAAATGGAATTTCTGGTGCTCGGATTCGGTGAAGAGTGCTGAGGGGGTCGATTCTCGGAGGCGAGCTGCTACTGCTAGACCACATGGTCCAGCGCCGATGATGAGCACATCGTGGACTGAGGTTGCTTCTTCAAATTCTGTCATGGTTGCGAGAGTCAATTTGTGGCTTGAAAGTCTGAAGGTACGACAAAACGGGGGTCATATGAAGGCCGGAGGATATATGAATGCTTTGAGTATTTGTACCTTGATGGTTATCTGGACGAGGCTAAGTCAGCCTTGCATTGTCAACAGAACGACGGGGTCCTTCTCCATGAACCTTGATGGTTACCCTCACGAGTCAAAAGCCGGTACTTGAGATCAACAAGAGACCGAAGAATTGAAAAGCATTCTCAAATGGTCTTGTTCTACAGGCTTCTGTGTAATGTGCTTGTTTTACAATGTGCCGGGACCAGATGTGAATCTACAACCTCAAGATTCGTCGACCCATCCAATCGCTTGGCCCATCTTGACCCTTTGACCCTTCTCCACAGCCCAGTTCCATCCTCCCTTTCTCTTCGTTTTCTCGCCCATCCAGCCCTCATCCAAACTTGGTCTTTGTCCTTTTGGTGCTTCGAATACAAGGACAACTGTGCTTCCCAATTGGAAACCTCCCATCTCTTCGCCTTTCTTCAGGGCGTGTCCGTGTAAAATGGGACTTGCAGCTTCATAAGTCGCCTCGGCAAAGCCGCTGTATGGTTCTCCATTCTTTGATGCTTCCTCTGCTGCTCGATCTGCTGCAGTATCTGTCGTGAGCGAATTTGTTCGGAGTTCTCGATCAAAGTTGATCTTGATAGAGCCAACGTTCGTGGCTCCTACGGGAGTGTAAGAGAAGAATCCCCAACGCCATCTTCCCAGAAGCACAACTCGCTCGTTCAGAGTGAACAGTCCGGGCAGAGTTCGCTGAAGGTATGGAGATACACTATACAACTCTCCTGCAAAGTGGCGACGCTTCTCTGCAACCCAAGCACATGGCGAGTGAAACCGGTGATAATCTCCTGGAGCAAGATAGATGACAACGTAGTATAACGAAGTTCGGTTCTCAGATGTGATAAGCGAATACCACGGTCGTTCGCCTAGAGCTAGATCTGCGCGAACCTCAGCTTCCGATGCAGGCGTTGGAGTAGTCGATGCGTCCTGGGCTTTCTTGCTAGACTGCTTCTTTGGTCCAGAAAAGAGGTTTGGGAGAGTGTATGAGATGCCGTTGACAGTGGCGAATTCTTCGTCTTGCTTAATGATCTCTTCATCTCCTTCTCGGCGGGACGTTGTACTGGCGTCGGTTTTTGGGGAGAAAATGCTTCCAGGTCTGGATGGATTTGGTGATGTTTCTGGAGTCTTGGTACCAAGGAGGGCATCAAGACTATATGTCATACCCTTCACTTGTTCTACTTCGCCACTTTCAATCGTGCCGAACTGAAGAACACGTCCATCAGACGGAGATACTAGAGCATTTTGGCGAGGATCTAGGGGACGGGCGCCTGGTTTCAGAGTTCGATAGAAAAATGATGCGAGATTTGGGTATACATGAAGATCAGGTTCTGATACTTCCGAAAGACTGTACAATATTTAGTATGTATATGGCAATATGTGCTAGAGGCAGCCGTACTTAACACCGAAGATGAAAGAGTATAACTTGAAACCAGGAACGCGTAGATAGTAGGGAATCTCAAGCTCATTGAACCTGCCCCAAAGTCTAGACATAGCCTTCAATGGCAAAGTCGACATAACCTGGACTTGCCTAGTCGCTGTCAGTGAAATCCTCTGTGCAAAGCAGCAAATATAACAGACCATGGTCCTGTGGGTCGAATCCTTTCTCGCCTCTTGGGTCTGCCACTAGATTCCTCATCTCTACCAGATCCTGACATCTTCAAGACTCCATCATCTTCCCATTCTTCCTCGCGAATCCTCGCCTTCTCCCTCTCGTTGACCCTATATAGTTGACCAAGACCCAGAAATCCAATCCCCAGTCCTACTGGTATGGGGTACCATTTTATTTTTGTCTCGTTGAGGGCTTTTCGCAGACGAGTGCCGAACGAATCTTTGTAATGCGGCTGCTGTCTGTACAGTCTAGCTGAGGAGGAAAATGATCGAGGGCTGTGGCAACGGCAGACGCATTGTGGTTGAATCTGGGAAACGAATGTTGAGCCACGTCGAGTGCTTTGGTATTGAGCGGTTATTCCCCTCTTAGCACCTCGTGCTATCGAATGGGATGCCATTGGAGCCTCGTATCAAGTCGAAAGTCGATTTTGTTGCCTGCTCTGCAATCCATGAATGATTTCAACCCTGCCTGCCCAGAAGATTATGACGGAGTTGAGCCGCTGGATTTCTGGCCGCCGGCGATAGCATCGATTCTGCCCAGCTTTTCTGGGTCACCGCCTCGGCGATCGATAAGCCCTGCAGTACAGTGCCGCTCTCGTACTTACTGGTGCAAACAGCTAATATTAATTATTACTTTTTGTAAGAAGTAAATTGATAGCAATGATGTGAATAATCAGATTTACAAAATCTCACTCATTGAAATAGATTTGAATTCATTGCGTTCGGTTCTATTCCAGGTTGGATCTGCAGGTCAGACAGATGATGGCCAGGGTGTCTCGGAGCTTAATCAATCGATACGCCATACGTGGAATCATCAGAACATCCAGTTCAGAACACTTCGACCCAATTTATCTTCAACAACACGTATAGTATTCCGCTCAGGCTGCCTTTACGGCAAGAGTGAATACTCGTGCTCCATCTGCCCTAAATGCAATGATTCTTTGACAGATCCACCGCGCTTTCGTGTCTCTACAAGCTCGCGGGCTTTCATCCCCGTTTGTCACCAAATACATTCAAACACCATGGCCGAACCCTCAGAAGCGCCGCAGGCAAAATCACAGACGACAGGAGAGGACGCAGAAGGGCCATTGAGCTTCACACTCCATGTTGTTTCGCCTTCAGTTGGCGTATCTGGTCCACTGAATTTCGAAAGACTACCAGCAACTACAACTGTGAAGGAGCTCAAGGGTAGAATTCGAGATGTTCTGCCGTCAAAGCCCCAGGATGAGAACCAACGTTTGATTCATCGTGGCCGCATGCTGGGAAGGGAATCGGAGACCATGCTAGAGATCTTCGGTCAGGAAACTGTGGGCACCCCAAACCATTGTGCAAGATTCTAGCTGACCTTTGTTAAGTTGAGCAATACGGAATCTCAAACACTTCACCTGGTCCTTCGTCCAACTGCTCCAGAAGCCGCCTCACATCCTGCGACTTCTACTCCTACGCCAATTCCTCAGCAGGCGATTGCCAATCCTCCAATACCCCCGCAATTCCAACCCCGCCCTCAATCAACGCCTGTGAACCCAATTCAAGCTATGCATGGTGGTGGTATTCATGGAATGCAAGCACAGCAGCCGCTCCCAGGCTTTCAGCAGATTATGCAACACCAACAACATACACTAAATCAAGCCCAGCAAGTTGCTCATTTACAGCAAGGCATGGTCCATAGACTCGGACAGTTACAGCAGGAAACCCATCGCTTGCAGCAGGAGATAAATATATTCGAGCAGAGAGCTCGAGCAGCTGCGACAGCTATCCAGAATGGCCAGCAAGCTCCCGTTGGACCTGGCATTCCTCCACAGAGCATCTTCCGACCAGCTGCAGCACCTGTGCAGTTCCCTGCCACCTTTCAGCAGCTGATCACTCAGCAGCAAAGAGAGCGAGCAGTTGAAGGTCGTCAAGGGCTACAGGATATGGGGGGACTTCCTCATCCTGGTCATGTCCCCCAAACAGCATCTGGTAGAGCCAGTCCCAGTATCCACCGTCCAGACAGCACTACTACATACACACGTGAGGGTGTTGGACCAAATGGTGAAAGGTGGTCTGTTACTGTGAACGAAACAACTACAACAATTCCCGTGCCCCATTCCCAGCCCCATGTTCATCACCATCACCCAACTCCGCATGCAAACCCAGCCTTAGATATCCAGGCTGTATTGAGGAATGCGGACCGATTCTTGGCTCAGAACGGTCAAAACAACATGCAGCGAAGTGCTTCAACTCCAATACCTGCACAAGGTCCTACTTCTGCCCCGGGTATCAACAGACCGGAAACGCCTGGACAAGCGACTCCGGCAACCACAAATAGCTCTCCTTCAGCATCGACCATTCTAAATCCGCTGTTGAACACGAATCTTCCCGCCATCAATGTACCAGCACAGACTGCTACGAGTCCAAATTCCTCGGCTTCGAATCAGCCAATGGTTTATCTTCTGTCGTCGCCATCTGGTCCTCGAGCTCTACTAGTCACTAACTCAGAGACGTACTTCACTCCTCGTAATTCTTCTAGACGCCGCCTCTCTCCGACAGCAACTATTCAAGGTCAAGCTCCCGGCGCACCTATTGGGCTTCCAGAATACCGCAATAGACCTCAACGTATTGCTCGAAGAGCTAATGCCCAACCTGATGCTCCCCAGGCAGCTGCCCAGCCGGTACCAAATGCACCTCATGGGAACCCGCCTGCTGGGGCTCTTGGTGCTCAATTCGGTCAGATCGTCTGGTTACTTGTACGTCTAGCTGGCTTTGTATGGTTTTTTACCTCCGGAAATCCGAGTTGGACCAGGTGGTTCGTTATCGTTGGTTTGGGTGTCCTAGTGTTTCTTTACAATACAGGCATGCTCAATGGTCTTGGCGAGCTTTTCGCCCCTATTCGGAGACACCTGGAGAACTTGATACCACTCGCAGGACCCGAGGCAGCTCTGGTGCCAGCGCAGAATGCAGCTATCCCACAAGTACCTGCTAGAGATGCTGTCCCTGGTGCGGGTTTGACTCCACAGCAGCGTCAACGTGGTGAACTCGATCCCGCGGAAGCTGCAGAGAGAATCCTCGAGCAGCGTCGTCAAAGGCTGGCAGATGGAGGATGGCTCGTGGCACAGATTCGACGAGCTGAACATTCGCTTTTGTTGTTTCTCGCTAGTCTAGTACCTGGTGTTGGAGAACGACACATTGCGGCTCGAGAGGCAGAGGCCAATGCTGCGGAGGCTCGTCGTCTTGAGGCTATCGCTGCCGCGGAGGCGGCTGAACAAGCTGCGAACGCTGCGAACGCCGCGAACGCCGAGGCGCCTGCGGAGGGAGAGGATGGGGTTGAAAATACGGAGGGGACGGGTGAGCATAGGGGAAATGATACCAATGAGGAAGGAAATAACGACGCTGTTGCTGTTCTAGCTCAGCCTTTGATTGAAGTGTAAGATGCGAAGTTGGCGAAAAATGGGAAACGGAACAATGTAGATTATGTTTTTGGTAGCGGATAGTGAGAGCGAATCTCTAGCTTCTAGTGAGGAAGGGAATAAAGATTTATATCGACAGAATTGGTGCGTCTGCTTCCTTATCTGGTTCCGGTCTTGCTGCAAGAATGTGAGGTTCCCATTGTCCATGTCCCGATGAAACTTTGCCTTCTACGACTCTGGCAAGTGTCGGGGTTGTGTCATACTGGGGCGATTGAAACGTCAAGACAATATCGTACGGAACGGGAGTTTCCTCCAGTAGACTAATGCCTTTGCGTCTCATAAGTTGGATTGAGTTTGAACGTTTAGCTTGCTTTTATCCAATAAGCATGATACTACTTCTTCACTAGAACTGGGCAATTGGTCACGGTGTATGAAGGTATGCATTGGTAGATTGTATCAGGACAAGTAGGTAGCTAAGGATCGGGGCGGGTATCTATATCTCAATAAAAGTCGAAGGCAAGGAAATGCACACAACTAGGTACATATAATGTCAACCAAAACTTGCGATGTTTATATATGTAGTAATGAACTCACTAACGCTGGGAACGCTCAAGCAGATGGTCCAGCATACGAGCAGTGGATTCTAGACGACCAATGGTAGCTCTCACTCATATGGATATGAAGAGTATCTCTTGCCATTCCGCAAACGACGGAACCTTCCTCCTTCTTCTTCAACAGGTTCAGTACTGAAACGCGTCTTATTCGATCGAAGAGCCCTGGCTGGTCTAGACCTCACTCTTACGCTTCTCCTCCTCCTCGATTTAAGTCGTGGCTGTGGCGGAGGCTGGCGCTGGGAACGAGGAGACAGGGGAGGAGAAGACACTCCTCGCTTCCGACGCTGAGGATGAGGTTGAGGCTGAGGATGAGCTTGGGCTTGAGGGTAGGTGGTAGTGTAAGAAGAAGAAGAAGGACACGCTGTGGACGGTAGACCTCGCTGTAGGATATCATCGTCGAGTCCGCTTTCGTCGCTGGCTTCCTCTTTTGGCCGCCCCCTTCTCTTTTTTCAGCTGAAGTTCAGGTGTGGCTGAAGATCGTCCTTTTCTCTTCGTCGGCTGGGACGGAGGCTGGACCTGATACTGAGGATCAGAGAAAGATAGACCTCTCTGCAAAATATCATCATCGAGACCACTCTCGTCGCTTTCTGACTTCGCGGACTTGTCCTTACTAGCACGCTTCTTTCCCTTCTTCTCCCCTTTCGCAGATCCCGACGCGAAAACCATTTCATCCGCTTGCCTTTTGCGGATCTGCTGATTCCTTACATACACATCGAGGTTATTCTGGTGTATGTCTATCGTATTACCGCCACGCTGCTCACGGACTGTTTGGATATGCTTGGATTGCTTAGCGAGATGCTCTCTCGTTAGCTTCGAGCAGAGCGTGTGTTCATAGTAATCGACCGGCCTGACACCTCCCTTGAAAAGCCGCCACTCAGCCGAGTTCTGGATGAATTCGAGCACGATGGCTTCCATACTCTTATGATCGCGCGTGATAGCCATTTTATTCTTTCCCTCTTTCAACACCCGAGTGTCGGGTCGCACGTCAAAGGTCTTGCATATCTGCGGGAAATCCAGGAATTTCTCGAGGCAGAAAAGATGTGTGTATGCGGCGTTGTGGAATGGATCTTTCTGTGTGTTTGTTGGGTGCTCGTCGAATGCTACGCGGAAGTCGCCTTTGCGGATTGTGCGGTTCGGGTCGGGACAGTTGATGAAGCGACATTTGTCTGAAGTCTTTGTGGGGTAGCGACGACCGCTGTCGGCAGGTACGGTCTGTATCCAAAGGGTTGCGCGGTGTGAGCTGATGTATTCGGACATTTGCTGCACTGTGAACCGATCCCGTGGGTTGAGCTCTCCGTGAACAGTGTAATTGAATGTGCGGTCTTGGGTGTCGGGGTTGATGCTTCCCCAGGAGTCGGGTCGCATGGGAAGTGGTTGGTACCATTTCTTCGGATCAGTGTTGCTGATGTTTATGGGTCGCTTATTTCGTGGTGTTTTGGTGCCGTCGCCGATTGGAGTTGATGCCGGTGTCACTGGTACTGGTAGATCCTGAGCTACTTGTGCAAATTTCGCCTCTAATGCCTCGTTTGACTCGCGGCGGCGTTTGAGCTCTGCTTGATAGTAGTCTGCAAGGCTCTGCTTCTTGGCTATCTCGTTCTGGCGATGGAGTTCTGCTTCTAGAGCTCGCTGCAGCTCATCCTCGAATGGGTACTTGTAGTTGTCGATGACGTGGAGGGGCGTACTGGGGCAGGAGAAACGGTTGAGGATTGGGTTCAAGTAGGTTCCTTCAGGAGTTTGGATTGCCGGCCTGGCTGTAGCGAGGGCTGAAGAAGGTCGCATTATGGGTGCGGAGTTTTGCGATGGGTTCAAAGGGTAGGACCTGTTGTTGCTGGGTCCGACACCGTACGGCTGCTGTGGACCGTATGGGTGAGGATTGTAATACTGAGGAGGATATGACTGTGGTACGTAGGGATGAGGAGCATAAGATTGGGAGGGGTAAGGCTGGGAGACAATGGGTCTTGGGCGCATTGGCTGGCGCATATTTGGTTGTGAGCCATACGGACCAGGAGCGTAGGGCTGCCAATGCGTTGGGTCAACGGGCGATGTGACAGTTATGGGGACTGACAGTGATCCAATGTTCGTCTTGGGCACCTCGAGACGCGGTGGTACCTGGAGAGGTTGCTCCGGAAACTGAAGAGGCTGCTCTGGAACCTGAAGAGACTGCTCTGGGATCTGGAGAGGCTGCTTTTCAAACGTGTCTCGTTCTTTCGACGTATTTACCGACTCGCTTGGTCCTGATATATCTGGTTCTGCTTCCTCCATTGGGTATGATATGGTTGGAGCGAAGTCAACATCCGTGTAGTCAGCGTAGTTGAAACCAAATTCGTCTTCAGGTGGTGGCTGTAGAAGTTCTGCATCGGTGTTTTCGTTCATCAGAGCCTCAAAATCGAAGTGGCTGGGCGAGAACTGGTCCGTCTCCTGGTCAGGAACCTCTACCTGCTGCGGCCTCTGCTCATCATTTGAGTCGGCCATGTTGCTGGAGAAGTTGCGTTGAACTTGGCCGATAGTCCTATATATGCCCGTGACAACCTGCCTACGTGAAATATGCAGTGGACGAGCGTGCCTTTCAAGCGGCAGAAATCACAATAACACGATCCAGCGTGGATGCAAGTAAGACATGGTATTTCAAGGATAGTGATGACAGCTGTTTAGTATCAAGAGACAAAAAGCAAAATGAAACAATCGGGATTGTGAAGTTCGAAGAAGATTTCGAATTGCGAGGCCGCAGGCGTCTCTTTGTGCTGCGGTAAGCGTGAACAAAGGCATGGGCGCAAAAGCACTGAACAGGGAACGAAAGAAACTGGACTATAAGCGGACAAAGGACAAACTACACAGAGAGACGAAGGGACAAAAGCGTAAGGATTGAGTAAAAGGTAATTAATTGTCTATGAAGTGATCAAGCCAAGCGAAGTCCAGAGGATTCATAAACCTTGGCGAGATATTGATCACGAGTAGCTGAAGCCCACAAATAGGTATTCATCGTGGATGCAACCCTGGCTTTGAATAATGAGCAAGATCAGTACGACAAAAACAAGCTGAAGAACTGCCTTCTGCTCATGTCGTGTAATTTGCTGAAGCAGTACTGCAAGGCGAGTATATTAGGTATCTGCTATCACGTATTGTCAGCTATTGCATAAATGAAAACATTGGACAAAGTGTGATTTGAATTTGCAAATGATCAGAAGGTCTCCAAGAGATCAGCATCAAGCCGTAAACGGATTTTAAGAACAGGTCTGTAAATCTTGTGATTTTCATCATGTTGCGGAGGTGAAGGCATTGCCTTGGTATGGGTGTGAATCAGAGGGGAAATGGACATACCAGTATCAATAAATCATTGTCAGGGCTGTTGCTGCCAAGCTCTTGTGAGTGGTCAACATCAAAAGTGTCGACAGTTAAGAAGTGTCCAAAGACTTTCAATCTTAAGATTGTCTTAAGACAAGCCCAGCTGTGTCAAAAAGCACACATTCATGGCAACAGGGCGCTGGGCAAGATGTCCATGACGAACATAGAACATGTCGTTGGCTATCAAGTTGAAACAGTCTGAGCAGCCCATCGCCGCACTGCATGAGTACATGCGATGCTGATGTTGTTGATGATGTTGATGATGTTGATGAAGATGAAGAAAGTTGATGAAAATTGAGCTGAAGAAATATTTATAGAGATGGAAGGGTCTGCTCGGTTCGCGGGGTGGCTTTCACACTACAACCCATTAAGACTAGCCTTGCTCGCTTGTCGGCTGTATCACTGCGTCAGAGGTGGCATCCAGGTTGATCCGTGAGAAGGGGAGAGAGAATACGAGACGAGCCAACCCAGGTACAGAAGCAGGAACAGGCGAACCGACGAGAACAAGAACAGAACCCCAACCCCATCCTCTGCGGCATTGTCGTCATGCCCCGATAATGCTTGCTGGATGTTCGCAACCCCTTCTATATCACGACGGCGACCTTTTATCCCGACTCGAGACTTCTCTTGTTACCCCTAATGGTCTCTAGACCTCGACACTCGTTAAAACTCGACTGATCGCAAGTCTTTGTACGGAACTGCCATCGGAGTTTCCCCACGTTTCGAGAATCAGACAAAATGGACGGAAACCACCCAGAACTGCAGCTGCAGTTGCAGCAGCTCGAACACGAATTAGAGGTCAGTTACAATGTTTCCATGTAGGGGATGCGTTTGGGATATTCTTCGGGTTGTGACAGAGTGTGCTTTGACGGAGGGTGACATATCTGGAGATCGCTTGCCATGAGACTTCGAGGACTTTGGCTAACTTGAATAATTACGGCTTACAGGAAGGAGATATCACACAGAAAGGGCAAGAAGCCAAAAAGGAAAGCGTTTGAGCGCTGGTGCTGACTGTGGCTCCAGATATCAGAAACGGCGCACAATTTTGCTTTCACAATACCTTGGAGACTCGGCAGCTGCAGCAGATCTCAAGGGCTTGCGTGTACACTCTCCAGATAATACCGCGCACCCTTCGAACGACGGATCGCGCAATGCCTCTTTGGCAGCTCTTAATGCGAACTCAAACGACTTTGGAAACCAATACGACTCAAGGCCACCCATACCACCCCAATCGCCTGCAAGGTCGAATTCTGGAGGAAGATTAGATACGATGGCGAGTGATTATGGCAGTTTTGCAACAAGTCGGGAGCACCAACCGGGGTTTTCTGGGCCTCCCAAGCAACTTCAACTAGGAGTTCCTCCAGCTGCTGTCCAGAGAATGTCGTCTTATGGCACCGAGACTTTCCTGCCTTCCACTTCTATGTTTGGAGGGAACTCTCCAGAACCGACAATGACCATGGCATCTTCGGTCTCTGGCGCAAATTATGCTTTTAACCCAGCGTATCAGACCGGATATGTACAGCAGCAGCCAAACGAGTACGAAAGTCGAGCTGGGACCATGATGGACTCACATGGTACAATGTTGGGAGAATCGCAGCAGGGATATTTCTCTGATTTTGCAGGGCAGCAAGGATATGAACATGGGCATTCGAATTCCTACGGGGGAGGGCCTCATAGATACTCATCTAGCGATGCATTTTCACCAACAGCGGCAATGGCTCCCCCAATGTTGACTACCAGTGACCTTCCTCCTCCTGCTGCGCTCGAATATCAGATGCCTCTAGAACCGCGAGACGTTCCTTTCGCCGTCTACGATCCTCACGATGCGAATACGCCAATGTCCAAATTCGACAATATCGGGGCAGTCCTCAGACATCGTTCGCGAACAAATGGGAAAAGCCCTGCATACTGGGTCTTAGATGCCAGAGGAAAGGAGATCGCATCTATCACCTGGGATAAACTCACTAGTCGTGCGGAGAAGGTCGCTCAAGTCATCAGAGACAAGAGCTCGCTGTATCGTGGTGATAGAGTTGCGTTGATCTACCGGGATACAGAGATCATCGATTTTGCCATTGCATTACTGGGTTGCTTCATTGCTGGTGTCGTTGCGGTTCCCATCAATGACCTTGAAGACTATGCCAAGCTTAACGTTATCTTAACATCTACACAAGCACATCTTGCACTTACAACCGACAATAATTTGAAAGCATTTCAGCGGGATATTACGACACAGAAACTCAACTGGCCAAGAGGGGTAGAATGGTGGAAGACAAATGAGTTTGGAAGTTGGCATCCGAAGAAGAAAGACGAGACGCCAGCTCTCGCAGTTCCAGACCTGGCGTACATTGAGTTTTCACGAGCTCCGACAGGAGATCTACGTGGAGTCGTTATGAGCCATCGCACAATTATGCACCAAATGGCATGCCTTTCTGCAATTTTTTCAACTGTACCAACTGGTGCAGCAGGAGATACATTCCATACAGGCCTCAGAGACAAGAACGGGAGACTTATGGCTGGTAGTAACAACCAGAGTGAGATCCTCTTGTCGTATCTTGATCCTCGACAAGGAATTGGCATGATTCTGGGCGTTCTGTTAACTGTATACGGCGGCCATACCACGGTTTGGATGGAGAATAAGGCTGTGGAAACCCCGGGTCTTTATGCACATCTCATCACCAAGTACAAGGCTACATTGATGTTGGCAGACTATCCCGGCCTCAAGAGAGCTGCATACAATTATCAACAAGATCCCATGACTACTAGGAATTACAAGAAGGGGATGGAACCGAATTTCCAGCATGTCAAGATGTGCTTGATCGATGCTCTGACAGTCGATAGCGAATTTCATGAAGTGTTGGCGGATAGGTGGCTCCGTCCCATGCGGAACCCACGAGCGCGAGAATTGGTCGCGCCAATGCTATGCTTACCCGAGCATGGAGGCATGGTGATTAGTATGAGAGATTGGCTAGGCGGAGAAGAGCGAATGGGTTGCCCTCTCAAGCTTGATATGGGTACAGATGATGACTCCATCGAGGAAAAGGCGGAGGACAAGGAGAAAGAGCAGCCACCTGCCAATGGATTTGGAAGCTTGATTGGCGGTGGGACCACGACAAAAGTCCAACATATAGAGAGAACTGAATTGAGCGAGGTCCTACTGGACCGTGAAGCTCTAAAAACTAACGAAGTTGTTGTTGTTGCAATTGGAGAAGAGGCTCGAAAGAAGGCGGGGAGTGAGCCAGGAACAGTGCGAGTGGGTGCATTTGGCTTTCCAATACCTGATGCCACTTTGGCTGTGGTGGATCCCGAAACTGGTCTACTCGCTACGCCTCATTCCGTGGGTGAGATCTGGGTCGACTCTCCTTCGCTTTCCGGAGGATTCTGGGCACTGCCGAAGCATACCGAAACGATCTTCCATGCTCGGCCTTACAAGTTTGAGCAAGGTGATCCTACGCCTATGATGGTAGAACCTGAGTTCTTGAGGACAGGTCTCCTGGGCACTGTCATTGAAGGCAAGATTTTTGTACTGGGCTTGTACGAAGACCGCATCCGACAAAAGGTCGAGTGGGTCGAGCATGGCCACGAAGTTGCTGAGCATAGGTACTTCTTCGTGCAACATATCATTGTGACGATCATGAAGAACGTGCCGAAGATCTATGATTGCTCCGCTTTCGATGTCTTTGTCAATGATGAACATCTGCCTATAGTATTATTGGAGTCTCAGTCAGCATCAACGGCACCTGTTACTTCGGGTGGACCTCCCAGGCAGCTTGATACTGCGCTCCTTGACTCTCTCTCCGAGAGGTGCATGGAAGTTCTGATGCAAGAGCATCACCTAAGAGTCTACTGTGTAATGATCACGGCGCCAAACACACTTCCGAAGGTCCTAAAGAATGGACGGAGAGAAATTGGAAACATGCTGTGTAGGCGAGAATTCGATCTTGGTAACCTCCCCTGTGTCCACGTCAAGTTCGGAGTCGAGAGAGCTGTTCTCAACTTGCCAATTGGTGTCGATCCCATTGGTGGGATCTGGTCTCCACTGGCTTCTCAGACACGCGAAGACATCCTCTCTCCTGGCGACAAGCAATACTCTGGTATCGATCGCCGTGAAGTTGTCATTGATGATCGTACATCTACTCCTTTGAATAACTTCTCTAGTATTGTTGACCTGTTGCAATGGCGAGTCGCACGACAAGCGGAAGAGCTGTCGTACTGTACCATCGACGGCAGGGGTAAAGAAGGGAAGGGCATTACTTGGAAAAAGTTCGACACCAAAGTAGCAGCTGTGGCCATGTACTTGAAGAATAAGGTCAAAGTCCGATCTGGCGACCACTTGATTCTCATGTATACACATTCGGAAGACTTCGTCTATGCCACACATGCCTGTTTCTGTCTCGGAGCGACGGCAATCCCGATGGCACCACTCGACCAGAATCGTTTGAACGAGGATGCTCCAGCTTTCCTGCATATGGTGGCTGACTACGGGGTCAAAGCCGTGCTGGTCAATCAGGATGTCGACCACCTCATGAAGCAAAAGCCAGTATCGCAGCATGTCAAGCAATCAGCACAAGTCTTGAAAGTAGCTGTCCCAAATATCTACAATACGACCAAACCTCCCAAGCAGAATAATGGTTGTAGAGATCTTGGTCTTACAATGCAGCCAGCTTGGGTTCAGCCCGGATATCCAGTCCTGGTATGGACATACTGGACACCGGATCAGCGGCGCATTGCTGTACAGATCGGACACGACACTATTATGGGTATGTGCAAAGTACAGAAGGAAACCTGTCAAATGACGAGCTCCAGACCAGTCTTAGGCTGCGTCCGAAGTACGAGCGGTCTAGGCTTTATTCACACATGTCTCATGGGCATATTTGTCGGCGCCCCAACTTACTTGGTTTCTCCCGTCGAGTTCGCCCAGAACCCGATCTCACTCTTCTTGACATTGTCAAGGTACAAGATCAAAGACACTTATGCTACGCCTCAAATGCTTGACCATGCTATGGCAATTATGCCAGGCAAAGGCTTCGCTTTGCATGAGCTGAAGAACATGATGATATCTGCCGAGGGACGCCCGCGAGTAGATGTCTTCCAGAAAGTCCGCCTTCACTTCGCTCAGACTGGTCTTGATCGCACAGCCATCAACACCATCTACTCTCACGTACTCAATCCCATGATTGCATCTCGATCGTACATGTGCATCGAGCCCATTGAACTGTGGTTGGATACGCAGGCTTTGCGACGGGGTATGATATACCCCGTAGACCCCGAAACGGAACCCAGAGCGCTACTTCTCCAAGATTCGGGCATGGTTCCTGTGTCAACTCAGATAGCGATCGTCAATCCAGAAAGTCGGACACTTTGCCACGAAGGCGAGTACGGCGAGATCTGGGTAGAGTCAGAAGCATGTGTGAAGTCGTTCTACGGGTCCAAGGATCCTTTCGATGCTGAGAGATTTGATGGCCGTACCACTGATGGCGATCCAAATGTTCAATACGTCCGAACAGGAGATCTCGGCTTCTTGCACAATGTCAGTCGGCCAATCGGTCCCAATGGCGCACAGGTCGACATGCAAGTGCTCTTCGTCTTGGGCAGTATCGGTGAGACATTCGAGATCAATGGACTTAGTCACTTCCCCATGGATATCGAGTACTCAGTTGAAAAGTGCCACCGGAACATCGTCCCTGGAGGCTCGTAAGTACTACTACCTCTCCTCCAGAATATAACTAACAAGATTCAGCGCTGTCTTCCAGGCTGGCGGCCTCATTGTGGTTCTTGTCGAAGTGGGTAGAAAGGCATACCTCGCATCGATTGTTCCTGTCATCGTCAATGCAATCCTTAACGAGCACCAGATAGTTGTTGATATCGTGGCATTCGTTAATAAAGGTGACTTCCCGCGTTCCAGACTCGGCGAGAAGCAAAGAGGCAAGATCTTAGCCAGTTGGGTGCAGCGCAAAATGCGCACCATGGCACAGTTCGGAATCCGAGATGCAGATTCTGGTCTTTCTGATGTCACCGAGACTATTGAGCCTCGCAGCGGTGTTGGTAGTGTCAGGAACGGGAGCGTGATAGCAAGCAGTCTTCGCCATGTGGAGTCAGCTCCTCAGATCGTTGAACAACGCGAATATGAACGCCAACAAACGCAAGCTCAGAATAGCTTTGCCCCATTACCAACTGGCATTTCCGAGATGCCAGCGCAGAACTATAACGACTCCATCGTTGGCTCACCGACAAGAGGAGAGAACGGAACCTCTACCAAGAGCGATGATACCCCAACAGAGACACGCCACAACAACCATTTCGAACTCCCAACCCATAACTACTCACCCGAGAAGACCAGTTTCCTAGACGGGTCCAACGATTTTCAAGTCCCTGGCTTTGAAACATCTAATACCCCACAAGTACCTCCGCCTCGAGTGGGTCCAAAGCCCGGAATGAGCCCTCAGATCAGTCTCCCAGCAGTCGAGGGACGAGAAGGCGATCTATGGAGTTTGCCTTCACAGCAGCCTCGCGGTGGCGGATTGAGAGTCCAGAATGCATCGAGTGACGATGAGGACGATGACTGGAAGAACGATGCAATCATGCACATGAACTTGGCAGGAAGAAACTAGATACTAGATTCGCGCCATGCGTGGAAAATGGGTAGATTATATATGGTCGATCATCAGCGGTGTACATTGTTAGGTAATGAATGGAATGATGGATGTGCTTGGATTCTTCCGAAGGGGTTGATGGATGGCGCAGGGATTGTGTTTATGTCTATATCACAGGTAGGGGAGCATGGATGCGGGTTTGCGTGCATAATGAGAGTTGCGCTGCTTGATAATATTAAGAGTAGTCTGAAGCGTTGTGATGTTCAAAGTAATTCACATAAGTACCTTTTGTCTTTCAGTAGGCATTTCTCAGGATGTTCATATGTTGTCTCTGTCCTCTGTTCTGCTCACTCAGTCTCCCATATGATGTCAAGCCCTCAAAAGAAGTGCTCGCTTTCAGGCATACTTCTAGGCTAAATCAAAACACTTTGGACAGAGGAGAAAATGATCGGCTTCCATAGCAGGTTGACTGTTTATTTTGGCTCGCTAGCTATCTTTCGCTTATCTCGAGTTCCCTCTTTTGGATCACTGAGTGTCAAGATAATCTGCCTTGTACACTACACTACGATCCAGGCTAAGCAAATTAATTACCTTGGCTTGACTCATCTGCCACACTCTTCAATTCTTTCTAGTAAGGCCAACTTCATCAATACTATAGTGTGCATCTCGAGCGTAAGTAGTTCATCCCTATTCGACGCATACGGGAGCTATCGAACTATGTCAATCTCACTTATCCGGGCGTTAAATTCATTCTTTGTTCTACCACTTATGGATGGGGGACAAAGAGTTGTGAGAACGATAACAACCTCGACGAATGACCCTCGATTTTGCCTCAGTCTCTCCCTCGTTGCTTCTGCTTAGCATTGCCTACTTGCACAATTACGACTGCTCGACACGTCACACAAACCTAGGTACATATGCTGTGATTCGGCTGTACCTATTTTGTGCTACCAGGAGGCAGAGAATACAATCAGTCTGCATTCATTCCAAATTGCTTTTGGAAAGTACTGCAAGCGTTTTGCAAGATTGCATTCCACAGAACAAAGTGTCGAGCGAGAAATGCCAACTGCTTACCTAAGAGTTCTCCCAATCCTCCGGGTCCCAAGTAAGTAAGTAAGCTCTTGGCTCTCAATAAGGTTTCAACACTCTTGCTAAGTGGCAGTGAGGCTTTTCGCTACAGTACGCTGACAGGGAAGGGCAGGCTGGGCTAAATCAAGGGTTCGAATAAGTCCAGCAATTCACAACTGCACAAGATCCTCCTTTACTTTACAATCACATCGACATATATACAACCTCCTCTCTCTTTCATCTTCTCCGACTTGATCAAGCATCTAAGCTGGGTACCTGAAGGTGGCATTCGAAAACGTCCATCACGTGGATTGTTGCCCATCTTAGTGCAGCCTGCCAGCCAGCCCCTCCAACTCGCTCGTTCGCGAGCCGTTCTCGTCTCTTGTCAGCTCCTACCTAGCTCCACCACAACCTTTCATCTCAGGTCACACAAGACAACCCTTCGGAACGCTGCATTAAGCACGAGCCCCGAACCCGCAACCTCAAAGGCATTGTTTCTATGTCCTCGCCACCCATTCGTTCAGTCCGCTTCTGATCTTTTATTTTTCCTGATCCTGGCTCATTGAGAGCATCGCGATACTGATCGAGCGAGCGAGCGCTGAAAGTGCGATGGGGATGACCAGCGACGAAATGCCGGCTATGCATGTCGTTGTTTTGGTGAGTGCAATGCGCTGCGCTTCGTTCTCCAATGCCCCTTCCCTTCCCTACAGCACAGATCGACTCGGCTTCAAGGGATACCTGCAGCTGTCTTACGTCAAGTTGCTTTGTCTCCCTTGTTTCGTGATATATCAACACAACGCAATGTTTGGAATTAGGCTTCGCGGCTCTGCCGGTTCATCACGTGTAGTTTCTTGGGAACTTGAAGCGCTTCATTATGATTTTGTGCCACTGGAGAGGACTTTCGGAATATTTGGAAGAGCGCACGCTGACATGGGTTTGTGCAGGGTGCTGGCGGTGGTCCCGATGAAGGAAATACTACATCCTTTCTTGTTCGCCTCACAGCTGCTGGAGTAAGTACAACAAATCCATTTCCGTTCGTTCAGCCCTCCTATTTGATTTTTGAAGATGTTTATCGATCCCTCAAAGTCGTCCGAAGGCCCATCTAATCCCGCTACTCAGCAAGCAGAACTAACATTCTCTAGTGGAGCAAAGGCAGTGTCATGGGTGTGGATGGTGGTGTTGGTATCTCAAAGATGGAGAAGATCCTGACGACGCATAAGATGATGAGTCCCTCCAAAAACGGAAAGCAAAGCACAGGAGCTACGTTGATCGATGGACCATTTGAAGGTCTCGAAATACCCCACGACAAGCCCGGCGCCAACGCAAGATATATATATGTAGAGCTCATTGATGCCTTTCTCTTCACGCACCCACACAGTGAGTTTCCAATGACCCGACATATATCCTGTTCCTCTCAAAACTGACCGGGCAATTCTTTCAGTGGATCATATCGCTGGTACAGTTATCAATACTGCGGTTAAGGGTTTGACGAGACAGAAGCGCTACGCTGGTCTACCTAACACTATTGATGGTCTTAAAAACCACATTTTCAATGGCGTCATCTGGCCAAATTTGACCGATGAGAATAACGGTGCTGGAATGATCAGCTATGTCAGACTAGTCGAAGGCGGATCTCCAGCTGCAGGAGAGGGTGATACCAAAGGCTACGTTGAAATTGTACCTGGTCTAGGTGTCAAAGCCCTCAGCATCAGTCACGGTATGTTTGGAAAGCTGATTAGTTTTTCTATTTCTCGTCCGAAATTCCTTCGAGACTCGTCATGTCACTTTCATGGTCCCTAAAACTTGACGAATTACTGACTTGTTTAATACTTCAGGCACTTGCATGGAACATCATCTCCGTCGTGGATCGACCCCTTTACCCTCCCCATCTGTCGCGGACAATCAACACCTCAACTCATCCTTCCCAAACACTCGCATGGCTCGAAGCGAATCCAATGCTTCAAATTTAGATCCTTCTGTACCAAGACTTACCGGAGGCAGCCATCAAATGATTCAGTGCGTTTACAACAGCACCGCATTCTTCATTCGGGACACGAACAGTGGCAGAGAAATCATCATATTCGGAGATGTAGAACCTGACTCCATATCCATGTTACCAAGAAACGAGCAGGTCTGGGCTATGGCTGCGCCAAAGATCGTTTCTGGACATCTCACAGCGATCTTCATCGAGTGTTCGTATGATGACAGCCGTGAAGATGAACTACTTTTCGGCCACATGACACCTTCGCACTTGATGGTTGAGTTGAAGAAATTAGCAGATATGGTGGCTAGAGGTTATGCTAGCGAGCTGCACAGCAAGGCCATGTCCCCAAAGAGAAAGCGAACAAGGTAAGGGCCCCTCACCCAGCTAAATGCTGATGAACCCCTTCAACTTTGTGACTTCTGGAATCTTTACTAACGCGCTATCAGTAATGGTAATGGTTCGGCCTCTGCACCGAAGGTATTGCGTCAAGAATCACCAGCTCGATCCGACAGTCCTGCGAGGCAGACAGTGTTCCGATCACCACCGAAGCTCGATAGGAGTAATTATTCTAGGCGACGAAATGCATATTCTGGTCCCTCTAAGCAGCCACCTGGAAACAAGACCCAAGATGATAAGGCTGCGGAGAAGCTGTCCCGACCATTAGATGGGTTCAGAGTTATTATCACACACATCAAGAACGAGCTGGACGATGAGAGAGATGCTGTAAGGACGCCCCTACTTTTTTTTCTCGAATATCAAAGTGCTTCCTGAGAACATCTTCTTTTTTCCTCTCCTGATCTGACAATTGCTAATATCATGCCTCCCTAGCCCGAAATCATTCGCCAGCAACTTCGTGACCTGGAGAAGGAAGCCGGTCTAGGATGCGAATTCATCGTTTCTCATTCCGGTCAAGCACTGTACTTCTAAATCGACTGCACATGGAGTAATGGTTCTATATGGACAGGAAGGGTGATTCGGTCTGGTCTGATTTGTATATGGGTGTATTGTATGAGAAGCGAGGCGTACTGGTTGGTTCTGGTTTTTCTATACCACTTGGCTTGGCGTTTTCACATCGAGGTTGGGGTGGATGAATGGGTATTATGGTCAATGGAGTTTACAAGATGCGATGGATGCGTCCGGTCTCTGGACTACCTTAGAGCAAGCAGCTATGCAAATGGAATGAAAGAACAAAGCAATTGTGATAACTCTTTCCCCCTCCCCAGAGTCACGAGAAATGAGGCGACGTTTGATGAGGTTCAATGATGTGGAGCTCTGCAGTGTATGAAGTATCATATTTTCGCATCTCGAGACAAGCAATGATAAAATCAATGTGAAAGCTAACATCAATAACAAGTCTCTAGAAGCGCTGTTAGTGCCCTGAATGGGCAGTGCGCTTCAGTTGCAGGGGGTGATGTTAGCACTGCTAGCGCTGCCAGTACAATAAATTGTTCTTCTCAACTTCGATCATCCGCAAACCAGGAAACGATGTTCTAGTCAGTCAACACTGATATGCTTAGTCAGACTCAATGAACTCTCCAGCCTGTGTATTTAGGATTCGAGAAAATACATGTTGTATAAATAGTAGTGTTGTGAACATTTTCTCCCTGGTCATGCCTCGCCCACTTCATGCATCGAGAACAATGTGGAAAATCTCAAAATCAACGGCTCTCAATTCTCGTCATCAACTCAACACTTGCACATATTTATGACTATGTCAGTCTGCTAAAGAAGGTGGTAAGATGCTTTTAAGAATGTGCTTTTTAGTCTCTCTCTGTTCCATCTGAGAAGGATTCCTTCTTCAGGAGAATACCGGATATTTGCACGGCGATCTATGCCAGATCGGATCCCATAGATAAAACATACCTATCCACCTTACATTGGGTTTCTAGTGATGATAGCTGTAGATACGATTAGGTGCAGTCATCTATCTCCGGTCGCAAGTCTGGTTGCTTACTTTCATAGATAAGGAAGAATCTCATCACATCTTGACGCAGTGACGAACTATGCAAAATTTACATCATCTATACATCCAGAGTTACATTGTATTGAATAGATATATGACAGTTCTGGAAGTACTTCAGCTGTTTACATTTGCCGAGTTAACTTTCGTTGAGATACACAATCTTTGAAAGAAGTGAGAAATTGCGTTCCGCTGCATTCTCACAAATCACTCCTGTAGTCAGACGTGCCCGGTCATCCATGCGATTAAATCAGTTCAAAGATCGAGTGGCATAGTATAAATAAATGCGGGCCTCCTTAAAGCTTGGAATAAGAATTCCCTCAATCCTCCCGCGCCGGGCGAAGAAAGCCAGGCAAAACATTTATGAATTATCAAGTTCCAGATGTAAGGCTCTTGCAAATCTTCCACTCGAGACCCCACTATTTGCTAAAAAGTCAGGAGCACCTTAATCAGTCTTCGTCTAGGTCATAGGGCCGAGGTCAGGTCATTGCACATAACGACCAAGGGGAGAAATCACAACAACAATTAAGCGAGATCAACCCTTTCCACAATAGCAACAAAACTCGCTAGCGAACCACAATACGACCAAGTATCAATGAATACTTCGAATACTCTAGCATTGTTGTACAATGAGAGGTGAGATCCAAGAGATGCAGCTTCTCCTGAGCTTCGTCTTCTCTTCTTCTTTTGCTTCTCGATCAAGCTACAGACAGACTCACATACGCATACGATCTTCATCACATCGCAACGCAACATCGACTTCGATCGCAAGAAAACGCTTTCTGTCCATCATCCAAATTCTTCACACCAATACCATTTCTCTTCCTCTCTCTTCTTCTCATCACATCCCAGTACCAAAAATGGCATACACCACAGCAACTTCGGCAACAAAGCCCCGACGCAGCGAACGGAACCAAGTCCCTGCCGTCTCTTCCTCCTCCAAGCCAGTCGGTATCACCAAGAAGAAGGCCGCTGCAAATTCAAAGCCTCCTCCAAAGGCAAAGAAGATTGTCCGAGCTCCCACCAACACCACTGCCGTCAAGGCAACAAAGAGAAAGCGTTCCACTGGAGAGGACGAAGCACCTGCGCCCAAGGCGAAGAGGTCAAAAGCCTCTAAGCCAAAGGCAAAGGTTGCTTCGGGTCCTGTTCCTGTCCAACCAAAGCCTACCACTCACCGGTATGGCACCCGGTCAAAGGGCCGAGTTGCAGAACCAGAGCCAGAGCCAGAGGACCAGCAACCTCTTCTCCCTCCTCAACCACCACCATCTCACCCCGCTCTTCCTCTTCCTCTTGCACCTCCACCAGCAGCTCCACCTCCAGCTCCAGCACCAGCTCCCTACAAATCCATCTACTCCGCCAACCCTCCACCCCCACAACCCACCTCAACCCACCCCAATTACCTCTCCAACCTCCGAAGCCGATCCCGGCAAACAGTCCCCTCCCACCACCGCCCCAGCTACAACCCAGCCTACACGCCCCGTCAACATCACTCACTATCCGAATGGAGAGCATTCGGCGACCAAAAGCGCGCCGGACACCTCTCTCACCTCACCTACACCCGACAACAGGAAGCTCGTCTCGGGTACGTGGATCCGGACCCGAGTCCAAAGAGTCCGCTTAACAAGCGGCTGAAGATAAGGGATAGGAGGTTGAAGCATTATGGGGAGTGGAGGAGGAGGGTGAGGCAGGAGAGGGAGGTGAAGAAGCAGGTGGATTTGCGGAGGGGTGTGGAGATGAGGATGATGTTTGAGGTGCATGAGGTGTCGAAGTTGAGGGTGGAGTTGGGGGAGGCTTGGGAGGAGGAGAGGAGGGAAGAGGACGAGCGGCAGAGATTGAGGGCGGAGGCGAAGGAGGCGTTTGAGAGGGAGAAGAGGGCTGGGTTGGTTGAGGATGCGGAGCTGTATGGGGACGATTATGATCCTTTTGAGGAGGATTACTAGGTGGAGAGTTTTGTGTTGCTTTGTGTTTTGTTTGCTGGAATTGAAGAGCGGAAAGGAGAAGCGAGCTGGTCTTACTGTCTCGCTTGAGTGTGCCTTCTGTTGTTGCGTTGATATAAGAGACTGATGAATTCAGATGGCCATTCCACTCCCCGGATTAAATTTGAACATTGTCGCATGTGACGTGCTTTTGAGTTACTGACTCCTGATGACACTGGAATATAGAAAGGCCCTCCTTACTTCAAGATGCTCTTTTTCGTTAGGTCGATTGAGAGTTAGAATGCCACACAAATACCGCTTTTTTCTCCATGCAGGTCCCCGCGAACGAATATGGCCCACTCAGGCGTTGACTAGAAAGGCTCTGCCTCAAATGTCTCAACGGAGAGCTAAGCATAGCTAGTATGAATGTAAAAAACAATCATGAAGAGGTGAAGTGACAGACCGCTGATAGAGGAATAGAGCTTTACGACATTAGGTATGCTAGGCTTAGACTAAGCAGAGAAATCAATTACACAAACGTACTTATGTAGCAAGAGCATCCGGACATTGAGAGTCATGGCCGAGACGTTGCTAGACGGCCCGAAGACATCAGAGACTGAAAATTGGAAGAGAGAAAGAAAGCAGATGAAAGGAGATAAAAGCAGGTGTTGCGCCCAAAGGTCCCCTACGACTGCAAGGAAGCTGAGGGACTTGGAAGACAGAAAGGGAAGGATAGATCAGGATAAGCGCTTTCCTAATGCGATGTTTTGGCGTCAGCGACGATTCTTGCCAGCCAGATCTAATTGAAATGGCAGTCGCCACCCAAAAAGGAAGCTATCATGACTTATGCGAAGCCTTCTCCAGCTCGGAGGTCATACAAATTCGACGAAGGGGATACAGATAAAACAATAGCAAAGACTTGTCTAAAGTACGAATGAAACCGCAGCGAGCAATATCAGAATCCAGCACTTGACGAAGTAAGGGCTGCAAAGTCATCTACGAAAAGAACATGATATCGTATTGTCTTTGTGCGTGTATCCACTTTCTGCTATGCTACATCCATGCATCCTCTTATATCATCCGCTCTGTCACTCCTCCATCGACCGAGTCCATATCCTGGCTCGTTTGATCTCATATCATTGCTTCCCATCTCCTCTCTTCCCTATTCATTCCACCATCTCACAAATTTTGGACTTGAAGATCTCACGCCCCAACTCCGCGCTCTTCAAACAACCACGTCACCTCGCCTACTCCGCGCACCACATCTCTTCACCTCTCCGCGCTCGCTATCCTACCGCTCCACCCATGGAAAAAAGAAAGATAAACCCAAAGGATGTCGAATCCCGTACTGTGCAATTTACATTGCAACGCCCAAACGCCTCAGTCTTCAGTTCAGCTCAGTTGAGCACAGGGTAATGAACGAAGAGATCCACCCATCCACCCATCCTCTTCTCCCAAAAAGCAACGCAGAAAACAACAAACAACGCTACAACACACCCCAAGCAAGATGCCATCCTCCACCATCCCGCTTAAACCAAAAAGGAAAGAAAAGACGGGTCCATTGTTGTTGAGGCAAAGCCTGCCTGAACACCGTACAAGTAAGTTAATATCGTACCCATATCAGAGGGGTCGTGCCCAAATGTTTGTTGCTCAGATGATATTTTGCTTGCTTTCTTATTCGCTATCGTCATGATCTAGATCCAGATGTCCCATCTTGCACTCGATGACTGTTGCTTCGATCTCGGTGGCTTTGGCTTTGAGCCCTTTCCCTTGCTCTGTCCTCGGCTACGGTGTCGTTGTAGCTAGGTATTGGAGGCGGAGTGCTCTGCTGCCTGATTAGGGGAGCTCGTTCGCTGTCTACACTACCTCGTGGGCTGTTTGCGTGCGATTGATGCGGGCTGGTATATTCGGGAGGAGCCTCAGATACACCAAGTCCGACGTTCGAGACCGTGGTCACTGCTGCTTCTGGTCCACTTCCAGTTGCTGATGTACTAGGCTCGCCTGGTTCATCGTGTGAAGGAATATGTGTCAGGTGGGCGAGCGAGATATCTGTTGGAGAACGAACGGGTCCAGGGCTTGTGGGTGGACCATGTCTGAAGTTTCCACTTCTCGTTCTTCCATGCCTCGCATCAGGATAATTTCCTTGACTGCTTTGAGCTCCTTCTCGTCCAGCTTCCAACAAAATGCTCCCTTGTTCACTTCCATATGGAGGTGGTGGGGCAAGGCTTCCTGTCATGGGTGCGAGACCCCACTTCTTTACATTTGCTTCGATAAAGACGAATCCCGATTGCCCAAAATTGACATGCACAGTACAGGGTCCGTTTGCACCCACTGCAGGGAACAGGTTCTGGGATTTCAGGCCATGGGCAACATCTTCTAGCTTCTTGCCGTTGCGTGTGAAGAATATTGTGCCGGTTCGAGGTCGATATCCAACTCCGATAACATCTCCTTGCACAAATTGGGGTCCATATGTCGGTCCACTGAAAGGTTGATTGTATCTTCGGTGTCCAGTGGATGTGTATGCAACAGAGTACTTGTGCCACCCTGGAAAGTCATTAGCTTTAATTTCCAACCCTCGAAAAGACATCCCATACCTGGTAACCTGAACAGAGGGTATGGCTTCGTAGCTACACCTATACTGATCAAAGTCGTTTCCGGCTTATCGTAAATCTTCGACTCCCAATAATAAACCTCATTCTGTTTCGGTATCGGGAGATTCGTTAGTGTCGAGCATTCCGAATCAAAGAACTCAATCTCCGTTCTCCCTTCTACGAAACAATTCGCGATTTCTAATTCCGGTTCAAACTCCCATGCCGAGACGCCCTTTTCTTGAATCGCAAGGTACTGAGATAATGAAATGTCGGTCGGTAATGAATCTGGAGGGTTTGCCTGAATGAACGCTATCATAATCACATTAGCATATGATTTGGATTTATGTCTCTCCCAAGCTTCTATAAACACACCTTTAGCCCTCAAATATTCCGTCCGCTGTAAATCATCCATCTCCTCCAGTGCCTCCGCCTCCTCCCTCGCATAAGCCTGCTCATCGTCATACTCTCCCGGCCTCCCAATCCGATCCAGGAAAATGCGACCACTGCTCGTATACCTGAAGAAGTAGACGATGAAGAAGATGAGGGCGATGAGGATGGCGCTGCCAAAGGAGCTCAGCAGCCCGATCATGACGCCATTGATGGTCGAATCATTGCGCTGCACGCGGACCTCGCTGTCGGTAGGCTGGAAGGTCGTCGTCTGGTGGGCGAGGAAGGCTTGAATCTTTGCCTGGGCATCGATGGCGATGGAGGAGAGCACTGTCGGCGTGGGCGTTGTTATGTGGGAGGTCTTGAGCGTCGTGTGCATCCCCCGCAGGTCCTCCATCGTTGCTATTCCGTCCCTCTCTGCTTATCGCACCCCGTTCCGTCCGTCGTCGTCTGCCGTCCTTGTTTCGAGTATTTCCTGCCTCGATATTAATGCTGCGTACCGGCGTTCTCGGCCAGCGAGTTAAATATCAATCGTCGAGGATGCGTGGGTTGTCGCGGACGACGATGAGGTTGTTGGGTGTTTGTTTGTGATTGAGAGGGAGTGAGGGAATGGAGAGGATCGGATGCTCCTCGTCAATTCAAGTCAAGTGGACTGGGCTGGGCGCTGGGATGGCGCATGGATCATTACTGCGGTGCACCGAAGTGTGGCGTCACACAACTCACATGCACCGCCGTTCGCAGCCAGTGATACGATTCGTAAGAAGGTTTGAGAAAAGGTGCAGCCTGTTGATTGATGAGAAGGGGCATGAACTCAATTCCAATATATTCAATTTATTCAAAGCAAAGTCGAGCGTCGGAAATGCAAGCAAAACACAAAATGTGGTCCAGAACTATTGGAATATGTCCTTGCTTGAGGCGCAGGCAGGCTTGTCTTTGTCGGACTTGACTGAAATAAACTGTGCGGGTTTCGAAAGGCGCTGCTGCACGTATCAAGCTCTGTGTCAACGACTGCTATTCGAGCATTCACGCCGTAGCCGGTCTCAACTTGTGAGTGGTAAGCAATTTGACTTGCTGAGGAGCCTCATGGGATGATCCGAGGAGGGATCCTTCAATATGTGCTTGGAGCGTGCAGTGCGCAATGTTTTTGTCTTGAGATATGGCTGCGCTTTGGATCTATGGAAGTTTTGGAAAGGGAAGAGGCAGTGTCTTAGATCAGGCATTCTTCACCTTGTCGAGTATTCGATAGTGCCGTTCCCAGAGATACTTCCGAGACTATCAGAGGATTCCCGTATAGTTGTCTAAGGCATATTCAGGACATGAGTGTATCGGAATGTGTAGACTTTTTACGGCTGAGATATCTATTCTGTGAATGGGGTGCAACTTAAACTGGTAGGCAAAAGTATTGAATATCAAGCCTGGTATTGCTCATGAATTTTCTTGGTATCTTTATTGACCTAGTCTATGGGATTGCAGTCAGCTTGCAACTTTCACTCCCTCCCCTCCCAGTCTGAGATTCTCCAACGCCACAAAATGCATCCCAGAAAGCAGAGAATCATGATGACTCAATGCGCCGCAGGGTTCACAAGAAATCGTATAATCATCCAACCATATCACATCATCCCTCCATATCCTCATCCTCATCCCCAGCACCGCCTTTCTTCTTGCGATCCTCGGACCTCTCCTTGGTCTTCTTCTTCGCATCATCAACCCACTTGGTATAAGCCTCTGGGCCCTCCTTCAACTTGTCCGCAATAACACCCTTCAGCACCTCTCCCGCAAAGCCCACGAAATTGTGCCTCCTCAATGCATTTTCAAATTGCCAGTCACTTCTCTTCTGCTCCTCCCTATACAGCATCTCCTGATCGCCCACCTCCCTCGCCCGAATCCTCAAATCCCTAACCATAGCAAGCAAGTTGAACCTGATCTCATGTGCAGGATATCGACCAATCCGTCTCTGCAGAACTGGGATGACCTTCTCCGGGAACTCCTCGAATGTGCTGGCACCATGTGCAATGGGCGCTGGTTGTAAGCCGTCCAGCTCGTAGAGAACGCCGTTGATGGGAGTATAAGCAATGAAATGGTAGACATCGTCGTCGTCCGTAGCCGTCCTCTGCGTCTCATCTACAAACGGACTGCTCTTCGCAAAGCTATTATGCACATCCCGAATCAACTCGCTGTTGCTCAAACACTCCCCTCTAAACTCCGCTGGGAACCCCGCGGTGAATTCCTTGAAGTCCTTCAAGGGTGTTCCGACATCGATTTCGCTGGTCTTATTCAGGAGAACTGATAGGAGTGCTTGGGTGCCGCAGGCATTTTGTATGGTTTGTGCGGCGAAGAAGAGGTTCTCGGCGGCCGCATAGTCGTATTGTCCATCCTTTGGAGTGCCATCTGCGTTGGCTTTCTCGCCCGTAGGGTATTTGAAGAGGAAGATGACTCCGTAGACTGGACCAAGTTGGCGCAGGTAGTCGGCGTCCAGGGTGATCATCTCCTCGAATTGCACATCTTTGACTCCCAGGTTGTCGAGCAAGAATGTAAAGACACCCTAAGAAGCATCAGCTCAAAGCTATTTTCTAAGCATTGTTTGCTAGCACGAACCGCATCAGACTCAACTACTGAAGTATCAGTATAAAGAATGGATTGCAGGATTACATAACTTACTTGTGTTCCATCCGCCAGACATTTTGGCAGTTGTTGTTTGGTGAAGCTCCGAGCGAGCTCACGAAGCTCCAAGGTAAAGCTCCACAGACGCGATAGCGCTTGTGTATCTAAAGCTTGGCGATCAAAACTCCACGTGATATTGCACAAACAGCTGTGAAAGCCAATAACCGGAATTCCGGGACACGGAGCACGGCTACAACGGCTTTCAAAAGTGCCCACGGAATTTTACGTACTTCTGCATCAAGGAACCCAATTTTGGATACTGTGTGGGGTTAGTGAAAACTTCCTAATCAACTTACGGCCGGATGTGCTGGTCTTGGCATTGAAGGCGGTCAACTAGCGAAAGAAAGAAAACAATGGAGCAGATCATATTGTACGTAGGTTGACTGGAGTGTCTGCGTAAAATATGACAAGTGGTACTGGAAGACTTCGGGAATGCAGACTTGGAGTTAGGTAAATTCTTGATTCTCTACCGATCTTGTTGAGTCTTGACTCAACCATGCGCACTGATTTGCATTACAAGAAGCCGCTATGTCTAACGCCTGGTTTTCCAACAAAATGCCAAAATTCAAAATGAGCTCTCGGTGCTCTTCCCTCCTTCAAAACTCCGTTTTCCATGCATATGCTGTGGTATATAGTTCGTAAGGACCGTGGGTATGTTATTCGTACAAGAATATCATAAAGACATCATAAGGGTCGTAAGCCGTTAGAGTAACAGGTGTTCAAGGAAAGTCGTAAAAAGTGGTGGAACAATTATTTGTGAGATTCGTACAATCTCTGATCGGTCGTGACGGATAGAGGTATTAAGTCTCGCGCTCCTTGCCTTTCCCAGAGTGACCAGCCGGGGAAGGAACGCGGGAAGGATTGCGAGGAGGAAAGCTAGGTAGGTGCGGAATCTGATGGTGGTGTTGCGGCATCTGATACATGCCCTGCTCGTGGGCATGCTCAAACTTGATCTGTTGATGTGGATGTTGCTGTTGCGGTTCGAACTTGATATGCGGGTCGTCAGGGGCTCGAGATTCGAATTTGAAGACTGGCGGTGTCCTGGGCGAGATGTTAAATCCTTTCGTCCGATAATTTATATCCACACGGTGGTCGGAAGCACAAACCCGCCGAAATTCGAGCCTGGGCCCCCTTGTCCATCATAAAGAGCAAAATCGTCCCCTTGGTCGCTGTAGACAATAGAACCTTCCCCAAAATTCGAAGAAGCTGGACTATGGTAGCCACCAAATGCGCTAGGGGACGGTATCCCGAGGTAGTGATTCGTAAACGGATCAAGTGTCAACGGACTGATAGCCGAGGCAGACATTGGATCAGGTGGCATAGTCATGAGGTGCTCCTGGGAGTATGTGAATGCTGGATTGCCATACGGAGAGAGCGAAATAGCAGATGGGTATGTTTCGGCCATGCTATACTCGTTGCCGTTGAAAGTTGGGAACGAAGCAGTTCTCTCAGGTTGAATCCAGCCCATTCGACTTCGAAACTTCGATACCATATCAATGGGGTATTCCATGAGGTGGAGTGGAGTTTGCATATCCGAGTCCGATGACTGAGAAACGTTGATCGAAAAGAGTCTTCGTGCAATCTCCTCGATGGGGCAGAGAGATAGACTTCCAAAGTATGCGGCTCCAACCTCTGTATGGTACATTAGTACTGCTTGGTCACATCGTCTCCTGAGCGGAAAGAGACATTGTAATTTGAAGACAGGGGAAATGCGTACCAGGGAATAATGGTTCAACGACCAACGCCACGGTGTAGTAGTGGGCCAGAATAACCAGGGCAGATGGAGATCCTCGGGTCTGCTGCAAGAACATCACCGGAAGCCAAAACAACCAAGCTCGAAGAGGATTGAGCATCTCAAAACGCTGAGCAGCGGTATGGCTTGGCGAAACCTTTCGAACGCCCCGAACAAAGCTCATGAGTTGTTGGATAGCCTTGGTGTCCTCTCCGTTCCCCTTCAGGTGGATTTCGACCTTCTGCAATTGGGCATAGGCTTGTTGCAGAGAGTCCAAGTCCTGTTTCCGTGGGTTGCTAAGCTTCTTGTGGCCAGGAGCTGTTTAGAGTCAGTATTGCTTTGGTACAACTTCACTGCCCCACAAGCTTCGAAAATAAGTAAAAAAACAAGTGTGATGCTGACCTGGAGAAGGAGGAGCAGTCGGGAAGGTGCTTTGCTCTGCAATAAAGTCGCCGAATTGAGACTCGTTCTTCCACGGCTGCATGGCATCGATAACCTGTCGAATGGTTAGTTACATACGTTGGCGCATGATAGTTCCACAACATACAGAAGAGGTTCCATGCATCAATTGGGTCCAACCACGCCTGTTTACCAATCAGTAAATGTAACCCGAAGAGCTGTTGGATTCACTGACCATTCAGTTGCTTGCCAGGAGAGCAAGAGCGAAGCAGCAAGAACAGCATCGGAATTCTGCCTGGAAAATCCACCGATCGCCTCATGCAAACCTTTCAATGCGATGCCTCGATGCTCGTAAGCGATGTTTGCGGTGAGCGGACAATCCGTTAACCATGCCAAATGGGTCGCGGACAGGGCCAGAAGTGCATGCATTACAAACTGGTAGTCAGTTCCGATTTTGAGAAACCTGCGGGTCTGTGAGTTACTATGTTGAGTGGCCCTCAACGCTCTTGATACTTACAGCGGAATTTGACGAGTCCAGATGGTGAAGTTGCCAGCATCATGAGCAGAAAGCTCAGACGAAACCGAAGCAACATGATGAATCAAGCGAAGGTCCTCAAAAGAAAAGAATTGAGGTGCTGGAGCTGGGTAGATGTATAAATCTGGAAATGGGAAGCTGCCAGTTTGTTGCCAACGTTCAATATCTGCCTCGATTTCTGGAGTCCACAATAGGTCTGCCTTTTCAGGAGTGACTGCTCGCTCTTCTTGTACAGGCATGTCCATGTAAGGACATCGGCAATTATGCTTGGTACAATTTCGGCTGAACATCAATTAGATCGCGTCCAAATAGGCTTTCTCGAAGCTTATAACTCGACTTACCATTGAGGGAAGTTTTCATCACAACGGATGTGTCTTCGCTTGCAAGTTTCACAGCCTTTGCGAGATTTCGTGTGACTATATGCTGTTAGTGACTGTAGATACTAAGGAAATACTTTAACGTACCTCCGACGAGGAGGTCCACCACCGGGGCCAGCCATTAAGACGGTTGAGGAGGAAAGATAGAAGACGACGAGGCTTGAACGAGTGAAAGCCGTCGACAGGGCTTCTGATCTTAAGGTTGATCAGTCGATTATCGACTGATGAGGGGATGGCGCTGAAGTAGAAACAGGCAGATCAGGTACCAGGAATCTGATGGGCCTGAAGCTGTTGGGTATATGTAATGTCGAGCGAGTGTGGTAAGGCTGTAGGAGCAGTCTAGGATATCTTTCTGTATGAATACAGCCAGTTATGTATGGCACAGCGGCTGAAGGCAATGTAACCGTCCTCCGATCTCGATGGTGTATCGGCTGAGCCAGGAACAAGTAAGCATCAACGCTGGGATGTGTTTCTGTAGCCGGAGTCCCTGGTATGAAAGGTATCGTGACACAGGTGCTCTGTAGTTCAACGAGGGTGATTCAAGGCTACGAAAGGAATAATATCCTCCGAAGGCTTGCTGTAGGCTAGGGCTGAGTGAAGGCTACGCAACGCAAAAGCGAATGACAGGAGCCAACGAGGGCTTCCTAGGGATAGATGCACAAAGCGAATGTGGGTGGAGGTGAGCTGCGGGCTGAATTGTCTGTTTTCAATGATCCTGCAAAAACGTGTTGGACCTGGCGATGCGGGCAACTTAATAGAAATGGATGGTGGTGGCAGAATCACCGAGAAAGGAAAGGTCTGGAGAGTGTGGCTAAGGCGGAGGCAGCGGAGAGCGCTTGTAAGAAGTGCATTGGTAGGGCAGGGGAGGTGGGTCAGTTAGTAGCGGGATGTGAGGGTGAGAGCGGCGAGGGAGGCCAGGGAAGATCGAAAATAACAAATGGGATTTTGCAGGGTCCGGCATCGTCGACGGAGTGGGAGAGGGAGAGCTGGGTGGGTGGAGAGAGGTGGATGGGGGTGGATTGTAGGGTGGATGGTCACTTGGAGCGAGTAACGTTGGGTGGAGCTCGACAGAGTAGCGTCGAAGTTAACAGCAGCCGCGAGAGACGGCGTAGGTCAGTGAACTTTTTGAGCGAGCGAGCAAGACAAAACTCACTCTGAAGCCAGCAGCTAGCATCATAGCAGCATAGCAACATGGTTTCAGTTCAGTCTTTTGGAATCCCCGGGGGCGATCTTGGGGCTGTTTGACATGACGAGAGAGCTTCGGGCAGCACGCTAGAGCCCGAGACAGCTAGACAATAAGAAAGTGAGGGGGTATTCAAGTTCGCTCTAGGGACAGCGGCGATGTTTTGAAGCGACTGAAAGCGTGGCAGGGCAGACCATAGCGCCGTTGGGTCGGTACGGCTTCTAAGAAAAGGGTTCGACGGCCGAGGGGTTTGACTCGCTAAAGCTACTTGGTAGGTTGGTGTTGTTGTATTACTGTAATTGTAGCTCAATAACTCATTCGCCTGAAGAGGAAACTGAATTGAGAATGCACCCAGTCATACTGTTCACAGCCCTGCTGATCGGGTCTCCCAAGTGTATTGGAAGCGGCGGTAAGCCCGAAGGTGGCCAACAGCTGCTTGACCTGCCTGACTGGCGCATGGCTCCAGGATCGGATCATCGGATCTGGGGCGGCGAGCGAAGATCAGAAGATATGCTTTGCTTGCTTGCTTGATGGATGGCTTGCTGCTGCTCTGCTCTGCAGAGCCTGCGATGTGATGTGACGGATGGACGTGTACTCGGGTCGGGATAAGGTGGGACCAGGGTTTTGCGAACGAGCGAAGGCGGGAAGAGTGCAAGGGCAACAACAAGTGCATCTTAAGCGTGGTGGTGTGCATATGTTTATTTTTGGAACACATGCACACTCTCTCGCCAAAGCATGCCCTACCTCTGACATACCCTGTTGGCCATGCCATGCCATGCCACTGATTACTCTGGCGGCCGTGGGCCATTCCGCGTTCACTTGCCCTTTGAAGGTAGAATCGAGGGCCCATCTGGTTGCTGCTTCGCGCACTGGCTGACAGTTGCTGTTTGTCATCCCGACACTAGCTCGTTAGCTGGGTAATGCCTCAATTCCAGCTTGGCTCTTGGGTTCGGTGGGATTCTGATCTCTGCCCAGAATATCGAGCGTCCTCCTCTCAAGTCAGGAGTTTCTTGTTTGATTGAGCGACCAGAGCAACATCACTCGAACGATCACGGCATGGCATGGTCTCAGTGCTCCTGCTGCCTAGTCCGTCTCCGTGACCCGATGAGGTCTGCGTGCCTGTGCAACCCAACCTCAAAGTTCTCAAATTCTTTGGAGGTCGTCCAGATCCCTGCTTCTCGCTTGACTCCGCCTCGAGAGCCATCCCCCTTTTAGCGATATCTGTGCTAAGCGGATGATGCGCCCAGGGTCAAGGGCAAGGGTTCAGGGTCAAGAAACAAAGAAACGAAAGGCCAAGGCGATAGAGATATGCCCCAGAGCATCCTCAGTACCCTGTATCTTTCCCGTATCCATTTTTGTCTGCAGCCAAGGTCACCTTGAGCACCGCCCTCCAGCTGTTTCAACGTCACAGGATCTTGGGACATCACAGAGAATTTACAGAGAAGTTTCTTGATGTCATTGGTCGAAACAGACGTCGCATCTGGATAGCCTGCCACGGGTATGCAAAAGGCCGCTTGAGAATACCCAATTGGGACAAGTCTGCGAAGTGCAGATCTTCTCTGCTCTGCTGAGCTCATGAAACCATTTCGCTGTGCTAGATGAATGCTTCCTTTCCATGAAAGTCTACCATAACTTATCTTCATATTGGTCCCAGGAAACATGAGTAAGGAGCCTCTCAATGACGAATCAAAAAAAGGGGAATGCTGGTCCAATCCTTGCGTCGTAGTTCCAAGTGCCTGGTTCAACTAGGGATTTTGAGATCAAGGCAAGTTGGCAGCTGGAAGTGGACTATTCGAGATAGTCTCAGAACTCTAAATCATCCCCATGACCCTGAAATTCTCATGGTTCTTTTCGGGATTTCGGGCTTACGGGGTCCGTTATTTATGCTTCTTCGTCCATCGTCGGCCGGGGCGACCTGGGTGGATTGAGACAGGTAGCTGCAGGGTGTGTGTTAAGCTTTTTTTACCGCTTGCCTCTTGCTCAGTGGCATGATTTATGGGCATGGTCCCCACCACTCAACCATCAGGTGGTTGGCAAACATCTTGTCGCTCCTATTTCTCCGCCTCGGCCCAGCACAAAGATCCTCGCCGGCCTTCAACGTTGAAATGCCTTGATCGGCCGGTCGGGGGCTGCATATTGAAATGGTCCGGGCTTTTTGTTGAACCGGTATTCTGGCTCGATATCCGAATTCATCTATAGTACAATAAGAGCCGCTAACTTAATGATCATTATTTTAGTACTTTATTGGTTCAACAGCCTTCAGCGCAAACTCGCAAAGAAAGCTCTCAGGAATCAAGAGTAGTCTCAAAATTCCTAGTCCGACGTCATAGGGTAAAGGTCTTGAGCTGGTGCCAGTGGTGGAGAGCCGGAGATCTTACTCGCCGTTCCAGTGTCTAATGCTGGCTGGTGATCACTGATCGGAACTGCGGAATGAGTACGAAAGAATGGTACGTGAATGTCAACAGCATCATTCATCTCCTCGCCTCAGAATGATGGTGAAATCTTTTGGGATGATTCATGTAGCATCATATGCTGCTGCATGTCGAGTTCTCCGATGCTGACTGAGAATAGGTAGCCAGCCTCCTTGCTCGATAGAGACAAGCTCACGGCATCTGTGCATGGAACCGAATGCAGGGTGGAGCTATATTTAGGGGTATTTTAGGGTCCTTCTAGAAAACTAAACAACGTTCGGCGGCATGACCGAGAGACGCTATTTGCGCGCTTCCAACAAAATTGCTGGATTTCGCTGGCTGGTGGCCCTGAATACAACGTAGCATCTTTGGCTAAGCTGTAAAACCGCCAGCGATGCTTCTCAATGCAAATTGTAGCGACAGGCAAAAAGTACCGCCGAGTAGCTGTCAGATCTGGTCTCATAGTCGGAATCAAACTCCGTGGATATTTTTGGACTTTCGACGAAGCAAGGGTGTCTCCGTGCCGAGGCACCAAACATCCTCAGGACGGCCCGGTCAGGTAGAAAATAATAGCAAAAATGGGGTGCAGTAGTTCGGTCTTGCAAGAGCCTCACCGTCCACCTACTTGTAATGGCCTTCCAGCCGGATTTGTATCCAATTTCGGACGGAAAACTTGTTGATGATCGATGTCGAATTGTGTTTGGCAACAAAGTTCAGGGCCACAAAACCACGAGGGCTTGATATGTGGGGTCTAGAAGCCTTAAGAAGAAGGAGAAGAAGCCATACCCCTTGAGTCCTTGTAGTACCTTAACAGCGGTATCCTGGCTGACATTTGGACATCGCTTGTCAACCTCAAGCTCCATGATTTGTTGTCAACAATAATTTCTGCCGCGGAGATGAACCATGCATCGTTGATGCTTTGAGCTGATATTGACGTTTTGCAATGTCAAATTCTGTTTGCCATCATGCACTTTGCCAGTCATCCTTTTCTCGCCATCACACCCAAATATTAGTAGAATTGAGCAAATATCAGACGTTGTGGTCAGCCGACAAGACTCGAAAGCGGTGAAGAAACTACGACATCCAAGTCCTCCTTTCGGTGTCTGCTCAGGCAAGTAAGATGCAGGCGTGCAGGAGACTGAGGCGCATCTGTGCATAGCCAAGCCTCTCCTGGTTGGACAACGATCGGGTATGGTTCGGACAATGAAAAGGCATGATTAAGCGTAAAGCAGGGAGTATTTAACCTTACTTGCTGAATCCAGGGTACCCAGGAATCTCGGACCCCAGTCCCAGCCTCCTCGCCCATCATGATGCTCTGTTCAAGATCTCGGAGTTCGTGATGTGAAACGGCCGCCCCATCTGCAGAGTCTTCCCGTGAGAACCGGAGTCGCTCTGGCAGCGGAGCACATCTGGAAAGAGCTTGCCGGGATCTGTCCTTGTCCCGGTCCGGTCATCACTCCCCTCACTCCTGAGTCTTGACGGCCAGTCTTCGGGCGAGTGACAACGAGCTACCGCATTGCTGGGCGAAAAGGAGGATCCACCGTTCCAAGTGCATAGCAGCAAACATCCTCGAGCTGGCCAATCAGTTTGCAATCATGTCGCGGGCTGTAGCACGGTAACCTTAAGGACGCCTTCCCCTTCAGAGTCAAACCGAGGCTTGTACTATAGCAGTAGGAATAGGCAGTCGGCAGATCCTTGCGAGAAGTCGCGTGAAGTTATTCGCATATCGCGTTCGTTATTCAAGGCGGTGAGAGCTACAAAGCTAGCTAGGCCAGGGGCAGGTAGCATCACCACATCGGCTGATGTACAGCTCAATGTAAAAGCTTTCAACGAGAACACACACATTTGGTCATATCTCCAGCCGTGGATCCTTGCATAGTACTTGGTTGTAGAGGAATATACTGCGTACACTTGTGTTGGAGCTTCGCACTGTGCCGCAGGTTTGACAAGAGGTTGGATGAGACGATGCGAACATGCGACTGGTGTGAATTGGCAAGGCAGGGACTGTGGCAGCGGTACCTTTCGTACAACGCGCTAGTAGTAAAGCCAAGCCGTTTAGCCTCGTAGCTTATTTATTTTTGGACACCGTGGACTGACCCGGTTTATATTAAAGATGACTTCCCATACGTGCCCATGGGAATTAGGACTTTTGTCAACAGACGACAGATATTTACAAGCTGACAGATAGTACATCAATGTACGACATCACCAGATCATAAGCATTGTCCTATCACGGCTTCCCGGATTCCCATATCAGACTTGCCGAAACATCCGAGCAGGTGAGAGTAATCGACGATCCAAGGAAAATACCTATCAACTGATATCCATCACATGGAAAAGTCAAGCAGAAGTTTCTGGCTTATGGCTGGTGAAAATGAACGTCTCGCTTGGTCCAAATACCGCAATAGCACCATACAGCAGACGAGGGCTTGGAAGCATGTTCTCTCACCCCAAGGCCTATTCTCCAGCAAAGTTTCTGTACCTCTAGTCTCTGCGTTTCCTTAAACTGAGGTTCTTTTTGCTTACAAGGTAGCTTTCTAGTGTCTCAGAAAATCCGAGACGCAAAATCTGTCCTCTGGTATCTTCCCAATCCTGACCCCGTTCGCTTCAAATGTACCCAAACCCCCAGACATCGAGAGTGGTATCGACTCTTTTTCATCTACAACAAATCAGCTCGCGAAGTCTACATGTCTATGCCTACTATGTCCCGTCTCGTCCCAGGGTAATGGTGATCGGCTGTCTTACTAGGCACTTTCAGCGGCTCCCTTTTAAAAATAGAACCAAGAAACATGTCAATCACAACGCACGCACTTACATCACCCTGCAACATGAGAACCTCAATCCCACCCCACTCAAAACTTTCGTCCTTGCTTCTTCCTTCTGCACGGGCCGAATCAGAGTGACAGGCTTGGCTCAATTCGTTGACGAACTTCCATCCCTAAATTCGCGACCAACCTCTCACAATCAACCATCTTTCTATCACTGCTATACCAGCCAAGTCAAAGAAAAAGCAGATGAGAAGAAAGAAACTACAGCTCGGAATTCGAAAAAATGAAATCGGTGAGCAAAAAGTTCTTTGGGCCAACGTCATCATCCGCACTCTCGGGCTATTGTCCCGCCGGTCCAAAGTCAATACTCAAGTGGTTGTCAAATATCCTCATTGTACCCCCTCATGCAGCTCGTCTCCCGTCTGAGCCAGCTCCCCCTCACTTGCTCCTGAAATCGCACGGTTACCAAATTGCCAAACCCCAGAGCTCAAAGGTATCAATGCCGCGGCACTTCAAGAGCAAATCCAACGGCACAGTTTCACTCGTTATGATCGAATCATTGCAACTTGCGGGTGGCTGGGGACATACGCTTCGATGGCGTGAACCGAGGGTACTACCCGTATGACTGTGCCCGCGGCGTACTTAACTCTTACAGGGTCAATAAGATCAATCTTCTTTGCCTTGTAAAAGACCAAAGGGGCACTGGAGGAAAGTCAACCCCAAACGTATGCACGATGAGGCCAAGGCGCTGTACTCGGCATTGCGGGGTAATGATCCTACTGTACTTCACCAATCTCCTTTCTCGACACCCTGACATCTGCAGGTTAGAACTGCAATGGTTCAATGATACTACGCCGTAACAACAGAGTTTATAGTTGAATCCTTTCTTGTCCGAGTTGCTGTCAGTCAAATCTCCTTGAATCGATTCAGATCTTGCTTCAGTAGTACTGTCCGTTCGCACATGCGATTGATCAATTTCTGCCAGCTTCATTCTGCCAATGTTGAATATTACATGTCAGTCGGACCTCAATATTGTCAGGGAAAAAACACGTCTGCTTCCAGTGAAGAGCGGTGTTAAGGCGCAGTTCTGATAAATGACCAATACGGGAAAGGGGGAGGCTGTGTTGTTTACCTGCCTCTCGCTACCCAATCACAGCTCCTCGAATATCCTTCCATTTCAAACGCACACTATATCACAACTCGGTCAAGTTCAGGGCAGTCACGTCTCAGCCAGCCGCGAGATCTGCATCGAGTATGTAGTCAGACCGAAATGTTTTACGTCTACTTTAACACTTTCTGTTTTTCTCTACAACGAACCCCGTATCCCGGATTTAACAACTAAATGCTTACACTGTGGCAAAAGAAACACAACTCACACCCCTCAACAATGCGCAGCACCGACAAAGTGCCGCGCGCGAGTGAGCACTGAGCGAGTGGGTTTCGTTACTGTACAGTTTTGATTACCATACATGGCTATGCAAATATTGCGTTACATGTCGAATGGGACATCCAGACCCCAACGGGGGTTCACATCCACTCATTCATTCATCCATTTATCACTGCCTCAGTATCTCATGGTTGCCTCCTACCGAGCTTATGCTGACCCCTTTTCTCAGGCTCGTCGTCGCGGCCTCAAGAGTCATCAAAGCATATCGATCCTTCGTTTCATCCATTGTAAGCTCTACCTACCAGGACCAGAAGTTTACGGATATCCGTCATTCATCCATCTCACCGCTTTAGAAGACTTCTGCGGCCATTCCAATGAGCAAAGTTCTATCATGGGTGATGGATGGTCAGTCTGCGAAGCGCTGCTGTAACTTCGTGTTCTCTCATCGAAACAGACAAGCATTTACCAAGCCGAGTCGTCGTCATCAGGGACTGTCAAGAACTCCCCTGTGAAGTGTATCTCTATCAAGGGACGAATGAGACGCTCGAAGGGACGTTTTTGATCTTCCCGTCAAGCCCAATGGTAAGTGGCCCAGGAACGATCCTTCAGAACATCACGATACCGCGCGAAGGGTCCAAATACCGGGCCGGTATGCATGGAAGCACGACGTGAAAGGGGGTAGCGGCTGAGTGAGGTGAGCACCCATGACAAACCTTCTGCAAGTCACAACAGACAGATGCAAGTTATTACTGCTTCACCGCCTTTGAAAGTCAAGCGACTGGATACCAGGCCATGAACCATCACATTATCGAAGAGGCTCTCAGCCTCAACTCGTATTCTTTCACGGCGCTTGGAGTTTATTTTTAGTTTCCATCTGTCCCGTCCGTCACCCACGTGCTTGCCTGTTTTTCAGTCATCAACAGAGATCTTCAGTACTTGTCAAGGACAAAGAACTACACTTTCTCTGTTACAGCAAAGCTCTGTTTTATTCGGGTCGGTTATACTTCCTCGACCACCTTCCGATCTCTTGTCCAATTCTTGGGATCTATACCAACCCGTCGATTTAGTGGATCCACAAAAACTTCAAGAAGTTGAGATATTCCTTTCTCCGGAGCCTTTCAGCAGTAATCCCATGTCTACCCGCTGTGGAAGGGTTCAGGCCGACGTAGAAAGCAAAGAAACCACTACCCAGTGATGTGACAGGCCGGACTGCTTGCCAATCTGAAGCTATACTGGCTAGTCCATCAACAGTGGAATCGGAACAAGGCCGACATGAAGAACTATAAATTCCCTCAGTTTCGGAACACGACCGCGTCCCTAATCTATCAAAACCTTCAAACCCCGAAGACGGTCAATACCCACAACTACCAGCGCTACTGTCTAGTAGCATCAACTACCAGCCATCTACCGCTTCCGCCATAGCGGGCGGGCACTGTTCCGATGAAAAAGTACCGTGTGCAACCAAGTCCACAAGCGGAAGGTAGTCAGTGTCTTAGGCTCATTCAAGAGACTTCGTCCACTTGCTACCCAATCCCCCGGAATTGAAGGCGGTGAAGTACTTTCTTCATATTCCAACTGGTGGGAGACAGAGCTACTGTAGTGTTGGGCTCTTCAACCCGCGTCCAAGAATGTTAGCTTCTTGAGAACAGGAACAGGAATAGAAATTGTGCTCATGCCAGCCGCCGCCCTATCTTGAAGTTAAGGAAGCTTAGCCGATACTAATGTGACAAACTTCTCAGCCCCAGGTATGGGGCAAGGTCAGGAATTGACATCTCATATGTCACTTACAGTCCAGATCACTCGCTTCGAGATCTCCACGTCAACACAGACCGATCAAATCACCCAAAATGTGACAAGCTTTCCCAGAAATCCAGCCACAAGTTCTCAAAAGCCGACACTTGCAAACCACTCTGTGATCCGAGAATCTTCAACTAGCTTCACCATCTTCAAATCCGGTTAGTCTAGCCTTATCCCCTACCAATGTGAACTGCCAAAACGATTTAGCTTTCATTCCAGCCTCTTAGTCGCCTTTCAACCCACCGGAGAAGCCTCCGGAGAAGCCTCCGGAACCCAATTCCACCGGCCCCCCTCCAGTAGTCCACCACAATTCACTCAAATACCAGGATTTGGAAAGCCACACACCTCATCATTTTTGCTTCAAGAGGAACCCTAAGAGCACGTTTCAAGGGACTTGCTAACCAGGCATAGCTAGTCGGCTATTTCGGATGAAGAAAGCAAAACAACTGGCTGGTAGGGCTACATGTAAGTTGAGACTATTTTGGCGTCGGGCATTCCCCCTACAACTTCACCTATCTCCAGCTAATTATGCTCAATTGCATTTCTAACTTCATTTTCGAGCGCGAATTCGGAAACCTTCGAGCTAAGTAGGAACGTGGCTGAAAGCGGTGAACAAATAGGTATAGCCAGTCTGATAATGGTACGATGTTGATGATCTGGATGGACATTCTTGAAGTTATCGCAGGAACAAGAATGGGCAGCTAAGGAGATAGGGGAATGCGGCTGAGATACGAAAATACGAAAGGACTTAGAGCTTCAGAGACGGGTCTGGCGTGCTTTGGTCGGGTTGAAGCTATCAGCCATTTGCGATCTACAAGCGTCACTTGTGGCTTCTGAAGCTACGAGCAAGAGCAGGGGATGGGGAGATACACGGCATGAATTCAAGGGAAAAGAGATCTAGGGACTGCAGGGCAACGAAGATTGAGCTATCTCAAGAATGAGAACAAGGACATACTTTCTACATTACCCAAGCTACCACAAACTGAGCCAGCGAAAAGCCTCTCAGCTAAAAAGCAGAGAAATCCACGAAGGCATGATGAAAGCAGTGGGGATGGTGAGATGTGTCTGTATATTCTTAACCATTTATCATGTTGTGCCAGGCTGCTGCCCAGGCAGGACATTGCTAACTACCTACCTATCTACGTGACTACCTAGTTGTTGTTGTTTGCTGTTATCTACCTAATTCCAATCCAATATCCATGCCCTCGTCCGTTCGTCATCCATTGCCTATCCCATCACCATCCATTCCATCGGAGCTCGCCAATCAACAGCTAACGGGTTGGCCATATCGAACAAGAGAGGACTGCAGTGCAACCCTCGATGGTTTTGGCACAATATTCATGTATTCCACCATGATCGTATGCCCAAGTAACATGTATTCTAGCCAGCGATATCCTCCAGCTGCCTAGTCCCGCCTCGCTCTTCATCCCACCATAGCAATATATCTACCCTTCTAACTGCCTCGCAGTGCAGTCTTTAAATAAGTAAGGAAGAGTTTGCTTCAAATCAATGCCATATCGCAATGCAGTTTTCCTGTTCCCGTTGCACTGACACTCTTCAACCGAAATGATATCATGGCTCCGTAAACAAAGAACAAAGTAACCAGTCGCTGGCGACAGCGATGGCTCTATCAATCCCAAATTACGCCCTATTGTTGCAATGTATTCTGAAATGCTTCCTGGTATGATCGTCTTCACAGGCTGTAGATTGATCGAAGGTTATTCGCATCTGGCGCCGAGATTTGACTGCTGATGAACACACCGAAATCAGGTACAAGCGATTTGTAGAGATCGAGCGTCTGTGATTGATCAGTAAAAGTATCACAGCATAGACGAAGGAGCAGACTCACATGCTGGAAGATCTGCTGCAAATCGGCCGTCAAAGGGGTTTTGAATGCCTCTTCCATCTTGTACCGAGATACAGCAGTAAAGTATCGACCAAGATCCTTCTCCATTGCTTGTGGATTGCGCAAAATGGTGAGACTGAAGCCTTTGAAGGCGGTGGCCTTCTCCAGTGTATAATCAACACTGTGGATGCACTTCAGAAAGGGCTCTGAGAAAGTGGACAAGTGGGGTGCCATGACTTCAGAGTTTTCCAACCCTAGGCGGCCGAGAGCGATCGCAGCATTTTCGAGGACAGATTTTGGCACCTCTGGATTGCCTAAAATTGCCAGGTATCTCTCCAGCAGCTGCGGAACGTACAGCTCCATTCCTTTACCATGCTGAATGGCGATCTCTCCAGCAGACCAGCATGCATTGTTGATAACGCTGAATCCTGTTTCGATTTGCTCATCCAGGATGGAGTCAAGGTCAAGCTGCTGGATGAGGAGAGGTAGCAAGGTTCCCAGGAAAGGCTCTAACTGCGGGAAGACATATTTTGCACAATCCCCGAGGAGCGCATACGATGATTGGCGTACATCGTTCTCTGGATCCTCCATACAGAATTGGAGCAGCTCAAATAGGCGTGGCTGGGAGCCGGATACGAGCTCAGTGGACTGCTTTTCCTCAAGTGCCTGAATAATGGCGCTCAGGAGGTCCAAGCTCGTTACGAGAAAGTCCTTGTCTGGAGTATCTAAAATTGGATTGCGAACAGAAGCAAGGTACTCTTCCAGGTTTTGATGGATGATCTGAATGCATCTAGCAAACACGGGTTGCGCAAATGGAGCGAAGGACTCGGCTAGAGCGCTCGCAACGTATGATAGACACTCGAGGAGCGGGAACAGCTCTCGTGACTGGTCAGAAACCTTATGCCAGCGGTGGATAAGAGCGGGCATCAGTAAGTCTATCAGTTGAGGTTGGGAAAGCCCGTGGCCCACATGTTCGGCCAAGGTCTGCACGCAGTCGTACAGGATGAACATATTTCTGTCCTTGTATTTCTCGAAGCAACGGACGAATTGGCGGATGATAGGTTCGCAGTAAGGGGTGATGCTGGCACCAGCTTTCTCTTCGAGATGAGCGAATGCTGAGGCGCCAGCTTCCTGCACCCGCTTGTTCTGGTCCAACATCTTCGTCAGAATGCCCTCCATCATAGGCTCGAAGTACTGGGCTCGTAGTGCAGGAGTGTTGAGACTAGCTCCCCAAGAGGAGTATCTTCCCAATGTCCAGCATGTGATTTGTCGAACCAGGGGCTCAGGGTCATTGAGCAACGATATCAGATATGGGACCAGTTCGGGAAGGTGAGGAGTGACAACATCGATACAACCTTCTGCCACTGCGCCAAGAGCAAGTACGGCAGCCTCTCTATACGGCCATTCCTCGTGCTTCAAGTTGGTCATAAGATACGGCAGAATGGTTTCGAAAACGGGCGCCTTGAAGTCGGTTGCAAAAACGTCCAGAGCAGCCGCTGAACATTTCCGCAAATTCCAGCGGTCTTCTGGATTCGCATCATCGTCATCCTCGTCGTCAAATTCCTCAATTTCTCCTTCGCTCAAGTCGTCATCCATTCCGCTCAACTTCTGGTAATTTCCTCCACTTTGTTCGGCCACTTCCTCATCGCCATTTGCAAGTGTTCTCGCGCTCTTGCTTTTTGCGAACTTGGGTTTGATATCCTCCGCACGATCGTCTTCATCTGCATCGTTTCCGCCGCCTTCTAGCATGGCAATATCCTCTTCGCTGTAGACCATACTTTCTAACAGAACAGGAATGATCTTGTGAAGGTAGGGGGCTAGGGATTTCCATAGCTCGTTGTGTTCTCCTACGGTCAGCCAGAACTCTGCCGCATCACAAGCGAGCTCCTCGTCCTCGATCTTGCGCTGTTGGGCAATCATGTACTCGACCAGACCTTCGATATGAGGTAGAATCTTGTCGGGTCTGATCTCAACGATCTGAACAAAGGCTCGGCAAACCTGTCGTCGAACATCAGAAGATGGGTCGTTGGCGAGCTGGAAGAGACAATTCAGGAGAGAGTCCAAGGAGACGAGGAGAGCCTGGGGCTTTTGTGGAATAAAGACATTGATGCTTCCGAGAGCTAATGACCGGATTTTGGGCTTCTCGTTGGTCGTAAATGAGATCAACTTTGGAATGATGAACGCAAGAGGTCGCTGTCCGCCATACTCCTTGTCCAAAATCTTCTTGTTGTCCTCACAAACTTTAGTCAAAGCAGCCATTGCACCCTCTTGTGCTTCAGGAGTGACCGCTCCGCTGTCATTGCCAATCAATGCCAGCAGTTCTGGTAGTAATTGTGGCCAGCCCAGAATTCCACCTCGACTGACAATCTCTGTAATGACATTTCCTGCATAACTCCGTATTGACTGGTTTTTGTCTTGTAATGCCAGTGGTACCGACGAGCGAACGAGTGCCAAACTGTCCTGAGGAATAGCCTTGTAACCGGTCCTAATGTTGTTTTTCAGCATAACAGCAGCAGCCGATCGAACCGCATGATATTCTTCCGGAGTGTAGTTCAATCCTGGAGGAGCTTGTGCGCTTGAGAATAGATATGTGAGGTAGTTGTTGATATCTGGAGAGGATTTGGCTTGAGCAAGCATCTATTGAAGGCCGGAAATCAGTACAGGCTACTTCTGGGTACACAGTGGTTATCTGCAAGTTCTGAGCATGTTCTCTACTTACAATCTCGGCTTGCTTCTGCGCCGTCTTGTTGTGACCGCTTAAAGAGTCTCTCAGGCATCCTGAGAGTTGCCGCAATGGCTCTTGTTCTGGTTGCCAGGCCATGATCGTCCTCTAACCCCCCAGAGCCCTGTCAATCGTCTTATGTGGTGGTTCAAAAAGATCCCGATATGCAGGTACGCTGTTCAGGTATGGATTTCGCCTTGGGAAGGTCGCACAAGATGTTCTTCACTTGTGGGACATTAGATTTCGTAGGTCGACATCTGTTGAAGTGCAAATGTGGTCAGCGCAGCTCGATTCTAGAGTTTTTCTCGCACGACTGAACGTTTCCCGAGCGCAGAAGTGTTGATGTTGAACTCACAAATAGTTCCAATATCGAAGATCTGTGTATGGGGTTGAGAATGGCGGGCTTTGTGTGGTAAGATCGAAATTGTGGCTGCGGGAATGGGTGATCGTGGGGTTGTTTGCTAATGTGGTTTGCCGGGTGCAGAGCGAAGAAATGGCTGTCGCGGGAAGCCTCACACAGGAGCGCGTGATTCTCTCTGATATGAGAATTGAAGACGTCTGAATGAGACGTCGAAAGGTGGTAGATCTGAATAAGTGGAGGGCGAGGGCAACTTGGGACCTTGCGTTGCGGTCGCCCACGTTCCTTGCGCAAAGCGTCGCTTCTTTTTGGTGGGGAGGTTGGAATTTGACTTTTTCTGAGCCTTGCCTTCCTTGCTCCAAGATCTCCAGGGACCACTCAGCCTCGACGCAATATTGGCGAATCGAAAGGTGAATACTAGCGCAATTGTTATATATAAGAGTACAGTTGTTATGATTCATATTCATTTTTGGTTTTTGCATTATTCAGAACGCATGTGAGACAGTTTGGGTAACCCTATGCCGGAGCCATGCCCATGTAGCACTAGAAACGGCCTCGAAATTGGTCCAACTCATTTATTAGATGTCTCTGCAAAGAATCTCTGTTGGTAATGTCTGATAAAAATCTCTGGATTTGGTTTGTCTCCTGCTTCACAGGTTTCGCTTAGATTCATCATCTTAATACTTTCGATATGCCATGAATTTTGCCTTTAGTTTAGGCCGAGCACTGGAAACTGTATGTACCCACCCTAGCTCTACATATAGCAGCACTTCGAGTGCTGAGAATGACACTTATTCCATACCACTGTGGATTCCCTGCTGCCACTGATATGCAACTAGTAGGATTGAGACTGTTTGTACAACCAGACAGATATCGCCGATAAGCCTAGGAAGCTTGGGTCACAGAAACTGTTCACATGCTAGCTCCGTTCCCGCAATATCATGATTACAACAGCAATCAGATCTATAGAGTATGTGATTACCGTGGATTCAGCGTAACTTGGTGATCATTGTCTGTCTTCACCTGATGCCGCAGTCCGAAAGGAGATATCCTATGCTATCTTTGATAACATGATGTCGAGATGTCTAAACGTCCCGCGGCAGGTCCATCGTCCACAATAACGTTCCATGATGACGCGCAGTCAAAGTCGTACAGAGGATGAAATGAGGTTCGTAACACAGGGAACGGAATGAGCCTTGATGGAGGTGACACAATCTATGCTCAGGAAGCATCTCCTCAGCCATGCTTAAACAAGATCGACGTTGTGGGGGCTTGTAACGTCGAAGATCCGAGACGGAGAAGCTGCTGAACCCTTTTCCTGGTGCTACTTGTCATGCGCCAGTAGCTGTCGATCCGGGCCCGTATAACATACACAGCGTTGAAGCCTATTTCGTTCTGAAAACCGTGTTCAAATCCCAAGATGTCTTAGAGACCGTCGACTCAATGACCAAATTCATGGAGATGTTCAGCTTCCATTGACCTGTCCGCTTTCACTCTTTTGAACTTTCTCCATAACAACCTCAACGACCTTCTTGAAACCTTCCATTTCTTCCTCGACAGTGCCGCCCAACCCAGCACTCGCAAAGCTTATTGAATTCCCGACATAGACAGCCTTCTTCGTCTTCCGTGCGAGGAGTTTAGCAAGACGTGTTGTGAACTCCACGGAGGACTCGTAAGTGTACAGAGGGGTTGAGAGGGTTTGACCAGGGTTCAATCTCTGATATTATATTAGCCAATATATTCGATTCTCATCTTTGGAGGTTTTCTCACATCCGGAAGGGCGTAGACAAATGATCCTAGTGGTACTGTCGAGGTATCTCCATTCATGGCCGTAGTCAGGAACAAGAGGATGGAGGTAGTCTGAATCGTGAGATGAACATGAATTCTTGTATCCGGTGCCTTTGGGAGTGGAAACGACAATTGAACGGGCTGCCCGGATGCTCCTGATATCATTCCAGCTCCTGTCGCCATTTCGAGCCCGATTTGAATGCTGGACTGAAGTTGTAGGAGGTTCGAGAAGCTCAGGATAAGCTTCAGGACTCTTCCAATTTTAGCGCGGGGTACTTCGACCCCTAATCACACACGTGACCAAAATTTGTTCGACCAAAATCTGACACTGGATTTTCTCTTCTCCTTGAAGTCGATTATAAATGTGTTTGGTCTTGTATCGAGTCTAGATGAGCACCACCATGACCAAAAGCGCCGCTATGGCGCGGGAAATTACATGCTTTCGAAGTGACGAATCACAACACCGAAAATTACCCAGCGGCGTCAGTCTGAATTTCGAGGACTTCAAAGTTCGAATATCATAATATTTGCCCTGGTTTGAGCAAAGCAGAACCCCAATCGCTTGTTCAAGAAGTCAAGATCGGTTCTCTGTGCAATATAAGAGACCAAACAATACGTAGCGTACTCCAGTCTCTCCAAGCCCTCATCATCTCGAGTAACTAATTAGTTCTCAGATCTTTGCATTCCGGAACTTTTCAGAAAGCCAAGCAACCTCGTCCTTACTATCCCCAAGTCCAACTTGTCGAAGCTTCTCATCAAGCCATTTGACGTCTTCTTTGCTATCTCCGGGACCTCCAGCCCAGTGGCCCCAGATACTTGGGAATGGGACCATGATCCCTACACCGTCTTTCATGTTTGCAACTTCGATCTCTGAGTCCTCGGGTCTATGTTTCAATTCAGCCCCTTATGATCATAAGAGAAAAGATGTAAGCTTACGGGAAATACAAGTCTGTCTTTCCTGGAAGAACAAGAGCTTTGGCCTTTATAGCTTCCATGGCAGCTTTGAAATCCCCATTGTAAGGATCCTGCTTGGAGCAGTCACCTGCTTGCCATGTGTACAACATGACGAGCAAGTTCTCGGGGTCTGAGAGTAGTCAGTAAGTGTTTTCCTCCCGAATGTAGAGTGCGAACCCTTGGACAATGCCCACGTCTCCCAGAAATTCTTCATGAAGTCCTCCAAGTCCTTGAAGCCAAGCACAGTCTCATAAAGTTTCTCGCGGTAGAAAGCCTGGCTAAATCCCCACCCAGCATAAACACGGCCGAATGCCTTCAGTCCAATCTCCTTCTCCTCAGCAGTCCAAATGCGGTACTCTTCTCCTTGAGGAAGAACTCCATCCTCACAAGATCCAGCAGATCGATGTTTCTTAGCCGAAAGCAGTGCGGCCTTTGCCCCTTCAAGGAAGACTTGGTTATGCAGAGAAGTCTTCGCAGCACCACAGAATGGCACAATAATGTCCATGAAGTCAGGATAGCTTGTGGCCCATTGGTATGTCTGGCCAGCTCCCATACTCCAGCCTAGAACGGCTCTTGCATGTGTGATGCCAAGGTGCTTGGTGACGAGAGTGTGCTGAGCTCTCACGTTGTCGAAGAAGGTGACCTTTGGGAACGGACGAATGTTTGAGTTTGATGGCGAGGTTGACTGTCCATTCCCAAATAGAGCGGTGATAATGATGAAGTACTTCTTTGGATTCAAAACATGGTCTTCTCCGATCAGCCATTCATTATCCGCGATGGCTATAAGGCATTATCAGTGTGCTTTCTTCAAGTGGTGAGTTAGACCTACATCCAGAGTACCACGATGGATAGATGATAGCAGGTGACTTTGGATCGCCAAAAGTCTTGAACGCTATCTCGGCATCCGGGATGCTCTGTCCTGACTGGAGTTTCCAGTGTCCGAGCTTGTAAGTTTGTACGCCTGCCATAGTTCCTTGATGGTTCCGTCACTTTTCTTGAGGAGAAGACTTCTGTATTATATACTTAGCATTTCTAAGCAATAGGAAAGAGTTCTTGTGGTTTGTAACATTTCTATTACCAATGGTGCACTTACCCCACTTGAGAATGATATGATTTGCTAAGACCGCGGAAATTAGGAGATATGAGGCTCGTAAGGTCTGGCAACGAATTCTACTGTTGTTCTTAACAGTAACAATGATTCTTCAGTGAATTCTTGATATTATATAGTTGAGTGAGGACCTGTTCAAAGATCAAAGACATACTTTTACTGAAATGTATAGGCTTTCCTATTTGGGAAGAGTAGCCCCTCACCTGCTGCTCCTTATCGTCTCTCGATAAGGCGCGCAGGGCAAGGGGAGGAAACGCGGGGCAATTCCGGCCTCTAAGCCATGACGTTTTTGATTCGAGAATGAGAGGAAGTGGAACTGTGGAACTCGGCTTAGTGATAAACATTTATCCTTGTCCCCATCCATAATGCAATTGCGACTCACAACACATTTTAATCGCATTCCTCATTGTCGGCAAGTCTCTCACTTACACCAAAGACTCAATCGCAGCTGCTGATAGAAAATCGAACAGCCAATTCCTCAAACCCCTCCATCGAAGCTCCGCTATCCGCTACTTCACGATGTCTCGAGCCGACGCCGAAAAACATATACAGAGGAATCCTCACCCGGATTTCAAGAAGGTCGAGGCAGATCGTCAGCCATGGGACAAGTCAATGGCATGGAATATCAAGCAGACCATCAAGCCTGACTGGAAATACGGCGATGGAGCCAACGACGGAGGTGCAGGTCTCAGGATTCCACATGTAGAGATCGATCCGTACGAGACTGGACGACCAGCCGTGTTCAACTACAAGCTCTTGATATCTGGCATCATTCCCAGACCAATTGGCTTCATCAGTACACGCTCGAGGGACGGAAGCAGTACCAATTTGGCACCATTCAGCTACTTTTCTGTCATCAATCATGACCCGCCACTTTTCACTGTCGGATATGCTGGAGGTTTTGACAACGCGAAGGACTCGTTGAAGAACCTGTCGGAGACACAGGAATGCGTGATCAACATCATCTCGGAGCACTTCATTGAAGCGGCCAATGCTTGCAGCATTAATGCTCCATACGGAGACAGCGAGTGGGCCTTGAGCGGCCTGACCCCTGCGCCAAGTTCAACCGTCAAGGCGAGCAGAGTCAAGGAGGCTATTTTCTCGATTGAGGGAAAGTTGGACTTCACCAAGGAGTATGAGAGTCGTGCTACGCCCGGGAAGAAGACTGGTGTGTTGGCCGTTATTGAAGGGACGAGGTTTTGGGTTAGAGAGGATGCTTTGAATGAAGACAAAAATCTCGTTGATCCTGCTGTAAGTTTTGACGCTTGGTAAACACTGTTGTCGGGTACTGATACCTAGCAGGTCCTCAAGCCAATAAGCAGATTAGGAGGAATTACCTATGGAAGAACGACCGAGGGAGCAGAGATTCCAAGACCAGATTTTGAAGAGACTGTGGTCAAGAATGAGGAAGCGAAGAAATTGGTAAAGCCAAAGGTTGATGGACAGTAAGAAAGAGGGACTAGACAATAGAGTTTAGATGAGACCAGGGATTAGAGGGGTAGGTAAAACTACTATACTCCCAATACGTTAACAAGACATATAATTTTGTTATCTTTCTCGCTAGAAATGCAGCTCGCTGTTGACTTCCAATTGCTCAGACAATGCTGGACCCCGGTCGTGCCTCGGCCCGGCTCAAATCTCACATCCAGCTTGCTACCCCACAGTATCCATCCCCAGATTCCATTGTTAAGCTACTCTTTTGCTTCTCATCCAAAACATCTTGTCCAGCCTTATATTTTTCCATTTGCCATATAGATTGCACATTCCATCAGCTTCAATTGCTACGTTTTCGAGATTCCAATCACATATAGCTCTGATCAACCAGCCAAGATGTCCAAATACGATACCGAGCTCCAAGATTTCCCCAACATCTTCTCCCTTAAAGGAAAAGTCGTCGTCGTAACAGGAGGCTCTCGCGGTCTAGGACTTCACGCAGCATCAGGGTAATTCTACTCCCCAGTTCATCATCTCTGCTCATTGCTAACATACCTTCTGCTTAGGTTTCTCCAAGCCGGCGCCTCGAAAGTCTACATCACCTCCCGCAAAGCCGACGCCTGCGAAGCCGCGGTGAAAGCCCTCAACGCCCTCCCCAACCTCGCCCCCGGCGCAAAAGCCATTTCCGTACCCGCCGACAGCGCGAAGTTCGAAGGCGTTGAGCATCTCGTCCGCGAGGTAGCAAAGACGACCGATCATGTCGATATCCTGTTCGCGAACGCAGGGGCTACGTGGGGAGAGGAATTCGATACACATCCTGATAGTGCATTTGGGAAGGTAATGGATTTGAATGTTAAGAGTGTGTTCAATACTATTAGACTGTAAGTCTGGTCCAAAGTTGAAAATTGTACAATACAATGCTAGATTGGGAGGGAGTGCTAATATGGAATCTCGAATAGGTTTGCGCCCATGTTGCAGAAGAATGCATCGATTCTCGACCCCTCAAGAGTCATCATCACCGCCTCTGTGGCAGGTATTGGAATCGGGTCCCTGGGAAAGAACGCCACGTTTGGATATTCCGCTTCCAAAGCAGCCGCTATCCATCTCGCGAAGAACCTGGCTGTCGAGCTCGGACCTAGACATATCCTCGTCAATGCTATTGCGCCGGGATTCTTCCCGTCGAAGATGGCGAGTGGGTTGATTGGGCTGAGTGGTGGAATGGAGGCTGCTGCCGCGAGGAATCCAAATAAGAGGTTGGGGAAGCCGGAGGATATTGCTGGGTTGGTAGTGTTCTTGAGCAGTAGGGCAAGTTCACATATCAATGGTGCAGTTGTTACCGTTGATGGTGGGGAGGTCTGGTCTAGAGGGGGGATGAATTCTGGGTTGGAGGATAAGCCCAAGCTTTGAGAGGGATGGGTATCTTGTGGATCTGTCTGATCATTTATTGGGCTATTTATTGTAGATCTAGGCGAGGAGAAGCATAAAGAGTACAGGGTATCATCGCTTCCTAGCCACCCAGTGGGTAGCCATGTAGGTATTTTGTAACATGCTCTCTACGTCCTGAATATATGGTGCTGGAATTCCAGATTCTCTGTGCTCGATGTCAAAGCCAAGTTTCTCAATCAGTGCCACGACTTCATCATCTGTCAATTCTACAGCACCTGGGTCTGCTATTCCTATTTTAACGATTAGCGGTGCAACATAGGAGTTAAGCGAAGTCCTACCTTGTGCCTCCTGTCTTCCAGGTGATTCTTTTCCGCGCCCATGGGATCCTGGAGCATTATTTTCGAAATGCCATAAGAGAGGGCCAATATTAACCAATAGCCCTCCCGGCTTCAGACAATTCTTGATCACTTCGATGTATCGGATGACGTTCGGAGCTGTGTCTAGAAAGAAGACAGTAGCAATTGCATCGAAGGAGTCTTTCTGATCCTTGTCTCCGTACAACAGCAGGAAATCTGAAGCACTCATACTCATTTCTCCGCGTTTCTCAACTGCTCCCAATGTCGTGGCGGGATGAATGTCCGGAACCAAGACGGACCAGAGGTGGTTGGTACGATTTCTATGATTTGAAAAAGAATGAACCCAAGGAAATAATGTGTGGGCTTGAGCTTTCGGACAATGATTGAGAATGTATGAGCTTGCCATCAATTGGTGATAGCTGATCTCATTGCCTTCTGTGTCAAACCCAGCACAGCAAAGATCGAACACGAGTCGACCCAGACCTGCTCCTGGCACCAAGACTTTCATGTTTGGGCCGGTCCGACTTTCCTGCTCCTTCTTGAGCGCCTTGATCACTGGACCGTAACATGCTTCTCGCTCAGCTGAACCTTCAGAAGACCAATCACGGAAGAACTGCCTTAGAGTGCTCCTTGCTTTCTCTAGGTCATTGGATGTAGCTTTACTACGCCAGTCACTTTCTGTGCTGCCTGTAGTAGAGCTGATCTCAGGAATGCCAAAGGAAGCAGCTCCCGACTTCAAAATGGCAAGTGACAGCTCTGCGTTGCTATCAATAGCATCGTCGACGGCATTGAGGGTCTCGAGGTACGAGAATGGAGGCGCTGCTAGGAGTTCCAGGTGGGCTCTTGGAAGAGCATAAAAGGATTGTCTTCTGAGATGTGTGGTGTTGAAATGTGCCACTCTTGCATATTGGCTGGAGGACTTGTGAGTAAACAAGCTCACTACAGTGCAGCAAGATACGAGATGAAGGAATAGTTGCAATACGAAAGGAACATATTAATCTCCAGCCTCCAACTTGTCTTTGTTGAGCGGATCCTCATAGATTACAGGTCTTCGTACACATTTCAGGAGTCAAGCGAAGTATATGCTTTCAAGGAAGAATGCCAATGTAGAGACAATGAATAATAGCTGAGTTGACTTACTAAAAAGAACTCAGTGCTGCAAGCAAAACTCTTTGTTCATCGGGATCACCAATTGCCTCCTCGTTACCTTCCCACTTTGGGCTCACAGTGCCTTTGCCAGGATCGCTTTCCAGTGTCATCGCATCGTTTTGGATTGTTTGAGGAGCTCTGAATGTGAACTTGAATGCTCGAAGCTCGCTTCCACGGCGATTGCTATTGGGGTACTCTGGGCTGCGCTAAGCCGTATCTGACAGATCACTAGCGTTTACCTAGGTAATCCCTGCTCGACCCTTCAAGATCACCAGCAACCAACAAACGCCGTTTCGCTCCCTTCCCTCTTCGATCTTCAACTCCAACTCCAACTCTCGATTTTCCGCAGGCCTCACCACCACCATGGCCTCTCAATACGTTAAGGCGCAGGGCGTCACTGGTCCTCTATCAACTGCTATGCCAACGGCCCAGGAACTGGCAGCAAATGACGATCTTGTTACAGAGTTGAAGAGACAGAACAACTACGAATCTCCAGAAGAGACTGCGAAGAGGTACGTACCTTCGCATTCCTGTCACGGTGTTGCGACACCATACAAATCTGCGCATCTGCTAAGCCCCTCACCAATCTAGATCGGTCGTTCTCAAATCCCTTCAGTCGATTACCGAAGAGTTCGTGAGGCAAGTCACCAGAGATCAAGGCAAGCCAGAGGCTATAGCAAAAGCTGCGGGAGGAAAGATCGAGACTTTTGGAAGCTTTAAGCTGGGTGTTATAGGTCCCGGATCTGATATCGATACCCTCGTCGTCGTCCCAAAACACATCACCCAAGAAGAGTTCTTCCAAAAGTTTCCCGAGGTTCTGGTCAAGATGGCGCCGGAAGGTGCTATCACGGAATTAGTCCTCAAGCCAGACGCATATGTACCCATTATGACATTCAAGTACTCTGGAGTTGATATGGATTGCCTATTTGGCAGGATCGCAGGGCTCAGTTCGATTCCAAAAGACCTGAAAATTGTTGATTCGGACTTGCTGCGAGGACTGGATCCTATAGAAACTCGCTCACTCAATGGTGTTCGTGTGGCAGATGAGATGTTAAGTTTAGTTCCCCAGCCCAATGTCTTCAGAACAGCCCTGCGGACAATCAAGCTTTGGAGCGCTCGGCGTGCAATTGCTGGTAACGTCTATGGCTTTCCCGGAGGCGTAGCTTGGGCAATCTTGGTTGCTCGTGTCTGCCAGCTTTATCCCAAGGCCACAGGTTCGACAATCATTATGAAGTTTTTCAAGATCGTAGACAAGTGGCCATGGCCTCAACCAGTTTTACTCAAGCAGATTGAAACTGGAAAGCTGAACCTCCAGGTCTGGAATCCTAAGGTACGACACCCAGGTCACCATGCCACTTCGAACCCAAGCTTACGGCAGTTACAGAACAGCGGTACTGACAGAAGACACATTATGCCCATCATCACTCCAGCCTATCCCTCGATGTGCACAACACACAATGTCACTCGGTCTACAATGGCGGTCCTCCAGAAAGAGTTGAAGCGTGGTGGTGATATTGCTGATCGAGTGATGGCCGGGAAGGCGAAGTGGAAGGACTTATTCGAGAAACACAACTTCTTCACTACAAGTTATAAGTACTACCTATGCATCATTACAGCTAGTACCACCAAGGATATGCAGACCACATGGTCAGGCTGGGTTGAATCCAAGGTGCGATTGATAGTCGGCAGACTTACAGAGCAGACTTCCGTTGCGATAGCCCATCCATTCAACAAAGGTTTCAACAGAGCCCATAGATGTCGAACCGAGGAGCAAGTCGAAGCAGTTAAAGGAGGAAGTCTCGAGTACTATGCCAAAGATATGGGAACCGCGACAACTGGCCATGGTCTCGCTGCAGGTGGTATGGTGAAGGATGGCACCAGCAACGGCGAGGAAGAGAATGGTGACGACAAGATTACGATGGTGTACACGACAACTCACTATATTGGACTGGAGCTTCACGAAGGTAACGTCAACTTTGTGCTTTTCGAGCTTACAAACGCGTGGTATGGAGTGTGCACAATCCATCTGCTAACAAATCTAGGTGCTAAATCTCTAGATCTGTCATGGCAAGTCGACGATTTCAAGAACACATGTACCAGTTGGGACTTGTATGATAGCAATGTCAGTGCATTGCACGTGGCTCATACGAAGAAGTAAGTATTCTTGGATGTATATTACAGCAATGATTGACTCCCACTTCAGCTACGATCTCCCCGACGATTTGTTTGAGGACGGCGAAACCAAGCCTACAAAGCCACAAAAGAAAAAGCAGTCGAACAAACGTACTTCAACCGAGGTATGTACCTTCTTCCATGCCTGATTGGAACTGACCACAGCTGGGCCTTGCGTTGTTCAACGATCCCGTACTGCTTGTGGGTCGAAGCAGAGGGCAGAACTAACTCTTATCAGGACTCGTCGCAACCAGCAGCAAAGAGACAGCAAACCTCTGTGGTAGCAGCAGGATGAATCTGTGCGAACTTACCCCACCTCCTTTACCTCCTCCCTCGCATTGACCAGACGTCTAACGGCAGGCCTTGGACCCTCCTCCGCATACAAATTCCGCCTCTCCAGCTCGATTGCCATATTTGTATTCGCCAAAAATTTCCGGACTACTAACAAAAGCAGTTCCCTCGGGCATTGGAGCTGAGAATTGCTCATGTAAGACCTTCGCTCCCTTCACATCCCATTCGTTTCTTGGGGAATCTCGTGACCAAAGAACTTGATACATATACAGGCATGAGACGATAGTCCACCTGGCGCATTCACGATAGGCGTTCATAGACAGCGAGGACTTCGGAGTGTTCACATAGCCTCACAAAGCGACTGGCGAAAAGGCGTCGGCTCGGATGGCTTACAAGCCCACAGTGTGTAATCTAGTTACCAATAAATAATATTTCGAGACTACGGTCTCCTCCATAAGCAATGTCTGAAATCTGGCGACAAGCAAGTGAAGCTCTTAATTACTTCATGTTTCAATACATCAAGCATGTGAAAGTTGATAACCATGAGAACAGCGGCTAAAAAGCTTGTCTGTTTACAGCACATTTGGAGCGAAAGCGTATTTTGGCCAGGGTCTGAAGGGGCCGGCTACGTCAGAGCCCAGACCGAGGACCACCATGGACTGCTCCACAAGGCATTTCTTAGCATCATCCATCATTCTATCCGGCGGACTCCTCTTAAAGACAACAAACTTGATTTTGTAAGAGCTTCATATCAATCACAGTACATCGAGACTCGCTTATTTTTATTGCAAAGAACGAAACTATCCAAATCTTCACAGCATGAATGTCGTCAGTCGTCAATAAGCGCTAGTCTCGAGTCCCCTCCAACGAAAGTTCCCTGTGAACCAACTCTGCCTACTTGTCCATAGCCTCACACCTTTCACCGAAACTGGCGCCGCCATCTCTTCGACCAAGAGCTGGTCATCCTCATCATCGACAGAGTCTCTTTCGCTACCTATTCCCACACCCTCGACAGACCGCACGCGACAGACTTACCAACTTCCGCCTCGATACCCTTCCCTACTACAAACTCCGAGCGCAATCGCGGATCTTTAGCTTCATTGTCAAGCGTCAGAAACGACGTCAAGAGAAGAGGGCAGCAGGAACACGGATCGCCGATATCCTGCGTAGGCGGGGCAGCAGAATCTTTGGCGCGCACAAGAACAATGAGACTGGTGCACGATCGAAGTTGACCATGTCTGGTTTACCTGGGTACGGCTCCGTTGAGGATGGTGGCGAGGCTAGAGAACGTGGTTCGAGGAGGAAGAAACTGGCTGGATATCTGAAAGCTGCAAATGATATAAGACAGTCATACCAGCAGTCTTATTCGGAGAGATGGGGTTCTGCAAATGGGGACTTTAGCGATGAGTCCAAGGGAATTCCGGGCTCGTTCCCAGACGTTGCAATAGTGTCGCATGGGGACGAGCAGCTCATTTTGTTTCCTTCCTATGCTAAGAAGCATGTCAGGCAACAACCTCCTGACCCAGCATCGAACCCTGTTCGGCGAGATAGTAGCGGGAGTGAGATGAGCGCTGATGGCCCTGGAGATGCGGAGTACTGGGCTAAAGAATGGCAAAAGTTCGAGGATGATAGGGCAGTAGTGGATGTTGATGTTCGGGGCTGGATATACTCTCCCCATCGAGGACCAATGACCAGGAAAAATAGATTGTTGATTGGACTCGCTCGACAATTGAGCGGAATTCCAGCACCAAAGGACCCGAATAGAGATAATAGTCCAGATGCGGCTCCATCGTTGATTGCAAGACACCAAGAACATGAGGCTCGCCGCGATGAAGAAAGGATTGCTCGTGAAGCGGACGAGATCTTGAGGCGTGGCCGAGGGGAGAAGAAAGCTGCTGCCCAAGGGCGATACAGTGAGAAGCCGAGAGAGGACTCAGACGATGAAAGCATATATGGAGACAAGATCACATCTGGAACACACACTCCCCTGGGATCAGCCGAACCACCGGGTCCTGGACATCTTCACAAGCGACAATCATGGAATCAACCTTCTGACATGTCCACATCGGAGTTGTTAGCTGCAAATACGCATCTAATGGCACGATTAAAACCTTTCCTCACAAATCCCTTAGTATCTACCCCCATTACAGTCTTCTTCTACGACGAGAAAACTTCTGTGTCTCGGACAGTCACAACGAACGATGCTGGCCATTTCATCATGAGAGCTGCTCTTGACTTTGTACCAACCCACGTGAGAGTCCTGGCCTCAGAACATCTTTCAGCGACGGAAGAAGTCAAGATCACCCAGCCGAAGGGAGTCAGTCTTATCAGCGATGTTGATGATACCATCAAACACTCCTCCATTGGTGGTGGACCAAGAGAGATTTTCCGGAACGCCTTCATTCGCGATTTAGCAGATCTCACGATCGATGGCGTGAAGGAGTGGTATAACACCATGTATGACATGGGCGTTGGCGTCCATTATGTTTCAAATTCTCCCTGGCAGCTGTTTCCAGTTCTGGTCAGTTTCTTCCGGAAAGCAGGCTTGCCTCCCGGATCTTATCACCTGAAGCAGTACAGTGGAATGCTGCAAGGGATATTTGAGCCTGTGGCCGAGAGAAAGAAGGGAACCCTTGAGAGGATCATGAAAGACTTCCCCGAGCGGAAGTTCATCTTGGTTGGAGACAGTGGAGAAGCAGACTTGGAGGTGTACACAGATGTTGCTCTTGCCCATCCTGGCAAGATCTTGGCCATATTCATTCGCGATGTCACAAGTCCAGCGAATCAAGGATTCTTCGACTCGTCAATGGGACCTTTGAGTGGCGATCGCAGAAGGGGCCGAGCTGATCCGTCTCGAACTGAATCTTGGAATAGTCTCAAGACAACGTCTACGATCTCGCTAGATTCACCAGAGAGGCGTCCTACTCTTCCCTCGAGATTTGCTACCGAGGTCGCTCCCCAGACAAGTGATGGTCCAGCTATGGGCAAGTTGATCGATTTTGACGATGAACCTCAGCCAGCTGATGTGCACGAATCTCATCGGAGGATTATGCCTAGATCCGCCTCGGATTTTGAGACGTTGGATTCACCAAGGAGGAAATCTGCGCCCGAGGGTACTATGCCTCGAGTGCCACCTCCACGTCCCGTGAAACCTGCAGGACTACGAGGCGTATCTACCTCCGGCTCGTCATCTGAGCCTGCTTTACCCAACGCGAAGGGCTCTCCACCTCCGCCACCCAAGCCTCGTCGACCGACTGGCAACCGAGAGAGCACTCAATCGCATTCGCATCCTCTTTCTCAAGCGACCAGTTCAACGGATTTTCGATCACCTGAAGAGGATTCATATCTGACAAGCGCACGCAACAAAGTGGCTGCAGCTTACAATTCTTTACCTGAAGTCAGGTCTCATCTCCCAGGATATTCTCATGGTCCCTCATCCGAGAGCTCATCGAACTTATCTCAGGACAAACCACCTCCACCCCCTCGAAGAAGGGGAACAGGCTCAGTCGGGCCAGCAGCAGTCGCCATGACAAAACGAATGTCCTGGAACAGCACCGATACATCGGATGACGAGCGGCCAAACAACGGCGTGCCCGTCAATAAAAAGCTTGACTTATGGCGACGTAGGTGGAAGCGAGCCAAGGACATTCTTGATGGGCAGGGCGTACAATTGCGAGCTTGGAGGACAGGTAGCGATGTTTGCTTGGAGGCGGTACAGATGGTAGAGAAGGCGATGCGAGACATGAATGTTGAGGGTTATGGAAATGATGGGAAGGGAAAGACGGGCGAGGGCGGTGGAGAAATGAAAACGAAAGATATGAAGAGATCAAATAGTTAATATGCCATAGCGGCTGACGATGAAACAACGTACACACATATTTATCATGCAAATTTCCTCTCGATCAGAACACTCCGAGATCCGTGCTCTGCTCACAATCTTCTTTAATATCATATATGAATCATCCTGGATAGTTGTATACCAACTAAATACATACATACAGCTCACTCTGGCTTGTGCCAAATCCCTCTCTCATTCTATAATTAGGCCTTCCCCACAATAAATCATGCCCACCGTGCCCATCACACCGTCCTACTGCAACTCGTGCCTAAACTCTTCACTAATAGGCATCCCATTCATATCAACCTGACTCCTCTGCGACCCCCCACCAACAGGCCTCCTCACAATGCCCCCCGAACTCGAATGTCCACCCATCTCCTGCACTCCAGGCGGCGTATTCCAACTCCCTCTATTCTCTCCCCCTAATTCATTGACCTCGCTATGCGTCCCTAACTCATTCACGGTACCAACAGCAGGCGGCGGAGGACTCTGCATTCGCATTGGCGACTGAGTTTGACCGGGTGGAGGCGAGAACCCTGAGCCCATGGGACTGACTGCGCCTTGACTGCTGAGGTTACTCTCGCGCCGCTGTCCCTGGTCTTGAGCAAGTTCACTGTACTGACTTGGCGGACTAGGGATGAGTGTCGCTGAGGGATTTGTGTAAACTGGTGGCGGAGACTGAGACGTCGGATATCCATTCACGCTCGAATTTGTGTTTGTATTCTCCCCATATGACGAACTTGACAAATGACCTCCCCCTCCCACCAAAGCAGGTCTATACACCTCCTGCATCCCTACTCCCGCCGTCTGTTTCTCAGGGTGTACACCCATAGCTGGATGCTGTTGTTGCTGTTGATGTTGCTGAGATGGAGCGCCATAAGCAGCAGCAGGCTTCATGGTCCCTCCTATCTCCGCGACATTGTTGTTGTTCATCCCATACGCTGTCAAAGCACTCGCTTGTTCGTTCTGGATCCGTGCTTGAGCGGCAGCGGACTCAGCGCGCTTCTGTTTACGCTTTCGCAGGCAGAACCACAATAGGAAAGCTAGCAGCGCTAGGACAGCGACGCCTCCTACTGCGCCGCCAACGATAGCTCCGATGGGTGTTTTACCGTGTTTGTTTGGGGTGGCTGTTGGTCTTGGTGTTGAGGAAGGCGTGCTTGTAGAATCTGATCCTGAGCCCGGGACTACGAATATTGTGGGTTGTGAGGGCGTGGATGTTTCTGTGGCCGTTGGGTCGGGCGTTGCAAAGAAGTTGTCCGTGGTGGTCGTATCGCTGGTATTGAAGCCATCGGTTTCTAGGCGCGAGACGATGAGCCCGTAGGAGGCAGTTGAGCAGCCAAAGTTGTACGCTGTGTATCCCGACCCAAAGTCGAATGCGAAATAGCCGCAGTATGGCTCTTCCACTGGACTTTATATACCGTTAGAGATCCTGGATGTACCGATAAGAAGAGGGTACGGCGTCAAAACTCACCAGAAGATCTCGGACTTTGGCGGAACTCCCGACTGAGGATAATTCCAACATTGCGTGATCCAATCGTATGCTATACTCGTCTGTCCACATCCCTCATATAATCTCCCATTGACCGTTTGGAAAAGACATGTCTGCGAATTATCACATTGCGGCTGTCCAAAGCCTCCCGGGATCGTCCACTCGGTACAGACGTTTGTCAACGCTCTCCCCTTCAATTTCTGCTTTACTAACTCCACTGAAGGAGCAGCTGTAGGCTGAATGAAGGCCTGTCCATATCCACCAGCGATTGTCTGTGTAGGGAATGCGCCGATCGCGAAGCTGCTCACTGAGGAAGCTAGTGCAGCTACAGCTGTATATCGCAGTAGTGAGGCCATGATCAAAACTTGGAAATAGATCACTAACGACAGACAGGACTCGATAGAAATTGGTGACGATCGCAAGCAAAGCAAAGAGAGCCGATGTCGTACATGGGCATATCGTAAATATGTATGGAATTGAGCTGAGCCGACGACCCTGCCCGTTCGTTCGCTGGCTCATGATTCTCACCGACGCCATGTCTTCAGCTGGGTGGACCGCGTTGATCTCAAAAACGCCATCCTTCACCCCAAAGCGTGCAAAATGCGGGACATGAGGCTCTCCCGTCTCGAAAGTGGAGGTGATTGGAGAAAGTAGTCTGGAGGATTGCATGGAAGCTGCGAAACCTACCATCTCTCCCACTTGAGGTTAAGTGAGATGGGACAAGCAGATCCCCGTTCTTGTGCTCATGGATCGAGGACCGTCGAGTCCCTGATTTGCACTTACAGTTGCACTGTGGAACGGCATATAGGGCAACAGAGAGACAGGAGCTGGAAATAGGCCATGGGACGCCACGATGTGGTTTCCCCGTTCGGAGGAGGCAGTGAGACATTCGCTTAGCGAGCTGAAAACCCCTGGGCGAATCATGATCCACATCCTCCTTGGCATGTCGATACGAGACGGTGCTGGTTGGTGCCAAGGTGGCCTGACTGCAAGGCTGTGGAGATCCAATAAACGTTTGTTGCGCAAGGTGAAGGCTTGCTTGCGGGATGAGCAAATATGTGCAAGGGTCCTGAGGGACAGGACAACTTCTGATCTTGCGATTCCGTGTCCGAGGTTCGCGAGGCTGACTCGGTATTCGGATTCAGGTAGGTTAGCGAAGATCGGGACGTTGTAATGGCATCTAGAAGCTTTAGAAAGACTGATGGGAAGGCTGTCGGGCTTGTCGTAGGGTTGGCCGCGATTTTGGTATCAGTAACTTCCTCGACTCCGGTACCTATTTTGTTGGCTATCATCTCTAGACAAAAGGTATTTTTCGATCATATTGAAACATCTTGGGTATTCGTAAATCATGTTCATGTCCCCCCATTTTATCCCATTCCCGAAAATCCGCTCTCACTAGACGTGTCGGACATGAGAAACGAGCCAGTATACCAACTGTCATCCTCGAGAAAGTTCATCCAATCATCTCCCGGCGTGCTGACCATACTCGCACTCATCGAAACCGGCGTCATCATCCCCAGAGGGTTCTTCAGCTTCCATTCCCACTTCATTCCATCGCCAAATTCCATTTCCACCACGTCGTTCATCGGAACATTGGAGACAGTATCTTCCTCGCCAGGCCTGTGTAGATGTATCCTCTCCAACTCCCACCATTCTTTAATCATCCTTACACCCGACTCGCTGTCCCACATCCCTTCCCTTCGCGGACAGCGACCCAGAAGGTCAAGAGCGAGTGTTTTGATTTGCTTGTCCTGACACCTTATACACACATAGTATAACGGACCAACGACTCCTAGATCTGACGAGAACGTAGCGACCGTCTTGCCATTCTTGATATCCTGTTCCTCAGTCGCAATCAACGACCTGCATAAATTGACAATAACTCTAAACTCGTCTGTGTGTTTTCTAAAATTGACTGGGCAATTCATGGCCGAAGAGAGTGGTCGAAGGTCTGTAGCATCTGGTGTCATCGCAGATATAATTTGCGAAGTAAGATGATGGATCTTCAGCAACGCTGCACCTCGAAGCTCACGGTTGCTAAGAGATGCAGATTTGGCTTGCATGAATCGTTCAAAGGCTTTGTTCCACCGCTTGTTTTCTTCTGCGTACTTTTGGAATAGATCGAAGGCTTCAAGTGGCTGTTCGCACATCGGTAGAGATCCTTTGATTGTTAGTTCTCGTCTGCTCGATGTAAAGAACTGGTAACTCACCATCCAGCAAGTAAGTCATCCGGAAGAGCGAATTGGCGACTACATTCATGCTGTTCCTCGCCTCGTCTAATGTCGCAAATACTTCAGGTATTGGTAAGGTTCTCGAGCTCACATGAGCCAGCTCGTTTACCATTTTTCTCCGCTCTGGTGTTGGTCTTGTATCGATGAACAGAATGGCTTGAATGCTGAGTCGTAAGAACAGAGGTGCGATTTCCGTTGCAATAGCATGCTCATCGGCCGCAGATTTTGATTTCAGATCCCGTAAAATATTAAGCCCGCTTTTTAGATGTGCCATTGCGGACACAAAGTGACCTCTCAAAGAATCGAAACCTACTTGCATAAGTCTCGAATGGCCAAAATCATATCGCACAATCAGAATGACTCACAGACAAACATGATACACGACATCAGAGCTGTTAAAGGTGCTTGGGTCCCATCTGCTAATGATCTCCTCAAATGTCCAATTGCCTTCACATATTGATTCACCGCAAAGGCATGTCCTTTGCTTACGTCGTTCGTGCCATATGTAAGCCTCCGATTCGCAAACTCCTCGTGTATAGACCCAATCGCAATAACAGCATGGCGTAGACTAGGTTCCGCAGCACTTGCTTGCAGGACAAGCTTCTCCCAGAATCCCGAGGAGTAGAACCCAGTCAACTCTGCTCCCGTCTGTGATATGAAATACTGGAAGCCGCGCTTCTCTTGGGCGCTTCCTGGGAGGAGGGCAGGTAACCGTTGAATGAGGGCCACGGAATTGGAGTTGGGATTCAAGAGAGCGAATTCGGGGAGGTAACCATCGCATTTCCGGCCAGTACTTGTGCAGCGTTGGCAATGAGGTTTGGCTTCGTCACATTTGATTCTGCGGACTCTGAGAAGGGTCAGTAGGTGTAGCTGGGGAGTCGACAGATGCTTACTTGCAGGTATGGCAGCCAGTTCTCGTTTTAGGCCCGCACTGTCTTCTTCGCTTTACTTGTGTTTGGGGTACTGGATCTGCCATCTTATCTAGGCCTCTTAATCGCGAGGAAAGTACAAAGCTGGGTATCACATTCAAGATTCTGTCAAAAAAGAGCAGAGAGAGCATAACGCAAGAAGAGAGCAGTGAAGAGACAACACAATGAGGAGTTAGGTAAGACGGCGGAAAGTATGCTTAAATGATGACTGCCAGGCTACACACGACGATCCATTCGCGGCACAGTTGAACCTTGCAACTGTGAAGCTTCATCATGGCAGAAGCTTGCATGGTGGACGCGATTTAGCTGAGCCACGAGGCACAGCTGCCCACCAATTGAGAGCTGAATTCCCAGACGAAGCAACGAATCAGAGTTCTCTCAAATCACGTGCCTCTGTTTATGTAAGCAGCACTGCGCCGGAAATCAACAAACGCAATTAAGGACATACATATCTTAAGCTTAAATCTATTTATACAGGGAAACATGCAGGTATTATTGCGTCAACTCATCAGGCAGCCAAGAAATCGCTACAGTGCGCCAACCCGGTATTACCTAGTTGCTACCGTGCTTTTGTAACAATTGCTGCTTTCTATAATTTTCCGTATTTCTTGAACTCTTGCAGCCAAAATCAGCCCCATCTCGTCTTCATGTTTGACGATGAAATTTGATAATTTGCAGCAGTAAGAGCAGCAAATATTATTTGACTTAAGTCCACTGAAACTGCAGTAAAGGCAGAATTCGCTTAGCAGCAAAACCACAAGGTTTTTGAACATCTCTTCTATAGAACCACAAAGCAAGACTTTTATATCCCACAAGCAGGACCGTGTACATGTCCATCCTCATCACCACCCATCATCATCTCAGGATCATCCCACTCCTCCCATCCATCCTCAAACGTCTCACACAACATATCAACCTTCTTCTCATCATCCATGCCTTCCAACCTCATAACCCGCTCCCACTCGCTCATCTCCTCGTCACTGAGCAGACAACTGTTCAAGGTACTTGTCAGACCCTCAACATCCAAGCCCTCTCCGATAAGTACGACTTCTTGCCTCCTATCACCCCATTCGCCGTCAAAGTCCCGCTCAATCATCTTGACCAGCTCCTTTCCAGCTTCGCCCTCAGGGAGTGGCCATTCGTTCTTGGGGACGGTCGCGAACCATTGCAGGCCAGGAGAGAATGTCAACATGGCACCAGCTTGAGACCAATCTCCTGATTGATTCGGCCGGGTGGCGAGCCAAACGAAACCTTTCGAGCGGAGAAGATTGCGGAACAGGGGGTGAGCTTTCTTGTTAGCGAGGCGTTGCTCCAATGGAATGTCGGGATATTGCGTGAGTCCATTGGAATCATCTGTGACGCTCGTTCCTGGCGATGTTCCTGTAGCGGCAGGACTGTCGGACCTCGTTGGAGTGGATGAGACGTCATCGTCGGTTGTCGTAGAACCAGCTGAAGAGTGAACTTCGTGTTCAGGCTTCTCGTCATCATCGTCTTCTTCTTCCTCGCCATCTTTTTCGCCATCTGCTTCTTCATCCTCATCTTCGCCATCTGGATTTTGAGGTTCAAGAATAACGAATTTGTCGTAGACGAGCTCGAACAGTCGTTTAGGTTCGAAGGGTCGACGAGCTCGGTAAACGAAAGAGTTGATGCCGTATCTAGACAATTATTAGCCTGCCTTTGGGGATGGGCGTCAAGACTCATTGAACTTTCAAGGGAGATGGAAAGCGCGAAACTCACTCCTCTGTCTCTGGCTTCGGGGCCAACACCTTCCTTCCATGATTATCAATCATGCTCATATCATGCACGCTCTTAAGCCACCCGGACGACTTGATACTAGTCTCCTCACTATACCGACCCGTAGCGATTATCTCCTTCAAATCAAGAGGTATAGCACCGTAAGGATTCTCAGACTGCTTGGATGGTCGCAGAGAAGTCTCTAGGATCTTGCAGCCAGGATTCAGGGTCTTGATAAGACCCCGGATTCGAGTCAGGATTTTGTCGTCGACCATGTCGATCTATTAAGATAGTCAGCGATTGCCCAATAAATCGCTTGGTTGAAATACTCCTCGATCTATTTTGAGGACTACGAGTTGGCGAGAGAGCAAGACCAACCTTATTCATGATAATCACATCCGCAAACTCAATCTGATCAATCATCAGATCCGTAACAGTCCTCTCATCTTCCGGCGTCTCCACCTCCGAAGCAAATCTCTGATGCAAAAGCTCAATAGTCTCAAACTCCTCAAAGAACCGGAATGCATCAACAACCGTAACAGTCGTATCAATCTTCGCGATAGAATTGAGGCCGCCGTTCTCAGCACTATCACCATCACAATTAGTCCAACACTTACATGGCCGTATACAAGTCGGTAGAAAAACAATAACTTACAGTTCCCCAAGCACATCCTTCTCCTCCTGACTCCACGCCTGCTCGCCATTCGCATTACCATCTTCATGTTCAGCCTCCACCATCGCCAAACTGAACTCCTTCGTAAAGCTCTCCGCTACCTGCTGCGGCTCGCTGATCCCCGTACTCTCAATCAGCACATAATCATACTTACCCTCCCTCGCAAGTCTCGCCAGCTCAAGCACGAAATCGCCGCGCAGAGTGCAGCATATACACCCGTTTTGCATGGCGACGAGTTTCTGCTGGGAGGCAGGATTAGTGGAGGCGGTAGAGGAGCGGATAAGATTGGCGTCGACGTTGACGGCGGCCATGTCGTTGACGATTACGGCGATGCGGAGACCGTGGTGAGGGGAGTTGAGGATGCATTGGAGGAGGGTGGTTTTGCCAGAGCCCTGATTTGGGCGTTAGTAGTATTCTCTCAAATAAAGCTGAGTAGGTCATGTAGTAGTGGACTGAAAGCATACCAGAAATTCAGAGAGAAGTGTAATAGGAAGTGATCTGAAAGCCCCCTTGGGCTGATCAACAGCTAAGTCTTCCATCTTCGCAATTCCTTCCTTCTTGCTCTCCATCTTCCTGTTTCTCTTACTCTTTTTCGCAACTGGTTGTGAGTCCGCCTCTTGCTGTCGTCGCAAGCTTCGGCTTCGTTTGGATGGCATTCAGTCGACTGCTTCTTCGCCCTGGAATTGGCAACTGCTGAAGACAATCAAGAAAATCTTTTCTTCTGAAATCTGCGAAATCAGCTTCTAGAGGATTTTAACACTGGCTTTTAACTCAATTTATAGACCAACATGCAGACGCTGATATATGTCTGGGGTGTGATAGGTCCGAAGGCTGGTCGAGCGAGACCAGTAAACACCTTGTTGTCTTGGGATGCTCGCTTAGCGACGTCTATCGACCACCTTGTTGGCATCGGCACTGATACCTTCACTTTTGTAAGTCTGTTATACACGATCTCAGAAGATCAGATCTGCGTGGTAAAAGCCCGCCGCTCATATTGGAGCAACCGAGCTCCGAAGTGCTAACTCATGCAAACCTGGAGCACTGCAACGACACAACAGTTCCGAGGATCTGGCTGAGTGAGAAGGTATCATTTCATAACTACACAAATCTTCTACCTCTTCTTGCCAAACTTTCCACCCCTGGCGCCCCCCCTCGAAGGTGGTTTCCCACCCGCTACCTTCTTCTTCCCCTTCCCATCCTTCTTCGCTGGCGCCAACGCACCCTTCCCATCCCTCTCCGCCCTCCCCTTCTTCCAAACCTTCCCCTCCGTCCTCGCCTCCCTATCATCCAGCTTCTTCTTGTCCTTATTACTCAGCTTCCCTGGCTTCTTCTTCAGTATGCTCTCCACGCCATTAAGCGCATCCCTCCCAAGCTTCTTCGCAGTCCTCTTATCCTGCTCACTCTCAAACCACGTGCGCTTCGGTCTGCCCTTGATCTCCTCTTCATGTGTCATGATATTCTCTCCTTTGCGAACCTGCATCTCTACTTGCGCGAGCTGCTTGTCCTCTTTCTCTTCCTTTAGAATCTCATCGATCTCGTCTGCCATATCCTCGACTTTCTGCGCCCATTCGTCGGCTTCGGAAGCTTCAATCACTCGGCTGACGATCTTGGCTCCTTGGGCACGGCCGCTCTTCACTGCGGCTTTGACGACTTTTCGATCTGGTTCGGCGGCGAGGGTGCAGGCTCTACCTTGGCGACCGGCACGGGCTGTTCGTCCGACTCTGTGGAGGTAGATCTCGTGGGATTGGGGAGCTTCGTAGTTGATAACCGTGTCTACGCCTTTGATATCTAGACCTCTGGATGCGAGATCTGTAGCTAGTAGGAAAGATGCTTTGCCGTCTCTAAAGGACTCGACACTCGTGATACGCTATATTTTAACGTTAGAATGTTTGATTTTGCATGAAGTAAATGACGCTTACCTGTTCTTGGCTCATGCTACCATGCAACTCAGTAGCCTTCAATCCAGAAAGCCCAAAGATAACTCTCGCTCTATGTGCCTCCTTCTTCTGACGGAAGAACACAATGACCCTGTCGGTATAAATATTCGCACAGAGATACAGCAGATATCCCATCCGCTTAGTCTCCCTTCCAGGACGCAGACGAATGAACTCCTGCACCAAAGTCGTGACAGTCTGCTTTTGTGAATCCACCAGTAACCTAACCGGTCTGTTCAAACCAACACGAATCAAATTATCAACCGACGATGTCATAGTAGCCGAGAACAACATAGTCTGTCTTGACTTCGGGATCGTAGTCAGAATCTCGTTTAACTCATCCGCGAAACCAGCTTCCAGCATACGATCAGCCTCATCAAGAACCAGAATCTCAAGAGTATCGACGGTGAAGCTTGCTGAATTGCGCATGTGATCAATAAATCGACCGGGCGTGGCAATAATAACATCTGGACGAAGTCGCAACTCAGCTTCTTGGACTTTGAGACTGAGACCTCCGACTGCCAGACAGAATTTGATATCGGTGTGACTTGCGAGTTTCGTAGCAACAGCGTGACATTGGATGGCCAATTCACGAGTAGGCATGAGAATGGCTACTCTGCTCGTTGGGACCTTCTTTGGGCGGTAGAGAAGACGTTCGAGAACAGGTACAATGAATGCTGCAGTCTTTCCCGAACCAGTAACAGCTCCACCAACAACATCCTTTCCAAGCAAAGCAACAGGAATAGTCTTGGCTTGAATTGGCGTTGGCGCAGAGAAGCCGACCGCTGCTAAACCTCGAAGAATTGGTCTAGATAAGGACATGCCCTGGAAAGAAGAGTAAGTCGCAGCTTTTGCACCCTTGGCAGGCTTCTCTTCCGGCGCAAAGAAAGCTTCTCGACGTGCTGCCTCCTCAGGATCATCATCCTTCTCTCCTTCATCTGAAGAACCGTCTGACTCCATATCGTCAGGATGAGGAGCAGGACTCGCAATCGAGTCTGCATCTGAATTATCCTCTTCATCTTGATCATCCTCATCAGCAGATTCATCATCATCCTTCTCATCTCCAGATTCTTCCTCGTCAGACCCAACACCCATACCGAACCCATCTTCAGCCATGAACTCATCCTGCGCATCGCTATCAAGCTCCAGGTCCAGCGCATCCGCAGAATCCGCTTCAGAGCCACTACCATCCACGTCTCCTTCTCCTTCTCCCTCAATATCGACATCCCCACCAACCTTTCCCTCCCCCCTCTTCTCCCTCCTCCTCGCAATAATCTCATCAATATCCACCGCCCTCTTATCCCCTCCCCTCCCACCATTCACTCCATTCGCGGCCAACCCCTTCCTCGCACTCTCAAACCCCCACCCCTCGAACTCTTCCATCGCACCCGTCCCATCCCCTCCATCCTCCAACTGAAACTCAAAATCCGAATCCATAGCCCCATCATCCTCATCTTTCGCACCCCACACACCCTGATCCTCGTCCCCTTCTACATCCTCCTCATCATCATTGCTCGCATTGGCTTTGTTCTTGGACTTTTTTGCCTTCTTGGCTTTCTTCGATGACGATCCCGCAGCTGCAGAAGCAGCTTCGAGCTTCCGCTTCTTCGAGGATGGTTTTGGGGAGGCGGGGAGTTCTTCTTCTATTTCTGCGAGGTCGTCTTCGTTGTCCGAGAGAGTAAGGATGAAATCCTCCTCTGCTTTTCGTTTGTTTGGGGGCGCCATCGTGAGTTGTGGAGAGCGCAATTGGCGGTTGTTGTAGTTTGGCTTGGAAGATTCTCTGCAGAGAGCTCAGCACTTGAACTTTTTGACTTGGTTCCGAACTTTTTTGTGTTTCGGGGCGGTGAGGAGGGGCAGACTCGCTAGATTAGGATTAAGGTGGGATCGATGTGGGGGTGATCGTATCCGATCTCGAGGAGATTTCGTGGATTCGATTTAAATTGTGAACATGAAGGTAGTAGAAGCATTGTTCTTTGAGGATCAGCTCGGAATAACGTGTAGTCCTCGGAAGAGGTTGTCCAAGGTTTAACGACTTTCGGCATTCGAATCAGTACTGCATTCACCCACAAATCAAGAATGCGCAGCCCACTCCCCAGAGGACCATCTAGGTAATACAATCAACCAGAACATTGCTCTGAACAAGTCTGATAAGCCAAGAAAGAAAGAAAGACCAATTCCACAGGATGCGAGGAAGAACAAATGTATAAACCAACAGTTCTTTCTCACTACCATTTGTGGCGATTTCAAACCTTCCGACAGGAAAGTCGGCTTTAACGAGCCGTACACTTAGCAGCAGGAACCAATTGGCGGCAGGAACAACACTTACGCCTTGACTTGATGAGTAAAAGCTCTTACCAGATATTAGGACTGTTCGGTATACATAGGAATATTGCTGCACTGGCCACAGCTACCCAAAGTTTGCCATGTCTGGTGATACTTGCCCTCTGCAATGCGAGTCTGAGATGGTAAGTACCTACACGAGTCTTGTCTTGTAATCCATAGAAAGTTATGGTAGATTGAAAAGTCAAGGGTTGAAGACAAATACATATCACTTGTATTTGGCCAGTGGACGCCATGAAGTCGTGGCTCCACAGAAGGCTACTTTCTCAAAGTCACTTCACAGTCACATTCAAGGGGAGGTCAGGTTTTCAATTTCCTTTTATTGCGATAAAGTACAAACTAAGAAGCCTCAAAAAACAAAGGGAAAGCGCCTTTGAGTAGGAAAAGCGCCAAATGAAGTATGCGCATTTTAGAAAGCAAATGTATCCATCGAGACTGTCCTCTATAAGTGCGAAGAACACAGCAGTGAAGCAGGCCCAAGCTAGTGACAAGTCCTTCTTCCATCAAGAATCTGTATGATGTGTGTGAAATAATGTACAAAAGAAGTGAAGTAGTTGAAGATCTCCAACGCAAGAACCAATGAAGATTCTGATCAGATTGCCCAAGTGCGAATGCAAAAGTGGCTTTCATGAAGAAGGCGTGGATGTCATCAGACGTCGTTCCGAATGCGAAACAAACGGTGTCAAAATGACCCAAATGTGTGTTGGTTACATGTATGGATCAAACTCAGCCTCCTGGCGAGCTGTATAGTGGAAGATGGCCAGATCGAGGAAGTGGGCCTGGAGACCCATGGTAGTGCTACGGCAAACCGACGTCAGGCGCTGGGGACGCTCCTTGTTCCCCTCTCTGAAGACATTCTCCTTGAAGAGGAACTTGAGGAGAAATCTGGAAAGCCATTCGATGTTGGGATCATTCTTGTGCTCGACCGGGACTTGGAAAAGGAGTTGGTGGAACAATCCAGCACCTTCAGCCTCGTAGAGCTGGTTGTTTGATGGATTGATCCAAGCGGCAGCGTTCTTGTAAGCATAACCGGGATTGAGGCAGTGGACAAGACGATCAAGAAGGTTGCGGCCGACGCCCTTGCGAATGTACTCATTGTGAACATAGAGCTGGAGGTTAATGGTAGCGCGGGATCGGGCGAACTTTCCTGAGAATCCATAGTTGAATCTCTCTGGGAAGCAGAAACCAATGACCTGCTCGCATGCTGGCAACATAATCTTTGGGGAAGAGCGGCCTTGAGCATCGACGTCAGTTGGCTGGCGACCCTTAATGGCGACGAGGAATGGAAGCTTGTCATCCTTTGCTTGCTTGATGAGCCACTTGCCATCCTCTTCGGTAATAGGTTTATGATCCTCTGGAATGTTAGAGTTGGAGATGTACCAATTGTAAATATCAACCACATTGGCGGCATCCTTCTCCTCAGCAGGACGCATATACATGTCCAAAGCAGGGGAGAATAGGTTTGGCTCATCCTGCTTTGCGGCGATGGCGCGGTGGCGTGCGTTGCTTGCCTTTGCCTGACGCTTCATTTGCAGTCGCTGCTCCTCAAGAGCCACAATGTAGTTGTTGGCCTCGATCTCAGCAGTTTGGTATTGTCTCTTCATCTCTTGATCGTTGGTGTTCTCAGCAACATCTATGAAGTATTAGAATCTGCGGCGTCTTCAGATGGGTCATGGCACTTACCTGGAATGGTGTCTGGGCCTTGGTTGATCGGGTCAACAAAGATTACGTTAGTGATGGGGCAGACGCCGCTGGTGAACTTGTCATCATCGATGTCAACCTTGAATTGACCACTAGGGAGAGTCTTTTGCCATTCCTTGATGTACTCAGGGATGAAGCTGTCATCAAAGCTGGGTCTCTCCTCCTCCCAAATTGGTGCTGGAGCGCGACTACCATCCCATTCAAAGAATTGATTGACCATGTCATTTCCTTGAGTGTGGCGAGGATCTTGGGCATGATCACTCGAATTCTTACCAAGACCGGCGCTACTGATACGGTCATCAGAATAGTTGTACTGATTGACAGTTTTGAAGCCAGTCGTTAGAACAAGTGCCTCGTTGGTTAGAGCGGGGATGTTCGAAGAAGTCTGTGGCTGAACAGTGTTGATGTCAGACGAGATCATGGCGGCGACAGACTGCATACTGGGCATGCCTTTCCATTCAGCTGCGTTGAGCGGAGCGGCATCTGCTGGAGTGGCAGGCTTCTTTGGGGCGATGTTGTTGAGGTTAGATGCAACGATTCCGATTTTGACAGGAACTTGAGCTACTGGCTTCTTGCTCTCGATCAATTGTGCTGGGCCATTCTGAACTATTGGCTTGGGTTGGGAAGGATTTTGACCAAGCTTTTGGGCGCCGACGAAGGTTGGCTTTTGGTATGCATGTTGGACCTTGGGAGTCACGACCTGAGCAGCTTGAGCCTTTGCAGCACGAACGTTTGCAGTGCCATGAACGCTATTGCCTTGGACAGCTGGAATAGCCAACGAAGCAGAGGCGCCAGTCTTGATGAATGTCTCGAAGTTGGCGACACTGTCCTCATTCAGCTTCCACTGAGGATTATCGAAAGCAGTGCGAGGAGCTTGCCATCCGTTGTTGGGGGATGCTTGCTTTGGTGACTTTGAACTCTTGAGTGGAGCACCATAGACCTTGGGATTCGTCTTTGGCTTTTGCATGTAGCTGATGAAGTCATCGGTATCGTTGATGTTCTTACCAGATTCCTGAGACCACTTCGAGTTGATGGACTGCTTTGAAGGTGAGACTTGGGGAGATTGCACAGGCAAAGCTTGAGGAGATCGAACGGACTTCAGCGGCTCATCAGGTTTGATGGTGGCCGTCTCAGTCGCCTTGGCCTTTTGGACAGGCTTCCTATGATTGAGCCAACTTAAGAAGTCATCTTGGTCATCATTAGCTGGACGACGAGGAGGTGGGTTGAAAGAAGAAGCCATGGTTGTGGCAACTTGAGCTGCTGTGAGATTGTTGTTCACTTGTGTTGCAGAAAGTTGAGAAGCTTGGTGAGAAGAAATACCTTGAAGGTGGGGAGCTGTTTGGTGAATTGCCATTTGTGGTGGTGAAACTTGAACAGAACCACGAAGATGAGGAGGAACGGCCGTGGATTGGGAAGGAACAGCACTCTGAGATTGAGCCAGCTTTGAGGTAGCAGCAGCCGCAACCTGAGTAGGACCGCGAAGATGAGGAGGAACAGACTGAGCTTGAGCAGAAACAACACTCTGAGCTTGAGATTGAATTGGCTTGGCAGCAGCAGGAGCCTCAACCTGGATAGAGCGTCGAAGATGAGGTGGAAGGTACTGAGCCTGAGCAGGACGAACAACCTGAGTTTGTGGTGCAGGAGCGGAGCTTGCAGACTCGTGACTCTTGAGGTGAGGAGCGACGGAAGCAACAACACCACGAGGGGCAGTCAACGCAGTTCGCAACACGACCGCAGTGTTCTGACCTGACGACGGAGTAGCACTTTGCGATTGTGGCTGGACTGGCTTGAAGTCTGGCCGAAGATGTTGAAGGTGTGGAGGGAGGAGGCCTGATTGTTCGACACGTGGAGGTTGAGCAACGACGACTGCTTGGAACGTCGTTAATATAGATCGAGAAATTAGAGAGAGATTCTTACTTGGAGTGGCAACACTTTGAGATTGTTCTTAAATCGACTTGAAGCCTGGCTGGAGGTGTCGCAGGTGTGGAGGGACGGAGGTTGGTTGCTGAACAGGTGGAAGTGAAGCAACGACTGTTTGGGAGACATTAGCATAGATCGAGATTCTAGAAAGGACCCCTTACTTGGAGCAGCAACACCATGGGCCTCTGGCTGGACCGACTTGAAGCCTGGTTGAAGATGGCGCAGGTGTGGAGGGACGGAGGTTGATTGTTGGACCTGTGGAGGTTGAGGAACAACTGCTTGGCGCGGAGTTAGCTTAGATCGAGAAGCTAGAAAGCAGGAGACTGACCTTGTGGACGAGCGGTGCTCTGGGCTTGAGGTGCTGATTGAGCTTGCTCGGGCTGCGACGCGACAACACCTTGAGGTGGGGCGGTCTTGACCTCGGGAGAGAGAGCAGCTGGAGCAGCTGGAGCAGGTGCGACTGCGACGACGGGAACAACTACAGCCTCTGCACTTGGAGGTGGAGGTGGAGTTGCTGGAGGAGTCGCCAATGCAGAGGCAACTGGAACCTTGACCTTCTCTGTAGCTGGTGGCGATGGACCGATCTTAATGCCTGCCTTGGCTGCCTTCAACTTGAAATCGTTTGCGGGGCCGTGGCTCTTGAAGATGGCTTGTGGCTTGACAGGACTCTTCAAAATCTGGCGGTAGTATTGAGGGCTAGCCCACTGCAGATGATGTTAGCTCTGATACAATCCATGAGAAAGGAGTCGAACCGTGGGTTACGGAGTGGATGGAAGGAGGTGCTGGGGCGGAACGTGCTCTGCGACCGCCAGATCGATCTGGAAATCAAACGGGAGCGAGACTTACCTTGGAATCACGAAGGCCACCTTTACCTGCAGCAAACAGACCATCAGCCGCACAAATTGCCAGAGCTTCCTCAGCCAGCTGAGACTGGGTCCTAGCAATAAGTCAGATCTTGTTATGTTACAGAGAGGGTCGGGAGTCTGAACTTACATTGGCTTCGCTGGTTCCAACGGAACATACTTGGTTCTCCGGGCTGGAGGAGGTGGTGTCTTTGGCGGAGTCTTAGCGAACCGCAACATTTTGCTGGTGTTGATTGAGCTTGTGAGTTTGTGAATTTGTGTTTGGGTTTGCAAGATGCAGAAAGTGTGTGGTGTAAACCGTGAGAGTATGTTTGAAAGTGTGGTGTGAAAATTTGGAGATCAGGAAAGAAAGCCGGGAGAGGGCAAGAATTTGTACTGCCTTTCCTCTGTGTGCGGCGCTATCATACCAACCTCTTCCTTTTTCAACCACAATAGGAAGGGCTTAAGCGAATGAAAAATGTTACTATCACCGTCCAAGGCGGGAAGGTGACGACAAAAAATGCCCAGCCGAAGCGAGATCGGGAGATTGGTCGTCGCCAATCACGTTGAGAACGGCAGTTCAAGCCGAAGAAAGGAATAGAAACCAATTGCATAAGTTTTTAGAGTGGCCAATATCGCTGTACTGCAAGCAACGAAGCTGTGTTGAGGCTGCGATGCAATATCGGGATGGTGGGGCAGGGCGGTTTATTGACTTTGAGATCCTGAACTTTTTCGCGACAGTGGTTTCCCAAACACACACTTAAACACATGTCTCTGGAGTGCACAAGTTATTCTTGATCAACAATGTGCGAAAAAAGAATCTCAGGTTCGGGTAAAAGGACGTTGTCGATCCGGAACGGTTTGTTTACTTCGCGGTGGATGCCGATTTTGCAAAAATGAATTTCGCGAGGAAATCCCGATGCGATTGTAATAACACCGACCACAGAGAGAATCCAAACCTTAATCTTGCCATGCAAATCACAGCAGAATGTACCTAGTCATAGGTAATAAGAGTCCATACACTTCAGTAGTGTTTTGATGCTCTCGCTAGAGCTCAGAACATTGAATCCAGACTTCATTGACCCTCAAGCCTCCACAAGGTGACGAATACAGTCCAACGGGCTCTGGGCTCCAAAATTGAGGAACGGAAACTTCAAGTGCTGTTCATGCACTTCGTAGATGGGTAGTACGAGGCTCGGAGGTCCCAAACGTGATGACTCTGCGAACAGCCAGACAGAGGATTTGAGTGCAAAGGAATCAAAGTTGAGGATCCAAGAGGAAGTAACTTAGGGATTTTAATCAAGGTAGCAGCATCTCGTTGAGGTGTCTTGCATTCTCGCTGGGGAGGAGCGACCTTCCAAAGTGCAGTTGCTGCTCTGATTGCAGGTAGTCCGAGCCGCACCAAGGATCAAATTAAAGAGAATGGGGAGATTCTGAAGCGCATCTACTGCCATTACACTCCCATTGACACGTTTGCAAGAGATTGTATAACAGGAAGGGTAGATTTGACAAGTGATTGAAAAGGGGACGTTGTTAATCACGTGATCGCGACAGTGAACCTTTTTATGGTGTTGTTGCCGAAGTCCTCTATCTTTCTTTCCCACAACAAAATAATGGACAGACAAGATGCTGTCAATTCTACGAAAAGCAAGACTGAAGGATAAAGAGATGAGAATTTTGATGCTGTGAGGAAATTTGCTCCCTCATCTGAGCAGTTTGCTAACAAACATGGGTAGTGGTCTTGACAATGCAGGGAAAACAACAATTGTAAAGAGGATTATGAATGAGGATGTGAATACCGTCAGTCCTACTCTGGGCTTCATTATCAAGACTATTGATTATAAAGGGTAAGAGTCTACGATCCATTATCTTCACGGCACGCTGACCTTTTTCCAAAGCTACAAGCTTAATATCTGTGAGATATATCAGCCCAATGTCTGACTTTGCTGACAGTCACAGGGGATGTTGGCGGTCAAAAGACACTCCGGTCATATTGGCGGAATTATTTTGAGAAAACAGACGCCTTGATCTGGGTTGTTGATGCGACAGATCGATTGAGAATTGAAGACTGTCAGCAGGAGCTTCATGGCCTGCTGCAAGAAGAGGTCTGCACTTCTTTGCTTTAATTCGAAGAAGGTGCTCACACGAGATACAGAGACTCTCCGGAGCAAGTTTGCTGGTGTTTGCCAACAAAACGGACGTGAATGGGTGCATGCTTGAACAGGAGATCCAGGAGGTTCGTCATGAAGTGTCGTCAAAGAGGCACACGCTAACTCGAATTGCTGCAAGGGGCTCCAACTTCACGGGATCAAAACACACAAATGGAAAATAATACGGTGCAGCGCCATCACTGGAGAGAATCTTCAAGAAGGTCTGGAGTGGGTTGTAGAAGACGCCAAAGCGAGACTTTTCTTGTACTAGAGCAACGCATTGTCCTCAGGGAAGGGAAGTTGACTTTGACTTTTGCGCGCTGGCATTGGATCTTGGACGGGCTTGCAGGGAACCGCGTTCTAGTGTCAGCTCGCACGACAGCAGGTAAACAGAGGCAGAGGGAAGCTGCAGAAGGGATCTGGCTGCATTCTTTTGTCCACGGTTGGGCATATCACGATGTATCCTGGGAATTAGCATGATGGCCAAATTTTGACAGACCTTCAAATAGCATTGCAGCGGGCCTCTTGAAGGTCAAGGAGTGATTGAAACGAAACTTTCTGGATGACCGAAGCGAACGGCTCTTGTCCAGGTCCCAGTTCCGTCCCATGCAAGTTCGTACCTCCTTCGTGGAACTCTGCTCTTCTTCCCTCCCTCATAACTCACTCCACCCCGCTGGCGGATTAATTGTGACTGGTCCTGTGCTCGAGCATGGTTCTGGGTTTGGTCATTTTGTAAACAAATACTGTACCGTATCCTACAAAACTCTCTCTTCCAGCAATGTCTTCCCAAGAAGCCCAACAAGGTTCCGAGGACGTCAATGACTTCCTGTTGCGCATCAAAGAGCTCTCCCACAGAAGAGATTCCGAGGACGAAGAGCGCAATCGGAAGCTGGAGGAGGAGATCCTGCAAGGCCGGGCAGAAAGACAGGCTCGAAGGGCTGGTATTAAATCCCACTCATGTATTTTGGGCGCTGTGTGACAGATCAACTTGCTTTGGGATATCTGGCTGACAATCAGACATCCAGAGCGCGCCAGATCCATTTCCCCTACCAAATCCTCTCCTGCCAGTACGCCGACTGCATCAAGATCATCTGCAGTGCCTCCAAGTGCTCTGTCCCAAACATTGTCCCCGAAAATTGAGTCAAAGGGGGATAGCGAGCCTCGTCGCGAGATGGGGGTTAACGACGACGCGATGGACCGATTGATGGGCTCAACATCTCCAACGAAGGAAAACACTTCTCCTTTTGATACCGAACGCGTCATAACCGAGTCGGATTTCAAGCGGAACATCTCCATAAAACCTTCGCCGTCCAGTGCAATGCCCTCAAGGAATTCACCACTCTCCTGGCAACGACGTCCAAATTCTCAATCCTCTGATCGCGTGCAGAGCCGCCCCCTCTCCATGGTCGCTACGGAAAACGCAGCACGATCACCTCGCGCTACGCCGGCCCCTGAAGTATCGCCCACCCCAGAGCCTACAAGAGACCAGATCGCACAATCCCTGGCCTCGAAAGACCCCGCTTGGTTTCGACAGACTGCAGACAGGGGATTGAACTCGCCAGCATACAGGAGGAGTCAAGTGGAAGACGAGGAGAGGTCAGATCACGGATCGAATTCTTCACGAGTACAAATGCCAGGCATGTCGCGACAATCGTCAGAGCCGGACAAGGTAGTGGATGAGATGGCAGATCGACCTAGCTCCCCCTCGAGAAGCAGCGTCTCGTATGGCAGTGGCTCCAGAGCATCATTTCAAAACAGTCCTAGGCTCCCCGGCATGGGTTCCCCAATGCCAATGACCACGGCGCAGAGACTTGATCCTCCGACGGAGCCAAAGTCTGAAGGTAGAGGCCTTGCTATGTCTCCATCTCAAGGTCGAATTTCGCCGGACAGAATGGATAGACCACCATCTCCTACGAAAGGCATGGGAGGCTTTGTACAAAGTGCCATGATGAAGAGATCTGATAGCGTAAACAAGAGATGGAGTGTTCAATCACCCCCTGGACTGAGCAGAGGTAACTCTATGGCCAGCAATCGCAGCAGTGTTATCGAGCCTACCGCCAGTCCTTCTCTAGGTAGCATAGTCAGTTCTTCCGTCCGAGAACCGAAACCAAGTAGCCTGAGCCGAGAGTCTTCACCGCATCCCAATTCAAGACCATCTTCAAGTCACAGCAATGCCACCCTCATTCAAGAGCGGCCTGGGACTGCAAACTCGATGAAGAGTACAATGACAACATCTACAACCAATGATAGCTTCGTCAAGCCTGCTCTACCGGCCTCGCGAACTCAAACACCTCTAGGAGTTAAGACGAATCAGCCTGAGGAATCTGAGACACCTACCAGACGCGAGACAACACCACCAACAAGTCCGTCAAAGACAATGGATCCTAGGAGATGGAGTCCCACCAAATCCAGTTGGCTCGAGAGCGCGTTGAACAAGCCAGAATCTCCAAAACCAAAAGCTGTACCACCACCTCAGCAACCAGCTTGGATGGCGGAAATTAACAAAGCGAAGCAAAAGGCGAGTGTCGATCTGGGCAGAAATACTCCCAGTGCTCCGAAGCATGAGGTCAGCATTGGTGGATTGATGAGATCTCCACCTCCTGGTGGAATCACGAAACCCGTGAGCATTGGCGGCCTTCCGACTGGATTTTCCTCAGGTGCAGTGTCAAAGAACAAGGGTGAAAACGTGTCACCAGAAGTAAAGGACTCCCCAAAACCAAGCTATTCTATCGACTCTGCTACAAGATCATCGCCAGCAAATGGAAAGACCAAGCCTGAGACTCCTCCCAAGAAGGATTTCCGTGCGAATCTCAAGCCCCGCGCTCAGCCAACAGACACGGGTGGCTCGAATGAACCAGAATTCAAGAACGTATTTGGCCAGCTACGACGCACAAAAACACAAAATTACGTTGCGCCAGATGAGCTTAAAGCCAACATTACCCGTGGAAAGGCTGCGCTCAATTTGACTGGTGGCCCAAAGAAGACGGAACGTGTCGACGAATTCAAGGATGCAATTTTGAAGAAGAAGGAAGACTTTAAGAAGGCGCAGAGCGAAGGAAACGGGGTCACAAGATCTGCTAGTGGAGCAAGCCAGGAATCTCCTATACCAGAAGCACTCGCAAAGCGCAGAAATTTAGGTAGATCTGATTCTATCATATCCGAAACAGGTAGCCTGGAATCGAAGCCTCGAGCCCCGGAGTCTCCCAAGCCAAGTCTCGTGAAGGAGGAGAGCGCACCAGGTCGACTTCAAAGTAAAGAGACACCCGCTAGCAAGCTTGCTGGTCGGTTGAATCCTGGCCTTGCTGGATTACTAGCACGCGGACCACCTATGGCCAGTGAAGGTCGATCGTCAAGCCCAGCTCAGTCTCAGCGTACGGCCAGTATCAGTACCTCTGCTTCAGAGCCTACCGAGCCTGGCCCACAGCTCACACATATGACAAAGGGCCGTGCTCGTGGTCCTCGAAGAAAGGCGCCTACGAGCACCCCTTCTGCCTCAAGTACTACTGACAATGTAGTTGAGAAGCCGGCAGTCGTTGCAGAAGCTCCTAGGCAGTCCCCTCCCCTTGAGATCAAGACCACGCCGAAGGTACTGGAGCGCATTCAATCGCCCGTGAAACCCTTGGACCATTCTCCCTCGCCTGCAAAGGACATTGATCGCGCGCCATCTCCCACCAAGTTTGGGGGCCGTCCTCGCTCTACGACGAAGGTGTTGGACCGATTCCCACAATCTCCAACAAAGGATATCGAATCGCCAGTCTCGCAGCCATCTTCTCCTCGCAAATTAGACATGAAGAGAAGATCTCAATTCCTTCAGGATGCTGCGAAGCAGGACCTTAAAGCACAGTTGGACTCCCCCAAGCCACTGTCTCCTACGAAGAAAGCTAATTCCCCCGAGACTCCTGTGAAGCCAGATGCACCAGAACCTATTGCCAAACAGGCTCCGTCGCCCAAGCCGAAACCCAGTACACCTATCAAATCACCTTCGCTTTCTAAATCTTCTGTTCGATCACCTGTTACATCTCCAATCGAATCTCCCGAAACCGCAAAACTACGTCCTCAACCCCTATCACCAAGAAAGCCTACACCGGTCGAGCAACCTTCTGTGTCTCAAAAGCCATCTGTCACACCTTCAGAGAAGGTTGACCGCGAACATACTGTATCGGTAAAGAGTGCTACATCTTTATGGGGCTCATCTACAATCTCTGCAGAGACTCCGCCACGTGCCCGCTCTCCCATCAAGCTCCCAACTCACGAGGACGAGAAGGCTGCCATGGTCGGTGCTGGCTTGCGGCCTGCAAGCCCTAGCAAATTAAAGGCACCTGTCGGTCTCGGTATCCAACCTCGAGCTCGTCCACTTCCTACCCCAGCAACTAAAGGTCCATTATCCCCACCTCCCAGTGCGGGACCTAGATCTGCTGGGCTCTCAAAGAAGTCTCTAGATATCTCAGTGCCTCAAGCCTCCGAGGCATCTCAATTACTAGGTGACTTCTTTGGGGGAAGTCGGCAACATTCTGAGTTTTTGGTCGATACAGCTGAGATTTTGTCCTCTCGCCCTGATACAGGCGACAAGATCAAGACTCTGCGGGCCGCTCTGTACCAATTCTCGAATGATGGAAAGAAGCAAGAGGTTCCTAGCCACCAGGAGAGAATCCTGTTTGAGGGCAATCTCTATCTATGCAACCATACTTTCGAGAACGCTGCAGGAAAGAAAGTTACAGAATCATACTTCTGGCAGGGAGATGATGTTCCAAGCTCTGTAGTGCACGATATCGTCATTTTTGCTCAGAGAGAAGCTCGTAGTGCTGGGGGTAAGCTGATCAAGATCCGCCAGGGCAAGGAGACTCCAGAATTCTTTCATGCTTTAGGTGGGATCATCATCATTAGAAGAGGCTCGTCCAACAAGTACGACTCACTCGCTCCTCATATTTTATGTGCCAGAAAGCACTTTGGTCAAATAGCTTTCGATGAGGTCGATTTCTCTCCTGCAAGTTTATGCTCTGGATTCCCGTACCTGATTTCAACACAATCGGGCAAGGCATACCTATGGAAAGGAAAGGGCAGCGGCATCGATGAGCTCAGCTGCGCTAGGCTCATTGGCATGGATTTTGGTCTCACTGGCGAGATCGAAGAGGTAGAGGATGGTAGCGAACCTTCATCATTCTTGCAAATATTTGGCAATGGTGTAACCATCCCCAAGTCTGCTGATCATTGGCGCATGAAGCCTAATTACAACAAATACTGTGGACGGCTGTTCGTCGCAGACTCATCAGCCAAGTCCCAGGTAAGCTGACAAGCCTGCCTTCCATTCAGAGACTTGCTAACATCAATAGATCACTGAAATTAGCCCCTTCTGCCAATCCGACCTCTCAGCCACTAAGATCTACGTCCTGGACGCCTTTTTCGAAATCTACATCATCATCGGCTCCAAATCGCAATCCCAATACCCCGCCTTCCAAAATGCCCTCAACTTCGGCCAAGAATACGGCATCCTCGCCGCCGGAATGGAAGACCGACCTTTTGTTCCCGTCACTACCGTTGTTCTAGAGGGTGTGCCTAAGGATATGAAGAGCGTGTTTAGGAAGTGGGTGGAGGAGCTGTCGATTACATTGCATACGCCTGCTGCCGGGGGCCTACAGAGAGGGAGGAGTTTGAGGGTTGTGCCGTTGACAGCGGCGTTAGAGGCTACCAGGAGTTGATGCTGCTGATGCGTGTGTGATTGATGAGGCATGTGAAAATCTATGGTTATGGTTGATGATGATACATGCTTGCTTGGCGGACTGTTGGATTGTGGATAGTTTATGTGTTCGTCTTGCTTCTGTACATACTAGGGCGGTTTATGTGGAGCTGGTATCGTGATGATACTGGTTCCATGGATAGTAGCATAATGACGGACTGTTCGTCTCTGTATCCCTTGCGTCTTGACTATTTCTTGCCGTTTCCCGCCCTGAAATTGAGTCCTTGCATTGATACTGCTCCTGCCATGAAAAGCTACTAGGCGATGCTATCTTCAAGCAACATAATCAGCATGCTCGGCGAATGGTTCCTCAGCTTTAGACTACGTTACAGCAGTCAGCACGATGCAGGTGTGAGATTTACTTCCCAGGTCATTTTGTTATTCCAATTGGCTTTGTTTTCTTCATGCTACTTCGGGAAGTTGGCCATGCCGAACTCGGAAGTGGAAGTTCTCGACTTTCGCCAAATTTGGCAAGAGCAGGTGGGCGGGCAGAATTTCGCTTGCTCACGCTCACTCGAGGGAAGACGCTCGAGTTCGAGGTCGCCTCCCGCGCTCGAGCAACAACCTCATCCACCAACAACGACGCGTTGTGTGACTTCTACCGAGTCTACGTATATCAGAGACGCGTAGTGAAGTTTGAACCTGGTAAGCGTTGATTATCTGAGCACTTGAGAGATATCGTGCTGATCGAGGGTTGCTTATAGATACGTCACAACCTTGTGCGTACACAACCTCTCTCGTCAACAGTATCACGAGGATTCTTTGAGGCTACTACGGACTTCGAGAGACGGAACCCTGAGCTTTATCTTCCCCTCCCGAGAAACTTGTTCATTTCACTGTACCTTCTACAAGATGAGCACGAGTGTCGTCGCAAACCTAACAGGTCACTGGGAGTTTCTGGGGCCTGACTATGACGCCACTCAAGTATGTAATGTCTTCTTCGCAAAGTCTCTTACCTTGATCGACTTGCTGATATTCATAATAGCTCACATTGAACTTCGCTGCTGAGACTATATCCCCGCAACAATTGTCCAGCGCCGATTGCCAAGAGAGCGTTTTCAAGGAGACCATGTTCACACTGTTCCCTAACCTGCCAGTCGAGCTTCGCTTCAAGATCTGGAAAGAAGCTCAACCTGAAGCTCACGTCATCGACATCATATTCAGAGAGGATCACCCTGACGAGAGTTTCTCCACTGCCACACCACCCATTCTTCTGTTTGTTTGCCGGGAATCGAGATCGGAGACACTGAAGATATACAAGGTCCTTTCCAAAAGCATGAAGTCGAACCCCACGTCTGTTCCCCGTCCCATCTACATCAACCCATTGGAAGACACTCTCCTCATCGCCGATGATTATAGGACTGCTCCTATTGATCCCAATGCGTGTATACCCTTGGACAACATCATCTCATGGCTGGAAGATGATATTCTAAAGGCACAGAAGTACATAGCCGTGGGCCTGGCAATGCTAGATGCTAACATTCAAGTTCGGCCTCCGCAGCCAGCATTGTTGGCTCTGGCCAAGTTCCAAACGCTCGAGTCTATGATTGCAGTCCTATCACCAAAACCCCGACAAAGATGCGCAACGGAGATTGTTGATCCATACGACCTCAGGCGACCCACCCCACCACTTCTTGCTCCAGACGAAGGTGCCCGATTCGCCATTTATCTATCTCCTGATGTGCGATATGCGAAGCCTGTGTCCCAAGGTGGAGACTCCTTTTATGCGGAGCTTGACGAAGTGTTGAACTTCCATGGCGGCGAGGATAGAGTTCAGGAGCTCGAGGATGTGCTGGAGGAGATGCAAGATGAACTAGATGCGGTGTCTCTGGATAATCCGAAGTGGAGAATGCCTTATATGGGAGTTGCAGCTTTGCATTGAGAACGGGGGGTTCTTGTTTGAGAAAAAATAAGGGAATGAAGGCATGGATGAATGTACGAGCAGCAGTGTAAGGTTGTGTATGGCATATAGATTGCTGGAAATTATGGCAAGCATACATACTTCGCAAAACGTATTAAGACAGAGGTTGAGGTCCTTGCATGGATTGCTAAATTGTCAATGTAATTGAGGAGTCAATTAGCTTGTGTGATCTCACACCGCACCACTTCCTCTTCTTCAATACTCAGTCATTGGTCCTGTTCAATTCCTTGTCCTTTAGGATTGCAATAAACCCTCGCATTCCCAAAATTCTCATCCATTATCGCCGCGCCAGCCTCACCTCTCACCCACATCTCCAAAGCCCACGCCCCATTCCCTATACTCCAGTCTACCAAAACCACCCCCTCCTCCCCTCCCTCACAAGCACCTTCTCCACAATAACCCTCTCCTCCAACCCCCTCCTAATAACCTCCAACGCCTCCTCCCCCTTTGGAATCTCCCTCGTAATATTCTCATACCCATCCTCCGTAACCAGGATATCATCTTCGATACGCACGCCTCCTACAGGGTAGTATTTCTCCAGGAGGTCGGCGTTGATGTATTTCGAGATTCGCTCGTTTTGCAGCCAGACTTTTTCGAGGGCGTAGCGGTTGAAATATCTGTGTTTGGGGTGTTATTTGGGTTGTGGATAGAATTGGATGTGTGGGTTGGGAAAGGGCAAAAGGGGGAGGGGGTGGGACAGAGAGGAACGTACATTCCAGGCTCGACTGTGATGACCATGTTTGGGGCCAGGATTGGTGCTGCGAGCATACTGGGATCCTCGGTCATCAGGGAGAAGATGTTTGATTCAGTCATTTGGGCTGAGCTGAAATTCTTGCTCAGGAGGAGATTACCGCCGGCTCCTACGTCGTGTGTTTCGAGGCCGAGATAATCTAATATGGTTAGCTGAGTGCTAATTCCTGACAGCGCGAGTCACTCACGGCCCAGCCCATGTGGTAAGAAAGCGACAGAAGCGCTTGCAGATCGTATCTCCTCATACGACCCATTATGCAGAAGACCAAGCTCCATCAACCCCTCCGTTGCAATATCATGAGCTCGTGCGTTGATCTTCCGATAATCTGCATTCGGCTTGACCATTTCTATACACTCCTCCTGCATCTTTGCCACAAGATCATAGATCTGTTTGGCCTCCGTACTGAACTCCCCAGAAATGGGAAATGTCCTCGTCACGTCTGAAGCGTAGCAGTTCCATTCACAGCCTGCATCCAAACAGACGAGCTGTCTTCCTTCCAAAGACTCGTTGTTCTCGCTATAGTGGAGAGTACTTGCGTTTGGGCCAGAGCCTGCGATTATCCCGTAAGCCTGCTGTTTTGCTTGGTGAGCAACACATGTCGCCATGAAGATGGCTTCGATCTCAGATTCGTTCTTCAACGTCTTGAGATATTTGAGGACGTTGATATGAGCTTTTGCAGTAATGGAACACGCTTTCCTGATCATCTTGATCTCATACGAACTCTTGATCACTCTCGCGGCATCCATGGCTAGGATAAGTCGCGTGCTGTCGAATCGGACTTTCTTCTTGCTGTCTGGCAACGTCCTAAATATCCGGGATGCGAATGGCTCGTTGTATTTGTGGAGTAGGAAGACAATTGGCGTTTTCTCGACGTGGATGAAGTTTTGGACGTAGTCATCGAGTCGGTTGATGTAATCCACGTGGTCAAAATCATACTTCGCTTTGATTTCTTCCCGGCTAGGACTCGAGCCGTTGTAGATTACACGGAAGCCACTGCTCGTTGGCGGAATCCAGGCGCATAGTTGGTCTCGGGAGAGGTCGAAGGTGATGATACAGTCGGGGTTTGGTAGACCACTGAGGTAGTAGAAGTATCGACGCTGGCGGAAGGCTACTGGCTCATCTGAATCTTCATATTCCTTTGATGGGGTACCAGGTAGAAATAGAAGTCCATCCTTAACTTTGAGATGTTTGGCGACCGACCTGGCATGTTTCTTGGCTGGAAAATAGATGTCAGCACTATTCAATGGCATGGTGACAGTCGTGAACGAGAGTGGACCTCATTTCATGGACAGAGCAAGATCTTCAAGATTCACCCAAATGAAAAATGACAAACCTGGATGTAAATCGGCTCGTGTCTTACTTATAGACCTGTATAATGTTTAGCAAAATAATCTATCTTGTTAAGTTCTTGGTCGCCTCTTCGAGGAGTGAACCGTACACAACATCCCCAATGTCCTCCACATCCAAGCTCCAATCACTGTCTCGTGAAGCTGGTCTCTCATCCATCAATTCCACTTCGCTATATTCCATCGTATACCGGGACCGAATTGACTTTGCAAACCGACGAAACGCTGAAGCTGGAAAGTGGACGAGGAGTGAGGTCGGATTTGGCTCGACACAGGGGTGTCACGGGCCGGGCCTGCTTCGTGAGACAGTCGGTCATGTGATGCGTCTCGGCAATCCTCTTCTTTTATTTGCGGAACATTCTTCATCCACAAACACAAGTTATGGGATGTTCTTACGTTGGTAATAATCGGAAATATTACCCAGATGGCAGACATTGGGTTTGGGAGGGACGTGTTGAGCGCCGGCACTTGTTTCGTGCTAGGTGTTTTGCTCACGAAGTCTACTTCGCCGACTCATTGCGAGCTCGAGACATGCCCGTAAGGCACGACGTTTTCGATGATCATTGTACGCTCTCAAAGTTACTGCGACTTCCCTAAAAGGACTACAAGAGTCGCCATGAATATTCTTCTGATTTCTATCTAAATGTTGCAGGTCTTTGTAAGTTCGTCCTTTCGACACCTTACACTGTCTCTCGAGGATGCTTTTTTCTCTGCTCGTCATTGAAACAGTCCGTCTTCACTACCAGGCTATTTTCGCTTCCATCATAGCTCGGCCTCACTTCCCTCTGCAAATACACCGTGCGCTCGATCTTGATATTTCCTCCCGATCCTCCGATTGTGTTTCTCTTATTTCCCCCAGAAGCTTCCGAATCAACATGGCCTTTGTTCCCGCCTCCAACTCCACTCTTCATTGCAAAATTACCGTCGTAATTCGCGTCGGAAAGGTTATTCATGTTGGATCGGTTACCGCGAGTACTGATGTTCGAGAGCAACCCTGGAAGTACGCGAGCGATGAGGGGCTTGATCGAGGGTAGAGAGGCACAGGCTATCGCGACATTTATTTCGATTCCAGACCAGATTCCTGCATTTACACCATCCACTTCATCATGTCAATCTAAGCAGAGGCACTCATCGACGGAGAGCAACTTACAAGTGGTGTCTGTAGAGACGGATATCTCGTAGAGACTCTTCAAGCGAATGACACTGGTAACACAGACGAAAGCACCAAATCCAAAGACGAACATAAGGCCAATCTTCTGCTTCTTTGGGAGTTGCAGTTGTTTCAAAAGCGGCATTGGAATGGAGAAGATCAAGATATCAGTGGCGATGTTGAGCGCCGCATTCGAGAACCAGAAAGCTGTCTTTTCCATGCAGTGTACTGAAATGCCAGTATTCCAAAAGTTTGAGACCGGAATGCACATGAACGTTGATCCTATTTACAAGGCTCATTAGCGATACATTATCCCATCTTGAAGATTCGAGGCAACTAGGGGATGTCTGCTTCGTGTTCGCTTACCCAGGACTGCCCAGCAGCCGTAGAAAATCAACACTCCGATCATGATATTGCAAAGCCTGACGACCTTCTGGGTCGTGAAAATGCGGCGGTATTGACACACGATCGAAATCTTAGTCAACACCAGCGCAAGGTTGTAAGTTGGAATAGTGGCCCACAAGCACTGCCCACATGTTACTAGACTGCCCACGAAAAGCTGGAGAGATTTGCATACCTGCAGAAATTTGAGAAGTGTCTCTTGTGAAAGCGATAGGAATGGTCGACCAAGACCATTCTTGATCTCTAGAAAGTTGTTAAGATGGCTAATTGGTTCGTATCACTTGCGGAGTTTGACTTACGGAGGAAAATGACCACACAAAAGCTGATGGATGCAACCTATTCAGAATCAGTAAGTCGGTCAAGATGGATGGAACAGAGAGCTTACCATCGCTCCAGCCATGAGATAGTCATCTGTATAAGATATATCAGCAAAACTTCTGTGTAGCAATCTCATTGGTGAAGTGACGAACCTGCTCCAGCATTTTTGATCAAGAAGATGCGAGTGTAAAGCCTGAGACAGACAACCACAAAGGCAATTGTGGTGAACAGAAGACTGGTAACAACCACCGGAACGCAAGTAGCAACAATTTCGTACATGATTATCACTGATATTTTGTCGCTCAGCCAAAAATGAGTGGATTGAAAGTAGTGGGGAGAAGTGAAGGTTTTGTTGATCGATGCCGTATTCAACAATCAAGCCTGAGGGGACAGTACATCTTCTTTACCAGTGCACGCTATCACCTACCTCCGTAGTTTGATCTCTCCCCTTTTTTGCAGGCATATGATGCAGGTACGTAGCTTCTGGCTCGCTCCAACGGTTCTCAAGATTTTCCGTATAGGACAAGGTTCTCATTGGTCTCCTTCTAGAAGGAGCGCAACGGGACCCTGGAAATGCTTCACGGAGCTTGATCCAATCATGAAATTTAATTTTAGCTAGGTCGTAGAATCTGCTCACTTACGTTGCATTGACATCTGGGAAGTGACCCAACTCCTCAGTCCAGAGATTTTGGCACAGAATGTTGAACCAGGATGTCTTCTTCCTTGTTGAAACCTCGCTTGACGGGCAATATTCCTTTTACAAGCTTGGGTTGCGACTTTGTAGCCCATCATGCAGGTTAGTATCCTTGTATAACAAAACTCGGGACGAGATTGGAATCTCGGGACGAAGTTAGCGCGGGTAGCACTATCAAAGCATTCCTCGAGGTTTTAATGGCTGTAAGAGCTCGACGGTGGAGTGCCGATCCGGCTTCAGGAACTCGAAGTGGAAATGTCTGGTACAAGTTGATTAATGTTTCCCTGACTAATATTGTTCCATCAGTGATGATTTGAATATCTTGAAGCCGCCTCAACAAGGTTCAGAATTAAACCTCCCAATATGGTTACAGCGACACGCCACAGAGAGAAAATGAAATAATATATCAGTGAAAACGTTACACCCCCACAGGAAGACAAGGTCCGTCTGATGAGACGAGTACCAATTGGAGGTTCATGTTTTCTTTTTGAGAAGAATTCTACCGGTTCCGGGGCAGTTTCCGGCGAGGATCCTTTACCCACACTTGTGCCCAGGGGGGCTTGTTTTTATACCGCGGTGTTTCCTCGCTTGTCGCTTAGCCAGTCACAGGAGGAGCAAGCCTCGTCAACGGGCGAGAACGGGTGGCTTGACTTGCCCCATGCAAGATTTTGGCCCATGTCCATGTCGCTGTCTGTGCCTCAGACGCACAGTTGTGGAACGTTTGATATTGCCCGAACAGGGCATGAAATTGACGATCTGATGTTGCTGCTTGAATAACTGCTAGTGATAGCTAGCCTAGATGAATTCGACTAAACGGGTAGGGCAGACGCCAGAGGAGTCTCCTGCAAAGAGTGAGCTCCTTGCTCGCAGACTGTGCTTCTTCAAAATACATGTGCAAGAGACAAGGCGTCGTCAGTTTTGTCTTTTCTGGTAGTTTCAAGTGTAGACTATGTTTAGTTCGAGATGTTGCTTGTGGCCGCACTGATTTTATATAAATGGTGGCCAGTAGGCTTCTAAGCTACAGAATCTGAAGAATACAACTAAGACAATGGCACAAGTTTTCATCCATAGACAGTGAGACCGTGAATTGAGCGGAGAAACTAGGACGACTTGCTGGAATATAAATCCTCCTCCTTCTCTGCCGGGGCATCGATTCTCATATTAAACTCTTTGACAGGGTCGACTAGGAAGATAGCGGCTACGCAATGTTAGACTTTACAACGATAAACACGAAGAATGGCGAGAACTTACAGATGGCAGCAACAACAGTGAAGCAGCCTGCCGCGATCCAAACATATCTGAATCCGATACTGAACGCTTCAAACAATCCACCAACACCTGCGCCAATGATTTGTGGAGTAACGCCTGGAATATCTGCCAAAGCAGCTGTGTCGCTGGAAGCGAGAGCGCCAATGAAAGCTGGCAGAGAGGAAGCAGGAAGACCAAGAGGTAGAACAGCTCCAGCAATCTTGGTGCCCAGGTTGGCAGAGAACTTGCCGGTGAAAATTGCATTGTCTAGTATGAAAGTGATTAGCTGGAATGTCGCAGTCTGGAATCAAAACAATGACTTACAAATCGCTAGACCAATACTTCCACCCAAAGACCGGACACCAATCAATAATCCACTTGTGATCGAGATCATCTCTGGAGGAGTGCTGAGCTGAGCAGCAGTGATGATCGCACAAAGCGCTATTCCAAGACCACAGCCAAGTAGCACTGGATATCCCCAGACTGCATCCGAAGAACCTGGAGTACTTGTTGCCATACAAATGAAGAAAGCAATCATGAAGCAGAACGCAATGACAGTCGGGTATCGGACCTGCTTGGTACTCGAACAGTACGCACCGGCCAGGACAGCGGAAATCGCATACAAAATGAAGTTGATTCCGTATCGAATACCTGTTCGCAGAGGATCCGTTTCGTACAAGACACTGACCTGGAATGCGAAGTAGTTGTTGGCTGCGAAGAACGAAAGTCCTTCAACGAAGACGCAGATCAACGCGATCACGAAGTTCCAGCCGTTTTTGAAGAGATCGTGGTGGAACATCCCATCTCTCTTGAACTTCGTCTCGTACACGACCAGACATAAGATCAGGACGATACCGATGATGAATGGAGCGAGAATATGCGCATCGGTCCAGCTGAATGGGTTCTGAGACCATGAGAGGCCCATGCTGAACAATACCAATCCCGCGGTGAAGAGGAAGTAGCCAATCCAGTCCAATTTTTGTAGTTTCTCACCCTGAGTAAGTCCAATCTGAGACTTTTGTGGAGGTGGGTTGTAAAGGATCGCGCTGATAGCCAATTAGTATTGTGTCTGGCCACCAAGGTTTGTTGGGCAATCTTACCAAAGAGCTGTAGCCACGAAGTACAATGCAAATGACATGTACCAATAGTTTCTGAATCCACCAGGATTGTTGTTCCTAGTCATGGCCCCTCCAACAAGCAATGCAGTCAATCCTCCGAGAGCTGCGGCGACATTGTCTGCTGCTTGTGCGTAAGGTCGATACTTTCGTGGCAAGACTTCAGAAGCTACGGCGTGCAGCAGCGGTTGGGCTCCGTATGATACTCCGGTGATGACTTCACCTGCAATTGCCATATTCATAGATGTTGCACGAGCGACTATGATGGAACCAACGGCACCAAATCCGGTTAGGATGATCAGAAACCATCGTCTTCCCCAGTAGTCGGCTGCTTGAGAGACAGGAGGACTGAGGACCGTGGTGAGAATTGCGACAGAGGAAGTCAACCAAACACTCTTCGAGGAACCTCCGAGGACGGTAGAGATATCTTGGGCACGCTACTGTTGTATCAGACAACATTGGCTTACTCGGGGAGAGGAGTATACTTACAGCTCCAGCTCCAACAACATTGATAAGCTGGGCAAAGTAGATCAAGCAAACCGCGAAGACAACCAAGAATGTCTTCGCATGCAAATGTGGAACTGGCTGCTCTCTATCCTCGATGCTGGATATTGGCTCTTCAGATTTCTCGTGGTCGGGCTCAGACGACTCGGGTCTCTGAACATCTTGAACAGGCTCGTTGTTCACTGGAGAGGCAACTTGAGTAGCTCCATGCTTTTCCATGATCTCGTCCGTCATCTTGAGATAAGTTGCGAGGGAAGGCAGAAAAGTAAACAAAATACACCAACGAGTAAGGCCAAAAGAGTGACAGCCAAAACGACAAACTCAAAGAAGCAACGAGTTTATCCTTCCAGTGGAAGGCTTTTCGATCGGCAGAAGAATCGGGAGAAGTTCTGCAGACTGGACATCGGTTATCTGGTTGACATTGATTGGAAGAGCTTAACGTATCCCAGGAGGTGGGTCCAGGAATTTTGATCCATTGATACACACCCCAGCCGGCAGCAGCCCAAAGCATTTCTCTCCTGCACTGGGGTCCTGGGGAACCACTAGTACATTTTTGTGCTCCACAAAAGTGTAATTTGTCTGCATGTGAGTGAACAGACTAGGATCCTGGCCCAATGGTGTCTTTGGTGATTCAAGCCTTGTAAACATGGGCCCTTGGCCCCTAGCAACTCCACCCCACGCAGAATGCCATCATGGGTCTCTTCCATACATATCCACTAGCATCGTACGATAACAGAAACTACAATGCAGACAGTCTTTGAGGCAAAGTCAACGTGAGAAGATTCTTGAGACTTTGGGCTGGGAAATATGAATTTCAAACATACTTATGTAATGCTGTTTTGATATCTTCATCGTAGACTAGCTAAGCAAGCTCCACCTTAGCATCTATCTTCTGAACATTCAGGTGCTTGCTCCATCATATCAAAATCCGAAGCCTTTGCTTAATACCCTCGTCTGGATTGAAAGACACCCGGTAAGACTACCCTGTCGAAGCCAGAAGGATTCTAGGAGTCGGCAGCCTGCCTCAAAGATCAGCAAACCAACAGATCAAAAGAACTAGCCAGGGCTAGCTTATCTCTTTCACTTCGACTTAAAGCTGCAGCTTTGGGGGAAAAGTAAAAAAGAAGGAAGGGACGTTGAAGCAAGCAAGGGACGGGTCCACCATGTGCCCAATCTGTGACACAGACCCGGGCCAACCCGTCCCTTGTAAAAAGGTTGTCCTCCGCCGGAAGTCAACTCCCGCTGAAGAGGACCCCTGAATTTTAGCGAGGATCCTAGGCTGGGCGGAGGATAGGCTCGAAGTAGCGAGATGCATGACAGCCCTGGATGAGAGTGAAATGTCTGCGGCGTGGAGAGACGAATACTAGTGGAGATGTATTGATGAGTTGACTTCAGTGTTTGTGCTGGATGGGTTGTAGAGTGATTGTTGAATCCCCCCCCCCCCCTTACGGACTCAGAAACTGTCACCAGTAGTGGCATTTGTTTTCTTTCGGCACACCTTGCGATCTGTTCTCGGTACCGAATTGACAGCCATCTTGCACGGCACATGTTGCTTAATT